>ERZ1673744.1-NODE-1-length-1197525-cov-49.660427_pt1 | contig 1197525 bp, 1158 predicted proteins | sample MGYA00580207_ERZ1673744 | MGnify/ENA primary metagenome ERZ1673744 (study PRJEB41218, sample SAMN15661751) | gut metagenome | host: Homo sapiens | place: Canada: London | collected 2015-08-20/2019-03-30 | study: EMG produced TPA metagenomics assembly of... | reverse complement strand
CTTTTGTTAATACATTCAATACAAATATTGCAAAAGCAATTAATGAAATGAATGCATCTGATAAAGACATGGATACAATTGATTTAGATTATACACAGGCTGGAAAGGATGAAAACGGAAATCCTATTACGCAGGATGGTGTTGACATAAGTACATTGTATGCTTCTGGAAACAAACTAACCACAAAGAAAAAAGGAGCAGACTATTACGTTTCATTAGCTGAAAAAATGATAGACAATATGAAGTCACAGCTGCTTAAAAAAGCAAAAGCCATGTGTGATGCTAATGGTGTAACGTTTGATAATAAAGTTTTTGACACAATGTTCAATAACGCAAAATCTGTTGCAATTAATAAAGGTGTAACAGGTGTAAACGCAAAAGGTGCATCTGTAAGCTTTGGGGGTATCGCAGGCGGAACTGGCGCAGGTGTTGCCGGAGGTGTAGCACATGCTGCAATTACAGTTGCTGCTGCTAAGGCAGGAGGACTTGCCGGATCTTTCGGAGGACCTGTTGGTATTGCAATAGGTGCCGGTATTGGAGCTATTGTAGGCGGCATAGCTTCCCTCTTCGGTTCAGGAAACCACTCATCCTGCACTCTTGACACAAAAACTCTTCTTGATACACTCACAAACGAGTTTAAAACTAATTATACAGCCTGGGTTGAAGCAGAAGCGGCTGAAGCAAAGAATAAGAAATAAAGAAAAAAAGGCGGAACGCATATGCATTCCGCCTTTTTTGAATATATTTAAACACTTACTTTCATAGTGTTTGCAATAATTTCATTGAAGCTGTCTGCCTTCAAACTTGCACCGCCAACTAGTGCACCGTCGATATCTGATTGTGACATTTGCTCTTCAATTGTAGAAGGTTTTACAGAACCGCCGTAAAGAATTCTGATTGCATCACCGGCTTTTTCAGAAGAAACTTCTTTTACAACGTTTCTAATCATAGCGATTACTCTGTTAGCTTCTACGCTGTCGCAGGTTTTACCTGTTCCGATAGCCCAGATTGGTTCATAGGCGATAACTGATTTAGCCACTTCTTCTTCGCTTAAACCGTTCAATGCTGCACGAATTTGAGTTGCGATGTGCTGGTCTGTTACACCGGCTTCTCTTTGTTCAAGAGTTTCACCGCAGCAGATAATTGGAATTAAACCGCCTGCTAAAATAGCTTTTGCTTTTTTATTAATCATTTCATCTGTTTCAGAGAAGTATTGTCTTCTTTCGCTGTGTCCGATGATTACATAAGAGCAGCCAGCATCAGCTAACATTTCAACAGAAACTTCACCGGTGAAAGCACCTGACTTTTCCCAGTGGCAGTTTTGACCTGCAATAGCAATTTTATCACCGCCGCATCCGCAGTTGCATCTTTCTGTTTCTACAACATTTAATGAAGTAAATACAGGTGCAATAACTACTGTTGGTAATTGCTGAGCTGTGAAATCTTTTGTAAAGCTCTTTATACCTTCAAACAAAGCTTTTGCATCAGCTTGAAGTAAATTCATTTTCCAGTTTCCCGCAATAATTGGTTTTCTTGACATAATTATTCTCCTTCTTTATACACCCGAATTGTAGAATAAAAAAGGTTTAAAATCAATCTTAAGCCGATATTGATGTGCTTATGCCTTCCATTATATTGTAGAAATCTTCTTTAGGCAGTGTAGACATAGTTTTCATTGCATAGGATAAAATACTGACCTTGTCATACCATCTTCTGGAATTTGAAATTTTATAAAGTCCGAGAACTCTGTCAATTCCAATACTTACTTCCTGATTTTCATCATCATCTTCTTCATGCATTTCTTTTATCTGCTTAACAACATTTGTAAGATCTCTTGATAAAGCTCTTCTTCTTTCTTCATCCATGTCTTTCAGCAATGACAATGCTCTTTCAGTATGTTCATTTGAATCGTACCAGCGTCTGTTCATCAAATCCTCTCCCAATACACATTTTAATTATATTCGAACACTGGCAATATGCAATCATACATTTGGTTGAACCGGCTAAATTTAAGAATTAATACTGCCCAGTAATCCAATAACATTTTGTGCTTTAAGGTTTCTAGAAGATGCTAAAAGAGTGGCAGATGCCTGTTGTAAGATCTGGTAACGGATGTAATTTGAGGACTCCTCTGCTATATCGGCATCTCGCATTGTTGAACGGAAGGATATTAAATTATTTAACTTTATTGACTGCGCCTCTGATACACTCTCCAAACGGTTGATTGTATTACCGATATTTAACAATTGATCAGATACACTACTTAACATTTCATCTATTGACTCTAGGCTCTCTAAGGCTCCTTCAGCGGTGGAAAAATCTACACTGAAATCAAAAAGGTTAAAGCTGATACTAGTACTTATATACTTATCAGAGCCGGAGCCGATATCGACCTTGATATTCAACTCAAATGGACGAGGAGTAATATCAACGGCATTGGTATAAACTGTATTCTTGCCGTTATCTATTAAAGTATTGCGTTCACCACCCTCGCCATCGATGGTATTGTTATTGCCGTTTGATACCATAAAGCTGTCGCTTTCAGCACCGCCATTTGCGATATTATTGTCACCGTTGATTTTTATATTGTCTTGACCTGCTCCGCCCTGTATGGTATTTGCGTCACCCTTTATACTGATTTCATTATTACCTGAGGTTGATTCTATGGTGTTGTTATCACCTTTGACTTCTATTTGGTCATCACCTGAGCCGGATAAGATATTGTTAGTATTACCTATTATGTTTATTTCTTTTGAACCTGTTGTAGTTGAATAGGTATTATTATTGCCGCTTATGGTGATATGGTTTTCTCCGCGAGTATTCGATACAGTATTATTGTTGCCATAAATATTGATATCGCCTTTGGCGTTTTGAGTTGTGATGTTATTATCATCACCTTGAACACCGATTGAGTTATTGCCTTTGCCGGAAGTTACGGTGTTAGAGGAAGAAGTTATTACATACTTGTTATCTCCATCTCCCGAATTGATTGTATTATTGTCTTTATTGACGGTAATACTATTATTGCCTTCGCCTGTATTGATATTATTGTGAGCGCCGTTTACTTTGATTACATCATTTCCGGCGCCGGAGCTGATATTGGTATTATTATCACTATTGATATTTATCGTGTCGGCTCCGGCGCCTCCGGTTACTTCTAGATTGGTTGAAGCATTAAGAGTTATATTATCATTGCCTTCACCGCCGTTCAGAGAATTGTTTTCACTGTTCATTATCAATGTATCATTACCTTTGCCGCCGTTAATCACGTTGTTGCTGCCCTGTTCTACTGTGATTTTATCGGAAAGGTCAGAACCCGTGATGACGTTATTATTACCGCGAATATTGAGGATGGCACTTTCATTTAATTCTGCATTTACACCAAAATTTGAACCATTGAGGGTGATTACTCCGGTATTCGGGTTCAAGGAATATTGAAGCATATTAGAGCCGGCAAAATTATTTGTTACAGTATATGTTTTGCCGTTCAATGTAAACGTTTTTACTTCCCCTTGATAGGTAAATGATATTCCGCCTGCATTGGGGTCTTTGTTCACGTTCGAAAATGAGGTGCCGGTTCCGTTATCTATATAGTAATTGTTTCCCGTACCGCCGTCGATAAAGTTATTGCTCCCGTCGATTACAAAATAGTCGTCGCCACCTGCGCCTAAAACGGTATTGTTATTTCCGCTCAAATAGAATGTATCGGCGCCGGGACCGCCGGAAATATTGATGTCGTTTGCGTTGACATTATAGATGTTATCTCCGCCGGTGTCTGAAAGATTGGTTACTTTGGCGTTGATGTTGTATGTGTCGTTGCCTAAACCACCGTCTACTATGTTTGTGGTTTGTTTATTAATTGTTATTGTATCATCGCCAGCTCCCCCCCTGACATCTACATAATCTGCATTTGCAATGATAATATCATCGCCTTCATCTCCAGAAAGCAGAGTATTTGTTACATTTGTAATAATTGTATCATTTCCTTTTCCTCCATAGATATTATGTTGATATCCACCAACAGCTTCTATGGCATCATCTAAATCTCCACCATAAAAAGTTAATGACTTCCCATAAAGTTTTACATTATGGGAAACATCTTTTTGCCCCGTTACATTAACATTAACGCCGCTAAATGATATTGCACCGGTTACTGGATTTACTGTGTACAAAAGTGCATTAGAAGCTTTAGAATTGGTATTTTTTACCGTATAATTTATTCCATTTATAGTCAAATTCTTAGTTTCACCTTTTGCAAGAGATAATGCCTGAGCATTATCAGCATCGCCAAAACCACTGATAAAATTATTAGAGCCTGTATTCGATACTATGGTATTATTGCCACCTGCGCCATATATTGTATTATCTGAGCCTTTCAATGTAACATTCATTGAACCGGAACCAGATTCAACATAATTACAACGGTCTATTAAAGTTACATTATTAACTCCGTTTCCACCATATATAAATGAATAAGAGTAAGCTGTTATTGTGTTATTACCATTCTGACAATATATGTTATTAAAAGGATTCTTCGCATTTATAACATTATTACCAGCCCCGCAATAAATAGATGCATTGCCAGTAAGAGTTACTGTATCGCCTTTATTTCCCCCGTAAAATGTTACATTATTTCTCAATTCTACATTATGTTTTTTATTAACATCCCCTTTGATGATTACACTTCCAGAGTTCACAGAAAAAGAAATTTGCCCTGAATCATTTATTCTATAAATAACTGTTGCCGCGGAACTCGGTGTAGATACTGTATAGTTTATGCCATTAATCATTACAGGCTGTTCTTCTCCACTCACAAGAGAAACCGAGCCCGAATTTGCTCCAACTACATTGATTGTGGTATTTGAACCAACTTCACCCGTTACATTATTTGTTCCAGAACCGCCATCAATTACGATACCTGATAGGGAACCAATTATATTAAAAGTGTCATTTCCTTCTTCGCCAAAATATTTAGCATTGGATGAATATATATTAAACACATCATCGCCTTCACCACCATAAGAAACGCCAGAACCTCCATAACGTGTAATAGTATCATTGCCTATACCGCCATAACATACGCCGGAATATGCTATGAAAATATCATCGCCTTCCTCACCATATGCACTAGAACCTCCGCGTAAAATTATTGTATCATTGCCAGCACCTCCATAGATGTTATTATTACTGCAATTTGAATCTAGTTCTTCAATAGTATCTGCTAAACCACCACCATAAATAGAATTATTCCTTCCTGAAATAATGAGGTTATGCTCAACATCTTCCTGGCCTCTAATCTCAAAATTAGAGGCGATTAGAGTTAATTCTCCATTTGATGTATCCTTGGAATATGATAAGTCGTTAGCGGTAGTTAGTTTATTTTTAACAGTGTATTGAACTCCATCAATTGTAATTGTTCTCGTTTCTCCGCCGGCAAAGGCCTCTGCACCCTCAAGCAGTGTAGTGGTTGATTTTGAGGATGACAGGGCATTAGAAAAGTGGCTTGTAATAATGCTTTGGTCATCCGACAATTGGGCTACGTGCGTAGCACCTGAAAGAGCAGCAGCCCTCCCTGCTGGATTTTTGGATATTGAATCGTCGCTTTTTGTTTTTGTAGTATTACCATTATTCTCACGGTAATACAAATTCTGATTATCATATTGAATTGATTCTCGTATCTGAGATATCTGCTCCAATATCTGGTCGGCCTCCGCCTGCATTGCCTCACGGGTTTCTGCATCATAAGTTCCATTAGAAGCCTGCGTTGCTAAATCCCGTAAACGCTCTAATAGTTTCTGCACCTCCTCCAAACCGCCCTCAGCTGTCTGAAGCAAGGCGATGCCATCTTCTGTATTCTGCTGAACCTGAAGCATTGAACTTATTTTCTTTGATAAATCTGTTATTATGGAATAACCTGCAGCATTATCCTTTGCCTGATTAACTTTGTAACCTGTTGTCATACGGTTGATTGAGTTATTCAAGCCTAAGGTATTTTCGCCCAGTGTTCTCTGCAAAATCAAATCTGCAACATCACTTCCGAAGGTTATCATAAAATACCTCCAGAAGTATATGTAAAGAGGTCTACCAGCTCAATGCTAGTATTTATAGGATTTCTGCCCCCCCCCCCTAAGGGTCGAAACAGGCGCTATGACTGACTTACAGCCACGCTGTAAGTCTACACAAAATATTCCTTGTACATTAGCTATCCTTAAATCTTGCATAATTGACGACAAATTATATCCTTGTTATATAACTATTGTACAATTATTTATGCATTTTTTCAACCCATCATGCCCGTATCTTTAGCTTTCTTTACAATTTATAGCTGATAAATCTTACACTACGCCCAGTTTTTTACAAGCAGCAAGCGCGCAATTCTGCTGTGCCTCTTTCTTTGATTTTCCTGTTGCAGAGGCTATAACACTCCCCTGCCACTCAACTTCAACTTCAAATACCGGTTTATGTGCAGGCCCTCTAACTGCCAGAGTTCTATACACAGGCAGGGTTTTATCAATACCTTGAGTATACTGTTGGAGAATATCTTTTGCATTGTATTTCTCAAAATGCTTATCAACATCTTCTGCAAAGACTATTACATAATCTTTTATAAACTTCTCAATTTCAGTCTGTTTCCCGTTTAGATAGTATGCACCGAGTAAAGCTTCCAGAGCACAGGCAATATTTGACTCGCGTTTCCGTCCCCCCTGTTTTTCTTCAGAAGGCCCGAGCTTTAAAAGTTTATCAACTCCTATTTGTATTGCAATTTGAGCCAGAATAGCATCAGAAACCAGAATTGAACGAATTTTCGATAGTTCTCCTTCCGGAGCTTCCGGATATATTTCATACAACAGTTTTGAAGTGAACAACTTTAAAACTGAATCTCCAAAAAATTCCAGACGTTCATAATTTTCAAGCGAGTTTATATCATTTTCCTTAGTGAAAGAAGGATGAGTAAGAGCCTTTTCTACTAAATCATTCTTTTCACCAAAAATTTCTTCTAGCATGGAAAAATACCTTTAAATAAATCAATAAAATTATTTACCACGAAGAAATATAAGTAATAATGAACAACAGGAATTGTCAGAATATAGCTGTCTGTTCTATCAAGAAACCCGCCATGCCCCGGAAGAATATTGCTTGAATCTTTCACTCCAGCATCCCGCTTAATCATTGACTCGCACAAATCTCCAATCTGAGCGAAAGCGGCAATCAAAAATCCAAGTATTATGCAGTGATACCAAGGGATTTGTATTGCAAGTCCAAATGCGATACAAAATGTAAGACACATAATAGTACCGCCGATAGAACCTTCTATTGTTTTATTCGGGCTTATAACCTTTGATAATTTATGTTTTCCGAATTTGCTGCCAGCATAGTAACAGAAAGAATCTGTTAAAATTACTGCAAAAAACAGCAGTAAAGCATATCCAGCACCTTCCGTTGTAACATTTTGTTTAATAAAACCCTGATAAACAGGATGGCTTCCCAAATCGCGCAGGAATAACAGGTGCAGCGGAAACCAGCCGCAATATACGAAACCTAATATCGTAGTTGCGACATTAGCAATATATGGCTGTTTACCTTTGAATAAAACCGACATAAATGCCATAATTGAACAGACAGAAAATGCAAGAGCTACAAGGTCAAATCTGTTAAAATAAGCTAGAGCTGCAAATATTAAGCTTGAAGCAATGATTATTCTTGAACTAGGTCTAAAACCTTTATGTTGTAATACTTTCACATATTCTTTTGAGGCAAGTATAACAATTGCCAGAACTAATGCTACTAAATACAAGCCGCCTGCCATGATAGCAAACAGAGCAGTGAAACCGAAAATAACTCCGGTTATTAACCTTGTTACGCTTTTGCTTAAATTCATTATACTGTCATAACCTCTTTTTCTTTTTCAACAACCAGACTATCAATTATCCCCACGTACTTATCTGTAACTTTTTGAATTTTATCCTGATTATCTTTAACTGCATCTTCCGGAAGATTTTCATCTTTTTCAATCTTCTTAAGACTGTCTACCATATCGCGTCTTACATTTCTGATAGCAATCTTTGCATCTTCACCGTACTTTTTAACTTCTTTTGCAGTTTCTTTTCTTCTTTCTTCTGTAAGAGGCGGGAAGTTTAATCTTACGCAGGTTCCGTCATTATTCGGAGCAACGCCTAATTCTGCTTTAATAATAGCTTTTTCTAATTCTTTCATAATACTTTTATCAAAAGGAGTAATAACAAGTGTTACACCTTCGCTTACACTTACCTGAGCCATTTGTCTGATTGGAGTTGGAGCTCCGTAATAATCTACAGCTACTCTGTCAAGGATAGCAGGGTTAGCACGGCCTGTACGCACAGATGCAAATTCTCTCTTCATCTGTGCAACAGCTTTTTCCATTTTTTCCTCTCCGAATAAATACATTTCTTCAAGAGCTTCTGACATAATTTTCTCCTTTTATAAAATATTAACTTACGTACGTACCTACGGCTTCGCCGTCCATAATTTTTTCAAGACTGCCTTTTGCTTTAAAATCAAAAACAATAATAGGAATTTTGTTCTGTTTACACAATGCACAGGCAGCTGTATCCATAACTTTTAATTCATTTTTGATAATATCATCATAAGACATTTTTTCGATTTTCTTTGCCTCCGGATTAACCTTCGGATCATCAGTATAAACTCCATCAACCCCGTTTTTCGCCATAAGCATAACTTCCGCGTCGATTTCAGAAGCTCTTAGCGCTGATGCAGTGTCGGTTGTAAAGAACGGATTTCCCGTACCGGCTGCAAAAATTACAACTCTGCCTTTTTCAAGATGTCTTATCGCTCTGTGACGAACGTATGGCTCTGCAATCTGATTCATGGCAATTGCTGTTTGAACTCTGCATTCTACATTTATTTTTTTGAGGGCACATTGCAAAGCAACCGCGTTCATAACTGTAGCGAGCATTCCGACATAATCTCCGGAGGCTTGATCCATACCGAGTTTTGCACTATTTTTCATCCCGCGAAAAATATTACCGCCGCCAACTACAACAGCAACTTCTACACCTTTGTCATATATTGACTTGATTTCATTTGCAATCATTTCAACGGGTTCATAATCTATTCCAAACTGCTGATTTCCAAGCAAGGCTTCCCCGCTGATTTTTAATAGAACACGTTTATATTTTGTAACCATTAGATACCTCTCATTATACTAATAGTATAAAAAAAAAGCTTATTTGTAAATCCTCAATTTATAGACTTATATAGAAATACTGTTATAATTTATTATATGGATGGATTTAGCGTTGGAAAAATTCTCGCAGGCCTTAGAAACCCCGAGATATATTTAAAAAAGCTCAAACAGGATGGCATAAATACCGGAAGCGGTTTTAACACATCACTTTCACAGCCGCAGCCGAACCTTCCTCAGAATATTCAATCCACTGCAGCACTTATGCAGCAGCTGCAGATGAACCAGATTGCAAGTATGGATAGAGCTATTTTTATAAGAAACCTTCTTGGACTGCCGCAAACTCTCGGAACTCTTTTGATGGCTTTACAGAATAAAAACATCCCGTTGAGCAACACATCGCTTATATTAAACGACCTAAATGAAGAATTATTAAAAAACCAGAAGATGCTCTCACAGATATTTGATGAAACTTCTGAAATACCGCTTAATGTAACACAAAACATTGCCGGACAAACAGCAGCCGCGCAAAAAGATGCTGTTATGCTATTTTTCAGCGGAATGATTCAGATGCCTGCAATATCAGAAATAATCTTGAAAAACAGCAAACAAGCAGTTACAAATCTAATTCTGGCAATGGCTTCCGCCTCAAAAAACAATATGACTAATGACCAGATTAGAGATACACTGAGTATACTAAACTCCTGTATTGCAATGGCAGAGTCAAACAATCCGTCACAAACATTAAAAAGCCTTATGCTTCTTTACCTTCCGTGGCTTCCGCTCAATGAAGGCGTAGGATTTGACCTTGAAGTAACGCCGCCGGAAGGTGAAAATGAATCAAACGACTCTAAGCTTACAGTGCTTATACAAACCAGAAATTTCGGCAACGTTAAAGGTGTATTCACTCTTACAACATCAAACTCTGTGGATATTTATATTTTATGCACAGAAGATTTTCCAAAGAAAACTCTGCAAAAAAGCCTTATGGAAGAAAGTTCCTCTCATGCAATGAATACAACAATTGATATTGAGGCAGTTGAACCTAAGAAAAAAGAAACTTTTGAAGAACCGGAAGCGAAGGTTAATCTATCTGCAACAAATGAGATGAACCCTTATTTGCTGCTTATGGCTCACGCTTTCATAAGAAACACTATTTTCATTGATTCAAATGCTATAGTAGAAGAACCTAACTCTTAACCGGAATTCTTTTGGAAACTTGATTTGCAACAATCAAAGCTTTTTCTGCAAAAATCAAAGGCAGGCTGTTGATATCCCCCTGAATAGAAATTGTTGCTCTGTTATAGGTTAATTTCTCACTAGTTCCGGCAACTATTAGCCCTTCGATTGTTTTAATAAACCTGTCATATATGTATTCAACTGAAAGAGATTTCACAATTGTTTCATTCATAACAGGAACTATAGCCCAATTAATTCTTCCGCCTCTGACCAGATACTCGTTAATCTTTTCCGGCATAATATTAAGGTTGTTAGGATTATTATAAGCATCAAAGGATATCAAATCTACGCCTGAATCTATAGGAATCTTCCAGTCACATTTTTCAAAACATTGTATCCCGACAAGCCCTTCATATTCGTGAATTTTAGATATTACTTTTGAAAACATATTTATAATTACATCACGTGTAACATCTTCATTTTCACGCTTAATGTCACCTATTTTATATAGAAGCGGTTCTTCCAGAATAATAAGCGGTTTTGTTTCCGGTGAAAGTTTTTTAATCTTGTGAATTATCCACAATGCCTTTACACAAATAGATTGTATAACAACTTTTCTGTAATACTTATCAGCAAGAAGCTGTGTGCCTTCACTATTCATAAGGCGCTGCGACAGTGTAAACGGACCAATTAAATTAATCACTGTTTCAGCAGGTTTGATACGTTCAATTATTTGATAGTATTTCGGAAGAAAAAAAGTTTCAAACTTGAATTGTTCAAGATTTTCTTCTGTAGGACTATTGAACGCTGCATCCAGTGCTACAAGTTTTGACTTAAGGTTTGGAGCATCATTGTCAAATATTACCTTCTTTTCTTGTATAAATACTCCCGGAGTATTCATAAGTGTGCGTCTTAAAAGATTTTCATCCGGAGATGCATCAGGAAGGTTTGCCAGAAACGGGATATTTTCAAAAAGCTTTACCATCATTTTGGTCGCAGCTTTATCTGTTGTATATGGGAGATTGCCTACCGGAAGGCATCTAAAACTTTTCTTCATTGCAGCTCTTTCTTATATTAAAAAAACGTGCCGAAAGTTTTGCCGGCACGTTTTGTAAAACTTTGTTTACTATGCTTCAGCTTCTTCTGTTTCTTCTACTGATTCTTTTACAACTTCAGATGCTGTAACAACAACTTTTAATTCAGTTTTAACTTTTGAAGTCAGCTTGATTAACATTGTGAATTCACCGACTTTGTTAATTGGTGCATTTAATGAAACTGTTTTTCTGTCAATTTCAATATTTGCTCTTTCTTTTAATTCTTCACACAATTTCTTTGTAGTAATTGTACCGAATAATTTTCCGCTTTCACCTGCTTTTGCAGATAATTCAATTGAACCGATTTTTTCAATTTGTTCAGCTTTTGCAAGAGCTTCCTGGTGTAATTTTTCCTGTTTAGCTCTTAATCTGGCGATATTCTGTTCTCTGTTTTTAAGAGCGCCTTCTGTAGCGATTTCTGCATAATTTTTAGGGATAAGATAGTTTCTTGCATAACCGTCTTTAACGTTTACCAAATCACCAGCTTCGCCAATATTCTGCACTTCTTTTTTCAATATTACTTGCATTTCTTTTTCTCCTTTAACTATTATTGGGCTAGTATAGTTTTTATCATAAACAAAAAAACATGAATTGTCGAGCCCCCATGCCTTTTGGGCTTAAAATAAGTTTACTTTTTGATATTATTTATTGCAGTTATAACCATTTCTGCGGCTTCTTCCGGCTTCATTGCTGTTTTTTCGTCTGATGCGCGGGTTTTAAACTCAACGTTTCCTTCCGCAATTGATTTACCGACAATAATCTGATAAGGGAATCCTATTAAATCGGCATCTTTAAATTTAACCCCTGCGCGTTCATCTCTGTCATCAATTACAACTTCAGCACCGTGTTTTTTCAATGTTTCATATATATCATTAGCGACCTTCATCTGCTGTTCATCTTTTGTGCTTACTGGAATTACAATCGCGTGATAAGGCGCAATTGCAAGAGGCCATTTAATACCATGGTCATCGTAATGAGCTTCTACAGCAGCAGCTGCTGTTCTTGAAATACCAATACCGTAACATCCCATAATATAAGGCTGTGTTTTGCCGTTCTGGTCTAAATAAACTGCGTTCATCGGTTTTGAATACTTAGTACCGAGCTGGAAGATGTTTCCAACCTCAATACCTCTTGTAACCTTAAGCGGCTTTCCGCACTCAGGACAAAATTCGCCGGCTTCAACAAGACGGATATCTGTAATAATTTCAGGAAGTTCAACATCCCCTCCCCAGTTATAACCTACACCGTGCTTATCTTTTTGGTTAATTCCGATTACAAAGTTTTTCATATTTTTAACTGTTTCATCAGCAACAACAGTAACTTCATATTCGCCGTATTTTTTCAGACCTTGAGGCCCGATAAAGCCTTTTTCTGCTTCAAAGCCATTTTCACCCATCATCTCTTCGATTTCACCTGCGGTTGCAATTCTTATATCAGAGCCGCCTACAGCGTTCATAAGTTTTGTTTCTTCTACCTGTTTATCTGCTCTTATAAGGGCTAATACAGGTTTTTTATCAACAATATATAATAGAGCCTTTACAATTAAAGATGAAGGTATATTTAAAAATTCACTAAGTTCTTCAATAGAGTGTGTATTCGGAGTGTCAATGATTTCCGCTTTTTCCCATTTACCAGCCACATCAGCATCAGGAAGAGCGGATACTGCATGGTTTGAGTTTGCAGAATAATCACATCCGTCACAATAGAATACATCGTTTTCGCCTGCATCAGTATCAGTAATAACCATAAACTCATGGCTTACGCTTCCGCCGATTGCGCCGGAATCTGATTGCACCATTTTTGTGTTAAGCCCGCATCTTTGGAAAATACGAGTATAAGCTTTTGCCATATTTTCATATTCTTTTTCAAGGCCTTCCTGTGACATATCAAAGCTATACGCGTCTTTCATAATAAACTCACGGCCTCTTAACAAACCAAAACGAGGACGAACTTCATCGCGGAATTTTGATTGAATTTGATATAAATTAACAGGCAATTGTTTGTATGATTTGAGTCCGTCACGCGCAATAGCAGTAATAATTTCTTCATGCGTAGGGCCAAGACACATTTCTCTATTGTGTCTATCTCTCAAACGCATAAGCTCTTTACCGTATACATCCCATCTTCCGGATTCTTCCCAGAGTTCTTTAGGCTGAACAAACGGCATAAGAAGTTCCTGCGCTCCCGCATTATCCATCTCTTCTCGAACTATATTTTCAATCTTTTTCAAAACTCTCCACATCAGAGGTAAATAATTATAAACTCCGGAGGTTAGTTTTCTTATATATCCTGCTCTTACAAGCAGTTTATGAGAAATTACTTCTGCATCAGACGGATATTCTCGTAATGTTTGTACAAACAATTTTGACATTTTCATGGTTTTTAAGTCCTCATTATTTATTATGTTTATATTCTAACATGAAAAATTTTTTAAACTCTCTTATCAGGTTATTGCACAAAAAAAATTAGTGTGCTAAAATTTTGGTATTGAAAAATATACATTAATAAAAGGGGTGACTATGTTAGTTTCTGCAATTTCTCAAAATCGTAACAACGGTTATAATATGAGTAGCAATATGCCTTTTTATAACAGCCGCAGCAACGAAACAATAGGTGATACTGCATTTAATTCTTTGACCCCTTATGTAAGTAAGAAAGTTGTTTCTTCTGAAAAATTACCTCAAATTTTTGATAATATTAATGAATGGCAAAATTTCTGCCACAAACAAATTTTAGGCGGAAAGCTTAACGTTATAGCATAGATTTTATGAAAAGAGGATTGATTTTAGGTTTTTTTGACGGCGTGCATACAGCACATCAGGCTGTTATAAAATCTGCACTGGATTATGCCGGAGAAGCCATGCTTATTACATTTAAAGACTCACCGGCTAAGTATTTTAATCAAGAAGCAGAATATATTTACACGCGAAAGCAATCTCTTAAAAAAATTATGTCACTTGGTGTAAGTGGGGTTGTAGAACTCAATTTTGCTGAAATCGCAAACATGCCTGCTGATGAGTATCTTAAATTCATAGTTCAAAAATATAATCCAATATCAATTTCCACCGGCTACAACCATACTTTCGGGAAAAACAGGAGCGGAAATCCTGATTTTCTGGCAGAGAATGCAGATAAATTCGGATACAAATATATATGCGTACCTCCTCAGATGTTTAATGACCAAATTATAAGTTCTACGCTTATAAGGAAATTACTGAAGGAGGGAAATATATTACTAGCTAATAGACTTCTTGGAACAAATTTTATGCTTGAGGGAACAGTAATCAGAGGGGCACAGCTTGGAAGGACGATTGGTTTTCCGACAGCCAATATAAAATACACGCCGGAGATAGTACAAATTCCTTTTGGTGTATATTCAGCCAGAGTTAATAACCGTCCGGCTGTACTTAACTGGGGTATGAAACCTACTGTTCATAATACAAAAGAACCTATAGTTGAAGTCCACATAATTAATTTTGACGGAGATTTGTACGGTAAAAATATTGAAATCGAGATTACATCAAAAATACGTGACGAAAAGAAATTCAGGGGGCTGGAAGAGTTAAGAACACAGATTGAAAAGGATGTTAAAGAATGCTTAAAGTTGTAATTGTAGGCTATGGCGAAATGTTCACTAATCTAATCGCAGGGACTCTTGATTCCGGCTGTGAAATCGCAGGAGTCTTGAGAAAAGATACTGTTAAATATCATCCATTATGGCGTAAAATCAAGGATATTATAAATCCTTCCGTTGAATACAATTATATTAAAAGCTATTCAATTCCTGAAATTAAAGCTAGAGGAGTTAATACAAAAGAATTTAAGCAAGCACTTCTTAAACTTAATCCTGATATTATTCTAGTAGGATCCTGGGGGGAAAAAATAAGTAAAGAAATTTATGATTTTCCAAAAATTGCAGCAATCAATGCCCATCCCTCACTTCTGCCTAAATACCGCGGTCCAAATCCTTATTTCTGGACAATAAGAAATCAGGAGCAAATAAGCGGGGTAACATTCCATCTAATAGACAAAGGACTGGACACCGGTGCCATTTTAGCACAGGAAGAAATAAAAATTTACCCGTCTGATACAGGCAAATCACTAAAAGAACGGACAGTTCTTGTTGCAAGAGGAGTTGTATGCGAACTTCTAAAAGCGCTTAGAGAAGATATCATTATCCCTCTGACACAGAGAGAAGACAAGGCAAGCTACTATTCACATCCTGAGGATTTAGAACTCGATTTTACCAGAACCGCAGAAGAAAATGATGCGCTTATAAGAGCAATTTACCCGTGGAGTGAAGCGTATTTCTACCATAAAGATATCTGTCTTGCGGTTTCCTCACACCAGACAGAAATTTCTGAAAACAAAACAGAATTTACTGGGGCAGGTACAATTATAGAAACAGATTACAAAAACAGGACAATAAGCGTACTGTGTTCTGATAATAAAATTTTAAAAATTCAAATACACTTATACAAGAAATATGACCGGCCGTTTACAAAATTCTATATCAAAAGAGAACTATCAGAAGGCACAATATTGAATTTCCTGTAAAAAGAGTTATAATAAGTATATACAATTTGAGGATATGGATGTCTGAAATAGGTTATTACAATTATTACAATAATACGAGCAGGTACACCCCCGATGCCGTTATTGACCGCTACCAGCAGATGGTTGACCGGTATAATTCAGATGAACTGCATTCAAACAATGAAAATCCTTATAGCGACGAAAATCTTGCATTACGCAAGCTTGATGAACAGCTTGCTCCTATGGCAGAAAACGTTCGTTCAAAATGCAAGACTATAGATGAAGTACGCCATTATTTAGGTTTAAAGTATTTTGGCCAGGAAGAGTTTGCATTCACAAAAAAATGGAAAGAGCCTGAAAAATATGCAATGTACGAAAATGACCTTAATGCGATTTGCTATGGTACTGTAGGCGGTGCAAACAGGCAAGACCCGAGGCTTAATTTTACAAACAAAGACTGGGATACATACGAAGCAGAACAAAAGGCTTCCAAGCAAAAAATTATAAGCAACCAGATGAATAACCTTTTGGAGAACAACGGAATAACAGTAAATGACCAGCTTTTGATTTCATTTAATCCATATTCTTATACAGCTTCTATTGAAGGTTCTTCTGACTTGAACATGCTGTCTAAAATTACAGAGCTTTTGAATTCCGGCAGTAATTCCCGTGAGCTTATGTATTATACAATGCAAACCTCTGGAAATATTGATGCAGACGCGCTTACAAAATTCAGAGCTTATCAGAACATAAAACAATATACCGGCTATGATCTTTCTAAACTGGATTTGAAAAACGGTGAATTTTATACTCCAGAAGGACAAAAAATTACAGACATATTAAAAGATAAACTTGATAAAAATAATTCAATTGCAGTAGAATTTAAAGGAGCAGCTTACCAATACACAAAAGATCTCCTTGATAAGATAGCAGAGCATGGCTGGAATGGGACTCCTGATTTGGAGCTAAAAATTGGTTTTTCCATAAAAGACGGCTTTTTTAACCTCGACAGTTTCTGGGAAGCTTAAAGCTTATCCCATTCGCCGTTTTCTACAAGTTTTCTTATCTCAGCCTTAACATCCGGATCGTCTGTCTTTGCCTGAAGCTCTTTTATAAGCTTTTCTTTTTCCTCATCTGAGAGATTTCTCGCTGTAAATTTTTTAATCTCAGACACAGGCATACTTTTCTTTTTATTTTTTACTGCCAGCAGCCCAAGAGAGGCAACCCCGAGAGCTGTTAGCGAAACTGCAAGAGCCTTTGAAGAAACCATCGGCTTTTCCTCCGGCTTTCTTTCTTCATCCTTAACTTTTGACGGAATATAAGTTTCTGTTTTGACAGGAGTAATATGAATAGACATAACAAACCTTTCCATATATATAAAAACAAAAACTAAATAAGAATTGCCATTATTTTATTATAATTTCACCGACAATCTTACCCGCTAAAGTCCTAATTTTATTGTCGTAATTAATCTCTCCCCAGCCCAGCCTGTTAATTGTATGCAAAACAGCAAATCTTCTAGCTTCCATTGAACAGTCATTAATTTTCACAACAAAAGCATCTTTTTTCTGAACATTAACAACAATACACAAACCACCTGCACCTACTTTTGCAAGAATACCATGTGTATTCTGAATAATTTCAGTGTCAAGACGATTTTCTCCGCCAAAAATATAAGGATGATTTAATATTGAATTGACAATCCTATCATACTTGAGAAGGTTTATATATCCGACAAGCATGTTATAAAGCGGCATGCTCAAAATAGGCACCCCGCAGCCATCAGTTGTTGACGGATACCTATCTTTGACCTCACACAGCATATTAATCTTTTTCCTAACAGCTCTTTGAAGCGGATGTTCCGGCTCATAATATGTTTCCATATCCCAGCCTTTAAGTTTGCAAACAACAAGAAAACCAATATGTTTGCCCGAACAATTATTATGAATTTCTGAAAACTCTTCACCCCTAAGCAGCATTTTATCCTGCATGCTTCTGGAAAGCGGAGCATGCCTGCCGCACTTAAGAAGTTTTGCATCAATATCATATTTTTTCAAAATCCGGCGTGCGATTTCAACATGACACTCTTCACCGGAATGAGATCCACAGCAAAGTGCAATTTCATCCTCAGTTAAATCTGCACCGTAATCCATCAATAAAGATGCTTGTAAAGGCTTTGCACAGGAACGAAGATAATAAGGTTCAGAACGAGAATTTCCTTCTTTATAATGCAAAACAATACCGTCATGAAATTCCTCAACAAGCCCATCCCTTACATACTCAATACGCATTGGTTAAAACTCTTGTAGCTTAGGCTCTTCTTCCGGAGTCTTATGTTCCTTAATGAATGTTAAAATAGCATCCATCTTCTGCCTCAAGATTTCGTTCTCTTCTTTTAGACGTGTATTCTCAACTCTTATATCAAATTTTTCTTTTTCCATTGCTAGAGTTGGAATATCATCAGGGTTAAGCGAGAATCTCTTTCCAGCCTCTTCCTTCATAAACATAATACTCTTAACATCTCTATCTGCAATAAAGCCCATTTGAACCATCAACTCTGCAATAAAAACATGCTTTCCGGCTTCGTTCATTTCCTGCTGTTTGTTTAAAACTTCATCAAGCTGTTCAATAGTCATTTTACCCGCACGGATAAAATATTCACCGGTTCTGTATTTTCCGGCAAGAAATCCAGCCGTGGCACTTACCGAATTCGTTACTTTATTTGAAAAGAACCCTGAAGTTTTGCAAAACATAAACGCTTTTGCAATTTCTTCAATCGTAAAATTATTTTCAATCGCAATTTCAACAAGCGACATGCCTTTTGAGCAGCAATTCATAAAAGAATAAATCATGTCATCGTATTTTGATTCTTTAGTCAAAAGTTCATTCTGCCCCTGTTCAGATAACGCCGGACGATAAATGTGAAATAGTTCTCCCTCTTGCACATCAAGGAACTCGTTACTCAAATAGGTCGTTAAATCATTAGATAAATTCAAGAAAATTGTCTGCTTAATCCATAACGGAAAAGCTAACATTTTTTCCATAAAATCTATAAATAAACTTTTGCTCATGAAATATACCCTTCTTTTATATGATGAACATAAAAGCATTATATCATAACATGCTATTATATAGAACATGTAAAGGAAGCTTCACATATGGGCATGGATGGTTTATCATTTTCGAATACCGGTGCGGTAAAAGAATCTACTTCCGCAGAGTATGCCAGCAAAACAGAACAGGCAATTCACTCTGATGCAGTGCAGGACTCGCAGCAGGTGCAAAACTTGAGTGTAAACCAGAGGATTAGACGCAAAGACGATGATGAAGAAAGTTCTGATAAAAAACAACAATCTGAAAAAGAAGAGGAAGAGTTTCAAGACGGACTCGTAGAAAAAAATCCGGAAGATCTACTGGAAGAAGAGGCTGGGGTTGATATTGAAGATATTGAAAATCCCAACAAAGATTTTTATGTTAAATTAAATGTAAAAGATGATATAATAGAATTATATGACAGTGCGACAAATAGGTTAATAGAAACAATATCCGGAAATGAACTTGGGGAATTAGTACAAAAGCTGAACATGGCATCCGGAATATTTGTAAACAAGAAGGTGTAAATGCCGCCAGGAAATCCTTACAACAAGTACATAAAACAATACCAGGCAAGCAACATAAATACCGCAACGCCGGAAAAACTTATGATATTGCTTTTTGACGGAGCTTTACAGTTTTTGCAGAAAGCAAAAACAGCTATTGCTGAAAATAATCTGCAAGAACGTGCTCAAAATATCGAAGGTGCAAGAAAAATTATAAGAGAACTTATGCGAACCATAGACCTCGAAAATGGCAATAAAGTTTCAAAGCAGCTTTTCAAGCTGTACAACAAAATGGCTATGAACCTTATAAAAGCAAATGTTCAGCGCAATTCAGCAAAAATTGATGAAGTAATTGAAGATTTAACCAACATAAGATGGGGCTTCCAGAAAGCAATAGAAATCCAGAATGGAATAATAACCCTTGAAGAAGTTATGAAAGAAATGCCGCAGCAGGGAATTCAGCATCCGGCATTAAGAGAGGATGATAATAATGCAGGATGAAAAACAATTTGAACAACTGATTATGCAATATACACAGCTTAAAAACGGCTCAGAAGATATTTCAAGAATGATTGATAATGAAGATTTCGATAATGCAATAACGATGATAAAAAATCGTGAACATTTATTTTTGAGCTGCAAATGCATTCGTAAATATCTTGACTTAACACCTGTTCAGCAGAAAGAACTCGACACTCTTCTCGATGAAATAAGAGATTTGGAACTTAAAAATATAAAAAAACTAGAGGCCGGCAAAGATAAAATTCAAATGGAACTAAAAAAAAGCCAACAGTCACAAAAATTTCAAAAAGCATATGATTTTGATGCAAATTACAGCGGTAACATAATAAATATACAGGAGTAATCCCCCTCAAAACATCTTATTTAGGCGTTTACAGTACTTTTCAACAAAGTGCTTGCTTTTTTCTGCGTTTATGCTATTAGGCTGCAACCCAGAAATTGAGAGTATTTTCAAGAAAAAAATGCTTGCATTCTGTTTTGGAGTTTGTATAATAGAATTTGTAATTAGAAGAAAGGAGTTTTATAATGAACAAAGAAGAATTAGTACAAGAAATTTCTAAAAAATCAAAAGTTACTCAAAAAGAAGCTAACGAAGTATTATCAGCTTTAATTGAAACTGTTCAAAAGACTGTTTCTAAAGGTAAAAAAGTTACTTTAGTTGGTTTTGGTACTTTCGAACCACGCAAGAGAGCTGCTAGAAACGGCAGAAACCCTCAAACTGGTAAAGAAATTAAAATCCCTGCTAAAACAGTTCCTGTTTTCTCAGCTGGTAAAAAATTCAAAGAAGTTGTTAACGGTAAGTAATTAACATTTCTTTAAAAGATTTAAGCGGGACGGCTAAAAATTAGCCGTCCCGCTTAATATATCTTCACACTCTATTGAATGTTTTTATATTATTGGGTATATATTTATAATAACCCGATAAAGGAAATGTTATGTCAGATACCAACCAACCCAGACAAATAACTGTTTCTGAGATGTCACCGCATGTTCACAGTTTTGGTCCGGGCGAAAATAAAGTCACAAAAATCTCAGCATGGCTTATTAAATGGATAGAAAAATCTTTAGAATCTGGAAGTATAAAACCTTTCGACTTTTTGCCGTCAAAGGGGGATTTAGCATTCCATATCGGGGTTAGCAAAGGAACGATACAAAATGTTTTCAGATATGTTGAAGACTGCGGCATGGTTGAGTCGAAACAGAGAATTGGAACTTATATAAAGCCAAAATACAAAAGCATTAAATCGGAAAAACTTACGTCCAAAAGAGAACTTGCATGTGAAGCAATAAAAAAATTTATGATAGAAAATAACTACCATACTGGAGATTGCCTTGTTTCAACCCGAAAACTCAGCCGGATTACAGGGATTTCCAATACAACAATCCGAATGGCAATAGGAAGTCTGGTTTCACAAAATATCTTAAAAAAGGTGAACAATGTCTTTATTGCAGGAAGAATGGATTTTTCTATTGAAGATGTTAAGGTTCAGACACTTGTTGAAAAAACAGCAGAAAACCTAAAAACACACATATTAATGAATTATAACTCAGGCGACAGGCTCCCTGCAAACTTTGAACTTGCAAAAATATTTAATGTAAGCGTTAAGACTATACATGATTCAATAAAATTGCTTGCAAAACAAGGAATTTTGTATACAAGACGCGGCCAATACGGAACTGTAGTAACAAATAACAGCAATGAAAATTCTCTTTATCATTACGAAAAAATAGAATTAAAAATCAGACATTACATTGCGGAAAATTGTAATATAGGCTCGCGTCTTCCTTCCATTCTAACTTTTGCCGAGCAATATGAAGTCAGTGCCAAAACAGTAAAAAAAGCTCTTGATAATCTTTCAGAAGAAGGTTATATAACTTTTACCAGAGGCCGCTACGGGGGGACATTTGTTACAGATATCCCTCAGGGAGTAAATGAGGCGTACAAATGGCTTGCATTGAGTCCTGAATACGCGACAAATATTGAAAAACTTGAAAATTGATTTTAGCATGATATTATAAATAATATAAAATTAAAGAAAAGGAGAAAATAACCATAGCTAACGAAGACAGAAACCCGAATAAGGGTAAGGACAAGCCTCTAATAAACGAAAGGATTAGAGCAAAAGAAGTAAGATTAATAGATGAAAATGGAAACAACCACGGAATAGTCCCAACATCACAAGCATTAAGAATGGCCGAAGAAGTTGATTTAGATTTAGTTGTAATAAGTCCTAATCAGGCACCGCCGGTTGCAAAGATTTTAAATTATGGCAAGTACAAATACGAGCTGGAAAAGAAGGCCAAAGAAGCCAAGAAAAAACAGCACGTTGTTGATATAAAAGAAGTAAAAGTACGTTACAAAATAGATACTCATGATTACGAAGTCAGATTAAAAAACATAAAAAAATTTATTGCTCAGGGTAATAAGGTAAAAATCGTTGTAATGCTTCGCGGTCGTGAGATGCAGCATTCATCACTGGCAATAGAACTTGCAAACAGATTCATTACAGATTTAGCAAATGAACCTGTAACAGTTGAAAAGAAACCTATGGTAGAAGGCAGAAACGTAACAGCGTGGCTTGCCCCGCAATAAATAAAAAGACTTGATTAAAAATTTTTAGCAAGTAGAATAGATACATAGCCTTGGCTATAACAATAATAAATAAAAAATATGCCGCAATAGCTCAGTTGGTAGAGCAAGGGACTGAAAATCCCTGTGTCCTTGGTTCAATTCCGAGTTGCGGCATATTTTTTATATAAATTTTTTAGTGATCTGATTATTTGGAGCAATGCTTATGTTCGTGACGGTGGCCATGACAATGATGGTGCTCGCCTCCGCAAGAGTTTTCGCCTGTAGATAAAGTATCATTGAAATATTGGTTAATAACTTCTTCTACTTCTAATTCAGGACACCCGACAACAACTTTTACTCCATTTTGAGCGAATATTTGTAATGGTTTGCCCCCCATACCGCCTGCCAAAACAAGATTTGCTCCTTGAGAAGATATCCAGCTTGCACTCTGGCAAGAAATGCCATCTTCTGGAACTTTCTTTTCAATGCTTATAATTTCTTTAGTTTCTGGATTAACTTCTGCAAACGTAAAGTACTCACAATGTCCGAAATGTCCGCATAATTTTTCTTCTTTTGATGGAATTACAATTTTCATAATTTTATCTCCTTTTAATTTTTCTACATTTGATTGTAAAATGATTGCACTTTCTAAGGCTTCCGTTTCTGTCATATTATGACTTTGAGCATATTCTCTCAAAATATTTAAAACATCTTCATTAATTCTTCTATTGAACGGAACCTTTTTTCTGCAAGTTTTTTTTCTTCCGGCACACTCACGCTTTCCTCCCCAACACTTATTTTGTTTAAAATTACTTTCTTTCATAACTAGACCTCTATTATAATTTACCATATAATCTTGATAACATCAATACATATTCAAGAAGGACATTGCAGGGTATATATCAGACAGCAGCAATGCTCATTCTAATTTAATTATGATGCACTCGATATAAATAATTATCAAACCTAGAGTCTATTGATAGCCTACTATTTTTTCTTTAAACATTTGAGATAATTTTTCTTTTTCGTTACTTCCTGCTGTATTAAATCTACATAATGGGATATCGTATTTTGCAAAAATCGTGTTTTTTAATTCATCTCTTTTTGCCTGTTTACTGGCTTCTTTGTGATATTTTGAACCATCAACTTCTATTGCTAATACTGGAGATTTATCTATTGTTTTGTAAATTAGAAAATCCACATGAGTCCAATCATTTTTAGCATATTTTTTCTCATCATCTGACATTAAGCCCAAATCTCTTATAATCATATTAAGGGGCACATGAACCGCTATTTCATAATTTCCGTTATATTTTTTTATTATTTCATTAATTAAACCATACATAAGATTTTCGCTATCATATTCAGAAATTTTCTTGTATTTTCTTAGAAATATTCTTCTTTGCTCTGCATATGTTTGATAAAGTAAATCAAATACCGAAAATATTTTACTCTCTTTTATTTCGCAATTATTATATTCAATGTATTTAACAAGTTCATTGATTATAGTATCCTTCTTTTGTTCATTTCCGTTAATTACAACAATTAATTGTTCAATTGCCCTTGATATTGCTACATTTAAACGATTTGGATTATCTGTAAAATCTGTTATATTATTATCAACTGTTGACAGAATAATAACTTTATTTTCCTGCCCTTGGAATTTATCCACAGTGTCTGCTTTAACTCCAGTTCCATTAAATTGACTTTGCAGTGCATTTGTTTGATTCCGATAAGGAGTTACAATACCAAGCGAATCATCTATTGTGCACAAGTTTTCATTAGGAATTATCTCATTTTTTATTACATCGATTTGTCTTTGATTTACATTATCTCTTGTATGATTTCCCGCAACTGTTTTATATACAATTAAAGGTTTTTTATCACTTTGTATCTTACTCAATATAATCAGTTCATTATTATAGAATTTTTTATTGCAGAATTCTATAATTTTCGGGTGGCAGCGATAATGCTCTTTTAGCAAAGTATGTGGTGCTTGTTTAAATAATTCTGATACAGAAGACAGCAAACAATGGTTTTTATATCTATAAACTTCAGGCATATCAAAATTATTAAAAACCTCATCCGTTAATTTTGCATTTTTAGAATCGACAACATTAGGTAATTGTTTTAAATCCCCAACTATTACTGCTTTTTTGGCACTTGATAATGCCAGAACTCCTGTGCATAAATCTACTTGAGATGCCTCATCAACAATTACATAATCATACATTACGTCTTTAGATAAACACGTTCTTAAAGAATATGTTGTACTCAAGACAACCGGGTAATCTTTAATAAAATCTTCAGATTTAGTTTGTAATTCATCAATAGTGTATGTTTTTCTTTTTTGCAGAGTATATTTTTCTGCCAACTTTGCTTTGAATATCTGAGTTGAAAGCTCGGAATATTCTTTCATTTTCGAGTTAAAATCAAATGAATTTAGTTCTTGTTCTAATTTTTCTATGGCTTTTTTATTTTTGAATATTTTAATTTGATAAAATTTTTGTTGATATAAAGCAATTAAACATTCCTTTGAATATTTTTTCAATAATTGTTCTGCTATAGTCCTTTTAAATTTTTTAATTTTTAAAAATTCAATAACTGTTTTTATAATTTCAATAAACTTATTTTTATTCTTGTATTCTTCATCGGCAATTTCAACTAGAAAACTCATCTCAAGTGCTTTATCTACGGATTTAATATTGGTTATATCTTCGGGGATTTCTTCGATATAAAATTGTTCAATATATTTTAAATGGTGCGAATATTCTAATTTATACGCAGATAATTCCTGCTTTAATTTTGATAATTTATTTTGTTGTTCTAACTTTTCTTGAAGGTGTTTATATCTTTGTTTTAAAGATTTCTCTATTTCTTTTATTTCAGTATTTTTAATCCTCCAGCAACGCATTTGAGGTATAGAAGTTTGAGATTTGATAAATTCTTCTTTATTTTCAGTATTGCCTAAGTATGCTGAAATAAAATCAACTTCATATTTTGTTAATTTATCAATTATGTTTTTTGTAGCAGAATTATTGCTTGAAACAACTGCAACACTTTCCCCCCTAATTACTGCATTTGCAATAATATTTAATATTGTTTGAGTTTTTCCTGTCCCGGGAGGACCTTCTATAATTGATAAATTATTCTCTAGAGCTTTATCTACTGCTTGTTTCTGACTTATATTAAAACCAAACGGAAAGATTGTAAATTCTTTTTCCTCATTTTTAATTGGTTTTATTATTTTAAAAAATGCACCAATGCAACTATCATGCTTATTTTCTTTTACTGGTAACCCGCCATTTAAAAAGTTATATAATATAGATTCAGGAACAACTTTTTCTATCATTCCATAGTTTTTAAGTAGAATATTAAACTTTAAACCTTTGTCAGTTGTATGCTCAAGCCCAACTTTTTCTGCTATACTGCGGAAATAATTTAAACGATTATCAATAAATAATTCTTCTTTACTTGGTTCTACAATTTTTACGTCATAATAATTATAGGTGTAAGTTTTATGGCTTTTAAAAGTAATTTTGTAAAATCTGCCTTTTCTAACACAACTTACAATATCATCAGTGCGTTTCTTTCCTTTTAAAAATATTTCCTTGCGTATATTACCCATTGTAAGCAAATTGTATCATGGGCATAATCTGAGAGCCAAATTTTTAACAATTTTGCCAAATATCTAATTACTACTACTCATTTACATTTGGCACATTCAGCATGCGGTATCCAATACCGATATGAGTAATAATATAATCTGAAGCATTGAGCTTTTTTCTTAAATTAGTCACAAATACCCTTAAAGATAACTGCGAATCACATCCGTTTCCATCCTGCCAAATTTCTTGTTTAATATGATTATGAGTTAATACTTTTCCTATATTTTGAGCAAGCAGGCACAGAAGCTTATATTCTATTGCAGTTAGATGCACAACTTTATCATCCACATAAACACAATTAGTATCGTAATCTATTTTTAAATTACCATTTGTAAAAATATTATTTTGAGGCTGCACCTGAGTACTCTGCATTTTATGCCTCATGGATACACGAACACGCGCGAGAAGCTCCTCCGTATTAAAAGGTTTTGTCAAATAATCATCCGCACCAGCATCAAGTGCGGTAATTTTATCAGCATTATCTGTTCTTGCGCTGACAATAATTATTGGCACCAGAGAAAATGAACGAATTTTCTTTATAACCTCAAGTCCGTCCATATCAGGTAAGCCCAAATCAAGGATAATTACATCCGGATTGTATGAAGTCGCTTTTAAAATTCCGTCCTTTGCATTTGATGAAATAAGGTAGTTATAATCAAAAATCTCAAGGGTTGTCCCTATCAAATTCTGAATGGCTTTATCATCCTCTACTACAAGCACCGTACCTTTATTCATTATCGTTCTCCACATCTGATTTTATATCAAAAGAAAAAATTGTTCCGCAAGGTTTATTGTCCATTATATTAACTTTACCGCCATGAGCTTCAATAACGGCTTTGCAGAGAGCAAGCCCGAGGCCTAAGCCGCGTCTTCCATCAGCAATTTTATTATTAACAGTATAAAACATATCAAAAATCTTTGCTTTATCCTCGTCACTAATGCCGGCCCCCTCATCAATAACAGATATTTTTAAATCATTTCCATCTGCTTCAGCTTTTATAACAATATTTGTTCCCTCTGGAGAATACTTCATAGCATTATCAACAAGATTAAATATAACTTGAGAAATCAGTCTGCTGTCCATATATGCCGATAGATTTTCTTTCTCAACATTTATGTGTATAAAGAATTTTTCTTTTTTGCGTCCTAAATGACTGACTACATCTCTAATTACATCTGAAATATATTCAGATTCTTTATTCAGCTTAATTTCATTTTTATCAAATCTTGTTATTGCAAGCAGGTTTTCAACAAGATTTAGAAGCCATATAGAATCATCATAAATATCTGAATAAATATGTTGTTTCTTATCTTCTGATAAGATATTTGAATTTTTCAGCAGTATTTCAGCAAATCCGGAAATTCCTGTCAAAGGAGTTCTTAAATCATGAGAAATCGCTCTCAAAAGAGTTGAACGCATTTCTTCCTGCTTATTTTTAATAATCAGTTCATTCTTTGCCTGCAAAATATCTTCCTTTTCCTTTGTAAGCTGAATTTCCCTGAGCATAGCATCTTTCTGCTTTTGATTAATAATTGCTACGAAATAAACAAAAACAAAAAGTATTAAGAATACTACAGGAAATCCGCTTATTGCAAGCGAAAATCTTGGTTCGGTAAAAAAGTAATCAAATAGTAATAATATTAGAATTGAAATTGTAAGCCCCGGATAGGAGAAGATTGAAAACTTATTTTTTTTATTTTCCTGCTGGCCGAAATACATTTTTTGAGCCTTATCAGGGATAATATAAATCTCAATTTCGGGAGAATACTTAATAATTTTATCCACAAAATTTGGAGGAGTAAAAAGCCTGTTAGGCCTATATCCGGAACGACCGAGTATTATTTTGGTAACCTGACTTTTTTTTGCATACTCAGAAACCTGAAATGCAATATCTTCTCCGCTCAAAGTAACAATATTAGCCCCCAGTTCTCTAGCAAATTCCGTATTCTGCTGCAATCTTAATTCATTATCCCTAGACATTTTATTGGCACTCTCAATATAAAGAGCAGTAAATTCAGCATTAAAAACTTTTGCCATACGAGAAGCCGTATCAATAACCTTTTTATTTGACGGCGATGATGATAAACATACCAAGATATGGTCTTTAATGTTCTCTAATTCTTTCATAATCAGATAATAGCATAAAGTGATATAAAAATAGGATTAATGTTTTTCATTTGGCGTTAAGATAGCGTTAAGATTTTGTTTTACCACTTGAAAAGTGTAATCAAGACATTTAATATGTCAGTACAAAGACAAAGGTTTGAAATCTCAAGGAGGAATCTTTCTTAAAAAGAAAGAAAATAAAAATGTCAATTACAGTTAATTCATTTAATATAAATAATACACAGAATAATAGACCAAACTTTTCAACAAAGGCAGCTTCTGCAGCAGGAAGTTTACTTGGCTTAACGGCATCTGCTGTATGCATTACAAAAGCAAGAGGGCTTAAAGTTCCAGCCTCTTTAAAAACCAGAGAAGTTGTTGATGTATTCAAAAAAATTGAATTTAATGAAAAAGATGTTATCACTATGGCATCATCATCAATTGCAGGCGGGTTAACAGGAGGAGTCTTAACAGACCCGCAAAATACTAAGGCTAAAACAAAGGAAGGTATTGTTCAACTTATCGGAAACTATGTATTCCCGAGCCTTTTTGTTGGAGCAGGAATGAAGCTCAATAAAACATTGTTTTCAAAATATAAATACCCGCCTGTTACAAGAGCAATCCAATTCGCTTTTGGTACAGCCGGCTTTATCTCAGGAGTTCTGTTTGGTAATAAAATTTCTCAATTAATCAACAAATATTTGTTTAAAGAAGATTCTTACAGAAAACTTAGCTGGAAAGACTGGGCTGTTCAAGCTGATAATGTGTGTCTTGTAACATCAATGGCAGCTCCGGGTACTAATATTGCAAAAACTGCTTCAAAATTTATTCCTGTTGCACATATTATTCCTGGCTACTGCGTTGGTACAAAGTTTTAGGCAGGAATAAAAAATCTTGATATATCGACTTTTTCGTGTTCTAAGAGTTTAATCTTTGTATTTATCCCGCCAGCGTAACCTGTTAAATTTCCATTTGCTCCTACAACTCTATGACACGGAATAATAATTGAAATTGGATTATGTCCGACAGCTCCGCCGATAGCTTGAGCAGACATGTGTAAAAGCCCCCGCTTTTTAGCAATCTGTTTAGCTATGTCGCCATAAGTTATAACTTCGCCGTATGGAATTTCACAAAGAATTTTCCAGACATTCTGTCTAAAATCATTTCCTATTGGCGCTAAACTCAGTTCTGAAATTTCAGGTTTTTCGCCTCTAAAATATCTATCAAGCCAGGCTTTAGTTCTTTGAAATACTTCTATATTATCATTAAAATCTAATTCAGTTTTTATACTGCCCTGAAAATACTTTTGTCCCTCAAGCCATACGCCAATAAGGCTGTTATTATGCGCGGCTATAGTTAATTGTCCTATCGGTGAATTATAATTTGTTTTATAATACATTTTGCCCCCTGCCTTTATTATTTGTTATATAATACGCTGTTCTTTAGTTTTTGGAGTTATATGAAGTTTATAATTTACACTCGAAATATACTCCCTAAACAGTTCATCATACGTTTTTTCCAGTGAAACAAACCTTTCTCTAATACGTCCGGGCCATTCAATATCATCCTTAACAAGGAATTTTTCCCCAATAACCATTTTATAATTTTCCTGCATATCTATAGGTTCAAATTCTTTTGTGAGCTTATTTCTAACCCTTACTGCATCAGAATATTTTGCTTCTGCTTTTCCTGATTTAATAGCCTCTATAAGCGACCTGTTTACCTGCACATCAGACCAGTGGATAATAGTATTTCTTGTCGGAGCTTTCAAATTAGCAAGCACATTTTCTACAATAAGCCCTACTAGCTCCTCACCTTTTACATCACCAATTCTGAGATTTGACAGATCTTCACTTACGCCGTCAAAAACTTTCATCACCCGCAGATTATCTGCACCGTCTTCCAGTCCGCCCCGTACGATTGAGGATTGGAGAGCTACAGTAAAAACATCTGAATCATATTTTTCACGCACAGTACGCTTAACCGCACTGGTTAGATAATTCATAAGATAACTGTTTTGATATCTTATTTCGTTGCCGTATGTAAGTTTATTTAAACCTTTATTAACACTCTCAGACTTTTCTAACTCTTTTGAAGCTTCTGAGAACATAAGTTCTTTAAAACTATCATTTTTCATGAGAGTTGTTCTCTGCGTTATATCAGTTATTCCTAGTTTTGTAAACAGTGCATCAAGCTGCTGCGGAAATCTACTTTCCGCTTCTTCTACGGCTTTTTCAGATTTAATTTCTCCGAGGCTTACAAGCGGTTCCAAATCTTTTTCAAAGAAATCATTTAGAAATATCTGAAACGGGTGTTTTTCAAGCCCGTCAGCTACTGTTGTTTCTGTAAAATATGGAGTCATTGTAGCCTTTATAAGGTTTCCGTCATCATCAAATTCAAAATTAAGAGCTTTTATCATCTCATTATCTTTTCCAAGAGAATTTATACTGGTCTTTCCGACATTTGATTGTACATTCTTGTGGTCATGCCCGTTTAGAACATGGTTTATTTGAGGGACATTACTTCTGATGATTTCCGATAGCCTGCCGCCCATATGTGACAGAAGAACAACAGCTCCTTTAGGATTTTCAAGCTTAAAGTCATCAACTTTCTCTTTTATAGAATTTATTGTTTCTTGAATATCCGCCTCAGTTAGATTAGCGTCTTTTTTATTAGAATTATCATAAAATTCAAGACCTTTGCATAAACCGGGATTGTAGAAATCCATACTTGGTATTGTTGCACTCACAAAGAGAACTTTGTGTAACAAATCATCACGTTTATCGTCAGGAATAGAATAAACCGCAGATTTTATGATATTATCACTCAAGCTCATTGCTTCCTGTACTGCCGGAGATTTGTTTAAGTCAACATTTGTAATCAGTGTTTTCATAGGATTTTTCTTCATGACATTCAACAGGAATTTATCACCTGCATCCAAATCGTGATTTCCGGGTGTAAAAAGGACATTAAGCTCGGCTGTTTTACCGCTGATTATACCGGAAGTTTTCGCTGCAAGTTTTTTAAGTAAGACTTTCACACTATCAATTGTCTTAAGCATAGCAAGGTTTTGCATATCACCGTTCGAAAGTTCTGGATGAGTTAACAGGCCTTTTTTAGAAGGATTAATAAACCAGTCGCCAACGATAGTTAAAAAATTGAAAGTTGAGGGCGACTCTGCTTTAGGAAAAATTTCTTTTGCGTTGTTTTCTATTGTTTTTAAAACCCTTGGAAGCTGCATAATATTTCCATGGTTATCCGCAGTTGCAAGAATATTTATTCGTGCAGCTTTAAAATCAGGGGAACCTGATTGAACTCTTGTAATCATAACTTTTACTCCTTAAACACACACATAATCTATATTTATTATTATAATACAAACATCAAAATAGATTACCCTGTTGGACTGCCCGGTTTGATAATTGTTACGTCTGGTTATTTTAATTTTAATGCAGATATGAAAATTAAAGACACCATCGATAAAATAAGAGCATATTTCTATACTAACCAGACAAGAAACCCGGATTTTAGAATTGAACAGCTGAAAATGCTTAAGAAAACCGTCATCAAATACAAATCTGAAATTCAAAAAGCATTGTATTACGACCTGCACAAATCTCCGGCAGAAACGATGCTTACCGAGATTGGAATAGTACTTAACGAAATTGACTTTGCAGTAAAAAATCTTAAAGAGTGGGCGAAAACAGAGGAGGTTGAAACTGTACCCTATTTAAAGCCTGCTAAATCATTAATAGTGAAAGAACCTTTTGGCATTGCATTAATTATTGTTCCTTTTAATTATCCGCTGCAGCTTGCCCTGACACCTCTTGTTGGAGCAATAGCAGCAGGTAATTGCGCTGTTATAAGAACTTCACACAGAACGCCTGAAACATCAAAGGTTCTAAACCAGATTATCTCAGAAACATTTACCTCTGATTATATTAAAATGTTTCTGCCGGAAGAAATCTCCAGCAAAGATATTATGCAGGGTGACTTTGATTATATATTTTTTACCGGAAGCACTCAGGCAGGACGCCAGATTGCAAAAACTGCCGGAGAAAGACTTATCCCTTATACACTTGAACTGGGAGGGAAAAGCCCTGTTATCATAGATGATACAGCAGATTTAAAAGTCAGTGCCAGAAGGATTGTTAAAGGTAAATTTATGAATGCAGGTCAGACTTGCATCGCACCTGACTACCTTTTTGCACATGCTTCTATCAGAGAAAAATTAATTCTGGAAATGATTAATGCGATTCAGGAATTTTACGGCACATATACACCGGAGAGCACTGATTATGGACGCATTATAGATATTGAGGCTTTTAATCGTCTAAGCAAGCTTATAAAATCAAGCAAAGATAAGATTATCTATGGCGGTCACAGCGATGAGTGCACGCTGTACATAGAGCCGACATTAATTGTCGAAGACTCTGTAAATTCCGACATAATGCAGGAGGAAATCTTTGGGCCGCTGCTGCCGGTTCTTGAGTGGACAGACATTAACAGAGTTAAAGAATACATCCGCCAAAAGCCTAAGCCGCTTGCTTTGTATGTTTTTTCAGAGGATAAAGAGTTTAGAAAAGATATTTTTAAAAGCCTGTCCTTTGGAGGCGGAGCCGTAAATGATACGATTAATCACACCGCAGGAGAAAATCTTCCTTTTGGAGGTGTAGGTGCTTCCGGAGTCGGAAGATATCACGGCAAATACAGCTTTTACACATTTTCTCACCTGAAAAGTATTTTAATAAGCTCAACCGAGCGAAAAGATGATATTTTTTGTCCGCCATTTACAAAAGAAAAAATTAATCTTATTAACAGATTTTACTAATTTGTGCTATATTTTCAATATGTTTTATTTTGAAGATTTTAACGGCACAAAGATTTTAAAAAGTGATTTTATACAGGATGTAACTGCATACTTTACCACAAGGGGTGAAGTATGCTTTCCTGTTTCTGAAAGAATAATTACTCCCGTTCAAACTCACAGCGACCATATTGAAGTTGTCGATTTAAAGACAGAATATCCTGAGACAGATGGATTAATTCTTACAAATAGCAATGATACAATTTATTTAAAATTCGCTGACTGCACACCGTTAATTTTCTATGACCCTGTAAATAAAATCGGTGCTGTTTCTCATGCCGGCTGGCGCGGAACTGCTGCTAAAATTGGAGTTAAAACCGTTGAGAAAATGAGAGTAAATTTCGGCACAAATCCCAATAACATAATTACACTAATAGGACCTGCAATCGGACTTTGCTGCTACGAAGTATCAGAAGAAGTGCGAGATAAATTATTATCAACAGTACAGAATTCAACCGATTTATACAAAGAGCGTAATGTTGACCTCAAAAAAATTAACGCACGCCAGCTGGAAGAAAACGGAGTTAATAAAATTGATATCTGCCCTTACTGCACAAGCTGCTGTAACGATTTATTTTATTCTTACAGAAAAGAAAACGGTACCCAAAATAGACATTTTGCAGTATTACAATTGCATTAAAATATGATAAACTTTACTTAATGAGCATTGTTAGTGAATATACAAAAATATTCCAGTCACTCAAACCCGAGCTGGATAAAGCAGAGATTAAACGTATAAAGTATTTGACAACCTTTATTGTTGGAGTGGTTGTTACTCTCGTTCTATTTTCAGGATTTCTGTTAGCCATGTTTGGCTTATTATCATCTGCGATTATGTTAGTTTTCCTTTTTTCTTCTATATTAGCAGGGTATCTTTCATACCTGACAATTAGAAACTTCAAAAGATACATAAAAGCTAATTTTATGTCAAAATTTCTCAAATGCTTTAAAGAGATAAGAAGGATAAGTGATGAGAATTCCGCACGGATATTTTCTACAAAAGAGCTTAAAGCAAGTAACCTGTTTAGTACATTTAATACAATAAAGGTTGATGATGCATTTAAAGGAAATTATAATGGTGTGGACTATAAGATTACAGAAATAAAATTAATACAAGAAGGAAGTAAAAATTCGACAACAGCATTTAAAGGTGTTATACTAAGCGTTCCTTCTAACAAAACAATAAAAGCCAACACTATTATTGCAACTAAAAGGGATATGAATATAAGAAATTATCCAACTGGAATTATTGCGTCAATCATACTTGTGCCTATACTTATATGTGAGTGGTTTTTGAGTTTAAAATTTTCTTCTGATATTGATAATTTCATTAAGCTTATTGTGCTGACAATTATAACTTTGATTATCATCTGCAGCTTTATAGAAAAACAAAAATCAATGCAGACTGTTAAACTTGAATCTACTAACTTTGAGAAACGATTTAACGTTTTTTCAAAGAATCAGGTTGAAGCCAGATATCTTCTAACTCCGACTTTTATCGAAAAATTTACCCGGTTATATACGGCTTTTGGTACAAATAAAGCTAAATGTTCTTTTTACAAAGACTTTAGCGGAAATGACAGAATTATGTTCGCAATTTCTACCAACAGGGATTTATTTGAACCGGGAAATTTATTTACTCCGATTAACGAACCTAAATACATGTTCCTATCAGACTTTACCTCAATCTTCAACATGATTGAATTCTTTAAACTTGATGAAAAGACTAAGCTATAGAGCTATTGGGCTGCGTGCGTAATGAAGACGCTCTGCTGGTAGTTTCATAAATAAATGAGGCCAGTAGTTTTATTATTAATTCGTCGTTGAAAAGTTGTCTCCCGCCTATTGGGCTACGTGCGTAGCACTTTTACGTTTTTTATCAAGAGCATTAGTCACGTATATATTCAGGTTAGGAATACCTAAGCCCAGTACAAGTCCCGAGAACAGATATCCTGCAAGCTGTGCTGCATTTAAGACTCTTAGACGCTTTTTAGTAATCTTTTTAACGTCAGGAGCGAGTGTATCAACTTCTTTCAATAATTCTTTGAATGATTTCGCAACAGTTTTTCCAGGCATCTGTTTTGTAGTTGATTTACCTTGCTGTGCAAGAGTTTCAATAACAATCTCGTCTCTTGTTTTTAAAGAGCCATTAAAGGTTCGCTTGAACAAATTAGCGTTTTCCATTCCTTTTTTGTAGTTCATAACAGTCTTATCCAATTTGTCGGCAGCAAGTTTATTAATAATATCACCTAATACAAGCCAACTCAGGTAGCCCAGAGTATCTTTAGTAAGCACTTCTCTGAGTTCATCTTTATCGCGGGCTGAAAAAATTCTTGATATGATTGTAACGCCATATACACCTTTTAATTGGTTAACCGTAGGCATTTTTCCTGTAAACGCCATTTTATCCATAAACTTACCCGGAGCCTTCAAGAATTGAAGCGGTGACATATTAAGTGTTGCAAGTATCATACTGAAAAATGCTGCACTGCTCACTGTTTTTATGCCTTTAAAACCTGCCGAATTGTCTTTTGAACGGCCTTCCACCCCTACAAAACCGTCAGTTCCGGTTTTTAGTTTTGTCAAATACATATTAATCGGCTGAACAGAAAGACCTATTGCTGATGCGATTGCAAAACCGGCAGCGGCACGGGATTTCATAAACTTTGTCACACCTTTTATAAACGCATTGTCTTTAACAGTTTTACCTGATTTAATCTGTTCTTCAAAAGAGTATTTTACTTTATCATTATTAAAAGATTCTGACACAATATAAATATCATTTAGTAATGATTTTAAACTTGTATCACTTTTAATTTTCTTATCAGCGGATTCAAGTATGTATCTTGACTGGGCACCGGTATCTTCCGTAATCTTGTTAATTATAACATTTTTTGCATCCGGAGTTTTTTTATCCGCCCACTTATGAAATTTTATCTTGTTGTTCAGAGCTTTATCAAAATATGCAGCTGCTTCATCAATAGTATTTTGTGAAAGTTTTACAAAGCCATCTGCATCAGCTCTCGCAGAAGTAGGGTTATAAGCTTTTACTTCAGCTAACGTAGACTTAATATAATCTAACTGGGTTTTATTATTTTTCAACTGATCTGCTTTATTTTCAGCAAGAATATTTAGAGTTTCCGGCGCGGTAAATATATCATTTACATTTAACCCGAATTTTTTATTAATTCCCATTGCAATAAGAGCACCGGCAGCAGCACCGAACAAACCAATAAAGGAATCATTAACCGTTCCCATAATTTCACGTCTAAACGTTTCTAAACCAGCAGCAGGGCCGCGCTTAATAGTATCACTTGCAGTTCTTGGTGTTACCATAAAGCAGAAGTCTACACCGTTTGCACCAATTGCCTGATTTGTAGCAAGATATCTTAAGCTACTATCCATTGCGCCTTTAAATTGAAGTTGTTGAGTTGGAGTTTGTTGAATTTGTACTTTCATAGTTACCTTAACGCTTATCAGCTCTGAAACCAGCTGTTAATTTTGAATATTTTACATTCAATGGAGTCAGTGTTTCAGTCTGTTCTTTATTTTCGGTTTGTGTCTGAGCATTTTCCTGAGCTAATTTCAATGCCCGTTCATGCTTTTTCTTTGTATTATGTCTGGTATAAATCGGAACTAAAATTCCTAACAATGCTAATGATACACCAATATTAGTTGCCTGACAAGCAGAACGCAAGTTAACGGCATGTTTCAATTCTTTTTCAATTATTTTGAGTTGTTCTGCATCAGGAGTTTTACCCTGTTTTTTCAATAATTCTGCGGTCTTACTTACTACTTCATCAGACGATTTGACTTTCACATCTTTAACCCAATGCCAGAATTTTTCAAAGACATTTGCATCAGCCTTAAGCGGTTTTGTATCATTTAATAATCTAACGCCTTTTGTTTTTTCAATTAATGTTGCAGCACCTTTGTCTGCGTAATCTCCTAGGAAATATAAGCCAGAGAAAGTTGCTATATCACGTACAGTAGATTCAGCTAATTCGTTCTTATCATCAGCAGCAGCCATACGGGAGGCAAAGGTTGCAGTAGAAATTACTCTTGCCTGATCCATTGTAGGAAACATTCCCTTGAACTCAAGCATTCCGAGCGTTGGTTTTTTCATCATTGATAGCAATGATACACCAATCATTGAAGATATTGAAATAATTTTTTGTTTCAACAAACCTTCTTTAGCTGCCGGATCTTGTTCTATATTATCTTTTCCCTTTGCAAAGTCATCATAAATAGGTGCACCTTTAACCCCGGAAACTTTTCCTGTTATCCATCGGTTAATATACTGCATAGAGATAGCAAGCGGCAGGATAACTGCAAGCCCGAGCCCGCTTTTTGCTCTAACAAGGTTTTTACTCTTTCTGGCAAAATCTTCTATTGTTCCCTGACTTCTTGATTGAAATCCTTTAAAGAACTTGACAGAATCAACAAGCATTCCGTTTACAGATGAGGCTTTTACTTCATTTTTTATACCTGCAATTTTAACATTTTCTGCGACGCGTGTCTTATCAACAATTTCTGCAGAAATCTTTTTAACTTCTTTTCCTAAGTCCTTATTAGACTTGTTAGAACGTGAAAGTTCTGCCAGCCTGTCCGCATATTTATCCAGCTCTTCTGCTGATAAAGCATCTTTAAATACAATTTTTTCTTTTCCTTCAAAACCTTCAATATCACCTAGAATATTCCTCAAGGCATCCTTAACTTTATCAGAAGAGGCTGATTTATTATAATATTCTTTTGCCTCATTTATCAGTGAGCTGTCAGCCCAGCATTCAGACATATCAATTTTTTTGCCAAGTCCACCCATAGTAGAGCCATTCAGCATTTTAGCAAACCCGAGAGTAATAAGGCTCGGAATAAGGCAGTTAACTACAAGCCCGGAAGATTCTCTTCTAAAGGCCTCAAATCCTGCAAACCAGTTGGTCATAGATTCAACTATCGTTCTTGGCAAAATCGCAGAAAGCATATCCACTACTGCAACATTAACCATAGGCACTTTTTCGCAATACTGAATACCTTGCAACAAAAGATTACCGCCCCCCTTGAAATTTGGAGTCTGTCCTTCTTTCTTATTCTTGCGGGCTTCTATGCCATTTATTCTGCTAGTTGTATCTACACCAATTTTGTTTATCATACACATATACTTCTTGATATACAAACCAATTATATCAACTACATATTAATTTAAAAGCCGGACAAAATAAAAATTGCTATCTGGTTAAAGATTGTAAAGGAAATGTAAAGATGAATTTATGAATATTTTTTTTGTATAAGGAAACTTTTATTTAAATTAACCAATTTAGCATAATTGTTTAATAAATGATTACAAATAATTTACTAAATTATCTCAATTTTCCCTCAAAAAATAATGTAAATTTTTGTAACAAATTTCTATATGTACAAACTTTTCTCCTCCTGATATAATAAAAAAGATTGAAGGGAGCGAATATGAAAATTCTTGTATCAAATGATGACGGCATACTTTCAAACGGAATAAGGGCTCTAATAGAAGCGCTTTCTCCTTGTCACGATGTTTATGTAATAGCTCCCGACAGAGAAAGAAGTGCAGCGGGTCACTCTTTGACACTGCATACACCTTTAAGGGTTGAAGAAGTCGAGTCTAAGTATGGTGCAAAACGCTGCTGGATGACAACCGGAACCCCCGGGGACTGTGTAAAACTTGCTATTAATGCAATCCTCGATAAAGATGAACTCCCGGATTTAGTAATTTCAGGAATTAACCACGGCCCCAATCTTGGCGCAGATATACTTTACTCTGGAACTGTAAGCTGTGCTATGGAAGGTGCTATGATGGGCTATCCGAGTATTGCAACTTCTCTTGCAAGCCTCCGGAATGATTATGAAGATTTTCATTACGCTGCGGCTTTCGTTGCAGAACTTTTAAACAGGCTCGATAAATATAAAATACCTCCTAAAACAATATTAAATATAAATATTCCCGGTCTTGAAAAAGAAGATATTGCAGGCATAGCAATTACAGAACTCGGAAGCCGAATGTTTACAGATGCTTACGAAAGAAGAGTCGACCCGAGAGGAAAAGTTTATTACTGGATGGCAGGAGAACTTATCAACGAGCCGGAAGATGCGTCTACAGACATTGCAGCCGTCAGAAATAACAAAATCTCAATAACTCCTGTGACATTTGAAATGACACGCGTAAATATTATGCAGGATTTGGAAGCCACCCTCTGTACTGAAGATATCTGCAACTGGTTTGCATAGATATACAAAATATATTGACTGCAAAATAACTCTGTGATATTATCCTTTGCATACAATGTGTGTATCTAAAGGAGTATCCCATGAGAATTCAAAAAGTCGACAACACTGCCCCTGCATTTAATAGAAAACCAAATGCACAGGAAATGAAGGTTTATACAAATTCATTAAATCAAGGTCTTGATTTACTTGGCAAACAGGTGGATTTAATTCTGCATAACGCTTCTGCTCCTGCTGTAAAATCAGAAAATACCGGTATCGGCTCGCTTTTCTCCAGAACAGTAATCACTAAATTATTTCCGTTTTTAAAAGAACACGGATTTAAAGGAATTCAGCAGGAACCAAACGGTCTGAGAAAAGTTCTCGACAACTCTCCTTATGCTCCGGAAGCAAAGGCAAAAAATATCTATATGATACCGCTTGAAAAGCTTGCATCTGACGAATATGGAAACATCCTTTCCAAAAAGACTTTTGAAACTATTGTAAAAAACAATCCGAACACATCAGAAGTTAATTATCCTTATGTACGCTCTATGTATGAAGTTGCACTGAGAGAAGCATATACAAACGGCAAAGATTCTAAAGAATTTGCAAATTTCAAAGAAACAAGAGAAAGTGAATATGAACAAAGTGCAATCTACAGAATTTTATCTAAAATTAAAGGAAACGACAACTTCAAAATCTGGTCGCAAAAAGATAACTACACAGAAGATGAAATCGCACAGCTTGCAAAAGCAGCAGACATAAAAAACTGGGATAAAACAGATCAGCAGCTTTTTTTAAATCCGAATTCTGAAAAATCAAAAGCAAGAATTGCAGAATTGAAAGAAAAATACAAAGATGATTATGATTATTATCTTTTCCAGCAGATGCTGTTAGAAAAAGAAAATGAAGCATCAAATAAACTTTCAGAAAAAACCGGAATAAAAATTATAGGCGACTCCCCTGTAGCTCCTACAGCAGTGGAAAGCTGGGTTAATCAGAAATTATTCTTGAAAGGAAAATCAATCGGCTGCCCTCCTGATTATTTCTCAAAAACAGGTCAGCGCTGGGGATTTCCATACTATGACCCTGAAAAAATATTTAATAAAGACGGTTCATTAGGCGAAGCCGGCAAAATTATGCAACAAAAATATGAAGAATATTTTGCAAGCTTCCCGGGCGGGATAAGAATTGACCACATAATAGGCTTAATTGACCCGTTCATCTATACAAATTCAAGCAAGAAAATGACAGCATCAAATTCCGGTAGAATATATTCAATATTTTCCGGTAAATATAAGAAAAAGAATGATGATGAGTATACAAATATTCTGACAAAAATTATTATTCCTGCTGCGAAAAAACATGGCTTGAGCAAAGATGCAATAATCTGCGAAGACCTTGGCGACAGAAACCTTCCGACAGAAAGAGTTATGAAAAAACTCGGGTTATCAGGAATTTCTGTAACTCAGTTTGATCATAGAGGTGCAAAAGCTCCGGAAAGAAATTTAATAATGCCAGGCTCCCATGACAATCAATCATTTCTAGAATTTGTAGAAGATTTATTTAATTTTGGAAACGACAAAGATAAAAAAGCCCGTTTCCTCAAAAAGACAAAATACCTTGCAGAAGATACTGCTCCTAAAGGTGCAGCTAAAGAAGAAGTTAAACAATATCTTAAAGATATCAGAACAAATAAATCGAAATTTATTGCAGCAAGCTTTGCAGAACTTTTCACAAGTCCGGCAAAACGTGTTCAAATTTTCTTTGCAGATTTCTGGGGACTCGGCAAAACATATAACCGCCCTGGAACTACAACCGGCAATTGGGCCTTAAGACTTGAAGAAACTTTTGAGGATGATTACTACAAAGCAGTACCGCAAGGAAAAGCACCAAATTTCGCAGATGCTGTATCTACCGCATTAAAACAGCGCGGACTTGACAAAGGCAATGAACAGTTAATCAAAGATTTAGATGCTTCTGCTAAAATTCTTAATGAAGCTTAGAGTTCAGCAGTAAAAACATACTCTGCAGGTCCTGTTAAGAAAACATCCCTGCCGGTGTGTACTTTGTCGCCGTCCCAGTCAATTCTAACAGAACCGCCTAAAAGCTCTACTTCAACAGAATTATTTAGACATCCTTTCAAAATTCCCGCAACAACACTTGCGCATGCTCCTGTTCCGCAGGCAAGCGTTATACCGCATCCGCGCTCCCATACGCAAAGTTTTATCTTGTCCGGGGATAAAATTTTAATAAATTCAACATTAGTTTTTTCCGGAAACTCTGCAGCTGTTTCAATCAAAGGTCCGTATTCTTTTGCAAGCTTAAGCATATCCTCTGAAGGTGATACAAATATTACAAAATGAGGATTTCCCATTGAAATAGCGTTGCCTTCAAAAACAATATTCTTTACTGCCATACGATAATTCATATTATCATTAGGAACAAAAGGTATACTGGCTGAGTCAAGAATCGGTTTTGACATGTTAACCCTTACACTTCCGTCCTCCAAAATTTTAGGCATCATAATCCCTGCAAGCGTTTTTACTAGAAACTCATCTTTCGTAACAAGTCCCTTATCTCTCACATATCTTGCAAAACATCTCATTCCGTTTCCGCACATCTGGGCGGTTGAGCCGTCAGAGTTAAAGAAAAACCAGCCAATGTCAGCATCTTCTACATTTGTATTAGGAATAATAAGGCCGTCAGCGCCAATACCAAAATGTCTGTCACAAAGTTTTTTAGCTGTATCTGACATTGATAGGTTAAGCTTCACAAACTCTTCATAATCTAAAATAACAAAATCATTTCCGCATCCCTGCATCTTTGTAATTTTCACGCCCATATTACCACCTTCCTGTTTGTAGTAAAATAATTATATAAAGTATTTGAAAAGATGGCAATACCCTTCCCCCAGCGGGCGGGGCTGACGCCGCCCGCTGGGGGAAGGACTAAATTATGGCAATAATAAGAGTACAAAAAGGAACAAAAGATATATTACCTCCTGAAATGCCGGTTTGGCATTTTATGGAAGAAAAAGCAGCAGAAGTTTTTACAAAATACGGAGCAAAAGAAATCCGCACGCCAATATTTGAAGCTACAGAACTTTTCGCAAGAGGAGTTGGCGACACAACTGACATCGTGAACAAAGAAATGTACACTTTTGAAAAAAGCGAACGCTCGCTTACCCTTCGCCCTGAAAACACAGCAGGGGTTGTACGTTCTTTCATTGAAAACGGTATGCACAGACTTTCTGCCCCTGTAAAACTCTGGTACAAAGGTCCGATGTTCCGCTATGAACGTCCTCAGGCTGGAAGACAAAGACAGTTTCATCAGGTTGGTGTAGAAGTTTTCGGTATAAAACAGCCGACTGCAGACGCAGAAGTTATCTTAATGGCTGTAAATTATTTAAAGGCACTTGGATTAAATGATCTTTCTGTAGAATTAAATTCTCTCGGCTGTCCTGAATGCAGAGAAACATTTAAGACAAAATTAAAAGAAGTTATCAAGCCGTATTTGTCACAGCTTTGCCCTGATTGTCAGGCAAGATATGAAAAAAATCCTCTAAGACTTTTAGATTGCAAAGTTGAAGAGTGCAAAGAAATCTACGCAAAACCGGAAATTCAGGAAGTTATTCAATCCGATTTTATTTGTAATGAATGTGCTGAACATTTTACATCACTAAAAGAATACCTCGACGCATTAAACATAAACTATTCTATAAATAAACTTCTCGTAAGAGGTTTAGACTATTACAACAGAACGGTATTTGAAATCAAATCAAATAACCTCGGCTCACAAAACGCCGTTTGCGGCGGCGGAAGATATGACAGCCTTGTCAGAAATTTAGGCGGCGAAGACACACCGGCAATTGGTTTCGCAATGGGAATGGAAAGACTCGCTTCTCTTATTGGAGAGAAATCAGAGAAAAAATTAAACGCATTTGTCGTTTGCAATAATCCTCTTGAGGCAGTGAAACTTACCGAAGAAATGCGAGAACAAGGAATCTCCTGCGAGTTTGATTTAACAAACAAAAAATTTGTAAAACAATTAGAAAAGGCTTCCAAAACCGCCAAATTTGCTCTTATTCTTGGCGAAGATGAAATATCTTCTAATCAGGTTACGATTAAAAACCTTGAAACAGCAGAGCAGAAAACTGTTTTAAGAGAAGATGTTTTTAAAGTTATTTAAACTGTTCGTAAAGCCATCCTTTTTGTTCAAGAAATCTCAAAAGAGCCTGTCTGTTTTCTGGAATATCTGCTCTGGTTTTACCTTCCAGTCTTGTTTCATCGCCATAAGTGCCGTTGACTTTTTGGCAAATTATATCCCACTGCTCCATTGAAACATCCCAGTCATCACTATCCCATGGTTTACCGGTAACAGATTCAACTATCTCTTTATACTTTTGAACCTGAGCATCAGTCATCATTTTTGCAGGAATAGTGTGGCCGTTGGCATCAAGCACTGTTTTACCGTTATCATCAACCTTATAAGAATTTTCTGCCCACTCAAGACGGGCTTTCATATCTTTGGAAGTATATTTTCCATTTTTTTCTAAATCAGAAGGCGAAAATCCTGCGAACTCACAAATATCTCCGCCGCAGCAGGCTTCTCCGTCCCTTGTACTCATTAATCTTGTGTAAGCATCCAGATTTAACTGCTGATAAAAGCTGGCTTCTTCATTGTCACCGGATTTCAAAAGCCAGTTATTAAGCTGTTTTATCTGCTCTTTTTTGATTTCAATAATCTGCTTTTGAGTCAGTTCAACCCCGAAGTGAGTTCTAGCATCATTTTTTATGTCCTCAATTTCACTATCCAGCCAGCTCTGCATATCAGAAATTATTTTTTCCTGCATATTATATTTATTTGCAAGCTGCTTGTTAGACATAGCCCCCTCAAGAGTTTTTCCGTTTTCACAATATGTACTCCAGCTTTCCATTTCAACATTGGTCGCAAATCCATCTCTGTCTTTGTCTATTTTAAACCACTTATCAATACCACGTCGGGCGAAATACTTCATTTCCTCCATACAGGAGTCATTTCGCTCTTTGTCTGTTAAAATACCATCATCACCAGCCATGTTCTTTGCACAGGCAAATTCCTGTTCCGAAATATATCCGTCTTTGTTAAAATCAAGTTCCTTGAAAATACTTTTCCCTGCCTGAGGGTTACTGCGGATAAAACTTTCCTCGTCACAGCCACATACCCCGTTCGGATTCCATGCTGTCTCTGAATTTTCTATATACTTGAAATCCATTTTTAGATTGTTTAAATTTAAATTCGCCATACATACTCCTAATCAAATATACTGGTATTTCTTTTAATGTCTTGTTCTATTGCTGCCAAGTCTTTTCTCAAATTGGCCGCAGTCACAGCATCTCCGTTTCTTTCAGCAAGTGCAATTTGTTGTTTTTTTATTTTTTTAGCATTCTCTAAATCTTCCAAACTCTCTGCTTGAGGTTTTATCTTTTTCGACAAACTCTCCATCTGTTTTTCATAGTCTGAGGACGAAGCAGACTTCACTTCTCTGGCATTTTCATTACCGGAAATTCTCACCATAGAAAGCTCCTTTCTAGATTATATTACGCATATTTTGGGGGAATAAATGTCTTATTAAGAAATATTATACTACATTATAGTCATACTAAGCTCTATTTGTCAAGCCTTTTAGTCTTACTAAAATCTTTATACACTTACAAAAAGATAGTATCCTGTTGTTGAGATGGGTGAAATTTCGAAAAAATTAGGTTTAAGAATAAAAGAACTGCGTGAAAAACAGGGATACACGCAGTTAAAATTAGCGGAAATTCTAAACATGGAAGCCTCAAATCTTTCTAAAATAGAAAGAGGAGTTCAAATTCCGAAAGAAGAAAGTCTTGAGAAACTTGCTCAGGCTTTTAACGTGAACTTGCGGGATTTATTTGATTATGAGCATTTTACCGACAAGTCGTTATTAATATCAAAAATCAACAAAATATTAGAAAATTCAGACCTTGAAACTGTTCAAAAATATTATAGAATTTTTATCAACCTGTAACTACGCAAAAAAATTTTTTACATAACTTATATAAGTATGAGAATACAAAATACTTGCTATAACAATTCCTTTCAAGCAAATATCAACTCACCCAGACTCAGATTTAAACAAGCAGATTTTTTTGTCAAAATCCGCGGTTACGGAACTAATACAAGGTGGGCAAAGAAAACAAAAGAAACTGCTGATACAGCAGTTAATATGGCTAGAAAAAATACATCCGCTGAAAATATTTTAAAATATATTACCTGCGGAATTCAAAAAGCCAACATGAATGTTTTCGACCAGTCTAAAGTTTTTCATACAGGAATACTGCGTACAGAAAGACACGGCTGGTTGAGCGGTTCAGACTGGACAGGCTTTGAACTCTGTACAAATTATTCAGACATTAAACGTTATAAACCATACAAGCAAAGATTAGACAATATTGCAAAAAATCCGTTAATCAATCCTTATAAGGATATTCGATTAACCATTCCTGTTATTTCTAAAGACGAGCATTATTTAAAACATGCAAATGCAAAATATGTAAACAATGCAATCAAACATATATTAGAAATTTATACAAATTTTACTAAAAAGTTTAATTCAAAAGATATAAAAACATCCCAACTTGATGATGTTAATAATGATATAGCAGAAATACGCTGGATTATGGCGCACGCAACCCCCTGGGAGCGAGGAAGCGACGCAATATCAAATGTATTTATGAGAGTAATGTACAAATCTTTGGGAATTAAGTCGCATCCTCTCAAAAAGGGAATTTCTCTTGATATGGAAGCGTATTGTACAGAGCTTGGAGATTATAAAAAACGATTTCCGGAGTTTTTTGAAAAACCGCCGGAAATCGTTGAATAATTATCCTTTTTTAGGAGCTTCACGAATGAGGCTGACCATTTATTTACGTACGTAGTACTACTCGTAAATATAACCGTTCGTAAGGTCAATCTTAAGAGGTCCAAGAAGTCTGATATTAACAATTTGTCCCGGTATTGTTAACACTTTTGCACCCTTGAATAATTTTCTCCAGAAACCAATTTTTCCAGGATCAATTGTAGCTACACCATAAAGCATTACAGCCTGATCATTAGGTGTAACAAGAAGTTCGTTCTTAATAATAACTTCGCCGTTCTGTCTGAACAATTTACCTCTTTGAACGTGTTTAACCTGTCCTTTAAGGTCGCTGCCTTGAGAAATCAAAAGATATTTATCTTTTGTAACAATATTTTTAGGAGCTTTTGCTGTATAAATATCAGTTACGTTAGAAATTTGTGACCCGACAACTGTTTCCATCTGAATAGGGAATATAGAGCCGGCAGGAATAATACCAATAGAGCCTTGAACTCTTACGTTATCAAGTATATAACCTTCTGCAGTTCTTTTTTGCATACTTTCTGCAAGCTTTGCGTTTGGATTAAGCTTAGCTTCCTGCATCATTTTATAAAGAATAGCAGCAACTTCTGCTCTGTTAGCAGGTCTGTCAGCCTCCAGTTTACCTTCATTACCAGGCATTACGATAATCAAATCAAGCAGTTGAGCTTTACCGGCTGCAATCAAGAACCATGCCGGCATCTGTGTGTAATCTTCATAACTTTTTTCAATAATTTCTTGAGCTCTTTGTTCACTAATTTGCTGTGTAGTAAGAGCGTTTACAGCAATAGTAATAGCTTCTGCTCTTGTAACAGATTCATAAGGTCTGAATCTTTGTCCTTCAGCATCAGGGATTAAATCAAAGTATACGGCTTTTCTGATAATATCATAAGCCCAGAAACTCTTATCAACATCAGAGAAGTGAATATCTTGAGTTACACTTGCATCTTCCTGTCCGAGAGCTTTGATAGCCATAGACGCAAATTCTGCTCTTGTAACAGGAATATCAGGTTTGTAAGTCCCATCAGGATACCCGACGACAACACCAACTTCTGTTAAGAATTTGATTGACTGATATGCCCAGTGATTTTCATTCATATCTGTATAAAAAGCTTGTGCCGGATTGTTAAGCATAAACAAAATGCCTAATGCGAACACACCTTTTAATAATTTTTTGAACATTAAGAGTCCTCCTTTTTTAACCCTTTTCACGCTTTCACATCTTAATAGTATATTAAATAAAGTGTTAATGCAATTTTTAAGCAATAGTTTTAACAAATCTACATAAAATAGCAAAATAAAAACTCTGTGAGTTTTAATATATACAGGTGTGAAGTTATGAAAATTTGCGCAAACAAGAACATAAACTTTCAAAGACGGCTAAAACCTTCAGAGGAAGCTGAATACTCTGATGTTTTAAAACAGGCATCCAAAGCAGGGAAAAAGGTTCTGATAGTTCCAGCCAGCTCACTTCCGAACAAAACAGGCGTTGGAAATCTTGGTACAGATGAAAGTCAGATTTTTTTTGATTTCGCAAAAAAATACTGGGGAATAAATGAAGTTCAAATTCTTCCTACAGGGCAGTATCACGAACACAGAGGAAAGTATCCGATTTATTCCGGCACATCTATGGATTTAGGAAATCATGTTATAAATCTTGAATATTATACATCTGAGCAAATTTTCCCTAAAAATACTGACAGGGTAGATTTCAAAAATATTATAGAAGAGAATTCTCAGCACGAAAGAATTATTAAGAAACTCTACAGCGAAGGCAAATTCAAAACCGAATTTGAAAAATTTAAGTCCGAAAACTCTGCAAGGCTTGAACCAAAGGCTCTTTACAGAGCTTTAAGAGAAATAAACAGAACTCACGATTACAGAAGATGGAATGACATTGACAGAAATCTTTTTGAACTTGATGCAGCAGAAAGAGAAAAAAGAATTAGTGAAATAAAAAAACTAAAAAATGAAACCATAGATTTCTATTATTACAAGCAGTTTCTCGCGGAAGACAGCCTAAAAAAAGCAAAAGAAAATTTAAATAAAAAAGGAATAAAACTTAACGGAGATATGCTTTGCGGATTTTCGTACGACGAAGTCTGGTCTAATCCAAAAGCATTTCACAAAGATACATCAATCGGCTGGGGACTTCCTGCATTAAATTTTGATACAGCAGAAGGAGAAAAACTTCTGAGAGAAAAAGTTAAGTTTTATGCTGAAAGGTTTGACGGCTTCAGAGTTGATGCTGCATGGACTTACGCTAACCAGCCGTTAATTAGAAACGGAAATACCGAAAGAAAATATTATGCAGATAAAATATTAAACATAATTGATGATGAGGTTAAAAAAGTTAAAGGTTCAGGCTTTGACCTTAAAAACATCACGCATGAATTTGCAACATCAACAGATAATTTTAATATCTATGATGGTTTATATCTTAAACCATATGTTGCTGAGCGGATGAAAATATACACATCAGACCATCTTTCAGACAACTGGGGAAGCAATAAAAATTTTCTGGAGCGCGGCTGGAAGCCAGACTGTTTTATCATAGGGGCTTCAAATCACGATTCACCAAAAATTGAAGCGACAGAGGAGCAGGCAAAAACTTTAAGCAAAATATTAAAAATTCCATATAAAAAACTCACTTCCAGAAAAGAGTTTATAAAAGCTAAATTAGCTGAACCAATTCGCGCCGAAAACAATATGATTTATTTTATGGATGCACTGAACCTTGACAGCCAGAATAGAGAACAACATTTTACAACAAAAATTCCGGACAATTATCAAGAGCATTATTTCAAATCACTCGAAAACGGCGAGGGTTTTAACCCGATGGATGCACTCGAAAAAACATTTAAATCAGAAGGTCTGGATAAAAAAGACCCGAAGCTGTTCAAAAAAATTGTTAAGTACAGAAAAATCCTTGAACAAAAAGAAAAGCAGACTTCCCCTATTTTAAAATGGACATGCGGGGTTATCTGCTCCGGTCTGATTATATATGGATTTTTAAAGCATTATAAAAAACATCATTCAGATTCAATATAAGTTTTTAGTCTATCCACTCGCTCAACTTTCCTCAACTTTTGTAATGCTATGTTCTCCAGCTGTCTTATTCTTTCCTTGGAGAATCCGAGGTCATTCCCTATCTGCTCAAGAGTTTTGGGTTCTTCATTTCCAATTCCGAATCTTCGTATAAGAATTTCACGCTCTCTTGTATCCAGTTTTTTCAACAGCTTACGCACATCTCTATGCTGTAATTTCTGCTGGGCATTATTTTCCGGCGAAGAGTAGGAAGTATCTTCTACATAATCCTGAATACAGAGATCATCTGTAACAAATGTATCAAGACTTATCGGCTCTTTCTTAAGAGCACTTTTAACTTCGTCAATCTTTTTCTCATCAAGCCCGGATAGTTTAGCAATTGTTTCCTCATCAACATCCATTGTGTCATCACATGCGGCAATGTTACATGCCTTTTTGTACTTTCTTATTTTTTCAAGCATATGAACAGGAATTCGTATTGTCCTTGAGTGATTAGAAATCGCCCGTATGATGGTCTGCTTAATCCACCAGGTTGCATAGGTTGAAAACTTAAAATTCTTTTTATAGTCGAATTTCTCAGCTGCTTTTATTAACCCTAACGAACCCTCCTGAACAAGATCCATAAAAAGAACCCCTTGACCGATATACTTTTTTGCAATGCTCACAACAAGTCTTAAATTTGCTTGAATTAATTGCTTCTTGGCCCACTCTTTTTCTTTTACACTGCCTTCCTGAATTTTTCTTCCAAGCTCTACTTCTTCGTTTTTAGAAAGCATCTTTTTTCTTCCGATTTCTTTTAAATACATTTGCAGAATATCGTCATTGTTAACAATTGTACTAAATGTCCTCGGCAGATTTGAATCCATTTCCGTGCTATCTATAAATTCAGCATTATTAAACGCTCTACTCATCTATTATCTCCTCCAAACTATTCCATGTAAAAAGACGACATAAAATAAAAAAAGTTCCTATTAAAAAAAAATTATCCCCCACTTGTCCTCTCTTTTCCGGTAATGTTTTAATCCCTAAAAAACTCCATAATTTAGGAGTTAGTTTTCCTAAGGGGGAGAAATAAACTTCACTACACAAACAAATATCTTCAATAAAAACTCAATACAGTTAAAGGGATATTAAGTTTGGGGAATAACGTGTATCTACTCCACCGATTGAAAAGGAGGTTAAAATGACGATTAGAAAACTTACTGTGGCAGCTGCAATTGCCGTTGGAATAGCAACGTGTTCGTTCAATACGGTAATGGCAGCCTGCCCGTGTGATGAGCGTCCTGTAGTAACAGGAAATGCTTGTCCTTGTGATCAAATCCCGGAAATTACCGGAGCAGCCTGTCCTTGTGAAGCTGCACCGCAACCTGATTGCGGCTGCGGAGCCGTTCCTCAATGTGAACCGGATCCAGTTCCTTCATGCGCATTATGCCCTGGTGTAAAAGACTTATCACGTCAAGATATGAAACAAGTTTATTCATATCCTAACGCAGTTTACGGGTACAACAATTTTGTAGGTACTGAAAAAGACTCTATCTACAAAGCAGAAGGTTTCTCCGTTAATAGAGAAATTAATCAGCTGACAGCAGGTACAATGGGTACAACTGTTGCATCAGACGGTTCTATTACAGGAGCTGCTTCAAACATTCCTTGTTTGAACGACATGCCTAGACACAACGGTGCGCCGATTATTAGAGACGAAGCAAAAATGGACGGCAACGGATGTCCTATCCAGATGGGTACAGCTAACTCTATGCAGGCAATCAAAAAGACATTAGTTCCTTTTGACTTATCACCTTTCAGCAATATGACAGGTGCAGCTGCAGGATTACAAATGTTCCCGGACGTTCCTGACGGTTACTGGGCTTCCTGCGAAATCGATAAGCTAGCTACAAATGATATTGTAGTAGGTTATCCTGATAGATTATTCAAGCCGTCAAGAAACATATCACGTGCAGAATTTGCTACTATGTTAGTTAAAGGTTTTGACAAAGATATGTACTCTTGCTCACCTGAAAAATTATTCTCAGATGTTCCTACAAACCACTGGGCTAACTCTGCAATTACAGTTGCAGTACATCAGGACTTGTTAAAAGGATATCCTGACGGCAAGTTTATGCCAAATCACAACGTAACAAGAGCAGAAGCTTTATGCGCATTATCTAAGGGAGTTAAGTGCCCTGATATGGATAAATGCAAAGCTCAAGAAATCTTGTCAAAATACTGTGACGGCAACACAGTTCCTGAATGGGCTCAAATACCTATAGCAATCGCATTAGACAAAGGTGCTTTGAATAATTCACCAAATCCTAATACAATTGCTCCGTTTAAGGATGCATCACGTGCAGATATAGCAGCAATGTTACAAAATATCCGTGTTGCAGCAGGTATTGATAAAAACCCTGTAACAGCAAATAATGACTGCCCTATTTGTCCAGTTGACAAGAAAGCTTTTGTTGAAAACGAAGAAATCGTTAAAATTCCTACTCTTCAGTTAGAGTTCAAGGATCAGGTAAGTGCTAAATCTTCTCACGTAGGTCAAAGATTTGCAGCAAAAACATTAGAAGACGTAACTATTAACGGTCAGCTTTATCCTTGCGGTTCAAAGGTTTACGGTAAAGTTGTAGAAGTTGTAAGACCATCCGGATGTCAAAAGGGTGCATTAAAACTTGCATTCACTGAAATTGAACACTGCGGATGCAAAGCAACTCTTCCTAGACAAATTCTGAACGCAGAAATCAACAAGTCTAATACTCCTAACATAGTTTCAAGAATTGTAACAGCACCTCTTACATGGGGCGGTCAGATGTTAGGCGTAGTCGGCAGAACTACAGGCGGCATGTTGTCTAACCTTGGTAATGCTCTTGAAGACGTTGCTTCTGGTACAGGTATTGCCTTAGGCGAAGTATTCCAGGGTCAGTTTATGGCAGCTGGAAGAAGCATAGGCGATGTAGCTGTTGATACAGTAAAAGCTCCTATAGACTTTACAAGAACTGCTGTTTCCGGTGTTGTCGGCTTAGCTCAGGCAACCGGTGATGAAATCGGATATTTAGTTGATGCTAAAGGTTACAAAATCTCAGCTATCAACCCGAAAGAACACGTGACCATTGCGTTTGGTTGCAGCGGCGAATAGTAAGTAAGTCGTTCGCTCAAAAGGAAAGAGGAATTGATTGGTATCAATTCCTCTTTCTGTTTGGTTATTTATATTTTTTATCCAATTCTTCCTCATAGAATTTTTGGAGAAAGTCCACTATGCATTGAGTATTAATTTCCAACTCATATCGTTTTCTATCTCGTAAGACTCTCAGCCACAAACCAAGCTTGTTATTAACTGCATTTTGATATGCTGCTGTCAGGCTTTGATCAAATTCCTTGCCGTCATCATCCTGTGACATCGCTGCCATATATGTTTTACCTTCAAAACTAAATTGAGCAAAATGACCTTTACCTCTTTCTAAAGGTTTTTCATTTACAGCTTCAGTATATATTGATGACATTCCTGCTGTATATAAAGAGCATACTCTTATAAATGCGCTATATAAGCAGTCCAGGTCAACGTCTGCTCTGCCCATTGCTACAGTGTAATAATGGTTAATCCGAGCATGTACCAGATTAGTGTCAGCTGTCAAGTTTTGAGGCAGAACCGTTTTCCATGCTTTTTTCTTGTTTCCATCAATATTTTTCTGGAACAAAATAAATGTACTTCCCCTGGAGAGCCCAAGGCTTCTTTCTGGAACAAAGGTTGGAGTATATGAACTAGTTGAAGTATTTGAAGTTGTTGATGTATTTGATGTGTTTGAAGTACTGGAAGTATTTGAAGTACCGGAAGTACTGCTTGATGTACCGCTAGAACTGCTTGAAGTACCGGAAGTACTACTTGATGTACCAGAAGTACTACTTGATGTACCGCTAGAACTGCTTGAAGTACCGGAAGTACTACTTGATGTACCAGAAGTACTACTTGATGTACCGCTAGAACTGCTTGAACTAGAATTGTTATCATCCGGAATAACCGGCAAATCAGGCATATCTACAGGTTTGTCTGAAACTGTTCCATCTTGATATACATATATTTTGTATCTGTCAGCACCTTCCTTGTTAGGTTTCTTTGCACCGTTTGTGTCCACTTGAATTATACCAGGTGTTTTTAAATCCTTAAACTCGGTAATAGGCAGAACCCAAACAACACCGTCATTTGTTGTAAGTGTAGCTTTTCCGTCAAGGCTGGCACTTGCATTACAGCTTATCTCTGAGAGCGCATTTATTTTTGCAGCAAAAAGTCCGCAAAACTTTGTGGAACCCTCATATTTTTTACCTTGATAAATAACCCATTCTGTATTGCCTAAATATTGAGGAGCATTATTGCCTTCAACTTCCGGATACAGTTCATCATCATGAGCCAGAGAAGGGACTAAACGTGCAGTAAGGTTATATGCCTTTTTGAACATACGCGCATCTTTATCCGGTATAATCTTTTTTAGAACCTGTAAACATAGTATTGCAATTACAATTACACAAGCTACAATTATCAGAACTTCTGCAAGAGAAAATCCTCTCTCCATAATGTGCTTAATTACTGCAGATTTCTCTGCAGAACGGATGTTATCTTTCAAGCTCATACCTGTCCTTTCTTGGTTATATTCTTCCAAAATATTACATCAAATTATAATATAATTTTAACACATCTTTTGAAATATTCAATATATAATATTTATATTACATGAGGAATAAATCTATATTTCACCTTTTTTACATAATCCTGATAGTCCGGATCTTTTATCAGGTGCCGCTCTTCTGTCAGAGCTCTGAAATAATATATAGAGGCTAAACAAATGAAAGCTGCAAAAGTAAGTATTAAATTTGAAAGATACTGCTTCCAGCTAAACCCTTCCGCACTAAAATGCACAATAAATAACGGCACTGTTGTCAGGAACCAGAACATAACTTTTGTAATATACGCAGGATGTCTAACTACGCTATACGGAAAACGGCTTACAGTACCGCGGTTTGTCAGGTTACTGCCTTTGGTACCGAGCGCTGCTGATGCTGAAACATATATTACAAGAAAAAACAATGCGCAGAATCTAAATATCCAGGTTACCGGAGAATTGGGATCAGAAAATGCTGCTGCGTGGTCATTATGGTTCCATCCAAGAAAACTATTTGTAGCATTGAAAAATGGGGCATAACAGGCAAGACAGAAAAACAGTCCTGCCGGTGTTGTTTCTACTGTCCTGATTTTATTTTTAAAGATACTGAGTTCTGTAAAATAGCCAAATGTAAATATAGAAACATCTATTGTATATAAAATAATTATGCACTGTGAGTATATAAATTCTCTGTAATCAAGAATAAAAGTTTTATATTGTATAAAATCTGAAGGCAGTATTTGACTAAAACACGCTTTTATATCATTATAGACTGCTGTACTGGATATTATGCAGCTATGTATATTAGAATAAGCAATACTTAGCATCTGTGTTCCAAAAAATACTTTTATAAAAATTAAAATAAGTGATTGTTTTTCATAGTATTTAGGCAGATAAAAATCCAGTTCATTTTTAATTTCTTCTGCAGACATTGTTTTCAATTTCGGACGGTGGGTTAGTATACGATGAAAATATCTCATAATTTCTAAGTTATGTGAACGCCACAGGGATTTTGGACGAAAACAAATGTATATAATTGGTGCGCCAAACATATAATACAAATAAAAATAATTAAATGTTACTTTTAACGGATATGCCAGCATTTTTGAAAAGAAAGGGTTAAACCAGATAAACAAAAGAACAATTCCATAAACAACCAGTGACGAAAAATAATGTTTCAATATTATAGCATTGTCAGCTTTGGGTAAATTCTCATCCACCCAGCTTATATTAAGCTCTCTGTTAAACTTCTGTCTTTCAATCTCTTCCATATTTGCCTCAATATACATTGCCTACTTAATGTATACTATCATAAAATAAATATTTTTGTCTTTCTATGCTATAATTAAAACAACAGATTTACAGAAGGAGAAAAATAATGTCATTACGAAACGAACGGGTAAGAAAAGAATTAATGCGTGACATTTCTGAAATTATCAGAAAAGAAATAAGAGGGATTGAAGGCGTCTTATCTATCGTTGATGTTGAAGTTTCTCATGATAATTCATATGCAAAAGTTTACTACAGTGTTTTAGGTTCAGAAGAACAAGTTGCAAAAGACAAAGAAATTATTGAAAAGAACACCGGTAAAGTGCGTTATGAAATAGGGAAAAGAATTAGACTCAGAGTTACGCCGGAAATCAAGTTTGTATACTCTGACGGACTTGAACAGGGCTCAAGAGTGCTTGATTTAATCAATAAAATCTCAAAGGGTGAGATAAAGTAAGATGTTTGGCTTTCTTAATGTATACAAACCCAAAGGCATAACCTCTCACGATGTTGTGTCTGCATTAAGGCGGATTACTAAAGTCAAACAAATTGGACACACAGGAACACTAGACCCGTTTGCAGAAGGAGTGCTTCCTATATGCATTGGTAAAGCTACCAGACTTATTGAATACCTTGATGATGACAAAGCATACACCGGCACTATACAGCTCGGAAGCTCTACAACTACTTATGACTTAGAAGGTGAAGAGGTAAATTTCTCTGATAAAAAAGTTACTTTTAATGAGATTGAGGCTGCATTAGATAAATTTCGCGGAGAAATTGAACAGCTTCCTCCCATTTATTCAGCGATAAAAGTCAACGGGAAAAAGCTTTATGAATACGCAAGAGAAGGCAAAGAAGTTAAAATTGAGCCAAGAGGGGTAAATATAAGCAATCTGCAAATACTCAATTTCTATCCGGAAACCAGACAGCTCGAACTCCATATAGAGTGTTCAAAGGGCACATATATTCGCTCCATTGCAAACGATTTAGGAGAAGAGCTAGGTACATATGGCCATCTGGTTAAACTTGTCAGAGTAAAAGCCGGAATGTTTGAGGTTAATAACGCCGTCAGCCTTGAACATATACAGACAAAAGAAGATGTAGAAAAACTTTTGATTGCGCCTCTTACAAAGCTGAATTATATGACATATGAATTAAACAAAAATGAGCTGGTAAAAGTTTCAAACGGAACTGCTATTATGCCATCCAAGGAATTGCCGGAAAATAGTCTTATCCTCTTAACCTCACAGGAAAGGCTTATTGCGGCTGCCAAAATGACTAAAGGTCTGCTGAAATGCTTAAAAGTTCTGGGGTAAAGGCTTCTCTTAATTTTCTTTTTAGCTTTATACTTGTCGAAATCCGTTAAATATGCTATAATACTCGCGTGTTTATTAGGAAAGGGGTAATTCCGGTTACAAATCTGGTTACTCCATTGGTTAGAAAGGAGAATACGCATGGTGGAACAGTATTCAGATTGTGATTTCGAAACACTTCTTGCAAAATATGATTACAATTTTAAACGCGGGGATATCGTAAAAGGAATTGTTTGTGCTTATGAAGCTGACGGTGCAATAGTAGATATAGGCTCAAAAAGTACTGCGTTTGTACCGGCTTATGAAGTTTCTTCTGACAGAAAAGCAAAAGTTGAAGATGTATTAGAACTTAATACAGAATATGAATTTTTAATCACACAAGAATGTGATGAGAACGGCAAATTTACACTTTCATATAAAAAAGTTCATCTTGCTCATACTTGGGCTGAATTGGAAAAAGTTAAAGAAGCAGACGAAACAATTGCTGTTGTAGTTTCACAAATGGTAAAAGGCGGTGTTGTTGTTGATGTTTCAGGAGTGCAGGGCTTTATTCCCCAAGGGCAGCTCTGCGCTAGAGAAACTATCTGCAATCCGGGAGATAAAATTGAAGTTAAAATTTTATCACTTGACAAATCTCAAAACAACTTAATTCTTTCAAATAAAAAGGTCTTCGAAACTAATATGGCTGAAACTCGCAAAAATGTTTTTGCACAGGTTGAAGTAGGACAGGTTGTAAAGGGAGAAGTTGTTAGAATTACTGACTTTGGTGCTTTTGTTAACGTTGGCGGAGTGGACTGCCTGCTGCCTCTTTCTCAGATTTCTTGGAAGTGGGTTGAACATCCAACTGATTTATTAAAAGTTGGTCAGGAGATTAACGTTGAAATTATTGACATTGACCATACGAAACAAAGAATTAGTTTGAGCTTGAAAAATACCGAACCTGATCCGTGGCTTAAAGCAGAAGAAGAGTTAAAAGAAGGCGACATTAAAGAAGGGATTATTACAAGAATAAAACCTTTCGGAGCGTTTGTTGAAGTTATGCCTGGAGTCGAAGCTCTATTACCGCAGACAGCTCTTGCAGAATATCAAAACAAAAACAACTGCATTTTGAATGCTGGAGATAAAATCAACACTCAAATTGTGAAGTTTAACCCGAAAGACAAAAGAATTTCACTAGGTCTGCCTAGTAATGAAGCTGCTGTAGAATAGCAGTTACGGCTTCCGGCGCTAAACCGACAATATTTTCAAAGCTTCCTTCAAACTTATCAATAAAGTTTGGAGGAAGTTCTTGTATGCCATAACTTCCTGCCTTGTCGAGAGGATTATATGTATCTACATAGTTATGTATCATATCCTCTGTTAGTTTATTAAAGCGAACGTAGCTTGTTGTGGACAGAAGTGCTGCACGGTTTGTACGGGTATTTATACCGCAGGATGCAGTCACCACTGAATGAGTCTGACCTGATAAAGCTTCTAGCATTTTATAAGCTTCTTCTCTTGAGTGAGGCTTGCCTAAAATTTTATTATGCAGGACGACAACCGTATCTGCTGCTAATACTAAAGAATCCTTATCAACGCGGTTAACCACATCAAGACATTTCTTTGTTGCTAAATCTTCTATCTTTTCATATGAGAAGATATCGTCTTCCAGTTTCTCATCAAAATTAGAAGGAATGACTTCAAAATTCAGTTTTAAATCCGTCAAAATTTTTTTTCTTCTTGGAGAATTCGATGCAAGTATGAGTTTCATTTTACCCCTTTTCTTACTTCATTCCATGCATTTTGTATAATTTCACTGCCTTTTTGTGTAAACCCTTTTACACCTAAGAACCTCTTTTCAACTACCTCATTGTTATCAAAATTCTCAACCGCGGTTTTCAATATTTCCTCTGCGTTTTTCATTATGCCTGACCAGCGTTTGAAAAATGGTTTGTGTAGTGCTTTAACTGCTCCGGACATATTATCCAAAAGAAGTTCAGTCTTTCCAGTAACCAATTCTGAAAAACCTGTCAAATCCTTACTTGGAGCACAGAAAAATCTTCTGTCATAAAAAGCATTATCTTTATTAATTTTAATACCTGTCAGCATTTTTGATGAAAATGTTGTTTCTGTACAGTCCATAACTGTTTCGTTATTCATCTTGTGCAGAAGTGCCTGCATATTTTTCTTTGCTTCCAGGCTTAGAAATCTTTGTTTTGCTTGAAAAGTCCTGTCCTGCACAGCTTGGATTTTCATTTTTTCTCCTTAATATCCGTTTTCTATAAACTCTCTATTTCTAAACTTCGCACCTAAACTACTTGCAATTTTTTCACATTCTTCAACATTTACATAATGAATTTTATCGAAGCCGGTAACAACTGACGCTGTAACTTCAATACCTGCATCCGAGCAAGCCTTGATAAACTTTTTAACTTCTTCATACCCATTTTTAATTTTCGGTTTGCAAATTTCGTCATAATCTTTTTCGCAAGAAGCGTTTAGACTGACTGAAACAGCGTCTATAAGCCCCTTAAACTCTTCTGCAACATTTGTTTTATAAATAGCATTGGCATGCCCGTTTGTGTTAACCCTAATCTTAATTTTCGGATAATTTTTCCTTAAGTATTTGCAAAATTCTTTCATCATTTCGCGTCTTAAGAACGGCTCGCCATAACCGCAAAAAACTGTTGTCTTTACGTAAGGCAGGAATTTGTTAAATTGTTCTATAATATCCTCAAGCGTATAGTTATCATCATGCCACATTTCTGCGCCGCAAACATCATCTTTCTGGTTTCTCAGACAAAATATGCAGGAATTTGTACATGAATTCGTTAAATTTACATAAACGGTTTCAGGATGTTCCTCATTATTTATAGAATATACAAGTGTATACATACAGGCATACCTCCTGAAAAGATTATAATACAAACATTACAAATCCTCTTTATGTTTTTTGTTTTTCTTTAAATGTTTAGGCATACTATCCTCATGTTCATCACATCCGAGAACTTCATTTAAGTGGTTAATAAGTTCCGCAGAATGATAGCACATTGCATGTTCAGATTTATGATGAATATCAACAATATGATAATGCATGGCCATCTCAACCTGTATAAGCGCAATATTATAGTGATAAATCCTGTCAATATAGCCGTCTACAGCCATTATGTAATCTTTTCTGGCATCTTGAAGAGCAACATAATTCAACTCGCCGGCTCTATATTTTCCTTCGACAAGTTTAAGGTTTGCCAGTGCCTGTGCAGCTTCTAACCGGGCTGTGGGAATTTGCCGCTCTGACCTGTCAAAATTATTAAACGCTCTTTTTACTTCGTAATACAAATCTTTTTTAAAAAGAGTTATTTCATTATCAGCAAGATTTACCTGAGCGTCCGCTCCTTTGATTGAATGCTTAAGTTCCATAAAATTCACATTAGAAGTCAGGTTAACTCCGACCTGCAAGCTGTTGTTTGACGCCTGATTTGAATTATTATAACCGTATCCCGCACTTGCTGAAAGAGCCGGAAGGTAAGTTTTTCTTATATACTTAAGCGACTGTTCCATAGCATTCTTTGTTGAAATCAAAACCATTAAATCTGGACTGTTATCATAAGCCAGCTGCACAGCGTTTTCTCTTGAGAACGGAAAAGTATATTTTTCATAAGGTTTAAGCTCTCTTACTGCTACAGAATAAGCGTAATCATTATCAAAATCAAACGTAGGAGTATTTTTGATTTTATAATCAGGCTGACTATCAAGATACATTGAATTGTTTAAATCAACACGTGCATTATAATAGTTATTCTCAGCTTCAAGAGCCATAACTTCTGCCTCGCTCAGATTGAGCTTTGCTGTCGTTAAATCCGGTGCAGACTTTGCGATTTTAACAAAATTTCTGTTAATCTCGACATTATTTTTTGCAACCTGCAATAAAGCCTTTGCTTTCAGCAGGTTGTAATACTTGACTTTTACATCAAATAAGGTTGAACAGAGGCTGTCCATAAATTCATATTCCGCACCGAGTTTGTAAAACTCCTCCATCTTAATATAAGCAGTGGTTCTGCCAAAATCCCAGACCATTTTGTTTACCGAAACACCTACATTCGGAAGCTCTCTGTAATGACGGTTGTAATAAATATTATCCGAATTATTTTCATTATAAAACCCGACACCTGCGTTTATCACAGGAAAGTATGCAGATCTTGCAACCCCGAGATTGCTTTTGGCAATATCGAGTTCATATTTCCTGCGTTTTATCTTCGGACTGTTTTTAAAAGCCGAAGCTACACAATCAAGAATAGAAATACTGCTCCCATCCTTAATCTCTATTGGATGAAATAATTCATCATCTGCATGAGCAAATGAAATATTAAAATCTAAACCAAGAACTAACAATAATACCAAAAATCTCTTTTTCATATTTTTTATTATACCATGTTTGTCAAGCCTAACAATTATCATATAGAAGCTAAAAGCGGGAACTCTAAAGAGTTCCCGCCCTTTTCGTTTTATTTATAATAATTAATTAAGCAACTTCAATTGCGCATACAGGGCAAGCATTAGCAGCTTCTTTTACGCAATCTTCATTTCCTGCAATACCGGCAGATTTTACTTCTGCTCTATCTTCTACATGAAATACAGCGTCACAGATTGATTCGCAAGCGCCGCATCCGATACAAGAATCATTAATAGTTACGTTCATTGTCATCTATCTCCTTTTTATAATTTCAACCTCCGGTAACACCGGATACAAATATTATACATGTAAAACCGGAAATTAAAATAACCAGTCAGACACCCTTTTAGAGATTGAATCAAACCCAAGGGTTATGCCCAAATCTTTTGGTTCAATATTTTTAGAATAGTAAAGCACAGGTACCTGTTCTCTTGTATGATCAGTGCCCGGAACTGTCGGATCACATCCGTGGTCAGCCGTAATTATAAGCAAATCATTTTCTCCAATCAAAGGCAGAATTTTTTCTAAATAATCATCAATTTCCTCGATTGCTTCGCCATAACCTTTAGCATTATTTCTATGCCCGAAAAGCATATCTGTATCAACGAGGTTAGTAAATATAATTTCTCTATCGGCATCTGTAATATTTACGCCTTCGTATTTAATTTTTTCCAAATCAAGCGAGCCGTCAAGAGCTTTTATAGTAAGCTGAAGCCCTTCTTTGTTAGAACCTGTATGAATTGCATGTGTAATTCCAGCCTTAGAAAAAATATCTTCAATTTTTCCGATACCGATAACTTTAGCCCCGGCTTTTTTAACCTTATCCAGAACAGTATCCTCCGGCGGCTCCATTGAATAATCTCTTCTGTCCTTAGAAATTCTGGTTGGCTTGCCGTCAATCACTTTGTAAGGACGTGCAATTACACGCGCTGTATTATAATTTCCTTCATCAAGAAGCCTTCTTGCTATTTTGCACCATTCATAAAGCGTTTCAAGCGCAATCATATCTGTATCAACTGCTATCTGGAAAACACTGTCAGCAGAAGTGTAAACAATCGGATATCCTGTTGAATGATGCTCATCATTTAATTTTTCTATAATTGCAGTACCGCTTGCCGGAATATTAGCTAAAATACCCTTACAGCCTGTTTCTTGTATAAATTTGTCAACAAGTTCCTTAGGGAATCCATTCGGGAAAGTTGAAAAAGGTTTTTCTGAAACAAGTCCTGCAATCTCCCAGTGTCCGGTTGTTGTATCCTTTCCTTTTGATTTTTCCTGCAAAGTTCCATATTGAGCAATCGGAGTTGCAGTCTTTTTTATACCTTTGAAATCCTGAATATTACCAAGCCCCATTGCTTCAAGCACAGGAACATCAAGCCCGTTATTGAATGCACAGACATTTCTCAGGGTATTACATTCCTTTGTGTCGCCAAATTCTTCACAATCAGGCATTGCACCTATTCCCATTGAATCAATTACAATTATTATAGCCCTTTTTTTCATAAATAGCCTCCTAAACTTTTTAAATCATAACATATTTTTATGGTATTATAAATACAAAAACAAAAGGAGATAAATTTATGCAGGCAAGACGTGCAGCAAGAGAATTAGCACTTATATTGTTCTCACAATTTGATAAAGAAATAACAAAATATTCAAGAAAAGATTTTGAAGATATTATGCTAAAATCAGTTAGAATCCTTTCTAACTCAGCTTCAGAAGAATTAAAGCTTACAGTGGGCTCATTAATTGATATTAAAGATATGCTTGATACATATGAAGCAGAGCACGAGTCAAACCTATCAAGACCAATGGGTGCCAAAAACAAACCGGTTCAAATTCCTATGACCGACAATATGATACAAAAAGTTGATACAATGATTGATGTTGCAGAAAAAGCAATTCTTGCACTGGAGATAGCAGAATTTGCAACACTCGAAAACCAGTCAGAAGTTAAAAACTACACTGTAGAAATTGCAGAACAGTTCAAACTTCACCATAAAGATATTGATAACGAAATCCAGAAATATTCTAACGGCTGGGATATTTCAAGATTAGTAAAAATGGATAAAGATATTTTAAGAATTGCAATCACAGAACTTCTTTACATCAAAGATGCACCGCTTAAGGTTATTGTAGACGAAGCTGTTGAACTTGCTAAAAAATATTCTACAGAAGATTCTTCCTCTTTTGTTAACGGAATTTTGGCAAAAGTTATCGTTGAAAACGGCCTGAAGGGCTAGGAGTAAGCCTATGTTCAACTTCTTTGACAAACTCAAAAATACCGTATCCAAAACAGCACAGGCGCTTGTAGGTAATGTTGTCGATGCGGTTTCTGATGAAGAAGAATTTTCAGAGTTTGTTTTAGATGATATGGAAGATTTGCTGATAAGCGCCGATTTGGGCGTAAATTATGCTTCTGAACTTGTTGATAAACTCCGCTCGCAAAATAAAATAAAACCGTCACAGGTAAAAGAGTTCTTGCAGGATGAATTTATCAAAACTCTTGACGAAGCCGGCTCCTGTAATCTGGCTTACAAAGACGGAGAGTTGAATATTTATTTTATTACAGGAGTAAACGGCGCAGGAAAAACTACATTAATCGGTAAACTTGCTTACCGCTTTAAACAGGAAGGCAAGCGTGTTTTAATTGCAGCCGGCGACACTTTTCGTGCGGCAGCGGAAGAGCAGGTTGATATCTGGTCGAAACGTTCCGGTGCAGACATTGTAAGACGTGATAAAGCCGATCCTGCCTCAGTTGTTTATGAGGCTATACAAAAAGCCCGAAATGAGAAGTATGATGTAATCCTTGTGGATACAGCCGGCAGACTGCAAAATAAGTTTAATCTTATGGAAGAACTGGCAAAGATTAAGAATGTTATTGATAAAAATGCTCCGTCAGAACTTCGTGAAAGTATTCTTGTAATAGACGCAAATACCGGTCAGAATGGACTTCAGCAGGCAAAAGTTTTTAAAGAGTGCGTAAACCTTTCTGCTGTTGCTTTGACAAAACTTGATGGTTCTGCAAAAGGAGCAATTGTACTTGCGATTGCAAAAGATTTAGGGCTTCCGGTAAAACTCGTCGGAGTCGGAGAAAAAATGGAAGATTTAAAAGATTTTAATTCAAAAGAATTCATTCAAGCTTTATTTAATTAGTACAAATCAGCGCAGAAGAACTACTGCTGCAATAATTTGAGAACATCGATTTCTAAAATTAACGAAATTTGCTCTAATTTATCTATGGTAATATTTACTCTAGCCTTTTCCAGTTTACTAATATATGAATTATCAACACCTAGCAACAAAGATAATTCTTCACGCTTATAGCCTTTTTGTTCTCTGTAATATTTAACATTTAAAGCAATACGCTTTCTTAGTGTTTGACTCATATTCCAATTTTCTGATATACTTGCAGAAATTCACAGGAATGTAATTCCAGATTAAATACAGGAGTTATTATGAAAACAAAGTTTTTATTTTGCTTCTTGTCTATTTTATTCATCTGGCAGTATGTTTTCTGCACGCCGCTTCTGCCTGTTGATTTCTAATATGTCGTTGACGGGGACACTATTCAGATTTTTTTTTAAACTAACTTGAGCAAATACATGAACAAATCCCGATTATGCTCTACATATGTTTGGAAAGGACTGAAAACAAAAAATTAACAACTCTGACATATTTCTAGCAGGTTAGGAAGTCCTAACCTGCTTATTACTTAAACAGTTTTTCAAACCTTTTCATTGCTTCTATTGTGTTTTCCCTTGAGCCGAATGATGTCAATCTGAAATATCCTTCTCCGTTTCTGCCGAATCCGGAACCGGGTGTACCAACAACCTGCGCATTTTCAAGCAGATAATCAAAGAATTCCCAAGATTTCATATTGTTAGGACATCTTAGCCAGATATAAGGCGAATGTTTACCGCCGACATGCCAGATATTACATCTTTTTAATGTTTCAGAAATCACTTTTGCGTTTTCTTTATAATATCCGATATTTTCTTTAATCTCTTTTTGCCCTTCATCTGTAAACACAGCTTCTGCAGCTCTTTGTACGATATATGGAACGCCGTTAAACTTTGTAGTCTGGCGTCTGAGCCACATTTTATTTAATTTCCCAAGTGCTTTAGGTACAATTGTATAGCCGCATCTTGTACCTGTAAAACCTGCTGTTTTAGACAATGAGCAAAACTCAATTGCACATTCTTTCGCACCTTCAATTTCATAAATACTTCTCGGAAGGTTTTCATCTGAAATAAAGCATTCATAAGCAGAATCAAATAAGATTACTGCGCCGCACTCACGTGCGTAATCCACCCATTCTTTTAATTGTTCTTTGTTGTAAACTGCACCCGTAGGGTTGTTAGGTGAGCAAATATAGATTAAATCAGCTTTAATATCTTTATTTACCCCGGGGAGGAAACAGTTTTCACCGTTTGCATCAGCATAAATAACCTTTCTGCCTGCCATGATATTTGTATCAACATAAACAGGGTAAACCGGATCCGGTACCAAAACTGTGTTATCCTGTGCAAACAAATCAAGAATATTGCCTAAATCACTTTTCGCCCCGTCTGAGATGAATATTTCATCCAAATCAAGTTCCACATTATGTGACTTATAATATTTCTGAACCGCTTCACGCAGAAAATCATAACCCTGCTCCGGCCCATAACCTCTAAAAGTTGCCTGAACCCCCATTTCATCTACAGCTTTATGAAGGGCATCAACTACAACCTTGCACAAAGGCAGTGTTACATCACCGATACCAAGTCTTATAACTTTTTTGTCAGGGTTTTTTGATATAAATTCGTTAACCTTTTTCGCTACTGTAGAAAATAAATAACTTTGTTCCAGATTTTCATAATTCGTGTTTAAATGCATAATTTCCTTTCATCAGTTTATACAGCTGTTTCCCGGGCACAGGTCTGCGTGTGTAGCACTATTGGTCGCTTTCTTCGTGTTTACCTTTCATTAACTTTTCAAAATCAGAAGGTTTAATATTCTGAATAAAATCTTTAAATTCCTGTGCTTCTTCTTCGTCTTTAGCAGCGTCTGTAGAAACAGAGCCGTTCATAAGAACATTAGCTGTTACAAAAATCGGCGCTTCTGCTCTCATAGCTACTGCTATAGCATCAGATGGCCGAGCGTCGATTTCAAGAGTTTCGTCATCTTTTGATAAAAACAGAGTTGCATAATATGTTTCTTTTTCAACATCATTAATCTCTATTTTATCGAGTTTATATCCTGTTTTTTCAATAATATTCGTAATCAAATCGTGCGTCATCGGCCGTGCCACAACGAGTCCTTCAATACATCTTATTATAGCGCTTGCTTCAGCAGAGCCAATCCAGATAGGAAGAGCCTTTCTGTTATCCAAATCGTGCAGGACAACTATCGGAGAATTTGTCCTCACATCTAACGCTATACCCATTACTTTCATTTCTATCATAAAATCTGCCCTCAACCAGTGTTTTCAATAATTATATCATAAAACCAAATTATATGATATAATCCGATGTATGAGAATTAATGTAGTATACAATAACCAGATAGGCGGCTGCGCAGATGTTCTTGCAAGATTGGAAGAAGAACTAATAACCAGAAAAGTCGAATTTCAGACCTTTGATATTGACAGCCTCAAAGAATTTGGAGATTTCACTATTGTTATCGGCGGCGACGGAACACTGCTCAAGGCTGCAAGATTTTACACGACAGCTCCGGTTCTCGGTATAAATCTGGGAAGACTAGGTTTTCTGTCACAGGCAGGAGTAGGTGAGATTGGAAGTGTTGTAGACAAAGTCCTTGAGGGAAGCTATTCAACAGAAGAAAGGCTTATGCTTCAATCCGGAAATTCTCTTGCTCTTAATGATTTTGTAATCAAGGGATGCAAAACATCAAGAACTTCAAAATTTTATCTTGAAATTAACGGCAAATTTGTATGCGATTATATTGCAGACGGATTAATTATCTCGACCCCTACAGGTTCAACAGCTTACGGACTTTCAGCAGGAGGCCCCGTTCTATATCCAACCTTAGACGCACTGGTTATTGTACCGGTATGCCCGCATACACTTAACGCCAGACCTCTGGTTGTACCGGTTGACGAGATGATTACAGTAAAAACGAGCGATAAACTTCTTTCTGTTGCTGTTGACGGGTTTGAAAAGCCGGAATGCGTAAAGGAAATCTCAATTAAATCCTCAAAACAAAAAGCAATTCTTGCTTTTTTAAATGATGACAGTTTTTATTCTGTACTTAGAAACAAGCTTCACTGGGGAATATCGCCGGAATATTTAAAAGACGCCCCTGTCGTTTAAGAATTGTGAATATTTTTTATCCAATACTTCTATATGGTTTGATATCCATGTTTTTAGGAATATTGCCATATTGAAATGAAGCATAAAATGATTTTTACGAAAATCTTCCTTGAACTCTTCAATCTTTGCTATAAAAAGTTTGTGCTGTTCTTTTTGTTCTGCAAGTTCAGGATAATCATATTTTTCCAGCAGAGCTTCTTCTGTTGTCAAATGTTGTTTTGAATATGTAATTAAATCATTAATAATCTTTACAAGCGCGTTTCGGTCATCTTTATTCTCCATTGCTTTGTACAAAGCATCAAGAATATTGAAAAGAACCTTGTGCTGTTCATTCATTTTATCAACTTTTACGTCGTGTTTTATTCTATTCCACGTAAGCCCAGTCATACAATACAGTCTAGCATATATAAATAGCCCGGGTCAATTATGTCAAATATACAAACGGTTAATATCCGGTAAATTCATATCGTTATATGATAATTTCATACAAAAAAATGAACTTTGGAATGCTCCTGTCGTTTATAATATTGATAGAGAATGAAGATTAAGTTAAAAATACTTTTTACAGCTGTCTGTATCTCGCTTACACTGCAGGTTAATGCAATACAGTCAATACAAATAGAAAAAAATGCAGCACTAACACTTAATGACTGCATTAAAATCGCATTGAACAACAGCCCTGTTGTAAAAAAATACATACTTAATCTTGACATTGCAAAATCAAGTGTCGGTGTTGCAAAATCAGCATACTTTCCATCGCTTTCTTTAGGCACAAGCTATAAACAAAACTTTGGAGAAAGAAGCCACAACTTCGGAAGCTATCAGTCGCGAACACTTCCCGGATTTGATGCTTCACTTTCTCAGCTTCTATGGAATTTCGGGAAAACAGATGCAAATATTCGTATGGAAAAGTTCAACAGAATTGCTGCCGAATTTGATTTTGATGAAACTATATTAACTACTATCTTTAATGTAAAACTCCAGTACTATGGAGTTCTTGCGGCAAGATCTCTTATGGAAGTAGAAAGGCTTAATGTTCAGATTAACGAGAGAAACTATCAGAGAACGCTTGCATATTTTGACGAGGGTATTAAATCAAAGATTGACCTTGTTAATGCAGAAGTTAACTTGAGTGATTCAAAAGTATCATTTGTAAAAGCCGAAAACACCTATAAAAATGCTATTGTAAGCCTAAATAATGCAATGTATGTTGCTTATGCGCCTGAATACAGCATTCAGAATACCGAAACATTCAACCTCAGCAACCCTTATGTCCCGATGAGCCTTACAAATATTAATAACTACAAAAAGCTTCTGGCTACACCTGAAGACATCTCTGACGCTGTTTATGCAGTAAAAGCAGAAAAAAGCGATGTACTGAAAAACTACAGTTTTGAAAAATATCCTTATACGTTCGAAAAATCGGTTGAAATTGCAAAAGAAAATCGTCCGGATTTAAAAGCTCTTAACGCTTCTGTAAAAGCAATGAAGCAGTATGTTTTACTAACAAAACGCCAGTATCTTCCTGATTTAAAAGGCGGAGTAGGTTACAGTTATGCAAACAACAGATACTATGCTGACAGCGGTATGAATGTATCACTTAATTTGAGCTCTACTTTTAATATTATGCAGGTTAAAAATGAAGTTGACATTGCAAACTCACAGCTAAATTTAGCAAAAACAGAAGTTGAACTTCTAAACCAGAATTTATATTTTGATATCCAGAGTGCATACGTTGATATGATTCAGCTTGAGAAACAAATTCCGCTTCTGGAAACAAAAGTTCGGCAGACGTTGGAAAATCTTGAACTTGCAGACGGACGTTATGCAGTCGGGTTAGGTGATTACATACAACTTCAAGACGCAAGAGTTAATTACAATAATGCTCAGAGCTCTTATGTTCAGGCTGTTTATAATTATAATGTTGCACGAGCCACTCTCGAAAGAGAAATCGCCCTGCCTCAGGAAAATACTCTAACAGTAGAAGATGTTAAAGATTATCAGAAAGATTTGAAAAAAGAAGAGACACAAATAAAAAAACAGGCTAAAGCAGCACAAAAGAAACAAAAAAATAAAAAGGATAATGTATGAAACTTAAAAATATAAAAAAGAGATACATTGCAGCTCTATTGGGGATAATAATACTTTTATTTATAGCAGCTTCTGCTGTCAGCAAAAACCGTGTAGTATACGAAACCGCAACAATAAAGCGGCGTACGATTACACAGGTCGTAGAAGCCTCCGGCACAATTAATCCGGTCAATACCGTTTCTGTAGGTTCAACCGTTTCCGGCCTGATAAGCGCAATATATGTTGATTTCAATTCAAAAGTAACAAAGGGGCAGCTTCTTGCAGAGATTGACCCGAGAACTTTTCAGGCTACAGTTGATCAAAATGCTGCAAATGTTGAATCAGCCAGAGCAGATTTAGCAAACAAACAAGCTGCATACGAAATGAGTGCAAAGACTCTTAGAAGATATAGAAATCTTTATGCAAAAAGTTTTATACCAAAATCAGAACTTGATCAGGCAGAAGCAGATTATAAAGCTGACCTTGCACAGGTTAATGCTGCCAGAGCCAAAATCACCCAAACTCAGGCTCAATACAATCAGTCGCTTGTAAATTTGAATTATACCAAAATAACTGCACCGGTAAGCGGCATGATTATTTCCAGAGAAATTGACCTCGGACAGCCGGTTGCTGCAAGTTTTCAGGCTCCGGAACTTTTTACTATTGCTCAGGATTTAGAAAAAATGCAGATAGAAGTTAACGTTTCAGAAGCTGACATCGGAGATGTTAAAGAAGGGCAGGAAGTTATTTACACACTGGATGGATATCCTAACAGCGAGTTCTATGGAAAAGTTACACAGGTTAGAATTTCACCGACCACGGTTTCTAATGTTGTTACTTATTCTGTAATCGTAACCGTTGACAACAAAGACTTAAAATTAAAGCCGGGGATGACAGCAAACGTATCAATAATTACTGCAAAAAATGAAGATGTACTAACTGTACCAAATATTGCCCTGAAATTTACTCCAAAAACAGACGGACAAAAATATAAAAATCAAGGACTATGGGTTGAAGACGGATTGAAAATATCAAGAATTAACATAACAACCGGAGCGAGCGACGACTCTTTTACAGAAGTTAGTGGAGAGGGTATTCGCGAAGGTGAAAAAATTCTAGTCGGAATCAAAGGTAAAAAAGGACAAAAACAACAAAACTTTAGACCACCAAGATTGTAGTAAGAAAAAGGGCGGTTCCGAAAATCGGAACCGCCCTTTTGAAAATTATTTTTTTGTGGCCTCTTCTGCGGCATCTTTTGCTTTTTCTGCTGTATTTTCGGCTTCTTTTTCCACATTCTTCTTTTTGAAAGGATTTAACTTCTTGAAGAATTCTTTTAATTTTTCTTTAAAACTTTTTGGAGTAAGCTCTTCAATTTTCTTTTCAGCAGCATCAAGCTTATTTTTTAAGTCCTGATTTTTAACAGTAAGGTCTTCGTTTTGGAGTTTTAAATCTTTAATCTTACCGCGATTTTTAGCAGCATATATTGCAGTTCCGAGAGCCGCAGCACCAAGTGCAACCATTCCAAGCATATTTGACGAAGCTTTTTTCTTCTGCTCAACTTCCGGTTCATATACCATAGGCATTGAAGAATAATCGCCATAACCTTCTACTTGATTTTGATTTTGCGGAACAGTCATTGCATAATCTACTGCGCCGGCATTTTTAATCGGATCCATATTTACCTTCTTTCATAAAATTACTGCACTTCTATATCTTTTTTAAAACAAATAATAAAATTAAATTGCCAGATAACACTGGTTTGTAACAAATTTGTTACAAATCACTTTGTTCTCTGAAAAAACTTCGCAATATCTTTATGTTCAATTATTTTAGATATAGGTCTTCCGTGCGGACAGGTAAAAGGTTTTTCACATGTGCGCCAATTTTTAATTATTTCCTGCATGCGGAAAGGACTTAAAAAAGTATTTGCCTTAACTGCTGCCTTGCACGAAGTTGTTATTAAAATCTGTTCTTCAATATTATCAATATCGCCGGAAATATGTTCCAGAATATCAGCGAGAATTTCTTTCGGCGCAACTTTAGAAATTAACTGAGGCACTTTTCTGAAAATAGCTTCTGTATCAGAAATAAAGTCAATTTCATAACCGAACTTTTCAAGCTTATCTTTATTTGCAGATAAAAGTTCTTTATCACTCGGTGAAATTTCAATAACATCAGAGATAAATAGAAGCTGGCAATCGATATTTTTTGACTTTTTCAGTTTTTCATAAATATATCTTTCTTCTGCAATATGCTGGTCAACAATTTCCAGCCCTTCTTCACGTTCTATCAGAATATAAGTTTTTTTATACTGCCCGATAATTTGCTCTTCCTGCTCGATAGAATTTTCCTGAATAAATTTTGGCTGTTCAAAGCTCAAATTTTGCTGAGTTTCTCTCTGCGGTTTAGGAAATTCTATTACTCGTTTGGGTTCAACCGGTTTTTTGAAAACAGAAGCAATATTCTCCCCTTCTGTTACATAAATGTCCTCTGTTTTAATTTCCATTGGTCTAACAGGTTCAGCAACGCGCTGCTGCATTTCCGGAACAGGCTGGGCAGTCTGCCTTTCTGTAACCCCGGAGAGCGCCATATCAATTGATGAATATATAAAATTAAAAATCTGATTTGGGTTTCTGTAACGTACTTCCTTCTTTGTTGGATGTACATTTACGTCAACATCCTCCGGCGGAACTTCAAGATTTAAAATAATAAATGGATATCTTGAACCGATTAAACTTTTATACGCAGTATCAATTGATTTCTGGAAAATCGGGCATTTTACCATACGTGAATTTACATACATGTAATAATCTTTTTTGCTTGCCCTTGTATAATCCGGAGTACTGACAAAACCTGAAATCTTTAAACCTGACATTTTATCAGTTTTAAAAACTTCTCTAAGATTTTTAGCTATGTCTTCGGAAAAAACTTCTTTTAATACCTGTAGTGTATCACCCTGTCCTGTAGTCTTAATAATTGTTTTGCCGTTATTTTTGAGTTCAAATGCGACATTAGTATGCACTAAGGCCAAAGTTTGGATAAGCTCGTTTATATATGCAAATTCTGTTTTTTGAGATTTTAAGAACTTTAACCGTGCAGGCAGATTGTAAAATAAATCTTTGATATCCATAATCGTACCGACTGCACATCCGGTCTGTGATTTTTTAACCTCGGAATTCTCACATTCAACCTTTGTACCAAAATCAAACTCTTCTGTTCTTGTAATACAGGTTAATCTGGAAATCGAAATTATACTTGCGAGCGCTTCACCTCTAAAGCCCATTGTTTTAACATTATACAAATCCTCGCCTGATGATATCTTACTCGTCGCATGCTTTGAGAAAGCAAGAATAATATCATCAGGATGTATTCCTGAACCATTATCCGCCACACGAATATTTCTGCACTCATTAGAAATTTCAATGCTGACCTTCGTTGCACCTGCATCCACAGAGTTCTCAACAAGCTCTTTTACAACAGAATAGGGACGCTCTATAACTTCCCCCGCTGCAATTTGATTTATTACATTTTTTGATAGTTGAATAATTCTTACCATAGCCTAATTATACAACAAAGTTTTTTTTAGATATAATAATACTAATAGGAGTATGAATTTATGCAGAAAAAGAAAAAAATTAAAGTCGCATTTCCTCATATGGGAACAATATCAATCGCATGGTCAGCTGGATTAAGAAAGATTGGTGTTGAGCCATATATCCCGCCTTATACAAGCAAAAAAACTCTTTCTTACGGAACAAAAAATTCTCCGGAAGCAATATGCCTTCCTTATAAATTGATTTTAGGCAATTTTATTGAAGCGATTGAAGGCGGTGCTGATTATGTTGCTATGATTACATCTCCAGGTATCTGCAGACTTGGTGAATACGGCGGAAATATTCATACAACTCTTAAAGATTTAGGATATAAAGCCAATTATATTGAATTATCATTATATGACGGAATTAAAGGGTTATATAACTTCTTAAAAGAAATCTCAGGTAAAAACGACCCTATTTTAATTCTCCGCGCAATTAATATAACCATTAGAAAGATTTTTGCCATTGACGATTTAGACAGTGCTCTATCTTATTACAGAGCCCGTGAAATCAAGTTTGGCGAAGCAGAAAAAAATTATAAAAAAGCTTTGAGAATGATTGATAAAGCAGACTCTACACACGATTTAAAAAAAGCGTATGCGCTTGCTTTAAAAGAAATTGAAAAGACTGAAATAGATGAAAACAGAGAAGTTTTAAATGTTGATATAACAGGCGAAATTTTCCTTGTCAACGATGAATTTTCGAACCAGAATATTGAACGTGAACTCGGGAAAATGGGTGTTCAGACAAGAAGAAGCCTTACAGTAGGCAGCTTTTTAAAAGATGCGATTATACCAAAAGCTTTCAGACCGCCTGAAACACACCTTCAGAGAGCTGAACGTATGGCAAAACCTTATCTTATGAGAGATATCGGAGGCGATGCTCTGGAATGTGTTTCTGATGTGGTCTTTGCAGATGAAAAAGGCAAAGACGGAATTATACATATTTCACCGTTTACCTGTATGCCGGAAATTATGTCACAAAATATTTTCCCGACCATGAGAGAAGACCATGAGATTCCGATTTTGACTCTTATTATGGATGAACAAACCGGTAAAGCAGGCTATATAACAAGATTGGAAGCTTTTGTTGATTTGATGCGCCGTAAAAAACGTGCAAAACTCGGAAAATTGAAAACAAGAATATAGAAAAGATTTTGACTATTGTTCAAAATCAATTAAAATATTTATATGCATAAGAAGAGTATATTAATCTTAGCTTTTATGTTTTTATTCCTGCCGGCATTCTCTGAGCCGCAGGACAATGGGGGGCATGCAGGCACACCACCGGGTTTTTATGATGATATAAATCCGGAAGACATAGAAAAAGAAGAGGCAGAACCTGCTGGCGAAGCTTATCAGACTTTTGAGGACGAAACTCCGGCTGATGAAGTAATTATCCCTCCTTCACAAAAAACAAAACCGACTAAAAATTATCCGCAAATATATAATGATTTACAGGTTCCGACATTCTCATATCTTCACGATATAGATCCGGATCAGTATTATGATATGAAAGATACATCATGGTCAGTTTATCCGCTTTTACGGTTAATTTCACCTATATACTTTAAGAACATAACAATTGAACCAGGCTATTATCTTCTGACTCCGCGTGAGCATCAGGGAGAATGGTATATGCTGTTTAAACAAAATGGAGTCGTCAAGCATATTATCCCAGTATACGAGAGAGGTTATACTCCGGAAATGTTTTATGATAAGCATATTCCGAAACCTAAACTTACAGGCGCACAGAAAATTCATATGGGATTTCTGGACTTTATAGGAAACTTTAAAAGCACCAAAAGAAAAACACCGGTTCAAACTTACCTTGAAGTAAATGACTTAGAAAACTACTTTGTTTCAATAGTCATTTACTACGGTTCACATAAATATTCAACACTATTTAGAACTGTTAAACTCTAAACAAGAACTTTACCTGATTGTTCAATAGATTTATGTCTTGAAACAGAATATCTGGATTTGTAATCTTCATATTTACTTACAAACTGCAAATCTTCATCCTTATTTCTGTGGTTGTATTCATGCTTATCAAGAGTTTTGTCGTGAAGCTGAATAACACAGGTCGCAATATTTCCGCAGTGAGCAGCAATTCTTCTCAAATCATTAAGCAAATCCGAGAACATAAAGCTGACTTCCGCAGTGCATAATCCCTCTTTAAGACGCTGGATATGACGGTTTTTAACCTTTCTGATAATCTTTTTGATTACTGCTTCCAGAGGTTCAACTTCCTGCGCAATCTGGAGATTATCCGTCTTATAAGCCTCAAATGACATCATAAAGATTTCAGACACAGCATGTACAATTACCTTAAGCTCTTCAACCGCATCAGGAGAAAGCCTCTTTTCAGACTCTTTCAACTTTTCTGCAATCTTAAGAATATAAGAAGCGTGGTCGCCAATTCTTTCATAATCCCCTATTGTCAACAGCAGTTGAGATATTTTATCATTATCTTCTTCCGAAAGCTCTTTACCTGACAGTTTTATCAAGAACGCGCCCAGTTTGTCTTCATATGTATCAATTTTAATTTCATTATTTTTTATCTGCTCGGCTTTTTTATGATGATAACTCTTAAGCATTTTAGTAGAATTGATAAAATTAAACTCAACTAAATCCGCCATTTTTGTTGTCTGGCGCACACATTCAGCAATAGCAAACGAAGGTGCAAGAAGCAGACGTTCATCAAGCAGTACATTTTTATCCTTAACCTTTTTATCCTTGATAATTCCCATAGCACATTTTTCAAGGAATTTTGTAAACGGAAATAACAGTACAGTTGTTACAATATTAAATATTGAATGAACCATTGCAATTCCAAATGGTGAAATTGTATTAGTTACAAAACTAAATTTAAATATAGCGTTTCCAAGCTGAAAAGCAGATAAGCAAATTATAACGCCAAAAACATTAAATAGGACGTGGACAGCAGCTACACGTTTAGCATTTGTATTAACTCCAATACTTGAAAGTACTGCAGAAATACAAGTACCGATATTTTGCCCCATTACAATAGGAATTGCCATTCCGTAAGTAATGCCGCCTACCATAGAAAGAGCCTGTAAAATACCGATAGAAGCAGCAGAACTTTGAATAACCGCCGTAACTATAGTACCAACAATAACACCCAGAATAGGATTAGCAAACGCAGTAAGAACATGCGTAAATTCCGGCATATCAGCTAAAGGCGACATTGCTTCTGTCATTACTTCCATACCGAACATTAATATTGCAAACCCGATAAGAACAGCTCCGACATTTTTTCTTTTGTTACTCTTTGCAGCCATTATCATTACAACACCTGCAAGTGCCATAATAGGTGAAAAGGATTCAGGTTTTAATAATCTTACAAAGAAATTAGAACTCTGAATCCCTGATAAACTTAAAATCCAAGCGGTAATTGTAGTACCGATATTAGATCCCATTATAACTCCAATAGCCTGAGAAAGCTTCATAATCCCCGAGTTAACAAGCCCGACCAGCATTACTGTCACTGCTGATGATGACTGGACTGCCGCCGTAACACCCGCACCAAATACTAAACTTTTTATCGGGTTGGAAGTCATCTTTTTCAAAATTCGCTCCAAACGTCCGCCGGCAATTTTTTCAAGCCCTGCCGACATAATAGTAATTCCATAAAGGAAAAATGCCAGCCCGCCGCACAATGTAAATAACGAGAATATATCCATATACTACCTTTCCAAGGGTTATCCAGCTATTCATTCTTAACCCATATATTTTCAGTGTATCAGAAAAAATTCTGTTTGAAATTATCATGTTTCAAAATGTTAAAAAATTTGAAAAAATATCCCATATTTGTTACAATTCTTAATAATGTAGACTAAAAAAAGCAATTTTTTAATTGTTAAATACTTTATATATACATAAGAGATATTTAAACATTGAAAGAGGCTTTTGAGTATGACATCAGAAGAAAGAAAGAGATTTACCGTTATTACGAATAAGAACTTTGAAAACGAGACCGGCTTCAAAGAGAAACATAAATCCTATCAGACCAATCCGTTAACAGAAAAGCTGATGAAATTTACTAATAATGAAGCGGGCCCCAGGTTTGACATAGAAGATTTGCTTAAGTGGTAGCGGTAATGCGGAATAAGGCATGTATCAAATAAAAAACAGAATATACCCCGCTTTTGACAAAACACAAAAAAGCGGGATATGTAATTTTTTAAGAGCGTTAGTGAAACAAAATTTAGATTTAAGTTGTTCTGAAATTCTAGAAAAATTTCTTGAAGACCAGAAATATTATCTTGAATTAAACGCCTCAAGGTTTCCTTTTCTTGAGAATGTTATTGATGACAGCGATTTTCTGAAAGATACTGAAGATTACATTAAAGAGTGTATCAAGTATTATGAATACAAAGAAAAACAGCGCCCAATAATTGAGGCGAACAAAGAATTTGAGAGAAAGAAGCGCAAATTTTTGCAGGAAGTTAAAATGTCCAGAGAAGAACCTACAAAAAAACAGCTTTACTATTATGACAGATTGTGCAAAAAATATTCTATAGAAAAAAAAGATGTAAAAGAACTATCCAAACTTGATTTGCGAAATGAGATTGAGAGAATATTAGATGAACATTCAAACGATTACAAAAATGTTGACTGACGCCGGAATTGAACCAAATGAGGCAAAAATAGAAGTAAAAATGCTTCTTGAACATTTCTGTAAATATACGGAAAAAGACCGCTTAATGGGACGAGAGCCCGAAAATATAGAAATCATTGAAGAAAAAGTGCAGGAAAGAATTAAAACCAGAATGCCTGTTCAATATCTTATTGGCGAAGCTTATTTTATGGGAGAGTTTTTCAAGGTTACATCTGATGTTCTTATACCTCGTGATGAGACAGAAATTCTTGTAAGAAGAGCAATAGAATTTATAATAAAAAACGACTTTAAGCATGTACTCGACATGGGTACAGGCTCAGGCTGCATTGCTTGCACAATAGCAAAAAATACAGATGCAACAGTTCTGGGAGTTGATATTTCATCAGACGCACTGAGAGTTGCACTAGATAATGTTACAAAGCTGAGAATAAACAACAGAGCTGTTTTCAGAAAATCAAATCTGTTTGAAAAAGTTCGAGAAGAAGAAAAGTTTGATATGATAATCTCGAATCCGCCTTATATCCCTGCTGATTACGAGTTTGAGCCGGAAGTTTTGCATGAGCCGAAACTTGCCCTGATTGCAGAAGAAAACGGGCTTGAATTTTACAGAAAAATCACAGAACAAGCTCCAGAATTTTTAAAACCGGATGGGATTTTAATGTTTGAATTAGGAATCGGGGAAGCAGAACTGGTAAAAGCGTTTATGGAAAAAGATTTTGAAGATATAAAAATAGAAAAAGATTTAGCCGGTATTGAAAGAATAATTTACGGCAAAAAGTTGTAATTTTTTATTTCTGCTGAGAAGAAGTATCCTCCAAAAAAGAAAATCTGTCTCCTAAATACTCTTCTGTTAAGCGGATTAATTCACTTGGTCTTATTTCAAGGCCTTCTGCTATACGCCAAATTGTTGACAGCTGCGGGTCTTTAATTCCGTTCTCTAAGTCAGCCCAAAGTGATTTTCCCATTCCTATTTCATCAGCACTCTTGGTTATCGATTTCTTTCTATATTTCTTCACAACATGCGCAATTGCAAATTGCAATTCTTGTTTTCTTTCTTGCATGTTTTCTATTATTGTTCTAATATTATGACAAGTTGTCATAATATTAGAACAGGATAAAAAATGCGTTTTCTTTTTAGCGTAAATATAGATATTGATAGTCTTGATATTTATACCAGAATTAAGCACATTGACTTATTATTTAAATTTCCCCCCAAAAAACTTTATGAAAAATATAATCAAAAATACATTATTATACCTTTTGGAGATAATTGTTTTCCCAGAACTTTGGCCAGTATAAACGGAATAAAACCTTATAGAAAAGAGGGAGAATTAACTTGTCCTTTTGATCAAATATTGTCATCCTTTATAGATAATGTTGATTTATTTGTAAATGATTTTGACGGCTTTTTTGATAATCTTGAATTATATAACTAAAAATAATTACTATAAGAATATAAAATATAATATTTCATTTATACATGAAGAAAATCCTTCTTTGGAAGAATTTAAAGCTTTATACAAAAAACGGATAGAAAATTTCTACAGCTATTTAAACGCAAATGATAAATATGTATTTTTTGCTATTTATACTTCTAGTTATCCTAAAAAAGAAGTTGTAGAACAATTCGTAAATAAAATCAAAGAATACAGGGAAGACTTTTGTATAATTATTTTTAATGCAACTTCGTGGAGGGTTAAATGGAAGCTTGAACAAGTTAAAGTTGTAAATATGGGCAAAAATAAAAATTTAAAAAAAATGGGATCAGCTTGGGTTTCACAATTAAAAGGTTTAACCAATATTCATGCCAGAATTGTAAATAATAAATATGGTTCGTATCTTTTGGAAATCATCAATAACGAAATGAAAAATTATCTCAAAAAAGAGTGATTAAGAAAAATTTTTCTTAATCACTCTGACAATCTTTAACTAATAATTTAGATAATGCCTGAGCACAATCATGACTGCAATTGCAACAGCCATAAAAATCAAAGTGCTTAAAAATCCAGAGCCGCGGGACTCTTTAAGAGAATTATTCTTTTCTTCCTCCATTATCCCTCCTTAAGCAGCCTGTTTCTTTCCTGCTGCTGCCATTGCACAGGCAATTGCAAGTGCAATTTCTTCATCATTATCACTCTGCGCATTTTTCTTAGCAGTTTTCTTTTCAACAGGCACTTCCTCAGGGAAGAATTTATTTATAATCTGCAAAACTCTTCCGTTCAAATCCATAGCCCAAATCATTATTGTTAAGAAAATAAAAACGGTTCCCATACCAATAATCATTACAATTAAACCGTCTTCTAATAACGCTAAATTCATAATATTCTCCTTTTTTTATTAAATTTTGTACATCTTTTTATTAAGCCTGTACTAATTTACGGAGCTCTTATTAAAATTTCAGATTTAAAACAGGTTGATAAATTATGAATGTTTGCCCCGGCTATTTCGGGATTGTCATTTAAATAAATATTATCAGCATTTTGGTTAGAATGAGCACCAAAACATCTGCTCTGAGAGAATTGCTGATTTCCGTCTCCTTCTTGAGAAAAGATTTCCAGCCCCCGCATCGTTTCAGACGTCAGAACAATGTTTTCATGATGATTTTGAATATAATTTTCAGACGTGAAAATATCAGAGTGAACATCATTTACAAATGCACCCTGCAAAAAAATAAAACACAAAAATATAAATAATGTTTTAAAAAATATCTTCACGATAAATATTTTACTACAAAATTTTTTTGTCAGGCTATTATCCCTCTATCCACTGTTATTACTATACATGTAACCCTTGAAAAAATAATTGTTAATAGTACAATTAAAGTAAGAGTATTAATTATAGAGAAAGGTCGGGGAATGCTTAAATTAAATTTCAGAAACACTGATTCGATGATTATCGGCGAAGAAAACGGATTAAACTTAAGCCTTGAGTTTGAAAATTACAAAGAAACAATCTCTAATATAATAAAAAGTTTAAACCAGAGAAAAGATAAACCCGGACAGTGGCTTCAATGGATGAATTTAGGCTATAACGAGGAAACCGTATGGTATGTTAAAGAATTTGCTTCTATGGTTGAAAACAGATTTGAGAATATTCTTGTACTTGGTATCGGAGGCTCAGCACTCGGTGGTCTTGCAGTTACCGAAGCTCTGCTTAAACCATACTGGAATTTACTTACTCCGGAACAGAGAAACGGACTCCCAAGAATTTTCTTTTTAGATAATATCGATCCTGACTCTATGAATGGACTTTTAGATATACTTGATTTGAAAAAAACTCTGGTTAATGTAATTACAAAATCCGGTTCTACAGCCGAAACAATGTCTCAATATATGATTATAAAAGACCGTCTTGAAAAAGAACTCGGTGATGATTACAGAAGAAATATTGTTGCAACAACTGACAAAAAAGTCGGTGTTCTAAGACAGCTTGCCGATCAGGAAGGGTATAAAACTTTTGTTGTTCCTGATGATGTCGGCGGAAGATTTTCAGTTTTCTCTGCTGTTGGTCTTGTTCCTTTTGCGCTTGTAGGGCTTGATATTGATCAGATTATGAACGGTATTAAGGATATGGATCTTGCTTTAAAAAATACTGACATCAACCAGAACATTGCTGCTCAGGGTGCTTTGATACAATATCTTCTTGATACTAAAAAAGGTAAAAATCTTTCTGTTATGATGCCTTATTCAAGCAGATTAAAATATGTTTCTGACTGGTATGTACAATTATGGGCAGAATCCCTCGGAAAAGAAGTTAATAATAACGGAGATAAAGTAAATGTGGGCCCTACACCTATTAAAGCACTTGGAGCAACTGACCAGCATTCGCAAATTCAGCTTTATAACGAAGGGCCGAATAATAAAGTTATCACTTTCATCAGGGTTGAAAACTTTGATACAACATTAGAAATTCCGCGTATCTTTGAATATACAGGTATTGGATATTTAGGCGGAAAAACAATTAATGATTTGATTAATGCGGAAGCTGATTCAACAAGAGTAGCTCTTGCAGATTACTCTCGTCCTACAATGACACTTTCTATTGAAAAAATTGATGAATACAATGTAGCCCAGCTACTTTACATGCTGGAAGTTCAGACTGCAATTGCCGGAGAGCTATATAACATAAATACATTTAACCAGCCTGGAGTTGAGCAGGCAAAGAATTATACATACGCGCTTATGGGAAGAGCCGGTTACGAAGAATCTGCTCACACACTTCAAGAAAAAATGGCAAGCGTGTAATTAAAAAAAGAATAAAGCAGCCCGTAAGCCGTGTTCTGTTTTTTCTACTTCATAAGTATACTTGATAATCATCTATCTAGTCTCAGGATTACTCCAGAGCTCAAGCGATTTTTTGAAACAAGGCGGACACCTTATAATGTTTCTTTCATCTTGCATCCAACCGGGGTTTAGCTAGCCAATACCTTCCGATATTGCTGGTGAAGCTCTTAACTCACCGTTGCACCCTCGCTGCTGCATAAAGCAGTTAGCAGTATATTTTCTGTGCCACTTTCCGCCAGCTCACGCTGCCCGGAGTTTCTCCGGCGGTCTGTCCTCGGATGCACGGACTTTCCTCACCCGTTTTGTAAGACAAATGTCTTCTTAGGCGCGATTATCCGGCTGCTTTATTCCTTCTGAATTATAACACAATTTTTCAATATCCAAAACTGTTTTTAATTTTAAAGCATAAATATCGGGCCTTTGGAGCAAAGCGAGCTTTACAGCGTCTTTCTCAGTAGTTATAATATTACCTTCTATTGAAGAAATATCGTCAGCCGCATACTGATGATGGTCATCAAAAGTTATGGTTTTTAATACATCATAGTCTTTCAAAAACTTATAAAATTGCTCCGGTTGGCCAATTGCAGAAAGAGCAGCAACCTCTGCACCTTTTTCCAAATGCTCGCCTGAAATTATATTATACGCGTAATCAGGTTCAACCTTTGCCACAAAAGTTGGTATTCCCTGTTTTTTAGAATAAACTCTTGCGAGTTTTTCTGCTCTGGAGTGGTCAGTATTTTTGCTGACAATAACCAGTTTATCAATACGCTTAAAGCCTTCCATACCTTCTCTTAAAGGGCCTGCAGGAAGTAAATTTTCATTACCGAATAACTTTTCGGAATCAACAAGTACAATATCCAAATCTCTAGCCATCTTTCTGTGCTGAAACCCGTCATCAAGTATTATCTTTGTAACCCCGAGTTCTTTTATTGCATACTCCGCGGCTTTAATCCTATCTGCACAGGTTAAAACTGCACACATATTCAAGTTTACAGCAAGCCAGTAAGGTTCATCTCCTGCCATATCAGCTTTGTAAAAAAGATTTATGCCGTCAGAAATCACATTGACTTTTTTATTGTTTAATTTTCCCCCGTAACCGCGTGAAATTATTGCAACTCGCTCACCTTTTTCTACAAAGTAACGTGCAAGTTCAGCCACAACAGGAGTTTTTCCGACCCCTCCTGTTGTTAAATTACCGACAGAAATCACAAATGCATCTACGCGCTTAGGCTTCAAAATATTTTTATCATATAGCAAATTCTTAAACCCGCTTCCTAAACCGTAAAACAAAGAAGCAAATCTCAAAACATTGAAAAACATCCCGTGTGCGTTCTTATCATAATGTAATTTTGTAATCTGAGTTTTTAAATTCATAACTATAGTCCTATTTTTACATCAAGTTTAAAATATTCTATTAATTCAAATATTATAGAAATATCTCTATAAAAATTTTCTATAGTAGATAAGTCACTAACATTTTTAAAAAGGCTGCCAAGTTCGAAAAAATCTTTTTCAGACCGAACAGCAATCATTATACTGTTATTATAAAAAGAACATTTTACGGTATCAGCCTTCATTACCTTTTTCAACTTTAAAAACTTTTCTATAAAAGTCGGTGTTAATAAGTAACGTGCTTCCACCTCATCTTCAGAATAAACGTCAAAATTTTTAGAAAAATTTATGTCCTCAAGTTTTATATCGCTTTTGCTTTCTTTGGCTGTTAATCGAAGAGATGTCGTAAAACACAGTACTGCTGCTACAACAACACCAGCTGCAAGCGAAATTAAAATATTTTCTATCCCCAGCCTAAAAGACAAATACAATACAGTCACTATGAAAGCAAGCAAAAACTTTATTGGAGATTTCCTTTTCGACGCAATAATAGTTCTCTGAGCTATTCGTTTATTAGATTTAAATTTAATTATTAATCCCTTAAAAACAATAGAAGGTTCCGTCATTGGAGTCTGAAAAAACAATTCACATTCTGAAACGTCAAACTTAACTCCTTTATATACTCCTCTAAACTCATCATCATTTTTACGGTATGTAAAGTCCGAAAACAACCCGCTTTCAATAAGTTCATTATATGGGATAATTTCTGACTCTTTCCGGTTCTTTTGCCACAAGTCAATCTGCGTAAAACTTTTTATAACCGTATAAAAAAACTTATCTTTTAGCTTAGCAGAGAATAATTTTTTCTGAGGAGCACGCAAAAAATTGGCAGTAAAAAAAACTATCATTGAAACAATCCCGAATGAGATTGCATAAATAATATTTCTTTCCTCAAAATATACAATAACACCCAGCAAAACACTAAAGATTGAACTAAATAAAATCGAGCGCAGTATTAACTGATTACAAAGCTCTCTCCTGTATATTTCAACATCTTCTATTAGAGGGAAGATTTTCTCATAATAAGTCTTATAGAGTAATTCTTCGTGCATTAGCCCTCAACCATACGTTTGAATTTTTCAAAATCCTCCAGCGTATCAATTCCGACAGGAATATTATCCACAACCGCAACCTTTATTTTCATCCCGTTTTGCAGAGCACGCAGCTGTTCTAAGCTTTCTGCCTGTTCATAACTCGTCTGGGGAAGTTTTGTCATTTTAAACAAGGCTTCACGCTTGTAGCCGTATATTCCTAAATGACCGTAAATCTTTGATTTTCCGGCATTACGTTCGTAAGGAATTTTAGAACGCGAAAAATACATTGCATAATTATCTACATCAAAAACACATTTTACAAGGTTAGGATTTTGAGCCTCATCTTCATCTTTAATCTCTCTCAAAAGAGTTGAAATATCTGCTTTCTCATCCTCAAGAACACCTTTTATTACAAGTTCAATATTAGCTTGCTCAATTAAAGGTTCATCACCTTGAAGATTAATTATATAGGCGATTTCTGGATGTCTTTCTGCTACTTCTGCAATCCTGTCGCTTCCGCTTTTATGTTCAGTCGAAGTCATTTCGACTTCTGCACCAAAATCTTTGCATACATTAAAAATTCTTTCATCATCCGTTGCAATAATAACCCTGTCAACAAGCGGGCATTTTGAAGCTTTTTCCCAAACCCACTGTATTATAGGCTTATTATTTGCTCTCAAAAGCGGCTTACCTTCCAATCTTGAAGACCCGTATCTTGCAGGTATAATTATTGCTGTTTGTTTCATCTATATCTCCTTATTTTGTCGCATTAATAAACACGGCATTTGTTTTTAAACTTATTTCCCGACCTGTTAAATAATTCTGCACATCCTGCATAAATTTTTCTACAGTCTGCTCGTCGAAATATTTTAGATATCTTTCTTTTGTTGAAGGCTGGTTTGGCGATGGCGGGTTAATAAACCATTCTCTAACCATATTTGGCTGTACAACGTATCTTGAACGAACTTCTTGAAGCTTAACTTCAGGGATTGAAAATCCGGCAATTTCCAGATTTGTCTCTAACGTGTGTTCATCAAAGTTACATAGAGAATCAAGAGGATTCTCCATAATTTCATTCTCTACACGCTTAAAGTCTTCGTATCTATCAATATACATCGGATCAAGGATTTCCCAGTATCGTGTGTTTGAACGTATTATAGGCTCAAATGCACACAGCTTGCCGCCCGGTTTAAGAACTCTATAAATCTCAGAGATTGCAGGCTGTTTATTTATAACATGTACAAGCACAGATCTCATAAGCGCTTTGTGGATAGAACTTTCTGGAAGTGCGATATGTTCAACAGGGCATTTAAGCAGTTCATATCCACTTTTTACACCTGCCTCGTCAAGGATTTTTTTACAGTCATCAAGACAATCTTGAAACATATCTGAAAAGATTACTCTACCGCTGCAATTCTGCTGTTCAAGAGCTTTAAAGGCCAGCAGACCTGTGCCTGTTCCAATATCAAGCACAACATCATATGGTTTAATTTCTGCATAAACTAAAATAACATCTCTTACAGCTTCAAGCCAGCGCATAGTCTGTTCCTGCATTTCAGGAGTCTGACCTGCAAATCTATTTTGCTTAAGCCACTGAGTCCAGTTCTTACAAATATCGCTCATCTTTTTTCCCTTCCATCAGGCTGTCAGATGAACCTATTATATAATAGTTTACAAAACTTATCAATCTTATTTAAGGATAGCCGCTTTAAATTCTTTAAGAAAATCGAACCCTTCTTTTATATGAGGTTTAAAGCTTTCCGCCATTTTAAACACTTCAGTTACAGCAATTCCCTTGCGGGCATATTTTCCTTTACCTTCAACAATTTTATCACCCTTAGTCACAAGAGCTTCTAGATAATTATCTCCAAAAGTAAATCTTAATGTATTCCCATCTTTCAGAGGAGCTGTGATTTGTTTTGCATTCTTCATAATATTTGATTTGCAAGACACCGGTGAAATCCCATTTACATTCATATTTACCTACCTTTCTGAAGACATAAAAACACATAAAAAAATTTTTTGCTATTAAAAAAGCTTCCTGCGTTGAGGAAGCTTTTTTAGTTTTATTAACTTAGCTTAAACTGCATAAACACTAACTTGTTTTCTATCGCGTCTATGAGCTTCAAACTTCACTTGCCCGTCAATTAGAGCAAACAAAGTATCATCTGAACCGATACCTACATTGTTACCAGGGTGAACTTTTGTTCCTCTCTGACGAACAAGAATATTACCGGCTTTTACAATTTCTCCACCGAACTTTTTAACGCCTAATCGCTTCGCTTCTGAATCGCGGCCGTTACGGGTGGAACCCATACCTTTCTTATGTGCCATTTTTATATCTCCTTTTTTTATAACCTTTGGTCGGTTGACATCGGTAAAACTACCAATTTGTATTTAAAACTACCTGTCAACCTCTGCTACGCCACGCCCAACTGGGAGGGCTAGGGTGGGGATTATGCTTCTGCCCCTTCATTTACCCCTTCTGCTTTAGCTTTAGAAGCAGTAGTTCTGATTTTGTTAATCATAACTCTTGCAAAACCTTGTCTGTGGCCTTGTTTTTTTCTGTAGCCTTTTTTAGGTCTTTGTTTGAAAACGATAATCTTCTTAGCACGGTCAGTTTTTAGAATAGTGCCTTCGACCTTAGCATTAGCAACATATGGCTGACCAACTTTTGATTTTTTACCGTTAACAATCATAACGACTTTATCAAAAACGATTTTTGCGTCTTTTTCTTCGCCAAGTAATTCAACGTCAACATAACGTCCTTCTTCAACCTGGTATTGTTTACCGCCTGTTTCGACTATTGCGTACATTGTTTTTCCTTTCTTTTTGAGGGATTGTAGAACCTGTAAGGGCTCATTTGAATACAATCAACCTATCTAATACTATTTATATTACTACATGTACCACAAGCCTTGAGAGGGTGTCAAGAGGTGTGTTAACAATTCAAAACATCACCTGTACATACTTCTTGAACATTAAAAAACTTCGACATTATTATTTTGGATTTCAAGTCGCAGCAATGGCAGGGATAAAGCGGGTATTCAGGATTTACACCGGCTTTCAGCATTAAACTGCAAATTTCTTCCAGCTCTTCTTCTGATTTTTTTAGAAAATGAAATCCCCCTAAAACGCCGAGAATTCTTCCCTCTTTGCACACTTGTTTCGCATAATTAATAATATTAATTATGCCGCTGTGCGAACATCCTGTTATTATAAAAATACCTTCATTTGTTTTATGCACAAGCGCAGTATCATCAATATCCGCAGATTTATTTTCAGGAATTTCTCCGAGAAAAACAAATTCATTATTCAGCCAGAACGGCCTGTTTGTTAAATTAAGCCGGTATCTTCGCCCTAGTTCCTCTTCGGAAATCGGACATCCGTAATGAATTTTGTTTTCATCAATTTTGGTATCAAATATATTCGGATGTGCTATAAGAGGAACCCCGCGCAGTTCAAAATATGTCAGTCCTCTTGTATGGTCATTATGTCCGTGGGATATTACTATATCAGTAATATCTCTCAAATCCAGCCTGAGCGTTTCTGCATTTTTTATAAACACATCTGAATATCCTGTATCAAAAAGAATTTTCTTGTCTTTAGCTTCTATCAAAAGACTCAGCCCCGGTTCAGAGAGCAGGTAATTATCAATTCGTGCATTATTTTCAGTTAAAACAGTTATTTTCATTAACCCATCACCAATTCTTTGACTTCTTTGCGTTTAACTTTTCTTGTAGTAGTACGCGGAAGTGCACTTTTACTTATAATAACATTTGTCGGACGTTTATATGCAGTAAGCCTTAGAGAGAGTGTTTTTATATCAGCCCTGATAATTTTTTCCACCTCTTCATCTGAATGGCATTCATATAGATTTTCTTTTGGGACTGCAACAACTACAACCTCTTCGGTTCCATCCTTAGCTCCAAAACTTCTAGATGAGCCGAAAACGCATACTTCTGAAAGATAAATACTTTTTTCAAGCACAGCTTCAACTTCTTCCGGAAAAACTTTTTTTCCGCCAGACAAGACAATCATATTCTTAATTCTTCCTGTAATATAAATATGACCGTCCTTATCAATTTGGGCTATATCTCCGGTATGAAGCCAGCCGTCAGGTTCAACGACCTGAGATGTCAACTCCGGCTGGTTATGATAACCTTTCATTACAGATGGGCCGCGAAGCTGAAGTTCACCTGTTTCACTATCAATTCTTGTTTCATAATTTCTTAGCGGTCGCCCTACTGACGACAGTACACTGCGTTTGTCTGTATTGACAGAAACAACAGGACTTGTTTCTGAAAGTCCGTAACCTTGATAAACTTTTATACCGATTCTTTCAAAAAATCTTCCGACTGCTATATCAAGAGGAGCACCGCCTGAAATACAGCCGATAAATTTCCCGCCAAACTTATCATGAATTTTCTTAAACATTAGTTTCTTCAAGCAGTAAAAAGGAACAAACTTCGCAGAGTGGTACATTAGCTTAAACATAGACTGAGTAAAGAGCGAAGAACTTTTTAATTCATTTTCTATTGCCGACTTCAAAAGCTTTAGAAAAGCCGGAACAACAATCATGAATTCGACCTGCTTTTCACGCATCACACTCAAAATATCTTTCGGCTTAAGACTCTGAGTGTAATAAACAGAGAAACCAAAGTTTAAAAATGTTGAAAACCCTACTGTCATCTCAAAGAGATGATTCATTGGCAGTATTGAAAGTGTGGTTATCTTTCTATGCGGAAGAATTTCATCAAGCGCGATTTTCAAATCTTCAAGCTGTGCCGTAATATTTCTAAATGATATCTCAACACCTTTTGGAGCACCGGTTGTGCCGGAGGTATAAATAATAAACGCTGTTGATTTTGAACTCCTGTGACGCCATTTTGCATTATAACAATCCGGAAGTTCATAAATATTTTTTATCCCGTCATTGTAGGAATGTTCATCCATAACTATGACATGCTTTATTGATGAAATTTCTTGTTTCAAAGCTAAAGCAGTATCTAAATAGTGTTGAGAAACCATAATTACAGATGGTTCGCAGTCCAGCATAATTGATTTCAGCTCATATTTTGTAAGCTTGACGTCTAAAGGCACCGTTACCATGCCGGAAAGCACTGAAGCAAAGACACATACGCCGTATTCCGGTTTTGATTCGGACAAAATGGCAAGACGCTCTCCTTTTTTAACTCCCAGCTCTTCTATCAAAAAACTTGCAAGTTTTCTTGATAAAAGCCCTATTCCTTTATAAGTAAGCTCTTTCCACCCGAAAGAATTTTTCATTCCAAGTGCAATTCTGTCTTCATAATCACAGGTTTTATCCTGAAGAAGAGTTAAAATATTACGACTTCTCAATTTCATTATAATACTCCCACACTGTTTATATATTATTATTTTTTAAGCACATTGTCAAAGTTTTGCGGCTTCTTCTTATGCGGGATATCCAGTTTTGGATTGTGGTCGGCAATATCTGCTAAAAAGGTAGAGATAAAAGGTATGAGCATATAATAAACACATCCGACCAGAATGATTGGTTTTGCTATCTTAATTCCTTCGACCTGCTTGTCAAGATTAGGGTCAAGTTTATTTGCCTCTTTAAATTTTTGGATAAACTTTTCTGTAGGATTTTTGGTCAAACCATCCAGAATATAGCTGCTTGTAATACTTAGAGTTGTTGAAATTCCTGCATTATATATAACAGCTTTTTTGCGTCTTTCTTCAATTTTATCGCTTCTGTTTGTTTCATGGATAAAGGTAGCTGTAGTAAGCGCATCAGTCGCAGCAATAATGTGCATAGGAAAGTTAGAGTCCTTATATCTGTCCGAAAACTTCTGCATTCCTTTGTTGTCAAGAATTTTTCCTATTCCATGTGCAAGTTTATCATTTCCTTTCCCTTTAAAACTCAGATTTTCCGGTTTCTTTTCATTTTTCTGGTTGAATATATAGCGCATAACATACGGCATGCCTGCACAGGTTAAAATTGCTTTGGGTGCAGCAACAATAAGACCCAGCCCTAATTTAAACAGCTGAGTCGCAAGTGTATAGCTTTTTGATTGATACAGTTTTTCACTGCCTTTCTTAAAATTATTTATCGTTTCCGGCTTTAAAAACCTCTGTGGCTGCTCGTCTATTTTCATCATCGCGTTAACAAACGGTGTCGAAACAAACAGTGTAAGCAGATATCCCGCAGCACTTGAGGCAAGCGACTTCGCACAGGCCACTTTTTTGTTTTCTTTATCCGTATGAGGTGCAAGTGCAATTGCAGCAGGGCGGGCCAGCATTGAAAGAGCTAAAATTGTTGTTGCTGAAAACATAGCACCATCCTGTGCTGCGAACTCCAACCCTTTTTTCAGTGCTTTATTAGTATAAATGCTTTTGAATGAGATATCCCTGTTTGAATTTACTTTCATCTATTTTTATTAGATAACATAAATATGAAAAATATGAAACAGAGCTTTAAAATTCTCAGTCTGATTTATCTTATATTGATAGTGTGTGCTGTTATTTTTAAAGACAGCCCTGCAGCTGTAATCTCTGCTGTATTTGGAATTACATACACTTTTCTCGCAGGCAAAGGAAATCCTGTGTGTTATCTTTTTGGAGTAACCGGTTCAGGATTTTACAGTTATTTAGCTTTTCATAATGCTTTGTGGGGAAATTTAGTCTTATACCTCGGGTATTATGTACCTATGCAGATTTTAGGTTTCTTCAGGTGGAAAAAACACCTCAAAGATGGAGAAAACGAAATTATTAAAATCTCGCTCTCTGCAAAAGAAAGATTTTTAACATTTATAATAACCGTATTTTTTACCCTGATTGCAATTTATCTGCTATATTTTCTGCACGACAAAAATCCAATAATAGATGGAATTACGACTGTTTTTTCTATTACAGGAATGTATCTTACTGTTAGACGTGCAATAGAACAGTGGCAGGTTTGGATGGTTGTTAACGGACTGAGTGCAATTATGTGGGCAATAATCGCATTCAGCGGAGAAAAAGTTTATTCTACAGTAATTATGTGGACTGTGTATTTTATACTTGCAATTTATTTCTATTTTGAATGGAAAAAAGAAGTTGACTCATATTTTTTTCCATTCTAATATTGTTTATGTGTGTGAATAAAGGAGTACTATCCTGTGAAAATTTCTATTAACAGCACCCCGTTTTTGGGTGCAAAAAATGTGTTTATCCTCGATGGCGGAGGTCATGGATGCAGTATGGAGCATTTTGCAAGAGCTATATTTAAAAATACCGATGCTAATGTTAAGTTTCAAAGAGTTAATGTTAATGAAAATCTTTATGATGTAAAAATTATGGACAGTCTGGAAAAAACGCTCAAAGAACTTTCAGACGATATAAAGCCCGGAGATTTCACAATAATCCCTGCACTTGCGTTAGCATCGCTGAGAAAATTAAAAAGAGGGATAGCAGATATTTTAAATATAAATGAAACCCTTACGCCACAAAATTTAAACTCTAAAAAGAGTATTTTACTGAATATGCTGGAAAAAATTTATAAAAACAAATCAAAATATGAAAAGGAACTTGAATACCTTGACCAGAATTCTCAGGAGTACGGGTTTCTGTGGGGAGTTATACAGCAGATTAACAATTTAAGTGGAAAAGGCGTTAATATGTATATTCCTACCGGACATCCGGTTGACTATACAATAAAAGATTTAGCCGAAAAAAGAGGACAGAAACCGGATTTATACAGATACATAGCAACAGGGAATGATGAAGAAGGAAAGGTAAAACGTATTCTTGACGAGGTTAAAAACAGCGGTTCTTACAATTTGAACCTTCTTGCTCTTTCTGATGCGCACATAGTTAATATAGAAGGACTACACAAAAAAGATTACATATTCAGTGCGTACGATTCACTGGCTAATGATTCGGAAAGAGGTGTTTACAATTTTTATCCGGTAAGAAACAACAGCGGTGAAGTCAAAGGTTACAGTTTTCAGGACAGAAGTACTGTAGAATATACTTATGACGAATACGGCGGAAACAAGGATATTGCCGATTTGCTTAAATTTACCGGTCTTAAGATAAATGATTTTCTTGCAGATGCAAAAGAACATTTGAAGCTTAAAAAGCTTGTACAGCAAAACAAAGATACAAATGTGTGCAGTGATAAGCTGTATAAATTAAACGAAATATATGAAGAACCTGAAATCCGCAAAAATAAATTAGATTATATGGGCGGTTTTACAACTCGAAAACGTAATCTGGTTTTTGATGTTAACAATCAGGGTGAAATAATGTTTCAGAAATGCAATTGCGAAGGTTCTTCGCGTCCTTCTGTTGTTTCGATGTGGGGAAGCTGTTTTGCAGCAATTAAGGCTGCTAAACGTGACTTTCTGTCTGGTTCGGAAAATACCTGGCGGAATGTATAATGTCGCTTTGTATAATCTTTGTAAACTCCGGGCTTCCGCTGCTTGATGCATGAATATGGTTTATTGGAACATTTGATATCTCATAATTTATTCTATTTTTCTGTTTTTGTTTTTTCAGGATATAATTGTCGCCGCATATTATTTTCAAATCTTCCGGAATATTATGCCAGCAATGTTTTTTACCAAAAATTGCAATTCCCCAGTCGCCGGTATTCATATATTTATCCATTTGAGAAAAAACAGGACCATCTTTTTCTTTTCTTTCTGGAATATCAATATCATTAACATAATAAAACTGATTTATAGATGCTGGAGAAATACCGATTAAACCGGTATCAGGCAGATAAAACACAGAAGAATTAACAATAAGGCTGCAAAAATCATAACACGGAAGCATATCATCATTAAGAAGCAGAAAATTTTTATTCTTTATCATAGAAATTCCAAGATTCCAGCTGCGATTAACATACAAATTTACCAGAGGTGAATAAATCTTTACCTTCCCGCTCTCAAATTCCAGAGGCGATTCTGCACGGTTATTTATTATCAATATTTCAGTAACGCTTTCATCTTTATCAAGCAGCCCAACCAGCTTCTCCAACACCATTGGCTTCTTCTGAATTGTAGGTATGATTACTGATAATTCGTTTCCCATAGACTTTCCTTCCTTATTCTTTATGCCGGTAAAAAAGTAAAAAACTTCTACAAAAACACAATTTTTTAATTATTCATGTTATAAATAAGAAGAATTGTCAACGAAAATTGCTTTATTGTAGTGTTTCAATATCCGTCAATAAACGCTATCCTTATTTTATGGGAAACTTAAGCAAAAAAGTCGGCAGACGCATAAAACAGTTAAGGGAGAGTTTAAAAATTAAACAGTTTGAACTTGCTGAAATGCTTGATATGGAGCCTTCTAATCTTACGCGTATCGAAAGCGGTTATCAGATGCCAAAAGAAGAAAATCTGGTAAAAATTGCTGGCATTCTGGGTGTAAAAGAAAAAGATTTGTTTGATTTCGGAGAAGAGCAGAACAAAGAGGAATTAATACAGAAGATTAATTCCCTTCTTGAACAATGTGATAAACCTGAACTTGAATATATTTATAATTCAATCAGGCAGCTAAGAATTATTACCGGTTAAATAGGCAAGAACTTCATCCACATGGCCTTTTACCTTAACGTTTCTCCATTCTTTTTCAATATTTCCGTCTTTATCAAGGACAAAAGTTGAACGTTCAATCCCCATATATTTTCTGCCGTACATAGATTTTTCTTTCCAGACTCCGAACTGTTCGGCAAGCTGATGTTCTGTATCTGAAAGCAGTATGAAATTCAAATCATGATTTTCTTTAAATTTCTTATGGCTTTTTATATTGTCAGGACTTACACCGATAACAACCGCTGCAGAAATCAGGCGGTTAACATTATCTCTAAAATCGCAGGCTTCTTGAGTACAGCCTGAAGTGTTATCTTTCGGATAAAAATACAGTACAACTCTGTCGCCTTTAAATCCTGAAAGTTCATATTCTCTTTCTTCGCCCTCTGCGCTTAATCCAGCAAGTTTTATTTCTGACATAATGTCCCTCCTTTAAGATAAACTATATACTATTATAAATAAAAATTTTTCATTTATAATAATTGATGAGGCTAGTCGAAATGATTAATGATCTAACAAAGGGAGCACCATTAAAATTAATGCTTTTATTCTCGATACCTTTGCTTATCGGGAACATATTTCAGCAGTTTTATAATATCGCCGACATAATTATCGTAGGGCGTACACTCGGCATGACTGCACTGGCTTCCGTTGGAGCTGTTTCACCTCTATTCTTTCTTATTATGTTTATTATTGTCGGTATGACGAACGGGTTTGCTGTTATCACCGGCCAAAGATTCGGCGCAAAGGATTATGAAGGTGTCAGACGCTCTGTAACAATGTCAACAATATTGAGTACTGTCTTCACTATTACCTTTACAATAATCTGCGCAGCAGCAATGCACCACATTCTTTTCTTGATGAATGTCCCTCAGGAGATTTACAAAGATGCATATTACTACATACAGATTGTTGTTATAGGTTTGATTGTAGCAAACTTTTATAACCTTCTTGCCAGTATAATAAGAGCCCTCGGGGATAGTATGACACCTCTATACTGCCTGATTATAGCTTCCATTTTAAACATATTCCTTGCATTATTATTTATTCTTGAATTCCATATGGGAGTGCCGGGCTCAGCTTTTGCATTAGTTCTTTCTCAAGCTTTTTCAGCTCTTTTGTGTGTCTGGTATGTAAAAAAACATTTTCCTATTCTTCATTTAAAGAAAAAAGACTGGATTATTGACTGGAAAAAAGAATTTAATTTTGCACTGGCACACCTGAAAGTCGGTATACCAACGGCCCTACAATTTGGCATTCTGGGACTTAGCCTTTTAATAATACAAAGTGTATGTAACACTTTTGGGCCTGATGTTATTGCTGCATTCACTGCAGCACTCAGAATTGAGCAGATGGCAACACTTCCTATGATTTCATTCGGAGTAGCGCTTGCAGCTTATGTAGCACAAAACTTCGGAGCCGGAAACTTTTCGCGCATTCGCTTCGGAGTAAAAAAAGCATCATTGATTAATGTAATATTGAGTATTGTAATGGCGTTTATAATGCACTTCTGGGGCGGGCATCTGGTAAGAATTTTTGTGGGATACCAGAATGAAGATATTGTAAAAATTGCACATGATTACCTTTTCCGAAGTTCTTTATTCTATTTCTTCCTTGCACAAATATTTATTTACAGAAACGCTCTTCAAGGTTTAGGCAGAGCTGTAATACCTATGCTTGCTGCAGTCGGCGAGCTGCTTATGAGGTCGTTTGCAGCTATTTATCTGGCTGCAAAAATCGGATACTTTGGAGTATTTTATGCAGGGCCTATTGCCTGGATAGCTGCTTCAATTGTTCTCGCAGCAGGATATTACTCCACAATTAAACAATTTATTTTAAAAACTCAGCAGAAACTGAGGAAAAACAGAAGAGTTTCTTAAAACAAAAAAATATGGTATTATAGATTAAAAGTGAGGAGTGAGTATGGAAAATAATAACAAGCCTGTTGTACATCTGATATCAAAACCGGACAACATGCTAAAAACAATATACACAGCAGCAAGAACCTGCTATAGTGCAGATACACCGTTCAATATTTATGAAAGCACGGATGATGAAGAAAAAATGCTCAAATTGATTGAACGTGTTATAGGTTCAGGACATTATTCTGTAATTGAACACATTCAGGTAACATTTGCAATCTCAAATGTTTCAAGAGCCTGCACACACCAGTTTGTAAGACACCGCCACATGTCTTTTTCACAGAAATCACAAAGATATGTTAAGGAGAAAGGGCAGTTTGATTATATCATTCCGCCTACTATAGCAAGAGATGAGGCTTTAAAAACTAAATTTATCGAGTTTATGGGTGAAATATCTCAGAAATACCTTGAATTTACAGAAGCAGGAATCCCTGCAGAAGATGCAAGAGCAGTACTGCCAAATGCAGCAGCAAGCTCAATTGTTGCAAGCTTAAATTTAAGAGAAATGATACACCTTGCAAATCTAAGACTCTGCACAAGAGCACAGTATGAAATCAGAACAATGATAAAAATGATGTGCGAAGAACTGCTTAAAGAAGAGCCGTGGCTCACGCCTTACCTTGTGCCGAAATGTGAAAGACTCGGCTACTGTGATGAAGACAAATCTTGCGGAAGGAAGCCTAAACTCAGCGTATGAAAAAGCTTGCAATAACTTTATCAGTACTGTTTTTAGGTCTTGTTGCAATATATTTTTTCCTGCTAAAGCCGGAAAAATATGTTGAAGCAGATTTGTATGACGAAATTCTTGAACGCGGAACGCTAAAAGTCGGTATAAATACCGACTCCAAGCCTTTCGGATTTTTTGATGAAAACTGGGAGGTTAAAGGATATGATGCAGATTTAGCAAGATACATTGCTCAATATATCCTAAAATCACCTAATGCTGTAGAATTTTATCCGGTAACTCCGGCAAACAGAATGTTAAAAGTTTCAACCGGCGACGTAGATATGGTTATTGCTACAATGACAATAACACCACAAAGACGCGAAATTATTGACTTTTCAGTTCCATATGATTTAGCAGGTCAGGCGCTTCTTGTTCGCTCAAACAGCAGAATTACATCTATTGCAGACCTTGCTGGCCAAAATGTCGGAGTTGTATTTGGAACAACAGCTGAAAAAAATATGTTAAGCCTTGCCCCTGCTGCTAATATTATAGGTTTCAGGAACTATAGAACCGCTTATACAGCTCTTAAGGACGGAAAAATTGATGCACTGACTTCGGACGATACAATCCTGAGCAGATTTGCATACGAAGATAAATCTGTAAGACTTCTACCTAAAAGATATACTAAAGAGCCTTATGGAATCGCCTTAAGAAAAGGAAAAGGCACTAAAAGACTAAAAGAAAATATTGACTTTGCAATCAAAGATATGCAGAGAAAAAACGTTATTCTCCGTCTGCGTAGAAAATGGCTTAAATTATAGCAAAAAAATTTTTTATGCGTTTTCAAAATACCAAAGGAGAAATAATTAATGAAACTTGAATTTAACCCGCAGAGAATTGTTAAGAACCCGGGGAAGTCTTTTGATATATTTTCACAAAAAGTAATGAAGAGCATAAAAAGACAAGAAAAAGTTGATGCGTCGGCATTTTCTTGCGAATTAATGAGTATTGGAGATGTATTTGAAAAACAGGGTAAAAAACCTGTTATGAATAAAATGGCCCAAAGACTTGCTGAAACGCTGGTAAACATTGGGGATAGCAATCTTTCAGGAATTATTTACAGTTTTCTGATTAAATTCAATAAAGATAACGCAAAAATTGCAGAACAAATTGCATTAAATGCTCTTGCAATTGCAAACAGACAGAAAGATTCCATTCACATTATGGCCAGATCTTATGATTTAAAAGAAATATACAAGCAGACAGAATATGGCAGCGAAAAACATTTAAAAGCACTCTATGGTGAAAAAAGGGCCCTAAAAGACATTGTAACGAATTATGATAATGTCATCAAAAAATATAGAACTGTAACAAGAGAAGCTAAGCCAAAAGAAACTTACGAATTGATGCTGTGTGAAAATATATTTGAGATTATTGAAATACTAAAGAAAAAGGAGCCTAAAAGAGCTCTGGAAGAACTTAACCAGCTTAAAGAAGCAGTTTCCAGAATAAAACAACAGGGTACTAAAGAGAAAAACCTTAGACGGATAAAAGAGCTCTCAGAAGAAATTAAGCCTTAGCCCTGAAAGCAAACTTTTTAAATAAAATATATGTAAATACTGCTGCAGAAAGAGTCGCAATAATTTGAGCAATAAAGACGTTAATATGCAGCACCTTTACAATAATCTCAAGCAAGCCGGCATTAATCATATAGCTAAATACCCACGTTGTACAGCATTTGAGATATTCTTTCATCCAGTTTCCTTTTGCTCTGAATACAAAAAATTTCTGAGTTGTAAAAGAAACCACAGATGATATAATCCATGCAAGCGCAAGTGCTATCTGGTAGGCGTGCTCGCCTAATATAATACAAAATGCAGAATAAATAAGATATGATACGCCGGCGTTAAACCCGCCGACGATCAAAAATCTTATTTTATCTGATAAATTAAACCAGTACTGTTTCATTACTAAAAATTATACTCCGGAATTACAAATGCCTCGTTGTTTGCATCTTTTTCTACAAACTGAAGATAGTAATCAAGAGCTTTTTCCTTTGAATTATCATAAAACTCGTCAGAAATAAGCTCTCTGTGGAGTTCTGTTCTTTCGCCGGAATAATTTCCAAGAACCCTTGCAAACTTCTCAATTGTTTCCAAATCCTCTCCGCCGGCATAAGCCTTTGTTTTCGCATCGGTACCGGAAGGGCGGATTTCTACATACTTATCGGCAAACTGGAGATAAGTACCGTCACCTACAAACTTAACAGCCTTAAGATTATCAAAACTTAACTCTGCAAATGCTCCGTTTAAGACTTTCTTCACAGCTTCTAAATCTGCAATACCTTCTCTGATAGCTATTGCAAGCGAAAGGTAGAACAGGTCATTTTTGGTTCTCTGCTTTTCACCTTCTATTTTAGCCTGTTTAAGCTTCTCAATATCAGGTTCAGATTCATTGTAGTATGAAATATCTTCTCTTACGTCAAACTTGGCAATGATGTTATTTTCATCAAAAATCTCAATAAGATATTCGGAAAGAGTCTTGTTATCTTCTTCTAATTTTGCAGCTAATGATGAAGCCACAATTATTGCCTCAGTGGCACTCTTTTCTCTCATTGCAATTGCTTTTCTGCCTGCAAGAGATTCAATTAAATCTTCTGAACCCATAATCATACCGCCGGATTCTTCTCCGCCAAAAATTAAACGCGGCTGAACACCCAGATTAATTGAGTTTCCAAAAACGTCATCAACAACAACTTCGCCTTCCGGATTATTTTTAATTTGAAGTTCAACTTTTTTCATAATATTGGCGATTTCTTTAAACCCGACCGGAACATTAACGACCTTAATTCCGTGTGCTTTAGCCCATTCGTCCCATGAAAGAGCAGAGGCAGTTGTTTTAATCATAAATCTTGGATGGTTTTTAAACTTACCAAGAGCTTTCAACTGTTTAACACGATAGTTCATAAGCATTAAAAACGCCTGATTTGCACTGTAAATCGTCAGAATTCTGTCTTCATCAAGCTGAATATATGAAATACCGTATTCTTCCAGCATAGGAGAATTTCCGGCCGCCTCAATCTGGCACACAGTCAGCCTGTCGTGGTCAGGGTCTGTAATAAGCACAACCGTTCCGAGCGGATAATCTGCAAGAACTTTATCATAATGCAATGATTCAATAACAGGGAAAAACTTTTCGCCATCTGGTCTTTTTGCAATCACCGTAGCATCTACCGAATAATCATAAAAAACTTTGTTGCCTTTAGGATCAGTATCATATTTCCCTATTGAGTGGAAGAAAGGATCTTCTTCAATATTATTCCACGCATACTTATCAGCAATACCGAGTTTATCAAGAACACGGCTCAAAGTTCTGTACGCACAGCCGCCCACGCTCTCAATAAACAGCTTCGACTTCATTTTCTTAACGCCTTCAAGATTCTGGGCTACCCCGGATTTAAGATATTCAACGTATAAGTCTACACCGTCATTTAATTTCGACATGACAGCATCATCAATAAGCTGGTCATTTTTCGGAGCAATCTTAATTTCATAAGATCCGTCTTTTTCCACTTTGTCAAAAATTTTCTGAATTTTGTCTACAAATTCCAGCGACTCTTCCGGTAAATACTGGCTTCCCTGAGAATTCAAGTCCTTTGTAGCGGTCTTCACCGAAATACCATGGCTTGAAGTAATATATTCTCCGCCGACTAAATCCAGTTTAAACGCAAGGAAAGAAGCCAGCCATATTGGAATAGTTTTTCTTTCTTTTGGGGTAAGGGTTTTAATTCCCTGAGCTGCCTGTATTCGTGCAATTGCATCGAGATACAAAGCAGAGTTATACCTTACCTCGCTTCCGGCAAGCTTAACAACCTGCTTACCTTCATATTTTTCACGGGCAACAAGCGCCTTTGCTAAAGTCGCAAGTACAATTCCGACAAGGTTTATAGGAAATCTTGTATCCTGAGGAAACAAAATATTCTGAGGTCCCCTAATACCTGCAGTGGATACTTTGGCCTCCTTAGAATAGTTGTCAAACCATTCTTTAAGGTTCAATCCTTCCGGATTTGAATTCGAATGCGGATGCAAATGCTCTCTTTTAAGAGTAAAAGTAAACCCGTCTTTATTATCAAAATTCATTAAATCTAAGTTTTTTATATAATCAGGAGTTTTGTCATAAACATTCTTAAACAGTTCTCCTTCTAACTCGCAGCTTGGTTTTAATTTATACATAATACTCTCCTATTTAAGTAAAATAATTATAACATAAATCTTTACATTTGTTACAATCTCATACATATAAAGGGTTGCAAAAAGCAGCTCCATGTTTTATAATAAATATATATAGTATATACTCAATTAAGAATATAAAAAAGGATTTTTATTATGACAATATCGTTTAGCGGTCTGGCTTCCGGATTAGATACTTCATCATGGGTTGAAGCGCTTGTTTCAGTAAAAAAACAAGAAGTTACTGCGCTTGAAACCAAGTTAAAAGGTTATCAAACAACAAAGACAACCCTGACAGATACAAGAAGTGCATTTTCAACACTAAGAAGTGCAATAGAAAAGCTCACTGACGCAAAATTCGGCGGCTCTTTCGACCTTTTCGGAAAAAATACTGCTACATCTTCTAACGAAGAAGTATTTACGGCAACAGCTACAAGCAGTGCTGCAAGACAAAATTATGATATCAAAGTCCAGCAGCTTGCTACTTATACAAAAGCTTTATCTAAAGATGCTGCAAGTGCAGTTGCTGATGACAGCACGAAATTGTCTAACCTTGGTATAACAGAAGGGACTTTCACTGCATACGTTAACGGTGAAAAACACGTTGTTAATATAGGCAAAAATGATACACTAGGCGATTTAAAATCACGCCTTGCTGAATTTGGAGTAAAAACAGAAGTCAGCGATACAGGTGTCTTAAAATTATCTGCACAAAATTCAGGGGATGTAGTTAATATCGGTGCGACTACAGACAGTTCAAATATATCCTCTTTAATAGGTTTGACTAAACAGGAAGACGGTTCATACGCGTCTACAAATTCTCTGTACAAAGCCTCTGTTGCTTCTAAATTAACAGCTGAAGATTCAGGTTTTAATGAACAGATTACAGAAGGGACTTTTACTATTGGTGATGCAACATTCACTATCACTAAAGATACAACTTTGTCTTCATTAATCTCAGAAATCAACAGTAATGATAAAGCTCAGGCGTATGCTTACTGGGATGATGCAACAGGAAAACTTTCTATTACATCAAAACAAGAAGGCGCATCATACATTAATATTGAAGCCGGTACAAGCAACTTTACCGATGTAATGGGCTTTACAACAAGTGAATGGAATGAAGACGGTACAGTTAAGTCTTCAAAAATGTACACAGAAGCTCAAGAACTCGGCCAGAATGCAATTTTTTCTGTCAACGGGACAACGATGACTTCTACATCCAATACTGTTACTTCAGATATTTCAAGAATTGACGGTGTAACTCTTACGCTTAATCGTGCAAATACAGAAGAAGACGGCAATACAACACTTAAAGTAAGCCAGGATACATCCGGCTTGAAAGATGCTGTAAACGAGTTTATTACAGCATATAACGATTGTATAGCAAAAGTTGAAGAAGTTACTGCAAGCGGTGCTGACTTACACGGAGAAACTTCATTAACAAGTCTTGAAAGAACCCTGAAAAGTTATGCTACAACAGCAAACGGCACAAACGGCGGTATTTACAAACTTCTCTCTGATATCGGTATTACAACAGCAGCACCGGATGGAGATAATCTTTCAACAGACACTTATAAGCTTGAGCTTGATGAAGAAAAGTTCATGAAAGCGCTTGAAGAAAATCCTGATTCAGTACAATCACTACTTGCTGGTGAAAACGGCGTTTTGAGTATGATGGAAAACACCATTGAACAAAGTTTAAAAGCTTCTGTAGGTTTCTTTGATGTTAAAACATCAACTCTTGATTCTGACATTAAGAAAATGGAAGAAAAAATTACGAAGAAAAACTCAAGCATTGAAACTTATCAGGCACAGCTTGAAGCTAAATTCCAGAAGATGGAACAGGCTATTGCGTCTATGCAGCAAAATTATAGCTCCTTCTTATCATAGGAATTAGTTAGCCCATTAATGTTTGAGCAAACTTTAGCGACTCGTCCGTAACTTCGCCGCCGGCTAGTTCTGCGACGGCCTTAAGCTTAGCTTCGCCTTCCAGAATAGATATGTCAACACTTGTTTTTCCATCCTGCGTCTTTTTGACATAGAAATGTCTGTCTGATTTAGAGGCGATAATAGCCTGATGCGTAATCATAATAATCTGCATATATTCGGAAAGCGCCTTAACTTCATCAGCCACAGCCTGCGAGGTTTTTCCGGAAATTCCGGTATCAATTTCATCAAATATAACGGTTCCGATGTTGTCACTCTGTGCAAAAATTGTCTTTATTGCAAGCATTACACGCGAAATCTCACCGCCGGATGCAACTTTTGCAAGAGGTTTCAAGCCTTCCGAAATATTTGTCGAAATCAGGAATTCTACTTTATCAAACCCGTTTGCAGACAGTTCGCCGCGCTCAAAGTGAATTTCAAACTTAACTTTCGGGAGCTCAAGTTTTTCAAGTTTTTCAACAATAAGACCGGAAAGAACTTTTGCATAATTCTGTCTTTCTTCTGAAATCTCACCTGCAAGAAGTTCAAGCTTGCTTCTTTTCTCTATAATTTCTCTTTCCAGCTCCTCAATATTCTGCGTTGAAAATTCTATACCGTTTAGTTCCTGCCTGAGTTTTTCACCCTGAGCCATAACACTCTCTATAGACCCGCCGTATTTACGTTTCAATTTGTCGAGCAGAAACAGTCTTTCCTGTATTGAGTTAATTTTCTCCTCATCATTATCAAGAGAACTTGAATATTCTCTCAGGTTTGATGATAAATCTTTCAAAACTTCAATAGCTTCAATAACTTTTCCTTCCTGCTCTTCCAGTGAACTATCCATATTGGAAGCTTTTGAGAGGTTCATTTTAATCTGCATCAAAGCATCGATTATTGCGCCGTCATCACCGGAAATTGCCCAGTATGAAGCCCCTGTTAAATCTTTGAGCTTTTCAACATTTTCAAGCACTGCAAGTTCGTTGTTAAGCTCCTCATCTTCATTTGCAGATTTAATCTGCGCTTCATCAATTTCATTAACCTGAAACTTAAGAAAATCAATTTGTTCCTCAGTTTTATCAGCAGAATTTTTTAGATCTTCAAGCCTTGCCTGCATATCTTTATATACACCAAACTCTTTTCTATAGTTTTCAAGCATAGTACCGCAGATATTTTTAGCATACGCATCCAGCAGAATTATATGGTATTTCGGCTGTAAGAATGAGTAAGTCTGGTGCTGTGAATGTACATCGATAAACAGTTCGCGGAAATGCCGCATAAATTCCTGATTAACGAGACACCCGTTAACTCTTGAACGAGAACCGGTTTTGGTAATCTCTCTTGAAAGAACAATCTCGCATCCGCAGTTATCAATGCCATTTTCATCAAACAGTTCTGATAAATCCTGTTTTTTATTACATAAAGTTAATTCAATTACGGCTTTTTCCGCATCGCCCTTAATAACTTCTTTTCCTGCCTTTGCGCCAAATGCAATGTCTATGGCGTTGATAAGAATACTTTTTCCGGCACCCGTTTCACCTGTTATAATATTCAACCCTTCTGCCAGATCCAGCTCTAATTCATCAATTAATATATAATTTTTTATTAAAATCTTTGATAACATACCCTAACTATCTTCTTCCCCGTCATCATCATAATCTTCATCTTCTTCGTACTCATCAGCTTCGTCATCATATTCAGACTCTTCCTCAAAGTCTTCGTCTTCTTCCGGCTCTTCCTCTGAATATTCCTCTATACTGGTTTCCGGCTCAATGACTGCGTTTCTGCCGAGCATTTCTTTTATATATTCCAATTCCTGTTTTACAATTTTCTTTGAAAAAGAGAGCGTATAAGGATTATCGAGCGCGTGCTCAAGATTAGCGCAGTAGTTCTCCGAATCGCCAATGTATTTATAAACCCTTGCCAGACAATAATACAAGTCTCCGTTTTCCTCCTTATCTATTCTAGTACTAAGGATTTCCAGTATTTCTTCTGTCTCACCGGATTTTAGGCAAATTTTTGTAAGAAGTTTATACGCTTCAATATCAGAAGAATTATACTCCAGAGTTTTTAATAAATACTCTTTTGCCTCCTCAATATTTCCGCTCTTGTATGCAATTGAGCCGAGGTTAAAATATGCCCAGCTGTAGTCCGGAGAAATTTCAAGAACTTTTTTGTAACTATCTATCGCAAAATTTGTAAGCCCGTCATTCTGGTATATAAATCCAAGGTAAAAATACGCAAAAACATCTCGTGGATTAATGGATACAGCTTTTTGAAAATTATCCAGCGCAAGATTTTTTTCGTCTTTGTTAAAATAACAAACACCCAGATTGAAATAACAATTCCCGTCCTCAGGGTCTGTTTCAAGAACCTTGCGGAAAGCGCTAATAGCGTCATCCCACTCTTTCAAATCTACAAGAACATCACCCAGATTGTAATAAAAATCCTCCTGCGGGGAAATTTCAACAGCTTTCTGATAACACTCTTTCGCTTCAGGAAATTTTTTTAATTTTTCGTAAACAATGCCTAAATTGTAGTAAATTTCAGCATCTTGCGGAAAATATTTTAAAAGATATTTCAAATTTCCTTCTGCTTCTTCATTAAAACCATTATTAACCAGAAGTATTGAGAGTTCTCTTCTTGCCTGAAAGTTTGAAGGATCATTTTTTAGAATATTCTGAAGTGACTCGATATCATTACCCATATATTAATTATAACAAAGTCATTATAAATAGTAAATTTTTGTAAATATTTTCCTAAAATTTGCTCTTCAACTAGCAAAAAAAATTAATCAGAGGTTTTAGAACAAATGGATAGTTGATTAACTGCAAAATATGATATAATTTAATAAATAAAGCGAGGTAACTACATGAGTGAAGTAAATGGTCCAAAATTTAGTGTAAATCAGGTAAATTTTAACGGTATTCAAAAACCGCAGGCAGAAGTTCCTGTAGAAGAACCGGCAGCAGAAGCTCCGAAATTAAATGATTTTTCTGACCCTAAAGCTGAAGCACTCGGCCGCTCAATGTTGTTTAAAGGTGCAGATGACACTAATCATGACTTGAAAGCCCTGCTTGAAAACCCGCAAATTGCAGAAAATTCAGACAAAGCGTTTGAAACAGCGCTAAAAGCTGCTCAGGATGCAGGTCTTGAAAACCCTTATGAAGAAGCTGCCTCTTTTGCAACCGGCGCTATTTAGACTCTGCATAATAAAAAACACCCCATTCGCCTGAATACGGTGTTTGTTTATTTTTTAATAATTGACAGTGTCTAATTTATTTCCGCACCGTCGGTGGCTTGAAGCTGTTTTGACTTGTAATTATGGATGACCGCGTCAACCAGTAAGTCGTAAGAAGAACTCTTTTCTATATTCGGAAATTCTTCTTTTAATTGTTGTCTGACCATTGCTTCCAACCTCTGTTCGTCAGCCTTTATTTTTAGTTCATTGCTTGACAATGACTCTATATATTCTTCATTTGCTTTTCTCTGTGAGCTTGCAAATGTAAGTAAATTTGCTTTTGTATCTAATGCTTCTTTCAGTGACTTGAAAAATTTCAGGTTGAACATAACGACCTCTTTAGTTTTACTACCTTCACTTTGTACTATATTAAAGTCCCCTCAAGGTAAAAATTGACCTTTTTTGTTTAAGTTGTTACAAATTTTTACATTTGGGAGAAATCTGTTAGTATTATATACTTATTTTTCAAACTCTTCAATAGTGCAAGTCTGTTATTTTTTATATTTTCATCCTTATCCATGACAAGTACGTCATCAAAGAATTTTGTTACAACAGGGTTAATTTCTGTCAAATTAGTGAGATATTTTGCGTAATCACCGTTAAAACTAATTGCCTGAACTGCTTGATATAAATCTTTTTCAGCATTTTGGACAAAAAGTTCCGGCCTTACTTCACCAGCATCTTCTTTCAGAATACGCAGAACTCTGTTTGCGTTTTCAACCAGTTTTTCATCCACACCGCCTGCAATAACTTCTACACGTTTTACATAATCGCAGAAATCCGCGCATGGATTGTTTTGTGCGCATGCTTCCAGAGCAGTTTTCGGATAATCGTTGTTCAAGAATATAATAGCTCTTTGTACGAAAAATTCTTCAACATCTTTTTTAACATCCGCTCTTATCGGAAGAAGTGACAACGTTTCATCAATCAGTTCGGAAACATTTAGCTTCAAATTATGCTCAAGGATTGTCTTGATAATTCCGAGAGCTGCACGTCTTACGCCGAGCGGGTCAGAAGAACCTGTCGGTTTTTTGCCGGAAACAAATACCGCACAGATTGTATCAAGTTTATCAGCAATCCCGACAACCTGTCCTTCAATTGATTTTGCTGTTTCGGAGTCTGCATTGAGCGGGAAATAATGTTCTTTTATACCTTCTGAAACTTCCGGAGCTTCTTTTGAAACTCTGGCATAGTCAGCGCCGATAAACCCTTGAAGTTCTGTAAATTCAAATACAAGGTTTGTTGCTAAGTCAGCTTTGCAAAGTTCAGCAGTTCTCTTAATAGAAGCTTTATTTACTCCCAGAGAAGATGCTATTTTTTCAGAAAGCTTTACAATACGCTGAGTTTTATCATACACAGAGCCCATACCTTTTTGGAAGGTCATGCCCTTAAGATTTTCAACATAAGCCTCAAGCGGTTTCTTGGTATCTTCATTAAAGAAAAATACAGCATCATCAAGCCGGGCCTTAATTACTCTCAAGTTTCCGGCTTTAATATTTTCAAATTCGCTGCCTGTATAGTTTGTAATAGTTACAAATTTATTTGTAAGTTTTCCGTCTTTTGTGTACAGAGCAAAATATCTCTGATGGGTTTCCATAACTGTTACTGCAACTTCCTGAGGTATTGTGAGAAAAGCTTCGTCAAAATTGCAGGTTACGGCAACCGGCCATTCGCAGATGAATGTAACTTCTTCGAGTAAATCATCGGAAATTTTTGTAACAGCGTTAAGTTTATCTGCTTCAATTTTAGTTAATTCTAAAATGCGTTGTTTTCTTTCATCCGGATCAACAATTACGTTTGCCTCACGCAGCTTAGAAACGTATTCATCAGGATTATTAATCACAATATTTTGCTTAGAAAATCTATGTCCGTTTGTTATATTGGAAGAATCTTTATCAATAATTCTAATCTTGACTTCTTCATTATCCAAAATTGATAAAACCCATCTTATCGGGCGAGAGAATTTAACATCATTGCTGCCCCATCTCATAAAATGAGGGCCTTGAAGTTTTGAGAAAATTACCGGAACATTTTCTTGCAGCAAATCTTTTGTATTTTTACCTTTAATTGAAATTTTCGCGTAAACGTAATTATCTTCAATATAGAGTTCATCTGCTCCAACTCCGTTTTTCTTCGCAAAACCTTCTCCGGCTTTTGTGAGGTTATTATTTTCATCAAACGCCGCTTTTGCAATCGGGCCTTTTACAACTTTTTCTACATCAGGCTGAGATGAAGCAAGTCCATCTATGATTACAGCAAGACGTCTGGGGGTTGCCATTACGTTAACTTTTTCATATTTTACATCACTATCATTTAAAAATGTTTCAAATCCGTTTTTTAATTGAGAAATTGCCATTGGTATAAACTTATAAGGTAATTCCTCAACACCTACTTCCAATAAATATTTACTCATTTATATTTCTCCGTTTCTCTTTAAATTATACATGGAAAAGGCAGAATTTGTAAAAATATATTAATATGCAGACAATTTTCTTTACTAAAAATACTTTTTTAATATATGAAAGTTCTTTTTAAGCTGGGGAAACAAAACGACATATTTCAAAGTGCTTATGCAAATTTCACTAAGCGCTGCCTGAGGCCTGAACAAGAAATCTTGAGTGCAAAAAACGATTATATCGAAATCAGAGATTTATTTGTACACGGCGGAAAGGTTGAAGACTTCTGCAACAGAACGGTCAAATTGTCTGACGAGTTGAAAATTAACGGAAACAGCAGACTAAGCGACCTTTTAATAAATGAACTCAGCAAATTATGCATTAATTTTAATATGCAGGCAAAAGCAGAAGAGCTCTTGCATATAGCGCTTGAAAACAGTCGTAAAAAGAATGACGGACTGCATGAACTCGCAAGGCTTACTGATTTAGAATATTTATATAAAAATCTTAATGACCGAAAAAATCTGTTTAATATACTTCAACAGAAAAAAGAATGCTGCAAAAAGGTTATTGCTGAATATGAACAAAATGTAAAAAATTATGATAGTATTCTTAAAAAACCAACTCCAAAAGAAGGAGTTCAGACACAGCTTGCATTCACATACTCGGATTTAGCACATATGCTTGAAAGGCGAAAACCTAAGGATGCTGTTAATCTGTATACAAAATGCAGAAATATTTACGAAAGTCTGGGGCGCGAACGAGAAACAGCTTATCTTAATGAAAGAATTAGAAGGCTGAGTGAAAGATACGAAAAATTATCTTTGAAGCCTTAGCCATAAGGCTTATTTTGCTTAATATATTGTAATAATTTATACCTGAAGACTTTTATTATACTGAAAAATAAGTTATAATCTGAGAAAGGAGTTTGTATGAAAAATAGATTTAAGCGTATAATAAGCTGCATATCCTTTCTGGGCTTATTTCTTATGTCATTTTTAGGTCCGGAAGCCAAAGCCGTAAATACTTCTAACGTACCGGAAGTTTCTAATACCGCTGTATCCGTACAGAACAGCAGTAAACCTTTTATACTGTATTCCGGCATTGAACTAACAAACAAAGATAATGTAAAGCTTGCAGGTCATTATTCCCACCGTTCGCATTATTCACACAGCTCGCACAGTTCACATTATTCTTCAAGATTTTAAGAGGAAACATGAAGCAATACAAATTTGCGAAGTCTGTTTTTGATAAAGATGCTATTTTGAAAACAGTATACTTATGGCAGGACATATTAGTATCGGAAGATGAATTTAATTATATTATAGAGGTTAATTCTCTAAATAATTTTGATATTGATAAATTTAATTCTGATTTACAGGAACAACAGCTCAGAGAAACTCTTAACGGCCAGTTCGGAGAATTAAGAGAAGCTATTTATAACAAAGCTTTTGAAAGATTTGAGGTTTCATAAATTGTCCTCATATATCATTCTTCCTTTTAATTTTAAATATTCAGATGATACGGTTCTTATGGTAAATCAAGCCGGAGAATGGATTATTGCCCGCAGAGATGATTTTGATAAATTCCACTCATACAAGCTTCAGCCTCAGAATGAATTTTACAAAAGATTAAAAGCCAAACATTTTCTTACAGTACCGGAAGAAAAAGAACAAGTTCTTGATTTGCTTGCAATAAAACTGCGAACCAGAAAAGCTTTTGCTGAATGTTCTCCGAATTTACATATGATTGTTGCGACACTGCGATGTAACTGTCTTTGCAAATATTGCCACGCCTCAAGTATTGATATGTCGGCAAAACAGTATGACATGAGCTGGGAAACCGCAAGAAAAACTATTGATTTAATTTTTCAATCACCGTCCGACGACATTAAGATAGAATATCAGGGCGGAGAACCTCTATTGAATTGGGATATAGTTAGAGAAAGCATACTGTATGCCAAATTTGTCAATAAACTTGCTGGAAAAAACTTAAGCTTTGTAATTTGTACCAACCTGATGCAGATTACAAAAGAGCAAATTGATTTTATAAAAAAACATTCAATTGAAATCTCAACATCGCTTGACGGGCCTAAACAGCTTCATGATACAAATAGAAAATCCAGAATATTTGAAAGTTCGTATGATAAATTCATAGAAAACTCTAAGCTGGTCAGAGACTGTGCACCGCTTTTGACAATCACAAAAACAAACATTAATAAACTTAGAAGCGTGATTGATACCTATGTAGAGCTGGGATACAATACAATCTTTCTAAGAGCCTTAAACCCGTACGGGAATGCAATTAAAAATAAATCTGAACTTGATTATTCAACAGAAGAATTTATTTCTGCATACAAAGATGCACTGCAATATATAATAGAACTTAACAAGAAGGGAATAGACTTTGTAGAATGCTATACTGCTCTGTTTCTTACACGTATACTTACCCCGTTTTCAACGGGATTTGTAGATTTGCAGTCTCCGTCAGGAGCCGGCCTGTCCGGAGTAATTTACAATTATGACGGAAAAGTTTATCCCGCAGATGAAGCGAGAATGCTGGCAAGGATGGGAGACGATTACTTCTGTCTCGGAACTGTGAATGAAAAATTTTCCGAAATTTTTAACGGCCAGATTATGCACAGCATAGTCAAAAACTCCTGTGTTGAAACCATGCCGGTATGTTCGGAATGCGTTTACCAGCAATACTGCGGAGCGGATGTGATAAGAAATTATCTTGAAACTAAAGATTTAATGGGAGACAGGAGAAAAAGCGGCTTCTGCAGGAAAAACAAAATGGTGCTTGATTATATATTTTATTTATTAAATCAAAACGATGAACAAATAATGGATATATTCTGGTCATGGGTAACAAGAAGACCGTATGGAGAAATGAAGCTTGAAAAAAATCAAAGGCAAACCTGCTAACATAACAAAATGGATTACAGGAAAAATAACAACAAAAAATAATATTTTTGACAGAAACAGAATAGTCGTATGCGAAAAACTGCCTTTAATCCGTTTTGGTGCTAAATGCTTTCTGGTTAACGAAACCCCTGATTGTAAAACAGCTGCTGTACAGATAAATGCCCCATCTCCATTTCAGGAAGGCGATATTATATCAATAAATCCAAACGGCGATTGCACTGTTGTGTGGGAGAAAAACTCCTGCCACAATGCTTTTTATGTCACAGATTTATGTAATTCTAAATGCATAATGTGCCCGCAGACAGATGGCAAGCAGTCAAGATATGACGAGTGTTTAAAAATTCTTGACTGTATAGATTTAAAAAATGACAAAAACATTGGTATAACAGGCGGTGAACCGACTATAGAGCCGGAAAAATTGTTAAAACTTCTCTCTAAAATTGCCAAAAAATCTCCAAATCAAAAAGTGCATATTTTGACTAATGGAAGAAATTTTGAAGATATTAATCTGGTTAAAAATTTATCAAAAATTGAACATCTTGATATATCTTACGGTATCCCGCTGTATTCGGATTTAGCAGAAGAACATGATTTTATAACCGGAGTAAAAGGCAGTTTTCAGCAAACAATCAAAGGTTTGTACAATCTTGCACAGTACAAACAAAAAATTGAAATAAGAATAGTCATATTAAAACAGAATTACCGGAAACTCAAAGATATTGCCGAGTATATCTACAGAAATCTGCCATTCGTAACCCACATTGCACTTATGGGAATGGAATACCACGGAAGAGCTGAAACGAATTATGAAGATATTAACATTGACCCTTATGATTACAAAGAAGAATTGTATGAAGCAATCAGACAATTTGTAAGATACAACATAACCGCAGATGTATACAACATTCCTCTATGCCTTGCTGACAACAGAATAGAAGAATTCTGCAGGGATAGCATTTCATCTTGGAAAAAAGCTTTTCTGGATAAATGCAGTAACTGCAGGAAACGGGAGCTTTGTTCCGGTATTTTCGAAACCTCATTTACACAGAGCAAATATATCCATCCTTTTCTATAAGTTTATAGAGGAATATGCAGAAAGATTGCAAATGTTATAATCTGTAAATGCTTTTCATATTAATACTTTGCTCATCAGTTATACTTCTTGCAATATTTTCCAGCAAATTTCTGGATGCATTAGGTATCCCCGCCCTGCTTTTCTTTATGTGCCTTGGAATGTTATTCGGGACTGACGGCATCTTTAAAATAAGCTTCGCCGACTTTGCAAACACAAAAGATATTGCCTCGCTTGCGCTCGGATTTATAATTTTCTACGGCGGTTTCTGCACAAAGTGGGCTACAGCAAAACCTATAATTGCAAAGGCTGCTGTACTCTCAACAGCAGGAGTTTTTCTTACGGCAGTATTAACCAGTGTTTTCTGTCATTTTGTACTTGAACTCAGTTTTCTCGAAAGTTTTTTGATAGGTGCAGTTATAAGTTCTACAGACGCAGCTTCAGTATTCTCAATTCTAAAAGCAAAAAATCTGCATCTGAAAGAAAACACGGCCCCGCTTCTGGAAATAGAGAGCGGAAGCAACGACCCGATGTCGTATGTACTCGTTATTCTCGCAATAACACTTATGCAGAACCAGAGCTCCGGATTTGTAATCGCATTATTTTTTAAACAAATGATTTTCGGGATTTTAATCGGAGTTCTGGTTGCAAAAATATCAATTTACATATATGAAAAAACCAGTATTATTACTGATGAAAACGGCTCACTGTTTATTATTGCGCTAGTTTTATTATCCTATCTGCTTCCGTTCTTTTGTGATGGAAACCCGTTTCTTGCAGTTTATTTCCTGGGAATAATTCTTGGAAACGCAAACATTCTAAATAAAGTACCAATGATGCATTTTTTTGACGGCATAACAAAACTTGCACAAATAGGAATATTTTTTACACTTGGCCTTCTGGCTTTCCCGCGCGAAGTGCCTTCAATTCTTCTTACAGGTATGTTGATATTTTTATTTTTAACTTTTATAGCACGACCGGCAGCTGTGTTCTTGCTGCTATCTTTTTTTAAATCAGGTATTAATCAGTGTCTTCTTGTTTCATGGGCCGGACTCAGGGGCGTTGCCTCAATTGTTTTTGCAATTATCGCAATGGACAGCGGAATTACCCTGCATTATGACTTGTTTCATCTGGTCTTTTTAATTTCTATACTTTCTGTTGCAATTCAAGGAACATTCCTGCCGCTTGCAGCAAAAATGACAAATATGATTGACCCGCATGTTGATATTAAAAAAACATTTAATGATTATGAAGAAGAATGTGCTGTAAAACTCCTCAGAATTACAGTCCCCAAAAATCATGAATGGGTCGGAAAGCCCATAAGATGCGTAGAATTCCCGCAAAAATCTCTCGCGGTTTTGATTAAACGCAAACAGGAAAGAATTATTCCTAAAAATTCTACTGTAATTCAAGCCGGAGATAACATAACTCTTAGCCTGCCAGCTATAAATTTACCGGATGAGTTGTAACTATTTGTTAAAATTTTTATATAATTTAGCAAAAAATTTTTTATTTGGTTTTAAAATTAGTAGTTAAGTGAGTGTGTATAAAAAAAGAAAGGTCTATTTATGTTTATTAACTCTGTTTGGGGCAGTTCAAATTTTTCTGCAAAAAATTATACTTTTAAAGGCGGGCCAAAACCTGAAATACTGAGAAATCAATTAAAAGTTCTTCTAACTCAAGATATATGGGCACAAAATTTAAAAGTAAAAGCACCTGAAACTGCGTTAGAAAAAGAAGTATTGCTTGAAATTTTACAAAACAGACTGCGCCTGGACAGGTTTGCAAGACTGTCAAATCAGAGATTTAAATTAAGAACACAGTCAAGCCATCTAAATTCTTTATTAAAAAATAATCCAAATCATCCTGACATTCCAAGGTTAACAGAAGAGCTTAAAAAACACGGAAACTTGCAATCAACCTTAAAAACAATGGATAAAAATATTGAAATGGAAGCAAAGAAAAATAAAGCTGCTCTGGATTATTTTAAAGAAATTGAAAACATTGAAAATAAATATTTGGAACAAAAACTTCTCAAAATTTCTGCGATAGATAAATACTATCACCAGATTAATAAAAATAATATTAATAAAGACGAAAAGCTTTCCACAAAAGAACTGATTGATATAATTTCATCCGATGGAGCAAAGAATATTAATAAGCCGGCGGCGGTGCTTTCTAAAAAAGATTTGTTGTTACGGCTTCAAAATCAGTATGAACAGCTTCTTAGAGAAAAAATTGATGTTTACTCAAGACAGACGAACCATAATAACATTGCACGGGAAGCCAGAAACTTTGTCAGAAATAATAACTCATCATTGCTCAAAAAATTTCCCAATATTGAACATCAACTGAACAAAATATTTGAAACTATTGAACAGAAATTTACGCATAAAGTTGACAGACTGGCAGGCGTTGATATTTATCCTATAGGGGATATCTGGAAAGATATGAGGGTTATGGAAGCAACAATTCTTGCGGCTAATATTGAAATACAGGAATTAAGAGCAGGACTTGCAAAATTCCCGCACAGTAGAAAAATTAAAGATGCACTCAAGAAAAAAGAAAATCTTGTACAAAAAATGAAACAAGAGTGGCTGGAAGGTGCAAAATTCAGTGTTAAGTATGAAGCAATAAACCGTGAAAGAATGAATGCTGCTGGAAGATTGTCTGAATACAACTATTTGACAGGTGAAAATAAAATCATACAACGCCACAAAGAAGCTATTGAAATTTATAAAAACAATAATAACAGTATTCCTGATGAATTATGGGCAAAAATCTTAATTTAACAGCTTCCCTTAAAGTTCTTTAAATTCCTTTTTAAAGATTTTAAGACATCTATATATGTTTTTAATTCAATATTATCTGCATTTTTTGTTAAATGCATAATTTCATCCTGTAAAGGATTATTTGTTAACGGTGCTGATTGAACAAAATCAAGAATATTGACATCAAGCACATCTAAAAGCTTTACAAAAGTAAGATATGTAGGATAGTTCAACCCTGCCTCAATACGCGAAATTTGTTTTTCATTTAATCCAACTTTTTCTGCTAATTCAAATTGAGTTAGCTGCTTACTCTTTCTGTATTCTTTAAACTTATTGCCTATAATCTTTTTGTCAGTTTCTAGTATCATTCAATAATTATTTTAAGACCTCTATGTTACTTTATAAACAATACAGATGTCTGATATTTTCAATTGACAACCAGACATTCGTGTACTATCATAATGATTAATTAGTCACATAAATGTAGAATTTTGGAGTTGAGAGTTGCAAGAAGAAGTAAAGATTAGTATTATAATCCCCGTCTACAACGTAGAAAAATATCTGCATGAATGTCTTGATAGTATCATTAACCAAACATTTACGGATATAGAAATAATCTGTGTAGATGATGGTTCTACCGATAAGTCTTCGGAAATTTTAGAAGAATACGAACAAAAAGATAAAAGATTCACTGTTATTTCTCAGCCCAATAAAGGTGTATCTGCTGCCAGAAATCGCGGAATGCAGCAAGCTAAAGGCAAATATATAATGTTTGTTGATTCAGATGACTATATTGCCTCAAATGCCTGTGAATTAATATATAACTCTGCTGAAGAAAAAAGATGTGATATTCTATTATTTCCTCACTATAATTTTAGTGCAAGCACCTGTAGGGATGATGGAAGATTACTTGACTTATATATTACATTAAAAGATAACACTACAACCTTTAAAGAATATTCGGATGAATTTCTTTTAACCCCAAGCGAAACTCATAGTAAATTATATAAAACAGATTTCTTAAGAAAATACAACCTGCATTGGGAAACACAGATACAATACTGTGAAGATAGGATTTTTTATATTAATGCTCTTATTCATGCAAAAGCCATTAGTATTTTATACAAACATTTATACTATTATCGTATAGATACTTTCAATAGTCTTTCTAAAAATAATCGTACAATCTTACCGCATTTATACAAAGTACACATCGCTCTAAAAAAAATATTACTAGAATCTAAGGTAGAGAATTCCGACATTTTATGTGTAAAAATATTAAATTGCACAATCAGAAGTTATCTTGCGCAATGGGGCAGAATTCATAATATTCCAGTACAGTCAAAAAATATTAAGTATTTATACAAAATTGCAAAAGAATGTAAAAAAATCCCGAAAGAATACAGAGAATATTTATCTGATTATGATAGATTACAGCAGTCTATATCAAATTACCGAATGTTCTACATAAAAAAACTCTTTGAACCAATTTTTGAAATAGAATCACGCAGAAATCGCATAGTTATCTATTTATTTGAAAAACAGGCTATTAACTTATCTACTCATACTATTATAAACTTGTTATTGAATATTCGATATTTTAAGCATTTATGCAAGCTGAGATTGTGTGCCAATTACCGTAAAATTCGTGTTGGATTCTGGGTTACAGAAATACAAAAGTGGAGTTCTCAAGCTTCATTATATGAAGCCTTAAAAAAAAGTTCTCATTTTGAACCATTTGTATTACTTGCAAATTTCAAGAAATCAGAAATAGGCATATCTCCGCAAGAACATATTCGAAAAGGAATTAAATTTTTTGAAAGTAGGGGTATTGAGCTTAAGTTAGTGTATGATATAAATCAATACCGACATTTAGAATTAAAGACCTTTAAACCGGATATCGTCTTTTATCAACAGCCCTGGCAAATACCAGATAAACAAAATCTTATAAATACAAGTAAATATGCCTTGATTGCTTATGTCCCATACTGCTATCATTCGCAAAATTCCTATGTAAATTATCTTTTAGGTTTTCATGGCAAACTATGGAAATATTTTGTAGAAACAGAGTTGCACAAAAAAGAATATGAACAAATATATAAGGCTAAAAATTGTATTGCTGTTGGTTCTTGTAAATTAGACAACTATAAATTGATAGATAGCTCTAAAATAAATAAAATATGGAAAACAACAGGTAAAAAGCGGATAATTTATGCACCACATCATTTTTTTGAACAAGAAGCTCCACAAGGAGTATCTACATTTGACAAAAATGGAAATTTTATTTTACGGCTTGCAAAATCACATCCAGAATATGAATGGATTTTTAGACCGCATCCCGTTTTTAAAGACCGTGTATTAAGATATAAAATCAAAACATTATCTGAGATTGAAGCTTATTTCGCAGAATGGGAACAACTTGGAACTGTTTATTCCGGCGGAGATTATTACGAAATGTTTGCAGGTTCTGATTGTTTAATTACAGACTGCATATCATTTTTAAGTGAATATTTACCGACAGGTAAACCTGTTATCCATTTGAGAAAAGATAAGTATATAGAAGAATTTAATGACCTTTTAAAGGTTATCACTGACAGTTATTACAAAGTTTATAATAATGATATGCTTCTTTCGGTCTTTAATGATGTTATTGTCAACAATAATGATTATTTAAGAAACGAACGAATAAAAAATATTTCGCTTTTAAATATTATTCAAAATAAAACTACTGGTGAAAAGATAACAGAATATCTGGAAAAAGAATTGTGGCAGAGAGGATAGCATGAATTTTCAAGAATACTTAAAAATTTATAATGCACAATCAAAAATAAATAAATTAGCTAAAAGATACAAAAATAAAAAAATAGCCGTATATGGAGCCGGTCAATTTTCGCATGCAATATTTTCAAATTACGATTTATCCAATCTGAATATTGTTGCTGTTGCGGACTTAAGATTTGAAAACGAATCCAAAAGACAATTTTTCGGCTTTAAGTGCATTGCGCCAAATGAACTCGGAAATATACAATGCGATGTTATACTAATAGCAAATTTTGATTATAATTTCTTCCTTACGCTGTTAGATGACCACATCTTATACCTTACTCCAAATCAAAACATAGAAGTCAGACCATTTATCAGACCAACTTTTAAAGACTTGTTCCTAAAAAAGGATTACATTTCATGTTAAAAAATTATGCCATAATATTAGCCTCTGGAGCAGGAATCCGCTTTGATAATGATTTACCTAAGCAGTTCATTAAAATTGCCGGAAAAACTGTTCTTGAACATTCCGTTGAAATCTTTGAACATAATTCTTTAATCGATGAGATTATTATTGTCATAACTCCTGAATACAGAACTCTCACAGAAGAAATTATCTTAAAAAATAATTGGACGAAAGTTTCCAAATTGCTTAACGGCGGGAGTACACGCAAAGAAAGTTCTTATATCGGAATTAATTCAATTAAAGATAAAGAAGCAAATGTAATTATCCACGACTGTGCCAGACCATTTTTAAATCAAAAAATAATTTCTGACTGTATTTCAGCTTTAGATGAATACAGCGCTGTTGATGTTGCGATAAAAGCAAGTGATACAATTATCAAAGTTCAGGATAACATTATAGATGCTGTTCCCCATAGGAATAGTCTTATGAGAGGGCAAACTCCTCAATGCTTTAAGCTGTCTGCTATCAAAAAAGCTCACGAACTATCAAAAGACGATAATAACTTCACTGATGATTGCGGCCTAGTATTAAAACATAAACTATGTCCTGTTTTTGTTGTTGAAGGTGAAATCGAAAATATTAAAATCACATACCCTCTCGATATTTATATTGCAGATAAATTGTTTCAATTAAAAAAATCAACTTTACCGGAAGACATCCCATTAGAAAACCTGCGTAATAAGGATATCGTTATTTTTGGCGGCAGCAGCGGTATAGGCAGATGCATCTCTGAAATTGCACAAAAAAACGGAGCTAATGTATTCATAACCTCACTGTCTAAAGGATGCGACATTTCCCAATTTGGACAGGTAGAAAAATTTTTAGAAAAGGTTTACTGCAGGACTAAAAATATTGACTGCGTAATTAATACAGCAGGAGTTTTAAAACTGGGAAAATTAGCCGATAGAAGCGTATCCGACATACGCAAAGAATTTGAAGTAAATTATCTTGGTTCAATTCATGTTGCAAAGGCATCCATACCATACCTAAAAGAATCTGCCGGCGCATTATTACTGTTTGCATCAAGTTCTTATACAAGGGGAAGAGCATTGTATTCCACATACTCTTCTGCTAAGGCCGGCATAGTTAATCTTGTACAAGCGCTTTCTGAGGAGCTAATAAACGACAAAATCCGTGTAAATGTGATTAATCCGGCAAGGACCAACACCCCGATGAGATATAAAGTGTTTGGGAAAGAGCCGGAAAAAACTCTTTTGAATCCTGTTATCGTAGCAAAAAAATCACTGAAGGTTTTACTTTCTGATATCACAGGACAGGTTATTGATGTGAGGAACAATGATGATTAAAGAACAATTATTTGAGGACTTATATGACAAATTACCGGATGTCGGAAATTTTGTAATATTCGGTGCTTGTGCAACAGGAGAAAAAATTCTGAATGACCTGAAAATCTATAAACCACTTACCAAGGTAATCGGTTTTATTGATAATGCTGTTGATGGAACTTTTTGCAGCCTGCCTGTCTGGACATTAAAAGAGTTTACGGATTTTCCTAAAGAGAACTATGATATGGTAATTATGGGAACTCGAAAAGATTTTAGTACAGTAAACTCTATACTTGATTTATATGATATCCCTTTTCTCATACAAACCCCATTTATCAGTGATTATTATAGGGATGTTTTACAAGTACTTAATGAAAATAATCTTGAAAAAGTTATTAATATTTTCGAAGAAAAAGAAGACAAGGATTTATATAAGCTTATTTTCAAAATCAGGGCCAAACTAACCAATCCACAACTGGCTGATGATTATTTCAGACAAAAACATGTATTAAAAGAAAATGGCAATTTTACAATTAAAAATCAATATTTAGAAAAAATAAATAAAAATCAGGTGAAAATAGCATTTGACCTTGGATTAAATTCTGGTTTAAATGTCATTGCATACAATAAACTTCTGCCAAATCTCGAAAAAACATATGGTTTTGAAGTTATATATGATTATGCAAAATGCGAATGGATAGAAAAATTTATACTTGATGGAAGGTTAAACATAATTCCTTTTGCGTTAGGGAATGAAGAAAAAGTTGGTAATTTCTATCTCAACAAACAACTCTCTGTTTGTTCATATTGTGATTTTTCCAATAATAACCCGCCAGCTGATATGGCAAAATGGGAAAAAATACAGATTAACGCAACAACAATGGATAAATTTTGTTGTAACAATAATATAATGCCTGACTTCATAAAAATGGATATTGAGGGTGCAGACCTCAGCTTGCAATCTCAATTTATCATTCAAATGAAGATTTCATAAATATACCTCTGTATTTAAACAAAAATCTTAAGAATTACCATTTCAAACTCGGTCACTATTCGCCCTGGCGTTCTGAAACAGTTCTTTACGCAATACCGCAAGAGATTAAGTTTTGACCAAATCCGCCCAGTATCCATGGTTTAAATTACCGTATAAGATCTCTGCAAGTCTTGTTACTTTGTATATATGCTCCTCTTTTTTGCTTAATTTTTTAGCAAGCATACATTCTTCAATGCTGCCGCAGTTTTTGCAATCATATCTTGCATTTGAACAATCTTGATTATATCGGGTAAAATATCCATATTTTTTTACAAAAATTCGCCTGGCTAAAATCAGATTTTTTCTTAATTCCTGTGCAGGTCGAATGTATCCGTTTAAATACCTGTCAAATTCTTTCAGGAATAAATCATCATTAGTAATTGTCAGGCATAATCTTTTTGTAAAACCTCTTTTGCAAACATATTTAGGGCATGGAACTTCAACTTTAATATTCTTTACTATAGTTGTAATATCAAAATCCCATTTACCAGATTCATAATCTTTAATCATTCTTCTAAAATAGTGTAAATAGCAAATTTTACCATAGTTTTTATAAACGATGTGTCTTAATGATGAAACCATATAAACCTCCTTTATTATGATTTTATATAAAAAAGGCAAATTGTTGAATATTATATTGGTTTTTTGTCGGTGAATACCAAAGAAAGAAGGTGTATATTAAAGCTAATGACACGCCAACTGTAAAACGCAGTCCTTGCAAAAAGTATTTTGAGAATCATTCAGGTTTAACCAAAGAACAGATTAAGCTTGTTGATGCAAACAGAGTTGCACAGCAAAACGAGTTAAAAGCAATAAACACCAAGATTTGTCAGGATTGTATCAACAAGCTCACTATGTTTATTATGCTTAATGGGATTCAAACATACTAAAAAAGCGCCCGAAGGCGCTGATTTTAATAGTTCCATTTGTTTTAAATGGTGGAGCTTCACATACAGCTTAGAACTCCCAAATCGCCAATATGTGGCATAGTCTATATTTTAAGCCAATTAAAATTCTGAAAAATATTAGTTGATATTTTTGTGGAATTTTTGGGAAAATTTTTCAAGCTCTAATAATTACCAAATAATATTAAATTAGAAACAATTTCTCCGAAGAAAAATATTTTTACTATTATAAAAAGAATTCAAATATTAAATTTTTGTTTATTTTTCTGATTTTTTAAAAACATATGCCATAATAAAAAAAGCTACCTTTGGATATTTCCAAAAATAGCCGTTATTCAATTCCAAACAAATCATATACAAAACATAACGGCATGTCAAATATTCCAAAAGTAACTAATTAGGAAATAGAAAACTACGAGGAAGGTGAAAATTATGCCGGATATTATTGTATTTGAAAGGTTTGCTGATTTTATTGAAAAAAAGCCTAATTCGAAAAAGAAGTATGTTAGTAAAGTTATGAATCAAGGTCAATATCAACCGCAAGAAGATTATTATCTTCAATTACGCCAAAAATTGAAAAGTGTATTTCGTAATCACTCTTCAATAGAAGAGTTGAATGGACTTTTAAAGAAAATCAATCCTAGAAAGTTTAATAACTATGAAACATTAATTGACCAAATACAAAACTTTATGCAAGGAAAAACTTACGCATGGTTAAATCCACCAAGATATAAAATAGATTATTCAGGTTTAGAATTAACGGTTAATCCTGAGATTGGGTTAAGTATGAATGGAAATAATTATTTTATTAAAATGTACTTTAAACAAGAAACTATGAGTAAAACAAAAGCGCAAATTATGCAAAGGATAATGCAAGATGCATTTAAAAAAGATTTTCCAAATGCTCATTTTGCAATATGGGATATTAGAAATAATGCTTTCTATAGTCAAAAAGCAGATGAAGAAGTCAATTGCCCATATAACCTAAAGCAAGAAGCTTTATTATGGTTAAAACTTGTTTCAGAGGACTAATTATAGAGAAAGGAGTAAATATGAGAAAAATGCCAGTTATTTCAACTAATGTTCGTAGTATTGGTTATTTTAAGGGTGTAATTGAAGTAGAATTTAATAATGGTAGTGTTTATCATTATTTTGGGGCTAATGAATATTTATTTAATCAATTTTTAAATGCACCTTCAAAGGGCCAATTTGTTCATCATGTATTAAGACATTACAATTATCAGAGGGTAGCATAATGAGTTTATTATATATTTTACAACATAATGCAGAATGGATGTGCGCCATAGCAATTACATTATTTACTGCAACACAATGTGGACTATCATATCAACAAAACATGCAAAATATTAGAATGAAACGCTTAGATTTAGCAAATGAGTTTGATAAAGTTGCAAATTGTTTTTTAGCAGAAAGAGAAGAGGCGATTAAGGTTGCAGAATGGTTAACATCAAATGCAAGTAATTTTATTTTTCTATTAAATACTAAAGATAGAAAAGCGTATAATAATTTATTAATATTTTTATTTAATTATCGAAAAGCCCCTGCAATTACTAGTGAACAAAAGGAAGAGGCTATCAGAAAATTCTTCAATTTAGTTTCAGAACTTGATTCAGCACTAGGAAATGCTAGATATGGATTGGTATGTGATAAAAAAGAATTTAAGACGGTATCAAAAATTTAGACATGATATTGATTTTATTCTATAAATCTGATATAATTACAATAATAGTACCTGCTAAGCCTCTTAACAATGCTCAAATCAGCAGGTCTTTTTATAGGGGTAGATGTGAAAAAGATTAAGTTTAAAAAGCCTGCAATTAGTGTAAATGAGCAAATTAGCTTGCTGAAGTCAAGAGGATTGAATATTCTTGACGAGGATTTAGCTTTTAAAATTCTAAGCAATATAACTTATTACAGACTTTCCGCCTATATGAAATTTTATCAGCACAATGAAAAGTTTATTACTGGAACAATGTTTGATGATATAGTAGACTTGTACAATTTTGATAATGAACTTAAAACCTTGATTTTTGAAAATATTAGACTCGTTGAAATTGCTTTGCGTACTAAGATTTGTCTTCACATGTGTACGAATTATGGCTCACATTGGTTTTATGATAAGAATAATTTTAAGTCCGAAAAAGATTATTTAAAAACTTTAGAAATCTTAGAAAATGAAAAAGGTTTAAAAAAAGATACTTTTATCAAATATTATTTTCAGAAGTATTCTGAGCCGGACTTACCCCCGTTTTGGATGATTGCGGAAGTTTTATCAATGGGTGATTTGTCTAAAATTCTTAGCGGACTGAATTTTAAAGATTTAAAACAGATTGCTCGTGATTTAACTCCTAATTACTATACCGCTCCAGTTTTAACCAATTGGATACATGTTTTAGCAACTATCAGAAATATTTGTGCACATCATTCTAGGTTGTGGAATCGTACTTTAAAGATAAAATTTTCTGAGCCACAAAAGATTAAAAAATGGCGAGAAATGCAAATTAAAAATGATAATCTTTCTGCTATTTGCTTTGTATTGTTAATTCTTTTAGAACAACACCCATATAATGATTTTGAAAATCAATTGAAGGGATTGCTAAAAAGGTATTCTACAATAAAAATAAAAGGATTTAATGAAAGGTTTTATGCACAAAGATAAAGCAAATATTTTTAAGTTAAGCAATGATTTATCTCAGTACAATGACCATGAGTTTGATGACTGTATGCCAGGGGCAAAAGAGTTTGCTGAATGTTTAAAATGTTCTATCTTAACAAAAGAAACACCATATGTTTTATTGCTTGAAGATAAATTTGGTATGGGAAAAACTCATTTCTCAACAAGATTTGTACATTTTCTAAGAAACAGTTCTATCGATACTATTTATTTTAGTGCTTGGGAAAATGATTATATTGAATCTCCATTTATTTCTATATCAAAAGAAATGATAAAATATTTTAATTCAAAAAAATCTTTATTTGAAGAATTTCAATCTACAATAAAAGCAATTTGTGAATTGACATGGAATATAACTAAACATATAAAAGTTCCAATTGGCATACCTCTTGATATTGACCAAGCTTTTTCTGCAGGTAAGCAATTTATTGATAATTTTATTGAAAGAGATGATTATTTATTAGCCTTTAAAAAAGAATTGCAAAAGTTTATTAATCACTCATTAAATAATCATAAATTGGTTATTATTGTAGACGAACTAGACCGTTGTAGACCTGATTATGCAATGAAAACTTTAGAAATAATTAAACATTTTTTCGACATAGAAGGATTATTTATAATAATACCAACGAATAAGCGTTCTTTAGAGAATTGCGTGAAAGCTCTGTATGGGATAGATGACAGTCTTAAAAGCTCAGAATATGAATTATATTTTAATAAATTTTTTACTGATGAAATATCTTTATATACACCAAACTATTTAAAACTAGTACAAGAATATATCAACGATACAACGGTTAGAATTTTCCTTGAAAGCAATAAAATGGTCTTATGTGACAGATATAATGCCTTAAATGTTTTGCAGGACAAAATTGCAGAATTTGCACAGGGTTTTAAGTTATCTTTAAGAGAAGTTGTTAATGTATGTCATAAAGCTATTTATTACACTAGATACATTGAAAAAAGACTTGATTGTGAATATTTAGCCTTTTTATTATGTTCAAAGATTGCACGAATAGAAAATATTAATTGTAAAATTCAAACAGAACATCCTTTTAGTACAACCTCTAAGAAAAAAGAGTTGTTAAAGTTTATTGTGCCAGAGGAAGTATATACCATTGGGAATATAATTTATGAACAAGATTTTTTTAATGATGTTGAGTTTTTTAGAAATAGAAATTTTAATTCTTATAAAGAATTTGACGAATTCTATAATTATTTTATTAAAAAACCTAAAACTTTTGATGCTTATCGTTCAGTACAAAAGCAGTTTATAAGACTAACTCATAGTTATAGTTTTCTCCCACTTATGGATTACATAGAGAATAAAAAACGGCTTATTGATGATTATCGTGATAAATGGGACTCAGATGATAATGATAAAAATTTACAAGAATATTATCAAAATATTGTAAAGAATGAAGCAAGTCTTCATAATGAGAAATTAAGTTTAAACAATCTTTAATTTTGATTATTTACTTTTAACAATATAAAAAATATATTCTAAATAATTAATTATTATCTTTTTTCAACATAATTTATTTCTTAACACTTTAGGCATGTTCTAGAGTAAAAAGAACTTTATTTATATAAAATAGATTTTTAATTAAAAAATTTACAAAAATTAACAAGTTGCAAATTGGTAAAAGTATCATAACAACATGGTTGTAGATATTTTGGCTATAAACCTTGAAAATAGTGAGTTAGGATTGAATTTTAGAGTAAAATGATGTATAATAATTATATGAGTTTATCATCTGTCTGTTGGATTTTTTGTTTGAAGAACTCTTAAAATGGTATTAAGTTTCTCATTTTAGTAGTAATATACAACTAGAAAAAAAAGTGTAAAGGATTAAATTATGGCATTTCAAGTAATGGATGTAGCTAGATATATAATTAACTATTGTACAGAGCAAGGTAAGCCTGTAAGTAATCTAAAGTTACAGAAAATGCTTTATTATCTGTGGATTGATTATTATCAGAATACGAATGAATATCTTTTTGATGAAGACATTTGTGCTTGGCCGTTTGGTCCAGTCGTTCCTAATGTTTATTATGAATATTGTTCATATGCTGGCACACCAATTGCAAAAAAATATGATGACTTGAATAATATTTTTAATAATGATATTACAATTGAAATCAATAATCTTATTAATAAATATATAGATTGTACTCCAAATCAACTTGTAAATAAATCCCATGAATCGGGTTTACCTTGGGATATTATTTATAATCAAAACAAAGGATATAAAGAAATTATACCTTTTGATTTAATTGTTGAATTGGAGTGCTAATTTTATGATGTTGCTTGAGATCAAGAGAAAACGAGATGCAGAGCTTTGCCAATATATTAAAGAACTAGCTAGTAAATCATTCAATAATGAAGAAATTAAGCGGTACGCATACAAATTAAAAGATTTGTATACACAGGATTTTCGCCACTCGTATTCATTATTTTTCCCAATAATTACAGAAATCGAAAAAGATAAGAGTTCAAGTGTAGAATATTTGACAAATAACTTAGAGGCTCTTAAAGAAATAGTTGAGATCGATAACTTAAATGACAACAAAGAATTTGGACAACTATCTTCACCATTGTTAAAATTGGCTGATCATATAAATTTGGAAATAGCCAGATACCTAAATTATGTTGAAAAAGAAGAACAAACTGCACATTTAGAACAAAAGATTGAAAATTCTACTAATCAATTAAATCAATTAAAAGAAAATCTTAAGAAAGCAACGGAGGATTTAGGAATTGCATCAAGAAAAATAAAATCAGTACAAGGAGAACTGATTGCTGTTTTAAGTATATTTGCTGCGATTGTAATGACATTTTCGGGTGGTTTAAATATTTTGAACGGAGTGTTAGCTGGAGCTAATGATTTAGTATTACCTGAAAGAATTTTATTTTTATTAATTTGTGGCTTTATTCTAATTAATTTTATTTTTGCAATGATGTACTTTGTAGCTAAAATTACTGAAAGGAGTATTTATGCACGCTGTGAAACAGAAAATTGTACTTGCAAAAATAATAAAAGTCCTAAATGCTGTGGGATAACAAGAATACGTAAAAGGTTACCATATGTTTTTTGGTTAAATGTAGCAATTCTAATTTTGTTAGGATTAGATATTCTTTGGATTTTACACTATTAAATTACAAGCAAATAAATGATGTCTTTAAATTTTAAATAAATTTAAGGAATTTTTATGTACTACTTTCCAAACCTAGATGACATAACGCGATTGATTATGATTACTGAACTTGAGCGAGATTTTAAGAACGGTTTGTTTTATGTTCCTAAATCTATTAAGCCCGATTTTGTTTGTGCGTATAAAAGAATACTTAAAGCCAATTTTGAAAAGGGGGATGTTAGTAGCTTGCGCAGAGATTTAATTCCTAACTTCTTTAAAACTAAAGATAGGAACGGTAAAAAGATCCCTTCTAACATTCGTGATATGGTGGCGTTTTCGGAGTTTAACCGCTATTATGCAAGAGCGGTTTTAGTTCGTGCGATTGATGAAAATAGAGGTATTACGATTTACAGAGCTAGAAAATCAGTTAATGAAAGGGCGGAATCAAAACAGAGTATTCATAAAAACTACTTTACTAAAGGCTCGCTAGAGCACATGCTCGCCGTTTTGCGCGATTATAATGCATTATTTTCGGGTAAAGTTGATATTGGGTTTATGCAGCCTAACTCGGGTTTGAGTTTAAAGCTAGGATAGTTATTTTAACTCTTTATAAGACATCAAAATCTTATGAAAAAATCTTATTTCTTCAACAGTTGACTGCTCAAATATTGCATTGACTTCATTTAACAATTCTTCTTTAGTTTTAAGATGTCCGAAATCGAATAAATCTTTAATATCAACTTTTAGAGCTGATGTGATTTTGTTTAGATTTTCTTCTTTTGGAAGGTGTGCACCTTTTTCAAGTTTGCTCAAGTTAGTAGCTTCCATATCAATCAATTCTGCAAGTTCAACCTGTTTTAAGTTCCTTGCTTCTCTAAGCTCCTTAATCCTTTTTCCAACTTGCATACTTAATGTTGACATAATTACCTCTCAACATCAGTATACTTTATTCCTATTCTTATAAAAAGATTAATTTGTGTCAAGTTTTAACTATTTAATGGTTGACTTGTTATCATATTTGATTGTATACTTATCATAAATCAATAACTTATTGTCATGTTACGCAAAGAAAGTGTAAAAAAGAGAGGAGTGTAGTAGAGATGATAGGTACAGTTAAAGAAACTGCTGGAGTTGTACAAGTTTATGATGAAAATGGTCGTTATCTTTGGTCAAGAGCAGGGGAATTAGTTGGATATACTTCTAGCACTGTAAGTTTTAAAGTAGCAGGCTCTGTTCAAGTATATGATGAAAAGGGGAATTATAAATATTCAAGATAAAGAGGTTATATATTGTGCCAAAGATTTCAATAGTCATTCCTGTCTATAATGTAGAAAAATATTTGCGGAAATGCTTTGATAGCATTCTGAATCAAACTTTTCAAGACTTTGAAATCATCTGTGTTGATGACGGCTCGACAGATAAATCTTTAGAAATCTTACAGGAATATAAGCGCAAAGATGACAGATTTATAATCCTTCAACAACGCCATGCCGGAGCAGGAGCGGCAAGAAATCACGGTATAAAACTTGCGGAGGGTAAGTACATTCAGTTTCTTGACTCTGACGATTATTTTGAGCCTAATCTATTGGAAGAAATGTATACAAGAGCTGAAAAATCTGGCGCTGAAATAACTGTTTGTTCTTCAAGAAAAGTTGATGATGAAGGTAATATTACAGAGAGTGGCAATCCTAACAACCCTATTAACCTTGATAAAACTCCGCTTGAAACAGTTTTTAGCAGACAGGATTTCAAGGACGACATATTCTGTCTGCTTACTCCAATGCCTTGGAATAAATTGTATTTAAGAAGCTTTATTGAGAAAAACAATCTTGAGTTTCCGCCTCTAAGGATTTATGAGGATGTGGCTTTTGTGCATAGCTCAGTTATTTGCGCCAATAAAATAACGGCATTTAATAAAGAGCTTATTAATTATCGTTTTAACCGTCTGGGAAGTCTTGCAAACTATCGCTCAAAGTATGCAATTGATGTTGTTAAATCTTGTTTGTGCTTAAAGGATTTTCTTACACAAAAAGGAATTTTTGAAGAGTATAAATCAGCTTATAGAAAAGCTGTTATCAACCATATCCGCTCAGAAATCAGCTTTTGCACGGATGAAGATTACAAAATATTCTTAGAAGAGTTCAAAAAAATGGACGGCTGGCAGAATTACAATTCAGCATTAAGAAAAGACTACATCACACCTGAGTATTTAAAGAATTTTATCGGTGATAAAACAGTTATGCTATGGGGTGCAAGTTTGTTTATCAGGCAGGTTTTAGAGAAAGAAGAAAAAGCTAATCCGAATATTTTAGGAATAATTGACAGAAACTCGGGCTCATGGGGTAAAAAGATAAGCCATTATACAATTTACCCTCCAGAGTCATTAAATGATTTAAGACCTGACGGGGTGATTTTAACTGTGCTTTCTAATAATGAGGCTATTTATGAATCATTAAAAGAAGAGTTTAGAGAAAAATATCCAAGTATTGAATTAATGCCGAATATTTTTGATGAGGAGCTTTCATTTTGCAAGATATAAAGATTGATTTGGTTTACCTTTGGGTTGATGGAAACGACAAAGAATGGCAAAGGAAACGTAATTTTTGGGCTGAAAAATCAGGACTAAAGGAAGAAATTTCTTTAGATATATGCAGGTATGCAGATAATCAAGAGTTAAAGTATTCTTTACGTTCAGCTGAAATGTATGCACCTTGGATTAATAAAATATTTATTATTACTAATGGTCAAATTCCCAAATGGTTGAATCCCAACCATCCTAAAATAAGAATGGTTACACATGAAGAAATAATGCCTAAGAAGTGTTTACCTACTTTTAATAGTGAAGCAATAGAAACTTGTATTGCAAATATTCCAGATTTATCAGAATATTTTTTATGCGCTAATGATGATAAATTCTTTGCATCAAAAGTTTTCCCGAATTATTTCTTTGATGAAAATAACAATCCAATAGTTAATATGCGATTTCATAATTGGTCAGAAGATGATATAAGAAAAAGCTTGTATAAAGATTCATACTGTTATACAGTTAAAGTTTTTAATGAGAAATATGCCACTAATATAGATTATAGGAGTATTGAGCCGTTTCACTGTATTGAAGCTTACAGAAAAAGCTATTATTTAGAATGTAAAAGAGAATTTTTATCGGAGTTTAGCTCAACTGCCAGGAAAAAATTTAGAACTAAAAATTCAATTCAACATCCTATAGTAGATATTTTTATGGTCGAGAATAAGAACTCAAGACTAAAAATGAATCCTAGTGTAACAGAACAAATTTTTGAAGCTCAGGTAGAAAATCTTTATTTACCAATAAAATCTTATGAAGAAATGATTAGAACTATTCATTCTAAAACTCCTAAATTACTATGTATTAACGATGGTAACTATATATCTGATAATGACAGAAACAATCTAAAATTTTTATTGGAAGAATTATTCCCTGAAAAACAGGCATGGGAATTAGATTATGAAGATGAGGGCATAAATCCTATTAATGAACAAGCTTTACCTGTTGTTTTTTCATTTAATGATATTTATTCAAAAAATTTTGCTGTAACCTTTAGGTCTTTAATTAAAAATTCGAATAAATCTAAACAGTACGATATTGTCGTTTTTCATACAGAAATTTCTGAAAAAAATCAAGAAATGCTGAAACGGGATTTACCGAGTAATTTTTCATTAAGATTTTTTGATATTAGCCAGTTTATTTTTAAATATTTCAAGGATTTTAATTTGGTTATCAAGGATTATTGGTCTAAAGAAATCTATTATAGAATTTTAATCCCTTTAATTATGCCAAAATATAAAAAAGTCCTTTATTTAGACAGTGACGTAATAGTACAACAAGATATAAGTTCTATTTTTGATATTAATTTTGAAAATAACGAAATTTTAGCAGTAATTGATTCAATAGCACCTGTTTTAAACTTGGAACATAATAAAGATAGATTATTACATATTAAAAAAATTCTTAAAATTCAAAAGCCTGAACGATATTTTAATTCCGGTTTAATTTTATTTGATATAAAGAAAATTAATACCGAGAATTATATAGAAAGACTAAAAAATGCAAAACAGGTTGAAAAATTATTATTCCCGGATCAAGATATTCTGAACAAGATTTTTTCAGAAAAAGTAAAATTAATATCCCAATCTTGGAATTATTGCTGCGGAACCTTAATATGGCATCCAAGTTATTTAAATGAAATTACAGGTGAGTTTAAAAAGGATTTTATTAGTGCTCACAATGCTCCTAAAATTATTCATTATACTTCACCTAAAAAACCTTGGAATTCAGTAGATGAAGAGTTTTTTGATATATTTTGGAAATATGCGAGAGAAACAGATGTCTATGAAGAATTAATGTATTTAATGTGTAAAGCAACTGCTCAAAGTACACTAGTTGAAGAAATGAGGTACATTAATCTATTCACAAAAACAGAAACAGAAAAAAAGATAGTTTTTTGGGGAGCAAGCTTATTTTTAGAAAGTTTTCTTAAAAAATATGCAATTTCTAATGATAATATTTTAGGAATTATTGATAAAAATCCATCTCGTAAAGGAAGTTTTATTAATCAATATCAAATTTTTGCTCCGGAAGATTTAAAAACTCTTAATCCAGATGAAATCATTATTACAATAGTAAATTCTGCTGAAAAAAGAGCCGCTGAAATTAAAGATTTTTTAGTAATGGAAAATCAAAATCACATTAAAGTAAAAACAATATAGGAGAAAAGTTGTGATAAAAACAAAGCTTAATGAAGATTTATTTGACAAAATTAAAGAAAATTCTAGAATTGTTATTTTTGGAGCAGGTGAAGTTGGTAAAAAAATTTTTAATGATATTAGAAAGGAAAAACCTAGTGTTCAAATTTTGGGTTTTATTGATAATTTTCAAAAAGGCTTATGTTTAGGTTTACCAATTTGGTCTATTAAACAATTTATTGATTCTAAAACTAATATTGACTTAGTAGTTATGTCAACAAGAACGGCTTATACAGTTATATCAAATATTTTTGATGTGTTTGGTATTCCAGTATTATTACAGACGATAGCTGTATCAGATTATTATAGAGGAAATAAGCAGATTCTAAATGCTGAAAATTATACAAAGATTGAAAATCTTTTTCCTAAAAATGAAGATAAAGCCTTGTTTAAACTGTTATTTGAGGCACGAAATACTTGTGATACAGATAGAATAAATTCTTATCATTTAGCTAGGTACGGAAATACTAATTTTCTAAATTTTGTATCTATTAAAGACCATTACTTAGACAAAGTAAATAAGGACTCTATTAAAATAATTTTAGATGTAGGAGCAAATTCTGGGTTAAATGTAATAGCATTCAATAAGCTATTACCTAATTTAAAAAAAACCTACGGGTTTGAAGTTATTTATGGTATAGCTCGAAAGTCGTTCATAGAAGAATTTATTCTTAATGATAAGTTTGAGTTAGTACCTTTTGCATTAGGAGATAGTGAAAAATCCTCAAGGTTTTTTATAGATAGAAACAGTTCTGGAGGATCTTTTTGTGCCGATTTATCTAATAGAAAAATAACTCTTGATGATACTAGATGGAAAGAAATTACAATTAACACTACTACTATGGATAAATATTGTGAAAAAAATAAAATTAGACCTGATTTTATTAAAATGGATATTGAAGGAGCGGAATTGGCAGCCCTCAAGGGTGGATTAAAGACAATCAAAAAATATCGTCCACAATTAGCAATTTCAATATATCATTCTCATGAAGATTTTATTAATATACCTTTGTTTTTAAGCGAAAACCTTGAAGAATATATTTTTTCTATAGGGCATTATACTCCAAGAATTACTGAAACTGTACTTTATGCTATACCCAAAGAACTGGCCTGAGAATATGCAAAAAGCCACGCTGTGGTTAGCGTGGCTTTGCCTCAAACGAGGAGAAAGGAATCTATTATTTTTGTAGAAGTTTTCTAAACGCAGACTTAAAGGTTATCTTGATTTTTTTATCACAATCACCCTCAAATTTGCTTTTGATAAGCTCTAGAATTTGTCGTCTGTGGGCAAGAGTTAATATCTTAAATACTTCTGCGAGATTCATGTTTAAAACCTCTTGATACTTCGATTGTTGAGCCGTGATTTTATCTTCTAACATCTGAATATTGCTTGAAACATCCTTGTATTTTTTCTCAATCTCCGCATACTCCGACTCAATAAAATCAGTATCTTCAATCCCATTCGTATCAACATATTCCTTGAGTTTCAACTCCTCATGATATTGACGGCTCACCGCTCTTTTTGCAGTATTCAGCGCCTGTGAGATTGGCTTTAAGTGTTCTTTTAAAACCTCGTTTGCTATTATGTCTTTAGGAATATTGTTTAACTTAATAAGCTCAAGCCGATTAAGCACATTTTTAGTAACGATTTCCTCATTAATGCAACAACAAGAATTATCCGCATTTCGAGCTGTGTAGTAAATGTATTTACCGCCTTTTTTGACTTCACCGCTCATCAAACCGCCAGTTTCCTTATACTTAATCAAGCCATTATACAAAAACTGGTGCTTTTCCTTGATTTCACTTGAAGGCTTTTTTAAAACCTTTTGAACTTGGTTAAAAAGTTCATCATCAATAATCGGTTTGTGTTTGCCTTGAATAATTCCCTCATGCCCTGGGAAGTAATATTTCCCTGTATAATAAATACTTTTAAGCATACTTGCCAAACTGGCTCGTGGAATTTTACCGCTGCGCTGATTTTTGTAATGATAACCAAGCTCAAAAAGCTCATTAGACAAAGAGTTGAGCGAATAGTTCCCAGTAGCATATAAAGTAAAAGCTTGTTTCACAAAATCCGCCTCTTTAGGAATAATAACAACTTTACCGTTGCGCTTTCCATAACCATAATTGAGTTTAGTCGGGCGAACTCCGCTCAAAGCACGTTCTAATGAGCCACGCATACGAATTTCTGTCATTGCGTCAACCTCATATTCAGCCGTAGCTACTAAAATACTTGTTAAATATTTTTGATGAGCTTTGAAAGGCTTTTTAATGGTTAAACCTTCTCTAATAAAGACAAATTCAGTATTATACTTATCTACCAGCTCCCGTATTTGGTAAAAATCTACTGGGTTTCTTGCTAAACGATTGACCGCATAAACAACGATAACATCCGCCCTATCCTTTGTTTTTTGCCTTGCTATCAGCTCATTAAAGACTGGTCTTTTTTCGGGAGTTTTAGCGCTTTTGTTTTCGTAGTAAATATTGCGGACTTTGTACCCTTTGTTTTTGCAATATCTCTTACATTCTTTGATTTGAAAAGTCTTAGACATCCCTTTTTCTTGCGGCTTTGAAGATAACCTTATGTAAAAATCAGCTATACTTTCTTTACTCATAGTCATCCTCCCAAGCTTTGTTAATATGATTTTTCATAGATAAAAGCGTTTCATTATCAGTTATATCAACCTTGATAGCTTTGCCAATCGGCTTTAAATCTGTAGCTTTTAAATCAAACCGTTTGTCATTACCGATTTTGAGTTTTAGTTGCGCTGTATTAAGTTTTTGTTTACTGTTCAGACTGTTAAAAATATCACAATATTTACTAAGATTTATGCGCAAAACTTGATTTCTCGTAATAACAAAATCTCTACCATATACAAGTTGTCCTTCATTGAATAAGCGGTACACCGTACTAAGAAAGATGTCTGAATATTTCAGCTCCGTATCTTCATAGCGCTGAAAATACTCAAAATATTCTTTTGCCAAGTTGTCAGTATTAACAACTTCAACCTCAAGAATATCGTTAATCACAGACCATATAGACATTCCAATTGCAAGATTATTACAAAGCCTGCTGCGGTTAGAATATTTTTTAGCTATTTCAAACTGTAGCTTGTATCTTTCAATAATTTCAGCTCGATAGGATAATATTAAGGGCAAGATTGCCGATAGTTTCTCTCTGCTTTCGTTTGAAAAGTAGGGGAAATTTTTGAGCTTGAATTGTTCGGTGTGCAGATTAACTAAGATACACCTTGAAAAATTTGCAAAAGTCATATTTTCAAAAAAGTGATTAGTTGTAGCGCAGAAAGTTGTATTAATTTCTGTTACGTTTTCTCCGCCGTCTTTTGAACACACTTTGCGAGGAGTTCCCGAAAAGCTGTCTTTACCTAAGTCTTCATATTCTTCAATCCGTTTCTGCTCTATTTCATCAATAAAAAGAGGAAAACCGTTGTATTTTGATAATCCTCTTCTAATGACTCTTATTGTTGATGTTCCGCTAGTAAGCTCTGTATGGTTAACTATTCCAAAAATTGAGGCTAATGTGTGTAACAAAACCGTTTTTCCTGCTTGCGAGTCGCCGTAAAGCATTATGTACGGAAAACCTTGAGCGTGTTGAATAAATAAATCGTAAAAGGGAATTGCTAAACACACGCCAATTGCTACGATAACTGCTGAGTCGTCAAAGAATTTTAGCATAGTTTCAACAAACTCTGATAAAATTTGTTTTGGGTTTTCTGATTCATAAATCTGAATTTTAGGAGAGCTGAGAGCCAAAATTTGGAGTTTTTCTCCTTCGGTTAACTGTAATTCATCCATTACAGCTAGGTAGTTTTCAAGCTGATTAGTTTCATAATTAAAAAGCTTATCCCCTAAAACATATACTGGGATTGAATACTGATGTCCTATGTTTTGGTAGATTTCAATTTTACAATTACACATACCAAGTTCTTGTCTGAGTATGTTAAAAGTCGTCTTATTAAAGTTTTCCCATAAGCCAATAATGCTTTTATGCATAGCTCTAATAAACGATTTTATATCAATATCATCCCCACCGCATAATTTAACTGGGTATGAAATCTTCGGTTCTGATTCTTTGCATAAGCGTATGAGCAGTTTTTGAGTAGTTACTTCCTTATTCCTTGTTGCTAAAATTTCATTTATTACAACAAGTGGACTTAATCCGTAGTTTGCAATCTTAACGCTCCATTCTTCATCTTCTGTATCGCACAAGTGGAGTGCGCAGTTTTTGTTTTCTATATATTTTGTCATGGTTACCTCGTAAAAAACTAATAAAAAAGGAACTCAGGTATAAACCTGAGTTCAACATATCAATCCTTTAAGGATTAATATCAAAGACAAGTTTACCGCAGGTACTATCTTCTTCTACTGGTACCATTACTAATTCAAGGAATTTAGTAATATAGCTGTTAAAGAAAAGCCCCTTGTACTTAAGTATGGGACAATGCCTGTTGTAATCAAGCATGAAAGGTACCAGTGACTCTGGTAGCTCCATTTCGATTATTTCCGAGTTAGCAAGTTCATCATACTCAAGTTGATGTTTAAGCTGAGTACCTACAATCAGTTTGAGGAACAGTTCCGCATGTGTCTTAAAATCAATATCGAAAATCTCGATTGATTCACCGTTAACATACGGCTGTTTTGCTAATTCTTCTACTAATTTTTGTGACAACTGTTCGTTGTCCTTGATTTGTTTAAAAGATTTAAAAATTATGTTTTGCATAATCTTATCTCCTATAAAATCCATCATGCCGTGGATTTGTGTTATCATTATAACTGTAGGGCATGAAACTACTTTTGCTCTTAAGGGGAGCAATCCCTGTTGGAGAGGTTAAACTGTACAAATCGCTTGCAAAATGATTTTAAGTAGTTGTTTAATCTCTTCTTTTTCATGATCGGTAAAGCTGACCTCTTCTGGTTTTTTAGCCTTGTTCATTTTCTAAACCTCCGTCATATCGCACCACCTCCTTTATTAAAACTGTAGGCTAGGACTGAATCACAGAAGATTTGTTTATTAAATTGTCAATGTGCGTTTTTTTTTGAGATTTATTATCCTGCTATCTTAATTGCGACAAAGCGTTTATCATCTTCTGACCAGCAAACCCTCTCAAAATTAGTTACAACATAATCCGAAACATTTTTAAAATCACGTATAGTATTTTTGGCGCTACACAGAACATGGATATAGTCACCTCTTTTACAGCACTGATTAAATCGCTCAGCTTCTTGACGCAAAAATGTCACAAGAAAAAAGTTGACTTCATTGGTACTTCTTCTAACCTGTCTTATTTTGACATAGGTTCTACTGTATCCGTTTTTAGTGGTTTCTGCTGTAATACTAACAACTTTACCGTGAATTTCAAGACGATTAGTCATATATGTTCTCCTTTTTCTTTTTGCGTGCCTCAATCAGCTTGAAAAGATATTTAACTCTTCAATCTTAAAGCACTCTAAACTATTTTTATATTGCTTTTGCAGACATTGTTCTCTGAAAAAGCTTTTACTACCGTAATTACAGGAAAATAATCTTTGTATGCTATAATTATAATTGCTTTCCAGCGATTTTAATTTTCCTGTGTTCATACATTAAACCACATGGGAAATTTTTGCAAGAGGATCAATTGTAAACTTTTGTAACCATGAGCTTGACAATAGAGCGTTTTTATGGTTCACTTCCCTACGAGAAGGGGAGTGATTTTTAAGAATTCAACTTAGTGTAGAAAATATATCAAAATTTGCGACTTAATAAATCTTAATATGTGCAAATACTAAAAATACATGTGAATCCCCAACCCAAAAATTGTTAAATAAGCCTTCACGAGTTTTTAGAAACCTTTTCAATGAATTTCCCTAAATAAGTATTTACATTTCCCAATTCCGATAAAAAATTAAATCAAACGAAGTTCAGATTTTTATGGAGTATTGATTATGCTTACTTATTCAGATGTGCAAGAAATTTATTACCGCAACCACGGTAAAACTCAATATTTTAAAAGGGCGTATAACAATAATCTCTTTTATACAGACGGTGTCATAGACTTTCAGCGCTCTTTAGAGGCTTACTGGATCGTTGACAATGTTATTAGCTACATGCCGAAAATCTTAGAACGATTCCGTAAATATGAGTCAACTTATTACACGGTTGATATTGTATTGAATAAAGAATACAGCGGTTACATGGAAGTTTATGCAGAAGATTATAACGACAATGGCGATTTTGACGAACATATAACAATTATTAAACAGGATATTCCTTTTATTGACCTACCATACAACGAGGACGAGGAATTGACCTCTTACAAGATGTATCTTAGAATTTTGAGCTACGAAAAGGAACAGTTTGTTTTACTCCTTCCGACAGAAAATTAACCGACCAATTAAACTACCTCAAAACATCACATTGACGACTTCCTAGTATTGTCTGTATGCCTTACTATCACTAGCCATAACTTTGTAATACGACCAAACGCCCCCTTTTTAAAAACTATTCTACATTCTACCGTTTTTGCTTGTGGAGTTTTTGTCTGCCAACCTTTGTTTACTTTTGAAAAAAATGAGTAAAAAATAAAAATAGAATATTACAGAATATTGAGGAATAAAACTATGGAACACAAGCAAGTTGTAATTTATGCGAGAGTATCAAGTCGAGAACAGGAGCGGGAAGGGTTCTCTATTCCTGCTCAGTTGAAACTATTAAAAGAATACGCACTCAAACAAGGCTTTCAGATTGTTAAGGAGTATTCAGACGCTGAAACAGCAAAGAAAGCAGGAAGAACTAACTACAATGCAATGTTAGCCTTCTTAAAAGATAACCCTCATATTAAAACAGTTCTTGTTGAAAAGACTGATAGACTGTATAGAAACTTTAAGGACTATGTTACTCTTGAAGATTACGACCTTGAAGTCCACCTTGTCAAGGAAAGTACTGTCATCAGCAAAAATTCAAAATCTCACGATAAGTTTATCCACGGTATCAAGGTACTCATGGCTAAAAACTACATTGATAACCTTTCAGAAGAAATATCTAAGGGTTTAAAGGAGGCAGTTGAAGAGGGTTACTGGCCATTTAAACCACCTTATGGATACCTAAGGGGTGCTAAAAAAGAATTGATTATCGACAAGTCTACAATATTATTCATCCGCCGAGCTTTTGAGCTTTTCGCAACTGGTAAATTTTCACTCCGTCAGCTATGCGAGCATTTATTCATTGAAGGTTACTACTACAAAGCTGATAGACCTAAAATTACCCAATGCGTTTTAGAAGGCATGCTAAAAAATGTATTCTATGTCGGACAAATGAATTGTAACGGCATTATTTACCAAGGCAAACACGCTCCGATTGTGAGTCGTGAGTTGTTTGATAAAGTTCAGCTTGCTTTTCTAAAAACAAGCCGTTCAAGAGTGCGTAAGAACTTTGATTTTCTCTATCCCGGAATTGCTAAATGCGGAATATGCGGTTATGCATTCTGCGGTGAAAGACAAAAAGGTCACATCTACTACAGATGTTCTCACTATGACAGAAGTTGTCCGAATACTGATTACATTTCAGAAACTCAATTAACGCAAGCTTTAAGAATGCATTTAAAAAGAATAGGTTTAAAGCCCGAAGTCTTAGAACTTGTTAAACTCTCTCTCAAAATGGCTGTTGGTGATGAACAAGAATATCACAAGCAAGAAGTAAAGCGTATCAACGGTGAGATTGAAAACTGTAAAGATATACTCAAAAAGATGTACCTAGACCAAGTTAACAAAATTCTTGAATATGACCTTTGGGTTAATCTCAAAAATGATTATGAAGTAAAACTCAGCCGACTCATGGCAGAACTTCAACTACACACCCGAGCAAACACAAATTTCTTAGACACAGGGCTTAAAATTCTTGATTTATGCGGACGTGCAAGCTTGCCAGCCACCGAACTTTCGGCTCAGGAGGTTGCAGATATTGTAAGACAGACTTACCTATCCGTAAAAATTACGAATAAAAAAGTTGATGTGATTTTCAAGCAACCCTACGCAAACATTGAAGAATTGGTGAAGTTAGCAAAACAAGGGATTGCGGAGTTCGGATACGAAAAATTCAAGCAAAATGTAATTTCTTCCTACGACCAATGGGTTGAAAGCACTAAAAAAGCGCCCGAAGGCGCTGATTTTAATAGTTCCATTTGTTTTAAATGGTGGAGGTTAGGAGATTCGAACTCCTGACCCCCTGCGTGCAAAGCAGGTGCTCTACCAGCTGAGCTAAACCCCCACAAGAGTTTCTACATTTATTATATTACATGATAAATTTTTTTTGTAAAGGGGGGGAAATAAATTACTTACAGCTTCTTTACAATCTCTTCCAAGCAAATCTTTACATGCGCATAATTTAACCCGCCCTGCATATACGCAACATAAGGTTCACGCATAGGCCCATCGGCCGAAAGCTCTATTGTAGAGCCCTCAATAAACGTTCCCCCTGCCATAATTACCTGATCCTCATACCCCGGAATATATTCTGGAATTGGTGTTACATATCCGTTTACAGGTGATAAAGATTGAATTGTCCTACAAAACTCTTCCAAATGTTCAGGCTTACCAAATATTATATTCTGTATAATATCAGTTCTTGCTTCATCATAGCGCGGAGCAGAATTAAAACCAATATCCTCAAATACTTTTGCAGCAAGTATAGCCCCTTTAACAGCTTCAGAAACAATCGATGGCGCCATAAAAAGCCCCTGAAAAATAAGTCTATGCTGATTAAACATAGCCCCGCCTTCACTACCAATTCCAGGTGCAGTCAATCGATTGGCAGATCTCTCAACCAAAAGTTCCTTTCCTGCAATATACCCGCCGGCTTCCACAATTCCACCGCCAGGATTTTTAATCAAAGAACCTGCTACTAAATCTGCACCTGCCTCCAAAGGTTCCTGTTTATCAACAAATTCTCCGTAACAATTATCTACGAAACAAATACAATCAGGATTTTTAGCTTTTACGATATTACAAATCCTGCCAATAGTCTGCATTGATAAAGATTTTCGTGTAGAATAGCCTTTAGAGCGCTGGATTAAAACCATAGTAGTTTTTTCATCGACCATTTCTTCAAGTTTTGCAAAATCAACATCCATTCCATTTACAAGCGGAACCTCATCATACAAAACTCCATTACCTATAAGAGAAGAACGCTTTGTTTCCTCATCGCCCGCAGTTCCGATAACTTCCTGCATAGTGTCATAAGGTGCTCCTGCTACAGAAAGAAGTTTATCACCGTATTTCAGGTTGCCAAATAATGCACAGGCTAAAGTATGGGTACCAGATGCAAAATGTATACGTACCAGCGCTTTTTCTGCACAAAAAACCTGTGCAAATACTTTATCAAGCACTTCACGGCCCAAATCATCGTGCCCATATCCTGATACGGTATAAAAATGCTCAGGAGCAACTTTATTATCAAAGAATGCCTTTAAAACTTTCCTCTGATTAAAGTCCCTTATATCGTTAACTCTTTCAAATTCCTTTTCTAATGCCTTTTCTGCCAATCTAAAATCATAATTCATAATATACTTCCTTCCAGAGCAATTATAGGATAAAGCAAAATATAGCACAAGAAAAAAGCGATAATTACGTAAATTACCGCTAAATTATGTGTGTGTATTATATTATAGATTTTTTTAAAGTGTGTGTATTCTATGGTAAATGTTAAAATTCCAATTATGCCATTGCTACAAATTGTTTAGCTGCATCATTCTGAGGCATCTGGTCATTTTCACGAATCATGCTGAATGTTCTGTATAATTTGTAACCAAGAGCTTTCAACGGATTAGAATTTACAGAGTCTGCATTTTGTGCAAATTCTTGATTCTGCTGGAATTTAACTGATGCTTTTGGATCTCTTAACATTAATATAGCATTCTGTGATTCCATATCCTTAGAAACTGCACTTGCTCTGAAATTTGTATTTATTAAATTTATATTTGATATTCTATTAACTTGCATATCTATCACCTCTGTGAACTTTCTGTTTCATTAAGTGTTTTATTTACACTTCATTCAACAATTTCATTATGCTACATATCAAATAAAAAGTCAAGAGGGTAAAACTCTTTTTGTTAACTTTTGTGAAATCCAGTATTCATAAAGCATTGAGGATAAAATGTTAATTGTACACTTAAAAAATAGCCTAACTGGTTGCCGGCTATTCGGTGTAAAAAATACACTAAATACCATGACATGCTCACTGTACTTTTGTTACATTCTTTTATATTTACTTTTATTATGGTATTATTGACATGGGGAGATGTATGAGAAAAAGAAGCAGTAATACTAATAGGAATAAAACTTTTTCAGAACGCCTTATCTGGATTCAGGGTGGCTTTCTTATAATTATATTACTCTTTATTGTATATCTTTTCTCTGTTCAAGTATTAGATGTAAGGCATTTTAGGGTTAAGGCCAAAAATCAGAGGCGTGCAAGTTCTTTTGTTATGAGAGGTAACATATATGACCGAAACGGCATTAAGCTTGCAACAGATACTGTTTATTATGATATTTTTGCCAGAAAAGAAGATTTTGTGCATACACCGGAAGAACTTGCTAAAATTCTCGCTCCAATATTAAAAATATCTCAGATTGATTTAACCGAAAAATTAAGACAAAATATTTCTGTAATATCGCTAAAAAAGAATGTTGACAGGCATACACGGGATGAGATTGCAAAATTAAACCTCAGAGAAATCCCGATGGATAAAAAAAGTATTAGAACATACCCTCAGGGAACTCTGGCCGCACATGTTCTAGGGTATTACAATTTTGATGCAGATGTAGCCTCCGGAGTCGAATTGACTGCTAAAGATACACTGGAAAGCGTTACAAAGACATCTAATTTTGAGATGACGCCTAAGGGTAAAGTTATTTATAATATTTCTACAGACCCTGTAGCTGCAACAAAGCCTGTAAAAGGCAAGGATGTTACATTGACGATTGATGCTGCTGTGCAGCATGTGTGTGAAAAAGAGTTGATGAAGGCTATAGAAAAATTCAAAGCTCACAGGGGAGCCGTAATTGTAATGAACCCTAGAAACGGGGAAATACTTGCATATGCTGTTTATCCATACTTTGACCCGAATAACTTTAAAAATGCTACAAGTTTTCAGACAAAAAATTGGACTTTAACTGACGTTTTTCCTCCGGGCTCTACTTTTAAAGCGATTACAATAGCTTCAGCCATAGAACTCGGTAAAATTAATAAATATTCAAGGATTAACGATACCGGAAAAATCAAGGTAGGCTGGTGGACAATTAAAAATTATGATTATAATAGACATCCTAATCCAGGTATGATTGATCTGGTATATTTATTTGAGCATTCAAGCAATGTCGGTTCTGTACTTGTAGCACAGATGATGAGCAGATTTGAGTATTATAATATGCTTAAGAAATTCGGGTTTGGGGAAAAGACAGGTATTGACTTACCGGGTGAATCAGTAGGCTTGCTTAAGTCACCTGCACGCTGGGATGCTTCCGACCATGCGTCTATGGGTTACGGCTATGGTTCTTCAGTTACTGCTATACAAATGGTTTCTGCTGTATCAGCAATTGCTAATGACGGTGTAAGAGTAACACCGCATGTTATTAAATACTCACCTGAAGAAGAAGCTATAAAAATAAAAAAAGTTCAAGTTATGACGCCTGAGCACGCAAGAGTTGTTACAGAATTACTTACTGAAAGTATAAATAGAGGTAAGTCGCCGATTAAATCTGATAGTTACAATATCGCTGCAAAAACAGGAACTTCAATTAAACCAAAAGAAAACGGAAGCGGATATACAAATAAGCTTTATACATCTATTGTAGGCTATATGCCGTCAAGTGACCCGCAAGTTTTAATTTATGTAATTGTTGACTCTGCTCAGGGTGGTGAAATTTGGGGCAACACGGTTGCAGCTCCAATTTTCAAAGAGATTTCAACACAGATTTCTCATATTCTTAATTTGCAGCCGGACAAAGCTGCAAAGATTTAATAAACGAAAGGAAAAGTAATGAGATTAAGAACACTTATTGATAACATCAATTATGTAGAGCTTGTAAATATGGACAACATGTCTGATGAGATTATGGGGATTTCATATAACTCAAAGAAGACTGCTCCGAATGATTTATTCATATGTCTTACCGGAGAACATGTAGACGGTCATGAATATGCGGAAGAGGCATTTGATAACGGCGCAATAGCATTTGTTGTTGAAAGACGTCTTAATCTTGACGCACCGCAGATTGTTGTTGAAAATACAAGTGAAATTATTGCTCAGATTTCAGACTTTTTCTTCGGTTCACCATCTCAAAAACTCAACGTTATAGGAGTTACAGGAACTAACGGAAAAACAACAGTAACACACCTTATACAGAAGCTTTATGAAGCAAACGGACAGCAATGTGCTCTTATAGGCACGCTTGGACACAAATTTTTCTCCGGCGACACTTATCATGACGCTAAGCATACGACCCCGCAGGCACCTGAACTGCAAAGACTTTTAGAAGATATAAACGAAAAATGTATCAAAAATGTTGTTATGGAAGTTTCATCGCATGCATTAGCACAGCACAGGGTTGATTTTTGCGACTTTAACGGAGCTGTATTTACAAATTTAACACAGGATCATTTAGATTTTCACATCACCATGAATAACTATTTCAAGGCGAAAGCCATTCTTTTTGAAAACCTTGTTGCTGGAGATTTTGCTGTAATTAATAAAGATGATGAATATTCAGAGAGATTTATTAACGCAGTTTCACCTACTGTAAGCCTTTATACATACGGCATTAAAAATGATGCAGATATAAAAGCTAAAGATGTTGTATTTAACCACAGCGGAGCATCTTTTACATGTATAGTTAAGGACAGAGAATACAAGGTTAACCTGAAGATGAATGGAATGTTCTCTGTATATAATGTACTTGCAGCACTCACTACAGCACTCGCATTAGGAATGGATATTGAAAAATCAATTAAGACTTTAGAAGAAATCGGAGGGGTTGCAGGAAGGTTTGAAGTTATCGTGAACAAACCTGCTGTAATAGTTGATTACGCACATACGCCGGATGGTTTGGAGAATGTTTTGAAAGCTGCCAGAGATATTACGCCAAGCGACGGCAGATTAATATGCTTATTTGGCTGCGGCGGTGACAGAGATGCAACTAAACGTCCTAAGATGGGAGCAATTGCAGAAGAACTTGCAGATGTTGTTATTGTAACAAGCGACAATCCGCGCTCGGAAGAGCCGCAGCAGATTATTACTGATATTCTCGCCGGCTTGAAGAGCGTTAATGAAGTAATTGTTGAACCTGACAGAGAACTTGCAATAAAAGAAGCTCACAAAATTGCAAGAGAAAATGACGTTGTTCTTATTGCGGGCAAAGGGCATGAAGATTATCAGATTCTTGCAAATGAAACAATACATTTCGATGACAGAGAAAAAGCAAGAGAAATCTTTGTACAGTAGTCTATAGAAAAGCGAAAAATGAAAACACCTTTATTGATTGAACAGCATTTTCATGGCGCATACGGCGTTGATTTTAATAAGGCAGGGGCAGATGACATTATCGGCCTGTCTTATAAACTCCGTAAACTCGGTATTGGCGGATTTTTTCCGACGCTCGTAACTGATTCTGTGCAAAATATAAACAGACAAATCGCTATTATAAAAGAGGCTGCAAAAAGTTGTCCTGCTATTCTGGGAATACACCTTGAGGGAATTTTTATTAACCCTGCAAAGAAAGGAATACACAATCCGGAGCACTTTTTGGAGCTTACTGTTGAGAACTTCCAAAAAATTGAGGATGATTTTATAAAAATCGTGACTCTTGCGCCGGAATTGGACAGCGGGTTGATTGAATACTTAAAAGAGCGCAAAGTTAAGGTTCAGGCAGGTCACAGTACTGGCTGGGGATGCGTTGACGGTGCAACACATACATTCAACGCAATGTTAGGAATAACCCACAGAGGAATGTCAACAGCTCTTTCAGCGCTTATTCATGATGAGGTTTACGCAGAAATAATCGGAGATGGTGTTCATGTCAGCGACGATGCTTTAAAACTGTTTTTCAAGGCAAAACCCGAAGACAAAGTTATACTTATAAGCGATGCACTTCCTATAACATACAGTGATATGAAAGAAACGGTCTTTGCGGATTCAAAAATTTATTATGATGGAGATAAGGCAACTTCCGATGACGGAACTATTGCAGGAAGCACAAAACTTCTGCCGGAAATTATCAAAATTTTAGGCAAAAAAGGAATGTTTAAACCCCGGTTCATTGAAAATACATACCGCTATCACGGTTTAGAACCAATGGGCGAAATTGAATGGGATGAAGATTTTAACCCGCGATTTTGATATATGCTTTAAAAATCTTATTTGCCACTGTATCGTCAAAAGCCTGCTGTATTTTATCCAATGGATAAACAGTTGTAAGCCCCTTCACATTAACTTTGCCCGAAGCAAGAAGGTCAAAAGAATCCTTCAAATCAGCCGGAGAAGGAGAATAACTTCCTAAAACAGTCAGTTCTTTGTAATAAATTTCATTATTAGGGTAGCCGTTACTGAGCGGAGTACTTGAGAATACAAGAATTTTTCCGCCGGCACGAACTGCTTTCAACGCTGTATCAATTGCTTTATCAGCGCCGGATGTCATAAACACCCCGTCAACTTCAAAGCTGAAATCAAACGGTTCAATACCCATTTTTTTTGCAAGCTCAATTCTTTCAGGTATCAGGTCACATCCGTAAACCTTATAACCCATAGCTTTCAGCCCTTCACCCATCAGAAGTCCTATTGAGCCCAGACCTACAATAAGTGCTGTATCATCTTTTTGAAGTGCACATCTTTTTATGGCTCTTATGCAGCACCCGAGAGGTTCATAAAAAGAGATTTCTTCATCTGTCATATTTTCAGGAACAAGGTAAGCAACATTTTTCAGATGTTCTTCTGATACAAAAACTTTTTCGCTGAACCCGCCCGGGAAAATATTTGTTTTCTTGAAGTGTTCACACATTGAAACATTGCCGTGTTTACAGAAGTTGCATTCTCCGCAGGGAATGTGGTGAGATGTAACAATTCTGTCACCTTTCTTAAATTTTGTATCGGAATTTATTTCAAGAATTTCAGCAACTATTTCATGCCCCAAAACAGCGCCGTCATGAACGATTTTGTGTCTAAATTTAACAATATCAGAACCGCAGAGCCCGCAGCCTAAAGTCATTACAATTGCGCCTTTGCGTCCATCTAATTTAATATCATCAATCTCACTGACAATAATTTTATTCTCTTTTACCTGTGCAACTTTCATCAATACTCACCTTTAACCCTTGCGAACTTAGTATTTGCATAAAAATATTTCAAAATCTGATAAGCATTATAACCGCGTTTTGCCAGATTATTTGCGCCATACTGGCTCATACCTACTCCATGGCCGTTTTTCTTTATGCCGTCATCAAAAGATGGGACAGATTTTAAAAACGGCAAATCAGATGACCAGACCTGTCCTCCGGTTTTTGTTTTACCGCCTGCTGACGCAGAATAATATGCAGGGACAATTTTTCCCTGACAAACAAGAACTATACCGGAAGTTTCTTCTACAGCTTCATTGGTATTTGTTTTTTCAGCACTTGCACCTCCATATGCCTGATCTTCCGGAGTATCTTTCAGGTCATAGCCGTATTTTGCACGTTTTCCTCTGTTTGCAATTGCGTAACTTCTCGCTGCAATCGCCTGAGCTTTATGAGCTTCGTGCTCCCAGCTTGAAGGCATTTCGGATGGAACAACCCCTCTTAAATATTTTTCAAGAGGTATGTCATTAATTACTGTAAGCCCCATACCGTCATTTATAATTTTAAAATTTCCGCGGTACCATTTTCTTTTAACACTCAGGAAACCGCCTGTTTCAGGTTTTATAACAATCTTGGACGCACTCATCTTATTCCACTGGCCGTTTACTTTTATTGCAATTACTCCGCGGTAAGGCTTCATCTCATAGCCTTTCATTTTTTCCATCACAAAAATAAGCTTATTTGTATCACAGTTGATTACCTGTGCTTTTGTAGATGCGCCGATAAAAGTTTTATTTACATTTGTTTGGAGTCCGATTTTTATCGCAAAACAAGGACAGCTTAAAAATATAAATGTTATAAAAAGTATTAAACCTCTTCTCATCCCCATAAAATTATTATAGCAGGCAAAAAAAATTTTTTCAGGTTTTCAAATAAAAAAAGGAGAAAAAATGCAAATAAAAAATACTAATTATCAGATATCACAGCCGAATTTTCAGGCAAGATACTTATCCAGAAGCGTTTCAACTGCGGCAAAAAACAGGGCGGAATCAGTCATAGATATTTATTCATTAAACAAAAATGATAAAAATTTTATTGAACGGGTTCTTAACCTTTTGAAAGGTCACAAATTGCCGGAAGATAAACTTGCGATTTCCGGCAGCGACCAGAAAGCAAGCGTAAAAGAAGCTTTGAAGAAAGCTCTTAAATACGATGGAGATAGTGATAATAAAGTTTTAATAGCAATTGAAGACAACAAAAATATTGCTGGAATTGCAGATTACTCCGACTACGGAGATATTTGTCTTAACACGCTTTATATGTTTAAAAACGGCATACAGAATATGGGCAGAAAATCACTCCTGCTTCAAATGTTAAAACATGTAAAAAGCCGCGGTGATGTGAGCGCAGACATAAAGGCTGAAAGATTAAATAACGAAGCTAAAAAATATTACTCTAACCTTGGTTTTATTAAAGATAAGCTTTCCAGCATTGTTGAATTAACCATATTCAGCGATGATATTGCTAATAAAATTAATAAGATTGAAACAGGTTCAAGCTTTAACATGAAGAAAACCAGATTTACGCAAAAAGAATTCGACCTTGCGGAAATTATGAAACTTGATTAACCGCGCTTAACAAGTATTGCAATCTGCTCTCCGTAGCTGTTTACACAGCCGTTAGTTTCTTTTATTTCGTAACTAACTTCGCTGTCAGCTGCTTTTTCTTTGAGTGCAAATGCTTCTGCACTTTCCAAATCTTTAAACTCTGCAGCCATCTCTGCTTCAAAATATGATGGTTTGTCAATATAAACTTGATACATAAGCACCTCCTGATTCTGGTATATTACAGTTGCATTAAAATTTCAATAAAATTTTCATAATCAACTTCTTTTAATGTTACAGGATTTCCCCCTGATGGAGAAATCAATACAGATACTGCTTTTATTTCATTGTACGTATCAGCATAAGTAAACATCGTTTCTTTTCCTGATATAACTGATTTCACCAGTCCGGCATAGAATGAATTTTCTCCGGCTGAAAGTGCGTAATACGGAATATTAAGTTTATTAATCAGCGTAAAAAATCCGGCAGGATAGTTATGTACAGAGCCGGAGAATTGAGCAGGAGATACTTCTCCGGCTTCTTTATACTGTGTAATAAGGGTATCAAGTCTTGTATGCTCACCATATCGGGATGAAAAAACTATTTCTTCCACGTTATTATCAAAAACTTTAATCATTGTACTCAAAGCTGCTTTATCAATCGGACTCAGCTTTCTTCTTACAAGCGGAGGAATTGAAGATACGTCAATTTCTTCCGCTGATTTAATGTAACAAAAATCTTTGATATAGAATTTCATGCTAAAATTATACAATAAATGATTATAACAAAATACAATGCTATATGTAACCTCGGGGATAATATTGAAGAAGTCTTTAAAAAGGCTTTAAACGGTGATGCCGGATGTTTTGAACTGCGAAATTCAAGACGCCTCGGATGTATTAATACCCCCCTTGAAGAAATCAAAGAGGAAAATTACAACATAAGAGCCAATCAGCTTATTCTGAAAGTATTGAAACCGCTTGGAATTGAAACGCTTGATAAAAACTCTACTGCTGTAGTTGTTGCAACTACAAATTCGGGAGTTGAGGAGTACGAAACAAGCAGAAACCCTAAGCATTTTGAAATCGGAAATCCAGCAGAATTTGTACATAAATATTTCGGGTTTACAAATTTCTATACATCAGTATCGACCGCCTGTTCTTCAGGTATAAAAGCTTTTTCTATCGCAAAAGAACTTCTCGAAAAGGAAATAGCCCAAACAGTTCTTGTTATTGGTGTTGATTCAATTGCCAAACTTCCTGTTTACGGCTTTGATTCACTTGAAATATTATCCGGAGAGCCGGCAAATCCGTTCAGTAAAAACAGATGCGGAATTAATATCGGAGAAGGTGCAGCAGCTTTTATAGTATCTAAAGAAGGTGAAGGTATAGAAATTACCGGAATCGGAGAAACTACAGACTACTATCATTCAACAACTCCAGATCCGGAAGGAATTGAAGCTGAAAAGCAATAAGGCTTGCCCTTGGAGAGATGAAGCCGGAAGATATTGATTACATAAACCTGCACGGAACAGGCACACAGGCTAATGATTTAATGGAAGCAAGAGCTGTTTATAATATTTTTGGCGCTAAAGTACCTGCAAGTTCAACAAAGCCGCTCACAGGACACTGCCTCGGTGCAGCTGCAAGCATTGAAACAGCACTCTGCTGCAGGCTTTTAGAAAAGGGCATAGATAAAGTTTTTCCACACATATACGACGGTGAATACGACGAAAAACTTCCTAAAATCCTTCTTGCAGATAAGAGTACAAAATCAGGAGAAGTAAAAACCTGTCTTTCCACATCTTTTGGATTTGGAGGAACAAACTGCGCTATAGTATTAAGGAGAAAGATATGTACGACTTAACAAAAATACTGCCGCACAAACCGCCAATGATACTGCTTGATGACATTCTGGAGATGGACATTAAAAACGGCACGCTTACAGCTGTATTTAAGGTAAATCAGCAAAAGATATTTTATGAGGCCGGAAAGGGAATAAATACCCTTACCGGTATTGAATTTATGGCACAGGCAATCGGATGTTATGCCTATTTTAAAAATAACTGCAAAGAGCCAAAACCCGGCTTACTGCTGGGTACAAGGCTGTATAATAACAAAATTCCTTATTTTGAAAAGAATGAAGAATATAAAGTCACTGTAAAAGAAGTATTCACTGATAACAAAATTGCCGCTTTTGATTGTTTAATATATGATAATAGCGGTGAAGAAATTACAAGTGCAGGGGTAAATGTTAGTGGAAGTAATTAAGTGATTAAAAGGAGTACCCATGAATAAATGGATTTTAATTACAGGCTCAAGCAGAGGTATCGGGCGTGAAACAGCTTTATATCTCGCAGAAAACGGCTACAATATAGTTCTGCATTGTTCAAAAAATACTTCAAGGCTTGACTCTTTAAAAGAACAAATTATTCAAAAGGGCGTAGAAGCACGTGCTGTCGCATTTGACATTAAAAACAGGGAAGAAACAGAACATGCACTTATTACGGATATTGAAAAAAACGGTATTTATTACGGAATTGTTTTAAATGCAGGCATAGCAAAAGATAATCCGTTTCCCGCAATGGAAGACAAAGAATGGGATGACGTTCTTGATACCAATCTTGGCGGATTTTATAATGTCTTAAAGCCGATTATTATGCCTCTTATACAACAAAAGAGAGGAAGAATCATAGTAATGTCTTCAATTTCCGGCCAGTGCGGAAACAGAGGTCAGGTTAACTACAGCGCCTCAAAGGCCGGCCTGATCGGTGCTGCGAAAGCTTTAAGCCAGGAAGTTGCAAAGCGCAAGATTACAGTAAACTGCATAGCACCGGGGATTATTGAAACTGATATGACAGAAGAACTGCCGGAAGAAGCAGTTAAACAAATACCTATGCGCCGTATGGGAAGCGGAAAAGAGGTTGCAAGCCTTGTTAATTACCTCCTTAGTGAGGATGCCGGATACATTACAGGTCAGGTAATCGCTGTTAACGGAGGGCTTTATCTGTGAGAAGAGTTGTTATTACAGGAATGGGAATAACTTCCCCGCTCGGTTCTACTGTAAAAGATGCGTTTGAAAGATTAAAAATATATAAAAACTGCGTAGAACACTGGGAAAAACTTGATGAATATGAACGATTAAATACATCTCTTGGAGCTTTTGTTAAAGATTTTGAAGTTCCTGAGCGCTTCACAAGAAAAGTTAAACGTACAATGGGGAATGTAGCTTTAATGGCTGTAGTTACAGCAGAAGAGGCACTTAAAGATGCAGGACTCTTAGGAGATGAAATTATCACAAATGGAAGAACCGGCGTAAGTTACGGTTCATCAACAGGTTCTCTGGACGCAATACTTGATTTCTATTCAATGTGTATTGATAAGGAGGTTAAACTCCTGAATTCAGGTTCTTACATCAAAATGATGCCTCAGACAACAGCTGTAAATATTTCTCTTTATTTTCAAACACACGGAAGATTAATCCCGACCTCAACCGCCTGTACTTCGGGTTCAATGGGCATCGGATACGCATATGAAGCGATTAAAGATGGTTATCAGGACGTTATGATAGCCGGAGGCGCCGAAGAAATCCACCCGACACAAGTTGGTGTATTTGATACACTTTATGCGACAAGCAGTAAGAATAATACGCCGGAGCTTACGCCTTCACCGTTTGATAAAAAACGTGACGGGCTTGTAATAGGAGAAGGAGCAGGAACTCTTATTTTAGAAGAATATGAACATGCTAAAGCAAGAGGTGCGGAGATTTATGCTGAAATAGCAGGTTTTGCAGCTAACACAGACGGAACACATATTACAAACCCGAATAAAGATATGATGGCCGAGGTTATGAAGCAGGCTCTCGAAAGTGCAGGAGTTTCTGCTGGTGAAATAGGTTACGTTAACGCACACGGTACAGGAACGCTTAACGGAGATATTGCAGAATCTTTAGCAACAGAAAATGTTTTTAAAAGAGAAGTTCCGATAAGTTCTATAAAAAGCTATACAGGCCACACACTGGGCGCCTGCGGAGCTATTGAAACAATTCTTGCCGTAGAGATGATGAATAAAAAATGGTTCAATCCAACTCTTAACCTGAAAGAAATTGACGAAAACTGCGGTAAGTTAGATTATATTCAGAATGAAGGCAGAGTTATAGATACAGAATTCGTTATGACAAATAACTTCGCATTCGGAGGGATAAATACTTCAATTATATTGAAGAAGTTTAGTAAGTAATTTTGCCGAGAATAGTACGTTTTTTTGCACCCGTACATGACGGCAGATTATTTGGAATGCCGTAATAATTGCAGTAGCCTAAAAGCGCAAATGCCATAACCTCTTTGAAGTTATTAGAAATTCCATAATCCTCATGGGTTTTTAATTCAATATGTTTTGGAAGATAATTTCTCAAGAATTTCATCATTGTTTTATTATAAGCCCCTCCGCCGCCTATTATTGCAGTATCCACATGAGTCTGCGGATAAACAAATCTTTCATAAGCCTGAGCAATTGTTTTTGCTGTAAGCGCAGTCAGTGTAGTAATAATATCCTTTGGTTCAGAAGGCGCTGTCTTCAAAATATTTTCAATATATTTGTTTGAAAAATATTCTCTGCCTGTAGTTTTTGGAGGGTCTATAAAATAATATTCGTCCTGCAAAAGACAATCCAGCCAGCTTTCGCAAATATTTCCTTCTGAAGCAATTGCCCCGTCTTTATCATATTTTTGTCCGAAGAATTTTTGCGTACAATAATCAATCATAATATTTCCGCATCCGGTATCAAATCCAAAAGTTTCACAATCATCAGACACAACCGTTACGTTAGAAATTCCTCCGATATTCTGAACGAGTGAGTTTTTAAACCATTTTTCATCAGCAAAACATACAAGCGGTGCTCCCTGTCCGCCTGCTGCAATATCTTTTTCCCGGAAGTTTGAAACAACCATACATCCTGTTTCATGCGCAATTACAGAACTTTCGCCAATCTGTAAAGTACTCTTTAAAGAAATTCCGTCAAGTTTTTCATCAAAAGGATAATGATAAATTGTCTGGCCATGACTTGAAATCAAATCAGGTTTGCCAAATTCTGCAATAAGTGTATTTGCAGCGTCAGCAAAACATTTGCCTGCAGCAAAATTAAGCTGGCACAAATCTTTTACAGAAAGATCTCCTCTAAAAGCTGAAAAAAGTTTTGCTCTTATATGTTCAGGATACGAATAATTTATACCGTGAATAAGTTTTACTGACATATCCGGATAAACTTCACAAAGTCCGGCATCAATTGAGTCGCAGGAGGTTCCGGACATCAAACCTATAATCTTTTTTGTTTCTTTTTCTTCCATAAAGCAATTTTAGCACATAAAAAGAGACTTTCCATAAACAGGAAAGTCTTTTTAACCCAATAATCTCCTACCCCAAAAATCTTTTGAGTCCTCAAATCTCCAATAGTTTAATCTCTTAATCAGGTAAATGTTTTGTTAAAATTGATTTGTGTTTTTTGTTGTAAATGTTCTAAAAATTTTAAATCTTTTTTCTATCTTTGACTCCCCCCGAGTCTAGCAGCCATCACTCCTTTCAGGTATGTGTATATAGTATAATTTTCTTATCTTTTTATCAAGTAAATAATTTCGTAAAAATTTTTACAATTCCCCATGCTCCCCATGCCTGCAAAGAAAAAACCGAATTAACAAAAGTTTACGTTTATAATACATAAAAATTCTATTGACAATCTTTTTTTTACGGTAATCGTAATATTCTTGCAACATTCATTTATGTGTAAGATAATAAATCTATGAATTATTATAAAAAATACACGCCTTATTTATTTTTACTTCCTGCTGCTGCAGTTATGATAGTATTCTTTTTTATTCCGTTTTTTCAAACTTTTGGATTAAGTTTTTTCGATTATTCTTCAAGCCTCTATAATCCAAATTTCGTCGGAGCAGATAATTATATAAAACTATTTAAAGAACCTGTTTTTTACAAAGTCATGTTCAATACTTTTATGTACCTTGTAATTGCAGTCCCTTTTCTTGTAACATTTCCTCTTTTTCTGGCAATATTGATAAATCAGAAAATAAGAGGAATAACTCTCTACAAAATACTCTTATATCTTCCGGTAATTGTGTCAATCGTAGTTGCAGCAATTGCTTTTAAATGGCTTTACGCCGGTCAGGGTATTTTAAATTATATATTATCATTATTTCATATCAAATCTATCGGCTGGCTCGTAGATACAAAGTGGGCTCTTTTTTCTGTTGCATTAGTTACTATCTGGAAGGGTATCGGATATTACATGATGATTTATCTTGCATCTTTAATGAGCGTACCGCAGGATTTGTATGAAGCATGTGATATTGATGGTGCAAATTTTATCACCAAACATTTGACTGTTACTATTCCGCACATAATGCCGACAATTGCGCTTGTATCTACTATAAGTACAATTTCCGCGATGAAAGTTTTTGCAGAAATCTATGTTATGACAAAGGGAGGACCTTTGAATTCTACAAAGACAATTGTTTATTATATTTATGAACGCGCGTTTGAAAATCTTGATTTAGGTTACGCCTCAGCACTAGCAGTAGTTCTGCTTGTTGTCGTAATGGGATTTTCGTTAATTAACATTCTATTTTTTGAAAGGAATAAATACACGGATATCTAATGAACATTCTTGTTATTACTGATTTATATCCTGTCAGGGAAAACGAAAAAAATACACCGAAAACAATAAAAAATTTTGTTGAATGCTGGCAAAAAGAGGGGCATGAGGTTCAAGTTATCAAGCCGAATTTTTTATTAAATTCGTTTGTGAGAAAAAAGCCTTTTTACAATAGCGGAATTTATGGAAACGTAGAGAATATTAATTATTTTTTTCCGTTTTGGGGAAATATTAAAGATAAGATAAGAACAACCCTGCCAGCTTGTAATTGCTCAAATGAGGCTGACCTGGGGTCACAATACCGTACTGGTAATATGTATTTGTCAGCCGACTACAATGATTATTTACCCCCGTGCGTAGCACTCGCACATATGCCAAGCGGTGAAATTTTTGCAAACAAACTCGGCTTAGATTTTATTGCAGGAGTCCACGTTTCGGATTTAGAAGTTTTAACCAATCCTTTGTATTCAATTTATTTCAAAACAGAACTGGAAAAGGCACATAAAAACGCCAAAAAAATCGCATGCCGTTCTGAGGTTTTAAAAAACAAATTTCTGAAACTTTATCCTCAGTACAAAGAAAAAACTTTTGTCTGCTATTCCGGTATAAATGAAAATTATATAACTAAACGGCTCTGGAAACCTGACAAAAAAGTGAAAGTTTTAACCTGCGCAAATTTAATCAGACGCAAAAATATAGACAAGGTTATCAGAGAGTGTGAAAATCTTGATGTAGAACTCAGAATTATCGGTGACGGAAAAGATTTAAAAAGATTGAAAAGCATTTCACAAAAGCCGGTATTTTTAGGCCGTATGGAACATGAACAAGTTCTTGCGGAAATGAGAAAAGCCGATATTTTTGTACTCCCGAGCATTAATGAAACTTTCGGCATGGTCTATCTTGAAGCAATGGCATCCGGATGCATTACTGTTTGCACAGAAAATGACGGTATTGCAGGAATTATCGAAAATAACGAAAACGGTTTTTTCTGGAAAGATGGAATTATTGAAGAAATTATTAATTCGCACAATCAGCAGGAAATCCTAAATAATTCTTACAAAACAATTTTGAACTATACATCAGAAAAAGCTGCAAAAAATTATTTAAACAGTTTAATGAAATAGTTTTTTCCCTTGCTGGCAAATTTTATTTTTACGTGTTTTAAAGAAATAAGTAATGACATTAATTAAGGAAGCATAATGAATAGTATCAATCATTATAACCCTCAATTCAGAGGATTGAGTTTATCAAAATATAACAAAGAGGCCAGAATTGCCGCATCAGAATTTATTGCCAATGTTACACATCAAGATGCAAAGGATGTGATTAAATTAACAAAAACCGCAGGTCAGAAAAAAATCGGATTTTTCAAACAACTTGCAGATAAATACAATAAAGACAATTATTATCGCACCCCGGCTGAACGTGAAAGTTCTTCATTAGTAAATCAGATTTTTACTAATGTTACAAATCCGGGTTCTATACATAACAGGCTTATTTACGAATTCAACGGTTCTATGGAAGCTCTCGGAAGAATTTTTTCCGGCACCAGAAATAAAACTAAACGTATTGCTTTTGCATATCAGGTAAACCGAGATGTTATCGGAGAGCACAGACATACTTATGAGAACTTAATACCAGAACTTCTTGAATCTGAAAATAGTAAAAAATATGTTAGTAACTTTGCAAAATACAAATCTTATTTAAAACTTCACAGAAATGAAAGCGACGCCGTTAAAAATTTGGACAAAATGGTTTCAGATGGAACCTATAATCATAAAAAGTACGACGCACTTTTAAAACAAAGAAGACTCATTAGCAACTTTCCTTTTGAAAACTCAGAAGTTTTTAACTCAAAAATATTCGCCGAGGATTTTACAGAAGCAAGAGGCAAAGTAATTGATTCACTTCTTTCTAATTTCTACATACAGAGGAATATTGCATCAACCGGTATTGATGAAAAATTAATGCAGCTATTCCAATCTACAACAGATAAGAATTATAAATTAAGAACAATAATTATGGACAGTTATCCGGAAAGATACATTCCAAAGACAACTCCGGAAAAAAATAATGAAACACTCACAGAATTAAATAAATTATTTGACACTATAGACCGTGATAAAAATGCTGAAAACTTTGTAAGAAAAATTGTCAAAAGTGATGTTCCTATTAAAAATATTAAAGAGCTTAATGAAATTTTTGAGCGTATTCCGGCAGTTAAGCTCAATATGTTCAGTAAAAATGCAGAAAATATACTTAACCAAACAACAAGGAATGCAGAAAGATTATCACTTCTGGAAAAAGAGATTGAAAATCCGTTCTTTGAAACTAAAAAGGCTAGAGAAAGCAGAAAGTCAGCTGAAAAATACGGTTTTGCAAAACCTAAAAACTTTATCTCCAGAGTAATAACCAGACTTGTTAATAATTTCAAAATAGCACAATACAAACGTTTGAATATTGTTGAACCTAAGCCTGACATAAAACCAATAATAGAAACACCTGCAGCTGAGATAAAACCTGAAGTTCAAAAAACAAAGATAGATTCGAAAGAAGAGGTCAGAAAAAATATCTTTGAAATTTTAACCTCCAAACTCGGTGAAAAGACTTTTGCCAAACAGCGCGAAGCTTACGGCAAAGGAGCAACAAAAATGCGTCTGGGCATGCTTCCGGAAATTTTCTCATCAATAGCTGATACAAGAAAAGCTGATAGGGCTGTTGGAAAACACCGTATAAATTCTTCAAACAAAGATGCACTTGACTTATATCTCCTCATAAATGGAAGCAACAAAAAGTATGTAAATTATCTGCTTAAGAAACGCAATGTTGACAACTCCAGAATGTTTGAAGTTAAAGATATCATTTCTATGGTTAAAAAGGCCGAAGCTAAAATTGCAGAAGACAAGAAAATTAATCCTGAATACCGTGCAAGAGATGCAAGAAAGTATTATAACCATCTATATGAAGCAAAATTAGAACAGTACGGAAAAGCTGCAAGACAAAGCAAAGTTAATACAAAAGCCTAAAAACACTGGTATAAAATCCTGTTTAATGGTAATATAGTATCAAACGAGGATTTTATAATATGAAAGCAGCTGAGTATTTTAACAACGGGTATTCCTGTTCTGAAAGCATAATAATGGAAGCAATTGAAAAAGGACTTGTTCCGGAAGAATTACTTTCCGCTGCAACATCTTTCTCCGGCGGAATGGGTTCCGGTTGTCTCTGCGGTGCAATCGCAGGTTCACAAATAGTTCTCGGCTATGTTCTCGGACGCAGCAATGCAAGAGCCGCAGCAAAGAAATTTATTGAAGAATTCAAGAAAAACCACAAAGCAACTTGTTGCCGCGTCTTAACCGCCGGTCTCGATATGGCTTCGCCTGAAAGAAAAGCGCACTGCACAAACATGGTTAATGACTGCTCAAAAATTTTGGAAGAGATGATTAAGGTTAAAGTTTGATGTTTAATAGAACTCTGTTCAAAAAAAGAATACTTTTTGTCGGAATACCTGATATGGCTTATATCGGGCTTGACGGGCTTTTGATGTCCGGAGTTAATATCGTAGGAGTGCTCGGGCCTAAAAAAGACCACAACATGTACTATGATTTCAAAACTTTTGTTCAATCAAGAAGGTTGAATTATATTGACTATGATGAACTTGATGAACCTCAGCTTATTGAAGCTGTACGCGCACTTAATGTTGATGCAGCAGTCGTGTGTTCTTTTAATTACAAAATACCGCGCATTCTTTTGGAATCAACAAAAGATGGATTTATTAACGTACACCCGTCCATGCTGCCAAAATACAGAGGCGGAAACCCGTATTCAAGAGTATTAATCAATGGTGAAACCGAAACTGGTGTTACAATTCATTTTATGGATGAAAGCTTTGACACAGGTGATATTATTGCTCAAAAACCTTATCATATCCATTCAAAGGCAACGATGGGGACAATATTTAATGAATTAAACGTTCTCGGAATAGAGCTTTTGCTGCAAGTTTTGAGAGCATATGAAAATCAGCCGCTTCCTAGAATTAAGCAGCCGGTCGGTGATTTTGTTTCAGGAAAAGGACTAAGCGAAAAAGAATTGTTCATCAATTACAACAGAACCGCAGAAGAAATCGAAAGATTTGTACGTGCATTGAATCCGTTTATTCTTGCAAGTACAACTTTCAGAGGGAACATGATGAAAATTATGAAAGTAGAAGTCGCCTCAGATGCCTTCTGCGTTCCGCATCCTGCCGGTACTGTTGCAAAAATCGAGGATGATAAGTTCTTTATTGCAACTTCAAAAGGACTCGTTGTACCGACAGTAATGCAGTTTGGAAGCTTCTTCATGGGCGACAGCAAAGATTTTATCAGAATTGTTAACCCGAAAATCGGAGAAGAATTCAAGTAACTTTTTCTTTACTAAAAAGAAAAGAACCTTAAGTCGGGAAACAAATGTTAAAACAACTCCAGGCCATCCTCAAAGTAAAACTACTAGAAAAAGGTGAAAAATGGATAAATTAAACTTCTTAACAGCCGGCATTCCGCTAAGAGCCGGAAACAAAGGATACGAAGCAGGATTTAAAATACTTGATGAAATGAATCTTGACGGACTTGAGCTTGAATTTGTACGCGGGGTTAGAATAAGCGACAAAAGCCGTGATGCAGTCAGCGCAGCAACAAAAGTTATAACAGCGCACGCACCTTTCTACGTAAACCTTAACGCAAGAGAAGAGGACAAGCTTGAAGCAAGCGTACAGAGAATTATAGAAACTGCACAGGTCGCAAACGAACTTGGTGGTTTCAGCATTACTTTTCATGCCGGATACTATCTTGAACAAGATGCAGAGCTTGTTTACAACAATATAAAATCTAAAATTAAAGAGATTACAGACACTCTTGCAAAAGGCGGAAACAAAATCTGGATTAGACCGGAAACAACCGGCAAAGCTACGCAGTGGGGAGATTTAGAAGAAATTATCAGGCTGTCAAAGGAGTTTGAAACAGTTCTTCCTTGCGTTGATTTTTCGCATTTACACGCACGTTACAACGGAATTTCAAATACCTATGATGAGTTCTGTGCAATTTTTGAAAAAATAGGTAAAGAACTCGGACAAATTGCGCTTAATAATTTCCACGCACACATTGCAGGAATTGAATACGGCGCAAAGGGAGAAAAGAAACATCTTAACCTTGAAGAATCAGATTTTAACTACAAAGATTTATTGAAAGCATTCAAAACTTTTGATGTTAAAGGTGCTGTTGTATGCGAAAGTCCGAATATTGAGGATGATGCAAAGCTTCTCAAAGATTACTATTTGAGCCTGTAGTTTTTTATATGCTGTTCAAGCTTTTTTAAAATTCTGTTATCAATAACATGCTCAATTTTGCAGGCAGTTTCTTCTGCAAGGCTGTGTTCAACCCCGAGAATATTTTCAAAAAATTCTGAGAGAGTTTCATGTTTTTTTATAACTTCTTTCGCTTTTTTAACCCCTTCTTCTGTAACAGAAATTGTGCCGTAATGCCCGTAATTTATAAGTCCGAATTGTTCAAGCTTTTGAAGTGCTTCCGTAACAGACGCGCGTGAAACATTAAGTCGTCTTGCAACATCAATAGCCTTTACCTTATTATCCTTTGTATAAATACTGTAAACAGCTTCAATATAATCTTCTAAACTTGAAGAGATTTCAGCCATTCCATACCTCCAATCATATAAAAAGACCCGCATATTATATTTAATTTATCCGGCTTTATAACTGTTTCATCCGTATATTTTTCTGCCGGATACGGACATTTTTGTATAAGTTCATTATACGTGCACGCGTTCGGATAATCAAATCCGTTAAGATAAATTTCATCACCCTCCCGAAAAAGAATATTCATCATTCTTGAGTAATCTTTATTTTTTAAGCACCCGAAAACAAAACGCCTTTTTTCGCGCGGAAAAAACCAATCAAGGTTATCTCTCAGAGCCTCAATACCATTAGGATTGTGTGAAGCGTCAATTATAAGATTTTTCTCCTGCACATATTCAAACCTGCAAGGATTATTTACTTTTTTCAACCCTTCAATAATAGTTTTATCGTCAATATTTTTAAACAGATAGTTTACGGCATTAATAACAAGGGCTAGATTTTCAACCTGTTGATTTCCTTTGAGCGCAAGAGAATCAATAAATTCAGGATTAACATACGGGTTTGTAAGTATGAACATTGAGCCGCATTCATCAGCTTTATCTCTCACTGCTTCATAGCCTTCTGCAGTAATAACAGGACACCCTTTTTTAATAATTCCTGCTTTTTCATAAGCAATTTTATCTTTTGTATTACCCAGCCTGTCTGTATGATCAAGGTCAATATGCGTAATTATTGAACAGAGATTTTGTTTAATTACATTAGTAGCATCAAGCCTCCCGCCCAGACCGGTTTCAAGGACGGCAATATCTACATTTTTTTCTTTAAAATACAAAAACATCATAACCGTAAGAATTTCAAACTCGGTTAAATGTATGCCTGTTCCGGTAATCATCTGAACATATTCAGCAAAAATTTCCTTCGGAATATCTGCGCCGTTAACCTTAATCCTTTCAGTATACTCCCAGATATGCGGACTTGTATAAAGTCCTGTCTTGTATCCTGCTTCCTGAAGAATTGATGCAAGCATTGTACACACGGAGCCTTTTCCGTTTGTACCCGCAACATGAATAAATTTAAGATTATCCTGCGGGTTTCCGAACTTATCAAGTACAGCAGAAATCCTATCCAGCCCTAAATCTATATAAAAATTGCTTTTTCCAGTTATAAGTTTTATTGCTTCTTCATACTTCATATGAATATTATAACTTAAAATGATTTATTGATATATTTTGGAATATTTGTTAAAATAAAAACAGAATACAGGCTAAAGATTTCAATACTCAGGACACTGATTTTCATGAAAGAAAGGAGGTCGAAATGATTTTTGAAATCAGTGCAGAAGAACTACTGCTAATACTAGCAATAGTTCTCTCAACCAAAGCTCTTTAGTTAGAGCGCAGGTTTGGGTGTTAACGCCACCCATGCCTGTATTCTTATTTTAACCTATTTTGCAGATTTTTCAAGTGGTAATAATGTACTACGTACGTTTTAATTTATGTCCACTTCCTTCTCCCTTGATGGGAGAAGGTGTCCGAAGGGCGGATGAGGGTGTTTGTATTAATTGATTTTCACCTCACCTGTCATTCGGACATCCTGCCTTAGTAGCAAATCTACCCTGCTGCTGACATAATATTGAGGAGCACAAGGCTTTCCTCTTTTTAATTTCACCTTCACGCATTGACTTATACTGCACGAAACCTTTATAATACTTAGTATAAAAAAAGGAGCATAAAATGGACGATTACAAAATAATAATTACGGTATCAGGTTCAGACAAAGTCGGAATTGTTTCATCAATCTCAACTGTTCTTGCTAAATACAAAGTCAACATCGAAGATATCAAACAGACGTTAATGCAGGGACACTTTGTTATGTTTATGCTCTGCGATATAAAAAATGCCGAATTGAACTTCAAAGAACTCAAAAACGTACTAATTGAAGAAGGCAACAAACTTGAAGTCGAAGTTTGGGTTCAGAAAAAAGGCATTTTTGAGAAAATGCACACGATATCATGAGTGAAGAGTTAAATCGTCTAAACGAAATTTCCGGTTTCTTCCGGAGGATGAATACAAAAGTTAAGCTTCTTACCCTTATAACTAAAGCAAAAGAAGAGTATGACCGTTATGATTACAAATCCGGTATTGAAACTCTTGAGGAAGCTTTCAAAATTGACCCGCAAAATCCAACAGTCCTGCGCGGTCTGGGTTGTATGAAACAGTTCAGTGGAGATTATGATACAGCCATCGAATTTTACCGGAAAGCGCTAGAATTCTCCGAAGCTCAAGAAGTTGAGTATACGCTCATCGGAATGGCATATTACCTTCAGGATAAACTCGACGAAGCAGTTGAAAATTTTAACCTTGCAATTGATAAAAATGATAATTACACACAGGCTTACGAAGGACGAAATCAAGCTATGCTTGAAAACCATGTCAAAATTTTGGATTTACAAGAGTCTTTAAAAAAATACTTCTAAATTTAAACACCAGAGCATTAGCAACGCTCATATTTACCCCTGCAATTTAATTTGGGCGAAAAACATTTTAATATTACTCTGGAAAGGAGTATTTTTTATGCAAATAAAAATATTACTTGTAGAAGACCAAAAACTAATGCGTATTGGCATAAAATCACTATTTTCAGATTATCCAGATTTAGAGATAATAGGTGAAGCAGTAAACGGAAAAGAAGCAATAGAGAAATCAAGGCTTATTAAACCGGATATTGTACTTATGGACATAGGACTGCCTGATATTTCAGGTATTGAAGCCGCAAAACAGATACTTGAGCACAACAATAATATTAAAGTAATAATGCTCACTTCACACATATCAGAGGAAGAACTCAATGCCTCTCTGAGCGCCGGTGCAAGTGCTTATGTAATCAAAGACATAAGCACCGACTTTTTAATGAGTGTTATCAAAATGATAAAAGAAGGTGCAATGTGGATAGATCCGCACGTTGTACCATTCATTCGCGACAAGAACAGCGGCGTAATCCCATCAAGACAGCTGTCAAGAAGTGCATTTAAAGAAAATCATTCAAACCTAACCCAGCGTGAATATGAAGTTCTAAAGCTTGTTGTCGACGGGCAGTCAAACAGCCAGATTGCAAAAACACTGACAATAAGTGAACACACTGCAAAAGCCCACGTCTGTAATATAATTCAAAAACTGGTCGTAGACGACAGAACGCAGGCAGCAGTAAAAGCTCTCAAAGAAGGTCTGGTTTAATACCGGACCTTTTTAGTAGCAAATTACTTTTTTTTATGTTTTCATATAACATACAATCAAGGAGAAAATTATGTCACTTCTAATAAAAAATCAACTTAAAACAACATTAAATATAGGCAATGCAGAAAACTTGGGAAAAATTACTCTTCCTTCTGAAAGCGAAGGTATTTTTGCCAGCTGGTGCGGAAAACTCAATCGGCAACCGAAATCTGATATATTTCAGAAAAGCCCTTTAAACAAAGTTAAAATACCGGATAACGATAATATAAAAGAATTAATGCTCGAAGCAAAACACAAAAAATGGCTTGCAGAAGTTAATACCAGAATGAAAAAATTAGGTTTCAATTAAGTAACAAATTATTAAAACATATCCTTTCGTTCATGTTTGGTGTAAAATGTGAAAGTGGATTGTAATAGGAGAAGGACTGTCGTTTTTAGCGACTGGATGTGTATAAAATATGACAATACAAGAATGGTTTGATAAGAGAAAAGAAGCTCAAATTGAAAGACGGGCACGTGAAATGAAGGGGATTGAAGTAGAAACTCCTGAATTATGGACAGCTTGCGTTCATTGCGGTTTTCAGATTTTAAAAAGTGAGCTTGAAGAAAATTTGATGGTATGTCCTCACTGCGATTACCATTTTAGAATAAATGCCACAACAAGGATTAAGCAGCTCTTTGACGAGGGGTCTTTCGAAGAATTATTTAAAAATGTTCATCCCTGCGACCCGCTAAACTTTGTTGATACGGAATCATACGCCGAACGTCTAAAAAAGGCTCATAACAAAACTGGGCTGGACGAAGCTGTTATAACCGGTCTGGCAAAGATTGAAGGTCATAAAATTGCAGCAGCAGTAATGGATTTTGACTATATGGGCGGCTCAATGGGCAGTGTTGTCGGTGAAAAAGTTACAAGGATTATGGAAAAAGCGCTTGAACTTAAGCTCCCTATGCTTGCAATTACATCCTCAGGCGGTGCAAGAATGCAGGAAAGCGCTTTAAGCCTTATGCAAATGGCAAAAACATCCTGTGCAGCCGGTAAACTTGATGAAGCAGGACTTTTATATATTAACCTTCTTACAGAACCTACTTTCGGTGGAATTACAGCCAGCTTCGGAACTCTGGGTGATATTATCATTGCAGAACAAGGTGCAAGAATTGGGTTTGCTGGAAGAAGGGTTATTGAACAGACAATAAGACAAAAGCTGCCTGATGATTTCCAGACAGCAGAATATCTGCTCAAATTCGGTCAGGTGGATATAGTATCAAAGAGGAAGAATTTAAGAAAAACACTGGCTAATATTTTAGATATGCATGGAGTATAAAAAGAGAAAATGGCAGTAGTATTAGACTTTGAAAAACCAATAGTAGAAATACAGAAAAAAATAGATGAACTAAAAAAAATGAGCGAAGCTTCCGGAATGGATCTTGATAATCAAATTCAAACTTTCGAACAGCAGGCTCAGGATTACAAAAAGGAGTTGTATTCAAAATTGAAACCTTCACAAAAATTACAAATCGCAAGACATCCTGAACGACCAAAATTTTTGGATTATGTGGATCTTATCTGCGAAGATTTTATTGAACTTCACGGTGACAGAGAAGGAATGGATGATAGAGCCATTATTGGCGGAATTGCGAAAATAAATGGCAAGCCTGTTATGATTATAGGTATTCAAAAAGGTAAATCTACCAAAGAAAATCTTGAATACAATTTCGGTATGCCACAGCCGCAAGGCTACAGAAAAGCACTTAGACTTTTCAGACACGCAAACAAATTTAACATGCCGATTGTTACATTAATCGACACTCCGGGCGCATATCCAGGAATTAAAGCAGAAGAAACCGGACAGGGTGCTGCTATTGCAATGAACCTTAGAGAAATGTCAAAACTTAATGTTCCGATAGTTTCAATTATAACAGGCGAAGGTTGCAGCGGCGGAGCTTTAGGGCTTGCTGTTGCTGACAGAGTAATGATGCTGGAGCACGCTTATTATACAGTAATTTCTCCGGAAGGATGCGCTTCCATTTTATGGCGTGATGCTGCAAGATACGCTGATGCTGCAGAAGCATTAAAAATCACTTCAAAAGATTTGCTTGAGCTGGGAATTATTGATGAAGAGATTTCCGAACCTTTAGGCGGTGCTCACAGCGATTATAATGTTGTTGCTGAGAATATGAGATCTTCAATAGTTAATGCACTTAATGAACTTGCGAAAAAATCTCCGGAAAAATTGAGAGAAGAAAGATACGCAAAATTCCGTGCAATGGGAAGATTTATTGAGGATTAAGAGTTTAACAGTTCGTTAATTTTCCAGATATATCTGCGTGCAATTTCCAGAGAGTTTTGTTGTGCTGTATAAAGATTATGTTCGCAAGAGTCACAGGTTACATTGACCAGCGCTTCAATGTCAAAAATATATTGCTGTAATATTTCTAAATCTTTTTTATCCATTATGACTCCTTCAAATCTTCTCTGTTGTCCAAGTAGTACAACATAAGTACTTCGCGTATTACTGCTAAATATTCACACAAAGAAGCAATTTCATAAGGGAGGCTCTCCTCCATTGCTTCAAGTTTTTTGTAAATTCTTTTTCTCATCTCTTGTTCTAACATAACACCTTCTTAAGTTTACTTGAGTTTTTCTTAAGTATACTTTATTGTGTTTACCTTGTCAATAGGATAGTATACTTAATATGAAAACAAGTAAACATAAGAATATTGTAAGCAAGATTGGCATGAAGATTAAGTTGTTGCGAAATATGCAGGGCCTTACTCAAGATGAACTCGCAGAAAAATCTGATTTGAGTGCTACTGCCTTTGGTGCGATTGAACGTGGAACAAGCGCTGCTGGTATTGATACGCTTGAACGTATTGCGATTGCACTCGGAATTGAGCTCAAAGAGCTCGTTGATGTGTCAAAGATTGACTTAGACTAACTGAACTTTGAAACAAAGAATACAGGCTAAAGATTTTTACTACATTCGCTGAATTTAAATCAGGAGAGGTAAGCAATTGCCTCCCCTCAATGAAGAAAGGAGGCAATATGCTAGTTGAAATCAGCGAAAAAGAACTTTTACTAGTTATAGTTTTAGTTCTATTGTACCAAGTCCTATAATTTAGGACACGGGCTCGGGTATTTCCGCTACCCTTGCCTGTATTCTTATTATAACGTATTTTTTCTAAAATACAACCCGAAAGGAAAAGATGAATAACTATTTTGAATTAAGAATATCAATAAATCCCGCAATTGAGGACATTGTATCAGACATTTGTTTCTCTAATTTTGAATGCGAAGGTGTTGTGACAGCAGAAGAAACTTACAAAGATTTGGAAATGACTGCAACAACGGAAGGAACTTTAAAAGTTTTCCTTACAGAACTCAATTCCAATCCTGCTGAAGTCTTGAAAATGGAAAGAGAGCTCCTTAAAGACCGCGGCTTTACAGATGAAGAACTCGGAAGCTGGGAAATTACCCTTGACGAAAAAGAAAATCAAGACTGGTCAAAAAAATGGAAAGAAAAATGGACTGTAACACACGTAACAGACAGAGTTGCAATCGTACCAAGCTGGATTAATTACACTCCGAAAGAAAACGAAATTACCATAAACATCGACCCTGGCTGCGCATTTGGAACAGGAACCCACCAGACTACACAGCTCTGCATGAAAGCTCTTGAAAAATACCTTAGTACCGGTGACAAAGTTGCTGATATCGGTACAGGCTCAGGTATTCTGGCAATTTACGCAATGAAACTCGGTGCAAGTTCTGCTTTCGGATGTGACAACGATGAAACTGTTATCGATGTTTGCAGGAAAAATGCTCAAATTAACAATGTTAAATGTGTCTTTGAACTTACTACTGCTGATAAATTAACTGATAAATATGATTTTATTTGTGCAAACATTTTGCACAATGTTCTTGCAGAAATTATGGGCGATTTGAAAAACATAATGAAAGATAACGCAAAAATGTCTTTGAGCGGTATTCTCGATGAGAAAAAAACTGTTGTTCTTGAAGCAATTGAACGCGAAGGTTTAAAAATCATAGACACTATTTCTCAGGATCAGTGGATATCTTTTGTTGTTCAAAAATAGCCTGAATTTCCGATACATAAAATAATTAAATCAAACATAATATAATTATGCTTGATTTAACCTGGTACACAACACTCACAAAACCTGCACTTACACCGCCCCCGTGGGTATTTGCGCCCGCATGGATATTTTTATATATAACAATTTTCACAGCCCTGCTTCTTTTTACTGTCACAAGGACAAGAAGATCAAAAGTTTTAGGATATACATATTTTATTATACAGGCTGTTTTAAATATTCTCTGGACGCCGTCATTTTTTATCCTGAATAATCCTACTCTGGCTTTAATAGATATTATTGCTCTGGATATTTTTGTTTTACTCAATATTATAGAATTTTATAAGATATCAAAGTTTTCAGGTCTGCTTCTAGTGCCATATATAATCTGGCTGCTTTTTGCCACTTATCTTAACGCAGGAATATTAATCCTAAATTAAAAGAGCCGTTTTTCAACGGCTCTTTTTTATATATTAACCTCTACACATATTACTTACGTAAGAAATCCGGAATTTGGATATCTGAGAATGATGACATTGTAGGTGCCTTTGGCTGCTGCTGGCTGTTAAATGCGCCGGAGAAGAATTCAGCTGCGCTGATTGAGCGGTTTTCAACTTTTTCTTCAATAGGCATTTGTGACTTCAGTTCAAATCCTGTAGCAATAACAGTAATCTGGATTTCGCCTTGAATATTATCATCAACAACAGCACCAATAATTACTCTTGCATCATCAAGAACAGCGTCATTAATAATGTTTGTAGCATCGGTAACTTCGTGCAGTGTCATATCAGGTCCGCCTGTAATGTTAACAATAACACCGGAAGCACCATTGATTGAAGTTTCAAGAAGCTGTGAGTTAATAGCAATCTTGGCAGCTTCAATAGCTCTTCCTTCGCCTGTACCGCGGCCTATACCCATAAGTGCCGAACCGGATGCAGCCATTACACTCTTAACGTCTGCAAAGTCTACGTTAATTAAACCAGGTATAGTAATGATGTCTGAGATACCCTGAACACCTCTCAAGAGGACTTCATCAACAACAATGAATGATTCTTGAAGAGATACTCTTCTATCAACAACATCTAATAATTTATCGTTAGGGATAACAATAAGAGCATCAACAGATTCTCTTAATTTTTCCAAGCCCTGCTGAGCTTGATTTTGTCTTCTCTTACCTTCAAAAGAGAATGGTTTTGTAACAACACCGATTGTTAAAATACCTAAATCTTTAGCGATTTTAGCAACAACAGGAGCAGCACCAGTACCTGTACCGCCGCCCATACCGGCAGTTACGAATACCATATCAGCACCTTCGATTGCACTTGTGATTTCCTGCTGAGCTTCTTCAGCAGCCTTTTCACCAACCTGAGGTTCTCCGCCGGCACCAAGACCGTTTGTTAATTTTGCACCAAGCTGAATTTTATTCTTGCAAGTTGAAAAATTCAATACTTGTAAATCTGTATTCATTAACCAGAATTCAACACCTGTCAAACCTGACTTAATCATTCTGTTAACAGCATTTCCGCCGCCGCCGCCAACACCGATTACTTTAATTTTCGCCGGGTTGATACCAGGAGCAGGCTGCTGTTCCATATTATCTGATGATTGAATGTTTTCAATATCACGTCTTCCAAAAATATCCGGTCCTAAGTTGTCCACGTTTATTCCTCTTTTTTTCTATTTATCTATACTATACCACTATACTAACATACTATTTTAAATAGAAACAAATGTAAAGTTCTTGAGCACAAATTTAATATAAATTTACATGAGAAAACCATGTACTGACAAGGGTTAGACGCTTATTACTATTTTGTCGTACATAATCATATTAAGAATTGTAAAAATTTTTAATACACACTAGCAAAAAATCGTATTATAAGTTTTCATTGTAAAAAGAAGGTGTAAGGAACGTGTCTGCATTTGGAGATTACAAAGCTTATAAAAAATACGAGCCGGCCTATCCTGGCTGGAAGTATGCACGTGACCTAAAAGAGAGCAAAAGACAGGAGTACCTTCGCAGGCATCCGGAGAGCATTGATCAGAACGATATACAGCGAGGAAAAGTTTTAATCCGTGCAATAGATGTTATGGACGAATATTCGCAGAAACGTGCTGAAGATATGGAAGTTGCAACGGAAACGGCAGTAGGTTACGGTCTGGATGCCGCAATCTTCGGCGGTGCTGCAGCCGGTGCGGTTATAGGTAATCTCAAACCTGTTAAAAACTTTTTAATGAAACATTTTGGCAAAGATAAATACACCAAATACATTGGCAAGGGGCTTCCTTTAGGAATTGGCGCCCTGGCAGGTATGATTGCGGCTTTTCCTATGTATGCCTGGGCGGCAAAAGCAGAAGTTGCTGCTTCAAGAAGAGGACGATTTGAAGCAATGAGAAAGGATTTAAAAAATCCTAAGGGATTTGCCGTACTTACAGAAGCACAAATAAAAGAAGCAGAACAAAAAGCGCAGAACATTGTAATCGATAACGGAAAAAAATCTCCGTTCAGCATTTCAAACGGGTTTAAGACGCTTAAAGAAATGGCAACTGACAGCAAAGAGTATAGAGCTCATAAAAAACAGTTTGATCTGGAGCTTCTGGAAGCCGAAAAACATATGAATGATGAAATGACTCCTGAAGAAATCTTAAAAGCCAAAAAAGACCAGCAGCTTTTAACCAAACTTGTTGAAAAAATCGATATTGCTTCTCAGGATTATGCAGAAAATGCAGAACTCGCAACACAGGCACTTGTAGTCGGAACGCTTGGGTTCGGTACATTGTTCAACTTACTTTTAAGCAAGGCTCTTAAGGCAATGAAAATTAAGTCCGAAGGAAAAATCACAGCCATAGCGCAAATTGTTGCAGCAATTATTCCTGTAATTCTCTCTATCGCTTCCGCACAAATCCAGAAGCAGGCATCAAGAGTAGGAAGATTTAAAATCAAACAAGATTTACTCAACAATCCGTCCAAACTCGTGTATGTGGCTGATGAAAATATCGCTGATTTGAAAGACGTGAATGTCATACAGGATAGAAAAGAAGGGCTTTTCAAATTCCTCGCTCATGCCTGGGAAAATAACAAAGAATACAACAACTACCAAAAAACAACTGCAAAACAGGAAGAAAAGTTCTACAAAGCGATTGAGACACTTGAACTTACGCCTGAACAGATGAAAGATGCACAGACATTACAGAGAAACACTTTCAAAACTTTCAATAAGGTAGATGAAAAGTCCCAAAAATATTCAGAAAGTATTGAAGCTTTAGGACAGGCCATTACGCTGCCTATATCATTAATCTTTACCGCTGTTGGGATTATTATCGGAACAAAATATCTTACTAAAGGTGTTAAATCAAATTCAAAGCTTGAGATGGCATCAAATTTCAGCAAATACCTGACAGCGATTCTTTTGAGCATTCTGCCGTCAATTGGTATTAATGCAATAATAACAAAAGAACAGAAAAAAGCATCAAGAATTGCAGATATGCTTGCTATAAACGAAATGTCAGATTACAGGCATTTTAGATAGAATATGTTTTCAGCCAGCTTGAAAATCTGTCTTTTATAGCATCAAAATTTCTCAGACAGAAGTAAACCGGAATTTCATACGGGAAATTTCCATTATTTTGAGATATAAGTTTTTCAATTTCTTCCTCTGTATGCGAAATCGGGGTCAGGCCGTAATACCTGTAAAAGTTTACCGGAGAGTGTTTGCTACCATGGTAAGCGTGAGCCTTTAAATAGACAGGAAAATATTGTTTGTCATTGAAAAGCTTTAACAGGCGCAATGCAATAATTTTTGCAGCTTTCGGGTTTTTCTTTGTATCATAGTTCAAAAAATCACCAACATAATAACTCTGTTTTTCTTCTTTTATGCCAGTAAGCTTTTCCAAATATTCCGGCGCAAGAGGTGTAAACTGCACCTGTGCCATAGAGCTTTTTTCTTCACCCTGAATCAACTCTTTTGCACGCTCGTTCATTGTGTTTAAATCGGAACCGTCGTCAACAAGCCTTCGGTTCAACTCTTTTAAGTCATACATTTTAAGCATTTGAGATTTATTTATATTTGAAAGTACAATTACCGAGTCCCTGCCGTCGACTTCCAGCCGGTCTGTAACCACCCCAAGCCCGTCTATAAAATCACCGCTTTTTATATCAGCAGGTATTGAAGAAGCATTCAAAACTCTCTCCAAATCTTTTGTAAAAAGCCCTTTCTGTTTCTGCACATTATTGAGAGCCGTATACTCTATCGCAAGTTTTTTAAGCGCTGAAAAATCCCTTTCGGACAAATCTTTTTTTGTACAATATGTCTTTATTTTATCTATCAAGCAGGTCTTGTTTTCGTAAATCCTGTTAACCTCAAGCGCAGAATATTTTTTCTCTTTATTTTTTATCCGGAAAATATCTTCTTTTGTAAAATCTCCTGTAATTCTGAGAGCCTTGTCTACGGGATGTTCAAATATACTCTGCGCAAGGGGAAGAGTTTCTGTCTGCTGAACAGAAAAAAGCAGTTTATTAAGTGCAAATAGTTTCAGAGAATTTTGTTTCAACTCTTTTTTTAAATTTGAAGTAACAAGCAGATTGTTATACCCGCAAAGTTCTCTGTTATTATCAATCTTATACTGCATTCCGGCAGCTTTCAGCCTGTCTGTATTTTGTTTAATGAGATTATTTTTTAATCCTATAAGCTCTGATGACGTTAGATTTTTTAGCTCTGAAATAAGTTTTTCAACTTTGATAAAATCTTCTTTTGAAAAGCTGCCGACAATTTTAGTCAGAACCTTCCCCGTTTCTACAGGATTAGAACGAAATGAAATTTTATCTGATACATTTTCTGCAAACACACGGCGCTGTTTCTGCATCAGTTTTAAACTTTCAATTTTTTTAACATAGTTAACTTTGATGACTTTCATAATATTGTTAAAACCAATGATATTTTTTTTTGCTAGCGTTGACAAGCACCTATTACATAATATAATTGGGAAAAGGAGGTGTGTATGTTAGTACAAAGAATTCAATCAACCAATCAGATTTACAAGCCGATGGCTAAAAAGGCTTCCCAAACAGCTCAGAAAAAATTACAACAGGTAGCTCTATACGGAACATTAGCAGGTCTTGCAATTTCAGAACCTGTTAATGCTAAAAACATCAAACGCAATGCAGGCGGTATGTCATGCGATGATGCTGTGCAATGGAGTATTGTAAATCCAGATCTTTACAACTGCTAATATGCTTAACAAAAAATTAAAATTATCACCGTCCGTGCTCAAAAGATTTGAGCCGCAAGTGGGCTATTGTTTTTACAATGCCCGAAATAAAGCCTGTATAAACACAGATTATACTTCAGGCACAATTATTGCAGCTCTGGACGGCACGCTCTCTGTCAAAGAAGTTCTTGAAATACTTCTTGAAAATAACAAAGATGTTTCGTCAGAAACTCTTACGGAAAAACTCGTAAATATTTTTGAAAATCTGCTCAAGGAGGAATTTCTTGACGAAGTTAATTGATGAAGAATACGCTAATGCAATAAGATTTTATCTGGACAACACTTTTTATTCTTCAAAAAAGCCTGAAAGTGCAGAGTCTGTAGACTTGAACCTTATTAGACCATTTTCTAATTACATCAAAAGTCTGGCACCTGATGATTTTCTATTTTCAACTCCGCTCTTTGCTTGGTGGGATTTGACTTCTGCCTGCAATTTCAGATGTATTCATTGTTTGTACAATGATACAGAATATTCTGCACAGAATGACCTTACAACATCAGAAGCAATGAATCTTGCAGACAGTTTGATTAATGATTTCAGAATAGCAGGAATACTGCTCACAGGAGGTGAAATTTTCCTACGCAAAGACACAATGGATATAATACGGAAGTTTAAAGAAAACAATATTTCTGTCAAAATGGCTACAAATGCGGCATTACTAAATGACCGTCAAATCGATTGTCTGGCAGAAATGTTAAACCCTTATATTGACGGTATGCAGATAAGTTTAGACGGCGCAACACACGAAACTTACAAAAAAATCAGACAAACAAATCTTTTTGAAAAAGTTATTTCCAACATAAAAAAGCTTGCAGAAAGAAATATTACAATAACAATTTCCTGCACTGTAAATACAGTTAATTACAATGAAATCGAAGAAATATACAAACTGAGCAGCGAGCTTGGCGTGAACTGTTTTGTTGCCGGCAGAATGTATTACTTTAACAAATCTCACGAAAACTTAATACTTTCAAACAGGGACTTAATGCTTCTTGCTTCAAGACTTTACAGATTAGATACAAGCAGCTGCAAAACAAAACTTACAGCAGGTTTGTTTTCAAGCATAGAACTATTCAGCATACCGGGTATCGGTGAAATTCTTGAAGAAGATAAGTACAAGCCGATTTTTGAAAAATACACAACTCCCATCACACGTAATTGTAATTGTCATGACAGGCTGAGTATCCGTTCTGACGGCAGTGTTTATATGTGTATGCAGGCTCAAGGGTGTAAAAACGCACTTATGGGAAATATAAGACAAACTCCAATCACAGAAATCTGGGAAAATAGAGAGAATAATATACTTTTCCAAAAGAGATTACTAGAAAAAATGAAATGTAAAAACTGCAAATACAATGTGATTTGCAACAGCGGCTGTATGGCTCATGCTTACAATAATAACGGCAGCATAAATACACCGGAAATGCCTTGTACGATTTGTAAACAATCTTAACATATTAGCCCTATTGCCATATATCCTTTACTATAGACTTGGGGGATTATAGTAAAAATTCCTGACTGCATTATTCTGGATACGGGGATATAGTTTTGAAAAAATTAATAACGCTGTTTATAACCATGGTATCAGCCTTAATGCCTGCATTTGCCGAAAGTGCAAGTGCAGATTTCAGTATACTGCTTCCGGAATTTGTAAAAGTAGAATCAGTTCTCAGTCCTGTACTCATTGCAAATATTACAGATAGAACCGGAAACCTTTATGCTCCGCTGTGCAGTAAGTTTAAGGTAATAACAAACAGTTCTGAAACTAAAAAACTTTATATAAAAGCAAATACTGTTACTGATGCCGGACAGGAAAATGCAATGTTTGAACAGGGCGGACAGGTTTACATTGCGTTTGCAAACCTTGCCAAAATCCCGAAAAGCCAAGCTCTCGCAAATTGTAAAATGGGCTCTCTGCCAAAAGACAGTCCCGGAATTGTTGCATATCCTGTTACATCGGTTACCGGCGCTGAAAATAAATATGTAAGAGATAAGTACGAAGTTTTTGTCAAAAACGGCACAAGCTACGTTACAGTAAATATAGGTTCTAATGTGCTGAAAAATTCTTTTGCAGCTAATGACTCAAAAGGATTTTACCAGACAATTTTATCATTAACGGAGGCGGATATTTAGAAAAAGGATAGCATGGAGGTAAAAAATAAGAGGAGAGAATTTAGACACGAGGCTGTCATCTTAGTTCTGGCGGCATTTTTAGGCTGCTCTCCTGTTTATTCTGCTACTGACTTTTCTTATCTTGAAATCGGCGCCCCAAAAACAATTAAACTTATTAATCCCCTTTATTTAGATACCTCCAGAACAATAAAACCTGTTATTAAAACGATTACCCCCTATAACGGCGAGTTAAATGAATCAGAATATTTTTCGTCAACTACAGAGAATGATGTACCCGCAGTGCAAGAGGTACAACCCCCTGAACAAAATGACTTCTTCGCCCCTCCTGCAGAAGAAGCCGTTTATACGGCCGGCGTTGATGAGGTTGATTTAGAAGGAAAAATTGTCAACCAGATAACTTTTGAGGGGCTTAAGACAATCAGTCCGGAGGTCATTAAAAGCCAAATCAAAACCATTGCAGGTTCTTTATTTAATGAAGAACTTTTACAGCAAGATTTGCAGAGAATTTATGCAATCGGATTTTTTACTGACAAAATGGCAATTGAACCGGAATTAAACGATGATGGAACTGTTAATCTTAAATTTATTTTACAAGAAAATATTAAGGTAACAGGGGTTTCCGTTGTAGGGAATACCGTAATCTCCACAATGGAGCTTCTGCCATTTGTTACACCGCTCAAAAATTACCCGCAAAATATTGCTAATATTAACGAAGCAATTGATAAAATTAACAATTATTATCATACAAAAGGGTACATTCTTGCAGGAGTAAATTCTGTTGATGACAGTGACGACGGCAATCTGGTCTTCAGCATTACGGAAGGTGTAATAGACAAAATATTTATTGAAGGAAACGAAAAAACCAAAGATTACGTAATTACGCGAAACATTCTAACCCAGCCCGGTACTGTATACAACGAAAATTATCTAAAAGAGGATTTGTCCAGAGTTTACTCAACCAAAATATTCAAAGAGGTTAACCGTGAAATATATCCTAGCGAAACAACAGACGGAGAATATAACGTTAAAGTCGTAGTAGAAGAAGACAGTCCGAACAGTCTTGCATTGGGAGGCGGTATTGATAACGGTTTGGGAGCTTTTGGCTCTGTAAGCTACAGCGAAAATAATTTCCTTGGATGAGGACAGAAGCTCACGCTCTCAGGGATTTTAGGCTCAGGTATTCTTCTAAGTGACGCTTCAATCAAAAACCGGATGAATTATCAGCTTGAATTAAGTTTCTTTGAGCCGTATTTCCTGAATGCGGATAATTCTCTTACAAGCAAGCTTTATTACAGGGATTTGGGAAGCTGGCAGGTTCCTCTTGCAATTGAAAGACGAGTCGGTATTAATGCTGCTGTTGAGCATAAAGTTAGAGGTTATAATAATCTTTCTACAAACTTTAGCGCGGGAATTGAACATATAAGTTTATCTGAGGGTGATTTTGATAAAATTTCGCATATGTATGCTCTTAGAAACCTTAACATTGCAGATAGAGCAAAACAGCTTACCGGCGGACTTTTTGTAAACCTTGCACCGGGCGTAAAGTACAGCACGCTTGATTCGGAAGAAATTCCAAGAAGCGGTGTAATTGCTAATGCTCGATTTATCGAAGCAATAAGTTTAAGTGATTTTAAAAATACTAATGGCCGAATTGCAGGCGGAGTTACAAAATATTTTCCAGTAAGAAAGAAATCATCCTTCTCCCTGACAGCGAGGGGCGGTGTAACCGTACACGGGGATGACGTGCCGGAAGTTATGGCATTCAGACTCGGCGGACCTTATTCTGTAAGAGGTTTCAGAATGAGCGGCGTAGGTACGGGAGATGCTTTCCTGATGGGTTCGGCAGAACTTGCAACCCCGCTTCCGCTTGTAGACAGATTAAAATGGGATTTTCTTCAAAGGATACGTTTAACATTCTTTGTTGATGCGGGTAAAGTTTTTGATCCGACAATTTCAAGTGTGCTGTATGACAGACCTATGAGCGCAATTACAGCAGGTATCGGATTAAGAGTTTATATTCCAGGTGTAGGGCCCGTATCAGTTGATTATGGTATACCTATTACAAATCCTGGAGAATATGGGTCTAAAGGCGGATACTTCACATTTGGCACCGGAGGAGGAAATATGTATGGTTATTAGAGTCTTTTTATTGATGATGCTTTTGTGTTTACCTGTGTTTGCAGGGGGAGTCGGATATGTGAATTATGATAAAGTTGTTGCAAATTATCAGTTTGCAAAAACTTCTCTTAGAGAAATTGAAACTAAAAATAATGAAATACAACAGTATCTTTTAAACAAAGAAAAGGAATTTGATAAAATAGAATCTGCCGTTCAGAAAAAGAAATTTGAAGAAACAGTACGAGTTGAATTAAAAGCCAGAGAAAACGCTTTCAATGCTTTTCGGGAAAAACGTGAAGAAGAAGTCTATACACGTATACACGCAGTAACCGAAAAAATACGGCTTGAAAAAGGTCTGGATGCGATTCTGGATGCCAGAAGCGTTTTTTCAGGCGGAGTTGATATAACAGATGCGCTTATTCAAAAGCTTAACAGTAATTAAAGCTTGATTTATAAATTTGACGGTTCATAATAGAGTATATAAATCGGGATGTAGCGCAGTTTGACTCTGCCGACGAGAACGATTAAGTATCGTTCGAGGAGAGGTAGCACCGTAGGTGCGCTACACCGAATAAAAAACATTATCGGGATGTAGCGCAGTTTGGTAGCGCACCGTGTTCGGGTCGCGGGGGCCGCAAGTTCGAATCTTGTCATCCCGATTTTTTATTTGGTGTTTCACGCTTGAGGTCAGCCTGGAGGCGCAAAACCAACTTGTAATCACAACGAAATGCTGACCGACAGGTTGTCTACGTGCGTAGCACTCATCCCGATTTTTTTTTGTAATTCTACCAATAAAGTCAGTCTAAATTTTTTATCAAATATCTGTATGATGACGTATCTCATATTTTCAGTTACTATTTTCAATAATTTACGATTAATTAGTAATAAACAAGAGAGTATGAAAGCGAGGTTTAGCATGATAATGACTAATATAGAATCTGTACCCGGTAAAAAGATAACAAGTCTTTTAGGGATGGTTTCAGGCAGTACTGTAAGAGCCAAACATGCCGGCAAAGACATTTGTGCCTCATTTAAGAATTTCTTCGGAGGAGAAATAAAAGGCTATACTGAGCTTATGGAAGAATCCAGAAAAGAAGCCACTCAAAGAATGGTTCAGCAGGCTACTAAACTGGGTGCAAACGCTGTTATCAATGTTCGATATGCCACATCAGCAATTGCAGCAGGAGCAGCGGAGGTATATGCATATGGTACCGCAGTAAAAGTAGATGATATTCAGCCTAAAACACAAGGATAATAAAAATGGATTTACTAATTGCAATAGCTCTTCTTATAATATGCTATTTTACTGGCAGAAGCAGGGAGAAAAAACATTATAAAAGTATACGTGAACGGGAAGAAAAATTATACAAACAGCCGCATATAAACTTTTCCAAAAATGTAAATGTTTCCAAACCGGTCAAAAATGCAAAGCTTGTTTCAGCTTCTGTTGTAATAGGATGCGACTATTTCAAAGTATTTCTTGCAAGTTTAAGAAATATTTTCGGCGGAAATGTTTCCGCCTACGAATCAGTACTGGATAGAGGCCGTCGAGAAGCAATTCTTAGAATACGAGAAAGTGCATACAGGATGAACGCCGATTTAGTTATGAATATAAAAATTGAAACAGTTATGCTTTCGGAACAAACTATGTCGCAGGTGTGCATAACTGCTTATGGAACGGCTGTTGAATATGACAAAAAATAATTATGATTATGAAGCTGCAAAACTTCTAATTGATGACGAAACAAATGTGACTGAAACAAATCCTTTAAAGGATTTGTTTCAAACCTGTATTCAATTAGTATTAATACTGGCTTTAGTCTATTTGTTTACTTTCATTGGTTCAGGACTTGTAATCAAATCACTCTCTATTGAAAAACAAATTCAGATGGAAAATATTTTGTCCTCTATGATTAACACAGAAACACAGGATAACAATTTTGATACTAAGAAAATAAAGGATATTAGAAACAGAGTATTAAGTGTTGACAGAGATTTTCCTAAAACTTCTAATTTAGACATACATATTATTAATGATACACAGATGAATGCACTCTGCTATCCTAACGGTAATATTTACATCACATCAGAATTATACAAACGTCTGACAGACGATGAAATGCTGACTTTCGTAATCGCACATGAGATGGCGCATTATAAAAACAAAGACCATCTTATGAATTTGAGAAAAGGAATATCAAATGCTTCTATAATTATATTTATGTCTATTGTTTCCCCTAACAATCAGGAAGCATCTAAGATTATTGAAGGTACGCTGAGTTTATCCGATTTAAAATATTCACGCAGTGTTGAAGCAAAAGCGGATTTGTATGCCGCAAAAATTCTAAATGAATTATATGGCAGAACGACCGGAGGAGTACAGGTCTTGAAAATTCTTAGCGGACAAGATACAGGAGCACCGGAAGTTTTGTCTGACCATCCGGATATTCAAAAAAGAATAGAAAAACTCCAGAATTAATTATGCACTATAATCCTGTCAGCTTTTCCATCAACTGCACGCAGCATATCTTCGCCAAACTTTTCATACTGTTTTTTTGTACATTCGATTTTTCCTGTTACGGTTTCAAGCTTAGAAGGAAAATGCGTTATTAAAGAATTATATAACGGATTTTTGTTATACAAAACAAAATTTCCATCAATCTTCTTAACATCTGCAAGTAAATCATCTTCGTTAAGTCCAAACATAGAGTAAGGTACAGTAATACCGCTTGTCTGCATTAAATTGTAAGAAGTTTTATAGGTTCCAATTTCTAACAAATCTCCTTCAACTTTCCGGTTTTTTACCCCGAGAGCATCAAACATTGCTTGAGTATCATTTTCCTTTATAGCTCTGGCAAATGTTTTACCTGATACTCCGGCCTGCTCATTTAGCTTTTTACTTATCAATATTGCCTGATACGCTTTGGGTCCTTCATCATATATGCCGGAATGACATTTTAAATTACTCTTATTGATGAAATCCTCTATTTCATCAACCAATTTTAATGGAACTATATTATTGTTTTCAACGCCTTGAATCTGGTCTATTTTACCTTTTGCAGTAGTCATCCCAACAAGCGGTTCCCACAACTTAGCTTTATTACGTTCCAGATAAATATAAAAATCACCGTCCTCTAGTGCAGCCTCTGCCTTATCTACGCTCGATCTTGTACACCAGTTTTTACAGCTTAAAATTTCCAGCTTTTTTATATTTGCTTCTTTATTAAACGGATCATGCTTAATTGAAGGAATCTTTACCCATACAGAATTATTCTCGGATAGATTCATATCCATCAAAAGATTATCACGCAAGCGATGTGTGTAATAGTCCAAAAATGATATATTAGCACAAGCAACTTGCCTATCTTTAGGTGCTAAATCATTAAAATAATTCACAGTTTCTTTCAAAGCTTTTTGATTAAAAGGAACCGGAATATGCCTGTTATTTTCTTTTACTTCACTGTTAACAGCATTCCAAACAATCAACTTTAATGCATTATTATTTTCTATTTTAGCGGCCAACTCTTCATCAACAGGTTCATCAAATAAGCCTTTTGCAGCTCCAGGTTCTTGTAAAAAATTTTTCCATTTATTTAATCTGTCGGCACGAGCTTCATTTATTTTATTTATTGAATATTCACGAATATCTTGTGGAATGTAACTTTTCCACTTAATTTTATCAACCATAGACTTTTTAAATGGTCCGAACACCATATTAAAATTAAATACTTGCTTTATTGCAGCTGCAATATTTTTTGCAGATAACAGACTGCCGTCTACTTGAAATCTTTTATCTCTTCCGAAAATCTCTGCTGACAAAAATTCAAATGTAGATGCGTACATAGAGGGCATTGATTTACCTCTAAACTGGACAGTATCGCAATCCGATTGGTTTAATAGAGGTTTTACGAGTCGTTGGTTATTATTTAACTTATTAAAAATATTTTGTTTAGGTAAAAAATAAATATTATCTATACTAGAGGGCATAATACAATCCTTTATTTTTTATTTGTATATTATACCCAGACTAAAATCTGTAAATATAAAATTTTGCGCTTTTACACATCATTTATTAAGAAATATTAAGACACGAAAACGGGACGTTTTCGACGTCCCGCTGCTATTATATTTTGGCTTATTTCAATATCTAATTTATCTATGTGCATAGCCATTTGGAGTTTCACAGCAGAGGTCAGCACAGAGATAAAAATTCAATCTTTAATTTTTGCGAAATGCTGACCGACAGTGGGTCTACGTGCGTAGCACTTAATTTAAGCCTAATTGATTTCTATAAAACCCGTTGCTTGCAATTTTCTGTTGAACCAGATTGTTATTGGAGCTTGATGCAAGATACAATCCGCTAATTTTATCTAATCTTCTTGTCAATCTGCTGTCCGGATAAACTTTTGATGCAACTTTAACTCTTGTCCAGCAGGCAGCTTCTTTTGATGTTGCAAGAGTTTCTTCTTCCAAATCAGCACTGTAGCCTGTGTGATAGCTTTCATGTGCAATTAGGCATGCAATCTGTTCTGCCGGTGCATTTCTGTATACTGAATTGATTAAAATTACACGTGTACCAAAATTATTATATGTGCTTACTGCATAAGCATTTTTACCATTCATAACCATAGATAAATCATCAAACTTAATTCTCATACCATATCTCTGAAGATTTCTAAAAACATCGTTTTCCCCTGCTTGTTCCAGAACTCTCATCGCTGCTACGATTTTGGCATCAGTAGAAAAATCTGTTACTCTGTACGCAAATGCCTGACCTACACTGAAAAATAAGAATGCAAATAAAACTAATACTACTTTTTTCACGACATAAACTCCTAATCAACTTTTTTTGTTTTTCCTTATGTGAGTGTTTACGGCGTGTTTTCTAAAATCTTTAGCAAATACATCTCTGTTGTTACATAAGTTTACAAAACTCAATAAAACTTCATTCAAAAAGGGTCAAAACCCGCATATTACCTGCATGGTTATTCCACTTAACGAGTTTTAAGATATAATAAGAAAGAAGAAACTACATGAGAACAATTTTACATTTCTTAATATTTGGAGGATTTTTATGAATAAACTATTTTGGAAGAGGGCCGGTATAACTGCTGTGAGTGTAATTGGCGGTGCTTATGCAGTGTTTCTTATTTCGCCTCTTATCTTAAATCCGATAGTTGACAGTTACATACCTCAGATTAAGAATATTATTCATGAAACTTCTGGGCTTAACTCCGAATTAACAAATGTAAAAGTTGTCACAACCCCAAAACTTACAGCAGGTTTGAAAGTCGGAAAATTTTCACTTCTTGAACCTGACAACACCCGGATTTTTTCAGCAGATGACTTTCAGGTAAAAATGTCTTTACTTCCTATTCTTGCCGGAAAAATAAGAGTTGATGCTGTTCAGCTCAAAAACGCAAACGCAAATATTCAAATCAATAGTGACGGTCATTTTGCTGTCGAAAAATATTTGCCAAAAACTCCTGACACTGACTCAGTCAACTCTCTCCCTGAAAACAGAGAAAATGTTTCATCGCTTCCTTTTGGATTAAAACTTTCTAATCATCTGCCTGATATAAAAATTGATGGATACGATATTATAATCACAGACGGAACAGACAAGTACACTCTGAGCGGAAATAAAACTGAAATTACAGATTTTATTGTTAATAAAAGCATAAAAGTTAAAGCATCCGGAAAAGCGGTATTGAAAGATAGAGAGCAATTTCATTACAATATAAAAGTTCTTAATAAAATCATGCCGGATGTTGAACTTAATGATATTGTATTCACTCCGCAAGCTCAGGAAGAAACAGCTCAGGAATTTGAAATGCCTGACATTATCGGTATTTTAAAAGGAATTTACGCAAACAATCTTACAGCAGATGCTGATGTTAATTTACTGATTGAACGCAACAACATCAAGGGTAATGCAAATTTTACAAACCTGTCTGTAATTAATCTTCCGCCAAGTATTGTTAAACTAAAATTCAAAGGTGAAAGCATTGATATTATTTCGGATATTTATACTGCAAAAAATGAAGTTTCAAAGATAAACGGCTTAATCAAAACAGGTAAAAATCCAAATATTGATTTAAACATAAAATCAAAAGTTGAAATTTCAAATATTTTAAGGATAGTAAAAGATGTAGCGTTAATCTTTGATATAAGAGATTTACAGACACTTAGTGCAAACGGGAAACTTGATGCAGATTTCAGTATCAAATCTAACCTTAAAACAGTGAAGTCAAGCGGGTATCTAAAGATTCCTTCTGCGGATGTTTATTATGGACTTTACAAAATAGGAATAGATGATATTAATGCAGACGTTAGACTTGATAACAACAACATCAATATAAATAATATAGGATTCACAATACTAGACCAGCCGCTTAAACTTTTTGGAACAATAACCGGTGATGCTGTAAGTGATTTACACCTGAGTGCAGAGAATTTAAGTTTAAAGGGACTTCTTGTTGCAGCGGGACAAGCATCATTAATGAAAGATAATCAGGTTAACTCCGGTCTTGTGTCATTGAAAGTTGATATTCAGGGGAAATTGGATAAAATTAATCCGGCAGTAAAACTTAATCTGGATAACATTAACATTAAAAACATTCCTTCAAATACATCTCTGAGTGCGCCTTCAACAATAGTCGGAATATCCGGCACATCCTTAAGCGGAAAAGCAGAGAGTAAAAATATAAAAATCATAAATCCTTGCGCGAAAGTTTCAATACCGTCACTCATCGCGAATATTTCAGAAAAAGAAATTTTCATTCCGTCAACTCCTGCTGCGATTGAAAAAATAAACCTCAATGTTTCAGGAAAAATTACAAATTATCTTACTGAAAAAATCGGCCTTGATTTTGTTACAACCGGTGACATCAAATCAAAATTAACAGGTAATATGAATATCGCAAAACAGACCCTTAATTTAAATTACGCAACGACAGAAAGCTCAACCATCATTATTCCGATGTTTGACAAATCTAAAATGACATTCAGCGGAAATATTTTCATTACAGATAGCATGATGAACCCTGTAATCAAAGGCGATGTGAATATTCCTGAGCTAACAATACCGGAAATTCCTGTCACAATGGAAAATCTTGATATTAAATTAAACGGACATATACTTAACGGAACCGCAAGCGCCGCAAAATTCACATCAGGAGGAATAAAGGCTGAGAATCTGACTTCTGATTTTTCTATGAAAGGCGATAAATTCTATCTCAATAAGCTTAAGGGCGATGCTTTTGACGGTAAAATCAATGGTAATATTGTTTACAATCTTTCTAATGCACAAACCGGAATTATCTTTTCAGGTGAAGGATTAAACGCAGAAAAAGCTGTATACGGCTGTGTCGGTATTAAAAATGCTATCTATGGAACACTTGGTTTTGATACAACCATGAGTCTGAAAGTTGTTGATTACAATGAAATGATGAAATCCTTAAAAGGAAATCTTAACTTTAATATAAAGAACGGAAGCTTCGGAGCTATCGGTAAACTTGATACGCTTTTACAAGCTAATAATATTATTACGAACTCTATTTTAAAAACAACAACAAGTACGCTTGTCAATAATCTTGTTCTTACAGATACCGCAAAATTTGAATATCTTGACGGTCACCTCAGCTTTGAAAATGGATGGGCAAACTTAAATCCAATCAAGAGTTCAGGTAATTCACTTGCTTACTACATAACTGGTAAATATAATTTAATAAACGGAACAACAAATATTAATATTCTGGGTCGTTTGGATGCGCCTATAGTAGCTAAGCTCGGCCCTATAGGACAATTGTCAGCAGATAAATTACTTTCTTATATACCTAAATTTGGTGAGGCTACAGCAAAAATTGCCAACGCATTGACAACAAACCCTAAAGGTGAAAATATTGCAGCAATTCCTGCTCTTACAAACGGAAGCACAAATTACAAAGATTTTAAAGTAGTATTCAACGGCGGACTTGAAAGCACAAGTTCAGTGAAGTCGTTCAAATGGCTTACTACAATTGACACAAGTGCAATTGAAACCAAAACAGTAAAAGAAACTATAAAAGATATAACGACATCTGTAAGCGAAGATTACAAAAGTACAGTAGAGTCAGTAAAAGATGCTGTTACTAGCACAAAAGAAGATTGGAATGAAACCAGAGAACAGCTGAAAAACAGCGCAGAAGAGTTGAAAAATTTGTTTAAAAAGAAAGAAAACTAATATTCATAATATTTCATCAAAGTTTCAACAATAATCCAGTCATTTGGCTCATCGATTTCATAAGAAGTATAAGACGGGAGTTCGTACGCGGTAATTTTGCCTGACAGCCTGCATTTGTCGTGTAAAATATTTCCGACCGTGTTTATATAGCAGGCGCCATTTTCTGCAATTAAGCCTTCAAAATCCTGACGGCGAGGACGATTGCGGTAATCATAATTTACAGGTACTAGAAATCCGTTATTTTGTAGTTCCGCCGTTGAGGATGGTCTGGAGTTCTTATTCCGACCTGTAGTATCAGTATTACCATCCGACAATTGGTCTACGTACGTAGTACACCAATGGAACTGCTTTTCTAAGACTCCTGTAAACATCGAATCAGCTCCGCTTATCAAAAACTCATTATACATCCCGTCAATGTGTTCAGACTTAAGCATCGGTGATGTGGCCTGAATAAGAAAAAAATTATCCTTCTGCTTGAGCCCCGTTTTTTTAATATATTCAAGCATGACACTTTCTGTAGAAGCCGTATCAGAAGCGTTCTCAGGGTTTCTGTCATAAACCTCAACTTTCGGAAGTTCAAAACCCAAAACTATTTTTTTTATTTCTTCACTGTCTGTTGCAATAATAACTTTATCAATACATCCAGCACCGCTTGCAGCTGCTGCGGTCCAATATACAAGAGGCTTTCCGTTCAAAACTTTTATATTTTTCATAGGAATTGATTTACTTCCGCCGCGTACAGGTATGAATGCTATATTACTCATTAGCAGCCTCCTTAATTTTAACCATATCGTAAAGAACCTGATTGTAAGGAACAGGAACTCCTAATTCTCTGCCGAGTTTTATCATTTCTCCAGCAAAAATATCAACTTCAGTCTTTCTGCCAGCCAGAATATCCTGATGCATAGAGGTTTTACCCTCATCACACATTCTGGAAAGAGCATCCAGTGCATCCTTTTCAAGATTTTCAAGCCCGTTAATCCCCTTAAGTTCTGCAACAGAGCGTACCTCGGCAATTATTTTTTTTGCAAAATCTATAAACGCCTTGTTATACTTCATTTCACCAAACGTCATATTTAATACTGCAGATGTCTGGTTTGAAAAAATATTCATAGTAAACTTGAGCCACATTGAATAATCAATATCATCAGGAACTGCATAACCTACGCCAGCATCGTTAAAAAATTTGATTAACCCGTCATCACGCTCCATAACAATCTCGCCAACGCCGTCCTGCTTAACAGAATTTCCGACTCTTACTGCACTGTGCCCGATAAAATAAGACTTAAGGACTTTTGCTTCAGGATAAGCAGAACGGATAACTTCTTCAGAAGAAATTCCGTTGAGAAGCGAGAGAATAATTGTTTTGGACGAAACAAAATTCTTTATCATCTTGACTGCAGAATCTAATCCCGATGCCTTTGTTGCAATGATAATCAAATCCGCGTCAAAATTATCATCAGGCAGAATATAGTTAAAATCCTGCTCCACGCCGTTTAATACAGGCTTATTTTTTAAATACCTCTCTAAGCGTTCTTCATTCACAAGGATTTTAAGATTACATTTACCCCTGGATTTACCCCCTAATTTAGATGCATACGTCATTCCGACCGCACCAAGCCCGCAAATAATTACATTTTTCATAATGGCATTTTACTACATTTATAATAAAATATAAATATGACATCAGAATTGCTTTTTGAATTTGACAGGAGTTTTAATACGCAGGTAATCGGCACAGACGAAGCCGGAAGAGGGCCTGCAGCAGGCGGAGTTTTTGCTGCGGCAGTTATGTTTGAAAAAGTTACAGAAGGACTGATAAAAGATTTAGCAATTCTTAACGACTCAAAAAAACTCACCGCAAAAAAACGCGAATCAATATACGACATAATAAAAAACAACACTCTGAATAAAATCGTCTGCGTTGAAGTTGAGGAAATAGAAAAAATAAACATATTAAACGCTTCTTTAAAAGCAATGAATATTGTTTGTTCAGGAATTGTAAAACATCCTGAAACACTCGTACTTGTAGACGGCAACAAACTAATCAAAAATTTTGAATATAATCAGCAGTATGTAATCAAGGGTGACTCAAAATCAGCTTCCATAGCCGCAGCAAGCATTCTGGCAAAAGTTACGCGTGACAGGTACATGGAAAAACTGCACGGAGAGTTTCCAATGTACAACTGGGCGAAAAACGCAGGGTACTTAACAAAAGAACACCTTGATGCTATTGATAAATACGGTTTGTGTAAATATCACAGACCTTCTTTTCTGCGCAAGCATTTCTTAAAACAAAATTCGGGCAACCAGCATCTCATAACTACTGATTCCCCGAATTTGAACTTTTCTTCCGCAGGCTTTTAGAGTTTACTTTGCAAATTCACCGGTGTAAAAACTCATCAAGTTTGCCAGACGGTGCTGCTTTTCTGCAGCTTTTTCAATGTTTTGCTTAATTTCATCAAGCTCTTTCAATAAAGTATTTAAATCCTTACGTCGTTTGCTCTCTAGGCGTTCCTCCTTATTTAACTGGTGGTCTGAAACTTCCGCCAAATCAACTTCAAGCCAGTTCGGCGAAAAACATTTATTATTATATTCCTTTCTGCTCATTAGTAGCTCCTTAACAGCTTTTAACAGTTTTGACAATACCCAGAACGTTCATCACGAACCGCATTATGCCTGCTGCAGCATTTTTGCATTCTAAGTAATCCCTGCGTACCTCTTGAAATTCTCTTGAGTTGAAATCGAAAGATGTCATCTCGGAATATTCAATTAGTGCTTCATGTTCGTCCATCACTATACCTCTTAATCAACAACTATACGCGATATCTTTTTCATCTTTTTGCTTACAGATATGTTAACGGCATTTTTTTGAAAAACTTTAGGGTTTTTGAGGATATCGTTACAAATCGTTACAAGACAGGTTCAAAAGCCAATAATAATACGAAAGTCTTGTCGTATAACAATTGAGGTTGGCGTGGAGGTACAAATCCGGTTGGTAGTTTTATGAAATGCCAACCGACCATTGGTCTGCGTGCGGGGGTAAATGAAATCAGGCTGGTAGCCCCACCATTGAGGTGAACCTGTAGTTTTGCTTTTATCTAATAAGTCAACATTTGTTCACCGACAATAGGTCTACGTACGTAGTACAAAAAAAAACCGCCATCCGGCGGTTAAGATACATATATGTATTATGTTAAATAGAACTTTGTTTACAGAGCAAGCGTCTTGTACTCCAGATTTTGCTCTGTGAAATCAACAGGTGTTTTGTAGTCATATGGGATTGAGATACTTATTTCGCTCTTTTCCGGCAGCATTTCAAGTCCGTAGGCATCAATGAATTTCTCATCCAGCTTAAGCGTATACTTACCGGGTGCAAGACCAGAGATGTAGAACACACCTGTTGAATCAACCGTTGAATAATTAACTTCTTCTCCGTTTTCATCAAGAATTACTACTACAAAGTCGGTTATTTTTAAGTCACGCTGGAAATCATCAAAAATTTTTAAAGTACCGGATACTGAGCCGACTGTACTTATAAGAGGAATTTCGAGCTGAGTTGTCTGGCCCCCGTCAATTTTAACCTTTTTATTTATTAAATCGTTTGTAAATGGTGCAACTGTAATCGGCAGCTGGTTCATATCAATAGATACAGTGTAAATTCCCTGTTCAAGGCTTGATGAATAAACTCTTCCGCGCTTGTTTGTAACGCTTGTTTCTCCTGTCCAGCTGGTAATAAGCGGAACATTCTGAATTGGCACATCAATCTTCTTATCGTATTTTCCGTTTTTGTTAACATCAACAAACGCAATCGCCTCGAAAAGCCCCTTATTCAAATCTTCATCACCGACTGATTTAAGACCGTTATGGAAGATTTGGAACGCGTCGTTAAACACAAAGTTTATTGAATGCCTGTTTGTGGTCGGTGTAAACATATTGTCAATAAAATATCCTCCGTTTTCTGAATACTGATATCCAATAGACATTGTCTGTCCGGATTTAGCTCTATATCCGAGATTTATATTAAAATCATTTCCTCCCTGACCACTGTATCTGAAACCGTATCCAAGTCCGAGAGTTAAGCGTTTCCAGGTTGGGAAAGTATACCCGAAACGAAACATATTGTAGCCGTTTTTGTAAATCGCAGTATTATATCTTACTATATTGTGCCCGAGTGTAAATCTACCGTGATTGCCGGGAATTGGAACATCCAGCTGTGCATAGTTATCTGCATATTTAGAATGGTAATTTCTGTCTAAAGAGTTAGGAGTATCATACTCTGTATCATACAAACTTTCTCTGCGGCCGGCCTGAACACGTGCCCAGCGTGCAATGTCTCTGGAAGCATTGGCATCATAAAAATAGTTTTTGTTTCTGCCGAGTTCATTCTCACCGCGTCTATAGTAGCTGTTGAACCTTAAGTTTGCAACCTTAGGAATTTTAGTTGATGCATTAATTGAAGCCTCGTCAAACTTAATAGTGCCGCCTCTGTAGCGGTGGTTCATATTAGAATAATATCTGCTGTAGCTTCCGCCTGCATTCGTAGAATTAAAGCTGATATTTCCCGAAACTTTTCCTCCTGTTCTATCATTTTTGGAAGTAGAATCGCTGCTTGCAATATAAAAATCAGGTGAAGTCTGGAAGAGTTCTAATCTTCCAGCAGCTCTTTTGGGTTTGAAAATTCCTCTCTGGTATTTTTCAAGGTCTTTTTCATACTCTCCTGCTGCTTTCACAATGTAACCTGCGTGAGTATGCTCCTCTCTAATATCATGCGCAACGCTTGCACCGGCCGTTAATCGGCCTTTTATATTCTTGTTTTTCGGATTAACCCATTCAACACTGTTAAGCGCTGTTGCACCTTCAAGATAGTTGACACTTTTCTGCGTACCGCTTACAAGCAGGGTATCGTTTGTAGGAACCCGATAAACAATGCTTGTACCGTTCTTTTCATAAAGCTTATCGCCGGTAACCCGTGATTCAAAAGTAATATTGTCTTTTATACCGTATTGATAATCAATTCCGGCAGTAACTTTCTTGTTGTTTCCGCGGTAGATATTTCCGCCTTCACGGAAAAATCTGTTCTGATACCCCCATACACCTGCGTATGCAGAACCTCTGTGTTCTTTTTCAAAAGGTTTGTCCCCGTATATTGAATATCTTTCTTCTCTTATTATCTCAACACTTCCGTCCTCATTAACCTCTTCAAGTTTTATACTTTTTACAGGATTTGGAAGCTGGACATCTTTTAGTGTATAGTAACCTGCATATGTACTTAAGGTAACAGGCTCTAAATCATTTACTGTAAGCCTTACAAGACTTGTAGGCTTAACATAGCCGTTAATTTTTTCCGGACGTTCTTTTTCGTAATCATAATTCCAGATTTGCGCGCCAAAAATGTTTGTTCCTATAGAGGCGTCAACATCTGTTCTGCCCTTAACTTTTCCTAATTCATACCAGAGTTTTTCTTTTCCAGTTTCTTTATCCTTAATGCTGTTTTTGTAAGCACCAGTAATACCGCCAAACATAAATGCATCAGAACGGTAATGATATTCCGTTGCTTCAATACGGTATTTTCCGCCGTAAATATTACCGTTAATACTTGCCTGCGTACTTCCAGAGAAAGTATCATTCAAAGTTCTATATCCCTGACCTTTTACTGTAAGACTGTCACTAAGGAGATTTGAACGCAGACCGATTGTATTAAGAGTAATCTTGCCTGCTTTTTTAGGGGCAACAACGTCCTGATAAGCCTTCGGGCCTTTATCTTCCGCAACTGCATTGTTTGTATGCAAAAGCGGAATATCTCTGTCAACCTGCGCGCTTAAGGTTAAATCTTCATAATTAGTCTCAAATTTTGCGCCGAAAATCTTTGAAGCAGCGTCAGCAGTTATGTACGCTTCATTGAAAACACCATCCATAATACCCTGCTGCAAAAATTCTGTTTTACGCTTAGAAACAGGCGCATCCTGAACAAATACACCCTGCTGGGTAATCATACCTTCTTTTCCGTCCCAAGTTTTAAAGCTGATGTGTTTGTCAACGCGATTTGCAGTATATGGAATGTTAAATAAATCTGCAAGCTGTTTAAACGGCAGCAAAATTTCCGACTTATCGGTAATTGCGATTTCGACATCCTGATATGCTCTATTATTTACATTGATATAAGATACCGTAGAGTCGAGCGCAAATACCGGTAATGCGAGAAGCATGCCGGCAAAAGCCAGTATTAAGTTTTTCTTAATTCTATTTAACATTCTGTTGAACTCTTGCAATCAGCATTTGCTGACCTTTAGTTCCACCCGCGGCTATCCCTATAGCCTTGTTCTGTTCCTCATCTCCTTATGGAGATGAGGAGGGGACGTCCCCTCGTTTTTTCTATTTAACCTTGAGAGGTAATTACCTCTATTTACTTACAGCCGTAAATGTTACGACTGCCTGATATGTACCTGCCTGATCCTGACCGATATTGTACGTCCCTGATATCGGATTTTGACCGACAGTATGTGTCACAGTTCCCTCTGTGCCGTTGTTAACTTTTACTACGTAACAATCGCCGTAAATTCCATAGTTTTGTTCAAATCCAATTGTCATAGGATTTGTAATCGCGGTTGTTACTGGATATGCAATTACATTTTTATTGCTGCTTCCGCCTGCTTTTGCATTATCAATCGCAGCCTGAGTCGGTGCTGCCAGCGTATGCCCGAATAAAATACTTCCATTATTTCCGTATGCAGAAACTTCTCCCCCGTCAGTTAATATTTTTGATGTAATTATAAAATCATAATCATTATCATTTCCGTTTGTCTGAATACTAAAAACAGACTGTAAACCGGTATGTGCTCCAGTTTCACCGTTTGCCGATGCATTTTCTATTGACGAAGTTTGTTTTTCTATGGCAACAGCCGGCTGAACATCCGTAAGAACGGACTGTTCAGCTTCTGCATAGCCATAAACTTTCACCACACCTAATGATGCGGTCATCAAAAATATTAACAATTTTGATATGTTTCTTTTGTTCATTGTTTCCTTAACTACGGTCCTGTTGTTGTCAATGTAAGTGTTGCTTGATAAGTACCGTCTGTATCATGTGTTGAGAATGTATTTGCTAATGCTGATGTCCCAATAGCGTACTGCATTTTATACTTTCCGTTTTTAATTACATATTTTGCTTTATTTGACTCAAAAGTTTTAGTAGGATCTTCAGCACCGCTTTCAGTATCCGGAGTAATTGTCGGAGTTATAGCAAAAGCTATTGCATTTGGATTTTCTTTATATGCTGTACCTGACCCGGAAGTAATATTTTGTACAGCTGTATCAGCAGGTTGTCTTGAATTGTTTGTAAAAACAATGTTCATAGAATCTGCATCTTCACCGTATAATGCTGTTGTAGAACCGCCTGATGTTGGAGCTGTTGCTGAAAGATAAATAGCTCTGTCAGGTTGATTATTTACTACATTGAATACAGCATTTAACGCCGGTGTTACAGTAATTGCAGTATAATTGTCATCAAATGTTGCACTTGCAGTTTCTACAGATGAATTATCTTTTGTAATATTGATAAATTCAGGCACTGTAAGATTAAGTGTCGATGTAGCTTCATCAGAAGCAGCAGCAAACACAGCCGGACTCATAAGCATGAGCGCCAGAGCTGCAGGGAGTAATTTTACGATTTTTCTCATAGGGTAAACCTTCCTTTCTTCTTTTTGTTACACTTTACCTGTTATATTTAAATTTGCTTCTTTCTTAATATTCTTTTTCTTTCCGTTTTCATCGAGATATGAAATTACGGCCCTCAATGTATATTCACCCGAATTTTTGATATTTTTCGTATCAATCTTATGTTTATTCACAAAGTAGTTTCCTCCTCCAACTACTCCTCCATCCAGTTCATACTCGTCTATCAGGCTCTTGCCCTGCAAAATTTGAACTTTTCCAGAGTAACGAACTTTGCTGTTTCCTTTTGACAGGATTTTCATATCTGTATAAAGTCCGTCTTTAGCTTTTACAATATTGAAATACTCTATTTCAGCCTCCTTTGACACCCTGCCTTTGTCCACATAAACCGGAACACCTACACGTGTTTTCACAATAAGCTGAGCACCTATTCCGGCTCTGCCTGTAGGAATATTCATTTCTTTAGGATTAACGTCTTCAATATAGAGCATTGTTCTGTTTTCACCGTCAGGAAGCTGGTTAAGATTTGCAATATTTATTCTGACCTTTTGATTTCTTCCTTGTACCACAGTAAATTCTGATGGTACAAACCTTATTTTCTTAGTTAAATCATGCGGGTCGTTTGAACTTTCAGTCATCACAACTTCACCTTTTTCATTGATTGTAAAAAATCCGGGATAAACCTTAAATCTCATAGGCTGCTGACTGTCGCCTTTAACTTCTATCGCTATTGTTACGTAATTATTTTTGAGTTTATTTGCATTAATTTCCACCCTTGTCGGAGCAACCGCAACAGATGCAAACGCCGGAACAGCCAGTCCCAGAGCTATTAACAAACCAAAAATTTTCTTCTTCATACCTGACATTTTCTACCTTATCTCTCTCAAAATATACTTAACTCTATTCTCATAATTTCCTGACGGAATAAATTTCTTATCTCTGCCTTCCAGCGAATACTCAACCGATACGTACTCATTATTTGCAGGCGCTTTTCCCTTAGCAATAACTATTTCTTTACCCGGTGTCAGCAGAACTCTTTCCAGAAGTCTTTCATTAACACCTGATGATGCTGAAACTGTTCTTACATAATAATCTCCTGCACCATCACCGAAGTTATCAGCATTCAAAGCCAGCTCCCAATCACAGTTAGAATTTATATAAATCATAGGAGAAGTTTCATTAGAAACCTTCTTTGATTTATTGAAAGCATCCTCCGCACCCAGAACTATTCTTGGAACTTCATTATGAAGACTGATTTCCTGAACAGAAGGAATAATAAACTGCAAATTAAATGTTGAAGTCGCAGCAATCTGCCCTGTTTCCAAATCTGTTGCCTGAACCTCAAAATTTATTGCATAAGTTCCTGCCGGAACCATACCAAAGTCACGGATTTTTGCAGTCATATTCTTCGCTACACCGCCCATTGAAAGACCGTCAAAAATATTAGAATACTCGTTATACCGCAAATAAACATCTTCTCTGGTATTGTTTATATACAGATTCGAAAGAGGAATTGTTACATTCCCGTCCACACTCCTCATAGCATCCTCAAGAGGCCTTACCGCAATATTATACACACCGCCGTCATCACTGTTAATAATCAAATTACGTTCAACACTCTGAGGACGTACAACTGTTTCGCCCTGATAGTCTATTATAACCATCGAAGCTTGCACAGCTGCACAGCCTAGCACCATTAGAAGTGTTGTAAGTAATATTTTTTTCATGAAAAATTCCTAATTAGGGAAGTACCTATTATAATTGTAACGATTTGTTACAAAACTTCAATGGATTTTAGACAAATATACTCTATATGAATGAGGCTAATCCGCGTCTTTTCCGATACGGAACCAGTTTACAAATTTATTTACAAGATTATCTTTCGGAATATCTTCTTCTTTTAATTCCTGCTCAAAATCAATATCATTCTCGTTTTTATCCTCACTGCGCTCGAACATGTCCTCATCAGGTTCGTCTTTGCGCTTCTTACCCTGACGAAAATACATACCGCCGCCTCCCATACCGCTGCCGTCTTTATAGGAAGCCTGAGCTTTATTAATCGGGTTGATATTACTAAAATCAAAAGACATAACAAAGTCCTTGATTGTACATTGCATGTTCATTATAACCTATTTTTGAAAAAAGTGTACTGTTTTTATGCTAGAATTAACTTATGAAGAAATTTTTAGGTTTGTTTTTAACATCTCTTGTACTAATGGCATCAGCTCAGGCAAAGGATTTAAGATTTGTACAGATTAGCGACGTCCGCTTTTTATCATCTGCTGAAAATGACGGATTAAAAAAAGTTATCAATGATGTAAACAAACAAAAGAGAGTTGAATTTGCTGTTTTCACAGGCGATAACATAGACAAGCCTTCGCAGGAAGAACTCGAAGCTTTTCTAAAGGAAGCTAAAAAGCTTAATTGTCCGTTTTATATTGTTATAGGCGACAGAGATGTTAATAAGCTCAAGAGTATGAGCAAAGTTGAATATACAAAAATTCTAAGAAAACAGATAAAGAAATACAAACCGGAAAAGCCAAATTATACCTTTGAAAAGAACGGAGTTATCTTTATTGTTGCTGACGGAGCAAAAGACGTTATTCCGGGTACAAACGGGTATTATAAAGAAGATGTGCTTGCCTGGCTTGATACAGAATTAGCAAAATATCCGGAAAACAATGTAATAATCCTCCAGCATTTTCCTATAATCCCGCCTGCTGAAAAGGAAAGCTATTATACATTCAAGCCGGAAAACTATCTTAAAGTTCTTGCGGGACATAAAAATGTTAAAGCAATAATCTCAGGTCATTTCGGGGTTAATAACCAGAAGAATTTTAACGGAGTAGAGCACATTTCTACAGCCGGCGTACCTTATTACAGAATAATAGACGTTATGGATTCTGAAACTACAAATCCGACAATCTGGGCTCAATTAAAGAAGGCTGAGTAGAAAAAGCTTGCAAATACCGACAAAAGCTGCTGCTATATTTCCTGTATAATTAGCATTTTTGTCTGCATTAATCTTTTTAAAGTTTAAATCTTCGCCGTAATGATATCTTTCAAGAACATCTTTAAGTCCATCTACGCTCTGAAGCTGTTCACAGGTATTAAAATGTTCTCTGAGCGAACGTTTCTTTTCCGGTTTAAACTCGGGAGATGAAGCAATATTATCACAAAGCATACTTCTGAGGTTCATTTTTTTCCCGCTCTCTGGATGATGTTCGGAGTGTTTGCGGTGAAAATCTGAAACAAAAGATTTTGGAAATCCTAAAAGATAAAGTACCATCTTATCTGCATCGTGTGTAATACTGTCAATCGTATTTTTACCGAAAAGTTCTCTTTCAACAAGCGCAAACACTACTTTATGTTCATATGTATGTTTAACATTTTTTACATAGTTCTTAGAATAATTTTTTATCCGTGTAAGAATTGTCTGTGTTTTGGGCTTAATGCTCAAAAGACCGGCAGCGCACTTCGCGTCAGCCGGTCTTTTCACAAATTTGTCCACACTCTTCTGCATTATATCAGGCGCAGGTCGATACGCTCTACAGAATTGTATTTCTGCCCTTCTTTGGGCATCGGGATAATTATAAAAATAATTAGGGTTAAATTTACACTTAATGTCCATAATTTATTCTCGCACAAAAATAAATCTGTGCAAGTGGTAAAAATCATAAATTTATAAATCTTAAAAATTCTTTCCAGAATCCTTTTGTGCCGTTTTCCCACCTGCGTGAAACTCCGTGATAATAGGGTTCATAATCTGCGATTATATTCCGCGGCAGGGATTTTCCTTCTGCAAGAGTCTGTGCAATAAATTCCAGATAGTCATCCTGTTCTTCGCGATAATCAAAATCTCTGTATCTCAAATCCTCATCTGCTTCAAAATGAACCAGAGCGTGATACGCGCATTCAATACTCTTGTCTTTTGTTTCAGGAAACAAAAGTATAGCCTCTCTGGCTGTTTTTCTTTCGGTAAGCACTGCATAAACAAGCCGTGCAACATATTTCCTGTTTTTTATATCTTCCATAATATCTTTAATAAGGATTTTTTATCTTGAAGTCAAACTCCGGAGATTTTGGGCCAAAATCTGCTTCATAACGAATTCTAGGACCTTCTGACAAATCAACAACGCCTGTCTGATGTTTATCTTGAGGTTCAATGTATTTTGCAAACCTTCTCTGTGATTTAACAATCGACGCAGCAGGCTTTTTGGTACAGCCGCACACGCATACTGCAAGTATAGAAGCACTTAAAATTAGACAGCAGAGTTTTCGCATATAAAGACCTCGATACTTACATTATAACATGTTTTTAGCCGATTTTATCCTGCATTTATTTGATAAAACAGGCCGAAAAATGATAAACGTTTCTCTCGGTCAAAACAGGTTCTTTTACATCGCAGACACCAGCCTTATAGTAACAGCAGCGGGGATGGAACTTGCACCCGAAAATTTCTTCCTGAATACTCGGCGGCGAGCCTTCAATAGTTCTCAGCTTAAGTGCAGGATTACGCGTCGGAAGCGAATCAAGAAGCGCAATCGAGTATGGATGCAGAGGTTTTCTAAAGAAATCTTTGGCCGGAGCTTTTTCTACTATATGCCCTGAATACATTACCGAAATATTATCAGCATAATTACTCACGAGAGCAAGGTCATGAGAAATCAGCAAAATTGTAGTGCCGAATTCTTTTTTAATATCATCAAGCAAATCCATAATCTGCTTTTGGATAGTAACATCAAGAGCAGTAGTAGGTTCATCTGCAATAATAAGTTCAGCCTGACAGGCAAGCGCCATTGCAATAATAATTCTTTGTTTCATACCGCCTGAAAATTCATGGGGATAGAATTTAAGTTTTCTGTCCGCATCCGGAATGCAGACCATATCCATAACTTCCCTCGCTTTTCTCAGAGCCTGACGCTCAGAAACATGACTATGAGCTCTGATTGCTTCAACCAGCTGGTTTCCAACTGTATAAAGCGGGTTTAGAGATGTCATTGGATCTTGAGGAATTAGTGCAATTCTGTTGCCGCGAAGTTCTCGCATTTGTTTTTCTTTGTACAAAAGCAGATTTTCACCTTTAAAATAAATCTCACCGCTTTTTATTTGCGCAGTTTTCGGCAAAAGACGCATTATTGACATTGCTGTCATACTCTTTCCGCATCCGGATTCCCCGACCAGAGCTTCCATGACTCCTTTTTTAAGAGTTAAATCAACATTGTACAGCGCCTGATATTTATCAAAAAACAGATTTAATTTCTTTATCTCTAAAATATTTTCCATAAAGCTATTCTAAAACCTATTTACAAAAAATGGAATAAGTTAACAAGATTAATACAAACTTTCTACAGCACTCTTATAATCATGGTGGTTGAAAATGTAGCTTCCGGCGACAAGTGAATTTGCACCGAGCGAAGTACATATCTTTGAAGTTAAATTATTTATCCCGCCGTCAACCTGTATAATAATGTTCTCAGGCGCATTAGCCTTAATAACCGGTATCTTCATAGCACAGTCATGCATAAATTCCTGTCCGCCAAACCCGGGTTCTACAGTCATTACAAGAACCAGGTCAACTTTATCAAGCAGAGGGAAAATCATCTCCGGTGCAGTAGCCGGCTTAATTGAAACACCAGCTTTAACTCCGAAAGACTTAATTAAAGAAATTACGGCTTCCGCATGGCTGATATCAGAGCACGCTTCATAATGGAATGTAAGTATATCAGAGCCGGCATCCGCAAACGGCTTTACAAATTTTTCCGGATTCTCAATCATTAAATGGGTATCTAACACAAGGTCTGTTGCTCTTCTCAAAGACTTAACCACCGGAACACCAATTGTTATATTAGGTACAAAGTGACCGTCCATAACATCAACATGTATCCACGGTGCACCGGCCTGTGCTGCTAAATCAACCTCCTGCTTGAGGTTTGCAAAGTCTGCTGATAATATTGAAGGTGAAATTATTATTTCTTTCATACACCAATCTTATCATACATATTGTTATTTTGAAAAATTTCGCATATAATAAGTATAGAATTGAGGGTAATGACATGGCAGATATAGTCGCATTAAAAGATTATTTAAAAAAATTACAAAAAATTATAAATTTTGAAGCAACCTTTACTTTTTCACATTGGAAGCTTGTAAAAAAGACAAGAATAGATGATATTATGTGCTGTATTTATGCAACACTTCCTGATACTTATAAAAGAATGCTTAAAACAAAAACTGATATTCAACGCTATAATTCAGTTTTATGTTACGGACTTCTTACGAAGCTTATTGCAAGAACATTTTTTCTTGACAAAAATCTGGTTATAGTCAACATTACAGAAGTAAATAAGCTGATAAACGGTATTATTATGACAATAGAACAAGATATTCATTCTATCCAACAGGCTCTAGAATAGTTAAAAACATGCGTTGACTTTTGTTTCCCGTTTGTTGTACAATTTTGTTGACTATCATAAAATTACGGAGCAAAAAATGAATTCACAGCAAGATGTTATATACGGTTTAATGAACGAACTAGAAGAAGCACTTGATAACAAAGGGTTTCCGCTTTTAGGTTTCTCTGTTGTTAAGAAAGATACTGTAACAAACATCTTGGACAAATTATATGCAGCTCTTCCTGATGAAATTAAAGAAGCAAGAGCTCTCTTAAGACGCAAAGATGAAATGCAGTATGAAGCACAACAGAGAGCTGAAAAAGTTGTTGCTGATGCTCAGGCAGAAGCAAACAGACTGCTTAGTGAATCAGATTTGCTTAAAGCTGTTCAAAGAGAAGCAGAAAAGATTAAAGAACAGGTTATTACTGACTGTGAAGAGATTAAACGCAAGGCTATGGATGAAGCCGAAAATCTCAGAATTCAGGCAAGCGATGAAGCTGTCAGGATTAAAGACGGCGCAAATATTTATGCTGAACAGGTTTTGACAAACCTTGAACAAAATTTAGGCCAGCTTCAGGAAATCGTTAAAAACGGACAATTACAGCTTGAAAGAAGAAGAATTGAATCTGACGACCAGCAGGCAGGATTTGCAAATCAGCGCCCTGAATACGCACATGACTTTAAAGTACAATAGCCTTTATTAGAATGTCTTTTTCAATTTGTTTTAACTCATATATTTTGAGATTTTTTGCCTGCGAAATTTCTTCGATATCAGCACCGTTGAAACAGCTTAAACCGTTGTTGTCATTCAATATTTTGGGGGCTATAAACTGGTAAACTTCATCTATGAGATTATCTTTTAACATAGAGCCTGCAAGCGTACCTCCGCATTCGACAAAGACAGAATAAATCCCTTTTGAATAAAGATTTTTCAAAACAGCTTCAATATCAAGCTGATTATTCTTTAGCGGAGTATTTTCCTTTGAGGCAATATAAATTTCACCCTGCTGATAAATCTTTGCATCTTTTGAAGTACGCAAATCATTATCCAGAACACACTTAAACTTATGCTCCATTGATGGATTATCAGCAATGACTGTGTTTGAACTTGTCATAATACAGTCAAATTTTTTGCGCATACTGTAAACTTCTTTTCGTGCAGCATCAGAGGTTATCCACTTTGAGGAACCCGTTTTTGAAGCAATCTTCCCATCCATTGTTGAAGCTGTTTTCAAAACAACATACGGCATTTTTTTTGTCATTGTTTTGATAAACATTCTGTTTAAAAATTCCGCTTCCTCTTCCAGAACATAATCAACCTCAATACCTGCGTTTTTAAGCTTTGTAATCCCGTTGACTTTTGGATTAACATCCTTCATTCCGATTACAACTCTTTTGAGTTTGTGCTCAATTATTAAATCAACACAAGGCGGAGTCTTGCCAAAATGGGAGCATGGCTCCAGATTTACGTACAGTGTTCCGCCTTCTGCCTCATTATTTTTTAATTTAAGCAAAGCGTCGCGTTCTGCGTGGTTTTCACCGTATTTTTTGTGGTATCCTTTTGATATTAGATTTCCGTCCTTGTCAAGGACAACACATCCGACCATGGGATTAGGAGCAACCCTGCCAAATCCTTTTTTTGCAAGTGCAAAACACATACGCATATATTTTTCGTCTCTGGATAACATAGATTAATTATACCATGTTATAATATCTGTATGTTAGAGAATAAAAACATATTGATAGGGATTACAGGCGGAATTGCAGCGTATAAGATTTGTACGCTTATAAGGCTTTATAGAAAAGCGGGGGCAAATGTCAGGGTCGTTCTTACGCCAAATGCGCTTAATTTTGTTACAAAGCTTACACTTCAAACACTCTCAAATAACGAAGTATATGTTGATAATTTCGAAATTGACGAATATAAACCTGAGCATATTGCGCTCACTGAGGCAGACATATTCGTAATTGCACCTGCGAGCGCAAATACTATAGGCAAAATTGCAAACGGAATTTGCGATAACTTGCTGCTTTCTACTGCGTGTGCTTTCTCAAAACCAATTCTTATTGCGCCTGCAATGAATGAAAATATGTGGAATAATCCATTTGTTCAGGAAAATATGTCTAAGTTAAAAAAGCATGGCTATCATATTGTTGAACCTGAAACAGGGTTTCTGGCCTGCGGTACAAACGGCGTGGGCAGGATGAAAGAGCCTGAAGAAATTTTTGACAGAACAGCAGCAATTTTCAGTGAGAACAAAAAATTAAAGGGTAAAAAAATACTCATTACAGCAGGCGGAACACGTGAAAAAATTGACCCTGTTAGGTATATTACCAATGCATCATCAGGCAAAATGGGACTTGCACTTGCTGATAATGCATATAGAATGGGCGCTGATGTGACACTTATTTCAACCTTTAAAGCTGATAAGCCTTACAAGAATATTGTCACTGAAACCGCTCTTGAAATGGAAAAAGCTGTAAAAGAAAATTTATCCAATCAGGATTGTGTAATTATGGCCGCAGCTGTTTCAGATTACAGAGTGGAAAATTGTGCAGAGAATAAGATAAAAAAACAGGGGAACAAACTAACTCTTGAACTGGTTGAAAATCCGGATATATTAAAATCTATATGCAAGACGCCAAACAAAATTATCTGCGGTTTTTGTGCGGAGAGTGAAAACCTGCTTGAGAATGCTAAAGCGAAAATCCAGAAAAAAGGTTGTGATTTTCTTATCGCAAACGATATTTCAAGAAAAGACATCGGATTTAATACTGATGAAAACGAAGTTTACATAATTGACAAATCGCTTAATATAAAACATATTGAAAAAGATACCAAAGAAAACATTGCTCGACGCATTTTGGAGGAAATTTTTGAATAAATATGATGTTGTCCGTAAAATAGAAGAGTTTGCACCGCTTGAAACACAGGAGAGCTGGGACTGCAGCGGCTGGGGGGTAGAGCTTTCAGAACCGGATATAAAAAAAATCCTTTTCGCGCTTACAGTTACTGACGATGTTGTAAATCAAGCGCTAAATTCCGGCTGTGATATGATAATTTCGCACCACCCGTTGTTTTATGTACCTTTGTGGTATAAACAAATTAACATCTATTCAGCACACACCAATCTGGATATAGCAGAAGGCGGCACGACTGATACGCTGATTGAAAAACTTGGCTTCAAAAAAACTTTCACAGACGGTTTTATGAGAATAGTAGAACTTGAAGAACCAATCACCGTTGAAGAGTTGCGCAACAGGCTTTTAACAATATCGCCCCGTTTGAGATATGTGAACAACTGTGCCGCAAAAACTATTAAGACCATCGGTTTTTGCGCCGGTTCAGGGTCTGAATTCATAGGAAGTACAGATGCTTTTGTTACAGGAGATGTTAAATTTCATACAGCACTTGAAGCAAAAACAGTTGTCTTTGATATCGGCCACTTTGAAAGTGAAATTTTCGCACCTGAACTGTTAAGAAAGATTACGGGTATTGAAGGAGTTTTAGCGGATGAAAAAAGTCCTTTTATTTAGCTCTCTATTTTTACTTTCTACACTTATGGTGTTCGCCTATGAAACAATAATAATCAAGTTTCCTGATAGAGAAAACTGGGTCAAAGCTTATTACAAAAAAGTAGGGCTTGAAGCGATTTTGCAATATGTTCCAGCGGGACAGGGAAGTAATAACTGGACAAAATCCGTAGTAGTACACTCTTATAATCAATCTACATTTCCAATAAGCGTTTTTTTGACAAACACTACGGCTAAACTCCTAAAGGCCAATCCGACAGCTAATTACAAGACTTTAAGGCTGACAGACAATGACGCGATTGTGGGAAGATGTACGCAGGATTACGGAAAAATTCAGGGACAGTGCGAATTTTTCAGGGTTACAAGAGGGTATGAAGGAATTGTTACTATTCATTATATGAACAAAAATAAAGAAGATTTTATGGAAAATTACAACCAGTGGTATAACATTATAAAAAGAGCAAAACTTTACAACAGTTATTACCGTGATGAGCGTATGCTGGACAAAGCAGAGTATTTTGAGCTTTAATAAATTTTTGAGAATGAGATAAAGAAATCTGATATTACGTTAATAAGCATAGGTAAAATCCAAATCATTATTGCAGCACCGAAAACAGGTTTAAACAGGAAACTTAGCTGGAACACGTTAACCTGCGGTGCCGTCTTAGAAATTACCCCCAGAATTATATCCTGCCCGAGTGTTGCAAGAAGAACAGGAGAAGCAATCTGCAATCCCATATACAAAACATTTGATGTTGTCGTGACCAGATAATCCATGTTTATAATCTTTTCAAGCGGAATACTAACAGCATAGAGCGGGAATATTTCAAAACTGCGGATAAGCGCATTTATCATCCAGTAAAACCCGCCAAGTTCTATGAAAATTATAATTCCAAGAAGCGTAATAACACGGCTCAAAATGGAAGTCTGGCTGTTTGTGGTCGGATCCATAACCATTGCGGAAGATAGCCCCATCTGTGTATTAATCATATCACCGCCTGCCTCAATTGCCAGAATAAGAAGCTGGGCAATATACCCGATAATCGCCCCTACTGCAAAGTTCAGAAGTAAAAGCAAAAGAGGAGAAATTTCTGCAGGAGGCGCGGCAGGCTTCAAAAGAGGAGTAAGCATGATTGTTAAAATAAACACAAGTGCAAGTTTTACCAGTCCTGCAATTTCTTTTCTATTAAAAATCGGTGCAAATCTGATAAACCCGAGCAGTCTTGCAAAGACAATGAAGCCTGCCGAAAACCAGCGGTCAAATTCAGGAAACAATATTGCCATCTGTTGTATTAACTGATCCATAAAATTATTCCCTCAACACCGGCGGAGTCGGTAAATCCCTCATAAGCTCCGCTTCCTCAACTTCCGGCGGGATATCAAGCCCGAGGATTTCAAAACCATCAACCTCGCCGATTGTAGTTGTTTCGTCCGTAACTTCCACATTAAACATAACTTTCTGTTTCCCGTTTTTTAAGACGCAAAACCTCGTCTTACCAGCTTTTAAGGGATGGACAAAAAGAGTATTCTTTTCATTCATTATTGTAAAAATCGGATAAACATCAATTATATCATTATGTTCAATACTAATATCAGATAATTTTCCGTCAGTAGAAATTACACAGTCCTCAAATGCCTGTGCTGGAAGAATTATTAAACATAATAAGAACAAAAATTTTTTCATTACCTGCCTAAGATTTTATTTGTCTCAACAAAATTAGCTTTCGGCATCGGAGCTCTCGGCGCAGTGCCGTACTTAATCTTCTGGTTTTTATCAATATAAGGAACTTTACCCGGATTTTTCATTATATCATTGAAATCGGATTGATTTTTGAATTTATCTTTCATCTCTCCCTCAAAAGGAGTTGTGTATTTGTAATAATCCGCAGGCAGAACAAAGCTGTCATTTTTAGAAACCCCGTTAAACGCAAGCGCCATTCCGTCTGAAAACAAGTTTGTAAGCAGTTTAATAAACCCCATTCCTCCGATAATTATAACAAGGAAAACCGCAAAGATTTTAGGCGCGGCGGCAATCGTCTGTTCCTGAACCTGCGTTACAGCCTGAATAATACCGACAACCAGACCGATTGCCGCTGCGGTCAGTACGCAGGGCATAGATATTGACAGCATTACCATAAAACCTTTTGCTAGATATTCAGTTAACATTTCCATTTTTTTAACCCTTTTAATTTTTGTCGTGTAATCCTGCTTTTTAAACTCGTGCGCAGCACTAGTTATAACTCTGCACCAGCCCTTGAACTATCAGGGCCCAGCCGTCTACCGCAATAAATATTAACAGCTTAAACGGAAGAGAAATAATTGTTGGCGACAGCATGAACATACCTAATGCAAGAAGTATGTTTGCAACAACAAGGTCAAGCACAATGAACGGAACAAACACAATAAACCCGATTTCAAATGCTGTTTTGAGTTCGCTCAAAATATACGCCGGAGCAACTTCCCAGATTGTAATCTCCTCCGGTGACTTCGGCGGAGTCTTGTGCTTAAGCTCGACAAAGAAAGCCAGATCAGTTTCTCTTGTCTGTTTCATCATAAATTCTTTAAGCGGTTTAGAGCCCTCATCAATAGCTGCAATGAGATTTTGATTTTTCTGGTAAGGAATTGACCCACGCTCATACATTTGTTGGAACACCCCTCCCATTGTATAAAAAGTCAAAATCATACATAAACCGATTGTAACAATTGCCGGCGGAACCTGAACGCCCATTGCTGTTTTAAGAAGTGAAAATACAATCGTAAATCTTAAAAAGCAGGTCATACAGCAAAAAACGAACGGCAGAAGCGAGAACAGCGACATTACCGTAAGCATTTGTAAAACCGGATTCATATCTTGTATTACTGAGTTCATAATTTCTCCTTCAGGGGTAAGTTTACCTCATTCTCTCTGCCAAATTTTTCAGCACAGAGTGTTCCGGCCTGCTTTGAGACAACAGACTTGATTTTATTCCAATATTTGATTTATCCATATAGCTTGACTTTGCTTTAGACAAATTTGCCATTGTCTCTTTGAAATCATTTGTCTCACAAACAGCCGGCTCAATTTCTTTCACTGCCGTTTCTAATTTTGAAATCAAAGTAGTATTTCCGACATCGCCTGCAATAAGGAACTTTTCTCTGCCGGTTGAAACAACGTATAAGGTCTTTCTCGGCGCAATCGTAAGAGAATCAATAACCTTAAGGTGCTTAGATTTCCCTGCACCGCCGAAGGAATTTGCATTCTTAAAAACAATAAGCGCAATCGCAATTACACCTATCATCGCAAGTGTATATACCATAAAATTTGCTAAATATCCCATGACACAATCCTCTATTTATTTTTTAACTCCGTTTTTTGTGAAGTCAAACTTTACTGGTTCTCTTCAACTTCAAAATCGCTGTAGTCGAAATCTTCTGCCGGAGCTTCATCATCCGGTGCAGCTTCCGTATGTTCATCAGCAGGCTCCGAAGAAGATGAGTCGTTAACCTTCTCTATTCTTACACCAAATCTGTCGTTGATAATAACTAGTTCGCCGGCTGCAACAACTTTTCCGCCGACTTTTAACGAAACTTTGTTATCATAAACAGAACACAAATCAACAATTAAGCCCTCTTCAATACTCTTAAGCTCGCCTAGAGTGACTTTTACTTTATCAAATTCAGCCGACATATCGACTTGAATACTATCCCATAAATTAGTATTTGTATTATCTTCCATACCATCTCCTCCGCCGGTATCATACGGTTCTATAATTTTAATATTAGGTTTGACCTGAAATTTTTGTACAATATTACTGCATACCAGAGTCATTTCTGAAGAGTTGCTGTTCTCAAAAACAACAATATCTCCAACATCAAGTTTTTTAATATCTGCAACCGGAAAGGTTGTAGTTCCCAAAACAAGATTTACATCAACAAGGCTGTTTGCAAAATCTTTATCCTCAAATCTCGGCTCTTTAGCTTCCAGAGTCTGAGGATTAAGGATTTCTTTAGGCACAGATATTATAAACTTTGCCGCCGTATCAGAAATTTCGCTCTTAACAAAATACGTAAGATGAAGTATTTCGTTATACCTTCTGTGCGGTTCAATCGTAAAATTAGGTGCCAGCGTTTCGTACAAAAAGTCATTGAATGATGTAATAATTCTAGCTTCGAGCTCTGAAACCTCTGAGAGATCAAACCTTCTGTTGTTTTTACCAAGAACTTTATCCAGAATTACATTTATAGCATCCTGTGAAATTCTTATATAAACATCGTTTTTAGCGTTTATCTTAACTTTCGTAACAAAAAAGGTTTCGTTCTGAGAAAGAACATTCATATTCGTACTTATTGAAGCGAGCTTGTATTCAAATCCGTCATAGAAAAATTCACTGCTGCAGTTTTTGACAACCGGAGTAAACACGGAATCGAACCATGCAAACTGTTTATATAATTCATCAAAAAATACTGAATTTATCATACTTACATTTCCCTAAGAAAAACGCTTATTATAGTCCTAACTTATCGTAGCTTATTCAGGGAAAAAACACATCAACTATTTAGAGGAACTCGTGGTAAATATATCAAAATTAGGGATTTCTGAGCACATACAATGTATACCGCCAAGACGGTTCGCCAGAACATCCATTATTACATTCCCCTTTGCAAATCCTCTTGAGAAAAATTCCTGCGCTTCTTCTCTTTTCCCGCCGGATACAAAGTAAATATCCGCAATATTTTCAATGTGCCCCCTCAAATCTTTTTCAAAGAGTGTTTCCAGATACTCAAGGTCAGGAGTTGAATGTTTCGTTGAATTAGTTATATATAACAGTTTGCCGTTTGAATTCTCAAAAGCTAATGCATTCATAAAATTAATATCATCTGCATATTTTCCAGCTATCTTAATCGGGTTAAACCCGAATTGCTTTAACTTTTGGCATCTTTCATCGCATGATTCACAAAAAGGATTTTCATTTTCATTTTTCATTTGACTTGTAATATAAGATTTCAATTTTTCATACGTTTCAGCAGAGTCAATAAATTTATCCCGCATCTTTTCAATATTTTTTAAAGAAGCCGAATAATCATTTACCAGAATATTCGGAAACCTTATAGGTCTAACGTATTCATCAAGGTCGCTTGTAAATTCGTTTATTACATAAATATTCTCAGGTTTTACATCAAAGAGCTCGCACAAATGCTTCTTTGTAGGAGTATCGCCAAACGTATCAAAAGACTTTTCATCGGTAATCGACATACTATTTATTAAAAGCCACTTTTCCCCTTCCGGTTTATAACCCAGATAATAATTGCCGCCTCTTGGCATATATCGTCCGGCATCAATTTTATAATCATTGAAAGGTGCGATATTGTTAAAAACAGGTTCTTTTGAATTCCATAGCAAAACCTTGCCGATTTTATTTTTTATAAAAGCTTTATTGTCTTGCGCCCATACCGAAAGTTTATTGTCTTTCTGTATTTTAGTATTCTGTTTTGTTGTTATTGAATGATTATTCTGGTTAACAAATAAATCAAATCCCTCTTTTGCAGATATTGATTTCATTTCTTTAAAAATCTGAAGCTCAGCAGGGCTTACAAGCCCTTGCATATAAATCCCTTTCAGAGGCATTACATCATAACCATTAAAAACAAGTTGTTTTCTGTTGCCAGCATTAATATTCATACAGATTTAAAACGCCTAAAAATATATTTTGCTAATTCAAATAAAAAAGAGCCGCTTTCGTGACTCTTTTTTATTAGCGGACGACGGGACTCGAACCCGCGACGTCAACCTTGGGAAGGTTGCATTCTACCACTGAATTACATCCGCATAGAATATAAATTAATTATAACTCCCCCAGAAATTTCATGCAATTAATCGATTAAATCTCTCATGATTTTACAAATCTGTTCCAACTTTTCCCTGTTGTCTTGAACTCTATTAAAAATGAGTATCTGCAGAAAGTTGCAAAAGAAGTTGACACATCAAAAAACAAGTTATGGGATTATTCAGGTTGTATGGCAGGGCAGAATTATCCTGGGAAGAAATTGGCAAAATAGGTTTAAAAAGTGCAAAAAACTTCGTAAAAGGGATGTTTTGCGATGAAAATGGTTTAAGCTTAACAAGAACTTTAACTACTGCAGGTACAATTGCAGGATTTGCTGCTGTTGCCGCAATTCCTGGAGTAGGCCCTGCTATAGCCTTAACCGGCGGAGGTGCTCTTGGTACATATACTGCTTACAAAGGCACAAGTAAAGTTCTTGAAGGAAAAAAAGAATATTGCAATGCAAAAACACACGAAGAAGCGGTTCAAGCGATGGAAAAAGCAATGGATGGCGGGGTTGAAACCGGCGTATCTATTTTGGCATTGCTGGGTATCAGACAATGCGCCGCCAAGATGAGTATAAAAGCTAAAACCGCTACAAAACCTCAATCAGGAGAACAAACTCCGGTACCAACGAATGAACAAATGCCGGTTTCACAAAAAACACACCAGCCACAAACCAAACCCGTTGAAAACATCAAAACTAACAATGTAGAAAAATTCTATAACAAAAGCGGTTCAATAACCAAAAAAGTTCGAACTGACATTAATGGCAAAAAAATGACAGTAGAATACAAGTACGATAAAGACGGTTTTAATATTATTAGTCAAACAGAAACTTGTAATTAACGGGTGAGATAAATATCTCACCCGTTAATTTTTTATTCAGATTTAAATTCTTTGCCCTGACGTTTGTAGAAATCTTCAATAAATCCGGTATTAAAGTTTCCGCTCATAAAGACTTCGTCTTCTACAATCTGCTGATGGAAAGGTATTGTAGTTTTAATACCTGTCACAACATACTCTTTCAATGCCTGATACATTCTGCGTCTGGCTTCGTTTCTATTTTCACCCCAGCAGATTAATTTTCCAATCATTGAATCATAATAAGGCGGAATTGAATATCCCGGATACACATGAGAATCAACTCTTATGCCAAATCCTCCCGGAGCAAAATATCCGTCAATTTTTCCAGGGCACGGCATAAAGTCATGATCAGGATCCTCAGCATTAATACGGCACTCAATTGCATGTCCCCTCAACAGTACATCGTCCTGAGTGTAACCAAGCTTCTTACCAGAAGCTACGAGTATCTGTTCTCTTACAATATCAATCTGAGAAATCATTTCAGTAACACAATGTTCAACCTGAACCCTTGTATTCATCTCCATAAAATACCATTTGCCGTCGTGGTCAAGAAGAAATTCGCAGGTTCCTGCACCTTCATATCCGATAGCCTTAGCAGCACGAACAGCAGCAGCACCCATTTCTTTTCTTGTCTTTTCGTCAATAGCCGGAGAAGGAGCTTCTTCCAAAAGTTTCTGATGACGTCTTTGAATTGAACAATCTCTTTCGCCAAGGTGAATTACGTTGCCAAATGAATCACCAAGTATTTGAACCTCAATATGTCTAGGATTTTCTAAGAATTTTTCTGCATAAATCCCCGGATTGCCAAAGAATTTTTCTGCTTCCATCTGGCAAAGGTTCATATTTGATTCTAACTCATCATCGCTTCGAACAATTCTCATACCCTTTCCGCCACCGCCGGCAGTAGCTTTCAGGATAATCGGATAACCTGCCTTATGAGCGAATTCTCTTGCCTGCTCTAATGATTCCAAAAGACCTGTACCCGGAGTTACAGGAACATCATTTTCAATCATTGTCTTTCTTGCAGTTGCCTTGTCGCCCATTTTTCTCATAGAGTCAGCAGAAGGCCCGATGAATTTTATACCGTGCTCGGTACAAATATCAACAAAATCTGCTCTTTCAGACATAAAACCGTACCCCGGATGAATTGCATCACATCCTGTCATTAACGCTGTAGAAATGATTGCAGGAATGCTTAAATAGCTCTGCGCACTAGGAGCAGGACCTATACAATATGCGTCTGTTGCAAGTCTTACATGAAGAGATTTTGCATCAGCCTGCGAATACACCGCAACAGTAGGGATACCAAGCTCCCTGCACGCTCTTATAACTCTTACTGCTATTTCACCTCTATTGGCTATTAATACTCTTTTAAACATATTTAATTCCCTATAGTTTAAAAGTTGAGACATAATCTGTTCTCAACTCCTAAACTTCTCAATCGTTAAACTCTATTCCACATACATTAAAACTTGACCGAATTCAATAGGGTCACCGTTTTTAACACAGATTTGAACAACTTTTCCAGCCTGTTCTGACTTAATTTCATTCATCAACTTCATTGCTTCAATAATACAAACAACGTCACCGACATTAACAGTAGACCCAACCTCGACAAACGGTGCAGCTTCCGGAGAAGATGCTGCATAGAAAGTACCTACCATCGGTGAAGTTATAGCTTTTCCTTTTGCTTCCGCAGGTTTTGCTTCAGCAGCTGGAGATGAAGCCGGTGCAGCAGCTGGGACAGCAGCAGGCATTGCTGCCGGTGCAGATGCTACCATATTAACTTCCGGTAAATCTTTTCTGATTGTAATTGCCTGTTCGCCGTCTTCCAGCGAAATTTCTGTCAAGCCGTTATCTGCAATTATTTTTGCTAATTTTTCTATATAATCTGATTCAAACTTCATAATCTTTTCCTTTTTAGTTTCTCGACTAAAGACGCTCTAGCATCTATCCAAATATTCGTTGCTTCTGGTGTCGACTCTGATTACATCACCGTTAGAAACAAAGAACGGAACCTGAACTACAGCACCTGTTTCAAGTGTAGCAGGTTTTGTACCGCCCTGAGCAGTATTGCCCTTTTCAGCCGGCGGAGTATCAACAACTTCCAACTCAACGTGTGCCGGAATATCAACACCAATAATTCTTGTATCATGTTTAAGAACCTGAACAATCATGTTTTCCTTAAGGTATTTTATACCATCGCCAACCTGATCTTCTGTCAATTGAATCTGTTCATAGGTTTCGTTATCCATCATAACGTAATCTTTGCCTTCTTTATATAAGTATTGCATTTCTCTACGGTCAAGCATGGCTTTAGCTACTTTTTCACCGGCTCTAAAAGTTTTTTCTATAACGTTTCCGCTTTCTACGTTTTTAAGCTTAGTTCTAACGAAAGCTGCACCTTTACCAGGTTTTACGTGTAAAAATTCAACAACGCTCCACAAGCCGTTATCAAGCTCAAGTGTCAAGCCATTCTTTAAATCGTTTACTGAAATCATACGCGCTCCTTATTATAATGTTTATACTATTCATTTTCCTAAAGGATAACATAAACCAAGACGTCACGCAACGGGTATACTAAATACATACTCTTTCGACCAGTAAGCTTAGATTTTTTAAAAAATCTTTACATTTTATTTTTTTTGATTAAAATAAAAGAACACCTCTTTAGAGGGGAGGATTTATACACTACCCGAAAGGATATACATAAAATGATTAGCAGTATTTCACCATTGCTGTCTAAATTTGTCAGCGCACAGGGGCATACAAATCCGCTGAAAAAAGCTTTAAAATATAAATTCAACGCAAAAGTACACGATTCCCACACAAATCTGCTGAACTTTACAAAGGACAGTACTCCGAATTATATTATCAAGAAATAATTTTTTATTCTTCTTCGAGGCTCAGCACAGCCATGAAAGCTTCCTGCGGAACTTCTACGCGTCCGATAGCTTTCATACGCTTTTTACCTTTTTTCTGTTTTTCAAGAAGCTTGCGTTTACGTGTAATATCACCGCCGTAACACTTATCAAGAACACTTTTTCTAAGAGCTTTGATATTTGTTCTTGCGATTACTCTTCCGCCGATTGCAGCCTGAATAGGAACTTCAAACATCTGGCGAGGAATAATTGTTTTCAATTTTTCCGTAAGTTTTTGCCCAATATAATATGCATTATCCTCATGACATATTACAGAAAGAGCATCAACCACTTCTCCTGCAAGCATAACATCAAGTTTGATAAGTTTTGAGCGTTTGTAATCTTCAAATTCGTAATCTAAACTTGCATATCCTTTTGAACGCGATTTAAGCTGGTCGTAGAAGTCTGTAATAACTTCACTAAGCGGTAAATGATAAATCAAATCAACACGAACTTTATCAAGATAGTTCATGTTAATAAAAATACCGCGTTTTGTCTGGCACAAATCCATTAGTGTACCTACATAATCGTTTGGAGTAATAATAGAAACTTTCACATACGGTTCTTCTATATAATCACGATATTGCGCAGCAGGAAGGTTAGCAGGGTTGTCGATTTCCACAACCTCGCCGTTAGTCTTATGCACCTTATAAACTACAGATGGCGCAGTAGTTACGATAGAAAGATCATATTCCCTTTCCAGTCTTTCCTGTGCAATTTCCATATGCAGCATCCCTAAGAAACCGCATCTAAATCCAAATCCGAGAGCGCTTGATGTTTCCGGCTCAAAAGTAATAGAGCTGTCGCTCAGCTTAAGTTTTTCCAGAGCTTCTTTGAGTTCATGATAGTCCTCATTATCAACAGGATAAAGTCCTGAGAACACCATAGGAAGAGCTTCCTTGTAACCCGGTAAAGGCTCTGATGCAGGGGCATCAACATGAGTTACTGTATCGCCTACAAATCGCGTAATTTCTTTGATTGAACCTGCGAAATATCCTACATCACCGCAAACAAGCTCTTCTACCTGAACCCTGTGCGGTGTGAGATATCCAAGTTCGACAATTTCATACTCTTTTCCGGAAGCCATAAACTTTACTTTATCCCCGAGTTTCATTTTTCCGTCCATAATTTTAAAGAAACATAATGTTCCAAGATACGGGTCGTATGCACTGTCAAAAACGAGTGCACGTAAAGGTTTTTCGCTTGTATCTGCAGGAGGTGGTACAAATTTTACAATTGCTTCAAGAACTTCGCCTATGTTAAGCCCTGTTTTTGCACTCACAGGAATTGCCATTGAGGTATCAATTCCGAGAATTTCCTCAATCTCTTCCTTAACTCTGTCCACATCGGCAGAAGGAAGGTCAATCTTGTTAATAACCGGAATAATTTCCAAATTCTGTTCGATTGCCATATAAACATTAGCAAGCGTTTGAGCTTCAACACCCTGCGTTGCGTCCACTATCAAAAGTGCACCTTCGCACGCAGCGAGCGAACGTGAAACTTCGTATGAGAAATCAACGTGACCCGGGGTATCAATAAGGTTAAAGATATAATCTTTTCCATCTTTAGCCCTGTAATTCATTCTTGCGGCATTCAGCTTAATTGTAATTCCGCGTTCGCGTTCGATATCCATTGTATCCAAAAGCTGCGCCTGCATGTCGCGTTCTGCGATTGTACCTGTTGCTTCCAGCAATCTATCGGCTAAAGTTGATTTTCCGTGGTCTATATGTGCAATAATGCAAAAATTTCTTACATTGTCCCTGTATTTCATAATGGAATTATTATAAATGAAAGAGATTTAGACTTCAACAACTGCTTTTTCAAAAATATCAATAAAATCAAACTTATTTGTGTCAAATACACCTTTGTCAGTCACTTTCAATTCAGGAATTACAGGCAATGACAAAAATCCCATAGTCATAAACGGGTCTTCAATCTTGCAGCCTATTGAATGCGCAGTCTTATTGAGTTCTTCACACTTATTTACAACGTAATCAAAATCCCTGTCTGACATCAAACCGGCTATCGGAAGCGGTAGTTCAGAGATAACCTCTCCGTCTTTTACAACTACTTTACCGCCTTTGCACTTAATCAATGCAACCGCTGCAGCATACATATCAGCATCGTTTGTACCGATAACAATCATATTATGAGAATCGTGAGCAACCGTAGAGGCAATTGCGCCGCATTTCAGATTAAACCCTTTAACAAACCCTTTACCGATATTTCCTGTAGCTCTGTGTCTTTCTATTACACATATTTTCAAAGTATCGTTATCAACATTGCTTACTGCATTTCCATCTTCAATCTTAACTTCCGAAACTACAGATTTTGTAATCAGCTGATGCGGAATAACTTCTAATGCAGTTACTTTTGAGCCTTTAGCTTCAATTCTGAAATCCTCAGGCGTAATCCATCTTACATTAACCGAGTTTCTCACTGCAAGTGCTTCATTTTCAGGAAGCTCTGCAATTAACCTTCCATTCTCTGCTGCAACAACACCATTTTTAATAACCAAATCAGGTTTGAAGCTCTTAAGGTCAGGCAGAATAAGCAAATCAGCTTTATACCCCGGTGCTACTGCACCTAGATTATTCAAGCCAAAATATTCTGCTGTGTTTAAACTTGCTATCTGTACAGCTTTTACAGGGTCAACTCCGGCTTCTACAGCACGTCTTACCATCCCGTTTATATGTTCTTTTAAATCAGCAGGGTGTCTGTCATCAGTCACAAAAATACACTTTCTGGTATTACACGTTTTCAAGACAGGCATCAAAGCATCCAAATCCTTCGCGGCTGTACCTTCTCTAATCATAACGTACATACCGAGCCTTAGTTTTTCGATTGCCTCGTCAGGTGTCGTGCATTCGTGGTCAGACTTAACTCCGCTGGCAATATACGCGCATAAATCCTTACCGTGCAGATAAGGTGCATGTCCATCTATACATTTACCGCTTGATTTAGCAAGTTCTAATTTTGCCATAACATTGTTGTCCTGATTTAATACCCCCGGGAAGTTCATCATTTCTGCAAGCCCGAGCACCCACGGTTTATCAATCAAAAGTGACAAATCATAGCTGTTGAGGTCAAACCCTGATGTTTCAAACGGAGTTGCAGGAACACAGGACGGAAGCATTGTATACACATCCAGAGGCAGATTTTTAACAGCCTCGTGCATAAAGCTTATGCCGTGGAGTCCCAGAACATTTGAAATTTCATGCGGGTCAATAATTACTGTTGTAGTGCCTGCAGGAAGTGCAACTTTTGCAAACTCAGAAGGAAGCATCATTGTGCTTTCAAGATGAACGTGACCGTCTATGAATGACGGAGTTACGTAAGCACCGTTGACATCAATCTCTTTTTCGCCGGAATAGTTTTCGCCGATACCGGCTATAATTCCGTCAACAATTGCAATATCAGCCTTATGAATTTCTTCTGAGAGAACATTTACGATATTTGCATTTTTGATAACTAAATCTGCTTTTTCAAATCCGCGTGCAACATTAATTATATTTGACATATCAAATCCTTATATTCAAGAAGTTTTGACAAATCTTCAGTTTTCAAAACCTCATCAATCTTGTCCTTAAAATTTTCCGCTCCGTCAGTTTTCATACCCGCAGGGATAAGAATATCAGTATTCTTTTTTGAGTTTACAAACCCCTTATTGATAGTCAGAAACTCTTTGTACATTTCTAAAATCTTTACATCGTTCGGATTAATTTCATAATCCATTCCAAGGAAGTATTTCATATCTTTTGGCAGAAGTTCAAGGAATTTAATCATAAAATCAACATCGGAAACATTTTCTTCTTCATTATACTCGCCGCCCAGACAATTATTGTTAAGAATATCCTGCTCCGGCTGTGTTTTAATATAAGCAGCCCACATAAGACAGCCAACATAAAAACCAAGATTATTATTAAAAAGTTCCAAAAATTTTTTATAATACTGTCTGAATTTCATTTTTCTCTGAGAGAGATTTTTAAACCTGTTAATATCCATATAAAGATATTCGACTGTACCTCTAAACGCCAGAATATACGGTGCAAATCCCGGATCAAACTCTAAACCTTTAACTTCTGTTTTCATAAATATTTTCCCTTTAATATTTATATTATTTTAGCACAAAATTTTAACTTAAAATATTCAACAGCTCTTTTTCTTTTTTGTTCAGCCCTTCAAAAACTTCTTTGGTCAACAGCTCGTTTCTTACTTCATCATTCATTTTATTAAATGAATCCTTCGCATATTTAGAAAGATTATCAACGACTTCTTTATATGCTTTAGGTATTTTTTTGTTGCATAAGAGCAGCGGGTTTTTGGAATGCATAAATTCGTGCATAATTGTATGTTCCGGTTTGTCTGTTGAATACATTTTTAATGCATACCACAAATTTTCAGCGAGAAATATATCTACTTCTTTTGTTTTTTGGGGAAGACTTTTAAATATTTTATAGTGGGTCTTTCGTGAAGGTTCAGCCATAATATAAACTGTTGTTTTCAAATCACTGCCCAGACGGTTAACCCCATTCACCAGACCTTGAAAAGAATAAGGAGTTACGACAATATTATGCGGAATCGGCAGTTTTTTCTGTTTTGCAATTTCAAGGGCATTTTTGACTTTTTCGGCTGACTCTGCATTTTCAAGGTGAATGTAGTCAAACTTATACTGTTGTTTCAAAAATCTTTCCAGCTTCCTGACTTCCGGGGCTTCTGTTTCTGGAATTATTAATTTTGTAAATTTTAAGAATTTATCAGCACAAGTTTGTAATTCATTATAAGCTGCTTGTACGTATCTCAAGTCTTTGTTCTTCGTTTTATCAAAATAAACAAAACTATACTTTGTATTTCCGATTTTCTGATTAAATCTGCTCAGAAATGAGGCGAAAGTCTGAGCATCAGCTTCCAGATTTCCTGTCGGATTAAAGTTTTTTATTTCTTCTGCAAGATTTTTATCCTGTAAATCTTTCTTTGCAAAATTGTACAATCCGGTTTTTCTTGAGTTAAAAATCTGAGCAAATTTTGTAATCGACATGCCGCTTTGAATGATTTGTGTTACCTGATTGAGCTCGTTTACAAGCGGCGTAATATTACATTCCCTGGCTCCGTTTTGCATGAAGTAACTAAGGCTCTCTGCAATAATGTCTTTTGAAGACTCACCCTTTTGAACAACATCCCCCCTAAGACTCATAGAAAGTTTGTTTATTTCCTCATAATCCGGATTTGTTTTCCTGAGAGCACTGAAAATCTTCGCCTGACCTTCAGGCGTAAATTTACGCATTGTATTTAATAGTAATTTAATATTTCCCATCTTATATATTAAAATTTGCCTGTTACATCAATACAGTTTTTACGATTTCATCCGCGCTTATGTTTAAACATTTCAAACTTTCACATGTTGTCTGCCGTTTTTCCCACAGGCAAGGACGCAGAGGACAATCACATTTTGCCTTAATCGGAATAACTTTCCCGTTATCAGGAATTAATTTTTTATCATCTGTTGAGCCGAAAATCACATAAGTTTTTACCCCGAGAGCAGCTGCAACATGCAAAGGTGCAGAGTCAGAGCATAGAAATATTTCCGCAGAAGAAATCATTTCTGCAAGCTCTTTCAGGTTACGGGTTTTGCCGTACATATTCAAATACTTTTCACAGGGCACAATACGTTCTATAGTTTCAATAACCTGCTTATCATCAGGGCCGCCAACAAGCACAACTTTTTTACCCGCATCTGCAAGTTTTTCCACAACCTCTGCCCACTTCTCAGCAGGAATAGTCTTTATCATACCTTTTTTAACACTCAAAAGACTTACACCAGGATGAATTAAAACAGTATCCGGCTCCGTTTTCCGCGGTTCAATATTAATCTCCGGAAGCTCTGTTATATTATCTGTCAAAGGCTTAACCAAATCGTGATACATCTTTGCTGCATACTGGTTTTTGTTTAACTGGACTGCATGAGTCAAAAGTTTTTCGCTTAGTCTGCCGGAGTTGTAACCGATGCGTTCCTTTATAAATGTCATAAATAAAAAGATTGAAATAAATTTGTTTGAACCTGATGAAATAACTATATCAAACTTTTTAGTCCAAATCCTCCGCAGAAGATTGAAAAGTTCAATATATTTATTTCTGCCTTTTATATCTGCAAACAGAGTTTCATCAATAATATCCGTAAGGCTCAAAATTCCCTTGCTTCTCGGTTCGAGCGCAAGTGTGATTTCAGAGTCCGGAAACTCTTTTTTGGTAGAAATAATCGTTGGCAAAAATAAAATCTCATCTCCGAGGCCGCCAAAATTTATAAACAAAATCTTCTTTTTCATATAATCGTTTTACTTTAAAAATATTTACGTTTCAATAATTGATTTTAACATGTGCTTAAAATATAATTTTTAATGGGGTAATTCAGAGAACGTTTAAAATGAAGATAGCAAATAACAACGAAAATCAAGAAGAAGAATACAAAGCATTTTTAAAAAACATTCGTGCAGAAAAAGAAGAAAGTTCTAATTTTACCAAACTTCTTTTCACAGTAGTTCTTGCTGTTTTATGTGCGGTTATAGTCTGTGTAACTGTTGTTGAAAACAGTTATATACTTGACAAAATAAGTACCGAACAGGCTGACAATGCAAGCGGATTTTTTAAGTTTTATAAAAAAGAAAAAAAGAATTTTGAAACCCCGTTTTCTCCAAGAAGACAGAACATTTTGCTGCTCGGCGTTGATTCTAACGGTGAAGGTTCTGATATCTGGGAAGGAACACGTTCAGATACAATTATTATAGTTAATATTGACCCGAAAACACATTCTATAAATGCAATATCCATCCCGCGCGACAGCAAAGTTTACCTCCCTGATAACAAAGGCGTTCAAAAGATTAACTCTGCTCACGCTCTGGGAGGCATAAACCTTGTTAAAAAGACTCTTAAAGAAACTTTTGGAATAAAGATTGATAAATATATAATCGTACATGATGAAGCAGTTGAAAAAGTAGTTGATGCATTAGGCGGTATTCCGATTTATGTCGAAAAACCAATGAAGTATCATGATTATGCAGGCAAGCTTCATATTAATTTAGACAAAGGCAACACCGTTCTAAACGGAAAGCAGGCTGTAGGTTACCTAAGATACAGAAAAGACGGTCTTGGTGATATTGGAAGAACACAGCGCCAGCAATGGTTTATGAGAAGTTTATTTGAAAAACTTCATTCACCTCAGGTCATTACAAAAATTCCGGAAGTGCTAAATGTTTGCAATACATATATTAAAACTGATATGAGTTTCTATGAACTCTCACAGTACGCTGCTTTTGCAAGAAGCGTTGATGAAAATAAGATAGAAATTGCGACTCTTCCTGGTGCACCAAACCAGAGAGGATATATAAGCTATTGGATTTTAGATCCGAAAAAAACGCAGGAAGTTATAAACAGAATGATTTATAGAGATAAACCTACGCTTGACGGTACAAAATTCAAGGCTGGAATTATGTATTCTCCGAGAAAGGAAGAAGAAGCTCAGGCTATGAAAGAAAAATTAAGCGAGCTTGGTTTTGAAGTTAATATGCTGAAGATAACGCACCTTTCACATACAAGGTTTGTTGCCAATAAAAATGATGTAACTATTGATTTCTTAAACTGGCTTCAGAAGAAAATGCCCGAACTTAACAATATGCAGTTCATTTATGACCCTACTGAAACTTTCTCTGTAGGAAGTGATTTTACTATTGTTCTGGCAGAGGGTTAGAGAACTGGCGTTCCATTTCTCTAACTTCATCCTCAATATCATACTGTTCTCTAAATATTTTGAGCAGGTTTCTTTCGCGCTCATAATCATAATTTTCTTTAAGCCATTCTACAATTTGAGATTTTGGATAATAGTCTGCAAACCTTATTTTTACTTTATCAAAATGGTCTGCTGAAATTGCAGTCATATCTTCAAAATCAGGTACATTATTTATACCCAGCTCCTTTGCCAGAAGTGCCGGATACCAGGAAATCATTCTTCCAAATTCAACACTGTGTTCGTCATACGGGAACAGGTCTACAAAATCTTTTTTCAATAGCTCTTTGACTTTATCATACCCCTGCTGTGCCTTAAGTTTTTTAATCTTATTCAAGCTTCTGGCAAGCTTTGCTGCAGCTCGGCGTTCCTCCATAGAAACAGCATTCAATTCTTTTCCCTGTAACATAAAACCTTGGATTTTAACAGCAGATTTATTTTCTTTGAGCAATCTTATATTACCGTCTAAAATCCCCGCAAACTTTGTCCACAGAGCTCTTAGTTTTGCATCTTTAATATATTTCTTATTATAAATACATCCTCCGGATTCTATGCTTATCCCGCGGATTATATTAGGGTCGGTATTATACACGAAAGCCCGCTCTGCAAGAAAAGTGCCCAGTTCAGTTTTTTTAGGGTGGTTCTCATCAATAAATTTTGAAAGAATGTATCCGCCTGCATCATACATTCCGGAAAGATTTGCAAGAAAGGGTTTTACAAATCGGCCATGTGATCCCCTTTTAAAAAGGGTAAATAAACTCTGTGGTTCGTTCCCTTTCCCGTGCCCTCTGCAAAAATAATCACTGAATAAACGATTAGCAGATTTTTCGCTCTTAAAAGTAGAAACTGCATATGAATATTTTCCTACATCGAGCCTCTGACAATGTTTTAATGAGCCGCTCCCAACATAAGTAATATCAATATCCTTACGCTTCAGAATTTTTTGTAAAGATTGAAGCAGTGCTGACTGAGCCTGTTTTAAATTTTCTAACTTATCTACCTTTCCGGTATACCTGTTTGAAATATCTTCAATTTCTATAGAAAATTTCTCAAACACATCACAGGCACTGCGGGTAATATCCGAAATCTTATCTTTTTCAATACGCTTAATCCAATCATACGGAAGTGAACCAATGCGCCTTTCGCCATCCGGTATTTTCGCTCTGAATCGATTTAGTTTTTCAGCTGTAATATACTCTTTCTTTATTGTACGTAAATGTAAAATCTTTTCCGTGGAAACCATTGCTATTTAAATTCCAAGTTCGTGGTAAAATCTATAATATAATAAAAATACAGGAGAGCAAATATGTTAGACTTAATCAAATCACGCAAGAGTGTTAGAAAATATTCAGAAAAACACATTTCTGATGAAGATTTAAGAAAAATTCTTGAAGCAGGCAGGCTTGCTCCTTCATGGATGAATGTTCAATCGTGGAAATTTATCCTGATTAAGTCTGAAGAAAATAAAGAGCTTCTATCTAAACTTTCTCTCGGGCAGGCTCATGTCAAAAACGCCGATGCTCTTATCGTCTGTGTCGCAGATGTTAATGCGTGGGAAGAAGCAAAAATCACCCATATTAAAAATCCGGGGTTAAATCCGGCGCTGCAGGGAGAAAACGGCCTGCTCATAAGAACAATGGAACAGGTAATCTATCCGATTTCTTATATGATGCTGGAGGCTGAATCACTTGGAATTAAATCCTGCATAATAGGTGCTATGGGAAATGAAATTACGGGTATTGAACAAGATACATACCACGAAGTCAAACAGAAATTGGGTCTGGGAGATGGGCAGATACTCTCCACAATTATCACTCTCGGCTACGAAGCTGAAGAAAGCGCAACGACCAAAATACGCAAAGATTTTGATGATGTTATTTCACTCGAAAAACTCGAATCTAAATTTTAATCCAAATCAGGGTCGCCATTCATTAACTTAAGTATTTCAACAACTTTTGGCATCTGGCAGTCAAAAGAATAATGAGCTTTTCTGATTGAACATTCGCTGCAATTTCCGTTAAGCTTGTAGCATTCAATAGCCTGTTCAGTCCAATTTTTTGTTATTGAGCCGGAAATAAGTGATGGCTGCTTGATTAGAACTTGGTTTAACATTTATACACTCTCCCACAAATAACATAATAGTGCTTAAAAAAATTTTTAGCATCATATATTTGTAGGATTTACAGAAAAAAGCGTATCAATATATCTGCGCGCAATAGTAATTTTTTCATCCATATCAAAAGGCATTGCGCCTATTTGCTCCATTTTATTGATAATTTCAAATAAAGGAGTTTTTATCTGGCATTTTCTTAAAGCAATCTCCCAGTTTCTGCAATCCTCTTTTGAATCAGCATGGAGCAAGTCAGCGTACATGCCGGCGATTAAAGTCTTTTTAAAAATCTTTCTTACAAGTTTAACTTTTTCTCCAGCATCAGGAGCTTCCCTATCTTTTGTCGCTCTATTAATAAAGACTTCCAGAAGTTTTGCTGTTGTATTGGCATAAGGTTTATCACAAAGTGTTTCAATCTCATCTACAAGCAGAAGAGATTTTTTGCCGTAAACAATATTGTTCGGATTGAGAGAATCAAAAAGCCCGAAACTTCGCGGCCCAAAACGCATTTCGTTTAATATGGCAAGATCTCTGGCAATTTGATTATAATTGTATTGTGAAATTGAAGCAAACTTTGGCAGATATTTTTCAATATAATATTTTTTTTGCTGGTGCTCGCTCATAGTTTTACTTAAATGTTCCGGAATACCGGCCGGCATCTGAAAACCTATATTGTGAAGTATTTGAAATTTTCCCGCCTGAAGTATAGGTTCGCCATAATAATTTCTCATTCTGCTAAAAATACCTTTACCCCACTCAAATCCCTCACCGAGAGTTGAAGGAGTAATTTGAGTATTGACCGGAACACGGGCTGCATATTTAGTCGTAATTTTATACACTGCATTGTGAGTGCCTTCTTCTATAAATCTTGACGGAATTAAGATATCCTGAAGAACATTTTTTATTTTTTCGATAATAAGGTTTTTCTCTTTTTCGGAAATTTCAGGTTTTCCTACAACATTATCCAGAACTTTTTCCAGCTCCCTTGACCTGCCTTTGAACGAAGGACAGAAAACACTGTCTACGTATTTTTCTACCTCAGGTATCCGCTTTGAAAGTCTTGGGTTTCTGCCGCGTATAATCTCAAGGTTCTGAATAAAATCATCAACATCTTCATTAATTTCAGCATTTTTAAAAACACCGTCCCAGACCACTCTATCCCTTTCCCTTGTATCATAAGGAAGGTTTGCTTTCTCCGATGCGATAAGTATTTTACGCAATATTTGCTTTGCTTCTTCCGTATTATCACCGTAGCTTCTAATACTATCAAGACTGGATATCTTATAGAGCATAAGCTCCATCAGCTTACCAACAGAGTTAGTTTCGCTCATATTGATTGAATTTATCTCGTCGGTAAGTTTTAATTCATCCCCGGCAAGAAGAATATTTCCAGGATTTTTTGAGTCAAAAGTACAATATTCACACGCAGAATATTTCATTTTATTTAAGCGTGCAAAATCCTCTGCAACTGCGTCGTAGCTTTTTTGAGGAACTTTTGCAAACAAAGGAAGATATTCTTTCTGATAATATTTATAAATTTCTTCAAGACTTTTCAAATCTTTCAGCTTTTCAGGAGGGACTCCCGCAGGAGTGTGTTTGCCAAGATTTCTCAAAATCTTCAAGTCGCCAATTTGTAGAACTTCTTCTCCATAATAAGTTTTTAAGTTTTTGAAAATATTTTTTCCTTTTTTTATTACTAAATCCGAAGTTTCCAGTGAAGGTTTAGCATAATTGTTAATCTTCATAGCAAAATTTTTATCAATTTGATAGACCGTTCCGTTAAATCCACGCCCCATAAAGTTTTTCGGCTTAATAATTTCTTTTATCGCAAGTCTAAGCTTCTCAATAAGGTTATTTCTGGCAGTTTCAGATATAGTTTCTTTCTGGAAAACATCTCCCACAGCTTTTCCAAAATCACCTGAAGCGCTCTGGAATACAGGCTTTTTCATCGGATAAGTATAACTATAATTATTTTGCAGGGTAACTTTCATATACTAGTAAAAACCGGTGAAAAAATTTATTGCCATGCCGGAAACAATACTTATCAAAAGAAGTATAAAAATAATTCTTAAGGTATCTTTAAAATCATTATTTTTAAGCAGAACCAGAAGCCCCAGCCCTGAATTTGCAAGCAGACCGCTTATAACAGCCCCAAATGAAATAGTTCCTTTTATAAGCATCATTGTTAATCCGATTGATATAGCACAATTAGGAATAAGCCCTACTAACGCAGCTGCAGCAGGCTGTATAAATTTTCCGCCGTTTATTAATCGCGTTATTTCAACATTAGAAAGGCAATAGTTTAAAATTAAGGTTATAACTAATATAAACCCCCAAATATTTATTGTATGCAAAATCGGGTGTATAATGAGCTCACGCTTGCTTCCGTGTTCAATATCATGATGACAGCAGCCGACTTCTGTTTGATTTACAGCACTATCTGCAACAGTTTGAATTCTGTTACCCAAAACAAAGTCTATAAAATATCCCATCAAAACTGCAATAAACAGCTTTATCCCGACAATTGGGATTATCATATATGCTTTGGAAGGCGTTGCAAGTAATATCGGTATAGTTTCATCAGAAGTCGAAAGATAAACCGCAATGAGCGTTCCTATTGAAATAATACGCTTTACATAGAGGCTGCTTGCGATTACCGAAAACCCGCACTGTGGAAATATCGCAGCCAATGCCCCGACAAGAACAGCACCTCTGCCGGTCTTCTTTAAGGCCGAGTTAATTTTATCCGCATAATAAAATTCCAAAATCTCTATCAACAGAAAGACAAAAAACAAAAAAGGTATTAAATGTATACTGTCGCATATTGCATCAAGAGCCCAGTCTGCAAGCGGAAGCTTTTCAATGAAATTATCCACCGGTGCAAATATAAATTCATTCAGGCTATTTATTTTTGTTAAGATCTGTATTAACATAATGTAATTAAACAACTAATTTATTTCTCAGTCAATCAGGGAGAATTAATTTATGAATACTATCAATATTGATAAAGAAAAATGTATACACTGCGGTCTTTGCATAAGTGACTGCGTTTCTAAATGTATAAGTTTTGACGATGAAAAATTTCCAAAGATGGACGATGAAAGCCGCTGCCTTCAATGCCAGCACTGTCTTGCAATCTGCCCGACCGGAGCACTTTCGTTTAACGGCAGGAATCCTGAAAACAGCGAGTCTGTAAACTATGACGACCTTTTAACACTTATTAAATCAAGAAGAAGTGTAAGACAATATAAAGACGAAGAAATTCCGGAAGATACAATGAATAAGCTGAAAGAAATGCTTCCATATATTCCGACAGGATGTAACTCACACGCTCTTCATTTTTCTATTGTTGAAAAAAAATCAGCAATGGACGAACTTCGCAAAAAAGTCAATGATAAAGTTATAAAAATTTTAACAAGTCAGGCGTTTTCTCCGCTTGTTAACAAATTTGAACGTTACAAAAACGCTTTTTTGGCAGGCGAAGATGTAATTTTTCGCGGAGCACCTCATATGGTTGTAGTTTCCAGTCCGATTAATGCTCCTTGTGCCTCTGTTGACCCGATTATTGCACTAAGTTATATAGAGCTTTATGCTCAGCATCTCGGAGTTGGAACCTGCTGGTGCGGATATGCAGAACTTTGTATTAAACTGATGCCGGAAATCTGCGAAATGCTTGAAATCCCTGCCGGCTATACACCTGTTTATGTAATGCTTCTTGGAATTCCTAAGGTCGAATACAAAAGAACAATACAGCCGGAACCTTACGAAATTTCTTCTATAAAAGAGTTTCACAAAAAAGACTCCTGTTTCTTTTGTAAAGCAAAAAGATTAATAACAAATTTCCTCAGATAAGATTATACTTATATTCCACTTCATACAAAAACAAAATTTTGCAATTTAACCACAAGTTCAAAAATTTTGCTGTATTTATAATGCAAAGTAATTAGTAAAAATGCTACTTTATATCATTCTTATTTTTCAGGATAAACCATACAATTATTATATGGATGTAAAGAAGGAACTTGGATTAAAGATTAAAAGATTAAGGCAAAAAGAAGGTTTAACGCAGGAACAATTTGCTGAAAAGCTTAACATTGCAACAAGAACTCTCGCCGGTATTGAAATAGGAGAAAGCTTCGTTTCAGCTCAAACTATTGAAAATATACTAAATTATACAAATATATCATTTGAAGACTTCTTTATCTCAAGCCATCTTAGACCAACAGAAGACTTACTCAATGATATTTATATCTATCTGGAAAAAATTAAAAATGATAGAGATAAGGTCGAAAATATTTACAAGGTCATAAAAGCCCTTTCAAACGAATAAAATTATTAAGTTTTATTAAGCTCTATAATGCAGTAATTGCGCGTATTATATATATTTTATGCAATTTTGTCACATAAAATAGGGCAATTTTTGAATTCAAATTATCTTTATATATACATAACACGAGTATAAAAAGAGATAAGGAGAATTTATTATGACAACTTACACAATCCAGGCAGGCGACAATTTAAGCAAAATTGCAAAGGCACACAACACAACAGTAGAAAAACTTGCGAAGCTGAACAATATTACTGACCCTAACAGAATTACTGCAGGCGCTACATTGATTTTTGAAAAACCTCAACCTCCTGTAAGCCGTACTACAGCAACAGAAAAAGAAAATATCGGATTTGATACATTCACAAGAACATCAGAAAAGACAAATAACGGGGGGTCAGATTATTCTCCGCTTCTCTACGGTGCAGGAGCTCTTGCACTCTGGGAAGGCGGCAAATATGTTGCACCAAAAGTTAAAAACGCAGCAGGTACGGTTAAAGCATACGGCTGGTATGGAAAGGAGAACGCTAAACAGTTTTTGAACGGTGCTACACAAAAAAGTAAAAAGACAGCACAGGCAGTTAGAAATTTTGTTACACAAAAAACTAAACATGCTGCAAAATCCGCAGAATTACATTACGCTTTCGGCAAAGACGCAGTAAAACAGGAAGCTAGAAAAGCCGTACAGAAAGGTAAAACAGCAGCAAGGTACACAAGATTTGTCGGTAACACAAAAGTTGCGCCTAAATTAATCAAGGGTGCAGGCAGATTTGCCGGCCCTCTGGCAGCTGTTTATGGAGCAATCGAAGTCAAAAAAGCTTATGACGAAGGCGGAGAAAAGGCTGCTGTAAAACAAGCAATCAAAACCGGAGGAGGCATTGCAGGTGGCTGGGCAGGCGCTAAAGCCGGAGCTGCAATAGGAAGTTTTGCTGGACCGATAGGAACTGTAGCAGGTGGTATTATCGGCGGTGTTGCCGGTTATCTGCTCGGTGAAAAATTATTCTCATAAGACTTGTGCGGCGAAGCAATAACTTCGCCGCCTATTTTATTCAAAAAACTGTTTATTCATCTTATCGATTGTTTTTCTGTAATCTTTATCAACCGGTATTGCGCGTGCTCCGGCAATCGCATCAAGAAAAACTTTGTTATCAATCTTTTGGGAAGTTTCAATCCTTGCAGGTACAACAAGTCCTGTATTTAGAAAATATTCGCTGCTTTTCGGCGAAGATAGATAGTTAACAAACTTTTTCGCCTGCTCTTTATGCTTAGAATCAGCAGAAATAGCCCAGCCCGAAGCATCGAGCGGAACAATTCCCGGAAAAGTTATCACATCCCAGTCGAAATCTGCCTTTTCACTAATTTTTGGATACATCCACCTGCCGGATAAATAAAGTCCGATTTTTCCATCTAAAAACATCTGAGCCTGAGTTAAGCTTCCAATATCCGCCGGAGTTGGAGCAAAACGACCTTCAAGATTTTTATAAAACTGCAAAGATTTATCAGGATTGTAAATATCTTCACCCATTGTCATTACATAAGGAAACATATAATAAACATTACGCTCATAGCTCACACCATACTCCGGTGCGGATTTCAAAACCTGCATGAACTCATCTAAATTTACAGGAGTTGTACTGATTAAATCACGATTCCTATAAAATACAAGCGTAGAAACATCTCTCGGTATTGCAAGGAGTCTGCCATTATAACTCAATGCTCTTAAGCTCTCCGGATAATAGCTGTTTTTCGCTGCAAAATTTGATAAATCTTCAAGTCTGGATGCGTATACAGGCAGGTACAAATTATTAATAAATATTACATCAGGCGCCTGAGATGAAGCAAATAACAAATGAATTTTCTGAAAATAATTCTGCGGAATGTGAAGAAAATTTACTTTTATATCAGGATTTTCATGCTCGAAATCCGAAATTATTTTATTAATAATCCGTACTTCTGTAACAGACCCCCACGAAGAAAATGTTATTTCTTCCTTTGTTTTCTTTTCACAGGCGCATAAAATAAATGGAATTAAAAGCAGGATTAGCAGTTTTTTTAGCATAAATCCATTACAAACTCCATATCATCCTTTTTAACATTCATAATAAACTTATGTATGCCTATCCGAACAATGTAACGAACCGTTCCGTCATCCAGTTTCTCACTTATTCTGGATTGTAATTTTTCAACATTGAGTTTCTCATAATGTTTAATCTTGAATACTCTATCGCCTACAAACCCGATAATACAGTATCCCTGCTCATTTTTAGCAAGATAGCAGCCCATTTTATCTGTGAAATAAGATACGTTCAATATTGAGAACCTTTCGCCGTCAAGTATACAAAATTCAGGTGCATTAATCGGCTTTTCTTTCTTAATTTCCGGTTTCTCTGCGGGTTTTACTTCAGGTTTTGGAGCAGCCTCTTTTGATTTCTTTTTCTCTTCCATATCTTTTATCATTTCAAGAAGTTTGGCTGCATCTGAAGGTTCTTCAAGAACAGCATCATCTTCAGATATTCCTTCAAAGTCTTTATCCAAATCAACGTAATTATTATTATCATACAATGCTTCAAAATCATCATTGTCATTTTCTTCTGCAAGCGGTATTTCCTCTTCCTGATTAATTATCTCAAAATTATCTCCGAGCTGATTAAACTCTTCCTGCATATCAGACACAGAAGGTGCATTACTGTCATCAAAATCATTAAGCACTTCAAATTCACGTGTCCCGTCATCAAACGGCTTAAATGTTACGTTAGTTATATTCCTCAACAGAGCCTCTTCATCAACTTCTTCCGGTTCGGGTTCTGGTGTTTCATATTTTTCAGGATTTTTTAGCACATCTGTCAAATCAGGCAGCTCGCCTGAAATAGACATTTTCTGAACCTCATAGCTTGTGTCTACAAGCTCAATTTCATCAGAAGGTCTTGCTTTATAGGCTTCATCATTATCAATTTCTTTTGACAAATCCGGCAGTGCATCATTTAATTTTAATGTACTTACATCATACCCTTCACTGAAATAGACAACCTGAGGTTTAACCTCTGATTCAATCCTGCGTCCTCCTTGTTTTTTCAATGCTTCAGAAAGATCAGGAAGCATATCTTTTACATTCAGCGTTAAAAGTTCAGAAGTTTTATGAGGTTTGGATTTTTGTTTTGCAATCTCATCCTGCATTTCTCTCATTCTGTCAGGGTCTGTACGCAAATCAGTAATAAAACTATTATCAATCTCTACATTAATCAATTTATTAAGTGCATCAACATCATCTTTTGAAAAAGATACATTTTGCTGTACAGCATATACAGTTACAAATTTCTCCAAAAGTTCAAGCGGCGACGGTTTTTTATCTTTTTCTGACGATTCAAGGAATTCTGATGCATTCCTCATTGCATCATCGCTAATCTCAGAATTAATAAGTGTTTCTATTCTTTCTACATCATCTTTGGAAAATTCCAGATTTTTATCGTTAATGCATTTGTCATAAAGTTCTTCATTAAAGCTTTCTTTTTCATCTTCCTCTTCCGATGCTTCATCATCAAAATTGTAAGCACTTAAAAACTCTTCCAGAGCAGTATTTTCCTCTTCCTCATTTTCCGGTTCCGCAGCCTGTTCTACAACTTTATTCTGTTCCTGAAGCAATTCATCCAAATCAACAACAGTAGTTTCTACTTCCGGTTCCATTTCAGGTTCATCTTTCACTGCAGAAGCTGCTTGAGGAGGAGGGGTTACAGGCATCTTAACCGGATTTGAATATTTTCGGTCTAAATTCTTTATTGCAGTATTAATCTTTTCAGGCTTTTTCTTCTTTTCTGTTTTCGGTTCATCAGACAAATCAAGTTTTGTTTGCTCACCTGTAATATCGGCAATTTTATCTTTCGCTTTTAGGAAAAGATATACAGAAGCAACTATTACAAGTGCAATACCGAGAAGCCAGTTCATAACCTCTTTTGTCCTGTCAGTTTTTTCCTCTTCCTGATTTATCTCTACAGGCTTTTCGACAGCAGGGGCTGCCGGTTTTGACGGCTGGAATTGTTTAACGCTTTTGTTAATATCTACAGCAGAAGTTTGGTCAACACCGCTTCCGGAATGTATTGTATTCACCGGTTCTCTGCGTACTGGCTCCGGTTTCGGCTCGGGTGTTTTTACCGGCGGAGCAGGTTCAGTTACTAAAGCAGTTTCAAGCTGACCCTGTGAATCAGCTGGTAAATATAAAGAAGTTTTTGTAAACAGAGGTATATTTTCAGTTAATTTTACAGTAATTCGTGTTCCGCCGGTTTTAGATTTCGTATAAGGAAGAGTCTTAATATCAACACTTTCGACATTATCGCCAAGTTCATAGTCTGAATTTACCTGACTGTCAGTTTCCGGCAGGGTTACAACATACGTAACGGCATCTTTTTTTATAATATTTATATTATTGTCATATCTCTGTTTTGTAAGCAGTGTCATTTTGACAGACTTATCCGAGCCTTCATCAAATTTAAGCGACATAAGGCTGTTTTTATAATTCTCTGCGCCAAAAGCTCCAACTACCGTAATCACTGAAGCCAGAACTAAAGCCACCGTTCTCTTCTTATACTGCTTCATATCTAGTATTCTATCATAATATACTAAAACTACCTATACACCATTTAAATTACATATCTGTAATTATAATTTTTTTGTCCGAAGTTATCCTGTCAACATTCAAAACCGTATATAATGTTTCATTGTAGATAAACTCGTTTGAAAAATAACTCTCGCTCTGTTCCCCGATATTATCTTCCTGAAACTCAAACAGCTCGTTAATCCTATCAATTAGCAGAGCCAGTTTAAGCTCATTGCATTTTACAATAATAACCGGATTTTTGTCTTTATTATAATTTGTATTTAAACTCAGAAATTTTTTCAAATTTAATACAGTAATATAATCGCCTCTAAGATTCATAATTCCTTCAATAAAGTCAGGAGTACCCGGAACATGAGTTATTGAAGTATCTTTCAAAACTTCCTTTACATAGCTTAATTCTATGCAATAGGAATCGTTATCAAGGTTAAAAGAGATGTACTTATTTTTTGCATGCAATTCTCCTGATGCAAGCTTCAAACTTGATTTGCTCGCAATATCAAGAGTGCGTTTGGTCATTATGCTTTTTGATTCATCATCCTGAGGAAACAGCGATAAAATATCTACTTCACGTCCTGCATCATGCTGTTTCAAAAGATTTTCTATGGCATAAATATTTATAATAAATATTGTTTCCTGATTAAATTTATAAAGTGATTCAATCACCATTTTGTTGTCAACAAAAGGTATAGCATCAACCTGAGCAGCGTCAAAAGGAAGTATTCCCAGAACTTTATCAGTCACAATACCGAATATAACTTCGTCCGTCTTAATAATCAGAAGTTCATTGTGAATACTGTATGGCGGAACTTCAATATTCAAAAAGAAACGTATATCTATAACATTGATAACAAAATTGTTATACTTAAGAAGTCCAATAATATTATTAGGCAGTTTCTGCGGATAATCAAGAGCAGGCAGTTTCATAATTTCAAGTACATTATCCGAATTAACCGCGTACTTGTTTTCGCCTATTCTAAAATAAAGATGAGTATTTTTTTTCTGCTCTAAATAATTATTGCTGCTCATGTAATACAACCCTGTTTCTTCCGCTTTCTTTTGCCTGATATAATGCTTCATCAGCAGATTTCAGGATTTCAGCAGGAGAGTTAAATTCCTGATAATTCATCGTAAGTCCCATGCTTACAGTAACTTTAGCCTTAACACCATTATATTCAAAGTCGTACTCTTCAACCATTCTTCTAAGCCGCTGTACAGGAATTATTGCCCCTTCGATATTGGTTTCCGGCATAATCATAACCATTTCTTCTCCGCCGTATCTATAGAGAAGATCCGTTTTTCTAAACGCTGATTTCATCAAGTCTGCAACAGTTTTAAGCACATAATCTCCATACTGGTGGCCGTATGTATCATTAACCTTTTTGAAGAAGTCAATGTCAAGAATAGCAAGACTGAAATCAGAAGGGTGGCGTTTTGAACGATTATGCTCCTGTTCCAAACTGAGTTCAAACTGCCTTCTGTTATAAAGTCCGGTGAGGCCGTCAAGAACTGACATGAACTCTTTTTCTGTATACTGATATTTCATTTTGAATATAGCAAGAAGTTCGCTAATCATAATATCGAAATACCTGAATGATGCATAATCCATATCCTGACGGGTATAGAAACAGATGCCACCAATTAATTTTTTGTCAAAAACCAGCGGGATGATGATTTTAGAGGTCAGGTCAGTGAATTTATAATCAAGTTCCTTGCCCAGAAGCATTCTTACTACTTCAAACTTAGAATTCTGCATAGTTCTGTGCTCTTCCATCTTTCTGAAAAAGTCGTACTGTATATCAGAAAGCAGACTTTTGGGAAGGTTTTTACCAAGTGTATCAATGTATAAAATATTTTCTGCAAAGTCGTCAGGAGATGCAAAAAATACACCTGCGACACTGTATTCAACAAAAGAGCTCACGAGGTTGAAAAGTTTTTCTACGAGCACTCTTTCATAATTCATAAAGTCGCTCAGATTACGAAACTCATTAGCAAAAACAGACTTAAGCAATAAGTCGTTCAAAATTACATTCAGCCTTGCCTGAGCAGAATCAGGAGAAGACTTTGAAGTCAAGGCAGCTTTATACTCATCACTCAACGGATAACGTCTGAGCGTTGCCTTAATATTTCTTACAAGCTCATTCATGTCTATTGATTTAGACAAAAATAGCTGTGCACCGGCTTTTTTACCCCAAAAACTGTCAATTTTTTTGTCAAGAACAGTAAGAAGAATTACCGGAATTTTCTTGATTTCATCAACATTTTTTATCATTCTGCAAAGCTGATAACCGTCAATTACAGGCATCATAATATCAGACACAACAATGTCCGGCACATATTCAAAAATCTTCTTGTAACCTTCACCGCCGTTTGTAGCAGTTTCTACCTCAAACCCGTTTGCTACAAGCCCATCTCTCAGAAACTTTAGCTGGGTATCACTATCTTCTACCAATAAAATCTTTGCAGCCATATATTCATATATTCCAATTTTGTCTATTTTAGTATAAAATAATTATATAATAAATTGCCCAAAAAAACTATAGGAGAGAAGAAGTGGTTAATGAATTTAATTTCGGATTGAAACAAAAGTTTAATATCAAATGTTTATTAGACTTAATCGTATTTATAATAGCCTGCATATTGTTTGTGCTTTTTGCAAAACTCAATCATGCTGCGCCGTATGACACACTTGTTTTTTTGATAATAGTTATATTACTTAATTTTTCAGTCCACTTTGTAACCAAGCAATGGATATCCAAATCTATCCGTCAGGCAATGACAGTTCAATCAAACTCGCTTGCAGAAACAACATCCGAGTTTATGGAAACCGTTAACACCCAGAAACGTATGTTTGAAGACCTTGCCGGCAATACAAAGACTATATCTTCATTAATCGAAAAACTTAAAGGGCTTTCTGAAGATTACTACACAACTACGAAAAATGCTGAAAAGCAGGTTAATCAATCTATTAATTTTTCACAAAAAGAACACGAGTCAATCTCTTCTAATGCAGATAAAATGCTTGTCCTAAGACAAAAAATACAAATGATTGCAGAGCTTATCCTTGAACTTTCCGAACATTCACAGCAAATTGGTAGCACGATAAGCGTAGTTGATGATATCGCAGAACAAACAAACATGCTTGCGCTTAACGCAGCAGTAGAAGCTGCAAGAGCCGGCGAACACGGTAAAGGTTTTGCGGTTGTTGCCGGTGAAATCAGAAAACTTGCAGACGAATCAAAACAGGCTATCACAAAGATTTCTTCTCTTACAAATAACATTCAGTGCACAACTAACTCAACCGTAATGGCAACAGAAGAAGGTTCGAAAGAAATTGAGTCTGTGGTTAAAGATATCAACATCGTTTCCTCAAATTCAGAAACACTGTTAACACTGATTAAGGAAATCCTTGACTCACTCGAAATGCTTAACCAGAATGCTAAAAAACAGAGCGATATTCTTGAACGTCTGAATGCTATAGATGAAGCAAACTCTACTATTGCAGAGAATCTTAATCAAACAATGGTAGCTAATTCTGAGAGAATTGCAAAGCTTAATACAATGTCATATGACATGAAAACTTCCGCAATGGAAAACTAACGGGAATATATGGACTTTCTGGGAAACGACAATAACAAAAATAATAAAGAGATGCTGGCAATCTTTCAAGGTGAATCAGAAGAAATACTTGAAAGATTGTTTAACAATCTTTTTTCTCTTGAAGATACTCCTGCCAACAAAGATTTGATAGGCTCTATCTACAGAGATTTGCACAGCCTTAAAGGTGCAGTAAGGATGGTAGGATTTAACAATATACAGGGTATTTTTCATAAAATGGAAGATATCTTTGATGCTGTTAACAATGACCAGTTCGTGCTGGACAAAGATATAATAAACTTAATGTCGCGTTCTCTCGAAACAGCGTCAAGATATCTGCAGGAATCAATCAAAAACGGCAGGGAGATTATTGACGAAGAATTTACAGCCACTCTTTCCAACCTTGAGTATATTCTTGACATAGAAATGAATGAGCAAACTTTTAGACAGAATGAAACTATTGCAGAGGCAGGAATGGCTCCCAGAGAAGAAAGTTCCGGCCTTTCTCAGTATCAGGAAGAAATTAACTCTTCATTCAATGCGTGTTTTGAAATCATTGACAGTATTGTTCCGGAAGAAGAATCACAGGATATTGTAATTCTTAAAGAGGAAGTAGAAAAGATTTATGAATTTTTCAAGAACTCCAATCTATATGAAGTAAAAACTTCTCTGGAGAACATTCTTGCAAAACTTGATTTTGTAATGAATGCAACCAATACCTTTACAATAAGCGAAATTTTGGAGCTCAGAAACGAACTTAGCTCCGCTGCAGCAAAGTTTACAACCTCCTGTATTGAAACAGAAGAAGGCGGGCTTACTTTCTTTGATATTGCAGAAAAAATCAGCATGCTTCAGGGAAGCAGTATCTATGCAAAAGAAATTAAAGACGATATTGCACAGCTTAAAGAAGGTATTGATGACCAGAACATTATTGAAATTATTAATGTTATCAATGACATATTAGATTTTATTTCCGAAAACTCTGTACAGCTTGAAGAGCAAATGATGATGACATTAAAAGGTGCTGTTGAGTATTGCGCTTCACCAAATGAGAATATTGATAATGATTTGATATTGCAGCAGCTGGAGATTATGAAACAGCTTCTGGAACTTAATTATAAAAAAGATACGGGCGTAAGCGAGATTAAGAGCCTCTCAACTCAGACATCATCCGCCAATAAATCAAACGCATCTACAGAAATTAAAACCCTGCACGTTAATGCCCAGAAACTTGACCTGCTCGTTAACCAGCTCGGCGAACTGATTATTACCAAGATTAAAACAGAAAAAAATCTGGAGAAAATAGATTCCATCAAAAATGCAAATGAAGCTTACCAGAAGGATTTACTAAAAACATCAAACTATCTGAGATATTACAACAGAAAATACCTTCAAAGCGGAAATACAGACCAGTACACCGGAGTATTTGTAAAACAGGTTTTCTCACTTCTTCTGGATATAACACAGAATGTATCAAGAACGATTTATGACTTAAATTCACTCTACCGCGCCTCAAAAGAAGATGATATGAAAATGCGTTTAATCATTGATGAAATGGAATCAATGGTAAAAAATATCCGTGTACTTCCTATTTCTACAGTATTTAACTCGTTTTCAAGAATGGTTAGAGATATCGCTAACGAGAAAGGCAAGGATATAGACTTTGAGATTGAAGGTAAAGATACCTGTGCAGACAAAAAGATTATTGAAGAAATCAAAACTCCTCTAATCCATATCCTGCGTAATGCGATTGACCACGGTATCGAGTCCAAAGAAGAAAGAATTGCAAACGGCAAGAGTCCAGTTGGCAAAATCCTTCTTTCTGCCAAACAGGATGATAACAAGGTTATCATAGATGTAGTTGATGACGGTCAGGGCTTTAACCTTGAAAAAATTAAAGACAGAGCAGTATCAAGAGGATTTTTAACTCAAGACGATATAGATTCAATGACTGACGAAGCCATTATGAATATCATATTCTGGCCCGGCTTTACGACTGGCGATTCAATCACAAGTATTTCAGGCAGAGGTATAGGGCTTGATGTTGTTAAGACAAAAATCTCACAGCTGAATGGTAAGGTCAAAGTAATATCAGAATTTGGCAAGGGAAGCTGTGTACATATTGAAATTCCGGTAACATTAACTACGTTAAGGGTATTTCTTGTACAAATCTCAGGCCAGACTTTTGCAATACCAATTCAGGTTATTACAACATTTATCCTTAAAAACCAGAATGAAATTAAGACAAACAACGGGGTACGTTCAATCCTGTTTAACGGTAATATAATTCCGCTTTACTATCTATCCGATATACTTGAGCTTGCACCTGCACCAAGAAATGAAAAAGAAACTATCCTCATCATTGAAGCTGACGATAAAACTATTGGGCTTGTTGTTGACAAACTTCTGGGCGATCAGGATATTCTCCAGAAAAAATTATCACCTCCGCTATATAAAGTTAAAAACATATCCGGCATTACCAACCTTGCCTCTGGCGAGTTATGTTTAATATTAAATATGCAGGACATTATGCATTATGACTTTAATAAAGCCATGATTTCTGCCAATAACCAGGAACTGCTGACATCAGATGTACTGTCATACAAGAGAATATTAATCGTAGATGATTCTGTAACAACAAGAACAATGGTTAAAAACATACTTTTAAACATAGGTTACATGGTAGATACTGTTCTTGATGCAGATGAGGCACTTGTTAAACTAAAACTTACACACTATGACTTAATCATAACAGACCTTACAATGCCTAAGATTGATGGTTATGAGTTTATTGAACGCTTAAGGAACGACGAAATGTATGCTGATATTCCTATAATAGTAATAAGCTCACTTCCGGAAAATCAGGCAAGAAAACGTCTTAACAAGCTTTCTATAGCGCATTACATCTCAAAAGATAATTTTGATCAAGCAGATCTTGCTATGCAGGTGAAAGAAATTCTAACGAAATTTCATCATTAATCTAAAAGTGTCTGATTTCCGGATTAATCAGCATTCCGGCAAGTTTATCCGCACCTTCAAACTCTCTTGCTGCTAGTTTTTCAGAAGCCTGTTCTTTATCATATTCAACAAATTGATGCTGGAATACACAGCTTCCGTTATCCACTTCTATAATCAAATAGCAGGCCTTAGGATACGAGTTCGGCTCAACAAAAAATGTACGTCCGATACTTCCTGCATTCACAACTGTTTTCCTCGATTCAGTCTGAAACCCGCATGGAATATGCGTATGCCCGCATAGAACAACATCAGCATCAACATTTTCAAGCATTTTTTCAACTTCGCTTAACGGAGTATCCGGAAGAATGTCTTCATTGTTCTTTCTCGGTGAACCGTGTACAAGCAGGAATTTAACCCCTCCTGCCTTAACTTCTTTTTGAATAGGAAGATTTTTAAGAAATTCTTTTTCTACAGGGTTAAGAAGCTGAGCATCACTCTTTAAAGCTTCTGCCATCACAGGCGCTTTTTCTTTTAAAGTTCTGTAGAGTTCATCATTATAATCTGCAATCATCAAATCTGTATTTCCCTGAATCATAGTAAACCTTGAATCTGACTTTTTATTCATAAAATACTCAACAGTGCTCTGCGGTTCAGGTCCTGCCATTGCATAATCACCGAGGATAAAAATTTTGTCGCAATTCTTTGCTTCAATATCCTGCATAACGGCTTCAACCGCTTCCATATTGCCATGAATATCTGAGATTACAGCTATTTTCATATAAATTCTCCTATGTTTGGTATACAATTATCTTATGATAAACAGAAGAAAATCAAAACAAATTTCAATAGGAAATATAAAAATTGGCGGAGATGCCCCGATTTCAGTGCAGTCAATGTGCAATACAGACACAAGAGATGCTGCTTCAACTCTCGACCAGATAAGCGAATTAGCTTCCGCAGGATGCGAGATTGTACGCCTTGCAGTACTTAACAAGGATGCTGCTGCTGCTATAAAAGATATTGTGAAAAAATCACCGGTTCCTCTAGTTGCAGATATTCATTTTGATTACAGATTGGCTTTGACTTGTATTGAAAACGGAATACACGCACTCAGGATTAACCCCGGTAACATAGGGAAAAAAGAGCATACAATTAAGGTTGTCGAAGCGGCAAAAGCACACGAAGTACCTATAAGAATAGGAATAAACGCCGGCTCTTTAGAGAAAGAATTCTCGGAAATGGATATTCCGCTTTCTGAAAAAATGGTTTTGAGCGCACTAAGGCACGTAGAAATTCTTGAAGATTTGAATTTTTATAACACAAAAATTTCCTTAAAGTCTTCAGACGTAATGACTACAATAGAAGCTTACCGCTCAATTGCCTCAAAAGTTGATTACCCTCTACATCTTGGCGTAACAGAAGCAGGCACGCTGAAAATGGGATTAATCAAATCATCAGTAGGGCTCGGCACACTGCTTAGCGAGGGAATAGGCGATACAATAAGGGTTTCTTTAACAGAAAATCCCGTAGAAGAAGTGCATGCCGGTTTTGGTATTTTAAAAGCCATGAACTTAAGACAAAAAGGCGTTAACTTCATATCCTGCCCTACCTGCGGAAGAACACAGATTGATTTAATCGGACTGGCAAAACAGGTTGAAGAACGTTTCAAAAATTTGGATTTGCCTATCACGATTGCAGTCATGGGCTGTCCGGTTAACGGCCCTGGAGAAGCCAGACATGCTGATTTCGGAATAGCAGGAGCAATTAAGGAAGGATATATTTTCAAAAAAGGAGAAATTATAGCAAGAGTTCCGGAAGCCGACTTGATTAATTCATTAGAAAATATTATAATGGAATCATATAGTTCAGTTAAATAAGAATGGGTGTTATGAGAAGAAATTTATTTTTAGTTTTAGCTTTATTCACAGCTTTATGTATCAGCGCAAGAGCAGATATCACTCTTGAACAGCAGACCAGCCCTGAATACCTTATCAATAATGGATATTCAGAAGCTGTTGCAGAACAGGCATTAATGCAGAAAAATCGTGTGGCAGGCGAACCTTGTGAACCGTTATACGAACAAAAACACAACAAATTTGTAAGATTTATGAAGGGCTGCTATTCTTATATAGACCCTGCTCAGGACAATATTGAAAGATATCACCACGATATTAAAATGTCACCGAGCCATACAGATTTATAATCCAAAAAGACGCTCCACAACGGGGCGTCTTTTTGTTGTATAATAATAGCATGGAAAAATTTAGATTTTTAACATCGGGAGAAAGCCACGGCAAATGCTTGAACGCCATTATAGAAGGTGTTCCGGCAGGGTTTCGTATTAAGGCATCTGTTATTAATGAAGATTTAGCACGCCGTCAGATTGGATACGGACGCGGCGGAAGAATGAAAATTGAAAAAGATACTGTAGAGATTAAATCAGGAGTAAGATTTGGAAAATCTACAGGCGCACCAATTTGTCTGGAAATTAAAAACAAAGATTTTGAAAACTGGCAGGATGTAATGAATGTTGAACATCAGGATTATCCTGCACAGGAAACTGTTAAAAAGATTGAAGCTAAAGCTTTCACAACTGTTCGTCCGGGGCATGCTGATTTTGCAGGAGCCAAGAAATATAATTTTACTGACCTTAGAGATGTACTTGAACGTTCAAGCGCCAGAAAGACTGCAATAGAAGTTGCTGTAGGCTCTGTTGCAAAACAAATCTTAAAAGAGTTTGGAATTATGGGATTTTCTCATGTTGTGCAAATCGGGAATGTAAAACTGGACTTTTATCCGAAAACATATACTCTTATTAAAGAAAAAGCTGAGAAATCAGATGTACGATGCGCAGATGATTTAACAGCAGATAGAATGCGCAACGCTATTGACGAAGCAGCTCAGGCGGGTGACACTTTAGGCGGAAAATTTGAAGTAATTTTCGGAAATCTTCCAGTCGGCTTAGGCTCTTATGTACACTGGGATAAAGCATTGGATGGAAGATTAGCTCAAGCGGTTATGAGTATTCCTGCTGTAAAGGCTGTTGAAGTCGGGGCAGGAGTTGATGCTGCTTCACTTAGAGGCTCACAGATGCATGATGAAATCTTTGTAAAAAACAAGATTACATACAGACACACCAACAATGCCGGAGGGCTTGAAGGCGGAATGACAAACGGAGAAGCACTCGTTATCAAAGGCACAATGAAAGCAATCCCTACAATGAGAAAAGCTCTTGCAACGGTGGACATTAAAGATATGCAGCCTGCAAGTGCTCATTTTGAACGTTCCGATACCTGTGCGGTTCCAGCCTGTGCAGTGGTTGCAGAAGCAAGAGTTGCAATTATTCTCGTCGATGAAATGCTTGCTAAATACGGAGGAGATAACTTCGTGGAGATGAAGGCGCATTATGACTCATAATATCGTTCTTGTCGGAATGCCTGCAAGCGGAAAGACTACTATAGGCACCCTTCTAGCAGAAAAACTTGACGGTTATTCTCTTTATGACACTGACAGCATTATCGAAAAAACTCAGGGTATGACAATAAATGAAATATTCGAGAAATTTTCCGAAGATTATTTCAGAAAACTTGAATATGATACAATTAAAATGGTCTGCACTGGTAAAAACCGGATTATTTCAATTGGTGGCGGATCATTTGAAAATCCTGATAACCGCGCTACATTACTAAAATTCGGCAAGGTATTTTATTTAAAATCAGACCTTGATATACTGTATTACAGGATATCACAAGACTCAACAAGACCGCTTCTCCAGAGAGAAAATCCAAGGCAGGTTCTTGAAAATATGCTTAAAAAAAGAGAAGAAAATTATAAAAGAGCTCATTTCACAGTAGATACAAGCTCTTTAAGCGAAGATGAAATCGTAAGGTTTATAATAAATGAAACAAACTCTGCAAGTTAATATAGATAACGGAAAAAATTATCTAATTGAGATTTCCGATAACAGTTTTGAAAAACTTAACCGTGGGATTGACGAGGCGACGAAAGGTCAAAAACGCCTGATTGTAATCTCTAAAAAGGTTTACGACCTCTATTACACAAGGCTGAATTTCTCAGAAGATGAGCTTTTTATTCTCAAAGACGGTGAAAAGGAAAAAAATTACAAAAACTATCTTAAAATTATCGAAAAAGCCGTAGAATTAGGCCTCACAAGAAAAGACGCTATGGTTGCGGTAGGCGGAGGCGTTGCTGGTGATTTAACCGGATTTGCAGCTTCAACTTATATGAGAGGAATTGATTTTATTCAGGTTCCTACAACGCTTTTATCAGCAGTAGACTCTTCTGTTGGCGGAAAAACAGCTATTGATTTAGCAGAAGCAAAAAATATTATCGGAACTTTTTATCAGCCAAAAGCTGTGTTTATAAACATTAATTTCCTGAACACGCTTGATAAAAGACAATTTATGTCCGGTCTTGGCGAGGTGCTTAAGTACGCTTTTATTGAAAATAACTGTGGATATCAAACTGCTTTATATTTATTTGAATTTCTTACTCTCGGATGTGAAAAGATTATGCAGAAAGAGCCTTTAACAATTATAAGGATGATTGAATACTGTCTTAACCTGAAGATTGCAGTAGTTAATCAGGATGAAAAAGAATGCGGGCTCAGAAAAGTTCTTAACTTCGGGCATACGCTTGCGCATGCGCTGGAAACGATTACAAAATACAAAAAATATACCCACGGTGAGGCAGTCGTTTATGGAATGTTTTTTATAATCGAATGGGCATATAATCACGAGTACATAAGTTATTCCTATTACAGGCTGTCAAAAGAGCTTCTGGAAAAATACGGATTTAAGCCTCTGGACAAGAGTTTTCCTGTAGAAAAAATCATTGAAATAATGAAAAAAGACAAAAAAGCTTCAGACGGAAAAATAACATTCATTATACCTTGTGATAAAAAGCAGGTAAAAGAAATCAAGCTTACTCCTGCGGAAGCAAGCTGTATGTTTTAGTGGAGGGACAGCATGTCTGATAGAATTATAGAGGTATATGCAGGAGCATACGCAAGCGGAAAGTCAGAAACTTCCCTTAACAGGGCGCGTCAGTTTTCTGCGGCAGGAAAACCTGTTACACTTGTAGATTTAGACTCGGTTGAACCTGCTTACACACTCCGGCCGATTGCAGGAGAACTCAGAGAAATGGGAATTAATGTTATAACACAGCCTGATAATTTCGGACTCGGAGAAGCTGCTAGTTACGTAACACCGGCTCAAATAAATTGTCTTGCGCAGGACGGAGATATAATTATTGATGTCGGTTATGGAGCTGGCGGACTTGATATTCTGGATATTCTAACAGGAATTGGCGAAGAAGAAAATTTACAAATTTATCTTGTAGTGAATACTGCCAAGTTTGAAACCTCGACAGTTGATAATATTATTGAATATGTTGAGTTTACCCGCGGAACCGGAAAATTCAGTTTCACAGGCTTAATATCTAACACACATTTCGGTGATGAAACAACAAAAGAAGATATTATAAATGGTTATAACAAGCTCAAAACGGCTGCCGAAAAGCTTAATCTGCCAATCCGTGCAATCGGAGTAGATGAAAGACTTGCGCAAGAATTCGGACTTAGGCATGACGGAGTCGAAATCTGGGTATACAAACGCATGATGCCCCGCGCCTTCTGGTAGTGCTACGCACGTAGACCATTGGGCGGCTAGTCAAACAAGGCTGCCAGTGTAAAGTATTATGCTAAACCCGCCTTTAGGTACCTCCGCCAACATCTATAGTTTTACCCCGCGCACGTAGACAAAATGGCCGTATTATTTCCCCTTATGTACAATTTGCCACGCAGCAAGCTCTGTATAAATAGGCTTATGTTTCATCTTTTCCGCAACCATATCTGCAATCGCAGCCGTAAGCATAAGCGGAAGTATACATTCATACCCTCCGGTCATTTCAAACACCATAACCACAGCTGTAAGAGGAGTTCTTGACACAGAAGCCAAAAATCCCGCCATACCCAGCGAAGATATCGCAACAAGATTAACCTCCGCACAGAGAAGGTTTGCACCAAATCCCGTTATATACCCCAGAAAAGAACCCAGCATTAACATAGGAAGAAATATTCCACCCGCTGCACCCGAGCCAAAACAAAGAGGTGTAATTATAAATTTTACACAAAATATTGTACAAACAAGAACTATTGGAAGTTCACCTTTAAAAAGCATTTCTACGCTTCCATTACCAGAAGATAAGATATAAGGTAGAAAAAGCCCTGCAAGCCCTGTTAAAAATCCCGCAAGCGCAGGTTTAAGATAATTCGGCACTCTAATTTTTGAATAAACACCATTAAAAAAGAAAATCGTTTTAGAAAACAAAACTCCTAAAACTCCTGCCAAAACACCAAGCACAACGCATACCGGCAGAATGCTTCCTTCCATTGTTATATGCCCCAGCTCAGTATTAAAAGCAGGGTTTGCCCCCAGAAAATGTCTTGCAACACTTGCAGAAACAACTGTTGCAACAAGCGTTGGAAAAAGCATTGAAGGCGTAAATCTGTGAATTAATTCCTCCAGTACAAAAAGAGTTCCTGCAATAGGAGCATTAAAAGTCGCGCCTATTGCCGCACCTGCACCGGAAGCAATAAGCTTATCTCTATTGTGTTCATCAAGCTTGAATATTTTACCGATAAAAGAGCCTGCGCCTGCGCCAAGCTGAACGCTCGGGCCTTCTCTTCCCAGCGAAAGTCCTGTGCCAATTCCCAGCACACCTGCAATAAATTTAACAAAGATTGTTCTAATTCTTATATGCCTCCCGCTTTTCAAAAGAGACATTTTAACATAAGGAATACCGCTTCCCGAGGTTTCAGGAGCAAATTTGTAAACCACAAATCCTGCCGCAAGTCCGCCAAGTGTAGTTATTAATAAAAACAAAAGAGGGGCAGCATAAAAATGCACCATTACAAACTCAAACATATTTTCTATCCCGAGTCTGAAAAGTACAATCAGAAGCCCTGTTAACAAGCCTACACAGAGAGCCTGCCAGAATATTCTTGTAAATCCTTTTTCCATATTATAATTATAACCTTAACATGTCTTAATAAAACAGGTTCACACAGCAATTTTTATAAGAAAATATACTTTATATTAATGTAGCAGGTTTAGAAGGTAATATTATTATGTCTTTTGGCATACATAACGGTTTGAATAGTTATCAGTATCCGCAAAATGCAAATTTCCGCGGAACTTCGCCGGCGGCTCCGGAGATTATAACAAAACCGATTGAAAAAGTTGAAACAGTTATCAACAACACCGTTGACAGCTTCGTTAAAGAACCGAAAGATGAAGAGAAGAAAAAATCACATAAAACCGCTATCACTGCCGGAAGTACAGTGCTTGTATTATCAGCACTCATTGCACTTTTTAACCCTAAATTCTCCGGCAGATTTGTTAACAAACTAAAAAATTGGTCACACAAAGCAGGTGCAAATGTTCAAAAGAACAAAAATGATTTTATCAAAGGCAAATTCTACAGAGCTACTGAAAGAGGTTTAAAAGGAATTGCAGATTTCTTCCAGTTTACAAACACAATTAACGCCTCAAAAGACATTGGTTTCAAATGGCTCTGCACAGCAGAGAAATTTAATGGTGTCAAAAATGAAAAAACACGGAAGGTTCTCCAAAAATGCGATTCCGGTTTTAGAAAAGTTATGTCAAATGTTCATAACTCTATAACAAACTGGTTTGACAGTATTAGTAAAAGAACTGTATACGGGAAATACAAAAAGGCTTCTAAAAACATGGATGAACTTGATTCTCTGATATACAACTACAGAACAAAACTTTCTGCGGCAGAACAGAAGTCGCTTGATGCTAAACTTCAAGAAATAATGCATTCAAAAGAATATTTTTCAAAAACGCGAACCTCAGAACGCTTAAGCCTTCAGGAAAAAGCTATGGCAAATCTTGAACAAGATTTTAGAAACAAGCTCTTTAATGACTACTTCAAGAAGTTTGAAGGGCCTAAACAAGCCGGCAGCTTTAAACATAATGTTCAGCACATAAAAGATAATATGTCGTTCTGGGCGGAAGATATGCTTATGCCTAGCCGTAATAAATTTGAACAGGATGGCAAAAAAGCTGTAGATACACTTGTTGGTGACGGTAAGGGGGTTAAGGGTAAATATCATGAAGCTATTGATATTTTATCACCTCATATCAGCAAAGAAGAAAAAACACTGCTTGAAACCAGTCTACAAAAAACCGGTAAGCGTCTTAATAAAGCAAATCACAGTGAATGTGTAGAATACTTTGATAAGAAAAGAGATCTTGTACTCGGCGGCGCTCCGACAGATATACTTACAGGTATCGGTATGATAGGACTAAGCGGAATTGCTGTAGGAACTGCTGATACCAAAGAGGATCGCCTTTCCAGAGCTCTGACATTAGGCTTCCCTGCTGTGGCAGGTATAGGCGCATCAATGGCCTTAACCGCTATGCTCTTCTCCGGGGTGCAGAGTATGATTTACGGCTCTATTGCCAGTGCCGGATTAAGCCAGATAGGAAGCGCTGCTGATAAAGTTTTTAACCCCAGAAAACCAAAGGAGGTAATGAATGCTTAACGCAATTTTTCAACAATTTCTAGAACATTTTTACGCAATGTTTCGTAATCCTTGTTATTGTCGATTATATAATCCCAATCCTGAATATTATCCAGATCAACTTCAGTAACGTCATTTTCACCGACAAGCTTACCGCCTCTCGCTTCTCTGATTTCTCTTGAAGCCTCAACCCTGATTGATATTGCACCTGCTGCTTTGAAAACCTCATATTCGTGCTTAATGCGCACATCAGTTACAACAAGATTACCTTCCTGCTCAATAATCTTTGTAAGCCAGTAATCAGGACTCTGAGCCCTTCCCCAATTGCCTAAATCAATTAAACCCTGACGGTACTGAGATTTGTTCTGCTCAATCTCTTCAAAACTAAGCCCGTGGTGTTTTCCGTACTCAATTTTAATAATATCACCCATTGCGCAGCGCTTATAATCGGGCATCGCGTCCATTAAAATCTTTGCTGCGGTGTCTTTGCCTGAATATTGTTTACCTGAAAAAATAATTATTCTGCTCATAAGATTTTACTCTCTAACTTGTACTTTCACGATTGAGGTGAACCAGTAGTGTTTATTTCCTCTTGTGCTTCTAACATTTGTTCACCATCAATTGGTTGTAAAAAATCTATCCCGCCTTCATTAAGCGGATGACACCTGCAAATTCTTTTCACTCCGAGCCAGCCGCCTTTAAGAAGCCCGAACCTTTCTATTGCCTGTTTTGTATACTCTGAACATGTAGGATAAAATCTGCATCTCGGAGGTGTGTATGAAGATATTTTTTGATAAATACGTATTAGACAAATTACTATTTTCTTTAACATAATATTATTTTATCATGATATGATAAGCATAAAAGGAGAGTTTTTTATGAAAAATCTGGTTATTGCATTAATGGCAGTATTAATAAGCATTTCCGCTGCATCAGCGTACAACTATATTACAGAAAAACAGACTATTTTTTATAACCCTCAAAAATCAATCTGGACACTTATGCCTGAAACAGAAGACGACATTCAGATTACAAATAAAAGCTTTATAGGTTCAGGAGGTTTCTGCGAGTATTATTATCAGGACGGCAAGCTTGCAATCGGCCCTGAAATTAATATAGGTTTTGTTCATGATGGAGAATTCATAGGGATTAATTCTCAAGAACTCAAATTTTATAAATATAAATATCAAAATAAAAAATTTGTATCTGAGCTTCTTACGCAAGAAGGAATCCAGAAACTTTATCCTGAATACAAGATTATTAAAGTTTCAGAATTCAAGAATAATGAGATTACAATTAACAAAAAATTCTTCGAAAAAATCAATGTTTTACTTCTCAATGATACAGAGCAGTCATTTTACAAATACTCGTATAAGCCTGCTTCTGTAAATCCAGAATATATCAAGCCGTTTATACATATTTCACATCCGGGTAAAATAATTTTCTCTCACTACGGCAATGACACAAAAGAAACGCCGGCACTAAAAATAATCGTAAAGAACAAATTGTAAATTTTTATTACAAAACGGTCAATTATTTTCTGTAAGTATCCTTTTATATATAGAGGATATTATTATGTTTGGATTTGGCACAATTTCGAATACAACTATAAACGCTAACGGTCATTCTGTGCGTATGTATAGTAATAGTCTAAGTCCGTGGGGCTGTTACAACAGTTACACGAGTTTTTCACCGGGGTGTTTCGGCTTTGGCTTTCCTCCCTGCGGAAACTCTTTTGCAGCAGGTGCAGGCATAGGGCTCGGTTTTGCAGCAGGAATGGGAGTTATAAATCTAATTGGAAGATTATTAAATAACTGATGGTATTTCAAACATAGATTTATCAACTTCATCAAAGCTTGTTATAATACCTGAAAGACCGTCAATATCACGGTAAAATTCAATTGGTTCAATTGAATCTACTGCAATTATTTTACCGATTCCGGCCGCTTTTGCAGCATTAATTCCCGCGATTGCATCTTCAAATACAACACAATCTTTCGGGTTAAGGCCGATTTTGCCGGCGGCAATCAGGAAAATATCCGGAGCAGGTTTTCCGGGAATTTTGCCGTTTGAATAAACAATTTTATCAACATCAAACCATTTTGCAAGTTTGAATTCCTTTATATAAAACTCTACATTGTCCCATTCTGACATTGTTGCAATAGTCATGGGAATATTGTTTTCTTTCAAAAAATCTAAAAATGCAGCAGCTCCCGGGGCAAGTTTAAAATTTTCTTTGTCTACCAAACATCTTTTTCTATAGAGTGCTTCTTTTTCTTTTGCATATTTTTCAACCATTTCAACAGAAGGCTTGCGTCCAATTGCATATTCAATAATATCAGCATTGGTATGCCCGAACATTTTGTCACGCATTTCTTCTTTTGTAAAAGATGTACCTCTAAGGATTTTAGAATACTCTATCCACGCATCATAGTGAAGTTGTGAATCCCAGTAAAGTGTTCCGTTAAAATCAAAAATTATACCCTTCATAAAAATTATTATACTATAAAAATCCACTCAAGTTCAGGATGTATACAGGCGTAAAGTAAACTAAAATTCTGGTTATGATAAAAAAATATACAATGCTTAACTATATTCCTGAAACTCTTTATACAGAAGCAGGAGTTAACCCTGCCAGAGTATTCAATAACAAAGTAATTACGCAGCCGGCAGCGTGCGTAATTACAAGGAATTTTCGTTTTGAAGATAATTTTGTACTCAAGTTTGCTCAAAATAATGAACATATTGTTATTTTCCTCAAGCCTGTTTTTGAAATTAAAGGCAAGCAGGAATTTTTTGACAGAAATTTCAATCTTATACTGAAAAAATTTAAAAATTACCGTGTTTTTACTTCTCAAGCAGAAGTTGATGATTTTATTACAGATAATAAAATCCAAACCATAATCCGTGACTTTAACCCGCTGTTACAACCGCAGGAGGAGTGCATTGAGGTTGACGGTTTAAATATAATCCCCGCAAGGTTTATAAGCGACCACAGGGAATACAATGCGCATACTCTTAGAAGAAAAATTTATCTACATATTGCAGAGTTTCTGACTGATATTGAAGAGACACCTGATAATGAAGGTTTTAGAATACTTAGAGAGTTTATTGAAACAAAATTATACAGATACGCAGACCATCGAAACAATGAAGATGTGACCTCAAGGCTTTCCAGATACTTCAACTGGGGATTTCTTTCACCTCAGAGAGCTGCTATAGAAGTTCTAAAATCAGATACAGACAGTGTAAACAAAGAAGCTTTTCTGGAAGAACTAATAGTACGCCGCGAGTTGAGCAGTAATTTTTGCCTTTATGCAAAAAATTACAAAGGCTTTGATGATATCCCCGACTGGGCGCTTATGAGCCTGAGGGCTCATGGTTCAGACCTCAGGATACATAATTATTCAACAGAAGAATTCGAAAATGCTCAAACTGCTAATGAAAATTGGAATAAAATTCAACGCGGCCTTGTCGAGACAGGATACATACATCCTTACGCGCGAATGTTCTGGGCGAAAAAGATTTTGGAATGGTCGCCTGAGCCGGAAGAAGCTCTCCGGACAGCAATTTATCTGAACGATAAATACGCTTATGATGCTCCTTCTGAAAACGGTTATACAGCAATACTCTGGTCAATCGGAAGTCTGCACGACAGAGCTTTCCGCGACATGCCTGTAACAGGTAAAATAAGGCGCATGGGTGAGAAGAAAATAAAAAATGTGTTATAATAGGTTTATGGAATCTGACTTTAACCTCAACAACATCAAATATATAAAGATAATTTATCATGATAACTGTGATATTTCCCACTGTGCCAAGGCTGCCGTTAGAAACATGAACGGACGCGAAATATATGCTTGCGCGAAAGTTGAAACACCTTTGTACATAAAAACTCCGCAGGAAGTTTCACTAAGCATTGTATGTGAAGAAGGACTTTACAAGAAGAATACCACTTTAAAAGTTGTGGAGAATAAAGATTCTTATGTTTATTTCACAATCAGCCTTCCGGAAGGTCTGGAATACCAGCAGAATAGAGAGTACTTCAGAGTAAGAATGAAAGGAGATGTCCTTCTGCGCTTTGCTGGAAATGTAATCCCTGCAAAAATTTATGATATTTCTGCAAATGGAATACGCCTTGAGCTTGATAAAGATATAAAAATTCCCGAAAGTGTTACACTCGATATTCTATTTTCAAATAAAAGTATTAAAACTGCTGCAAAATATATCAGAACTGATGACGAGGACAATATACTTAAAGCATCATTCTTTTTTGTTAATCTACCTGAAGCAAGCAGGGATATAATTTCACAAAAATGTATCCAAAAACAGCTTGAAAATAAACGCAATTCGCTTATGTAGAAATCGAAAAAGTTAAATTTTGTAAAAATATATTCTATTTTAGGCAGCGAAAGCTCTATTGTTCCACTTGCGGTGAAAGATAGCTTTTCTAGCCTTGGTATGACCTCAGGTTCTTTTATAACCGGTCAGGAAGAAGGTTATGATAGATTTATTGATGAAGCTGGAACTGAAATTGTTTGGCTTGGTGGAGTTCCTGTATACAGATGGTTATTTGATAAAACTGCATTTAAGATTTATGGGTTTGATTCTAAATACGATGCTAGAAATTTAAAAAACAAAGATATTTTTGAAAGAACAAAAAAGTATGCTCCAGATGAAGAGATAAAAACTGCAATTGAAAAAATTGAAAAAAAACAGAAAATGTTTAAAAATTTGACAGCCTCAAAATTTATTTTATCAACTTCTCTTGCAATAATGAGCTATATCATGCTGACAAAATATAAACAAAAATATACAGAAAAACAAATAAAAAAGAAACTTATCAATGAATATCAAAGCAAACAAAAGGAGCAGAAAGATAACAGTTTACAAGAGAAAAAAACACAAAAGAATACAGATTTTCCATCTTTCAAATCATTAGGTTCTATGACAGAAAGTTTAGCATATAATTCTGTAAAAAATATGTGGATTGTCGATGGAGCAATTACATCAGAAAGATTATTAGACTCAAGAAATCCTCAGGAATTTATTGGATATGCCATAAAAGAAGCTTTTTCTTTATGTTTTTTATATTATGCTGGAGGAAAAATTCAAAAACTTCTTGAGAATAATGCAATGAAAAGACACAACCGGAATATTGCTCTTGATGCCAGAGTACTTGAAAACAGCTACATAAAACAAATTTTTAAAGACGGTACTATAAAAACCTGTTTAGATAATTTTGATAAAATAAAAAAAGATCCGATAGAATTGTATGATTTTCTGCATAAAAATCCAGACAACGCAATTGTAAAAATTGCAAAACAGTCTGATATTATAGTTTCATACAAAAATACAGATAAGATTGATACAAGAGCCTATATTGATTTAGAAAAAATTGAAAATCTGAAAGATAATCTCAACAAGCTTTATGAACAGTATAAAGAAGCTGTAAAAAAAGGAGAAAATACTGAACAATTCTTTAAAAAAGTAAAAAAATTAAAAAGATGTTCAATAATAACAAATATAGGCGCTTCTATTTTTGCTCTTGGAGTACTTGCACCCGGAATTATGCTCATCAAAAGGAAATTCTTTGACCAGGATTCAGAATTTCAAACAAAAAGAGATATACGTAATCAACTGATTAAAGAAGGCATAATAAATTAATAATTTTTTGTATACAATAGTGTAAACATTTGTAACGAAAACGCAATTTTTCTTATCAGAATGTTTTTCATGATATAGAAAGGTGTAGTGTTATGAATAATGTTTCATTTTGCGGAGGCGAAACCGCAGGAAGTATCGGAAAACGAAATATTAATCCTGTAAGACAGGATTCAGTTAAGATACAAACCCCGCAGACAGATACCGTTAACTTTAGAGGCCGAGATAATGACGAGTCATCTGCTGGTTCATCTCTTGCGACATTAGCTGTTTTTGCCGCTCTGATTGCAGGCGGATTAGGTTATGCCCACAAGTCAGGTGCGATTAGCAAGATTAAAAATCAAAACATTAGAAAGTACATCGAAAAGGCCGCCGAACCTTGCTATAAAGCGTGCGCAGCAGTAAAAGAATTCGGGATTAAATGTTACGATAAAGTTAAAGGATTCTTTAAGAAATAAAAACCGACCATTGGGCTGCGTGCGGGGGTAAATTAAACTAGTAGGCTTGTCATGTTACGATTGAGGTGAACCAGTAGTATTAAAATAAGTTTGTAGTTTACACGTATGTTCACCGACAATTGGTCTACGTGCGTAGCACCCTATTTGCCTATGCAGAAGTGTTCAAAGATATTATCCAGAATATTATCCGTTATTAGTTCGCCCGTAAGCTCATCCAGTGCAAGAATTGCAGATTTCACATCAATTGAAATCAAATCCTGCAGTTCGTTAAGCTGTGCAGCCAGAAGCGCTTGTTCCATTGAAGCACGAGCTTTTTTAAGACATTCCTGCTGACGCGTATTTGTAACAAATTCCAAACTCTCAGGTTCAATATCACAGACTTTTTGCTTGAGCAGGTTTTTCAACTCCGCAACACCTTCACCCGTAAGAGCAGATATACAAAGAGCATTTTCAGGTTTTTGATTAACTAAATCCGCCTTATTTGCAATAACAATATGCTTTTTATCCTTCAATAGTTCCAAAACTTCTTTATCTTCCGCATCAAGCCCTTTTGATGCATCATAAACAAACAGAACCAAATCCGCTTCATCAAGTGACTGCTTCGAATACTCTATTCCGATTTTTTCAACCTTAGAAACTTCTTCATCCTCTCTAATACCTGCTGTATCAACAAGGGTTACAGGGATACCTAAATCAAGAGTTTCTCTCAAGACATCTCTTGTCGTACCTGCAATATCTGTAACAATTGCTCTATCGAGGTTAAGAAGCGCATTAAAAAGCGAGGACTTGCCGACATTAGGCTTGCCTACTATAGCAACAGACGCACCCTGACGAAAAATATTAGATGTGTCTGCGCCTTTGAGCACACTGTCAATCTGCTTTATTATATTTTCAAAACTCTCAACCAGATACGGGTATTCCGGCTCTCTCACGTCTTCCGGAAAATCAATCCCCGCGGTAATTTTTGATAGAACTTCAAAAATATCATTTCTGATATCATTAACTTTTTCTTTAAGAACTCCTGAAAGATTTTTCATAGAAATTTTTGCAAAATCAGAAGTCTTGGAATGAATAATATCTGCAACCGACTCAGCCTGAGATAGATCCATACGTTTGTTCAAAAACGCACGTTTCGTAAACTCTCCTTTTTCAGCAAGTCTTGCTCCATTTTTCAAAACTAGATTAAGAATATTTCTAACAACCTGCACACCGCCGTGGCACTGAATTTCTACAACATTTTCTCCTGTGTAGCTGTTTGGTGCAAAAAAAGGAAGTACAATAACACTGTCTATACGTATATCACCGTCACTAATCCAGCCATACTGAAATCTCCGCGGTTCAAAATTCGCATTTGAAAATATCTTACGAATAATATCAAAAGCTTTTTCGCCGGAAATCCTTATAACACCTACTCCGCCTGCACCCATAGGCGTTGCAGGTGCTGCTATTGTATCAAATTCTTCCAAAATATTCATATATTTATTGTAACCCAAAGGGGGAAATAATGGTATAATAGAACTGAAATACAAAGGTAATAAACGATGCAAATTATAGAATTAATTGAAGCGACCGGTGCTAAAGTTTTAGCCGAAGTTGATAAAGATTTAGATGTAAAAATTTCCACTGACACAAGAACAATTCAGAAAGGTGATTTCTACCTTCCTCTCAAAGGCGCAAGTTTTGACGGGGAAAAGTTTATTAATCAGGCTTTTGAGAAAGGGGCAATCGGCGCATTTTGTACAGGAGATAACGGAACTCTGCAGGTTAAAGATACACTTACCGCATATTTACAGCTTGCAAATTACAGAAGAAAAAAACTAAATTTTACCGTTGTTGCAATAACAGGCAGTTCAGGAAAAACAACAACAAAAGAGCTTGCTGCATCAGTTCTCTCAGAAAAATTCAGAACCTTTAAAACACCTCTTAACCACAATAACGAAATAGGATTTTGCCAGACAATTTTTGAAGCGCCGGATGATACGGAAATCCTTGTACTTGAAATGGGTATGAGAGGTTTAGGCGAAATCGAATTGCTCTCTAAATATGCAGAGCCTGATATTACAATCATCTCAAATGTCGGAACTGCGCATATTGGGCGGCTTGGTTCCCGTGAAAACATTGCAAAAGCCAAGTGCGAAATTGTGAAATATCAGAGAGGAAATATCTTCATTGCACACGACGATGAATTAATAAAAAAGACGGTACAATTCAGCGGAAAAAAGATTTTCTACTCAATCAAAGATGTCAAAATCCTTGAAAAAGATACACATTATTCGAAATTTGAATATTATGGAAATATTTATGAACTGAATGTCGGGGGAGATTACAACATAGAAAACGCTTTAAGTGCAATAAATACCGGTTTAGCACTGAGAATGAAAGTAAATGAAATTCAATCAGGTCTGAAAAAATACGCACCGATAGAAAAACGATGGGAAGCAGTAAATGCAGGCGGGTTTGAGATTATTAATGACAGTTACAATGCAAACCCCGAGTCAATGCGCGCTTTTATCGATACTATTTTTGAACTATACGAAAAGCCCGTTGTTATTTTAGGTGACATGGGCGAGCTTGGAGAGGATGAAATTAAGTACCACAGTGAGCTTGGCAAGTATATTAATTCCCACAAAAATCTCAGACAGGATGCAGAAATTTTATCCATTGGGAAACTTTCAAAATATATTACAGATGGAGTTACAAACTGTCCCGCAAAACATTTTGAAACAATAGAACAAGCAGTAGATTACATAAAAAACAAAGATACAAAAGTGCAGCTTTTCTTGAAAGCCTCAAGAAGTATGAAATTTGAGAGGATTATTGAAGAATTAAAATAACCGGACAGTTCAAATACCGTCCGGTTGTTTTTATAAACATATATTATTTGTTTCCAAGAGCAATTCTGCCAACTCTTCAATGCTTAACTGAAAATGAACTGTTTTACAAGTTTGTTTCAATGAATAGCTTAAAGAAATAGTGTACCCATTTTGAAATCTATCCATATTTATTACATCTTCATTATTACCGACATACAAGAATTCATAATTACTGTCAATTTCTGAACAAAGCTGTTCAAACGTTTCCTTTTCATAATGTATGATATTAATTTCCGGAAATTTTGTTTTTACATAATTAACCGCTTTTTTAGGAGTATTCTTTTTTACAATTACATAAATTTGCAAAAACGGACAATTCAAAAAATTACGAACAATTCGTAAACCTCTGCTTTCACGAGCATCAGAAGCATACATTCGCTCTAAATTCTCTGCAAGTGTGTTGTAATCTATAAAAATACATAATCTTTCTTCGTTTTTAATAATATTTTGTATTTCAGAAATATTTTTCATGTTTAAAATTCCTCATTTCTAACTGTCACAACAAAACAAGCATCTTCACATGCTTGTTGATTCACAAATTACAATTATGCGGGAAATCTATTACTTAGAACCCCGCTTTTTTATAGGAATTTTCTATACCGCAAATTAGAATACATATTACCATGATAACATATTACAAGATTAAAACAAGTAATTAAATGCATATCAGCTTGATGTATAATTAATAATATGAAAGCTGATTTACACATACACTCCAACTGTTCCGACGGAAGCGACAACGCACTTGAACTCCCTAAAATATTGAAAGATGCGGGAGTAGACATTTTTGCGCTCACTGACCATGATACAGTTGAAGGATGCAGGCAATTAGAAAATTTTGAATTTATACGCGGGATTGAACTCACATCAAAATGCAAAGATATAAAATGTCATATTCTCGGCTACGGGATAGATATTAATAATCCGGAACTCAATGCGCTTATTGAAAAAGGGAAAAAATTACGCAGACAGAAACTTGAAACACGGATTAAGTACCTGAAAGAGGTTCATAATTTTGAATTTACACCGGAAGAGCTTGACTGGCTTTATACCAGAAAAAGTGTTGTAAAAACGCATCTTGCAAACGTTCTTGTAAAAAGAGGATTAGCAGAAGACAATGTTTCTGCGATGAAAAAATATCTTGACTCGTGCAAAACCGGAAACACACGTTTTGACGGTATTGAAGCAATCAATGCAATAATTTCTGCCGGCGGAGTACCGGTTTGGGCACATCCTCTTGGCGGTGAGGGCGAAAGCCATATGAGCGCAGAGGAATTTCTTCCAAGACTTAAAATCATGATTGAATGCGGTATTCAAGGGCTTGAATGCTATTATTCCAGATACAACACACAAGAAACAGAATTTCTTTTAAAGTGTGCCAACGAAAATAATTTGCTAATCTCAGGCGGGAGCGATTACCATGGAACCAATAAAGATATTCCGGCTGGAATGCTAAATATTACGGCAGATAAACTAACTATTGTTGAACGCCTGCAAGCTGTATCAGCTGATTAATCGTATCTTCATATTCAATCTTATCATCAGTGGACTGCAATAAGAAATTATTAATATCTCCCATCATCTCAATCGCTTTGTCGCACACAGGGTCAGAGCCTTTTACGTACGCACCAATATTAATCAAATCCTCATTCTTTCTATGGACAGCAAGCAGATTTCTAAGATAACCTGCGGCAGCTCTGTGTTCTTTTGAGGTCACATCACCCATAACCCTGCTCAATGATTGCAGAACATCAACTGCCGGATAATGATTTTTGTGCGCCAAATCCCTTGAAAGCATTATGTGACCGTCAAGAATACTTCTTGCAGTATCAGAAATAGGCTCGTTAAAATCATCACCTTCTACCAGTACCGTATAAAGCCCCGTTATTGTGCCAAATTCATTTGTACCTGCTCTTTCCATAAGTTTTGGCATAAGCGCAAACACAGAAGGTGTATAACCTCTTGTAGCAGGAGGTTCACCAATTGCAAGTCCGACTTCTCTCTGAGCCATTGCAATACGTGTTACACTATCCAGCATAAACAAAACATCTAGACCTTTATCACGAAAATACTCTGCAATTGAAGTCGCAACAAAAGCCGCTTTAATCTTAACCAGTGACGGCTGTTCAGAAGTTGCTGCAATTACAATCGAACGCTTCATTCCTTCTGCGCCTAAAATCTCTTCAATAAATTCCTTAACCTCACGTCCGCGCTCACCAATCAATGCAATTACGTTTAAATCAGCAGAAGTATTCTTTGCCATCATACCGATTGTAGTACTTTTCCCGACGCCTGAACCTGCAAAAACACCCATTCTCTGTCCTTTTCCGACAGTCATAAATCCATCTATTGATTTTATTCCAAGTGACAGCGGCTCGGAAATCCGTTTTCTTTTTAAAGGATTAATAGCATCTGCCATTGTAGAGCGATATTCCGAAAACCTTATATCGCCTAGAGTATCAATCGGTCTGCCAAGCCCATCCAGAACTCTTCCGATAAGCTGATTTCCAACGCCTATTTTCATAGCTCCGCCCGTGTTCACAACAAGCGCACCAGGATGTATTCCGTCAGGAGAAGCAAGAGGCATAAGAAGGATTTTGTCGCGCTTAAAACCTACGACCTCTGCCATTGTAGGTGTATCATTATAATTGTTATAAATATAACATAAATCACCGATAGAAGATTTTGGCCCGTCAGATTCAATAGTAAGCCCGATAATCTCGGTAATCTTTCCAATCTCCTTAATCGTCTGAGTTTCTTTGATTATGTCAAGATATTTATTTTTGTTCCAATCCATCTCCCGAACCTGTAAGCATTTTTGCAGCAATCTCTGCTATTTGAACCGAAACCCTTGAATCCAATCTTGTATCAGGAGTTTCAACAATTACACCGTCCGCAGAAAGAGAGTTATCCTCCAGTATTTTTAGTGACTGGAGATTTGGAATAGCTTCCCTAAATTTGTCTGCCAGTTTGTTTATATTATTAACAAGCGCCGGATTAACTATAATAGTTATATTTTCTTTGTCGTTTAATTGTTTTACCGCATCAAGAGTAATCTTGTAAAGCACATTTATATCAAACTTCTGGTGGCAGACTTTATCTGCAATAGCGATTACAAGATCCACAATATCACGCGAAGCTGAGTCAATGATATTTTTCTTAATCTCATACGAGCTTGAAGAAAGTGTATCCAGAGATTTAAGAGCCTCTTGAGCATCATTTTGAAACTTATATAAGCCGTCCTGCTCACCTTTCTTAAACCCTTCCTGATAAGCCTGCTCTTTTATTTTGTCGTACTCCTGCTCGGCTTTCTTTTTGGCATTAGCAATTATACTCTCAGCCTCGGTGTTAGCAGCCTGAATAACAACTTGAGATTTAGTTTCAGCATTATCAATAATCTGACGTGCTTTTGCATCAGTTTCATCAATTATCTGCTGAACCTTTGCCTGCTGGCGTGTAACGCGTGTCTGCTCTATTGGCAGGACGTAGTTATCACCCATCTGAATTTCGTCTGATTTTATCCTGCTGCTACTCAATTAATTCATCCTCAACACTTGCACGCGTAATAGTGATTTCACCTGTTGCTTCAAGATTTCTAATGGAATTAACAATACCTGTTTGAGCTTCCTGAACCTCTTTTGCTCTAACAGGACCGAGATATTCCATATCATCCGTAAGCATTTGCCTTGCCCTCTCAGACATATTTTTGAATATCTTGTCCTTAATCTCATCTTTTGTACCCTTGAGAGCAAGTGCAAGCTGTTTAGTATCGATTTCTCTAAGCAGCCTTTGAATAGCTCTGTCGTCGAGGATAATAATATCTTCGAATACAAACATAAGGTCGCGGACTTCCTGAGCCATCTGCTGGTTTTCAATATCAAGCCATTCCATAATATTCTTTTCTGTACCTCTGTCGCAGCAGTTCAAAATGTTTGCAAGAGATTCTACACCGCCCGCATTTGAGAAGTCCTGAACAAGGAGTGCTGAGAATTTGCGCTCTACAATATCTTCTATGGTGGAAAGAATTTCCGGATTTGTAGGAGTCATGTCCGCAATGCGCATAGATACAACTGCCTGAATATCAGGAGGAAGGAATGCAAGAACCTGTGCAGCTAATTCCGGTCTTAAATACGCAAGTATTAAAGCCAGAAGCTGAGGATTTTCTGAGGCAAAGGTATTCGCAAGCTGTGAAGGATCAGCTTCGTTAAGAAAATAAAACGGGTTTGTATTAACCATTGAGTTAACTTTATCAAGAAGTTTGGATGCTTCGGCTTCGCCATAAGTCTGGGCAAGAAGCTGTTTTGCATAGCTTATGCCGCCCTGAGCAATGTAATTGCGTGCCTGAAAAACTGTCTTAAATTCGTTGAGTACGTCATTCAAATCTTCATCAGAAATCTTACCAAGATTAGCAATATCAAGAGTTATCTGCTCAAGCAAATCCTCGTCTTTTATATTTTTAAGTATTTCAGAAGCAGTTGCCGGACCTAAAGCAATCAAAAGTGCCGCAACCTTCTGGCTCGGACGCGTTATCGTCTTTTTTGCCTCTTCTTTAGCTTTTTTTATTTCTTCTATACCCATTTTTTATAACCTTTGGGCGGGCTTCATCCCGCTCCTCTACTAACTAATCTTATATCTACCTGAAGCCCTTCTGGTGGATTTACCAACCGGTAGGGCACCAATTATATTTACCCCTGCCTCAATCGTCAATCTACTAATCTGTTATTTACCCCCGACATTTGTTCTAAACGAACTACCGGTTGGATGGGCGCCCGGCCCCTCTAATCCTTTATAAACGATGTCAGAAGCTTGGCAGCATCCTCTGGAGATGCCATTACCGCCTCGTTCAATTCATTTATACTCTGCTCTTTTTGAGATTTAATCTCTTTTTTGCTCAATTCTATACGCGGCAGTTCCTCTTCCTGTTCGACCTCATCTGGTTTCTCAGTAACAATTTCTTCCTGCTGTACTACACGATCCTGACGTTTTGCAGAAGGCATCTTTGATATAAAGTTTTTCAATATGTACAGTGCAAAACATCCAAGAATTAGAACAATGATAAGAGGTATTACAGAAGATGTTATAAAGTAGAACATCTGTTCCTTCTGATACTGTTCTGCAAAATCTTCTTGAGCTTTCTTATCAATCGTAGCGCCTTCAAATTGAAGTCCTGAAACTGAAATTACATCTCCGCGTGAATAATCGACGCCGGAAGCAGAAAGAACAAGGTTTTTAAGCTCTTCTTTTTCAGATTCTGTTAAAATCTTATTAACCGCAACTGCAATGGAAAGACGTTTTATTGTACCTGGTGCATATACAACCTGTTTAACCTCTTTAGAAACGCTATAATTCACTGCTGTTTTTTGTTTTGAATAATTCAGATTGCGCTGGTTAACGTTATTTGGATTAGGCACATTGTTAGGATTTTCATAAGTTTCGACCTCTGTTTGAGAACTTGTAATTACGCCTTCGCCCTTATCATTAACCGGAATATAGCTTTCAATAGTCGATTTTGCAGAGTTGAAATCTATATCTGCGTTAACCTGAACTGAAACATTTCCTTTTCCGACAATTTTCTCCAGAACGTCAGAAACTTTTTTAGCTGTGTCTTTTTCAAGATTACTCTTGAAACTCTCCATATCAGTTGAGTTTTTAGAAGTTTCATCCGAAAGGCTGTTTCCATTTTGGTCAGTAATAAACACCTGCTCAGGAGTCATTCTCGGAACTGCATAAGCAACAAGATTTTTAATCGCTTTAACCTGAGAGCTCTTAATTTTATAACCCGGTTCAAGCACAAGAACTACTGATGCAGTCGGTTTTTCATCATTATCATCAAATATGGAACGCTCAGGTTCAGCAAGCTGAACTCTTGCATATTTAACACCCTGAATTTTTTCTATGGAACGGGTTAATTCTCCCTGAAAGATTCTCTGTTTTGTTAACTTGTTTTTAAAATCTGTAGAGCCAAGCTGCATATCATCCAGTAGCTCAAACCCGCCGCTGCCGTCCTTTATTAAATCATTTTCTGCTACGAAAACGCGCATATCATCACGTACATTAGACGGTACTAAAATTGTTTTATGATCTTCGGAAACCTTATACTGGTATCCGTTTTTTTTCATACTTTCAACTATGCTTATTGCATTGACTTCGTTCAAATCTGAATATAATACTACCCAATCCGGCTCCATTGCTTTTGATAAGAAAAAAGTTGCCGCAACAATCGTAACGACAATCAGTGCAAGCATTCCAAGTTTCTGGTTCCCGTCTAAACCGTTCCATAACTTCTTCACATCATTAGCTAAAAGTGCAAAATAATTATTTTCCATATCTCCCCGCGCACAATCCTTCAATATAATAATATCTTATCAAGAAAATCTTTTCAAATTGTAAAATTATATTAACCTGAAATACCAGCTTATTAAGTAAGGAAAAGTATAAAAAAACGCGTTCTAAAAAATACCATATATCTTCTGGTAACAAAACTATTCCTGCTGTTCGCCAAAACCATCCGGAAGCTCCTCTTTAAGCAGCCTGCCAAATTCTTCAAAACTTAAACCAAGAGCCTGAACTATCCTGAATAAATTAGTTGAATATGTCCTATTTTTGCCCTGCTCTATCATATAAAGAGTTGTTTTAGAAATATCATTCTCATAACAGAAAATAGTAAACTTTAAATTCCTGCGCTTTCTCTCTTTATAGATGACCTGACCTATAGCTTTCTGCATTATTTTGTCATAACCTTGCATAAAATCAATAATAGTGCTAGTATTAAAAAAAATGTTTCGCAAGTCGGAAACATTTTAGGACAATTCAAAAATGCCCAAAAATTTACTTTTTAATTTGGACATCAAGTTTGACAAAATTTTTTTAGATTTCTGGCAGATAACATCTAAGAGCTCTATAAGAGCTCTGTTTCTTTAATATATCTAGGTCTGCCCTTAACTTCATTAAATATCTGCCCAATATATTCACCAATTATGCCCAGACAAAAAATTTCCAGACCGCCAAAAAATGCCAGAAGCACAACCAGAGTTGCCCATCCGCTCGGTGTATCGTGAAAGAAGTATTTTTCAAAAACAACTTCCATAGCAAGCAAAAAGCTTCCTAACATCGTCAAAACTCCAGTTACTGCTATTATGCGTAAAGGCACAATACTAAAAGAAGTTATTCCGTTCAATGCCAGACTTGTAAGCGAAAAGAAATTAAACTTAGAACATCCGGCTTTCCGCTGTTTTACATCAAAATGAACATAAGAGGTTTTTAAACCGATTTCATGAAAAAAACCGCGCAAAAATAATCCGGATTCAGAATACTTTTCTAATATCTCAAGCCCCCTGAAACTTACAAGTCTATAATCCGAGTGATTAGGCGGAATTTTTACGCCCAGTAAATTCATTAGCTTGTAAAAACAAAGTGCCGTATATTTTTTGAAGAAAGAGTCTGTCTTTCTATCATTTCGAATTCCTGACACAATATCTGCACCCTTATGATATTCATCTATAAAAGTTTCAATAACATTCTCATCCTGCTGCAAATCTGCATCAATAGAAACAACACAGTCACAGCCAATTTTCTTAACCCCGAGAAGCCCTGCTATCAATGCTTTCTGGTTTCCGTAATTTCTAACAAATTTTACTGCTTTAACTCTTTTGCCATATATATTGTGCAGTTCTTCTATAATTTCCCACGTTCTGTCTTTTGAGCCGTCATCCACAAGATAAATATAGCTTTCGTCAGAAATTTTTCCTTTTGCAATTATACTGTCAAGAACTCCCAAAAGTGTTTCTACAGTTGACTTAACAACGAGTTCTTCGTTGTAGCATGGAACTATTATTGCAAGTTTTGATTTGTTTTCGCTCATTGTATTCCTCTTGAAATTATAATACAATAAACATAATAGAAAAAGGATGCGCATGTCAGATAAAAAATTTATATTAAATGCCGATGATTTCGGTATGAGCGAAGCTTTTAACAGAGCAGTACTGGAAGGATACTCTTCCGGTATTTTAAAAAGCGCAAGTCTTGTAGCTAACGGTGATGCCTTTAATGAAGCATGGAAAAACGTTATTCCTTCCTGCCCTAATCTTGGAGTCGGAGTTCATCTCAATATTATTGAAGGCAAATCTCTATGCTTAAATCTGGACAGATTAACAGATAAAGAAGGAAATTTTAATAACTCTTTTGGAATGCTTCTTTTGAAATCTTTGAACATTAAAGATAAAGTATTTATGGAGCAGCTTGAAAAAGAATTCAGGGCACAAATCGAAGAAATAATGAATGTTACAGAAGTTACACACATTGATTCTCACGTACATACGCATTCAATCCCGAGAATTTTTGAACTCGTGTGTAAGCTGGCACAAGAATACGGAATTAAACAAATAAGAACACAGTATGAACAGCCGTACATTATTCCGGATGTTTTCAGACACCTGACTTTAAAATATCCGATTAATTTGATAAAAGTTGCACTGCTGAACTTTTTTACCTTGATTAATGAGAGTAATGTGCAAAAGTATGAACTCAACACAAATGATTACCTTATAGGCGTTACATACACTTCTATGATGAACAGCCTTGCAATATCATACGGGCTTATGGCTATTAAGTATGACAAATTCACAGCAGAAGCCTTAATACATCCGTGCAGATACGAGGACGGAACTATTGATAATCATTTTGTAGAATTTCAAATAACAAAAAACCTGAAGTTAAAAGAAAAAATTGAGAACCTCGGGTTTGAAATTGTAAATTATAGAGATCTCTCAAAATGCGAAGAAAAATCGTCTGTATAATCATTTTAATTTTACTGTTTGTTCTTTTTCTTATATTTTTGCATCCGAAAGAAAAAGAATACTATGTTCGTGAAGTTATTTCTCCAACAGAATTTATTCTTGATAACGGAGAAATTTTCAAAGTAAAAGGTCTGGAAAGTCTTGACCCGTATTTCAGCTCAAGAAATAAAGAGCTTGCTTCAAAACTTAACCTGAGTGAAGAAGACGCGTTTGTCACAGGAAACCTTGGTAAATACTGGGCAAGAAATATTCTTGAAGGAAGAAAGATTAATATCTGCAACAACGAAATTATTTACCACAAATTCAACTACCGTTCTATATTTATGAACTCGCCTTACTGTATCAAAGATGACAGATTTGTTAACCCGAAAGCTTCGGAAAAAGTAATTAAAACTGTAAAGCGTACAAATTACCGGATACTAAACCTTGAAAATGACAAAGTTTATCCAATCTCACCTGATTTCATACCGGAAAACTATATTGTAATAAAAGAGGGACATAGGGCTTGGAGGTTTCATAATAAAGCTGCTCCGCCGGATATAAAGGGATACAAGAAGAAGAAGAAGAAGAAACACACAACAACAATTGAACTTAAGGATTTCAAACTCTTACTCACCGATTTCACCCAAAAGCTCAAACCGGACAGAAAATGTTCAAGCAATATTTGCAAGGAAATCCTGAGTAATATTAATCAAGCCAAAAGTTCAATAGACATAGCAATCTACGGATATTCATCAGTACCGGCAATTGAACAGGCAATTAGAAATGCACAGCAGAGAGGAGTTAAAATCCGGCTGGTACACGATATGGACAGTAAAGGTAATAATATTTACGAAAATACCTCAAATCTTGCTAAACTAATACAAAATACGCAAAGTGACAGAAATTCCAAAGAAGCTTCTTTTATCATGCACAATAAATTTTACATATTTGATAATAAAACCGTAATCACAGGTTCTGCAAACCTTTCACATACAGATATGTCCGGCTACAATTCAAACGCAGTAGTTGTTATAAATTCAGAAGAAGCTGCAAATATTTACCGGAGAGAATTTGAACAAATGTACGAAGGCAGATTTCATTCTGTAAAAACATCAATGAATAAAACCTCTAATATTTATTTTTCACCTCAGGATAAAACCATAACAAACGGTGTTTTACCGCTTATAAAAGGTGCAAAGAATTACATTTACATTCCGGCATTTATTGTAATAGAAAACAGAATAATAGAAGAGCTTATCAGTGCTAAAAAACGCGGCATTGATGTAAGAATTATTGCAGACGCGCTCAACGCTTCTGCCAGACACTCGAGGGTAAAGGATTTAAGAGAAAACGGAGTCCCTGTAAAGATAGAGAATTACGCCGGAAAAATGCATTCAAAAACCATGATAATTGATGACAAATACCTGCTTCTCGGTTCAATGAATTTCTCTTACAGCGGTGAAAACAGAAATGACGAGAATTTTATAATTCTTGCAAATCCTGAGGCTGCAAAGTTTTATAAAAGCTTCTTTCTGTATCTCTGGGATAAAATTCCTGACAAATGGCTGAAATATTATCCAAAAGCTGAAGGTCTTGATTCGGTAGGTTCTTGCTCAGACAGAATAGATAATGATTATGACGGGCTTATTGACAGCGCGGATGAAGGCTGCCGAGCGAGGGGAGAGAAGAGTTAAACAGTGTTAAACTAAAAAAAGGAAAGTCTTGCAGTGTGTGCAAGACTCAAAAATATACATTTACCCCACTAATTTTATAGCACAATAAAACAACTTTGTCAACTACTACGCACGTAAACAAGTTGTCAGGTAAAAATTAGTGTCATTCTATTCGTTTGCGGACAATTTTTCTCTTACAAGAGTTTCTACCTGATTTAAAATTTCAGGATTTGCAGCAAGAAATTCTTTTGCTTTATCACGTCCCTGTCCAAGTTTGTCATCATTAAAACTGAACCAGGAGCCTGCTTTTTTAACAATATCCAAATCAACAGCTACATCCAGAATATTTCCTATTTTGCAAATACCCTTTCCGAATATAATGTCAAATTCTGCGGTTCTGAAAGGAGGTGCAACCTTGTTTTTCAAAATACGAACTCTGACATGGTTTCCGATGTCTTCTCCGTCACCCTTCAAACCTTCTACACGTTTGATTTCCAAACGGACAGATGCATAATACTTAAGTGCATTACCGCCTGTAGTTGTTTCAGGATTACCGTACATAACACCGATTTTTTGTCTTAACTGGTTAATAAAAATAACTGTTGTTCTTGTTTTTCCTATTATACCTGTAAGTTTTCTTAAAGCTTTTGACATTAATCTGGCCTGCAAGCCCATCTGCTGGTCTTCCATAGAGCCTTCTATTTCAGCTTTTGGAACAAGTGCAGCAACAGAGTCAACAACGATTACGTCGACAGCACCTGAGCGTACAAGTTCTTCTGTAATATCAAGAGCTTGTTCGCCTGTATCAGGCTGAGAAATAAGAAGTTCATCAACATTAACGCCTAGATTTCTAGCGTATTCAGGGTCAAGTGCGTGTTCAGCATCAACGAAAGCAGCAATACCGCCTCTTTTTTGGCATTCTGCAACAATGTGCTGTGCAAGCGTTGTTTTACCGGAAGATTCAGGCCCGTAGATTTCTATAATACGCCCGCGCGGAATACCGCCGACACCGAGCGCTACATCAAGTGCTAATGCGCCTGTAGGTATAGTTTCAACACTTACAGCAGGTTTGTCGCCAAGCTTCATTATGGCACCTTTACCAAAATCTTTTTCTATCTTGTCGATTGCAAGCTTAAGCGCCTTTGCTCTTTCATCAGATGTATTTACTTCTTCTTTCTCTTTTACTGCCATGTTTTTCACCCTATTGGCGGGCTTCATCCCGCTTCATTACTAATCTGTTTTTACCTTCCCCAGAAGCCCTTTTGAACTGACTACCGGCTTTGCGTGCGCCTGATACCCTACTGGCGGGCTTCATCCCGTCATACTACTAACTTTTGCTTACAACATAAAATTCGCATCTTCTTCTTTTTTAATATAGAATCCGCATAGAAGAGGTTTAAAGCTGTTTAAAACATTCTTTAATTTAAAGTTTTCTTTGTTCAGCTCATTAACTTTATTTTTCAAATTTTCGTTTTCAGTCTTGCATCTTACAAGCTCTAACACTACATCATCCATACCTTCAAGCTTTTCATCGATAAGCTTTGTCATTGATGTAGTAATATTATTTTCCATCTTGTTGAGGGTTTCCAATAAACCGTTAACTACGGCCTGTGAGTTTGGTTTTGTCATAACGGGTAATGTCGCTTTCTTTTCATTCATTCCTGTAATCACTGATGATTTAGCATTTCTTAATTTCTTAACTTCATCTACTGAAAAATATATTTGACCTTTATGGTCTTTTCTCGGGGTAACTGAAGTTTTTTTACATAATTCAACTATCTCTTTATTATCAACATTTAAAAGTTTTCTTACATCATTAGGTAAAAGTACTTTATTAGCATTCATTTTAAAAAATTCCCCTCTATCTATACCCAATAGATATTCTAATCAATAAAAAAAATTATTTCCACTATTTGTTACAATTCGTAAAGGATAATAGTTAATACAGCAAATTTTTTATTTAGCAGTTTTGTGTTAAACAGCACTAGCCAAAAAGGAATTTAAATGAACATTACATTACACTCTAATGCACATCATATTGTGCAAATAAAACAACCGCATTTTAAAGCTTCTAACAGAGCTGTAGAAGTAAATCCCAATGAAACGGAACAAGAATGTCTGCTCGCTTTGCGTAAAGGAATGATACACCCTGATGATGCAGCAATAGACACAAAACATCCTTCGGGCGACAGAGTTCCATTTTTTCATTATCTGGTAGAACGGGATTACACAACTGCAGTAAATTATGTTCTTGCAAAGCCTGAAAACAGCAAAAAATATATCAATCTCTATGCTAATAGTAAAACTGCACTTGATTTAGCAGTAAGTACTAAAATGGAAACTATTTTAAAATCCCGAGGGGCGAAAACTTATGAGGAACTTCGCGGCGAAACTGCTAACACTGATGCAAAAACTGTTTCTGCTAAAATTTTTATGGATGACCCTGTAAAAGTAAAACCGGCTCAGATGCAGCCGGTTAAAGGGGTAAATGATGGTTTGGAGGACTCAAATCAAACTACTCCGCAGGGTGAAAAAGGGGTAAATGATGGTTTGGAGGGCTCAAATCAAACTACTCCGCAGGTTAAAAAAGAACAGCCTAAAACAGATTACTTTGACGCTTTTGAAGAATTGGAAGAAGATAATGCTCCTAAACCCGAGCCAGAAACAAAACAGATAGAAACACCTAAAGAAGAAGAACAAAAAACTAAATTTCCTTCTTCATACAAAAACTATCCTGTTCTGGAAATTACAGAAAACGACCCGAAAACAATTGATGAAATAATCGGGATGGACAAAATAAAAAGCGAATTAAAAGAAAATATAATTATTCCGCTTAACGAACAGTCTGTAAATGTAACTTTGAAAGCAAACGACATTGACATTCCTAACGGAGTTTTGATTGAAACAGCAGAGGATACCTCCAATTTTGTTAAAGCTCTTGCCAATGAGACTAAAATGCCGGTTCTGCAATTATTTACGCCTCAGGAATTAAAGCCTATGCTTAAAGACATTGAAACCGAATACAAAAAGAACGGGAAAAAGACAATTATTTTAATAAGAGGATTTGACAAATTTTTTACAACCGGTGCAAACTGCGATTTAGATAAAAAGAATTTTCTCCTCTCAATAGAAAATTGCGGCGATAGAGGCGCTCTGCTTTTTGCAACAGCAGATGAAAAATGCGCAATTGATAAAAAGTTTTTGAGTCCTGAAGTTTTTGACAAAGTTCTTGAGCTCAAAATACCTGATTTAAAAGACAGAAAAGAATATTTATCGCAGTATTTTAAAGACAAACATCTGTTCAAAAACTTAAACACAGAAGAAATGATTGAAGAAATCGGCCTTAAAACAGAAGGTTTCAAATATGCAGATATTGAAAAAGTTCTTGAAGAAAGTGCAAGAACTTCTGTTTCAAATCATAAATACGAAATTGAACCGGAAACAATACGAAATGAGCTTGCGGAATTTACTAAACAGTCAGGGATTTGTCCTGTAGATGAGTTCAACAAGACAACAATGTATGACACTCCTGAATTTAAGCGTATTCCTGTTGAAGCAGGCGAGATAATGAAACTTGATGAACTTGGCGGAATGCCTGATATAAAAAATAAGCTTAATAAATTATATATAGAACCGTTCAAAAACATTGACAAACTTCGTGAACATTTAGGAAACAGCGCTATTCCTGACGGAGCAATTTTCTACGGCCCTGCCGGAAACGGAAAAACTCTTACAGCAAGAGTTCTTGCAAGAGAGCTCGGACTTCCTTTCTACGAAACAAAACTTTCCGATGTTGCAAGCTCATACATTCACGAAGTAAGCAGACGTATAAGACAGATGGCAAAACAGCTTAACGACAAATACGCAGCAACAGGCGAGATGTCTGTCTGGTTCTTTGATGAGTTTGACTCTATGGGAGAATCAAGAGAAGGCGGAGAGACTGCAAGTCACAAGCAGGAAGTTACAGACACACTTTTACAGGAGTTTAATAATCCTGCCTCCAAAGGTTACATTCTTATTGCGGCAACAAACGACCTTGAAGGTGTTGACCCTGCACTAAGACGGCGCGGAAGATTAGGAAATTGGATTGGCTTTTCAAACCCTGATGCAGATGCCCGTATTGACGTAATCAAAAAAGAGCTTGCAAAAACACCTTTCACAAAAGAACTCGCTGGAAGCAAAGAATTTCTTGAAAAAGCAGAGAAAGAATTTGACGGAAGTTCAATGTCGTCAATCGTTTCTGTACTTACTGATGCTAAACGCGAAGCAATTCTTACGGGCAAAGATTTTGACGAATGCATAAAAGAATGTTTTGATGATCACAACAAACGCTTGATGGGTGAATTTTGCAACAAGGCGGGACTTAAGCCGCACCAGTATAACGAATGGGATTTCCAAAGCCTTGATGAACTCGGCGGTATGGAAGAAGTTAAAAAAGAACTTGAGGAAAATATAATTGATGTTTGGCGTCCGGAAGTTCGTGCAGCGCTTATTGCAAATAAAAGAAGCCTGCCGGGCGGGGTAATTCTTGAAGGCCCTCCGGGCACAGGTAAGACCACAATTATAGAAACTCTTGCAAGACAGATGGATGTTCCGCTTTTCAAGATGAATTATTCTCAAAAAGGAAATGAGTATATTCATGGCGTAGCAAGAAACGTTACGGACATTTTCAACAGACTTGCGCTTGAGTCAAAAATAATTAAGAAACCTGTAATGCTTTTCTTTGATGAAGCTGAAAAATTCTTCCCGCGTCATGCCGACAGACATCAGGTGGAAGAAGTTAATACCTATAAAGAACTTATGAACACAGCTGCAGCGAGCGGAATAATACTCGTGGCTGCAACGAACCATATTAATATGGTTAATCAGGAAATCACAGGCAACCCGAGAAGAATGGGCACAATTATTCATGTCGGAAACCCTGATTTTTCTTCAAGAGTAAACCTGTTTACCAAGCTTCTTAAAGATTTGCCGATAATTAACGGTATACTGCATCAGGCACATTATGAACAGCTTGCAAGCCTCTCAGAAGGTTTTTCAATCGGAAATATTGCAGATACGATTGATAAGACTATAACTCAGGCAATCAAAAAACGCATAAATATAACTCCTGAAATGCTTATGAAAGCATTTGCATCAAAGGGAGGTTTTTAGCAAATGGAAGTAAATAGAATAAATAATACATCGTTCAAAGGTATTTCAATGCCTAAAAAAGTTATTCTCAGGCCTAAAAGAGGTTTTCTAGATTATCCTGTAATCTCTACGAAACAGGATTTTCTAAACAATCCTGCAATAAAAGAATGCGCCGAGAAATACGACATTTTGATTAAACGCGGGAAAAAAATAGGTAGAAGAGGAAGAACATACGAAGAAAGTTGGAAGATGACACTAACAAGCGGCAGTATTTTTGCCGCTGGATTTATTGCAGCTCTGTATTATGTTATCCAGTTGCCATTATGGATGGCCGGTATAATGGGCATTACGGCCGGTGCTATATTCGGTGGTATGCTGGATTGGGGCACTCAGAGCTGCGTCGCTACGAATCAGCATGAATACATTGTACAGGGTGGAAAAAGATTTACGAATAATAAGAAAAATTCTCTAGAAGGTCCTCTGTCAAGAGAATACCGTATTAGCGAAGAAAAAGACTTAGACAGCATTGCAGGACTTGTGAGAGATATTGAAATACAAGACATCAGCAGGTTTATGGACATCATTTACAGTCAGCCTGACAGAGATTTTTCTAATCTTGATAATATCTGCGCAGTGTTAGACCTGCCGGAAGTCAAAAAAGAGTTTTCTAAAGGCGAAGTATTTAACTATCCTGTTGACGAAGAGAAAAATACTCTGCTTTTAAACTTTTTAGACATAACTCCAACAGAAGAAAATAAAGACAAGTACAATAAAGTCATTGATATTCTGAGCAAAATGCCGAATGTTGATTATAACAAGAAAGACAAGTTCGGAATTTCTGCGGTTGAAAAAATCTTAAACTCAGAAAATCATCAGGCAATAAAACTAATAGAAAATATAGAAATCCCATATTCTAAGGAATTGGATTTAGTCTACGAACAGATTACAAATCATTTATTCAAGAGAAAAGCGCAGGCTCTACACGTAAAATTTGCAGACCCGATAAAAGCGCTGGAGTTGAACTCAGAAGAAGCTTTTGACAAATCACTCGAGCAGTTTAATTCACCTTTCTGCAACAAAGAAGCTCTTGCTGCTGAAATATTACAAAAAGCAAAGGGTAATACTCTCCTTACAGAAAAGCTGCGAACAAAAATCTCAAAATATTTATAGGTAAAATATGCAAGTTCAAAAAATACAAAACAATTATTATAATCAAAATTTCCGCGGGTTTCACGCGGACAGGAACGCGCTGAAAGAGCTTAACTGCCGTACAGGAGATATACTCCGCAACCGCTCAATCAAAGAATGCGCAGATAAGTATGAAGTTCTACTCAAACGTAAAAAAATTAATATTGCAAAACCTTACGACAAATTTATAACCGGAGTACTTGCATCTGTTTCAGGCATAATTGGCGGAGGCATCGGGTTAATTTCTATTATGGGAGCAGGTTCGGAAGCATCATTTTTACCAGTACTTGCAGGGTTAACAATCCCGCCCGCGCTGTATTTATTAGGAACTTACCTTTACCACAGCAAACCTTCTTATCAATATTCAATTCAGGCGGGTAAAAAAATAAACACAAACGCCTGCGGTAAAAAGGAACTCGGAGGAACACTGTCAAGAGAATTTATTGTTGCTGATAATCTTGACATAAGAAATATCCATTCACTCGGTGAAGACATTGAGAAAAATGATTATGACAAGTTTTTGGATGTTCTTGATAATTACGATTCCGATGATGTGATATCAATCTTGAAAGACAAAAAAATAAAAGAAGAATTCAAAGACGGCGAGCATTTTAATTTCAGCGTTGATGCAGATGATAACACGCTTTTAACAAAGTTTTTTGACATTATTCCAACGAAGGAAAATCAAAAAGATTACAACAACATCCTTGATAGTATGAAAGATATGAAAAAAATCAATTTCAATCAGAAAGACAGCTTCGGGATTTCTGTACTGGAAAAAATTCTTAATGCTGAGAACAGAAAAGCGCTTAATCTGGTTAAGGATTTTGAATTTGAATACTCTCCGGAACTGGACTCTGCGTATGAAAATATTTCAGACGAAAATTTTAAACTTAGTGTCAAAGACCTGAAAATAAAATTCTCACACGCGATTGACGCGGTAAGAATAGACTCTGCTAAAGCATTAAAGATTGCTATAAAAGAATTTGACTCACCGCTATGCGACAAAAATAAAGAAGTAAAAAACTTGCTTGACTTCTATCACAGCAATACCCGCCATTACGGCGCATCGGCGGGCGTTATGCAGGTAATGGAAGTTTTTGAAAATGAAAGGCTGTAAAAATGAATATATCACCTGTACAATACCAGCAAACTCAGAATTTTAGAGGACTTCACGTTAGCAAGAAAGCCTTAAAAGGACTTGAATGCACAGAAGACGCTTTGTTAAAAATACCAGAAATCAGAGAATGTGCAAAAAAATATGAAGTACTTATCAAAAGAGGCAAAGTTAACGGCCATAAAAACCTTGATTTTATTATTACAGCTCTCGGTGGAATGCTGTCATCCGCAATAGGCGGGACAATAGGATTTTTAATTTCAATGTATATGTGTGCGAAAAATAAAGACATAACAGCCATGGAGTTAGCGTTGCCAATGCTCGGCGGATTATTCGGCGGCCCTCTTCTATATACAATTGGAACTATTTTATATCGCAACAAACCAACTTACGAATACATTGTGCAGGGCGGAAAAGGAATAACTCATAATGCTCTTGGCGAAACACAGCTCTGCGGTACAAAATCTAAAGAATACAGAATTGACAAAGACAGCTGGGTTAATTCCGTACAGAATATGGCAAAAGAAATTCAGGATGAGGACAGGAGAATATTTCTCAACACTGTAAGAAAATATGATACTAAACATCTTGACAACCCGAAAAATATTCTTCAAATACTGAAAGACCGCACTATTAAAAACGAGTTTTCTAACGGTGACTGCTTTAATTACGAGATAGAAGGCCAAACTCTGCTTCACGCATTTTTAGATACTATACCTTTAGAAGAAAACCAAAAAGATTACGAGCAAATCAGATATATTATGAAAGGAATGAAACATATCAACTACAACCAGATTGACGGAAACGGAATTTCTGCTCTCGAAAAAATTCTGAACTCGGAAAACCATCAGACATTAGAGCTTGTCAGAAATTTTGAATTTGAATATTTAAGAGAACTGGATTACGCATATGAAAATATTCAGGATAAAAACTTCAAACGAAAAGCCAAAAATCTGAATGTCAAATTCCCTCACATTTTTGAAGCATTGAAACATGAATCACCTGATGCTCTTGATGCAGCTTTTGAAGAATTAAAATCACCATTCTGCAGAAAAGAAAAACTCGTAAGAGATATGATTGACTTTGCCAGTGCAAACTGCAGAGGAAGTTTTGTAGCAAATGTTTTGTGCAGAAAACTGGAAAATGAAAACCTGCTTACAAAAGAAGCGTATGACAGAATGATTGCTGAACGTGAAGACAGATATAACAGGTGGAGATAGTATGCAAATTCAATATAATAATCAGAATTTTCAGGCACTACATGCCAGTCCCAAGACTTTAAAGCGACTGGGCACAACAAAAGAAGCACTTTTAAAAAATGCGTCAATAAAAGATTGTATTGACAGAGCAGAAATTACTTTGAAGTCAAAAAGACATTATGATTTTAAAAAATTTGACTGGGACGATTTTAAATCTATAAGCACATTAACCGGTGTAGCAGGAGAAGTAGTCTGTTTGGCAGGACTTTTAATCGGAGGATTATTGAACGCATTGTCGCTGGCTGGAGCTAATGCTCCTCTCTGGGGGTTTGCAGCAGGATGCGGCATTCCGGTTCTTTCTATAGCTTCATATCTTATAAGCAGAATTGTTCCAAGAATCAGATACACAGGAGAAATTCAAGCCGGTGACAGGATAGAAAACAACAAGCTCGTCGGACGAGTAACTAAACAGCATGAATTTTATGAAAAAGATAATTATAAGCTCGCAGAAGAACTTATGAAAAAAGGAAACAATGATTTCAGAATGGTTATGACTAAGTATACAATCGATACCCCAAAAGGAATATTAAGTATACTAAATGATGATAAAATTAAAGAAAATTTCACAAACGGCGACTGTTTTAATTACAAAATCAATGAACAAGGCGACACGCTGTTAACCAAATTCTTTGATATCATTCCTGATGAAACTAATCAAAATGAGTATAACCAAATTTTAGACAAAATGAAAAACATGAAGGGCATAATCTATAATCAGAAGGATGGTTTCGGAATTTCGGTGCTTGAAAAAATTCTTAATGCGGAAAACTTTGCAGCCCTTGAAATTGTAAAAGATTATAAGTTTCCATACTCAGAAGAGCTGGACGATGCCTGCAACAATATCGCTGATAAAAACTTTAAAAATAAAGCTTTAAATCTTAATTTCAGCTTTCCTCAAATTGAAAATGTGCTTAGCAAAGGCGGCTATTTGGACAAGGTTTTACAAAAATTATCAGCTTCGCCATTTTTTAATGCTAATAAAGACAAACTATCTAAAGAAATTATTGAATACACTGATAATTGGAATAAGAGCTACCGTTCAGAATTTCTATTTCCGGTACTGCTAAAACACGGCATGCTTCCTAATGAAGAAATTGATGCAAGAATAGAAGAATTAAAAAATGTGGAAACTGAACAAAGGCTAAGAGAAGCTTCAAATTACGGATTTTATTCATAAGAAAGGACAAATATGATTATAAACAGAATTAATACACTAAATTTCAAATCAAACGAACACAGAGAAGCCGAGCTTCGTGAACTACGACGTTTGAAAGAATTGCGCCGCCAGTATGAGGAAGAAAAACTAATCCAGAGTATGACTTATCCTGAAATTGATAATCAAATAAGCACAAAGGCAGCAGGTTTCTTCTCAAAATTCACCTGCGCTATTCAGAACGCTTCTGAACATAATATTATAGAATTCTTCGGAGATGAAAATACTGCAAAAGATTTGAGAAAAAATCTCTCTCCTGAATGTCAGGCTGACAGCAAAATGCTCAGAGAAGAAATTCAAAAGATGGAAGAACTCAAAGACCCTGTGATGACACTTATATGTGCAAACAAAATGAAAAAATTTGCTCCGAAACAGGGAATACTTTCAGAAGAACAGAATACAAATTTTGTAGAAGGAATAAAGAAAACTATTTCAACAATAGTAAGAAATTCTAACCTTGATAGGTTTGAACCGGAAGATAAAGCCTCAATTTTAGAAATGGTGCAAAAAGTAGAAGCTTCTGACTCGGTAGATTTCGGGATAGAACAAAAACTGAGAGTTCTGGTAGACAGATTAAACTCAAAAAAATTCAAACCCGGATTTATACCTCCGGTAAAAGTTAGAGAACTCGACGGCGGAAAGATTAAGAGGTTTCTAAAATGAGAATAGGAAACGTAACAAGGCCGGATAACCTTTCATACAGAGGGTTACATGCGAGCCGCAAAAAATTGACAAGATTAGGTCTCAACAATTTACCGTATATTCCAGAAATTGAAAAATGCGCTGACAAATACGAGATTGTTCTCAAGAAAACTGCCAGCATTGTTGACAAAAGACACAAGATTATAAACAACTCGCTCATTGCAGGCGGGATTGGTATGATGGCAGCTGGACCATTTGTATCTGGAATTATCACAGCTGGTATGATAAGCATCGGTTTTACATCTTTAATTCTTGGAATGACACTCAGAACAATAGATACTGAAGATACCGATAGAAATATAAACAAACACGCTTTGCAGGGCGGAAAATATTTCAAAAATAACAAGGTTATACGCTCTGTTTCAAAAGAATATGGGCTTAATACACCCATAGATATAGACACCATAAATTACATCGGAAAAAAAATATACCAGGAAGTTGAACAACAGGAAATAAACAGATTTCTTTTGCTTCTCGCAAAATATAGACCCGAAACCGAACCGGCGCAGTATTTGTCTGTTATAAAAGAGTTCGGTAACGCAAGCTGTATGAATTACGAAGTTGATATGACAGGCAACACTCTGCTTACAAAGTTTTTTGACATTGTTCCGAATGAAAAAAATCAGAAAGCTTATAACAAAGTGATTGAAAAATTGAGAAAGACAAAAGATATAGATTACAACCAGAGAGACAATTTTGGTATTCCTATTCTTGAAAAAATCCTGAATTCTGAGAACTCTCAGGCGCTTGAGCTTGTGAAGGATTTTGAGTTCGATTATTCACCGGAACTGGATTACGCTTTTGAAAATATTACTGATGAAATTTTCAAACTCAAGGCCAAAAACCTAAATGTAAAACGAATTTAAATATCACTGAATACTGGAGGAATAATGATACATCCGATTTGCACACAATATAATAGCCAAAGTTTCAAGGGACTGCATGCCAAGCCCAAAGATTTACGCAATCTTAATACAACAAAAAATTACCTGCTTGAAATCCCTGAAATAAAAAATTGTGCTGATAATTATGAAATAACAATAAAAAAAGTACAAAAAATTGTTAATCCTGCGTTCAAGAGAGCGTGCAAACTTCTTACACTGGGTGCAGCAACAATATTAACTACAGCTACCGCAATAGATATGGGTATTGCCGCAGAGTCAATCTGGACAATCGGACTTCATATGATTGGCGCAGGGTGCGCAGCACTCGGCCTAGTGACGCTGCCGGGGGCTGGCAGAAATTATAGAAACATTTATACAATGCAAGGTGGCAAAAACTATAATAATGACCAGCTCTCGGGTTCTATCACAAAAGAATACGAAATAGAAAGATTAAGTGACTATTATTACGATAATGCTCAAGTACTTGGAAAAACAGCTTCAAAAATATACAATGAAATTGAACGTAAAGAAAAGAACAGGTTTATTGATATTCTTGCAAAATATGACACAGAAAAGTTTAATGAGCCGGAGCAGTATATATCAATAATAAAAGATTTCGGCGATGCTTTTTGCTTTAACTACAATATTGATACAGAAGGTAACTCTCTGCTTACAAAATTTTTCGATGTTATTCCAACAAATAATAATTTAGAAGAATATGAAAAAGTAATTGATATTCTAAAAAACACAAAAAATATTAATTATAACCAGAGGGACAGCTTCGGGATTACTGTTCTTGAAAAAATACTAAATCAGGAAAACTCTGATGCTTTAGACATTGTTAGCGATTTTGACTTTGTTGCGACAAATGAAATTGATGATGTGTATAATAATATTGCTAATCCGATATTTAAACTCAAGGCCAAAAACCTAAATATAATCAGAGGAAAGTAAATAATGCGAATAACACCAATACAAATACAAATAACGCCAGTACAGCCTTACAGACCGGTCTATCGTGGAAACAGCCCTGTACAATATGCTGACTTACTTAATAGAATAAGCGGTTACAGAGAAAACGGAAGACCGAAGATATGGGCACTAACTCAATCAGAAATATTTGAAATATTAAGAAAGCTGGTTGATGTATGCCCTGATGAAATTGTGAAAATATGGAAACTTAAAACCAAAACAGAAGATGGGCTGGGAGCAGGGTACATTCAGGATATTAACTATGCGGAATTTAACAATATTCTTAAGAATGTGCCTGATACATTAGCTGATATTTATTTTTCAAAAGGTATTCTCGGATATAAAAACAAAGAAATTAATGACAGGATGTCCCTGTTCAAAAGGCTTATTATAGCAGAAGAAAGATTAAAAGATTCATTTGGTATTAGGAAGGTTGAAGAAAATTCATTGAATTCGGGCAATTTCTCATTATACAGAAGGTTGGTTGAGAGAGAAACATCATTTTTAAGAAGTTTTATTGAAATCATACAATCCTGCCCTGATTTGATTGACGAGGCAAAAAAGCAGATTAATGAGCTGGATGACAAGAATATGGCTGCAAAGGCGTTGAATATGATTTCTAAACTTGGAAACATGAAGAAAAAAGAAAATGACGATATTGTATTCAACCGGATATTCAGGAGTAATAATTTCCTTCATCAGATAGCCGATTTTATTCCGAATGAAAACAACAAAGATTTATACAAAAGGATTACAGACCGTGTAAAAAATATGCACAATGTTGATTTTAATGTTAAAGACTCAATGGATATCTCGTTTGTAGAAAAAGTTTTTAATTCCGAAAATGAGACCCTGCTGGATTTGATAAAAGATAAAGAGCTCAAGTATTACAAAGAATTAGACTGGGCTTATGAGAACATTCAAAATGAGAGTTTTAAACAAAAAGCAAAAAATTTGAATTTCGTATTTGATGATATTGTACAAGCGGTTAAATTATCTTCAAGAAGAGCATTAGATATTGCCGCTGAACAGTTCAAATCACCTTTATACAGCAAAGACAAACAGGGTGAAAAACTAGCAAAAATGGCAGACAGTGCTTCTTCTTCATTTACTGCATATTTCTTTGCAAGATACAGCAGTTTTCTTCCTGAATACACAAAGGATATGATACCTTATTATGCTGCACTTAGTCGTAACAACGAGATCTAAATATCACTGAATACAGGAGGAACAGCCGATTTGTTCTCATAATTCAGTCTTATATTAGTTGGAACAGTCAGCTCAATAGGAGCAGAAATATATTCAACCTTAGAAGCCGGCATGGTTGCGTAAACTTTTCCGTCAATATCTACGCATTTAACAGCGCAATCAAGCAGTTCTTTACTTCGCTCATCAGGGCTCATCATCTCCAATTCCAAAGCCTCATCAATTAACTCTTGCTGCTCTTTCAAATTCCTATCCTGAGGAAAAAATCTTCTTCCGCGTCCGCTTGACTCAATCAAATGCGATTTATCAAAACTGGTAAGGTTTTCCGGTCTTAAGTAAGGAATATTTTCAAGCGCAGAACCTGTCATTTTTTCGAGTTTGGAATAAATTTCCTCATACAAACGTCTTGTTTCGCTCTCTCCTACAAGCTCATTGCCTTTGTAATCCGGTGCATGCCTGTATATTATGCTCGCCTTTCCAGTTCCAAAAAGTTTTAAAAACACCTTTAAAGCATTCGCCATCCTGTCTGTATAAACATTTCTGAAAAATTCTGCCCTGCTCTGATTATTTTCTCTCAAAGCCTCCCGCGACTTTTCCATAATCCCGGAAAAAGGATTAATAGAAACCTCAACTGATTTAACAAAATCTGGATTTTTTTCAATCATGCCTGCAAGCTCTTCCGAACTCTGCTGAGAATATTTAGATGCACTATTCCAGCCGGAAGTAACAAAAATTGAAGGAAGATTAATTTTTTCATAAATCATCTTTAAAGCTTCATTAACACTGTGGTTCCTGCTTTTACCCCTAATCGGAATATCAGAAGGATTAGAGTCATCAATTATATTAACATACTTATTTCCCTGAAAAACATTGAACCCCAATCGCTCATTCAGCGCCTTAAACCCGTCAAGAAACCTTACTAAATCCTCAAATAAAATTGTACCGTTTTTCAACGGCTTTGCATCCTTAAGGCAGTGTGAGCACCCTAAATTACACCCTCTGAAAAGATTAAGAGTTTCAAACCTTTTAGTAATAAAAGCAATATCCTTAATCCCAACTCCGTCAAAAAGCGGAATACCCTTTTGAATACCCTCAACATGCTGGGGATTTATGCGGGTAAGCGGGAAAGATGAATTTTTTATATTTGCAGGAATATGTCTTAAATTCATACTGTTATAAAAAGCGTAAAAATATTTTTTGCTTTATAAATTCTTAATATTAAAGCTATTGACCTATAATAAAAAAAAATGATAACATTACTTGAGTGTTAAACATACAATTATTAAGAACGGAGGAAGCGTATGGAATTTCATCACCAGCCATTAAACGGCGCAAGCTACACAGATGCCGACATTAAAAGACTCATAACTGAGTACAATGTTCAATTCATCAAATTACAGTTCGTTGACATAAACGGACAGGTTAAAAATATGGCTGTTCCTTCGGAACACATTGACAGAGTGCTTAATAATGAAATTATGCTTGACGGTTCATCTATTAAGGGCTTTAGAAACATTGAAACTTCTGACATGTTTTTCTATCCTGATAAAAACACTTTCCAGATTCTACCGTGGCAGGAACATGACGGAAAAAATTCTGCCAGATTGATTTGTGATATATACAATTCTGATGGAACACCTTTTGAAGGATGTCCTAGATGCAACCTGAAAAGACTTATGGCAGAAGCTCAAAAGCTTGGTTTCTCAATGAATGTAGGGCCTGAAGCTGAATTTTTCTTATTTGAAAAAGATGACGATGGACATATTACAACCAAAACACACGATAGAGCAGGTTATTACGATGTAGGACCGGATGATTTAGGAGAAGCTGTACGTGCTGATATCGTAAGCACTCTTCAAGAAATGGATTTTGATATAGAAGCTTCTCACCATGAAGTTGCTGACGGGCAGCACGAAGTTGATTTCAAATACTCTGATATTTTAACAACTGCTGATAATGTTGCTACTTTCAGAGTTGCTGTTAAAGCTGTTGCTGCACAATATGGTTTGCACGCAACATTTATGCCAAAACCTGTTTATGGTATTAACGGATCAGGAATGCACTGCAACATTTCGTTATTTAAAGACGGAAAAAACGCTTTTTATGATGAAAATGCCGAATACCAGCTTTCAGATACTGCTAAATACGCAATTGGCGGTCTTTTGAAACACATTAAAAGTATCACTGCAATACTTAACCCGACAGTTAACAGCTACAAACGACTCGTTCCGGGTTACGAAGCACCGGTTTACATGGCATGGTCGCTCGCTAACAGAAGCGCTCTTTTAAGAGTTCCGGCAAAACGCGGTATGTCAACGCGTGTTGAACTCCGTTCACCAGACCCTAGCTGCAACCCGTACTTAGCATTCGCAACAATTCTTGCTGCCTGCTTAGACGGCGTTAGAAATAAAATTGAACCGCCTAAACCGGTAGAAGCTAACATATACAAACTTTCTGACAAAGAAAGAAAGAAAATGAGAATTGAATCTCTTCCGGGAAGCTTAAAAGAAGCTTTGTATTATATGGATAAATCGTTGATAGCAAAAACAGCTCTCGGAGACCATATAGTAGAAGAATTTATGACCGCAAAAGATATCGAATGGGATTCATTCAGAACCTATGTTTCCCAGTGGGAAATTGACAGATATTTAGCTAGATACTAAAAGGCTGACAAGTAATAAAACCGGGAATTTTAAAAAAATTCCCGGTTTTATTATGGACAATATATTAAAATTATTGTAAAATATTTTTCGGGGACAGTAACCTCTCTTTCTCTGGCACACAAATATTAATGCTTGAAGTCAGAAAGGAGGTGATAAAATGGTTAGTCAAATAATAAAGCTATTATTAGCACTAGCAATACTAATAATAGCATTTAAATTGTAATCATTAAGGGGTACTAAGCAACGCTCTAAGAAAATATTAAATCTTAGGGCTTCCCCATATATCTATATTATTTATTATTTTTCACACTTTGTCAATATTGTTTTGTTTAATTCATACAAAAATCTCAGGCCTTCCAGAGTTAAATAAGGATTAACAAAATCAAACTGCCTGTTCATGTATTTAGAAATCAAAGAGGAATATCCTCCCGTTGCAATAATAACTGCCCTGTCACCCAGTTCAGCTTCACACTGCTCTATCAAACCTTCTATAGCGCAGGCAGAACCTCTGATTACTCCTGACAAAATCGCATCAGCTGTATTATTCCCAATAGCCTTATCTACAGTATTTGCATCTATCTTAGGAAGTTTTGATGTACTCTTATTCAGAGCCCGAAACTGTAAATTCGGTCCAGGCATAATCACACCGCCCAAAAAGTCCCCGTTTTTATCCAATATATCAAAGGTTGTAGCCGTTCCTATATCTACAATTATTGCAGGCTTAGAATACAGCATATATGCGCCGCAGGCATTTGCGATTCTGTCAGCTCCGGCTTCTCTCGGATTTTTTAGTTTTAAATTAATTCCTAAATTCAATTTATTCGTAAGAACTATTGAATTTAGATGAAAAACATTATCTGCTGCATGTTTCAGAGTTCTTGTTAATTCATCTACAACAGAGGCTATTATACATGCACTAATTTTGTATTTTTTAAACAGAGTATGCAGTAATATTTCATACTCTTCCTGCGGAAGCTCTTTATCCGAAGGCAGTCTGAAAGTTTCAAGAATACTCTCGTCCTCAAAAACTCCGAGAGTAATATTTGTATTACCTATATCAATAGTTAGAAGAATCATAATTTACTCACTGTAATTACTCAATGCTGATTCAAGAATTTGTATCATTTCTTCTCGATAAGATTTCGGGTTCATGATTTCGCATTGAGCACCATATCTCAATAATCTTGATAACAAAATCTCTTTACTTTCGTTGTGGTTTGAGATTGTAACACTCTCACCATCATAAGCTTTTATTACACTTTCATTCTCGCGTAAATGATAACCCGGCGCAAGAGCACCGCTTAATTTAAATACAACTACCTGTTCACTAAAGCTCTTAACAAATTTTTCACTTAGAACTTCTATTCCGGAAATCCTTTCTGTATCAACCATTTTGTCTTTATTTTTACACATTACATGAAAAAATGTTTTTCCTTTATTCTCAGCTATATTGAGCGGAATGCAATCAAGAATAGATTTATTTTTAAACATCAAACGAACTTTTCTTTTATCTTTAATTGCATGTTCAAAGAGTTCTGCAGAAATATGATATGTTTCCTTATCAACTCTTGCAATGCCTTTGTTTGAAAATCTATTCAGCTTATCAATAAAATTATCAAAAATCTTATTGTACTTGCTCGACATGTTTTCTCTTATAATATTTTGAAGCCTTTCAAGCAGACCTATGTCACCGCTTGTAAGCTCAAGACCAAAAGGCATGCTTGCAACAAAATATCTGTTATGAATTTTCAATATATTAATTCCGCAATATCTGCAGGTATTTATATATTTGCTTATTACACTGTTATTAAATACAGGCTCTTCTTCACTCTTGTTAAGCCTTTCAATAAGTTCCTGCATGGTAAAATTACCTTGAAGCAGAACTTGCAAAGTTTTTAAAACCTGCATTGAGGATAGATTTTTTTTAATAGAAATCTTATTCATTATAAACATTCCTCATATTTATCAGCTTTTGAATAATTTTTTCTCTAAACTCTTGCGGCTCAAGCACAGTACAGTTTGCGCCGAAAGACAAAATTCTCTGCGCTGCAAGAAAATCATTATAATATCTGCCTTCTATAATATATCCGTCATCACGATTTTCTAATATTACTTCATTTTCTTCTATGCCTGTAACACCAAAATTTTTCAGGAAGAATTTCACAGTAGTATATTCAATTTCAACCTTGCTGCTTCCGGAAAATCTTGCTAATATTGCACCTATTCTTTTTATATTGAGTACTACAGATTTCTTTCTTATCAAATCAAAGCCGTAGAGATAAATCTTATCATTCTGGAAAACAATTCTATGTGCACAAACTTCTTTCTGCGAGTCATCTTTTGCCTGTGGTGTCCGATAAGACAATCTCAAAGTTCTATTCTGCCTGCAATCTTCAATCAATTCCTGAATAAATTCTGTATCAAATGTTTTGAGCACAGAAAGTCCGCGCAGAGTTTCTTTTGCCTCACTGTCATCAATATATTCGGCTAATTTTTTGAAAAGTTCATCATATTTTAGTATCAATTCAATATTAGAACTGTCTTTAATTTTCTTATAAGCTTTTTTAATAACATTAATTTCATCCTTCAAAATATTTAGTGAAAAAGGATGCTTAAGCAGTCTATATTTGAAACCTGTTTTTGCATTTGCTTTTGTAATCTCACATCCGGAAGCTTTTAAAGTATTAATATCAATTCTCAGAATATCATCAGAATGTTCAGGTTCAAAAATATTCAGTTCTGTAAAAATTTCTCTTATTTCCTTGAGAGATCTCGGCGCTTCTATAAGCAGTCCTAAAAGAACTATACCTCTTAATCCTGTTAAAGAAACTTGATTTAACTCAGATTTGTCAGCAGGTTTAAACAAAACACCATTCCCTCTAAACTTTCAAAACTATATTTATTATTGGCACAAATTGTTCAAATATTCAATCATATTTTCACAATATCTTCTATCAGCAGAGCTGAAAGGTATCACATCTCCCGGAAGACTTTTCTTAATTTTGGCAATAACTGCCTGCTGTTTGCCTTTTGGAACATAGTCAATCTTGGTTGCAACTGTAAATATCGGGAGGTTATAATTTTCAACCCACTCGCGCATCTGGTAATCGTTCTTTTGAACATCATGCCTTGCATCGATAAATTGTATTAATGATTTTATCTGTTTTCTATTAAGAAGATATTCTTCAAGATATTTCTGCCATCTTGCTTGAGCCTCTTTGGAAACCTTTGCATAACCATATCCCGGAAGGTCTGCTATTGTAAAAGTATCAGCAAAATTAAAAAAATTAATCAACCTTGTTTTTCCGGGTGTGTTAGAAGTTTTTGCAAGTTTTTTGTTGTTTGCAAGCGCGTTAATAAAAGATGATTTACCCACATTCGAGCGCCCCAAAAGCGGAAATTCAGGAAGAGAAAAATCTGGACACTGCGAAAGTTTTTCAGCACTTATGATAAAATTAGCATTCAATTGTTTCATTCTCTTTTTCCTTTTCTTTTGTCCTGTGTGTCACAAGAGAAAGTAACTTATAGACTTTTTCGTTATTTACCACCGTAATCTGCGCTTTATTCTTCAAAAAACTAACATCAATTGACGGTTTATGTTCAAAAATATTTTCTGTCTGAATACTAACAATTTGTACAAAATTATCCCTCAATATGCTCAGGGGTTCTTTTAAAAATGTTTCGAAAGTCTTAAAAATATTCATATGTACCGCTTCAAACTTTAGTACAAATATTGTATAATAGTTGCAGGGTAAATGCAAACATGGACAGCAGGGAAAAAGAATATATTGAAGCTTTCAAAACGTATTTGAGTGTAGAAAAAAACTTTTCAGACCACACTCTGAGCGCATACAATTCTGATATTGTAAGCTTTATTCTCTGGTTAAACGGTACGAGCTGTGTTAACGCTGATTTTAATAAGCTGCGTGAATATTTGCATTTTATTCAGAGATTTGATTATAAGAAGACAACTATTGCGAGAAAAGTTGCTGCAATACGTACATTTTACAAATTTTTGTTTCGTGAAAGATACATTGACTCCGACCCTGCAATCTCTTTATCCGCCCCGAAAAGACCAAAGTCACTTCCGAAATTTCTAACACCTGAGGAAGTAGAGCAGATACTAAATAATGTTAAAATTGATACACCTGCAGGATTTAGAAACAGGGTTATACTTGAACTTTTATGGGCAACCGGAATGAGAGTTTCAGAGCTCAGCAATCTTAATTTCGGGGATTTGAATATTGAAGAAAACGAAATAAGAGTTTTCGGAAAAGGTGCAAAAGAACGTATTGTGCTTATGTCTGACAGGGCAAAAGGATATCTTGTTCAGTACATAAAATCAGCCAGACAGCTTCTTGCACCGGGATATGATATTGGAGATATCAATGATGATTCTCCGCTGTTTATAAATAACACAGGTTACAGACTTCAAAATAAGACAATAAGAAAAGTTATCAATGAAATTGTGGAAAAAATAGAACTTCCTAAAAAAGTTACACCTCACGTTTTCCGTCACAGTTTTGCAACAAAGCTTATTGAAAACGGTGCTGACTTGAGGGTTGTGCAGGAGTTACTCGGACATGCAGGAATTTCCAATACGCAGATTTACACACATATTTCTATGAAACACATGAAAGATGTTTACGAATCAGCCCATCCGCATTCCTAATTAATCACGACAATTTCCGGTATAGAGCCAAACCGGATTGGCAGAATGCTTGTTCCTATACCTTTTGTAATTATCATCAAATTATCGGTTTCTTTTATAACCCGTCTTGCAAATTTTGCACCGTATTCAGAGGGCACAACCGGTGCGCCGATTATAGGAAAACTTACCTGACCGCCATGAGTATGACCTGCCAGAATTAAATCAACTTTTTCTTTTACATCATAATAAACATCAGGGCTGTGAGTAACTAAAATTCCGGGAGATGCGGTTCCGTCAAGCGCTTTATTAATATCAGGAGAGCCGGTCTGTAAATCTTCCAGACCTGAAATATAAATACCTTTTAGTTTTGTATTACTATTTTCTAAGACTTTAATTCCGCTTTCATTAAGAACACGTGCAACTTTTTCCCTGTCATACCAGCCGTCATGATTTCCAAGCACGGTTACAACAGGTGAATTAATAGCTTTAAATATTTTAGTCTGTTCTTCTATAGCAAGAGTATTTTTACCGTCATGACCTTTTATAAAATCTCCGCCAAAAATAACAATATCAGGATTTTGCTCATTTATAAGCTTTACAACACGCCTCAGTCTTCCCCGGTCGAATTTTGAAATGTGAAAGTCGCTTGCAAAAACAATCCTTATTCCTTTCAAAGAGTCAACTTGATAATGCTTTACAACAAGCAGATGGGGTTCAATAAAAAACGCCCAGATAAATAACAAAAAGATAGTTAATAATAAAATTTTTGGCATACAATAATAATAACATATCGAGCAATAAACTAGTAGTCCGTTCAAAAGGGCTTCCGGTAAGGATAATATAAGTTAGTAGTTAGGCGGAATGAAGCCCGCCAGAAGGGTAGAAAATATGATAGACAAAAAACTTGAAGAAGCATTTAACGACCAGATTAATAAAGAACTCTTCTCTGAGTATCTTTATCACGCAATGAAAATCTATTTTCAGGAATTAAATTTACAGGGTTTTGTAAACTGGTTTGATGTTCAGGTTCAGGAAGAAAGAGCCCACGCTGTCGGAATGATTAATTACTTAAACGACAGAGGCGGCAAGGTTGAATTGAGAGCAATCGAAAAACCTGTAATTGAAGGAACTACTCCTCTTGAAGTTTTTGAACATGTTTTAAGACACGAAGAATATGTAACCTCAAGAATTAATGCTCTTGCTGATGTTGCGGAAGAAGTCCGTGACAGAGCTGCAATGCACCTTCTTGACTGGTATATCAAAGAACAGGTTGAAGAAGAAGCAAATGTAGGCGGTGTTTTAGCTACTTTGAGATTAATCGGAGATGATAAAAAAGCATTATTAATGCTTGATAAAGATTTAGCAGCAAGAACATTTGTTGCACCTGTTATAGGTTAAATAACAATAAAAGTGGGGTTTCAGTTCATCACAGCCCCACTTTTATTAATCTTTATTTACCCCTGCGCCTTTCGTTCTATTCTTATTGCGCTGTCAGGACAGGTCATTTCGCACTGACCGCAAGCAATGCAGATTTCAGGGTCTGGCGCAACCGCAGGAGTCTGGTACAAACCAACTTCCTTTGACCATTGCAGACATTTTTTGCCTGCTTTATTCATAGGGCATTTTGCTATACATAAACCGCAGCCTTTGCAAAGGTCTGTATATACATAATAATCTGCTTTCCCTTTGCCTACGCCTTCTATTTTGTAACCTTTATATTCTTTATCCATTAAACACCTGCTCTTTCTTTTATAAGAGACATACCCATTTCTAACGCTTTGTAATTTAATTCCCTGAGTTCAGGTTTGGCATCAAATTTCTTACCCAAAGCCATTTCCATAGCGTTCTTAATATCGTCCAGTTTCAAAACATTAGTCGCAGCAAGCAGAACACCCAGAATAATTATATTAAACACTCTTGCGCTAAGTTTTTCATTTGCAATCCTGTTTGCATCAACACCGATTATCTCTTTGCATTTGCATTCAGGTTTCTTCGTGCATACAGATGTATCATAAACCACAGTTGAGTTTTCGCTTACATAAGCTTCGCAGCGGTCAATAGCTCTGTCTGAAAGCATGATTATGATATCACCCTTAGCAAATCTCGGCTCGCCGATTTTTTCATCAGAAATTTGACAGAAAGCTATTGAAACACCGCCTCTCTGTTCAACACCGAAGTTAGGGATGTAAAGTATTTGTTTTCCTGCTTCATAACCTGCTTCTACAAGGATTTTCGCAATAGATTGAACGCCCTGTCCGCCTTCTCCGGCCAAAACTATTTTTGTTCTTGACATACTCTACACTCCTTCCGGTACTAAAAATTCTTTAACCTCGAAAAATTCTTCCATCTGTTGTAATCTTCCAAAAGTATCAACATTATTTGTTCTCCAGTTTAGAGGACAGATTGAAAGAACTTCTACAAAAGAAAAACCGCCGTTTTGTACATTCTTCAAACCTTTAACAAAAGTTTGTTTAAGTTTCATCATATTTGAAACAGAAGAACGTGCAACAAAAGATTTATTCGGATCAGCAATAGCTGCAACCATTTCAGCACCTTTTGCAGGCTTTCCTGTAACATCGCAGTCTCTTCCGTAAGGAGTTGTTTCTGTTTTTTGCCCCGGCATTGTTGTAGGTGACATTTGTCCTCCTGTCATACCGTAGTTTGTATTATTAACTACAATAATCATCATTTTTTCGCCTCTGACAGATGCGTTTACAAGGTGCTGCGAACCAATTGCCAATCCGCCGCCGTCGCCCATATACGCAATACCAATTGCTTCTGGATTTGCTCTTGTGAAGCCGTAGATTACAGGTGTTGTTCTGCCATGGTGGGTTTGAACCGTATCTAAATCCATGTAATTCCACGCTAAAAGAGAACATCCTATATCACAGCCGAAAACAGTTTTCTGCTGAATGCCGAGTTCATCTATAGCTTTTGCTAACGCTTTTAGTGTTATACCGTGTCCGCATCCGGGACAAAATTTACTTGCTCCAACCTCAGCATTCTGAGATTTTGGTAATTTTGGAGGAAGTGTTAATATTTCTGACATTTTATATTACCTCCTTAACTGCAATTTCTTCTACTTTGTTAACAATATCATCGCCTGTAACACCTACGCCCATTTTATATAGTGTAGAATATGGCGTTGTTAAGCCGTAAAGCTGTTCAAGAACCATTTGAGCAAGCTGGCCGTTTGCAGATTCTGTAAACAAAATTTGTTTTGCACGCTTAACTGCAGCTCTCAAAGGTTTTACAGCAAGAGGTCTTATTGTTATCGGTCTGAACAAACCTGCTTTAATTCCTTTTTCTCTAAGTTCATCAATTGCGGTTCTTGCAGAACGTGCAACTATACCGTGAGCAATAACAAGAATTTCAGCATCTTCTGCTTTGTATTCTTCCCATTCCTGAACTTCTTCTGACATTTTTTCGTAATCAGCTTTGTATCCTTCAAGAACTTCCATAAGTTCTTCTTCCATATTGTATGTGTTTCTGAGGTGAACTGATTTTCTGTCAACTCCAATTTCGCCTTCGCCAAGCAGAGCTTTTGTTGTAGGAACCATGTTAATACCGCGTGAAGCAGGATCATATAACATTACAGGTTCTCTCATTTTACCTTGATATCCGTCAGCAAGAACGTAGGTCGGGAATCTGTATTTCCAGGCTGTGTTAAATGCTTTAATCATATAATCGTACAAATCCTGATGTCCGGCAGTAGAATAAACAATTCTAAACCCTTCACCGTTTCCGCCGAAGCAGGTTAATCTTGTTTCTTGCTGCGCGTAAATAACTGTAGCAGTGGAAGGTCCGCCTCTTTGCATTACAGCGCAAACAAATGGTATTCTCATCATTTCTGCCATTGACTGTGCATCCTGCATGATTACATTACCCGGGCCTGCTGTTGCAGTGAATGCCCGTTTTCCGGCTAAAATTCCGCCGATTGTTGAAAAACCTGCTGAAATTTCATCTTCTGTCTGCAAAAATCCCGCTCCTGTTTTTGGAAGCAATTTACACCATGTATGCATGATTTCATTCTGAGGTGTTATTGGATAGCCATACATAAATTCAGCTTCTGCAGAATTAGCAGCGTACGCGAGAACTTCATTTCCGGTTAAGAACATTTTTGTGTCTTCTTTAATAAGTTTGTTTACCATATTTAATAACCTTCCATTTAAATTTACAATAATATTTTACTACAATAAACTATTTGGGTCTATAATATATAAAAAGGGAGATTATTATGTTTATTAATATTAGGGATAAATTTTGCAAAGAATTAGAGCGGGTTTCAATTAACCTTGAAAAATCATGCTGGGATTTTTACACAAATTCTACGGCTGAAAACTTGAAAAGATACGAAGAAGCGCAGGATGAATATTCTAAGGTTTTTCAGAACAGAGATTGGTACAATAAATTTCTGGCAATAAATAAAGACGAATTATCAAAACATGAACAAAAACAGCTTAAAGAGCTGCTTAAAGAATTTGATGAAGAACTTAATACCGGAGAAGAATTAAAAGCGCTTAGAAAAAAAGAAAATGAAATTGCGCAGAAATATAATTCTTACATCCCGAAAATCGACGGTAAAGAAGTTTCTAAACCTGAGATTTTTAAAATTATGCAGACAGAAACTAACCCTGATTTAAGGAAAAAAGCGTACGACGCTAAAATTAAAGGTGCGGATTTAATTGCAGAAGATATGATTGAGTTTGTAAAAATGAGAAACGAATATGCAAAAAATAAGGGTTATGGAACTTATTTTGAATACAAGCTCAAAGAAGATTACGATGTTGATTTGGATTTTTTAAACAAATTGATTGACGAGGTTTACACAAATGCGAGCGGAAAAATTAAAGAGATTTTAGAAAAAAAACAAAAAGAATTAAAAGAGTTTTTCGGAGTTGAAAAACTTGAAAATTATCACTACGGTTTGCTTCTTAACAACAATCCTGAAAAGGGGGTAAATAAAATACTGGAAGCTTCAAGTCAAGCTACTCCGCCGGATGAAAAAGGGGTAAATAAAATTCTGGAAGCTTCAAGTCAAGCTACTCCGCCGGATGAAAAAGGGATAAATGAAGTTTTAATAAATCAAGATATTGTGTCAATTTCCAAAACGATGTACAAAAACATGGGTTACGATATTGATAAACTAGAAAAAGAAGGCAAGATTACGCTTGATTTGTTTGCACGTAAGGGAAAAAATACTCACGGATTTTGTTTTGGAGTAGAAGCCGGAAAAGATTCCAGAATACTTGCAAACCTTATTAACAATGTAACGAGTCTTGATACTTTAAATCACGAGTTAGGCCATTGTGTTTATGATTTAGGAATTTCTACAGAGCTTCCGTTTTTAGACAGGAGAGCCTCTTCTCCGGCCGTTACAGAGGCAGTTGCAATGATGATGGGTGATATTATCAAAACTGAAAATGTGCTTGATAAAATCGTTCCTGATGAGCTCTTAGAAAGATTTAAGATGACACACAAAGAAGATGAAGCTTCTTTTGTTGCAAAAAGTCTTTTGATTATAGATTTTGAGCGTGAAATTTACACTAATCCTGAACAAAATCCTGCTGAATTGTGGAATAATTTGAATAAAAAATATTTGAACAGAGAGAATGAATTAGATAACGAATGGGTTTCTATTCCGCATTATCTTTCACATCCGGCTTATTATCAGAACTATTTCAGAGCAAATTTAATGAAAGTTCAGATATATAATTATTTAAAATCAGTTCTCGGAAACATAACTGAAAACAATAAATCAGCAGAGTTTATGGATAAAAATATTTTTGAACTTGGGGCTTCTGTAGAAGAATATGATTTAATAAAGCAGCTAACCGGTGAAGAATTTTCAGCGAAAGAGTTTTGTAACAATTTGTAAAAAATAGACTTTTAGAAGTATTGTACATGTTATATAATGAGTGTATATAAGTATATTAAAGCTACCAATTTACAGGGATACAAATGAGTATTGAAGGACTTGCTCCGTACTCGCCGACAACAATTTATGGACAACTGACGTCGCCGTTTACGCCAAAAACAATTACAATAAATTCACATACACCATATGATAAAGTTGATGAGGAACAAGAGAACTCATCAGAGGTATTTAGCCGCAGATATTTTGAAGGCAAACCGCAGGCAAGAAGTGTTTATGGAAAAGTTTCAACGCAAAGTGCTTATGAAAATGATTTAGCAAAATTGTCAGAGGATTTAGCTTCGGAAAAAGTACCTGTAGAAGTTGTATCTTTTTCATCCTCAGAATTATCTTCAACTGATATTGTCAAAAGTTCATTAAAGAAAGGTTATGATACAAGAGAAGCTATAGTTATTCAGAATGCAAACAGTGCATATCAAAAAAGTGCTTTTTTAACTAACAATCCTGTTGGAGTTTTAAGTACTTGTTCATATAGAGTTTTTTAAAAGTTTTTGACATTTTATTTATTATATTAATTATTATTATTTAATTATATATATAAAATAATAATCATCATAATAAGCTCAAATTATTTGTTCAAAACTATCTGAAAGTATTATGAATACTGAGTTTTTCATGTTCAAAAAAATGTAGAAAGATTGTAGAAAAGTCGAAAGTTTTGAACATCTTTGAACATAAATTATGCAGAAAAATAAAATTAAATAAAAAAGATGTAGAAAACTCAAAGTTATGAACATTTTTTCTACATCTTTTAAACACTTTTCTACATAGTTTTGAACATTAATTTACCAGAATTTTTGTACTAATATATAATATTTAATTTCTTTTTGTATGTTTTTTGATAGTTTATAAATTAAATATTTGAATAAAAAAATAAATTTGCTTAAGAAATTTATTTTCATATTATCAGTATTACAAAAATGGTTAAGAACACATAAATCATTTATTTCTTTATAGTCATTTTCATTTGATAAATCTTTTACAGAATGTTTTTTAGGAACTATTTTTAACATTTCTTCAATTCTTTTGTTCCAAGCATTTACAGATTGCATTTCAAATAAAGATTTTTGTTCTTCCATTAACAAATTTTTAGCATAATTTTTGTCATTTAATATATTTTTTGCTCTATTTTCAAAATCTTTTTTATTTAAACAAAATCCATGAGTATTTTTTAAATAGTCTAGCATGTACATAGCGCATTTCATACTTAGCGAAGGAATATTTGAAGAAATAGCATCCATTAGTGCAGTACCTGAATTTAGTGGAAAAGAATCAATACACAAATCTGCAGAAGCAACATAATCTAAATAACCATTATTAAATCCTATTGTTCCAAGAGGAATAATATGTCCTTTGCTTTTTTTGTAATATTTCTTCCATAATTTTTCTTTTAATGATGGACCTATAACATAACAATATGTATTTTCATCAAGTAAATCTTTTACCAAATTATAAAAATTATCATTTCCTATAGGACTATATTTTAAGTTTGAAGCTGTAGATAATATAATTTTTTTATTGTTTGGAATTTTAGTTTTTTTTCTGGCTTCTTCTTTTGAAATAATATTTTTTTTAGTAATAAAAGCAGGTATTCCTACAAAAAAACTGTTTTTAATATTTCTTTGTTTTTTTGTAATTTCATTATCTTTAACTACATCTAATACAATATCTGCAATACTTTTTCCAATCCAAAAAAGATGTGCAGAGTGATTATAAAATATAACAGGACGTTCAAATTTTTCAATTCCAAATGCAACTACTGCAGTTGGATCATCCATGTGAGTATGCAGAATTATATATTCATAATTCAATGCTAATTCTCTTAATTTTAATGCTCTTGTCGCTAAATCTATATTTTTTTCAAATAATATATAATTTCCGTTTTTTTCTTTAATATTTTTTTCAAGTACAGATAATTCATTTACAGGTTTAAGTACAACTACACTGTGTTCTTGCGAAATAGGAGCGTTTTCAATCCATCTTTCAATAACTCTTGTATGTCCTCCAGAATTGTACCCAGATGTTAAGACATGTAAAAATGTATTTTTTTTATACTCTTGATTATTATTACTAAACTTTAAAGTTTTTGCATATTCTAAATAAAAATTTTCAAGAAAAGAGGATGTATAATATCCAGTAGGTTGTTTAACTGCAAATTTTAAAGCAATTTCAGCATAATATAATTTTTTTTCTAAAGTTTTTGATATTTTTATTTTCTCTATGAGCTTTTCAAAAATATTTCTCTTTTTTTCTATAATAGGATAATATTTTTTATATTTACCAAGCATTAACTACCTCAACAACTTTCTTAATTTCATCGTCTGTCATAACCGGTGAAATAGGAAGGCTAATAATAGTATTATGTATTTCTTCTGTAATAGGATAAGATAAATTGTTCCATTCTTTGTAAGCCTCCTGTTTATGAGGCGGAGTAGGATAATGAATAATTGTCTGTATTCCATTATCAGTTAAATAATTTTGAAATTTATCTCTGTTTTCTGTTCTTACTGCAAAAACATGCCAAACGTGAGAAGTTTCGTTGTAAGCTTTTGGCAAAATTATTTTTGGATTTTTAATATTTTCTCGATAATATTTTGAGATTTCTCTACGTTTTTTGTTATCTTCATCTAAATATTTTAATTTAACATCCAATACGGCTGCTTGAATTTCATCAAGTCTTGAATTTACACCTTTATAAATATTGTGGTACTTTTTATCGCTTCCATAATTTGCTATATACTTAACTTTTTTATAAAGTTCTTCATCATTTGTAGTAACAGCACCACCGTCTCCAAGGCATCCAAGATTTTTTCCAGGATAGAATGAAAAGCCTGAGGCATCACCTAAATTACCTGTTTTCTTGTTATTATAAATCGCACCATGAGCTTGTGCTGAGTCTTCTATAATTTTTAGATTATATTTTTTTGCTAATTCCCAAATCTTATTCATTTGTACAGCTTGTCCATAAAGATGAACAACCATAATAGCTTTAGTTTTATCTGTAATTTTTTCTTCTATCAAATCAGAATTAATATTATATGTGTTAATATCAGGTTCTACCAGAACAGGTGTACATCCGTTTTCTGAAATGGCAAGAATTGATGCTATATAGGTGTTTGCAGGTACAATAATTTCATCACCTGCTCCAAATCCGTATCCTTTAATAATTAAATTTAATGCATCAAGCCCGTTTGCAACACCTACACAGTATTTTGCACCACAAAAATTAGCTAAATTTTGAGTAAATATTTCATTTTCTTTTCCTTGCAAATACCAACCATTATCAAGTATTTTTGCTATTCTTTCGTCTATTTCTTCCCTGTAACGGTTATTTACTTTACCTAAATCTAAAAATTTTATCATATTTAGCCTCGTATTTTGTTCCTTAATTTTCTAGATGGAATAAGATTAAGAAATATTTTTTTTATAATAATTGAACATGATTTTATTATACTCAATTTTATTGCATATTTATTAAAAATTTTATATGTTAATTCTTTATTTCCCATACATTCGTCTAGTGGATTGTTTGTACAAAAAGTTTTATTGTCAAAAATATATTTAGTGATATTTTCCGATATTTGGTATTCTTCTATATTTTTATTAGTCATATCGAAGTTGTTTTCCAGAATAAGTAAGTCTATTTTTTTATTTGGAAATTTTTCATTTAGTTTTGATAAAGCAGATTTTAACTGTTCGTCAGAGAGTTTTTTATCTCTGCTGAACCAGACAAACAGGATTTCTTTTGCAGTCTTAATTTCTCTATAAAATCTTTTAATTCTCCTGTCATATTTTGCCTTAACATCCGGATAGCTTTCATCAAGCGGAACTCCTGGAGCAAAATCGTGGTAATGATAAAAATCAGTAGATTTATTTCCGTATGAATCAAAATGAATGTCAGGATTTTTTTCAAAATTTAAATTATATAAATCGTTAAAATTTAAGAAATCTTTGAAGTTATTGCATACAAGTTCTATTCTTTTTTCAAACGAAGCATGTGTTAACCAGTCAAAAGGAAAAGATGCAAATTGGAGCTTACAATCTCTTAAATAGCTTGTGCAAGCGCAATCCTCCCCTAAACTTACAAATAAATTATATTTTAAAAATTTTTTATCCATTTTGTCTATCTTGAAAAATTAGAAACAATTTATTGTTCATAAAAAAGTTCTTTAAACTTTTATCATACTTAATATCACAATCCTAGACTAAGCACATTTTATATTATAAGATAAAAATTTATATATTTGCAAGTAATTTATAAGAAAATGGTTATGTTATTTATTTAAATTCTCTAGTATATTTTTAATATCTTCTGTTTTACTAATATAGTTTGGTATTGTATTTTTTAAGTATGTTTTTACTTCATTATAATTATTTAATAAATATTCAAGTTTTGTTTTAATGCTATGTTGGTCACTAAGTGATTGTACATGCGCCAAATAAGGAGAATTTTCTCCATATATATCATTACTTATACCAAAAGATTTATGTTTATATCCTGCAATAATGGTTGGTATGTATGAAGCAAGTGCAGGTATTTGCACATGTGTTCTAACAGCAACAAGAGCCTTTAATTTAGAAAGTATATATTTTGCTTCTGGAGCACCTTTTTCTTCTAGCACAAAAACTCTGTTTGTATTTTTATATTTTGCATATAATTTTTCCAATTCTCTAAAATCAGAGTTTTTGTAATTCCAATTAACATGAGGAATAAGTAAGACGTTATAATTGGTTTTGTCAATAATAAACCGTATGGCATTCTCATAATTTTTACGCAACATATCAATATATTTTTCGTTTCCTTGTTGAAGAAATCCTATATTAAAACCTATGACTTCGTGAGAGTCAAAGCATGCCGGTAATAAACATTTTTTAGCAGGCATGCAGAAAGCCGGACATGGAGCAAGATAAGCATTAATACCAGCTTCACTCAAAAGATTATAAGTTAATGTTTCTCTAGCTATAACAGCAGAATACATTTTTAAATCTTCCATTACTTCTTTTATATTTATAACATCTTTTGTTATAGAACAACCGAGCATAACAGAATGAGCACCTTTTTCTCTTATTTTTTTATTAACATATTTATACCATTCTCTTACTTCTCCAGGTTCACAATATTGGTCGCCTGCTTCAAGACAATACACAGTGTCTTTGTCAATACTTTTTAAAAAAGGCTTAAAAAATTGTTTATATTTTATATTTTTGTTTTTAATTAATAACTTATTTATGAAATTTTTACTTACAGGTTTGCAAAAGATTTTCAGTTCACCAATTTCATCAAGCTTAAAGAGTTTATCTTTTAATTCTGAGTATGAGAATGTAAAAATTTCGTAATGGGTATCAGGAAATAATTCATGCAGACCTCTCACTATAGCTTCGTTACCATGATTTTGCGAACCTGAATGACCATAAATTGCTATTTTTTTCATATTTGTTATCCTCAAACTTATATAACATTTTGTTTAAAATGTTATATAAACCATAAATGTTATTATTATTTGTCTTTGTTGAGGAAATAATAAGTATAATTGCTAATATATGTCATTTATTATAGACTATAACTGAGAGCATAACATTTTAAACAAAATGTTATCTGTGAATTTAATTATTTTTATATATCTAAATAAAAATTTAATTTAGGACAACAATTACATCCAATACTTTCTTTAAAATCACAAAGTCCGAAATTCGGATTGCTATCTAATGTTGATGTACCGATACTTATATATTCTATATTTTTTTGTTTTGAATAATATTCAAAAATATTTTTGGCCAAAAAGTTCATTGGATATTGTTTATCATATTTTTGTAAGTTCCCCCAATAAACTACATTTACAATATTTTTTGTAATATGTTGAATATATGCTGAGGCAATATATTCATTTTCATTTTTTATAAGAAAATAATCAGATTTTATTATATTAGCAGTATTTATTATGTCGTTTTCGCTCATCCATAATGGAAAATTCTTTTCTTCTCGGTTTATTTTTATAATTTCATAAACTTTTGATACATCATCACTTTTTTCTATAGTCAGGTTATTTTTTGCTGCAATTTTTAAGTTTCTTCTAGAATCAGTATTTATGATAGAGTCATAATTATCATATTGTTCTAATTTAAATTGAAAATTTACATCATAATCTAATAATTTAAAACCATTACAGAAAAGTGCATTTTGAAGTTTTGTAATGTGTGAACTGTTATAAAAAACAGGAGGAGTATTAAATCTTATAGTTTTTATGTTTGAAAATTTTGACCAATCAATAAGATTTTTTATAGCATCATGATAATGAGAAATTTTGTTATTATGAGCTATTTCTGATAAACAACAAAAAGTTGCAGAAAATGGAAATTTTAAAATTCCATCTTTTATTCCGCCGACAAGTCCAAATCTTTTTTTATTATTTTCAAATATAAAATATTTAACATCACGTACTTTATGTTTATTTAATTCAATAAAATCTATGGTATCAAATCCAGAAAAAGGATTTACAACAAAAGTTTTATATTCCTCTTTTTTTACTTCAAAAATATTCATTTTATATAATTCCTTATTTTTTTTGCAGGAACACCTGCATAGGTACAAAATTCTTCAGTATTTTTTGTTACAATAGCTCCAGCTCCTATTATTGAACCGCGTTTAATTGTTATTCCCGGCATTAATACACAATTTGCACCAAGCCATACATCATCTTCAACAATAATTTGTGTATTTTTTTTTATTAGATTATTTTTTACGTAAGAATTGTTTTTCAACAGTTCTGAATTATTAGGTTCACTGTTTGGTAAAAACGTTACACCAGGGCCAATTGATACATTTTTTCCTATGATTACGCAAGGACTATAATCTTCATTGGGTGTAAAATGTAATCCAAGATTACTGTAAGATCCTTCACCCATAATAAAGCCAAGCTTTTTTAAATAAATTTTTCGAATAATCGCATTTGTGTAATAGAATGAAATCAATTTTACAAATCTAATAGGCATGCTATCTACATATTTTTTCAAAAAAAAGTTTATAAAATTATCAATATTTTTCAGAAAAAATTTTATCACATTTAGTATCCTTATGCTAGTTTGATTATATTTAAAAATTTATTATAGTCCCTTATATACTCTTTTTCATCATAATGTGTATTAGTTAAAACCATCAAAATTGCATTATATGAAAATTCATACATTTCTTTCCATACCATTTTATTTAAATAAAGTCCTTGGTGCGGGTTATTAAGTAAGACGTCTGTTTGAGTTTTTCCGTCATCAATTTTTACCCTGCAGCTTCCATTGATAGGTATTAACAGGAATTCTGAATTTTTATTAGCATGACAGCCTCTGGAGATATTTCCTTTTGTATCAAAAATATAGAAACAACGCTTTACTTCAAAGGGACAATTTATACCTTTTTCAAACGAAACAAGTTTGCCTCTTTCATCACCGAATACTTTCATGTCTATTATTTTGTAATTCATTTAACTTTCCTCCAGAGCTTCTTTTGTTGCTTCTAAATAAGCGTAACCAAATTTTCTATCAGGCTCCAGATGTGCTCCTTCTGCCCACTCATTCCATGCATTTATAAAAACAAACTGTTTATCTTTGTTGTGATTTTTCTTTGTCCACTCAATGACATCTTTGAGCCATTTTTTATATAAAGCCGGAGCTGTTTGAAATACCCATCCGCCTTGAAAAGCTTTTCTTGCTGAGTTATCCCAGTATGGGAATACTGTTTTATATAAAGGATAATTTACTTCAGGCATAAACTTTCTATTATATACAGCATCTTCCATATCAAAAACTTTTGACATAAATTTTTTATTTATTATTTTTCCTGTTATGTCAATTTCTTTTAGGTTTTCGTGTCCATTAGGATAAAACTCAACACTTGCATCCATTCCATATACTGTTGAGTCAGTATTACCAAATACTCTTGCACCTATTATGTATAAATCTTCAAATCCATTTTCTTTTGCTAGTTCTCTCAAACGTTTAACAAGATATGTTATTTCATTATCCTTAAATAATTTAGGGTTATAAATACAAAGCAGAGGTTTATTGTTAATTTTTATATATCTGTTGTCTTTTATGAAAGGCAGAATATCATAGAAGAATTTATCGCAATCTTCACAGGAAAATTTCTGCTCCATCATAATCTCTTTATTTCCGCCGTCCCATTGTTTTGCCCATGTTTCATTCGCCCAGCATAATGCAAAAGGTAAATCCAGTTCCTTATTATTTAAATAATTAAAAAGTGGTGTTTCAAGCAGTCTTTTTCCTCCGCTGAACCAGTAATAATGGAAGCAAAATCCATAAATTCCGTACATTTTGGCTAATTCAATCTGCCTGTACATAACTTTATCAGTTGACAAGTCATAGAACCCTACATCAATAGGTAAATGAGGCTGATAATGACCAAGAAACTGAGGTTGAATTTTGGTAACATTTGTCCATTCTGTAAAACCATGTTCTATATATTTATCATTTAAAGGTATTGTATGAAATTGAGGAAGGTAAAATGCTATTAGTTTTGTATCTTTTTCATTTTTTACATAAGGATATTTTGTTATTTTTACAAAATCCTTATTATCAGAAGAATATAAAAAGTCTAAGAGTTCTTTTGTATCAATGTTATTATTGATTTTATTTAAAAGTTTGATTTTAAAAGATATTCCTAAAATTTTTAATTTTAATATTTTATATGTATTAAATTTTTCTTCTTGATAATTAAATATTTTGTTAAAAAAACACACTATTCTAAACCTTCTACAATATAATTTTTAATATCTTTAATAACATTAGAACGCTTATGTTCCCAGATCCATTTACCAAGCGGATGCTTTTGGTAGAAATACTGTTCATTGCGTTTATATACCTCTGAGTTAACACCAGAACTTGTTGTACTGTGGTTATGGAATACAAAAGAAATATTTGAAGTTGCAAGACTAAATCCTGCATACAATGCTCTCAGACAATAATCCTGGTCTTCCCAGAATGCAGGTGTGAAATTTTCATCCATCAAGCCGATTTTTTCAATAACTTCGCGCTTTACAATAACACAGCTGAAAAGAGGCTCAAGCATATATTTAAATGGCTTTTTAAAACGTTTCAAATAATTCTCATAGTGACTAATATAATTATCAGAAGTTAATTTCTTTTTAAATATTTTCGGTCTGCCTGCATCGCGAGGTGAAACCATACCAAGCTGTTTATCAAGTTCAAAAACTTCAAGAGTATTTTTAAGCCAATCCGGAGTAAACAAAATATCATTATTTAAAAGACCTATGTATTTGTAATTACCTTCCAACGCAAGATTAATTCCCTGATTGTTTGCTTTTGAATACCCTAAATTTTCTTTGTTGAGTATAAGTCTGATATTTGAATGTTCTTTTGCAAAATTTTCCAGATATTCAACAGTTCCGTCTGTTGAGCCGTTATCAATGATAATCAAATCAAAAGAATTTTCGTCAGTATATTGATATAAAGATTGAAGAAATGGTTTTGTAGCCATCTCAAATTTATTAAATGTAGGTGTTATAATTACAGTTTTATTCATTATTAAAAAGTGCTCTTTCTATGACTACTTGATGTGATGATTGATAACTTCAATCATGTCTAAATACATATTGACTTGCTGTTCTGTTGCAATATTAACAATCATTTTCAATTTATTTTTGTTTGATGAAATATCTGCCATATCAATACCTTCAGATACAAAATCTTTTAGTGACAGCTTCAATATTTCTGTCATTTTGAAAAAATTATCTAAAGCAGGATAATTTTTACCGGTTTCGATTTTACTCAAATGTTTTTCTGAAATCCCAACCATTTCTGCTAATTCAGACTGTTTTAAGCCTAAATCTTTTCTCTTTTGACGGATAACTCTGCCTACATATAATTTATCAACATTTGACATAATCAATAAACCTATTACCTTTAATTAAAATAAAATACATATGACTATCTATAAACAATATATGTAACGAATAATAATTATTTATTCGTCAGATGTATTAACAAAATGATAAACTTATGTTATTATTTTGGGTAATTATATGTATTACTTTTTATGTAAATGGGTATTATGATTTACGATTGCTTTCCATTTTTTAATGAATTAGATGTTCTTGAAATTAGGTTAAATATTTTATATGACACCGTTGATTATTTTGTTATAACAGAAGCTGATAAAACCCATACAGGGAGGCATAAAGAATACATTTTTGAACAAAACAAGGATAGATTTGCCAAATTTTTGGACAAAATTATTTATATCAAAGTAGATGATTTTCCAGATTTAGAGAATTCTGAAACAAGTTCTGACGGAAACAAATGGCTCTATGAGAATTATCAGAGAGATGCAATAATGCGTGGTTTGAAAGATTGTAAACCTGATGATGTAATCATAATTTCCGACTGTGATGAGATACCAAATCCTGAAGCCGTCAAAAAATATAAAAAAGAGATATGTTCTCTAATGCAGCTAAGATTCGGATTTAGCTATAATTCTATTTATGTTACTATTCCGTTTTGCAGAAGTCCGAAAATTTGCAGGTATAAAGAGTTAATCAACCCTCAAAAAAAGATTAAAGAAAAAGATAAAAAATATTGTTTGTACTCAGAATACGGACTGCCTACTTATTTGAGGTTTGTTAAGGGAAAAAAGATAAAAAACGGCGGGTGGCATTTTAGTTATATTGGAAATTTAGAGAATGTCAGGTATAAGATGCATTCTATAGTAGAGCAGCAGGTAAATACGGTTAATAAAAATAATGATAAACTATTGCTTGAAAAGATCCGGAATAATGAAGATATCTTAGAGCGCGGTGATATTTTTGCTAATCTGGAGATGTCTAATATTTTTCCGCAATATTTTATAGCGAATATTGAAAAGTACAAAGAAAATATAAATAATAAGAATCAGGTTTCGTTTTCCAGAGCAATGTGGCAGCATAGAATTTATAAAATAAAGAAGGTATTCAAATGCCTGTAATATCTGTTATTGTACCTGTTTATAATGTTGAAAAATATTTGGAACGATGCTTGGATAGTATAATAAACCAGACTCTTAAGGATGTGGAAATTATTTGTGTTAACGATGGTTCTACTGATAATTCTATAAATATATTAAAGGAATATTCTTCTCAGATTATAATTGTTAACAAAGAAAACGGAGGTCTTTCAGATGCTAGGAACAAAGGTTTAGATTACGCTTCCGCACCATATATAGCTTTTGTTGACAGCGATGATTGGATAGAGGAAACTGCTTTTGAAGAAGCGTATAGCGCAATTGAAAAGTATAAGACTGATTTTGTCTGTTTTGGCTCGCAAAAAGTTTATGAGGATGGAAAAACTGAGATTCAGAAACTGCCTGTGAAGGGATTTCAGAAAATGAATTACAAAAAAATCAGAAAAACTCCTGTAACAGTCTGGTCTAAGATTTTTAAAGCATCAATTATAAAAGATAAAGAATGTATTTTCCCAAAAGGATACAATTATGAGGATAATGTTTTTTGGATGATGTATTCTCCTTGGGTTAAAACCGGATACTACATAGATAAGCCGTTTTATAACTACTTTCAAAGGGCCGGTTCTATTATTTATACAGACAAAGAACCTTTTAAATATATAAATTTAATTCCGATAATTTTTGAATATTATAAAAAGCAGAATTTATTAGACAAATGCGGTGATGATTTGTATAAGCGCTTCAAAGATTATCTGAAAATGGATTTTAATGATGCTTTAAAGAAGGAATAGTGTATGAAAAGAACAGCAGTATTTGCCCATTATGATAAAAATAATTTAATACAGGATTATGTTGTATATTATTTGTCAGAATTGAAAAAGTGTGCAGAAAAGATAATTTTTGTTTCTGATTCAGATGTGCTGCCGGAGGAATTAAAAAAGATAGAGGGTATTGTTGAACAATCGATTATTGGCAGACATGGTGAATATGATTTTGGCTCATACAAGAGGGGATTTTTGTATGCAAAAGAAAATAATCTGCTTACCGCCTGCGAAGAATTAATTTTGGCAAATGACAGCTGTTATGCACCTTTGTTTCCGTTCGAGGAAATGTTTTCTGCTATGTCAAAAAAACCTCTTGATTTCTGGGGTGCTACTTCTTCTGACTCGGGAATAAAAAAAGAGGATGAAAATGTTTATTGCAGATTTAATCATATACAGTCATATTTTGTAGTCTTCAAACCTGCTGTTTTTAATTCAGATATTTTTAATAAATTTATTACTTCTATCAAAAAGGAAAATAAAAAAGAAGAAATAGTTATAAAATACGAAATGGGTATGACTCATCTGCTTGAAGAAAACGGATTTAAGTATGATTCTTACAGCAAGCTCAGTAAAGAAGTTCCATCAGCGCATACCGCTGCATACATAAATTTAATACGGCATGATAAATCTCCATTTCTAAAAAGAGAGATAACATTATACAGAAATGCAGAAGTTTTTTATCCTATTTTGACAAAGTATTTAATAAAAAGATATACAAAATACGATTACAATCTTATACGAAATGATGTTAAGAAAAATGCAAGATATATTACGCTTATGGAACATATAAAATACGGTTTCAAAACTTACAGACGGTTTATTTACAGAAGACGAAGGAAAGAACGCCTGATTTGTTTTTTAGGTAATTGGTATTCATACTGACATATTATCTAAAAACTCTTTAGACGGCTGTTTTTTGTACGTAAGTTTATGCATGAAAGTTTTTGATTTTAATTCATTAAACTCTTCCTGACTAAAATTTTTATCCATAATCGTTTGAAGTTTTCCGCAAATTTCTCCGTCAAGATATGGCATTTTATCCCATTCTGCTTTAAGTTCAGGAGTTTTGTCAGAAAGCATTGTTGAAATATGTTCAAACATAAAATAATTAATCATGAAATCGTTTTCGGCCCAGTAATTTTCTAATGTCCTTTTTATAGCGTTTAAATTAGGGCTGTTCTTATCTGCACGGATAAAATAACAGGACATTTTGTTTTCCTGATTGTCTTTTTCAGGGTCTTTTCTGACCACGCAAAAACTCGAGTCGATAATCTCCTGCGGTATTTTATCTGTTAACATAATGGTTGAATCTATCCAAACGCCGCCATACTGTGTTAAAAGATACATTCTAAGTATGTCGCTAAACAGTGCAACAGGCATTTTGCCGGAGCTTACAAGGTCATAGTATCTCTGAGGGAGTTCTACATAATCTTTGATTGTGTCAAAAGAAAGAATATTGATTTTTCTATTGCCCTCATATTTTTGGACACTTTCAAAGCATCTTTGAATTAATTCAGGCGCGTTTTCTTTACCCTGATGCCAATAAGACCATAGTGGTAAATGATTTTGGTCGGTTGACAATTGTTCTTTTACCTGAACATCAAGATACTTCTTCAAATACCGTTTGGCCCAACGCGCTTTGATTTTTGAGCGCTTGACTTTATCAAAGATAAAAAGTTCAATTAATATTTTAAAAATGCTGTTTTTTAATTTGTTCATACTTTGCTGAATAATCTTTTTCTCAAATCTCTAAACGTATATTTTTTGAGAGTTTTCGGAATTCTTTCAATGAATGCCTTATAATCCTCCGGAATATACTTTCTTCTCCATGGTTTACCCGGATTTCCTGCATAATGCAGCATTATTACGTTTTTAACCTCATGTTTTAAAGTATCATCTGAATAAACATTTTTTAAGAATTTATACTCTTCAGACGTAGACCAGTCATCAGTATAATACAGGCTCTGGAATACTCCGTAGCAGTAAGGAAGGCTGTAAATCTTATCACAGGCAAGATTTAGAGTATCCAAATCAAAGAACTTCAATCTTGTGTTAAAGGTTTTTATAATATCAAATACGCGTGATACGAAATTTTCCTCGCGCATTTTCTTTGAATTAAAAATAATAAAACTTGAAATATAAGTCAATTCATTTTTATTTTCCGGAAAATACTTGTGACAGAGCATATTTTCGTTATTCGGCTCCATAGCCACTGCTGCGCATTCGTAATCTTTAAGATCAATATTATAAGCTTCTGTCAGATCGCCTTTGAATAAAACATCCGTGTCAGCATAAATTACTTTATCATATTGAGGCAGAAGTTCCGGTATAAGAAGCCTGTAATATACAATTTCTGTCCAGCTTCCGTTTTTATTAATCGGCGCGTCTTTAAATTTTTCTTTTGAAATATATTCAAAAGTTATAGAATGTTTAGTACTTTCGCACATTTTCGCAAATTCCTGAGCAGTTTTATCATCAATATCAGGATGATAAACATAAATATCGTATTCAGTTTCAGGCTTTGCTGTGTCAATAAGACTTTTTATTGTAACTGCTGCACCTAAAATTATTCTTTTATCAAAAGTAAATACAACAGGAATTTTATTCATTTATTCCGCCCTTCGTGGTTATAAGTTTACGTAAATTTTCTTTAGAATTTTCATAAAGTTTGTCAGCATAAGCTTTTAAATTCTTTTGCAGTTCGGAATATTTTTTAGAACTCATCTCAATTCCTTTTTGAAGAGCATTTGCAAATTCACTGTCTGTTTTGTACAAAATAGAATTTGAACTATCAAACCCGTTAATCGGCCCGAAACTTTCAATAATAATACAAGGTTTTGCAAATCCGTATACAAGCTGAAAATTTCCGCTTGTTCCGGTTGTGTTATATCTTATATGGCCTGGTTTTGTTTCGTCATAAGATGTTATAAGAAAATCGGCTTTTTCTATCTCGTCATACATTTTATCAAATGGAAGCCTGCCTTTGATATCAAAATATTGCTGTAATTCTTTTGGAAGCTTTTTCAAATGTCCTTTTCCGATTACAGTTATCTTGAAATTATGTATTCCTTTTTCATGCAATTCTTTTACAGAATTTATAATAAGGTCGTTATTTTTCTTTTTGCCCTGAATTGCGCCAACAGTGACAAAGTTAACTATATCACTGTTTTTAGGCGTTAGTTTTACTTCTCCGAAATAGTGCGGATTAACTACAACTGAGTCTGCTTCTTTATAATTAAGTTTTCTCAATGTAATGATATCTTCTCTCCAAGTTCCGGCATCAACAGAGTGTTTAACTTCATGTTCTACAAAAAACAGTTTTGACTTGTCAGCCTCAGGATTAAAACTCTCATAGCATTGTTCATAATGAATACTGTCACATAGTTTTCCGGATGTGGTGACAAGAACACCGGAAACATCTTTCAGATTATTTTTCCGGAAAAATTCTTTTACCTCTTTGCGTGACATTTTGTTTAAAGTAAGGTTTTTATCTTCAAACCTTGAAAACAACCCGCTTTTGTAGTGCTGAGGGTTAACTATAACAGAAACGTGATAACCCAAATCAAGCAGATATTTGACATAACCCGGAACAACTTCTGAATGGCTTTTTGAACACGGTTCCCAGACAATAAAGGTTTTGGATTTTATTACAGGCTTTTTGTATTCAAAACAAGGCTTAATATAGGTTTCAAATAAAGCTTCGTAAAATCTCGGCCTGAATAAGAATAAAGGTCTGTATTTTACATACTCAATCAGCGATGCAATCTGGTTATCGTGTGTCCAGTGTTTTAAATCTTTTTCGCTTAATTTCCACGGAGTTAGCTGCAAATACTTGAAATAGAGCGGTCTGTGAACGCTAAAAGATGCATAATGCCATGGTTTTTTCTTTGCTACAAAATGGATAGCTTTTGGAGTTCTGGTATAGCTTGAGCGGTTTGTAAAGTTGCTGGATTGAACATTCCATTCATCTTCAACAAGCATTATTTTACCTTTGAGCGCTTCGTTTATAATCTCCTGATCGCCGAGTTTGATTGTGTCAAAATGTTCTTTTGTCCAATCAAGCAGGATTTTTTCCGCGTTAATTTTTCTAAGATTTTCAATATCCATAACCAGCATGCCGGCATTAACATAATTCGGATTAATTTTAGTAAGTTTTTTGCTAATATCTTTGACGCCTGCAATCGGGTAATCACCCATGTTAACGTTGAATAGCTTTGCAAGACTGCTTGTTACAACAAAGTCACAGTCAAAATAAATTACTCGTTTAACATTCGGAAGCAAGGTCGGAAGCTTGAGTCTGTAAAATGTTGGGATTGAAATATACTCATGTGTTCTCACATCCATATAATCTGTAAAAAGGCTGTTATCAATAGGAACAAACTTAATTTCACAATCCTTTATATCTTTTAAAGCAAGGATTTTATCTTTATTTTTTGATTTGATTCCTCCGTCAAGTATATAAAAACACAGAGAATCATCAGGATTAGCACTGTCCAGTATAGATGCAATTACAACACCTGCATATTTTGCATAATTATCATCACAAGCCAGACAAACATTTATCACAATAAACCCCCGCTATCTATTACAATAATACATATTAAACCAAATAAATCAACTTTTACACTCCCAAACATCCAATAGGAATAATAAAAACGCCATCTTGATTGTAAGCATATTTTCCAACTCCTGTGAGTACCATTTTAAAAGCAGGAGCTTTCATGTTTGATATATCTATATTTGATTCTAATTTATTAAGAGTTGCAATACCTTCTTGAATGAGCTTTTCTCCGCCAAGTTTTATTTCTGCCAGTCCGTAAGCTCCTCCTCTTAAATGTATCACAGCATCGCATTCAAGTCCGTTTTTGTCACGGTAATGATATACAGTGCCGTCTAATGCGTCTGCATATATTCTTAAATCTCTGATACATAAATTTTCAAAGAAAAATCCCATTGTGTTTAAATCATTAATCAAATCATCCGGCCCTAATTCCATTGCTGCTGCTGCGATAGACGGGTCGGTAAAATATCTTGTATCAGAAGTCCTGATTGCTGTTTTTGAACGTAAGTTCGGATTCCACGCTCTTGAATCTTCCAATACAAAAATTTTCTTTAATGCTTCTATATAATCCATTATCGTAGGATTTGATGCTATTTCACTGTCACCGGAAGGATTAACGTCTTGTGAAAGAGAAGAAATTTTACTTTGAGTGCCGATTGAACGAGCATATGAGCGCAATAACCTTTTGGTTTTTTCAGGATTTCTTTTAACATTATCTACGCGCGATATGTCATTATTAATAACAGAATCGTAATAATCAATTGCCTGCTGCAATGCTATTTCCCTTTTTTGTCCTATAGATTTAGGCCATCCGCCTCTGCAAATTAGATAAGCAATTTGTTCTATATCAAGATTATTTTCACAATCAATTTCTGCACTGCCTTGGAAAAGTTTTTCTAAAGAAATACTACCCGAACTGTCCCCTGATTCATAAAGTGACATCGGACGCATTAACATTCTGGATATTCTTCCGGTGCCGGTATGGGAAATTTCTGAAAAGTCGGCAGGAACTGCTGAACCTGTCAGTATAAATTGATTAAACTCGTCGCGTTCGTCAACTTCATACCTTATTGCATCCCATAATTTTGGAGCAAGCTGCCATTCGTCAATGAGGCGCGGGGTTTTACCTGCAAGCAGTCTTGATGGATTAATTTCAGACATTCTTATATTCTGTTCTCTTTCTGCAGGATCCTGCATTTTTAAAATACTTTTCGCGACTTGCGATGCAGTAGTAGTTTTTCCGCACCACTTTGCTCCTTCTATTAATACAGCCCCTTTGCTTGATAATTTTTTAGATAAAATTTTGTCTGAAATTCTTGCTCTGTATTTTTTCATGTTTTAATTATAACATTTATTTTATAGTTTGGCAATGTTTTATTTTATAGTTTGGCGTTCTTTTATTTTATAGTTTGGCATAAATTTATGCGACTGAAGGCGATTTGGAAAATTAACATACATTTGACAGAACACATTTGTCGCCTGACAGTTGGTCTTTCATTTACCCCCGAGCGTAGCTCCTTAAAATACGTTAAACGGGTAGTTTTACTATTTAGGATGGCTTGGAGGTTAAATATTGATTTGTAATTTTGACGATTGCCATCCGTCCATTTATCTACGTGCGTAGCACTCTTGTCATGGATAGCAGAATTTCCTGCGGAATATAAGTATTCTTTACTCCGGAATCAGTATTTGCCATAAAAAATTCAACAGTTTCACCCGGTTCAATTCCCAATTTATCAAAAGGAATACAAACATCAATAACATCTTCGTAAACAATTGTTATTCCTTCAGGATTATCAAGAGTCCACATGTTCGGATGCAGAACAGCGGTTAACCTCGGAGGATACAAAGTATCTTTCACAAGCGTAAGAGCAAGTTCGTGTTCAAACTTCTCCAGCAAAATCGGATAAGGATTGTCTGTCTTGCTGATAAGTCTTATATAAGCCCTGCTGCCAACCCTTGATGCATTTCTTGTATAAATATAAAACTGATTAATCCTGTCAACAAAACTTATTTCGCCCGAACCCTTATTTACATGCAGTCTGAAATAAATATTGTTCTCATCACAGCCGAAATTAATCTTATCAACATTCTTATTCTCTCTGAACACAGGTCCGTCAAGCATACTTAATGAACCTGAATTATACCAGTCGTCAAAACTCCTATTCAAGCCGTCCATCCGCGGTGTGATATTTCTTTTAGGGTGTCTGAACGGTACTTCAATTGTAGTTATCAGTGTTTTATCCAAATAATCCGGATAATTTATGCCCAATATAATGTACACGTTTTTCAGACGTTCTCTGAACATATAGTCAAAAACAAAGTCCTGACCGGAGTTATTCGGCTCGCCGTACCACCAGAACCAGTCGCTGCCTTCTGCAATAAGTAATTCGCGTTTTGCCTTATTAATATTAGGATTGGAGCTGTTTTCTTTAACATAGTTATCGAAATCATCCTTTGTCTTTTTCAAATAAGCCCAAGCTTTATTTTTCTCCGGCTCTCCAATCCAGAACTGGAAAGTTTTGTCTATCCAGGAACCTGAAAAAATTTTCTTTAAGCTTTTTTTATGCTTGTCTTCTCTGATATAATCGCTTATAAGAACAGTTTCAAGCGTTTCATCGTTTTCAATCATTGAATAAATATTTTCAAGAAAATCTCTTCCGTCATTCTGGTAATTTTCCCAGCAGTTTTCGCAGTCAGACGCTATTGTAAGCAGGTGTGTTTCATCAGGCGAAACAAGAAGTTTGTTTTGTATCATTTTGATTTTTTCATACAAATCACCGGCAGCCATTTGAGAATTTATTCCTGCATACTCAAAGTTTATAAGATTTGGAATAGACCTGTCGCGGAAAATGATATCAATTTCTTTTTCTTTTGTTTCGTAGCTGTAAACCTTTAAAAGGTGGTACGGGTCGTTTAAATTTCCTTTAAAATCTCTGATAAAATCAAAGTTTATTGAGTTAGCAAGGACTCCTTCGTCCGAAATAGTCCATTCAATACCTTCTTTTGCAAGCAGGTTAAGAGTTTTAGGCCCCAGACACAGTTCAGGCGGCCACATACCTTTCGGACGCACTCCAAAAACTTCTTCAATTCTGTCCAGTCCGCTTTTTATCTGATATTTTGCATCATCAAGCATTCCTAATGACTGAGGAAGTCCTTCTATTGTAATAACATTTTTTGTTGAACTTTTTACATCTATCAAAATCGGCAGGATTGAGTGGTAATAAGGGCTTGTAGTGAGTTCAATTCTTCCTGTCTGAATATACTTTTTATACGCAGGTATAATTTCTCGTATAATTTGTTTCTGTATATCAATAATTTCAACTCTGTCCTGCTGTGTATATCCATTTTGTTTTTCCCATAGCTCTTGAAGTCTTGGATATCTTTCAAAATGAACAGGGTCAATCCATACAAGGTTGAAGAGCGCCATTAAATCAGAAAATTCCTGTGCAGAAAAATCTTCTATTGCAGCAACATCTTTTGCAAAACGTTTTTGATACAGTTCTTTGTAATTCTCGCTTCTGTAAATCATTGTTTCGTATTTTGAGCTGAAAAAATTATTTAATATAAACGCTTTTTCTTCGTCTGTTAAATTTTCTGTATCAGAAACGGTGAGTTCGGAATGAATATCGTGGTATCCGTTTTCTGTATAATCCAGAATAGCGTCCAGAAGTGCGGGAACAATATTAAAATTAAGTTTTAATTTTGGAAACTTTTCCAGAATTAAAACCATATCGAGATAATCTTTTACTGCATGAAGTCTGACCCACGGCATCAGATACGTGCCTTCGAGTTCGTAAACCGGTTGATGCATATGCCAGTATATGGCAAGAGAGAGTTTCTTCACACGCTTATTCATACATCTAGAGTATAGCGTAAATCTTATGGATTATCAACATATCAAACCTTCGCACAGGACAAACCTGCCGAGCGGAGTCACTTCGCAGTAGTTTTTCAGCGAATCAACCAGACATTTGTTTTCGCAAAAACCGCCGGATAAATAGATTTTTTCAGGTTTTTTGCAGAAATTCCACGCATTAAAACCTATACCGTGTACGAATTTTGAGATTGCTTCTGATGGTTTTATGCCTGAAGATATTGAGTCCATAATTTTTTCCATCCCAAAAATTCCGCAGGTAACTGCAAATTTTTCCGGTGTAAATTTTAATTCATCGGGTTTAACACTGTAGAATTTTAAGAGCATTTCAACTGTTGCGCCGGTAGAGCTTGCGCAGGATGTATTCCAGTCCATATCGTGGAATTTTCCGTGTCTGAATTTAATCCACTTAGCATCTCTGCTCCCTAAATCAAGAATTGTTGCTTCTTTTGCTTCTCTTACTTCGGGATTTTTTTGGGCTCCTTGCGCCAGTGCAATAATTTCGTTCTCGCTTGCGTTTGCCATGTGTCCGCAGGAGCGTGTCGGAATAAGGTTTTGGGACTTTATAATATTCGAAGGCAGTATGAAATAATGCTTTCCGTCTTTTTCATATATTTCGTCTTCAAAAAGCTTTTCATCTGATATTATTTTTGAGTATGTTGTTCCGGCATCTAAGTAAATCATAGTTACAGTCTTGAAATTTTTGAAAAATGCGTTAAAATAAGAATACAGGCAAGGGCAGCGTGAATGCCCGTGCCCGCACCCTGATTAAAGGGTTCTGGCTATGAGAATTAGTACAATAATGAGTGCTAATTCTCTTTCGCTGATTTTGATTATCATTTTAACCTCCTTTCGTCAGCGAAAATAATAATTAAAATCTTTAGCCTGTATTCTTATTTCAATGTACAAATTTATTGTAATTTAAAAAATGTATATAATCAATGTATTTTCCTGCAGCAAAATAAGCTTTTTGTATTACAATAAAGAATATGGAACGTTTGGAAAAGTATTATAATCAAATAAAAAATTCTCCGGTTTTTTACGGTATGAATGACGAGGAACTCCGCGGTCTGCTGGAGTGCTTTAATGCCAGAATACGCCGTTATGAAAAAGATGAGATGATTATTCGTCAGGGTGATATGATTGCAAATATATACCTGATTTTGGACGGCGAAGTTAATATTGAAAAAGACTCTTACTGGGGAAGAAGAATTATAATTTCCAGACTTTCACGCAACGATAATCTTGCGCTCTCTTTTGTCGGCTCAAAAGATGTTGAATCAAGCGTAGATGCAATCGCAATCAAAGATACACTTGTGTTAGTTTTGAGTTATGAAAAATGTACATCTATGTGCCAGAATGCGTGTACAAGACATAAAGTTTTAATTAATAACCTGTTTCAGATTTTGTCTAAAGAGAACATTGAACTTATACAAAAAATTGAGAATGTTTCGCAAAAAACTATCCGTGACAAGCTTTTGACTTATCTTTCTAATGAAGCTCAGAAAAGACATTCAAACAGTTTTGATATACATTTTAACCGTCAGGATTTGGCGGATTATTTGAATGTTGACAGGAGCGCAATGAGTTTTGAATTATCAAAGCTTCAAAAAGAAGGTTTAATAGAGTACAACAAAAATCATTTTGAATTATTGTCGTAACAATGATAAACTAACATTATGAAAAAGATTTTGATAGTATTTTTATGTTTGTTGTTTTTTGCACCTGCATTTGCGGTAAATGACGTAAGCTTTATTTATATTAACGGTTCTAACAACAATGATGAGAAGATGAAGAACTGGTACGAAGAAGGTGTCAGGAAACTTCACCCGATACTCAGGAAGAAGTTTGAAAAAAATTCTGTAATTAAGAAATATTATTCCTCACTCGGAGGTTTAAATGTTTCTTCTGAACCTGTAATATTTTTCTGGGGTGACAAGAGTGAAAAAGATTTAGCTTTTGTAAAAAGCCAGCTTGACGTTTCAAAAGCAATAAGCTCTACAGGTGCTTATATTGCCAGAAGTCTTATTGCTCAATATATGCATGATGCAATATGGGTTCAGAAATCGCATAATATGGTTCCTATTTTGGAAGAGCTGAATACTTATGTTAAAGAACAGAGTGCAGAAGGCAGAGATGTTATACTTTACGGGTATTCTGCAGGCACTTTTATTACTTATGAATACTTATTCAACAAACTCAGATATATAAATCCGGAAAAATTATTTGAAAGTTTGAAAATGGATGATGAGTTTCTTGCATATGTAAGAGAAAATCCGAAGAAAAACACCTGTATTTCTGCTCTTTCTTATAGTTATGCCGGTATTGGAACTGTTTCTGAAACAGGTCAGATAATATTAAATCAGGATAGAGAAAAGCTAAAGGCTAATTATTTAAAACTTGATGAGCAGACAGAACTCGCCTGTGCGCCTGATAACAGGCTTAAAGGAATTGTGAACTTTGCAAGCCCTCTGGTACTTTTCTATTCTGACCTTGCTGATTCTGACTATGAGCTTAATTATTACAACAAATTAATGACAAAATATATTTTCGAAAACGGGATTTTCTGGATAACGGTTAATTTTAGAGAAGATCCGCTCGGATTTCCGACAAGCAGAAACCTTACTGTGAATGAAATTCAAGACAGGCTGGATATGCAGATAGAGAATCCTTCCGGTGTTATTTATGATGACTCAAGCGTTTGGAGCAGGAGGCTTTTTGCTTTTGCGCATACTTCATACTGGTCTGCAAGAGGTACTTTTTCTAAGGCTGTTGTGAAGAGTTTTATTAACGGATACAAATTCCAGTATGACCCGAAATATCAGGCAAAAGTTCTCAAAAGAAAAAGTAAAAAAGCTGAATTATAAAAGAAGCTGTTTCTTTATGTAATCAGTTATTCGCTTTGCAACTCCGCCTTCGGGCAGTACAAATTGTTTTTTGATTATTCTATCTCTTGTCTCTTTCAGAGAGTCGTTTCCGTGCTCAAAAATTTCTTCGAGAATATTTTCAATCTCTTCAACTTCTTGAGGCTTATACATGCCCTTTCTTAATTCCAGTCCGAAGTCGTTGAAAGGCATTCTGCTCTTGCTTTCAAGTAGTACAATAGGTTTTCCGCTTACAAAATATTCACCTAAGAAAGACGAACTGTCTGTAATCAGAATGTCAGAAGTTTTGAAAACATCATAATAATTTCCGAGTGTATACGCATTCCCGTTAGGAAGCTCTCTCCATTGCTCAATGTAGTTTTCGTACTCTTCTCCTGTCATAAAACCGGTTGCTTCACATTTAGATTTCAAAACAGGATGCGGTTTTATCAGAAATTCATATTGAGGATGATTTTTTGCAAAATCAAGGAAGAATTGTGCCTGCTCAACAAAATTTGACATTCCAAATCCGCCGTCGCGTTCGATTGAATGGTGCGGTGCATAAATTATACGAGGTTTAGTATGATTTTCATCCTTCCAGATTTTTTCAAATTCAGGATTGACCGGAAGATTGTAAGCATCCATTTTAGGATAACCTGTTACAAAAAGAATGTCTTTGTTTTTGAGATTTGTACCGTTTTCGTAGAAAGGTTTGTGCCATTTGCTTTCTGCAAACATTGTCCACAAATTAGAACAGAAGTTTCTCGGGGTTGTTGTTCCCCAGCACTTGCTCTCTACCAGATTAAAGCCATATGATACCGCGCAGGTAAGCGCAAATTCCGAGGTAATTGAAGGCGGAATTTTATGCACATCAACAAACCACGGATGTGTGTAAAAAATTATGTCTGCACCAAGTTCTTTTAAATCTATGCATATTTCATTTTTGTAATCATATCCATCAATAATAGGCATATTCCGTTGGGAGAAAAACTCAATGTCTTCCTTTTGAGGATAAATTTTGTCTTTAAATCTTGTTGTTAGAGGTAATGTTACAAGCAGCAGTTCAAAACGGCTGTCCTTTTTCAATTCGTCATAAACAGACTGCCAGCCCCACTTCTGGTTGCTTTCTACTATGAAAATTACCTTTATTTTATCTTTTTTCTTTCTCAGACGTTTAAGAACTTTTTGATAATTTAATTTTGAATTAAATTCTATATTGTTGCAGGAGAAAAAATACTTGGCTGTTTTAAATGGATTTTTGGTAAATGCTAAATATTTTGCAGCTGTTTTTGCTTTAAGTATAAATGAAATAAATTTTCCTTTTAATGCCATTTCGTTAATATAGCGAAATTCTTTATTTTCGTGAAAAAAGTCAAATGTATTGAGGTAGTTTAAACAGGTCAGATGGTCAAATACAGTAAAAATCAGGACATCATAATCTGTTTTGCTTAAATCCGAGGGTTTTATTGTTTTAAATCCCAGATAGGTATCGGGCTTATTTTTTTCATATTTTACATCACAGACCGCCACAATATTAAGTTTGTTTTTGATATCATAAAGTTCTACAATTTTATCAAACAAAAGGCCGCAGCCATATAATATAACTTTTTTATTTTTGTATTGTTTAGCCCACTGTTCAAGACGTAAACTAAAGTTGTGTTCTTTTAAATAGTTATCATAAACTGAACTCATAGGTATACCTTATTTTACATATAATTCTTCCGGAATAGCGTATAAAATTGTTTCATCATTATCAGGCGAATACTGTCCAATTTTGAAAATGTAATTTTTGAGTATATTATGCAGATAGATAGGAATATCCTGCATATCATTGTTGCTGTGATAAATAGATATTGCAAGCTGAGGACGGAATTTTATTAATGTTTGTTCAGCACCTTTCAGAGCTTTCATTTCCGCACCTTCAATATCCATTTTTATAAAATCTACTTTTTCGATGTTGTTTTCACTGACATACTCGTCAATAGATATGGCATCAACAGTAAAGTTTTGTTCTGAGCCGTTTTTATTTAACGGAGGATTAATTCCTGATGAATAAGGTGCTGCAACATTTTCTGTAAAAACAAGCTTTTCTTTTCTATCCCACAAGGCAAGAGGAATTATCTCTAATTCTTTCAAAGAATCAATTATGTGAGCAATAGATTTATTTTTAACCTTGTCGTAGATAAGTTCAAAAGCATAAATCTTTTTTAGGTTTTTAAACAGTTTTTTAAAAACGATGGTATTTAATCCGTTAAACATTCCGCCTTCAAGTACGACTTCAATGGCATCGTAATTAATGTAGGAGGTATAGTGTTTTATTGTTCGTTTCCTGTCCGGAGTAATATTGTGTTCTTTTTGTACAAATTCTTTGAGCTTGTCTGTATTGCCTGTGATTCTTGCTTCTATTAAATCTTTATAAAGCTGTTTATCTTTTTCTGAGTCCAAAAAGTTTAATATTTCAGATATTTTAGATGGAATAAACTGATATTTTTTTAACAAATAAGGAGAAATTCTAACATAATTCTTAATATCATAGTAGAATAACATTGCGTCAATAACAGTGCAGTCTGAACGTGTAGAGATTATCATGTAATCAAAATTATTTTTTATCTCCGGCATGTTTTCCGGCTTATAGATTTTAACTCCATCAATCTCACCCTGTTTTACAGAGTCAATAAACGCACAAACAGTTGTGTCCTGTCGATATTTAGCAAGTTCTTCCTTTATTGAACGTCCTGCATTTGCAGCACCCCAAATACAAATTTTTGCATTCTCAGGAATGCCGGCAAACAAATTTTTTATATCATCAGGCATACAGTACCACCTCTCCTCTTGTAAATATCGTAGCAAATATGCAGATTGGTGTCAAATAAAGCTTTAGTATATAATATACTCATGCCAAAAGATTTTTTTGAAGAAAACAGAACAAAAATAGAGAAGATAAGCAAAAAGCTTAAGAATAAAAAAGTTATAATTTATGGTACAGGTAAGCTTTTTCAATTTTTAAAAAGTGAAAATGTCTTTTCGGACTGGGATGTGGTAGGAGTATGCGATAATAAATACCTGCCTGAAGATGAAAATCTTGAGTGTGAGGGTTACAGAATAATTAACCACGACAATCTTAATAATTATAAAGCTGATTACATTTTCATATCTGTTCAAAAATACCGGCCGGTTTTAAACAGGCTGAAAAAATCGGAACTAAATGCAAAAATTATATCTCTGGAGAATGATTTAAATCTTCCGGCATGGCTTAAGCGGATTATATACAAAAAAACTAATACATTTGTTTATGTAAAATCTGACGGAAGAAAAGTTTTCAATCCTAAAATCAAAAATCTTAAAGTTAAATTTTATGGAAAAAACAATTATGTTGAAATACATGAACCTGTTGCTATATCAGAAAAAAATGTATATTTCATGTTATAGCGGATGCAGGATTATGATAAGAGAAAATAATCTGATAAAATCCCTGGCAGTATACTCCGGTAATAATACAGATTTAGAAATAGGTAAAAATAATTCAATAGAAGATGTTATTATAAGCCTGAAAAATGCTTCCAAAACTAAACTTACAATTGGTTCGAACTGTATGTTAAGTTATGGAATTTTCTTGAGGACATCTGACGGTCACGCGATATATGATACCAGAACCCGACAGATGTTAAATAAACCGGCAGATATTGTAATTGGAAATCATGTGTGGATTTCAGCTGACTGTAAAGTTCTTAAAGGTGTAACTGTTCCCAACAATTGTATTATTGGAACAAACTCTGTAGTAACAAAGAAATTTACAGAAGAAAATTGTATTATTGCTGGCAATCCTGCAGGTGTCTTAAAGCGCGATGTAAATTGGATTAAGAATCCGACTCTTATTTAATTCTCTTTAAAGACGAGAGGAAGTTAAAGTTAATCACATCACCGTCAACTGTTGTCAAGAATACCTGACAATCCTTTTCGTCAGCATTAATTGGCGGGAGCTGTGAAAGCTCTGCCGCGTAATAGTTGCTGTCATTTCTTCCGCTAGCAGAAATTCTGTTTGCGATACTGTTTAATGAAATGTTTCTCAAAAATCCTGCAAAACCCTCGCCTTTGTTAGACATTTTGGTATAAATTCTAAGAGATGCATCATTAGTCATTAAATCATATCGTCCGATGATAAATGAACTCAATTGTTTTGCAGAAGATTTTATCATCATTCTCTGAACGACATTGTCCTTAATCTTCATTTCACCTTTAATTACGTCGAAATCCCCGTTCGGAATATTTACTAAATCACCGAATGTTGCCGGAGAAATCATTGCAAGCGGATTTCTAAAGAGTGATGCTGCTTTCAGGATATATTCAACATATCCGACTTTTTCAATTGTTCCATTCTGAATATCAAATTTAATTTCGCCGTTAAGTTTCAAACTCTCATCAGAGCTGATTTCTATCAAACCTCTGGCCTTGCCGGAAATTTCCCGCGGAAGTCCTAAAACTGCTGATGCCATTACATCAGAATTTACATCTTTAATTCCGAGCCTTAAATAATATTGTTTTTTTATTAAATCTGCTTTAACTTTAAGAGTAGAAATACCTTCTGCAATATCAAATTTATTTGACTGAACCTGTAAAACACCATCCTTATCAAGCGTTAGATTCGCGTGCAGATTGCCAAAATTGACCTCCTTGTATTTACCCTTATCAAGATGAAGCATACATTTTTCAACAATGATTAATCCCTTTGTAAATGTTGGAACATCATCACTGTCAGTTGTCTGTTTATCTGCATCAAGCACCTGTTCGGTTGTTTTTTGAGTCGTTTGAGAACTGTTTACTGCGAGTAATTTTTCTATATCGACATTATCTAATGTGAGGTTTACGCTTTTGACCACAATAGGAAGGCGTAAATCGTTTACAATATATCCGTTAAAATCATATTTTGTACGTTTATATCTGCCTTCTGCAATTGCTCCGAGCTTGTCGCCTTTAGCGCCGACTTTTGCTGACTTGATATATAATCTCTGTGCCGGAATAAATACTTTGTCAAAGCTTATTACACCATCCATTTTAGGGAATGCTCCGGAGTTATCAATACTGATTTCTCCTGAAACCGTACCTTTCTTGAATATTTTCTGGCATGCGAGGAAGTTCAAAAATTCACTCGGAAGCGGACGCGGAATATTAAGATGAATATCCAGCATTTTCATATTATCAGCCATATCAAGATTACCCTTGATGGCAAGAACAGGTGTGAGTCCTTGTTTCAGCTCGTTAGTAATGTAATAATCAATAGTATTAATTTTCAAAATGTTTTTTACAACGCTCAAGTCAACTTTGAATAACGTTTTGTAATCCTTCAAGACCATTGATTGGTCGCCTAACTTAAATCCTTCTCCCTCATTAAGAAGGAAATACCATACAACATCGCAAGAGCCGTTTTTCGATGTGAGCGTCAGCCTTGAGCCGGCGTCACCGACAAGCGAAATCGGAGCACCAAGCATTTTGGAAATATAATTCTTGAAGAAATCATCATTTACAAAAATATCCGAAACAATTTCAGTATCGCATGTTTTCCAGTAATCCTTTACACTGCCCGACATAACAAGGCTGTTTTCTTTTTTGTTATTGTAAAATCCTTTGAAATCTTTTAGTGTAATGGTTGTATTTCCGATTTCGACAAGCCCTTGTGTAATCTTCACAGGCATACCAAGCAGGTCTTTAATCTTAAATTCGGATTCGTTCACGTTAACATCACCGCGTATAGTGTTTTTAGCTAAATGCAGATTAAAATCTACACTTCCCTTAACATCTAGTATCGGCGCCAGAAGCTCCTTACCGTTTGGAATAATTATATTGGATGTTACTATGTTAAAAATATCTCGCGCAGAGAAGTTTTTTGATGCAATATTTATTTCCATTCCGGTTTTTCTTGAGGCAAAAGCGTCAATTATGACATTAGACCTGTCGATTTCTATCGGGAATTTATCAATGTGGAGCTCGCCTCCGCCCATGTAAATTCTGTCCTTGTCATCAGCAGAAACAGTAATTTTTTCTTTGCCCTTTGTCATCTCAAGGTCAAAATCAAAATGCAGGGGGTAAATACCATCAGCTCTTGTTCTGTCAAGAAGAACATTTTTTGCATCGAATTTTATTCCAAAATCAGAGGTATCATATGTTATTAGACAATTTTTTACACCCAGAACTGCTGAAAAAATATCAATTCTAAAGTCGCTTTTTTTCTGTTCTTTTTGTTCTGGCTGCGGGAATAGCTCAACCAGACCGGAAGCGTTTACGTAAACATTTTCAGCAAGAAGTCTCTCTACAATCAGACGTTTGGCAAAAATATCCTGAAAAGAAAATGCTGTGTCGATGTTTTTAAGATTTAAAAGTTCTTTATTATTCTTAGATAAACTAAGTTCAGCGAGTGTGAATCCTATTTTTGGATTTAATCCTGTGCTTAGTTTAGGATTTGTAATTTTTAATTCTGCTCCAAGAAATTTATTAGTTTCTTTTGTAACAATGTTGTTGACCCAGCTGCTTGATACTACGGCCGGTAAAATCCACAGATAGGAAGCTGCTGCTGTTCCTGCAAGTATTAAAACGGTTACTCCGCTCCAGATAAAAGCTCTTTTTGCAAATCTTTTCATACCAGTAATTATAGCACAAATTATATAAACAAATTAGAGTTAGAATAGCTGCTTTCTTCGATATATTTTGCAACGCCGCCAATTTCAACTCCGTCAATAAGTTCTTCCGGCTTTATTCCCATAACATCCATTGACATGTTGCAAGCTATAAATTTAATGCCGGCTTCTCTAGCTTGAGTTAAAAGTTCATTTAAGGTTGAAACATTTTTCTGCTTCATAACCCACTTCATCATTAATGAACCTGCTCCGAGCATATTCATTTTTGATAAGGTAAGTTTTTCAGTGCCTTTCGGCATCATAAGCCCGAACATTTTGTCGATTATCCCTTTTTTAACCCTGCTCTGAGGTTTCCTTAAAATATTTAACCCCCAGAACGTGAAAAATAATGTGACATCTTTGCCGGCAGCTTTAGCCCCGTTTGCTATAATCAATGCTGCTAACGCTTTGTCTAAATCATTCGAAAATACTACAATCGTCTGTCCGTTTCCCGAAGATTTCTCAATAACAGCCGGCTTTCCGTCTTTTTGAATGACTGCTGTAATAACTTTTTTCTCTGTTTTCAAATCCAAAAGAGAATTGCCTGTCGTTTTGCACCATGCACCAATATCAGATTTAAAACCTCTGTCGGTGGAAGTAACTTCAATAATGCTTCCTTCATTCAGTTCTGCTATCTTAGAAGCAACTTTCATAATCGGCCCCGGACATTGCAGGCCAGAAGCATCAACTTTAATTACATCAGCAGAATTAGACACTGCTGCATGTGTTGCAACTCTTTGCGGCATAGTTAGTATACCTTTCTTATCTTTTACAAGTTCTTTGTACAAGCTAATTCCGCCGCATAAAGAATAAACATTGTTAAATCCATTCTGAATTAAAATTCGGGAAGCATTATAGCTGGTATATCCTGTATTACAGAACAATATTACTTTCTTATCACGCGGAACTTCATTAATTCTATTTCTTAATTGAGCAATCGGAATATTTACAGCACCCTCAATTGTGCTGATTTCAAAAATCTCTCTTTGTCTGACATCAATTAAATAACTATTTTCCAAATCTTCAAAGTAAGCAGGTTTGAGAAGCCCGCGCAAAATATTATCAGCATTCATACCTAATATATTCACTGCATCTTTCGCAGAAGAATACGGAGGTGCATAACAGAGCTCGCTATCTAAAAGCTCCTGAATTTTACCGCCATTTCTCATAATTGAGGAAATTACATCAATTCTTTTTTCAACACCATCAGGGCCGACTCCCTGTGCACCAAGAATTTTACCATCGGGAGAAAAAAGTAATTTATATAAAACTTCTACCGCTCCAGGATAATAGCCGGCATGGTCTTTTGAGAATACAAAGGTCTTCCAATAAGGAATATTTTTAGATTTAAGCTGCTTTTCATTATTGCCAACACTTGCAGCAGTTAAATCAAAAACTTTTAGGACTGAAGTACCCTGCGAATTTTTGTATGCAGATTCTATTCCGCATATATTATCTGCAATAATTCTTCCCTGTCTGTTTGCAGGCCCTGCAAGCGGTATTAGAGTATTTTCTCCGGTAACAAAATCTTTGATTTCAACCCCGTCCCCGCCTGCGTAAATGTCAGGATTTGAAGTCTGTAAATTTTCATTAACAATTATACCTCTGGCCGTTTCCAGACCTGCGTTTTTAGCAAGTGTAATCTCCGGACGCACGCCAATCGCCATAATGATAATATCGAATTCAATTTCTCTGGAAGAATTCAATATAACTTTATTATCATTAAACTTCTTAACTCCATCAGATAATACAAGTTCAATACCTCTATCACGCATTTCATTGTGTAAAAATGCTGCGATTTCGTAATCTACAGGTGCAAGAATTTGATTTTGTTGTTCAATTAGAGTTGTTTCTAATCCCATTTCATTGAGATTTTCTGCCATCTCGACCCCAATAAAACCACCGCCAATTACAATAGCTTTCCGAACGCCTTTTTCCTTTATATAACTTTTGATATTATCTGCATCAAATAATGTTCTTACAGTAAAAACTTTTTGCTCAGGTATTCCCTCAATAGGCGGAACAAAAGGTTTTGCTCCCTGAGCAAGTACAAGCTTGTCATAATTTATTTTTTCACCATCTGCTGTTTCTACAAATTTTTCATCAGGATTAATATTTATAACTTCTGTATTTAACTTAACATTAATATTGAACCATTCTCTAAATTTTTCAGGTGAAGAAACGAGCATTTTTTCTCTGTCATTAATCACACCTGATGTATAATATGGAAGCCCGCAATTTGCAATAGAAATTTCACCGGTTTTTTCCAGCACAATAATTTCAGCAGATTCATCAAGCCTTCTGATTCTGGCAGCTGCGCTAGCTCCGCATGCTCCTCCGCCTATTATAACAGTTCTCATTTAAACCTCACTATGTATCAATATTGGTTGCATAAACAGCATTTGACTCGATGAAATCTCTTCTAGGCTCAACCTTATCGCCCATAAGAATATCAAACAGCTGGTCGCACATCATAGCATCCTCGATATTAACTTTTAGTAAAGTTCTTGTTTCAGGATCCATAGTAGTTTCCCATAACTGCTGCGGCATCATTTCTCCAAGACCTTTAAAACGCTGAATTGTTAAGCCTTTTTGACCTCTGTCATCAACAAGCTTCTGGAGCTGTTCAAACGAGGTAATCTCAACTTCGCCGTTTTCAGTTTCAAGAATAAGCATTTTTTCTTCTTCAATCAAGAAATCACGAATCAGAGGATAAGAATTTTTTAATCTCTTGAACTCATTACTCTTAATTATGTTTGAAGTAATAAATTCATGCTCATTTTCAAACAAATCAAGCTGGATAGAATATTTTGCATTCTCAGGGTTATATTTTAGAGAAACTTCATAATTCTTAGCCTCTTCAATGTTGTAGTTTTCAGCATGATCTTTCAAATAATGTGAAAGATATGCGATAACTTCATTCATTTTAGCCTGATCTTCAAAATCTTCCGGCTTAACATCAGAACGTATTAAGCCTCTTAAAACAACAGCCGGAATGATGTTCAAAATCGGGTTGTTGTAAGATTTGTAGAATGTTGACATATTAGATAAAAGTGTCAGCAGTTCATCACCGGATTTAACTTTTGTTTTTGTCTTGTCAGACAAGCTCAAAGATTTAATACCGCGTTCTTTTAACATTTTATCAAGTGCGTGTTCGTCATAAAGGTATTCAGAAGTCTTGCCTTGAGTAACTTTGAACAACGGCGGCTGAGCAATATAAACATAGCCGTTTTCAATAAGCGGTTTAGCATATCTAAAGAAGAATGTTAATAACAGAGTTCTGATATGTGCGCCGTCAACATCAGCATCGGTCATGATGATAATCTTGTGATAACGCAGTTTTTCAAGGTTAAATTCTTCTTCGTTTTTGCTAATTGTAATACCAAAAGCTTGTACCATTGATTGAATTTCATTATTTGCATAAATTTTATCTAATCTTGCTTTTTCAACGTTAAGAATTTTACCTCTCAAAGGCAAAATTGCCTGAAACATTCTGTTTCTGCCTTGTTTTGCAGAACCGCCTGCAGAATCACCCTCAACGATGTAAATTTCGCATTTTTCCGGCTCTCTGTTAGAACAGTCGGCGAGCTTACCCGGAAGTGTAGAGTTTTCAAGAACAGATTTTCTTCTTGTAAGTTCTCTTGCCTTACGTGCAGCTTCACGCGCTCTCTGAGCTTGAAGTGTTTTTTCAATAATAAGCTTTGCAAGTTTCGGGTTAAATTCGAGCCATTCCTGTAATTTTTCTTTAACAACATCCTGAACAGCAGGCATAACTTCCGAGTTGCCGAGTTTTTCTTTTGTCTGGCCTTCAAATTCAGGGTTTTCGATTTTTACTGAAACAATAGCGGTCAAACCTTCTCTTACATCGTCACCGGAAAGATTTTGTTCAGAGTCTTTAAGAATTTTATTTGTTCTTGCGTAATCGTTTAGAACACGTGTAATAGCGTTACGGAAACCTGTTAAGTGAGTTCCGCCCTGATGGGTGTTGATGTTGTTGGCGAATGAGAGGATAGATTCGTTGTAGGAATCTGTGTACTGCATTGCAACTTCAACTTTAATTTTGTCGATGATTTTTTCCATGTATATAGGTTCATCAAACATTACAGTTCTGTTGTGATTCAAGAAAGCAACATAACTTGCGATACCTCCTTCATAGTGGAAAGTTTCATCTTTGCCTGTATCCTTTTCGTCATGGAGGATAATTTTAAGTCCTTTGTTGAGGAAAGCCATTTCTCTGAAGCGTGTAGCTACTATATCAACATCGATTTCAGTGGTTTCTGTAAATATTTCAGGGTCTAACCAGAAAGTTGATTTAGTTCCGGTTTTTGTAGTCGGCACAGTTTTTTCAACAGGGCCTGTAGGTTCTCCTCTTAAATAAGATTGACGCCAGACGTATCCTGCGCGTGAAACTTCTACAACCATTTTTTCAGAAAGCGCGTTAACAACAGAAGCGCCAACGCCGTGAAGTCCGCCTGATACTTTGTAGCCGCCGTCACCGAACTTTCCGCCGGCGTGAAGTACAGTGTGAACAATTTCAAGAGCAGATTTTCCTGTTTCAGGTTTAATGTCAACAGGTATGCCGCGGCCGTTATCTTCAACGGTTACGCTATTGTCCTTGTGTATTGTAACGTGTATTTCTGTACAATATCCGGCGAGAGATTCATCGATAGAGTTATCAACAATCTCATAAATACAGTGGTGTAAACCTCTTTGTGAAGTCGAACCTATGTACATGCCGGGACGCATTCTTACAGCTTCCAAACCTTCTAATACACGTATATTACTAGCGTCATACCCTTGTGCCATTTTTTATACCTTTCTTCCTAGTCTGTAAGCAAAACTACCAACTGATACGTTTAGCCCACCCCTCAATATATCCAAGTCTTTTTCTATAAATATTGTAGCACAAAAATAATTTTACGAGTGGTTTTTAATATAATCCTTAATAACAATCGCTCCGAGATTAGACGCTGAACGGTTCTGCTCTTCTGCTAATTTTCTAAATTTTTCGTAGCTTTCTTTGTCAATTAATATGACAAATCTGTGTTTGTTATCTTTTATCATTAATTTATAACCTTATTGCAACTTTATTATCAACTATTTGTAATTCTATTATAATTTATAGCACATAGCAACATTGTAAAAAAGCTTGCAAAAAGTTGTATAATAGTTTATACTATGTTTATAACCTTATTGCAAAGGTGAAATATGTACATAAAGATTTTAAAAATTTATAAAAGAGTGCAGGATATTATACTAGAAAACAGTGATTTGATAAAGATTGTGTGCGGATATTGTGAGAATTGGGCGTCAGAGAATTATGACAGCAGTGCCGTTGTGACTTTAATGAAGAAGATAAAGCAGAAGCAGGAGAGTCTTATTGAAGCTATTGATGAGTGTGACGTACAGCTTTATGAGTTGTTGCAGGAAAATGGAGTATTGTAGTACTTAATAAAACGACTTGATTTTTTAGTGTTTAGTTGGTAGTATAAGATTTGTAACGCCACGGGCGGGGTAAATAGGATGGATTTATCATTTCTGTTCCATATTGAAAGCCCGGGTGGTGTGACAACAGAATAATAATCGCCATGGGCCTGTGGCACTCTGCCGACGAGGAAGATTAATTATCTTCCGAGGAGAGGTAGGTAGCGCCGGAAACGGAGTTTTCCCGCTAACGCAGCGCCTAAAGCATGACAACAAAATAACAATCGCCACGGGCCTGTGGCGCAGCGGTAGCGCAGAGGACTCATAATCCTTTGGTCGTGGGTTCGAATCCCTCCGGGCCCAAATTAAAAAAGACATCCTTAATGGATGTCTTTTTTAATTAATTTGTTTTCATAATATCTTGAATGATTAAATCACTTGTTAAATGGTATTTCTTATACAACTCTTCAAGCGGTACACGGTCTGTAAACTCTTTATCAGCTCCGAAGTTTAGGACTTTCATGCCGGAATTTGCATAGTATCTGCTGATTTTTTCTCCGTAACCTCCTGCAAGACAGCCGTCTTCAAGTGTTATTACAAGTCTGTGATTTTTCTTTAAATCTTCCAATGCCTGTTTATCTATGCCTGAAAGATACACAGGGTTGATTAAAGTCGCATTTATATTTTGTTCTTTTTTAAGTTTTTCCTGGACTTCCTTTCCGAGTTTATAAAAGTTACCAGCTGCAATAATTGCAATTGTATCGCCTTTATTTTCAATTTTAAATTTATTCAGGTCTGAATAATTTGTTTTATCAGCCCTTCCGGTTTTAATTACTTTTCCAGAAGGTACTCTTATTGCAACAGGGTAATCTTTCTGTTCAATCGCCCAGTTAAGCATACCTAAATATTCTTCTTTGTTAGTAGGTGCAAGATACACAATATTAGGGATATTGCTAATCAAAGGTATATCGAAAATTCCGAGGTGTGTAACATCAGTACCTGAGATTCCGCCTCCAAAGACAAGAATTGTTGCAGGTGCTTTGTTGATAGCAAAATCTTGAGAAAGCTGGTCATAAGTTCTCTGGATGAATGAGCTCATGACTTCCAGAATTGGTTTTGCTCCGTTTGAAGCTAGTCCTGACACATATCCTACAGCGTGTTGTTCTGCAATTCCTACATCTGTGTAATTTTCGCCCATTTGTTTTCTAAAATCTTTTGTCATTCCTGTTGCACCAGGTGTTGCAGGAGATACGGCAATTACTGACGGATCTTTTTTCTTTTTACTCAAAATAAAATCATTTGTAATTGTGTTATAGGTTTCAACTTTTGGCTGAACTTTACCTGCTCTTTCTATAAATCCCGGAAGCTGCCAGTGATAAGTTTCTTTATCCTGTTCTGCTGGTTCATATCCTTTGCCTTTAAGGGTATGAATATGTACGACTACCGGCTTATTGGAGTCTTTTACCTTTGTAAAGGTTTTGATAAGGCTTTCTACATTGTTTCCATCTTCTACATAATAATAATCATAGCCCATTGACTTAAATATATTATCTTTTGTCTGACCTTTTGTTTCTCTTAGGATTGCAAGGCTGTTATATATTCCGCCTTCTACAGGGGCAATGGCCATAGAATTATCGTTTACAATAATAATCATATTAGAATTAAGTACTGCCGCGTTGCTCAAACCTTCAAGCGCTTCTCCGCCTGATAATGAGCCATCTCCGATTAGTGCAACAACATTATATTTTTCCTTTTTCAAATCTCTTGCTTTTGCCATGCCGGAAGCTAGGCTTAAGGAGGTTGATGTATGTCCTAAAATAAAATTGTCATGCGGGCTCTCGTTAGGATTAGAATATCCTGTAATCTCAGGATGCGCAAGCGGATTAACAAAAGCATCTTTACGTCCTGTTAAGATTTTGTGCGGGTATATCTGGTGTGAAACATCATATACGATTTTGTCCTGAGGGGAATTGAACACATAATGAAGTGCTATTGTTGTTTCTACTATTCCCAAATCAGGCCCTAGGTGGCCGCCTGCGGTATTAACTTTATTTAATATTGCTGTTCTTATATCTTTTGCAAGAATGTTCATTTCAGATGTATTGAGTTTTTTAACATCCTGAGGGCTGTTTACTTTATCAAATACAGGTGAATATTGTCCGGCAGAAAAAGCGGAAGGTACTGTAAGAGCCAGTATTAAAGCTGTGGTAACTGCTATTCTTTTTTTCATTTATTAAATCTCCCTTGTTTACTTCTCTAGAAGATTATAACAATTGATAGCAGCTCTAAGTCAACTGTTTTTTGTAATGTCTTTTTTCAGCTGCCATAGCGTCTTCTCTTGTATATTTATATTCAGAGAGGTCAAGTATAATACGTCCTTTTGACTCTCTTGCAAGAGTATTTTTAACTTTGTACGGGTAGGTTTCATTACCCTTGAGCTGTCCTTTATGGATTAATTCAATAATCTGGTTGATATGTTTCTGGCAATATTTTGGAATATTCGGGAACATATTAATGAATTTATAAAGCGGCATGTTTGAGCGCAGATTGTTTGCTCCGGCAGAGGTAAGCATAAAGTTTGCGATATTGTTTTCGCCTTCTTCCGAATTTGGTTTTATGTGTTCTATTGTTGCTAACGAAGTCCGCACAAGTCTTTTGGCAATCTCCTGCTGGGTTCTGTCTGCGTATTTAACGATAAAAGCGTTTTCGCTTGTAACAGATGTCGGAAGATAAACTGCTCTGTCTTTTAATTCATCAAAAACTTTTTTCTCGCCGCGTTTAGGATGAATTTCGTCTAGAGAGTCTAGCAGAATGCGTCTTTTGAAAGTATCTTCTTTTTTGTTTTCGAGTATAACCTGCCTGCATCGTGTTGTTTTGGCGTGCACAGCAAGTGCATTCTGCGGTGAAAGTTTTAACGAAATTTTATCTACATCATCCAAAACATTAAATTCATCAAGTTTTAGTTTTGTGATTGCTTCGTCGTACCAGAGTTTCAGGCAGTCCTGTAATTGTGCATCCGGATTTGTTTTTGAAAACTCTTCAAATCGCTTGAAAATCCTTTTTTCCGTTTTCAGCATAAATTTCCGGTATTTTTTCAGAATAGTGACAACTTCTTTTATGTTGGCGCAGCTGTCAAGACGTTTTTCTATTCCGGCAAGCTCTTTTCCGGAAATCATTTCCGCGCCGAAGTACGGGCACTTTAGTTTCTTTAGCTTTCTAAGCGGATTTCCGGCCGAGGTGTTAGCGCGAAAAGAGATAAACACATCTTTTTCCAAACCGGTGTTAATATAGCCTGACGTTTTCAAATCGTTTCGCGCCGGCCGGTTATAGAAATTAAAGTTTATCGGTAATATTCGCATTATTTTTTATTATCTTTATCAGCGAGTTCGCTGTCCATTCTCAAGAACACAGGTTTGATATTTTCCTTATCTATCAAATGTCCTGCTTGCAAGCTTTCGCATGTTATATCATCAAGTTTTGTATTCAAATCATATGATAACTGCTCTGCCATAGCTTTTGCAATATTCGGACAGTATGGGTAAATTAGTGAAGAAATTACGGTCATTACCTGTAATACATTGGTTAGAACTTCTCCGCATTTATCCATTTGCCCCTCTTTTGCAAGAGTCCAAGGCGCGTTATCAGTTACGTATTTGTTTGTAATATCAACCAGTTCAATAATCTTTTGTCCTGCTTCTTGAATCTCAAAGTAATCAAAGTGGTGTTTTACAGCCTTAACGGTTTCAAGTGCTTTTTCTTTGAGTTCATTTTTACCTAAAAATTCAGGTTTTATATCTCCTCCGAAATATTTAACAAGCATTGAAAGGGTTCTGTTAAGCAGGTTCCCCATTGAGTTTGCAAGGTGTGCATTAACTTTTTCTTTAAAATCTTCATCAGAATAGTTTCCGTCTTTTCCGCACGGTGCAGCAACTGCCATGTAATATCTGAGCGGGTCAGGAATTTCTAAATTGAATGCTTCAAGTACGCCTGTCGGTGAAATTACGTTGCCTAGTGATTTTGACATCTTTGTCTGGTCGATTGTAATCCAGCCGTGAGCAAGAATATGTTCAGGAAGCGGTAAATCCAGCGCCATAAGAATTGCAAGCCAGTATATGCTGTGGAATTTCAGGATATCTTTTCCGATTACCTGAACATTTGCAGGCCATAATTTTTCAAACTTTTCACTGCTTCCGTCAGGATCGTATCCGATTGCTGTAATATAATTTGAAAGTGCATCTATCCAAACATAAATTACCTGTGAATCGTCGCCAAGAACAGGAATACCCCAGCTTACGTTTGAATTAACACGGGAAACCGAGATGTCCTCAATGTTTTCCAGCTGGTTCAAAACTTCGTTTGCTCTGAAAGACGGAACAATAAAATCCGGGTGTGTTTTTATGTGCTTAATGATTGCGTCTTTATATTTTGTAAGTTTAAAGAAATAGTTTTCTTCTTTTACTACTTCAGGTTTTTTAAGGTGGTCAGGACAGAGTCCGTCCTCTGTAAGGTCTTTTTCGCTTAAGAAAGCTTCGCAGCCTGAACAATATAATCCTTCGTAAGCGTGCTTATAGATGTCGCCTTTTTCAACTAGTTTTTTAAATATTTTTTGTACAACTTTTTCGTGCTGTTCATCTGTTGTTCTGATAAACTGCGAATATTCAACATCAAGTGCTTTCCACGCATCTTTGAACTTCTGTGCATTCATATCGCAGAATTCCTTAGGAGAAACCCCGTTTTGAGCAGAAGTCTTCTGGATTTTAATACCGTGTTCGTCTGTTCCTGTAAGGAAATATGTATTATCGCATCTCTGTGTAAAGTGTCTGTATATTACATCTGTAAGAATTTTTTCATAGGCGTGGCCGATATGCGGTGCGCCGTTTACGTAATCAATTGCTGTTGTTGTATAAAATTTTTCCATAATCCACCTCTATTTATAGGAAAATTATAACAGAAAAGGCAATTTTTTGCAGATAAAATACTTTATATATAATAGAAGGTTATTTTATGTCGAATATTGTGTTTACAAATAATCCGCAGCTTGATGCAGGTAAAATATATCGTTCTCAGGGGTTTCTCGGAAAAATTTTTGACAGAGCCCACAAAGTTACGGGTATTGGCTTGAGTAAGGATACTGTCGACATTGACAGGAGATTGGACAAATATTACGACCAGCAGAAAAACGAAACAGAAATTGCTATTGATTTAATGACGGGTGTATCTGCTGCGGGTGCATTCAGGTTTGCTAAAAAGCTTCAGGCATATTCGCACCTTTATGTAAAGAACAAAAAATTTGAAACAATAAGCACGCTTATAGGTCTCGGGATTTCTGCCATTGCCGGCATGGTTACAAAACCTGTGCTTAAAGGGATTAACGCGCTCGGGACACCGCGTAAAGAAAGAAGAAAGGAAAGTACTGTTTTCAGAGATATAGGAAGCGGGTTTGTTGACGGCGCGGCAGCTCCTCTTGCATATACATACAAACTCGGCATTCTCGGGGCAGCCGGTATAAATTCTTTATCGAGGTACGTTTTTAATAAAAAAGCTGATAAGGACGCAAATTTTGCAGACCATCTTTCTAACGGCTGGTTAGTAAAGGCGCCTGCGCTTGCGCTTGGCGCCTTCTCGGCGTTCAAGTTCCATAAACGCATTGATGTAATTGAAAAAGCAATTGTGAAAGCAAAAGATAATGTTAAAGATATAAAGAGATTTAAGGGAAAAATGCCATTAAGTGAACTTGCAGATTTAGCAAAAACAAATCTCAAGGATAAACAAACACAGTCTGATTTAATTCAGGCAACAAAACGCGGATTTTTCAGCAAGACTTACATGACTCTTACATTGCCTATTCGCAAATTATTCAGCAGAAAACCTAATCCTGCGGCGGAGGCGCTTGAACTTGCACCGAAACCATTAAAAAGAATTGCTTTTATGAACAAAGAACTCATTAAAGAAAAAGAAATGAATAATATAATGCGCGAGATTGAACAGTACAATATTTTCTATCCGAAAATGATTCAGTCTATGCCGAGCAATATAAGTTCAATGATTAATATAGTCGGAGAGGGGAAAAATCCGCTTGAGGAGCTTATTCAAAAAACTTCGAAAGAAAGTAAAATTGGTGGTTTCTGGAAGAAACGCTCCGCTTATATTGCAGACAAAGGTATTAATGCTGTGAATGATTTTCTAAACAAATACAAAAGCAGCTGCCCTCCTTCCAGAACAGTAAAAGAGGCGCAGAAATATGTTGCGGAAACGTATGGAAAACGATTTACTCTAAAAGGCGACAAACCTCTTGGTGTTGGAACGATTGCAGAAACTTTCCTTGCAAAAGATAATGAAACGGGTAATGACGTTGTTATCAAGATGGTTAAAAAATGGGTAAGTCTTGATAAGTTAAAAAAAGACAAAGAAAGTATGCTTAAATCACTCGAGCGGATGAAAGATAAGATTAAGCCTGATGAATACGATTATCAAAGAAAGCTTGTGGATGAACTCTACGGTGCATGGTCAAAAGAAGTTGATTTGAAGCTTGAAGCAGATGCTGCAAAAACTCTTGGCAAGTACGCTGTGAATTACAATACGGTTTCTCCTGTGGCTGTCAAAAATAATATTTTTGTGATGGAAAAAGCAAACGGCGTTCAGTTTGATAAACTGGAAGAATATTTAAAGAAAAATAAAATAAATCTAACGGAACAGGAAGCAGAAGATATATATATTAATTATATGAAAGTGTTTTTTGAGCAATTGCTTTCTGTACCTAAAAAAGGACAAAAAGTTATGCATGCTGACCCGCACGCAGGTAATATATTTGTAGATTTGAAAAATAAATCTAAACCGTTCACATTCATTGATACAGGAAATGTAATGAGATACACTCCGGAAGGAGCTATACAAAACGTAACTTCACATATTGACTATTTGATTGGTAATTCAAAAGCAATTTCAAAACGCTTGTTGAAAGATGCGGTTTTGCCGGAAGGTATGAGTCAAAAACAAGCAGAAGAAATGCTTACAAAACATCTGGATGAGACATTTTTCTCTGGAAAGAATAGGATTTGTGGTGATCCTTTCTCAACGATTAACAATGCTTGTAGTGAGTTTATGAGTAAAAATAAAGTTATTATAAATTCATCAAATACAAATTTATTAAAAGCTGAACTTACTTACTTTGTTAATATGACTACTATTGGAGATGTATTAGAAAAGATTGATAAAGAAAAACTTGCGGATAATAAACAAATGAAACTGCTGGGTAAACAAATTCAAGAGTCTGTTTTGAATGGAATGATGAATAATAAAAAATGTACCTGGAACGAAGTTTATTCTCGTTACAAGTACATTAATGATAACCCGGAACAATTTTTTACAACACTTTACTCATTTATTCCGCCAAATTAAATAACCCTTAAATCAGATAAAATGCGTGTGTATTTTCCCTTAATGCTTTAATTACGAAAATGTGTCATTATGCTACGAGTGCTATCTAATTTATTAATGTCGCCGTTCCATATATCTTGATCAAAATACTTAAACATTTTACTTATTACGGTTTCAAATTCTCCATTCTTCCACTCTTCTGTTGGATCCCAATAATCGGGAGATTGTTCAAAAGGAATTCTATCATTATATCTTAAAGTTAAATTATCTCCTAAGTCTTCTGCGATGATTCTTGCATTTTTTTCTGCAATAAATTCGCATAAATCTGATTTAGCGTATAATCCTTCTCTTGGAGGGATAACTTTATCTATCGCCCATTTTAGGAAAGGTTTAGTGACTAAAAAACGTAACGTAGTATTTAATGGATCTATCATCATTCGTGCTGGCGAATTATTTGTTAAATATCCCCAGAATATTCTGTTTGCTTCGCTATCACCAAATCTATTACATAGATTTTTATAATGTGCTGCATGGGAGAATTCATGCAGGTAAGTTTGTAAAAAATGGCCGGTTCTTGGATGATAACTTCCTTGTCGTTCTTCAAGGCGATTTTGTTTAACTACATCTTGAAATTCTTTCATATTAGAATTTATGCAAACTTTATCCTGATAAGAACTGTAAGTACCAAGTGTTTTGTATTCTAATGGTTCAAAAGAAAATTTGCTTGGGAGTTCAAATCCATAATGTTCCATAATTTCTACAACTTTCTTGCAACACATTGCAACTGTTGGCACTCCTCCAAAGTCTGCAGAAATCCCTTTATCAGCTAGTTCTGCTTCTATTCGATATGGATTGGCGGTTTTTGTTTCGCGAATAAACCATGAAGGTAATCCTCTTTTAAAGCTGGTTTGTCTGTTGATAGAACTATTTTGACTATCAAAATTCAAAATAGTTGTTTTCATTTGCTATTTAAATATACAGTATTTATTACTAAGGGCTGGAAGAAGCCAGGCATACAATTTCTGTAATCCCGTTTTCCTTTAGGGTCTTAATCATCTCTTCAAAAGTCGCACCGGTTGTACAAATATCATCCAGAATAAGAACAGGCTTTTTCAAATCTTTTGTTAAATCAACCTCGAAAGCGCCGGCAAGGTTCTTTAAACGCTCGGTTCGTGTGAGTTTATATTGAGGTTTTGTATCCTTAATCCTTTTAATCAATTCGTAATTAGGCGTAAATGCGCTTAACTTGCAAAACTCATCTGCTGTAAGCTCCATATGGTTATATTTGCGTTTTTTTATCCTGTTTTCATGCAAAGGAACGGGAATGACCTGAAAATCACGTTTATCACTGAGTTCTTTCCAATATTCATACATAAATTGTGCCAGATATCCGGCAAGCTCTTTTTGTTTGTGGTATTTTAAACCGCGAATCAGCTTTTGTAATGTTTTTTCGTAAATTCCGCAGGAATATACATTAACGCCTTCTACTATCCTGTTAGGCTGAAATTTAGCAAACGAAAGTTCCTCGTAACACTTTGGACACATCTTTAAAGATGATTTTGAAGAAGAACAAAAATAACATTTCTTCTTGTAAATTAAATCAAGAAGTGAAAGCAAAATCTTTTTCATAAAAGGATTATAACAAAAAGGGCTCCATTTTTGGAACCCTTTTTATTGATTATAGCATTGCTGCAACTGCGTCGTATGCATTTCCGTTTTCTGCTGTTTTCCTCCATTCTCCGAGGTACTTGCCGTCTATCAAGTCGCCGGCTTTGAATGTTTTTCCGCAAAGCGTAATTTTTTTGTTAAGCTTAAGCCCTTTAATCTTGTCACCTGCAATTTCAAACGTGCGCCCTGCATCATCTCTGTAAACCATATTTCCAAGTCTGTAGCCGTTTGATATAGAACCTGTTGAAGCTATGTTCTCAAGCTCTGATTTAATACCGTCATTCTTTTCTAAGAAATTTTTAATTGCATCGCTTTTTGTAATGTCTTTTTGAGTCACAGCAGTAACATTAGTTATTCTTCTCGAGTTGTCAAACCTTATTGTCTGGCCGCCTTTTTGTCTGTAAACATATTCGTAATTTGAAAGTCCGTATCTTGAGCCTGCTTCGTGTCCGAATTGTCCGATTTCAGTCTTGAAGTCTTTGCCAAGAGCCTTTAATTCTTCCGGTTTTAAATCTCTGCCGTTAAATTTAGCGGAAATAACTTCGCCGTTTCTTACATTTAACTGGACGCTGCCTCTTTGTTTAACAAGTTTGCCTTTTTTGTTAAGGATTTGGACATCTTTACCGTGCAGAGTTTTCTGTAATGTTTCAGCTTCCTTAACCTGTTTTGCATGGTTTTTGATAAATCCTTCAAACTGGTTTTCTGCAACATCAACCCATTTGCCGGCTCTGTCTTTGCTTGATGCCTTAACTACTTTACCATTTTCAACAAGCATTCTGTAAGCATTTTTGCCGTCAGTAATTTCTCTTGTGTATGCAAGACTTACTCCTTTTGGAAGGGTTGTGCCATAAAGTGCTAAACCGTTGACTTCTCTGCGTACAGAAGGATTTTTACTCAGCCAGTCGGTTACATCTTTTGCTTTGTCAATAACTTTCTTGTCTTGTGTAATAATCTTAACAGGCTTGCCGTCCTTCATAATGAATGACATGCCGTCTTTCTGAATGGTGTATTCCTTGAGGTTTTTTCCACCGTCTTTTAATATATTAGAAATTTTTGCAGCAGCATCGTCAATTTTGTCAGCAGCTTTTTCTGCTCCTTTTTTGAACCAGCTGTTATAAATATTTTTAAATCCTTCTTTTATACCTTTTCCGTTCCCTTTTTTAGCAGCATAGATTAAAGCCGCAGCACTTACTGCTGTACCGCCTACAAGTAATGCTGTATTACTTGAACTTCCTTCTGATTTGTCAGAACCCTTAAATGCCGGGTCTGTTACAACAGTTGTATCAGGAACCTGAACATCAGAAACTGCCTGTGCTGCCTGTGGATATTGTTGAACGCCCATAAAATTAGGGTTGTATCCATTGTAAGCGTACATAAAATAAGGGTCGTTTGCATAATTGCCTATGCTTGAAATACCATAACCAGGAGCCATAATAACCGCCTTTCCTATTAACTTATTAACCTATTAAATTTCCCAAAACTTATATCTTATATATTCATGAAGTTTTTTTAAGCAGGAAAATTGCCTTTTTGTAACAAAACTTAATAATTTGTGCATTTTGGCACAGGCTTGTATTTTCGCGCCGTTTATGCTCTAATAAAATTGAATAGGAACAAATCCCAGTTAGAATAAGTAGGAGAGGTTATGAAAACAGAAGAAAGAACATTCGTTGCGATTAAGCCGGACGGCGTAAAAAGAGGTTTTATCGGTAAAATTATTGAGAGATTTGAAAACAAGGGTTTTAAAATTGTCGCAATGAAGCTGCTTCAAGTAACGCCGGAACTTGCATCTAAACATTATGCAGAGCATCAGGGCAAACCTTTCTACAACAGGCTTGTTCATTACATTACAAGCGGCCCTATTGTTGCAATGGTTATTGAAGGTTACGAAGCTATACAGAGCGTCCGCCACATTGTAGGCGCTACCGACCCGCAAAAAGCTGACGTGGGAACTATAAGAGCTGATTTTGCTCAGGTTATGGAATATAATATTATACACGCTTCTGATTCACCGGAAAGCGCTGCAAGAGAAATCGGATTATATTTCAAACCGGAAGAAATTTATGATAACTGGCAGTCTATGCTGGAGATGATTACTTATGACGAAGAAAGATACAATGGTTAATGGTTTCAGTTATGAGTTAATACATACAGACAAAAACACCGGAGCACGTGCCGGTGTTTTGCATACGCCTCACGGTGATATAGAAACACCTATATTTATGCCGGTTGGAACAAATTCAACCGTAAAACTGGTTACGAATAATAACCTTTATGATACAGGAGCACAAATTATTCTCGCAAATTCATATCATCTGTACCTTCGTGCAGGGCATAAGTTAATAGAAAAGTTCGGCGGTATTCACGGATGGATGAACTGGCAAAAACCTGTATTAACTGACTCAGGCGGATTTCAGGTGTTTTCACTTGCACATCTGCGCAAAATTACCGAGGAAGGTGTTGAATTCAGAGATCCGAAAGACGGTAAAAAACACTTTATCAGTCCGGAAATTTCTATGGAAATTCAGCAGTCAATCGGTGCTGATATAATTATGGCATTCGATTGGTGCGCACCTTTCGGATGTGATTACAATACTGCAAAAGAAGCTATGGAGCGTACGCACAGATGGCTTGAAAGATGTATCAAAGCAAAAACTTCAACAAATCAGGCACTTTTCCCGATTTGTCAGGGAGCTTTCTATGATGATTTAAGACGCGAAAGTGCAGCTTTTGTATCTTCAATTGACGCTGTCGGGTATGCAATCGGTGGTTTGAGCGTTGGTGAAGATAAAGAAACAATGAACCATTTTGTAGAGCTTACTGCGCCTCTTTTACCACATAACAAACCAAGATACTTAATGGGAGTAGGAACTCCGGAGGACTTGCTTGATGGTATTAAGCGTGGCGTGGACATGTTTGACTGCGTACTTCCTACCAGAAACGCAAGGCATGGTTCTTTCTTTACTTCAGAAGGTAAAAAACAGATTAAAAATGCACAGTTCTGGGATGATCCGCGTCCTCTTGATGAAAACTGCGATTGTTACTGCTGTAAAAATCATTCCAGAGCTTACTTAAGGCATTTATACAAATGCGGTGAAGGAACTGCTCAAGCGTTAATGTCTATTCACAATATTAAATTCCTTATTGATTTTGCGAAGAAAGCAAGACAGGCAATTCTGGAAGATAGATTTGAAGAATTTTTTAATGAGAATTATCCAAAGGTTTTAAACTAAAAAACTTTTCGGGATGAAAACATCTTCATAGACATCTTGTGCGAGTGTTTCAATTTTGTCTTTTGGTGCGCTTAACAGACCGGCTTTTTCAAATTCTTTATTTGCAAGATAAACTTTATCGCCAATAACTGCCATGTTGTCATTGGTTTTGATGTTTGTAAATTTCCCCATGATTGAGGCAAAGTTTTCATCCGGAATATTGCATTTGGTACTCAAAACATCGCACATTGTTGCAGAAACTTCGTTGCTTCTCGTACGGCAATGCGGGTCAATGAACGAGATTTCACGTCCGCCAAAAACGAGCGCGCGGATTTCTCCATATTTATTTTGGAAGTCTTTTACAAGCTTTTCAAAAGCTCCGGCAAAGTTTCGAGGATTGAAATCCTCCGGCTTTATATGCCCGAGGAGGTTTTGCTCTCCTGCACGGAGCCCAAAACCTGAACAGGTGTTAATGCCTGTTGTGTAAAGACTATTACCGATTTTTGCGTCGCGCAGTGTGTAACGCATACCTGCGCCAACCTCTGCTGCAGCCGGCAGCTTGCTTATAAACGGTTCAATTGATTTTACGAAAAATAGTTTCATTTACTAAATCCATCTTACTGTTTATATAAAGTATTTTTGTGTGAAAAAATTGCTTTCAGCATGACAAAAGGGAGGTGTTTTTAAACACCTCCCTTTTTTAATTATACTTAAATGCGATCTTTGATTTCTTGTTCTATTTCAGAAATAAATTCATCAACAGATTTTGTACCAACCTGACCGACACCGCGTTTTCTAACCGCAACAGCGCCGGCTTCAATTTCTTTGTCGCCGATTACGCAAACATAAGGAATCTTTTTGTCCTGTAATGATTCTCTTATTTTGTAATTCATTGATTCAGAGCGGTCATCAAGTTTTACTCTTATGCCTGCAGCACGCATTTTTTTGTACACCTGTTCTGCAAAGTCTGCGTGTTTTTCGTTTGAAATCGGTACAATTGAAACCTGTGTAGGAGCAAGCCAGGTAGGGAATGCACCTGCATAATGTTCTATCAGGATTCCGTGGAATCTCTCCATTGAGCCGAAAATTACTCTGTGAAGCATAATAGGAGTTTTCATGCTGCCGTCTTTGTCCTGATATTTGATATCAAATCTTGCAGGCAGGTTGAAATCTAGCTGAATTGTTGCACACTGCCAGGTTCTACCGATAGCGTCTTTTACCTTAAAGTCGATTTTCGGACCGTAGAAAGCACCGTCACCTTCGTTTATTTCGTATTTCATGCCTCGTCTGTCCATAGCTTCTTTAAGTCCGGCTTCTGCTTTGTTCCAGTTTTCGATTTCGCCTACAAAGCTTTCAGGACGGGTAGAGAGTTCAACTTCAAAACTCATCTTGAAGATAGCCATAGTATCTGCTACAAAGTCAATGATTGCGTTAATTTCATCAACAAGCTGTTCAGGAGTACAGAAAATATGAGCATCATCCTGTGTAAATCCTTGAACACGGGTTAAACCTGCAAGTGCTCCTGATTTTTCTTTTCTGTAAACAGTTCCAAGTTCTGCCATTCTTAAAGGTAATGAACGGTAAGAATATCTGTTTGCCTGATAAATCAGGATATGGAACGGACAGTTCATCGGTTTTACCACGAATTGTTCGTCAGAATCTTCATCTTTTTGAACAAAGAACATGTTTTCTTTGTAGTGATCCATGTGACCTGAAATTTCCCAGAGTTTAGATTTTGCGATTTGCGGAGTGTTAACAATTACATAACCGCGTTTTCTATGTTCTTCTCTCCAGTAATTTTCTATTTGTTCTCTCACAGTTGCAAGGTTCGGATGCCACAAAACAAGTCCGCCGCCTAATTCTTCTCTGGTAGAGAATAAATCCAGCTGGGTTCCGAGTTTTCTGTGGTCGCGCTTCTCTGCTTCTTCAATAAATGTCAAATAATCCTGCAAATCTTCTTTATTCCAGTAAGCTGTAGCGTAAATTCTCTGGAGCATTTTGTTCTTTTCGTTACCGCGCCAGTAAGCTCCTGCAACTTTCAAAAGCTTAATAGCATTTCCTTTTATATATGATGTATTCGGAATATGAGGTCCTGCACAAAGGTCGTTAAACAAAACATTCCCGTCTTTATCTTTTGTAAAATACAACGTAGGATTGTCGTTTCTGTGTTCTTCAAGAAGTTCAGCCTTGTAGATTTCGCCTTCTGCCTTAAATTCCGCAATCTGCTTGTCCACATCAGGAATTATGTACTTTTCGAACGTAAGATTTTGCTTAATAATATTTTTCATTTCTTCTTCGATTTTGGCTAAATCATCCTGTGTGAACGCATAACCGTCAGTTAGGTCAAAATCGTAGTAAAAGCCTGCGTCTGTAGCTGGTCCGATAGCCAACTTTGCCTGTGGAAACAGCTTTTGTACAGCTTGTGCCATGATGTGTGAGCATGAATGTCTTAATACATGCAATGTTTCTTTGTTCTTTTCCATTTTTCTCTTTCTATCCTTTTTAAGGGCAAATACTGTTGTCTGTAGTAACATTCTACTAACTTATTTCCCCTTTTGAGGCGGATCCCTCTAACTAATAACATGGTTATTCTAGCACAAAAGGATTTATGATATCATAAATGTATGAGAAAGCTTATTTTATTATTAATAATTTTATGCTTTGCACTGCAGGTTAGAGCATCAGAATGTACTGCATATCTCTGTGAAATTTATTCAAACGAATACAATAGCAAGGTTAAGATTGTTTCTAAAAAAGAATTTATTGATAAATATGAGCAAAAAGTCGGAGATTATTATATTTCTTCTATTGTATATGGCTACGGTTATATGAAAATTCCGAAATGCAAAAAGCAAAGAATTTCTTATATCACACTTATCGGAAATGATTGTAAGCCTATTTGGGGTTATGTTATTCCGCGTTAGATTTTTTGTTTCTATCTTGCATAAATGCAAAAGTTCCTGCTCCTGCGCTGATTAAGCCGTTCAGAGCAATGGAGTTTTTGAATGGAGATTTAGAAAATTGAATTTTTCTTGAAAGTAAATCAAGTCCGACTCCAAAGCCAAACCAGGCACCTGCAGTGTTTAGACCATCACGAACGGGTGTTACTGATTTATTATTTTGTATAGTGCGTCTGGAGTTTTGCGCACGGAAATTAACTATTGGTGTAACAGCTTGTATTCTCATATATATCTCGCCAGTGTAAATGTTGTAAAAAATGCCGATGGCCGGGGTGTCTTGCTCACTCGCGTATAATGGCAATTCCGTATTTTTGCTTCTGTGTTTTCAACACCTTGCAAAAATACTCCAGCCTCAGCTCGTTCGCGCCGAACCGTGTAAAAGCTTCGCTTTGGGTTCGACCCGCCAGAAGAACTCTTGTAAGAATCATTCTGAGAAAAATGCCGATGGCCGGGGTCGAACCGGCACGTAGTTGCCTACACCAGATTTTGAGTCTGGCACGTCTACCAATTCCATCACATCGGCATATTTAATTGTCAATCTTTCTTTATTCAACCAGAAACAAATCAAAAATTCAAGCTTTCAGGTTGAAATATTAAAAAATTGTTTATTTTTTAAGGTTTTGTCAAAAACAGTGATTTAATAATAATGTAGAAAGAAAAATTTTATAGGAGATATAAATTATGGCAAAGACAATTGGTATTGACTTAGGTACAACTAACTCGGTTGTAGCCGTTATGGAAGGCGGTAAGCCAACCGTTATAGCAAACGCAGAAGGTATGAGAACAACTCCTTCTATCGTTGGTTTTTCAAAAACAGGTGAAAGATTAGTCGGTCAATTAGCAAAAAGACAGGCTATTTTGAACCCTGATAAAACTATTGCTTCAATCAAAAGACATATGGGCGAAGATTACAAAAAGAATATTGACGGAAAAGACTACACTCCGCAAGAAATTTCTGCAATGATTTTAAGAAAATTAGCAGATGATGCAAGCGCATATTTAGGAGAAAAAGTTACATCAGCTGTAATCACAGTTCCAGCTTACTTTAACGATGCTCAAAGACAGGCAACAAAAGATGCCGGTAAAATCGCAGGCTTAGATGTTCTTCGTATCGTAAACGAACCAACTGCTGCGGCTCTTGCTTACGGTTTGGAAAAAGATAAATCAGAAAAAGTTCTTGTATTTGACTTAGGCGGCGGTACTTTTGATGTATCTATACTTGAAATCGGTGATGGTGTTCACGAAGTTCTTTCAACTTCCGGTGATACTCACTTAGGCGGCGACGACTTTGATAAAAAGATTATTGATTGGATTTGTGCAGAATTCAAAAAACAGGAAGGCATGGACTTAACTAATGATAAGCAGGCTATGCAGCGTATTAAGGAAGCTGCTGAAAAAGCTAAATGTGAATTATCATCAGTAGTTGAAACAACTATTAACCTTCCGTATATTACAGCAGATGCTAACGGTCCTAAACACTTGGAATTATCTTTAACAAGAGCCAAGTTTGAAGAGCTTTCTCATGACCTTCTTGAAAGATGCAAAAAACCGGTTGAACAAGCTCTATCAGATGCCGGCTTGAGTAAAAATGATATTAACGAAGTAGTTCTTGTCGGCGGCTCTACACGTATTCCAGCCGTTCAACAGCTAGTAAAAGAATACACAGGTAAAGAGCCTAACCAGTCAGTAAACCCTGATGAGGTTGTTGCGGTTGGTGCTGCGGTTCAAGCAGGTGTACTTGCAGGTGAAGTTAAAGATATCGTTCTTCTTGATGTAACTCCGCTTACACTTGGTATTGAAACATTAGGTGGCGTTATGACTGCGCTTGTTCCTCGTAACACTACAATTCCTGTAAGTAAATCTCAAGTTTTCTCAACTGCTGAAAATAACCAGACTGCTGTTGATATAAATGTACTTCAAGGTGAAAGACCAATGGCTTCTGATAACAAATCTTTAGGTATGTTTAGACTTGAAGGTATTGCTCCTGCGATGAGAGGAGTTCCTCAAATCGAAGTTACATTTGATATAGATGCTAACGGTATTGTTAATGTTTCTGCTAAGGATAAAGCTACTAACAAAGAACAAAAGATTACAATTACAAATTCTTCTAACCTGTCTGAACAGGATATCGATAAGATGGTTAAAGAAGCAGAAGCTAACGCCTCTGAAGATAAGAAGAAAAAAGAAGAAGCTGAAATCAAAAATAATGCTAACTCATTGATTTCTTCTTCTGAAAGAATTGTAAAAGACTTTGAAGGTAAAATCTCTGAAGAAGATGTTAAAAAATTAACAGAACACAGAGAAGCTTTACAAAAGGCTTTGGATGAAAATAAATCATCTGATGAGTTAAAGAAATTATCAGAAGAGCTGCAGCAGACAATGTTTGCAATTTCACAAAAAGCATACGAAGCTGTTCAAAAAGAAGGCGGAGATGCACAGAGTGAAGCAAATTCTCAAGGTGCAGCATCAGAAGATAAAAAAGATGACGATGTAATTGATGCAGAGTTTACTAAAGAATAATAAAAAACATTAATTAAAGATAAAAATAGCGGAAATACGAAAAGTGTTTCCGCTATTTTTTAGGAAAGGAGTTTTATGTTAAAAAATTGGGGAAAAGAATTAAAGGAATTTATATTACACGGCAATGTTCTCGACATGGCTGTGGGTATAATTATAGGTGCATCTTTCGGCAAGATTGTGGACTCTCTTGTAAAAGATATAATTATGCCGCCAATAGGTTTAATCCTCGGCAAGGTTGATTTTTCTAATCTGTATTTGCAAATCTATCCATATGGAACTCATTATTCTTCGCTTGATGCAGCAAAAGCAGCAGGAGCGGTGACAATTAATTACGGGGCGTTTTTGAATAATGTGATAAGCTTCCTGATTGTTGCCTGTGCAGTTTTTCTTATCATCAAATCAATTAACACGCTTAGAGCTTCGGTCTGCAAAAAAGAGGAAGAGGAAAAAGAGGTTACAACAAAAGAGTGCCCTTACTGCTATTCCTGTATTCCGCTAAAGGCGACAAGATGTCCTAACTGCACTTCAGAATTGGAATAATATCAATTGTACATAGAAATTACTAACTTGTTTGATTGAGACATCTTTTAAATTAACTTATTGTTTTAATATGATTGATTTAAAAAAAGAGTTTGGCAAAAGGGTGCGTCAATATCGTAAGACAATGGGGTTAAGCCAGATGAAGTTTGCTGAAAAGGCTGATATTACTTTTCAGACACTTTCGAGTATAGAGCGCGGTATTACGTTTCCTTCCTATCCCATACTTATGAAAATTATAGAAACTCTGAATGTGCCTATTGTAAAACTCTTTTGCTATGATGAAGAAACTGTAACAGTAAAAGATACAGAGGTTTTTAATTATACGGTTGAGCTTTTAGAGCAGTTAGACTATGAAAAAAGAAAGCTCGTTTTTAAATTTATTAACATGCTTAACGAAGATTAAATAAGTTTAAAGTCTTTCTTTGAATTCATAATAAACCTTTATCTGGTTTAAGAAGAATTCTATCTCAATATCATTCATTACTTCTATATATTGCAGTAACTCAATTTTATTCTCATTAATTGTTGCAGAATGTGTTGAATAAAGGAATAAATCACTAATAGGTACTTTTAATACTTTGGATAAATTTTCAAGAGTTGTTCTAGTAACAAACTGACGTCCAGATTCAATACGGCTTAAACTCCCGCAACTGATATCTAATTTTTCAGCTAGTTGTTCCTGTGTTAAATTAGCCGCTTCTCGATGAATTCTTATATTTCTACCAAATCTTTTTATAATATTCACTGTTTCAGTGTATTTTATTATTTTTATATTATCTACAACGTTAAATGAAAAACACAAAACGTTAAACGAAAAATAATCCACTTAGCCTATAGTAATGAGAAGCTTTTTGATTTACTATAAATTGAGATAGTAAATTACTAACTAAATTGAAGGTTTATTAAAAAAACATTTATCTGATTTTGACCTGTCTCCAGATTATAAGTCTTATGTTATAAAAAAGCACAAAGAGGAGGAATTATTTAAAAAGAATATTGATGATGTTCTCTTTGCTTCATTATTAATAATTCCGGAGGCAGTCACCAATCTTATTGCTACTTTTTTAGCAGATGTTCTTTATAATGACTACAAAATTATTGAACAAAAATGTGAAATTATTAAAAATGATAAGAATTCACAAAAATTTATTAATGCTCTTCACAACGACCTAAAACTAGATAACCCATTAATAAAGACAAATACCTTGAAGTATGTTAAAAAGAAATATTCTTGTTATTCAGATTATTACTATATAGATTTAATAATTAATTTCACTAATAGTACTCCGATTGGCTTATTATATATTCTATATGAAAATTAATAATACCATATCCTTATCCATTTGTGATAGAATTCTTGTATGAGAGTACTGGCTAAAATATTTTTTTGTTTTTTATTTTTAGTATTTTCACTTACAAATTATATAAGTGCTGATACTTCATACTCTCAAAATAGTGTTTCAGCACAGCCTCAAATGTCTTATCCGGATATTTATGTAAGTGCCGATAAAGAAGAATATTTTATATTGCCGTCCACTAATTCTGATAATGGCATTTCTTCCGGATTACACTGTGGAAAAGTGCCGGCATTCAGTAATAATTTATTATTTGTTGATACAGAACAAAATATTTTTAATACATATATAATAGCTCTTTTATTTAAGACGGAAATCAACGCGAATGCACCTCCTTCAGGTGTATATTGTTGATTAGTATAAAAAAAGGAGAAAGATATGGAATTAATTCACAGTTTTGTATCAGCGCACAATGTGCTGATATCTGCGGGATTACTTATCTTAGCGTATATCTTTATCGCTACTGAAAAAATCCCGAAAGTTACTATTGCACTTCTTGGTGCAGGTATTACAATTTTCCTCGGACTTGTTAGCCAGACAAGAGTATTGGACGGGGTACTTAACCCTACTTATTTTGTTCAATACATCGACTTTAACGTAATATTCCTGCTTGTGTCTATGATGATTATAGTTAACATTACAACACGAAGCGGAGTATTTTCTTATCTGGCAAATGAACTATTAAAAATGACAAAAGGTCATCCGGTATTAATTTTAATTGCACTGGGTATTTTCACTGCTGTAGTAAGTGCCTTTTTAGACAACGTAACAACAGTTATTCTGATTATGCCGATAACTTTTGCAATCGCAAGAAAATTAGAAATTGACCCGATTCCTTACCTGTTGACCGAAGTATTCGCTTCAAACATCGGCGGTACTGCAACATTGATTGGTGACCCGCCAAATATTATTATAGGAAGCGCAGCTGGCTTCTCATTTATGGACTTCGTTAATAACCTTACACTTGTTGTTGCTGTTATTCTGATTGCAGTTTTAGCTGTTATGGTACTTTTCTTTAGAAAAAAATTAGCAACTACTGCAGAAAAAATGAAAGAAGCTGCAAATATTGATAATACTCATACAATTACAGATGTTCCTTTGATGGTTCGTTCAATGATTGTTCTTGCTCTTGTAATTCTTGGTTTTGTTACTCATGATATTACACATATTGAAACCTGTGTTGCAGCTATGCTTGGCGCAAGCTTCCTGCTTCTATTTGAAAAACCTACTGATATTTTAAGAGATGTTGAATGGAATACAATATTCTTCTTTATCGGTTTGTTTATCATAATCGGCGGTGTTGAAGCTTCTGGTGGTATTAAGCTTATGGCAGAATGGATTCTGCGTGTTACACAGGGCTCTCAGGAAGCTGCTTCTATGCTTATCCTATGGGCTTCAGGAATAATATCCGGTATTATTGATAATATTCCTTACACAGCAACAATGTCCCCTATGCTTGTTGAGATTCAAAAAACAATGGGGGCAGATTACACAACTCCGCTCTGGTGGTGTTTATCTCTCGGAGCATGTCTGGGTGGTAACATGACTATGATTGGTGCTGCCGCAAACGTAATCGTTTCTGAATCTGCGGCAAAAGAAGGACATCCAATGTTCTTTCTTAGATTTATGAAATACGGGGTTATTGTGGTTGCAATATCACTAATAATTAGTTCGCTGTATATCAATTTAAGATATATGTAAGGGACAAATAAAGTTAGTAGGGGCGGGTTTGAATAACCGCCCCTTTTTAAGATTTTATTATATTAGTTGCAATCCACGTTGCAGCACGTACACCTAAAGATTGCTTAATCTGCATTGGCATATATTCTTCCCATATAATATTGTCATTCGGCTGTTTGGAAGCAAGAGCTCTTAGTTTCTGTAATTCTCCATTATCAAGAAATTTTGCACCGCACATATTGCAGACATCAATCTCAACATCAGTTTGTTCACCTAATTTAACCATAGGAATATCGCATAGAGGACAAATTCTGGTCTTTTTGATATCAACTTCTTTGAAACTTTTTTCTTTGATTGCAGTTAAAATATCATCAATATTTTCATGCGGTTCGTCAAATTTTTCCAGTTCTCTATTGTCAAAAAGCATTCCGCCGCACCCATTTAAACAAATATCAACATAAATATTTAAATCAGGTATTAAAACTTTTACCATATCTTCGCCGCAAGCAGGGCATTTTATAATTTCTTTATTATCAGCCATTTTATACCTTTCTTTTTATCCTAAAACTAAATCGCCGTGTTTTTTTATGTGTTCAATCAAACCTCCATCTCTAAGAAGCTTAATCATAACGTCAGGAAGCGGTTCAATAGCAGTTATTGTGCCTTTTGTCAGATTTTTGAGAGTTCCTGCTTTTATATCCAGATCTAGTTCATCTCCGGCATCAATTCCATCAGTGTCGCATTCTATAGCGAGAAGTCCTATGTTAATGGCATTGCGGTAAAAAATTCTTGCAAAAGACTTGGCAATAACAGCTCCAACGCCGGCAATTTTTATAATTTGCGGTGCATGTTCTCTGGAAGAGCCAAGACCGAAGTTATTTCCGGCAACAACGAAATCTCCTTTATTCATATTCTTTGCAAAATTTTCATCAGCATCTTCAAGCACATGTTTTGCAAATTCTTGTAAATCAGAACGCAGGTGGAACAAACGTCCAGGTGCGATATGGTCTGTTGAAATATTATCACCGAACTTAAAAGCTTTCCCTTTCATTTTACACCCTTCTGGCGGAGTGCATCCCGCCAATCTACTAACCTGTTTTTTCCCCTACCGGCACTCTTTTCTGTCATATTCACCGCTTGAATTCTGCCTTGAGTACCCTTCTGGCGGGTTTCATTCCGCCTGTTTTTATTATCCTCTCAACTGTACCGGCATTACCAGATACAGGTAATCTTCATCAGAAACCGGCGCAAAGACTGTAGCAGACAGATTGCTGTTGAGTTTAACATAGATTTCTTCGGATTCTGCTATTTTCAAAAATTCAAGAATAAATTTGTAGTTAAATGCGATAACAAGCGGTTCACTCATATATTTAATATCAATTTCGTCCTGCGAGTTACCTGCATCAGGGGAATCTCCGGAGAGTTTTAGAGTATTGTCTGCAAATTCAAATTTTACAATACTATTCTTCTCGTTAACCATAACTGCAACTCTTTCGAGTGCTGCTATTAAGTCACTTTTATTAACAACAGCTTCTTTAGGGAATGTTTGCGGAATAAGCTGGTTGTATTTAGGGAACTGACCCTGCATTAACCTTGTAACAATCTTAGTCTTATCAATTGTTATTACGATTTTTTTCATTTCTTTGCAGATTTTTATTGTATCAGATTCTGCAAGAAGTGAAATCTTTGAAAGCTCAGATAAAACCTTTGATGAGATAAGCATTTCAAAAGGTTTTTCCGCATCGCTTGAGCTATTCTTTACAACTTCTCTAACTCTTGCAAGTCTGTTACCGTCAGTAGCAGCCATTTCCAGAATATTCTGGTTAACTTCGCATACAACGCCTGAGAGCAGGTTATTTGTTTCATACCCTGCTGCAGCTGAAACAACTTCTCTTATAGCTTTTGTGAAAGGTCGTGTTTCAATTTCCATACAGTCTGTTTCTGCAATGTTTTCTTCTACTTGAGGAAATTCATTTGCTGAAATACCAATAATATCGAATTTGGATTTTTTACTTGTAATTGTTGCAGTTGAGCCGTTTAATTCAAGGTTTATAAGTTCATCATTCAGTCTTGAAAGAATTTCTACAAGCTTCTTTGCAGGAAGTGTGAATTTACCTTCGGTTTCAACATTAGCATTAATAAGTGTAATAATAGACAAGTCGAAATCAGTTGCAGTAAGTTTAATTTGATTTGTACCTGCGGTTTCTATCAAAACATTGGCGAGAACCGGCTGCAAACCCTTAACAACTGTTGCTCTTTCTACAATTTTAATCCCGTTTAGTAAGTCGTCTTTATTTGCAACAAATTTCATTTATACACCCCTTAAATAGTCTTTTTTACAAGGTAATTCTAATACAAAAAGCATATTTTTACAAGTATCCTTGACAATATTGTAACAGGCATTAAAAACACTGTATGGACGTATATTTTGATGCTTGAGTGTAAACATTTGTAACAATATTCAAATGAACTCTAAAGTTTCATAAAAAAATGCCGATATAAAAATTGTAAGCAAAACACTCCGATAGTTAGGAAAGGATTAATAGTATATGCGTATCGAAAATGAAATGTTATCAAGATTCAACACAGAAGCACAATCAAACAACTTAGAAATGTCATTATCACAAGAATTGGATTTCTTCTTTGATAATGTTATGGACACTGTGGTCGATTATTTTAAAGAAGAAGTTAGAGTATAAAGTAAGACTCAAAAATATACATTTTACTTTCAGAGGCGGTTTAAATAAAACCGTCTTTTTGTTATTCTGGAGGAGGAGGTAAGCATGCTGCCGGATTATTTAAAACGACCTATAATTGACACAGAAACAACAAAGACTGTGCGAAGAATTTTGAAAACAAAGTGTCTTAATACTGTATGCGAAGGTGCAAGATGTCCGAACAAGAGCGAGTGTTATTCTCATAACACTGCTACCTTTTTGATAATGGGAAAAGTTTGTACCAGAAATTGCAGGTATTGTAATATTTCTCCGGCTCGTCCTGAACCGCTTGATTTAGAAGAACCTAAACACGTTGCGGAGGCTGTTAAGGAGCTCGGACTTAAGTTTGCGGTTATAACTTCTGTAACCCGTGATGATTTGCCTGACGGAGGTGCGCAGCATTTCAAAAATTGTATTGATGAGATTAGAAAAATCTGCGATGCAAAAATAGAAATCTTAACGCCGGACATGAAAGGGAATACAGCTGCACTTGATACTATTATAAAAGCACATCCGGATGTTTTTAACCACAACATTGAAACAGTTCGTTCCATATTTAAAACGGCTCGTCCGCAGGGAGATTATGACCGCTCGATTGAGGTTCTAAGGTACGTAAAAGAGAATTCAAATATTGTGACAAAATCCGGATTGATGGTCGGACTAGGTGCTACGCACGTAGACAAATGGTCGGCTGACAATTGTTTATCTACAGGCTTGTCTTGTAACGACCGGTCAGCCTCGGCGTGTTCCTCGACACCCATTGTTTCACTTAAAGGTGCTACGCACGTAGACATTGGGTCGGCTGACAATCATAAAACGACTTGTTTATCTTGTAACTCCGAGTCAGCCTCAATGTATAGCTCTGAGGTGGAAGAGATTGAACAGACCCTTGTTGACCTTAAAAATGCAGGGGTTGATATTATAACAATCGGGCAATATATTCAGCCTTCAAAACAGCACCTTCCTGTTGCAAAGTATTATACACTGGAAGAGTTTGAGGAATTAAAAGAACTTGCGCGCAAAATCGGATTCAAGAACTTTCAGATAGGGCCTCTGGTCAGAAGCTCGTATCATGCGATGGCGAGTTATGAAACCTCCTTGAAATAAATTGATTTAAAAGGTACAATTTAGGAAGAGAGAATTTTATGTCCGTTGTAAATCAAGAAGTTGAAAAATTAATTAATATTGGTTTTACATATCATCAAGACGGGTGTCTTGATGAGGCGGAAAACGCTTATCAAGAAGTTCTGACTATTGACGGTAAAAATGCAGAAGTTTTTAATCTGCTCGGGGTGCTGAAACTTCAGCAGAATGATGTAATTTCAGCAATTAACTGGATTGAAAAGGCTGTTGAAATTAAGCCTGATGTTTATTTCTATGAAACTCTTTTTCAGGCATATGTAAGAGCCGGCCTGTTTAAACAGATTGTTGCAAGAGAAAAAGAAGTACTGGAGAAATTTCCGGATAATTTTTCGCTTCTGTTCAACATTGCGCTTGCAAATAAAAAAACTAAGAATATAAGAGCTGCAATAAAATTCTACGATAAAGCTCTTAAAATCAATCCGGGGTCTTATCTTGCCTGGTTTAATTTATCCCACCTCTACAGTATTGAGGGAGAAACAGAAAACGCGGTTTCTGCTTTAAAAATATGCAAGAAAATAAGACCTAATGATATTGATACAGATTACTTTTTGAGTCTTGCGCTTATGCGTACAAAGAATTATGATAAGGGATTGAAACTCTTTGAAACCCGTCTTTGCAGGGAAACTGCTACGGCACTTCAAAATAAAACTTATCCGAATAAGGCTACTAAAGAAACTCTCTGGAAGGGTGAAAATATAAAAAATAAAACAATTTATGTTTATTACGAAGCCGGGTTTGGGGATGTAATAATGTTCAGCAGATACCTTCCGCTGCTTGCTAACAGGTGCGGGAAGCTTTTATTCTTACCGCAAAAACAGCTTGTACCGCTATTTAGAGATAATCCGTTAGGTATTGATGTTGTTATTGATAAGTATATTCCTGAATGTGATATGAATTTTGATGTGCATGCTCCGCTTTTAAGTCTTCCGTATCTGCTGGGATTAAAGGGAGATAAGGTTTTTGCGTATCCTGAAGGGTATATTCGTCCGAATAAAGAGCTTGCAGAGGAATTTAAGAAGAAATATTTTAACAATGATAAGATAAAAGTTGGTATAAAATGGCAGGGAAATACTTATTACGATCAGGATAGAGTTATTCCGACAAAGTTTTTTAAACCGCTTATGGCAGTTGAAAATACGCAATACTATTCATTCCAGACTTTTGAAGGTTCTGAAGATGCAAAAGAACTGGATGGAATTATTGATGTTGGCAAAGACTTAATTGATTTTGGGCAGACTGCTGCTGCACTCAGCAATCTTGATATTGTTATCTGTAACGACACTTCCTTAGCGCATCTTGCAGGTGCAATGGGGATTCCGTGCTGGGTAATTTTGCCTTATGAGGTCAACTGGAGATGGCACACTGATTTGAGTGTCTGCGACTGGTACAACAGCGTGAAATTATTCCGCCAGCATTCAATAGGAGACTGGCAGAGCGTTTTTGATGATATTTTGGAAGAGATGAAACCTTAGCTATTTCCCTAAAGCGCATGCTTTTTCTGCTGTGCTCTTTATTACATCGTAAAAGAGTTTTTCTGTATTGTATTCGTCCATACAATCGACTCCAACACGTGTACATCCGCCTTTTGTTGCAACGTTAGAGATAAGTTCTTCCATAGAAATTTCGCGGTTTAATGCCATTTTTGCCGAGCCGATTGCAGTTTGAATACTTAATAACAAGGCTTTCTCGTAATCCAATCCAAGTTTTTCGCCGGCTCTTGCTATTTCATTTATTACTTTGTAATAAAAAGCAGGGCCTGAACCTGAAATTGCTGTCACGATGTCAATCTGCGCTTCGTCATCAACAATAATACATTTTCCGATTGTTGATAAAAGTTTATAAATAAAATCTAAATCCTGCTTGTCAGCGTATTTTCCGCCGACCATTCCGCTCATGCCTTCTCCTACAAGTGCCGGTGTATTTGGCATAATTCTTATGACCCTTGTGTTTTCAGGAAGGTGTGATTCCAGTTTTTCTGTTGTAACTCCTGCTGCAATAGAAGCAATAAGTTTATCAGAAGTTATAAATGGTTTTATTTCTTCAAGAACATCAGCAGCCTGATTTGGCTTTGTTGCTATAAATATGACTTCGGAATTTTGGGCCAGCTCTTTGTTATCTAAGATAATTTTAATTCCAAGCTCTCTGGATTTTTCATCAATCCCTTCTGTTTCTGCCTGTGTTGCAATTAATTCTTCCGGCTTTGCAAAACTTGTCTTGATAAGTCCTTTAATAATTGCGCCGGCCATTTTGCCAGAGCCTATAAATCCGATTTTGTACATATTTTTCACCCTTCTTTTTATTTATACTCTTATGTTAAACTACAAAAACATGTTATAATCAACTTATGCAAGAGATAACGGTAGGAAAAAAATACAGACATTATAAAGGTAATGTTTATAAAATTATCGCATTGGGCAGGCATTCAGAAACGCTTGAGGATATGGTGGTTTACCAGTCTGTTGAAACAGGCGAAGTATGGGTAAGGCCGAAATCAATGTGGAATGATAAAATTCCGCAGGATGCAGGGAATGCATACTCCGAGGCTGACCCGTCGTTACAAGCCAAGCTTGTAGATAAACAATTGTCAGCCGACCATTTATCTACGTGTGTAGCACTGAGGTTTACGCTATTATGATTACAAAAGAAGTTAGAGAGTGGATGCAGAAAGTTGAGCGAGGGCAGTACTCGTATGATGATGCAATGTATGAATTTATAAGATTTTCATCTTTTCTTACGCGAGAAGAAATGAAAATGCTGAAATCACGATTGGAGAGCTTATGTTCGAAAAAAATGTAAAAACTAACATGGAATTAGAGATTACAGAGCAAACAAAAATCATTCCGTATATTCTGATGAAATACATAAATCCTGAAACTGGCGAAATTAAGATTGATTTGCCGGATAATATTACAAAAATTATCCTTGTAGCAAGCGGATCTTCTTATCATTGCGCAAGGTTTGCTGTTGATTTGCTGGAAAAATTCTCCAAAATTGAATCACGTGCGATTTATTCAAGCGAATTCCTTTTGAAGAATGTTATTCCGCATGATGAAAATACACTCTATATTTTTATTACACAGTCTGGTGAAACGAGTGATACTATTAAGTCTGCTCAAAAAGTTAAAGAGCTTTCTAATCTCGCTACACTTTGTATAACTAATAACGAAGAGTCTACAATCTGGAATTTATGCGATTATAAAGCTGCCTGCTATGCCGGTACAGAACAGGGAATTGCTGCAACAAAATCGTTTACTTCGCAAATGTTATGCCTGATTTTGATATCATTAAAGCTCGTTGAGAAAATTCACGGCGATAACGCAACTATCGGGTATAAAAAATCATTATTCAGCCTTCCGGCCGTAGTAGATAAGGCTCTCGCAAAGCGCGAAGATATAAAGAAGCTTGCTGCTATTCTTGCAAAAGAAAATACAATAGTAATTACTGCCGACGGGATTTCTTACTCCCTTGCAAAGGAGGCAGCCCTGAAAATTAAAGAAACATCATATAAAAATATTAGTGCAGCAATACTGGGAGAATTTATGCACGGGCATGTTGCAGTTTTGAATAATCCTTCTATGCTTATCTATATTGCGGTGGATGAAATATCAAAGCGCTCAGTATCTAATCTTAACAAGATTAAAGAGGATTATAAACCGAAACTTGTTATAATCGGCCCTGCCGGAGAAGAAGTTAAGCCGGACTGCAATATAAATATTGTTTCAGAAAACGAAATCCAGCAAATGTTTGCAAATGTCGTAATCTGCCAGCAGCTTGCTCTTGAAACAGCATTAAAACTTAAAAGAAATGTTGACCATCCGCGAGGGCTTCATAAAGTTGTTGTAGATAAGAATATTTAGCCTTCACTTATTTCTTTTTTCTGATATCTCGCTGATTTTGCATTTATTGCATAACACGCAGAGGACAGTTTTTGTGAGAGCATAAACATGTTTCTCTGTATTGCTGCAACATCGTTCATTGCCTCCAGCATCTTATCAGGATTAATCATTGACTCCATTGCTTCATGGTTATCAACTTTTTCGTCTGCATATTTTTTGACAAGCAGCTTGTCGATGTAATCTCTTGCTCCGACTGCCATAATTAAATCTCCTAATCCCTATTAATTCCTATACATATATAAAAACAATTAACAGGAAAAAATTGACTTTTATGTAACAAAAGGTTAAGCTTTGATTTGCATAATTAATGGCATTTTGCCAATTTCTCTTATCTGGCGCTCAAAATCAGAAATATCTACGCTTATTGCATCAAAAGTATTGTAATGCATAGGTATAATCTCGCTTGCACCAAGCCATCCTGCAGCTTTTACCGCATGTTCAATGTCCATAGTGTATTTCCCGCCGATTGGAAGCATTGCAACATCAGGCTGATAAATCTCGCCTATCATTTTCATTTCGGAATTAAGACTTGTATCACCGGCATGGTAAATGGTTTTACCCTCTATTTCAAAAATAAATCCGCAAGGGCAGCCGCCATAGATACCATCCGGAGTTGAACTTGAGTGAAACGCAGGAACGGCGGCTGCCCTTCCCCAGCTGTATTCACACCAGCTTCCGAGTCCTGTGTCATTTGTTTTTGCACCTTTCTTGGCGCAGTAATTAGCAAGTTCGTACACCGCCGTAATCGGTGCACCGCTATTTTGTGAAATCTCAATTGCACTTCCTAGATGGTCGCCGTGTGCATGGGTTACGAAAATGTCGTAAATGTTTTCAGGTTTATAATCCGGTACACAAACAAGAAACGGGTCTATTAAAATTTTTTTCCCGCCGGTTTCAATCTCAAACGCGCTATGACCCAGATATTTAACTTCCATTTTGCATCCTTTCCATCAACTTTCTCAACCTTTTATACTCTTTACCCCATTTTTGCATAGAATCAATTACAGGTCTTAATGTGTATCCGATATCTGTAAGATAATATTCTACTTTTGGAGGAAGCCCTTCGTATTCTTCCCTGACAATTAGTCCGTCTTCTTCAAGCTCTTTAAGACAGTTGGTAAGAACTTTTGCTGTACAGCCGATTTTATTTTTTAACTCGACAAATCTCATCTCTTTTTTCAAGAGTTCTTGTATTATTAAGATTTTCCACTTTGCTCCGACAAGCTGCAATACCACACTTACCGGATTTACAGCTAAATTCTTATACTGCATTTTGTTTATTTCTTCTTGTCTTTGTTATTATCGTCGCTGCCCCAGAGTTCTCTTAGTTTATCTTTAACTCCGATGCGTGAAAACCATTTTATCACAAGTCTTTCTTCATATCCAAGTCCGCCGCTTAATTTTGTACATCCATTTAAAGAATATACACCTTCTGAGATAGAAATTCGAACAATGAAATGGGGTTCCTGAAACCTTCCTCTATCCATCCAGATTTTTATATTATTGTACTTTGTAAAAGTTGTATTTCTGATGTTGTGAGCATCTGACTGCTCTTCTGTTATAAAACTTTTTAAGCTATCCTCTAAGTCTTTAAATGTTGCCACTTTAGTCTATCCTTAATTATTCAAACTATGTATAGGAGCTGGAATACGTCCGCCTCTTTCAACAAAATTTTTGGATGAAAGCTTATTAACATCCATAATAGGAGCTTCACCCAGAAGCCCGCCGAATACGACTTTTTCTCCCATTTTTTTGTTAGGAGCCGGAATAAGTCTTACTGCGGTAGTCTTTTTATTTATCATACCAATAGCCATCTCATCTGCAATCATACCTGCAATGGTTGAAGCCGGTGTATCTCCCGGAATAGCAATCATATCAAGTCCTACTGAGCATACGCAGGTCATGGCTTCAAGCTTGTCAAAAGTTAAATACCCCTTGTCAGCCGCTTCAATCATTCCGGCATCTTCTGATACAGGTATGAACGCGCCAGACAATCCGCCTACGTAAGAACTTGCCATAATTCCGCCTTTTTTAACTGCATCATTAAGCATTGCCAGTGCAGCTGTTGTTCCGTGTGCGCCGGCATGCTCAAGACCCATCGCCTGAAAAATCTGTGCAACACTGTCGCCTACAGCAGGTGTCGGGGCAAGTGAAAGGTCAATTACGCCAAATGGTACATTGAGTTTTTCGGCAAGTTTTCTTCCAACAAGTTCACCTGTCGTTGTAATCTTGTATGCAGTTTGCTTAATTTTATTAGAAAGTACACCTAAATCAGCATCTTTATGTAAATCCAAAATAGCCGCTCTAACTACCCCAGGTCCTGAAACACCAATATTGAGTGCACATTCTGGTTCTCCGTAGCCGCAGTATGCGCCTGCCATAAATGGGTTATCACTTACCGAGTTGCAGAATACCACGAGCTTTGCAGCTCCAAGTCCGTCTTTGTCAGCGGTGAGCTCTGCTGATTGCTTAATAATGTCAGCCATTTTTAATACCGCATCCATGTTTATACCGGCTTTTGAAGTTGCAACATTAACTGAAGAACAGAGTCTGCTTGTTGATGCAAGAGCCTCAGGTATTGATTCAATAAGTCCTAAATCTCCTTGTGTGAAACCTTTTTCAACTAGTGCAGAAAATCCGCCGATAAAATCTATTCCAAGGCTATCAGCGCAGCCATCCAGAGTTTTTGCGATTTTAACATAATCCTTATGGCTGCACGATTCACCCAGAAGAGAAATTGGAGTCACTGCTATTCTTTTGTTAACAATAGGTATGGAATAATCATTTTCAATATCATTCGCATATTTAACAAGATTGCCTGCATATTTATCAAGTTTGTATTTAATTTTGTCGCAGACTTTGTTAACATCTTCGGAAAGACAGTCTCTCAAACTTATTGTAAGCGTCACAGTTCGTATGTCGAAATTGTGAAGCTTAATCATGTTTATTGTTTCCAGAATTAAGTTTTCATCAAATATAGTCATTACGCTAAAAATTATAACATATTTTATAAAAAATTTGAACATTAAAAATCTTTTTTATATATAATAATATTTACCGGAGGTATAAATAAAAATGCTAGTTGTAATGAATAGCCACGCTACAGAAAAAGATATTAAGCGTGTAGAGTTGTTTATAGAATCGAAAGGGTTTGAAGCGCGTGTATCGCATGGAGAAGCACGAACTGTTGTACATGCTATTGGTGTAAAAGAAGTTGACCAGAGAGATTTTGAACTTTTACATGGTGTAGATGAGGTTATTAAATTATCAACTAATTACAAACTTGCAGCGCGGGCCTGTCAGGGTAAGGATACTGTTGTTGAAGTTAACGGGGTTAAGTTCGGGGACAAATACACCGGCTTAATTGCAGGGCCTTGCACAATTGAGTCTTATGACCAGATGGATGAAACTGCACAGGAGCTTTCTGAATCCAATGTTAAGATTATCAGAGGCGGTGCATTTAAACCTAGAACAAGCCCTTACGCTTTTCAAGGACTTGGTGAAGAAGGATTAAAGATTATAAGAAGCGTTGCTGATAACCATGGCATGGCTGTAACTTCTGAGATTATGGAAGTATCACAGCTAGAAATGTTTGAAAAATATGTTGATATTCTTCAGGTTGGCGCAAGAAATATGCAGAATTTCAATCTGCTTAAAGAACTCGGGCATGCGCATAAACCGATAATTCTAAAACGCGGGCTTTCTTCAACATATGAAGAATGGCTTATGTCTGCAGAATATATTATGGCCGGAGGAAACAATCAGGTAATCCTTTGTGAAAGGGGGATTAGAACTTTCGAAAAATATACAAGAAATACTCTTGATTTAACTGCAATACCGGTTATTAAGAGATTAAGCCATCTTCCTATAATCGTAGACCCGTCGCATGCTACCGGGTTAAGAGATAAAGTTGAACCTATGTCACGTGCTGCTGTTGCAGCAGGATGTGACGGCTTAATTATTGAGGTCCACTATGACCCGGACAGAGCCGTTTGTGATGGTGCGCAATCATTATATCCCTGGCAGTATGATCTTCTTTATAAACAGATTAAACAGATTGCGCCGATTGTCGGTAAAGAGATTATTTAACGCTCAGATAGAATTTATACATCAGACGTGTTAAATCGTCATTTGCGCGGATAGCACCGATTAGTTCTGTACGCAGTTCATCAATCGGTTTTAATTGCTCGAACATATAAAGCTCATAGATTTCTACATTCAGCGCCTTTGCAATTTTACCTAAAGTTTCTGGTGTAGGATAGAACTTACCTGTTTCAATATAACTTATATTAGATGTGCCGATTTCAATCTTCTCTGCCAGCTGCTCCTGAGTAAGTTTATTAGATTTCCTAAGTTCTTGTATCCGTCTGCCCAGTCTTTTCTTAATATTGTTCATTACAACATTATCTTTATATTTTAAAAGAAAATAAATAGTATAAAATGTGATAATATGGTTTGATTTATGCTATGATATTGTATAGGATATATGATATTTAGAGAATACTTTTATGAAAAATGAGATCGTTGCTAAAGTTTCAATAATTATTCCCTGCTATAATCAGGCAGAATATGTAGGAGAGTCTATTGAGTCTGCATTGAAGCAGACTTATGAAAATCTAGAAATAGTTTGTATAAACGACGGTTCAACTGATAACAGCAGTGAAGTTATTAAATCGTATGCAGAAAAATATAAAAATATAGTATTTCTTGATGAAAAAACTAACCGCGGTGTTTGCTGTGCGAGAAATATGGCAATAGCAGCATCAAGCGGAGAGTATATTTTACCTCTTGATGCTGATGATAAGATTGAACCTCAATATGTCGAAAAAGCTGCAAGAGTTTTGCACAACAATCCAAAGATTGGTATTGTTTACTGTAAGGCTGACTTTTTTGGCAGAAAGCATGGATTATGGAAACTGGAAGAGTTTGATAAACGAAAGATTATTTTTGAAAATCAAATATTTAATTCCTCACTTTTTCGGAAAAAAGATTTTAATGAAATCGGCGGTTACAAAGATTATATGAAATATGGCTGTGAAGATTGGGATTTGTGGCTTTCTTTTGTTGAAAAAGGGTTTGAAGTTCACAGAATTAATGAAGTTCTATTTCATTACAGAAAGTCAAAAACTAATACCCGTTCGGATGCAGCTTTTCCACATACAAGCATTATAATTTCAGAAATTTTTAATAATCATATTAATTTGTTTTTGGAAAGTGATGAATTTTATAAACGTGTATTTAATGATTTTTCTCCAAGATACAAAAAATATAAGAAATTATTCAATAATCTTTTGATAGCTGTAATAGTAGAAGCTCTTGTTATTTTAGCAATGATTATTATTGATTGAAAAATTCAATAATTTTTTCGGCAATCAAAAGAGCAGAATTCTGGTTCTGTCCGGTTATTAAATTTCCGTCAACTTCTACATGTTCTGCCCATGGTTTTTCTGCTACAAATTCTGCGCCCAGATTAATAAGACAGGTTTCAAGAAGAAAAGGAACAAGCTCTTGAAGTTTAACAATACCTTCTTCTTCGTTAGTAAAGCAGGTAACACGCTTGCCTTTGACGATATCTGTGTTAACAAAAGCAGCAGGACCGTGGCATACTGCGCTTACAAGTTTGCCGCTTCGAAAAAAGTATTCAACAATTTCTGCAACTTCTTTATTCTCTGCAAGGTCAAACATAGGGCCGTGTCCGCCCGGAAAATACACGCCGTCAAAATTTTTATAATCAACTTCAGAGAGTTTTTTAGTTTCTCTTAGCACTTTTATGCAATCATCCCATTCTTCTGGATTTGAACAGGACATTGATTTTTCATCCACAGGTGAAAGGCTGCCGTTCGGACTTGCAACAGTTACATTAATGTCTGATTTCTGGAAAACAAGGTATGGTACTGCAAATTCTTCAAGATAAACTCCTGTATTTTGGATACAGTTACACTGCGGCGCTCCGCATTCGCAGCCTGCATAATTAGTTGTAATTATTAGTAAATTCTTCATAGGTAATTCCTTATATATATTTCATTAAAATGTTCATCAAATCTTCTTTTTTTCTCAAACCGCTGAAACGTTCAACCTCTTTTCCGTTATTAAATACCAGAAATGTAGGAAAAGAATGTACGCCATGACGTATTGCAAGCTCTGCATTATCGTCTGTATTAACTTGTCCTATCCAGACTTTATCCATTTGTTTAAGCTCATCTTCCTGTTTTTTGCAGTAACCGCACCAGGGAGCAAAAAATTCGACAAACTTCAATCCGGTCTTTATCTCATCATTAAAGTTTTCATTTGTTAATTCTTTTAGCATAAAAAATTCCTCCTAAATAAGAATAGGAGGAATTGATTTAAATTTCATTACCGAACTAGACAGTTCTTTTTATGAGTTTTTCTATATGATGCATAATTTCATTATCATAACCGCTTGAAAGATTTCTTGGATTTACAATCTTCAGAATCTCATCCATACTCATAAGTTTATGCGGAAGGCATAGGAATTTTCCTGCAGCAGCACGGATATCTGCAAGCGCCTGTTTTAATGCCTCATTAGGATTAGGAATATCACGTCTGCTTATGTCGATTAGCTTTCCGGATTTTCTGAGTTCTTCAATCTGTTTAATTTCTTTCTGGCCGTTTTCTTTTGTTTGTCTAACAGCGTCAATTGAACCCATAAGTTTGATGTAGTTTTGCGAATTTTGATACATTATGTCTGCATTATTTTTTAATTCTCTTGCTGCATTGTCCATATTGTTCTTTATATTCTTTTTAGTCCAAAAAGTATTGTCAAGCTCATATGATGCTATGTTGTAATTGTCAGAAGAACTACGTATTGCAAGGGTTTGCCTATCAAAGTTAGCTTCCAATTCTTTTCTTAATTCTTGTTTTTGTTCTAAAAATTTTCCAAGTTTTTTGTCAAGAACTTTCAAAGAATCTTCCCTGTTCATAGCAGGCATTTCGTCAATTGTTCTACGCATTCTGCCATCGTAAGTTTTATAGTAAGATGTTGTGCCTAGAATATCCCCAGAAGTTTCTGCATAATACCCCTTATTTTTTGTATAGATTTCTTCATTATCAGGAAGCATATTTGCATAAATATCTATACGTTCTTTATTTGCCATTTTTCCGGTATTATTGCTTTCCCAGCTGTACGGCTGGTATTCCATACGCCAATTGCCGTTATTTTGTGCTGATTTGTCTGTAAAAAGACCTTTGAAATTTGTATTTGTATTAATTGCTTGTATCTTCATAATTACTAACCTCTCTTAATTACCTTAATTCCTTGTTTTGCATAGAAGTTTTTCAATTCATCAAAGAGCGGAATAAGTTTAGCCTTGCAATCTTCTATAAAAGATTTCTTTTCTGCAACTTTTCTATCAATACTGGAAACATCTGTTTTTAAAGCTGCAATATATTCTTTCATATTTTTAATAGTTTTTGCACATCCTGCCTGAATTGATTTAAATTCGGCAATTGTATCCTGAAGTTTCTTATGTTCTTCTTTTAATGCTTTTTTAGATTCAGACATTCTGTAAGCTTGGTCTTTTTCACTAGTGATGTTTTTGTATGTTTCCGGGGTGTTCTGGTATTTTCCGTATTCTAAAGTTTTGTCTTGTTTGTTGTGCATTCTTACAGCAGCGGCTCCATACATACTTTGTTCATTTATAGCACCATCGCTGGCAAGCTGGCCTAATTCTTTATAAGGTTTTTCGAGTTTTTCTAAATCAGTAATGTGTTTATCAATATTTACTTTTAAATCTTGCTGAGCTCTTAGTTCTTGTTCTGTATTGCTAATACCTGAAAGAATTTTTTCTTTTTTAGTACTTAAGTTTTTTACTTCATCTTCAGCGGTTTCCTTTTTGTATCTTAAATCGCCTGCATTATCGTACATGCGTGTACATTCTGCTGCCTGCCACTGCTGGTATTTTGCATCTGCCTTATCTGCAAAACCTCCCATTTCTCTTCTGTAGTAATATTGTCTAACTTCTTCAAAATCATCACGGTAATTTTTTCTCTGTGTTCCGAAATAATTTTTGCTTACTTCATTGATTTCAGGATAAGCCGGTTCGTTATCGTAAACTATATAGTCAGCTTTTTCCTTTATAGCGTCGGAAATTGGCTCCAACGGGTCTGCGAAATAAGCCTGTGAAGTTTTATTCACATGATAAGCTCCCAGGGTTTGTTCAACACTTGAATTTTTTTGCCACAACTTATTGTTCTTTAATGTGCTTTCATTGTAGTTGTACGCAAACTGTCCTTTAAAATTTGGTTTAGATAAAGTACTGCTAATTGGTGATATTTTCATTTTAACCTCCTTAATATCCATATATTGATGCGAAATTTTTTCGTGATGTAAAAAATATATTGGGTATATGTTAGAACAAACATATATTTTTTGCATGTTAATATTCATAAAAATTTACAAAAGAAAAAAGAAGGCCGGAGCCTTCTTTTTAAATGGTGTCGATAGGGGGAGTCGAACCCCCAAGGATTTCTCCACATGAACCTGAATCATGCGCGTCTACCAATTTCGCCATATCGACATATTATTAAATTTTCAATTGCCTGGTTGGAAGTTAGTTTCACTTAGGCGAAACGGAGCTCTCGCTCCCCTCCATTGGCTTTTTGCAAATCCCTTATATGGATTTATATTCTACGCAAAACGTGACATTTAGTCACCTTTTGCTGTTCGCCAACGGAGTCCTTGCCATATTGACATATTATTATTCTATTACAAAAATATTAAAAAGTTAATATCGGTTCCAGATGAAATTATTACATTTTGCGTTATAATAAGGGCGGTAATAAATGAGGGGTTAATTATGAAAATTGTATACTTTGATGTAGAGAATTATGAAGAAGAATTTTTAAAGGAAAATAATGACGGAAAATATACTTATTTTCTTGAGCAGAATCCACTTAATGATCTTTCTCCTATAAAGAAAGAATACGAGGATGCTGATATAATTTCTGTTTTTACAACTTCAAGAGTTAACAAAAAAGTTCTTGAACAGTTTAAAAATCTTAAATTAATAGCATTGCGTTCGGTAGGGTTTAATCATATTGATACAGATTACTGTAAAGAACACAATATTGCAGTTGTTAATTCTCCGGGGTATGGAAATATTACTGTTGCAGAATTTGCGCTGGCTTTGCTTCTTAATGTTGCCAGAAAAGTTACAGAATCGTATACAGATTATAAAAACGGGTGTGTCAAACCTGAAAATCTTATAGGAACTGAACTATGCGGTAAAACTGTAGGTATTGTTGGGCTTGGAGCTATCGGCTCTGCTTTTGCTAAAATTGCTCACGGTCTTAGCATGAATATTCTCGGATTTGATAAATATGAAAAAGAAGAATTAAAACAAAATTACGGAGTAAAATATACGGATTTTGATACTTTGCTTAAAGAGTCAGATTTTATTTCTATTCACGCTCCGCTTACAAAAGACAATTATCATATGTTTGATGAAGAGAGTTTCAAAAAGATGAAAAAGACTGCGATAATTGTTAATACAGGACGCGGAGAACTTATTGATACAAAAGCGCTGTATGATGCAATCGTGAACAAACAAATTGCAGGTGCAGGGCTTGACGTTCTGGAAAAAGAAGAAACAATAACGGATTTTGATTACATTGTCGGTCTAAACAGACTGGATAAATTTACTCTTGAACAGACAATAATCAATTCTCAGCTCTTCCGTCTGGATAATGTAATCGTTACTCCGCATACTGCTTTTAATTCGCGTGAAGCTATACAGAGAATTTTGCAAACAACAATGAGCAATATTAACGAGTTTAGCTCTGGAAATATTCAAAATAATGTAATAAAAATATAAAAGGGCTTATTATATAAGCCCGAGACATGTTATTATTTAAGTAATGGTTCAAGAGTGTGCTATACACATAGAGATTTGGACGGATAACAGTCCTTAAGGAGTTCTCCTCATATTTGTTCTAATTTATCCAGCTAGTGAGCCGTGGAATGTTCTTGAAATGACATCATCCTGTTGTTCTTTAGTAAGCTTTATAAAGTTTACTGCGTAACCGGAAACTCTTACTGTTAATTGCGGATATTTTTCAGGATGTTTTTGAGCATCTAACAAAGTATCTCTGTTAAATACGTTTACATTTAAGTGGTGGCCGCCTTTTTCAACATATCCGTCTAATAAGTTGATTAAATTTTCTTCTTGCTGTGTTGTCATTTTGTTTTATCTCCTTTTATGTATTTCATTCTTTACATTTTTATTATAACCCATGTAAAACGACATTTCTGTTGTTTTAACAACAGAAATGTCGTGATAAAAAATATTTTTTTGTTAATTAGAATTTCATAAAATTCATATTATGTTTAACAAGATATGTTTTAAGATCCCGTTTAATTTCTGGTGCCAGAATGTAGAGTACAATAATGTTTGGCACACAGAGAGCAATCATCATTGCATCAGTAATATCAATAACTGATTTAACATTCATAGCAGAACCGATAATAATAAATAAGCAGTAAGCAAGGTTAAAGAACAATACTCTTTTCTTGCCTTCTCCGATAAGGAAAGTCCATGCTTTTTGCCCGTAATAAGCCCACGAAATAAGAGTAGAGAGGGCGAACATAACTGCAATTATAGATAAAATAATCGGGAAGAATGGAATAACTGATTGGAAAGCATTAGATGCAAGTTCAATACCAGAAATTTCTTTTGCAGCGTGTGTGCATGCGCCTGAGAAAACTATTGCGAATGAGGTGAACAAGCATAATACACCTGTTAAAAATGTTTCAATCAATGCAACAAAACCTTGTGATACAGGTTCTTTTGTCTGTGCTGTAGCATAAACAATGGCAGCAGCACCTGTACCGGCTTCATTTGATTGTACAGAACGTCTTAAGCCGATAATAATTGTTCCGAAAATACCTCCGGCTACGGCAGTAGGATGGAATGCTTCTTTTAAAATAAGCATTATTGCGTGAGGAATGTTCATAAAGTTAGCAAAAATAACTATAAGTCCTGAAACAATATAAAGAATACACATTGTAGGTGTAAGAATAGTTGTAACTTTAGCTATGCTCTTGATACCTCCCACAATAACCATACCGATAAGTATTGCTACAACAAGCCCTACAAGCCAGGTATGACCATCTAAAAAGCTGTGGCTTCCTCCTGTAATAAATACAAGCTGGTGAGCAGTCTGGTTAATCTGAATCATATTACCGCCTGTAATACCGCCTCCAATACAAAGTATTGCATAAAGTACTGACAGAGGCTGACCGAGCCAGCGCATTTTCTTTCTGGTCAGTCCGTGTGCAATGTAGTGCATAGGACCGCCTGACACAGAGCCGTCAAGGTTAAATCTTCTATATTTTACTGCGAGAGTAGCTTCAACAAATTTAATAGACATACCGAGCAGTGCACCTGCAAAAATCCAGAATGCAGCACCTGGTCCGCCTATAGAAATAGAAATGGCAACACCTGCTATACTTCCTATTCCGATTGTTCCTGATAATGCTGTAGCTAAAGCTTGAAATGATGAAACTTCACCAAATCCGTCATGATGTTTCTCGGATGGTTTTGCTATTACATCAATTGCGTGTTTAAATCCCCAGATAGAAATTCCTTTAAAATAAAAAGTAAAGAAAAATCCTGCAATAAGTATCCAGAAAATAATTAACGGAACATCGCAGCCGCAAATTTTAATAGGGATGAAGATTAGGTCTGCTACTGCGTCGGACACCGGGGCGATATATTTGTCCATAAAGGCATCAACACCCATTGCCTGAGCCGGTGCAAGCGACATCAGCATTGTAAATAACATCATCATAAATCTCTTCATAAGCATTTCCTTAATTTAACTACATTCGACTAATGAATAATCTCTCGCATTCTCTAATTGTAGCAAAAACATGTCAAGTCATTACAAAATCTTTACATAATAGGGCTTTTGTAACATTTTGTGATAAACTTTCTATAAAAGGGGATATATATGAAAAAATGGGTAAAGGTAACTGCAAGTGCAGTTTTAGGTTCAGCAGCCCTTATGTATGCAGGGTTTCTTTTTGTTCTTCCAAATGTTATTGATTTAAATAAATATAAAACGGAGGTTCAAAATTTAATTAGTGAACAAACAAAGTTAAATATAGATTTTCAAAATCCGAAAATTATAACAACTCCATTGCTGGGAGCCGGTGTAAAAGCGGATAATATTACTATTAAGCTGCCGGATGATTCAATTTTATTTTCAGCAGACAGTATTAAAACAAGGATTGCATTGCCCAGCCTGTTTTTATTGACAGTAAAAGTTTCCTGTCTTGATGTAGAAAAACCTTTTATTAATCTTGAGATTAAAAATAACGAAAATTTTAAAATTGTTCAGCTCGTAGAAGATATGCTTAACGAAGGAAAAGAGCAGCGTCTTGAAGAAGGAAAACAAACTGTTAAGGCTGAAGCAGAAGGTCTGAAATTTAATCCGGAATGGATAAGAATAAAAGTCCCTGCTGTAAAGCTTCATAACTACAGGGTTCTGGTTAATGATTTGAAGTCAAAACATTATCTTGACCTTAAAGGTGAAGAACTTGTACTGGGATATTTTAACGGCAAAACTGCAAAAGTTAAAACTTATGCAGAACTATACAGCGACGAGAATAAAAACATTACTGCAAATGTTAATCTTAATACATTTTTGCCTGAATTTGGAACAAAACTCGATAAAGAGGATGATCCGGCAGAGAGAGTCGATATTCCTTTTGTAAACCCTGTTACAATGTATAGAAACTATGATTTGAAAGCAAATCTTAATACAAAATTAAGAATAAGAAATCATGGTAATCAATTATCTTCATTCGGACATTTTAATATTGACGGTATAACATTAAAAGTTGCGGACTTAGAGCTTCCGGAAAGTTATCTTCATGCAGACACTTTTGGCAGCAGTGTTAACCTTGAAACAAATATTTATCCGGTAAAAGATCAGTATATTAATTTGGCCGGAAATTTAAATTACGGAAAACATCCGAAAGTAGATATGTCTATAAGAACAGGCACAATAAAATTTAATGACTTGCTAATTTTATCAAAAGCATTTCTCGATTCATTGCATATTAAAAATGAACTTGCGGGTTTCAGGGCAGAGGGTTACTTAAATGCAGACTGCCGTATAAAAACGAATTTTAAGAAACTTAATTCTTTCGGTTCAATTCTTGTAAGCAATGGCGGCGTGAATGTTCGAAATCTTGGCAGAGTTTTATCTAAAGGTAATATAAATATTAAACTTGATAATAATATTCTGGATGTGAGAAATTCAAGTATCTTAATCGGCGGCTCTCCGCTTTATATAGATGGAAAGATAGATGAAAAATCTGTTGCAGATATTAACATAAGTGCTGATAAACTTCCTCTTGCAACCCTGTTTAACGCATTTGCACCGGAAGATATGAGAAAGAATTACAATTTCAAATCAGGAAATGCAACACTTAAACTTAATATTACAGGAAAACTTAAAGATGCAGCTGCCAGCCTGAAATTCGGCCTCGATAATCTTAGTGTTTCTGATAAAAGCATGAGTGCTTATAACGAAAAATTAACAGGTGATTTTTTAATAAGAGCAAAAGAACTCTCAGGTAAAATTAATAATGATAACTTTAGAGTTTATCTGCCTTCTACAGCTTCAAAAATCACTGTTCCAAAACTTAATATAGAAGTTGCAGACAATAACATTACAATAAAAGAAAACTCTATTCTGTTTAATGATAAATCGAGTTTGAAATATTCCGGAGGAATAGTTGATTATAACAAATTAAAATCTATTAATTTTAATACTAACGGTTCAATAAATACAGACGATTTAATTAAACTCATAGGCAGAGAGTTCAAACCTTTTATTCACTCTCAAGGCTCTATTCCTGTAAAACTTACATTTGACGGAGATAGACAGAAACAAACACTTTTTGCGCAGGCAATGTGCGACAAGGAAAATTTCCTTACGCCTGTAGATTTTAAAAATACAGCAGGTCTGACAACAACTATTCAGTCAGTTGTCGATTTCAAACCCGGAAGAATAAAGATTAAAAAAACAGGTCTGTTTAAACGAACAGTTAACGTGGATGAAGATGGCAACGAAATTGTAAAATTGGATGAAATTTTCGGTATTGACGGAACAATTGCAGGTGACAGAATTAATCTTATAAAGATTACTATGCCTAAGGCTATGAGTGGTAATATTTATGCCTTTCCGCAGTCAGAATTCGGACTTAAAGGACGTGCATTTGTATTCGGTGAATTGAAATCACCTAGATTAAGAGGCGGATATGAAGTTACAAATCTTTCAATACCTGAATTGCTTCTTACATTGAAACAGTCTGATTTGGATTTTAAAGGACACAGTGCAGATTTTGCTGTAAGAGATTTGATGCTCAATGGCTCAGATATGCAGATTAACGGAACCTTTAGCACTCTGCCGTCGACAAATTTTGAAATATCAAAGCTTGATGTATCTTCAAAATATCTGAATGTTGATAAAGTTATGAATGTCAGTGAGAGGGCTTTAAAATATGCACCAAAAACTCCTGCTAAAACTTCTGCAAGCTCGCAGCCTGCTGATATTCCTGTAATTATTTACAATGGTTCAATTAACTTTGCAAGAATTGTTACTGGAAATATTGATATCAGAAACACTCAGGCAGGTATTTCACTTGCTAATAATATATTTAATATAAGAAATCTTAGAACCAGAGCCTTTGACGGCAGAGTAAGAGGAAATATCTCTATGAATCTGATTACTTCTCTTCTGAATATAAGGCTTACAGGACGCGGTATTGATGTTGAAAAGGCTCTGCTTGATGCCGCTGGCATGAAGGATACACTTTCAGGAACCGCTGCTTTTGAAACGGATATTTCACTCAAAGGTGCGACATACGAAGAGCAGATGAGAAGTCTTAAAGGCACCGTAGGCTTTGATGTCAGAAACGGACAGTTCGGGCCGTTCGGCAAGCTCGAAAACCTGATTATTGCAGAAAACATAAGAGAGTCTCAACTCTTCCAAACCGCACTGGGCGGAGTAATAAGCGGGCTTACAACAATCGATACAACACATTTTTCTGAATTGAAAGGTACTTTGAGTTTTAATGACGGTATTTGTAACCTCAAACCTGTGACATCTCTGGGGAATATTTTGAGTTTACATATTGCAGGTGAATTTGATTTGCTGAGAAATTACGCTGATATGAAAGTTCGTGCAAGAATGGCGTCGCTGGTTTCTAACCTCCTCGGGCCAATCGGTGCAATCAACCCTGCAAATCTTATTAACAGCGCGGCCAGCTTAAATATCGTTACAGCAAAAGCATTCTCTATTTTCTGCGAAATGATTCCGGAAGATGAAATGAGTGCAATACCGAGTTTTTCAAATAAATACGTTGATAACGCTGCAACGAAATTCCAGCTTGTAGTCAGAGGAGATGCTGCAAAACCGCTTACACTTGTAAAATCATTTAAGTGGCTTGCAACAGAAACCGAATATCAGAGCGCAGTTGATTACGTAAACTCAATTCCGGAACCTGTTGAAGGAAGCGAAGCAACAACAATCGAAGAAGTAGTGCAGGAAGTTGATGCTGAAAAGAAAACATTAAGATACAAGGTTAAAAATATGTTTAAGAAGGATAAAAATGCTGAAGAAACTGACAGGTAAAGCACTTATACATACAATATTAATAATAACGTCGCTGCTGTCGATATTTCCTTTTATATGGCTAACCTCGACCTCACTTAAAGGTCTTGGTGAAGATATCTTTGCTTACCCTCCGCATTTAATTCCTTCTGATTTTACTTGGGCTAACTATGTTGATGTATGGCACAGGGTTAATTTTATGGGATATTTCTGGAACAGTGTAATTGTAGCAGCGCTTACGGTTATACTAAATCTTGTTTTGTCCTCGCTTGCTGCATACCCTCTTGCAAGAATGAGTTTTAGGGGGAAAAAATTTGTTTTTTTTGCAATCCTTGCAACGATTATGATACCTTTTCAAGCAATAATGCTTCCTGTTTATATAATTACGTTGAAATTACATCTTATAGACAGTGTGAATAATGTTATGGGGTATATCGGACTTGTAATGCCTTTTGCAGTAAGCGCATTCGGAATATTTCTTATGCGTCAGGCATTTATTAAGGTTCCGAAAGAAGTTGAGGAAGCTGCAATCGTTGACGGCTGCAATGTCTTTCAGATGTTTACAAGAGTTGTAATCCCGATGGTTAAGCCTACTCTTGCGGTGCTTGCGGTATTTACGTTTATCGGTTCGTGGGGGGAATTTCTCTGGCCGAGTATTATGCTGACAAAAGATGCTATGTACACACTTCCGGTGGGGATTAATAACCTGCAGGGAATGTTCTCTTCTAACTGGAGATTTATTGCAGCAGGTTCAATAATCTCTACAATTCCGATAATAGTGTTTTTCCTGATGATGCAAAGGTATTTTATATCAGGAGAAAACGATGGCGCAGTCAAAGGCTGACTTTTTCTACAGAAAAAGTCAGCAAAAAGACTTATCACCAATGGTCAGATGACAATAGTGTTATTCCAAATTTATTTTATAATTAAGCTTCACTTTCAGCGGGAAGCTGGTTTTTAGGGATATATTCTTCAATTTCTTCCTGCGGGAGGTTAATCGGCAGTCTGAAACCAAATGTTGAACCTTCTCCTTCTTTAGAGTTTACAAAAACCTGACCGTGGTGGTGTTTTTCAACTGTAACTTTTACAAGATGCAGACCAAGCCCTGTACCTTTAACAGTGTGGGTTGCATTTTCACATCTGTAAAATCTGTCAAAGACTTTCTTCTGGTCTTTATCAGGAATACCAGGCCCCTGATCTTCAACGCTTACTTCAACATATTCACCATCACGTGAGCGTTCTACGCGAACCTTTATCCTCTTGCCGTCAGGAGAATATTTTATTGCGTTGGAAAGAATGTTCATAAACGCACGTGAGATACTGTCTATATTTACAAAAATCTGAGGTAAATCCGGCTCTTTCATAATAGAAATTGTTAAATCGTGCTCTTTTGCGAGTACCTGAACCTGATTTACGGCATCTTCCACAATCTCTATTATATCTGTCTTAGTTTTTTCAAGTTTAACATTCTGTGCTTCATAGCGTGAAAAATCAAGAATATCATTAACCATTCTGTTAAGTCTTATAATTTCCTGATTCATAACGCCTATAAATTCTCTCTGGGTGTTGAAATCAAAATCGTTACCATAGCTGTAAAGCGTATCTATATAACTTCTTAATACAGTAACAGGTGTTCTGAGTTCGTGAGAAACATTTGAAATGAAATTGGACCTTAGCTGATCCATCTCAACATCTTTTGTAACGTCGATAAGTACAATAATGTAGCCGACATAAGAATTTGAGCGTGTGAACATCGGGGATATGAGGCATTTAAGAATTCTTCTGTCAATTTCAATATTGAAAGGTATCGGCGCACCATCATCATCAAGCGGTGTATCTTTAAATTGTGTAATTTTATCTGCAAAACAGAATTCTCCGCTTGAGTCGCAGAACTGCTGAATTTGTGTATGCAAAATATCTTCTTCTTCGACTTCCAAAAGTCTTTTTGCATAGTTGTTAACCATAATAACTTTATCGTGGTTATCGCATACAACTACACCGTTAACAATACTCATCAATACTGATTCAAGTTTGTTGCGTTCAAATGTCAGACTTTCAATTGTTTGTTCGTTGTATCTGCTCAGGCGTTCCGACATGTCGTTAAATGCGCTGTATAGTTCTTTAACTTCACTGTCTACATCTTTGTCATCAATCATATAGCCAAATTCGCCGGTAGAAATTTTCTTAACACCTTGATGAAGTTTTCGGAGTTCTCTTGTAATTATTGAGGAGTTCATATAAATGATTCCGACAATAACAAGCCATGCTAGAACAAAAACAACTGCAAGAGATGTTTTGGAGGTTGCTGATACTCTGTCAATAATACTTCCGCTGAGCCCGACCGTAACAGACCCTACATTAACAGAATTTCCGAGATTTTTAACAACCATCGGAGAGCTGACTGTAATTCTGGCTTTTTCTGCCTGATCAGGGTAATCATCTTTGCTGGAATAGATTATTTTGGACTTGTTGTCTTTAAAAATAATAAAAGCTATATCATCATTACTGTTAAGCACTGATACGGAATTAGCTCTGAGGGCATCGTATTTTGCGAGTTCAGGAACTTCTTTTGTGACTTCAACTCCTTCAATTGCAAGGGTTTTGGATAAAACTTGCGCAAAATTTTTATAAGCGCTGTTCATATTCTGGGTAATGCTGTATGTCGCAAATCCGGCTGCTAAAAGGATAAAAGCAGTGCTGACTCCCAGACCTGCCAGTATTAATCTGGTCTGAGCCGTTATCCCCTTCTTATTTTTTTTCACCGCGCTCGTTTCCATACCGAAATTATATCATGTAAACTGCAAAACTACAAAATAATTTGCAGCGATAGATTGACCTTGATGTATAATATAATCGGAGGTAAAAAGAAAATGGGTATAAAATCTTGGACAGATTATTTTTTGGATTTGGCGAAGACTTGCTCATCCCGTTCAAATTGTCTTAGGGCACAGGTTGGAGCGGTTATTGTAGGAGTGGATAAAAAAATTAAGGCCACAGGTTATAATGGCACTCCTTCCGGCGTGGAATCTTGCTATGAACGCGGCGAATGCTACCGTATTAAAAATAATATCCCGTCTGGAACCTGTTACGAAACCTGCCGTTCTATACACGCTGAGCAGAATGCTATTATTCAGGCCGGTCAGGATAGGTGTATGGGTGCTTCAATGTATATTTACGGACATAATTTTATCTGTATTTTGTGTAAAAGATTTATTGTTCAGTCCGGAATTGTAGATGTGTATCTCAAAAAAGATGATAACTCTCCGATTATTCACGTGTCTGTTGATGATATAAAACGTGAGCTTGACAATCCGGGGGTAGGGGTAAATGAAGTTGTGAAGTCTTGACGAACCAACTACTCCGCCGGATGAAAAAGGGGAAAATGAAGTTGTTATTGTTCACCGATAATGGGTCTACGTACGTAGTACTTGACTAAAAATCATGTTTTGGATAGCATGAACACATCATAAGTAAAATTAGCTGAAAAGGGAATAGAACAATGAGACGTACACTAGAAGGAACAAAGATTAAAAGACAGCACGTAAGCGGTTTTAGAGCTAGAATGGCAACTCCAGGCGGTCAGGAAGTTTTGAACAGAAGACGTGCTAAAGGCAGACACCAAATTGCTGTTACTGGCAGCAAACGTGCTTAGTCGTTTTTAAAAAAGTTTTTTAAAGGCGGGTGACTTAAAAAGTCACCCGCCTTTTTTCATCCCTTTTTCATCCGGTGGAGTAGTTGGTTCGTCAAGACTTCGCAACTTCATTTACCCCTTTGCCCCGCCGCAGCAGTTTTTGAATTTCTTTCCGCTTCCGCACGGACAAGGGTCGTTTCGTCCAACTTTCTCCGTAATAACAGGTGCTGCCGGTTTTGGTTCTGAAATATATTCAAATATTTCTGAGAACGCTTTTGAGCAGAACAGAATTGTAGCAGACGAATAAATCTTATTATTAAGATATTCTGATTTGTACATTTTTATCAGTTCTTCGTAATTGTAATTTGTACCCATAATTTCGTTGATAACTTCCATAAAGTTAGGGTATTTTGTCGAAACTCTGTCAAGAATTGTATTCGGGATTGAATCATTTGTTAAAAAGTATTCAACACAGGCTTTTGCATTTTCAACAGAATTTTTGTTTTCAAAAACTTTGCAGAAAGTTTCAAAGAAAGGTATTGCATAAAGTCCGTTTTTCTCATCAAAAATTACTGCAACGTCGTACGTTTCGTTGTGGGATGCAAAACCGCCCATTGAATTTTCTAAGAAATTAGAGTAATTATTATCCAGTTCTTTTACGTGGAAGAATTTGAATTCGCTGATATCACAGCCTTTATCTGACAAATCTACATCTTCGCCTTCATTAAAAGCTCCTATTATGTCATCGGCATGCTTATTGGTTGTAAGAATTATATCTTTATCAAAAGTTTTGATAAATTTCTGGTACATTTCAGCGACTGCAGCTTTAATCTCTTCTTCTTTCTCCGGATTATCAAGGTATAAAAGTCTTGGAGTGTGTACAAGCTTCATGACTGCATACCGGCATGCTTCTTCTTTTTGCGAGTGAGAAAGAACGCTTGAAATTTCAATCAGATAATACTCTCCATCGAGTTCAAATATCCTTGCAGCAATGTATTGTCCTGCATAAATCCCGCGGAAGCTTGTCATTTTAGTTAAGGAGAGAACTTTATATGTTTTTTCATTTATTAAATTATAGAGCTCGAATCCGTTTTTCAGTATTTTCTTTATCTCAAAAATTGAGGCCTGAGCCTTTATAAAGCTTTCTACGGCAGGAGATGAACCTTTTTCTTCTCTAAACATTTCTAAAATAGATTTGTTGTCAATTCTGCGTTCAAAAATGTATGGAAGAAAGATTTTTTCCATCTGATTTAGTGATATATTTCTTGCCCCTATCGTTGCAAGATATTCATCAAAGTCAGTTTTTACCTTTTCATTAGTCTGTGTAAAATCAAAAATTTCTTTAATAATGTCATTAATTTCGTTAATTTTTTCAATAACAGTCATTACCTTCTCCTCTTGAAGCCTCTCTTTATAAGAATAACTTAAGCATGGCATATAATCAATAATTCTATCGGGGGAGTATTAAATATTAAGTAATGTGAACTTCCCAAACCCTGAATTTTCAACGATTAGTATAACTTTTCTACAACTAAAGTATAAAATTTGAAAAAAACATTAAAGTTTTTGAAAATTATGCCGTTATATAAAATATAAAGGTTAGTAACTTGATGGCATAGTCAGGTTTAGTACACAAGGAAGGAAAATTATGACAGATAAAGAAGAAATGGGTGCATCACTTTTCAGCCGCTCTCTTGATTTAATGGAAGATGATCCTCTTGAGGAGATTTTTGCACTTAACATTGGTGACTTTATATCTGAATATTTAATTTCCGAGGATTTGGCTAATAAAATCGGGAAAGATGTCAAGGATAAGACAACAAGACTTAAATCACAGCTTAAAGAATTAATATCAATCTATTCTCTTGATAATACACTTTGTGTTTTAGGTTTCAACTCTCAGGATGAGTATGTAGTTTATAATTCGATAGCCAAAACTCTTACGCAGATACTCGATGTGGATGCCTGTCATATCTACCTTACCGGCGAATTTACTAAAGGTTTGACCTTCGAAAATAAGCTTTTAGGGCTTGTCGGCTCTTCAATTGATTTTGATGAAGATATTTATGCGAAAAAATTGGGATATTCTCCTGACGATAAATCAATTGTGGTAAAATCATTCAATACGCTTGAAAAAGTGCAGATTAAAGATGTTTCTAAGATTGATAATTTTATCCCTAAGTATGAGCTTAAGGAATATGATGTGAAATCTATTGCGGTTGTTCCAATGCATAATAATGCACATGTTGTCGGGGTAATTGTAATAGAAAATTATAAAGAAAAGATGATAAAGCGTGCTTACATGAATCTTCTTGAGACTATCGGCAGACTTTTTGGAACATCAATGCACCTTCAGAAGACTATTGAAGAAACAGAGGCTTTGATTAATGAAGATACTGTATTTGCAGAAGAGCTTCAGCATAAGAGAGCTGAACTTACAGCCCTGATAGGCGATTTAGGAATACAGCAGCAGGCATTTGTAGAAAAACTTGCAAAAGCGGTTGATGAAAAAGGCCAGTATAAAGTTGCTCATTCACAGAACACGGCTGATTTATCAAAGAAGTTATGCAAGCAGCTTAATTTGAATGAAAAGACAACTGATTTGATTTACTATGCAGGTTTACTGCAGAATATCGGTAAGATTACTCTTCCGGAATCCTTGTTTGCGAATAAGGGCAAGCTTTCAAAGGAAGAATGGGAAAAACTTCAAAACCATCCAAATGTTGGTGTAAATCTGTTGATGAACATAAACTTCTTATCAGAGGTTATTCCATATATTCACTATCATAAAGAACGCTGGGACGGCAGAGGTGAGCCTGAAGGCTTGAAGGGGAACTCTATTCCGTTCGGTTCAAGAATTATTGCGGTTGCAGATGCTTATACTGCAATGACATCTGACCGTTCGTATCGTGATGCGATGCCGAAGGAACAGGCGCTTGCAATTATAAAAGAAGAGGCCGGCGTAAAATGGGATCCGGCTGTGGTAAACGCTCTGTATGAAGTTATAAACAATTAGATTTGTTCAATGTACAAACTATAAGTATGCCACATATATTGCAATTGTGGTATTTTTATTGTATACTCCGCATGAAAAACGATTGGAGTGTGTATGTTAATTATCAATCCAACAATCGCAATGAATTTTCAATCACAAATCAAAGTAAAACCGGCTGCCCAAGTTTCAAACAAAACACAGAATTCAAATCAGACCGTTAAACTTGGTCTTACTCTTGCTGGTCTTGCAACTGTTGCAGCAGGCACAATATGGCTTAAGAAAAATGCTTTTGCAAGTTTCAACAAAACTCTGGAAAAAAATGGATTAGAATTAAGGAAAAACATTGCTTATATAAAAGGAACAGATAAAAAATTTACAGGCTCCATAAAGCGTAATTCTAAATCCTTTGGCAGAGAAAAAGAAATAACGAGTTATGTTGACGGTGTTATCAGCGAAAAACTCTGGTATGACTTTAGAGGACGAGAAATGGAAGGTAATTTCTACAAAAACGGTAAATTATTTCGTTCTGTTCATAGCGCAAATTGCTACAGAGGCTGCGACTTTGTTGGATATACCGAAATTGGTGAAGAAGTAAAATACGGGAAACTTCGCCACGATGCGTCTATATTTGAAGAAATGCGAAAAGATGTTCCGGATTATATAGAATTAAAAGTTGAAAAAAATAAACAGTAAAAAGGAAGGTATATGTTAAATATTTATCCAACTGCCAATGTAAATTTTCAAAGACAAAACAGCCTGAGATTTCAAAGAACGAACGCTGATAAACCAAAGAAATCGCACAAAGAAGTAAAACTTGCTCTTACTCTTGCGGGTCTAGCAGCTATCGCAGCGGGTGCAGTCTGGCTTAAAAAAAATAAAGCGGAACCATTTGAAAAGGCGCTTGAAAGAAGCGGTGTAGAATTGAAAAATAATGTACCGTATTTTAAGGGAACAGATACAAAATTTACAGGATCTGTCAAGCGTAATTCTATGTCATTAGGTATGGAGAAAGAAGTAGTAAATATTGTTGACGGGCGGATTACAGAAGAGCTCTACTATAATTCTCGCGGTGAAGAACTTTATTGCCGCCTTTATAAAAATGGAAAGCTTTACCGCAGTGCTCGTATTCATTATTCTCGTGGTGACTGGACAAAACACAATGTCATCTATTATGAATATGACGAAAAATCCAATGAGCTTATACCTCCGGTTATAAGAACCGGAAGAATACCTAATGAGGGTTCATTTTTTGAACAAATGCGCGGTGATATTCCTAAAGGTCGAGAAGGTGATATTATGTATGATTAATGCATTAAGGGGAAATATAATATGAAAGTTATAAATAATTAGATTTGTAGAAATAATGGGAAGCAAAGCTTCTTATTATTTTTTTGTGCAAACTGTAAATATGCCATATATATTGCAATTGTGGTATCTTTATTGTATACTCCGCATGACAAACGATTGGAGTGTGTATGTTAATTATCAATCCGACTATTAGTACAAATTTTCAGGCACAAAAAAATTCTAAAACTATTAAAAAAGATTCAAAACTGTCCAAAGAAACTGGTCAGGAAGCCAAATTATGCCTTGTTCTCGGCTGTTTAGCAACAATTGCAGCCGCAACAATTGGAATTAAAAAAGGCAGGGTTGTATCTTTTGCAGAAGCATTAGAAAAAAATGGTGTAGAAATAAAAAATCAGATTGCTTATATAAAAGGTACCGATAAGAAATTCACAGGCTCAGTATCGCGTATTACAAAATCTCTAGCCAGAGAAAAAGAAACAACAAGATTTATTGATGGAATTATACATGAGGAAATTGTGTATAATCGCAGTGGGCAAGAGCTCAGAGGTAAATTTTATAAAGACGGCAAACTATATAGAACAGGTGTCGTTACAGATGTATATCCGGGTAGAGGGAGTAAAAAAACTAAAGAAAAATTTGTTATATATGAGGAATATGGAAACCGCCCATATAAAGTATCGGGTGTAACAATAGGTTATAACATTGTTAAGTCAGGAGTTATTCCTCAAAGAGGCTTATTATCTGAGCAGATGCGCGGTAAGCTTCCTGAAGGCAAGAGACAGTTTATATAAGGAATTGGAATATGAAAGTAAGTCAAATAACCGGATATTCCGTCCTATCAGGTAATAATATACAGAAAAAGAAAACAAATGCAGCACCGTCATTCAAAAGCAGTTTAAGCGAAGTTGAACGTACTCTTGCACGCAAGAACATAAAAACAAATTTTAACGGAAGTTTATTTGTAGCAGAATGTTCTGAAAAGGTTGTCTGGCTCTTTCAAAAATTGTATGGAAAATCATGTCTGCCAAAAGCAATAAATTTTGTATCTTTAAAAACAATAGTGCATGGCAAAGAAATGAATGATTATGGCATATATGGTTTTTTTGATAGAACTACAGACGATATTACCTTTAATTCAAATATGCATTGTTTTGAAAATATGGAAGCCCTGAAAAAAAAATCTAAGTCTGCAAGAGGTTTAGTTTTTAATGAGTATTCAAGCCTTCATCCAGCCTGTACTTTTGTACATGAATTTGCGCACTCTGCACATAAAGATAACATAAGAAAGCAAGGACGTAATCCTGATTATGTAATGCCAATATTAAGAACAATGCAAATCCCTACTCCCGTAGGAAGGTTAATTACCAGATTTAAACTTGGAGATTATTCATTATGTGACATAAAACATGGCGGATTAAATGAATTCATGGCAGAACGCGCTACACACGATATTTGTGATGCTTTAACTCCTGATAGATGGCTGTATTGGAGACCTGTAGAAACAGTTAATTATAGTAATATTTTTCAACGGAAATGGAATTGCAGGTACACATCTCCTCAATCATATCTTGATTATTATACACAGCAAATTTGGAACGGCGATATTAAAATGTCTATGGAAGCTGTGGATAGGATACGAATATATCTTGAAGAAATTGACAGGCAGACAGAAGCCGCAAGACTAAAGCAAAAGTCATTCTGGGGCGTTGTAGATTTAGTTAATGCAAAAATAGGCTATCAGGCGAAATGGCTGGATGAGAGAAACTGGCTTGGATATTCAGTTGAATTTAGGGTCAAAAAAAATGATAAAAATTAATCCAGTTAAAAAAACATTATTAATAAATCCATTCAAATATAAAAAATCTTCAAAGCTGCCGGTTGTTGAGAAACCGCTTGTTGCATATATGGAATTTAAAAATTTAGAGCCCGAGAGAGAATTTTTAGGCGGGTTAAAGTCTCTATTTGATAATATACATGAAGCATTAAATGATAGGAAAAGCGTTTCTGATACTTTGAAAGGCACGGCAACGAAAGTCAAAGTTGAAACAAAAGCAAAGGTTGTATCAGAAACAAAGTACAAAACTGAACAAGAAGAAAGATATACTACTTCAGACTATGATTCACTTTATCAAGAACCATCATTTTTACAGAAGATTTCATCAGCAATATCAAGAACTGTTGAATCTTTAATAATGAAGATACAGGATTGGAGATATGATATACAAATTGCAAGGCAAGAAAAACGAGAAGCAATTTCTTCTGCACGAGAAAAATTAAGACGGTCTGTTATAATGGAACCTCTTGTGGCAGAAGCTCTTGGCTCTAAAGCTGTTTTACTAATAACTCGTAAAAAGAAACTTTCCCTGCAAAAAATGGAAAAGTTGCAGGCTAAAGCTGATGCTATCACTGAAAAAATCGAAAAACAGAGGGCTGTGGATAGAGCTAAACAAGATATGTTGGATGAATTACGTAAGAATTTTGAAAAAATGCTAAAACGATATGAAAAATCATTCGATTCTGATGAATTAAAGCCGGATATGTCAAAATTTAAAAACTATAAGGCTTTAGTACTAACGGATTTAAAAGACTTGTATGATAAACTCCTTAGGGATTTAGAACATCAAAGATTTATAAAAACTAAAAAAAATAATTATCAGAAGGGGGCAGAGTACTATTTATCAGAATATGAGCAAAAGGATATTCTGGAACGTAGTTTTGCGGCTATAGATTTTGATTATTTATTAAGTAATTCTCAATATAAATTTGGTTATTTAAGTGATTCCTTTCTAATAAATATAGAAAATGTAGGTCTGGCTATTAATGTGTTAAAGGATGTTAAGAGGAAATATTTAGATTTAACCCGTGTAAAGTTAGAAGAAATATTCAACCCAAAGAATAATAATTCTTTATTTGCTGAAAGCGGCATACCTGAAAATATTCAATTTATTGACCAGCATAATCTTACAAACTGTCTTATTAAAGACTTAGATGATATTGAGGATAAATTCATTAAAAACGGACTTGAGAGAAATTTAAATGAATGTAATATGCAATTTTTAACAATAGAAAAAATTTCTAAACAGAAAAAACATTCTCCACAAAATATAGATTTCCTGATGAATTTGCTGAAAAAAATAGAAATTTCTCTCAAGGAAGCAAATGAAGAGTATAATAAATTTTATGGTAACTTTTTAGAAATTAGAAACGCTCTTTCTCAAATTTGTGAAAGATTGAAAAAAGCGCCAAAAAATAATATTTAGACTCATCTTTCAAATTTTCCATTCCAGCATTTGCGCAGTAAGTCAGAGAGTGGATTAGTTTCTGTTTTCGTGAATGGCAGCAGGAAGAAATGATGTTTCCTGTATGGACTCTTAGAAATAAAATTCTGTTCTATTGTAAGTTTATTCTTATTAACATTTTCAATAAATCTTTTAGACAGGTCACAGGCTACTGCTTCAAACGGGTTTAGGGACGCATATTCACAAATGGTATTGAGCAGATTTTTGTTTTTTGCTCTAAAATGCTGTGTGTAATCAGATCTTAACGATTTTTTAACTGCTTTAACTGTTTTTTCTCCACCAAGTTTTTTGATTAAATTCTCTTCGTGTATCGCGTGTGCAAATTCGTGAAAGAATATTTCCATAAAAAAGTCTGTCGCAGATATCTTGTCATCAAAATTAGCATCTGCTGTCAAATCTATTCTGTCCCAGTATTCATTTCCGCCCGAATAATTAAACCCTTTAAATTCATTGAAGAAAATTGTTTTTTCAGGAAAAATAACATTATTTTTTAAATACAATTGACAGGGGGCGAAGTTGGTTATTCCAGCAGACTGCTGGTTTGAAACATTAAGTAATTTAAAATCTTCGACAAATATTCCTTTAGGCAGTCCGAGCCGCAAGTTGTATTCTTTGTTCAAAGTTTTTATAATTTCTAAACATTTGAGTGAACACCACGCTATTAATTTATTTTCTTTGAAGTCATTAGGTATGCCGTTTTTCGATATATAGTCTGAAATCTGTTTGACGTTTGAGGAAGCGATTTCACTCCTTATCTGTTTAGTAAGTCCTGCTTGAAAACTAATGCTATTACTTTGTATTTGCATATTTTAGGAAAAACTGTAAATATATTTTTTGCTAGTTATATAAATATTTGTAAAATTTATTATGAAAAATAGCAAATTATTTTTTTATTAATTTTTGCAATATTAGGAAAAGTAGGTTTCATGGATAATTCAATTAGTATTAATAAAACAAATCCAATTTATTTTCGATTTCCTATGCAAAATAATGGAAATGACTTAAAGTTGTCCTCTTCCGAAAATGCAATTCAATTATCAGGTTACAATGTTGGCGGAGCTATATTAGCACGAAATAATATCACATTCCGCAATCTTGCAACACCAATTGAAGTGACTGATAAATATAACAAAAAAATCGAAGGCAAAGACCATTTAGATTTACCGAATATCCATGTTTACGAATATCCCGATACGAATTTGCAGGTAATTGTTAATGAAATACCCAATATAACGAATAAAAATAAGTTCCAAATGAGTTTTTCTCTTTTTAACAGTGGGATTAAAAATGACTCTGTTACAAAAAAGAATTTATTGATGGAATTGATGAAGCTCTCTTTTAATAGAAATAATATAAATGCTAATTTAAATGAAGATTTTGATACTTTTTTAAATATAGACATAAACATCAACACATCTGAAATAAAAAAAATAAACATATTAAATAAAATAATTACGCAACCGAAATTTCCTAAACAGGATTTAGAAAAATGTAAGAAAATTCTTATTGCTACAATAAATTCCGAAAAATACCAAAAAGAAACAGCAGAATTTAGAAAGCTAGCTGGTGACTCATTGTTAAATTCCAAGGAAGAAACAATAAAAAATATTCAAAATACAACATTAAGTGATATTTATTCGTATTATTCAGAAATTCTCAAAAATACAGAAGCTCAATATACTGTAACAATTGGTAAATCTTTTATAGATGACAATAAAAATTTGTTTTATTCAACACTAAATTCTGGTATGTATAATGAATTTCAGAAGCAATCTGATAAAGTTCTATCATCATTAGAACCTATAACCAATAAAGAAAATCTTCGTTTTTATGATAATGATAATGATAATGATGCATATATAACATTTCATTATCCGGTTAAAATTGACTCTGACAGAGAACGCCTCATTTACAGATATTTAACATTATTAGAAATTTTTTGGAGAGCTCCATATGTTTCTGAAGACTCTGACGGTAAAAAATATTCTTTGCCAATGGAATTAAATAGTAAGGATATAAGCCCTAATAAATATGGATTTTTAGAATTTAAATTTGTACCAAAGGGAAATGAAAAGATTGATTCAACCGATGATGCAATAGAAGTTTTTAAAGCAGTATTGGGAATTTTGTATGGTGAAAAATTAGCACCAAATACCCTAGAATCAATTAAAGATTATGAAAAAGAACTTTATAATGAACGACTTAATAAGAATTTTGATGATAAAAGAACCCATGAAATTCTTAAAAATTATAGAAAAGATGTTTTTAAGATTTATGAGCTTATTGATGATATAGACTTTGAAGATATTAAAAGGACAATAGAGTACATTTTATTTGAACAAAATCCAATAGTAATAATAAATGAAAAAATAAACCCTTATGAGGTTAAGGGTCAAACTGTAGATAATAATATAATTAACTGTTGATAAAAAGTATGAAAGATTTTAATTTATGGTATTTAAAATTAACACAAGAACTTTTAGACATAGGAGATTTGTTGTAATGTTTAAAATTTCACACAAATTTAAATATTTTTCTGGTTATGTAAATGTTTGTAAAATTTATTGTTAGAAATAGCAAATTATTTTTTTATTAATTTTTGTAATATTAGGAAAAGTAGGTTTCATGGATAATTCAATTAGTATTAATAAAACAAATCCAATTTATTTTCGATTTCCTATGCAAAATAATGGAAATGACTTAAAGTTGTCCTCTTCCGAAAATGCAATTCAATTATCAGGTTACAATGTTGGCGGAGCTATATTAGCACGAAATAATATCACATTCCGCAATCTTGCAACACCAATTGAAGTGACTGATAAATATAACAAAAAAATCGAAGGCAAAGACCATTTAGATTTACCGAATATCCATGTTTACGAATATCCCGATACGAATTTGCAAGTGTTTATCTGTGAAAATGATAATTCAAATGATGAAAAAGACAGAATTTTAATGAAATTTAATATACATAATAACATAGATGATAAAGATGATTTTATAAAAAAAGAATTATGTACAAGATTATTTTGCAATTTGATAAATTATGATAATGATGATTGTTTTGTAACAACTTTTGATTCTGATTTTTTTAGTGTAAATTATAATTTAACAAACAAAAATTATAAAAGAATTCGTGAAATTAACAAATTAATAACCAATCCTGATTTTTCAGAAACAAATCTTGAACAAGTAAAGACAGAACTTATAAAAGAGTTAGATGCTGCACAAATAAAAAGTAGTAAATATGATTCTGTAATTCAAGAAATTAGTAATACTGATATTAACGATATTAATAAATACTATCTTAATAAGTTAAAAAACGCTGAAGCACAATTATTTGTAGTAATTGATAAAGATAACATTAAACAAAATAGAACAATATTTGATAAAGAATTTAATACAAATATATCAAAAAAATTTGTAAAACATAAAAATGACAATAGTAATAATTTTACTGTAAATGATAAACAATTTATATTTTCTGCTCCTGAAAATGATGTTTTTTTAGAATTTCAATATCCAATGCCTATGAATGATTTAAGAAATATAAAATTAGGGGAATATTTGACTCAATTGATGCTTTTGTACAGAATGCCATACGTATCACAAAATTCTTTTCCAGTTAAATATAAACTAGATAGTGAATTAAGAGCTGAACTTGAAAATAAACCTTTGAATTCATATTTAAGATTTAAAATAACCCCGAACGGCAACGAAAAAATAAATAATACCGCCCAAGCAATAGATGCATTTGAAGGTATGCTACTTACGCTATGTGAGAATGATTTAGCAGCAGAAACGCTAGAGCATTTAAAAGAATTAGATAAGCAAAATATAAAAAATAAATTATTGCATAGAGCAGATATATATGAAAAAAATTTGTTATTAAAAGAAACTAATTACGATATTTTTAAATTGTACGAAGTAATTGATTCAATTACAATTAACGATATTAAGCAAACAATAATTAACTATATGCTTAAACAAAAACCGTATATATATGTAAATAAAAATAAAAATCCATATACAACTGAGATGAAAAATGACTAAAATTACATCTGTAAAATTAAATTTGCAATTTCCTACAATAAGACATGCCGTTAGTAAAATTTCTTCAAGGCTAAAAATAACTAATAGTAAAAATAGTTTACCAGTAGTTTCTATACCTTTAGTTGCATATAGTGTAAATTATTCAAAATTAGCAGAAGAACTTTTAAAGGGATATCAGCCATACACTAATGCCTTGAAAAAAGCAAAGAAAGAATTTGAAGAAAGAAATCTACCTTGGAATGACAGTTATGCAGATTATTATTCGGGAAATTTAAATCATAGCGGAAATTCTATATTAAGTCATTATGATGACAACAAACAGAATTTTATAAAAGCAGGCCTGGATTTTAATAATAATCTTGTAAATTCATCTACTGGAAAATTAAATTCGCATGGTCAAACAATATGGAATAATTATGAAGATACTGTTGAAAAATTAGAAGAAGCACATATTCCTTACAATTCTAATTTTTTTAATAAAAAAACTGGAAGGTTAACAGAATATCAGCAAAATAGATTAGGTTTCAAAGGTTCTCCGGAAGATGGTATAGATGATTCAATTCTAGCTTCAGATCCAGAGTTAGCGCGTGACCTTCGTGAACTTCAATCCATAGATACCAGTTTATCTCCTGAACTTCAAGAGTATCGTGATTTACCTGATTTTGATAATCCAAGGGAGTTATTAGAGTATTTTATAGGTGATGAACTGCCTGATGATGTCATTTTAGATTGGGATTTATGGTCAGTATTAGAAACAATGTGGGAAGAACTTTTAGATATAGGTGATTGGTTGTAATGTTTAAAATTTCACACAAACTAAATTATTTTTCACATGTCAATATTTTTTCTCGTTTAAGAAATAAACAAAAAATGTCGGTTGTTGATAAACCGCTTGTTTCATATATGTTATCTAAAAAGAATGAGCCTGATTCAGATGAATTAATAAAAAAAATAGGAGAACAGATTACAGAAACTACATCCTCTATATTAGGATTTTCAGGTATCTTGTCTTCAATATCTGCTTTATCTGAAACTAAGAGAAAAGTAGAAACAAAGCAGGAACAAAAAAACGAAAAGATTACTTCTACAAAAACACAGTATTTTGAAAAAAGCAAAGAAGCTTATGAAGATTATGATGATGAAAATGATGATTACGATAGTTACGATAGTTACTCAAGTTATGTTTATCATGAGAAAAAACAATCTCTAATTGCAAGATTTATGTCCAACATTGTAAATAGTGTTTCTGAAATAATATATAGTATCCAAGACTGGAACTATCAAAGGAAGGCAAGAAAAGAAGAAAAAAGACGCATGACATGTGAAATGCGTAATCAACTGCAATATAAGATTATAGAAAATGGTTTACAAACCATGCTGGATAAAAAATTAGTTTCAAGAGTTTTATCATCTAAAAAAATATCTGTGAAAAAATTAGAAAAAATCTTAAAAGAAACCGATACATTGATAGAAGAGAAAAAACTTGAAGAGAAAAGAATTCAGGAACAAAATAGATTAAACAAATTAAAGTCATCCTATATACGTAAACTAAATCAATACAGGAACATGTTTGCTGATGGAGATATGTATCCTGAACTGCCAGAATTGCAGAATTATCAGAATTATACATTTTTGCAGCTTCAAGAGGCAATGAATAAATTATCTTGCCTCATAGATCATCAAAAGATAATAAAAGATTTAAAAAAAAGATATCAAGAAGGGGCAGAGCACTACGCGGGTAGTGATGAAAATGATAGATTAAAAAGTAGCTTGCCGGGAGAAATTAACCCTGATTATGATAAAAGTGGAGGTAGACAATATAGAAAGGAATTAAAAAGGCTTTGTAAATTATTTTTAATTCACTCCAGAATTGTAGGAAAATCTATCGATGACTTTAAAAATGTTTCTAAAACATATTATAGTTCTGCAAAAAATAAAATAGAGGAAATCTATGAATTAAAAGGTGACTTAAGAGCCGCAGAAATGGTACCTTTTGTAGGTGTACTTCCAAAGACTGTGCGTGTAGCAGATCAATATAATCTTACAAAATGTATTCTTCATGATTTTGAGGATATTACTCAAAAATATGTAAAAAACGGCATTCAGCTAAAAATAAAAAAGTATGGGGAACAATATGATAAAATTGAAGAATTTACGAAAGCTCACAAACATTCATCTAAGGATAAACAATATACTGAAATAATGTTAAATATGATAAATAATGTAAAAAAAGAACATATTGGTGTTTATGCTAAATTATATTCAGATTTTATACAAGCCGGATTATCTATTAAACATATTTGTTATAACATAAGATTGAAAGATGGCATGTCATTGGCAATCAAAACAGTTTATATTCTTGCAAGTGCACTATAGACTTCCGGTGCGATTAAGCCATTAGTGACATCTTCTTGAATTACAGCCAGAGCCTCATCTCTTGTCATTGCGTCTTTGTAACTTCTTTTTTCTCTCAGCGCTGAATACTTATCTGCAGCTGCTAAAATCTGTGAAGAAATATCAGGCTTAAAATCATTTGTAATCTCAGGATAACCATTCCCGTCAGGTGTCTGATGATGATATTTTACTAGGTTAAGCACATTTTCATTTACGCCCTGCTCTTTTAGAAGTTCGTATCCAAGCTCTGAATGAAGCTTCATAATTTCCTTTTCTTTGTCTGTTAATTTTCCATTTTTGTTTAATATTTTATCCGGAATAAGAACTTTCCCGTAATCGTGAAGCATTGCAGCCTGCTGTAAATCCATAAGGTTTACTTCTGATTTCAAATTTTGCGGCAGAGCTGAATATATTTTTGCTGCAGTAACACGAGTATCCATAAGATGTCCGTGTTTAAGTTTTTCAAGTTCCCGAATATTCACGTCCAGTCGAACTTGGTTACTTTTCAAAAGTTCCATAATTCTTGGATTCGACTTTGCAATCTGCGTGAGCGTATTTCTGTCAACGAAATTATCATACAGAGGATTGGTACTGAAAGAGTCTTTCTTCGGCGCCAATGTTCCTGCATAATTTTCAGCTGCTCTGAATTGAATATTAGGAATATTTATTTTGTTTAATATTGGGGTATTATATACAAAATTCATCAATCTACATTCACACTAAATCACACTATAGTCATGTAAAGTATTTTTTTAATGATAAATTGCCCAAGTGGCTAGGTTGCTTAATAAAACGTTACAATTAATCAGCCTCTCCAAATATATCTGTTATTTTCCGGTTCTATACATTGAAATCCATTTTTGACATAGAAATCACTCGTTTTCCCTGATCTGGAAGTGAGTGTGATTGCCTTATCTTTATAAACCTGTTTCAGCATATCAAGAATTCTTGTACCAATTTTTTTAAAAGGTTTTTCAGGGTATGAATAAATGATTGACGGGTCAACTTGCAGGTATTCTAATTCTACTGAATGTTTATTTGTTTCAGTAATTTCTGCAAGGCCTAAAATTTCTGTATCATTAAGTTCATATAAGCCTTCTTTTTGCTTTGTAAGTGCGTAAACCTTTTTATTAGCAAATTTCGGGTCTTTTGCGAAAATTCGGTTTGCACAGTATGCAATATTTGAAGCGTAGAATTCGTCCGGCCAGTATTTGGCAGCCATGGCAACAGCCCATACATCTGAAAAGTTATCTGCTTCCAGCTCAACAAACGAGACCTTTTTAGGCGAATAGCTGCCGGTCTTTGTATCAAGTTTCTGAACCTGAGTTGATTTTATGAACTTTGCTTCAAAGTTTAGTGTATTTTTACGGGGTATCCTCATAATATTATTATATAATGAAAAAACTAAATTACTTTTAAAACTTCGTAAATATTCATTTTGTGAGATTTACCCCTGATTTCTACATCAGAAATTTTTATCACATCAATAAAACTTTTAGTCGCTGCATAAGTCGAACTGCTTATTAGCATTTTTGTTTTATAAACTTTGTTATAACTCTCAAGTCTGCTTGCAAGGTTTACTGTGTCGCCAATAACGGTGTATTCCATTCTGTTAACAGAGCCGATGTTACCGACAAAAACTTCGCCGGTATTTATTCCTATTCCGATTTCAATTTTCGGCTTATCTTCTGCCGCCCATTTTTTTTGCAGTTCTTTAACTTTCTGGAGCATTTCATAACCGCATCTAACCGCGTTAGACGCATGGTTTTTGTCCTGAATAGGCTCTCCAAAAATCGCCATTACAGCATCGCCTATAAATTTATTGATAATTCCGTTATATTTTGTTATTATAGGCTCCATTTCAGTAAAATATTCATTCAGTATTTCTGAAACCTGCTGAGCTGACATTGTTTCAGACATAGATGTAAATCCTCTGATATCTGCAAAAAGAACTGTAACTGTTGCTTTTTTCCCGCCGAGTCCGAGGTTATCAATATTCATAATTACGCGCTTCATAACGTCTTCAGACATATATTTGCCCATGGCAGACTTAACTTTTTCTTTGCTTCTGTTTTCCAGAACAAATTTATGAGTATAGGCAATAAGCATAGTGACAATGAACATTACAACAGGTGTGATTACATTGATTACTGTTCCAAAATAGAAGCATATATAAGAAATAATCAGGTATGACGCAATAATCGCGATAGAAAATGTGATTGACCTGAACAAATCATACATCCTGATAATTCCGTAAACTATGAGCATTCCAAGCAATGTAATCAGCAGGTTTATGCCATCCGGTATAATATTTAGAAAATCATTGTGGATAATATTATCTATTGCTGTAGCCTGAATATCAACACCAGGGTGATTTGAGACAATAGGGGTGTTTTTGTTATCGTTCAAACCTGTTCCGGCAGGTACGTTCGCACCGATTACTATTATTTTGCCGTCAAAAATAGAAGGGTCGACAACAGGTTTTTTCCCCTGTTTAATATTATCGTAAGAGTCCATTATATCAACAGCAGATACCTTCGGGTGAGAGTATCCTGTCTTTGCGAGTTTATAGAATTTCAGAGGAACAATAGACTGGTATGTTGTCGTTTTTTGTTTAATCCTGTAGTTAAGTTCCGGAAATGTTATGTGTGAGTTTGTTAAAATCATTTCAGGGTTCTTATTCAGCATTAAGAAGGCTTTCATTGCTACAGAAGGATAGATTTTTCCTTTGTATTTTAAGACGTATTCGTGGTTTCTGAAAACCTCATCAATAGCGTAAGATGAAATATTTCCGCTTATGAACCCCGGCAGCATTGATACTGAACCTGCGTTTTTGACTGCATCAAAATAAGGTTTCGGAAAAGGCATTATACTTGAATAGAAATAAGGTATTGAGCTTGTTTTATCTTCTGCTCTGGCCGAAAATTTAATAAAGGCCTTATCATAAATTTCTCCAAAATCTTTGTCTGCCCACGGTTTTACTGAAGGCATGAAACCTACTACAACATTATTGAATTTGCTTAATGTATTAAAGAATTTTTTATCTGACTCCGGATTATCTGTATCAAGTGTTGCAATGATTGAGTCATGAACAATGATTTTCGGATGCGCGTAGTTTAAAAAGTATTCATAAATCTTGCAGTTTAATTCTCTTTTCCACGGCCATCTGTATTTTTCAACGGTTTTTGCATCAATTACGACCAGTATAATATCACCGCTTCCGTAAATCTGTTTGTTATGGAAAGGCAGTTTTTCCGTAAGGGAATGTTTAACCATAAAATCATATGCCTTAGGTTCTACAAAATTGTAGGTAACAAAGTAGACAAAAATTAATCCAAGCAGGATAATGATACTAAAGAGAAAAATTTTAATTCTATTAAATGCAGACATACAACCTTTTCCATAAGCTTGACTTACCTGTTCATGATATAATAAATTGATAGAAAAGGATACATACAAATGAGTGAGAATTATTTAGAGATAATAAAACAGGATAAAGTCTATCCGATAATAAGATGCAAGGAGCCGGAACAGGCAATAGAAATTTCTAAGGCGCTGGTGGAAGGCGGTATAAGAGTTCTAGAAATAAATGTTGAAAATCCTTCATTATATGAGGCTATATCTGAGGTTTCTAAATTTGCAAATGTATGTGCAGGAGGAATTATAACTTCTTTGCAGGCAGATGCAGCGTTTGCAAGCGGTGCAAAATTGATTGCGTCTCCGATTTTTCAGATGAATATGGTAAAAATTTCTAAGAATAAAAGAGTTCCGTTTATTGCGGGCGCTTCTACTGCAAATGAAGCGTATAACGCGTGGAAATCAAGAATTCCGCTTATCAAATTATATCCTGCAGATGCAATGGGCGGAGTTCAGTATATTGAAAACATTTTAAGACAGATGCCTTTCTTGAGTTTAATGCCAATGGGCAATATAAAATTGAGCGAGGTTGTGACTTATATTAAGACAGGTGCTGCTGCTGTAGGTGTCGGCAGAGATTTCTATCTCGGGTTTACACCGAAGGAAATAACAGCACGTACTAAAGAAATTATAAAAGAAGTTAAGGATTTTTCCGAATGGATTCAAAAATAGATATTGCAATAATAGGCGAGTGTCTGATAGAGCTTGCGGCTAACGGAACTCTTGCAGATACTTCTACACTCAATAAATATTTCGGCGGAGATACAGTAACTACGGCTGTTGCAATTGCAAGGCTCGGAGGAAATGTTACTTATATTACTAAAGTCGGCAATGACGGTTTTAGCGAATTTATTATTTCAAGCCTCAAAAAAGAAAATATTGATACGTCGCTTATCAAAACAAATGATGAGCAGAACGGAATGTATATTGTATCCAGAACGCCTGACAGCAAGGAACTTTTGTATTACAAACGGAAAACTGCTGCTGCAAAGCTCTCTATTGAAGATATTTCAGAAGATTGTATAAAGAAATTAAAGCTGGTTTATTCTACAGGCGTTGTCCAATCTTTGAGTGCAAGTTCAAGAGAGCTTGTTAGAGAAACTTTCAGAATTGCTAAAGAAAACGGAGTTCTTACTGCGTATGACCCGAATTATACTTCTTGTTTTATGAACTCTGCTGATACAAGAGAATATTTTGAAGAGATTGTTGAATACACTGATATTATATTTTTAAGCCTTAAAAATGATGCAGCGAGACTCTACGAAGTTGATTCAATGGATAAGGTTATGAAGTATTTCTGGGATAAAGGTGTAAAGATTGTTGTTGTAAAATCACATATTAATAACGGTTATTACACAGGGTATAAAGGCGAAATAAGCTTTACAGAGTTTTACAACAGCTCAAAAGCAATAGATGTAACGGCTTCCGGAGATGTATTTAACGGCGGATTTCTGTACGCATTGACAAACGGATATACTCCATCGGAGGCTATGAAGTTTGCGTCTGTTGTTTCCGGACTTCAAACGCAGAATTACGGCGCTATTCAGGCTATACCATATAAGGATGCAGTTATCGAAAGTATTCAGCAATGACAAAATACGTAGTATCAGGATATATCGGTTTTGACAATTTTGGTGACGAGGCGATTGCAAAGGTGCTTGTTGACCGCCTGAAACACGAAGGGGCAGAGAAGATTACTCTCATATCTTCTAATCCTGAAAAAACTGCAAAACTATATGGTGTAGAAGCTTGCCCGATGCTTAAGTTTTTTGACAGCATTAAGAATTCGGATGTTCTTGTGTCAGGCGGAGGAAGTCTTTTGCAGGATGTTACAAGTTTTAAGAGCCTATTGTATTATCTGGGCGTGATTTATACAGCGATAATTCTCGGCAAAAAAGTTGAGATTTATTCACAGGGTATCGGGCCCATTAATTCAGGATTGGGCAGAATGCTAACAAGGTTTGCGCTTAAGCAGGCTCATAAAATTTCTGTGAGGGATAAGAAGTCTCAAGAGCTTCTGAAAAGCTGGAAAATTGATGCAGAACTTGTGAAAGACCCTATATTCAGTCTTGAGCTACCAGCCAAAAATCTTAAGGGAACAGTTGGTATTCAGCTTCGAAACTATCCTTCACTTAATGACGGCTTCTTAAATGCTCTTGCTGATGAGGTAATTAAGAGATTTCCTGATAAAAAAATTCAAATATTTTCTTTTCAGGACAGTATAGATTTGGATGTGTGCGAAAAATTTGCGCGAATACTTGCAAAGAAAGACAGGGTTAAGGATGTAGAAGTTCTTTCAGGGCTTTCTGTTAATGATGTGTTTGATAAGATTTCAGAGCTTGAATATATGATTGGTATGCGTTTTCACGCAAATGTTGCCGCAATAATATCAGGTGTAAAAACGCTTGCTATTAACTATGATATAAAAGTGAAGAAACTAGCAGACGAATACGACCTCCCTGTAATAGAGTTAAGCCAGCGAGATTTTACAAAAGAGTTCGACAAACTGGGGTAAATGTGTAGTATCACAATTGAGGTTGGCTTAGAAGTATAAATCCAACCGGTAGTTTTATGGAATGCCAACCGACAATAGGTCTACATACGTAGTATTATCTGAATTCGTTAGGCTGAAATCTTGTAAAGTTATTGAGATATCCGCCTATCGGAAGCATTGTATCTGTTTTGTCAAACATTTCCTGCGGGCCCATTCTGGCTTTTTCCTGAGCCTCAATTCTCGCATTGTAATCACTGTTAAGCTGGTACTGCTTAACTTTTAACTGCTGATAACAGCCTAGTTTAGCATCATTATCTTCAAGAGCTCTGCATTCCTGAATGCCGTTTTCAAATTCAACTCTTCTCTTATACCAGTAAGCAGCTGTTTCGTTAAGTTTTCCAAGCCCTCTAGGCTCCTCAACATCCGCATAAGCCGGCGGTACAAAACTTTTCCACTCAGGTTCGTTTAGTCCGTCCAAACTTACTACATCTTCTGCAGCTGCGCAGAGAGGAAGCATTACGGCTAATAAAACGAGAATCTTTTTCATATAACTTACCCTTTTCTTTCGATTATATCATATCTTCTTCAATTTCTGCAATCGGCATAAATACCTTAACGCAGAAACCGCATTCTTCATTTGAATAAAGTCTTATTTCACCGTCCATCGCTTCAACCAGACCTTTTACAATAAATAATCCAAGTCCGGTGCCGCGTGTTGTGCGTGTAGTGGAGTCATCAACCCTCGTAAACTTATCAAATAAAGTTTTCAATTTTTCCCGCGGAATTACATCGTAATCGTTTTTTACACTTACCGCAAGCCTGTCATTCCTAATTTCATAATCAAGAGTAATAGCAGAGTCGTCTTTGGAATACTTTATTGCATTCTCTATAAGGTTAACAAAAACCTGCTCAATTCTGTCATTGTCGGCAAGTATTTCTATCGGACAATCCTTCAAGTTATTTATAATCTCTTTGTTTGTATCGTTTTTTACAAGCATAATAGAATTTTCTATTACATTATTAATCGGAACTCTTATAATATTTACGTTCAGCCTTGCGCCTTCAATATCCGGAATAACAAGTAAATCTTCTATCATGCGCTTCAATCTTTCGGATTGTTTCTTGATAACCTTGAGTGACTTTTGTCTTGTTTCTTCATCAATCTGAATATCCTGTCTGAGAAGCCTTGATGTATATCCGAGTATACTTGTAAGCGGTGTTCTAAATTCGTGGCTTACAGTATCAATCATGTTTGAGCGGAACTCGTTAACCTGCTTTAACTCCTTATTCTTCTTCTTAAGCTGAATGTAGGACTTATGAATCTGGCTGACCATTCTGTTGAACTCATTTCCGAGGAAAACAATCTCGAAAGGCGTGAAAACATTGATTAAGAGCCTTATGCGTCTTTCGTAGTTTCCTTTTGATATCGCAATTATTGCCTTAAAAAGCTGTCTAATATTGATATACAGGTAATATGTGTATAATCCGACAACAAAGAATACCGTAAGCATGGTTACGAGTATTGAAAGTATGATTTTATCGCGGTTGTAGTCAATTGCTTTTCTTGTAACAGCTTCTGTAGTGTTAACTATTATAGTAACATCAGGATCTGTTTTTTTCAGGTAAACAAGCGGCTGGTTTTTTGTTTCGCCATATATAACAGGTTCGTCTTCTTTCAGCTCTTCCGGAAGTTCTGCAATACTTTTTTCATAGCCTTCTTGAGTATAGTTGCTGGAGGCGACTAAGTCATTATCAACAAGCACATAAATCTGTCTTTTATCTTCCGTAAGAGTTTTAAACAGATTTTGTTTGAGATTGTTCATATCAAGTACAGCAACAAGAACTCTTCCGTCTTTTAAGTTTTTGCTGAATACAGCATAATCATCCTGAATGCTGTACATTTTGTATTTTTCAAGCTGGCTTTTTTCGATAATAGCAAGCTCACGGTAGAAAGGAAGTCTTTCTATAATAGTGTCAAGATATTTTTGTTCCTGTGCAGGATTTTTGTAATACTCCATTGTTGCTATAATTTGCGAGAGCTCGTTATTTATGGAATGGTCAAAAACTTCAATTTCTTCTGAGACAATGTTTGCTATCATAACAGCGGCTTCTCTAAGCTGTGCTCTGTTTGACTGCTGGTTAATGTTGTTTATGATAATTCCGCTCACTGTCATTGGGATAAGCACGGCAAAGAAGCTTACAATAATTATTTGTTCTGCGATTTTTAGCCTTCGTTTGCTGAAAAATTGTGACATTTTTATCCCCCGAACGGCGTTAATTTATATCCTACATTTGTTACTGTATGTAAATATTTAGGATTTTTTGCATCCGGCTCAATCTTGTTTCTGAGTGCACCAACGTGAACCCTGAGCATTCTTACATCTTCATCGCTTGAGTAACCCCAGACCTCCTCAAGGAGTGTAGCAAGGGTTACAGGCTTATTGAAATGCTGGAGCAGACAGTATAGTATTTCAAATTCTGTTGGAGTAAGTTTCATCCTCTTATTTAGAATTATTGTTTCAAGAGTATCAGGCAGTATTTCAATCTCGCCGGCTTCAAGAATTTCGTTTGAGGTCAATGTTTCTTCCTGCGGCTGGTTTCTTCTCAAAAGAACTCTTATTCTCAAAAGAACTTCCTGAATATCGAACGGTTTTACCAGATAATCATCCGCGCCGCTGTCAAATCCGCTTGTCTTGTCGCTGATTGTACCTTTTGCAGTAAGCATCAGAATTGGTACATTAATCTTTGCCTGACGGATGTTTTTGCACACATCAAATCCGTTCATCTTTGGCATCATAACATCAAGCAAAATCAGGTCATATTTATTGTTGAGAGCTTTGTTCAAGCCTTCCATGCCGTCAGAAGCCGTATCAACAAAATATCCGCTTGATGAAATATCAAACTCCAGTAAATCTCTTATTTCCGCGTCATCATCGACTATAAGTATTCGTTTTTTTTCTAACATTTATACCAACCCCTTAATGTTTTTATTTTAATATAAACCTGTAGGTTATGTCACTACTTTTTTTATGGTTTCTTCAATATTTAACTGGTATTTTTCACGTACTTGATTTAAATTCCAGCACAACAGCCCTATAATATGGCTGAGTGCGTATAGTGTATAAAGCAGCTCACGTTGTTCTGCATTTTGCATAAAACAGCTTTTTTCACCGAGTTCAATTTCAAGTTTTTCATAAATTATTTTCAATGCATCAAGCGAGCGTGACATTTCTGCTGTTATATCTTCTAAATCCATGGCAACCTCCTATTGTGTTATAACTTAGTTATAACACAATATCAATCATTATGTATTATAATATTGTTATAACATGAGGCTGTATGAGAAAATTTACACGAATTGGTAATAGTTGGGGTGTTATTATCCCAAAATCGTTATTAGAAGTTCTCAAAATCAATCCAGTTCTGGATAAAATAGATTTTGAGATTGAAGGTGAAACATTAAAAATTACAAAGGTTAAGCAGGACTAGGGCAAAATTTATTTTTTCAAAGTAACAGGCGGCGGCTGGATATACAAAGGTTTGAGCTTGCGCCAGTCTGTTTCTTCTTTTTTTGCGCCGAGTTTTGCTAAAATTTCTCCAATCGGATATTCACCCTGCTGGTACGAAACTGCTTCGGAAGCAAATCCGCTTAATCTTTCTTTCAGGCTGTCATCTGTTACAACCCTGCGGCCTTTAACCAGTTCGTCAACTGTTTCAAGCTCAATTGCACCTAAGATTTTGCCGTCATAAACGTACGCTTTGTTTTTTCTTGCATCAAGTGCTACTAAATCGTTTCCGCCAAGGATTTTAGAAAGAATTTCGAGCGAAGAAACTCCGGCAGCTTTGATGTTAAGCTGCTGGGCAAGTACTCTTGCTACAGTTGTGCAGGCTCTTATGCCGGTAAAACTTCCAGGGCCGATATCAGTTGTAATGAGTTCAATGTCATCAGGTGTAAGGCCGGCGTCTTTCAATATTTTAACAATGGTTGAAATTAAATACGCCGAATGATAATTCTTTCCGTCGGACAAAATTGTCTCGCTGTGAATAATCTTGTCGTCCTCGCTAAGTGTTATATATGTTTTATCAAGACAGGTATCAAAAGCCAGTATCTTCAATTTTTTTCCTTTCCTGTGGAGGAGCATATTACCCCTAAGCCTTCTATAACTTTTTGATTTCTTTCTCCGACAGACTTGAACTCATAAATTCTGCTGTCATCGTCATCGTATGTAACATTGATTTCAATTCTTTCAAACGGTAATTCGCCTTGTGAAAATTCTGCCCATTCAACAAAGGTTATTTTTCGGCCGGTTGAGTATTCTCTAAGCTCATCCGTAATCGTTTTTATTCCTACATTTTCCAGCCTGTATAAATCGAAATGATAAACAGGGATAGAGGCGCTGTGGTATTCGTTCAGAATAACAAAACTCGGGCTTGTAACTTTTTCTTTAATCCCGAGAGCCTCTGCAACGAGTTTAACAAATGCTGTTTTGCCTGCGCCGATTTCTCCAAAAAGGTTTACAAAACAACCTTCGTCTTTTACAAGATTTGCAAATTTATATGCAAGAGCCTTTGTATCTTCTATACTTACACATTTTTGCTTATACATACTCTGTTCCTTCCGCTTTCTTTTGCTTCATACAAAGCGCTGTCTGCCCTTTTGAATAGTTCTTCTCCGTTTTCTTCCTGACCGAATTCGGCAAGCCCCATGCTTATTGTGACATTTATATTTTTTTTGTCAATAAAAATCGGTGTTTCTTCAACAGCTTTTCTTAGACGTTCTCCGACAATTACAGCTTCTTCTATATGCGTATATGGCAGAAGAACTGCAAATTCTTCTCCGCCGTATCTTGCAGGAATATCTGATTCACGAAGCTGAGCTTTTATAACCGAAGCAGCTGTTCTCAAAACTTCATCTCCGCTCGCGTGGCCGTATGTATCATTAACTTTTTTAAAGAAATCAATATCAATCATCATCGCACAGAGCGGTGTTTTTTGACGTTTGGTTGTAGCAATCTCCTGTTTTAACCGAATTTCAAACTGCCGCCTGTTGTTAAGGTTTGTTAGAGCATCCAGAGTCGCGTACTGGAGAACTTTAGAATATGTATTAGCTCTGTTTATCGTAATTGCTGACTGTCTTGTAAGCTGTTCAAGATAGCTTATGTCGCGTTTTGAAAGCTTATCGAGCGTGCTTCTTGCAACTATACAGCCGGATAATTCGCCATCTGATACAAGCGGGAAAGCGCCGATTTTATCGTTATTTGTAAGTATGTATCCTGTTTCCGGCGTAAGCTGTTTCAAAGCTTCATAAATTCTTTCATCTTTGCAGGCTTTCGGCCAGACAAGCTTAAATTCGCCGTCCTGTTTCAAGAATACATAAATCAAATGGTCTGATATAAACCTGTCAAGCATTTCGCCGATTAGGGGAACAATATAATTTAATTCGTACTGGGTTTCAATGATTTTTGCAATATTTTTCATTGAGTCGTGGAATTCTACGTTTATTTTTGACTGTTCATTAAGCACAATGTTTTGCAGTTTTAGCGAAACCTGAGAAGCAAGGATTTTTATCAAGAATAAGAATTCTGTATTAATTGTGGTATTTTCTTCAAATTCTAATTCCATAACTCCGAAGTCAGAGCCGTCTTTGTGCATAGGAACGGCAAGTGATGTGATTTTGAAACTTATGCCTCCATTGAGTGCAGGGAGTTTATATGCTTTTGAATTAATAACAAAATCTTCGTCCTTAAGGTTTTCATAGATTTTATAAATTTCTGACTCATCGGGAATTACGCTCCAGTTGTTTGAGCTGTCGCGCATTGTGTTAGTAACATTATCAAATACAAAGATTTGAAGTCTTTTGACAGGTACAATCTGCTGTAGAAGCTGTTTTATGCCATCTGCAAGTTCTTTTGTGTCTATTTCGGAGATGAGCAGGTTAGAAATTTTCGATAAAAAGTGAAGATTTTCCATTAATAAATTTCCTCCTCTTCTTCATTGAAATACTCAAAACCTGCACAGGTTTTAAAGTTTTTGAGTATTGCTTTATCAAATTCTTCATCCGGAACGATTTTGCCGTTAACGTATGTGTAGCCGACATTTCCGAGCGGTTCGTCAGAAAGTTTTTGTGTATAATATTCATCGCTTGTGATAAATTTTCGAGTTGCATCGTTTAGAAGGTTAAAAATATAAGTAGATTCAAGAGTAGATGAATCCGGCTCTTCCAGAATTAATATAGCTGCTTTGTGGAGTTCGCTTATAGAATCTCTGTGCCTGTTCAGCTGTCTTAAGAGAACTGCAAGGTTGTAATGGGCTTCAAATTTCATCGGCTCCAGCTTAATTGCGGAACAGTAGTCAAGTCCTGCTTCTCTGTATTCGCCTCTTAGGTGGTGTGCAACAGCTTTGTTGTAATAAACATCATAGTTTTTCTTGAGAAACTTAAGCGATTTTTCATAAGCTTCTATTGCTTCTCCCAGATATTTAAATACCAGATATCTTTTATCGAGCGGAAGATACATTGCTTTTTGTTTATAAGCAACGCCTTTATTGTAATATGCAAGTCCTCTGTTTGCTTTTACACTTTTTACATTGCTGTAGACAAAAGGTATCCAGAGTTTAAATAATCGTATCTGGGTGACTGTATCAAACTGTTCGATTGCTTCGTCAAAGAAGCCTAAATCTTCTGAGTAAACTATTCCAAGATTCATACGCGCCATAACAAATTTTGGATTGTATTTGATAGCGTGTTCATAAGCATCAACAGCTGAGAAATAGTCTTCATAGACAGCATAAATGTTTCCGAGGTTAAACCATGCTTCGTAATGTTCCGGATAGAGCCTTAAACCTTCTTTATAATAATCGAGAGTTTTAGCCATATTATCCTGTGAGTATGCCTGATCGCCTTTGTAGATGTAATACATTCCTTTGGCTTTCATAGCCTGCTTCTCAATCCAGCCCCAGAAAAAGAATGCCAGAAGTGCAAGTATGCAGATGAGAATAACCAGCGTAACTTTAGAAAATAATTTTCGTAAAAAACGTTTCATACAGTCAAATTATAGCATAAGAGTTGAAGGGGGGGAAGGTGGGGTAAAAATCTCTACTAGCAAAAAATTTTTTTCTCACTTTATTATATATTATGAAGATTGATTTTGTAACACAATTTAAAAACGTGACATTCCAAAAACAGAAAAAGGATAATTTTAGTTCTCAAAAGCAGAAAGACAGCAAAGATAAACTTTTATACTATACTCTCGGCGGATTGGCTTTAGCTGTAGCCGGTGCGGTTTTATATAATAAAAAAGCTGGTTCAAACAAAACTTTTTTGATAAAAACAAATACATATCAGGATTTGAGACAGTCTGTTTCTTCCAGACAAATGGAAGAAATAGAACAAAGAGCGGCAGTATTAGATAATTATAAGTTAATAAATGAGCTGGAGGTATCACATGATAAAGATATCTTCAAGAGATTAGCCGCAGTAATGCATTTGAATAAGTTGGAGTCTGTAGATTGTCCTAGATTAATTACAACAAATGCGCCTGATGGAAAATTAAATGATATTTGCAATTTCTTTCAAAGCGAATTTAAATTTTCATCAAAAAATTTGAAATACGATAATAATATAAGCGAGTTGATTAAATCGATAGATAAACAATCTAAACCTGTAGAAAAAAATACAGGAGTATGCGTTTCAATAAATAATTTTGACCAATTCCTAAAAGATTTAAATAAAGATGAAGAATTAAAGCAGAAATTTTTTGATATTTTAGAGCAAAGCAACAACAACATTATTTTTATAGGTAATGTTTCTTCAAAAGATTCAGTCGTATTAAATAATCAAATTTTTCTTCCATTTAAACTCTAACAGTTGTGCATCAGTCAAAATTTTACAATTGTGCCAAGATATGGTATAATAAGCGCATGTTTACAGGAATTGCAGAAGAAACCGGTAAAATCCAAACTATCAGAGAAAATGATATTGAAATTGAGTGCAAAAAGGTTCTGGAAGGAACGCAAATCGGTGACAGCATTGCAGTTAACGGTGTCTGTCTTACTGTGGTACAAAAATCTGAAAATTCTTTTAAGGCTGATATGTCGCCGGAAACTTTCCGTGTAACTGCATTTAAGGGGCTAAAATCAGGCACGGCTGTTAATCTTGAACGTGCAATGCCTGCAAACGGACGATTTGGCGGACATATTGTATCAGGGCATATTGACGGAACAGCAAAAGTTATTTCGCTTAACAGAAACAGAGAAAGTTTTGATTTGGAAATTGAACTTTCTGATGAGCAAATTCGTTATGTAATTAGGAAAGGTTCAATCTGTGTGAACGGAATCAGCCTTACTGTTGCGGAAATATCGGGAAAAAGAATTAAAATTGCGGTTATTCCGCATACTTACGAATGCACCGCTTTATCGGAATTAAAAACCGGAGAGAATGTAAACATTGAAGTTGATATTATGGCAAAATATATTGAAAAATTTTTATCAATGAGCGATAATAGGTCAGGAATAAATATGGATTTTCTCCAGAGAAATGGATTTTGCTGATTATGACAAATCAATTTAATACAATAGAAGAAGCACTCGAGGATTTTAAATCAGGGAAACCTATCATTGTAGCAGATGATGAGGATAGAGAGAATGAAGGCGACCTAATCTGCTCTGCACAGTTTGTAACTCCCGAGCTTGTGAACTTCATCACAAAAGAGTGCCGTGGAATTGTTTGTCTGGCTATTTCACAAGAAATAGCACACCAGCTTGATTTGCCGCAAATGGTAGAAAAAAATACCGAAAGCATGCAGACAGCATTTTCTCTGAGTATTGATGCACACCCGAGATACGGCGTTACTACCGGTGTTTCTGCATTTGACAGGGCTAAAACTATTGAAGTTGCGATTGCACCTGACGCACAGCCTTCTGATTTACGCAGACCGGGGCATTTGTTTCCGTGTGTTGCAAGAAAAGGCGGGGTGCTTAAACGCTGCGGACATACGGAGGCTGTTGTTGATTTAGCGCGTATGTGCGGGCACAGAGAAGCCGGTATTATGTGCGAAATTATGAAAGATAACGGCGAAATGGCGCGCAGAGATGACTTGCATGAGTTTGCAGAAAAACATAATATAAAATTTATCACGGTTTCTGATTTAATAGCGTACAGGCTTAAACGTGAAACTTTTGTGAAAAGAGAGGTTGAAGTATTTCTCCCTACACAGTTCGGCGATTTTAATATAATCGGTTATACAGACACTATTACAGGGTGCGAGCATGTTGCACTGGTTAAAGATGACGGCTCTGACAGAGTTCCGCTTGTAAGAGTGCACAGCGAATGTCTGACAGGCGATATTTTCCACAGCCTTAAATGCGACTGTAACTGGCAGCTTCATACTGCACTCAAAATGATTGAAGAATATGGCAAAGGAGCTCTTGTTTATATCAGAGATCACGAAGGGCGTGGAATAGGGCTTATCAATAAGCTTAAAACATACAAGCTTCAGGAACAGGGGCAAGATACTGTAGAAGCTAATGTGTCGCTGGGGTTTGCACCTGATTTAAGAAACTATGGGGTCGGAGCTCAAATTATTCTGGATTTGGGATTCAATAACTTTAACCTTATTACAAATAACCCTAAGAAAATAATAGGCCTTAAAGGATACGGACTTACAATACACGAAAATATTAATCTTAAATCAGAAGTAAATAAATACAATGAGCGTTATATAAATACTAAACGCGAAAAAATGCATCATCTAATGTAAAGGAAATTTTATGGCAGAAACAGCATACGAAGTAGAATTGTTAAACGGAAATATCTCTAAAATCTTTGCAGGTGTGTACAATGATTTTAAAGCTAAGGCTGTAAATGAATATAAATTTGAGCTCGAACCTCTGCCATATGAGGAATTTATTGATGCTGTAGAAAAAAATTATATGCAGTGCATTGTGCTTAAAGAAAATGATATTCCAACAGCGTTTCTTGTTTATACGACTTCAATATCCGAGGCTGTTGAGCTTAATTTAATACACTGCCTTGGAACAGAAGATGAAATTACAAAAGTTAAGCTCCTTGTTGAGAAATTTCTGGAGTTTACTGAAACAGAACGCCAGAACAAGGTTGTTTCTTATCCCATGATAGGGCATCAATCTGTTTTCACTGCTGATATTGCAAGATTTGGATTTAAATATATCGGGCTTGCTGTTTTGAGATTTATTATGGGAAATGCTTCTTCAGAAAGAATTCTAGAAAATATGAAACTTTCAGATAAGCCGGATGATTACAAAATAGTAAGCTATGATGATTCATACAGGGATGATGCTGTAAGAATAATTCACGAGTCTTTTAAAGATACGCAGGACGCAATTTATGATACAAGATTTTTATCAATGGAAGGAACAACAGATATTATAAACAAAGTTGTTGAGAATGTTTATGGTGAATTTCTGCCGGATGTAACATCAGTTCTGCTTTATAAAGATGCACCTGTAGGTTTTGCATTTGCAAATGTTACCGGAGGAAAGATTGCAAATATTCCTCTTGTAGCTATAGAAAAAGAACACAGAGGTCATGGCTTCTCCGAACATCTGCTTAACAGGGCAATAAAAACCATTGTTGACTGGACAAAGCTGGGAAAACGCGTTTTCAGCGAAATAAATGTTACAACTGAAACTAATAATTATAAAGCATTAAAAATGTATAGAAGAATAGGTTTCCGTGAAGATTACTGCTATCCTCAAGCATATTTATTACAAAAGAAAAAATAATATACACTAAATGGTTTAATTACTAAACTTCACTTTTATGTCAACATAAAAAGTGAAAAAGAGAAAGGAGAAGTATGAAACTATCTAAACAAATTATGGCAACACTTGGTGTTGTTTGTGTAACATCATGTGCTGCAATGGCCGGCGAGCCTGCTGACATACAGGCTTATGCTCATCCGACACTATTCGGAACCCAGGGTCATACAATGGTTAATACTGACAGTAATGTAATTATTGGCGGCAAGGTATACAAGCCATGCACTGCAAAAACCATGGAAGGTAAGCAGAATGTTGTAATTGCGCGTTGTGCTAAGCAAATGCTTAACGACATGAAAGGCAAAATGGATGCTAAAAGAGCAGGTTTATTTAACCCTAAAATGCCTGTATTGCGGTCTGAATTAGCATTTATTATTGCTGACGGTTTGAATTTAAAAGCGGCAAATGCTAATAAATATTCTGATGTAGCAGCTGACTACTGGGCAAAAGAACAAATTGACAGAGCTCTTGGCGCAGATGTTATGATTGGATATCCTGACTCTACTTTCAAACCGGATCAACCTATTACAAAAGCAGAAGTTTTTGCTACTTTCGCTAAAATGATGGATGTATCAGCTGATAAGAAAGCTGCGCCGGTATTTGAAGGACAGGCTGTAAAATTTGTTCCGGCATGGGCAAACGGCGCTGCTAACGAAGTTATTGCTTCCGGTATTTTGAATAAATTACCTGACAAAGATAAAGTTGTTAATGACGAATACTTATCAAAAGAACAGGTTGCTTTTATGCTTGGCGCAATGAAAGCAGGATTTAATATTGATACGTCTAACGGTGTTACTAACTGTGCAACAAAACATGAAACAATACAGCTTAAGATAAAATTGAGCGAAAGAATCAGCGCAAGAACATCAAACACAGGCGATACATTTACAGCTAAAACAGTTGAAGATGCAACAATCGGCGGCGTATGCTACCCTGCAGGTTCTACTGTAAAAGGTATTGTATCATCAGTATCAAGACCTGGTGTTAAGAACCCTGGCTATGTAGAAATTGAATTCAAATCAATTTCAAATGGGGACAACTGTGCAGAATTCCCTAAACAAATGTCTTGTGCATCAGTTGATGTTTCAAAAAACCCTAACGTGGTTTCTAGAGTTCTCGCAGCTCCTTTCTCAATGGTTGGCAGAGTTGCCGGTGTTGCTGGAAGAACAGCTTCTTCAGCTGTAGAAGTTGTTGCAAACGGAGTTGAAGAATACGGCGATAACTGGTCTGATGCTTTTGCAGATACAGCTTCTTTACACCCGCTAAAAGGACTTAAGAGCGTTGGAAGCAGCTTTATTACTGTTGGTAAAGGTGTTTACAATATATGTAAGTTAACTGCAAGCGGAGTATTCGGTGTTGGTTATGAATTTGTTGACGAAGCTAAGTACATTTTTGTACCTAATACAACCAATGATTCAAGCTTGAATCCGGACGAAGTTTTAACGATTCTTTACTAAGATAAATTAAAATAGATTTCTAAAGCCCCTGTCAGTATTACCTGACAGGGGCTTTAGTTACAAAACTTAATATTTTCTTTCCAAAAAGGCAATTTTTTTTCTTGTCATGACTTTATATATATATCCAGGATATCAGATAGCATTACATAGTAAAGGAGAAATATATGGCAAGAGTACTAATTTCAATGCCCGAAGAATTTTTAGACAGAATCGATCAAGTAGCAGAAGGTGAAAATAGAACACGTTCTGAGTTAATCAGAGAAGCGCTTAGAAGTTACATGTATAAAAGCAGGGTAAAGGCTAATACTATGGCTGGAAAAAATGCAGCAATTTTAGAAGCTCTATTGGATTAGAAGAAGCGAACGGGTAGTTACAAAATACATTTGGTTTGTATTTACCCCCGGAAAAAGGAAAAGGGAAAATTTAGGAAAATAAGACACCGCTCAATGCAGCGGTGTTTCTTTATATGTTTTCAAAAGAGTCAATCACTATGTCGACTATTGCAGTACCTTGATGTCTTATTGCTTTTTCCAGTGCTGGAATTAATTCTTCTTTTGTTCTTACGCGGACTGCAAACAGGTCATAAGCTTCTGCAATTTTTGTGAAATCAGGATTTGTCATTTCAACTTGGTAGCAGTTATTATAAAATTTCTCCTGCATCTGCCGGACCATACCGAGATAGCTGTTATTCATAATAATTATTTTTACAGGAATATGGTGTTCTCTACAGGTAGCAAGTTCTTGCAGATTCATCTGGAATGAGCCGTCGCCTGTAATATTTAAAACGAGGTTTTCAGGCTTTGCCAGATAAGCTCCTATTGCCGCAGGCAGACCGAAACCCATTGTCCCGAGCCCTCCGGAGGTTATGAATTTTCTGGGCTTATTGAAATTAAAAAACTCGGCAGTAAGCATTTGATGCTGTCCGACATCGGTAACAACAACCGGTTCATAGTAACGGGTATATTCTGAAAGAGTTTCCAGTACGTATGAAGATTGGAGAAAATTTGATTTTTTTTCTAATGGTATAATGTTTTCTTTTAGCACATCGACTTCCATGCGCCATTTTTCTTGAGGCACAAACAATTTTTTATTCTCAAGACATTGTTCGATAAAACATTTTACATCTGCTGTAATATTTAGTTCTGACATTCTTGAATTCCGGCAGATATTAATAGAAACTACTTTGCGATTTTTAGTGAAATCATTATTCTTGCATGTTGAGCGGTCAGAGAAGGCGGTACCGAGTGCAATTAATAAATCGCATTGTTTAAGTGCTTCATTTGCAGGCTCAACTCCATTTAATCCAATCATACCAAGGTACAAATTATTTTCTGAGGGGTAAATACCTATTCCCATTAAAGTTGAAACTACAGGGATTTGTAAAGCTGACACAAATTTTTCTATTTCTTCCGAAGCATCAATACATCCTCCGCCTATTAGCATAAGCGGTCTTTTAGAAGCATTAAGAAGGTTTGTAAATTCCTTTAATTTTTCAGAGAAATCTTTTTTAGATATTTTTGCTGTCGGAATTGAAGCTCTGTTTTCATTTCTGTATTCATCTTCAAGAATATTTCTTGGCAGTATTACAACAACAGGGCCTTTTACTCCTTTAGAAGCTTCCTTGAATGCCTCTTGTATAATTTGTGCAATATCGTCCTGAGGATTAAGTTTGAATGTTTTTTTGCAGCAGGAACCTGCAATTGCCTGAATATCTACTGATTGAAAAATTTTACCTTTTTTATCAGCCCCTGCAACATCACCTGCAAGAATAACAAGCGGAGTTGAATCAGCATATGCATTTGCAATTCCGGTGATTGTATTTGTAAATCCCGGGCCTGAGGTTACAAGGACAACTCCTGTTTTCCCGCTGGCACGGGCATAGCCTTCTGCAGCATGTATAGCAGCCTGTTCGTGCCTGACAAGATAATGTTTAATCGTATCGGCTTTAGAAAGTTCATTATAAATACTTAAAACAGAGGCGCCAGGGTATCCGAAAATACTGTCGACACCAAGAGAACTTAGTGTCTTTACCAGAACAGATGCAGATGTTTTAATTTGTAATAGGTTTGTCATTGCATTGATATTATACACCAAAAATTAAAAGCTTGATTTATATTTTTGTTTAAAGTAAAATTATCATGCATTAGCTGATACAAAGTATTGGATAGTGTGTTGACAATCAAAGCGGTAGCAAGTAAAAGGTTATCGGGATGTAGCGCAGTTTGACTCTGCCGACGAGAACGATTAAGTATCGTTCGAGGAGAGGTAGCACCGAAGGTGCGCTACAATAAGAAAAATCAAGACCGGGATGTAGCGCAGTTTGGTAGCGCACCTCGCTTGGGACGAGGGGGTCGCACGTTCGAATCGTGTCATCCCGACCATTTAAAAAAGAAGCTCTAGGGCTTCTTTTTTTTGTGTATTAATCATGCGGTATCGGCCCGTGAAGGCGTTTATACAGGTTCATTATATATTCATCATACTTTTTACCCTTAACTAGTCCCTTAAAGACCTCTGCTACAAATTCACGGCCGTCATCTTTTTTTACAGCATATTCAGAAACATCTTCTTTAATTTTTTCTAGATTTGCATTTTTCCAGACTTCTCTGCACTCTTTGAGCGGCGGTATATTCTGAAAATGGAGCCAGTGCCCGATTTCATGAAAAAGAGCATCAAACCGCTCTTCTACCGGTTTTTTTATATTTGCCTTGGAAATAAAAAGGTATAATTTATCAAAAACTTTTATACAGCTGGATTGTTTTATAAACTTTGGCCGAAATGCGATTTTAGAGGGCAGACTGTCAACTTTTCCGGACAGGAGTTTTAGTCCTTCTTCCTGATAACGCTTAGTTTCGGCATTATTTCTATTAATGTACAGAAGCGAATTATATAAACATTTATACTTCAAAGCAGTTATTCTTGATGAAATTCTCATATTTTGTAAATCTTTTTGTCATCTTTGTTTAAATCCTGTTTTGCTTCTTTAGAGCAGCATTCAAGGTTTTTCATTAGTATTCCAGAAATAAAAGGTACGACATTACTGATTTGTACGGGTTTTCCACTTTCCGTAAGCATTATACTATCGTTATCTTCCCATAGAGTTTTTAAATCGGCGTCAAAAAACGGAGAGTCTGCATTTCCTTTTCCTGCAAAGTAATTTCCGTCTTTTTTGCTGAAAATAACTTCATCTCCAATATGAATTGCGCTTTCTTTCTTGTTATGTGCAAAGCCGAGCGGAATAACTTTTATTTTGTCCCTGACTTCTAGAACTTTTTTGATTATTGCGGAAACTCCCGGCTGGAATTTGTATTTCATAGGCAGGAATGTCAAGGCAGCCAGAGCACCTTCAGGAAAAATAAACAGGTTTGTTTTTCCGTCGATAATTTGTTTTGCTAAATTTTTAATTACAGAAGCATTCTTGAACTGCTTATCCTTGTCCGCTAAACCTGCGTAGACCGGTACAACCCCCATCCACTCAAGTTCTTTACCGCCGTCTTTAGCTTTTTTAAGAACTCCTGTGTTAGCTAAAATTTTACTTCTTGGACAGGTTTCAGCTTTAGAGTGGTAAATATATTCCCTGTAAAGCAGGGTATTAAAGAATTTTGCTGCATTAATATCTCTGCCCTGAGTTGTGGTGTGGTTCATTATGAAAATGTATGGTTCGTCAGATTGAACAATTTTTTGCAGCCTGCCAGTTTCAACATTAATTTCAACAACTTCTTTGCACCAATTTTTTACGCGGTTATAAATATATTTGATATAATCAGCAGAATTGACGTCAAGCTTTTTATAAGCAGACGCAGTATTATTAGAGAGGAGGGCAGAACCTTTAAAGCTCTGCCCCCTGTAATAATTGTTATTATTAATTCCTGAAATCGGTAATATCATCTCTAGCAATCGCAATCATCACCGCAGCAGATAGAATCACAAGGATTCCAGCCTTCGTCGTTACCTTTGATAACTTCATCTTCAACAGCTTTATCAGGCTTTGAAAGACCTTTTACAAAAGTATCAGCAGCCAGACCTGCTCCAGCAGCAGTCATAAGACCAGCAGCAGCTTTTTTTACAAATTGTTGTTTGTTACCGAATGTTGTTACACCAATAGCATTGATTTTCATTGTTTTTCTTTTCCTTTCTTCCATTTAGGATGGTAATTTTATACTTTTCCTCACTTTAATAATTTTAGATAATACTGCAGAAAAAAATAGCGGGATTATGATTATACGTTTAGCGTTAATGCAGGTTTTTCTGCAAATTTGGCCGGCATATTTGGGCAGAGGAGTATTTTCAGCTGTCCTGTTTTCAAATTGAATTTTTGCACCAAAATTAGTATTTGTTATGCCATGTATATTCATATCTTAAGTATGATTTTAGCATAGGTTTTGCGAACTTCAAGAAAAGTATATACGATTTTTATAAAAATTTACATTAAATATAGGAGTTTATTTTTTATTATTTACGCGTTTATCAAAAATTTTCTGTGCAGCGAGCGTGCCACCGAATAGTGAGAAAAAAATCACCGGTATTCTGTAGGCTGATTTTAAATTTTTAGTTAGTGCACTGGATACTGATAAGAATAGAAGTGGGACAAGTGTATCATTTACAAGGTAACCGGTTGTGTGTTTAAGTCTTTTGTCAAACTCTCTATCTTTTGCGATTTCTATGGCATCGGCTCCTATCATTCCAGCAGAGAGAAACCGCATCTTGGGCATATCTGTCACACTGGTGTAGAAAATATCTCTTGTATTTTCATCTGTGAATTTAGCGATATTGCTGTCTATGTAAATTGCGAATTTATTTTTTTCAGAATTTTTTCTATTGTATTTAGGCTGTTGAAAATCTGTTTTTGATAATAGATAATCTGCTCCGAGTGCACCCAATATACCTGCAGCTGTTGACATAAACCCTGCTGTGAGTTCTTTAATTATTTCAGTAGTGTAGCTTATTGAGCTTTTAACTCCTCTGTGAATACTTGAATCGTTAATTTTTTTTGATATTTCCGTGACAGCATTATTATAAATTTTTGATTTCCCAATTTTGTTGGAAATTCCGTGGTTTGCAAGCATTCCCAGTGCTGCACCTGAAAGCACAACACAATCTTTGATGAGAAATCTGTCTTTGTATTTAGGGCTCGCATTTTTATAATCCTTGTATGTTTTGTAACATCCGCTTGTAATGAAAAGGGATGTGGAGAGTACTGATGAAGAAAGCAGCTTGTCAACAAGGATATTTGTTTTCATATATTAATAAAAGCATGAAAAAAAAAATTTTTTCATGCTTTTATTTTGACTTTGTTTATTGACGTAATCGTTCGTTAACTTTTTCAATTCCATTAGCCATATTTTTATTAAAATTTTTCAAAGTAGTATCAACAAGTTTTTTTACATCTATACGTGCTTTTCCTTTACTTGATAAACCTCTGGCGCCTCTGCCTGTAATCATACCATCAGAGTTAAGAGCTTGTGTTACCGCGTCGCTGTACGCAGAGTTAAAAATATCTGAAAATTCGTCAGTATAAATAATTCCTTGTGACTTTAACTGAGATTCGACGATTTTATTTAGTTGAGGTTTTAGAGAACCATTGAGTAGTTGACAGGCCTTTTCGTATGCTTTCTCTTTTGAGCCACTCCAACCTTTGCCGCGTTCATATATTTCTCCTGTACCATAACCATTTATGGAAGAATAATTGATTTCATTACTATCAATTTTAATTTCAATTTCAATAGTAATACTACCGCCGCCGCCAGAACCATTGGAATCATCCTTGGAATTGCTGTCTTCTGAGTTGTCTGAAGAATTTGTATCATTGTTAACAGCCGGCAAATCAGGCATATCTACAGGGTTATTTGAAACTGTACCATCCTGATAAACATATATTTTGTACCTGTCATAACCCTCTTTATTTGGCTTTTTCGCACCATTTGTGTCTATCTGAATTATACCGGGTGTTTTTAAATCTTTGAACTCTGTAACAGGTAGAACCCAAACAACTCCGTCGTTTGTTGTAAGCGTAGCTTTCCCATCAAGACTGGCATTAGCACTGCAGCTTACTGAAGAAACTACATTTAATTTGGCGGCAAAAAGTCCACAAAACTTTGTTGGACCCTCATATTTTTTGCCTTCATAAATAACCCATTCAGTATTGCCAAAAAACTGAGGAGCATTCTTGCCGTCAACTTCCGGATACAGATCCTCATCATGTACCATAGAAGGAACTAGACGCGTAGTAAGGTTGTATGCCTTTTTAAACATACGTGCTTCTCTATCCGGTATAATCTTTTTTAATACCTGTAAACACAGTACTGCAATTACAATTACACAAGCTACAACAATAAGAACTTCTGCAAGAGAAAATCCTTTTGCCGGGGTGTTTGTCTGTACGATAAATGGTGTGTTTCTACTCATGCTATCCTTTCCTTTCTTAACATAACATTTCTATTAAAATGTTATGTTATCAGGCAGGATAAGACATACACACAGAATAATAATGCTGTAAAAATTCAATACAAAGTAATAAGCGTAGAATATAATAGCAATTTAAAATATATATAACATTTTAATAGAAATGTTATATATTATGACTAATATAATTATAACGTATTTTTTACACAATGCAATATATGGATTATAATAGCAATATGAAAAAAATTTTTTTGCACATGATTTTAATTTTACTTGCTCTTTCAATGATAGTGCCCTTTTTATTAATGTTTTTGATTTCACTCAGCGGCAATGAGAATATTTTTACAGAATACAAATCCATTAATTTATCTTTTGCGGCATACAGAAATGTTTTTGCTTCAATTCCTGTTGTAAAATATTTTTTAAACAGCCTTATTGTTGCTTTTATTACTACTCTGGGACAGGTTATTGTTTCTGCACTTGCCGGTTATGGCTTTGCAAGACTGGATTTTAAAGGCAGAGATGCCCTATTTTTTATTATCATTCTTACAATGATGGTTCCGCCGCAGGTTAATATTGTTCCGCTTTTTTACATTATGAGTAAACTTGGATGGATAAATACTTATCAGGCACTGATTGTACCGGGAATTTTCGGCGGATTTGGTGTATTCATGATGAGGCAGTATTTTCAGAGTTTCTCAAAAGACCTGGAAGATGCTTCTAAGCTTGACGGATGTAATGTTTTTCAAACTTTTTACAAAATAGCTCTTCCCTCTGCTCTTCCCGCAATTGCAACTCTTGGGATTTTTTCTTTTGTGACTACATGGAATAGTTTTATGTGGCCTTTGATTGTAACTAATACAGAAAATATGCGCACTCTTGCTGTAGGGCTTACTATTTTTAAAAGCTCGTTTAGAGAAATTACAATGTGGGGTGAACTTATGGCATGTGCCTGCATATGTTCAATTCCTGTAATTGTAATTTTTATTCTCGGGAAAAAATATTTGATAAACAACCCTATGGCCGGCGCCGGCAAAGAGGGTTAAGGGGTAAATAAAGCTTGTAGTTTTGACGAAACAACTACTCCGCCGGGTGAAAAAGGGGGTAAATAAAGTTTGTAGTCTTGACAAAATAACTACTCCGCCGGATGAAAAAGGGGTAAATAAAGCTTGTAGTACAAGTGATAATTATTCTACAGAGGCGAGCATTGCATTGACTTCTGCAATCAAATCTTCATTTTTTGTCTTTACTGCATTTACGAGCGCCTTTTTAAGCAGTGATTTTGCTTTGTTTGGGCTGTTAAAACTAATCATAAGTTCTGCTGCTGCTTTGTAGTTTTGCGCAATTTCTTCAGGAGAATTAGAAAGTTCATAGTTTTTAACAGCTTCTGCGTAGTATTTTAAAGCTTTGTCCTTTTTCTTGAATTGTACGCAGGCATCTGCAGTGTTGCTTAAAACATAACCTTTCATTGAATTGTCTGTTGTCTGTTCAATGAGTTTTCTTGCAACATCATAATAATCAAAAGCATTTTCATCATACTTATCAGTAAAGATATTTGCCATTCTTGTAAGTGAATCAGATTGCCCGATTAAGTCATCAGATTTACCGGCATAAGAAATTGAAGTCATATAGTGGTTTAATGCCGGTCCAACTTCATTAACGTCATCATAAATCTGAGCCATCGAAAAATGTGCTCTTGATTTAACATTAACATCTGTAGTGTACTGCAAGGATTTATTGTAGCTGTTAAGCGCCTGAACGAAGTGGTCATTGTCATCATAGATTTTGCCTATTTCCAGACAAATTCTTGATTGAGTTTCGTTGTCATTAAGTTCGCTTGCTCTTGCAAAAGCTTCTTTAAACATCTGCATTGCTCTTTGCGGGTTGTTTGAGAATGCCTGTTTTTTGGCTTCTACAAATAGAGATTTTAATTTAGTGTCCTGTGGAATGATGGTTATATTCGGTTTTTTAGATATTGTTTGTTTGGCCTGGATAAATTCTTCTTCAAGATTAAGTTCTTCAGGTTCAATTTCGATAATTTCTTCATGAGCTTCCTGAACAACAGGTTCCGGTTCCGGAGCAGGTGCTTGTTCAGTCTGCTGCTGCGGTGCAGGTTTCTTTTCCTCTCTGTTTTCAGGAAATTTTACAAGGAAGTTCGGGTTAACTTCTGCTTCGTCATAGCTATAGTTAATTCTCTGTAAAAATAGTGCATCCAGCCAGTTTTGAACAACTTTTGAATCTTTGTTCAAGGTTTCTGAAATATATTTATCCAGCATTGAGGCTGCAATTTTCAAGTTGCTTTGGATAAGGTTAACCTGCGGATGCGGTTCTCTAACCTGCTGTTCAACAATTTGCAGATAATGATTAACCTGCTCTTCGATATCTGCTGGTGTTGCAATTGCCTTAATTGTATTACGAAAATCTTTTATTATCTGTGCAATATTAACTTTATTACTTCTTTGCGGCTGCTGCGGCTGAACCGGTGTTTGTCCTATTGGCTGATATCCTGCCTGTGCAGCTTGATATTGCATAGGGTTTACCTGATGCTGGTCATATCTTATAGGCGGGGTATTGACTTTGTAACTCTGTCTTTGTGGGTATGCTGAAGGATATGCATTTGCAGCAGGAGAATATATTGCTTGACGCGGCGGTGTTTGACTCTGTTGAATATCCTGAGCCCGTCCACGTGCAATGGTCTGCTGCTGTTGACGTTGCTGCTGCTGGTCTTGCGCGTTTCCGTTATGACCGTCCTTGTCTGCACCGTCACTGCCTGCATTATAATTGCCTGCTTCCCTCTGAGGATAAGGGCGAGGGCGTACTGTATTCATTGTGTTAAACAATATAAACCGTCCTTCCTTTAATGATATCGGATATTATCTGACGTTCTTTACCGTTTTAAAAAAATATCGTACAAACGTACGATATTTTTTTAATGAATACTTTGGTTTTGTCAAATTTCGTAGTTTTACTATTTATTATATGCTCTTAAATTTAACTAAATCTTGTTTTCTCATCCTGATATTTTCAGGGGTGATTTCAACAAGTTCATCATCTCCGATGTATTCAAGGCAATCCTCAAGCGATAATTCCTTATGTGCCTGAAGAGTTACCATGACATCAGCAGTTGCACTCCGCATATTTGTCAGTTTCTTTGTCTTGCAAATGTTTACAACAATGTCCTGAGGCCTGTTGCCTTCGCCTATTATCATTCCTCTATAAACCTTTGTCTTAGGAGTTACAAAGAACACACCTCTGTCCTCAAATTGCGCAAGAGCATAAGGAATAGCTTCTCCCTGTTCGTGGGCAAGTATAGAACCGCTTCGTTGTTTAGGAATATCGCCGGCAAACGGTTTGTATTCATCAAAAGTATGGTACATAATACCTTCGCCGCGTGTCATACGAATAAATTCGCTTCTAAATCCTATTAAACCTCTTGCCGGAATAGAAAATTTCATGCTGGTTCGGTTTCCGTTATTACTCATTTCAAGCATTGTTGCTTTTCTGCCTGAAAGTCTGTCAATACAAGAACCAGCATATTCTTCCGGAACGTCTACAAGAAGATTTTCAAAAGGTTCTTGCAGATTTTCACCTTCGCCCTTGTAGATTACTTCAGGTTTAGAAACCTGAAATTCGTAACCTTCACGACGCATTGTTTCGATTAAAATTCCGAGGTGAAGTTCTCCTCTTCCGCTTACTTTAAAGCAGTCGGTTGAGTCGGTATCTTCGACTCTCAAACTAACATTCTTTTCAAGCTCATCATAAAGTCGTTTTCTAAGCTGTCTGGAAGTTACAAATTTCCCTTCCTGACCTGCAAAAGGACTGTCGTTAACAGAAAAATTCATCTGCAATGTCGGCTCATCAACATGAATAAGCGGCAGCGGATTAATGTTGTTAGGGTCACAGAGAGTTTCACCGATATGAATATCAGAAAAACCTGCAATACCTACAATGTCACCGGCTTCAGATTCATTAATTTCCACTCTTCCAAGGTCTTTAAAACCGAATAGTTTTGTAACTTTTCCTCGTTCAATTGAGCCGTCTGCTTTCACCCATGCAACCTGATCCTGCGAATGTATACGTCCGTTAACAACACGTCCGATAACAATTCTTCCTACATATTCGTTGTAGTCAAGCGTTGTAGCTCTAAATTGGAATGGTTTATCAGAATCGCCTGATGGTGCTTGAATGTTTTCCAGAATACAGTCAAGAAGCGGAACCATATCTTTCTTTTCATCATCAAGATGCTTAATAGCATACCCGTTTAAGCTGCTTGAATAAATGTAAGGGAAATCAATCAAATCTTCTCTGTCAGTGAGTTCTGTAAACAGGTCGAATACTTTATCAAGAGTTCCGTCAGGGTCTGCTGCCGGCTTATCAATTTTGTTTATAACAACAATGATTTTAATTCCTAGCTCAAGAGCTTTAGATAGTACAAATCTTGTTTGAGGCATCGGGCCTTCTGCTGCGTCAACAATCAAGAGAGCGCCGTCAACCATACCTAAAACACGTTCAACTTCACCGCCAAAATCCGCGTGTCCCGGTGTGTCTACAACGTTAATCTTTGTTCCCTTGTAATCAATCGAAATGTTTTTGGAAAGAATAGTAATTCCTCTCTCTCTTTCCAAATCGTTGCTGTCAAGAACTCTTTCCTGAACCTGCTGATTCTCTCTGAAAGCACCGCCTTGCTTAAGCATACAGTCAACCAGAGTTGTTTTACCATGGTCAACGTGCGCAATTATTGCGATATTTCGTATATTTTTGTTAGTCATATTTCCATTCCCTATTGTTAGTTTCGTCTAGTGTTGTTTTTACACTTATATTGTAAACAATCAAGGGGTAAATACAAGGGGTAAATACAAGAGGGGGCAAATATTTACACCCGTGTGCAGCATCCATGCCAACATCGTTACAAAACTTAACTTCTGAAAAAATCCATGCAAACATGCAAAGCACATGGGTTTTCATGATTTAAATCGCTGTAAACATGTATTTGTGCGAGTTTAGCATGAGCCGGAAACTGCGAGAGGTAATAAATTCAGGACTTTGCAAGTCCTTTAAGAAATCGTTACAATTGCCTGTATGTGGGTTGTAAATAACCTCTTAACCTATATAATAGAAATATGTTAAGGAGTTTTGGGGATTTCCTTAATAATCAATTAGTTAAATCACAAACAAAATAAAAATAAACTTTGGGAGGAATAAGTGTTTAAGAGTCGTGATATGGGAAGAGCTATTGCCGTAAAGAGATGGACTCCAACGGCATTGGAATGTTACAAGCGCGGATGTGTATGTGAAGGCTGCTTTTATAGTGACTTTTTCAGTGCAACTGCACAAAAATGCCAGATGAAAGCTGCTGTTTTAGAGCTTGTAAGAACCATTGGCGCTCCAAATGTTGAACTGCCTCAAATTATTGAAGGATAAGGAACATAGCATACTGAGCTTGAAAAGAACTGAATAATGTTGTACAATAAAAAGGTAGTACATTAGGAGGTGTAAATGCATATACACGTAAATGGTAAGAACATTGAGATTACAGATGCTATCAAAGCTTATGTAAAAGAGAAAATCGGAAAAGTGGCTAACCACTATGACCAGATTACAGGCATTGATGTAGTTCTTTCTGTAATCAAAAATCCGGCAGCAACAGGCAAACATGTGGCAGAAGTGTCATGCAAAATGAATACAGGTGTTGTTCATTGTGAGGAAGCTGCTGAATCTATGTATGCAAGCATCGATTTGTTGGCTGATAAGTTATCAAGACAGGTAAAGAAATTCAAAGACAAAGCTTTATCTTCAGACAAGGCCTCTATCAGAAATGCTGAAGCAGAAGAAAAAGTTGAAGAGGCTGTAGAAAGCTAGTTCGTACAAAAAAACAGAAAATGATTAATAATCAAAAAGTTATAGTAATAATGCCTGCATATAATGCAGAGAAAACTTTAGAAAAAACTTATAATGAGATTTATCAAAATTTCGTCGACGAGATTATCCTTGTCGACGATTTCTCTTCTGACAATACAAAAGAGATTGCTAAGGACTTAAATATAACAACGATTGTTCATGAACAGAACAAAGGTTACGGAGGAAACCAGAAATCCTGTTACCGTGCTGCATTAAAGGCCGGTGCTGATATTGTTATTATGCTGCATCCTGATTACCAGTACACACCTAAGCTTATTCCTGCAATTGCTTCTATGATGGCATTTGGAGAATATGATGCTGTAATTGCATCAAGAATGCTCGGAAATTCTGCTTTGAAAGGCGGAATGCCTGTTTACAAATTTGTATCTAACAGGTTTTTAACAGAGTTTGAAAATTTTGTAATCGGGGAAAAACTATCAGAGTATCACACAGGGTTTAGAGGATTTACAAAAAATATTCTTGAAAATTTACCTCTTGAAGATTGCAGTGATGATTTTATTTTTGACAACGAAATGTTAGCCTTGATTTTGTATAATGGATATAAAATTGGAGAGATTTCCTGTCCTACCAAGTATTTTGCCGAGGCTTCATCTATAAATTTTGCGCGTTCTTGTAAATATGGATTGGAAGTTTTGGGAGTAAGTTTGAAATACCGTCTTGCAAAGATGGGATTCAAAATAAGCCTGTTTAGTAAAAAGGGCAGGGTTTTAGATACTGGAAAAGAGCTTAATTATTATAACAAGAGGGAAGTATGAAAATAGTTTTAGCGACATCAAATAAGCATAAGGTGCAGGAAATTAATGACATTGTAGCCGGGCTGGGTATTGAGTTTATTCTTCCGCCGGAGGGTTTTGACCCTGTAGAGGATGGAGAAACTTTCGAGGCGAACTCCAGGATAAAGGCACTTGCTGCGTGGGAAATTTCAAAAAACTGGTCGCTGGCGGATGATTCCGGTTTGTGTATCAAAGCTCTTGGCGGGAAACCGGGTATTCATTCTGCAAGATATGCAGAAACTCCGCAAAAACGAATTGAGCGCGTTTTAAATGAAATGCAAGGTATCAAGGAAAGAGATGCAGAATTTGTATGTGCAATGACACTTGTGAACCCTGAGGGGAAAGTTGTTTTTTCCTGCAAGGGTATATGTGAGGGTTCGATTACAGAGAAGCCTGCCGGTGTTAATGGTTTTGGCTATGATCCAATTTTTCTTGTGAAGGGTGATAAGAGAACTATGGCTGAGTTAAGCGAGGAAGAAAAAAATCAGATTTCGCACAGGTCAAGAGCACTGAACCAAATTGTGGATTATATGAAGCATAATTTGTAAAGATTTTGTAATAAAGTGTTATAAAATCACTAAATGTGGAATATATTATATATGGATATGTTTAAATCAGGTGCAAATAATACCCCTGAAACCCTTACGGCTGTAGGGGGGGGGGGTAAAATACTCTAGTTTATTAGGGCTTTTAAGTGAGGTGTTAAAATGAAAATTAACACCAATCTATCAAGCTTAATAGTTCAATCCGGTTTAAAAGCATCAACCAACGGATTAAATACAGCAATAGAGCGCATGTCAACTGGTTTTAAGATAAACCATGCGAAAGACAATGCTGCTATTATTCAATAAATACAAAGCTCTCAAGTAAATTGTCGTCCTATAAAATCGCTCAGGATAATGTATATATGGGCTTAGATATGGTTATGACTGCAATGGATAGTCTTGATTTAATCTCCTGTCATCTATCACGAATGCGTGATTTAGCAGAGCAGGCTGCTAATGGAACTTATGATGCAAGCTCTTTGCAATCCATTCAATCTGAAATAAATGCCCGTTCAGACGAGATTACTAGATTAGTTTCAAATACAGAGTTTAATAATGTGAAACTCTTTGATGGAGAACCAGAGCGCACCGGGGATTTTATTCAGGCTGTTAGGCCATTGACAGAGGACGAAGCAATTGCTCAGGGTTATACAATCATAACAACTGCAGATGAGCTTCAGGCAATGCAATATGACTTGAGTGGTAAATATATTCTTATGAATGATATAGATCTTTCTGGATATGAATGGACTCCAGTAGGCAATAATGATATGGAGCCATTTAAGTAAAAAATCTTTCAATTAATAGACCTTCAGAAACAAGGCAAGGATTTTTTGGCAATGCTTCAAATGCAATAATAAAGAATGTTGGACTAGAAAATGTTGATATCATCAGTAATGAATATACGGCCGGCTTGCTCGCAGGTACTGGTAGTAACGCATCAATTACAAATTGTTATGTTACAGGGAAGCTAAAAGGAAGAGCATATATTAGTGGATTGGCTTCAAATTTACGTGGAACAGTGGAAGCCTGTTATACCAATGTTTCTATTTCTGTTCCAACAGGAGCTAACGGTGGTTTGATAGGAAGGTTCAAGGGTGGCAGCATAAAGAATTCGTATTCAGAAGGAAATATGTATGGAATGCATTCTGGTATGTCTGGAGGTTTTATAGGAGAAATAGACAACGCAGTGGTTGAAAATTGTTACAGCTCAGTAACATCTTCTAGCTTTTATTATGGATTCGCATGTGAGGCTGATAGTGCTTCAACAATATTGAATTCCTATGTTAATAACGAAAAAACTTCTAATACACGTCCTCCAGTAGGGAGTAATAATTTTACTGGAACGGTAGCCTGGGTAAGTACAAAAGAGCTTAATGAAATGATAAGTAATGGTGTATTGCCAAAGATTGCAGATTCTTTGTTGACATATTCACCTACAGAGTTTCAAGTTGGAGTTGATTCTTCAGACAGTTCTCGTATTTCATTAAATATATCTTTTGCCTTGACCGTTCCAAAGATAAATTTGTCAACTTCCGATAATGCCCGTAAATCTTTGGAAAAAATAGACGAACTTATAAAACGTGTAAATACAAAGCAAATGGACTATGGAGCAGCTTATAATAGGCTCGAGTCTGCACTTGAAACTATTGGTGTAAGTATTGATAATCTGACCTCAACACAATCAACCATTCGTGATTCTGATATTGCTGAGGAATCAAGCGCTTATATCAGAAATCAGATTTTACAGTAAGCCGCGGCCACCCTAATGTCTACAGCAAATCAAACACCTGCTATAGCGCTACAATTATTGTAAAAATTTATCCCTGTGCAGACCACTAGTTTTCGATTATCAGGTTCATAAACTCTATGTCATCATAATCAACATATGCTGTCTGCATAAGATTTCGGCCTGTTTTGATAGTAATTTCATTCACCTGATTTTTCTTAATCAGATTTGAAGGCAGTTTAATTTTTTGACCATCCCCGTTAAGTTGTATTTCAGAAATCTTGTTACCGTTGAAATAAACCTCCGGCGGTGAAGCAAAAGCATTAGGAATTTTGTTCTGCCCCATAGAACGTGCCATTGCTGTATCAATACCAATAATAGAACCAATTACAAGATAAATCGGTTTTGAAAGATTAAGGTTTCTCAGCGTAAACCTTTTTGTGTAAAAAGGGCCGATTGCCTGCATTCTAAACTCGCCTGCGTTAGCAGATAAATCTGAGTAACTGTCATCACCCAAATGGTACATGTTGGCGTCAAGTGCCAAATCAGAAGCGTTAGATTTTTCTATACCAACAACAATAGGGGCATCAAATGTTTTATCGTTAATTGTCATTGTAAAAGGCTTGTAGTTTTCTTTTTGAACTGACATGATGCTCGGGCCGTTAATTTGTGTATCAAGTTCAAAGAAGCCGCTGGAATCGGTTCTGGTAGAATAGTTTTGTTTAGGCAGGCGTATATCAGCCCCGCCTACACCTTCACCTGTCTGTTTGTCAATAATTCTGCTTGCATTTCCGCTTCCCTGCTCGGCAACTCCGCCCTGAAAGGTTGCGGCATTTATAGGCAGCAGTGTAAATATACTAAGTATCACCAAACTCAAAACTTTTTTCATACGATTATTATCCAGCCCGCGATTAAGTATAGAAATTAGTCGTTTGTATAAATATTAAGGATAGTTTTTGAAAAATCAACGCGATATGTTATAATTCTCGTATGAGAGCTAATAATATTGAAATGCAGGTTCGTGACTTAAGCCGGACTCTTCAGACAAAATATTATCAAGAGATTTACAAGAAAACTAATATAAGATTTTTTGAAAAAGAGAGAAAGCGCTATTTATTCTATCTGATTTTTGCAGTACCTCTTACAAGTATTATATTTTTGGGATTGGTGCTGCTTAGTCAAAACTTGTATGAAGCATTAGTAGTATTAATAGTCGGTTTGAGTTTAGTTATATTAGTATATAACAACACATCGAAGAGTTTTGCTGCTAAATTTAAAAATACATACTATGATTGTATAGCTGAAACAGTTGGATTAAAATGGCTCCAAGGCGATTTTGAATATACATACTCTTCAAGCATTCAAAAGAGTAAATTGTTTAGTGCAAAAGTTTGTATGCGTGAGGACGATATTTTCTATGGGAATTATAATGGTGTAAAGCTTAAAATAGCAGAAGCTGACATTGCTGACAGAGCGTTTTGCACCGGCGACAAAAAGACTGAAACTTTGGTTCCGAAGCAGTTTCACGGTGTATTTGGCTTTTTTGAAGCAAACAAGAAAATAGAAAGTACAACAATTGTTAAGCCCAAAGTGGACTTTGAACTGAGCTACAGCAAACTTGTAGTAATGATGTTTATATTACTGGTTGCAGCCGCTGCAGCAGCGGTGCTTGGGTTTGGTATTAAGTCAATGATATCAGGCGGATTTTCTCTGCCTGTTTCTTTATGGATTTTGGGCGGACTTGGCATATTTGCATTTGCCTGCTGGCAGTTTATGGATATTCTTGTATTGAAGGAACTAAGATTCAGAAGAAATTTTCAGAGAGTTAATCTGGAAGATACAGAGTTTAACAAATTATATCAGGCATATTCATATGATCAGGTGGAAGGCAGATATCTTCTCACTACAGCCTTTATAGATAGATTTTTGCACGTTGGTAAAGTTTTTAAAACTAATCGCCTGCGCTGCTCTTTTGCGCAGAATAAATTAATTCTCGCTATACCAGCAAATAGGAATATGTTTGAGCTGGGAAGTTTATTCTCAACTGTAACAAACTCTAAAAAAATCAGTCGTTTTTATGATGAGATTGCGTCACTTCTAATACTTATTGATTATTTTAAACTCGATAATAAAACTAATTTATAAGTTTTTGAGAAGTTCGACAATTCTTTCAGTAGCATCAAACTTTGCGAGATGTGAAGTATTTTGTTTAAGGTAATTCATCTTGATAGGGTTTTCAAGAAGTTCAACCACAGCTTCTCTAAGCCTGTTAGGGTCAAGTTCTTTGTCTTCTATATATATGCATGCACCCATCTCAAGAAGATATTTTGCATTAATTCTCTGATGGTTTGCAGCTGCATAAGGAAAAGGAATTAAGATTGGTGCTGTTTCTGACGCACAGATTTCAGAAAGGCTCAGTGAACCTGCACGTGAAACTACAATATCGCTTGACTTAAGAACTGATATCATATCCATAAAATATGGTTTAATTATGAGATTTTTGTCCTGCTCAAATGCCGGATAAATCTGACGTACTCTTTCAATAACATCTTCGTAATTCTTTTTGCCTGTCTGGAAAATTACCTGTAAATTCAATTCCTGAGAAAATTCTTTTAAAAGTTCAATAGTAGTATTATTAATAGATTTAGCTCCCTGCGAGCCTCCCATAATACATAAAGTTAATTTGTTATTCAGTCCCATGTTTGCACGCGCTGCAGTTTTACTCAATGTTGCAAACTCTTCTCTAATAGGGTTGCCTGTTACAACAGCGTGTTTGTTGGGAATATATTTTTTTGCTTTTTCAAAAGCCAGAGAAACATACTTTGCCCTTTTGCATAACTTTCTTGTAACAAGCCCCGGCATGGCATCGCAATCATGCATCATATAAGGCGTTTTTGTGATTATGCAGGCAAAAATCATAGGTGCTGAAACATAACCTCCGGTTGCAAAAACAGCATCCGGTTTATATTTTTTGATGTAGCGTATAGAGCGTAAAATTGCTTTAACGAGCTTAATCCCCCAGACAAAGAATTTAGGGTTCAAACCTCTCGGCATACCTGATACACTTACGTGCAAGAACTTATATCCCTTTTTTGAGGCAAGTTCAAATTCCATGTTGCGTTTGTTGCCGACATAATAAACTTTGCTTGTTTCAGCTAATGAGTCTGCTACTGCTAATGCAGGATAAATGTGTCCTCCGGTGCCTCCGCCGGTTACAAAATATGTGCTATTGTATACTTCTGACATTGCCAAACCTTACCCTTTTTACATTGTCTTTTGATATATTTAATAAAATTCCAACCATCCATAATGATACCATAATGGATGAACCGCCGTAACTTATGAATGGCATTGGTACACCTGTTGCAGGTACAAACGAGCTTGCAACCCACATGTTAAGAAAACCCTGAAAACATATTGAGAACGTAAGCCCGAGAGCAAGCAGTTTTCCGTACATATCCTGACACTTAACTGCAATCAGGAAGCCTCTTTGCAAAATTGTCCAGAACAGGCAGATGATTAATAAACATCCAATAAATCCATGTTCTTCTCCAATAACAGCATAAATAAAGTCGGTATGCGCTTCAGGAAGCCAGGCTAATTTTTGTTTTGAACTTCCGTATCCGACTCCGTATAATCCTCCTGAGGCAAAAGCAACAAGTGACTGGATAATATTATATCCAGCACCGAGCGGATCTGCTTCAGGATGAAGCCACGTTACAATTCTTGATGATTGATACCCCTTTAACCCTTTAAGCAGCAGCAGCGGAATCATAGTACACATTCCATATAATATAAGCTGTATGGAACCTCCGGCACAAATATAAATTGCAACGGACGTTGCAAGTAAAAGCAGTACCATACTCAGGTTCGGCTGTGTGAATATTAAGCCCACCATAATAAGTATAGGTACAAATGCCCAGATAATCTTTTCATTATCAAGCAGGTTTGTATTTTTGTAAAAAGCGCCGGCCAGAAGCATTACCACAGCAGGTTTTGCAAACTCGGAAGGCTGCAAGCTCATAGGCCCTATATTAATCCATCTCTGCGCTCCGTTAACAGTTGTACCCATGACTTTTACAAGAATAAGCATTATTATTACAAAAATTGCAAACGGAACTGTGTACATGATGAGTTTTTTGTAATGAAAATTTGATAAGAACTTTAAGCCTACAAACCCTACAATTACCCCGAAAATCTGCTGGATTAAAAACCTTGCCGGATTTAATCCCATATCAATACATTTTGGAGCACTGGCAGAAAATATCGCCATCAAACCGATTACGACAAGAAATATTACCGCAATCATAAGCGGACGGTCAGACTGCATATTCTGGCTGCTCATTTTCTCAGTATGTTCATTATTTAGATAAGACATAATCTTTGAAAACTTCCCCTCTGTGCTCGTAACTCTTGAACATGTCGAAACTTGCACACGCCGGTGAAAGCAGTACTACATCAGGCTTTAAGCTGATTGCTTTATCAATTGCCTCCTCCATTGTGTGTTCTTTAATTATATTACTAAAACCATTTTTTTTCAGATTTTCTTCAAACCTTTCTGTCGCTTCTCCAATTAACAAAACGGTCTTGATATGTTTGTTTATTGAATGACACATTTCGGTTAAATCAGTATTTTTATCCCTGCCGCCAAGTATAAGCGCAACATTCTGATTGTTGAACGAATCTATTGCAACGATTGAAGCCTCAGGATTTGTAGCTTTTGAGTCGTTAAAGAAGGTTATTCCGTCCATTTCGCGAACTTTCTCAAGCCTGTGTGCTGGCGCACGGAATGACATAATTTGTTCTCTTATGTCGGAATTGTTCATACCAACGAGTTTTGCAATAATGATTCCGCACATAATGTTTTGATAATTGTGATGACCTACGAGAGGACAGTCTTTGAGAGAAATTATTTCTTCACCTTTATAAAAAATTGAATTATTTTTTATGCCGCAGTCATTCCCATCATCGAAAAATATAACATTTTTGCACTGTTTTGAGAACTCTTTGAGTTTTGTATCTTGTGCATTGAGTATGGCAAATTCCGGTTCCTGAGGCGGAAGAAATATTTTAGCCTTTGCGTTAAAATAGTTTTCTAAACCGCCGTGCCAGTCAATGTGGTCTGGAGTAAAATTTGTCCAGCAGGCAATTTTAGCCTTAAATTTTTCTGTCATCTGAGCTTGATATGAACTTATCTCGCAGACTAAAAAATCATGATTTTCTTCAATTAAAGATGTTGGAGGTACTCCTATGTTTCCGCAGACAGGCGCAGAGAATTTTTTGCTTAAAATATGCGACACGAGCGCTGTTGTAGTTGTTTTGCCGTTTGTTCCTGTGATAGCAATGAATGGAGTTTTGGTATTAAGATATGCAAATTCAATTTCTGAAATGATTTTTATATTTTTTTCATTTAAGCGTCTAAAGATTTCTGACTTAGGAGGGATGCCCGGGCTTGTGACAGCAAAGGATGAGCCGGAGATAAACTTTTCACTGTGCAAGCCGCATTCGATTTTTATTCCGAGTGATTTTAATTCTTCAACCTGCTGCCGGTATTCTTCTCTTATGTCATTTACCCCTTTTATACCCTGCGGAGTAGCTGGATTATCAAGCTTCCCAGCCTCATTTACCCCTTTTGATTCTGTGATATAAACATCATAACCTTTGCTTGCAGCGAATTTTGCTGCTGCAATACCGCTTTTTGATAATCCAAGTATTAAAACTTTTTCTGACATAATTTTACTCTCCGTCTGGTTACAATTGTACCTCAAACAGGCTTGAAAAAACAGAAAAACTTCCCTGCTTAGTGATTTTAAGTGCTATGATTATCATAAACGCGGAATGCTAATTTATTATAGTATATAATTTAAAACCAGTGCTGTTATTGCAAACAATGTTGATACAAATGCAAACTCTTTAACTATTCTTATTTCAGAATGTCCGCTTAATTCAAAATGATGGTGAATTGGGGACATCTTAAAAATTTTTTTTCCGGTTAGTTTGAAACTTGTTACCTGCAGGATTACAGACAGAGTTTCTACAACAAAAATCCCGCCGAAAACAGCGAGCAGAAGTTCGCATCTTCCTATTACCGCAAGTGTTCCAAGCAGTCCTCCCAGTGCAAGTGAGCCGGTATCTCCCATAAACACCTGTGCTTTAGGCTTATTGTATTTTAAAAAACCAATAAGAGCACCGATTACTGTTGCTGCAACTATTGCAGCTGCATTGTGTCCGTCGGTAAATGCAAGTATACCGCACGCTGCGAATGCCGGAATACCAGTGGCTGCTGCAAGCCCGTCAAGGCCGTCGGTCAGGTTGTATGCATTAGATGCTCCTGTAACAACGAAAACGGTAAATATCGGATATAAAATTCCTAAATCAAACGTATGGCTGCCGAGAGTTATAACTGTGCCGTAGTGCTGCATAGCATAAACTGTTGGTATAAGAGCGATTAAAATTTGGCGGACAAGCTTTCCTCTAGGGCTTAAACCTTTGTTTTCGTGTCCTTTTATCTTCAGATAGTCATCTTGAAATCCTGCGAGAGCCATAAATAAAAGTGTAATAATTATTATCCACGCAGAATTATCCATTTGCTGAGCCATAAGCAGAGTGATAATTGATGCTATGATTATGGCTGCGATTATAAAAACACCGCCGGTTGTCGGTGTGCCTGCTTTCTTTGCGTGAGCTTCCGGTGCAACGTCAAGAATATACTGCCCTATGGTCTTTTTTCTTAAAAAATCTATATATGGTACACCGAACAATAGGCATAAAACCATACTCATTAACAAAGCTACCGCAAGCATTATCATAAAAAACTTCTCCTTTTTTATAATTTAATATTATCACAAAAAGTTTTGTTTATGATGTTTTGGACTTCTCCGGCAAGATTTGCATAAACTTCTCTTGAAAAGTGGTTTATGCAGGTTGTATAATCTTCGTCCGATTTGATAAAATCAGTCAGCTCAATTGTGTGAACATTGTTTTCAGCACACCATGTTCTGACAGATTGGTTTAAAATCTTATGGCGTTCTGCCATATTCTCGTATCCTGCCTGAACTTTATCTGTTGGAATTTCACTTCCCAAAATCAACACAAGCTTTGTTTCCGGTGATAAATTTTTTCTGATGTAATCCAGATTTTTAATTACTGTTTCACAGGGAGGATTGCCTGCAAATGTATAATTTTTTTTAAACTCTCTGAGCATAATTATGTTAGGCTCTCTTGCTTCCAGTGGAAGCGGTGCAAGAATTTTTTCCCAATTATTTTCGTCTGTAATATCACAGTCTGCAAAACCAAACAGAACATAACTTTCGTCCTCTTTATTAATATAGAGTCCGCTGTGGGTGGTTGTTAAAAGACTCAAGAAAATGAGTTTATATTTAGGGTCAAAGAATTTTGTTTTAAATTCGTCAGGACTCGGAAACGGAAAACGGCTGGTAAGCTGATTTATTTTTTCTGCCGAAAATTTATGAGTCTGTTCTATAAATGCTGTATGTGTATGCGCTAAGATGTAAATCAGTTTTTTATTCCAGTACGGAAATTCAGTATCTATATTAAAATCAGTTTTTATATAGCTCAAAACCGAATACAAATCACACGGCCCTTTAAACAAAATATTGATATCACTTTTTTGCGGTTTTTCTGTTTTTTTGACTTCAAGGTTATCAACAACTTCTATCCAATCAGGGTTTCCTTCGAGGTTTGAAGCAACTTCACCCTGAATTTTTAATTCAGGCTTGCCGAGAAAATTATATAAAAACTGTTCTATCCCCATATTCATAATCCTGCAGGAGAATAGAAAATGGATTAGTTTATTTCCGCCCAGCACATAAAATCCACAGATTCCGTAGTTTCCAAATTTATCTTCTGCAATAACATATCCGGACTCATTATTCTTAATAGTTTCTTCTAAATTTTCATCTCTGAATTTTGTGAAGTTGAGCTGGTTAGTCCTTGAGATAAGTTTTTTCAGACGCTCAAGATTTTCAAGACAATCATGTTTTATACAAATCTTTATCCCGCTGGCTCTTAAAAATTCTTCATTAGAGCTTTCGCCTCTGGCTGCGGATTTTTCTTCCAAAATTTTATACTGCTTTAATCTTGTATGTTCAAAGTCGTAATCATTAACCAGATAGAGCTCTTCTGAAATCTTTTTTATTTCATACGGATGAGCTGTCATAATTTCAGGAGAGTAAAATTTTGCCTCATTGAGATTAGAAATATTATCGTCAATAAGGATTACGTTTTCAGCGCGGAGGTTCATATCATTAATAATATTTTTTACTCTCTCGCCTTTTGGCAGCCAATTGATAGAAGGAAATACAAACAAATCCCATACGCGTTTGAAACCTCTATTTATAAACTCGTTTTTAACACTCTCAAAATCGTTTTTTGAACAAATAGAGTTCATAATTCCTTTGAGTGTCAAATCTTCAATAAAATTAATCATCCCGGGCAAAAATTCTACTCCGCCTTCTGATAAAGTTCCTTTCCAGAAAGTATCGTCCAAATCCCAGATAATTAATTTAGTTTTTGTTATATCGTAGTTTTTCATTGTTGTTGCGGCTGGTCAGTAACAATTGTGCAGACAGAGCTGTCTTGAAGGTATTTGCCCCAGGCTTTGGAAACCGGATTTTTCTGTGCTTCTTCAAGGTTAGACAAATCAGGAGTGCTGTCTGAATATTGCTGTACAAGCTCATATGCTTCTATTACTGATGCCAGTTCATTAATCTGCGATTTTGTAAATTTACATGTAATCGTAGAATTAATGTCCATCATATTTATATCTTCACGGTAGACACACCTGTCACCCTGCCAGCCTACGATTTTCTTTGAAGATGTAACATCCATTCCGCCTGTCGTAACTTTACCGCTGTCAGTAAAAGGTGTGCAGCCGCGAAATGCTTTTGTAAATGGTGTTTCACCTGCAAATGCAAACAACGTAGTAATCATAATGGCTGATGTTATAAAAATTAAATTCTTCTTAATCATTGTTAATCTTTCTTATTTATTCAAAGCGGCTTTAAGTCTTGCCAGTGAACGCGCTAATGCTGCCTGAGCTCTGTCTGCGTCTACTTTTGCAGTAGCGTCTGCTAGTCTTGCTTCTGCTCTATTTTTAGCTGCATTTGCACGTGTAACATCAATATCGCAGCCGTCTTCGCAGACATCAGTAAGAATTGTTGCGCAGTTATCCTTAAACTGGAATATTCCGCCCATTGTAGCAAAGTATTTGTATGAATCACCGATACGTGCTTTTGTAACACCTATTGCAAGGGCTGTTGTAAGCGGAATGTGGTCTTTTAAAATACCCATCTGTCCGCTCGTTGTCTGAATAACAAGTTCATCAACATCACTATCAAATACTATACGTTCGTGTGTTATAATCTTTAGTTTCATTTTTTACCTTTATTGCCGGTTTCCTGCGCACCTTGGGTGCGGACTGCCAGCTTTACTAGTTCAACGTTTTAGCCTTTTCTACAGCTTCTTCAATTGTACCAACCATGTAGAAAGCTTGTTCAGGTAAATCATCGTGTTTACCTTCAATGATTTCTTTGAACCCTCTGATTGTGTCTTCAAGCTTAACGTATTTACCTGCAATGCCTGAGAACTGTTCTGCAACGAAGAATGGCTGAGATAAAAATCTCTGGATTTTTCTTGCTCTGTTAACTGTTTCTTTATCTTCATCAGATAATTCATCCATACCCAGAATTGCGATAATATCTTGTAATTCTTTGTATTTTTGCAGAATTTCAAGAACTTTTCTGGTAGTATCATAGTGTTCGTTTCCGATAATATTCGGATCTAAAACTCTTGAACTTGATGCAAGCGGGTCAACAGCCGGATAAATACCGAGTGATGCGATTTGTCTTGAAAGTACTGTTGAAGCATCTAAGTGTGAGAATGTTGTAGCAGGAGCAGGGTCTGTTAAGTCATCCGCAGGTACGTAGATTGCTTGTACGGAAGTGATAGAACCGTCCTTAGTTGAAGTAATACGTTCCTGAAGTTCACCCATTTCAGTAGCCAGAGTAGGCTGGTATCCTACTGCTGACGGCATACGGCCAAGCAGTGCTGATACTTCCGAACCTGCCTGAGTAAATCTGAAAATGTTATCAATAAACAGAAGCACGTCCTGTTTTGAAAAATCTCTAAAGTATTCAGCAGCAGTAAGAGCAGAAAGTCCTACTCTCATTCTTGCTCCAGGCGGCTCGTTCATCTGGCCGTAAATCAAGCCTACTTTGTCGAGAACTCCGCTTTCTTTAAATTCGTTCCAGAGGTCGTTTCCTTCTCTTGTTCTTTCACCAACACCGCCGAAAACAGAAACGCCGTTATGCGCCATTGCGATGTTATGAATTAATTCCTGAATTAATACTGTTTTACCAACACCGGCACCTCCGAACAGACCGATTTTACCGCCTTTTTGGTATGGCTGTAAAAGGTCAATAGCTTTGATACCTGTTTCAAGAATTTCAATATCTGTATTTTGTTCAGTTAGTGATGGAGATTGTCTATGAATCGGCAGATAATCGTTTGTTTCAATCGGACCAGCGTTATCAACAGGTTCGCCGATTACGTTAAGTATACGGCCTAAAATCGGTTTACCTACAGGAATTTTAATAGGTTCGCCGGTGTTTTCAACTTTCATACCTCTTTTCAAGCCGTCTGTTGATGCCATTGCAACGGTTCTTACTCTGTTTGAACCAAGCATTTGCTGCACTTCGGCAACAATATATGAGCCGTCTTCTTTGTATATCTTTAATGCATTGTAAATCTCAGGAAGTTCGCCCTGAGCAAATTCTACGTCAATTACAGGTCCGATAATCTGTGTGATTAATCCTTCGTTTTTGTTAAGAGTCTCCATTTATTTCCCCTCTTTAATATTCTCTCTTCGTGCCTTTATTATATAATATAAAATTTCAATTGACAACGTAATCATTTCATATAAAATAAAAAAATGTTTAAGCTGAAGTTTAATACAGGTTATTGTTTTTTTATACTTATATTTTGTATAGGTTTATTTTTCAGGTTAAAGCTTTATTTTCTGAATTTAAGTTTCCATTGTGATGAGGCAAATCTTGCGTTAAATCTTATCAGCCGTTCTTATCCGGAACTTTTCCAGCCTCTGGAGCGGCTTCAGGTTGCACCGCCGTTTTTCCTTGTCTTGTCAAAGATTTTTTATCAGTTTGCATTTTTTAATTTTACTCCGCGTGTTTCGGATTTAATGCTCCGCCTGATACCTCTGGTATCAGGTATAGCTGCTATACCTGCTTTTGGCTTTCTGCTTCAAAGGCTTTTTAAAAATAAATTTGTTACTGCTGCCGGAATGCTTATACTCGCGCTTGCGCCGTCTGCGGTTCTTTATTCATGTATTTTTAAACAGTATTCAACAGAACTTCTGGTTTCAATTCTTACATTGATTCTATTCTCGAAAATTGACTTAAAAGTAAGGAATTTTAAGCCTTTTTTACTTCTCGGGCTGATGCCGTTTTTATCTTTATCTTCATTTTTTGTTTTAGCAGGAGGGTTTTGTTATCTTTGGGTTAAAGAAAGATGCTCCAGAAATCTGGCATACGGCACGGGTGTGTTTCTGGCTGTTCTTGTTTTTTATACATTCGTATTTTTAATCCCGGTGCATTCCAGATATTACCATGACATGTCGGATTATTGGAACGCAAGTTTTTCAATGGCTTCCGGAATATTTAGCTATGTAAAAATTTTATTATTTTATTTATTCAGAACTTATGCCGGAATAAGTTTAGCGGCAATTTTATTTTTTGTTTCTGTATTGCTTATGCTTAGAAACCTTAAAGTATTTTGTTTTACTGCAATTCCGGTTTTGCTTGCATATATCGGGGTGATTACAAAGCATTATCCGCTTGATGAAAGGTTAATGCTGTTTATAATGCCAATAGTTATAATAGTTCTGCTCTATCCTTTCACGCTTATTACTAGAAGATTTGCTGTATTATATTCCGGGCTCGTTATTCTTCTAATTTACGGGTGTTTAAATTTCCCGTTACCAATAGAAAATATTGTTACCAAACCGGAGGCAGCACGGGATGTCTGGGAGTATCTTGCGGATAACTATGACGGTAAAACTCCTGTTTTGCTTGGATATTCTCTCAATACAAATTTATATTACAGAATGTTTTATAAAGACTTCAAATATTGCGATTTTGTATTGATAAATAACACGGAAAAAACTCTTAAAAATCTTCCGTCGGGCGATTATTATATTGTAATTACCGGATACGAATTTTACCGGAACCTTTTGGAAAAGGATTTTAACGCGTTTCTAAAAGAGGCGCAGGGGATTGAAGTCCTTGAGGCCGCTGAATTTATCCCGCCTCATATTGATGGTTTTGCGGAGATAAATTCAGGAAGACTTCTTAAAATCAGGAAAAATCACACGGAACCTTATTTTTCTTAAGCATTTCCATAAGCGGTTCAAGGAATATTTCTTCATCTTCGCACTGGTTCTTGAGTGAATAATAGGAAATTTCAACCAGCTCTTTACAGATGTTTAAAATAGGATGCTTTCTTAGTTTAGATGCGGTTGCATGTCTGGCAACATTATATCTAAGTTCATTAATTTCATTATAAGAATATTTAAGAAGCATGCTGCTGACTTCATCGAGAGCAGCAGAGTTGTACATAATTCCCTTATAAAATGCCGGAATTGAATATTCAAGTCCTCCTCCAACGCAGTCGTGGTTTCTTATTTCAATAAAGTTTCTAAGTCTTACCTCAGGGAAATACAGATTTGCATGCAGCTTCCAATCATCTATATCTGCGTCAAAACCTTCAAATCCTTTGTTCATAAATTGTCTGAATGTTAGTCTGCCGTTAAGGTTGACGGTTCTGTTTTCTCTGTTAATGAAAATCATTGGTGTGTCAAGAAGGGTTTCTACATAATCTTTAAAGCTCATGCCGTCATGAAATTTTGTTGCAAAACCGCATCTTTCATTATCCGTATTTAACCATGCTAGTGCTCTGAAAGACTTGTAGCCGGTATCAACTCCGCCTCTGTATCTTGAATTTGCGTACATTGCAGTTGCAAAAGGCATCATTATGTTTGCAATTCTAAACTTCTTCATTGCATCTTCTTCGGATTTGTAATCAATTCCGACCTGTATACCTGCAGTTTCTCTCATCATTACATCAGATAAAATTCCCCAGAGGTAATTTGCCATAAGGTGATATCTTCTTTTAGGAAGGAGCTTTATATTTTTGTAGGTCGTAGTTGGTGAAACACCTTTATTAATAAGTTTTATTCCAAACTTGTCTAGTATAGGCTGCATTACGGAGTCGATTTCTTCAACACGTTTTTTTAAATCTCTGATAAACTCTTGCGGTTCAAGGCTTAATTCAACCTGACAGCCCGGTTCAAGAGTTATTGTATCGTGAATTTTCTTTAATCCGATTATGTTGACATCGTCTAAAATATAATCCCAGTTGTCTGTTTTTGCAAATTCTCTGAGCATTTCGCAAATTCCATACTCGCCGTCATATTTTGCTACTTGATTTGTAACTTTGATGAGTGGAATTCTTTCATATTCTAAACCAATTTTTTTATCTGTTTTGCAGCCCAGAACAAATTCCTCCAGCAGCTGATTATACTCCAGATGTTCTTTAGTTTTTGTTTCACAATAATTCACGATATTCTCCTTTCCCTATTATATCTAAAACAAGATATTAATAATTTTAGAAGAAGTTTAAAGTTTTAACATTTCCCTGTTTGTACTATTATTGATACCATGGTGGATTATTTACAACGGGCAAAGTTTTTTAGAACTAAAAAAAGGTTGGGTCAGAATTTTTTGATTAACCCTGATGTAATCTCTGATATTATTGATTTTGCAGAGATTACAAAAGAGGATGTTGTTCTTGAAATCGGACCGGGTGTCGGGTTTGTGACAGAACAGCTGGTTAAGCATGCCAAAAAAGTTATTGCGGTAGAGCTGGATGAGGAGGCTATTAAGGAACTTGAAAAACTTGAATGCGATAATTTGCAGATTATACATAATGATATTTTGAAAACTGATTTATCTGAACTTGCGGATGAGAAAATTAAAATAGTTGCAAATATTCCATATTATATAACTTCTCCGATTATTGCCCACCTGCTGGGTGAAATAGATGATTTAGAAAACAAAAACAGAGCCAAAATTATTGATATTATTCTTATGGTTCAGGAAGAAGTGGCGAGAAGGATTGTTGCGACAGAAAACAGTGCGGCCAAGCAGTACGGGCTTTTAACAATATTGTCTCAGTTCTGGGCTGACTGCTCAATTATAAGGCTTGTAGGCAGAAAATCTTTTTATCCTGCGCCGAAGGTGAACTCTGCACTGGTGTCTTTAAAGGTTAGGAAAGAACCGCTTTTGAAGCTTGATGACTACAAACATTTTAGAAAAACAATAAAAGCTGCATTTTCTCAGAGGCGTAAAACTTTGAAAAATTGTCTTTCAGGTGCAGGGTTTGATAGAGACAAGGTCTCTAAGGTTATTCAAGAACTGGGGCTTGATGAAAATATAAGAGGTGAAAAGCTTTCTATTGCACAGTTGGGAGAACTTTCAGAAAAGTTATGTGACTAATTTTCTGGTGAGTATTTCAGCAAATCATTAGGCGTGCAGTCAAGAGCAAAACACAGCCGGTCTAAGGTATTGAAATCAATACCAGCAGTTTTATCATAGTACAAATTGTATATGGTATTATATTGGAGACCTGCGAGTTTTGCCGTCTCAGCAATTGTCATTCTTCTTTGACCTATAATAGCTGACACATTGTTTCTTATCATAGTATTTAAATATTATTAAATTTTATGATATATAGCGACTTTACTTGTTATACATAGTTAATACTTTCTATAATATAAAAATATTGAAATATTTCTTAATAAAATTAATCAGGAATATACTTAAGTAAATCATTTGTTGTGCAGTCTAATACTTCACATAGTTTATTTAATGTCGCAAATTCAATACCTGCAGTCTGGTCGTGATAAAGCGCATAAATAGTATTATAAGAAACGCCGGCTAGTCTTGCAGTTTCGGCTATTGTCATTCTTCTCATCCCTATTAATAAAGAAACATTATTTTTTATCATATAAGATATTTTAAAAGTATTTAGGATATAAGTTGACATATTTCAGTATACTGAGTAGTATATTCTTATAATTAATAAAAATTGAAATATAAGTTTACAAAATGGTATGGAATATATGGAAACACTTCAGTTAAATGCACAAGAAATCAAACAACTTATCAAAAGAAAATCATTAGCTATATCTTCTAATCAAAATTTAGAACTAAATGATGATAAATTGGTAATAAATTGTAATGGATTTATTTCTGATGTTTTATCAACTTCTATACATTTTCGTCAGTCTGAAATTGATAATAAATCCGTAATAACTTTTATACAGAGTCTTATTTGCGAACATTTGAATTTAGAACCAAACATGGTTATATTTGTAAATCAAAATGAACTGGAGTATGTATTTAAAATAAGATTTAGTTATCAAGTAATATGGAATATAGTTGTATGTGAAACTCGGACGGCTATAAATAATACAAGGGGTCTTTATGATGAAACTGTTGATTTATCTAGCCAGGCTTTAAATATTGGACCATATAAAAAATTAGGAAATTCGGCTTATTATTTTAGATGGTTTGAAGAGATTTAGAATTTTTATGTAATAATATTAAAATGAGATACATAGCCATCACAGATATACATGGAGAACTCAAAAAGCTTGAGAGTGTTCTCTCTCAAATAGATACGCGTCCGGACGACGTTTTTGTTTTCATGGGGGATTATATTGACAGGGGGCCTGACTCAAGGGGTGTCGTTGATAGAATAATTGCACTGGGAGAAACCAATAAATGTATTTATTTGATAGGTTCTCACGAGTATGCTCTTCTGCATACAAATGACGAATATTATCAGTTTCTTTTTGATAATTATGGCGGGCCTGCGACGGTCAGAAGCTACGGAAGCTTTGAGAATATTTTCAAAGTTCACGGGGACTTTTACAGGAATCTCAAATTTTACTACTTAACAGACAAGTATCTTTTTGTTCACGCCGGTATAAATCCGGATTATCCGCTGGAAGAGCAGGATGAAGTCGATCTGGTTTATATCAGAGGAAAGTTTATTTATTCAAAACACAAGCTTCCGCAAAAAATTATTTTCGGGCATACAGAGTTTGATGAACCATATATTGATGAAGGCAAAATTTGTATTGATTTGGGATGCGGAAAGTATCCGGATGCACATTTATGTGCACTAATTTTGAACGAAGACGGTACAAGAGAGTTTGTATACTCATGATTGAATTACCAGCCATGCGGATATTCAACTTTGAGTATACCAGACTGGTAGAAAAAGTTGACATGACTAGGCCTATTTGTTAGTTCTAAATGCTGTACAAGTTCGTAAAATATTATATATATGGATAATTATAAGAAGAAGTTTGGGAAACATTTACAGGTTTTAAGGAAAAAACGTAATTATACACAATGGAAGTTAGCAGAGATTATTGGTGTTGATTCTAAATATTTAAGCAGACTTGAGTCAGGTTATTCCTCCCCATCTTTTGATATGCTTCAGAAACTTGCAGAAGCATTAAAAGTTGATATAGAATTATTGTTTCGTTTTACTGATATGGAAACCAGAGAAGAGTTGGAGCAGGAAATCTGTAAGAAACTCAAAAGTGCTGATGTCAAAGAGTTGAAACTAATTCTTAAACTGGTGAATGACGTTATTTTATAACTTTCCAGTTTTGATTTACATTTACCCGTTTTTTGTTATCATGTTGGTATGACAAAGTTTTTGTTAATTAGCGGGGACAGTGAAAAAGAGAAAATCGTAATGGAGGTTTTTCCGGCTGACGAAGTAATCGTATCAGCTGATGAAACTATGATTTTTGATGTCCTTAAGGTAGAAGAGCCCGATATAGTGATAGTTGACGGGGATATAGAAACCCTTGATTTGAAACCTCTTTGCAGAAAAATAAAACAGTATCCGGTTGTAATAATCCTCTTGCTTGGTGAAAAAGACCACGGTAAAGATGTTATGCACAATGCAAATCTATTCATTAAAACGCCGATTGATAAAAAACTTTTGTTTGCTACTGTTGATTCAAGCTTGAAAACGCGCCACTCTCTTTTAAAAATGACAAAGGCTAATCAGGAACTTGCCAGAAGTCTTTATCAGCTAAATGTTCTTTACAATACAAGTTCCCAGCTTGCAGGTTCGCTTGATAAGGATAAGCTTATCAAAATTATGATTGAGGGGATTGAAAAGTCGCTTAATTTTGAGCTTTCCTGCACTCTTATGTTCCGCTCTGAACGTGAGCCGGTACTAATAATTAATTCACTTTACAAGGTATCGGACAGACTCCTTGAAGCTTTGAAATTACGGGCGATTTTAAGCTATAAATCACTGCTTTCTGACCCGCCTGTTGATATTAAAATCGGGAATTTGAAAATCGAAAAGAACATAAAGCACAATATTCAAGAGTATGATTTCTCAATACTCAGATTTGACAATATGTTTGCACCAATTGCGTTAAACGATGAGTTTTTCGGGTTTACGGAAATTTATAGGGAAAAACCGTTTTCAACTGAAGATGCGACCTGCTTTCAAACTCTTGTACAGCAGGTGACTATACCTCTTCAAAGTGCTTCATTTACGCAGGAATTGAAAGCTACAAACCAAAAACTGCAAAAACTTGAACGCTTAAAATCGGAATTTATTTCAATTGTTTCACACGAATTAAGAACTCCTCTTACGGCCATAAAAAATGCTATGGACATTATTTTGAGCCGCAAAGCCGGTGAGATGACGGAAAATATTGAGAAGTTTGTTTCTATGGGCAAACGTAATGCCATAAGGCTTTCAGGAATTATTAACGATTTGCTTGATATTTCTAAAATTGAAGCCGGAAAAATGGATTTCAAATTTGAATTAATCCATGTGGGTCCTGTCATTGAGTATGTCAAAAATAACCTTGAAGAAGTTGCAAGGGAGAAAAATCTTGTAATAAAATATACTCCGTCAGGCGAGGATGTTGAAGTTTATGCTGACTCAAACAGGTTAGAGCAGGTGCTGACAAACCTTGTTTCTAATGCGATTAAATTTACTCCGGATGCGGGTGAAATTGACATTTCTTCAAAAGTTGTAAATGCAAGAGAGCTTCAGTACGACCATTGTTTCGAAGAAGATATTAAAAGACTGCAGGGAAATTATTTACTCGTATGTGTTGAAGACCATGGTATCGGAATTGAGAGAAAAGATTTGAACCATGTGTTTGATAAGTTTGCTCAGATTGAAAACTCACTTTCAAGAAAAGTCGGCGGTTCAGGGCTCGGGCTTCCGATTGCAAGGCAGCTTATGGAATCACATAATGGTGCAATCTGGTGTGACAGCGAGATTAACAAAGGCTCAAAATTCTATTTTGTAATTCCTGTCGCAAATGATAAAAGTAACTTTGTGATGATTAAGAAACAGCTTGCACAGCGTGCACGCTCAAACGGTTCAACTATTGCAGTAATCAAGATTAAGTCTACAAATGAAGTTATTGAAAACTTGCTAAGAGAAAATAATTTATTAAACAAAACATATATGACCAATTCGCTTATTGAAAAAGAAGGTGCGATGACAACTCTATCATTAATTCTTGTAGATGGTGATAAACCATCTGCTGAATTTCTCAAGAAGAAAATTGACTCTGTTATAGAGCAAAACAGGAACTTATACGGCGAATGTGATATAATGTATTCATACGATATTGAAGGAGATACACATGAAAAAGATACTTATAGTGGATGACGAGCAGGACATCGTTGAAAGCTTAAAGTTTGTTCTGGAGGTTTCAGGCTATGTGTGTTATACCGCTTATAACGGCGAGGATGGATTGAGGCTCGCAAAAGAAATTATGCCGGATTTGATTATCCTTGATGTTATGATGCCGAAAATTAACGGTTATAAGATAAGCAGACTCCTTAAATATGACAGCAAATACAAAGATATTCCGATAATTATGGTTACAGCCCGTTCACAGCTCGAGGATAAGATGATTGGCGAGGAAACAGGCGTTAATGAGTATATTACTAAACCGTTTGAGCTTGATGCAATCGTCAAGAAGGTTGAGAGTTATCTTGGCGGCGGAGAAGAATAATGGAAACCATCACAAATAAAACACTGGAAAAACTTAAGTATGAGCTTGTGCGTGACGGTATAGTTTCATATGAAACTCTGGAGAAGGCGGAAGAGCTCGCAAATGTTCAGAGAATTAATATCGGGCAGGCGCTGATTAATTCCGGAATTCTGGCAGAGGATACGCTTCTAAAATTCCTTGAAACAAAACTGCATATTCCCTATGTAAATCTGGAAGATTATGAACCCGATACCAGGTGTTTTAAGTTCGTAACTTTTGCTGATGCAAGAAGATACAGGATTATTCCGCTTTTTAAAATAGAAGATGTATTAACTGTTGCAATGGCAGATCCGCTGGATTTGTTTGCGATTGATAAGATTATTGAAACAGCTGAATGTTCAATTGAACCGGTTATTGCATCTGAAGCAAGTATTGTTAAAAAGATTGATGAGTATTACAAAGTTGCTGATACTGTTGACAGCATAACCCTTACTTCTGATGAAGATGAGGAGTTTGACTGGACCGAAGAACTTCATAAAGAAGAAGCCGGAGAAGAACATATACAGCATGTTATCAGAGCTATTTTAAAACAGGCTATTATTGAAGATGTTCATGAAGTTAACTTCGAGCAGGTAGAGGAAGGGTTGAAAGTTGTTTTTAAGAAAAACGGTGAGCCGTCTGATAAGGGAACAATTCCAGCTATTTTAAATTCAGCTTTTGTTTCAAAGCTTAAAACACTTTCTAATCTTGATGCAACAGTATGTGAGATTCCCCAGCTCGGGAAACTCTGTTTTAAAGTCGAAAATGCAATGCTGATTGCATCAGTTTCATCGTTTCCGACTATTATGGGTGAAAGAATTTCACTTAAGATTTATAAACCGCCGAAACACTTAGACAAGATTATCCCTGATGAAAAACAGCGAAGTATAATTTCTCATGCCCTGAATAATCCTGGAATAATTCTTGTATGCGGCTCTCCTCTCAGCGGGAAAACGCATATGATTTATTCTCTTTTGATGGAAGCTGCTACTTCCGGTAAAAATATAATGACTATTGAATCTATTGCAAAATATGAACTCAAAGGGGTTAACCAGTGCGAACTCAATGAAAATGTCGGCTTCAGCATGGATAAAGCTCTCAGATATGTTGAGTTTCAATCACCTGAAATGATTTATCTGGAAGGGGTTAAAACTCGTGATGCGTTTGAATTTTTGTCCGAACTATTTTATAACGACAAGACTGTTATTACAGAATTTATGGCAAACAATATGACTGATTTAAGACAAAAACTTGCTTTTGAAGATTTTCAGTCATTCAAAACACTTATTACATGCTTGATATTTATACACTCCAAAGACAGTGTTGAGGTTTTTGATAAAGAAACTCTCCAAAAATATTTAGCTTAATTTCTGTTGTAATTACAATGGAAGCATGATGAACAATATGTTATAATAAATTTTGTAAAAAGAAGAAAGGAAGTTAATTATGGCAAAATACGTATGTTCAATCTGCGGTTATGTAGCAGAAGGTGAAGCTCCTGAAAAATGTCCTGTATGCGGAGCTGGTAAAGATAAATTCACAATGATGGCAGAAGGTCAGAAAAACTATGCTGATGAACACAGAATTGGTGTAGCAAAAGATGTCGATCCTGAAATTCTTGAAGGTTTGAGAGCAAACTTCATGGGTGAATGCACAGAGGTCGGTATGTATATTGCAATGGCAAGACAGGCTGACAGAGAAGGTTATCCTGAAATTGCAGAAGCATTCAAAAGATATGCTTTTGAAGAAGCTGACCATGCTTCAAGATTTGCAGAACTTCTTGGTGAAGTTGTTACAAATTCAACTAAGAGAAATCTTGAATTACGTGCAGAAGCAGAATTCGGCGCTTGCGACGGTAAGATGAAAATCGCTAAACGTGCTAAAGAATTAGGTCTTGATGCTGTTCACGATACAGTTCACGAAATGGCAAAAGATGAAGCACGCCACGGACGCGGGTTCGACGGTCTGTTAGCAAGATACTTCGCATAGCGCACATGTAGACAAATAATTTACGGGATTGAGATGAAGTTGTTAAAAATCTCAATTCCGTTTTCTGTTAAGATTGCTTCCGGATGAAATTGTACCCCGTAAATCTTTTTGCCTTTAATTTCCACTGCCATAGGAATATTATCTTTTGTGCAGGCGGTGATAATAATGTCGTCTGTTGTATTTGATACCATAAGCGAATGGTATCTGGCGGCGCTGAACCCTTGTTTTAATCCTTTAAATAAACAGAAATCATCATTAAAGAATATCTGTGAATTTTTACCATGGAACGGCTCGGGTGCTTTTATTATCCCGGCTCCGAAATATTTGCAGATACATTGCATACCGAGGCATACACCGAGTATAGGGCATTTGTCTTTATAAAAATCTATTACATCCATTGTAACCACAGAGTTATCGGGATTACCCCACCCGGGAGATAGAATAATACGCTCAAAATTAAGTGATTTAATTTCATCAAGTGCCAGCTCATCATTTTTTATGACAATTGGTTCTATGCCTAACATTTTGATATATTGAACGATATTATAAGTAAAGGAATCATAGTTATCAATTATGAGCATAATTCCACCTCAACCATTTTTCTTACGGAGTTGAAACAAAATATTTTTTCTGCTTTTTCTAAATCTGACGGGTACAAAACTTTTTCCTTAATTTTTCCCTGCTCTAAGAGCTTTGCTCTGAAAGTTCCGGCAAGCAGTCCGCATTCAACAGGAGGAGTGTACAATTCTCCGTTGATTTGTACAGCAATGTTTGTAAAAGTTCCTTCCGTTATCTCGCCGCGCTCATTTATACCGATAATATCAAAAACATCATCAGGAGCAGATTCCCTTATTGTTGTCTTGTGATATAAAAACGGATTGGCTGAATTTGTCTTGCGGCCTAGCCTGATTTTATTGGAAATTATCGGCAGAAAAGTTTTTTCCTGTATTTCGAAACTTCCGTCCCTGTTAAGAAGCACTCTTTTTGTACCTTTTATATTTTTAATGCTGCTGTTCCATTTGAAATTCAGAGCGGCTGCGGATTTTTTCATCCGTTGAATATGGTTTTCCCAATCGTCTGTTCCTGTTTCAATCAGCTGGAAATCTGTTTGCAGAAATTTTGTTTTTGTTAAAGTTTCTTCCCACTCGTCCTCAGCGTTTGAATCCCAAACAACAGCGCCTCCGGCATGGTATGTATATTTATGATTATTCCCGTATAAAATCCTGATTGGAACTGAAAATTCACAAATATCAGGTGATAAGTATCCTATTGCACCGCAATAAAGATTTCTATCAAATGGTTCTAATTCATCAATTACTTTCATTGTTGAAACCTTAGGCGCGCCGGTAATTGAACCGCAAGGAAATATCGCTTTAAAAATATCAAAAAGGCTGATGCGGTCTTCAAGAATTGCAGAAACTTCTGATGTCATTTGATAAACAGTAGGGTGTTCTTCTATTTCGAAAAGTTTATTAACTTTTACTGTGCCGGTTTTGGCAATACGACCGAGGTCATTTCTTAAAAGATCGACAATCATGATATTTTCGGCGCGATTTTTTATATCATTGTATAAAAAATCGCGCCTCTCCTCATCTTTCCCGTCATCAAGTTTCGGGGCTGTTCCTTTCATCGGCTTTGTTGTAATTTTTCTGCCTTCAAGCCTGAAAAATAGTTCCGGAGAGAAGGATAGAAGTGTTGTGTACTTATTTTTTATAAATGTATTATACGGTGTTTTTTGTTTATCAAGAAGTGCTTCAAAAAGTTCAATTCCGTCCAGATTTGTGAGAACCTCTGACGGGTAGGTGTAGTTAACTTCGTATGTCACACCTTCTGAAATATATTGTTTTATTTTTTCTATAGCATTTATGTACTGTTCTTTTGTTATTTTAGGACGGATTATTGTGCCAAGTTGTTTTGATTTTGCCGGAGTATACTTTTTGTATTTGTCAAAAACTTCAAAATATAACTTTTTAAAGTCATATGTTATGTATCCCAGAAGAAAATATTTTTTTCGCAGTTTGTCAATTTCGTTGAGAGCTTCTTGTAAATTCTCTTCTGCTTCAATAATACGAACAGGTTTTTCAAAACATTTATCTGAGTAGATTTGCATGATTTAATTATAGTACAACAAGCTGACAGTTCCATCATTGTGTGCGCTCTTGTTGTAAAAAAATGGCGGCATTGACGAGAATCATGCCACCGCTGAGTCGTAATACTGAAATTTTTACTTTTTTTAAACTTACTGTTCTTTGAAATCTCTAATTTTTACTTTTGGCACAACAGACATTCCAGGTATAATAGCGTATTCTTCAGGATCAATTTTTTCTGTGAATACTATCTTAACCGGAATTCTTTGTACAATTTTAACAAAAGACCCTACAGCATTTTCCGGCGGGAACAAACTAGCTTTTGCACCGGAGCTTCTTTGAATACTGTCAATCTTTCCTTTGAAAACTTTGTCAGGATAAGTATCAATTTTGATATCAACATCCATGCCTTTTTTCATATGAGTAAGCTGTGTTTCTTTGTAATTAGCTACAACCCATACGTCATGCGGAACTACAACAAAAAGCGGGCTTCCCGGCTGTACCATCATGCCGACTTCAACTTTTTTATTGGAAACAGTTCCATCAATAGGCGCTTTAATATCAGTATACTCAAGAGCCAGTTCTGCAGCACGTTTTTGTGCCTTCAAAACATTCAAGTCGGCATCTGCAACTTTTGCACTTTTAGACGGATCTTTTGAAAATATTGACTGTTCTGCAGTTGTCTGTTTTGCCTGAACACTTTCCAGATTTGTTCTCGCTCTGTCTAAAGTTTGTTTTGATACCGCTCCTGCCTGATAAAGATTTTCATATCTTTCTAAATCTTTCTGTGCAAGTGCGATTTCAGAATTTGCTGCATTTAAGTTCGCATGCGCATTCTGTTGGTTTAACAAAGCTTTTTCATAAGCAGCTGTTGCCTGATCGAGTTTGACCTGATAATCAATTTTATCAATAACAGCTACTACCTGTCCGGCTTTGACAGGCTGATTATCTTTTACAAGAACTTTAACAATCTGTCCTGAAACCTTCGGCGATACTGAAACTGTTGTTGTTTCAACATAAGCGTCATCAGTAGACTGGTATCCAAGTGCATCATATATAAAATATCCTGCAGCGAGAGCGCCTATGATTGCTAATGATGTAAATATATAACGTTTCTTAACAGGCAGTTTTTTTGTATTTTCTTCTATTTTATTCTCTTCACTCATTTCTTTCACCCTTAAATCTGTATTTCTAATGTTTCATCTAGAATTTTTCTCAATTCTTTAAGTAAATCTCCAACTTTTGCAACATCGCTGTTATTAATTCTTTCTTTTACGAATTCATAATGAGGACGTATACGTTCTAAGACATCTGTGACTTTTTCTTTTCCGGCTTCGGTAATTTCAACAATTTTTACCGGCCTGTTGTTTTTTATAGATAGTTTTCTTTTAACAAATCCTTTTTTCTCAAGTGTATCGAGCAATTTGCCAGTGTTAGCTCTATCTTTTAAAATCAGCTTGGCTAAATCTCTCTGGCATAATTCAGGACTGCTTAGCAAAACATCTAATACAGAATATTCTTCACAGGTTATTCCTGCATTAAATTTTTCAAAAACCTGTGAACCTAAAAGCTTGCAATATTTTGCAGTTAATTCTATTTGGTAGAATATTGTTTCTGTAAAGTGGTTTTGCAAAATGTAAATCCCCTATATGAAGTATGTTTATTTTACAACATGTTGCAAATGCAACATAGTTATGTTATCATTCTTATTAGAAAAAATCAAGTACTTGGAGAAAAAAGATGAGGAAAATTTTATCACTGGCATTGTTAATATCACTTGGTATGGGAAATATAGGTACAGTTATAGCTGCAGAAAAGACTCCTGTTTTGAATGCAGGTGCAGAGGAAGTTAAAGTAGACGGCACAAAACCTGAAACAAAGAAGAAAAAAGAAACTAAAATAAAACCAACCAAAAATAAATATGATTATATAAATATGTCCTGGTGGGGTCAGTTTAATGACGATAATTTAAATGCTTATATTATAAAAGCCATGGATAAAAATCAGGATTTAAAGATGGCAACCTTAACAATTGATGAATATTATCAAAATGTTATTGCCCAGCGTGCCGGTGAGCTTCCGACTGTATCAGCAGGATTTCTTCCGGGATACGGCAAGTTCATCGGGCCTTCAGCCGGCGGGTTTGGATTGCCTATAATTGCAAACTATGAGCTTGATATCTGGGGAAAAAACCATAATAAGACAACTTCGGTCAGAAAACTCTATGAAGCTTCTATTCTGGATGAGCAGGCTGCGTATATCGCAATTGCTTCTGCTGTAGGAAGTACATATATAAATATTGTAAAGCTTGATGCAATGGTTGATTTGCAGGAAGATATTGTCAAGCTGAGAAAAGAGATTTTTGAGATTATGTCTGTAAGCAATGCTGAAGGGCTGGTTTCAACTTCAGATTTAGTAAAAGCTAATAAATCCTACATCTCAGGTGTTGCTGATTTGACAGATTTGAAGAAGGAAAGGACTAAACTTCTTCACCAGCTTGCAGTACTTACAGGCGACAGCCCTAATAATATTGAAGAATATGCAAGAACTGATTACAGAGAGCTGGCTTTTACGGGCAATATTCCTGAGTACGTAAGTTCTGAGGTAATAATGAAGCGTCCGGACTATTTAAAAGCAGAAAAGATGCTTGAAAAGGCCGGCATTGATGTCAGAATTGCAAGAAAAGAAATGCTTCCGCAGCTTAGTCTGGGCGGCGGGGTAATCTTTAATTCCAAATACTTTGAAAGCCTATTCACTACTTCCAACATGATTTGGGGGCTTGGCGGAAGTGTAATTCAACCGTTCTTTATGGGCGGAAAGCTTAAGGCAAATCTGAAAGCTAAAAAGATTGCTTACGAAAGAAGCGTTAAGAATTATGAAAAAGTAAATCTTACTTCTATGCAGGAAGTTAACGACTCTCTGGTTTCTGTAAATATGGACAGGGAAAAACTTTCCAAGCAGAAAAAAATACAGGAGCTTGAACAAAAAGATTTTCAGCTTTCAAAGGATAAGTTCGCTCAGGGTGTTATCGCAAAACTTGATTTGAACCAGATGGAAGAAAATCTGCTGACGGTTAATAAGCTGGTTTATTCTAGTGAATTTGACTGCATGATAGATTATATCAGCTTCTACAAAGCAATCGCAGCGCAGAGTATATAATATAATACTTGCAAAATCGCTTAAAAACTACTATGATAAAAGCATAATGGAACAGTATGTAATAACCTTTGATGAGATAAGAGCGCTTTTAGCAGAGCAGCAGTATTCAGACGATGATATAACAGAGCTTGAAAAAGCTTTTGAGTTTGCAAGAAAACTTCATTCCGGACAGTATAGGGTTTCAGAGGAGCCTTATATTATCCATCCAATGGAAGTCGTAAAGATTTTGATCGGCTTGAGAGCAGATAAACACACTCTAATGGCCGGCTTTTTGCACGATATATTAGAAGATACAGAAACAAAACCTGAAGAGATAAAAGAACTTTTTGGAGAAGATGTTTTGAACCTTGTTCAGGGCGTGACAAAACTAGGCAAACTCCAGTTCAAATCTACTGAGGAACGTCAGGCAGAAAACTTTAGAAGAATGCTTATTGCAATGGCAAGCGATGTCAGAATTATTCTTCTTAAGCTTGCGGATAGACTTCACAATATGCGTACGCTTAATTATATGACACCTGTTAAGCAGCAAAGAATTGCTCAGGAAACTCTTGATATTTTTGCGCCGCTTGCAAATCGTTTAGGGGTCGGTAAAATAAAAGCAGAGCTTGAAGATTTGTCGCTCAAATATCTTCATCCGGATAAGTATTATGAAATTGCTCAGCTTGTTTCGCAGAAAAAAGCTGAACGAGAAATGACTGTAAAACTGCTGATAGATAAGATTTCTAAAGATGTTAAAGCCAGCGGAATTAATGCTCAGATTACAGGCCGTGCAAAACATTATTACAGTATTTATAACAAAATGAAACGACTCAATGTCGCATTTCACGATTTGTATGATATCACAGCAGTCCGTGTTATTGTTGATACAGAAAAAGAGTGTTATGAAGTTCTTGGTCTTATTCACTCACAGTTCAAACCTATTCCGGGACGTTTTAAAGATTATATTGCAATGCCTAAGGGCAACATGTATCAATCTTTGCATACCTCTGTAATCGGGCCGCGCCAAAAACCGCTGGAAGTGCAGATTAGAACCTGGGAAATGCATGAAATTGCTGAATATGGTATTGCTGCACACTGGAGATATAAAGAAAAAGGCTCCAGAAAAGCTGATTCGGCCAGTGATATTAAATTCTCATGGATGCGTAAACTTGTTGAATACAACAAAGAAACGAAAAATGCCGAAGATTTTGTTAATTCAGTAAAACTCGATTTATTTTCAGATCAGGTATTTGCGTTCACACCGGGGGGTGATGTAATTGACCTTCCGCAGGGTGCTACTCCGATTGATTTTGCATATCGTATTCACTCTGATGTAGGGCATAAAACTGTCGGTGCTTTGATAAACGGACGTATTGCACAACTTGATACCAAGCTTAAAAACGGCGACATTGTTGAAATTATGACTTCAAAAGTCTCAGCACCCCGTCTGGATTGGCTGAACTTTGTTGTGACAAAGCAGGCTGCCTCAAGGATACGTCAGTGGTACAAGAAAAATAAACGTGAAGACCATATTGAAATTGGTAAGGCAAACCTTGAACACGAACTCACAAAAACTGTTTTTGACGAATATGTTAAGAATGGAGAGTTTGATAAAGTTGCAAAACAAATGAACTATGTAAGTGGTGACGACCTGTTCGCAGCTCTTGGTTACGGCGAAACTACCGTAAATAAGATTATTAATCGCCTGCGAAAACCTCCAAAACAGGAAGGACCTGCTAATCATAAACCTAGAAAAGCTTCTGAAAAAGATATTGTCGGGCTGGAAGGGCTTCTTTATTCTTTTGCGAGATGCTGCTCTCCAATTCCGGGTGAACCTATTGTAGGTGTTGTAACACGCTCAAAAGGGGTTACGGTGCACAGACTGGACTGCAAAACGCTTGAAAATATTCCGGTTGAGCGTTTGATTGATATCCACTGGTCTGGTAATAATATCAACAAAACATACAGCACGACGATTCGCATCGAAACAGCTGAGAAAATGGGGCTCTTGAAAGATATTATAGGTGTTGTTTCGGATAACAACACAAATATCAACTCTGCAAATGTTAAATCAAAAGGCAAGGTTGGTATTATTGAACTTGGAATAGAACTTGATAATATTTATACTTTGCGTAAGGTTATGACAGCATTACAATCTATGCCGGATGTATTTAGTGTAAAAAGAATTCAAACATCATACAGTCATGCTCCGCAGCAGTTTACTAAGAAAAATAATAAACCCCAGAAGAAACGCAAAAAAACTTCAAGTTAAGGCTTTTTAGTGCGTTGTTTTACAGCCGCTTTTGCTTCGCATTCCTGCATAATTCTATGTAAGTTGTTTAAATCATATTGAGGCGGTAAATCTTCTGTCAACGGTAGAAAGTATTCAATTTCATAGCTTTCTGAGAATGCGGTTGGCTTCTTAGCACGCTGGAATAAAAATGCATCGCCTCTGTATTTGTTGAATAGCTCCAGCAGAGGTTTGTTTCCTGGCTCTGAAAGTGGAGAAACAACATCAACAAGCGGTTTGTATTTTTTATCAATGTTTTTATTGTTTAAAATCTTAAACAGCTTGTCATCCAAATCTTTATACGCATTAACGTTTTTACCCATAATCATAAGCTCAAACGGTCTTTCTTCTCCGGGAAGCTTAAATAAGAAGTGAATTGCAGGATAGTTAACTTCTGTAAAGTCAAACATATCAGTTCTTACTTCTCTTTTTTCTTTAAGTTTCATGCTAGCCCACTTATCTTCTTGAATACGTTGTAATTGTTCAAGAAAATCAATGGAAGCATAATCATACTGGGATTTTTTAGAATTGCTTAATTTTTGTGTTACTTTAGGGCGTTTGTTTTCGATTTCAATAAGTTCAATTTTGCCCTTCTTTATTGGTTCAATAAATCTTGAAAGAACTTTTTCTACTGATTTTTTTGAACCGTCGCGCATTACGATTTTTGCGCCGTTGAGATCTGTCATAAAATCTAAAATTTCAGCTCTGCAGTTCCACTGTCTTGTAGCACTCTTTTCCCTGATAGACTCGGGAGTTTTAGCTCTGTCAGAAATTTTATAAATAGGATTTTGTGGTTTAAATTGGGTAACCTGTAAATCTCCGAATAATTCATTGAGAAATTTTTGAATTTTAGGCTGCATTGTTTCGGTTATTGCATACACTTCTCTTGCAGCTTTCAATGAAACTCCGTCTTTTCTGGAGGTTAACATTTTAGCTGTGGCACCGAAGGATACAGTATCCTTTAACAATGGCTGCGCCATTGTTAAACCAAAGCTAGATGTTCTGCGCTGCTGCTTTTGCTCTGTAAACGGGGACATTAATCTAAGTCCCATAATTTGCGGGATATTCATGCGTTATTACCTTCTTTTACTACAAAACTATTAAAACCGCTCAATATTTAAAATTGCGCAACTGTAAACATTTGTAAATTAGACAAGTGCTGGATTTGCTATTGATTCTTCAATTCTATTCTCATAACCTGTAAATTCACAAATCTGTCCCGCCCATTCTCTCATAATTTCGTCTTCTTCAAGTGTATAAGGAATAGGTTTTCCGATTTTTACAGTAATATGTTTTTCGAACAGCTTTTTGGCATATCCATCAAAGCTGCAAATAGCGACAGGAACTATATCAGCCTTAAATTTTTTCGCAAACATAATAAAACCTTTGTGTACATGGCTTATAACCGGCTCTTTAATAATTTTGCCCTGCGGGAAAATACCCAGTGACCACGAGGTATTAAAAACGGATTTTACTGTTTTAAATGTTGCGATTTCCGGTTTTTCTCTATTGACTGCAAATCCTCCCAGCGTATGTACAAGAAAGCGCAGCAATTTATTGTCATCATGGAATAATTCCTGTTTTGCCATATAAGCAATGGTTTTCCATGCTGCCAGAGCAATTAGCGGAGGGTCAATATAAGAAACATGGTTGCCTGCATATATAACATTTGATTTCTTGGGCACATTTTCTCGTCCTTCAATCTTAATATTATACATGAGTTTAGTCACCGGATATACTACAGTACCCAGAAACCACATATAATAAAACGTTCTGAACCAGTTATAATCTTTTTCTGTTCTTCTATTGTAATTCTTCTCCGCTTTCATCATTTCCTTCCAGCTATACTTAAATTAAATCTTTTTCATGAACATACTTTATCTTTTTCTACATACTTAAATCCGGTAAGGTCTTCTATTGATTTTTCCCACTTATCAACCATACCGGTAACATCGTCTGTGTAAGGTATGATTTTTCCTATTCTTACTATGATTTTTCCTGTAAAAGGAATTCTTTTAACTTCTTGAGTACCGGTAATTCCAATCGGCAGGATTCCGCACTTTGTACTTTTAGCCAGTGAAGCAAATCCCTTTGTTATGTGGCTGAATTCTCCGGCTTCCTGTCTTGTTCCCTGTGGAAAGATGCCGAGTACCCATCCTGTTTCCTTAAGATTTTTTACTGTTTTAATAGTAGAAACACCGAGTTTTTCGCGGTCTACTGCAAATGCCCCGAGCCAGTCAAGCCACCAGCGCATAAACGGGTTTTCAAAAAGTTCTTTTTTAGCCATGTATGCAACGCCCCTGTTCATTACACCGCAAACCAGGGGAGGATCCAGTGTGGATAAGTGGTTGGCTGCAACAATAAAATTGTTATCAGAAGGTATATTTTCTTTTCCGTAAATTTCTAATCTATAGACAAGTTTAAATCTTATCATATAGAATACATGTGTTACGAGAAACTGAAACATTCTGCGCCAGGCATTATAAAATCTGGCATCTCTTAATGAATATTTATTACCGTTAGTCTTTTTATCATTTGACATATAAAACACCCCTTGTCATGTAGTATTATACTATAAATAACGGTAATAAAATAGTATAGTTAGACAGTTTTATTCTTCTTCTGAAGCTTCTCTGTATTCTTCGTCTGCCTCAGCTTCAAGCCGTTCAATTTCTTTTTCTTCTTCGCTTTTCTCTTTTTCTTCTGCAAGTAAATCTTTTATTGATTTCTTATGTTTTTTTGCATTAAGAACAGATGCAACATTAGTCATTGCAAGCGAATTGAGCGTAGCTCTAAGGAGCGCGCTTCTATCTACAAAATCCTGATTGTAGAAGTTATTTCCTTCTTCTTCACCTTCTGCCGGCGGCAGATACATAGCTTCAGAGCCGTATTTATCCTGACTCATTTTTGCAGCAGTACCAGAAGGGTCACCGCTTTTGAAATTAAATGCCCCGCCGATTCCATAGAAACCCGCTGATCTGTTATCTACCACTTGTTAGACCTCATGTTAAGGATATTTTTATTCTTACATTGTAAATATCCTCATAGCATAATATAACCTCTAAAAGTATTATTTGCTAGTTCGTAACAAAATTGTTACATTGTGAAATGGCGACTCCTGTTTCAATAAACTCTAACCCTTTTATAATCTGATAATCATCACTAGGAATATCGGTATTAACTTCATCACCGAGTACAAAATATGTAGAGCCTGAGCCTGACATTACTGCATTTGGAATATATTCTTTGATTTTTTTGAGCTCTTTGTAGTCATCAAATACAGCGTATTCTAAATCATTGTATAGATATTCTGAAAAATCTTGATTGTTATCAAACGCATTGAGCATTTTCTCTGTCATATTCTTTTGAGGTTTGTTGGTTTTATTTGAATATTTTGTGTAAGCTTCTCTTGCGGATATTCCGAGATTTTTAGGTTTTATAAGCGTAAGTTTCGATTTAACGGGCTTAAGTTTCTTTATCACTTCACCTCTTGATGTTGCGAGTATCGAACCGCCTTCTAAGCAGACATTAAGGTCAGAGCCCAGAGTTTCGCAGAGTTTGTGTATTGTTTTTAGCGGATGGCCTAATAATTCGTTGAGTCCGAAAATAGTTCCTGCAGCATCAGAACTTCCTCCTGCCAATCCTGCTGAAATAGGAATATTTTTGTCTATATAGATTTCTGTCCTGACATTGTTAATGCCTGTTTCTCTATAAAATAATTCAGCAGCTCTGTATACAAGGTTTTTTTCATTATAAGGAATTTCACTGCTATTTCCTGACAGTAAAATCTCTCCATCGCCTTCCCCTACTTTGATAATAAGAGTATCATACAGACTTATTGTCTGCATAATACTTTTGATATTGTGAAATCCGTCTTCTCTTTTATTAACTATTTCCAGCGTAAGATTAATCTTTGCCGGACAATTAACTGTTATGCTATTCATAGGTAAATTATATCATGAAGTCACTTGTGATAAGTTTCATTTTTAAGGATTTTGAAAGCTCTGTAAATTTGTTCGATAAGCAGAAGCCTTGCAAATTGATGCAGGAAAGTCATCTTTGACATGCTGAGTTTAAAATCTGCACGGTTAGAAACTGTACGGGCAATTCCGCAGGAAGAGCCGATTATGAAAACAAGTTCTCCTGTGCCGTTGATTGTAATTTCATTTATTTTTGTGGCAAAATCCTCTGATGATAATTGTTTTCCGTCAATTTCAAGCGTAATTACGTACGAATCATTTTTAATAAGTGATAAAATCTTATCACCCTCCTGCATAAGTGCTTTTTCAATAAGGTTTTCATCCTTAATTTCGACCGGCTGAAGCTCAACAATTTCAACAGAAGCATAAGGTGTAAGACGTTTCATAAACTCGTCAATGCCGTCTTTCAAAAACTTTTCTTTGATTTTTCCGAGCGCAATTATCTTGATTTTCATTTTTTTATAACCTTTGGACGGAGTGCATTCTATGTCATTATTTCGCCATATAGACACTTGTAGAAGGGAACGCAAATTCAATTCCCTCTTCCCTGTATCTTTGAATTATTTTTCTTATAACAGAACTTTTTACCTGAACATAATCTGCCCACGAGGTTCTGGAAGTTTCGCAAACCAATCTTACAACAATTGAGCTCGGTGCCATGTTTTCAATAAAAGCATGAACTCCATCCTCAATGTCGTCATTAGTGTCTGCAATTTCTCTAAGTATTTCACAGGCTCTGTCAAGCTTTTCGTTAGAAGTTCCGTACTCAACATCTACTGAAATATCTATTCTTCTTCTATGAGCTTGAGAAACATTTGTGATTTCTTCGTTCGCAAGCTGGTTGTTAGGAACATTAACAATAAAACCTTCCAGTGTTCTGATTGTTGTAGAACGCAGGTTAATATTTTCAACAGTACCTTCGTAGCCGTTAAACTTTATGTATTCACCAATTTTGTAAACTCTGTCCGCAAGAAGTCCTACAGACCCGAATACGTTTCCTATTGCTTCTTTAGCAGCAAAACCGACTGCTAAACCTGTAATTCCAAAACCTGCAATAAGTGATGTTACATTATATCCAAAACTTTGTAAAAATCCTGCAAGCAGAAGGAAGATGATGATTGCTTTTAATATCTTAGACAGAACCGGCAGGAGGTTTAAAAGCGGAGAGTCCGAGTTTTTTAACCGTAATTTTTTTTCTACTCTGGAACTGAAAACATCAATCAGAGTGGAAGTCCCCCATATCAAAATTATATTGACGATAACACCAATGATGAATTTGGCATGTGTTCCAAAAAATTTTGCAATCGGCTCAAAAACTATATCAATCATATTAGTTAACCTCTCCGTTTCCTTAGTTCTTTCAGTTCATCTTGAAATGGAGAAATTGATGTCAATTTATCCATAATTGCCGGCATGTGTTCAACAACAAAGTCGATTTCCTTCTCTGTAGTGAATCTTGACAGACTGAATCTTATTGAACCATGAAGAGCTGTAAATGGTATTCCCATTGCTCTTAATACATGGCTTGGTTCAAGCGAACCTGATGTGCAGGCACTTCCAGAACTTGCGCAGACTCCAATATCGCTCAAATGCAGAAGAATTAACTCTCCTTCTACATACTCAAAACCAATATTTGAAGTATTAGGCACCCTGTTTTTTATTGAAGTATTAAGTCTTGCGTTGAAAACATTTTTCAGAATACCTTCTTCAAGCCTGTCTCTAAGTCGTTTAACCTCTGTTAACTCATATTTAAGCGCCTCCTGAGCGAGTTCTGCAGCCTTACCCAGAGCGACAATATAAGGTACGTTTTCTGTTCCTGCTCTCAGACCTCTTTCCTGATGACCGCCGTTAATAAGCGGTGTAAGTCTTACATCAGGTTTCACGTATAATGCGCCTACACCCTTCGGTGCATGAAATTTGTGGCCTGAAATCCCGAGCAGGTCAATGTTTGTATCCTTAACATTAATAGGAAGTTTTCCTCCTGCCTGAACAGCATCTACAAAAAATCTTGTCTCAGGAGAGTGAGATTTTATGTAATCGCCAATTTCTTCTACCGGATAAATTACTCCGGTTTCGTTGTTTGCATACATTATAGAAACAAGTGCGGTATCTTTTCTGAGCTTTGATTTGAACTCCTCAATATTAAGTTCGCCTTGGGAGTTTACTCCGATGTAGTCAACTTCGTAACCCTGTTTCTCAAATTCTTTGTATGTATTTAAAACAGCAGGATGTTCTACGCTTGTTGTAATTATATGGCGTTTTTCCCTGTTGCAGTTTAGTACGCCTTTAATCGCGGTGTTTGCTGATTCCGAACCGCAAGATGTAAAGTATATGTCTTTCTCATTTTTTGCGCCGAGAAAATCTCTTACTTTAACCCTTGCCTCGCGGATTGCTGCAGCAGGTTTCTTCGCAAAATCATACATGCTTGAAGGATTGGCATAATCCTGTTCTAAGAATGGAAGCATCTCTTCCAAAACTCTTTCATCTACTTTTGTAGTTGCATTATTATCAAGATAAATCATTTTTTATATCCTATGGGCGGGCTTCATCCCGCAAATCTACTAACTTGTTTTGTTTTTCCTTGAAGCCCTTCTGTTCGGACTCCTAATTTATCGGCGGAGGACATTCCGTCCTTCTATACCTGTTCAACTTCTAAGCTGCTGTCCACTTTATCTCTAAGAACGGACTCAACAAACGCCTTCAATGTCATTGTTGCATTCTTGCACCCGCTGCACATTCCTGTAAGTTTTACTTTAACCTTGTTTCCTTCAACATCAATTAACTCAATATCTCCGCCGTCTTTTTGCAGCTGCGGTGAAATTTGCTGGTCAATAACTCTGCCTATTTTCAAAATCTTTTGTGCAGCTGTCATTACAGGTGCCTGACCTTCTTTTCTTAAATAAGTTTCAATAATATCTTTTATAACACCTTTGCATCTTCCGCAGGCTCCGCCGGCTTTGGTGTAATTTGTAACTTCTTCCACAGTTTTAAGGCCATTTACTTTAATTGCTTCCCAAATCTGATTTTCTGTTACATTGAAGCAGGTGCAAACGATTTTATCACCGCTTTGAGGTAAACCTGCTTCTTTTTCTATTTCTTCTTTACCGTAATACTTTTTGAGTGCATCTTCCAGCGCTTCCTGTCCCATAACAGAACAATGCATTTTTTCTTGCGGAAGCCCGCCCAATTCGTCAGCAATGTCTTTATTAGTAATTTTTTTAGCTTCTTCAAGAGTTTTTCCAATAATCATTTCTGTCAAAATGCTTGAAGAGGCAACAGCTGAACCGCAGCCGAAAGTCTGAAATTTTGCATCTTTTATAACGCTGCCGTCTAATTTTATATATAGTTTTAAAGAGTCGCCGCAGGCAAGCGAGCCTGCTTCGCCGATTAAATCTGCATTATCAATTTTACCGACATTTCTTGGATGTCTGTAATGTTCAAGTACCTTTTCTGAATATTCCCACATTTATATCACCTCGTATCTGGTTGGATTTTCCCTATAATATTTTATTACAAAAGGTGAGAAATGTATATTGCACTATTTTTATTTTTTATGTTGAAAATAACTCTTCATGACATCAAGAAAAAATTTTAAATCTTCTTCACTGCTAGTATCCAAATATTTCTGAATATCGCTGCGATAATATTTTTGCGGCTCTTGTTCACTGAAATCAAACAGCTCTCTTTCACTTGTTTTTAAAGCCTGAGCAATCCTTTCTAAAGTTTCTGCTGTCATAAAACGTTTGCCGCGTTCAATGTTGCTTAAATTAGGGGTATCCATATTAACAAGTTCTGCAAGCGCCTCCTGAGAAAGCCCTAATTCTTTACGGCGTGCTTTTATTCTTGCTCCTAGTTTTTCTTTTAAAGTGTACATATTAACCCCTTTAATATAAATCTTACTTTTATAATTGTTTGAAAATAAGTTGCTAATATGCTATATGCATGTTATTAATATAGTAAATTATGCTAAGTTGGCATTGAGGTATGAATGGGAATACTAAAAGATATTTGTCAGGATATATTTTCTGTAAAAAATAAATATGTAGGAGATTTTAAGTTCAAGATTGTAAGAATTTTGGGGTTAAAGCTTTCAAAATCACTTGGATATCAGACAAAAGGGAAAAATAATAAGATTTATATAATTGAAAATTCAGTCAGAAAAGAACTGAAAAAATGTATTTACGGGCTGCGTATAAATATAAAAGGCGACAACAACGAAGTAATTATAAATACTCCATATAAGTTTGATAATTGCAGCATTACAATTGAGGGGAATAATTCTTTAATATTTATTTCATCTGACGTTGATTTGAGAAATACATGTTTCGTTAGTTATAATTGTTCAAAGATTTTTATCGGTCAAGCCGTTACAATAAACGGGGCTAATATTTATTGTGCCTCAGATAATTCCTGTATTAAACTCGGAGATGATTGTATGCTCTCATGGGGTATTCATATAATTAGCGGAGATTTTCATAATATAACAGCGCCGGAGGATGGCGAGATTATTAACAGGGGGAAGTTTTGTGAAATTGGAAAACACGTGTGGATAGGCCATGATGCTTCTATTTGTAAAAATGTTAGAATCGCAGACAATAGTATTATCGGGGCACATGCTGTTGTAACAAAAAGTTTTAGTGAAAAGAATTCTGTAATTGCCGGAAACCCTGCAAAAATAGTTAAACAAGGTGTCGAATGGCATAGAGAACGAGTTTAGTTTTCCAGCCTTTTTTGTTCTTGTTTTAGAAATTCGCAGTCAGCTTCCAGCCTTTTGTCTTCCATTGCGTCAATAAGTTCTTCAACGTTTTTAATCTGCCCGAGTTCAAATCCGACTTCGGCAAGAAGCACACAGTCGTTGCAGAGTCTGTAGTTTTGTCCGTAATGAACAGAGCCTGCAAGAGGTTTTGTATCTCCGCATGCTGCGCAGGTAAAAAATTCATTCTCGCAATCCGGATTTTCTTCTATATCATCAAGCCGCATCTGTTCAACAACCGCTTGCATTTCTTTTACAACTTCTTCTCTATTTTTCATCTAGCAGCCCTTTCCTTGAGAATTGTTCTATAATACTATCCTTCGCAGAGTGCCTTCATCTCCTTAACGGCCTGTTCCAAACCTACAAAGATTGAGCGGGCAATAATTGAATGCCCTATATTTAGCTCTACAAGGTTAGGAATTTCGTGCATTCTATGTACGTTCTGGTAATTCAAACCGTGTCCTGCATTTACTTTTAGCCCGAAATTCTGTGCAAATATCGCAGCTCCTTTCAGGTCTTTAAAAGCTTTTTCTTCCTCAAGAGTGCCGTAAGCTTCGGAATATCTTCCTGTATGAAGCTCTATAAACGGTGCACCTGTTTTTGATACTGCATTTATCTGCTGGATGTCAGGGTCGATAAAGAAACTTACTTCTATATTTTTTGCAAGTAAAGGTTTTACAAATTCAATTGCCCTATCAAGCTGTCCTTCAACATCCAAACCGCCTTCTGTAGTTAATTCCTGCCTTTTTTCCGGCACAAGACAAACTGCGTGTGGTCTTATACGCAGCGCAATTTCCTGCATTTCATCTGTCATTGCCATTTCTAAATTCAGACGTGTTCTTGGAAGCATTCTTATTGCCTCTACATCAGCATCTTTGATATGTCGTCTGTCCTCTCTCAGGTGCGTTGTAATTGAAGCTACGCCACATTCTTTGCAAATTCTTGCTGCTGTCAGTACATCCGGTTCAATTCCGCCCCTTGCGTTTCTTAATGTCGCTATATGATCTATGTTTACACCTAATAACATTTTTTCAAAATCCTCATCCTGTTTAGTTTTAATAACGCCGTATAAGTCGGCAGTATTGTAATATTATTATCTGCTGTTTTTCCAATATATTCAACAGCTTTTTCAATATCATTAATAATTTTAATTTTTTCAACTCCTGCATACTTAAGTCTTAACGCCATATCATTGGCTCTTATGCCGGATACTACAATCTCGTTTTTGTTATTATTTATAACTTCAAATTCTGCATCCCAGAGCCACGAAACATCGCGCCCGTCAGCATAATTATCATTTATTATTATCAGCAGATTGGAGTCTTTATCAACTGTTTTAAGAACCTCGTTAGCTCCGATAGGGTTTTTGATAAGCTGAATCAGTGTCTTTTTTCCATCCAACACCTTTACTTCACTTCGTCCAAAGGCAACCTTAAAGCTTGATAAATGTTTATTGATATCTTTAATTTCTAATTCTTTGCAGAGTGCAATTGCTGCAAGTGCGTTGTAGGCATTAAATAATCCTACAAGAGGTATTGTAAAGCTTTCATTTTCTATTTGTATGACCGAATATTCTCTATGAATAGTAACATCAGCTTTATATTTCGGCTCAGGACGTCTAAAACCGCAGCTGCAGTAATAATGCCCCTGCTGTGCAAAAAATTTTTTCTCATATTCTAGAGGTTTTCCGCAAGGGCAGTTAAAAGCTTCTTCTACATCAGATTTACCTTTCAGGCTCTCGTCTGCATAATAAACATTTTCTATGCCGTAATAAATTTTGTTACGCCCTTCAAATGATGCCACAAGCGGGTCATCTGCATTGAGTAAAAGTTTTAACTCTCTTTTTTTATTAATTCCTTCCTGAATTAGTCTTTTGGTTGTTGCAAGTTCACCGTATCTGTCAAGCTGGTCACGGAAAAGGTTTGTAACTATCAGATAATCTGCCTCAAATTGATCATAAATTTTTGCCAGATAAGCTTCATCAGATTCAATAACAGAAAAATCAGTTTGTTCGCACGGATTTAGTGAAACGGCAACAGCATTTACAACACCTGTAAGCATGTTAGCACCCATTGCATTATTGATAACGGATTTTCCGCTTTCTTTTATTAGATGGGTAATAAGTCCAGAGGTTGTTGTTTTACCATTTGTACCTGTGACATTAATTTTTGTGCTGATGTAAGGGTTGCATTGTTTGAGAAAATCAGGGCAGAGTTTCAAAACATATCTGCCTATAATGGAGGTTCCCGCAGACAGCCGGGTAAGCTGTAATGCCCTGTAGGCTGTTTTTGCGGCCAGAAGTGAAAAATAAAATCTTAAACTACCCACCAGAATATAATCCTCCAAGTGTATTTTCTTTTATAACATTATAAAATATAATCTTATAATAATACAAATATGGACATAAAAGTATGATTTTTACCTTATTTACAGCTATAGTTTTTATTGCAGAAGTAATAATTGCATTTACTATAATATTTCATTTGATAAAACTTGATAAATATTTTATCAAGGCATCGGAATTTATTGCCGCAGCAAAGCCCAAAATAAAGGATATTTCCGGGCTTGCAAAAGGTATTTCAGAACAAATGGCAGAGTTAGTTCCTATTTGGATTGACAATTTAAAAGACCTGCGCAATAAGATAATACTTGCGAAACTCGAGAGTCTAATGTCAGCATTTTTATTTTGGAGTATTAATATAAAAGTCATGAGGAAATTTAAGCAATCAAAATTCTTAAAAGCAGCCTTCAAGGGTTTATCCCTTCTCCAAAATGTGGTATAATGGATGGGCACAGAATACATAAATAAGAAAGAGGTACATTATGAGTAAAGATAAATCTTCATTCGGCTTTGGAATGGGGCTCTTAGCCGGCGTAGTCGGCGGTATTATCGCAGGTATACTTTATGCACCGCGTCCCGGTTCTGAAATGCGAGAAAAGGTTAAAGAAACTGTATGCGATCTTGCTGAAAAGCACTCTCCAGCTGTAAATGAAGCTAAAAAACAGGCTATGGAATCAATTGACCTGTTGAAATATAAACTTGAAAGACAGTACAAAAAGTTTTCTAATATGCTTAAATCAAAAAAAATGAGAAAAGCTAAGGAACTTGAAGAAGTATCTGATTACGATTTTTAGGGGAAAATAAATGGAAACAGCACAATTATATCAAAGTTTAACTTTTCTGGCTTACGCAACGGGTGTTATTGTAATCCTCGTGGGCGCAATGCTTATAAAGGTTTTGTTTGATTTATCAAAACTTGCAAATAATGTTGACGAAACAGCAACGATTATTAAAACTGAGCTAGTACCTACTTTGAAAAATATTAATAAGTCCGTAGAAATCGTAAGCGGAATTATTATCAAGGCAGATGAAGGCGTAAATAAGGTAAAAGAGGCTATAAAAAATTCGCCGCTTCACCTTTTATCAAAACTGTCAACGGTAACAGGAACAGTTGCAAAGGGATTTTTCAGCGGGCTGTGTTCAGCTTTCAAAATTTTTGCAAAAAAGAAGTAAATCACTTAACCAATATGAAAAATATTAAAAGAAGTTAAACTACAAATGAAGGAGAAAATAATATGTCAGTAACAAAATTTTTAACAGGCTTTGCAGTAGGCGCTGCAATCGGGGCTATCGCAGGTATTCTTCTTGCACCTAAATCTGGTGCTGAAACTAGAGAAATGATTGGTGATATGGCTTCTGATGTAGCAAGAAAAACAGATGAAACAGTTAAGGATCTTCAAAGAAAAGCCGATAATATAGTTTCAGATGTTCAGGAAAAAAGCGAAGAAATTATGGAAAAAATTCAAGATATGTTAAACAAACAAAAAGAAGGTCTTGAAGGTTAATCCATTAAAAATCTTACTAAAAAGAGGAGAGCTTGCGTTAGTTCTCCTCTTTTTTATTAACATTTGCCGCAATTTGAACAGCCGGCGCAGTATCTTTTCATAAAACAATACTGACATTCATTTTTGAAATATTTTTCCTCGTCTGTTTGATTAAATAGTCCTATTTGAGAATATTGCGCAGGTAAATCCAGTTTGAATACCTGTTCTCTGCTGCTGGTATAATTTATATCCAGCAGGAAAGCTGTTTTTGCCTGATCCTTTTTATTTGTGAATACTGTTTTCTTGCCGTCTTTTATGAAAACATTTCCGGTTTCAAAAAATGAGAAAGTGGTATCTGTTGCTTTGCACTCATCAGACAGTAATTTAACCCATTCAAAGAAGAGCGGTTTCTTGCTTCCGTAGTTTTCACCTCCAGCCCAGACGTTTTCAATTTGTCCGCTCTGTAGAAATTTCATGATGGAAAGTTTGCCTATTAACGGTTCAGCCATAATACCTTTGTGTTTGAAAGGAAGTTCAAGTAAAATAGGCAATCGCTCATTCGCACGTTTTTGATTTTCACAGGTAATATTAAGCCAAACATTTTCCCATCCGCCGTTCCAATCATCCGGAAGACATTTTTCAATTCTGTCTGCGCGTTTTGTTACCAGAATAAATATAACATCAGAACGTTTTTTTATTATTTTCCAGACTTCTTCACGCCAGCAGTCAGCTTCTTTTAGGAAAAAGTCGGAAGTCATGCATACTCTTATGTATTCGCCGCTTTTAATTTTATAATTGCCGTTTCTATCTTTATGAAGCGGGTAATCAAAATTATTTTTGACTTTGTAAATTTCTGCACCATCTTTTCCCCTTAGTGAGTCAAGATAATACATATAACAATTTTCACATCCCTCGCTGATTCTTTTACAGCCGTGCCATGGGTTCCAGATATCTCGCATAATTATAATTTATCATAAAATAAAAAAGACCCGCATTTCTGCAGGTCTTTTAAAATTGCTCCAGGCCAGACTTGAACTGGCACCGAGGGAGAACCCCGATTGGATTTTAAGTCCAACGCGTCTACCGATTCCGCCACTGGAGCGTACAATATTAAGTTTTCATCTTACTCCCGCGGAATCGGTAGACTGCGTCTACCTCCCCTCTCCTCAAACGATACTCAATCGTTCTCGTCGGCAGAGTGCCACTGGAGCGTATAAATATTCAGCTGTCAACACGACAATAATAATATAAACATTATTATAAGTCAAACCCGCTAAACCTATATTTGAAATTAGTATTAGCAGAGTTTGTAAATATTTTCTAAAATAAGCTCTTTAGCCCCAATAATATCAGCAGGCAGCCGGCGGTAATCTCAAGCCATTTTGTCGGAAATTTTTTGAGTTTTCCGCCCAGACCAAAGCCGAGAAGAGAATTTATAAATGTTACAACTCCAATCAAAATGGCAGGTTTAAGTATTCTATTTCCGAAAAGTGATAATGAAATCCCGGCTGAAAAAGCATCAATACTGGTTGCAATTCCGACAAGTAAAAGGCATTTGAGGTCAATGCAAAGCTGTTTTTCTTTCTCTTTTTCAAAAGCTTCTTTTATAAATTTGACCCCAAGATATGTAAATATTGCAAAAACAATAAATCCGGCATATGGTTCAATAAAAGATTTTACGAATCCCGTAAGATAATAACCAATAACCGGCATGAGTCCCTGAAACAAACCAGTACACGCTGCAAGCCGTATTGCATTTTTAAAACGATTTTCAGTAAAAGCCAGACCGTATGAAAAAGATACAACACAGGCATCAATTGATAAAGCTATAGCAAGTAAAATTATTGAAATATAAGACATTATGTCATCCATCTGGTATTTTTACAATTAAGGTGGACTTATAGGTATAAAGTTTATCTTGTAGTTTAATGATTGTCCACCGTCCATTGGTCTACGTGCGTAGCACTAGAACACATCTGTTTTGATAGGGTTTTTAAACTTAGTAATACTGCCCTGGAACAGAAGTTTAACAGTACCGACAGGCCCGTTTCTGTGTTTTGCAATGATAATTTCTGCTTCACCTTTATTTGCTGCTTTTTCAGCCTGCTCTTCTTCGTCGTTTGCGTTTTTGTAGTACTCATCACGGTAAATAAACATTACAATGTCTGCGTCTTGTTCAATGGAACCTGATTCTCTCAAATCTGAAAGCATCGGACGTTTATCAGTTCTGCTCTCTACTGCACGTGATAACTGAGAAAGTGAAATAATTGGAACATTAAGTTCTTTTGCTAAGATTTTTAAACCTCTTGATATGCTGGAAATCTGCTGCATACGGTCTTCTCTGCCGGTACCTTCAATTAATTGCAGGTAATCAATTACAATTAAACCAAGATTTTTTTCTGCCATTGCAAGGCGGCGGCATTTTGCTCTGATATCTGTTATTGTACATCCTGCGGTGTCATCAATATAAATAGGAGCTTCTGAGAAACTGCTCATTGCAACTGCAAGCTTTTCCCAGTCTTTTGCCTGCATGTTTCCTGTCTTAAGTCTTTGTGTATCAACCTCTGCTTCTGAACACAAAAGACGCTGTACAAGCTGTTTCTTTGACATTTCTAATGAGAATATTGCGACAGGGGTATTTGCACGAAGTGCAACATTTTGAGCAATGTTCAATGCAAATGCTGTTTTACCCATTGCAGGACGGGCCGCAAGAATAATCAAGTCAGAACGCTGCAATCCGTTCATCATTGTATCAAGGTCATAAAAACTAGTCGGAACACCTGTAAGCTTACCTTTGTTATTGTACCGTTCTTCAATTTCTGCGTAAGTGTCATATACTAAATCTTTAATTGGTGCAAGTGACTTTGATGCTTTTTGAGATGCTATATCAAAGATTAATTTTTCTGCAAGTTCAAGAGATTCTTCTATAGGGTTAAGGTCATAACCGGAGGATACGATTTCAGAACCGGCATTAATGAGTGAACGCTTAATTGCTTTTTCCTGAACGATTTTAGAATAATATTCGACGTTTGATGTGGTAATTGTTTTGTAGCTAAGATCGTTAATAAAAGCTCTGCCGCCGACGAGTTCAAGTTTCTGGTTAATGTTTAAGACATCGGAAACAGATACGATATCAATTTTGTCTTCTCCGTTGTAGAGCTGGAGCATGGCTTCATAAACATATCTATGTGCAGGTTTGTAAAACGACTCTGGTCTTAGATGCTCAACAACTTTGTTCATACAGGAAGGGCTTACAAGAATTGCGCCTAGAATTGCTTCCTCTGCGTCAATGTTTTGAGGCATAAGCTGTGATAAATCGTCTGTCTGCTGTTTCTTTTTATTAGTAAATGATGTTGTCATAAAAATCCATCCCCTTAATAAAAGAGTAGCAGTAACTAAGAGCATGTTCAATATATTTTTACAAATCTTGATAATAAATAGCTGTTTATGCTTTCTCTATCTCCCTAACTTTATTTTCGACATTTTGCGCCCAAAAGCGGTTATTACTGCTGTTATTACGGGTATCACTTACAGGACAGTACTTTGCATTTATCTGGTAGAGAGTTTTTAGGGAAACTCCCGATAAACCGGAATTTTTAACATAGCGGTTTGCCAGCATTGAAGCTGTATAATCTATACATTCAGATACATTGTTAAATCTTCTCCAGCCTCGTGAACTGCTGATAGAAGTCACATTAAATCTTTTTCTCGCAAGAGAGGATGTTCCTCCTGATTCGGAAATTGCAATTCCTGCAAGAACAGCTGCACTAATGCCGTACTTATTCTGAGCATCAATAAATGCCTGTCCTTGCTCTGATAATACGCCTTTACCTTTTAGATATTTATTTAAATCCTCTGCACTCCCGCTGTAAGGCTTGGTTATATCTCTTGAGTAATTACCGTATATTTCTCTCATTTGTTCATCACTCATCTGTGTCCAGTGTAAATTTTTAGCACTGCTGTGTGATATTTTAGGGTTTTGTTTAGGCTCCGCTTTAGAAATTTTTGGTGCGGGTTTATTTTCTGCGACAACTGCTTTGGGTGGTATAGCCTCCGGTGCAGCAAGATTTACTATTAATTTTGTACCAACTTTTACGTTATTAACGTCGTTAATATTGTTAAGGCAGGCAATTTGTCCGATTCTTTCATTTATCGAACGTGCATCATGCGGCAAGCCTTCTTTGCGCAAAGCATTTTTTGCGAGTGTGTATAAAGAATCTCCGCGTTTTATTTCATGCAAATCAGCTTCTTCTGTTTTAAAATCTTTTTTGAGTTTTTCCGGATCATACTTGCTTCGGATGTTTTGAATTGCTGCGTTATATGCTTTTGCTGGCGTATTACCATCAGCTGCAACTTCAACATTATAATTCTTCTCTATAAGTTTTGATTTTAATTTATCTATTTCGTTTGCATCAAGTATTTTATTGCCGTTGTCTATGCTTTCAAAGAAGTTACCAATATCCTCGCCAAGTTTTTTCTTGATATTATCAATATGTTCACCGGTATTGATATTAACTGTTCCACCATTTTGTAATTTGACATTAAGTCCAGACATCGTTCAGTATCCTTTCGTTAATAATAAAATCTCTTTCTGTTTGATATAACGGCATATTTTTTTCAAACTTTAGAGATATATATGATTTTGTAATGAAAATTTACAAAAAAGAAATCCTACATCGTATAGATGAGATTTGTTAACTTAGTCTAAAGAAAATAAAAAATATGCCGATAAAAATAATATGGAAAACCTCAGTGGTTTTTCATACCTCCTCCCCAAGTCTGGTAGCCGTTCTCAAATGAAACGGCTTTTTTTTGTGGCGTTGCCCGGTGTGAAGTCCGAATTCAGCGGCGTTGAGCCGGTGAACTGAGGACGTAACTTTACGATGGCGACGTAGAAATCTTTGATTTCACAGGAGCAAGATGCTACGTACGTAGACCAATTGTAAAACTTACACCAGCGCTGATTCTACTTCTCTTGCATATTTGTTAACGTTTCGTGCCCAAAGAGAGTTTAAATCCTTCTTATCTGTCGGATCTGAGCTCGGGCAGTATTTAGCATTAATCTGATATAACTTAGTCAGAGAGCGCCCCTTGTTATTAACATAGCCGTTTTTTAAGAAACGAGCCATGTCGTCAATACACTCTGCCACGCTGCCATATGTCTTAAATGTTGTGGAGCCGGGTATTCTAACTCCGCCGACATTCTTCTTGTTTTTTGCATGAGAGCTTGTCCCTTGTGCTGATTCGTTCATTGCAATTCCAATTAGCGCAGATGCGCTAATGCCGTACTTATTCTGAGCATCAATAAATGCCTGTCCTTGCTCTGATAATACGCCTTTACCTTTTAGATATTTATTTAAATCCTCTGCACTCCCGCTGTAAGGCTTGGTTATATCTCTTGAGTAATTACCGTATATTTCTCTCATTTGTTCATCACTCATCTGTGTCCAGTGTAAATTTTTAGCACTGCTGTGTGATATTTTAGGGTTTTGTTTAGGCTCCGCTTTAGAAATTTTTGGTGCGGGTTTATTTTCTGCGACAACTGCTTTGGGTGGTATAGCCTCCGGTGCAGCAAGATTTACTATTAATTTTGTACCAACTTTTACGTTATTAACGTCGTTAATATTGTTAAGGCAGGCAATTTGTCCGATTCTTTCATTTATCGAACGTGCATCATGCGGCAAGCCTTCTTTGCGCAAAGCATTTTTTGCGAGTGTGTATAAAGAATCTCCGCGTTTTATTTCATGCAAATCAGCTTCTTCTGTTTTAAAATCTTTTTTGAGTTTTTCCGGATCATACTTGCTTCGGATGTTTTGAATTGCTGCGTTATATGCTTTTGCTGGCGTATTACCATCAGCTGCAACTTCAACATTATAATTCTTCTCTATAAGTTTTGATTTTAATTTATCTATTTCGTTTGCATCAAGTATTTTATTGCCGTTGTCTATGCTTTCAAAGAAGTTACCAATATCCTCGCCAAGTTTTTTCTTGATATTATCAATATGTTCACCGGTATTGATATTAACTGTTCCACCATTTTGTAATTTGACATTAAGTCCAGACATCGTTCAGTATCCTTTCGTTAATAATAAAATCTCTTTCTGTTTGATATAACGGCATATTTTTTTCAAACTTTAGAGATATATATGATTTTGTAATGAAAATTTACAAAAAAGAAATCCTACATCGTATAGATGAGATTTGTTAACTTAGTCTAAAGAAAATAAAAAATATGCCGATAAAAATAATATGGAAAACCTCAGTGGTTTTTCATACCTCCTCCCCAAGTCTGGTAGCCGTTCTCAAATGAAACGGCTTTTTTTTGTGGCGTTGCCCGGTGTGAAGTCCGAATTCAGCGGCGTTGAGCCGGTGAACTGAGGACGTAACTTTACGATGGCGACGTAGAAATCTTTGATTTCACAGGAGCAAGATGCTACGTACGTAGACCAATTGTAAAACTTACACCAGCGCTGATTCTACTTCTCTTGCATATTTGTTAACGTTTCGTGCCCAAAGAGAGTTTAAATCCTTCTTATCTGTCGGATCTGAGCTCGGGCAGTATTTAGCATTAATCTGATATAACTTAGTCAGAGAGCGCCCCTTGTTATTAACATAGCCGTTTTTTAAGAAACGAGCCATGTCGTCAATACACTCTGCCACGCTGCCATATGTCTTAAATGTTGTGGAGCCGGGTATTCTAACTCCGCCGACATTCTTCTTGTTTTTTGCATGAGAGCTTGTCCCTTGTGCTGATTCGTTCATTGCAATTCCAATTAGCGCAGATGCGCTAATGCCGTACTTATTCTGAGCATCAATAAATGCCTGCCCTTGACCGCTTAAAACGCCTTTGCCTTCAAGATATTTGTTTAAATCGGCTGCTGTGCCTTTATAAGGTGTAGTGATATCTCTTGTGTAATCACCATAAACCTGACGCATTTCTGAGTCTGTCATTTCTGTCCAATGCTTAGCTTTCAGCGATGCAAGCGAAGTAGTTCTTGTGCTTGATAAGCTTGAAGGCTGATATGTTGCAGGTGTTGTTTTTGCTGCTTTCGAAGTTTTTGTTTTTGTACTGGAGAATGTGAAATTATAATCAGAAGTTTCAATTGATGGTACTGTTACTGAATTATTTGAACTCTTTACAAAAACATCACCAAATGCTGGCGGACTGGAATAGGCAGGAGTCTGCCACTTATCTGTAGGAAAGAGTTTGTTCATATCTATATTGAAACTCGGCGCCGGCATTGCAAAATCAGGCATTAAAGGGCTGAAGCCAATACCGGACATTACATTTGGAACCAAAAATAAACTTGTATTGTTCGGGAAAGGAGATATACAGCTTGTATAAGGCATGAAGAAAGGATTAAAACAGGAGTTAAACTGGAAAAATCCGCCCCAGCCGCCCATACAACCGCCAAAAAACGGATTGTTGCTAAACATTCCGTGCATAAAGCCATGTGTGAAATTGTTCCAGAAATTATGTGCGCTCATAAAAATATCCTTAATTATATAAAGTCTTCAAACTTGTAAAAATTGCGTAAAATTGTAAGAAAATGTTACATTTATGTTATAATGAAATAGCAACTTAAGAGGGAGAACTATGAATAAAAATCAATCAATCGGGATGTACGTAATTTTAGGAATTATGGTTCTGGCATTTATTTCAATGCTGTTTTCTGGACCTACTTCCAGCACAGAAGAGCTGTCATATACTGCTTTTCTGCAAAAAGTTGAAAATAAAGAAATTAAAAGCGTAGATATGGGTAAAGATGCTCTTATTGCACTGCCTGTGAAACAGCCTGAAGCTAAGAAAACAAATTCTAATCCTTTATACGGAGAAGTAAGGCCGCCAAAACTGCAGTACAAAGTTGTACTTCCTGAAAATTCTGATGTTCTTTCAAAACTTGAGCAGAATGATGTTGAAATCAGCGCCAAAAGAGCTAATGAATCGAACTCCGCATTTGGCATGGGTTCATCTTTAATAACAATTCTGCTGGTTTTAGGTTTCATAATGCTTATTATAAAATCGATTCAGGCAGGCGGTGCTCAGGCAATGTCTTTCGGCAAAAGCCGTGCCAAGATGCTTATGGACAGCAAAGTTAAGACAACATTTGCTGATGTTGCGGGTATCGATGAAGAAAGAAAAGAACTTGAGGAAATTGTAGATTTTCTTAAGCATTCAGATAAATATGTTAAACTCGGGGCAAAAATACCTAAAGGTGTACTTTTAGTAGGTTCTCCCGGTACAGGTAAAACCTTGATGGCAAAAGCTGTTGCAGGTGAAGCAGGGGTTCCGTTCTTCTCAATAAGCGGTTCTGACTTCGTAGAAATGTTTGTCGGTGTTGGTGCTTCGCGTGTAAGAGATTTGTTTGAACAGGCTAAAAAACACCAGCCATGTATCGTATTTATTGATGAGATTGATGCTGTAGGGCGTCAAAGAGGAGCCGGTTTAGGTGGCGGCCATGACGAAAGAGAACAGACTCTTAACCAGCTGCTTGTTGAAATGGACGGGTTTGATGAAAATACTAATATAATAATCCTTGCTGCAACAAACAGGCCTGATATTCTGGATAACGCTTTATTGCGTCCGGGCAGATTTGACAGACAAATTGTTATCAATAAACCTGATGTACTTGGAAGAGAACAGATTTTGAATGTTCATGCCAAGAATAAGCCGCTTTCTAAAGAAGTTGATTTGAAAACACTTGCAAAGCGTACACCGGGCTTTACCGGCGCTGATTTGCAAAACCTGCTGAATGAAGCTGCACTTCTTGCTGCAAGACATGATAAATCAGAAATTGAAATGCCTGATTTAGAGGAAGCTATTGATAAGGTTATGGCAGGCCCTGAAAAGAAAAGCAGAATTATATCAGATGAAGAAAAGGAAAATACTGCTTATCATGAAGTCGGGCATGCTCTTCTTGCAAAACTTCTTAAAAATTGCGACCCGCTTCATAAAGTTTCAATAATTCCAAGAGGTATGGCACTGGGGATTACGCTCACTCTTCCTGAAAAAGACCATTTGACTATGCGCAAAAATCAACTTCTTGACAGAATCGCAATGATTTTAGGCGGAAGAGTTGCTGAGGAGCTTATTTACGGTAAGGACAATGTGACAACAGGTGCTTCAAATGATTTGGAAAAAGTTTCCAATCTTGCAAGAAGTATGGTTACAACTTATGGTATGAGTGAGAAAATGGGTAATCTTGCTTACGGCAAAGATCAGGAACATGTATTTATGGGTAGAAATTTCGGAAATACAAGAGATTTCTCTGAGGAAATTGCTGCTGATATTGATAAAGAGGTTAAGAAGATTGTTGATAAACAGTATGATTATGCAATGCAGCTGCTGAGCGAAAATAGAGATATGCTTGAGCATATTGCTAAAAATCTTCTGGAGAAAGAAACTCTGGATGAGAAGGAGTTTGAAGATTTAATGAATGAAGTAAAGAATAAGCGTGAGGGAGAGTTTAATGGATAGAGATGAACTTATTTTCAGCGAATACAGATTGTATTCTGAGCAGAAAGAAAACTTTATTGAGAGAAATTTCAAGACTAACCGTTTTTACATGGCCTCTGTATTTGTGCTTATTGTCGCTTTAATTTACACAGGTAATGTGATTTTCTTAAACAAAATCTCCGCAACGCTTGTATTTGCTCTTCTGGGAGTTTCAGTGAGTGCACTCTGGTGGATGAATGTTGATTCTTACAATACGCTTATCAAGGTGAAATATGCAAATGTACTGGAGAAAATAGAAGAGAAGCTTCCTGTAAAACCTTTCACTGATGAATATAAGGGAATTGATGATTTCCGCAGTAATAAGATTTTTATGTTCTCTGATATTCAGAAACTTATTGCTGTTGTAACAGCTTTGTTCTTTTTTGCTGTTTGTGTAAGCGAGCTGACTCCATTAGTGATGAATTTGTTTAATAAAGTTCTGGTCATTGTATCCAGATTGAAGGGCGGTATCTAAATGGCCCGCAAGCAGGAATACGGAATGGCTTTGAACTGGAATTATGTTATAGTTTCGATAGTGGTCTTTGTTGTCCTTACGATACTGGTTTTGTATATGCCGAATATCCGCGAAATAGACGGAAATATTCTGCATTCAATCCGTTTAGCATTGTCTCCGTATCCTGCTTACATTCCGCAATTTATTTCAAGTTTTGGAAGAGATTACCATATGCTCTGGCCGCAAATCGCTGCGGGAAGCGTTCTTGTATCAGAAAAAAGATATATGAAAGCTTTTTTGCTGATATTTTTTACTCAGGCGAGTTTTGTAATAACTGATTTTATTAAAATTTTTGTATGCCGAGAAAGACCGTGTGTTTATCCGGGGTTTAGTTTTCCATCCGGTCATTCTTCAACTACAATGTGCTTTTACGGGATATTAATATATCTGGTTTTACATTATGCAAAATCTGATTTTTGGAGATATTTCCTGACCGCTCTGTTTGGAGTTTGGATTTTCATGGTTGGAATATCAAGACTCTGGTTAGGCGTTCATTTCCCTGTGGATGTAATTGCAGGAATGTTTCTAGGATTTATGCTGGTTAACTTATATATAATTGTTTCAAAGTCTCTTAGCAAATAGTTTTGAGCATATATCTGGTACATTTTTTAGACTCGTGCGAATGATAGGCAATTTCCCAGCATTCTTCGGTAACTTTTTTATATGCTTCTTTGTCTTCCAGATAACTTTCAATTTTAAAAATTAAATCTGAAAAATCTTCATAGAACGGCATATGCCCTTCAAAGAGCACCAGCTCTTCTCTATAGTCGCTAATCATTAAGCGTTTGCAGGCTGCTGCCTGAAATGTGCGGTAGTTAAGAGAAGAAATCCCCTGTGCATTTATATTAAACAATATTTTAGAATTGTTTATAGCTTTTGCCATATCCTGTTCATTATCAATAAAACCTCTGTAGCAAAGGTCGATAAGCTCCGGATATTGAGCTCTTTCGCGGGCGTCGCGGTAATGTCTGTCTATTGCATACCATGCAACATTAAGGTGCGGCAGTTTTGTTATTAGTTCTTCAAAAAAACTGAGTCTATAATCAGTATCAAGTCTGCCCGCAAACATAATATCAAATTCCGGTTCAATGCCAAAATCCTGATAGACATCGAAATTAACAAAATGAGGAAGATAGTTTATGTTTTTGAAGTTTTCGTATCCGGTAAGTATTTTATCCCAGTAAAAAGTATAGTTGTCATCTGCTTCAAGATAAGGCAGATATTTTTCCCATTCAGGGTCGGATGTTTTACTTCTTAAATCATCGGAAAAATAGTTTATGGAAGGAACCTCAAGATTATTGTCGACTTTAATCTTTAAAGCGGAGTAATCATAGCCTGCTATGTATTCAAATTTTCGACGAAGAGTTTGTTTAAGATTTTTATCAAAGAGTTCATCATAGACAATTACATTGCAGTCATTTTGCCTGAATCCGTCAATGATACTGCTCATTGTAAGCCTGCCCCCGATACTTTCGGGAAGAATTGCTAAAATCTTTCTCTTTCTCATCTTAGTATTATTTTAACATTTTTGAGTAAGCTTTACAAGGTGAAATGCTTTATGTATACTAGAGTGGTGAAAAGTAAGCGTCTGTAGCTCAGTAGGATAGAGCGGAGGTTTCCTAAACCTTGTCTGCCGTGGGTTCGACTCCCTCCAGGCGCATTAAAAACAAGGAGGGCATTTGTCCCTCCTTGTTTTTAATATTTTGTGATGGAAGCTTGGTGAACCCATACAAAGCAGAGCTTTGTCAGTGGGTTCGGCGCGAGTGAGCTGAGGGCGAAGTTCTGCCGGCAAAAGTCTGTGATATTATTGGCGGCAGACGTAGACCCGTTATGCGCGAACGAGCAAGACACTCCCTCCAGGCGCAAATTATTTAAAATATACCTGAACATCAGTTGTATGAAGTCGTTAAGAAGTCTGAGAATAATCTGTTACAAAAGATTCATAACAGAATTGTACATATCTTGAGCAGTCTTAAGGATTGAGTTATTTGTTTGTATCCTTCTTTCATCAGCCAGTTTCTCATAAATATCTGTTATTTCAGACCTTTTAAGTTTGTAGGCTGAAATGTGGTTTTTCAATATGTATCTTGCTTCATTTGAAGATGGATTAGTTATTTCTCCAATGCCTGTACTTATAATTTTATTAACTTTCATTTTTTCTCCTTAGTTCTTACAAGCATACTATTAAAACGCAGTGCTTGCAAGTCTATATATTGCAAATGCTGCTAACCAGGCTATTGAACACTGCATAAGGACAACCATTACAGCATATCTTCTCCCGAGTTCACGCCGAACTGTTGCAATAGCTGCAACGCACGGTGTATATAGAAGGCAGAAAACCATAAATACAAATGCCGTAATCGGGGTAAACATTTCTGAGATATCATTCGAAAGCACACTTAGAGTGCTTACAACGCTTTCTTTGGCCATAAATCCTGTGATAAATGCGGTTGAAATTCTCCAATCATTAAGCCCAATCGGCTGGAATACAGGTGTTAATAAATTTCCAAGCATTGCAAGCAGGCTGTCTGCTGAATTTGTTACAAGATTCAGGCGCATATCAAATGTCTGCAAAAACCAGATAACAATTGTTGCCCAGAAAATTATAGTAAATGCGCGTGTTATAAAATCTTTTGCTTTTGTGTAAATAAGTCTGTATACATTGCCTGCATCAGGCATTCTATAGTTAGGAAGTTCCATTACAAAAGGTACTGCCTCACCCTTAAACACAAAATATTTTAGAATAAATGCCATAATAATACCAATAAACATCCCGATTAAATACATGCATAGGATTACAATAATCTGATTTTCTTTAAAAAATGCTGCTGTAAAAAGGGCGTAAATAGGTAATTTTGCTGAACAGCTCATAAACGGAGTAAGAAGGATTGTCATTTTTCTGTCGCGTTCAGACGGCAGAGTTCTGGAGGCCATAATTGCAGGTACAGAACATCCAAAACCTATTATCATAGGTACAAAGCTTCTTCCGGATAAACCTGCTTTTCTTAAGATTTTATCCATAACAAAAGCGACTCTGGCCATGTAACCGCTGTCTTCTAGAATAGACAGGAAAAAGAATAATACAACAATTACAGGCAGAAAGCTCATAACACTTCCAACTCCGGCAAATATACCATCAATTATCAGCGAGTGTACAACAGGGTTTAGGCCGTAAGCTGTAAGTGCAGAATCCGTAAAACTTGTGAGCTTATCAATACCGGCATTCATAATATTGGAAAGTGTACTCCCGATAGGGCCGAAAGTCAGGTAAAATATTATACCTAGAATAAATAGAAATGCAGGAATTGCAGTATATTTCCCTGTTAAGATTTTGTCTGCATTTACAGAAAGCTTATGACCGATTGATTCTTCTGGTTTAGACACAAATTCTGAGCAGAGTTTTTCAATAAAACCAAACCGCATATCTGCAAGCGCTTCTTCACTGTCCATACCAGTTTCTTCTTCTAATTCTTTAACGATATGATTACAGGTTTTTATTTCGTTTTCGTCAAGTCCGAGCGCTTGTACAATTATTGCATCTTTTTCTGCAAGTTTTGTTGCTGCAAAACGTACAGGAATTCTTGCAGAATTTGCGTGGTCTTCTATTAAGTGAATAATTGAGTGAATACATCTGTGAACTGCTTCTTCACAAAAATCCACTCTTTCAGGTAATTCACAGTACTTTGCAACATTAAGAGCATGTTCAATAAGTTCTTCAATACCCTGATTTTTTGCGGCAGAAATCGGGATTACAGGTACTCCAAGCTCTGCTTCCAAACCGTTTATATCTATGCTTCCTCCGCTTTCTGCAACTTCATCCATCATGTTTAAAGCAATTACCATAGGTATATTCAGTTCAAGAAGCTGCATTGTCAAAAATAAGTTTCTTTCAATATTTGCTGCATCAACAATATTTATTATTCCATCCGGTTTTTCGTGAAGTATAAAATCTCTTGTTACAATTTCTTCACTACTGTATGGAGAGAGTGAATAAATCCCAGGGAGATCTGTTATTGTTACATTTTGATTTCCTTTTAAAATTCCTTCTTTTTTGTCTACTGTTACTCCCGGAAAATTTCCTACATGCTGGTTAGAACCGGTAAGCTTGTTAAAAAGAGTTGTTTTGCCTGAATTCTGATTGCCTGCAAGTGCAAAGAGGAGTTTTGTTTTAGGGGGTGTATTTTTTTTACGTATTGTTTGTTCACCCTTTCTTGAATGGTCAATTTTTTTAAACTCTTTGTTTCTGCGCGGACAGTTATGAGCTTCGTGAATGTCTGCTATAATAATTTTTGAAGCCTCGGATTTTCGGATTGTAAGTTCATAACCTCTAACTCTTATTTCAAGCGGATCGCCCATAGGGGCAGTCTTGATGAGTTTAACTTCTACACCGGGGGTAAGTCCCATATTGAGAATATGACTTCTTAATGCTTTATCTTCACATTCAATTGAAACTATGTATCCTTCTTTGCCTGCTTCTAAACTGTCAAGATTGGTTCTGGTTTCTATCATTTTATCCTCTTAATTGCTCTAAGTGCATTCAATATGGCAATAAGCGCTACGCCTACATCTGCAAATACTGCTCCCCACATTGTGATAAATCCAAATCCGCCGAGGATTAAGAATAGTACTTTCACGCCTAATGCAAAAGCAATGTTTTCTTTAACAATATTCATTGTTCTTTTAGAAATTTTTATTGCAGTTACAACTTTGGACGGTTTATCATCCATTATTACAACATCTGCTGCTTCAATAGCCGCGTCAGAACCGAGGCCGCCCATTGCAATTCCTATGTCAGCTCTGGTCAAAACCGGCGCATCATTAATGCCGTCACCTGCAAATATAACACTTCCGCTTGAATTTGTAATTAGCTCTTCTAACTTATTTACCTTATCTTCCGGTAAAAGTTCTGCATAAGCTTTGTCAAGACCCAGTGTCTGCTGTACAGAAACAGCCGTTTTGTATGTGTCGCCGCTTAACATTTCTGTAGCAATACCCATTTTCTTTAAGTCAGAAACAGCCGAATGAGCGTCTTCTTTAATCTCATCGGAAATTACTATATATCCGGCAAACTCTCCGTCAATTGATACATAAACAACAGTACCGTCTTTGTTAACCGGTTTTGTGCCGACAAATCTGGCATTACCGGCAAGAATCTTTTTACCGTCAATCACAGCTTCAACGCCGCTGCCTGCAATCTCTCTTATGTTGTTTTGCGGAGGAATTTTTTTCCCGTATTCTTTTTTTATTGCAGCTGCAATAGGATGTGACGAAGCACTCTCTGCCAGAGCTGCGTATCTTAATAAATCTGGATTTTGGGAAACAATTTCAGTGACTTTGAAAACACCTTTTGTGAGTGTCCCTGTTTTATCAAATACTACAACAGAAGGTTTCGAAAGAGTTTCTATATAGCTGCTTCCTTTGATAAGTATTCCTTCTCTGGAAGCACCTCCGATACCTGCAAAAAAGCTTAGAGGAACTGAAATTACAAGTGCACACGGACATGAAATTACAAGAAATGTCAATGCTCTTTGAATCCAGGGGGTAAATCCTGTATGCATTAGAAAAGGAGGTAAAAAAGCAATTATAATTGCGAGCAGAACAACTGCAGGTGTATAGTATTTTGCAAATTTTGTTATAAAATTTTCAGCTTTTGCCTTTTTTGATGAAGCATGCTCAACAAGTTCCAGTATTCTGGAAACGGTCGATTCTCCAAATTCTTTTGTAACCTTGATTTGTAATACTCCGTCAAGATTAATACATCCGCTTATTACATTATCTTCTGATTTAACTCTGGCAGGAACAGATTCTCCTGTTAATGCAGAACAGTCGATAGAGGCTTCTCCTTCTATTACAACACCGTCAAGCGGAATTTTTTCTCCAGTTTTAACTGCAATAATATCCCCGATTTTAACGCTCTTTGGAGAAACTTTTTCTCCGTTAAGATTTGCATAGTCAGGTCTGATATCCATAAGCTCTGTAATTGAATGGCGTGATTTTTCAACTGCTCTGTGCTGAAAATATTCTCCTATCTGGTATAAAATCATTACCATAACAGCTTCCGGATACTCTTTGATACAAATTGCCCCAATTGTAGCAATCCCCATTAAGAAGTTTTCATCAAAAATCTGCCCCTTAATAATATTTCTAAGTGCCTTAAAAAGAACATCCCCGCCTGCAAGCAGATAAGAAACAAGAAATAATGGTTTAAACCAGAAGCCGCAAGCAAATAAAATAAGTGCTGCTGCAATTCTCGGGATAACATAGCTGTTTTCATGGTGATGTTCGTGTTCGCACATATAATTACCTCTTTTTATATCTATATTATAGTTGAACAACTATTCAACTGTCAAGTATCAGGTAAACAATTCTTTACAATAGTTTGACATGTGAGCAAATATTCAACTATTATATGATTATGCAAAATGTTGATAATGATACAATATACGAGCTTTCAGATTTTTTTAAGATAATTGGAGATGTGACCAGAATAAAGCTGCTTATTGCGCTTGAGGCAAAAGAAATGTGTGTGGGAGAACTTGCAGCTGCGTTAAATATGACCAAATCTGCGGTATCACATCAACTTAAGGCTCTCAGAAGTGCCAAACTTGTTAGGACTGAAAAACGCGGTAAAAATGTTTTTTATGCATTAAGTGATGAGCATGTAAGAACGGTTTTAGAAATGGCGCTGGAGCATGTTAGTGAATAACTGATTTTGTAATATTGCCTGACAAGGGATTATATTTTTTTTGTGCAAGATTTATTATATGGTAGACTAAGGGTAGAGCTGTAATCCAGCCTTCTGTCCAATACATAAAAGGAGAGAGTCTATGAACAGAAATATTATCATTATTCTACTTATTTTTCTTGTACCGCTCGTGGCATACTTCGGGCTTTCACGCGACAAATTAACAACGCCGCCTTCGTTTGCTTCATCAGGGCCTGAGGTAATTAAGTTCGCTTCACCTATGTGCTATGAGTGTCAGGAATTGGAAAAAGTTTTTGAAGAAGTTTTTCCTAAATACAATAAAGACATTACATTGAAGCAGATTAACGTTACTCAAAAGGACAATGAAACAAAGACGCTGATTAAAACTTATGAAGTCAAGCTTGTTCCTACGACAGTGTTTAAGGATGCAAATGGTAAAACTTTAAGACGCATTGAAGGAACAATGCAGCCGCAGGTATTAGAAAATTATTTGAAAGAGTTAATAAATGGATAATTTAGTACAGATATTTTCATCCGGTTCAACAGGAATCGGGGTTTGGATGCTGATGTTTGCAGCATCCTTTGCCGGAGGGGTGCTTGCGTCGATTTCACCATGTTCGCTTGCCATGCTGCCGCTAATAATTGGTTATGTCGGCGGGTACTCGAAAGAAACCCCGCTTAGAACATTTATACAGCTATGCTGTTTTATATTTGGTACGGCAATAGTATTTTCTATTATCGGTATTATATGTGCAGTTACAGGAAGTGTTTTTGCATCTACGCTCGGCGGATATTTTACCTTGATTATGGCGTCATTGCTTCTTGTTATGGGACTTAAGCTTACGGATGTTTTAGAGTTTGATATGCCGGTTATAATTAAAGCTATGCCTGTAAATAACACCAACTCATTATTCCTTTATCCTGTCCTTCTGGGGATTGCATTTGCGCTTGCCGGTACTCCCTGCTCAACTCCTATTCTAGCGGGTATAATGGCGTTTGCTGCTATGGGAAAAAATTTGGCAGCAGCAGTTTTGATGTTATTTTTATTTGCTGTTGGTCAGGGATTAATATTAATTATTGCAGGACTATTTACTTCCGGTGTGAAAAACCTTAAGAATTTTGCCGGCATGTCTGCCGTATTACTGAAAGTAAGCGGAGTTTTGCTTATACTGGTTGCGTTGTACCTGTACTATAAAACGTTTGCACCTTTAATTTAAGAGTCTGCGTTCTATAATTTCAGCCGCTGTTTTAATACAGTTTTCGCAAGGGCGTTCATTATAATACTGTTCAGTTCGTTTAGAAGGAGCCGGTGTATCTGCTCCTTCCGGAAGTCCTAGAAGGTCACGGCATATAATAGATCCGCATTCGGATTTAAATTCGTTTCCTAAATCTTGAACAAGTGAATAGTGATTTCCTTTAATATCGTCATTATTAGGTGTAGTATATCCTTTCAAGAGGCCTGCAACCATAAACATAGAACTCACTGCTCCGCAAACTTCTCTCAGACGCCCCATGCCACCGCCAAAAGAGGAGGAGAGCTTTAGCGAGGTTTCTTTGTCAAAACCTATAATATCTGAAAAAGCCAGAAGAACTGACTGTGCACAGTTGTAACCATCTTTAAAATATTCACAAGCTTTCTTAGAATAAATTCCCATAAAAATATTTTAGCATAAATGAACATTTTAAATGTTACAATCGTTTATAAATATAGATTAGTATAACGACGGGATGAAGCCCGCCAGAATTGTATAAAAAAGGAGAGTAAATTATGTCAGATGAAATTAAAATTGAAGAAGAAAAAAATTGTAATTGTTTTTGCCATAGCAAAGGATTTAGAAAATTTTTAGTTGTAGCAGCGGGAACTTTTGTAGGTGTGTATTTAGCTTTAAGCTTATTTGCAGCAATACATAAACCTCCAATGCCTGTACCTATGCCTATGCCAGCACCTTGTCCTTGTCAGCAGATGATGTTCAGATCTGATTTCGGACCTCAGCATTTTTATAGGGGGCACAGAGGTGATTTCCATAAGAAAATGATGAAACATAGAATGGAAAACAATGCTCCTAGACCTGTTCAAGAAGCAGATGATTAATCCCAAAATAAGGAACCTTTTAACGGTTCCTTATTTTTTCCAGTATCCTTTTGAAAAATCCTGTCTTTTCTTCTGTTTGCAGATATGCACATCCGGGGTCTATAAGGTATATTTTACCGTCTGGCGCCCTGCCGAATTGTTTTTGCTTTATTTCTGCGTGCGGGTCATCAGGCTCTGCGAAATCTTTTAGATAATCTCTCATTGAGTAGCCTTTTGACTTAATATACCGAATCAGTTTGACGATTTCAACATCTTCCAAATTATCCTGTCTGACTTTTTCTTCAAGGTAATAATAGAGGCGGTCGTTCGGGCTTATTTTTCCGCATTTTATTACAGGCAGGTCAAAATCTGCCGGTTTACGTCCATATGGAAAGTGTTCTCCTTCTGTGATTTTTAGCACGAGTCCATCCTCAGTTTCAAAAGCAAATGCAAAGGCGCCGAAGCCAATTAAAGCCTTTACAGCAGTACTGCCAATTTCTTTATTATATTTAAGAGCTTCGCTTATACGTCTTATTTCTTCCTCTGAATGTAAGTGAGTGTAGAACCGTTCTTTTGCAAATACATCTTTCGGATTTTCCATGTTTTTAAAAATTTTAAGAACAGGCAGAGGTGTTTTGTATATAATTGCCTTTAGCTTCCCCTTTTCATTTGTTATGACTTTGCTTATATAGCTGCTGATAAATTCATCTTGAGGAGGTGTTAAATTTCTATTACTCCTGAATTGTGGCGTTAGAGGGGCTTGTTTATAAATCGTTGGATTTTGTATTCTCATATTGATATAAATTCTGTAAATATAATTTTTGCTATTATTTGTGTTTAGGCTTGATATTTAAAAATGTTTATGCGAGAATAAATCTTGTCATTTATGGCAAGGTAGCTCCCGAGTGAGTGGAACGAACGTAGTATAGAATACGTGAGAGCAGCGCTCGAAGCAACTGAGCCGGATGAAAATTGAATAAGTGAATATATGGCAAGGTAGCTCAGTTGGTGAGAGCGCACGGCTCATACCCGTGAGGTCGAGAGTTCGAATCTCTCCCTTGCTAATAAAAAGGAGATAGATGAAAATCTATCTCTTTTTTATTTGATAAATTTTTATAAACAGTTGTATTTTTTGAGGTAGTTTAGGAAAACGGAACAGTTTGCGAAATTTGCCCTAAAGTATTGATTTTATTGAGTTCTATCTTGGAAAAATTAACGAAAATAAAATTCTCAAACCGGACCAAAACGGACTTTTTTTACCAGTTTAGGAATTCAAATTTCCATATTCGAAACTCAATAATAATAAGGAGTTTATTTTAGTTTGAGAATTTTGTGACAGTTTAGGAATTTCGGGCAGTGTTATTTTAAAAATTTAGTTGGTAATTTTTTAATTAAAGACGGTAAAAATTTTTCTGAAAGTTGGTAGTTATTTTTTTGTATTAAAAATTTGCATTAGCATAAGTTAGCAAAGCGCTTAAATTTGGTTGCTAACACGCCATAATAAAAATATAGAGAAACCAAAAGGTGTAATTATTATGGCAATAGCTCAAAACAACTATATTAACATTGATAAAATTGCAGAGTTAAAGGGTTTAAAAAATAACCGCACACTTAGAATTGCAATCAATAAAAACAAGTATAAAGCAAGAAAAGTTCCTGTTAAAGGCGGTTATACTTATGAAATCGAGATTTCAACATTGGAGCCTGATGTTCAGGAAAAACTGATTAATGAAGAAATCAAATCTCATGCTCTGATTCCATTAAACAATAATGCAGAAAGAAAATCAGAATTTAAAACAGAAAAATTAAAAGTTGAAGCTCTTGCAAAAGTGGATATAATAAAGGCAGTTCATGAACTTAGAACAAAATGCAGAACTCAAAAAGAAGCCGATTTAACTTTTTTAGAATTATATAATTCTGGTGAATACTTAAAAGATGTATATAAAATAATAGGGAAAGTTTCAGCACGTTCAACACTTTTAAGGTGGATTAAAACCTATGAAGAAAACGGCGAAAAATGGGAAGCACTTGTTTCAAATTACAAATGCACTTCTGCACTTGAAGTAAACACAGAACTTTCAAAAGAAGAAATCGAGCAGTTTGAAAAATTCCTTTTTCACCCGAACAAGTTTAAAATCAGCAAAGCCATTGCACTTTCAAAATTTTGTCTGCGTAAAAAAGGGATTGAAGATTTACACTCAGATATGACATACAGAAGATATGCCGAAAAATTAAAATCAACCAGATTTGATAAATGGACTTTGTTTAGAGAGGGCGAAAAGGCTTTTAATGATAAAGTTGAACCGTATATTGAAAGAGATATTTCAAAATTAAAAGTTGGTGATGTTCTTGTTGCAGACGGACACACACTTAATTTTGAAGTAATAAACCCATTCAAAGGAACGCCGCAAAGGGCAACTCTTGTCGGCTTTTTTGATTGGAAAAGCGGTGCCCTTATCGGTTATGAAATTATGATGTCAGAAAATACTCAATGTATCGCAAGTGCTTTAAGAAATGCAATCTTAAATCTTGGCAGAATTCCAAAAGTTGTGTATCAAGATAACGGCAGAGCTTTCAGAGCTAAATATTTTCAGAATTGTAATTTTGATGAAGCAGGCTTTAATGGAGTTTATGCAAATCTTGGGATTAAATCAGTATTTGCAAAAGTCAGAAACGCAAAAGCAAAACCGATTGAGAGATTTTTCCTTGAATTTCAGGAAGAATTTGAAAAAATGATGCCATCATATATTGGAACATCAATTGAAGAAAAACCCGCAAGATTAATGAGGGGTGAAAGTTTACACAAAGCTCATTATTTAAAAACAACCGGCGGTCAAATTCCAACGGTTCAGCAGGTTATTAAATGTCTTGATTATTGGCTGAATTATTACAATTCAAAACCTCGTGCAGAAATTAAAGATAAAACAATTAAAGACCTTTTAAATACTGTTCAAAAGCAGGATATCGACAAAAATGTTCTAAATAATCTGATGATGAAAACAGAAACAAAAGTTATTCATAGAAACGGTATCAGATTTCTAAATTCAAACTATTACAGCGAGGCTTTATTTGGTTTAAGAGAACCTGTATATATCAGATATTCTTTATTTGATTTGTCAAAAGTCTATGTTTACACAATTAAAGGCGAATTTATTTGTGTAGCAAGAAAAGTTGAGAAAATTCACCCAATGGCAAATCATTTAGGAACTGTTAAAGATATGGAAGATTTTAAACAGAAAATACAAAAGCATAAAAAACTTAAAAACAAGGCTGTTAAAGAATTTAAAAAGTATTTTGATATTGAAACAACTGGAATTCTTGAAATTCAGCCGGAAGAAAGAACTTTGCCGATAGAGCCACAAAAAACAAAACGAGAAAAGAAACTAACACCTCGTGAACAGCAAATGAACAGACCATTATTTGAGGATAATTATCAAAAATATGAATGGCTAATGGCTCATGGGTGTACAAGTTCTGATGATAGAAAATGGCTTGCTGCATTTATTAGAAGTGATGAATACATAAATATATATGGAGACTAAATTATGAAACTTGAATTTATTACAACAAAAAATGTTAAAAAGTTTGCTGCTCTAATGGCAGAGTTAAAGAATTTACCCCCAAATATTCCGAAAATGGCTCTTGTATATGGCGAACCTGGACTTGGAAAATCTGAAACAATTACAAAATGGGCTTTTAACAATGATTGTGTGTATGTCAGAGCTAATCAAGGAATGACAACAAGGTGGCTACTTTCAGAAATTGACAATGAGCTTGAAATAGACTCTTGCTGGCATATTGATGATATATTTAATCAGATTGAAAAAGCTCTGTTGTTAAATAAGAAAACAATAATTATTGATGAAGTTGATTATCTTGTTGAAAAAAAGAGTATTGAAACCTTGCGAGATTTGCACGACTGCACAGGCTGTCCAATGGTGCTTGTCGGTATGGGAATGATTGATAAAAAACTCTCAAGATACCCGCATTTAATGGATAGGATTTACAAGAAACTTAAATTTGAGGCTTTTAACTCAAATGATATTCAAGAAATAATCAAAAACTTAACAGAGCTTGAATTCACACAGGATGGGCTTGAATATCTTGCAACAAGAACAAATCAGTTCAGACAGCTTGTGAAATTGATAAACAACATTGAAAAACTTGCAAATACTAATCAAATTAATGTTTTAGATGAATATACTTTGAAAGGATTGCTTAATGAAAGACCAAATCTTAAAGCTCTGCAGAAGGCTGTCTAAATTTACACTTGAACAAATTGTTTTGATTTCAGAGCTTGATGAAAATGAAGTTTTGTCAATTCTGCAAAAATTTATTTCTGAGGGCAAAATTACGGAAACAAATGGTCAATATTGCTATTGTAAAAAAGTTTCAGTAATAAAACAGTATTCAATTTTTAGTTATTACACCTCAACGGTTATAGATATTGTTATCAGATGTTTTTGTTCAGGAGTTCCAGCATACATTACCTCTCAAATTGCAAACATTGGCGAACAACAAGCGGATAAATTTTACGATATTTTTAGGGTAGAATTGTACGAAAAACAGACAAAACAATTAAAATCTTTTTATGCTCAAAAACCCCAAATTGCAAGAAATAGAATGTTTTTTGACAAAGAATTCCATTTTTATATTTACGAAAATCAAGTTTTTGTTTCTGATGAAGTATTTGAATCAGATAATGCAGAATTTTTAACAAAATTAGAGGTTAAAGAATTCAAAAAGATTTACTCATACTTAACAAGATGTGCTTTTCACAATAAAACAAAACACAATTTACACCTAAAAATCAATGAATTCCTATGGCGCAGGAATAAAAATTTTGAACAGTTGTATTTTGAGTTGAAACAATTTTTAGGTGGTAGTTATGAAACTTAAACACAAGAATTCAAGAGTCTGGTGTGAAGTATCCTATAATGCTTTTAGGCAACTTTTAAAAGATGATATAGAGCAAGCTTTCAAAAATTATCGTAAAGATATGCTTAGCAAAGGTTTTGAAGATAGCAACAAGCTAGAATATACCTTTTATTTGAATCTGATTGAAAATTTCAATAAATACAATGATGTTAATCTTGAAATTGTTAAAATCTAACTTCAGAAATGACCGATTTAATATATGTTATAATCGAGAAAAACGGAGGTTAATATGAATAACTTTTACCAATTAATATTTCAGGACAAATTATTACTATGGAAAAAGCAGTAGTTACTTTTATAAATATTATCGCATTTGTTAATGAACATTTTAATATAACAATAAAAAGATATAAAGTTGCTTTGTTTGTCTATAAATCTATACTTAATTCATTCAAAGGAATTCAAGATAGAAAACCTAGCAAAGAAGAATATAAGTTAGCAATTGACGTCTTAGAAGAAATCTTAAATTATAATGAACCGGATGAACAGAAGAAACTACAAAATAAGCAAAATTGCGAATTATGCAAGGAAATTATTGAAAAATATTATAAATAAACTAATTTAGAAAATTAATTGTTCAACAAATTTTTTAAAGGAGTCCCATCTTTAGTTTTCCAGTCAACTAATCCGTTTGTATTACCACCAATTACAAAAGCCGCTGCATAACTCGGGCTGTTAAATAATAAATCTTCTTGTAAAATTCTATTTTTATCAATGTTTGCAGTTCGTCTTTGTTGTTGTATTTTTTTAGGAATAGCTTTCATATCTTCTTTTGTTATATAACTTCCTTTGAAAACTACAAAACCGTCTCTTGTCTGCTGCCCCATTGCCTTTACTGTTATGCCCGTATTCTGTATAGTTCTTTCTAAGTAAAAAATATCTTCATTTTTTTGCTTAGAAGTTTTTTCAACCAAAGGCACAAAAACTTTATAATTCAATGTACTAAGAATTAAACTCGCATGATATACAAATTCTTCAAGGGTACATCTTTTTTCTTCTGATATATTGCCCACCATCGGGTCATTGCCATTTTTTACAATATATCTGTTTGCATCTTTTGCAAGATTACAGAAATAATTTTCTAAATAACTTATTTCGGTTGGACCAAATGTATCATCAGTTGTAGTGAATGCAACGGCTTCGTTCCAATAATCTTTTTTTGAATTACGATTATGTTCTTTTAGTCGGGTTAATAGTGCTTCGCCGTTTTTACGCACTCCGGCTTGTCCAATATAAACGACTTCTTTAGCACTATCGTCGGTTGTACCACCAAACAAGAAATAAATTCCAGATTGTTTCAACTCTTTTCTGTCTTTACATTTATCCAAATCTTCACGATTTATTTTAAATGCGACACAAGTTGTTCCATCAATAGAACATTTTATTCTGCCTGTTGGTTCATAATCCATTAAAAATAACTGAATTGTTTTTCTGAAATTTGCCATTCCTAACTCCTAATAAGTTTAAGATACCATAAAATTAAAAATATTGGAATTTTGTTAAGAATTTTTTGTCTTATATTTTAGGTTTAAACAGTTGTTGGACACTAATTATTATCATTTCGAAATGGGATTTCAGGATTTAAATCAATTCCATCAACCCAAGACAATTTTACATTATATCCAAATCCTCTTAAGTCAGTTATAATTCTATCTAAAGCTAACTTGCTTATAAATGTCAACTTATTCTCACCTTTATCATTAATTATTAGATATCTTATAGTGTATTCTTGGTGAGCATTCAATGTATCATTTAATTTGTGTTGCACATTTTCAATTTTTTCATTTGCTTTTGGAACGAATATTTCTTTCATTGAAGCAAATGCTCTGGCAGAAACATAACCTTGATTAAACAAATGGCTTAGATTTGCAGCCTTAGTTCCAATTTTGGTATGGATAAATTCTTTTTTAGTGGGATATAAAATATCACAAATTTCCATTGAATCACCATCAATGTTAATTTGCTTACTTATTTGATCTAATAACTCACCTTGTAATTGGTTACAATATTCTGTGTTAAATATTCTTTCTTTTTCAATGCGCTTCTTCTCATTATTTTCTTGTTGTTCTTTTTTAACTTCAAGAATTTTATTTTTTGTATTGTTTTTTACAATTTCGTCTATCTCTATTTTTTCGATTATGTTTTTAATGTTTTGATTTATTCGTTCATATTTGTCATTTGGCAATCCATACCATACAGCATTGGATAATATATAAACTTGATTATCTAGTTTAAGTTCACCGTATAAGCATTTTAAAATAGACCATTCTTTATATTTATTACCATCTTCATTTAATAAGATAACTTTATCTTGGGCTAAGTTAATATCATCTGAGGCTTTTCTTAAATCAAGATAGTCATCTAAAGATAATTTCTCGTATGAATCAGAATTGCGTGGTTGTTCCTTTAATTTATATTTAATACTTGATACTATGGTTGAATCATAATCAATTTCCGGTTCAAATAAAAAGAATTTTGAATGTTCATCAGTAAGTTTTTCTACAAGTATTTCATTTAATTCTTGTTGTTTTTTACTGGATAATGGTCTAAGTCCTTTAAAGAATTTATTTATAATTTCACTATTTGTTTGCACGTTTTCATATAAATCTATTAAAGAGCTCAAGCGTTCATCCAAATAATCCCAGCAAGGTATTTCCGATTCTTTAAACCTCATCCTTATGTTTAGTGGACCATATTTACCAATAACAGAACTTATAGTTGAAGAGTTTGCAACTGCATTTAGATGTCGTATTATATCATTATCATCTAACTCCGCATTAAAATTTTTTCTAGAGAGCTCTTGTGCATTTTGAAATTCGGTATTTTTAGGATTACTTGAAATATTACGTGTTCCTGCTCGTCTTATATTGGCACCTTGTTCAATCAAACCCATTGCAGCATATATACCAAAAGTATCATCTATTTTATCTTTAATTATATTATGCCAACCTTGTCCAAAATTTATAGCAAATAGGTATTTATTTTCATTATGTATAACTTGCTTTATTACAGAAAGACCTTCTGAAGCAGTATTGGCAAATTTATCTTTTATTGAATCTTTCCATATATTTTTATCAAATTCTAATACCCAAGAAGGTTTTTGACAAGCTCGGCCATTTTTATATAAAAAATAATTACTACCCTCAGCATCTTCTGCTATAATATTCTCGTCAGAATAGTTTTCAATATACTCGCTTCTATTGTCAAAATTGCACTATGATTTTAAAAGCATTATATTTAAGTTAACCGTTTTAACTTTTTCCGCTTCTGGCATTCTCTTACTCCCTAATGTTATAAGTTGTTATTATAATCATATACTTAAAAAGAAAAACTACAGAAAATGTTAATTGTTTTTTAAGATTTTATCATCGGCAACAAATAAGATTATTGAGTTTTGCTTGGCTATCCTTCATAATATTTTTCATATATTGTTCCATATATTCCCAATCTGGCTGTTCATCTATATTACAAGGAAGATGAATTATCATTTTCTTTGCTTTATCCCAAGTACATTTGTCATCATAACTAAAGTGTTGCTTTATCTCTTTCTGAATTACTGATGCTAAATATAGCAAAACTTCTTTGGATGAAATATTAGCATAAGGTTTAATTAAATAAGCATCTTCTAATACACCTGTTGCTTGAGGTTGGGCATAAACGTCACCAACAGAAGCTGCACCATTTTGAACAATATCTAATGTCATAGTTTCAGAATCAAAATCATCTTCTCGACCATAATACATAATGCCATTATTGTAATGTTTTGCATTTACTAATGGTAAGTTGAATTCACTTGTTTTTTCTAGAGAAACATCACTACTTTTATTAAAATTTGCTTTTTTATTTAACTCGCATTTATAAAATAAATCACCCAAATGAAATTCATACCACTTACTTATATTTATTTTTTTTTGCTTATTTTCAATATTATTTAAATTTTTAATATCTTTTTCAGCTTTATACATAATATTTTTCATATAAGATTCCATATATTCCCAGTTTGGTTCAGTGTCTGTCTTTGGTGGTAACATAACAACTAATGAATCAGCTTGAGGTTGCCGGAATTGTGATTTGAAATTATATAAAATAGAATTTTGTTTGTCTACAATACTTGCTATAAAAATTTTTATAGAATCATTGATATCAGGGTTGGTAAAAAAATAGATATTATCATCTCCTGAATGTACCCCTTTATGAAAAAAACAATTCCCAAACATGTCGACAGTAATAGGGTCTTCATATTGACATAATGGATTCCCTATATATGCAGCTACTCCTTGGTTTTCTCTTCCTGCGGTTAATAATGGGATGTTCCCATCTTCTCTATCAGCCTGTTTTTGTCTGCAACCATGATATACTTCAAATCCTATATCTTTCAATTTATATTCTTGCCAATATTTTGTATCAATTTTCTTCATCCACATTCCTTTTATTTAGTAAAATACAAATTCGATTACTTTTATCTTCAATGTCGCTTGAATACATTGTAGAATTTAAAAGTTTTCCTTCGAATTCTTTAACATCTATGCCTTGTTTAAACATCAAGTAATCCATTGCCGTTTTTCTAAAATCTTCTTCAAAAATTTCAAAAGGTTTTTCTGGCATTTGATAGGATAAGGGCGCTTGATTGCCCTTTTTTATATCTTTAGTTTTAGGTGGTGTAATCCATTGAGCGGTATTATATTTTTCATCTCTTAATTTACCTATACTATCAATCCAATAATCTTCAATATTTTGCCATTTGTTTTTTACATCGTGTCGTCCTTGATTTTTAACAGTTTCAAGTCCATCATCTTCAATGTAACAACCAAATATTTCTTGATTATTTTGAGGTTCGCCCGCTTTAAAAACAAAAATACTTGTTGTTACACCGACACCGAAAAATAGTGGCTCCGGTAATTTAATAATTTTTGTTAGTCTATGTTTTTCTAGAATATTTTTTACAATTTTGGGTGATACTTTTTCAAGTTTTTTATCTGGTAAGATAAACGCGCAATCAGTACCCTTTTCAACATTATCTAAAACATTTTTAACAATATTTATACAACCATATTTATTTTCATAAGGTGGATTCATTAGCACTTTAGTAATAGGTTTTGATTTAATCCATTCACACGCTTCCTTGCTGCGAGTATCTAAATGCTCTAAATTTGTTTTACCGTCTTTATGAATAAGCATATTGGCACAAGCAAGTGCATATATTTCTCTATCAAATTCAATACCATATAATTGTTTTGATTTAATTTCTTTAGCTTTTCTCGTATTTACACCCCCTGCTTCATCTATCATATTACTCATTGATTTAACAAGAAATGCCCCACTTCCACAAGTAAAATCTCCAACGTTATCATGTTGAGAAACATTTAATAAACGATATATAAATGATGTTATATGATCCGGCGTGAATATTTGTCCCGAATCGGTTTTCTTCTTATATCTGTTAAACTCGTTAAAGAAAATCCCCATAACATCTTCACCACGCCATTTATTACTATTTAAACAATCAGATATTTCTGTTACCCATTTTATAAAATTATCAATAGCTTCTTGATTCTCAGTAGAATTCATTTTAATCTCATCATTTACTTGCCACAATAATTCTATTTTCTGATTTTCTTTTTGACTATCTTTTAATTCTCTTTTGAGGGTTGATTTTATACAAGTTTTAAAAGTTTCATAATCCATCCCTGCCATTAAAGGTGCTTGAAATCTTTTTGCAACTAATGCACAAGCCGTAAATATCATACGATGGTACAAATTTTTAATACCAAATTCACTATGCAAACAGTTATTAATACGTGCTGTCAATGTGTAAATTCTCTCTTTATCAATACATTCCTCTGTAAAATATTTAAAATAATATTCTTTATCCTGAAGTTCATCTGGAACATCAATTGGAGTATTGTTTTTAAATCCAGATGTTTTATAACCATTATGTAATATCCCAATAACATGTGTATAACCTGCATCCATTGCAATTTTACAATTCTGCTTTATTTCATTAATCCATTTGGTTTTACCAATATCCTCTTTGCTATTCTTTGTTTCAAGAATAATTGCAATTGCACCTCTATCCTTTGGCAAATACCACCCATCAGGTTTTTTGTCTTTACCTTTTCCTTTAATTCCCAATTGATTGAATGTGGTTAATTGACCAACTCCACATCTCACATTTTTTATTTTATTAAAGCCTAATGTTTTTCCAGCATTTTCTCTAACTTCATCTTCTGTCAAATATCCAGACATTATCTACCATCCTTTAATATTTCATCAAACTTATCAGTCATATATAATGGAATATTGTACAATCCATTATTTATTTCATAATCTGCGAGAGAAGTTCTTATGCTAATTTCCGGTTCAAATTTTTCTCGGTAAACTTTTAGGCTTTTTGCCTGTAAATTTGTATTAGCCTTTACTTCAACAGGAATTATATAACCGTCAGTTTGTATAATAAAATCAAGTTCTGCATTTCCTGATTTACTTATCCAGTACGCAATTTCCATATCATCAAGCGTTTTTAACTGTTGTAGTACATACTGTTCTGCTAGTGCGCCATTGAACTCGGTAAAAATTCTATCTCCTTCAATTAATGTTCTAGCAGGTAATTTACTTAATGCAGATAACAAACCTACATCTAAAATAAACAGTTTAAATGCTTTTGTATCCTCATATGCTTTTAATGGCATTGCTGGTTTTGTTATGCGGTTAATTTTATAAACTAGCCCGCAATTCACTAACCAGGATAAAGCTTCTTCAAATTCATCGGCTCTAGCACCTGACTTTATTTTTTTATAAACAAATTTTTTACTTTCCTGTGTTATTTGGTTTGGAATTGACTCCCAAAGCAAATCAATTTTTAATTTACCTGTCAAAGATATATGCTTTGAAAAATCTTTAGTATAAGCATCTAAGATATTTTCTTGAATTTTTCGCACTTTTTTAAAATCATTTGTTTCAACAAAAACACTAACTACTTCCGGCATACCACCTATATAATAATACTTCTTCAACCAATCAATATATTTTTCTTTGAATATTTTAAGATTAGGTGATGTCGGACTTTTGAGTAATTTAACAAAATTATTTTCACCAATAGCCTCTAAAAATTCTAAAAAAGATAGAGGATATAAATCAAGAAAGTCTACTTTACCAACTGGAAAGGAAATATTTTCATGAATAGCTACACCTAGTAAACTCCCCGCTGCAACTATATTATATTCTGGAGAATTTTCATAAAAATACTTAAGTGCAGTTAAAGCTTTTGGACATTCTTGAATTTCATCAAGTATTATTAATGTATTTTTAGCATCAATTTTGGAATATGCTAATTCTAGACCTTCAATAATTCTTCTTGTGTCAAAATCTAATGAAAAGAGGTCACACATTAATTTTTCTAATTCAAAATTTATATAAATAGTCTTCTTATATTCAGTTTTACCAAACTCTTTCATTAGCCAAGTTTTTCCAACTTGACGTGCACCTCTTATAATCAAAGGTTTGTGTTTTGTTTTGTTCTTCCATTCTATTAATTTATTAATTGCATATCGTTTCATTTTATTTCTCTATGAAATATTAACAAAACTTAACAAAGAGTTGCTCATCTAAAAAAAGGATATTTACATTTTTTATAGGGACTTTTAATTAATCTAATACATTTTATTTAACAACTTTTAATAAGTTTGTGACATTATTTTTAATTACTTTTCATATAAATCATAATTATTTAAAGACAACGCTGCCCAAAATTCTCAAACTGTCTGTGAAAAATTCCTAAACTGTTTGTGGATTTACAACAGTATTTACATAAAGAAATTTTATTGTATGCTTAATCAATAAAATAAATTGTTTTTTTAGTGTTAATTTAGTATTCTATGGAGGAAAAAATGAAAGAGTATAAATCAAAATTCACAAAGATGATATTTGAAACACTGTTGGGGCTGTGTGCGTCTTGGTTTGTTTATAATCTAGCAGGTAAGTTAACTCATAGTTTTTTGTTTGCAGTCATTGGTGCTGCAGCAGTTCTCGCGTTTTTCTTGATAAAAGTCTTTTACACAGATTTTATATCAATAATACTGACTGAGGATAAAAAAATGGTTGTTAAAAGATGCAATAAAGTAATTAATATTTTTGATATTGAACAATATTACTGGTCTGAATACCCAAAAGACTGCAAAACAAAAAATGAAGACGATCAGGATATTTATTACGTATGTAAAGAAACAGGAAAAGAAAATTATATTGATGCGTCAAATCTGAAAGGCGAAGATTACGAACAATTATTAGAAGATTTGGGGGCAAAAAATGAAAATAAACAGGTAATAAAGGTTGAAACGATTAAGAAATAGCAGGAAAGGAGAATAAGATTATGTTGCAGTATATTTTATTAGTAGGCGGTATTTGTTTAGCAGGCTTTTTGTATTCGGCATTTGCAATGCAAATCCACAATGGACATAAAAAGAAATATTTGGAAGAACATCCTGATGCATCAGTTATGATTATCAAGGACTGTCAATGGAATCCATTAGGATTTAACCATACTGTATCAGTTCTTACAATAAATGGAGAAGCTCCTGTTCAAACTGTTGAAGGTTGGGGAGAAAGAGCATACAATTTATTACCAGGTACTACCATTTTGGAATTACAATATGAGAAAGTAAGGCCCGGTATTATATATAAATCTGTAAGAACAACATATGATCCGCAAAAAATCGAAGTAAATGTCGAACCTAATAAAAGATATACAATCTCTTATGATAAAAACTCAGGGTTTGTTTTTACAGAAGTTACTAAGTAACTCATAATATTTTGCTTAAAGATTACACCAGTAAAATTTTTCAGTATGTTCAAAATAATTAAACATGCTAAAATATTGCTATGAAAAAGCTTGCAATTTTATATTCCGAATATTCGCCTGTTATTGATGCAATTATTTGTCAGCTGGAAGATATTGTTGAAGTTGACAGCTTCAGAAATCTGCCGGAAAACTATCAAATTTATGACCTTGTTGTTTCTGTTAATTATAGAGGTGAAGAAAATATTAAGCTGCTTAAGTGCCATCATTCTTTACTTCCTTCTTTCAATAGTGATGAACCGGTAAAGGATGCTTTTCTGGCCGGAGTTAAGGTTACAGGAATAACGGTTTATTTTACAAAACCGGAAAGAATTATTGCGCAGTACCCGCTTTTTATTCCTAATGATGCTCACTTTGAAGATATAGAAAAGCAGCTGTGTTATCTTGAGCAAGTTATTTATCCTATAGTAATAGAAAAATTACTAAAAAATGAAGCTTTTGACCTCAGAAATATTTCAAATTGCGGAGGGTGCAGAGGATGCAGTCATTAAACGTATTAATTATTGCTGATGAGAGTTCAAAAGCACTCAAAGCTGTACTTAAATCAAAATATCTTAATAAATTATTTACGAACTTTGAGGCTTCAGGTGCTGTTGACATCAGATTTAATACTTTTAAAGAACTGGCTCAAAAATGCAAATCTTTAAAAATTGACATTGTTATAGTCGAAGATGAAAAAATGATTTTGCAAGGGATTGCTGATGTTTTAAGAAAAAATTTCGTAAATTGTATAGCAATTAATGCTTTTTGGACACAACTTATTTTATCAAATGATTTTGTCCGTAAAATGGTTTTAAAATATGGTATTGATGTACCGGAAGTACTTAGTTATCCAGAAGAGTTTCCTGTAGTTGTTCGTGCAGATGGAATTTTGAGAATCGCAAATTCTGTTGAAGAAGTTATAAAAATAAGACAGGATATTTATGATTATTCTCCAGAAATAGCTAAGTCAATATTTTTGGAAAGATACATAAAAGGTGAAGAATTTTTGCTATATTCCTTTTTTGACGGCAAAAATCTTATAACTTTTTCGCCTCAAGGACTAGATACAAAAACTTATAATAACAAACTTGAATGTATGTTTGTCCAAGAAAACCCAAATTTTATAGGATATATAACATCAAGAGTCATGCTTTCTGATGAAAAACTTTATAATCTAGGCTTCAATCTTGATTTCCCGAGGCTTGATGACGATATAATTTTCGTCCTAATCTCGGCTATTTATCAAAAACTCAATGAATTAAGACTTTGACTCTGATTCCTTTTTAATTGCTTCTCTTGCTTTATTAAAGTCAAGCGTAGCACTGTCTTGTTTTTTTATATTGCCAGCTTCTATGGTTTTATCTTTTGATGTTTTTAAAAAGGCTTTTTCATCCACAGGAAGATTTTTTCGTGTTCTCAGGTTTAATTTTAAAATATTATAATTTAATATTATCCAATTTTTTAATCTTGTGAAAATTCCTTTTTCAGCAGATTTTTTAACATCTTTTTTATTCTTTGTCTTTTTGGGTGGTTTAGTAACTCCTGCGGTTTGTTTATTTTTTGCCTGGAGTTCTGCAATTATTTCTTCATAGTGCTTTTTCATATTGAGCAGGGCATAATTATATTTTTTTATTAATTTTTCTGTATTGTCTTTTTCAATATATTTAACTATTGTTTTCGTTTTGGGTTTAATTTCACTTTCAGGCTTAATTTCCTTTTTGACTTTTTCTTCTGCGTCTTTTATTTTAGATTCAGCATCTGTCACTCTTTTCAAGGCTGTTTCCAGCTCTTTTTTAATTTTTTTGTTTTTTGCTATTGTAATACCTGCAGCAGCTGTTGTAGCTAATATTCCTGCACCGAGCAATATCTTTGCAGTGCTGCTCTGGCTTTGTTTTGTAGGGATAACAATTTCTTCTTCCGGCAAAAAGTCCGTTTCAGGTTTATTAATTTCAGACTGTCCGTAGCGTATAGGTGTGATTTGATTGATTTTCATAGATATTCCTGCATATTATCATCTGGCATTCAAACTAAAACTCCTGACAAAAATAATTTGCTATCAGGAGTTTTAATCTTAATTATTCTTTACAATTAACTCTCTAAAAGTTTGTCGGCAAGCGGAGATTCAACTTTGCCGTTCAGTGTTTTGGAAACTTTTTTAATATTTTGTGCCATTGTTTCCATTTCAGGTGTCCATACGAAGTTATCAAGTACATATTTTTCACCCTTTGAAAAGTCACCTTTCATTTGTACCTGAATAATTTCTTCAAGCATTTTTCTTGCAGTCGGAACCATTTTTTCTATATCTACATTTAAGATTCCTTCCGGTGAAATTTCCATGGCACCTTCTTTAATAAAATAGTAATTCTGCATTACCGAGCGTACTCTATGAGCCTGTGAGAGCGTTGGCTTAGAAGTCATCATGTTATCTGCTGCATATGTCACTATAATCTGCTTTCTCTGTTCAGGAGTATACATTCCGGCCTCGGTCAGAACATCAAGCATAGCAAGAGAAATCATATCCGCTTTGTTTTCCTCAATAATAGATTTGTATTTGCCTAAACCTTCTGTTCCGGATTTTGGTCCTAGAGAGTGTCCGTTTTCATGCCCTACTGTAAACCAGTGGTCTGCTTCATCGTTATAATATTGATGAAGTTCCGGATTAACAGTAGCAGCCAGTCTTTTTTTCATTTTTTCTCTTGCATCTTCTGAAGTAATCAATCGGATTTGTCTGTGATAAACATTTCTTCTGCCACCATCCAGTTCCTTAATAGAAAGCTTGTCATCATTCGGAAGATTTTCGGCTAAGGTTATACCCGCTCTAAATTCACCTACATCACCTGTTACAGCAACTAAATCAGCGTCAACCATTGTCTGTTTAGACTCCTTATCAGGAGAGATGTTCTGGATATAATCGTCTTTGAACGGCATATTATGCGCCATTAGCGGCAAGTAATTTTTTACTCCTAATATCGCATCTGTTCCTTTTTTGTTTATAATTCCTACACGACCGCCAAGAAAGTCTTTTGCCACTGGAATTATTCCGTTTTCATCCAGAAGAGCTTTCAATTCCGGATTTTCTACTACAGTTTCTGTCAACTCATCAGAGTAGTTTTCTCTTGTGATAGTAAATTCAAGCGGTGTATCCTGAAGCGTTGCCCACTTTTTATCAGCATAAGCATCAAGCATAGGATCAGCGGTTCTGAGAGCTTTTGCCTGCAGGATTAAAAATTCGTTGAAATCTGCGTTTGTTGAAGTTTCAGCAGCTTTTTCAAGCTCAGAGGCCATATATGCGAAATCATCTTTAAATTTATCAACATAATCAGTAGCCACAAGCTCGTTTCCAACTCTTTCTACAACAGAGCGCTGGTTAAGGATTTTTGCAACATCGTCAACTTTCCCGTCTTTAAGCATTTTTATAAGAATTGCGTGAAATTCGTCTTTCTCTAAATCCTGCGGGTAAACACCTTTGCCAGGACGTTCAGAAACTCCTTTTATAAGCTCTATCATGTTGCTTTCTCTATCCAGAGAGCAAACGCCCTTCTGTGCATCAAATAGGATTTTTGTTAACTTTGCCTGCTCATTGCCTTTTGATATCTCTGCTTCAAGGTATTCTTTAAACGGCAGGTTGTTAGGATTGTCAAGCTGCATGTTTACTTTATCCAGAACAACAGCTGCTTTAACAAGGTGTTTTAAAGCTTCTTTATCGCCTTCTGCAAGTTCAAGGTATTCCGGAGCATCAACAGCAAGCATTTTCTTTGTTGTCAGGTAATCTTTATGTGTTCTTTTTTCAAGCTCTTCCATTGAAAGATTTAGTTCATAATCTTTTTTGCCTATATTAACATTGTTAATCATACTCATTTTATCAAGCTCCTTTATTAAATTTTCGGACTTATCTACAGATTTTTGCGGTTCAGGCTCTGTAGATTTTTTCAAACTTTTAAGATTAATACCGGCTATGTTGTTGATTGGATTAATCTCCATAAAATTATCCTCCTAACATTGCCACATTTGTTTTACCGAATTTTGCAGACAAATCGTCAATATGGTGGATTAAATAAACAAACGGCTCTAAGTCTTTTTCATTCAAATCAACAATCGCGCCCCAATCAGCCCGCCCATGGTGTGCTGCTATCATTTTAGCCACCCGCTTAAAGCCTGCTGTCATGCAAATTGAGAAACCGTACTGGGAATGCGAAATCCACTCTTTGCGAAAGTTTTCATCATAATCGATTAAACCTGACTCTGTATCTATGGTGTATTCAAAAATCTTACCGATGTCATGCAGAAGGCATGCTGCATAAACTTCATCACGGTTTACACGCTGAAAAAATGCATCCATATTTATTTCCGCATACTTCAAGCACTCGAGAGTGTGCACCATTAAGCCGCCTATGTAATTGTGGTGCATAAGTTTTGCTGCAGGCATAACAAGGATTTTATCCTTGTTTGCAGTATAGATTTCAAGAACAAAGTTTTTGAGTTTTTCATCTTTAATTTTATTAATGTATTCTATGAGATTCTCAAACTCTTTTTCCCGTTCTTTTTCATCAAGTCCGGTTTTAGCCTCTTTGATTAATTCAAGTGCAGATACCAGACAATTATTATATTTTTCGTTAAAAGAACCGGCAGCAATTCGCAGTAAATTACCGCATCTAAATAACTTTGTATCCATTCTGTTCAGGGCTTCTTCCCATAGAATACAATTCAAAAATTCTCCGGTCTGCGGGTCTTTTAATTGCAGTTTGCCCATTTTGCTTCCGGATTTAGTATCGCCGATTGAAAAAGTAACGACTTCGTAAGTAATATCGGTGCTAAACATTCTTATTCTCCTGATTATTGCTATATTATAGCACAAAAAAAGAATTGAATTAATGTTCAATTCTTCCTCTTTATGTTTGTTAAAGCCTGATACTACTCTTTCGGTTCATTTTCATCGTCGTTGTTATCTTTTTTGTTAGTATCTTCAACGGCTTTGCCAAGCATTCCGCCGGCAACTCCTGTTGTAGCAGCATAAGCAGCCATAACAAGCGGTGCAGCAGCTCCTCCGCTAAGGATAGTGACGGCTCCAAGCCCTAAAAGTGCTCCAATACCAAATCCTTTAGCTGTTTCATGTGCTTTAAAAGCAACTGAATCAGATTTTGGTTCGGTTTGCGGTTCACTAACCCTTGCATTTCGGCTTCTGTTGATTTTTGAAACAGTACGAGAAGGCTCGTAATTTCGGATAGCAGTGATTTTCATAATCAAACCCTCGTTTTTAACACACTCATGCACATTACTACAAATATATTGTTTTGTCAATAGTTTCGTCACGAATATTTACATAAGCCGCTGAAACTAGCCGGAAGGGGAATAAAAAAAATTACAGCTGTGGTTATCATATAGTTGCTATGAATTACAATTATAATGAAGATTATCAATATGACAGCTGCGTTTCGCAGGGTATATGCTCGGTTAATCCGAGAACATCATCACTACAGGAGGTACTGGTTTTGTATCTCAAGCTCACGGCATATTATGCACTAAAGCTTTATGAGAACGGCGGGTCGGATGAAAAGGCCAGAAATATTATTATGAATACGATTTCTGTTATGGTTTCTAACTTTGAGTTCTCGGAAAAGGACTTTGAGGCTCTGGCTAACGGGTTTAAGAATATTTTGCCTCCATTGATAAAAAAATATGAATCTCTGGCAAATGTAAAAGATGATATTCCTGAATCACTGAAATCTGTTTTAAAACTTGATGAAAAAGCAGATATTATCAGGTCTATAAAACTCGGCGAGCAGGAGTTCTTAAAAAAAGCAAAGGAAATTTCGGCTGAATCAAGAGATTTATACAAAATTTTGTTTGTTCTGGCTAAGAGTATTTGTATTAACGTGCTGGATTTAGAGAGTTTCGGGGTTGATGCAGAGGACGGTTATCTTTCTATTTTAAAGCTTCTTAATTCCCTGAATGCGGATGAGCAAAATCCTGAAAAAATAAAAGCCTTAATAGAAGAGATGGCAGGGATGGATGATCGTCTTATGAGAACTCTTCAAAAAGCTCGTGAAGAAAGATATGGAAAACCGGAAGTTGCTGAAGTTTCTTACACTACGACTCCGGGCAAGGCAATCCTTGTTGTAGGTTCAAATATAAGAGAACTCGAGGATGTTCTTGAGGCTGTAAAAGGCAAAGAAATAGATGTTTATACACATGACGAAATGATGCTTGCAAATACTTTTCCTCAATTCAGACAATATTCAAATCTGAAAGGGCAGTACGGGCAAGGGATAGAAAATTGTCTTCTCGATTTTGCGACATTCCCGGGGCCTATAATACTTACGCGGCATTCGCTTTATAATGTTGAGCATCTTTATCGAGGACTTTTATACACTACTGATTTTGCAAGTTCCAAGGGGGTTATACCAATAAAGGATAAAGATTTTTCCGGTGTGATAGAATCTGCTGAAAAGGCAAAAGGCTTTAAAACGGGCAGACCTTGTGAAACAGTAACTATCGGGTTTAATTATGATGAAGTTATTGCAAAGATAAAAGAAAAAGCAGGTAAATTCTCACGTGTATTCATAATCGGGCTTGGAGCTTATACGCTTGAGCAGAAAGCATATTTTGAAAAACTTTTTTCTCAGGTGCCGGATGATGTCTTAATTGTGTCGCTTTCATACTGTATACAGCGCGATAATATCATTTGCCTGAATGCGTGCTTTGACTCATATGCCGTGACAAGGCTTACTGAAGCATTAAGCAAAGAGCTGGCTCTTCCGGTGACTGTATTTTTCCCGAAATGTGACAGACATACAATTTCACAGATGGTTTATCTCACAAAGACAGAAAATGTAGATTTATATGTAGGAAAATGTACGCCTATTATGCTGAATCCAAATATGATTACAACATTCCAAAAAGCTTTTGGGATAAAAGGCCTGACCTCCGTTAAGAAAGATTTGGATGAAATTTTGAAAAAATAGCTCATTGTTCTTATAAGTAATTTGCTGTATAAATATTATAGAAAGACGAGAGGTTATGCATGCAAAATTCTACTGTGTTTGTTCTGGATAAAAATGAGAACTCAAGAGAAATTATAAAATCATTCATAGAAAATCTTGATTTTGTAAACGAAGTTAAACTTTATGACGACTTTACCAGAGGTTATGAAGATATAAAGCAGTCAGAAAATCCTATAGTAATTTTGGACATTTCAGAAGACTTTGCCGGGCTGGACGAAATTGCAGGAAAGCTGAAACTCGTTACTTCCAAGATAATAATTACTTCTGTTAACTATTCGACAAATACCATAATTAAAGCATTGCGTCTTGGAGCAAAGGAGTTTTTGCCAAAACCTGTTTTAAGAGAAGATTTAGTAAGAGTGCTTTCAATGCTTGCAAGTATTTCTCCGGAAAACGAAGTTTCGCAGTCAAAGATTATAACAGTTTATTCTAATAAAGGCGGTATAGGCAAAACGACTATTGCTGTTAATCTTGCAGCAGAGCTTGCAAAGGTTACAAAAGATAAGGTGGCACTTGTGGATTTGAACCTCCAGCTCGGAGATATTTCAACTTTCTTAAATCTTAATCCGCCTTTCGATGTAAATTATGTTATAAGAAGGCTGATTGATAAGGAAGAAAACATTCTTATTAAGGGGTTTGAAAAGTATAAAGACTTGTCTTTATATGTACTTTCTGATCCGAGCTATATTGAACAGTCAGAAAGTATAACTACACAGCAGATTACGACATTATTTTCTGCTCTCAAAAAAGTTTTTCCATATATTGTTATTGACATGTCATCCAGCATTGACTCGATATCTTTAAAAATTCTGGACAGCTCTGATTGGATTATGTTTACTACAATTGTTAATATACCGGCAATTCGCAACGCACAGCGCTGTTTAAATCTTTTCCGTTCTAGAAAATATCCTTCAAATAAGGTTAAAATAGTTATTAACCGGTATATGGAAAATGACGAAATCAAGATTGAAGATATTGAGAATACGCTTGGTGAGTCTGTTTACTGGAAGATACCTAACAATTACTTTACCATAATGGAAGCAATTAATAAGGGTGTAAGTATTTCGGAAGTAAATGCTGAATCGAATATTGGAAATAGTTTCAGAGATTTTGCTGCAAAAGTTTCTGATGATATAATCGAGCAGTCTGTAGTACAGTACAGAGTTTAGGAGAGTTCATGCTAAATTGTATAAAAGAGAGTTTTAACCTTACAAATAAATATATAATACTTGCGACACCGTTAATTTTATTTTCGTTGCTCTCAAGCTTATACATCCTGTTTTCGCTGGGCGGGAATTTAGTAAGTCTGCTTATTGCACTAATACTGTTTATTCTTATGCTTGCGGCGTTTGTTTCCGGCTGGTCTTTTATGCTTAAAACCTGTGTACAGGAGCCGGAACGTGACGACCCTAATTCTCTTATTAAAGATTTTCCTGCCGGTGTTGGTGAATATTTTCTCTCCGTTTTAGGACTTATTTTTATTGTTGCTGTTCTATCAATCGGGGTACTTGGTGCTTCTTATGCTGCCGGCATGAAGCTAATAGGCAATATCGGAATATCATCAACAGCAATGTCGGGTGCTCTTGAATCTACGGTTGCGTTGAAATCTTTTCTTATGTCGCTTACAGACGAACAGCTGTTTAGACTTAATGCATGGAATTTACTCCTGTTAATAACAATGGGGCTTGAGTATTTCCTGATTTTATTTTATATTCCTGCAATGTTTTTCAAATCAAAAAATCCTTTCAAAGCACTCTTTTTGGCATTAAAGGATTTGTTCAGCAAAAAGTTTTTCAGCAATCTTGGATTGTATTTAATTCTTTTCCTTTCATATTCTATTCTGTCAATTTTGACGACGATTTTTGGATTAAATGTAATAACCCACTTTATTTTTACACTTATAAATTTTTATTATATGGTGTTTATTGCGGTTCTTGTATTTAATTATTATTACGTGAATTTTGTTAAAATCGGCGGAAAACTTGACGAGAGGGTTTAGGGTTTCTCAAAAACATTAAACATACCGCTTTCTCTAAAACCACGGATATATAAGATTACGTCCGTATTGCAATTTCTTATGTCAAAATCGCCTATGACAACCAGTGAATTTTTCCCCAGATTTTGAGCTAAAGAATCTGCAAGTTTTGTCCTATTGTTGTCAGAAAGGTACGGCCAGATATTACGGCACATAAATACCGTATTATCAGGTAATTTTTGTGTTGTGTCTTTTAAAATATCTGCTTGAGTGAAAACTACTTTTTCCTTAAGCTTAGGCTTTGGTATTAAGGTTATGTCATCCTGCGGATTTTTAGCTTTAGCAAAATCAAAAAATTCATATATATTATCTCTTGTGCAGTAATTAATGCTGTACATCTCCTTGTCGTTAATTCCCAACTCGCCTCTGCGTGCGCATTCAATGTTATCAAAGTCAATATCTCTTGCGTTTATCGGGAAGAATTTCTTAGCTTCGACGCCGAACTTTATCATTAATTTTAACGCAAGGCTGTAAGGCTCATGACCGCTAGAACAGGCATGGTTGATCACATTGACTTTGCTTGCAGACTGATATTTATTCTTAAGGAAATTAGCAAATCGTTCCCAGTTTAAATCCTCTCTGAGGAAATATGTTGTGGTTCTGTAAAGAAGTTTGCCTTCTCTGTTAGTTATATTCCGTCTGTTAGCCCTAAAGGTTCGGGTATTGTCCGTAATCGGCGAGATTTTCATATAGTTTTAAAAACGTATAAAAAATAAATTTGCTAAGATAATTTTCTTATCATTTCGTGAGCTTCTTCATCTTCAGGGAAGATAGTCACAACTTTATCAAGATACTTAAGTGCTCTGTCATTATCCTTTAAACCTTCATAGCATTTTGCAAGGCTCATCAGCAATGATATATTATCCTGCTTTTTTGCCAGAAGATTGTTAAAAATGTTGATAGCAGATGCGTATTCTCCGAGTTCATAATAAGTGAGAGCAAGTGTATTTTGTGTTTCTATATCAGGATTTTGTTCAACAGCGTGAATAAGGTAGTGTTTTGCTTCATCAAATTCTTTGCGTGCAAACAAAATTCGTCCTGCGCAGAACTGAATATACTCGTGATTCGGATTAATCTTAAGAGCCTTCATTATATAATCTTTTGCGGCATCAAGCTGATTCAGGATAAGTTTATTTAAGGCCATAAATGTTAATGCAAGCACATTTTCTGGTTCCAAATCAAGCGCTTCTCTGTAATATCTTTCAGCCTCTGTGTTTTTAGAAACAGAGTATAAGAAGTTTCCATATTCGAAAATTATTTCAAAATCATTAGGCATAAGCTTCATCGCTGTTTTAAACTCGTCTTCCGCATAATCGAAAAGACGCTTGTTGAGGAATATTATCCCTAAATCTTTATGAGCTTTCGCAATATTAGGATTCATCTTAATAACTTTTTTTAGTATCTTCTCTGCAGTGTCAGTGTCGCAAAGACTTGAAGATAAAATTGCATACTGGTGAAGCGTTTCTGCAGAAGGCTTGTTTTTCAAAAGAATATTGTCATAAATCTCTTTTGCCTTAGAAAGCTGATTAGTCTTAATATAAAGGCTTGCAAGCTTCTGTGCAGGAAGAATAAATTTCTGGTTTAAATAAACAATTTTTTCCAGCATAGAAATGGCTGTTTGTATTTCTCCCATTGCTTCGTAGCAGGAAATAAGATTAAATTTGTAATTTTCTTTTTCAGGGTGCATAATAAGCAGGCTTTTATAAATTTCTGCCGCCTCCTTATACTGGCCTATTTTTACCATCGACATAGCTAAAGCAATGTTGAAACCTTCATCTTCGTTATCAAGCTCTACTGCCTTTCTGAAATATTTACAGGCTTCTTCATGGTTTTGCTGAATCTGAAAAGCTGAACCGATGTTGTAATAAGCCATAGGGTTTTTAGGATTAAGTTCAAGAGCCTTTTGATAATAACTTATAGCCTCGCCACTTCTTCCTGTTGCAATACATGCTGTTCCGAGGCTGTTCAATGTTCCGAGATTTTCCGGAGATTTAGCCAGAGCTTTTTTGAAAGGTTCAATACTCTTTTCAAACTCTTTTATTTTCATGTAAGCTGTGCCGATTATGAAATCAAAAATATAATCTTCCGGATCTATAGCAGAAGCCTGATAAGCGTATTTGACAGCTTCTTCGGCTTCGTTGAGCTTCATTAATATAATACAAAGGCTTTTATATCCGTCCAGATAATCCGGACGGAGTTTTATAACTGTCAGGTAAGCATTTTTTGCTGAAACTAAATCTCCAAGGTTATCATAGCAGCTTCCCAGATAAAAGAATGAAGTTGCATCCTCAGGATTGTATTTAACAACTGTTTCAAATGCTATCCGTGCTTTATCATAGTTACCCTGGTTAACTGCTGTAAGGCCTGCGAGTTTCAAAAGCTCAATGTTATCCGGCTCTTCTTTAAGTGCAGGTTCTATAAGTTCCTGAGCTTTATCAAAATCTTTTTCTCCAATTAATTCGTTAATTCTATCTAAATTTGCCATTTTTTCTCTTTTCACTGGTAGTATTACTTTGAGGGAGACTCGGTATTTGTTTAGTCTGTAGTTTCAATACCGACTGAATACATTTACCTCCTAGCCTCCGAAGTAGTTTTTCAATCCCGAGGTCAGGTTTTTATTTTTGCACAATTTCTTTAATTTAGAAATTGCACGGTTTTCAATCTGTCTTATACGTTCTCTTGAAACTCCGTATATTGAACCGATTTCATCCAGAGTCTTTTTGTTTCCGTCATTGTTAAGTCCGAAACGTAAAATCAAAACATCTCTTTCTTTCTGGCTTAACTGTTCAAGCATGCCTTTGATATCATCTAGCATGCTCTCCTGTGATACAAGTGAATCCGGCGCTATTGTTGATTCATCTACAATGTAGTCAATAATCTTGTTTGAATCATCTTTCTGTCCTGTTGGCGTGTCTATACTTATTGTAGACTGAGTTGCCTTTATGATTGATGTTAATTTTGAAACAGGAATGCCCATCTTATCAGCAATTTCCTGCTTAACAGGTATTCTTCCGAGTTCTGTTGTCAAATCCATAGTGGCTTTTTTAATTTTATTAATCGATTCAATTAAGTGTATAGGCAGTCTTATAATTCTTGCCTTGTCCGCAATTGCCCTTGTTATTGACTGCTGAATCCACCATGTTGCATAGGTTGAAAATTTGTATCCTTTCGTATAATCAAATTTTTCGGTAGCTTTGATAAGCCCCATGTTGCCTTCCTGAATTAAATCAAGAAAAGAAAGTCCTCTTCCTATATATTTTTTCGCAATACTTACAACAAGTCTAAGGTTTGCATTAATAAGCACTTTTCTTGCAATTTCGCTTTGTGTTTCGTAAATTTTCTTTGCAACTTCAAGTTCTTCTTCCGGAGTAAGCAAAGGAATTTTACCAATCTGCTGGAGGTAAATCCTTACTGAATCGTCAGAATTTACAGAATTTAAGCTTTCTTGGGTTTTTGGTTCTTCAATAGCAATAGTATCATCATCTTCCTCAACCGGTTCTATGCTGTTAAAATCAACACCTTCATCAGAAATATCATCTATTATTAAATTTAATGTATCACTTTTTTTTGCCATTTTTCTCTACCTCTTGTCGAACCATCTCAAATAATATTATAGCAGCAGCGTTGGAAACATTTAAAGAATTAAAATTTGTTAACATCGGAATCTTGACTACAAAGTCCGAAAGTTTTAACAGTGACCGCGAAATCCCTGCATGCTCAGCCCCCATTATAAGAGCAAAGTTCATATTAGTATAATCAATATTAAAATAATTATCTTTTGCATGATGATCAGAAGCAATTACCCAGTAGTCGTTTTCTTTTAGTCTTTGTATCGCATTTACAAGACTGTTTACTTTGATAATTGAAATGTGGTTAACAGCACCTGCACTGGTTTTTTCAACTGTCGAATTTATAAGTACTCCTCGTCTTGAAGGGAGTATAATTCCCTTAACTCCTGCACATACACAGGAACGGATTATTGCTCCTACATTATGCGAGTCTTCTACTCCGTCAAGAACAACAACTTTCGTAAGCTCTCCTTTATGTTTTTCAATAAAATCATCAAGCTCAATGTATTTTACCGGTGAAATCTGTGCTATTACACCCTGATGACGTCCTTCCGGCTCAATTTGATTAAGTTTCTGCATATTAACAAACTGGAAAACAATTCCCTGTTTTGAAGCAAGCTCTTTTATCTTTTCGATTTTACTGTCAGAGTGCGCATTACTGGAAATCAGGATTTTATTAAAAGTCCTGTTATTTGCTTCTAGAGCTTCTATGACAGCATTTTTGCCGTAAACTATGGTATTATTTTCCATTATTTTGAAACCTTCAACATTCTTTCAATACAGCTTGCACTGCGTTTTCTTATATTTTCATCCAGCGTAATCTCATTAACTTCATGCTGGAGCGAATACAAAATTTCGTCAAGTGTTGTTAATTTCATGCTTTCGCAAAGCATGTTATTTTTAATCAAAATAAATTTCTTATCCGGATAATCACGTTCAAGTCTGTCAGCAACACCTTTTTCTGTAACAATTACAAACTGTTTATCTTTGCTTTTTCGTACATATTCCATTATGCCGCTTGTACTTCCGACATAATCACCAAGTCTGCTTACTTCCGGCTTGCATTCAGGGTGAATTAATATTTTAGCGTCCGGATGTTTTTTTCTGGCCAGTTCAATGTCTTTAACTTCAATATCATGGTGGACTGGACAGTTGCCGGCATACGTTATAACTTCAACTTTGCTAAGCTTGCTCTCAACCCATTTGCCCAGATTTGCATCAGGGAGAAAAAGAACTTTCGGAGCATTAAGGCTCTTAACAATTTTTAATGCATTAGAACTGGTGCAGCAAATGTCGCACTCTGACTTAACTTCGGCTGTCGAGTTAATATAGCATACAACCGGTGCATCCGGATTTTTTTTCTTAAATTCAACCATTTGTTGATGGTTAATCATGTCAGCCATTAAACATCCTGCATTTATATTAGGCAGTAAAACTTTTTTCTCAGGAGAAATAATTTTGGCAGTCTGTGCCATAAAATAAACTCCTGCAAATACGATGATATCTGCATTGGTTTCCTTAGCTTTCTGGCTAAGATATAAAGAATCTCCTACAAAGTCTGCAACCTCATCTATTTCTATATTCTGGTAGCTATGTGCCAAGACAATTGCATTTTTCTCTTCTTTCAGCTTTCTAATTTTTTCAATTAAATTTTTCATCTATTTATCCTGTGTACAAAATTTAAATTTTATTGTACAATAAAAAAAAATAGGAAGAAACTGATATGGCATTATTGAAGAAGAGTAGTATAGTAGGTGTGTCCGTAACTCCTGAAGTTGGTTTAGAGGTTGCTCAGATTGATTTCGCAACTCAAACTGTTTTGAAATACGGAATCAGACAGCTTGAATATGATGCAAGCAGACGTGAAATAGCAGATTTAGACTTATTTAAAGAAGCATTGCAGGATTTGTTCTTTGAACTGCAAATTCCAAAAGGAACTGAAGTTGTGCTTAATATTCCTACAGTTGCTTTCAAAACAAACGATTATCCGGCAGCTCTTGATGAAGCTCAGATTTCTAATGCAATAGAGGAAGAGCTTGCTGACCACTATATCTTTAAAACAGTAGAACCGGCAGTAAGTGCTGTAAGACTGCCAAATGCTTCAATGCAGTTTTATAAAATAGCTTATACAGCAGCTCAAAAACAAATGTTAATTGAGATTGCTTTAGGCATTAAAGACATGGGCTATAAGCTGGTTGGAATTGATACTTCCGTAAATTCTGTGCTCAATGCTCTAATGTATAAACAAAGAGTTGATGTCAGCATTGATTCTTGGGTGCTTTTAATTGTTGACAGCTATTGCTGCAGAATTATAACAATGAACGGTAAGAACTATGTAGATACTTATGAAGAAAGAATTAGTATCGGTCAGGTTCTAGATGATGCTGAAAACTATTCTGCTGTAGTAGGAGCTGTAACACCAATTCTCAAAAATTTACCTTCCAAGTATCTGTGCGTTGTTTCAAAAACTAATATTATCAGCGCGGAAGTTCTGGCAAGTAAATTATCTTACACTGCTCCAATAATCCATCAGGAAGCAAATTGTTTTTCTAAAGAAGCATTCTTGGAATTAGGACCGGAAGTAGATGAAAAATTTGCAAATATAGTATCACTGGATATTATTGGTGCAGCTATTTACAAAGATTTTGAACAATACTCTGATGCACATTTTAACTTATTCAATAAATCTTTAGGTGATATTTATACATCAGAGCAGCCGCCAGAAATTATGCTTGCCGGAAGAACAATTGTATTAACACCGCAGCTTCTGATTTTTGCATTTGTAGTTGTGGCAATAGTTATTATTTTGCCAACAGTAGGTGCATTATTATATTATGCAAATTTAATTTCTACTCAGCAGAATAAAATGGCTGAACTAAATCAGAAGGTACAAGAAATTAACCAATTCTTAAAAGATAATGAAAACGTATCATCAGATTTATTTGATGAGGGAGATGAAATAAGATTGGGCCTTGCTCATAATAAGAATATTTATTCTTATTATACTATTGTTGGAACAGAAATCCCTAAAAAACTATGGCTTACACATTTAAAATTATCTGACAAGACAACTATTGAAGGTCAGGCGGATAATCTTGAGAGTGTTTATGCGTTTTTTAGAAGCATAAAGGATTACAATCCAAATTCAGACATTAAGCTTCAAAAACTGGGACTTGCTTCTAAAACAAGCTTTACTCCAATAGAAGAGAATGTTGAAAATGGTGATAACACAAATAGTCAAGAATTTGATACAGATTCTATCCTGACATCTTTAAATGCGGATTTCTATGAATTTATAATTTCAGATGATAAAAATGCCGGTAAATCCCAGGCTAAACAAGGTACAGAAAATACCGACAACAATGGCCTTCCAGGGCTAGAACCTATTAACGAAAGCAATTAGAAGGATTTGAGATGGATAAATATAAAAAATATTATGGCGTAATAATTTTTGCGGTATTAGCAGTAATGCTGGGTTTCGGCTCATACTCTATGATTTCTCCAAAAGTTGCAGAGTCTAAATCGCTTGCAGCACAGATTGAAGCCAAAGAAGGTGAAGTAGCAGAGTTACAGACAAAGTTGGATATTGTTAAAAAGAAAATTAAACAAATTAAAGATTCTATAGTTTCATCCCAAAAGAAAATATATTCTCCAATAGAGTCTGATTTGGGTAATGAAACGCTGTTCTTTACTTTATATAATGATGTAATAGAAATGCTTCATGCAAATTCTGTAAAAATAAAAGCAATTGATTATAAATACAATCCAGATACTGATGCTTTCGTAAAATTCAGTAAAGATGTTTACTTTGTATGTGATGTAAACATGGAGCTGGTTTCAAACTATGTAAATTTAGGCAAACTTATACAAGATTTATACCAGTATCCATACTATATCAGAATAAATGAGCTGGAAGTCAAGCCTTATGCAAAAGATAAAAAGATTTTAATATCAACATTAAGCCTGAGGTTATATGCTCATACAGCTCCGGAAGATACTTCAGCAATAGACGCAGCAGTAAATTCTGCTCCAGCTCTAGAGGGAGCAAATACATCATTGCCGCAATAATAATACTTGATAATTAATTATGTTTAGTATAAAATTTTTATATGAAAATTTTATACTTCTGCGGAAGTAGCTCAGTTGGTAGAGTATCTGCCTTCCAAGCAGACTGTCGCGAGTTCGAGTCTCGTCTTCCGCTCCATAAAAAAGAGTTCCTTATAGAACTCTTTTTTATTTGTATAATTTAGCAAAATTTTCCATTGATTCTAATATAGTTTGAATAAATTCTATGCGACTTTCAAAACGTTGCTAAACAATGCAAAATAAAGTAGAATATTTGATATGAGAAATTTGATTTTGTTTGCATGTTTCTTCAACTTTTTTATTAATCCTGTGTTTGCAGAATTTCAGACTTCTGAAATTCTCGAAAAAATTAAAAACGGCAGAGCTGCTATCTATAGTTCGCTGGATTTAACCTCTGAACAGACACACGAGATAAATGAACTTGATAGAATTTTTTATGAAAAATTGTACCCTGAATTACAGGAAATGTCTATGCTGTCGCAGAAATTGGAAAGGATTGCAAGCAGCAGTGATTGTACGATAAAAAAAGTGAAATCTGTCCGGAAAGAATTCAAAGTAGTGGAGCGAAACCTGAACCTGTTAAAAAAAGATTATGAAAAACAAATTGGCGGGATTTTGACTGCAGGGCAGACTGTGGAATATCGTGTGTTAAAAAAGAAACAGCAGGAAGATATGAAAAATCGGATGAAAGAAGAAATTGAAGCTATAAAGCGTGAACAAAGCCGGATGTAAGCTTACAGCTTATCATATTCGCATTTGATTTCTTGAATATCCTGCCACATAAGCCATTTAGGGCCGCCTTTTTCACGTGTATCATTCCTTAATAAATACGACGGATGGAAAATCGGCATCATCTTTGCACCATAAACTTCCACAACTGCTCTCTCTGGAGGAAACCATTTGCCTCTGAGTCTTGTAATGCCTCCGATATTTCCCAAAATCGACTGCACTGCAACATTTCCGCAAAGCAAAATTATCTTTGGTTTAATAATTTCTATCTGGGCTTTCAAATACTCCCAGCAGGCTTCTTTTTCTTCCGGAAGCGGGTTTCTGTTATCAGGAGGACGGCATTTTAACGTATTGCATATATAAATATCTTTTTCTCGCGTAAATCCTACAGATGCAAAAATCCTGTCGAGAAGCTGTCCTGCTTTCCCGACAAAAGGTTTTCCCTGCTGATCTTCATAAAATCCAGGAGCTTCTCCTATAAGCATTAGTTTCGGATTTGGTACGCCGTCAGAAAAAACTATGTTAGTTCTTGAAGCAGCAAGCGGGCACTTATGACAATTCAAACATTTTTGACGTATTTCACTTAATTCTTCGTACATAAAAATATCACTTCCTCGGTAAATAAGTTATCAAAAAGTTTGTGAAATAAACTCTTTCTTATTCGTGCTCTTGTCATACACAATTTTTTTTCAATCCTGAAATTATGGCGTTTTGCAAAATCATAAAAATCTTTTATAGTTAAAAGGTGGATATTGGGTGTATCATACCACTCAAAAGGCAGTATATTTGATTTTGGCATTTTCCCGTGAAACATCAAATAAAAACGCACCCGCCAGTAAGCAAAATTCGGAAAACTTATCACTACGTGTTTTGCAACCCTAAGCATTTCCCGTATAACATAATCGGGTTTTTCAACTGATTGCAATGTCTGGTTTAAAACTGCGTAGTCATAAGAATTATCAGGGTATTCTTGGAGCCCTTCGTCAATATCACCCTGTATTACTGAAAGCCCTTTTTCAAGACATTTAACAATATTGTCTTGATTAATGTCAATTCCGCTAACCCGTACACCTTTATCTTTGAGCATTTTTGTTAACGTGCCGTCACCGCAGCCTAAATCGACAACATTTTTTCCTGCTTCTATCATATCTGTAATGATAGAATAATTCAGATGAAGTCCTTTTGACTCTGTGTAATGTTCGTTTAGTCTGTGCATAAGAAACTCCTTATTATTCGGGTTTGAGTTTCGTATTCCAGAAGAAATGCATCATGTCCGCAAGGTGATTGTATCTCACAATAAGAAACATCTTTTTTATTCTCCATTAACGCTTTAACAAGCTCTTTTGACTGACTTGATGGGAACAGCCAGTCTGAAGAAAATGAAATAACCAGATACTTGGACTTTGTATCCTTAAATGCTTTTTCGAGCGAACCGTACTTTTTAGCAATATCAAAGTAATCAACAGCTTTTGTTATATAAAGATAACTGTTTGCATCAAATCTGTCTACAAAAGTCTGGCCCTGATGTGCAAGATAGCTTTCAACTTCAAAGTCAATATCAAAGTTGAAGTTAGGCGAGTCTTTATCCTGAAATCTTCTTGCAAATTTTTCATGCATAGCTTCTTCGCAAAGGTAAGTTATGTGTCCTACCATTCGCGCTATTGCAAGCCCCTTTTCCGGCTTTTCAGCGTGGTAATAATTTCCGTTGTTAAAATTCGGGTCAGAAAGTATCGCGTTTCTGCCAACAGCATTAAAAGCAATACTCTGAGCTGAAAGCTTTGGTGTGGAAGCGATTACTATAACATGGCTTACCATATCTCCGTAGCTTAATGCCCATTCAAGCGCCTGCATGCCTCCCATTGAACCGCCGGCTACAATAAGTTTTTTTACTCTGAGAAAATCTATAAGCTTCTTTTGTACTTTTACTACATCTTCAATTGTAATAACTGGAAAACTTAAGCCGTATTCAACTCCGGTAGCCGGATTAATAGAATTAGGACCTGTTGTTCCCTTGCAGCCTCCAAGCATGTTTGAGCAGATTACAAAATACTTATCAGTATCAAAAGCTTTGCCTGAACCGACCATATCATCCCACCAGCCCGGCTTCTTGTCGCCTTGATGGTAGCCTGCAGCATGAGCGTCACCTGTAAGAGCATGCAGAAGCAGTATTGCATTGTCGCCGTTTTCATTTAATTTTCCATATGTTTCATAGGCAATTTCGACTTGAGGAAGCTCTTTTCCGGATTCAAGATGGACAAGCTCATTAATTTTGAAAAGTTTTGTTTCTACTAACATTGGCTTAACCTTATAGCTCTGTCTAAATCTTCAATAATATCATCAACGTCTTCAAGACCTACAGAGAACCTCATGAAGTCGTCTGTTACCCCGCAGGCAATTTTTTGTTCGTCGCTTAACTGCCTGTGTGTAGTCAAATACGGGTAAGTTATTATGCTTCGTGTGTCACCTATATTTGTCGTGTGAATAGGGATTGTGAGCGAATTAATAAACTTTTCACCTGCTTTTGCCCCTCCTTTAAGTCCGAAACCTACAATTGAGGAATATCCTTTCGGAGTGTATTTTTGAGCAAGCTCATAATACTTGCTGCTCTTTAACCCCGGATAATTAACCCAGCTTATTGAAGGGTTATCTTCAAGCCACTTTGCAATTTTTAACGCTGAGTCACAGTGCTTTTGCATTCTTAATGAAAGAGTTTCAAGCCCTGTGAGTGTCAAATACGAATTGAAAGGACTCGGACAGGCACCCATGTCTCTTAAAATCTGTGCTCTTGCTTTAACAATATAAGCAGCTCTCCCAAAAGTTTCTGTATAAACAATTCCGTGATATGATTCATCCGGAGTTGTAAGCTCAGGGTATTTTCCCCCTCCATTTACCCCCCATTTAAAGTTTCCTGAATCAATAATCGCTCCGCCCATAGCATTTCCGTGGCCTGAAATATACTTTGTAGTCGAATGAACAACAATATCAGCGCCCCACTCAATCGGGCGGCACAGGTAAGGGCTCGGGATTGTGTTATCTACAATAAGCGGAATTCCATGTGAATGCGCAACATCAGCAAGTTTTTCAATATCTATGATATTAAGTGCCGGATTTGACAAAAGTTCAATAAACACACACCGCGTCTTGTCGGTTATTTCACGTTCAAAATCTTCCGGCTCTTCTCCTTTTGCAAACTTTACATTAATGCCGAGTTTTTTGAATGTAGATGAGAAAAGATTACATGTTCCTCCGTAAAGAGTAGAGGCGGCAACAACTTCATCTCCGGTGTTTGTTATATTCAAGATAGCAGCGGTTGTTGCCGCCTGTCCTGATGAAAAGCATAAAGCTCCGACTCCGCCTTCAAGTTCGGCAAGGCGTTTCTCAAGGATATTATTTGTCGGGTTAGAAAGCCTGGTATATATATCACCTTCGACTTTTAAATCAAATAAATCTGCACCGCGCTGAACATCGTCAAAATCAAATGCGGTTGTCGGATATATAGGCACATTTATACACATTTGATGCTCTTTAGGATTATGGCCGGCGTGTAATAATTTTGTGTCAAATTTCATGTTTGAACTCCTATGCCTGAATAAGTTCTTTAACCTTTTTCCTCTGTACTTTTCTGGTAGCCGTTCTAGGAAGTGCTTGTTTAAGCACTGTAATATTTATAGGACGTTTGTATGGTGTAAGACGCTGCGATAATCGTTTTACTTCACCCTTCATCAACTGGTCAAGTTCTTCATCGTTATACTTATCTCTAAGTTCTTCTGAAGGAACAACAACTGCTGCAATATCTTCAGTACCGTCTTTTGCTCCGCCTTCTCTTGAAACTCCGAAAACGCAGACTTCTGAAAACAAGTCGCTTTTTTCAAGCACAGATTCTACTTCTTCCGGGAAAACTTTTTTACCGCCGGAGAGAACAATCATATTCTTAATTCTGCCTGTGATGTATACCCTTCCGCTTTCATCAATTTTTGCAATATCTCCCGTATGGAACCAGCCATCTTCATCAACTGCTTCACGCGTAAGTTCAGGTTGGTTATGGTAACCTTTCATTACAGAGGGACCTTTAAGTAATAATTCTCCTGTTTCAGGGTCTGTTTTGGCCTCATAACTAGGAAGAGGTTTGCCTACGGAACGTAAATCCCTGTTCCGTTCTATATTAATTGTTGCAATCGGGCTTGTTTCGGTTAGACCGTAAACTTCATATACTTGAATTCCGACTCTCTGGAAAAATTTTGCTACGTTCAAATCAAGCGGTGCCCCCCCTGACATGCATCCTTTGAAAGAGCCGCCAAAGCATTTGTGAATTTTTCTGAACATTAGCTTTTTGGCCCAAATAAATGGTACAAATTTAGCAAAATGATAAAGAATTGGGAACATCTTCTGTGAAAACTTTGAAGTATTCTTCATCTCTGCTTCTAAACCAGTCTTAAGCAGTTTTAAGAAAGCAGGAACAACAACCATAAACGTTATCTTTCTATCTCTCATTGTATTAAGGATATCTTTAGGTTTGAGGTTGTGTGTATAATATACGGAAAATCCGAGGTTCAAAAATGTTGAAAAGCCTACTGTCATTTCAAAAAGATGATTCATAGGAAGGATTGATAATACTCTTACATCGCCGTAAGGCAATATCTGATTAAATGCTGTTTTCAAGTCTTTCAGCTGGGCAAGCATGTTTCCAAAGGTTGTTTCTACACCCTTGGGATTGCCGGTTGTTCCAGAAGTGTAAATTATAAAAACTACTGACTTTCTGGAACGGTGTCTCCATTTGCAGGTATAATTATTTGGTATTGTATAAATACTTTGCAGATTTTCATTAACAGGGTGCTCATCCATTACAATAATATGCTTAAGTGAAGGGATTACTTTCTGTAGTTCAAGTGCTTTGTCAATATAACTCTGTGATACAAGCATAACAGAAGGCAGGCAGTCTGTTAGAATAGATTGAAGTTCGTATTTCGTAAGCTTTATATCCAGCGGAACGGTAATAAGGCCGGATATAACGGATGCAAAAACGCAGACTCCGTATTCTGGTTTAGATTCAGAAAGAATAGCGAGTTTTTCTCCTCTTTGTATTCCCAAATCGTTCATAAGATATGCAGCAAGTCTTCTTGACATTAAGCCAAGACCGTCATAAGTAAGCTCTTTCCAACCAAATTGTGTTTTCATGCCTAACGCAATTTTTCGCGCGTATATATTAGTTTTATCTTCCAATAAAGATAATACATTACTTTCGCGTTCTTTCATACTTCCCTCCTGAACACACCATAGCCTCATGCTATGTATTATATCAAATGATTAATTATTGGAAAATATTTCTTAATAAAATGTGACAATACTTAAAAAAAGAAGCCCTAAGGCTTCTTTTTTTAAGTATTGTGTAAAACTAATTCTCCGGATTCAAGAGTTGGTTTTACGTCAATAACTTTTTGGTTAGAACTTCCCACCCAGTGAATTTTTGGATCAAGAAGCTCCATAACAAATTTCCCTTCAGCAATAACGTCAATATCTGCGATATCAGGAATGTCTTTAATTTCTTCCCATAGAAAACCTGTATAGAGCCAAATTGTTTTTTGCGGAAGTTCTTTTCTTATTTTTTTTATTAATCTAAAAACTTCATCTCTGTTAAACGGGTGAAGCGGATCTCCCCCAGAGAAAGTAATTCCTGAAATATGCGGTTTGCTAAGTGCTTCAAAAAGCTCATCTTCCGCCGCTTTATCAAACGGAATACCTCCTGCAACATCCCAGGTGATTGGATTCTGGCATCCATGGCAATGGTGCGTACATCCTGAAACCCATAAAACAACTCTTAAACCGTCGCCGTTAAGCATGTCATCTTTTGTAATATTGTGATAATTCATTTTTTGTAATATCTCTCCTTGATATTTCTATCATACCATCGACAAATAAATTTTTGCAAAGAGTTAAGTTGTATGAAGATTTTGGCATGTGAACTCATAAATTTTATTTACCCCCCTTTACAAATTTTTTTTATTTGTTAGTATAATAAAGTGAATTGAATAAGACTGAATAATCCTCAGTAGCTCAATGGCGGAGCAACCGGCTGTTAACCGGTAGGTTGTTGGTTCGAGTCCAACCTGGGGAGTTTTTTATTGCAAAGAAAAAACTCGGGCTTGTCCCGACATTTTCTATGAGTATTTTTACGTTTAGTTTGAGAATTTCAGTTAGTTTGAGAATTATCGCCGAAAGGCTTGATTTTATTGGATTTTTAGTGTCGGAAATTGCCTGAATTTAAAATTCTCAAACCGGACCAAAACGGACTTTTTTTACCACTTTTTTCTTTCAAACTTCCATGACCTGAAAACCTTATTTTACAAGGCTTTTAATTCGGTTTGAGATTTTTAAGACAGTTTGAGAATTTTGGGCAAGTAGAATTTTTTAATTTCAAGGTTGGAAATTTATTTTTAAAGTCGGAAAAATTTTTCTGATTTTTTGTTCTGTTGAAAAAGAAGATTTGCAGATTTTAAGAAAATTACCAAAAGAAGCGCAAATTACTTTTAAATTAGCAACAACTTAATCTACCCATATTTATGCTATAATGCCCTTATGGAAAACATTTTAAGTAAAATTAAAGAAGAATTTTTGACAAAATTTTCTGAAAATCCTTTTTTAATGACTATTGAAAAGCAGGCATATTTTGAACTACCAATTTATTCAAAACCATACTTGTTTTTAATTCTAGAGGGAAAAGCACAGCTAAATTTGGAAAACGGTTTAATCAATTATGAAAAAGGTAGTTATATTCTTTCAAAAATTGATACTCCAAAATTTTTGAAAGTTATTGAACCCCCGTTTAACGCTCTTGTTTTACAATTTTCTATTGAAGAAATAATCTCTGTTATGATTGAACTGGATTGTAACATTGAGCCAAATAACAATGATGAAGATTTGATTAACAATATTCTAAGATTAGTTCAGAACAATAATGATATTTTTTTAAAGAAAAATATTACAAGAGAAATTATTTATAATCTTTTGACGGGAGTTCACGGTAAAGAATTTATAAATAGTGTTGTAAAACTCCAAAATGCTGATGAAATTTATGACATCAATAACTGGATTAAAGAAAATTTTAAATCGAATTTTTCTGTTGAGGATTTGGCAAAGTTAAATAATATGAGCGTATCAACTTTTCATTCGAAGTTTAAAAACGCAGTAGGGATGAGCCCTATTCAATGTCAAAAGAAATTAAGATTACTGGAAGCAAGAAGATTGATGTTTGATACTTCAATGAATGTAACAGAGGCTGCACTTGAAGTTGGGTATGAAAGTATTTCTCAATTTAATAGGGATTATAAAAAGTTGTTTGGGTTTGCACCCTGTAAGGATATTGCACAAATATTAAAACAAAATATTTAATTGTTTAATATTAACTTTGCAAATTCCTCAATACTATCCCCGTTTCGGGATGATGAATTTTCTATTAAATTAAAATAGCAACTTGGCATTTCTTTTGTTTTTAAATTTTTAGCAATACAGGGTGCGCAACCTTTGTCATGTTTTGTTGGATGCAAAGGACAATCTAATTTTTTACAAGTACAAAACGGGCTTAAATTTTTCATAAATTCCTCCTTTAAAAATAGGCAGGAAAGAACCAATCTTCCTGCCTATAATGATATATAATTAATCTGATATTTTCAAGACAGCTCTAAAATGAACTTTTGTTGACATCATTTTTTCGTAGGCCATGCGCGCTTTTTCAAGTGGAAAAACTTCTACCATAGGGCGAACACCCGTTAAAACGCTGAAATTAATCGCTTTTTTTATTTCGTTAATATCTGTAAAGGTTCCCTTAACAGAACCTGAACTTTTTAGAAAATCCAAACTAGACCAACCGATGTTTTCTTCACTTACCGCTGCAATAATTACTTCGCCACCTTTTTGTAAACCTGCAATTAATGGTGAAATTGCTTTCGGGTTTGGAGCTGTTGCAATAATGACTTTTGCTCCGCCTAATTTTTGTAAGGTTTCTGCAATATTTTCAGTTTCAGAATCAATATAGTGATGTGCACCAAGTTCTTTTGCAAGAGTTTCTTTATCTTTACCTCTTGAAATTGCAACAACTTCAAAGCCAGAGTGTTTTGCATATTGAACAGCCAAATGCCCTAAACCTCCGATACCTGAAATTGTAACTAAATCGCCGGGACGAGCACAAGAATTTCTTAATGCACTAAATACGGTTTCACCTGCGCATAATAATGGCGCACCTTCTGTTGAATTTATTACATCAGGCATTTTTATTAAGCCGTCTTCATAAGCAAGAGTATATTGCGCATATCCGCCGTCCGTTGTGAGTGCTGTTGTTTCACCATGTCCGCCATGCCAGCCCAAACCTACCCTATCACCAATTTTCCACTTTGTAACTTTAGAACCTAATTTTTGAACAGTACCAATTATTTCATGTCCTGGTATTCTTGGATATCTTGAAGCCCAACCCTCAATGACTTTAGAATCACCTCTGCAAACACCGCATGCTTCAACTTTTAACAAAACCTGTTCATCATTTGGTTCAGGTATCGGAATTTCAACAAGCTCCATAGGCTCTTTTGGTGCTTTTACTTGAATTGCTTTCATTGTGTTCATAATTTTATCTCCTTTGTTGTGCCTTTATATTGGCATTTTAAATTATGAACTAATTAAATTCTTGTCGTTTTCTTTTAAGATTTTGCACAATTCTATAAGAATAAAAAATTAGATTTTTATTGTTAAATACCAAATTTTAGAATAAACAGAATGCTAACTTTTACTAAAAACTGTTGCGAGAATTAGCAATTTATAAAACGGAAAAAAGGACAAAATCAGATTTTTCAAAATCTAACTTGCCCAGAATTCTCAAACTGTCTGTTATAAATTCTCAAACCAACTGTTAAATTACAATGCTTGAAATTTTTTAAGTTAAGACTCGAACCAACTAAGTGAAGAGTTTAGAGAGGAGCAAGCAGAGAGCGAAGGACTTTTCTTTGGAAGAAACGAAGTTTCTGAAAAGAAAAATTGTAGACTCGTTTAATGCGAGCGACTCAAGACAACCTGGGGGGGGGATTGTGGTGATAAATTATGGGTTTTGGGGTTTTAAATTATTATCAAATTTTTGCATTCTGATATTATTATTTGCATCAACTTTTTCAATGCAATAAGTTTTTGTTTTTGGGTAATAACCTATTTCTTCATATGGGAAACCTGATTCAGAAGTTTTTAATGGAGTTTTAAACTTTCCAATGTGTTCTAGATTTCCGTCTTTGTATAAAGCTTGAACTCCTTCTATGTTATTAGAATTAGTATTTTCTTTGATAATTTTAAGATAAATTCCGTCTGGTTTTATATTTTTACTTTGTAAAAATAATAAATTGTTATTTTTGTCATATTCTTCATATGTATAAGAACCATCTTTTTCGTATGTATACAATTTCATTCCATTAATATTTTCATTTTTTATTACAATCTGTCCTGTTGTTTTATTAAATGTTTTTTCACTTTCAACAAGATTAATATCATCTGGAATATTAAAATGTTCAGTCATATTTGTTTTTTTATATTTATTATAATTTGCACTAGCATCTAACCCTTTTATTAAAGTATTTGTTTTTAAAGAGGGGGGGAGTTGTGTTGGCATTATTGAAATTTTGTTTATCTTTAAAAGAGATTAAACTATGGACATTAATGTTATTAATTGATTTAATATTATTCATAAAACATCCTCATTATTTATATATGTAAAAACATATATTTTTTAAAAATGGACGGTTCAAGGTGTTTTTTATTGTGAAAAAAAAAGACTTTTTTAATGTTTTGGGGTATATTTGTACAACCTATAGGCTATATAAATTAGTTGAAAAGTTTGAAGAGAGTTCGGCGCATATTTTTTTTAATTGGCTTAACATAGTTCAAAACAATGCTGTTCGTTTCAATAAGGAATTTGCGTGCTTTCCCCGTTTTAGGATAAAGTGACGCAAAAGTTTCCTTGAAAGCGTTATCAGCCTCTTTTACATGTTTGGATTTATATAGATCTTTAAGGTTTCTCTTAAAGCAATCCGGATAATTATTTGTGCGGTGTTTTTTTCTTGCAAGCAGCCCGATAGTCGGGTTTTCTTTGCAGTCAATTAAATGATTTATTGCATCATCTGTGCAGTCTTTTGCAACACGAAAACGGGTATCAAGATGCGCATTGTTCCAGTATGCGTTGCGTCTGACACTTTCAAAACGTATCCCGCCGTCCATTATTTCTGACATATTATACTCCTTTTTTAATATAAAACCATGAAAAAATAAAATTTGCTATTTAATATTCAAACTTACTGTTTAAATAGTGTTGAAAAATTTTTCAAAAAATTTAAGTGGAAATTGTTAAATTTTCTGCACGATGAACCTCTTTAAACGGAGTTTCTCCGTCCAAGAAAATACCTCTTTTGTTCTTTTCAAGGGTATGTTCTGAATATTCGTTATTTTCATCTGTAACTTTTAGTTGAACTTTGTAATTATCACTATTTTTGTCTTTTATTAATTTTGCATCAAAATGCAAATCTTTATAAGGTGCTTTGTATGTAATTCTGTTAGCTCTGCTTGTAGTTCCACCAAAGCAATTGGGCTCATCATAAAATTCTAGGTATGAATTAACTTCGACAAGTTTTACTCTGCCTATAACATGATTTGGGTCATTTTTATCTTTTTTGATATAGATACTTCCTTGTATATCACCTTTTACATCTGCATCAAAGTTGCCCGTAGTTCTATATCCAATATCGGCAGTATATTCTGTGTTCGAGATTTTCTGAACATTACTTAAATACTCTGTAGAAAAAGCTTCAAAGAGCTCTTTTTTGTCAATATGCTCAAACACATCACAATTCTTAAGACCTTCATAATTAGGCCCACAAGCTGTAATTCCTAAACCCGTAAGTCCTGCAGACGCATAAGTAAGAATTTTCTTTGTTTTTTACTTGTGTTTGCCCGAAAGTAGTTGAATTGTTTGTCGAAATAGGCATTATATTCATTGTAAATTTACTCCTCACAGTTATTTATATTACACCTAAAACTCGTGAAAAATAAATTTTGCTATTTTATTCAAATATTAAAATTTCCTTAATTTTTTCAAAAAAAATATAAATCTATTATATAAATATAAATGTAAATAAATAGGAGGATTATATTATGGCATTAAAACCGTTACAAGACAGAATCGTTATTAAGGTAATTGAAGATACAGAACAGACTTCCGGCGGAATATTTATTCCGGATAGTGCAAAAGAAAAACCTCAAAAGGGTGAAGTTGTTGCTGTTGGAGAAGGCAAGACTAACGATAAAGGCGAAAAAGAACCTATGGGCGTTAACGTTGGGGATATTATCCTTTATGCTAAATATGCCGGAACTGATGTAAAAATGGATGGGGTAGAGTACAAAATTCTTTCAATTAAAGATGCTCTAGCAGTATTAGTTTAAAAAATTAGGTAATAGGAGATATAAAAATGGCAAAACGTATAGTATTTGAAGAAGAAGCTAGAAAATCGCTTCTCAGAGGTATAGATGCAGTTGCTGACGCAGTAAAAGTTACTCTCGGACCAAAAGGAAGAAATGTAATTTTACAAAAAAAATTTGGTGCACCTCAAATCGTTAACGATGGTGTTACAATTGCAAAAGAAATTGAACTTCAAGATGGTTTAGAAAATGCAGGAGCACAGCTTCTTAAAGAAGTTTCATCTAAAACAAACGATGTAGCCGGGGACGGTACAACTACAGCTTCTGTACTTGCTCAGGCAATTGTTAGAGAAGGTTTGAAAAATTTAACAGCCGGTGCAAATCCAATGTCTATGAAACGTGGTATTGATAAGGCTGTTGATATTGCAATCAATAAGATTAGAGATTTGTCTAAATCAGTAAGCACAAAAGAAGAAATTGCACAGGTTGCAGGTATTTCTGCCGGTAACAACTCTGAAATTGGTGAATTAATTGCTGAAGCAATGGAAAAAGTTGGGCACGATGGCGTGATTACTGTTGAAGAAAGCAAATCTTTCGGTACTAACTTAAAGGTTGTAGAAGGTATGCAGTTTGATAAAGGTTATATTTCACCTTATTTTGTAACTGATCCAGAAAGAATGGAAGCAGTTCTTGATGATGCATATGTTCTTTGTGTAAACAAAAAGATTAATTTAATTGCAGACTTAGTACCTGTTCTTGAACAGGTAGCACGTGATGGACGTTCATTATTGTTAATCGCTGAAGATGTTGAAGGTGAAGCTCTTGCAACATTGGTTGTTAACACAATGAGAAAAGTTTTAAGAGCTGTTGCAGTAAAAGCTCCTGGATTTGGCGACAGAAGAAAAGCTATGCTTGAAGATATCGCTATTTTAACAGGCGGTCAAATGTTTACAGAAGAACTCGGTATCAAACTTGAAAATATTACAACAGATATGATGGGTGTTGCAAAACGTGTAACAGTTACTAAAGATGAAACAACTATCGTTGTTGGTGATGAAACAAAAGAAGCAGTAAGAGAACGTGTAAACTTGATCAAGAAACAAATTGAAGCTTCTGACAGTGAATACGATAAAGAAAAATTGCAGGAACGTATGGCTAAATTAGCCGGCGGTGTTGCTGTTATAGAAGTTGGTGCTGCTACAGAAATTGAACTTAAAGAAAGAAAGTTAAGAATTGAAGATGCACTTAACGCAACAAGAGCAGCTAATGAAGAAGGTATTGTACCAGGCGGCGGTGTTGCGCTTATAAGAGTTCAGCAAGAACTTGAATCTAAGATGAACACTATTACATTTGAAACAGATGACGAAAAGAGCGGTTATAAGATTTTGACAGCAGCTCTTGACGTACCTTTGAGAGCAATTGCTTTCAACTCAGGTGCAAAATCTGATGTTGTTGTTGAAAATGTAAGAGCTGAAAAAGATGCATATGGTTACGATGCTCTTCTTGACAGATATACAGATATGTTTGCTGCAGGTATCGTAGACCCTGCAAAAGTTACAAGGAGTGCTCTTGAAAATGCAGCATCTGTAGGTTCAATGCTTCTTACAACTCAAGCAGCAGTTGTTGATATTCCGGAAGAATCAAAAGCTCCTGATATGTCAGCAATGGCCGGCATGGGCGGTATGGGCGGCATGATGTAGAATGCGGCAGCCGGAGTGAAGCCCGAATTCAGCGGCGGTGAGCCGGTGAACTGAGGGCGGAACTTGACGATTGCGACGTAGAAATCTTTGATTTCACAGGAGCAGTGCTACGCACGTAGACCATTGGACGGCTGACAATTGTATCACTACAAGTTGTTATTATGACTACCGGTCAGCCTCAAAGTCGACATAGAAATCTTAAAAAAGGTGTCGGAAAGTTGAAAAACTTTCCGACATTTTCTTATTTTCCAGCAAATTTATTTTTTACGGGGTTTATCAATAATATGTTAATAATATCAAATCAACAAAATTATAACCCTTTATTCGGTACAAAAAATATTCCGCGTGCAGAGCTGGAAATGCTTCTTGCGAAAGATAAATCTTCTGCACAGATTGCACGCAAATTTGGTGTTACTACAGGTACTATTATGCGTAAAATACGGGAATATGGTTTGCAACTTCCTTCTGAAAAACTTCGTGAGCGTTTTTACAATGAAGCACTTCCGCTACTGGAACAGGGGGTATCGTATGCAAATGTTCGTAAACTCACAGGAATCAGCGAAGAATATTCAAGGAAGTGGCTTAAAAAGAACTCTTATCCTTCAAACAAAGTGTTATTTGCCCAACACCTTGAAGAGCTATATAAGCAAAACTATACAGATGAGCAAATCGCAGATATTCTATACGTAGAAGCATCAACGATTGCACGCAGGCGTGGTGATTTAGGTTTGAAGAGGAAACTTGGACGTCCGCAAAGTAATATTGACTGGCAAGAAATTCTCGAAATGCTTAAAAGTGGAAAAACAGCACCACAAATAGTAAAAGAGTTTAAAATAAGTGCTAAATTGCTTGCAGAAAAAATTAAAGAAATAAGTGGAGTTACTCCTAAAAAAATAGAACTTGAATATCGAAAAAATTTTGTTGCCAATTGCCTTGCAAAAGGGGATAATATTTCTTCTATTGCAGAAAAATTAAATCTTAGAAGAGAGCCGTTGTATAAATTTATACAAAAATTTCTTCCAGAATGGGTTACATCAAGAAAATCATAACGCAGAGTATATTCGGTTGAATTTTTCAATTTTGTCAAAGGTCCAGCCTGCATTATAATTTATGGCGTTTTTAATAAGAAGTTTCCAGCTCGCAGGGTTTTGAGTATAAAGTTTTAAAGCTTTTGTGACGGCTGTATTAAAGCTTTCAATGATATCTTCTTCCGTATTTACCGGAGTTTTTGTTTTAAATCCGCACCCGAAAGTCATATCATCAAAAATGTCCGAAATAGTGTCGTTATATATTCCCTGTCTCAGAGCAACCGGAACGCATCCATATTTCATTGCTGTAAAATGGTTTGAAGTTGTTATATTATTTCTTGCACAGAAGAAAGCTAAGTCCGAAGAAGCGTAAAACTGGGCGAGATTTATCTCTCCATCAATGAACAGCCATTTACCCGAATAACCTATATGTTCTTCAAGAAACTCCACCCAGTTTTTTATCTGGTTGTTTTCAAGACCGTTTGGAATGTTAACGATAGCTTGAATATTTTTAAACTCTTCCAATAGTTTTATTATTGAGGTCAGTGCAATATCTGTGCCATCGGTGAATATATCCGCGGAAAGTTTGCAGAAAATAAGCGGAGTGTCAAAAAATGGGGCCAGATAACCTTTTATGGTATATTCTTCGGATTTGAAAAATTTCGGGTCAATAAATCTTGTGCGTATTCTGTCTTTGGAAAACTCTCTTGTAAGATATTTTTTATTTCTAATGCGTGCTTCTCTAAAGTCATCTTGAGTAAATGGCTTATATATAACAGCTTGCGGAATTTCATATCCATAGGAAATGTATGAACTTTTATTTTTTGTTTTGCATATTCTGTCGAACATTTTTCCAGAAAGCTCCGGCTTTGTTAGAATGCTGTTATAGTATGTTTTTGACGGTACTGCCCAGAAATCAGCCCGTTTAAGCGTATGAAAAATAGTGTTGTAGTATAAATCATTTTCATATTCCATTTTAGGGAATAGTTTCAATATTCTTGAATTTAACCGGTTAAACAAAATGTTTTCGTCGATATCATCACATTTTTCAGGGTATTTTCTAAGCTTGTAATAGTTTTGATAAATAAAATCCAGACATTCTCTCATCTGGCAGAAACATTTAGTATTGTGCAGGTTAAATAATGACGCAATACATTTTTTTATAATTTTATCACGGCACAGCTTTTTCATCCCGTTTGAATCAACAAGATTAATTGCAGCCCAGAAAGCTTCTTTTTTGTCCGCTTCAAATCTCGAAAAATCATGAATAATTTGCAGAACTTTTATAGGATAGTGAGATTTTTTCTCAAACTCTGCACCTAGATAGAAAGGAATGTTATCCGCATGGATTACTTCCGGTTTAAGTTTACAGGAGGCAATTCTCGAGGCTTTGATAAAAGGTGCAAGGTATTGAAGTCTTGTGCGGTCAGACCCTGAAAACGCTTCTGAATAAAGTCCGTAAACATCTATGTTTAAACTGTTTTGCTTCATTTTATACAGTGAGGCGCTGTTCATACGGTTTTGAAGGTAGTATTCAAAGCCGTATATTAGTTTTTCTGTTTCGTTTTTGTTGTCAATCGGAATTAGAACTTTTATATCTTTATCAGGATACTGTTTTCTGAACGCAGAAATAAAATCCAGCGGTGGGGAATTGAGGGTTAAATATAATATTGTTTTAAAATCGTTATTCTTTTGAGTTTTTCTGAATAACGACGAAAAATATTTTCTTATAAAACGCCATTCTGTTTTGAAATGATTAAAAGATTTGCAGGTTTTTGAATATTCTTCCTTAAAATCTGCCGGCTGTATCCCGTATATTATATCAAGTTCTCTGGCGTGTGATTCTGTTCCGAAAGAGTCCTTCATATAATTCAAGTTATCATACTGAACAGTTGAAATCAAGCCGGCTATTGACAGAACTTTTAGTTTAGTTGTATACTCCAATTATGGAAAACTTACATTTTGAATTAACAAACAATTCATCCTCCTCTTGCTCCAAGTTTCAATCGGGACTTGAGTGATTTTGGTATGTAAGTTTATGTAACAGAATTGACGATTTTTGAAAAGTCCCGTTTACTAAAACGGGACTTTTTTTGTATTTGGAAAGGATAATTAATGAAAGTAAATAATATAAATAGTACAGCATTCAGAGGACCGCTTGACGGAGTGGTTACAAGCGCCTTGAGGACCTGCGATATGAATGAGATGGTTAATGCTGTCGGGCTTGATGTCGGTGCAATGGTAATCCCGAGGGCTTATTATGATACAAAGGCGAGAAATGAGTATGCCGGCGCTGAAACTTTTATCAGAGAGATAAGCGGTACTTTTATTAACTGTCTTTCTGCCGGTTTATTTGCGATGGGTATTTCTAAAATTGCGGCAAAAAAGATTGAACCGGATGTGAAAATTAACCCTGACAGCTGGTATTCAAAAGACTCTCTTGAGGCTTTGAAATGTGCATGGGACAAAAATAAAAATATCGGAGATTATGCAGCAGAAGTTCTGGAAAATATTTCAGGCCGTGACGGCAGAGGGGTAAATGAATTTAAGAATATTAAATGGGAAAATATTGAATGGATTGATGAAGCTAAGTGGAATAATATAAAGTGGAATAACCCGAAATATGCAGGAATTCAAGATAACTTGAAAACGAAGCAAGGTTTTATAAAAACATTCTGTGAACTTATTAATGACAAAAATATTACAAGAGATGATAAAAAAAATGTTCTTCTAATTATGGAACGCAGACTTGCTAATGCGCTTGGCGCAGAGCGGGAAACAGAATTAAATATAGACGGGTATAAACTTTCTGCAAAACTTGAAAACATATTGCGAGATACTCACGATATGGGCAAGGATATTTTTAATAAAAATAACGGAAAGGAAATTGAACGCGCAATTAACAAGATTAATAAGGTAAATAAAGTAAAAACTTTTGGTGCGATTGCTGCTTCTTGCGCTCTAGGGCTTACTAACCAGTGGCTTAACAGAAAAATCACAGAGAAAAGAACCGGTAAGAAAGGATTTGTAGGTGATGTAGATTATACTTCTTCTGATAGAGGCGAGAAGCGTAAGGATTGCCTGCTGCCATTTAAAAAACTAGGAGCAAGCGTTCTTATGGCAGGTATGGTATTTAGCGTAATGGGTGTAAAGAATTTTAAACAATTTGCCAAAAAATTAGAATTTACAGGGCCTGTAACAAGCGGAAATGCGATAAAAACAGTTTACGCTGCAACGATTATAGGAAGGTTTATGGCTGCTGATAACGGTACTGAATTAAGAGAGTCAATGACAAGAGATTATCTGGGCTTCCTAAACTGGCTTGTCTTTGGCGGTTTTGCTGCTAAGGGTGTTGCAAATCTTCTGGATAAAAACGGTAAAGATTTGTTCAATTACACAAAAGAAGGTAAAGGGCTTAAACACTGGCTCAGAGATATGAACCTTAAAACACATAATGAAATTGCTGCAAAAGGAAGCAAATTCGCTAAGAAAAATATGTGGAAACTTAACCTCGCTCACGCTGCGGGTATTACATATTCTGCCGTGACTCTGGGAATTTTGCTTCCGATGATGAACGCAAAGATAACGGAAAAGAAGGCTAAAAAGAAAATATAAAAATTCCTTTGATGTATAATTAATTTATAGAAATTAGAGGAATTAATTATGCTAAAAGGAAATGAAATTAGACAGTTATATTTAGATTATTTTAAAAACAAGCATCAGCATACAATTGTAGAAAGCTCAAGCCTTGTGCCAGATAACCCTACAGTGCTTTTAACTACAGCAGGAATGCTTCAATTTCTGCCAATATTTTTAGGGATTACAAAATCACCTTATAATCCGGCAAGAGCGACTTCCTGCCAGAAATGCGCAAGAGCAGGCGGAAAAGATTCTGATATCGAAAATGTTGGAAGAACTCCTAGACATCACACCTTTTTTGAAATGCTTGGGAACTTCTCTTTCGGCGACTACTATAAAAAAGAGGTTATTCCATGGGCGTGGGAATTTGTAACAGAAGTACTTAAACTTGATAAAGACAGACTCTGGATAACTATTTTTGAAACTGATGACGAAGCGTATGATATTTGGAGAAGTATCGGTGTTCCTGATGAACGAATAAAAAGAAAAGGCAAAAAGGATAACTTCTGGGGGCCTCCGGGAGCTTCCGGTTCTTGCGGACCTTGTTCTGAAATACATTATGACTTAGGCGAACAGTATAAATGCTCCGATAACTGCGGTATTGATACCTGCGAATGCGACAGATGGGTTGAAATTTGGAACCTTGTATTTACAGAACTTTATCAGGATGAAGAAGGCAACCAATCGCCTCTTGAACATAAAAACGTTGATACCGGCATGGGATTAGAACGTATAACAATGGTTTGTCAGGGAGTTGCCTCAACATTCGAAACAGATTTGCTCAAGCCGATTTTAGATAAAGTTTCTGAGATGAGCGGAGTTCCTTACAAGAAATCTGAAAAAACAGATATTTCTCTTAGGATTATAACAGACCACGCAAGATGTGTATCTTTTCTTATTTCAGACGGCGTAATCCCTGGCAATGAAGGCAGAAGCTATGTGTTGAGAATGATTCTTAGACGTGCTCTGCGCCACGGTAAGATTTTAGGAATGGAGCTTCCGTTCTTGTACAAACTCGTTGATGTAGTTGTAGATAATTACGGAGAAGCTTATCCTGATTTAGTTAAGAATAAGTCTAAAATTATTGATGTTATCAAAAAAGAAGAAGAAAGGTTTGCTAAAACTCTTGATAGAGGATATAAAATGCTTGAAGAATTTATATCCGAAAAGAAAGATATTGACGGCGAAAGTGCTTTCAAACTCTATGATACATACGGCTTCCCGTTTGAGCTTACAAAAGAAATTGCAGAAGAAAACGGTTTAGGCATTGATGAAAATGGCTTTAAAAAAGCAATGCAGGAACAAAAAGACCGTGCAAAAGCTGCTGCTGAGAAGATTTCCGTTACAGGCGATATGAAGTATGCAAAAGTAGAAAATGAAGTCGGCTCAACCGAGTTTGTAGGCTATCTTGTGGATTGTGCACAGGCTAAAATCCTTGCAGCAATTGAAGGTGAAGGATATACCGATATAGTTCTTGACAGAACTCCATTCTATGCAGAATGCGGCGGTCAGGTCGGCGATAGCGGATATATAGTTAATGAAAACTTGAAAGCAGAAGTTTTAACAACATTCAAAGTTAACCATCTTTTTGTACACAGATGTCAGGTTGTTAACGGAGAGGTTAAAGTTGGTGATTATGCTTTTGCGCAAATTGATTCTGCAAGAAGGGCGCAAATTAGAGTTCACCATACATCTGCTCACTTATTGCAGGCTGCTTTGATTAAAGTGCTGGGCGATGAGGTTAAACAAGCTGGTTCGCAGGTTGAAGAAAATAGAATGAGATTTGACTTTACCTTCTCACGTGCAATGACCCCTCAGGAAGTTAAAAAGACAGAAGATATTATGAACAAATGGATTGGTGAAAAACTTCCTGTTAATACTGATGTAATGGGTATTGAAGAGGCAAAACTTACCGGTGCTACAGCATTATTCGGTGAAAAATACGAAGATGTTGTCCGCGTTGTGAGCATTGGTGGTAAAGCTAAATGTAACTGCGGCAGCGATTGCAGCTGTGACCATGAAAGCGGAGAGGAAAAAGAGGTTATCTCAAAAGAATTCTGCGCAGGTACTCATGCTTCAAATACAGCTGATTTAAGGCTTGTAAAAATAGTATCAGAAGGGGCTATTGCAGCTGGTACGAGAAGAATTGAAGCTGTTGTTGCTGATGCAGCGCTTGGTTATCTGAATGCAAAATCTGCGGAAATAGATAAACTTGCTTCAAGATTTAAGGTTCACTTTGATGAAGTTGAACCAAGAATTGAAAAAATACTTGAAGAAAATAAAGAACTTCAGCAGGAACTTGAGGAAACAAAAGCAGAGATGGCAAAAAGCAAATTTGCAACGTTTGTTTCTAAAGCCCAGGATATTGAAGGCGGTAAATTATTTATCACAAAAATTGAAAATCTTGATGCTGATGCAGTTAAAGCCGGTATAGAGATGCTTTCTAATAAATTGGGCGAGAGCATAATAGTTCTTGCAAATGAAAGAATGGTTATAGTAAAAGTAACTGACGGTTTCGTTAAAAAAGGTATAAATGCCGGAAAGATTGTTGGCGAAATTGCAAGAGCAACCGGTGCAAACGGAGGCGGCAGACCGAATTTTGCACAGGGTGGTGTAAAAGATGCTTCTAAGCTGGAAGAAGTTCTTTCCAAAATTGAAAATGAATTGAAGTAATATAAAAATGGCGGAACCTGAAAGGTTCCGCCATTTTTATATACAACTCATGATTGCAAACTGTCAAAAGTAGGTTATAATTTATAATATATACCCTAAGATGAGAGGACTTAATTATGGCTGACGGTTTATCCCTGAATTTGCAGTTGTTACAAAATATCTCAGATATGACAGGAGGAACTGCTGCCGGTGCAGGCAGTGCAAATAATAAGCCTGCTGTTTACGCAAAAGAGGGCGATCCGAATTATGACGAAAAGATGGATGCTGATGGTGACGGCGTTGTTACTATGGAAGAATATCAGGAGTACTGCAAGGAGAATGGCATAAGTACCGATGAGCAGGCTGCAGAAATGCAGAGCCGCGGTGATGCAATGATTAAAAAACAAGCAGAGGAAGCTCCAATTGCTTATGATGATTATATTAAGTACTGCGAAGAAAATGGTGCGGGAGCTGTTCAGAACTCAGGAAAAGTAGAAAGTTCCGGAGTCAATGATGCGGGGCTGGTTATACGTAATGTTGGAAAAGCACTGAGCAGTTACTCAGGAAACCAGATAAAACTTCCTGAAGCTAAAATTGAGCGCAATGCTTAGTCTAGTTTAATTTCTCCCTGTCTGAAAATTACCGGTTTCCCGTCCTTAAATCCGGCAACGGTTGAAGCTTTGCCTTTAGCTTCATGTCCGTATGACGGGATTACAAGGTCAACTTTGCTGCCTATATATTTAACAGCCTCATCATATGTTAAAGCTGGAGCTTCTCCTGAAAGATTTGCGCTTGTGGTTGCCAGAACTCTTCCGTCAATATTTCTGCAAATTTCTGCAAAAGTTTCATTGTCAGGGATGCGTATGCCGACAGTCTGCATACCTGATGTAATATAGTCAGGAGTTTTTTCAGATTTTTCAAGTACAAGAGTTAAAGCACCCGGGAAATGTTTTTTTATTAATTTTTGTGCTTCCTTTTCAATAGGCTGACGCACGTAATCAAAAAGATTATATACTTCATCGCTCATCAGAATTAAAGGTTTTTTTCCATCTCTGTGTTTAATCTCATAAATCTTCTTCACTGCTTCTTCGTTGTCTGGAAGACAGCCAACCCCCCAGACTGTGTCTGTAACATACGCAATAACGCCGCCTTGCTGCAATACTTCGTTTATCTTGCTCATGTTTTCAATCATATATATTTACCCCTTCTGTTTTTTATATTATAATACAGGGGTAAATATATTTATATAAAAACTTATAAGGAGGCAAGATGGTTCAGCAATTTAATACTCCTCAAAAAACAAGACAAGCAGTAATATTGTTTTTAAAAGGTTCTGCAACACCAATTGTAATGTATTATGAAAATCCTCAGGCAGTTTATGCAGAATTAAAACAATTAATGAAAAGCCCGACACCTGTTCTTGTTGAAAAAGAGCCAATGGGGCCGATTAAAAAACTTTGTTTTGTTTCAACCCAGATAGCAGGTATTGTTTTACAGGAAGAACCGTATGCATAATGACAAGGTTGTTTTAATCGAAGATATAGAACGTGAGCCTGATAAAACCCTTCAATACAAATTTGAGGGGAAAATTAGCGAACTTGAAGACTGCACAGTTGATGCAGAACTTGAAATAAAATCACTCGGAGATTTTATAGAAGTCAAAGGTGAAGTTTCCGGTTCATTAAAACTTGAATGCGACCGATGTCTTAATAAGTACGACTATGATTTTGATATAGATATTGATGAAACATATGCAAAACGCTCTCTTTATGATGAGTATTCGCAGGAGCTGGAGCTCCAATCCGGCCAGTTTATCACAGATTTAAACGGCGCAAAAGAAATCGATATTTATGACTTATTGTATCAATCTGTAATATTAGCTTTACCAAATAAAAAGGTTTGTGGTATAAATTGTAATGAGGGACTATTTGTGTCTGATGAAGATATGGAAGTTCACGATGAAAGAATGGATGTTTTTAAAAACATCAAAATAAATCCTAAAAATAATTAACCCGAAAGTAAATAGTAATAAAATTTTAGATTAGAAAGGACATTATAGAAATGGCAGTACCAAAGAAAAGAACAGGGCACAGTGCTCAAGGAAAAAGAAGATCAAACTGGAAGGCAGCAAAGCCTGAATTAACAACTTGTCCAAACTGCGGTGCAAAAGCATTAACTCACACAGTTTGTACAGCTTGCGGAACATACAAGGGCAAAGTAGTTTCTAAAAAAGCAGAAGGCTATGTTGAGGAAGCTAAGGAAGAAGTAAAAGAAGTTAAAAAAGCTAAAAAATCAGCAAAGAAAGAAGAAGCAGCTCCGGAAGTTGAAGTAAAAGCTGAAGAAAAAGCTGAAGTAGTTGAAGAAGCTTCTGAAGAAACTCCTGAAGCTTAGTATTGGAAAAGAATTAATAAAGGGATGAGTTAGATGACAAGAATAGCTATAGATGCGATGGGGGGAGACCACGCTCCGTTTGAGATTGTTGCAGGTGCAGTATGGGCAGCGGCAGAATACGGCGTAGCGTTGGAGTTAGTCGGAAAACAGGACAGAATTGAACATTGTCTTGAAGTAATTCAGCAGGAAGGTTTTTTGTCTGATTGCGGTAAAGCCGGCAGAAAAAGAAGGGTGAGAGTAGATGTAAAATCTCTCGACATCAAAGTAACCCACGCGTCTGAAATAATTGAAATGGGCGAAGCTCCGGGACAGGCTATTCGTAAAAAGAAAAACTCATCAATAGTATTGACGGTAAATTCAGTTGCGACAGGAAGCTCAGACGCTCTTGTTGCTGCTGGTTCTACCGGTGCTGCTATGGCATCGAGTTTGTTCGGACTTGGAAGAATTCCTGGAATTGACAGACCTGCTATTGCAGTTACTCTGCCAACGATGAAGAAACCTATTGTTATAATTGACGGCGGTGCAAATAGCAATTGTACCCCTCAAATGCTTAAACAATTTGCAATTATGGGGCAGACATTTTCTAAAAATGTTCTGGGAATTGAAAACCCGCGTGTAGGTGTTCTTAATATCGGCGAAGAAGCCGGCAAGGGAAATGAACTTGCTCAGCAGACTTATAATCTTCTTGAAGAAGAAAAAGAAAAGTTTAACTTTATGGGAAATGTTGAGGGCCGGGAATTATTCCTCAATGTTTGTGACGTAGTTGTTTGTGACGGCTTTGCAGGGAATGTTGTTCTCAAAGTTACAGAAGGAACTTCTTCATTATTGTTCAAAATGATTAAGAGTGAATTCAAATCAGACTTTCTCGGAATGCTTATAGGTATCCTTGCAAAACCATTTATGAAACGAATTTACGAAAAAATTAATTATGAAGAATTTGGCGGCTGTTTGCTTCTAGGGGTTAAGGGTATTACTGTAATTTCTCACGGAAGAAGCAGGGCTTATGCTATAAAGAATGCAGTAAGAGTAGCTAAAGAAGCTGTTGAAACAGGCGTAAACAGAAAGATTTCCGAATCTATCGGAGCGTAGGGATATTTCGTCCCAATAGGGTAAGAGGAGTAATTAATCAATGGGAAATAATACAATTCCTTTAAAAATTGCCGGTGTCGGGTACAGCATTCCTGATACGGTTATAACTAATGACGATTTAACAAAATTATATGATACTTCTGATGAATGGATTTACAGCAGAACAGGTATTAAAGAAAGACGCGTAGTATCAGGTGAGCAAAACGCTGTTGACTTAGGCCTTGAAGCTGCACAAAGAGCTCTGGAAAAGGCTAAAATTAATCCGAATGATTTGGACTTAATTATAGCAGCATCCTCTGCTCCGCCGGATTTATATCCTGCTATAGCATGTCATATACAAACAAGGCTTGGTATAACGACACAAATCCCTGCTTTTGATATTACAGCAGCTTGTACCGGTTTAATCTATGCTCTGAATATTGCTAAAGCTTATATTGCATCAGGTATGTACAAAACTATTCTTCTAGTAGCAACGGACAACAATTCACGTCTGGTTAACTGGGAAGATAGAGGAACTTCTATACTTTTCGGAGATGGTGCAGGTGCAATGGTTGTTACAGCATCTGATGACGGGGTGGATGATATTATTGCAATAGATATAAAAGCTGACGGAAGTATAGGCGACTTGATTGAACTTGCTTTTGATGGCAAGAACTGTCCTTTAGTGGAACAGTATGAACCAAAACCGCAGGGTATAAGAATGAACGGCAGAGGTGTTTATACTTTTGTAGCTAAAGTTCTTCCTCATTATGTAGAGCAATTGATTGCTGATGCCGGTATGAAGGCAGAAGATATTGATTATTTGATTCCGCATCAGGCAAATATAAGAATTATTCAGGCTGTACAAGAACGTCTGGGATATTCTGATGATAAAGTAGTTACTAATATCAAATATTACGGTAATACATCTGCGGCATCTATTCCTCTAGCTCTGGCGGAAAGCGTAGAAAAAGGGAATGTTAAACTAGGCTCAACTGCAATTCTATGCGGCTTCGGTGCCGGTATGACCTGGGGCGGTGCTATCGTAAGATTAAGAGAAGGTATTTGCTAGTACTGATTTAAAGATTTAGTATATAGGAGTATAAAAAAATATGAAAAAAGTCGCATTTTTATTTCCTGGACAAGGTTCACAGTCTGTCGGTATGGGAAAAGACTTATATGATAACTTTGAAGCTGCAAAAAATGTTTTTGATATTGCAGACAAGACATTAGGAAAAAGTATTTCAACAATTTGTTTTGAAGGTCCGGAAGATGAATTGAAGCTGACTGTTAATACACAGCCTTCAATTGTTACAACATCAATAGCAGCTCTTGAAGCTTTTAAATCAGAATTAAACATTACGCCTGATTATACAGCGGGTCATAGCTTAGGCGAATACTGTGCGATGTATACAGCCGGTGTAATGAGTTTGGAAACTACTTTGAAAGCTATTCAAAAACGTGCAGACTTAATGGGACAGACAAAGGGCGGAAGCATGGCTGCAATTCTTAATGCTCCGGAAGGTGCTGTTGAAGAAGCATTAAAAGAAGCTTCTGAAGTAGGCTATGTTGATGTGGCAAACTACAATTCACCTGTTCAGGTTGTAATAACCGGTGACAGTGCTGCCGTACAAAAAGCCGGTGAACTTCTGCTGGAAAAAGGTGCAAGAAGAGTTGTACCGCTTGCAGTATCCGGTGCTTTCCATTCAAAATTTATGGAAAATGCAGGCAGTGAATTTGCAGGTTTTGTTTCAGATTTAAGTTTGAATGATGCAAAAATGCCGGTTATTACGAATGTTGATGCTGAAATGACAACTTCAAGCGAAGATTTCAGAGCTAAAATGCCTAAACAGATTTCATCTTCTGTACACTGGACACAAACAATTCAGAAAATGGTTTCCGAAGGTGTAGATACATTTATTGAAATCGGCCCTGGAAAAGTTCTTGCAGGTTTGAATAAAAAGATTGCGCCGGAAGCTTCTGTTTACAATATTTACGACAAAGCTTCTCTGGAAGCAGCAGTAAGTGCTTTGAAAGAACAAATGGCTGGTGTTTAATATGAAAAAAATACATTATATTTTATTAATAATACTAGTAATAGTAGGTCTTGTAAGACTGGTTTACGAGTATCGTGCACATAAAGATGAATTGTTTGCTGCTGCTAAATTTGAAAGCCGCCAAAGGGACGTTACTAAAAAAGGTGCGCCTAAAGTTCAGATTGTTAATAGCGTGGCTGAAGTAGAAAGAATATTTAACAATAATCTTGCGTCTTGTACACCTGTCAATATTGCAACAGAAGACAATACGAATTATGTTATATACGGTAAAGACGGCGGAAAATGCTCTTTTGAAAAATATTCACCTTCTTTATGTCTGCAATGTCTAGTTCCATCAGATGTTGCTGAAAAATATTCAAGAGCATGGATTGGTTTTGATTCATTTGTAAATGAGGTAAACAACAACCCGAATTACTGTAAAATAATTACTTCAGAACAAAACAAACAGTCAAATAAGGGAAAAAATAAGGAGAAAGATTAATGACAGAAAGAAAAATTGCTTTAATTACAGGCGGCTCTCGTGGTATTGGTTTAGCTTGTGCGTTGGAACTTGCAAAGGCAGGATGCGACATTATTATTAACGATATCTGCGAAGCTGAAAAAGCACAGTCGGCTCTTGATGAAATCAAAGCTTGCGGTGTAAATGCTTATTTCTATCAATTCGATGTTTCAAATGACGAACAAGTTCAGGCAGCTGTAGATAAAATGATTGCTGAACACGGAAAAATTGATGTTCTGCTTAATAATGCAGGGATTACAAAAGATGGTCTTTTCGTAAGAATGGATATGGAGCAATGGGAAAGAGTTATCAAAATTAACTTAACAAGTGCTTATTGTGTAACTCATGCTGTAATTAAGCATATGATGAAGGCTCGTCAGGGTTCTATTATTAATATGTCAAGTATTGTAGGCCGTCACGGCAATGCAGGTCAGGCAAACTACTCTGCTTCTAAAGCCGGTCTTATCGGTTTGACCCAAACTCTTGCAAAAGAATTCGGCGGAAGAAACATCAGAGTTAACGCTGTATGCCCTGGTTTCATCCAAACTGCAATGACTCAAGATTTAGCAAATATTGATGAATACTTGAAGGCTATTCCGATGAAGAGACTTGGAACTCCTGAAGATATCGCAAAAGTTGTTAAATTCCTTGCGCTTGATACTGATTACGTAACAGGTCAGGCTATCGAAGTTGCAGGCGGGTTGATGATTTAGTTAATAAATAATAAACAAAAAAAGAGGCGAAGAAAATATCCGCCTCTTTTTTTTTGTTTTTACTATGGTTTATATGGTCTGAATAAATCTATTAAATCAACTTCATTATGAGCCATATCTTGTTTTATTTCATCAAAGCGTTTAGCTAGTGCCTTGTCCTGTTCATATGTGTTGTTGAGGACCCTTTTTATGTATTCAGGCTCGCCTCGTTGAGCTTGAAGTTCCGTCGAATGAGGGTTTTTAGTAACTAGCTGTTTTGGAGTATAGTTGTCTCTACCATGTGATTCTACAAAATTTTGTCCGTGATTATACTGTTGGGTATTTTCTCTATAATATGTTCTTTTGTTATATTTAGAAGTATATCTGTATTGAAGCCCTTTTGTCATTTCGATTTCAGGCTCACCTGTGCCTAATTGTTTATATGTTAGTTTGATACCTTTTCTAGGATCATAAATAATTTCTTCGTGATAATTTCCTCTGTCAATAGTTGTTATCATAGGATTTGATTTTCCGTTCGAAGCATACGGGTCAAAATAGCGTCTTATGATGCTTCCATCGGCTCTTGTTTCTTCAACACATTTGAATTCTTCAATGTTTTTATTGAATATTTTACCCGTATTTACTTTTGGACGTGAAGCGGCAAGTTTTTCGGCAGCTTCTTGCTCGGCTTTTATTGCAGCAGCTTTTGCGGCTTCTGCTTCTGCAATCTTTGCCTGTTTTGCTATAATCTTTTTGCAAACGTATATCTTCGCCGTAGCACCAGTACTTTGTTTTATCTTTATCAATATTAATTCTGTTGCTGCCAAAAACACTTCCTCCTTCTTCTCTTGTAACAGTTTTGGTTTCCCAGAGGAATGGACGGTTTTCGTTATCAAATATTGTGATTTTCCTAAATAATCAAGTCTAGCAAGACCTTTTTCTCCTCCTCCTATAAGCACTACAACTGGAATACAGGTGTTTTAAACTTGTGTTTACAAAACTTAATATAACAAGTGGAAATCTAACAAAATGTAACAACTTCTTAAATTAATTGCAAAAATATCTTTAAATGATATAATTCAATAGAATAGTGTATTACACAATAATGAAGAGGATAAAAAACATGAGTACATTTGAAAAAGTAAAAAAAGTTGTAGTTGACCAATTAAGCTGCGATGAAGCTTTAGTTACTCCGGAAGCAAGCTTTACAGCTGATTTGGGTGCTGATTCTCTAGATACAGTTGAATTAGTTATGGCTTTTGAAGAAGAATTCGGATGCGAAATTCCTGATGAAGAAGCTGAAAAAATTCAAACTGTTCAAGATGCAGTTAACTACATCGATTCACACTCATAGTAAGATTTGAATTTATATGAGGAGGGTGAGGATTTTATATATTTTCGCCCTCTTATTTATTATTTAAGGGAAAAAGAATATGACAAAACGTAGAGTTGTAATAACAGGGATGGGAGTCGTAACTCCATGCGGTATAGGTGTCGAAAAATTCTGGGATTCTATGCTAAATGGAAAAAGCGGGGTTTCTCTCATTGAATCTATAGATACAGAAAAACATACAGTAAAAATTGCTGGTGAAATTAAAGATAAAGATTTTAACCCTGAAGACTATATGAGTTCAAAAGATGCAAACAGAATGGACAGATTTACTCAGTTTGCAATGGTTGCATCTGATGAAGCTATAGCTGATGCCGGTTTGGATGAAGCCGGTATTGACCCGTATAGAATTGGCGTTATGGTTAGTTCTGCAGCTGGCGGGTTTAAAACATTTGAGAAAAATCATATGGCAATGATACAGAAAGGACCTACAAAGGGCTCTCCTTTTACCGTCCCTATGCTTATTGTAGATATGGCTTCAGGAAGAGTTTCTATGAAACACGGCTATAAAGGCGTTAATAAAGCGGTTGTTTCTGCCTGCGCAACTGGCTCTCACTCAATTGGTGATGCTTTCAGAACAATTCAGTACGGCGATGCTGATGTAATGGTTGCGGGCGGATGCGAAGCTACGATTACTACACTCGGTATTGGTGCTTTCACTGCTGCAAGAACATTGTCAAAAAGAAATGATGAGCCGGAAAAAGCTTCAAGACCTTATGACAAAGATAGAGATGGTTTTGTTATGGGTGAAGGAGCCGGGGTTCTTGTTCTTGAAGAATATGAACTCGCTAAAAAACGCGGTGCTCACATTTATGCAGAAATTGTTGGTTATGGCCAATCTGCTGATGCTTATGATATGGTTGCACCTGATCCTGAGGGAAATGGTGCTATTAAGTCAATGGAATTAGCTCTTGCTGATGCCGGACTTAAACCTGAAGATATAGATTATATTAATCCGCATGGAACAAGCACAGGACTGGGTGATGTTGCTGAATCTCAGGCAATTGCTAAGATTTTTGGTGATAAAGACCAGAATAAAAATCTAGTTGTAAGCTCAACTAAGAGTATGCACGGTCATATGCTGGGTGCAACAGGAGCTGTTGAAGGTATTGTTTGTGTTAAAGCAATTACTGACGGTAAAGTTCCTCCAACAATCAATCTTGATAATCAGGATGAACATGTTGCTAATCTTGACTATGTTCCGCATAAAGCAAGAGATAAAAAGGTTGGCGCTGCACTTTCAAATTCTTTTGGATTTGGCGGTCACAATGCAACTCTTGTTTTCAAGGCTGTATAATTGAATAAAATAAATAAAAAAGCAGGGAATAATCCCTGCTTTTTTTATTTTAATTGATGAGCTTTGCTAATTAATATATTGATAACATTGCTTGATATCATTTCTGTTTTTGCTCTGTATTGAGCTTTGTTTTCCTGACCGAAAAGTAAACTTTTGGTGTAGAACACTTTATAGTCGCAAATTATTTTAGATATTAGATTGTTCATTTTGGGAGCAATCTGTTTATTATTTTTGAGCAGACCTTGTATTTGCTCTATATTGCTTGCAAGTCCGTGCATACCATATATAGCCGATTCAGGGGATTTTATCCAGTTTCTGTCAAAATCTCTGATAAAGCTTAGAATTTTCAGCTTAATTTTATTCAGCTCTGATTGAGTAGGAGGTTTGCGATAAATGTCGTATAATCTGTTAAGTTCTTCTTTGGTTTTTGCATCATCTTTATGTTTTAAAAGCTGAAGGCTGTATTCGTTTGAGTCAGCTTCTTTGCAGTGCGGATAGAGTGTGCGGTAAACTTTCTCCGGATAATTTGAATAGGAAGCGAATACATCTAGTGCTGCCAAGCTTCCGGCAGCTGTTTCAAGCTCCAATTCAGATTTTATGAAATTAGTTATGCTGTCCAAAGCTGTTTTTTCAAGTATGCGCTCGTCGTCAATTTTGTCTGCAATATTACGCGTTGCAAGGCTGAGTTTTGCATCTTCTGTCATCATAGGGTGTTTGAGTGTAAAATTAATAAGCATATTTATGAATTTTGGAGGGAAGCCAAAATATTCTTTTCTTAAATAATCTCCTAGAAATTCATCCAAATTCCCTGTAACAGCAATCTCATCTCCGTTAACACCATTGAGCCTGTAGACTTGAGCATTATTATCCTGCGCGGCTTTGTTTAGAATATCTGTAGTGCTCTTCTTTACAATAACAGGAGCGCTTTCTTCTATTTCACCGTAACGCCATTTGAAGTGTTCATCCCACTCACTCTGGAGTTTTTCATGTTCGGCGTAATTTTTCAAACGCGTTGGAACAATTGTCTGAGTATAATCAAGAAGTTCTACAAATCTTTGCGGTACAAAGTCAATCGGCTTAGTGTTTTCTATTCCTTCTCTGATAACCTGATATTCACTATTTACAGGAATTGTGCCGCCGCTTTCATAAGTTTCTTCGAAAAGTTCAATGGTATCGGTTATTGCTGTTGAGTATTGTTCTAACAATTCCGGCTTGGCTTTCCAGAAACGGGCAAAAAAGTTGTCGTTAGTTTTATTTGTTCCGGCAAATAATTTCTCTTCTTCAGATAGATGTATTTTATCGGCCGCAATTGTCATAATCGGACTTAGATATTTTACGATAAATGCGGCTTCCGGATCATCTTTTGTAAAACGTCTGCGGATTGCTTTTTCAAGCTGTTCTACATCACCCTTGCTTTTTTTAATATCATCTTTCAAAAGTTGTTTTTGATATTTTTTTAATGCATATTTTCTTGAATATTTCTTTTCCGGCTCTGATTTTTCGGGATGATGCTTTTTGATAAGCTCCTGTTTGAGTTCGGCTTTACTCTGCTTTGGCAAATCAACAAAGAATTTTTTATATTCATCTCTTGTTGCAATAAAAGAGTTCCAGAAATCTGTTTTTGGGTACTGAATACCGTAGGCAGATGTCGTGCCGTAAGTGATTGGCTGGGTTATTGCACCTCTGTATTCAGGGTTAAGGTCTTTTTCGTAGAAATCTTTGTTTATCTCTTTAATTGTTTTGCCTTCCAGATAAATTTTCTTAAGAAGATACATCCCCAGATGGTCGGAGCCGTCCTTAAAAAGAGGCGTGTCAGAAAGCTCGCGGGAGAGTTTGATATCTGCTAAAATTCCTGTTCTGCCTTTTAGATTTGCTTCATGCAGATTGCTGAATTCAGGATAAATACTTTTTACGTCTGAAAAATTATCAGCAGCTTCAAGGTACTTAAAACTTTCGCTCATAATCTGCTGGGGCGGAATATGCTTTCTGGTCTCATAATCCTGATTAAGATATTCTTTCATTCTCTCTGGCATATGACGGACATTGAATTCCTGTGCATAAAAGTTCTCCGGAGTTCGTCCGCGGAAATTAATTCTGAAATCCTGATATGCATTCATCTGCATAGGGATTGTTTGGGTTGTATTTGTCTTGTTGTTCTGTTTCTTTTGATAAAAATATTTATTTTCGGCTAATTGTATTTTTGTAATCTTCATAATTGTCTCCTTTGAATATCAAAACATCAAAAAAATATTTTTGCTAGCATTTGACAGTTATGGTTTAATGAATATTATGTTCGACGATTTGAAAAACAGTATTGATTACTATATCCGCTCGCATACAAAATTTTCACGAAAAAATTATAAAGGTGAAGTAAATAATGACGAGGCTGCGTATGTCTTTGATATTCTTACGCGCTATATGAATCCGAAGCCGGAAGGGAGTTTGAAAGTTCTTGATATAGGTTCAAAAAATTGGGCGTATGTCAAAGGAGAGTATGATTTTTTTAGAAAATATTGTGATAATCTTACTCTTGATGGTGTGGAAATAGATGCTTACAGACTTTATGCAAATTTATATTCGCGTTTTGAAGCTGCAAAATTCTATATAAAAAATCTTGACGGCGTTAAATATTATGCTGATGATTTGATGAATATTTCAGATAAATATGATTATATTATCTGGCTTCTGCCGTTTGTAACACCGCAGCCGCTTGAGAAATGGGGACTGCCCAAAAAATATTTTATGCCTCAAGAATTATTGGAACACGCTGCAGAGCTTCTGAAAAAAGAGATGTTTATTGTAAATCAGGGAGAGCAGGAGGCTGAAATTCAACAAAAATTGTTGGATAGAGCAGGGTTGCAATATAAATTTCTTGGTGAAATAAAAAGCAGCATTGAACTTTTTAAAAATCCGCGTTACGGGTTTTTGATTTCAAAATGATAAAAGGCCGGACTTAAGTCCGGCCTTTCTATTAATTAACTGTAAGTTTTTTTATACCTTCTTTTTCTGCTGCCAGTTTCGGTGCTTCTATACGCAGAATACCGTGTTCAAGTTTTGCAGAAGTTTTTTCAACATCAATTTCCTGAGGGAAATAAACAGTTCTTGAAAATTCGCCGTAGCGGAATTCTGATTTTCTATAACCTTTGGTATCTTCTTTATTTTCTTCCTCTTTTTTAGCATTAATTGTGATATGGTTTTTGTCTATATCAATATCTAAATCTTCTTTCTTAACACCCGGAAGCTCAGCTTTAACGGTGTATTCTTTGTCTTTTTCATGCAGCTCAACAGGCATTGCCAGTTTATCTATTTCTTCGTTATAAATATACTCGGGAAAGAAGCTGTCAAAGTTTCTGTTTAGAATAGAGCTGATTTCGTCATTTACTGATTTAATAAAACCGTCCGGTGATTTTTTAATTAAGAATTTCATAATATTCTCCTTTCATTTTTCAGATCTATTACTTTCAACACTTATATTATTACTCTGTTTATTTATAAGTCCCGATTTCTTAACCAAAATTTAACAGTTGGGATTATTTGCCTGAATTATTTATTTGAATGTCTTGCACTAAGTTCTAATAGACTTTCTTTTAACAGTGTAACCCCAAAAACTAAACTAACAGGTAATTTATGTTAGTGAATAAACCTTTACAATTGCTGTATGGAGATATGTAGTTATGGAAAAATTTCAGAACAAATATTTAGAAATAAAAAACATCAGCAAAGATATCGTTAATTGGGTTGAAGATGTAGCAGAAGAAAACAACTGCAAAATTGAACGCAAGGAATGGAAAAGCAAATATAACAGCTATGTTGTTTATGATTACGAACCTTTTTGTTCGGAAGGGTTTGAGATAAATATTCTTCTGAGCTCTTTTGATATATCCTATCTTAACTTTATAAAATACCTGTATAACGAAAAATTAAGCACTATAGAATACTTGGATAACTGTATAAAAATTCCGGCGATAAAAAACTATTCACATTAAATAAAATTGTTATATAATATTCTTTAGGGGTAAAGGGGTAAAAAGGTAATTAAAACCGGCTGACATTGCTCCTACAAGTTAAATAGTTAAGGAATATTATTATGCAAGAATTTTTTAATGACTACGTACAATCGCTGGAAACATATATTATGTTCCGTATAAAAGAGACTGTAGCAAAGATAACGCCGGAGTTGAAAGCGAAGAATAGAGCACCGATTATGTTGTCTATGGGTGCGCCTACTGCTGCTCCGCCAAAGGCTTTGACAGAAAGCCTTAAGGCTGCTCTTGACGAAAAAGGTATTCATTTGTACTCTTCTCCAAAGGGAGAAAAGTTTTATCGTGATGCGGTTGCTAAACGTATGAAAGAACGTTTTGGCGTTGAATTAAACCCTGATACAGAAATTTTCTCGCTTATTGGTTCAAAAGAAGGACTTGCTAATTTTATAAGAGTTTTAATCAATCCGACTACAAAGGAAGAGGACAAAGAAATTATTCTTATACCTGATCCGGGCTATGCTTCTTACGGGGAGATGGTTAAGGTTTCCGGCGGGAAAGCTTTTGCTGTTCCTTTGACTCCGGAAAATAATTTTATGCCTGATATGGAAGAAGTGTGGGCAGATTTGATTAAGCAGGGATATGACCCTAAAAAAGTTAAGGCTTTATTAATTAATTATCCTAATAACCCGCTGGGTGCGACTGCAACACGCGAGTATTACAAGAGTCTTGTTGATTTCTGCAAAAAACATCATATTTTGTTAATCTCTGATGCGGCATATGTTGATATGTATTTCAAACCGGAACTCAAACCAATGAGTATTCTGGAAATTGAAGGAGCCAAGGATATTGCCGTTGAATTTTTCAGCTTTTCAAAACCTTATGCAATAACAGGCTGGCGTCTCGGCTGGATTTGCGGAAACTCTGAAGCTGTAAAGATTTTCGGGAAATTAAAATCAACGTTAGATTCAGGGCTGTTCAAAGCTTTACAAAAAGCCTGTGCAGAAATTTTGAACTCCCAAGAGGGTGAAGAATACATCAAAGAAGCTAATGAAAGGTTCAAAAGAAATCAGGAAATTTTTGTAAAAGGCTTGAGGGAAGAACTCGGCTGGGGTGATTTTAATATTCCTGATGCAACTTTCTATCTGTGGCTTCCAATCCCTCCGCGATATAAATCATCTGTTGAATTTACGGACGAGCTTATGTATAAATCCGGAGTAGTTGCTGTTCCGGGTGATGCTTTCGGAGAATATGGAAAAGGATTTTTCAGGGCATCAATCGTTTGTTCGGAAGATGAACTTAAAGAAGTTATCAGAAGAATGAAAGAGGACGGCTTTACCTATCAGATATAATAATTTGTAAATATTTGTTACAAAATGCTTCAGCAATGTTATAAATTTCCAAATATGTGGAATTTGACAAATATAGGTTATATAACATGAGGTGGATAAAGCATGGATGCAGCAAATAAAAATGACAAATTGACGAATAAATTTGATAGGGGGGGGGGGCAAAACCTACTCTACTAGAGGCTTTCAGCGAGTTTCTCTGCTTTCGTGTGTAATTCTTTTGTCATTATCTTCAGCTGTAAATGCTCAGGATAATAACTATGAATCTGCTTACACATTAACAAAAGTGGATTCAAAAGGTGAAAATACTATTACTAAATTTGAATGGGATGAGACGCAAAATCGTTTAGTTCCTGCATATTATCGTATAGAAATAAAAGAGCTTATATCGGACAGTTATGATAAAGTTTATGAGAATTATACAGAAACACCTGTTATTATTCCGGAAGGGAGTTCTGCAGCAATAGCAGACACTCTATTTAAGAATAATAGTAACGGTGCGGTTTATAATGCTTCTAACAATGGCGGTACAATAACAGAATTAAATGCTGATTTTGTTGATAATGCAATTATCAAAAACAATTTGACTGCAGACTGGAATTTTGCAGAAGGCGGTGCTGTTAATAGTTATCCGAATATTGACAATATAAACGGAAATTTTATAGGTAATTATATTGAAGCTTCATCTGACTCGCAGCGAATAGATGCAGATGGCGGAGCTTTTTACGGAAATGCTTCTAATATACGCGGGCATTTTGTCAATAATTATATAAAACTAACATCAAATACCGGTAGTTTATATGGAGAAGGCGGAGCTATAAGATTTTCAATGGCCGATAATGCAAACATTGTGGGAGATTTTATCGGTAATTTTGTTGAACTGGAATCTGCTTCTGAGGGCCAAGTTGTTGCATACGGCGGAGCTGTTTGGGGCTCGTCTGTAACGGTGACGGGTGATTTTATTAATAACCATGTTTTAGCAATAAATCATTCAGAGAGTAAAGGTTCGACACAGGCGGAAGCTGGGGCACTGTATGGTGGTGGAAATATAACAGGAAATTTTATAGGCAATTATGCAAAATCGATTACGAATAGTACGTATGCTAGTGCACATGCTGGTGCTCTAGCGGGGGGCGGCACCATAAAAGGAGATTTCATAGGTAATTTTGCAGAAGCAATAAGTGAAAATGATTCAGCAGGTGCATATGGTGGTGCGGTGTATATTACTAGCAATACAAATAATATAACGGGTAATTTTTTCAACAATTATGCTAAAGCTGAGGGAGCTACAACAAATGTATACGCTTATGGCGGAGCTGTTAATACTAAGATCCGTGACGGGGGTACGTTAAATATTGAGGCAGATTTCATAAATAATTATGCCGAAGCTGATATGTATGCAAAAGGCGGTGCAATTAGCATTGAAGGACAAAAATTACAAAAGCCGATACAAAATATGAGTAAATACAGCATAGTCAAACAGGAAGTTGTAAATCAAGACGGCTCGGTTTATAAAACTCTTTATAGCGTATGTGATGCTTCAGGAAAACAAATTAGTACTGCTGAATTTGAACAAGCTGTCGAGGCAAATAAAGTTGCTGGATTAACCGACAACGGAACATCATCGTATTCAATTACAAAAGAAGAGTATGATTATATTCTTCAAATCTATGGTGAAGATTATATAAAATCTGTCGCCTATATGGAAAATCCTAAAGATATTTTTACAATAACTATCACCGCTCCAGAACAGCTAGATATAAATACTGTTCGTGAGCAGCATGCACATCTGGTTATAAAAAATTCTAACTTAACCGGTAATTACACAGAAGCTCCAGACGCAAAAGGCGGGGCCTTGTATTCTGAAAAAGCTACAGTAAAAATTCTTACAGATAACGGAAAAACAACTTATATTTCCGGAAACTATGCCAAAATAGGAGATACAATTGATGAAAATGCAATTTATCTTGATAAAGGCGAATTAATCTTCGATGTCCAGAACGGGTCTTCTATAGTTCTGAATGACAATGTTAACGGAATCAACTATTCAACATATATTATAGGTGATAAAGACTCAACTTTTGTGCTGAACAACAGTATAAAAAATGCCGAGCAGGTAAACCTGATTGATACAAATCTTGTTATGACAAAAGAAAATTGGCTTAATGGTAATGATTTGTATCTGCATTCCGGTACTGTTAATTTGATTAATAACACCGTAGGAACAATGACGCCGGAAATATTAGGTATAAGCGGAGATACAAATATTTTAGTCGACGTAGATCTTGCAAATGAAACCATGGACAAAATCAGTGCGAATGATTATGCTGCCCACAATGGGAACTTGATAGTATCCGGTATGAACCTGCTTTCAGACTCAAAAGGTGACAAAACAGAAATCTTCTTTGCGGAACAGGGTTTGAAAGATAATGTCTTGAACGGGACAGGTGAACTTCCGGACAAATATCAAACGGCTTACACACCAATATATAAATACAAAGTAAATTATGATAACAGAGATGACGGCGGTTACTTTGTATTCGACCGTTTTGGCGGTGGTAATAGTTCAGAAAGTTATAACCCCTCAGTGCTTGCGACACCTGTCACAACGCAGGCAGGAGGTCAAAGCGTAGTAAATGAAACAGTTCGTTTTGCATTCCAGCATATGGATATGTTCTCCCAGATGCCGCTTTCTGCAAGAATTGCGTATATAAACAAAAACAGATATGCCATAAGTGAAGGAGTTCCACAATACAACAGCGAACTGGAATATCTGGATAAAGGCTACTGGGTAAAACCGTTTACGAGTTTTGAAAAAATCAATCTCAACCATGGGCCTGATGTTGATGCAATTACGTACGGCACTCTTGTAGGTTTTGACGGGAAGTTTAGAGAATTGAAACACGGGTGGTATAATGTACAATCGATTTACGGCGGCTATACGGGTTCTCAAATGTCGTACAGCGGCGTTGATACAAGTTTTAACGGCGGTATAGCAGGCTTAACCGAGACATTCTATAAAGGTAATTTCTTCACAGCCCTAACCGCGACCGCCGGAGGCGGAGCCGGCACGAGCAGTACGATGTACGGTAATGAAGATTATACAATGCTTATGGGCGGAATAGGTTCCAAAAGCGGATATAATTTTGAGTTTAAGGATGGCAAGTATATCTTGCAGCCAATTATGTTTATGAACTATAGTTTTGTGAATACCTTTGATTATACAAATGCAGCCGGCGTTCGTATAAAAAGCGACCCTCTGCATACCTTCCAGCTGAATCCGCAGATGAAATTTATAGCGAATCTCCAAAACGGCTGGCAGCCATATGCTAGTGTTGGTGTTGTATGGAATGTTCTGAATGTTTCAAAAGTTCGAGCCAATGAAGTCATCTTGCCTAAAATGAGCGTAGACCCATATGTAGAATACGGTGTTGGTCTTCAAAGAAATTGGAAAGATAGATTTACAGGCTTTGCTCAGGCCATGGTTCGCAACGGGGGCCGAAACGGTGTCGCATTGACCTTTGGTTTCCGCTGGGCAATAGGTAAGGGGGACGACCTCTAAGCTGGCTTCATTTACCCCTTTTACAACCAGCGGAGTAGTTGGACGTTATACCTACTAGTTTCATTTACCCCCCCCCGTGGCAAAAAAATTTTTTACGGGTTTTAATATGGTATGAACATCCAGCCTGTAAATAATACGAACTTCAAATCGACTTATCCTGTGGTGCACTGGGTTGCTGAGACAAACGGCAGTTATGCACCTGTCGCAAATCTGCAGATTGTAAAGAAACTTCAGGGTAAGATTATAAGAATGCTGAATAAACCTCTTGTATCAAGCACAAAACCTATGGAGCCTCTTGAACAACGGCTTAGAGCATATATCGGAGTTTGTGATGCAGATTATAGAAATAATCCGAACGTGAGGTCTTTCTATAACAGAACAGATGCTGCACCTGTTTCGTATGTTATTTCAGGCGACGATGTCGGAATTTTTGAAAATAATCTTGCTAAAAATATAGGCCGTGCAAAGAGCAATGCAAGGGAATTATTAAGCAAACCATACTCTCCGGAAACCATGGAGGCGATAAAACTTTATAACCGTGAAGGGTTAAAGTTTGTACAAAATAACTCAAAACAGATAAAAGATAAAAACGGAATGATGTACATACTGCATACAAAATTTGAAATAATAAGAAACCGTATGGGAAAAATCAAGGACTACAAATTTGTAGAGGCAAGGTTTTTGCCTGCACGCGGACAGGGCAGTTCACTTGGAAAAATGTAGCTATTGACTTTAAAAACTTAGCATGTATTATAAGAATATACCCGCGGGGGTAATTCAGTGGTAGAATGCCTCCTTGCCAAGGAGGATGTCGCGAGTTCGAGCCTCGTCTCCCGCTCCATTTAAAATAATAAGAAAGCCGTTAAGGCTTTTTTTTGTATCGGGGGTTTATGTGATGAAACAGATGCAGAAATATTTATATTTTGCTTTATTGGCTCTGTTTTTTCTGTTAGGTTTAACCCTTCGCGCTAAACTTTTTATCGCGAACAATGTATTCTCGGATGATGAATGCAGACTTGTTTTGAGCATGCTGGATAAAAATTTATGGGACTCTTTTTTATTCCTCGGCGACGCGCAGTCTGCGCCTCCGATTTTTGTTTTTTGTTCAAAACTGATTACATATATTCTAGGGTTTCAGGAACATGCGCTCAAATTTATTCCATTTGTTTCTTCTATTGCAGCAATATACGTTTTTTATAAATGCTGTACACAGTATTTCAAGAAAAATTACACAAGATTAGCAGCTGTTTTTATATTTGCTATCTGCCAGCCTCTGATAGCTTTTTCAACTATTTTTAAACAGTATTCGACAGATGTCCTGATTGCCTGTATTTGTCTGTATTATTTCCCGAAAATAAAAGAATTCGACCGAAAAGAGCTTATTATTACAGGCGTTAGTATTTGTATTCTGCCTTTCATTTCTCTGCCGTCACTGTTTTTTATAGGCGCGTTTCTTTTGAAAAATTTAAAAAACACATTCAAGCTGCTTCTACCTTTCGCTGTAATGATGCTTCTGTATTATTTTTTCAATCTGGCACCAGCGAAGCTTGATTTGGATACACATTTTCCGAATTATTGGAACGACGGATTTTTTAGCTTTTCTTTAAGCGATTTTTTAAGGTTTCTGGTCTTGAACATCAAGTTTTATTTTGTTCCAAATACGCTTTCTCTACCGGCAATTATTCTCTTTATCTGGGGAATTTGTCTGTTTATTAGAGAAAAATGCAGTTATATATTGTTAAGTTTGCTCCTTGTTTTTATTGCGGCATTTATGCATATTTATCCTCTAAGCGGACGTGTAGGCCTGTATTTCATTCCAATTATGATTATTTTTATGCTCAAACCCTTGGATGAGAAAAAATGGATTGCTGCGGCGCTTATTCTTGTAGTTTTGAGTTTTTGCAAATACGATTTGAACTACCTGAAAAATATCTCTTCTTTTGAGTATTTTGTTTCCTGTTCGCCCAAAAATCTTATTGAGATAATAAAAGATAAATTCAATCCCGATAAAGACATTGTTCTTTGTAATTCGGCTTCTACGCCGAGCTACTTGTTTTACTCAAACAAGCTCGGGTTTTATACGGATAATATTTTCGAGATGCCGATTACTTCTCCTGACAAAGAAACGGTGTTCAATTATCTAAACGGACTTGAAAACGGGCGGGGGTACTGGTTTTATCTAATCAAAGATTATAACAATTTTAAACTTTACCCGCAGATTTTTGATTGGTTAAAAGGTGAAAATGTAAAATATTCTTTTAATGAACGTGAATCGTATTTATTTTACGTAGAAAGATAAGGTATTGATGTCAAATATTTCAACCGGAAAAAAGGGCGAAGAACTTGCAAGGGCGTATCTGGAAAAGCTCGGATATAAAATAATAGAATGCAATAAAAGATTTTCAAGGTTTTGCGAAATAGACATTATTGCTCTGGATAAAAATACGTTAGTGTTTGTTGAGGTTAAGACAAGGACAACAGAAATTTGCGGAATGCCTTTTGAGGCGATAACAAAGGGAAAATATAATAATATAAAAAAGGGATTATTTTTTTATCTGCAAGAGCATCCTGTATACAAAAAATTCCGGATAGATGCGGTTTCTGTTCTTCTTAAGCCGGAAATAAAGATTGAACATTTGAAAAACGTATCTTTGTGATAAAATAAAAATGCGGTGATGGGTGGACACCTCACCCCGACCCTCTCCTCAAGGAGAGGGAGGAAGTGCAAAAGTGAGGAATTATTATGACAGAATTAAGAGATAAGTATGAAGTAGTTATTGGTCTTGAGGTTCATGCTCAATTAAAGACCAAATCAAAAATATTTGCACCGGATTCAACAGAATTCGGTAATGAACAAAATACGCAAATCAGCCCTATTACTCTGGGTATGCCGGGTGTTTTGCCTGTGTTAAATAAAGAATGCGTTAATATGGGTATTCTTCTAGGGCTTGCTTTGAATTGCGAAATCCCTGCAAGATGTAAATTTGACAGAAAACAATATTTTTATCCTGACCTTCCGAAAGGTTATCAGATTTCTCAGTATGATGAGCCGATTTGTGTTAACGGTTATATTAATGTAAAAGGCAAAAGAATAGGTATAACAAGAGCACACCTTGAAGAGGATGCAGGCAAACTTGTTCACGTCGGGGCTGCTGGTATTAACGGCGCTACTTACTCACTTGTTGACCTGAACAGAGCAGGAACTCCGCTTCTGGAAATAGTTTCAGAACCTGATATGCGCTCAAGCGAAGAAGCAAGAAATTATATGGAAGAACTCCGTGATATAGTCAGATATCTTGGTGTTTGCGACGGCAACCTTGAAGAAGGTTCTATGAGATGTGACGCTAATATTTCTATTATGCCGAAAGGATCAAAAGAATTTGGTACAAGAGCTGAAATCAAAAACGTAAACAGTTTCTCTGCACTCCAAAGAGCTATTGAATACGAAATTGACAGACAAATTGAGATAGTTGAAGAAGGCGGACAGGTTGTTCAAGAAACAAGACTCTGGGATGATAACTTAAAAGAAACCCGCTCAATGAGAGGAAAAGAAGATGCTCACGATTACAGATACTTCCCTGAACCTGATTTGATGCCGCTTGAAATTTCAAGAGAATGGGTTGAAGAAATCAGGGCAAAAATGCCTGAACTTCCTGAAGCAAAACGTCAGAGATATATGGGATTAGGCCTGAGCGAATACGATGCATGCGTTATTGTTGAACAAATGCCTCTGGCTCTGTTTTTTGATAAGGTGCTTGAACTCGGCGCAACTCCAAAGATTGCTGTAAACTTTATTATGGGTGAAATCGCTGCATACTTAAAAGAAAATAAAGTAGAGATCACAGATACAAAATTAACACCTGAAAATCTTGCTGAATTAATCAGTCTTATTGAAAAAGGCACTATTTCAAACAACATTGGTAAACAAATTCTTGTAGAAGACATGATTACAAATGGTGAAAAGGCTTCTGCAATTGTTGAAAGAAAAGGCTTGAGCCAGATTTCAGATGAAGGCGCAATCAAGGCTGTTGTTGAAAAGGTTGTTAATTCTCATCCAAAAGAAATTGAAGCTTATAAAAATGGTAAAACAAATCTATTAGGCTTCTTTGTCGGTCAGGTTATGAAAGAAACCAAAGGCAGGGCAAATCCTAAGACAGTAAACGAACTTGTAAGACAAATTCTTGAAGCGTAAGATATGATAAAGGACGGGGCATAAACCCTGTCCTTTTTAATTATTATTAAAGGAGGCTGTGATGACAGGAGTCAATTTTATCCAGAATGCTTTGTATCTGGCAGTATACTTAATTTTTGTCTGTCTTATAGGTGTTTTGTTTTATGGTGTTAAGAAATATAAACAGGAAAAGCGTTTGGGCAGTATTTTTGTAACTGCTCTTGTAAGTATATTTCTGTTTTTTCTTCTTAATCAGGCTGCTGTCGTGTGTTTATACAGCCAATCTCTGCTTAGTATCGGAAACTACAATAATTCAGCGGGAATTAACTGTTCTTTGTGGGCTGCAAGGCTTGCAATTTTTCCAGAACAAAAAAGCGCTTTGTACGGAGAGCTTGGCAAAAACTATATGATTCTTCAAGAAGGTAAAAAAGCAATTGAATATTTTGATAAAGCTTATAAAATAAATGGCAGCTATGCATATTCAGATAATTTTTCTATTCTTGTTTCATGGCCTTTCTTTGCCGGAATACTTTACTTGCTTAATGGAGATTATGACAAAGTGTATGAAATAGCTAAGGATACAAACTCATACGGTATGGCTGTTACGGCGAGTATAATGCAAAAAGATTATAAGAAAGCTCTGGCCTATTCAAATATGAATATAAGACGTTCACCCATTGCCATCAACTATTCCAGCCGTTCATATATACATAAAAAACTTAACCAGGATAAGCTTGCTGAGGGAGATTTACAAAAAGCTGTTTCTTTATGTAAATGTAATACCAGATGTATTGCTCTGCAAAAAGAGCGGACAAAGGATAGCTATTGGCTTTCATATGCTGCAAATAAGAAAAAGAAATACGGCTTTGCAAAATAATTAAAAATTTTTTTATAAGGCATGTCTGATTGTTTTTATAAAACAAGTGTCAGTTTAACAATCGAAAACTATCCTGGATTTTGTCAAGAAAAAAACAAAAAATTCATGCTAAAAACGTAACAATATTTACAATGTTGCGAAACGTAAAGATGCAGTGTTTACAATAGTTTCCCCCTTTGTGACGTTTTGTGAATTTGTTGATAAGTATTGGTGTTTGAATTATCATTTAAATATAGGATAAGATTTTGGGTAGAGAATGTTATTCTCTAAATATAAGGAAAGCTGAGTAGAAAAAATAGCTCGCCTTAACGTAGATTAGGAGGTTTTAAAAGGCAATGCAAAATAGTTTAAATAAGGAAAGAAATATAGTAGAATTTACCTCTCCTGCAACAAAAACAACAACTGATGTTATAAAAGGCGGCGCTGTATCGCCTATGTCTAAAATAAATGAACTGCCGAAAACAGCTCAAATAACCCCTATCAAAGCAAAATGTGTTTATGTAATTAAAAAAGACGGAACAAAAGAAGAGTTTGATAACAACAAAATTATTAACGCTGTAAAAAAATCAGCTACAAGAATGTTAGTAGAACTAACAGATGTGGAATTGAAAGAAATATGTGACTTCGTAGATAATAATGTTGTTAAGATGAATAAGACAGAAGTAACCATTGCTGAAATGCACAATCTGGTTGAAGGTGCTCTTGAACATATTAATCCTAACGTTGCTCACAGCTACAGAAACTATAGAAATTATAAACAGGATTTCGTGCATATGCTAGACAAAGTTTATCAGGAATCTCAAAGAATTATGTACATTGGTGATAAAGAAAACGCCAATGCTGATTCCACGCTCGTTTCAACAAAGCGATCATTGATATTCAATGAATTAAACAAAGAATTGTACAAAAAGTTTTTCCTAACTGTTGATGAATTGCAGGCTATAAGAGACGGATATATTTATATTCACGATATGTCAGCAAGACGTGATACAATGAACTGCTGCTTATTCGACGTAGCGTCTGTTCTCAAAGGCGGTTTTGAAATGGGCAACCTGTGGTACAATGAACCAAAATCACTGGATGTTGCTTTTGACGTAATCGGTGATATTGTAATGGCTGCAGCAAGCCAGCAGTACGGCGGTTTCACGGTTGCGGAAGTTGATAAAATTCTTGCTGTTTATGCGGAAAAAACTTTCCAGAGACAGTATGATAAGTATTTGTGTTTAGGCTTGTCCTTTGAAAAAGCTAGAGAAGCTGCTATGGCTGATGTTGAAAAAGATTACGAACAAGGTTTCCAGGGCTGGGAATACAAATTCAACACAGTAGCTTCTTCAAGAGGTGACTATCCGTTTATTACTGTAACTGCAGGTTTAGGTACAGGCGTTTACGAAAAAATGGCAACTCTTGCTATGCTTAAAATCAGAAGAGGCGGACAGGGTAAGAAAGAATGCAAAAAACCGGTATTGTTCCCTAAAATTGTATTCTTATATGATGAAAATCTCCACGGACCTGGTAAAATCAGTGAAGATTTATTCAAAGCAGGTGTTGAATGCTCTAAGAAAACAATGTATCCTGACTGGTTATCTTTGACCGGTGACGGATATGTTGCTTCAATGTACAAAAAATACGGCAAGGTTGTTTCTCCGATGGGATGCAGAGCTTTCTTATCTCCTTGGTATGAAAGAGGCGGAATGAAACCTGCTGATGAAAACGATACTCCTATTTTCGTAGGCCGTTTCAATATAGGTGCAATAAGCTTACACTTGCCAATGATTTATGCTAAGGCTAAAAAAGAAAGCAAAGATTTCTATGAAGTATTGGATTACTATCTTGAATTAATCAGAAAACTTCACAAGAGAACTTATGATTATTTAGGCGAAATGAAAGCGTCTGTAAACCCTCTTGCTTTCTGTGAAGGCGGTTTCCTTGGCGGTCATTTAGGCATCCATGATAAGATTAGACCAATCTTAAAATCTTCAACAGCATCTTTCGGTATTACTGCTTTGAACGAATTGCAGGAACTTTACAACGGAAAATCTCTTGTTGAGGATGGCGAGTTTGCAGTTGAAGTTATGGAATACATCAATAAAAAGACCCAGCAGTTTAAGGAAGAAGACGGCATTCTTTATGCAATCTACGGAACTCCTGCTGAAAATCTCTGCGGACTTCAGATTAAACAATTCAGAAAGAAATTTGGAATTGTGGCAAATGTTTCTGACAAGCCTTATGTTTCAAATTCTTTCCACTGCCACGTAAGCGAACAAATCAGCCCGATTCAAAAACAGGATTTGGAACAGCGTTTCTGGGATTTATTTAATGGCGGTAAAATTCAGTATGTAAAATATCCTATTGATTATAATACAGAAGCTGTTGAAACATTGCTTCACAGAGCAATGGATATGGGCTTCTATGAAGGTGTTAACCTTTCACTATCATACTGTGATGACTGCGGACATCAGGAATTGAATATGGATGTATGTCCTAAATGCGGTTCGAAAAACCTTACAAAAATTGAAAGAATGAATGGCTATTTAGCTTACTCCAGAGTAAAAGGCGACTCCAGACTTGCTGACCACAAGATGGAAGAGATTAAAGACAGAGTAAGTATGTAGTTGAGAATTTTTTAGAGAGGCGGCGTCAAAATATTTTTTGACGCCGCCTCTTTGTTGTATAATTTATTTATGACTAGCAGGGATTATTTAAATAACAAATTTGATGTAATAGTAGTTGGTGCGGGACACGCCGGATGCGAAGCTGCTTTGAGTGCTGCACGTTTGGGGTGTAATGTACTTTTATGTACGCTTAATGTTGATAACATTGCGCTGCAGCCTTGTAATCCGGCTATTGGAGGCCCTGCTAAATCTACTCTTGTAAGGGAAATAGATGCACTGGGCGGGGTTATGGGTGAAGTTGCAGATGCGACTTATATCCAGATGAAAACCTTAAATTCTTCTAAAGGACCTGCTGTAAGAGCTTTAAGAGCACAGTCGGATAAGAAAGAATACACGCAGTATATGCGTAATATTCTTGAAAATACTGATAATATCTGGATTAAACAGACCTGTATTACTGATATTAAGGTAAAAGACGGACAAATAGTCGGGGCTGTTGATGAATACGGGCTTGAATATTCCTGCCGTGCGATAATTTTAACTACGGGAACCTCACTCGAGGGTAAAATGTATGTTGGTCTGCAGGCTTATTCAGGCGGAAGACTCGGGGAAAGAGCGGCAATAGGGCTTTCGCAGTCTTTGAGAGACCACGGAATTATTACAAAGAAACTTAAAACAGGAACTCCTGCACGTGTTGATAAACGTACGATTGATTATTCAAAAATGGATATTCAGCCAGGGGATGAGAAGTTGAGTTTTTACTCATTTAAGCCTAATAGACCGGTGCGTCCTCAGGTGCCTTGTTATTTAACCCGTACAAATGAGGACACGCATGCAATCATCAGGGCAAATCTTGATAAGTCGCCTATGTATCAAGGTTTGATTCAAGGTGTGGGACCGCGTTACTGTCCTTCTATAGAAGATAAAATTGTAAGATTTGCATCAAATCCTTCACATCATATTTTTATTGAGCCTGAAGGTTTGAATACGTATGAAGTTTATATACAGGGATTTTCAACGAGCCTTCCAGCCTGCGTTCAGGTAGAAATGCTGCGTTCGCTTCCGGGGCTGGAGAATGCTCATATTATTAAACCGGCTTATGCTGTTGAATATGACTATGTTCCGGCTGTTCAGACAAAGCACTCTTTGATGTCAAAGGATATTGCAGGCTTGTTCTTCGCAGGACAGATTAACGGTACGAGCGGGTATGAGGAAGCTGCTGCTCAGGGGCTTATTGCGGGAATTAATTCGGTTAAATATTTGAATAATTCCGAACCATTGGAACTTTCGAGGGCTTCGTCTTATATTGGCACTTTGATTGATGATTTAGTTACAAAAGATATTCAGGAGCCGTATAGAATGTTAACTTCCCGCTCTGAATACAGACTTCTTTTGAGACAGGATAATGCAGACGCGCGTTTGACGAAAATCGGGTATAAGGTCGGTTTGATTGATGAGGCGCAGTATCAGAAGTTTTTAAATAAACAGGAAAATATTAAGCGTGAGATTAAAAGGCTTGAGGAAACAAAACTTTCTGCAACAGAGGAGGTAAACGGGGTTCTTGCTAAATACGGCGAACACATTGACCGCGGAATGAGAATGGCTGAACTTTTGAAGCGCCCTAATATTACGTATGAAGTTTTCAAGGAATTGGACGACGCTTCAAAGAGTGTAAGTGAAGATGTTGCAGATGAAGCGGAAGTTTTGATTAAGTATGACGGTTATATAAAACGTCAGGAACAGCAGGTAGAAACTGCTGAAAAGCTTGAAAAATACAGAATACCTGCAAATATTGATTACTCGCAGATTAAACATATATCGACAGAAACGAAAGAAAAATTAGAAAAAATAAGACCTCAGAATTTAGCGCAGGCATCCCGTATCGGCGGGGTTAAACCTGCAGATATTTCTGTATTAATGGTTATGCTCAAGTCATAGCAAATAGTGTGTATATAGAAATTTTGCAGGAGTTTTTTGTTTACATTTTTTAATAAGCTAAAAATATTAATCAATTATTTTAACTAAAAATACTTTATAAAATTATAAGGTTAGATTTACGGTTAAAATTTTGACAAATACAAATAGTATACAAAAAGCAATAAAAGTATTTGTGCCCAGAACAGGTGCGAGCAGGTTTGTTCAAAAGCCCGAAATTATTTCTGTATATACGGAAAATACAGGAAAAATAAAATATGTTCACAATGTCTTGGAATATAAGCCGCGTCAAATAACTCCGCAGGAAGTAAAATCCCTGTTTATTGACGGTAAAATAGACGGCGGATATCTAAAAGATGAAATGAAAAGAATTAAAAGGAAACTCTTAAAATCTTCTTTTACTGATATAAGTAATTTTAAAAAATGGAGACATTCCGTTAACCTTTCAAAAGAGCTTTCAGAAAGTGATTTGAAAGAAATTGCAGATTTTATGAATATGCATAACGGTCGATTTATGAATATTTGGAAAGGTTATTGTTCGGAAGATAGTATTCCGAATATTGAAAAGCTTGCGCTCTTTGTGCGCAGTATCAAGCGCATAGATAAACTTAATTTTTATAAAAATCTGGGTGAAAAAGAATGGGAAAATTGTATTGATGGCATTATCCGAAAACCAAGAGAAGTTGTGCGTGCACTGATGGAGTATAAATATGATTCCAGTAAAATAAACGGAGCAATCAGTTTTGGCACAAGTTCGGAAAAAATAAAACGTCAAATCCAAGCTATTGAAAAATATTTGGATAATCAGACTCTTAAACACGATATGGAGGTCTATAGAGGAGAAGGAAGGTTTGATGTGTTTAATTCTGTAGTGTTAGATAAAGAAAAAAATATTACCTTAAAAGATATATTGGAAAAATTTACAGCAAATATTGAGGAGCATAAATTTAATGAAAAAGCAGTGGATGACTTTGTGGATAAATCTTTATTAGGGCAATATATACACTAGGAACGTTTCCTTTCCACGGCAATCGTTCCTGAAGCAACAAAACAGTATGCAAAGAAAGTGTACTGGACAATAAAAGTCCCTAAAAAAACGAAAGCATCAATTATAGAAAGTTATAATGTGGAACGGGAATCAGAAGCAGAACTTTTGATACAAAAAGGTTTGCAGTTATTAATAAAAGATGCAAAATATGATTTTGACAATCATAGGTGGAATATATGGGCAGATTTGAAACAATAGAATATTGCGAAAGGTCTATATCAATGTTATAATACAAAGGAGGTTTTCTAAATGCAAATAGATTCAATCAAACCAACACAATTGCCGTTAATAAGGCGCATAAAACAGTCTTTTACCAGAAATTTTTGCAGTTTAAAGACACTTGTAAAAGATGTCTTTGAACGCACCCCTGATGAGTCCAAATATTTTGTCTTGAATGGCCGAAAGATACGTGATAAGGGTTTTCTTGGCGGTCCACGCGAATTGCCTAATTCAGTCACTGGTCCAAGTGATTTAGCCGGTATCAGTTGGGGAAGAATCGTATTTTATCCTGAAGATATTGAAAAAATGAAAAATATGACATCAAGGGAACGAATAGAATTCAAAAAGAAGTTGATAGAAGAAAATAGATTTACGTGTACTAAACCAAGTAAAATTTTAGATTTATCAGATTGCAAGGATTTTGATGAATATTTGTAAAATAATAAAAACACAACCACCATTAATAAGGCGCATAAAACAGTCTTTTACCAGAAATTTTTGCAGCTTAAAGACGCTTGTAAAAGATGTCTTTGAACGTACCCCTGATGAGTCCAAATATTTTGTCTTGAATGGCCGAAAGATACGTGATAAGGGATTTCTTGGCGGTCCACGCGAATTGCCTAATTCAGTCACTGGTCCAAGTGATGTTGCTGGCTTTAAATGGGGTAAACTTATTTTCCCGCCAGAAGAGGAAGAAAAGTTAAAGCATATGAAAGGGCGTGAAGGAATTGAATATGTAAAAAAACTGATTTCTGAAGGAAAATACAAATATGGGCCAATAGAGTAGTATACAAGTTAGGCAAATTTTATGCAAATATTTTCAATTAATCCAACGCAATTGCCGTTAATAAGGCGCATAGAACAATCTTTTATCAGAAAGTTTAAATCTCTTCAAAATTATTAGATGCAAGGAAATATAAAGTTGTAGATTCTTGATTTTAAAAAATTAAGGGTTTATAATCAAGTATCGCAAATCATTAGAAGAGAGTAGGAGTAAAATATGAAAATATTATTTGCAGCTGCGGAAGTTTCTCCGTTTTCGAAAGCAGGCGGGCTTTCTGATGTTGTCGGGAGTTTGCCTAAGGCATTGGAAAAAGATGCAGAAATTGCGATTTTTACTCCGCTTCACGGATGTATTGACCGAGATAAATGGGGGATTAAAGAACTTGAAAACTCAGAAATGTGGATTTCTTTCGGCTCATCACCTCAAAAATTTAAACTCCATATGACAAAACTGCCGAACACAAATATTAATGTCTTTTTTGTTCAGAACGACTGGTATTTCTCCTGTTTTCAGGAAGTTTATCCGCGCTGGCTTGACCCGCGTTACGAGCACGAAAGATATATTGCGTTCTCGCTTGCAACGCTTGAGTATGCAAAACAATTGAATTTTAGAGCGGATATAATTCACTCAAACGATTGGCACACGGCAATGATACCGCTTTATATAAAGGCCAATTACAAGTTTGACGAGTTCTGGTCAAAAACTAAGAATGTATTTGAAATTCATAACCTTGCATATCAAGGAGTCTGGTTTGAGGATATTCTTGACTTTGCAAATATGCGCAAGGATATTGTATTTAATGAATGGGGATGCGAACATTACGGACGAGTAAACTGGATGAAAGGCGCAATAAATTATTCTGACAGAGTTATTGCTGTTTCTCCTACCTACGCAAGAGAAATTCTTACCGGCGAATACGGCGAAGGCATGGACTATACGCTTAGAGGACATACGGATAAACTGCGGGGAATAGTTAACGGTATTGATTACGATGTTTTCAATCCAAAAACAGATAAAACTCTTATAAAAAACTATGACGTAAATTCGCTGGCAAAAAAAGAAGAGTGCAAAAAGAAAATTCTTGAGTACTTTGGCTTAAAGTATAATCCTGAAAGACCTTTGATTGCTCTGATTTCAAGACTTGTTGACCAGAAAGGGCTGGATTTAATCAGACAGGTTGAAAATGATTTAAGAAATCTTGAGGCTGATTTTATATTCTTAGGTTCGGGCGATAAATCATATGAGAATCTGTTTATCTGGCTTTCAAACAATACGCCGAATATCAGAACTTACGTCGGTTACAGAGGAGATTTGGCGAATCAAATTTATGCAGGCAGCGACTTCTTCCTAATGCCGTCACGTTTTGAACCTTGCGGGCTGTCGCAATTAATTGCAATGCGCTTCGGCTCACTCCCGATTGTGCGTGCTACTGGAGGGCTTGAGGATACTGTTACCGGCTATCCGCTTGATAACTCAAATGGATTTAAGTTCTGGGGTTATGATGGCTGGGCTATGAAGGATGCTATTTTGACTGCAATGGGTGTTTACAGGGATAAATATACCCTGAATGCTATGAGAAAATCTGCTATGGAAGCTGATTTTAGCTGGAAAGAAAGCGCTAAAAAATATTTGGAAATGTACAGGTCGTTGGTTTAGATGAAATATATCCGTTCAATTTTTGCAGTTTTTTGTTTTTTTATTTTTGGAATAGGTGCTGTAATACTTAATTTTCTGCTCTTTCCTTTTATAAAAAATAATAAAGAATTGTGTTCTGATATAATTCACAACACGTGGAGATTTTTTGTCAATCTAATGATGTTTTTAAAACTTTTCAGACTCGATGTAAAAAAATTGAAAAAGATTGAAAACAAAGTTATTGTTTCCACGCATCCAAGTTTTATAGATATTGTAATTCTGATTGCGCTTATTCCGCGCTCAACATGTTTTGTAAAAAAAGAGCTTGCGTATAATCCGATTTTGAAAAATCTGGTAACAAGTATTTTTATTACTAATGAGGTTGAACTTGATGAATTAAAAGCTGAATCAAAGAAGATGCTCGATAGGGGGTTTAATGTCATAATTTTCCCATCAGGCATAAGGCATCGGCGCGATGAGTTCCCGAAGATTAGAAAAGGCGCTTCTCTGGTTGCTTTGAATGCAGGAAAAAATGTTGTTCCGATTAGAATGTTTTCAGACAGAGATTTTCTGTTTATAAATCAGCCGTTTTATGCTGTAAGTGACAGGTGTGTGAATTTTGAAATTGAACAAATGCGTGAGATTAATATTGCTGACTTTATCGGTGAAAGTGAGATTATTACAAAACAGAGGTTAACTAACAAGATTGAAGATGAGTTGTACGGTTTGTGATATAATATTGGTATGGAGTCGTTATGGAATTAAGAGAAGAACTGAAACAACTTATAATAGAAAGCCTTGCGCTTGAAGAGATAACTCCTTCGGATATAAAGGATGATGAACCGCTTTTTAACGAGGGATTGGGGCTTGACTCAATTGATGCTCTGGAACTTGGCATGGCTCTTAAGCGTAAGTATGATATTACTTTGGAATCTAACAAAGAAGAAAATCAAAAGTATTTCTATTCAGTTAGTACGCTTGCAGATTTTGTGGAGTCAAAAATAAATGGCTGAAAAATTTACAAAAGAACAAATTTTTGATGAATTAAAGAAAATTCTTGTTGAAGAACTTGAAATAAATGACGGGGATATTGTACCGGAGGCAAATCTTTTTGAGGATTTGGATTTGGACAGTATTGATGCGGTTGATATTGCCGTAAGAATGCAAAAGTTTACGGATAAAAAATTATCACCGGCAGAATTTAAGAAAATCCGTACAGTTAATGATGTTGTGGAAGCTGTGTATGGGCTTCTCGGGTAAAATGATAAAGGCGCTTGCGCCATTTATCGGAATGTTTGCTGTAATTGCCCTGTTTCATTTTACTGACTTTGTACTTCTTAAATATTATCCTCCGATTGCAAACTTTGGTTTTTTTGCGGTATTTTTTTCTTCTCTGTTTCAGGAAAAGACTGTTATACAAAAAATTGCTCTTGCAGCTGAACCTGACGCGGATGAAAATGTTATGCGTTACACGCGAAACCTTACTTATGTATGGGCAGGATTTACTTTTTTGAATTTTCTTATATCGCTTGCAACAGTATTTGCCTCCGAAAAAATTTGGGCGCTGTATAACGGATTTATTTCATATTTTCTTGTTGGAACCTTTTTTATTATAGAATATATAGTGAGAGGGGTAAAAAAGAGAGGCTGGATGGCCAACCCTGCGGAGTTAATGAGGAAGAATGGAAAAGAAGTTTAACGAAATAGTTTTTAAAACCGGGGGTACAACTTCTGATGGCAAGGGTGTTGTAAAAACATTTGAAAATCTGAAACGCGAGTGTCTTGATATTAATGAAGAATTAAAGTTTGAAAATGGACTTAAATTTATTACAACAACTACTGATGAACATCTTTTCGGCTTTACTTTTTTCAGAATGCTTCCTGATGTTTGCGGGTTTGATAGGTATGAGGCAAGAATAAATTATCCCGAGGATATAAATGTAGAAAACGCCGTACTTATTACGACTCCGTCTTTTCTGGAGGCAATGCGGAAGTTTGAGGCTAAACCGCCGGTTAACCCTATAGTAATAATAACTGCGGGAGCAAAGCTGGAGGACAAAACTTTTGAGTACGCTCTGACGATTGCAGAAAGAGTCATAGAAGTTTACGGAAGTACGGAAACCGGTGTGATTGCATATAGAACCAACCCATATGAAAAGGGATTGCGAATTTTTAAAGGTATCAAAATAGTTGAAACCGCAGATAGTTATACTAAAATAGAAACGGCATATTCTAAAGTCAGTCCTGTGATTATTCAGGATAGAATTAAGCTTGAAGATGGAAAAATCGAATTTTTAGGAAGATGCGGAAGAGTATTGAAGATTCAGGAAAAAAGAATCATTTTAGATGACATTGAGGCTGCTGTTAAAGATATAAGCGGTATTGAGGATGTTTATTGTTTTGAACATAAAGGTAAGCTCGCAGCACTTGCGGTTCTGGATGAAAATGGCAAAGAGTTTTTTATAAAGCATGATAAACTTACTCTTGTGAAAAAATTGAAACAGGAATTAAAGAATAAGTTTGAGATTGTCCCTCAGAGATGGAGATTTTTTGATGAAATTCCTAAGAAAGAGAACGGAAAGATTAACAAGGAGTTTATTGAAGAGATTTTTAATCTAAATCTTTCGCTTCCGTTCGTTATTTCAAGAGAAACCGGCAGGGATTATGCAGAATTTGAACTATGTTTCATTAAAAACAGCAATTTTTTTAAAGGGCATTTTGAAAAATTACCAATCCTACCGGGAGTTGTGCAATTGTTTTATGCAAACTGGTTTACCGGAATTGCTTTTAATATGGATTGCAGGTGCGGACAAATTAGGAAAATTAAGTATTCAAATATAATTAAACCGGCAAAAATCATCCGGCTGGAATTAGTAAAAAGTTCGAAGGGCGTGAGTTTCAAATATCATGATGGTGAACTTATATATTCTTCCGGTATTTTGCCTCCTATGAGCTTATTATAAGGGGAAATTATGAACACAGAAATAAAAATAAAAGTTCCTTTTTATGATTTAGATCCAATGAACATTGTCTGGCATGGAAATTATGTCAAATATATGGAAGAAGTTAGATGTGATTTTTTTGATAAGCTGAACTACAATTATACTGATATGTATAATGACGGAGTGATGTATCCGATTGCAAAAATGGAGATGAAATTTATTAAGTCTGCAAACTTTGGCGAAGAGCTTATTGTAAAATGTTTTCTAAAAGAAATTGAACCGGCAATTGTTATAAAGTATGAGATTTATTCCGGCAGCGAAAAGATATTTAAAGCAAGCACAATGCAGATTGGTGTAAATGTAAAAACAGGTGAAACTTTGTATGAAGCGCCTGAGAAGTTAAGAAGGGCTGTTTATGGTTAGGATAATTTTTTTAATCTGTTTGCTTCTAATACAGCCTGCGTATGCAAATGTTTTTGAGCATGAAGCTCAGCTCGATAAAATTGTAAAAGAGCTTCCTGAATTAAACAGCATTAAATGTAAATTCAGGCAGGAAAAACAGATTTCCAATATTCTTCTTAAATCTTCCGGAGATTTTACATTTGACAAGGGTAAAGGTGTAATTTTTTATACCACGTTTCCGGTAAAGAGTACAACATCTTATACTTCGCGCGAGTATCGCCAGATAAACAGTGTAATTGCTGCAATTTCTAATAAATCGTATTCGCGTTTGCAAAAGGATTTTAAGTTTTACTTCCACAGAGAGGCACAGAGGTGGGAACTCGGATTAATTCCGAAATCAGGAACTCCGGCTTATGATTATTTGAAGTCTATTGAAATTAACGGCAGAGAAAATATTGATAAAATAGTTATACTAACCTGTGACAAAACAAAAACAACAATCTGGTTTCAATCATGAAGCGAATAATATTTTTAATATTTTCAATAATTCTTTTTATTTTTGCTTTTATTCAGGCAAAGCCTGTTGAAGTTGAGCTGATGAAAGCGTTTATAAGTCCGCATTCCGCAGCAGAAGGTTATCTGGTAAAGCTTGCAAATTTGTCTTCTAAAAAGGTTAATATTATTTTTGAAGCATCTTCTCTTGATGAACTTGAGGATATGAAGGCGGAATTTCCGGATATGAAAACGGATTATTCAGCAGTTACTGATGTATATTCAAAATATCCCGGAAATTTTTTGTCAAATAATATGCGTGAACTGTTGAAAAATAAGAGTTACAAGAAAGTTCAGGAAGATGCGGTAAAATCTTTATACAACCCTCTCGGTATCTATATCTCCCCGCCGGATAAAGACCCTTATCTTCTGGCTACGGATTTTTTACTCTCAAATTCTAAGTTTCTTGAAAATGATACAAAAGAATTCGGGGGAAAATACTATTCGGTTTTACATGCACAGGTAAACAGCAATGATGAGCTGGAGCAAATTATTGAAGTTGCTAAAGGCAAAACGATTTATCTAACAGGAACGCCGGTACATTCGTATTATGCAAGCAAAAAATCAAATATTGAAATTAATATTATCTGTATTATTTCAACGCTTGCATTAGCGGCTCTTTGCAGATTTTATTTCCGCTCCTTTAAAGTTGTTATACCTGTAGCATTCAGTATTTTGTTCGGCTTCCTTTTCGGGTATTCAGCAGCTGCTCTGATATTTAAAAAACTCCATGTTCTTACATTTGTTTTTTCAACTTCGCTTATCGGGATAAGCCTTGATTATTCACTGCACTATTTTTTGACAGGAAATGATAAAGAGTTTAAAAAGAGTTTGACTGCATCAATGCTTACAACTGCGTGTGCATTCTGGGGGTTGTTGTTTTCAAATATAGAAGTTTTAAGACAAATCGGAATTTTTACATCGTTTGGCTTAATCGGAGTTTGGCTTTTTGTTATCTTAGTTCTGTCAGACGGGAAATTTAAACATAATAGTTTCAAAAAAATCAAGCTGCCTCAAAAAGCTTTGCTGGTTCTTGTTTTTGTCGTTATTGCAGCAGGAATTTTCAGGGTAAAGTTTGATGATAATATCAAAAATCTGTACATTCCGCCTAAAAATCTTCTTGCAGCAGAAAATTTGTACCAGAAAGTTTTTAATCCTGTTACTCCGGAGTTTCTTATTATACATGGAAATAACATAAATGAAATCTTACAAAAAACAGAAAGTATAAACGAAAGGGAAAATATCTATTCTGTAAGCCTTAGTAATTTTGTTTCTTCTGAAAAACGCCAGCAGGAGAATATTACACTTGTTCAAGATTTGTATAAAAATGATTTAAAAAAATATGAAAGCAGACTGGGGACAAAGTTTGAGCCTCAAAAGCCTGTTCTCTATAATCCGGAAAACTTTCCTCTGGTATCAGAATTTGAGCTTGATAAAAATAGTTCATTTATGATGGTAAATGAGCCGGTTAAAGGAAGTTTGAATATTGCGGATGAAATTTCTAAAATCCTTAAAAGACTAAGGCTGGAATGTTTCACTATTCTGCCGTGTGTTTTTGCCATGCTTTTTCTTCTTTTGAGTATAATGTACGGTATTAAAAATGCATTTAAGATTACAATGCCGTCTTTGTTTGGTATAATTTTTACTGTCGCTCTGCTGAGTCTTTGCGGAATAAATTTAAACCTATTTCATATACTCGGTTTATTCTTGATACTCGGGTTTAGCCTTGATTATTCAATCTTTAGGCTTAACGGCGGAGAAAAATCTAAAGATGCAGTGCTTATGTCAGCAGCCTCTACTGCATTTTCATTTCTTCTTTTGTCGTTTACAAGCTTCAAGCTTATTAGCTCGCTGGGACTTACACTTTTTATCGGTATTACCGCTTCGTATATCCTGAGCTTGTTTATGATAAAATCAAATCATGGAACGAGATGAACATAAAAAATGTGTTATTTCTGCGCTTACTGATGCTCAAAAAATAGCTTTTGCTCCGCTTACTTTTCAGGCTGTTAATGCTATGCTGGAACTTGGACTTTTAAAGCAGATTGATTCAAGGCCGGAATGTATTTATGTTTTGAAAGAAGAACTCAATCTCTCTGAATATACAGTTTCTACTCTTTTGGAGGTCGCAGAAGCTTCTGGAATTGTTAATTTTAATGACGGAATTTATTCAATAACTCCTCTCGGGCAAGCTTTTCTGTATGATGAAATGACAAGGGTGAATTTTAATTTCGTAAAGGATGTATGCTATAAAGGTGCTGAAAAGCTTTCTGAATCTTTTATTACAGGCGAGCCAAAAGGGCTTAAAGCAATGTTTGGAGATGCAGCGACAATTTATCCGTATCTCTCTAAATTGCCTCAAGATATGAAAAACAGCTGGTTCGAATTTGACCATTATTATTCGGATAACTGCTTTGATATTGTATATAAAATTATAACTCCTGTAAGCCAAATATTTGATATCGGTGCAAATACAGGCAAATTCGAAAAAGTATGCCGTAAGTACAATAAAGATATTAACCTCACATTGATTGATCTTCCGCAAAATATTGAGGTAATAAGAAACGACCCTGAGCTTGCCGGATGTAAATTCCATGCTGCAAATATTCTGGAAGAAGCTGATAATCTTCCGGAGATATCAGGAGCTGTTGTAATGAGCCAGTTTTTAGACTGTTTTTCTCCGCAGCAGATAAAGTTTATTTTAGAAAAAGTTGCAAAAGCAGCTTTAGATGATACAAAGATTTATATCCTTGAACCTTTTATAGACCGCCAGAAGTTTGAAGGTGCTAAATTGTCGCTTGTGCACACTTCTTTGTACTTTACCTGTATGGCAAACGGCTGCAGCAAAATGTATTCATTCAGCGAGATGGAAACTATTATAAAAGATGCAGGGTTAAAAGTTAATGCGGTCTACGATGCACTTGGAGCACATGACTATACGCTTCTGGAGTGTGTAAAAAATGTCTAAAAAATGGTTTCAGCTTTCAGAGCAGGGCGCAGGAGCAAAAAGACTTCTGCTTACAAAATATATCTATCAGTTTTTGGGAGAGTTTCCTGTAAGGATAATAGCTTTTTTTGTTGCACTTATTGTATTTATTAAGGCAAAAGAACAAAGAAGGGCTTCTGAAAAATTTTTGAAAATTGTAAACAATAAGTTTGTAATAATTTCCTCTTTTATACAATTCTTAAACTATGCAAATTCTCTTGTGGATAAATTTATTTCGTGTCTTGGAAAGCTTAATCCAGATAGGTTTGAGCTCTCTTCACCGGAAGTATATAAAGGAGCTTTTTTTATAACAACCCATGTCGGAAATGTAGAAATCCTGCGTTCGCTTTTTCAGTCTGATAAATATCCAAATCCACAAAGGGTTAATGTTTTTCTGCAATCAAATGCGTGTGAAATTTTTAATAATTTTCTTAAGACTCTTGAGATAAAACTAAATATTGATGTTTTTCCTGTAGAACAAATAAATCCGCAGGTTTCAATTCTTATATCAGAACGTCTGAAAAATGGCGAAATTGTTTTTATGGCAGGAGATAGGGTATCCGCGCAAAATGAAAACAGGACATACACTGCGGATTTTCTCGGTAAAAAAGCCCAATTTCCTCTTGGAACTTTAAAATTTGCATTAATGATGGATGTACCGGTTTATTTTATTGTTTGTGTCAGTGAGGGTAAAAAATACAAAGTTTATACCGAAAAATTCGTAACAGATAAATCAAGACGAAATGAAAAATTACAGGAGCTTCAGCTTCAATATGTTAAGTTTCTGGAAAAGCATGCTTTGAAATACCCTTATCAATTTTATAATTTCTTTGATTTGTTTGAAGAGGAGTAAACATTTTTCTACTTGACATGGTGTTAGGTTTGCCTTACAATGAGTTTAATAAAATTGTTAGGAATACCATACAATGAACTCATTAAAAGTTTTTGGAAAATATTTAGATCAACCGAGGTTAGTCAGCAGATTTTCACGTGCTGTACCTCCTCTTTTATCTCTGGCAGCTTCCGGTATTGTGCTTGATAGTACATACAGAGCTCCTGAGGACAAGAGGCAAAAAGTTTTTATCCGCAATGGTCTGACAATGTTTGGGGCAGTCGCTTCTTCTCTTTACGCGCCGAAAATTATTTCCAAAATGTTCCGGACTGCGCCCAAACTAGTCAAATCAAAGGAGTTGAGGGAGTATAATACCGCACTGGTAGATGAATTTGTTTCTCAAAATCGAGTAAGCATAGAAACGAATAAAATTCTCCAGAAGATAAAGACGGATGTTTTGAATATGAAAGAAATAAAAACTCTTTCAGAGGAGCTGGAGGATAAGGAGCTATTAAATAAGCTTATTCCTGAGCCTGAAAATATTTCTTCAAAGGATATTTTCTCGGAAATCGGTCGTTTGTCCGTATTTGGTTTAATTCCGGTGCTTGGCGGAATAGCAGGTGGGATTGCAGGTGACAGACTAACCTGTGATGATTACAGGGATAAAATACCTAATAAAATTAAAGAGGGGGCATATCAATATCTGGCAAATATTTTTCTATGCAATATAGGTGCCGGAGCTGCTCTGGGAATTTTGGAAAAAATGAATATAAAATCAAAATCTGCGCGGGCGCTCGGTATGGTTACGGGTATCATATTAACTGGAGTTATCGGCGGCAGTGCGATTGCAAATCTAATTGGCAGAAAAGTTATAAACAGGTGTTTTAAACATCAAAACTGTAATGAAGCTGACAGGAAGCCGGAACCTCTTGATATTTGTCTTCATTCTGACGATATCGCAACAGTGGCTGTTATGTCCGGTTTAAAATGGATAGAGCCGGCTCTTCCTGCTCTATATTCAATTTCCGGCTACAGGGCAGGCATAGGGTATCGCGGTAAATAATTTAAACATCTTTCGGACTGGTTAGAAACCCTTGTTTGAACGGCACTTCTTTATTTGTAAACCCTGTTCTTACAATATTACGGCCGAATTTCTTTTCCAGCTTATCCAAACTCTGGCCGAGTTTTTCGTTTTGTTCTTTCTTTTCATTATTGCTGAACAGCGTAAGTTGTTCTTCTGCTTTTTCTCTAAAATCTTCAAGAACAATTCCTACACTGCGGTAAACCTCTCTGCTGTTAAACATTTCTGTAAGAAGCGGAAAAGCAGCTCTTGAAATTTCAAATTCAAAATCTGTCGGAATATCAAGCTGAACTTTGGAGTACAATGTCCTAAAATCTTTAGTTTTTAGGAGCACTCCTATCGTTGCACATTTGCAGTCAATTTTTCTTAATCTGGCACACGATTCGTGAATATGTATGGAAAGTTCGTTTTTCAAAAACTGCAAATCAGATGAAAATTCAAGGAATGATTTTGTATCGCTTATAGATTTAGGAAGCTCAACTTCGTTGCTTATAGGAGAAACCATAATGCCAGACAGTTCAGCTTTTGAGGTAAGCCCGTTTTTGCCGAATTTTGACTTAACCCATTTATCATCTTTATTAATAAAATCTAGTGCCGTTCGAACGCCCAGACCTCTGAGCCTTACTCCCAGCTTTCTGCCGATACCCCAGACTTCCTGTATTTCAGTGAATTCAAGAAGATGGTGTATTCCGCATTTTCCAATCACAGCAATCCTTGCCGAGGTGTTTTTTGCCTTGTCAGAAGCAAGTTTGGCAAGAGTTTTACTCCGGCTTATACCTATAGTAACCGGAATATCAACCTCATCTGCTATGCGTTTCTGTAATTCGCGCGCAAGCTTGAAATAGTTCTTTTTATATAATTTGGTCAGACCGGTAAAGTCAACAAATGCTTCGTCAATTGAATAAACCTCAACATTAGGGCTGAAATCTTTTAATATGTTCATTACCTGTTTTGAAATTTTGGTATAAGCATAATGGTTTGCACTTATATAAATACATTCCGGAACCCTTTGTACAGCTTGAAAAAGCGGAAGCCCCATCGGGAGTCCGAGCATTTTTGCTTCTTTGGAACGAGAAATCACACATCCTCTTTCTCCTGATACGACAGCAACCGGAATCCCTTTGAGTTCGGGATTAAGCTTTCTTTCGCAGGATACGAAAAAGCTGTCGCAGTCTATTAATGCTATGTATTTTTGATTAGTCATATTTAAAGTTTACCTTTTTTTCTTTCCAGTCGTAAACTTTTTTTTCAGGGAGGATTTCTAGAAGAAGCCCTTCTTTGTATCTTGTAACATACCATTTGTGGAACTTAAGCGCGCGTTTTATATCAGGAGTCTTAAATTTTTCTGTACGCTTTCCGCCCCTGATTTCTACAAACCTGTATAGAGTTTTTATATTTTCTCCTGTATCTAAATCAATCATAACTATAGTTTAGCATATTTTGTAAATAAAAACTCCTGAAAGTAACAGGAGTTTAGTTTGGGAGAAAGAAATTATTTAAAATCTTATGTAAATACTGCTGCCATATTGCGGTGTATAATAGTCGCACCATCCTAATCTATAATCGCAGTAAGCAGGGCCCCAATAGCTGCGCCTGGCTAATACTCCGCCGATTACGGCAGAGCCTCTGTAGTGCTTGTGCGGCGGTGGAGGCGGAGCATACCAGCCTCCGTGAGGACGCATCTGTCTATGCATTCCGGGGCCGGCATGGATAACTTCACCGTGCCCGCGGGCATATACAGGTGATAACATTGATAAAATTGCTATTAACCCCAGAAGAGATAATACTTTTTTCATACTTCAACCTCCGTTTCTTATTTGTATAACGATTTGAAAATCATTTTTGTTCTATAATATTTTAAGAAGGAGCAAAAATATTATGAAAAAAGAACTAATTTTTTTAGGACCTCCTGCATGCGGTAAAGGCACCCAAACAAACAGATTATCTGAATATTTAGGATTCCCGCACGTCGATACAGGGTCGCTTTTGAGAGCAGAAATCGCAAAAGAATCAGAAGAAGGAAAGATTGCTAAATCTTTTATTGACAAAGGTCAGCTTGTTCCGGCTGAACTTGTCGGCAAGATTATTGCAAAGAAACTTGCAGGTGATGACTGCAAAAACGGATATGTCCTTGACGGCTATCCGAGAAGTCTTGAACAGGCAAGAATGCTTGATGAAATCAATGCTGATATTGATAAGGACAATGAAGTTTCTTTTAAGGCTATTTATTTTGATATTGATACGCAAATCCTTATTGAAAGAATTATCTATAGAGAATCCTGCCCTATATGCGGAGAAATTTACAACAAAAAATTTAAGCCTTCTAAAATCGCAGGAAAATGCGATAAATGCGGCGTAGATTTAAAAACTCGCGCAGATGATAACGAGGAAACAGCTAAAGCACGTTTCGAAACTTATTTTAGAGAAACAGCTCCGCTTGTTAAATTCTATGAAGATAAAGGTGTTTTACACAAAATAGATGCAAATGGTTCAATTGACGAAGTCTGGGAAAGACTTTTGAATATCGTTAATCAATAAGTAAAAGAGGTGGATTTTCCACCTCTTACTTTTTATATTTCTCCGATTAAATCGTATTCCGAAGCGTCTGTTATTTTAACCATTTCAATATCACCGGGAACAACCATTTTATCTGTTTGAATATTTACAATTCCGTCAATTTCCGGTGCGTCATATTGAGTTCTGGCGATAATTTCACCATCATCAGCAAAGCATTCAATTATACATGGAATGGTTTTTCCGATAAATTTTTTGTTTCTTTCTGCTGAAATTTCCTGCTGAATTTCCATAAGTTTTTTGTATCTTTGGTTTGCAATTTTAGCAGGAACACGGTTCGGAAGCATATACGAAGGAGTGCCTTTTTCTCTAGAGTATTTAAAAACTCCCATCCTGTCAAATTTCATATCACGTACAAATTGGCAGAGATGTTCAAAATGCTCTTCTGTTTCACCCGGGTATCCGACTATAAAAGCTGTTCTTATCGAAACGTTAGGAATGCGGTTTCTTATATTTTCTATCATCGGACGGTAATCAAACGAAGGACGGTTCATAAGTTTTAATACCTCTGGGTGAGAATGCTGGAGCGGAATATCTACGTATTTAACTACTTTGTCAAGATTTGCGATTGCGTCCAAAAGCTCGTCATCAAGATGTGTAGGATATGCATACATAAATCTAATCCAGCCTAATCCTTCAATTTTATTCAATTCTTCTAAAAGTTTTGGAAGCGACGGTTTTTTATAGATATCTATACCGTAGCTTGTTGTGTCCTGAGCAATGAGTATAATTTCTGTTACACCTTTTTTTACAAGTTTTTTTGCTTCTTCAACAACATTTTCTATTGTTCTTGAGTGATAATCTCCTCTTAAATACGGGATTATACAATAACCGCACCTGTAGCTGCATCCTTCTGCAATCTTAAGATAGGAGCTTGCACCCATGGTAATCTGCTGGCGTTCAATATTTTCAGGATAAATGTAGTCAGGTTTTTCACTGACTTTTGAGACAAATTCTTTGTCAATATTTTTTATGACATCAACAATTGCTCCAAAATCTGCAGTGCCGATAATACCTGCAAGCTCAGGAATTTCTTTTTTTAACTCTTCAGGGTGCTTCTGAGCAAGGCATCCTGTTACAATAACTTTTTTACCTTTATCAACAAGTTCTAAAATTGAACGGATAGATTCTCTTTCAGCATCACAAATAAAAGAACAAGTATTAACAATTACAATGTCGCTTTCGTCCTCATTGAGAGTAATTCCGTAGCCGTTTTGGGCAAGCATTCCTAATATTAATTCCGAATCAACTAAGTTTTTCGGACATCCGTGACTTACAAGTGCTATCTTTTTCATATTAAAACTATAGCATGAAATTATATAAATTTATCAAATTTGCATAAAGAAACTTGGCGAAACTGGCTTTTGAAGAAATCTTCGCTGCTTCCGGTAACTTCTGGTCTTTTGAATCCTGTTTTAATAGATGCTGGTGTGTGGTACACGATTTTATTGTCAAAGACTTCAATCTCTTTTGGCTTTTCGTTACTTCCGGAAGAGCTGCTTAGAGAGTTAGAAATAAAAATGGTATCAGTCTTATTATCGTATAATAATGAATATTCGCCAAAATACTGGACATCACGTCTAGCTCCAATTATTGAATACGGGATTTGATTTTTTTCAAAGATTTTTTTTATTTTGTTCAATTTGTTGATATTGTACTTTGCATCTTCCCTCAATTGAAATCCACCCAGTATAAATGCGTGTAGATTTTCATTTGCAAAATCTATATCTTTTAATAACCTTTGTTCAATTTGTTTAATTTTAAATCCCATAAGGTTGTGTTTTTTTGCGGTAGAATTGCTCATTGTACAAATGTGAAACATTCTTATGGTGTTTTTATCAATAATTCCGCCGGCAATACAGTCTAAAATTGATGTTGTGAAAAGTTTTTTGCCTTTTTTTATACCGTCAGCAGTCCAAGGATAGCCAATGTAATGTTTTTTTGGATTAAATTTTTTAACTTTATTTTGAAATTCGGCTTCGCTAATTAATTTTATATTTGATTTAAAATTTGTGCTGTTAGATTGGATTTTCATTATATTCCCTTTAGCGTTTGAAAATAAAAAATACAGCAAGGATTATGAAAACAAATCCTATTAGATAATTCCATTTGAATTCTTCTCTCAGATACCATACAGAGAAGAATGCAAAAACAGTGAGTGTAATAACTTCCTGAATAGTTTTGAGCTGTACAGCATTATAACAGTTATATCCGATTCTGTTAGCAGGAACCTGAAAACAGTATTCAAAAAACGCAATTCCCCAGCTTGCAAGAATTACAATAAGCAGAGGCAGACTCCTGAACCTGAGATGGCCGTACCACGCAAAAGTCATAAAAATGTTTGATATTAATAGTAAAATTATTGGTGCAATGTGTCTTAGCATAGGATTATTTTAGCACAAATTAGTTATTGTGGTTTTAAAATCTAACTCCTTGTGTTAGAATTTAAGCATTGAGTAGCTATAGGAAGGAGAATTATAAATGGCACAGAGAATTGGTATTGACGTAGGCGGAACCAATGTTAAAATCGCGCTTGTAAGCGATAAAGGAAAAATTATTTATTCAAATTCTATCCCGACGAGAGCGGAGATGGGGTACGAATATACAATTAACAGTATGAAAGATGCAATCAGAGATTTGCTCAAAGAAACAAAAATGAAAGCATCAGATATTGAAGGTATTGGCTTTGGTTTTCCTGGACAGATTGACTGCAAAAAAGGCGTAGTAAGACTTGCTCCTAATATTCCGGGCTGGGTTAATGTCCCTATCGCAAGTATTATGGAAAAAGAATTTGGTATTCCTACCCGTGTTGATAATGATGTAAGAACAGCAGCTCTTGGCGAATTAAATTACGGTGCCGGCGTAGGATGTGAAAACCTTGTTTGTATTACAGTCGGAACAGGAATTGGTTCAGGACTTGTTATTAACGGCAAACTCGTAAGAGGTGCAGATAATGCAGCAGGTGAAATCGGACATATTAAATTGAATATGCAGGGCGGTCCTCTTTGCGGATGCGGCGACAGAGGCTGTCTTGAAGCTTATGCGTCAGGCCCTAGCATTGTTGCTATGGCAGAAGAATATATAAGAGGCGGAAAGTCAACCAAGTACAGAGAACTTGCAAACCCTGATATAACTCCGTACATTGTGGCTGTAGCAGCAAAAGAAGGCGACCCTGTTGCAAAACAGATTTTTAGAATTATGGGTGAATATATCGGAATGGGTCTGGTAAGCGTTGTTAACCTTCTTAATCCTGAAAAAATTATTATTGGCGGCGGTGTTGCTGATGCCGGTGATATTCTTCTTGATCCGATAAGAGAAACAATTGCTAAACGTGCAATGACTATTCAGCGAGAAGTAGAAGTTGTTCCGGCTCAGTTAGGAAACACTGCCGGTGTAATTGGCGCAAGCTTATTGATTAAATCATAGAAAAAAGGCTTCCAATTGGAAGCCTTTTTTGTGTTTGCTATAAAATTTCCATAACCGGATCTGAGTGTCTTATTTCAGGAATTTCCTTCAAGTTAGGAAGCTCAATCGGTTTAGGTGTATTTTTTGCTTCGGCTGCTTTTTCCGGCATCGGAGCCTTTGCCTGTTTAACTTTTGCGATAGCAGGATCAGGATTTGCCTTTTGTCTGTTGTATTCAAGCATAATCTGGTTTACAAATCTCTTTGTTTCGCCGTACGGAGGTATTTGGCCGCCGAATTTTTTTACATTTCCCGGGCCTGCATTGTAAGCTGCAAGCGCAAGTTCTGTAGAACCGAACATTTTATACATCATCTTATAATAAGTAAGTCCGGCTTTAATGTTTTCACTCAAGTAATAAGGGTTAAAGCCCATTCTGTGGGCAGTAGACGGAAGCAGCTGGAAAACTCCGACTGCACCGTAAGGACTTTTCAGCTCGTGTCTGAAGCCTGATTCTTTCTTAGCAATGCTTAATGCTAATGCGGGGTCAACATTCATCTCAATTGAATGTTTTACTATGGTTTCTTTAATTACACTCTCAGGAGTTGGAGCAGCTTGCACCCTAACGCATAGCAAAGCCAGCAATGCAATAGTTGTTAAGACTGTTTTTCTAATCATTGAAATCCTCTTATATTATTTGTAAATTGGATTCTGTATACTATTCTCAAAAATCCTCCCTACGGTTTCACTTTGTTCTCGCTTAGTTCCCTTCAAAGCGTCTTTCCTAAATTTTTAGCTATCCTGTACAAGCCCCGACGGCTCATGACTAAAAACTTGTTAGGCGACTATCTCTGCTGTTCCCCGCGCTCCGGCTTGGATAAATAATTATACAGAATTTATGTCAAATCCATATTAATACAAAAAAGAAATTTTTTCAACCCTTTTGTTGTAAAATGTACACTTAATAGCCTTACCGGCTATTTATACAATGCTGAATTTTCGGTTAAGCAGACGGTGTTTGCCGCACAGAAAATCTTCTTCTGTTGTGTAGAGATTAATGAACTTATCAAAATTCATTAACGTAAGAAGTGAGAATATATCAGATTGTATATTGAAAAATCCTGCCTTAAACTCCCTTGCTGCATCCAAGAAATCTATTGTGCAGTCCTGAACATAGCTTAAATCAAGCCCTACAGTCTGATGAGCATGAGATTTTAACTCTTCAACCAGCCTGTTAGTTTCTCTTGCATCCAGTTTTGGACTCAGCGGGGTTATAATGCAAAATTTTTGTGAACTCTGGATTTCCATATTATTATTTTAATAATTTTTTAGAAAAATATTAATTACCAGAAATTATGAAAAATCTACAACTAAGGTATTAAAGGTCATGCAAAATAGTTTCGGTAGTCAGTCCCAGCTTGTATATTGCTTTCAATAGCTCAATTAGATTAAGGCGTTTAACCTTGCCGGCTTCTATTTTCTTTAGACGTTCAGGAGAAATTTCACAAAGTTCGGCAAATTTTTCTAAACTTAATCCCTGTTCCTCACGGACTCTTCTGGTATTTTCTCCGAGCACTCTTAATAATCTTTCCCCTTCTTCTTTGTTCATAAATATCCTTTCATATACATATACTATCCAATGTATAGTATATGTGCCCGCAAATATAATGTAAAGTATTTGTAAAGTATTTGTAAAGGGTAATAATGCGAAAGAAGCTATATCAAAGTGGAAATGCTTGGGTGCTATTAATCCAAAAAGCTATACTTCAACTTTTAGACATCAATCCAGAAGTTGATGAGGTTGAGCTGGAAGTAGAAAACAAAGTCTTGAAAGTTAAGAAGGCTGAAAAATAGTTTTAAGTTGACAGCATATATCTCTCTGTAGTAATCTAAATACAGACATGTCTTTTATGGGAAGGGATTTATGTACATAAAACAGTTGGAGATAGACAACTTTAAGTCGTTTGCGAATAAAGTCGATATTCCTATGCTGCAAGGTTTTACAACCATTTCAGGGCCGAACGGCTCAGGAAAGAGCAACATTATCGATAGTATTCTTTTCGCACTCGGGCTTTCAACAAGCCGCACGCTCCGTGCAGAAAAGCTCTTCCACCTTATATCAACCTACAACAAAAGAAACGAAGCCTTTGTAAAAGTTACTTTCGGCGAAACCGAGGACGGTGATTTTTCTGTGGCAAGGCGCATCAGAAAATCTTCGCAGGGATTTAATAGTATTTACTATCTTGATGACAAGATTGCAACGCTTTCTGATATTCACGCAAAACTTGAAAAATACAACATTACTCCTAACAGTTACAACGTAATGATGCAGGGCGATGTGATGAGTATTACAAACTGTACGCCGGGCGAGCGCCGTAAAATTATTGACGAGATTGCAGGAATTGCTGACTTTGACAGGCGTATAGAACAGGCAACAAATGAGTTAGATACTGTAGAGAAACGTGTTGTTAATTCAACCCTTATTCTTAACGAGGTTAACACCCGTCTTGAACAGCTCAAGGAAGAAAAAGAAGTTGCACTAAAGTATCAAAAACTTAAGGAAGAAAAAAACGGTTTAGAAAGTCAGATAAATACGGTTAAGTTCTTTGATTTGCGCAGAAATATCGAAAAAGCGCATGAAAATATTCTTGAATTTACAAAGAAAAAGAAGGAAGAAGAACTTAAGTCAAAAGACTTGGAAGAACGGCTCAAGCTCATCAAAGAAAAGTATGATGAGATTTCCAAAACAATTACGGAGAAAGGCGAGGGGCATCAGCTTGAATTAAAGCAAAAGGCAGAAGAAATTAAGGGCTCTATCTCCCGCAAAAATTCTTCTATTGTTTTTGCTGACAAACAAATTCAGGACAACCTTAAAACAATTGAGAATACCAAAAACGGTATTGAAGTTCAGCAGGGAAAAATTAAGGATGCCGAGCTGAAAATCTCTCTCAAGCAAGATGAAATTAAAGGAATTGAAAGGAATATTGAAGAGCAGAAAGCTATTCTGCATAAAATTCTTGAGGATATGTCCGGTCTGAATGAAACAGCCGAGAAACATATAGAAAAACGAAATACATTAAGAAAAGAGTTGGAAGCTTTGCAGGATAAGGAAACAAAACTTATTCAAAAGCAGGCTCCTTTGGAAGCAGATTTGTCGACCAAGAAAAAATCTCTTGAAGATGCAAGGGGTAAATTGGCTGAACTTGAGGCATTCAAAGCGAATTTCTCTGAAACAAAAGCTTCAAAAGAACTTCTGATAGAACAATTAGGTAAAGAACTTGACGATTTCAAAATTATCCTTAAGAACACATTGTATGAATATGATAAGACTAAAAATGAAATCACAGACATGGACTACGACCTTCAAGCTGCACGTAAGAAAATATATCAGCTTGAAGCAGTTAAGCAAGCGAACGAAGATGCTAACCTCGGACGTGCGGTTGATACAGTTATAGCAGCGAACATCAGCGGTGTTCACGCGCCGCTTATGAAGCTCGGGCAGGTTGATGAAGAGTATTCTACCGCGATGGAAATTGCTGTCGGCGGAAGAATGGCTCACATAGTTGTTGATGATGAACATGTGGCTTCAACCTGTATTGAACTCCTGAAATCATCAAACGCAGGCAGGGCTACATTTGTTCCGCTTAACAAAATTGTTAAATGTCCAAGAAGCCTCAATCTTCCAAAAGAGAAAGGAGTAATTGACTTTGCAATTAACCTGATTGACTTTGACGATGAGTATTTGAATGCTTTCTATTATGCAGTTGGCGAAACTCTTGTTGTTGAAGATAGAAGCGTTGCAAACAAATTAATCGGCAAGTACAGAATGGTTACGCTCTCCGGCGACCTGTTTGAAAAATCAGGTTCAATTACGGGCGGTGCTGTTCGTAAAACAGGCTTGAAGTTTGCGCAAAACTCCGACAGTGAGATTGATACGCTCAAATCAAGGCTTAAGGATATGGAGTCAAAATATGCTGCTTTGATTTCTAAGCGTTCTTCTCTTGAAGGAAAAATGGAAGATGTCAGAGGTAAATATTCTTCTTCTACGACTGAATTTAACAAGGCGAAGTTAGAGCTTGCTAACCTTGAAACAAGTTTTGCAAACACACAGCAAAACATTGATGAAAAACAGGAGTTCATTAAAGTTACTGAACCGGAAATTACATCAATAGAAAAAACGCTTGATAAAATTGAAGAAGAACATATAGATATTTCTGAAAAAATGACAGATGTTCAGACTTCAATCACAGAAGTAGAAAAGCTTATGAACGATGCTGACCTTAAGGATTTGAAAGAGAAAACAGCCGGAGTCGAAGCTGAGATTAAGCGCTATGAAAAGAATATGGCGGATGCGAATAACGAAATCGAAGGTCTGCACCAGAGAATTGATTTTATTAATACAACAATCAAAACGCACAATGATACGATAGAGCGTTCTCTTGGCGTAAATAAAGATTTGGAGCTTGATAAAGCTAAATTTGCAGAAGAAATTAAAGGTTTGAATGAGCAGCTTGAAGTTCTGGAAATTCAGATTAAGGAGATTACCGACAAGCTGGGTGAACTCTTAAAACAGAGGGATGATATTAACAAAGACCTTGTTGATATTGAAACTCAGAGAAACCTTAAGGCTTCTGATATTGAGAAAATTGCCGAGCAGATAGAATCTTTCAAGGCCAGAAGACGCGAGTTAGAGCCTCAGCTTGAAGAAACAAGAAATGTTCTTACTGAGGCGGGGGTAAATATCAATGAGCTTACTCCTGTAGAGATGTCTATTGAAGAAATTACGTCGCGTATTCAGCGTTTGCAAAAGAGAATGGATGATTTGGGCGCTGTTAATATGAAAGCGCTGGAAGATTTTGAAAACGTATCTGCACGCCAGCAGGAACTCCATAGCCAGATTGAAACTTTGAGTCATGAAAGAGAACAAATCTTAGAAAGAATGCGCGGGTATGAGGATTTGAAGAAAGAAACTTTCCTCAAAACTTATAATGTGATTAATGAAAACTTTAAAGATATATTCCACAGGCTTTCTGACGGTGAAGGTACTTTAATTCTGGAAAATGAGGAAAAACCTTTTGAAGGCGGGCTTGATATTGAGGCGCAGCCGAGAGATAAAAAGAAGCAGCGTCTTGCGGGTATGTCGGGCGGAGAAAAGGCTTTAACAGCGCTTTCTTTTGTATTTGCTATTCAAAAGTATATGCCGGCTCCTTTCTATGCGTTTGACGAAGTTGATGCAAGTTTGGATGGTATAAATGTAGAAAAATTAGCGCATATCGTTCAGTCGCAGGCTGAAACGACTCAGTTTATTGTTGTAAGCCACAGAAAACCAATGATTGAATCTGCAAACAGGACAATCGGGGTTACGCAGAAGGAAAAAGGAATTTCAAAGGTTACAGGGGTTAAGCTGAGGGATTAAACTCCTGAATTTGAAGGAGTACTCAAGGGAAGAAACAAATTAAAATACAAATATGGCAGTAAATAATATAGACAGCACGAATATTTTACATCAGCAGGAGAAAAGCTTTGTTCAGGAAGCAGAAGTCGATGGTATAGAAATCCTTGTTAATATGGCAAAACAAGGAAAAATCGACCCGTGGAATGTTGATATTGTTGAGGTTACGGATAAATATCTTATGCACCTTTTCCAATCAAAGGCGCAAAATCTGAGATTAACCGGCAGAACTCTTTTATTTGCAGCTATTCTTTTAAAGCTAAAATCAAATGTTCTGGAGGGGATTGATGTTCTTGATTTTGAACCTCAGCATCAGGACGAATTTAATTATGATGATGAAATGCCTCTTGACTATGAGGAAGAGTATATTCCGACAAATAATGTTATTTCTATTGACGAAGTTTTGCAGAGAAGAACAAGCGTAAGGCTTAATCATAACCGCGTTGTTACGCTGCGTGACTTAATCCGTCAATTGGAATTTTATGAAATGCTTGATAAAAAGCAGTCTTTGAAAAATGCTCACGAGCGTGCAAAAAGACGTGTTCAAAATTATGCAAGACTTTCACCTGATGATATTATTAATCTTGCACATGATGAATATATCGAAAACGGGGTTCAGCGCCTGAAAGCTAATCTTTCTGAAATTTTGAGCAGGCAGGATAAGATTGAATTAAACGAACTTACGCTTCTTGGTATGGATAAGATTAGCGCATATATTTCATTATTGTTCTTAACTGTAGAAAGTGATTATGATTTAGAGCAGGATGAGTTTTACGGTGATTTGTACGTGATTAGGCGCGAGGAAAATCCTGCAGAAGATTTGGATAGAAGTATAAATAATGTACAAAATATTTTAGCGGAGGAAACGAATGGAACAGTTGAAATCCAGAATTGAAGCCGTTTTATTTGTAACCGCAAAAGTGCTTCAAATTAAGGATATTGCAGAAATTCTGGAAGAAGAGCCGGAAAAAGTTGAAGAGGCGCTTCTGGAATTAATTATGGATTACGCTTCCAGAGAAGGGGCGTTAGAAATTGATGACGAGAACGGGTATATTTTACAGGTTAAGGAAGAACATCTTGATATTGTCGAAAAACTTTGTCCTGTGGAGTTAAAACCTCCTGTATTGAAAACATTAACAGTAATTGCCCTGAAAGAACCTATAAGACAGTCACTGCTTAAAGATTTGCGCGGGTCTAATGCGTATGAGCATGTACAGGAACTTTTGGAAAAGGGGCTTATATCCAGACATAAGGATAAGAACGGCAGGTCTTTTAATATAAAAACAACGCCTAAGTTTGCTGAGTATTTTAAGCTCAAAGGCGATGTCAGAGCGCTGGTTAAGACTCTTAACATAGACAAAGGGGTAAAAGATGATGAGGAAGATATGCGTCAAGCTACTCCGCCGGATGCAAAAGGGGTAAAGGATGAGTAGTAGTAGAGTTGTTCTCTATTCTCTGCTTGCGGCAGGGCTAGCTGCTGCATTTTATTTTAATAGTAATGCGGATACTATTTATGCGCAGTTGGGAAATCGTTATTATAAGCAGAACAATATAAAAAAGGCGCAGGAATTTTACGAAAAATCTTTTGCTCTCGGAAACAAAGACACCGGCGTAAGAGAAATTTATGTAAATTCTATAATTAATTCTCCTCTGGATATTGACGCACAGGAAAAACTTGTCAGGCTTGCAGAGGACAATATTCAAGACGCTGCCTCAATAAAGGCTAAATATTTTTTATATGATTTAAAGCGCGAAATACACAGACAATATCCGTTAAACTATATTAAGCAGGCTCCTTTTAACCAGCAGATTGTCAGATGGAATAAATTCCCTATAACCTATGGGTTTAAAAACAGTGCGGGTGTGCCAAGGGAGTTTGTTAACGAAATAAGCAGTGCTTTTTCTGAATGGGAACGGGAAGGCAATGTGATGTTTAGTGAAACAGAGGAAAATCCTAATATTGTCATAAACTTTGTTAAGAACAACAAAAATGAAAGTATGGAATACGGAAAAAAGTATGTTGTTGCTTATACAGAACCTAAAATTTCCGGTGATATTTTAGAAGGTATGAATATTAATTTTTATATTCAGGATCCTGAAGGCAAAAATTTTACACGAAACCAAATTTACAATACAGCATTGCATGAAATCTTTCACGCGCTCGGTTTTATGGGTCATAGCTTTGACCCTGATAATATAATGTATCTTGCAAAAGACAATAATGCTATCGCAAACGATACGCGTGAATCGCTGACAGAAGCTGATACAAGCACGCTGCAGCTTCTTTACAAAATAAAACCGGATGTGACAAATTCTTCTGTGCTCAAAAGCGAATATGTTCCATATCTTGTGCTCGGCGATGACGAAGAGCTAAATTCTTCAAAAGCAAGAGAAGCAAAAAATTATATTTACCACGCTCCGACACTTCCGAGCGGGTATATAGATCTTGCAGAAAGCCTTGTTGCAGAGAAACGTTATCCGGAAGCCATAAGAAATTTGGAAAAAGCTCTTAGTCTTGCTGATACAGACGATATGAGGTACATAATTTATTATAACCTTGCAGTTTCTTATTCTTATATAAGCCATACGGAAATGGCGGTAGATTATTTAAGTAAAGCGATGGAAATACAAGACAATGAAGAACTTCATCTATTAAAAGCGGAGATTTTGAAAAATACTGATAAAGAAACGGCCAAAAAAGAATATGCATATTTGATAAAGATTTCTCCTGATAATCTGGATTATACGACAAAGCTGGCGAATATGTATATTAAAGAATATGATTATTTGAAAGCCCGAAAGATTTTGAAAGATTTTCTGAAACGCAATCCACAGTATAAAAAAGATGCACGATTTTCTCCATACGGGATATTGCTCTTCTAGATATTTTATGATACTTTTCAGATATGAAAGTAAATCCTGTAAACCGAAATTCAATTATCACGCCTAAATCAACAGGTTATGCTGCTACGACCGCGCTTGGACTTGCAGTATGGAGCGGGGTGAGTAAAAATAAGACTTTCAGAAAGCAGCATAAACCGCTTGCTTATATAACAGCAGCATTAACGGCGATACATATTGGATTAATTGAGTATTACCATCACAAATACAAAAAAATGTAACAAATTACACTTATTCAACTGTATGATTGTTACATTTTTTTATTCTTTATTATACAATTGTTTTAGGGTTAAAAACACTAGAGGTAGAAATGTTCAACGAAATTAAAACTCACGAAATCACTGTCGATATTGTAATTCTAACAATAAAAGACGATGCACTTCAAGTTTTGCTGGTAAAACGTAACAATGAACCTTTCAAAGATAAATGGGCAATACCGGGTGGATATGTCAGAATGTCCGAGAACTTAGACGAAGCAGCAATGAGGGTTCTTAAAGAAAAAACCAATGTTGATAACATTTATCTAGAACAGCTTTATACATTTGGCGATCCTTTGAGACACCCTGTTTCAAGAGTCATAACTTGTGCTTATTTCGCGTTAATAAGGGCAGAAGATTTCAATGTCGTTACAACTGCGGAGCTTGCGTGGCATAAGGTTTCAGACTTGCCTCCTCTGGCATTTGACCACAAGGAAATTATACAGTATTCACTAAAACGTACAAGAGAACGTTTGGAAATGTGTCCGGTAGCATATCAGCTATTGAACGAAAAATTCACGCTTACTGAAATGCAGAAAGCTTATGAAATGATTATGGAAAAGAAACTTGATAAGCGGAATTTCAGAAAAAAAGTAATTACAACAGACGGATTGAGAGAGCTGAACGAGTTCTCTAAATCATCGTCCAAGCGTCCGGCAAGATTATATACGTTTGATAATATAAAATTAAATTCAAAAAGGGCGCACTTTATTAAAAAGGAGACTAAATGTTAACATTTGTTTGGACAATACAGGTTATTTCATCACTATTATTAATAGTATTGATACTAATGCATTCACCAAAAGGTGACGGAATTGCGGGGATAGGGAATGCTGCACAGATGTTTACATCGCAAAAGAGTGCAGAAAAAGGGTTGAATAAATTAACCGGAATTGTAGCCGGAATATTTGTTCTTTGTGTATTTCTTTTAGGATTTGGCATTATTAAGTAAATGGATGAAATTTTCGCCAGAAATGTTTTATATTGGGGCGAGGATGCTCAAAATAAAATAGCTTCTTCACATATTGCAGTGTTCGGGCTCGGCGGAGTCGGCGGGTTTTGTGCAGAAGCTATTGCAAGAAGCGGGGTTGGAGAACTTACACTGGTTGATTTTGATAAGGTGTCTAAATCTAATATTAACCGCCAGATTGTTGCTCTTAATTCTAGTGTAGGAATGTTTAAAACTGAACTTTTTGAAAAAAGGCTTAAGGATATAAATCCTGACATAAAACTTCATTTGATAAATGATTTTTATCAGGAAAGTTTTGATTTTAGCGGGATTAACTATGTTGCTGACGCGATTGATACAATGCGTTCAAAGGTTAACCTTCTTGTGAAATGTCTGGAAAATAATGTAAGAGTGATATCTTCTATGGGGGCCGGAAACAGAATCAATCCTGAAAAACTCTACATATCCGATATTTCTGAAATTCACGATAAGAAAGCTCCTTTTGTATCTAATATTATTTATCAGTTAAAGAAAAAGGGGATAACATCCGGTATAACTGTTGTAACAAGTGACGAAAAACCATTTGTTCAGGAAAAGATTTCTGAAATAGAAAATATTAGAACTCAGAGCGGCGAGGTGGTACAATTTAATAAGATAATTCCTTCGTCTACGCCTTTTGTTGCGTCTTGTGCAGGAATTTTTATGGCCTCAAAGATTATTAATGATTTAATCGGGAGATAGAAAAATGTATACAATAAAAGAAGTAGCTGATAAAATGGAGATTTCAGAACATACGCTTAGATTTTGGGCAAAAAGCGGATTTTTCCCTTTCATAAAACGAAACGAGAATAATATAAGGCTTTTTTCTGAGGATGATTTGAACTGGGTTAAAATAGTCAAGTGCCTTCGTTCGATAGGTACAGAAACAAAGCTTGTAAAAAGATATATTGATTTATGTATAATCGGGGATTCTACAATTCCCGAGCGCTATGAAATTATAAAAACAACAAAAGAAAAGGCTTTGCAGCAGATGGAAGAACTGAAAGTCCAGCTTGATTTACTCAATTATAAAGAAGCTCATTATAAAAATTTGATTAAAAATAATCTGGGTGACAGCTGGAATCCTATGAACATGACAAAGTCGGATGAAGTTGCTGTTTAGTTAAAAATCGTGTAATCATATGATTGACATGCTATGCGTAAGATTTTACCATATTTCTATATAACTTGTGGGAATTGGAGAGTTGCATGAATATAAAACTTACGCGTAAACAGTTAGCTGTAATAATTTTGCTTATTATAATTGTTCCGATTATTTATAATAAAACGTCTGGGTTGATTATTGGTATGCTTCAAAAACAGGCAATGAGAATGCCTAAAGAGGTTGTTGTTGACAACCCTCATATGGAGCAGGTTAATGTGTCAGCAGAGTCAACAGGAAGAGTTGAGGCTCAATATTCAATTGATGTAATAGCACGAGTTTCAGGTTTTTTGTTGAAAAAGTATTTTAAAGAAGGTGATTTTGTTAAAAAAGGTCAGCTTCTTTTTCAAATTGACCCTAGAGAGTATCAACTTTCTGTGAATAATTCCAGAGCTGCTGTTAATCAGTATCAGGCACTTTATACTAATGCACAGCAGGAATGGCACAGGGCAAATGCTCTTGTGAAAGAAGATTTGATTAGCCGTTCTGACGTAGATTCAAGTTTAGCTGCAAGAAATCAAAACAAAGCTCTTTTGGATTCTGCTAATCAGCAGCTTGAACTTGCGAAAGTTAATCTAAGCTATACATCTATTCGTTCTCCAATTGACGGAAGAATAGGTAAAGTAAATATTACAGAGGGTAACTATGTAACTGCAACCTCAGGTTCGCTCGTAAATGTTGCAAGTGTTTCTCCGGTTTATGTTTCTTTCAGTCTTAAGGGGGATGATTTTGTAAAACTTCTTAAAGCAAGTGATAAATTTAAAGATGTGGAGGTTAAAGTCCAGTTTGGAGATGGAAGCTGGTATGACAAAGTTGGAACTGTAAATTTTGTAGACAATAAGATTGATAAAGATTCAGGTTCTGTACAGATGAGAGCTACTTTTGATAATGAAAAAGGGTGGCTTGTTCCCGGTGCTTATATGAAAGTTAAGTTAACAGCGCCTAAGACTGTTGAATTTATGACAGTTCCTCAAGCTTGTGCAAAAGGTGATGCAATGAGCGGATACTATGTTTGGGCTGTTCAGGATAATAAAGCAGTCCGGAAAGACATAAAAGTTTCTGATGATATTAATAACAACTGGATAGTCGAGGATGGTTTGAATAAATCTGATGTGATAGTCGTTTCAGGTATCCAGAATGTTGCCGCAGAAGGTCAAAAATTAAAGATTATAACAAATCAGAGTGAAAAATAATGAAAAAAATATTTGATAAAGAAAAACTGTTCTTTTTTATAAGAAAACCAAGGTTTGCACTTGTAATTTCGGTATGTATTGTAATTCTCGGTATAATTTCTATATTGAGTTTGAAACAGGAGAGCTATCCGGATGTAACTCCTCCGCAGGTAAGCGTATCCGCTTCATATCAGGGCGCAAGCGCAGAGGTAATTGAATCGTCTGTGGCTACCGTTCTGGAAAATAAGCTTAACGGGGTTGAAAATCTTTCTTATATGACATCAACATCATATGATGGAAGCTACTCTCTAACTTTGTACTTTAAAGTAGGCTCAGATAAAAATATTAACCTGATGAACGTTCAGAACCGTATACAGCAGGTTCAATCCCAGCTTCCGGAAGATGTTCAGAGAACCGGTGTTACTGCTGTAAGCAAAACTGCCGGTGCAGGTGCAGTAATTCTTACGCTTTATCCGGAGTCAGGAAATTGGAGTCAGCTTGATTTAACAAATTACGGTTCAATCTATATTAAAGATGAACTGAAACGTGTAGACGGAGTTGCTGACGTAAATGTATTCGGTGCGGGAAATTATTCTATGAGAATATGGCTTGACCCTCAGAAAATGGCCGGCCTTAATGTATCTGTAAGTGAAGTGAAAACGGCAATTGCTAACCAGAACACTCAAGTTACAGCAGGTGCACTGGGCCAGCTTCCGACTGAAGAGAAAAATGCTTTACAAATTACACTTAAAACAAAAGGCCGTCTGGACGATGTAAAAGAATTTGAAAATATTATTATACGCTCAAATACTGACGGCTCCAATGTAAGAATTAAAGATATAGCAAGGGTTGAATTAGGGGCTGAATCTTATTCTAACCTCGGGCTTGTTAACGGAAAGCCTTCTGCTGTTGTAGTTATTTCACAGCTTCCTGACGCTAATATTATAAACCTTTCTAAGGCAGTTAAAGCTAAGGTTGAAGAATTAAATGCAAAAATGACTAACGGCATTAAGATTATGTATGTTAAAGATGATGCCGAATATATTCAAGAATCAATGAAGGAAGTAGAGTTCACAATTCTGCTTACAGGTTTAATCGTAGTTATTATTATTTATCTGTTCTTAGGCGATGCAATGGCAACGCTTGTACCTTGTGTAACCATTCCTGTATCGTTGATTGGCACCTTCTTTGTACTGAAAGCGATGGGAATGTCGATTAACCTGCTGACATTATTTGCAATGGTACTGGCTGTCGGTGTTGTAGTAGATGATGCTATTGTTGTTATTGAAAACGTAAAACGCCATATTGAGGAAGGCAAATCTGCTGTAATTGCGACTCAGCTTACGATGGAGGAAGTAGGTTCTTCTCTTGTTGCAATGGCAATGGTTTTGATGGCAGTATTTGTGCCGATTATATTTATGGGCGGTATGACAGGAGTTATGTATAAACAGTTCGCTGTTTGTATTGCCGTGTCTATTGCTTTCTCCGCAATCTGCGCGCTTTCTCTTTCTCCTGCGATGTGCTCCCACTTCTTAGGTCATCATAAGGAAACTGAAAAAGAAAACAAACATCCTTATATTAAGAAAATAATGGATGAAGCAGCTTTAATTGTGGATAAATTTAATGAAATGTTTGCTAAGCTGGAAGATTTCTACATGGAATATGTAACAAAATTTGTTTACAACAAAAAACTTACAGCAATTTTCTATGCAGTAATTGTTATATTAACCCTTTTCTCTTTCAAAATTATTTCAACAGGTTTTATTCCGGATGAAGATCAGGGGATATTACTTGCGCAGATTACACTTCCTGACGGTGCATCTTTATCAAGAACAGAAGAAGTGTCAAGAAAGTTTGTTGACCAGATTAAAGATATTGACGGAATTAATAAAGAAAAGCTTACGGTATTTGGCGGTAACGGATCTGTTAATCAGTCTACTGTAATTATACAGCTTGATGAGTATGCAGAAAGAAAAGTCAGCCCTGTTAGCTGGGTAATAAGAAAAATAAAAGGTCAGGCTACAGACTTATCTCATACTGCTATTTTGAATAAAATAAGGGCGGTAGCAGCAAATACTAAAGAAGCATCAATTGTTTCTTTTTCACCGCCTGCAATCAGCGGTATGAGTATGATGGGCGGTTTTGAATTCCAGATGCTTTCAAAGGGTGAATATACTCCTCAGGAGCTGGAAGTATGGGCAAACAAACTTATTGCCGCTGCAAACCAGAACTCTTCTTTATCCAGTGTTTATACTTCTTTTCAGGCAAATGTTCCGCAGTATATAGTAGAAATCGACTATGAAAAAGCTATGGCTCAGAGTGTTGATTTGCAGGAACTCTATTCAACTTTAGCTTCAATGCTCGGTACATACTATGTTAACGACTTTAATAAGTACGATAGAGTATTCAAAGTACAATTGCAGGCAGACAGCCGTTTTAGAGATAAAGCATCTGATTTGTCAGGAATTTATGTAAAAAATAAAAACGGGGTAATGGTTCCTGTTCTCTCAATAATTAAATTGAAGCAGGCAATCGGTACTGCGTCTATCACCCGTTTTAACCAGTACAAGTCAATTCAAATTCAAGGTCAGCAGGCTGCAGGAAAGAGTTCCGGAGATGCAATGAATGCAATGGAAGATACTGCCTCAAGTATTCTTCCGGCAGACATCAGCTATGACTGGTCAGGTACATCAGCACAGGAACGTGAAGCTTCCGGTCAGACTGCTATGATAGTTGGTATGGCGCTTGTATTCGTATACTTATTCCTCGTAGCTCTTTATGAAAGCTATACAATTCCGATTGCAGTACTTTTGATTTCTCCTATTGCAGCTCTTGGAGCCTTGATATTTCAACTTATGATAAATCAGGCGTTTGATATTTATTCTCAAGTTGGTATGATAACGTTGGTTGGTCTTGCTGCAAAACAATCAATTTTGATTGTTGAATTTGCAAAAGAAGAACACGAAAGACACGGACTCGCTGTTAAAGATGCTGCAATAAAGGCTGCAAAACTAAGATTCAGGGCAATTATGATGACGGAACTTGCATTTATTATAGGTGTAATGCCGATGATTTTTGCAAGCGGTGCCGGTGCGAATTCAAGAATTTCTGTAGGTTCTACAGTTCTTGGCGGTATGATGGCAGCTGCAACTCTGGGGGCTGTTTTAACTCCGGCGTTCTATGTAATTGTTCAGGAATTTGTAGATTTGTTCCCTAAGAAAGAAATTACCGAAAAGGATTTGGAGATTTAAGATGAAAAAGATTTTAAATATACTGCTGATATGTTCACTTCTCGGAGTTTCACAGACTTCTGTTATTGCAAAAAATAAGAAGGAAAAAGTTAAAAATTCCGATAAGATAGAAATTGTAAAACCGGAAAAGCAAAAAGTAAATAGACGTCAGGAGCGCAAGAAAAATGCAAGTGTTCAACGAGCTCAGAAAAGTACTTCCAAAGAAGCTAAAGGAATGTATGAAACCAAGTTTCCTGCGATTACAAGCCAGATAGAATATGCAGATATGAACGGCGAGGTAACTTTAAGCGACTGTATAAAACTTGCTATAACACATCACCCGACAATAATGTCTGCTATCAGTAATTCCGAAATCTACAAAACAAAAATCGGTCAGGCCTGGTCTAATTACTTTCCAACAGTTGGTGCAGGCGTAAGTTATTCCAGAAATGATATGCTTATGTCAACAATGCCCGCAAACATGTCAAGAATGATGCAGCAGAAGTATAATATGTTCTATGCTCCGACACTTTCTGCTAATATGCTTTTATTTGATTTTGGTAAAACAAAAGCAAATGCTGATATGGCAAAAAGAAATTATGAAGCTTCAAGATATGATGCAGAATCAAGTATTGAAACAGTTATTTATAATGTAAAGGTTGCATATTACAATATGGTTTTTGCAGAAATTCAAAAATCTGTATATGAAGAAACCGTAAAAGATTTCGAACTCCAGTTAAAACAGGCAAAAGCTTATTACCAGATTGGTAAAAAGGCAAAGATTGATGTTACAACAGCCGAATATAACCTCGGGAATGCAAAAGTAAATCTTATTAAAGCAAAGAATACTCTTGAACTTGCAGCAGTAGAGCTTGCTAACGCAGTTGGTATTCCGGAGCTTGAGGGGGTAATTTTAAAAGACAAACTCAACAATAAAAAATATGAGGTGAATTTCCCAGAACTGCTCAAAACGGCAAATGAGTCACGTCCGGCCCTTCTTGCGGCTAAAAAATCAATGGATGCAGCAGAGTTGAACGTAAGGAGTGCAAAACGTGCGTTTACTCCTGATGTAAGCGGTTTTGCAGGATATGACCATGGCGGGCGCCAGATTAACAGCGATTACGGTTATCAGGTCGGTGTTCAGTTAAATTATTCAAATCTTAACCTTATGCTTCTAAAAAAACAGGTGGATGAGGCAAAGGCTACTTATAATAAGTATGTTGCAGATTATGAACAGCAGAAACAAAATGTTTATCTGGAAGTCAAGAGCGCATATATAAGCCTTCTAAATTCTCATGACAGTCTGGATGTTTCTAAGCTTGCACTGCAGCAGGCTCAAGAAAGACAATATCTTGCTTTCAGAAGATATCAGGTCGGCTTGGGCGATGCCATAGAGTTTAAGGATTCTGAAAATACATATTTAAATGCACAATTGGATTATTACAACAATCTGCTTAATTATAATATCAATGCTGCAGAACTTGAGCGTGTAATTGGTGCACCAATTAAAGAATCAGATATTGATTTGTAAGGCGGGCTTTATGACGGAAGAAATTATTGCTCTTAGAAATTATGCACATCTTGGTGATGCTGTGTGGGAAATTTTTGTAAGAGAATACGTTATTTTTAAGACATCTAATTCAAAAATTCTTCATAAAATGACAACAGACAGGGTAAATGCCTCCTTTCAAGCAGAAATGCTGCATTTTATTTCAGAAGATTTGACAGAAGAAGAACATGAATTAGCAAGACGCGGAAGAAATCTTCCTATACCAGTTGCAAGACGCGCTATTCAGAATGTTTACAGGCCGTCAACAGCTTTTGAAGTTCTTATCGGATACTGGTATCTGCATGATAAAGAACGCTTAAACTTCTTCTATAACAAAATAAAAAACGAAACAGAATATTTTACTTAAGCCCCAGCTCACTGTCTATTCGTTCGGAATATTCTTGTAATATTGTGTTATCCGGACACTCGGCAAACAAATGTTTTAATTCCTGTTTTGCAAGTGCAAGGTAGCCTGTATCGTACAAAATTATTACTTTAAGCAGGTTTGCCTCAAATAAATTATCCGGAAGTTCCTCCAGCGCCCTTTTGTAATGTTTTTCTGAATAGTACAAATTCGCAAGAGCAAAATGGTAATTAGGATTTTGCGGATTTAAAGAAATCGCAAGATTATAATACCGCTTTGCATACATTGTGTCGCCCTGCTTAAAATACAAATTGGCAAGATTATAAAAATATTTATCATTATCAGCATTAAGCTTAATAGCTTTTTGGATATACCGGCATGCTTCTTTGTAATTTCCTTTGTAATCTTCCAGAAGCCCGAGAAAGTTTAACAATTCTGCATTTTCATCGTTTTCAGAAATCTTTGCGGCAAGTTCAAGACACAAGTCTTTTTTTCCCTGAGCATAATAGACTTGTCCGAGCAATAGCAGTATATCTTGATTTCCCAGTTCCTCTGCAATGGCCTTTTCCAGTAGTTCCTGTGCTTTAGCAAACTCCTTCTTGTAAAATAAAGCCTTTGCCTGTTCAAAGTATATGGAAGAGTTTGGGTTTTCTACGTTATATTCAAAAATTTCGTCAAACCTGCCTTGCATGTTTAAAAGTCTGAATATTTGGGCTAAATCATTGCTATTATGTGAAACACAATAGATATTTTTTGCAGTTTGTTCTGCTTCTGCTAGCGCGTTTCTATCAATAAATATTTTTTCCAGAAGTTTAAGAGCGGTGATATGTTCCGGAACTCTGTCCAGAATTTGTTCAATATAGTTGAGAGCTCTTTCTTCATTCTGCATTCTGTAATATAAATCTGCAATTTCAAACAGTAATTCCGTGCTTGTATTATCCTCTTCAAGCGCTTTATAGAAAACTTCAATTGCGTGTTTATAATGTCCTCTGTCTTTTAAGGCAAAGCCTTCTTGTAATAAATTTTTAATCATGTTTTTTCAGCTTCATAAATCGTGTAACGATTTCTTTCTCTTCTTTTGTTTCATCAGGTTTTGTATTAATAATAACCAGAACTTCATCTTCTCCGGACATCTTGAGATTATTTCTAGCGATTGCTTCCAGCCCGGTAACATTAGAAAAATTCTTAATATTATCCTGAAGCTGTTCATTCAAAGCTTTTGCAGCGTTTCTTGTCTTTGTAATCTGAACAATTTTAGCTTTGTAAGATACAATTTTTGATATGTTCAACACTGCACTGATGGTTATTTGTACCAGGCATAACAAAAGCACCACCGTCAAAAAAGAGTAATAAAAACCGTTAGAAGAAGATGAAGCCTTGACCGGCTTTCTCTCATCAGCTCTTTTATTATTCCTGTTGATAACTCTTTTAGGCCGTCTTTGCTCTTGTTTGTATCTCATCATAAATCAATTATATAAAATTTTCGGGTTAATTACAACTTAAATCCGGTACTAAAACTAACAGCTGAACTTCTGCTTCCATTAGAATAATATGATTCTGCGACCCCGAGTTCAAATTTTAAAGATTCAGCATATTTTTTTAATGCAGGACTGTAAACCAGTGTTATTTCATTTTTGTTTTTAGGTGCGTTTACATAATTTGTAAACGCATTTTTCAAAGTAAGCTTATCGGTGATATGCCATTCTGGTGTAACTCTTACTGTACCGTACTGAGTGCCGATATCTTGAGATGCACTTTGTTTGAAGGTTGTATCAAGAGAAAAATATTTAGGAGCATCATATCTCAAAAAAATTCCTGTTGTAGATTCCATTTGAGAAAATGATAATTCTTCACCCCACAGAGTTCCGTATGTTATGCCGTGTGCGGTTTCAGACAGAGAACCGCTTAGAGGAAGTATATCCTTCAAATTATTTCTTGTTACTGACGCCCTTGCAAGGGCGCTCCTGGGCGTGTTTGTATTTGATGTAATATTGAGAATTTTTATCGGAATAGTGACCGAACGCTGTGGTATATTAACCTTAGGTTTTTCAATAGTTTCATCAAGATAAATTGTTTCTACCGGATTGTCATCATACTCAACCTGCCCTTGAAGCTTGTATGTTTCTTTCACCTGTTCTTCTGCGAGTACAGGTGTTAGACCAACAAATATTAAGGCTATGATGAAAAATAATCTGGACATACTTATATTCTAGATTAAATAAATATTCTTTTCAATTAATTTTTTAGCCGGCTGGAGAATGTTTTTTTTTGTTTATCTAAGAGATAAATAATTTATTATGTTAGAGAGAGGTTAATTATGAAAAAAAGTTGTTTTATTCTTATTTTAGGTCTGTTTTTATCAATAAATTATGCTCAAGCAGAAGGCGGTACAATTGCAGTAGTTGATTTGCAGAAGATTGTTAGCAATTCAGCACAGGTTAAACAATTAAAACAGGAACATGCTAAGAAAATGGATGAGTTAAACAAGATTATTGTTAATGCAAGAGGAGAAATTTCTAACGAAACTGACAGCGCAAAGATTTTACAATTAGAAGAAAAATATACAAAAGAATTTAATACAAAAAAATCTGCTCTTGAAAAAGATTATAATGCAAGACTTAATGCAATTGAAAAAAGTATAAAGGATGAAATTGCCAAAAAGGCTCAAGCAGATAAATACGATTATGTATTTGCAAAAAGTGTTCTTTTATACGGCGGAAAAGACATAACCAATGAAATAAAAATAAAGTAATTTTAATTCAAGCTCAAATTCATTCCCCCCCCCTTGTACTTTTAAATAGTTTTGTATTATAATGTTGGTATCAAAGCTTATGGAGTACAATGTTATGCAAAAGAAAATTTTGATTTCATTAGGTTTAATTGCAATGATAGGCTTAACTACTGTGCAGGCAATGGCTAATTCGACTATTTATACAGACGAATTGGGCAGAATGCATTTCTTAGGTAAAGATCCTGAAGCAAAAACTCTTCAAAAAGTTGAAGACTACTCTAATCCTGAAGAAAAGGATGTTACAAATGCTTCTTACGGACTTAGAAATATCGATAGATATGATGCTGAAAGATATTACAATGTAAATGAAACCAAAGTTAAATCTTCAACTCCGGACGCTGAGGGTAAGTCTAACAAGTCAAAAGCTACATATACCTCAACAAAAGGGGCTATGGATGCTTCTAACCCTTATGAATATGGCGGAACAAACGTTAAACCGAAAGACCCGTTGGATTTAAATGACGGAAATACCGGCAAACGTTTCTGGCAAATTTGGTAATAAATATTCCCGGATCGTCTAGCGGCAGGACTGAAGATTCTGGCTCTTCCAACAGTGGTTCGAATCCATTTCCGGGAGTTTTTTATTGTAAAAACAAGAGCAGGAATAAATCCTGCTCTTGTTTTGAGTAAAAGTTTTGAGAGTAAGGATGAGAACCACCACAAGGCGTGAGCCTTGTTTTATGGCTCGAGCGCGAACGAGCGGAGGCTGGAGTGTTTTGTTGAGTGATGAAATCACGATATCGAAACACGGAATTGCCGTTCAACGCGAGTGAGCAAGACAATCCATTTCCGGGAGTTTTTTACAAAGTTTAAAAAAGACCTCAACGGAGGTCTTTTTTATTGCTTCGAATATTTATAAGCTTTTGTTTCAGTGCAGAATTAATAACTTCCAGCTTTTTATTAAATGCAAGAAATTTTTCAACCTTATATGCCCTGTCATTAATATCATCAATTGTAGTGCTTTTGCCGTGTGTAGATATGTTGTATGCAAGTTTTTCTTCTTCAATGAGCCGCTTTAAAGTCGACAGGATATGGATTTGTTTATATTCATTTACTTTGTAATTTTTAAATAATTCTAATAATTTGTTTTTATATTTGTTTTGAAAGTAAAATGCAGGAAATATACTAAGATTTGTGCGCTCTTCTAACAAAAACCTCATATCTTCAAGAAATTCTCCGTTTCGAGCCATAAAATCTCTTATATCATTATTTTTAAAAGCATTACCTCTAACACTTTGTGAAATTATATGACAGGTTTCATGTTTTATTGATTCAATATTATCAGGATTTTTCTCTATCTTTAGCGGTCTAAAATAATCAAGAATATTTACGAGCATATTTTTGCTTTTCAATGGTTTCAGACGCATAATATAACAATCTTCTTCGCGTCTTGTTGCTGCATCAGTGCCGGCTTCTTTTGAACTAACTCTGCCAATATTAATTTTCAGCCCCGGAAATAGCTCAGAAAAAAGAGCTATAAGCTCCTTTTTCTTAATAAAATTTTTTTGATTATTTATCTGCAGGTAAGTATCAAAATTTTCGCAAAAAGTTCTGGCAGTTCTATCAATAAATTCTAGTTTTTCTTTTTTTGTTCCAGAATAAGGTATAGTGATATTGGTTTTAGCTTTGCAAACTATAGGTTTGAACATTTTTAAAACCTATTAAATATGTTGTTAAAACGTTTCTTTGCATCAGAACCGAGCTCAATACCTTCTTCTTTTTTCGACTTCATAATTTCGTGAAGCCATTCTCTATAAGGTTTAGAACCGCTAAATGCTTCTGCAACATTACGAAAATGCTTGTCTTCTGCGGATATAATATCTTTTTGTGTTAGTAAGTCTAGCTTCGGCAGTAAATCTTTAGCAAAGAATGATGTTTCTTTTTCCATAACAGGAGCGTTGTCACTGGTTCCGAATACTTTGTTAAATAATCTGAGTGAAAACTTTTTAACGTTTCTGTTATCCTGAGTTCGTACAGAGGTGTAAAAAATATCAACAACACTATTCTTATCTCCCATTGGAGCTAATTTTTGTGTAATTTCATTAAGCTTTTCTGGATTTTTAGCGAGTAATGACTTAATTTGTCCGCCGGGTACAGCTTTAAAAGAAACATTATTATTTAACTGCATTTAAATTCTCCTTACCTTGATATATAAGTATGTGAAAAAATTTTTTGCTAGTTTTGTTACAAAAGTTAACCCTTACTGCTTGTTATATCCGATAGGTTTTCTCGTATTACTTTTCCTGTCTTTCATAAAGTCATCAATGGCTTTGTCAAAATCTTCCTTTTCGATTTTAAAATCTTTTAAATCATTAGAATTAAAAGTTTTGTTTTCCATTTTTGTGAAAATTCCTGCACGAACATATCCATTGTTGTGCGCATCATTGACAATATGCTTAATATCTGCACCTGTTGCTTTCAGAGAGTGAAGCTTACTCAATAATTCTTCTGTATTAATATTTTCATCAAGCGTTTTTTTCTTAGTATGAACTTTGAAAATCTCTCTTAGGGCATCCATATCGGGCTCTTTAACTTCGTAATGTTTCCCAAAACGGCCGGAACGAATTATTGCTTTATCAAGGGCTGCGTAATTATTTGTAGCACCAATTACAAAAACGCTGTCGCCTTCATTATCAATATCAGTCATAAGTGTTAAAATTTGATTTACAACTTTATTCCCGTATTCATCTTTACTATCTCTGCTTCTTGCAACAGCATCAAATTCATCAAGGAAAATAATAGTAGGCTGATTTTCTTTTGCTTCTGTAAAAAGGCTTCTCCAGTTAGCTTCTGATTCGCCAACCCATTTTGACTCTAGGTCAAGACCGTTGAGGCTTATAAAATTTGCACCGGCTTCATTTGCAAGTGCTCTTGCAATATGTGTTTTACCGGTTCCCGGAGGTCCGTATAAGATAAAACCGCGGTTAAGCTCCATGTTCTCATAAGCATCCGGATAATGAAGCGGATAAATGATATCTTTTTTTAGAGTATCTTTAAGTTCCTGATATCCTCCAACTTCGGCAAACGTTACAGCAGATGTTCCTTTGTGGTCGGTTTTCATCAACTTTGATAATGTTTTTTTGTTGAGTGTTTCAAGGTTTTGTTTAACCTCTTTCTCATAGTCAAATGCACGTGCGAAATTTTTTCTATACATGCTTAAATTTGTTTTTGGCTCATCTTTAATTTTTAGCAAATTCCCATCAACAGAAAGTACATCTTCAGGAATAACATAAAAACTTTCCTGAGGTTTTAGCGGATAAGTTTTATTACCGCTTATCAGAGGAATTTCAAAATCATTAAGGTTAATAACTTCAGTATCTCCACTGCTGTTTTTTATAAAACCGAGAGAACCGCCGATTTTGTCATCAGCAATATAGAAGCTTCGTTTAATTGCATTTTGGACAAGGTTGGCATTTTTGTACATTTTTTTAGCGCAATCCTGTAAATTCTTGCCGACAAGGATTAAATCTCCAAGCCTGAAGTTTTGAAAGAGCGAGGCAAGCCTGTCTTCAAGAGGAATTTGTTTGATGAGTTCCAGAGAGGTATTTGGCACACCTCTGAAATTTATTCTAACCTGATTGTAATTTTGGTTCAGAATGCTTAAGTCTGTAATGCTGGCGCTGTTGGCAGACTTATGTGTTAGTTTCTTTGTCTGGAAACTGTTGTAGTTCGGATAATTTGTTTCTCTGATCGGGTTAATTCTCATCTAATCCTCCTTTAAATAACAAAAAGAGCTTGTAAATTTCTTCAGAATTTACAAGCTCTTAAACTATATATAGATTTTTTAACTAACCTGTAAATTCACATTTTTGCAGCATAGCATGACCACCGAATTATTAATTCGGATGTTCTTGATACACATATGTAGTGAATTCAGTACAGGCATTTTTTCTCCAATGAATAATTGTAACTTATACACTATATAGTATGTTTTAAAATCTGTCAATAGCCGTACTTAATATTATTTAAAATAAGCCTAGAAAATAATGCATAATATAGTTACAACAGCTGACAATAAAATAAGCCCGTAGCCAATACACTGGTTGTATTCCATCAGTTCCTGACCGTTGGCATCTTTATATTTGTCTAAACTAATCATAACAAAATCAATAAGACTCCATATTCCGCATCCGCCAAGAGTAAGCAGTTGCAAAATACCTAAGCCTATATACCCCGTATAAAATCTATGAGCACCCAATAACCCCAAAAATAAGCATAATAGTTCAGTTACTAAAAAAGATTTTCTTTCCATAATTTCCTCTCTTTCATACAAAAAAAATATTTTTTTAACACTATAGAATTAAATCATATTTAATATGTATTTATAACCCCCATTTAATGTATATTTATATAGATGTATTTGTATATATAAATACATTAAAATTTTTATATGCGCTATGAAGAATTATGTTTAAATATTGGTTTGAAAATTAAATTTTTCCGGCAGCAGCGTCACATGACGCAGGCCATTTTCGCAGAGAAATTAAATATGGATGTGCGTTATTTAAGCGATATAGAGAGGGGCAAAAAAAATATGACTCTGAAAACTATATATAAGATTTCCTCTATTTTAAACATAAATCCAATAGAGTTATTCGTTTATACAAGAGCAAATCAAGAGATTAATGATTAATTAACTCTTATCTTTTAAGTATTTTTCAAAACTCTTATCTTCAACTTTGTATCCGCAGCCTTCATGAAGTTTTCCCGGATAAGAAATTTTTTTTGCGGGATAATTGCGGCACATACGCAGACGTTTATCATAAACAGAGCAAAGACCTTCTTCTGTGACATATTTACAGGCAAAAATTAGATTTCCTGCCTCATCCTTTCCCCTGATATAAAATCTTTTATATGCAGGAAATAAAAACTGCATTATCTTAAAATCTGTTGTAGTGTAAGTGTCAAAACTATACATATATCTGCAGCATTTGCCGCATTTAAGGCATTTACCGGTGATTTTATATTCCATTTTTTCTGGTACAAAATATGATAATAATTCATTCTTTAAAATTGTCAAAAAACTTAACATTATATTGAAAAACACTCCGCCCTGTTATTTCTTTGTTAGAATAATATCATGGTACTAAGATTGAGAGATAAAATCAATAAAGGATAATTTTATGGGAAATTACAATATTCCAAAAAATAGAAAAAAGAAATATTCTTCTAAACGCGTAACAGTTGATAATCCATTTTTAAAACTAATCGCAGGACTCATTGTTTTTGGCCTTGGGGTCATGCTTGCAGGCTTGATAGCTTTGAAGCTCTATTTGACATCACTGCCTCCAATAAAAAATTTGAATACGCTTAAACCAAATATTGTTACAACCTTCTGTGCAGGTGATGGCGAAGTTATTAAGACTTTCGCAGCGTATACATATTCAAATGTTGAGTTGAAAGAAGTCCCTGAAACACTTGTAAAAGCGCTTATTGCTACGGAAGATAAAAATTTCTATAAACATCCAGGATATGATATGGTAGGTCTTGCCCGCTCAATGGTTGCGAACGTACTTGCTGGTCATGTTGTACAGGGTGCAAGTACTATTACACAGCAATTATCTCGAATATTATTCCTTTCTAATGAAAAAACTTTTACCAGAAAAATCAAAGAATTACAGGTTGCTGCACAGATAGAAAAGACAATTTCAAAAGATAAGATTTTGGAAATGTATCTTAATAATGTTTATCTTGGCTCCGGTGCATATGGTGTAAAGGGAGCCGCAAGAATTTACTTTAATAAAAATCTTAACCAGCTTACATTGCCGGAAATGGCTTTAATTGCCGGACTTCCGCAGGCGCCGTCTGTTTATTCGCCGTATAACAACAAAAAACTCGCAGAAAAACGCAGAAATCAGGTTCTTTTAAGAATGTATAAAATGAAATACATTGATAAAGAAACTTATGAAAAAGCTAAAAAAGCTCCGATAATTTTGTCGTCAATGCCGACTATGTATGCAACAAATAAGGCGCCATACTTCTGTGATTATGTAATGAAAGAAATGTATAAACTCGGGTTTACAGAAGATGAAATTGTGAATGGCGGTTATAAGGTTATAACAACACTTGATTACAAAGCCCAGGTAAAAGCAAATGAGGCTATCTTAAAGAATCTTAAAGCGTGGGGCTTAACAAGAGATAAAAATCAGGCAGCAGTATTTTCATTCAGCCCTATTGACGGGAGAATACTGGTTTATGCCGGAGGTAAAGATTATACAAAGAGCCAGTATGACAGGGTAACGCAATCTGCAAGACCTTCCGGTTCTGCATTCAAACCGTTTATTTACACAGCTGCAATTGAAAAGGGATATTCTCCTAATGATATGATAGATGATTTACCATTCAAAGCCGGCGACTGGACGCCTAGAAACTACGGTAATAAATACAGAGGCCCTATTCCTTTGTATACAGCACTGATGGTTTCTTCTAATGTATGTACAGCAAGACTCATGGATGCAATAGGTGTAAGACCTGTTATACAGCTTGCAAGAGTAATGGGAATTACAACACCAATTCCTTATGATTATACAATTTCTCTCGGTTCAAACAGTGTAAAATTATTTGAAATGACAAGAGCTTATGGTGTTTTTGCAAATGGCGGATTTAAGGTAGAACCTTTTGCTATAGAAAGAATTGAATCATCAAGAGGAACAATTCTCTATGAAGCTAAAAAAGCCCGTTCAAGTAAGGTGCTTAATCTTAATACTGCTGCAACAATGACTGCAATTATGAAAACAGTTATTACAAACGGCACAGGTCGTGCTGCTAATATCGGAAAACCTGCAGCGGGAAAAACCGGTACAACAGATGATAGTAAAGATGCGTATTTTATCGGCTTTACTCCTGATGTTGTTACAGGCGTATGGGTCGGTAATGATGATAACTCTCAGATGGGCGGGATTACAGGCGGAACAGTACCTGCTCTTATCTGGAAAGATGTTATGACAGTTGCAACTGCACCTTATGGAAATGCTGATTTTGAGTATCCGGAAGTAATCTTAAATCCTTTCAGAGCTCCGGGGGTATCAATCATTCCTCAGAGTGAAGCGAAAAAGAAATTAGAAAACAAAGAAAAAGAACAGCAAGAGGCAGAGAAAGAAAAAGCTGAAGAGCAAAAAACTCCTGCACCGGTGGTAAAACCGGCTGAAATTCTGCAACAGACTTTAACACCGATAAAGAAAAAGGAAACTCCTACGGTCGAAGTTAAACCAGAAAGAACAGAAGCACCACAGCCGCAGTTTGCACCGATACCTGTAACTTCAGCTCCGATAGGACAGCAGCAATAATACTATGTATTAGTTAGTGAGGCGTAAAATGAATTTAGAAGACTTTAAAATAACAAGCGGAATAAACAGTCACCAGAATGCCAGCATTGAAAGAAACGAAAAAACAATAGATTATTCATCAAGCAAACCTCTTTCATATGCAGACATTTTGAGTATAACAATAGGGTTGAACGTAATAAGTGAATTTTTTGATGTTAATGCTGTTGTTACGGTATCTGGCACGAATATAAGTGCAGTAGCCCTTGGAAAATCCCTAGAGGAAGCTATTGTGCAAGCAATGGACTCAAATCCTCTTGATTTTGTTAATGCAAACGTGGTAGTTTCAGCTGAAATTGACAGCGATGCAGCAAAGATGCTTAAGGGAGTAAATATAATTATTGCTCCAAAGTTTACAAAAAATGCCGTAGAATATCTGGACTCACATGACATATGTTATGTAAGTATAGAAACACCTTTAAAAGATTATAAAAAGTATCTTTCAAATGAAACTATAGTAACTCCGCTGGGAACGCTTGTGCAAACCCCGAATTTAAGCGAACTGGATAAAGAAACTTTTAAAGTAGTATCTAAAAATAAACCGACAGTAGAGCTGATAGAAGATGCTGTTTTTGCATGGAAGGTTGCAAAGCATGCAAAATCTCAGGCAGTTGTAATCGCAAAAGATTTAAAAACATCAGCTGTAGCTCAAGGCTTGAGGAGTGATGCATCTGAATATGCTTTGAATGCAGCGTGCGAAAGGGCTAAAGATGCAGTATTAGCTTCTGATATCCCACTTGATGTTCATGACATAAATGCAGCTATTCAATGCAGAATAGCTCTTGTTATAGTGCCTTCTGCTTCATCAAAAGTCGTTGAAACCGTTGATAAATATGGCTTGGCACTAATTACAACCGGAATAACAAATAAATTATTTTAATACATTTTTTAATATATTTTCAAATATCTCTTGACAAAAGAGAATGCTTTGTTGTATTTTATATGTATGAAAAATATGTTAGATACACTTTCCACAATTGAAGAAAAAGTTACGTTAAGCATTGATTTGCTAGAGATTGCTAAGAATTACTGTGAGTATAATTTTGACAAAGGTCAAGAACTATCAGCAGTGGGTACTATCCTCAAGGTAGTATTGGATGAGCAAAAGTCATTAGCAGACAGCTTGGACGAACTTGTGTAAGAGAAAGGGCGGTTTGAGAAAACTCAAACCGCCCTTTTTTATTATACAAATAATATTAATATCTGTAGTGAGCAAACGCTTTGTTAGCTTCTGCCATTCTATGGGTATCTTCACGTTTTTTGCAAGCTGCACCGTTGCCGTTAGAAGCATCGATTAATTCGTTAGTTAATTTTTCAACGAAAGATTTTCCGCCTCTGTTTTTAGCAGCTGCAATAATCCAGGAAGATGCAAGAGCAAAACCTCTATCTGGTTTTACATCGATAGGTACTTGATAAGTAGAACCACCAATACGTCTTGCTTTAACTTCCAATAATGGAGTTGCGTTAGTAAGAGCTTTTTGGAAAATTTCCAAGCCCTTTTCGTTTGTTCTTTCTTCAACTTTTGCAATTGTAGAGTAGAATATTTTTTCAGCGATAGATTTTTTACCGCGTCTCATAACTCTGTTAATGAATTTAGAAACATCAACGCTGTTATAAATAGGGTCAGCTGAAGGAATTCTTCTTTCCGGTTTAGATCTTCTAGACATTATTTCTTACCTCCTTTAGCTCTCTTAGCACCATATTTAGAACGGCTTTGTGTTCTGTTAGCAACACCTGCTGTATCTAAAGTACCGCGTACGATGTGATATCTAACACCAGGAAGGTCTTTAACTCTTCCGCCTCTGATTAGAACAACACTGTGTTCTTGAAGGTTGTGTCCGATACCAGGGATATAAGAAGTTACTTCAAATCCGTTAGTAAGTCTGACTCTGGCAACCTTTCTCAAAGCAGAGTTAGGTTTTTTAGGGGTTGTAGTATAAACCCTTGTACATACGCCGCGTCTTTGTGGACATTCCATAAGAGCCGGCGATTTGGTTTTGTCTTTTAGCTTTTTACGTTCTGAACGTACAAGCTGGTTCATAGTAGGCATAACTTTTTCTCCTTTTACCTATTTTACTAATTTATTTTTAGGATAAACACTTTCAGCTGGTAGTTGTAATACTGACTGGAGTTGATTTACCCCTCCCTCTAACCGTCAAATCCGGCAGAAATTTCGACTAGAGTACTTTAATCTTAGGACGAACAAATATGTGTGTCAATCATGGCGGGCAAAATACGTAACAAATCGTAGCATGTTTGTATACTTTTCTCTTGTTTATTGTATAATTTACAATTGAAGGGTTTTGAGAAGGAAAAGATTTTGAAACAATCACGATTAACAATAGCGATTTTTGCGGCACTATTATTAGGAGTCCTTGTTGGATGGGCTTTTCCGGCGTTTGCTGTCAGACTTCATGTTTTAGCCGAAATATTTCTGAGAATGGTAAAAATGATTATTGCACCATTGCTTTTTGCAACTCTCGTTGTCGGAATAGCTGGACACGGTGATGTTAAGAGTCTGGGAAGATTAGGTATTAAAACTATTGCATACTTTGAAGTTGTTACCACACTGGCTTTATTTATAGGTTTAGGATTTGCTAATCTTTTTAAACCTGGTGTTGGAATTAAAAATATTGCATCTGAGCAAACAGGATTGACCAGAATTGTTGAGATGGCGTCTACTACTCATCATAATTCTTTTGGTGATTTACTTTTAAGCCTATGTCCTACAAGTATTTTTCAGGCTATGGCTGATGGCAACCTGCTCCAAATAGTGATTTTTTGTATATTTTTTGCACTTGCTATATGTGCTGTTGGTAAAAAAGCAGAACCGGTTGTCGGTATTTTAAATTCAGTTGCGTCTATAATGTTTAAATTTACAGAATACGTAATGTTTTTTGCCCCTGTAGGTATTTTTGGTGCGATTGCGTATACTGTTGGCTCTAACGGAATTGAAATATTATATAATTATGGGAAAATTATTCTTTCCCTATATTCTGCACTTGCAGTATTTGTATTGATTGTAATGTATGTTGCCTGCAAAATTGTTGGTATTTCTCTGCGGGCTTTGATTAAGGCTGTTCAAGAACCTGCTCTTTTAACGTTTACAACTGCAAGTTCAGAAGCTGCACTTCCAAAAGCAATGGCAATTATGGAAAAATTTGGTGTGCCAAAATCTATTGTAGGGTTTGTAATGCCTACAGGATATACATTTAACCTTGACGGTTCTACGTTGTATCTTGCAATGGCAGTGCTTTTTTCCACCCAGCTTGTAGGTATTCATTTAACCTTAGAGCAGCAATTAGTGATTATGTTTGCGTTAATGCTTACATCTAAAGGTGTTGCAGGCGTGCCGCGAGCCTCTTTAATTGTGCTTGCTGGAACTCTGACGAGTTTTAATATTCCTATTCTCGGCGTAGCCGTTCTTCTAGGTATAGACCAGATTCTTGATATGGGAAGAACTACTGTTAACTTAATTGGGAACTGCGTTGCAACTGTTGTTATTGCAAGATGGGAAAATGCATTTGATTACAATAAAATGGCTGATTTTATAAAAATGAAAAACCTTAAAACAAATACGCTTATCAAAATTAAGCATAACGTAAGCTTTAATAAAGATTTCAATACAAATAAAAAGGAAATTGAGGTATAGACATGGTGGAATATAAAGAAACTTTGAATTTGCCGCAGACTACATTGGAGATGAGGGCAAATGCTACAAGAAAAGAACCGGAAACTCAAAAATTCTGGGAGGGAATAAAAGTTTATGAAAAGAATTTGGCTCAGCGTGACAAGTCTAATTCTTTTGTGCTGCACGACGGGCCTCCGTATTTGAGCTCTGAAAAAATTCACGTTGGAACAGCGCTTAATAAGATTTTAAAAGATATTCTTATTAAATATAAATCCATGTCAGGTTTTTACTCACCTTATGTTCCGGGCTATGACGGTCACGGGCTTCCAATTGAAAACGCTGTTGTAAAGAATATCAAAGGCGGCCGTGAAGCTTTGACTCCTGCTGAATTAAGAGCAAAATGCAGAGATTTTGCGCATAAAAATTTGAAAGGACAGGAGTCTGAATTTAAGCGTCTTGGCGTATGGGGAGATTGGGAACATCCTTACCTCACAATAAATCCTGAATTTGAAGCCGAACAGGTTAGAGTTTTCGGTGAAATGTACAAAAAAGGATATATTGAAAAAGGTTTGAAACCAGTTTACTGGTGTGCTTCCTGTGAAACAGCGTTAGCTGAGGCAGAAGTAGAATACGCTGACCATACATCTACATCAATCTATGTAAGATTTAAGTTTGATGACGAAGGGGTAAATAAAATTAAGCAGCTGGTAAATATTCCAAATGACAATGTTTATGCTGTTATTTGGACAACTACTCCTTGGACAATTCCGTCAAACATGGCAATCAGTATGCATCCGCGATATGAATATACATTCTTTACTTATAACAATGATGTTTATGTAATCGCTGAAGGATTGCTTGCAAGCTTCCTTGAGGGCGTTAGCTGGGAAGAAAAAGATATCAATGTAATAGGAACCGTTAAAGGGGCTGATTTAGAACTCTTAAATACTAAACATCCTTTGTACGAAAGAAAATCTCCAATTATCTTAGGCGAGCACGTAACACTTGATGCAGGTACAGGTTCTGTACACACGGCGCCGGGTCATGGTCTTGAAGACTATGAAGTAGGGAATAGATACAATATCGAAGTATTCTCTCCGCTCGACAGCAAAGGCTGTTGGACTGAAATCGTCGGTGATAAAGATTTAGAAGGCGTTCCGTATTATAAAGGTAATAAAATTGTAATAGAAAAACTTCAAAACAGCGGTGCACTTCTTGCTGCAGCAGATATTAACCACTCATATCCGCACTGCTGGAGATGTAAAAATCCTGTAATCTACAGAGCAACTCCGCAATGGTTTGTTAAAGTAGATAAATTCCGTGCAGAAACATTAGATGCAATCAAAGGGGTAAAATGGATACCTGCAAGCGGTGAGGCTAGAATTTCTAACATGGTAGAAGGTCGTTCTGACTGGTGTATTTCTCGTCAAAGAGCGTGGGGCGTGCCAATCCCTGTATTCTACTGTGAAGACTGCGGCGAAGTTATAGTTAGTGACGAAACAATTGAAAACGTAGCTAAAATATTTGAAAAAGAATCTTCTGATGCGTGGGTAAAACGCACTGCAGAAGAACTTTTGCCTGAAGGTTTTGTATGCCCTAAGTGCGGAAAAAAACACATAAGAAAAGAAAAAGATATTATGGACGTTTGGTTTGATTCAGGCGTAACCTGGAGAGCAGTTGTTGAGAAACGTTCTGATGAATTAGGCCATACTCCTGTTGATATGTATCTTGAAGGTTCTGACCAGCACAGGGGATGGTTCCAGTCATCATTATTAACTTCTATGGCTGTTCAGGGTAAGGCTCCATATAAATCTGTTTTAACACACGGATTTGTATTTGGAGAAGACGGAAGAAAGATGTCTAAATCTCTCGGAAATTACATTAGGCCGGATGATATCATCAAAAATTACGGCGCTGATATCTTAAGATTATGGGCAGCTTCTGTTGATTACAGAAATGATACAAAAATCGGTGATAACATAATTAAGCAGCTTGCTGAAATCTTTAAGAAAACAAGAAATACGGCAAGATTTTTGCTCGGTAATATTTTTGATTTTAATCCTCAAAAAGATTATGTAAAATACGAAGAGTTGAAACCTATTGATAAGTTTGCTCTACATAAACTTAATAAAGTTGTGGAAGAAGTGACTGTTGCTTTTGATAACTATGAGTTTTATAAGTATTTTCAATGCCTGCAAAACTTTGCGGCAGTTGACTTAAGCTCATTCTATCTTGATATTGTAAAAGACAGACTGTATACAGCAGGTAAAAAGTCTTTATCAAGAAGAGCTTGTCAGACTGTTCTTTATGAAACCTTACAGGTTCTTGTAAGAATTTTAACACCTGTAATGCCGCATCAAGCAGAAGATATCTGGCAGAATACTCCTGAAATGCAGCGCGGCGGATTGGAAAGTATTCTTCTTGCAAACTGGCCGGTAGTAAATAAGGAATGGAATAATCCTCAGTTAGAAGAAGATTTTGCAAAAATTCTTAAAACAAGAGAGGTTGTGACAAGAGCAATTGAACCTCTAAGAGCTGATAAGAAAATCGGAAGTTCGCTTGAAGTTGGGGTTTATGTAAAATCCGGCGATGCAGATGTCTTGAAAGCAAATGCAAAAGAACTTGCAGATATATTTATTACTTCTCAAGCATATGTTTCAGATTCAGCACCGGAAGGCGTTTTGAATGAATATACAGAAAATGGGATTACAGTATGGGTAGTAAATGCAGAAGGCGAAAAGTGTGAACGCTGCTGGAAGTATAGAAAACTCGGTGAACACGCAGGTCACGAAACTATTTGTTCTGACTGCTACTGTGCTGTAGTTGAATAATAAGATTTTAAAGAGAGCTTATCGGGCGGAAGCGAAGCTTCCGCCCTTTCTTTTTAGAAAAATTTTAGATATTTTAATATATTAGAAAGCAATTTACACTGATCAGGGTGTCCATACATGTATTTTAAACGAGTAACTCCCCTTTCATCAAAAACTTTTTGAAAAGCAAATTCTTCGTTCAGTTTATGAACCTTTGCCATATAGCAGGCAGACATCACACCTGTTCTATCGTGTCCCATGTGACAATGTAAATATACATTACCTTTTGCCTTGTCGATTGTGTTGAAAAAGCTTTTAAGCTCGTCTGGTTTTGGTGCTATAGCACCATCCATCTGTAGATTGAGGTAAGTCATTCCTGCTTTTTTAGCAGCGTTTGCTTCTTTTGTTATTTCATTACCTTCAATATGTCCTGCTCTTAAATCTATTAGTGTATCAACATTATAATTACTTTTTAAGAACTGCAAATCTTTATCGAGAATATTTGAGTTAATTTTATACTGATGGTTTTCATAACGGCAGGCTCCGGGTGCTCTGCCTATAACTAATTTAGAATCTAGTCTGGTTATATCTGATTGTTTTAGTAACGGATTTTCTGCCTGACTTCTAAACGCCGGGGTAACAACCTTTCTATAACCTGTGACAGGTTGAATAAACATAATATGTACTCCTTAATTAACTAAAAAGCCGGAGCGTTAGCTCCGGCTTTAATATTATCAAACTTAAGAAAGTTTTTCAATCAAACTTGCATGTTTTGATGCAAATTCTTTACCTCTCGCAATGATTGCAGCTTTTAATATTGCCTGCAAATCAATTGGAGTAAGTTCCTCAAAGTTGTTTGGAAGTCTAAGTGACCAGTTCTGGTCACCTGATGTTCCAGGTCTATTGTAAACATCATTAATCTGGAAGAAATCTGTAAAGAAGATTTGAACATTTCTTGCCTTTGATGCAAAGATTTCTGTTAATTTAACAAATCTCAGATATTCTTTATCCTGAGTAAGTTTAACAATAATATCGTCTTTATTCTCAGCTTCTGCAAATAAATCTTCTACAAGATTTTTGGCATGCAGATAACCTTCGTGTGTATTAATCATACTTTCAGCCCACATAGAAATCGGAAGGTTATCGTGAGTTCCAACCATATTCCAAACGTGTTCACCAATGTTTTTGCATCTGTATGGATGTTCAGGTTTTTCAGGAACAACAAACTGTGTTAATCTCATGCCTTGAAGCTCGTATTTTTTCATTACAGCATCAACAGGGTTTGTTAATGTTCCCAAATCTTCGCAAACGATTGCATTTTTATCAAGTCCGCATTCTTTAGCTGCAGCAATAACAATTTTTTCAATTAGTCTGCCGTAAAGTTTTATTTGTTCTTCTGAAAGAGTTTTAACTCTTTTTTCTTTGTCAGCTTCAAGAGTCCAGTCTAAATCTTCATTTCTTGCGATTGCATATCTTGAAAGTTCAGGATGTTCAGGAGATGAGTATAATCTTCCTGCACCCTGCTCACACATTGGTTTTTTGCCAACTTTATAAACCCACGGGTCGATTAAACCTACAATATGGTCAATTCTAACACCGCCAGGATTTTCTTTGAACATCTTTTTGTAAAGGTTTTTCATTAAAATACCGCCTTCACCAAGAGATCCGTCAGCATTAAACATTTTATCCGGATCCATTACTGGGAAACCCCATGCTTGTCCGTCTTTAGAGAAATAATCAGGCGGGCAGCCAAGATACCAGCCTTCTAAAAATAAGGACTGATAAGCCCAAGCATCTCTGTCAGAGAAAGCTACCTGTCTGTCGGCAATCATTTTTATGCCTGACGAAAGTGCATATTTTTTTGTTTCTTCATTCTGTTTTTCTAATACAAACTGGCAGAACTTGTAAAACTCAATTTCGTCAGAATATTTATCTCTGATTTCTTCTATTCTTGCTGCGTAAGCTTTCTTTTCCTCTTCTGATTTCGGGTTCATAAGCTTTTTATCTGTTTCGTTTTTCCATGTGTACCAGAAATCATTATCATTTTCTATAGAAAGTGCTTCATATAAGGAGTCATTATCTAACCAGAAGCTGTTTTCTTTTTTGAATTTATCAAATTCTTTTTTTAAGGAAGAACCGAATATTCCGCCATGGATTTCTTTAAAATTTGCCCAGGCTTCTTTTAGAGCTTCATTCTGAGCCTTCATAATATATGAGTATGCGGTTTTACCTTTATTTTGATTAGGATTTCCTGCAACAACTTTTTCAAAAGTTTCTTGTGAAAGTATATTGTCCCATTTCTTTTCTGTTAATTGTTTAAGGTCAATAAAAAGCGGGTTTCCTGAGAAAATTGTACCACAGTAAGGTGATGAGTCTGAGCTTTTTGTTTTTCCGGCAGGTCCTAATTGCAAAGCGTTGAAAATGCCGTGAGCGTAGTCAATTACATCGCGTCCTGCTGCAGAATTGAATGTTCCAAATCCAGTATCTTCACCATTTTTAGATGGGAAACTGCTTCCGTGAATAATTAAAGCAAAATTATCTTTTCCTAATGCTTTTAGTGCTTCTGATACGAGTTTAGTATCAATTTTGTTTGATGTTAAACAGACCATAAATTTAATACTCCTTATCTTCTCTTCGTAAATCAGTTTATCATCTAAAAAAAACTATTTCAAGGTTCATTTTGTTGCGAGAACAGTTGCTGTTCAAATAAGCAGAATACCGTGTACGCCTAACCAGCCTAAAAGGAAACCCCTTGAAAAGTATAGCAAATTTTATTATTTATGTATTTATGCATTTTACTAATTCTTTAAGCCATATGTATAAAAGCAGCGGTGCAACTATAAATATACCCGGGTTGTAATTATAAGCAGATTTAAAATCCAGAATACACAAAGAGTGAAATGCCCTAGTTATACCGCAGCCAGGGCAATTATAACCGCTTAAATTTTTCCACAGGCATATTGGTTGAGGATGATATTTTATAAGCAGACTGCTTATTATAAATAAAAAGCAGGGAAGCAATATTAATAACCAGAATTTTATCTTGTTTGACCTCATAAACACAATATAACATAAGTCCTATATTTGATAAATTTATAATTTTTTTTTATAATTTAGTTATGAGAAGATTTTTAATTACAGCTTTATTATTTGCAGGATGTGCCTGTTTCGCCTCTGAAGATTTATCAAAACAGGCAACAGCATTCTACAGTGATAACAATTATAATAAAACTATGGATTTAATTTTGCAGATTGATGAAAAAGAACGTTCTGCTCAAGATTGGTTAATTCTGGGTAATGTTCTTGAGGATAAAGGTGAAAAAGATAACGCTATTTTTATGTATCAAAAAGCAATAAGCGTAAACCCGAAATATTACAAAGCTTATTACAATCTTGCTAATAATTACGCGCAGAACAGCCAGTTTAATATGGCTGTTCAGAATTATAAAAAGGCTGCCTCTTTAAACAAAGAAAATCCGTATATTTTTTACAATATGGCCTGTACTTATATACAGATGGGTGAAATTAAAAAGGCTAAAACAAATTTAAATAAAGCAATAATGTTTAAATCTGATGTACCGGAATTTCATTACAATCTTGCATACGTATACAAAAAATTGAATAAACCAAAACTTGCGCAGACTTATCTGGATAATTATAATAAGCTCACAAATGGAGGTAATAGTTAAATGCTTAAAACCCTTGTAAATACTGTGTTTCGGGGGGCAGACTCCTAAATATCCTGTTTTCTGTATCCTATGAAGAAAAAAGAAACCCTGCTAGAAAGTATAAAGTTTACAAAATTTTGTTCTTAAAGTTCAAATTTAATACTGTTTATCAAACCAATAAAGTTTATAAATTGGATAAGATCGGTAATAAATGTCTTATAACAAATAGAAAAGAATTATTTAAGTATTTAAAAAATGTTACAGGAGAAAATAATACAATTGTTCTGCCTGATACAGAATTGTTGAATTTTTTTATAATAGAAATGCCAGGTAGTAACAATATAGTAGAAATCAAAGGTATAGAGCGTTGTTCTAATATTACAATAGATATTTATGGTGATAATTCATCTATTTTGATTGATAATGTTAAATATTTTGTTAATGCCCATTTGCGAATTGATGGCAACAGTAAAAAAATAATGATTGGAAAAGATTGTATGTTTTCGTATGGAATAAATATTTGGACTGGTGACGGGCATCCAATCTATGATTTAACTACCGAAGAACGAATAAATGAAGATCAGGATGTGATTATTGGAAATCACGTTTGGATGGGTAGAAATGTTTCTGTTCACAAGGGGGGTGTTATACCTGACGGCTGTGTTATTGGTGCAAATTCATTTGTTACAAAGAAGTTTTATGAATCCAATTGCATGATAGCTGGAACTCCGGCTAGAATTATTAAAAAGAATATTCGCTGGGAGATGTAGTAAAATTATCTTTCCATAAGTCTTATTCTGGTGTCTGAATAGTATTCTTTATTGATGGCATTTGCATTTTCTACGCGCTTTATTTTATTATCTAATTCGCTGTTAGGGCTTTTTTGAGCCGCAAGCTTTAAATACTTCAAGGCAGCTTCCGTGTCACCGAATTTTTCGTAAATATCTCCAATTTTATAAAGCGTATCATAGTTCCCGATATATCCGCGTTTATAGGCTTCTTTATACATATTCAAAGCCTTTTTGTAAAGTTCTCTTCTGTAATAAAATTCTCCCAGTCTGAAATACGGCTCCGGCTGGCTGCTGTCAGTTCCTATTGCTTGAAAAAAGTATCCTTTAGCATATCTATCCTTGCCTATAATATCGTAAAGATGACCGAGCCGGATTTTATAAAAAGTATTTTCGGGATTTTTGTTCGATAAGATTGCATAAAGATTTAATGCAGATGTCATATCCTCATTAACCTTACCGTTACTAGTCTTTAAGGCAAGACCGTAATAAAATCCAGCTTTATTCTCCAGCTCTTCGGTTGAAAGTTTCGAGTAGTCAATAGGAATTTGATATTCTAACTCGCCTTTAATTACAGCACAAGAAGGATTGTACACCGAAAGGATGAAGAATATTACTAATAAAATCTTAATCAATTGTCGCATAGAATTTCATCTTAACATTGTATAATAATAACTATTATATCAGATAATTTTTTAGTAGAATATAGAAAAGAGGGTTTTATTAGGTGAAAGAACTTGTATGTTTATCAGTATTTATAATCCTTGCGGCACTGTTTGCTATAGCGATGGTGATTGCCGGTTTTATATGCCAGTACAAACATAAAACCCCTGTCAAAAATTCTATTTATGAATGTGGAATGCAGCCTGTATCAGATGCAAGGATACAGTTTGATATTAAGTATTTTCATTACGCTGTAATATTTCTGATTTTTGATATAGAAACAATTTTTCTTTACCCGTTTGCGGTATTTGTGAACGAACTTGGATTGTTTGCTGTGATTGAAGCTTTTATCTTTGCCGGCTTGCTGCTGTTCGGGCTTTATTATGCAATCGGCAGAAAGGTTCTCAAATGGGGGTAGGGAGAATATGAGCGTAATTGTAACATCAATCGACTATATTCTTAATTGGAGCAGGGCAAATTCGCTCTGGCCTCTCACATTTGCGACTTCCTGCTGCGGAATTGAAATGATGCAGACTGTTGCATCTGATAATGATATAGCACGCTTTGGCTCAGAAGTTTTTAGAGGATCTCCAAGGCAGGCGGATTTGTTAATCTGCGCGGGAACAATTACTTATAAAATGGCTCCTGTTTTGCAGAGATTATATGAACAGATGGCAGAACCTAAATATGTTATTGCTATGGGAGCCTGTACGTGCGGAGGCGGAATGTTTTGTGAAACATCTTATTCTGTTGTTAACGGGATTGATAAAATTATCCCTGTTGATATTTATCTCCCAATGTGTCCGCCAAGACCGGAAGCACTTCTGGATGCGATTAGAAAACTGCAGAACAGAATTAAAAAAGAATCAATACTTAAGCGAAAAGAATTTTTAAATTCACATGACCTTAAGCTGGTTAAAAAAGGAGGGCATGATGGACTGGGATAAATTTAAAAGAGTTTTCGCTGACTGCGAACTTGATGGTAATAAAATTATTTTACAATCCAGACTTCATGAAATTATTGCGTTTGTGAAAAACAATTATCCTTATGATGTTCTAAAGGAAATTATCGGAGTGCATAAACCTGACGGAATGGTTGAGCTTATTTATCATCTTTATTCGACTGTGGATGAAGAAGACTTGTTAATATCAATTTCTGTAAAAGATGAAGCAGAAACAATTACAGATATTTTTGAGTCTGCAATTGCTGATGAGAACGAAATATACGATTTGTTCGGAATTAATTTTAAGGGGAATAAAAACTTGAAGCGGCTTTATATGCCGGAGGACTGGCAGGGATTTCCTCTAAGAAAAGACTATGTACAGGACGATACGAGGTTGTGCTGGAATGACGACAACAACGCTTAAACTTAATCTAGGGCCTCAGCATCCTTCAACACACGGGGTTTTAAGGCTTTTATTAGAACTCGACGGAGAAAAAATTATTTCCTGCGAGCCTGATGTGGGCTATCTTCACAGGGGGATGGAGAAAATGGCCGAAAAACTTTCCTATATCCAGTATCTTCCGATGGTTGACAGAATTGACTACCTTGCAGGGTTTTTCTATTCCGAACTGTTGTGCAGAATTGTTGAAAAAGCATTGGAAATTGAAATTCCTGATAAAGTAAGAGCAATAAGAGTTATGCTTCTTGAGCTTAACCGTATTTCTTCACATCTTTTATGGATTGGCGCTTTTCTCATGGATTTGGGAGCTGTATCACCATTTTTCTATGCTTTCAGAGAACGAGAAATGATTTTGAGGTACTTTGAAAAAATATCCGGTCAAAGAATGATGTATAACTATTTTGTCTTTGGCGGGGTGCGCAGAGATATTAGCGACCTTGAAGATGTTGAAGAAATTCTCAGGATTTTGCCTGAAAAGCTTGAAGATTACGAAAAAATTATTACCGAAAATCCTATTTTTATCAGAAGGACTGTCGGAAAAGGATTTTTAGATAAAAAAACGGCTTTGGATTATGCAATAACAGGTGTTAATCTCAGGGCAAGCGGTGTGGATTTTGACTACAGAAACAGCGACTATCTTTATAAAGGTTTTGATGTGGGAACTGTGGTACTGGATGAAGGTGATTCTTTTGCCAGATATAAAGCAAGAATTTTGGAAATCAAAGAGAGCATGAAAATTGTCCATCAAGCTCTGGAATATATAAAAACAACGGGGACATTGGCGCAGAAACTTATTAATCCATTGACTTTAAAGCTTCCTGAAGGCGGGTATTATGCAGATATTGAAGCGCCTCGCGGAATTGCCTCCTGTTTTGTTTTATCGAACGGGGAAAAATGCCCTTACAGGCTCAAATGGAGAACGGGCTCTTACTATTCTGTAAATCTGCTGAGAAAACTTTTAAAGGGTGAGTATCTTAACGATGCGATTGCGATTGCGGGGTCGCTTGATATTATTCTGCCGGAGGTGGATAAGTAATGAATTATCTTTACTTTTTATACATAGAATTTTTGAAAAAGCACAATATTCCTCAGCTTTTTGGCGATATAACTTATTATGTAATACCTTTCTGCATAATTGCTGCGGCTCTTCTTCTGGTTGTAATCGCGCTTGTGCTGGTGGAGCGCAAGCTGCTTGGATTTTTTACACAAAGAAAAGGCCCTAACAGAGTAGGATGGTGGGGGCTGCTGCAAACAATTGCAGATGCTTTGAAACTTTTATGCAAAGAAAATATTACTCCGGATAAGGCAGACAGAATTCTGTTTAATCTTGCGCCGATACTCGTATTTGTGCCGATGTTTGCTGCTCTCGGAATAATTCCTTACAGCTCTGAATTTACTTTTGTAAATACGAGTACAAACGTAATTTTATACTTAATTCTAGCAGCGTTTCCTGTTTTAAGCGTATTTTTAGCAGGCTGGGCAAGTAATAATAAATATGCTCTTTTCGGTGCGGCAAGAAGTATTGCACAGGTATTGAGCTACGAACTTCCGATAACTTTTGTAATTTTATCTGTCGTAGTTCTGGCATCTTCTATGAATATGACAGGAATTACACTCGCTCAGACATCATGCTGGTTTATTTTTCCGTGTATTTTAGGTTTCTTGATTATGTTTGTAAGTATTCTTGCAGAACTTAACAGATGTCCGTTTGACCTTCCGGAAGCAGAAAGTGAATTGATTTGCGGATATAATACAGAGTATTCCGGCATGAGGTTTGCAATTTTTTATTTGAGTGAATATGCAATGATGTTTGCAAATGCAATGTTCATATCAATTTTGTTTTTGGGCGGATACCTCTCGCCGTTTGGTAAGTATATGTTCAGCTCTTCATTCTTAATCTATTTTGAACAGGCTTTCTGGTTATTTGCTAAAGCAGCTGTTCTTGTATTTGTAATGATTTGGATAAGGGCAACGCTTCCGCGGCTTGCATCATTTGATTTATTAAAATTTTCGTGGGCAGTTTTGCTTCCGCTTTCCATTTTGAATTTCTTCATCGCAGTTATTATTAGATGGGCAGGTGGGTTATGCTAAGCGGAATTAAAGGTTTATTTGACGGTTTATTTACGGTATTTAAGCATCTTTTTAAAAGACCTGTAACTTTAGAATACCCGGAAAAGAAACGTGAACTTAATGATACTTTCAGGGGAAAGCCTGTTGTAGAAGGATGTATCGGATGCGGTGTCTGTTTAAGAGTCTGTCCCACCGGTGCAATAAAATTTAATAAAGATGAGAACGGAAAAGTTTCGGGGTATACAATAGACTTAAAAAAATGCATGTTCTGCGGTAACTGTGAGTATTATTGTCCTAAAGGCGCGATAAAGATGTCAAAAGAATATGAACTTGCAACGGATGATATAGATAAATTAGTATTGAAATATAATGGAGGCTGTAATGATTAATAATCCTGTAATTTTTTATTCAGCATCAGTACTGATTACAATATTTGCACTGCTGGCGCTTTTTGCGCGCAATGTCGTGTATTCGCTTCTTGCTGCAGTAGTTGTGTTTTTTTTCGGAGCACTATTTTTCTATGTTCTAGGTTCGGAATACAATGCAATAATCCAGGCTGCAATATACGGGCTTGCTGTACCTGTGATTATAGGGGTTTCAATAATGTTTACGACAAGAAGCGCAGGAGGAAGAAAGAGTTTTATAACTCCTTATATAACGCTGCTTTGTTCGGGAATTTTCCTGCTTGCATTTATCTATCTTGTTATGATGTCACTTGCTATGAGTCCAAATACTTTTCATAATATGGAGCTTGTTCAGGTGAACGCTTTTGATACTATAAGGGCTTTTGCACGCGGGATTTTTATTAACTATGTCTGGGCATTTGAACTCGTGTCACTGCTGTTAACTATTGTTATTGCAGGCTTTGGACTTATAAAGTTCAGAAAGGGCGGAGAATGGAAATAACAATGTACCATTATTTATTTATAGGAATGTTGATGTTTTTAATCGGACTTCTCGGGTCTGTTCTTGTTAAGAACATGATTAAAGTTTTGATTTCAATAGAGATTATGCTGCTCGGGGTTAACATAAATTTTGTGACATTTGCTTCATTTTGCGACAATGTTAAATTTGACGGATATATTATGGCGCTCTTCTATGTTGGGCTTGGTGCGGTAGAACTAGCTGTTGCGCTTTATCTTTTTTATCTGATGTTTCAGAAAAAAGGCAGTGATAATATAGAAAGTTATAAGGAGCTTTAATGGCTGATATAATTCTTGATAATATATATTTAATACTTTTGCTTCCGCTCTGGATTTTTTTGATAATAATGAGTGCAAGATTTTTTGCTGTTTATGTTAATAACAGAATTATTTATACATTAACCCTTCTGTCATCATTTTTTGGAGTGCTGTTGTGCTCAGTAAGCCTGATAAAGCTGACATCAACTATTGAACAAAGTTTCCCGTTTATAAAAATTGGTAATTTTGTACTTGATTTCGGTCTTCATGTTGATAAGTTGTCACTCATAATTGCGCTTGTGTTGTTCCTCGTAAGTTTTCTTGTCCAGATGTTTTCTGTTTCTTATATGAAGGATGAGCCGAAACAGTACAGATATTATGCGTATCTAAATATGTTTAATTTCTCAATGGCAGGACTGATTTTCAGCCCTAACCTGTTTCAGATGTATTTTTTCTGGGAACTTGTAGGGGTTATGTCGTATCTGCTTATAGGATTTGATTATAAAAATTCTGTTAAATCTGAAGCGTCAAGAAGGGTATTTTTAACAAATAGAATTGGAGATACTGCACTTTTAGGCGGAATAATTTTTTCTTCTTATCTTATGTATAATTATTCCGGAAATCTTTCTTTTGCAGCATTATCTTTCGAGGATATGAATGCAATAACTACGTTAATTTCAGCTTATACAGATACTCCTGTATTTTATTTGTTATGTATCTTATTTATAATCGGCGCTGCTGTAAAATCTGCACAATTCCCTTTTTATACGTGGCTTCAGGACGCTATGGAAGCAAAACTTCCGGTCAGTGCGCTTTTACATTCTGCAACCATGGTTGCAGCCGGTGCCTATCTTTTGATAAGAATGCTTCCGCTTTTTACTCTGGAAGCTTCTGTACTGCAAATTATTGCATGGCTTGGGATTTTAACCGCTCTTATCTGCTCAATACTTGCATCAATTGAAACTCACCCTAAAAAAGTTCTTGCGTATTCAACGTCTGCAAATTTCGGGCTGATGTTTTTTGCAATCGGGATCTTGAATGTGAAAGCAGCATTAATATTTTTTGTTGCACATGCTTTTATTAAATCAATGTTATTTTTATCAATTGATGAGAATGAAAACTTTGTTAATTACATAACCTTTTTGCTTGGCGGCTTAAGCCTTTCCGGACTTATTTTCTCCGGAGTGATTGCAAAAGAATTTTTATTTGTTTCAATTAACAATCCGGTATTCTCTGTAATTTACTGTTTGACTGCATTTTTGACAGCCTTTTACATAATGAGAATTTCACTTATCATGGTTCAGAATAAAAAACTTGTAAACAGAATAAATCTTGCAAAATACGCACCGGTTGCAGTTTTGTTCCTTCTGAATATTGTATTCTATTTTGCAGTGAGAGGAAAAGTTGCGTATAAAGTTGCGGAGCCTTTCTGGGCTGCGCTTGCCGGATGGGCTGCTGTTTACTTCCTGTATACAAAAAATCTGCTTACAAAGTTTGATAAGACTCCAAAATTATTGGAAAGATTTTATAATAATGTTCTGGCAAAAATATATGAAAAATTTGCTATTGCAATGAATTTTATTGATGTGAAAGTTTTCGGCAATTATAAACCGCTGCTTATTGCCTCGAAATGCGGTGTTAAAACAGCAGGCTGGATAGAGGAAAATATTATGAACAAATCCGTAACTTTGACTGCAGACTTGACAAAAATGCTTTCAAAATGGGGCTCTAAATTACAGACTAAAAATATACAGAGCTATAATGCGTATGCGTTTATTCTGGTTACAATTGTAGTGAGTCTGGTTATAATTGCGTATAAAATAATGTTGAACCAAATTAGCTAAAGGAGAAATATGGATATATTTTTATCAATACCGTTTTTAATATTTATGCCGCTTGTAGTATCAATGCTTTTGATATCACCGCTTTTTACACGGAATGAAATTGTCGTGAGAAGATTTGCAAAAAGCGTTTTCGGATTTCATTTTTTATATGCGGTCTTGATGCTTATATTTTTTGATTCAGCAAACCCGTATGTAAGCCAGATTCATTTCTACGGGCTGGATTGGATACAATCTATCGGGGTGAAGTTTATTTTCAAGATTGATAATATCTCGATGATTTTAACGCTTCTTACTTCGTTTGTGTTCCTGCTAGCTTCTTTTGCAAGCAAATTTAACATACGCACAAACCATAAATTCTACTATTCAATGCTTATGCTTTTGATGAGTGCAATTTTAGGTATATTTACAGCCGGTGATATGTTTGTATTCTTCTTGTTCTGGGAATTAGAATTAATTCCTGCATACTTTCTTATTGGCGGGGGCTGGAAAAATGAGACAGATGATGAATTAAAAAGAGCACAAAGTTCTGCAATAAAGTTTGTGTTATTTACTTTCCTCGGAAGCATGGTAATGCTTTTAGGTATACTGCTTTTGCATTATTACAATTTTATTTCAAACGGAATATTATCAGCCGTATTTTCGGAGATAAATGCTTCATCAATTCCTGATTATATACAGTATTTGATATCAATTTGTCTTTTGATTGGGTTTGGCGTGAAACTTCCGATAATTCCGCTTCATACATGGCTTCCGGATGCGCACACAAATGCGCCGACACCTGTTAGTATGATTTTAGCAGGGATTTTGCTTAAAACAGGGGCTTACGGTATTTACAGATTTAATTACGAAACATTATCCGATGCGTTTATTACAATTGCGCCTGTTTTAGCTGTATTTGCTCTTATTAATATTATTTATACAGCTTTTGTAGCTTACGCACAGACAGATATTAAGCGAATTGTTGCGTATTCAAGTATTTCAAATATGGGGCTTATTCTTTTAGGACTTTGTGCAATTAACAAAATCGGTTTGAGTGCATCCGTGTTCCATATGGTTGCGCATGCTCTTGTAACCTGCGGTTTATTTATGATTGCCGGAATTGTTTATTTGAGATGTAGAAATCGTGATATTAACAGCTTGTCTGGAATTGCCGTTGTAATGCCGAGGTTATTCGGGTTTGCGATGGTGATTGTTCTTGCTTCAATCGGAATTCCGGCTTTTGCGCCGTTTATTAGTGAAATCCTTACAATGATAGGTGCTTTGAATGCAGATTTTTCAGATGTGTTAAAACTTGTATCTGTATTCTCGCTTCCGCTTTTAATTTTAAGTTCCTGCTATATGTTAAAATTCCTGCATAAAGGATTTTTCGGAGAACTGCCGGAGGCGTATGAAAAGGTTAATGATATAACCGTTCATGAATTTATTGTACTTGCTTCTATTCTAGCAGGACTGGTAATTTTTGGACTCTTCCCGCAAACGATTTTAGGGATGCTTGGAGGTTAATATGTTAAACGATATTTTTAATATCTTATTACCGCAAATGTGCCTTGGAGGTTTTATTATCCTCCAGCTTATTTTCAGCTTGATTTTTTCTCCAAGGCTGTACAGATATGCAAGGCTTGTTTCAATTATCGGTATTTCTTTGAGTATTATACTCCTGACAACTGTGCAGACAGAACCGCAGTATTTTGCGTTCAAAGATTCATTAATGTCTGATAGTTATACATTATTATTTAATTTCATGATACTCGTCTGTGGATTTCTTACGGCTTTGTTAACAAGAGGCCTTGTTAAGACAATTAAAGGTAATGCTTATACTTTCCATGCAATTCTGCTTGCGGGGATTTTCGGCGCTATGAATATCGTTTCTGCAAATGATTTTTTAACGCTTTTTGTATCAATTGAAATTTTAAGTTTTTCAACTTATTTCTTGATTGCAGCCGCAAAAGGATATTATTCGAAAGAAGCTTCGTTTAAGTATTTGCTGACTTCTGCTGTTTCAACAGGTGTATTCCTTTTCGGAGTCTCTTATATGTATGGAATTTGCGGGTCTCTGAATATTTCTGATATTTATGAAACAGTAATGAATCAAGATCCTTCAATAATGTATGCAATTGCTTCTATAATGATAGTACTCGGGCTTATCGCAAAACTTGCAGTATTCCCGTTTGCCAACTGGGTTATTGATGTGTATAAGGGGACTGAAAGCTCGGTTCTGGCTTTTTTGTCAACTATACCTAAACTTGCTGTGTTCGGAATTGTATGCAGACTTTTTGTGTTTCCTTTAAGCAACAGCTTTGAACTTACTTTCACAATTGCTGTGATAAGCTTGATTACAGCACTCTGGGCAAATACATATGCTGTGAGAGAAAATAATGTTAAGGCTATTCTGGCATGCTCGGCTTCGGCAAATTCATCATACGTTTTGCTTGCCGCCTGCCTTGTATCTGTTTATAACCTTTCTACAGTAATTTTTTATCTGATGTGTTACGTTTTGATGAATATTTCTGTATTTGCATTCCTAAATATCTGCGGAGATAAACATGATATGGATGTAAACAGTTTTCAGGGTTTATTTTATAAAAACCACGGACTTGCGGGTGCTTATGCGTTTTCAATACTGGCTCTTGCAGGGATACCTGTTACATCGGGTTTTGTTGCAAAAATTTATCTTTTTACTGCGATTGCCAATTCCGGGTTGTTTTTTGTACCGTTCTTGCTGGCGCTTTTGATTTTGACTGTTGTTGCTCTTTATTATTATTTAAAAATTCTTATTCCGTTATTTTTTAAATGTGATAAAAACGAAAATATTCCGACATTTACTCCTGTATTTTCGCAGAAATTTGTACTAATTGCGACGGCAATTGCAACTCTGATAATCGGTATTTACCCCGAAAAAATTATCGAACTCTGCAGGTTTATTGCGTATAATATTTAGGATTGTCCTATGTCAAAAATATATTTACGAATATAATTGTAATGTTCTCTGCTTATGTTTATATTTAAATTTGACAGCAATGATTCTTTTCTATCCGGAATTTCCTCTAGTACAGCCATTAAATTTATCTCCTGTGTATTAGTATTTTCCAGTTTTGAAGCTATTATTTGCGACATTTCCGGATATCTTTCAATAAGGCAGACCGCGGCTGTTAGTGCTTCAGGTTCAATATTAATATTATTTGAGTTTAAATCACTGTTTAAGATTCTTAAAATATTAACAATTCTTTTGACTTTTCTGGGGCTGAATTGTATTAAATCTCCATAAAGCAGGAAAAAGTCTTTTAAGGCATCTGCAATGTCTTGTGGTAATTCCAGTTTAATTACTGAGTAGTTATTGTTTTCTTCTGGTTTCTGCTCAGTGTCAGCTTTTTCTATTGTAATATTATCTCTTTGTGGCTGTGCGTCAGCTTGTTTTATAAGTGGCGAATGAATACTACTATCATTGAAAGGAAGAAGGCTGAAAAGTAATTTGTTATATTGTGGTGCTGAAATTTTAGGAAGATTATAATTTAATTGAATTATTTTTTCCAAGTACCTTGCAGCTGCATTATTATTTTTATTTTTTTGTCCTAATTTTTTGTTTGTTGCTCCTATAATAATATTTATATCAATGTTTAGAATCGCTATAACATCACAATCAGAAGAAAAATATATTGATAAGGCATCTAAAAGTGTAATAATAGCTTCCTGCTTGCATCTGTCAAGATCATCTATAAAAACAATAAGGCGTTCATTTCTTTTAGTCTGAAGTTTACATACTTTTGAAACTTCATCTTTAATAAGATGTTTTAAATCAAGGTGCTTACGACATAAATTGTCATATTTATATAACGATAGTTTCCCAAAAATTTTCTCTAAATACTTGAAACTTTTACATATTAATGCAATTATACCTCCGGAACCAAGAAATAAACTGGTTAATTTAATAAAATTATCCATAAATGAGTTTGAAAAAATCTTGTTTTCGAGAAATGAGTGAACCGGTACAAAATTGTATACTAGAAGAGTTATTAATATTATAAGTACAGACGTAAAAATATATTGTTTATTCTTGAAAAATTCTTGTATTGAAATAATTATTTTATCAAACCAATTTAATTCAGAATAAATCTTATTCAATAAAGCTACACCTATCTGTTGTTCATTATTATATTGCCACGCATTGAAACGAATGATTTTAGGCTTTTTATACTCAGATTTTTTATGCTTGGGTTTAAGCTCTCTAAAAGCACCATCCATAAACTCAACAAAAGAGGACTTTCCTGTTCCCCAGTTTGAAACAATAGCAAAATTTAATGGAGTCTGTGTTTCTTGGTGCATAAGGAATGATGCAAGACGTCTTGCATCATCTTTTCTGTCAAGATAATCTTCACTTGCAGGTTTGTCCGAATCCAGCCGTGTAGTACACTTATATATAAAATCTTGTACTTTCCCTTTTATACTTTCGCCAAATTGAATTAAATCTTCATCGGTTGCTCTAAATTTATCATATATTGGAATTGCGTATGATTCTGTGTCGCGGACAAATCCTTTGGCAAAATTAATAGTTATTATATTATTATTCTGTGATATACGCTTCCCTTGAGGAATATTAATTAACTCTTCAGTGTTATTTAATAGATTTATTTTATAAGATGAAGAATTATAATCTTCAAGTTTTATTTCATCCAGTCTTTTGCTAGTAAGATTAAATGCAGTATTTTCTAAATTTAGAAGATATATTTCTGAAAATAAAAAATACGCAAATTGTAATATTCTTTTTATTCCATATTCATGGTTATTAATAGAATAAAATTTATCATCAGAAAATCTGCTTGAAAAGTACTGTTCTAATTTTACATTAAATCTATTGTTATAAATGAGAATAATTGCAAGTTTCAGATACTTAAGAAATACGTCGATATTATTAGTTACATTTGTCGGTCCGTAAGGTATTGTTGAAAGCATTTTTTTCATTTCATCAGGGCTGTAAAACCTTTTGATTTCTTTAGGATTACTGCTCATATCTTTTAAGTCTTGAAAAATAATTTTGCCGTCACAGTAAATATATATGAAAGGTAATGAAGAATTGTTGATTTTTAGGGGGGCTATTCTGGCTTGTTTCAAAGCTTCTAAAATAATCTTTTGATTTCTGCTTACTTTGATTTCAATTATTGCAACAGGCTTGTCGTCAATGTATAGTATGCAATCAGTCCCTGATAATCTCATTATAGAGTAATATGTATTTGCTTCAATTGAATTTGTCCAGCCGGCAAGCTTTAAGTCTTGTTCAAGTTTTTCTATATATTTATCTTCATCTATTATCATTTAGGTTACCTCATAATAAAATATTTCCAAAAATCACACTCGGCTCTTGCCCGGTTTCTTTATTGCCCCAGCCCTTTGCTTTTGCGGAAGTTGTGATATAGAGTTTCAACTGTGCACGTGTTATCGCTACATACAGCAGGCGTAAACTCTCTTCTGAATTAAACTCTCGAAGTTCAAGTTCAGATTTACTCTTGTAAGAAGGATTAAACGCACGGACTTCTTCCATAAAAATTGTTGATGCCTTAGTTTTTGCCTTATCAACATCAATCGAAAGATTTTTTTCTGCCATCTCAGGCAGGAACACATATTCAAACTCGTCACCTTTGGATTTATGAAGCGTCATAATCTGAACTTTTCCGCGCATTGCATCTTTATCCTCTTCTTCGGAGAAAAATTTAAATCCGCTTAAAGTCGGCTTTTTCGCAAGCTCTTCCAGTCTTTGTAATGTCAAATCAAATTTTCCGGAAGCATTGAGGCGTTTTACGAGAATTGCAATCAAATAGACATTGGATTTTTCAATATCACTTGTGTAATAAAAAAGTCCGATTCTAATAACAAGCTCTTCAAGCGGAAGCGTTGAGGAATTAAGCCAGTATTGCATATCCCACAAAAATTGCGCAAGAGCAGCCGACTCAATATCATCTCCGTCCTTTTCAATAAACGGTTTTTCCGACTCCCTTATTTCAAGCTGTAATCTTTGTTTATAAAAACCTAAATCAGAAAGAGTTTCGTAAGTCGATACAACAACCTCATTATCAAATGGATTTTGTATGAACTTTAATATTGAAAATATTGTATTAAATACCCCCTTCTGTCCGAGAGATTCACTCCTTGTAATACTTTTTAATCCTGCATCATTAATAAAACTTGCCCATGATGCTACCTGATAATTGTTTCTCAAAAGTATTCCAATTGTCGCGTTTTTATTTCTGGTTAAAATATTTTTAATCTCTTTTAAGACAAAGTTTCTTTCAGCAAATGTGTTTTCAAAAATGCGGGAAAATATCGCATTCGGACTTTCCGGATTTTTTCCGTTTACTCCCTGCATGTAACTGGTGAAAAATGCTTTTGGAAGAATTTCGTTCCCAAAATTCACCAGATTGTTTGCTAATGTCATAACATCCTGCGTGCATCTTTGCGAGTGATTCATCTCAACTGTCGTATCAGCTTCAGCAATAAATCTTCTGAAACCTTCTACATCCGCATTGGAAAACGTTGTTGTAATAGCCTGATTTATATCACCGCATCTGATAAGGTTTTTATGCTTACCGCTCAATAAGCCGATTAATCTTTGCTGGACTCCTGACGAATCCTGCGCCTCATCTTCAATAATGTATTCGCAGATGTTCTGGTAATATTCTAAGATATCAGGATTATTTTCCAGAAGTTTGACAGACATGATTAAGATATCATCATAATCAATCAAATTTGCTTCTCTCAACTTTGCTTGATATTCTTTAAAGAATGTCTTAAACTTTTCAATCTTTTTGTCGCCGGAAGGCCTGTCAATATCACCCTCCTGTAGCTTTAAAACAGAAATTGCTCTGTCAAATTCATCAATCTCTGTCTTGGTATTTTTTCCGCCGATAGATTTAATAATTCTCATTCTCTGCGTGTCATCACAAATCTCAAAATCCGCAGAGAGATTTAATCTCTCAAAGTTAGAATTTTCTTTGATAATTTTTAATGCTAGCCCGTGAATAGTACTAATGTTCGGAAGCAAAGTAGTATTAGGGCACATGTTTTTAATTCTTTCGCGGAAATTTCTGGCAGCAGAGTCCATGTAAGTTAATACGAAAATGTTTGTAGGAATTACACCTCTTTCTATAAGTTTGATAATAAGAGCAAGAAGAATCGTTGTTTTACCGGCACCCGGTACCGCAGAAATAGCCATTGAACCTTTTTTGTAATCAAGTACAGGTTTCTGGTCATCACGCGGTGTTATTTTAAATACAGGCTTAGCGTTATTATCATCTACATTTGCTTCGCCAGCGAGATAATCCTCAATGCCGCCGAGGTTTTCAACTCCTGACGGGTCAAAAAGGCTTGAACATGCCCAGATGTGTTTTTCAGCGAGCAAAAGCAGTTTTCTCAAAATTCTGGCAGTTTTTTGTCTGGCAAGAAAAATATCATCTTCAACTGTATATTCATCTTTTGTCCAGTCAGCCTGAAATACCCATGCGTTATAAAGAGGGCCTGTGTCGGTTTTTACCCAGTCAGAATGCGAAACATCAAGCCAGAATTGGTATTTTGAAGATATTTTGTTATCGATTATTTTTTGCGGAGTTGCAATAACTAAATCATTCTCGCCAATCTCCAATGTCGTAGACGGATTTTCTGCAATAATAGAGTTTTCAATCTGTGTGATAATTTCATCAGCGCGTTCAATAACAGTTTTTGCACCGAGTACACTTTCGAAATCTCTTAACTGCTTAATAAAGAAGTTAAATTTATTTATTTTAGCTTCATCAGCAAAATCGACAAGTCTGTAAAACAAATCAAAAACTTTTGTAGAAAGTTTTGTATTTTTTTCTTTTACTTCTTCGAATACCTCTAAAAATTTCTGGTATTTTTCGTTATAAAATTCAAGAGAAATATGCGGGAAGCCGCCGGTTTTCTTATAACCTTCAAATATCGGACAACAGTATTTTAAAGGTATTCCAAGATAATCCGACAAAATAACTCTCAAATCCATTTCAGAAATTTCAATTCCGAGCATAAGTTTCAATATGCTCAAACTCGCTTTTACAAGCGGGTTGTCAATAAGTTTTTCGCTTCCTGAGAGGAACATAAGATTGCATGAATGTTTTAAATTTTCTTCAAGCGTAAATCTCAGCATGTCATCCTGAAGCGGAGTAATTATTGTAATATCACGTGCAGAAACATTTTTTTTGAATAAGTTTTGTATCTTTTCAATCGCGAAATCAAGAATTTCAGCGCGTTTGGAGAGCGAAGTTAATGTGAAATTTTCCAATCTTTCATGCTTATTTTCTAATATGTTAGAAAATATTATTTCTCCCTGTGAAAAAATATTTTTATCAGTCTGAACATCTTCATTGAATAAGTGTATTAGTTTACACTCAATCGACGTGTCTGCACTCAAATAACCGCAACGGCTTGAACCTAACGAGTCAAAACATATAATCCAATCTTTTAACTGGGGTTTCAGATAGCTTATAAAATCAAAACAAACAGGTGTCATTTCATCCGCATCATCAACAAGAAGGTATTTAATGTTTTTGAAATAATCAGTATGTTTATATACATGGTTGAAAATCAGGGTTTGTCTGAGATAGTCTAAACTGCGGGATTTCAGGGTAGATGAAAGAAGCTTTTTTATAATTAGTTCTGCATCTTCTGCAAAAGATTCTTTCAAAATTTTCGAACGTTCCTGTATCTGCTCATTAGAAAGATGATTTTGTACAATCAAAGAATATCTTCTGAAAATTTGATGAAGCAAAGATTTTTTAGAATTATAACCTTTAACTTCAACATGTTTTAAAATATCTTTAAGTAAAAATTGTGAAACCTCAAGCCCGACAAGGTTTGGAAGGATAAAATGTTTATCCGAAGGTATAGCATTTTCAATAAAACACCAGTTTTCAATGAGTGTATTATATACAATTGAAAAAAATGAGTGAACATTAAGTTTTTCAATTGCATCAATTTTGATGTTTTCTAAAATTTTATCAACAAATTGTTTTTTTAAAGTTGAATTTTGGACAAGAACCAGTATTTCCGAAGGTTTTACACCCGCAGAAATAAGCTCTGTATATTTTTCAACTAATACTTTAGTTCGAAAATCGACTTTAATAAAATTTAATAACATACTCCTTATGGACTATTTTACCATAAACACAGTTCAAACCTCTTGCCAAATAAGAAAATTTTTAATACAATAAATGGGTAAGTTTATTACAGTGACACTATTTAAGAAGGAGATTTAAAATGGCAAGAGTTAAAGAAAGCAACAAATTAGGTATTCAAGAACAAATCATTGAATCAGCAGGTCAAATCTACAACTACCTTTCTAACAAAGGTGAAGTTTCTATTAATAAAATGAAAAAAGACCTTAGCTTAAACGAAAACTTTGCTGAAATGGGCTTAGGCTGGTTATCAAGAGAAGACAAACTTGAATACACTCAAAAAGCTAAATCAGTAACTGTTAAATTAAGATAGTTTGATTTAAGCAAAAAGTTTAGAAAGAGGATAGCGTGAGCTTATCCTCTTTTTTATTTTGAAACTTTTGGATTAATTTGACCGTAATATTCTACCGGAATGTACATGTCTGTTGAATCTGTAGTAAAAATTTTGGGATCTTTTATTACAGCCTTGTGATTTATATGTTCGCCGGCATAAACATATTTTGTTTTGGGAACACGCATTGGTGAAGCAGGTTTCCAGGGATATAACGGTTCTAGAGCTGTATATTTATCAACAACAACTTGTTTGTCATTAGATTTTGCTTGTTTATTAATCTCCTTCAAAAACTTTTCAGTTTTATCTGCAAAATTTTTATTAAGTTTCAGCGTATCTCTGCCGTAAAAATGATAAGTTGTATCATTCATAATTTTCTTTGTTTCTTTGCTCAAGGAATCTACTTTATGCTCTATTTGCTCAGGTATTAAATTTTCAGGCAGAGGCTTAAAAGTTTTATTGGTACTGGAAACACACGCTGCTAGTAAAGTTGATACAGCCAGATAGCCGGTAAGTTTATTTATTTTCATTTTTATTCAGCTCTTCCTTTTTTACAGTAGGTGACAAACTTTTTACAGCAAATGGTTTCGCGAAGTAAACAGCGCTTATAATTCCTAAGCCGGCACCTAAAACATTAAGTGAAGTTTTTATTCCTTTCCATTTCTGCGGTAAAAAGTTTGCAATAGAAATTAATCCGCTTCCAGCCATAAGGTAAATATAGGCTTTAAAAATCCCTCTTGGCACAGCAACACAATCATTTACGTCGCGCGGATTTCTAACATTATCAGAGATAATGTCTATAAATTCTCTTTTTTGCGGTTTCTGTGTATTATAAAAATTTGGTGTAGTTTGAATTTTTGAAATGTTCATAACTTATATATTAAATCCCGTAAAAAAATTTTTTGCTATTTTTATAACTCAGCTTCTCTTGCATCAATTGCATTCGATAAAATTTTAAAAATTTCCGGTGGATATTTTGCTTGTTTGAAAGCTTGTTTTAATTTATAAAGTTCATCTTTTGTACTGCAAAGATTAATGTTTTCAAAAGTATTATAGCCTTGCAGGTTTAATATTTTAAAAGTAGCCTGTCCAAAATCTTCTGCATCCAGTATCCCATCCAGCATTTGTTCTTTGACCTTTTTGTTTGGAATTTCATAAACAAATCCCTTGTAACCTGTAATTTCTGGATATCTTGTAGTCCCGTGGTAAACATTAATAAGTGCGTGCGGATTGGACTGTTTCATAAGATTAAACATATTTTCCATGTTATGTCTGTGTTTTCTGTAAAAAATTGAATCGCCCGGAATGATAGCTCCCTTGGTAAAACCTTCTGGCATAAGAGTTTTTATCATAAAATTTAATGTTTCTAATTTACAGTCAGGCGCAGCATGGTAAAGAGCGTGCGTCTTTGTTTCTTTATTGAAGAGATACATTACGGAACAGTCATGAATATATGATGTAGAAATTGGTATACAGGATTTTGTTTTTAGAAAACTGTTTGCAAAACCATCTTTGTTAGTGGAAAAACCTTTTAAGAATGTCTTTTTATCGATTTCAAAAAAATCCCAAAATTTTCTCAAAGGAATAGAGTTTCTGCATTTTGTTCCCGCAAGCATTACAGGTCTAATTTCTGAAATTTTTTCGATTGATTTTTGCGAAATAAGGTATTCTGCAGGCATGTTATTAAATAAATCTTGAAGGGTTTTATGCTTACTGCGTAATCCTTGAAAAGCTGAGAAATTTTTATTAATACTGTAACCTGTAATAAGTTTCATATTAAGCTAAACGTATAAACAAAAAAAAATTTGTTATGTATTTGAAATAAAAAATGTTTGTGATAATATTTTAATGTCATACATGGGTGCGTGGCGCAGTTGGTAGCGCAGTTGACTCTTAATCAATTGGTCGTGGGTTCGAGTCCCACCACACCCAGTTTTTTACTGAATATTAAAAGTTTTCTAGGGTTCCGCGGTAGAATTCCGGCTGGTCCAAGAGAGAACACTTTAAAATATAATTTTAAAGTACACGGAAGGATAAAAGCCAGGGAGAAATCATTTGATTTCTTCCTGGCTTTCTAATCGAAAGGAGAGTTTAAGATGCAGTGGTTTTATTTATTGGTAGCCGGGCTCTTTGAAATCAGCTGGGCTGTAGGGTTAAAGTTTTCTCACGGGTTCACTCAAATTTTTCCTGCTGTTTTTACTGTTATTAGTATGATACTGAGCTTTTATTTTCTGTCGCAAGCTCTTAAACAACTGCCGTTAGGAACTGCTTATGCAGTATGGACAGGTATTGGAACAATTGGAACTGTTATTTTTGGCATACTTATTTTTAAAGAACCATTAACTATTTCGAAACTAATTTGCATAGCTTTAATTGTATCTGGAATTACAGGACTAAAATTGCTTGCTAATTAGGAACTCTTTACTTTTGGATTATTTTATAGTTTAATGTGGGTACTGAGGGAAACCTCTAGTCCTTTAGAAAGTGAATTACAATTTTTTTGAGTAATCCAGATATCAAACTAGCCAAATTTGCAGGGTTCTGTTACGGAGTGAAAAGAGCCGTAGAAACTGCTATAAAGTTAAAAAAAGAAAACCCTGATAAAAATATTTATATATTAGGCGAACTCATTCATAATACGGATGTTATTAATGAGTTAGAAAAAATGGGTATAAAAACTATAAATGAAATACCTGAGCAAGGTGACGGAATTTGCATTGTTAGAAGCCATGGTGCTGCACCAGAAATTTTTGAGCAAATTAAAAATGCCGGATTTGAGCTTGTTGATTTAACCTGTCCTGACGTTAAAAAAGTTCAGCAGCGAGCTGTTGAACTTGCTAAAAATGATTATTTTGTTGTAATTGTAGGCAAATCTAATCATCCGGAAGTAATGGCTATTAAAGCAAATGCTGATTTGTACTCTGATAAAGTTGTGGTTGCAGCATCAATTGAAGAACTTGCTCCGTATGAAGCTGAGATTAAATCTCATAGAAGAGTTGGTGTAGTTGTTCAAACTACGCAGATGGTTTCTTCATTAAATCTCATTGTTAATTATCTTAATACAATTGCAAAAGAAGTTTTGATTTATAACACAATCTGCCAATCAACAGCAATGAGGCAGAAAGAAGCAAAAGAGCTAGCAAAAGAAAGCGATTTAATGATTGTAGTAGGCTCCAAAAAAAGTGCTAATACTTCGCATCTGGCAGAAATTCTTAAAGCCTGCACAAAAACAGTTCATATTGAAAACGATACTGAACTTAATACAGAATTATTAGAAGGAGTTAAATCTATCGGTATTACTGCTGGTGCTTCAACTCCGCAAAAAATAATAGATAAAGTTATTGACAAAATACAGAAAGGAAAATAAATATGACACAAGTATTAGATGAATTTGAAATGTTGTTAGAAGAAAGCTTTGCTAAATCTAACAATGTAGCTGATATCGTAGAAGGTACAGTGATTAAAAAAGAATCAGAAGGTTATTTAGTAAGTGTAAAGGGTGCTAAAATGGAAGCATTCTTATCTAATAGAGAACTTTCAAGCGACGTAGAAGAATTAGAAATTGGTGATACCAGAGAATTCTATGTTTTAAAAGAAGAAAACAACGAGGATCCTATGCAGTTATCTTTAAAGAGAATTGCATTTGCTCAAGCATGGGCTCAATTAAATGACGCTAAAATTCAGGGTGATACAATTCTTGCTAAGGTTGTTTCAACTGTTAAAGGCGGTGTATTAGTTGACGTGGCTGATCTTAAAGGCTTCATCCCATCTTCTCAATTGAGAACAGGAACTCCTTTTGAAGGGCTTATTGATCAGAAAATCGAAGTTAAAGTTCTTGAAGCTGACCCTAAGAAAAATAAACTTATCCTTTCTCAAAGACAGGCTGTTGCTGAACAAAGAGATCAGGTTGTTGATAACGTTCTTTCTTCTCTTGAAGAAGATCAAATTGTTAAAGGTAATGTTGTAAGAATTACTGATTTTGGTGCATTTGTTGATATCAATGGTATCGATGGTCTGCTTCCAATTTCAGAAATTTCTTGGCAGAGAATTAAACACCCTTCTGATGTTTTAACATTAGGTGATACAATTGAAGTTAAAATTATCAAGATTGACAATGAATTGAAGAGAATTTCTTTATCATTAAAGAGAATGGGTGAAAATCCTTGGCAGCAAATTGAAGGACAGTTTGAAGAAGGGCAAATAGTAAAGGGAACTGTAAATAAAGTTACTACATTTGGTGCTTTTATTAATATTTTCCCTGGTGTTGAAGCATTGCTTCCTGTATCAGAAATGTCTGATGAAAACGTAAATCCGTTCAATATGTTTAAAGTAGGTTCTGAAGTTGATGTACTAATCAAGAAATTCACACCGAAAGAACACAGAATAGCATTATCTGTAAAAGATATTAAGTAATTAAACAGATATAGACCAAAAAGAGTTAGCTCTAGAGCTAACTCTTTTTGATTGCAAACATTTTATACAAAATGTTATGCTGTCAGTATTTGTAGTAATTACAGAGCAATATATATGTAAACAAATGTAACAATATTCTGCAATGAATTAAAGTTTATTGAAGATTATGCCGTTAATTACAGTATAAGATAACATTTTGTATAAAATGTTATCTTAAATAATAAACTAAGTTATTTAGGAGATTTAGAATGAGCGGCGATTGGATTAATTATGCGCTTTTTATTACCAAAGAAATAGCTGAGGCTGTAAAAAAATCTTCTGATGATACCAAAGAGGCAGAAGCTGTTAAACCAGAAGACAATATTTTGCAAAAGTTTGGCATATGGGATATTTATTCTGCTGTAAATAATAATCCAGATTCGGTTGTCGCAGAAGCTGTTGTGCCAGAAACGCTCGAAAATGTTGTTGAAGATATAAGGCATAATACATATCAAAAAGCTGGAGATTTAGCTCTTGATATCCAACAGTTAAAAAATCAAAAACCCACATTCGGGCTGGGAGGAATTGGTGAAGCCGGAGCAGCAGCAAATACTTCAGAGAAAATGTTAGCACAGGCAGAATTAATTATGAATTCAGCTTCGAATTCGTTTTCTGAATCTGAGGAGAAAAATGAAGAGTCACAAGAATTGCAAACAAGTGCAGAAGGTTTGTTAACGGATTCAGAAACAAGCACACGCTCTGCAGATGAACGCACCAATGAGGCGGAGAATGAGTCTAAAGAAGCTGATCAAAAAGCTTCAGAGGCAGACACTAAGAATCAGGAAGCTGAAACAAAAACTGATGATGCATCATCTAAAAGACAAGAATCTGAACAGCTAAATTCTGAAGCAGAAACAGAAATTACATCTGCCGACACAGAAATATCTGATGCTGATACTGAAATTGCTAATGCAGATACGATTATATCTAACGCAAACTCTGTAACTCCTGAAACAGAAGCAGAAGCTGCTGTTATTTCAAAACAAAAAATAGAAGCAGAACAAGCTAAAGCAGAAGCTGTAGAGAAAAAAGAGAATGCCGAGAGCAAAAAAACTGAGGCGCAAAAGAAACAGACAGAAGCAGAAGAGCTTAGTCAAGAAGCTGAAAGTCTGGAAAATGATGCTGCAGAATTGAAGAATGAAGCCGAAGGATTAAATGAAGAAGCAGAAGCCAAAAAAGAACATTCAGAAGAATTAAATACAGAGGCAGATGATTTTCGAGAAGAAGCGAAAACTCTACAAACTAAAGGAAATGCAGAGAAAACAAAAGCTCAAGAACTTCAGCAAGAAGCTGAAAATTTAAATAATGAAGCTGTAAATACTCAGAGGGCTGCTGAACAGACAGAAGAAAAAGCTGGTGAGATTAAAGAAGAAGCTCAAGCACAAGCGAATGATGCTATAGATAGAGAATTTAATAACAATGTAAACGGTCAAATTGAAGCTACCAAACAAGGTCGCAGCGGTGACTGCTGGTTATTATCAGATATAAATTCAATGAGTCAAACAGAGTGGGGAAAACAAGCAATCAGTGATGCAGTAAAATCTGATGGTGCCGGTGGTGCGAATGTGACATTTAAAGGTGCAGCAAAAGGAGAACAAAATAGTTATAATATATCCGCAGAAGAGCTTGAGGATGCAAAAGCAAGCGGTAAATATTCGTCAGGTGACGACGATATGCTTGCATTGGAGCTTGCAACGGAAAAATACTTAACTAAATACAAAGATAAATATGATAGAAATCATCCCGGAGGAGTCTTAGAATCAATGGACGGGTTCTCTATGGAAAATTTACTAACTCCAAATGTAAGGACACATTCATACAATTATGTCTATGACAGTTTTGATAAGCCTCTTGAGGCCGTTGAAAATAGCCCGTCAAAGTATTCTGTGAACTGTGGCTTTAAATCAAACCAGAAAGCATATGGCATGTATCAAAACCACGCTTATGCTCTAACAGGAATATCCACAGATCCAGCAACCGGAAAAAAATATGCAGAGGTAGTAAATCCTTGGGATTCATCTAAAAAAATTAAAATTCCTTACAATGAATTTAAGCAAAATCTATCAATACTTAACGTAACCGAACCTCCAGGAGAGAATAATCAAAATCTGAGTAGTTTTGGAGACGAGCTTGATAAATTAAATAAAATGGTTAATTCATTGAATATTTAGCTTATTCTAAAATCATTCGTAATTATAAATCATGCACCCGCCGTTTTTCTGTAAATCCTCATTCACATTCAATTTATCAAAATAAATTACGCCTAATGCTCGTCCGTAAATGTCAACGCCTTTGAAATCAATGTAGACCTGATTATTTTTATTTGCTCTGTACAAATTTTCGAGATAAGCCGTTGATTGCTTTCCTCTTGCAATAACTTCATCGATTGATAGGTTATTGTCATAGGCCTGCCTGTATGCGCGATGTATTCTGCCTGTTTCGTAACAATCAATTCCGATTAATCTTACCGGAAAAGTGTTTTTTTCAATCTTAACATCAATAGTATCTCCATCCTTGATTTTGATAAGTTGAACCGGAATTTTTGTCTCAGCAAAAACCACACTGGCTGTGATTGTAAAAAGCATCAATGTTGTTAGTAGTTTGTTCATAATTTTCTCCTTGTAATTACGTCATGAGTATTAATATGTATACTATGTTCTAAAATAGTCGCAGCACGTTTAGTTTATGAATTTTATGATGTGGAGATGGGTAAACAAATAACCTATCATGTTTTTATGGATAGTAAAGATATTCAAAAGATTTTAGGAAATTCGCTCAAAGAACTTAGAGAAGCCAAAGGCTTAACACAAGAGAAGCTTGGTGAATGTATTGGTGTAGAAGCCGGAACCATCTATCGTTTAGAATCAGGTAAGAATTTTATCAAGAGCGAAACTTTGGCAAAATTATGTGATGCACTGGATGTACATCCGAGTCTTTTCTTTACTGCAAGGCCAACAATGACACTAGACAACCATGCTGACGCAATAAAAAATATAGTCCGATTATTACAAACCTTTCCACAAGATAAATTAAATGATGCCTATAATATTCTAAAAGTATTGCATAAGTAAAATCTCCAATGTTTCTTCATAAGAATGTTTTATTCTTATGAAGACATTATACTACATTCAAATAAAAATTAGAATAATATTATGGATATACGTAAAATTATAGGAAATAATGTTTTAAATGCTAGAAAAATTCGCAATCTTTCACAAGAACAATTTGCAGAAATGATTGGAATAGAACCCTCAGCATTAAGTAAAATTGAAAATGGAAAAAGTTATCCGAGCCAACAAACTCTGGAAAATATTATTTGTGCATTGAAAATAAAACCAGATGTATTATTTAAAACCGAAGAAAAAATTGATATAGAAAAAGCATACAAGGAACTCTTGATGCAATTAGAACAAATCAAGCAAAATGAAGAATTATTCACTAAAGTATATTATAAAATACAAGAACTAACTTCTAATATCTAATTTATCCCTACCCCTACGCCTCGAGGATTTCGGCCCCCTTGGCTTCAATCTTTAAAGTCCTGATATCAGTTTTGATGCTTTGTCCTTCCCATATTTCTCGTACTGTGGACTTAATCTTATCCACATCGTATTTATGTGAAATAATCAGCATCGTCGGGCCTGCACCGGATAAAACACAACCTAGAACTCCGTCTTCATGCTTAAATGCTTCCATAATTTCACGCATACCAGGCACAAGTTTTTCTCTATAAGGCTGATGGAGTTTATCCTGGAGTGCTATTTTCATTAATTTAGTATCTTTTGTATTAACAGCCTCTACAAGCATTGCAAGGTGTTTAGCATTAAATATTGCATCCTGCATAGGAATTTGTTCCGGCAGAACAGAGCGTGCAATATTTGTAGAGAGTTCAAAATCAGGAATACATACCGTAATATCCCAATCTTGAGGCCAATCAAGTTTTCTGTATACAATTGAACCGTCATCTTCCTGTGAAGCCATTACGAAACCTCCCAGAATAGCCGGAGCAACATTATCAGGATGTCCCTCAACCTCTGTTGCTATTGAAAGAAGTGCTGTTTCATCAGCAGGCGAGCCTAAAAGTTTGTTTGCTGCAATAAGCCCTCCTACGATTACAGCTGCAGAACTTCCAAGGCCTCTTGTTATAGGAATTTGCGACTGTATATTAATCTTCAATTCTGAAGGTTCTTGACCGATTGAATTATAAAGCATTTCTACTGCTTTATAAACTATATTATTTTCATCTTTTGGAATGTTATCGAAAATCATTTCATCAATAACTTCTTCTTCTGACATCAAATTTATTTCAATACCTGTTCCCGGAAGCACGGTTTCTTCGATTGTAATTGTATTATAAATCGGAAGAGCCAACCCCAGGCAATCAAATCCGGGGCCTAAATTTGCCGATGTGGCAGGTACTTTTACACTTACTTTCATACTTAAAAATTTCTCCTAAAAAGTATAAGGAGATTATACAATAAAGATAATAAAAATGTAAACTTGAACGAATTGTAACGCTTTGTTAAATAATAAAGCAATTTTTCTGCGTAAAATTACTTTAGATATATAGTGTAGTAATTATAAGGTGTGTAATATGACTAATTCATATGCGAATATGTATCCTCAAGGCGGGTATCAGCCTGTCCGGAATAATTCCGGCCCTTCAACTCTTGGAATGATGACGCTCGGAGCAGTTGGCGGCGGAGCTGTTGGATATTTTAAAAATAGATATCCGATAGGTAAGGATGGTGCTGTGGCTGATAGTTTTGCAAGAGAAGTTTTTGATAAAAATTTAAATAAGAATTGTTCTTCAGATGTAAAAAAATATTTCAAACAATTGAAAGAAGTCTTAAATAAAATTGATAAAGTTAAAACTCCAGAAGAGTATAGAAAATTAATTAATGCAAATAAATATATAATAGAAGAGCAGTGTAAAGCTATTTCAAGTGAAACACTGCTGGACGCCGTAAATACAACCAACATAAAAACAAGTAAAGAAGCATTGAAAAAATCTCTGGAGGGAATTATGGATTTTGAACTTTTGAAAACCAAAAATGCCGTTAAATTAGGGTGGAATAGCGAATCTAAAAAATTCATAAAGTCTTCTGAGTTTAAGGATGCAAAATTATTTGATATTATTAAAAATACAAAAAGCAATATGCAGTGGAAAAAAGCCCTGAAATACGGCGGAATTACAGCCGGCGTTATGGGGGCGCTCACAGTCGGGTATAAAATGCTGGCTAATAAATCTTAGTCTATGATATAATCAGTTTATGAAATATCCGAATTTAGAAAAACTGGTTGATATAATAGCTGTACTAAGGAGTGAAAACGGCTGTGAGTGGGATAGAGAGCAGACTCATAAGTCTTTGCGTCCAAACATGCTTGAAGAAGCTTATGAAGCAGTGGATGCAATTGACGAGGGCGATATTTCAAATCTGCGTGAAGAACTCGGTGATGTTTTACTGCAGGTTGTACTCCATGCCCAGATTGCAAAGGACGACGGTGAATTTGATATAGAAGATGTTGCAAAAGAATTGAGCGATAAACTTATACACAGGCATCCGCATGTCTTTGGTAATACCGAAGTGCATTCAACTCAGGAAATTTTGGATAATTGGGATAAACTTAAAAAAGAGGAAAAAACTTATAGAAAATCTGTACTGGACGGTATTTCTAAGTCCCAGTCTGCATTAATGTCAGCACAAAAAATTAGTAAGAAAGTCGTAAAAGTCGGGTTTGAATGGGATTGTGTTGATAGTTTGAAAAATTGTATTCAATCTGAGTATAAAGAATTTGAAGAAGCAGTTAAAAGCGGTGACAAAGAGAAAATGGAAGATGAGATGGGGGATATTTTCTTTGCGACCGTTAATCTTGCAAGATGGTATAAAATTGATGCTGAACAAGCATTGTTGAGAGCTAATAAAAAATTCACAAAACGTTTCAGAAAAATGGAAGAAATTAAAACAAAACCTTTTGAAGAGTATACATATGACGAATTTAACGATTTGTGGAAACAGGCTAAAGTATTGGTTGATGCTGAATAAATATTTAAGGAGTTTTATTATGAAAAAATTATTTGGAGGATTATTTTTATTAGGTTTATTATGCCTTCCTTCTTTTGCGGAAGATTTTTCAACGGTTTGTGCAAGTCATATTCTTGTACCAACCGAGCTTGAAGCTATAAAACTTAAGAACGAAATAAAAAGTTTTGATGATTTCAAAGAAATGGCAGGGCTGTATTCTAAATGTCCGTCTGGAAAAAATGGCGGAGATTTGGGATGTTTTGGAAAAGGCCAGATGGTAAAACCTTTTGAAGATGCCGCTTTCAACGGTAATGTGGGCGAAGTTTCCGAACCGGTAAAAACACAATTTGGATATCATTTGCTATGGGTAACTAAGAAATATTAGGGAGAATTATAAGTATGAAAAAGATTTGTTCCATATTAGTTTTATTAATTATGTTGTCATCAGCAGTTATGGCAGCTCCAACACACGGTACTCCGGGTGCTATTTCCGGACGTTCTGTAGGTGCTGCAGCAATTTCTTTAATTGTTTGGCCGGGGCTGGGTCAATTAATAAATGATAACCCGGTAGATAAAAACGTTACACATGCAGTGTTGGGTTTAACTGGTATATTCAGATTCTGGTCTTGCTATGACGCTTTTGTCGACAGACGCGGCGGTGTTTGGCATAATAGAATTTAGTTATATATAATGGTGTTATGAAAAATAAACTTCTTGCTAATTTTGCATTATTCTTGACGGCACTCATCTGGGGTGTTTCGTTTGTTGCTCAGCGTGAAGGTATGGACCATATCGGGCCGTTTACTTTCAATATGGTAAGAAGTTTTCTCGGTGCATTGAGCCTTTTGCCGGTAATTCTCTGGGTTAAGCTGTCAAAACCGGATACTAGAACAAAAAAAAGAAAGAGATATCAGCATATAAATCTTGCCAGAGCAGGAGTAGGATGCGGACTTGCGCTATTTACGGCCATGAGTATTCAACAATACTGCATGCAGTATGTTACAGCGGGTAAGGCCGGATTTATTTCTGCTCTGTATATTATTTTCGTACCGATTATTGCGGTTCTGCAAGGACACAAACTTGAAAAGAGAATTGTTTTCAGCGTAATTCTTGCTGTAATTGGTTTATATTTCTTGTGTTATACTCCGGGTGGCGGTTTTAATGTTTATGACTTACTGGTGCTGGTAGCTGCATTCTTCTACGGCGTCCATATTCTGGTTGTTAATTTTTATTCTAACAAAGTTAATGCAGTGAAAGCATGCTGTTTGCAGTTTGTGGTTGTTGGGATTTTGTCTGCTGTTTTAACACTCTTATTTGAAAATCCGACAGCTGCATCTATTATTGATTGCAAAACATCTCTTTTGTATGCAGGTATTTTAACCTGCGGCGTGGCTTATACATTACAAATTTTCGGGCAGAAAAATACTCTTCCTGTAATTGCGTCAATCATTTTTAGTCTTGAATCTGTTTTTGCAGTACTAGGCGGTGCGGTGATTTTAGGCGAAACAATGCTGCCAAAAGAAATTTTGGGATGTGTATTTATGATAGTTGCAGTAATTTTGTCTAACTTAAAGCCTGAGCGTTCATAGTTAAATACCGGCATACAGCTTCCGGCACAAATCCGCTTATATCACCTTTATTTAGGAGAATTTCCCGCACGCAGGATGAAGATATAAAGTTAAATTCAGGCTGTGTGATTAAAAAGACTGTTTTAATATCATTGTATAAAGCATGGTTTGTCTGAGAAAGCTGCATTTCATACTCAAAGTCAAAAGAGGTTCTCAGGCCCCTCAAAAGAACAGATGCTCCGCGCTTTTTTGCATATTCAACGGTTAAACCTTGAAAAGCATCAACTTCAACATTTGGAATATCATTTACGCTTTCTTGAATTAATTTTGTGCGGACGTCAATAGGAAGAAAGCCTTCTTTATTAACGTTATAACATACGGCGATTATAACTTTATCGAAAATTTTAGCGCCGCTTTTTAGAATATCTATATGTCCGTTTGTAATCGGGTCAAAACTGCCCGGATATATTGCAATAGTCATTTTGTCACCTATTTTGCCTAATTATAACACAACAAAGCTATTTATGTTAAAATTATAAAAAAGATAATAAAAGGGAGAGTTTATGTCAATTATCATAATGATATTACTTTTAAGTTTACTTATTCTTGTACACGAAGCAGGGCACTTTTTTGCAGCCCGTGCATTTGGTATAAAGGTTGATAAATTCGGGTTTGGCCTTCCTGTAGGGCCGACTTTATATAAAACCAAGGTTGGTGATGTGGAAGTTCTGGTTCATGCATTTTTGCTTGGCGGATACGTTTCTTTTCCTGATGACGAGAAAGATTGTGAACTTCCAAAAGACTCTCCGGAAAGATTTGCAAATAAACCGGCATGGCAGAGAGCGATTGTTGTTTCTGCCGGCGTAATTGCAAACGTAATTTGTGCGATTGCTCTGGTTATGCTTGTGGCAATTGTTTCTCACAAACTTCCTTCTGGAAATTATGAGATTTATGCAGGGGAAATAAGCGCTCCAAAGGAAGCAAGTATACGGAAATCCGGATTAAGAGAAGGTGACAGAATACTTAAAGCTAACGGTTGTGATATTAATAACGTTTACTCACTGGTGACTATTGTTAAAAATAGCGCTAAAAATAACGGTATTGTTTCAGAAAAAACAGTCGATGCAAACTATTCAAAACTTAAAGATTTAAATCCGGGCTTATCTAAAGATGAAATTATACCGGAGGGTATTGCGATAAGACTTCCTCTGGATTTGGAAAAAGATATTGTAACAATGGACAAATATGCGCTAAAGGGTGCTAAGTACTATAAAAATGAGGGTATAACTCTTGATGAGAGATTGAAAGAACTTGAAAAAAGTATTGACGGTAAGAGAGTTTATACTTCAGATGGCAAATTCTCAATGTATGATGTGGCAAAAGTTTTATCAAACGGTGTGCACCCTATTAATCTAACGGTTTTGCGTGATGGAAAAACTATAGAACTCAATCCTATTTATCCTGATGAAAAAGGGATTATTGGTATCGGGCTTGGAGCAAAGCAGACAATGATTAAGACAAATACTCCTGCTGCTGTTGTAAAAGAGAGTTGTTCATATCTATGGAACAATACTTATATGATGATGTACTCTCTCGGCCAGTTGTTTACAGGCAATATTCCGTTAAAAGATATGCATGGTGTTGTTGCGATTACCAAAATAGGCGGCGATATGATAGAGAAAAGCGGAAAAGCTTCAGGTGTACTTCTTGCAGCTCTTATATCTATGAACCTTGCTATATTAAATATTCTTCCTATTCCGGCTCTGGATGGAGGACACTTAATGTTTTTGATTATTGAAAAAATCATGGGTAAACCTTTAAATGAAAAAGTTATTGAGGTTATATCTACAGTATTTTTCTCGTTGCTTATTATTCTTATGATATTTGTTGTATTTAACGATATAACTTTATTAATACGGAAATAGATGAGTGTCTAATTGAATTTACCGTTTAAGCCCGCCATAATCTCATTATGAGAATAATAATTATAGGCGGGGTCGCAGCAGGCGCCAAAGCTGCTGCAAAATCAAAAAGACTGCTTCCGGATGCGGATGTACATATTTATACAAAGGACACTTTTGTATCCTATTCTTCCTGCGGGCTTCCTTACTACGTAGCGGGAGATTTTGAGGACTGGCATAAACTTATTGTCAGAACCAAGGAAGAGTTTGAAAAAAGCGGTATAAATATTCATACGGAGCATCAGGTTACAAAAATTCTTCCTGCAGATAAAAAAATTCTGGTTAAAGATTTAAAATTAGGTGTTTGTAATTTTGTTGAGTATGACAAATTAATTATTGCAACAGGGGCTGCGCCGTTTATACCGGATATAAAAAATACCGGTCTGAAAAATATTTTTACATTAAGAACTCTAGAGGACGGTATTAATATAAGAAACGCAATGGAGAAGTCGCAAAATATAACAATAATAGGCGGCGGGTATATTAGTATAGAACTGATAGAGGCTTTTGTTAAAAATAAAAAGAATGTAACTCTTGTTGAGCGCTCTCCTTTTATTCTTTCTGTTTTTGATGAGGATATCTCTTCATTGATACAATCTTTCATACTGGAAAATTCTGACGGTCTTGTAAAAATTCTAAACGAAGATCAGGTTTGTGAATTTGTAGGTGATGAAACAGTAACAGGAGTTTTAACGACAAACGGTTCAGGTTTTGAAACAGATATGGCAGTGATTGCAACAGGGGTTTATCCTGTAGTCGATATTGCTAAGGAAGCCGGAATTGAAATAGGAACGACCGGTGCTATAAAGGTTAACAGCAGAATGGAAACAAACATTCCGGATATATATGCCTGCGGTGACTGTGCTGAAAAGATTAATATTATTTCGCATTCTCCGGTATGGATTCCGCTTGGTTCTACTGCGAATAAAGAAGGCAGGGTTGCTGCGATTAATGCTTGCGGCGGGGTCGAGGATTTTGAGGGAGTTCTCGGTTCAGCTGTTTTAAGATACCATTCTCTCAGTATGTCAATGACCGGTTTAACAGAAAAAGCAGCTCAAAAAAGAGGTTATGACACTGTTTCTGTGGTTATAACAAAGCGCGATAAGGCCGGTTATATGCCAGAAGTAAAAAATGTTACACTAAAACTCGTTGCAGACAGACGTTCTCATAAAATGCTGGGTGCTCAGGCAATAGGCTGCGGTGATGCTGATAAAAGAGTTAATACTATCTCAGTAGGACTTCTGAGAGGAATGACCGTCGAAGATTTGCTTGATGTTGACCTGACTTATGCACCGCCGTTTTCAACCAGTATTGATATTTTGATTTCTGCTGCAAGAATACTTAAATCAAAACTTAATTAAGGTCTGATTTTTTTAGAAACCTCATCACATTGCTTTGAAAGTTCATCAGTCATAATTCCTTTTTGAGTAAAGAATTTTCTATAAGCCCAATCATCAGCATCATGCTGAAATTGAATACACTTATAAGTATCAAAAAGATAGAAACGGTTTGCTACTATTCTTGATAAATCTTTTGTTGAGATATCTTGTTCTATTAGATTTTGCTCTATAATTTGTATTGCATCCCATGAGGGATCGCTATCTTTATATCCTCTTAGGCTGGCTGCTATTTTGTTGAATTCTGCTACAGAAGCAGAATCTTCTGCAAGTTTTGTACCGTTAAAAATATCTCTGTATGCCATTGAATCAAGTCTTGATTGTACTAAGGCGTGATTTTTTGTATTAGTTAATTCTGCGTATTCAGAATAAGGCCTGTCCTGCATATAATCTTTAGCTCTTTCTTTGACATCACTACATGCACTCAAACCTAGCAGTCCGGCTGCAGCAACCGGCATAAAAGTCTTTAACGATACATTCATTCGGGATACTCCTTAATTCTTTAATATTTCTTTTGTACATTCTAAAGCAACATCAGTTACAAAGTCAATATCCTGCTCTTCAATAATAAGAGGCGGATTGAAGTATATTACATCCCCGAGAGGTCTTAACAGAACTCCTTTTTCCAGAGCTTTTTTGTAAATCTGATATCCTGTACGTTTTGTATAATCAAGAGGTTCTTTTGTATCTCTGTTTTTAACAAGTTCAATTGCGTTAATTAAACCTATTGAGCGTACTTCTCCTACGTTTTCCAGCGGAAGGAATTTTTCCTTAACAACATTGTTAAAGTAAACAGCACGCTTGTTAGCTTTTTCTATGATTTGTTCGTCTTTTAAAATCTTCAAAACTTCTATTGCAGCAGAGCACGCAAGCGGGTTTCCGGAATATGTGTGCGAATGCATGAACGCTTTGCCTTTCAGATAATCGTCATAAAACGCATCATAAATTTCCTGTGTAGTTACAGCAATTGCCATTGGCATATAACCGCCGGTTAAACCCTTAGAAAGACACATTATATCAGGGCTTACGCCGGCATGGTTGAATGCAAACATTTTCCCTGTTCTGCCGTAACCTGTTGCGATTTCGTCGGCTATAAGATGAACATTGTATTTATCACACAGTTCTCTGAGTTTTTTCAAATATAAAGGCGGATAAACCTTCATTCCGGCAGAGCCCTGTAATAATGGTTCTACAATAATTGCAGCTGTTTCATCTGCGTATTTTGCAAAAGCTTCTTCCGCTTTTTCAAAACACTCGCAATTACAACAATCACGGCATTTCCCGTATTTGCATCTGTAACAATCTAATCCTTCTATTCTTATTACATCTAGAAGCAGCGGTTTATAGAGTTCCGAATATAAATCAACTCCGCCAACTGCAAGAGCCCCGAGGGTTTCTCCGTGGTACGCGTCAGATAATGCCATAAACCTTTTTTTCTGCGGGTTTCCTGTCTGGTAATGGTACTGAAAACTCATTTTTAAAGCCATTTCAATGGCAGAAGAACCGTTATCGGCAAAGTTGAATTTGCACAATCCGGCCGGAACAACTTCAGCAAGCTCCTGACAGAGTGTAATCGCAGTTTTATGTGAAAAATTTGCGAAAATAACGTGTTCAAGCGTATCCACCTGCTTTTTTATCGCAGCATTAATTCTTGGATGACAATGCCCGAGAAGGTTGCACCACCACGAACTGATTACGTCCTTGTAGCATTTCCCGTTGATATCGTATAAATTTATCCCTTTGCCGCGCTCGATAACGATAGGCGGAAGCGTCTCATAATCCTTCATTTGTGAGCACGGATGCCATATGTATTTCAAATCTTCTTTCTGCCAGTCCATAATTCCTCCAAAAGTTTAATATCCTTTTGACCTCTTTCTACAGTCGCAACAACTTTAATGCCGGTGAGGTATTCAACCTGTTTTAAATTATCCTGATGCATAAAACTGTCAGGGTTAAAGTTGTTTAAGATAATACCTGCAATCGGTATGTTATTGGCTCTTGCGTATTCAACCGTAAGCAGGGTTGAATTTATCGTACCGAGTCCTCCGTCTGCAACAATAATAATGCTTGTTTCTAGTTCTTTGATTAGATCTTTAAGCAGGTATTTTTCTCCGTTTTCAAGCCTTAGAGGGCAGGTAATTCCGCCTGCGCCTTCAATCAAAAGATAATCATAATCTTTGCTGAGCTCTTCAAATTTTTGTTTAATTTTTTCTATTTCAATATCTTTGCCGGCGCGTTTGGCTGCTAAATGTGGAGAAACTGCCTCCTTCCACCAGTATCCGACACAATTGTCCGCTTCACAAGGGATTTTTGCGGTATCAACAACATAATTTGCGTCACTTACAGTCAATTTGCCATTTTGTTCTTCTATACCGCTAAGTACAGGTTTAAAATATCCGCAATTATATCCGGCTTTTCTCATTTCTTTTACAATAAGGGCTGAAACATACGTTTTTCCTACATCTGTTCCGGTCGCAGTAATAAAAATATTCTTTGACATCTTACTCCTCCGATACAAGAGTAGCGCTGATAAAAATGAAAATCAAGTATTGCAGGCTAGCTCTGTAAGAGAATATATCGGATTGAAAAAACAGGTTAATCTTATGATATGAAAAAAATCTGGTTTTTATTGCTTTTAATAATTATTCCTGTTTTTGCCTATGAGGTTTATACTCCTTCTGATTACAGCTATAAGGATAACGGTGACAAGCTGCTTTTTGTTGTAGATTATTCAAACAGCATGGGGGAATTTCTTGAACACAAGACAAAGGCAAATCAGGTTAAGGAAATGATGAACTATATTTTGCCGCAAATCTCCTCCGGAACTAAAGTCGGACTTAGAGTTTACGGTCATACCTGCAATCTTTTTGCGTATAATGCATGCAGAAGCTCTGAGCTTGTAGTACCTCTCGGTTTTTCAAGCAGTTCTTCTATTCTTTCTGAAATGTCGCGTCTTAGACCAAGAGGAATGACTCCAATAACATATTCGCTTAAACAAGCCGTTAACAAAGATTTAGATGGATATGACGGTGTAAAACACATTATTCTGCTAACAGACGGAGGGGAAAATTGTGACGAAAGCCCGTGTGATTATTCAATAGAACTGGTTAAGACAAGAAAAGATATCAAAATTGATGTAATTGCATTTAATGTGCATGACGAAGATGACCTTGCACAGCTCCAGTGTACTGCAAATGTTACCGGAGGAAAATTTGTAGAAGCTGATACAAAAGCACAGCTTGTTAAATCAATGGAAGACTTAACATTGCCGCATAAAAATGTAGAAGCTACTATTTACAGTAAGAATTAAAAAAAGCCCCGAAATGGGGCAAAATTTTGTAAGATGTAAGATGGGGTAATAAAACTTTTTTCTTTTTCTCCGGCTAAATTATTTTAATAAAGTAGAGATAAATCTGATAGAGTCATCTTTTAATTCTTTAACGAAATCTTTAGCTATTTTAGAGAGAGGTCTGTTGTCAATTTTATCGAACACAGCGTAAATAGGATCTCCGCCGTTGTTAAATCTCATTTGTCTGTCTTGTTTATTCAAATAGTAGAAATGAAAGTTTTCAGGAATTTCTAAAGCGCCTGCTGGTTTTTTATTTCTTTCAATTGCGTCGTATGTAGCTGCCATAATCTTTACTCTCTCTTTGAATAACTCTTACATATATATAAAGTATATAAGTTTCAAAAAATTGCCTTTTTAGAGAGTGGATATTAAGAAATGTAACAACAACTCCCTCTCCTTAGGGAGAGGGTTGGGGTGAGGGGGCAATTTAAGTATAATAAAAATATGGACAATCTTGAGCAGATTAAGAAAGCCGTCGAAATTGAGGTTAAGTATAAATATATCAATATTAACGGGCGTACGAGGAGTTTTTCATCGTTCATCTGTTCTGAATTGCGTAAAGAAATTAAAAAGTCTAAAAACCCAAAGTGGCAGGTGCTTTTAGAACATTTTGAGCGGTATCAAATGGATACTTTACCTCAGAGAAAAAAATCCTTGGAGAGACTTGTCAGTGTAATTAAGGCTGAAACAGGCGAAACACAGCCAAAAAAGGCGCACTCAAATCTTAGCTTAAAATCAGATGTTATGTATTTGAAGGGCATAGGACCAAAGATAGCCTATGTTTTGAATAAACTCGGGATTTATACGGTAGGTGATCTGCTTTATTATTTCCCGCGCAAACATGTTGATTACTCAACCAGAACAAGGATAAGGGATTTAGAGCCGGGTGAAACTACAACTGTGTTTGGAAATATCCGTTCTGTGGAAGCATTTACTACAAAAAATAATCTTGGAGTTGTTAAGGTTCGTATAAATGACGGGTCTGGAAGTATGAGCCTTAATTTCTTTGCTTCAAAGTCCAATAAATTTACGCTTGAGAGAATGAAACAGCAATTCCCTAAAGGAGCTGGAATTATGGTTTCCGGTACCGTAAAAATAAATTCTTATGACGGAATGCCTACCCTTGATAAACCTGTTTATTCAATTATGGAGGATGAAATTCTTGGTGAATCCAATATTAATTTAGCGCGTATAGTTCCGATTTACTCCTTGAGTGAAAATCTTAATATAAAAACTTTGAGAAGAGCTATTTTTAATACCATACAGCTGTTTAAAAACGATATAGAAACTGTTCTGCCGCGAAAGGTTATAGAAAAATATAATCTTATGGAAAAACGCGAAGCAGTCGAACAGATGCACTTTCCAAAGGATAATGATTCTTTGCATAACGCGCGTTACTCGCTTGTATTTGAAGAATTATTTCTAATTCAGCTTAAACTTGCACTTTTAAGAGAAGAGAACAATAAAAGTATTTCTTCAATTCCTCTAGAAATAAAAAAAGACGGACTTGTAATGCGTTTCATCAACAGTTTGCCGTTTGAATTAACAGGAGCTCAAAAAAGAGCTGTGAATGAGATTTTAAATGATTTAAATTCGACAAAGCCAATGCAAAGACTGCTTCAAGGTGATGTAGGAAGCGGAAAAACCGTAGTTGCATGTATTATGCTTCTTGCAGCAATAGAAAACGGATATCAGGCTGCAATTATGGCGCCTACGGAAATCCTTGCACAGCAGCACTATAATAACCTTGTTAAATGGCTTACACCTCTCGGTTTAAGCGTTGAACTGCTTATTGGAAGTATAAGCAAAAAACAGCGTACTGTTTCGGAAACAAATCTCCGGAATGGTCAGGCAAATATTGCAGTAGGTACACACGCACTTATTCAGGATACTGTTGATTTCGCTAACCTTGGTGCTGTAGTAATCGACGAACAGCACAGATTTGGTGTTAAGCAGAGGCTTGCACTGCGCAAAAAATCTCAAAATCCGCAAATCCTTACTATGACAGCAACGCCAATCCCGAGAACACTTGCGATTACCATGAATGGTGATTTAGATTTGACTATTATTGATGAGCTTCCGAGCGGTAGAAAACCTATACTTACGACAATGACAAATTCAAGAAGGCAGATTGCAAGCTTGATACGTAGAGAAGTCGAGTCCGGACGTCAGGCATATATAGTTTATCCCCTTATTGAGGAAAGTGAAACTCTTTCGGCAAAAGCTGCGACCATAGAAAAAGAAAAGTGGCAGAATGAAGTTTTTCCGGAATATAAAATCGGGCTCTTGCACGGAAAGCTTAAAAACGATGAAAAAGATGAAGTTATGAATAAGTTCAAGAACAAAGAATATGATATTCTTGTGTCTACAACTGTTGTCGAAGTCGGGGTAGATGTTCCAAATGCTACAGTCATTGTGATTGAGAATGCGGAAAGGTTCGGACTTTCACAGCTTCATCAGTTAAGAGGGCGTGTCGGGAGGAGTGATTTGCAGTCTTACTGTGTGTTATCATCTTCCACGAAATCTCAAGAAACACGTGCAAGGCTCGATATAATGACTCAGACAAATGACGGGTTTGTTATTGCGGAAAAAGATTTGCAGTTAAGAGGCCCCGGAGAATTTCTAGGAACGCGCCAGAGCGGACTTCCGGATATGATTATTGCGGATATTGTGAATGATGCGAAAATTCTTGAACTCGCAAGAGCAGAAGCAATTGATTTTGTTAAGAATAATAATATTGATGATTATCCGCTTCTTAAAGAAGCAAAAGGCCTGAATTTTGACGGTGATTTATTCGGCGCCGGATAGCTTACTTTTTCTTTGCTAAAAAGAAAAAGTAAGCAAAAAGAAAAGACCCTTTTGTCGGGTGACATGAGCCAAATTACAAGCCTACATTGGAGCTACTGGTCACCCTCGAAGTGTAACTATTGGGTTGAAGAATTTAAAAACTCTTCCCAGCCTATCACCAGCATACTGGCATGTGTTTCCAATGCCTCAGCTATCATAAAAAGTTTTGTTGTACTAAATCTAGAAGCTTTGCCCTCCTCTATTTTTTGCAAATATATCTTTCTTATTCCCGTCTTGAGTGATAATTCATCAATAGTTAAACCTTTTTCCTCTCTTTTTTGTTTGATTTTCGCTCCAATAAATTCATAAAATAGTTTTTTTCTCATAGACATTCCTATTGTTAATAAATGTAAAATGTGTGCACACTAATTAGAGTATAAAATCACTAATAAGTGTTTTTATTATATTCGTTGTACACTTATTTGTCAACATTTTCACGGATTGTATAATTATTAATATGAATATGAAGGCAAGAGAACAAATAAAATCGTTATTAGCAGCGAAAAATATTAAAATGAAAGAGCTTTGTCTGCGGTTATCAGAGAAAATGGGGAAGAACTATAGTTCAAATAATCTTTCAAATAAACTTATTAGAGGAAGCATAACATATAACGAAGTTTTACTTATAGCAGATATTCTGGGGTATAAAATAACATTTGTTGATACAGAAGAGATATAGATTAAGAAGAAGGGCGGGATGCTTTGCATCCCGCCACCTTTATTTTATACCTCTAGTATGTAATTAATTAAGGTTCTTACACCTGCGCCGGTTGCGCCTTTGATAAATTCTTTTTGAGGTTTATCTAAGAAAGCAACTCCCGCAATATCAATGTGAGCCCATTTTACATCTTTAACGAATTTTTTGAGGAAAACTCCTGCAGTAGAAGCGCCGCCCCAGCGTGAGCCGGTATTCTTCATATCTGCAATATCGCTTTTCAAGCTGTCAAAGTATTCATCCCATAAAGGAAGTTCCCAGTATCTTTCGCCGTTTCGCTCAGCAGTATTTATAAGGTTTTTCACAAGTGTATCGTCGTTGCCCATAATACCTGCTGCATTTGTGCCCAGTGCAACCATGCAGGCTCCTGTGAGTGTTGCAAGGTCGATAACTTCATCAACACCTAATTCGCAGGCGTAGCAGAGTGCATCAGCAAGAGTTAATCTTCCTTCTGCGTCTGTATTATCAACTTCAATTGTTTTGCCATTTTTTGCTGTTAAGATATCACCCGGTTTATAAGCGCTGCAGCCAGGCATGTTTTCACACGCTGCGATAATGCCGTGAACTTCGACCTGCGGGTGGAATTCTCTTATAATACTCATTACCCCGAGTACGCAGGCAGCAGCTGACATATCGTCTTTCATTGAAAGCATAGATGATGCAGGCTTTATGTCAAGTCCGCCGCTATCAAAAGTAATACCTTTACCGATTATAGCAATTTTCTTTTTCGGGTTGTCTACCTGATATTTCATGTGGATAAATTTTGGCTCTTGCGAACTTCCTTTAGCAACTGCGAGGAAAGCTCCCATACCTAATTTTTCACATTCTTCTCTGTTGTACACAACTGTATCCAAACCGAAATCACATGCTATATTTGCAAGTTCTGTCGGCGTTGCAAATTGAGCTGGTTCGTTTGCAAGGTTTCTGGCGAAAGCCATAGCAGAAGCGATTTTTTCAGCTTTTTTAACAATGTCTGCATTAGCCTGTACATAAACTTCCTGTACTTTATTATCTTTCTTTTCTGATTTGTATTTATCAAATGCGTAATCGGCAATAAAAGCACCCATTGTGAATTGTTCTGAGTAATCAAATTCAATTCCATCGAGAGAGAACGCGACTTTTTTTGCTTCCATCTGCATTGCTTTTTTAACTGCTTTTGCTATAGCTTCTCTCATTTTATTAGGGTTAAATTCAGATTTTTTACCGAGACCAAGCACGAGGACTTTTCTGTAGATTTCCTTTCCATAAGTAGGTAAAAGGTAGGTTTCTCCAAATTTACCTTTAAAATTATCCTGCTCAACTGCGTACTTGTTGGCAAGCTCATTAGATGTATTTTCGTCTTCAAACTTGTTAACAACAAGGATATCGGCTTCAATACTTTTTGCATCTTGAACAACTTTGATTTCCATAGTTCAAAACTCCTTTCTTTTTCTAGTATTGTATATAATTTGAAGAGGTTTTTAAATACGCTAATTAGATTATTAAAACAAAGTATTTGACATTAAATCTTTTTTGTTTTAATATAATCTATGTTGACAGCCGGTATATGGGCGTTTAGCTCAGTTGGTAGAGCGTCTCCCTTACAAGGAGAGGGTCAGAAGTTCGAGTCTTCTAACGCCCACCATTTTTAAAAAGAGCCGAAAAAGGCTCTTTTTTAGTGACTTTACAACTTCCAATCTGCATTTCAGCCAATTAAATTTTAAAAGTTGTCAAATGTTTTTTATGGTATCGATTTCAAAAGTTCGAGTCTCTTTAACTGTTAATAAGAAAAATATTTTAAAACAAATAAAGCTTTTTTTTATATTAAAATAATTGTATAATGGCTGATATACATATAATACAATATAATTTTGATTCGGGTTTTAGAGGAAACTATAAAGGTTATCATATTGACAATAGGTTAATTAGCAGGCCAAATATTGTTTCTCCAATATTTTTAAAATTGCAAAAATATCAAACCTCATTTGGACTTATAAACATTTTCACACTAGCATTAGAATTATTTGCCACAATAGAATATTTAAACCAACTTATTGAAGAAAATTATCAAATTCATAATAAATTAATGACAAATTCAGATGTGACAATTAACATCTTTGCAATAAATACAAAAAAAGAACAGATTGTTCATATAATGAAACGAGTGATAGATGATTTAATTATGGTACTTTGTTTGTACTATGATTCAAATAATGTCCGGCAATATAATGAAATATGTATTAGTTCGCTTGGAGAATTATTGACCAATAAGAAATATTGTATTGGAGAGAAAATTTCAACACAATTGAAATTAGATATAAAAACTGAATTAAATTATTGCAAATATGAATTAATACTTAAAGCTATTAATGATTTACATAATGCATATAAGCATAGTTGCTTAATAAACCAATCTCATCAAGAATTCTGTCCAACAGGAATTGCACTTTCGGCTTATTATGCCAAAAATGGTAAGATAAATGAAATATTGTATTTAAATCACAATTTAATGCATATTGTTGTAGGTTTTAGCGATTTTTTAATTGAATTTTTTGGTATAGAATCTTCAAATAGAAAACATGAATTATTAACTAGTGAAAAAAAAATAACCATATAATTACAAAAGTTAGTATGCATATCAAAATTTAATTATTATTTCCAGATAGTTAAAAAAATCTTTAACAATACACTTACCAATAATCTGCGGAGGGCTCTTAATTCCTTTTGCTTCTGCTAAAATAGTTATTTTATATCGATGGCAATTGTTTATTCAGCATTAATTTTATTTTCTAGAATTAAAAAACTTTTAATACATTTCAAAAAGTTCGAACATTGCTACTTCACGCCCACCATAAATATACTCTTTTTATTTTATGCTTGTTTTTGCTTTTTTTCTGCCTTTACGCTATCGTGCAGGAAGCAGACAAACGGCAAAATCAGGATTACTGCGACAGCAAAGTATCTAAAGGTTTCGACATAACCCCATAACGTTGCCTGCTGTCTAAGTATATTATGTATCTGAGCCTGAGCCATATGTGTTGCTGTCGGAAGATCGACCTGAGTTATAAATGAAGAAATCATTGAGTTTAATCTCTCTGCATAAACACTATTTGTTTCAGTCAAAGATTTAATCATCATATGTTGGTGCATTTGAGAAAATCTTGTAATCATTGTTGTTGCAATTGATGTTCCGATGGCAGCACCGATATTTTTCAACAGGTTCTGTACCCCGGATGCGTTTGTCTGTGCCTCATTCGGAAGCGTCGCGCAAGAAATATTTGCAAGCGGCACCATTGCCATAATCATCCCCAGACCAAATACGAAGTTTGGAAAAGCAATATCTACAAGTGATATAGACGTGTTGATTTCTCCAAACAGGAGCCCTGCGGAGGCAAGGACTATTAAACCAACCGTTACAACCGGTTTAATACCAACCTTTGAAACAAATATACCGCAAAGTATAGATGCTAGGAAGCATCCTGCACCGCGCGGTACCATTGATATTCCGCTTAAGAATGATGTATACCCGAGCAAAGATTGCAGCATAGACGGCAATATTGAAGCCGATGACATCATGACTCCCATCAAGACGATTTGACCCATTGTGCCAATAAGAAAATTGTGGTTTTTTAGCACAGAAAGGTCTATCAAGCCGGTGTGCGTTTTGCTTTTTTTTATCTGAATATAAACAAATGTCAAAAAAGAGAATAAAGAAACTGCTGATAACTGGCAAATCCATGTTGCATTAAACCAGTCTGCATCGTTTCCTTTATCCAGCACAACCTGCAAAGTCAAAAGCCAGAGAGCAAGGAAAACAAATCCGCTTATGTCCATAGTAACATTTTTTTGTTTTTTTGAATATGGCGGCTCTTCAATGAATTTATGCGACAGAATAAGTGCAATTATACCAAAAGGTATGTTAATAAAATAAATAAACGGCCAAGAGAAATTTTCTGTAAGCCATCCGCCGACAGCAGGCCCCATAATCGGCGCCATAATTACCCCGAGCCCGAAAATTGCCATTGCGGCAGAAAGTTTTTCTTTCGGAAATATTTCAAAAATCATTGCCTGTGCAATCGGCATAATACCGCCGCCTCCAACGCCCTGCAGAATTCTTGAAAACAGCATCATTGTCATGGAATTTGATATTCCGCAGAAAATTGACGCAATCGTAAATACAACTATACTCAGCATAAAATACTGTTTTCGACCGATGAGTTTGCTGAAAAAGTCAACTGCCGGAATTGCAATGCCGCTTGCTACAAGATAACTCGTAATAATCCAGGTTGATTCATTATGGCTTACTGAAAATGTTCCTGCCATATAAGGAAGCGCTACGTTCGAAATCGTTTCATCCAGCGCATACATAAATATGGATAGCATAAGAGGTACCATTGTAATCCACGGATTTAACTTGAAACTCCACTCCTCGTGTCCATTTAATGCTTCTTCCGACATAGTACCTCCGTCAACGCGTAGATTTTTCTACACGTTATTAAAGCATATATTTTGTGAATTTGCAAGTTTTTTATTTATTCAAATTTAATATTGAATTTAGTGACAGCATCTTCACGAATTGTTTGGAGTGCAGAAATTACATCATTTATCCTTATTTTTAAACCTGCACTGGCATCTTTTATATGCTCATCAAGAGCATTAGCTATTTTTCTGTAGGTTTTCAGCCCTTTATCAGTAATTTTAATTTGCATTACAATTTTAGACCCCTGTTTTACAGGTGTTCTTGTAATAAGTTTTTTTTCTTCAAGAGATTTAAGGAATTTTCCTGTGTGTGCTCGGCCTTTTAAAATCAATTTGGCAATTTCCATTTGTATTATATTAGGGTTAATGTAGAGGCAGTCCAGAATAATAAATTCTTCCTGAGAGATTGGAAATTTTTGCAGTTCAAAAAAACATCTTGTTGCTTCATGGAGCACTCTTGATGTTAATTCCAGCTCATATGGAAGTGTTTTAGTATAATGTTCCAAATTACGACCCTCATACTAATTTTATTTTAAGCACACTTTTTTTGCAAACCTATTTAATACCTTTGAGTTCAACATCAATATTTCCGTTATTCAAATCGCCTGAAAGTTTTACTCTAAAATAAGCATTTTTAGAAGCATCAGATTCTATTGATGGAATTTTATCAAGTTTATCTTTGTATAAATCCATTGTGCTTTCCGGACGGAAAACAATATTTAATATCCAGTTAAGCGGTATAAATAATATTTTTATACCCTTAGGAGCTTCTTTATTATATTTGCCGTACAAGCTTAAATCTGCAAATTGTTGTTCAATATCGTAATCGCCTTCGATAAATAATGATAGAAATTTTTGCTGTGACGTGAGATTAATATCTTTGAGCTTTGAATTATCTACATAGAAAGAACCTTTAATATTGGATTGGAGTGCTTTTTTACTCGTCAAATCTGCATTTGTTAAATCTGCTATTTTTATCTTTTTTGAATTTTTTAACATAAATTCAGTACTTCCGAGCTGTGGCAAAAATCCTTCTTTAATCTGAAAACATGCACAAGCTTTAATCTCTTGTAAATTTTTAGCTGTATTAAGATGTAATATAGCATCAGCAGTACCACTTACCTGCTCTGGAAGATTAAATAACATATCTGCAGCTGTATTGGAGTCGATGTTTTTAGCTGCAAAATCAATGCAAGAAGATGCGTCTGCAAAATTATATCTGCCTGATGCAGTTAAAGTACCGTTTGCAAACTTTAACTCAGGCATTGAAAACCTGAAAGTATTATCTTTTAAACTCCCATTCAGTTCGATATTTTTAATAACTATCCTGTCTTTTTTTATTTTACCTATTCTTACTTCCCAATTTTCTATATTAATATCGTTGTCCTTAATTTTTGATGCAATGTCAGTATGTCCAGAACTAAAATTTTGAGATTTACGTATAATCAATTCGTTTAAAAACATATTCATTTTATAAATTATGATATTTTTACTGAATTTGTTGCTTGCATCTATATCACAGAAAAAATTTTCGCTTTCATATGTTCCGTCAGCTTTTATGTATATTTTTTCTTTCTCTGAAATAATTTTTGCTCTGCTAACAAAGAAGTTTTTAAACCTTGTATTAATAAGTTCAAATTTTCCGAATATTTGATTTTTTACGAAGTCATATTTCAAGTCCCCGTTAAACTCGCCTCCGTCGACGTATTCACCGAAAGAACCGGTTACAGAAACGGGGGCAAAGCCATTTGTTTTGCAAGTCAAAAATTGAGGCTTCATATGATCATTTTGTTTAATTAATAGGCCGTTTCCGGTAAGTATATTTTTTATAGAGTCATTTTGTATTAGAGAATAATCATAATTCGTTATGTAGAGCTTATTTCCGTCTTTATAGGTTTTAAGTAAGAAGCGTCTTTGCTTATCTCTAAGACCGAGATAGGCTTTTTTATAGAGCAAATCAGATTCTTCTTTTAGTTTAACCAGGTACAGAACATCAATTTTCTTATGTTTAATTTTATAAACAATTTTTGCGTCTGCAGAATTTAGAATAGTTAAATCAGGTATATATTTGAAATTTCCATGAAGTGTAGTATTAAGTTCACCATATACTTCTTTTTCAGATGTTCCAAGGTGCGTAATGTTTAGTATATGATTTACTTTCTCTCCTCCAAGAAGACCATCTGCGTCGGATGTTACAGTTTTACCCTTAAAGTTAAAAACGGCTTTCTCAAAATATAGTGGAATATTAAACCATACAGCGTTAGCACTAAGTTTTTTAGCTGTACATATTCCATATACTCCCGAGTTTTTAAAATTTAAATCAACATCTATTCTGCCGCCATAGTTAATAAAGTTTTCTATGAATTTTTTTGCCGGATCCTGTGATTTCTGGTAAACGAGCAGGGCTTTTTCAATCTGGTTTACTGGAAGATTCCGGCCGGTAACGTGAAAATCATAATTTCCCTTTTTATCAGTCAGTTTTCCTGTAATACTAAGTGCAGAACCAAATTTTATGCTTTGCGCAAAGACAGACGACCCTGTGTTTTCCAGAGTGCCTAAAAATTTATTATGTAGAAACTTAGTTTTTGCTTCTCCTTTAAATTTTGCCAAATGGCCGTCATAAGAGATGTCTTGTATATTAAGGTTTATACTTTTTGAAATATATTCCAGACGCTTAATATTTATTTCTGGAATTTTATTTAGATTAAATGAGCTGTTGGAGGAGTTTTTATGTGCGAATTTATTTCCGTCAATAAAAATATAGTCAGCGTTGATTGATTGAACTGCTAATTTTTTTATATCAGCAGACGCATGAATTTTTTCGACATAAATTGAAGCGCCGGATTTAACTATATCTGCGTCTAATTTTACCCCAAGAGCCGGTGTAATCTTTATTTTTAAATTTTCGGTTTCTGTGCATATACCTGTTACAGAACAGATGTTATCTTCTAGATATTCAGGAACTATAAAGATTAAAACAAGGTACAGTAATAAGCTTGAAATAAAGAACGCAGATAAAAAATATATTAATATTGTTTTGAAGGTTTTCATTTGATTTACATTTTACATTAAATCAATCATATTGTTAATACGCATGAGTTTTTCAAGCTGGCAATTTTTTAGTTTAACATCAATAATATATCTTATTGCCTCAAGGTCGCTTTGAGGTTCAGGTAAAAGCAGCTCTACAGGAGAAATTTTAAATACCTGACAAACTTTATCTATTGTTTCTGCTGTTGGCAGGTATCTGTTATGTTCAATATTACGATAACCTTGAACGCTCATGTCAATTTTTTCTGCAAATTGTTCCTGTGTAAGATGAAGCTTGAAACGTATTCTCCTAATGCCATTCGTAATTAATTCTTGATAATTCATATTGACATTGTTGCTTATACTAATGTAAAATAAAACTAATCATTTAGACAAATAAGTAATATAAATAATTATTCAAAGTGCAAAATAGGATTTTATGTATGAATAGAGATGCTATATTTGGATTATCCTGGATGATATTAATTCTGGGTGCAATAATTAATTTATTCAGCACCGGTGCTGATATAGCAAAAGTGCTAATTTGGCTTGGAATATGCGGTATGGGGATACGTAACTGGTATAATTAACCTTTCAATAGGATCTTTCGATAAAAAGAGTTTCAGATAAATTTCTGGAACTCTGTCTTTATTTTTTTTGTAAGCAGTGCTTCAATTATAGGCATAAGTTTAGAATTAGCATTATAACGCTCGTTCAGCATTTGATTTTGAAGAGGTGATAATTTTTTCTGGCAGATTTCCTTAAATTTTGTTACAGATACAATTTGTTTTATGTGGTAGGAAACAAATCTCAGTATATAGCCGTCAAATTCATTTTTTAACTCTTCTGCTAAACCAAGATTGTTAATTAGTTTTTTTACACAGTCAATTGATCTGAATAAACAGAAGTTTTTATCAGATTTTGAACGGATTGCAGAGTTTTGGCGAATAAGATAATTATAGAGGCATTTATCAGAATACCCTATTTTAGCGGCATTCAGTGAGGCTCCGAAGACAAAAACGTTATCTTCTGCAAGGCTGCAATTGGCAAAATGCAGCCTGTGTTTTTTTATAAGCTCATGTTTGTAGAATTTATTCCAAGAGGCGGGATGCATTCCTCCTAAAATACGTGGTTTAATATCACGCCAGTAAAAATTTTCATCTTCTTTTATGTCGTAAAATCTTTGTAACCTGTCATGCAGATTATAACGACCCAATATGTTTCCATTCTCTCCCACTTTATTAAAATTAAATACGACCATGTCGCAATTTTGGCGTTTTGATTTATTGTACAATGTTTCCAGTGCATCAGGTTCAAACCAGTCGTCAGGGTCTAAAAACGCTATATACTCGCCTTTCGCAGCTTTTAGACCGTTATTTCTTGCACATCCTGCTCCCTGATTTTTTTGATTAATTATTTTTACTCGACTGTCCTTTGCTGCATAATCATTCAAAATAGTCAAGGAATTATCTTTAGAACCGTCATTTACGCATATAAATTCTGCCTCTTTCAATGTTTGGTTCTGGAGCGAGGTCAAAGCTTTTGCCAGATATTTTTCCTGATTATAAATTGGTAATATAACGGAAACTTTGGTGTGCATAACGTGGACTCCATTTTTATCTATTTTAGATAAAAAACGTAAAAGAAATAATTTGCTAACTGGTGGCAAAAAATTTTTTTAGAGTTTTTCATATATAGCAAGGAGTTATTGACATGCAGATTTTATTTAATCCTCAATATACAAACTTGCAATTTCAGGGAAGAAATGATACGTTTTGGAAAGCTTATAACAGAGAGATGAATGGAATTCCGCTGAAAGATACGATACTCAAATCAATCAGTGATGAAAATAATTTGTTAGGCGAGGGGTTATCAAAGAAGGGGTATGGCTTAGCAGGTATAAAGGATTATGTTATAAGAATTTATAAAAATTGTTTTAAAAAAGAAGATTTAGATAGAGAATTTGTAAAACCGAAGAATGACTATTTAAATACTCTTGAAGGCGTAGTATTATGTATTCCTGGGAAAATTGATATTGTAAAAAAGAAAACCGGAGAAAGCCTCGGGGTTGAAAAATATGCCGAACGTATTCAAGTTACAGATTCTCATCCATTAAGAGATGTTAAGGTTACACGTGAAGAAACGCTCAAAGCTTTAAATATATATGAAAAATTAAAGGATTTTCCTGTTAAGTCATATAAACAAGCATATTTGCAGATGAAAAAATTCTGCAAAAAAACAGGTTTTCAATTTGATATTATTAGTCCGAATAATATATTAATTGATACAAAAGCAAAGAAAATTAATCTTATTGATCCGGTTACACCAAAGGTTAATAAACCTGTTCACGGTGATAACGCAGATTTTTCAAAATATCATGGTTGTGACAGCTTATATCCTGTAATATGTGATTTTATAATGCAGAAGGAGCATCTTGAAAATCTTACAGCAGATGAGAAACTTAAGTGGAAAAAGTCCATAAATGTAATTATTGCAAAATGTATTTCTGCAGGAAAAATAGCAGGTTTCGATAGAAATATAAAGCAGCTGAGAGTTTTGTACGAAAGAATTGAAAGATTTTGGAATACAAATGAGCTTTGCAATAGATATGATAATTTTATAGATATGTATTCCGGTACAATTAATCAAGAAAAAACGATTACTGCTGCACTTAATTACAAAAATAGTGAACAGGAGAGGATAAAAGAAATATCAAGGCTTGATGCAGCGAATTTTGAAGAGATAAAACCTGTATTTGAAAAAATCCTTGAAGCGTCTCACCAACCGAAGGTAGAATTTCCAGAAATTATAAATGCTGTTCTTGATAAGGTTTTTGAATATGGGAGTGATGCAAAATCTCTTGTGCCGGCTCTGGAATTGTTGTTTGATAAGGAAATATTTTGTACAACAAAAAAACGCCTGTACAGATTGTTTATTGCCCTTGAGCCAGAGAATAAAAAGTTTTTAGATGAAATAGGGAAGAGTGCTAAAAATCCAATAGAGAAGATGCTTTTTAAGCAGGAGTTTACAGATTTGTATAAAAAATCCGGAAAACATTCACAGGAGATTTATAAAGATGCTGTAAGCGGTGCAACTATTCCCCAAGAGCTTGCTGATAAATTATGGATAAGCAGAACCTGTACAAATACAGGAAGCATGCAGGAAATATCAATCAAAAACATGATTAAAGCATACAACTATATTGAATCTGTAAAAAATCGCAAGCCAGAGGTTGCGGATTTAGTTAAACTACATAAAATAGTTTTAGCAGACACTCCGGAGCAGGAGCTTATAGGCGGCAGGCTGCGTACGCCTGAAACAGACGAACTCGTAAGACAAATCTTTCACGTAACAAAAGACCCGAAGAGTGTTGTAAATGATTATTCTGCAAGTAAAGATGTGGTCGAGGACCTGAAAAAACTGGATGAATACATTAATAAAAACTACGATACTATGGATTGCTTTACACATGCTGCAAATATTTTTTCAGAAGTTATCAGGATACATCCGTTTCTTAATGGTAACGGCAGAGCCGCAAGACTATTTACAGAAGAGTTTTTATTAAGTAAAGGATATCGTCTGGATAAGTGGCCGGAAGAAATTTTATACAGAAAAATATATTCGGCAGACGAGCTTGCTGAATATATCAGAAGGAGTTCTAATTATATTGCTCTTGTAAAATAACAGTTGGTTTGAGAATTTTTAACAGACAGTTTGAGAAATTTGGGCAATGTTCACTAAAAAATTGAAAAATTTCCGAATATCATTTTAAAATATAAGCATCAACAATTTGCCCGTAAAAAGCAATATGGACATCTTTGTTTGCCATAGGGTATGTGCTCGGTACATCCTGCGGATAACAAGATTTTTGAATATCTTCAGGAATTTCGGATAAAACCTGTGTTTGTTTATAAATTACTTTGCACTCTAAGGTTAAAGGAAGCTCTTTTATTGCTGGAACACTGATTTTATTTCCATCAATTAAAGTTAAATTTAACTCTTTAATTTTATCAATATCTCTGCCTGATTTTGAACCGCAAACTCCTAAGATTTTTTTATTGAAATCGTCCAAGGGAATATTTACAGTAAATTCAGGATTTTTTTGCAGCTGTTCCGCTGTGAATCTTCCAGTACGGACGTATACTGTAAAAATTGGTAATCCCCATTCTATACCCAGTGAACCCCAGCCGATTGTCATAGAATTTACTTTATCGACCTTTGTTGTAATTAAAATTCCTTTTGGAATCGCACTTGTTATTTCTTTTGCATATTCAAAAACATTTATTTCTTGTTTCATATACATCACCTCATGAAAATATTATAACAAAAACGGTCGTATTAATATTGCCCCAACGACCGTTTTAAAAACATTATTAACAGTAAGCATTTTCAAAAATTTCAAGATAATCTTCTTTACTTAAAGGTACCAAATCTGCCGTAATATCGCCGCCTAAAACTTCAAATACTTTTGCAGGGTATTTTTTTAGCTCTTCTTTTGTTATTCCTGCCTGACTCATTTTAACATCATCACAGCCTACATCTGCAATTAAATTATTGAGAGCATTTAAGAAATCATTACCCGATGTCGGATTTTCAACTCCCATTGCTTTTGCCATTTTTATAAATCTTTCTTTACCCAGCCCTTTTTGTATAAAGAATTCATAATAAGAAGGCGAAATCATAATAAGTCCTGCGCCATGCGCTAACTTTGGATGGAAACCGCTCATAACATGCTCCATATTGTGTGCGGATGTGCTCATCACATAATAGCAGGCAAGAGTATTTGCAAGTGCAACATAAGAGCGCGCTTCTTTATTTGAACCATCTTTATATGCAAGGGGCAGATATTTTGCAATAAGCTCAATTGCTTTTAGTGCAAACATTTCAGCCATAGGATGAACATTTTTATTCATCATTGTTTCACTTGCGTGGAAAAACGCGTCCATTCCTTGATAAGCAGTATATTTTGGCGGAACGCTCAGCATTAACTCACTGTCGACAATTGATATTGTCGGATACATTGAAGGTCTTAAAAATAGAGTTTTTTCTTCTAAATCGTCCCTGCTAATTATAGCAGCTGCATTTACTTCACTTCCTGTTCCTGCTGATGTTGTGATACAAACATTAGGTGCCGCCGGATTTTGAGGGATTTTTATACCTCCCTGTTTGCTCAGACTGTAATCCCAAAGATCTCCCTCGTTTTTCATCATAAGTGCAATGCATTTCCCGCAATCCATAACGGAGCCGCCGCCAAGAGATATTACAAAATCACATCCGTTTTCTCTTGCCAGCTTTGCCCCATCCATAACATTTTGTGCAGTCGGGTTTGGTCTTACTTTATCAAATAATACATATTCAATATCTGCTTTTTTAAGCTGTTCTTCAAGTCTCTGAAGATATCCGTATTTTTTAATTGATTGTCCGTTTGAAACTGCAATTAAAGCCTTTTTGCCGGGAAGTTTTTCTTTATGCAGATTATTTAGCTGTCCTGCTCCAAATAAAATTCTTGTCGGAATGTCAAATACAAAATTGTACATAACCTTTTCTCCTTTCTTGGATTTAGCTATTCTTGCCTTCTGATATTTATTATGTTAAATTTTTAGGATAAATTATTCAAGTACGGATAAAAAGGTAACCTACTGGCAGAAAGAAGCGTATTATGATTATAGATGAAAAAGACTGTTTAAAAGAAGTTGAAAGTTTTGATAAAACAGGTTTTAATTATACATTATCTTTAATAAGCGGAAAGTATAAATTAACTGTTTTATATGCGATATACAGGCATGGCGTTATTCGTTTCAACAGTTTGCAAAGGTATTTGAATATGGTTTCACATAAAACTTTGAGTGTGGTTTTAAAAGAACTGGAAAAGGATGAGCTTATTATAAGGAAAGAATTTCCGCAAATTCCGCCCAAAGTTGAATATTCTCTTTCGAAAAAAGGGGAATCTTTTATTCCGATTTTACATTCTTTATGTCAATGGGGGCTAAAACACAGAAATTAACAATACCCTATTTAAAAATTTTGAAGATTATTAATGAAATGAAACTATAAAATATGAAAAATTTTTCCGACTTCAAAAATGAAATTTCCAACTTAGAAATGAAAAAATAACGTTGCCCGAAATTCTCAAACTGGTTGTTTTCTCAAACTAAACGTAAAAATACAGCTCTCTAAAAACTTTTTAAAATGAAAAATTAAACCGGATTTCAGATAACCTGAAATCCGGTGTTTAAATCCGGAAACGGTGGGATTCGAACCCACGATACAGGTTGCCCCATATAACACCTTAGCAGGGTGCCGCCTTCAGCCTACTCGGCCACGTTTCCTCGGCAACAAATTAATAATAACATAAATATATTTTTTTTCCAAATTAAAATCCTGATTGAAAAATCAGGATTCAAAATATACTCTCAACTATCTTAACAGACAGGGGGTAAATATAACGTTTGGCTAGATATTTTTATCAAAACCAAATGCTTGAACCCCTACTTCACAGCCTGCAGCTTAACCTGAATTCCTGATTCAGCATTAATTGTAACTGCATTGGATACTGCCATTGCCCTGCGTTTTTTAGCTCCTCTTAATATAAATTCAACTCCGCTAAAAGTATTGTTTGTTGGGGTTGCAATCTTTTTTAACATATCCTGTTGTCCTTTCCGATAAATGTATTTGTCTGTATTATACTTATCGGCATTTTTCGAAAAAACTTTAGGATTTTGAAAGAAAGATTTACATTTGTTTACATATCTAAAATTTTCTGATAAATTTCATTTTTATTCAGATTATAAAGCGTAGAAAGGATTACAGCGATTTCCTTAGCCTTAAACCCTTTTTCCTGCAATTTTTTGATTTTAAAGTCAACATCAGTGATAACTGGGTTTTCGTCGGCATAAACCATACATACAATTTCGCCCTTAATTCCACCCTGAAATTTTTGGGTAATTTCATCAGCACTGCCTGTTACAACCTCTTCAAAAAGTTTAGAAAGCTCTCTTGCAAGGGCAAAACCAGCTTCCGGCCGGACTTTCTGTATTACCTTTATTGTTTTTAATATTCTTTCCGGTGAATCATAAAATACAGTGTTGATAGATGTATAGTTTTTTAAAGCTTCCTCAATCTGCTTTTCTGTACGCGGAATAAAACCGATGAATGCAAATTCTTCACAGCTTCTTGGTACGCTGGAGAGAAATGTTGTTACTGCACACGCTCCCGGCAGTGAGGTTACACTGAAACCATTTTTAACCAGTTCTTGTATAATAACTCCGCCCGGGTCGCAAATCATAGGTGTTCCGGCATCTGACACCAGTGCTATTGTTTTTCCGGTCCTAAGCTCATTCAAGAAAAAATCAACACGTTCACGCTCATTGTATTTATGATAAGAAATACATTTAGTTCTTATATCATAATGGTTAAGGAGCTTTTGCGTTACTCGGGTGTCTTCGCACGCAATAAAATCAACCTCTTTTAGAGTTTCAATTGCTCTAAGAGTAATATCCTTAATGTTTCCAATCGGTGTTGGAACTATATAAAACTGGAAATTTCTCTGTGACATAGAATAATTATAACAATAAAAAATTTAAAACGTAAAAAAGAGGAGAACTTTTTAGTCCTCCTCTTTTGATTATTATTCATTTTCGTATTCAACAGTCCATTGTAAGCCAGTGTTTTTACAATAGGATGGGTTATCCAGAACACTTTGTATATATTTTGCATGAGGTGTTTTAGGTGTTGTACTAAAATTCCCATTCAATGCATCTTCTACCCCTTTGAGAGATGCTTCAGCATATTTTCTTGTCATATCCATAGTTAAAGCACAGTCGTATTGACAATATTTGAAATGACACTTATTGCCACTAATGCCATAAACATGAAAGCTTGCGTCATCTATACTCACCGGAGAGCAAGTCATTAATTTACGATAACCCGGTTGAATCTTTTTAGCCATATTAGTAACGCCTTGCATGATGCCTTGTGAAAATGCGTCTGCAACATCTTTATCAGATACCGGGTTGCCATTTTGGTCTACCCATCCACTGTTTGCTAGTGTATCAATATTCACAGTAAAAGCAAGTGCAAGTATCAACAATATGACAGGTAAGTATTTTCTCATATAAAGCTCCTTTCTTATCTTAGTCCCACTTAGTTTTTTCTAAGAAAGTTTTGATTGCATCAGTAAGACTTTCCGGTGTTACCAGTGATGTTTCACCCTTGGGCGGAATTTCTTTTGCGGCTTCAATAATGCTTGAGCGGACTTTGTTGTATAAGCTTAAAGTTACATATAGAAGAATTGAAGAAACTCCAACGCCGGCCATTGCGGCGAGGAATTTCTTTGCAACTTTTCTTTTACTTACTGGCTGCTTATAAGGAATGGTGCTGTTTCCCATACCCTCCGGCTCTGCAATGACCGGCGATATAAGCGTAAGCATAAGTAAAACTGTAATAATTTTATTCTTCAGCATCTTTCTTAACAGGCTTTCTTGTTCTTTTTTGTGAATTTCTGTTTGGTCTGCGTGTACGTTTTGCAGGTTTAGCTTCTGCTTCGGGTTCTTCCGCTTTAACTTCTGATTGAACTTCTGCAGGTTGTTCCGGCTCATCTGGTTTAATGGCAGCGTTTTCAGCAATTACAGGTGCTATTTCGGAAGCTTCGTTTATGACTGTTTGAGCTGTATTTTCTGCAAGAACATCAGCCTCTTTGATTTTTCTGCTTCTGCCTCTTGCTCTACCTTTTTTAACTTCTTTTTCTTCTTTAATCTCATTAACTTCGGTCTGAGCAGTTACAGAAGGGTTTTCACTAACCTGCTCAAGTTTTTCTTCTTGTATTGGCTGCTGTTGTTCTTTAACTTCTTCTGGTTTATTGAACTTGTTATTATTGAATTTTTTCTTGTTACCCATAGGAAGTTTTAATTTTGCTGCTTTAGCACGATATTCGCCTTCTGATGTTGCAGAAGCAAACTTAATATCTTCCATAATATAACCGTTACCCTGACAGTGAGGGCATCGTTTTGCAAAAATTTCACTGATTGCCTGTCCCTGACGGTGTCTTGTCATTTCTACAAGGCCTAAATCAGAAAGCTGGCCGACTTGCGGTTTTGCTTTGTCTGATTCAATTGCCATCTCAAGTTCTTCCATCATTGCAAGCTTATCTACGCGCGATGTCATATCAATAAAGTCAATGATAATCATACCGCCAATGTTACGAAGTCTGAGCTGGCGTGCAATTTCGTGGACTGCTTCAATATTTGTTTTCAGTATTGTTTCGTCCTGAGTTGCAGAGTTTGTAAACTTACCGCTGTTAACGTCAATTACTGTAAGAGCTTCAGTTGTTTGAATAAACAGATATCCGCCGGATGGCAGATTAACTTTCATCTGCAGAGCTGCTTTAATTTCTTTGTGTATATCCATTGCAACTAAAAGCGGTTCAGAACCTTTGTATAGTGTGACGTTGATGTTTTTATTCATGTGCCAGTTCTGGAGTATATTTTGAACTCTATTTAAGGCAAAAGCAGTGTCGACAACGATTTCTTGAGTTTCTTCACTGCAAGCTTCTCTTATTACTCTGTATAATAAATCCTGATCTCTGTATAGGAGGCTTGGCGGAGTCATGCTTTCAGCAGAGGTAATAATATTGTTCCATTTTTCAAGAAGAATTTCTAAATCTTCTTGAATATCGCTTTCAGACTGGCCTTCTGCTTCTGTTCTTACAATTACCCCGACACCTACCGGTTTGAGCAGGTTTAAGATTGATTTTAATCTTGCTCTTTCCTTTGCAGATGTAATTTTTTTACTTACGTTAATTCCAGGTTCATTAGGCATAAGTACCAGAAATCTTCCCGGAAGAGAAATTTCTGTTGTAACTCTCGGGCCTTTGTGTCCTACAGGTTCTTTAACAACCTGAACAACTATTTTCTGTTTAGGTTTTAGCTTATCCTGTAAAGCGCCTTTACCCATAACATCCTGAGCGTGTAAGAAGCCCATTTTATCAGAGCCTACATTAACAAATGCTGCTTCAATTGACGGTAAGATATTTTCAACCTGAGCAAGGTAAACATCACCGAGGATAATTTCTCCTCTGTGGACATAAAATTCCGCGACTTTTCCTTTTTCAATAACCGCAGCAATATTATCGCGCTCGGCTATAACTATTTTGTTAGCGACTGTTTCTTTCATCGTTTTTAAATCCTTTTCTTATATGGGGTAAAAAGTACATACGTACTTTTTACATCTCGTTTAAACTTTCATTCAAAAATCTGACTCTCGTTATATCAAATATTTGATCAGGGTTTACCAATCTCATCAAGTCATCAGCTCTCAGAGCAGGAATGTCAGACCCTTGACCGGTTTTTAGACATATGAACAGATTGTTGTCTTCAAATCTATATGTACCTATAGATTTCCTAAAATCTGTTGTTTTTTCAAAACCTTTTTTGTTTTTCTTCGTGATTAAAATCTCATTTGAAGATAAAACTTTATCTACATCATACCGAAATTTTTCAAAATTGTAAAGTGAATTTTCATTTGATTTATAATATGGAGTTATGCGGTATTCAGCCCACTGAGCTTCAATATCTACAGCCTTAGCGTATCTTTCTATCCTCTTTACAGCGGTTATTTCTGCACCTTGCGGAAGGTTTGGATTAATAACTTCTTTTATTTCTTCTTCATTAAGGTTATCATAAATTTCGATATCAACCAGTTCGCCTTCGCTCTGAGCGAATAGAGGCAGTGCAATTCCCATTGAAACCTTCATTGTAGGATTAAATCCGAGAGAATAAACCATATTCAAACCGCATCTTGCAAGAACTTTGTGGAAAGTATTCTGCCAGTCGAGGTGTGAAAAGTATCTCAGAAGTCCTTTCTTAGTAATTGTAAGTCTGTATCTGTAAACCGGAATATTCGGGTCGACATGTGCTCTGGTTGGGTCTTGAGGTACAATAGCAGAAATCTTTTCTGCTTCTTCTGAGGCTGTGTAAGGCTTGGCAAGAACTTTATGTGTTTTTAATGAAGGGCATACACCGCAGTTAACACATCTGTGTTCACATGTCGGTTGTAAATTAAACTCACAGCCTTGCTCGAACGCCTCCTTATGCTCGTTTTGCAGCCATTCTTTGCTTAAGCCGACATTAATAAAATCCCACGGGAGAGTTTCATCAAGCCTGTATTCTTTCTGGGCAAGTTTTTCAAGAGAAAATCCGCACTCATCTGCAGTTTCTTTCCATACATTTTTGTCAAAATATTCACCCCAGGCATCGAGGTAGCATCCTTTTTTATAAAGCGCTTCTATGTATTTGCACAGGTTTGCATCGCCTCTTGTAAGAACTGCTTCAATTTGTGAAACAAACTTTTCGTGATAGTTAATTTTTACCCCTTTGATATGTTTTGTTTTTTCTTTCAGGTAATTTATATGTGCTGTAACTTCGTCTAAATCCATTTGCGGACACCATTGGAAAGGCGTAAATGGTTTAGGAACAAATATTGAAAGCGTACAGGTTATTTCAAATCCGTGTTTCAAATCTTTTTCACGTTTTATAAGTTTTGCACGGTACTTAATCTTATTCAAAAGTTCCGCCATTTCGTCCATGTCCTCAAGAGTTTCAGTCGGGAGCCCCGCAATAAAATAGAATTTTATCTTTGACCATCCGTTTTCGTACAACGTAAGCGCTGCATTAATTATTTGTTCTTCTGAAATATTTTTCTTAATAAGGTTTCTTAACCTCTGGCTTCCGGCTTCAGGCGCAAGTGTCATTCCTGATTTTCTAACCGAGTGCATAAGATTTGCAAGCTCCAGATTAAAGCCGTCAATTCTCTGGCTCGGGAGTGAAACTGAAACTTTTTTCTTGTTAAAATCAACAGCGAGTTCTTTAATTACATCTTTTATATTTGAATAATCGTTTGATGAGAGTGACAGAAGCGAGTATTCTTCATATCCCGTATTTTTAACGAGGTCTTTTGTTATCTTAATAATATCTTCAGCTGTGCGTTCTCTAATTGGGAGCGTAACGTGTCCCGGCTGGCAGAATCTGCACATTCTTCCGCATCCGCGCCTTATTTCAACAATCGCTCTATCGTGAACAGAACTTGAAAAAGGAATAGGATAGGATGTGGCGGCGTATTCAAGTGTAAGAGGTGCGATACGTTTTTCAACGGTTTGATTTGTTCCGGCACTCCAGCAGCCTTTGAGTTTGCACAACTGCTCAATTCTTTGTCTGCGCGGCATTCCTTTTGTTTTTTCGAGAACTTCGCAAACTTCAACCATCATTTCTTCTCCGTCCCCGATACAGAATACATCAATAAATTCTGCAAGCGGAAGCGGGTTAAAAGCACAAGGGCCGCCGGCTAAAATGATTGGTTCATCATCACGTCTTTCATCATTTCTTACGGTTATTCCTCCTATCTCCAACATCTTTAAAACCGTCGGATATGAAAGCTCGTATTGAAGCGAAAAACCAACTCCGTCAAAATCTTTGAGAGCTCTTTTTGATTCAACGCCGTATAAAAATTCTGGTTGGAAATCAGGTTCAGGCGCATACACCCTATCGGCCATCATGCGGGGGTGAGAATTTACTCTGTCATAAATAATCCTCACGCCCAGATTACTTATCCCGATTTCGTATTTATCAGGGAAAACAAATGCGAATCTTACTTTAGCAGAGTCAAAATCTTTATTGTATGATAAAAATTCTCCGCCTACGTATTGATAGGGTTTTGTGGCTTTGTATAAAGCTTCCTGCTGATCTCTAAAAAAACAATTCATATATTAATAATACTATAAAAATTTGAATTTATTTCCTATTTTTCTTCCCCCTTTATTTACCCCTTGCATTTACCCCCTTGTATAAATTTTTTCAGGTGCTATTATCAATAAGGATTTAAGCAAAACCCTTTTTATGCTGAACATTAAATAGTATGTGATTAAGAAATATTGTGTTTCCTGTTCGTTGGAATACATCTATTTATATTGTTTAGATTGGGACTAATACATAGGAGAAAGGAAAAATGGAAGAAGAAAAGGTTATTTCCACACAAGACAGCCTTACACCAAGTGCAACCGTTCATGAATTAAGTGAAAATGTTATGACTGGCAAGGCTGACTATAGTAAAACAAAAATGTTTACACTTGCAATTGCAGCAGGTGCTTTTATTGCTTTTGGCGCACAGGTATCATTAACTGTTATGACAGGTGATTCTAATATGGGCTGGGGCTTTACTAAATTAATAGGTGCAATGACATTCGCAACAGGTTTGATGATTGTTGCGCTGACCGGTGCAGAATTATTTACCGGTAATGTAATGATGACGTTTGCTGTATTGGAAAAGAAAGTAAGCCTTCTTAAATTATTGAGAAGCTGGACTGTTGTATACATTGCAAACTTTTTAGGCTCAATACTTGTTGCAGGTTTAATCTATGGCGCAGGAATGGGGCATAACGGCGGTGATGCAGTGGGTGTTACTGCTATGCAGACTGCTTTTTCAAAAATCAATCTTACTTTTGGAGAAGCATTCTTTAGAGGTATTCTTTGTAACTGGTTAGTTTGTTTAGCAATATTTATGGCATCAACTTCTAAACGTGTAATTGGTAAGATTTTTGCAATTTTCTTCCCGATTATGACATTCGTTGCATCAGGTTATGAACACTCTGTTGCAAATATGTTCTTTATTCCAAACGGACTTTTGATGAAGCATTTCCCTTCAATTGTTGCAGCATCAGGCATGACTCCTGACCAGCTGGCAACTATGACCTGGAAAGGGTTCTTCTTGCACAACTTACTTCCTGTTACATTAGGAAATATAGTAGGTGCATTTGTATTTGTTGTACTTTTATTCTGGACAGCTTATTTAAGAGAAGAACACAGACAACAGCGTTAATATAATTTATAAAGACCAATCCCCTTGCGGGTTGGTCTTTTTTCCCCTAAAAATATAGAATATAGTTATGAAAAAGAAGATTTTACTTGTAATACTGGCGATAATATTTATAGCAATTAATCCGGTTTTTGCCGCACGAAAGGGTGCAAAAACTGTAGAACAGCTTGATGAAGTAGTACTGGAAAACCCGGAAGAACAGACAGACAGTATCGAAGTTCCTCAGTCTGTTTCAATTACTGAGCAAAGAGCGCCGGAAGAAAAAACTTTAAAAGAAAAACTTCAAGATGTTTATCATCTTGAAGTAGAAAAATATGATAAGCCGACTTATCTGCTGGAAGATGTATTTACTCACAAATTTGATGAAAATTCGATAATGGATAGAACCCAGTTGTGGGCTGGTTATAATGGTGATATTGGTTTGCAGTTTAATCAGGATGGCTTAAGTCATGAACACACAACAAACCATTATGATATCAATACTATTAATGTCGGGTATGATGGTTTTTTGAAAAATAATAATGCTGATTTCAGGGTAATGATTAATATTGCTCCGTTTTCATCAAGAAATGTAATTCAGAATTTGTTTGCAGATATGTATGTAGCAACAAATAAAATACCTCATCACCGCCTTCTTGTAGGTCATTCACGTCCACCTGTGGGCTTGGAAGGTGCCTATGGACCGTTTGTTCTGCCATTTATTGCGCGTTCGCAAATATCCAGAAACTTTGGTACGGTTCGTAAACTGGGTGCAAGAGCTTCTGGAAGTTACAGTCTTGTTGATTATGATTTTGGTGTTTACAGCTCTGATACTTATTTTCAGGAATTTTTTCCGGGGGCTGAATTCATCGGCAGAGTTGATTTAAAACCACTCGGCAAAACTGATGGTAAATATGGAAAATTACTTGTTGGTACAAGTATGGATGCCGGTCACAGAGATAATAATTTTTGTGTTATAGGTGCACATGTCCAGTATGATTACAAACGTTTTATGGCAAATTTCGAATGGGCAAATGCAAATGGGTATAACGGCCCGTCCGGTCATTCGGTTGATAAGCACGCCAGCGGTTTTTATGCAACACTGGGCTATATGCTTACTAAAAAATTACAGCTGCTCGCAAGGTATGATGAATTTGACCCTAATCATGAAATTGATAACAATAAATCAAGAGAGTATTCTGTGGGCTTAAACTACTTTATAAAAGGTCAGGGGTTAAGGCTTATTCTAAACTACGTATTCTGTCAGAATGAAGCTGCAAAAGACTCTCATAGAATTATGCTCGGTACGCAGATACTGTTATAATTCCTTCTTTTTTTGTCTATCAAGTGCAATTTTCTGGAGCTCCTGATATAATTCATCCTTCTCGAGAGCAGCATAGATTTGTTTTTCTTTTTTGATGTAACATCCCGGGTCAATTTTGTTGTATTCTCTGTATGCAACATCTTCTGCCAGCATAGCATCTTTTTCCAATTTGCTTATTGCCCAATCGAAAATGTCTTCATCTGGTTTATGTTTTTTCAAATCTTCAAACAGTTCTTTGTTGGTTCTTGACTCATAAGTGCCTTGCTTTATTACTCCCCAGTGATTTATTGCAACTGTTCTAATCTGCTGCCACATATTTTTTATACCTTCTGCCGCAGGCTTAAATCGTTCATTAAACAAGTTTATATCATTAAAGTGTAAGGCGTCCCGCAGACCGTTAAGAAATTTTGCATCCGGACATTCTTTCGGGTCAAAGATTTTAAAATTGGATTTCTTTATCAGCATGGTTATAAAATCTTTTCTGTCCTCAATAGATTCTTGAGTGAGATACTTTTGGGCTTCGCTGCCTAAACCTTCTGTTCTCAGCATATTGCAAATTTGCAAGAAATGCTGGAACTCATGTCTTATAGCGCTTAATATTTCTGTTTTTGGGGTTCTTAATTTTATTCCTGCCTGAATTACATTATCTAGAAAAGCATAAGAATAGTCTGCATACTTATCCGGTTCAACCTGAACAAGCGGAGGAAGAATTTCTGACGGTATATCAAGCTTTTTTGCAATATATTCGTATGATTTTTTCTCTAATTGTTTTCTTGTTCTTATTTTATGAAAACTATCAAGTTCATCTTGTGTCATTTTCAGTTTGTAGCTGAGTCCTGTGATGTATTTTCTGATAATACTCATTTCTCTGGCAGTGCAGGTATGGTTAATTCGCATTTTTATTATCCTCTTTTTTTATTTTAAACCCCCTAAAAAATAAATTTGCTAATATCATCTGTTTAGTTGATTACAAAAAGCGGAAAATAGATGATAATGGTGTAAAATAATAGGGGAGATTAGGGTCTCATGTTCAACAATATCAACAATAATAATAACGGGTTATTATATAATAATTCACAGTTGGGGAATGCAAGCAATGTCATTAACCTTGCATCTGTAAGGGCTAATCTTCAAAAAAGCGGATACACTTCTAATCCGTATGTTGACAAAACGGAGATTTCTTCGAGCGCTATGGAATTATTCCAGCGTGATATGGATATTAACAAGTTTACAAAAATAGCAACCAGCGATAAGGAAGATACGTCACATATTGAAAGGGTTAAAGAGCTTTTCAAGGAGGGCGTTGTAGATGTTTATGAAGATGATGTTTTTTCAAGTCTTGTAACAAATCAGAAATTATGGGATGATTTAAGTTTATAAATATGATAGAATACCTGTATGGTATCGTCAGATTATTATGTACAGGACAATTCTGATATAGAAAATAAAACGCTTGAAGCAGCCAAAAACCATTACAAAAACGGAAAATATTCGGAAGCTTTGAAGCTGTACTTGAGTTTGCTTAATACAAGTATTTCCTTTAAATTGTATTACGAAATTGGCAGATGTTATTATAAACTTGACGACTTAACCAGAGCAGAAGAATATTTTAAGAAATCTATTGCGCTAGAGGGGCTTAAAAATTCGTCATATCTTTATCTGGGGAATATTTTTTATAAACGCATGGATTTGAGAAATGCAATTGAAAACTGGGCAGGAGCCTATGCTTATAAACCTGACGATGAAGCTGTGTGCCTTAATCTGGCAACTTCATATTTTTCTAAAGGTATGAAATTTCAATCAGTTTTTTATTATGAAAAATATTTGAAATACGCAAAAGAAAAAGGAAATTCATACGAGGTTATTAAAAGCAGTATTGATAAGTGTAATGAGATTGGTAACGAGTCGCTGCAGAAAGCAAGAAGAGCAATTTCAGCTAGAAATAATAAGTCAGCCATTGAATACTTAACATATGCAGTAAAAAATTTGCCTGTAAGCTTTGATATAAATCATCTTCTGGGTAAAGTTTATCTGGAAGAAAATGATTTTATGCATGCTTTAATATATCTTAAACAGGCTATGTGTTTAGACCATCGTTCTCTGGATGTACTTCAGAAACTTGCGTCAGTTTATATTAATCTGGGAGATTATACAGCTACTTATTGTACGATGAGAAGGCTGCTTCCGCTTGTTTTGCATAACCAGCAGGAGTATTTGAAAACAGTTAAGCTCATAAATGAGTTAAATGATTCTTTTGACGCGTACAGCTATCAGGGACATCTGGAATGGGCTAAGAGGTATGATGCTGATAACAATTACCATATGGCGCTTCTGGAATACGAAAATTGTGTAATATTAAAAGATTCTTTGAAGGATGAATTCGGCGAGAGAATTGAGCGGCTGAAATCTTTCATAAATCCGGAGGAGAGAATTATAAGAATATGCCTCGAAAAAGGAGGAACATATTACAGCAATGGAGATTTTAAAACTTCTAATAAGTATTTCTCAAAGGCAATGCTTATGGCTAATAAAAATTCTTCCGAGTATAAATTAGCAAAATCAAGAGTTATGGATGTTTAAAAAACTAAAAAAATTTTTTTACCTGTATATATTAAGAAAAAAATATTACCGTGTAGGTTCCTGTAATGCTTGCGGCAGATGCTGCCAGAAGATTTATGTTAAGCATAAAAACGTTATACAGACAGAGGAAGAGTTTAAGAAACTTCAAAAACTTCATCCGTTTTATACGTATCTAAAAATTATTGATAAGGACGAAACCGGACTTGTATTCGAATGCATGAATCTTGATAAAGAAACTAATAAGTGTAAGATACATAAAAAGCGTCCGGGAATTTGCAGACGCTATCCGCAGGAAGAACTGTTTATGATGGGAGGCACGCTTGCAGAAAACTGCGGTTACAGGCTTGAGCCGATTGAAAGTTTTGAAGAAGTTTTTGAAAGAGTATCAAAAAAAAGCCCGTTTTAAACGGGCTTTTTGAATTAGCTGAGCAGCTCTGGATTTGTTAATTTGATTTTTTCCAAAATCAAATTGCCCTTGCTTGTATTTGTATAGAATTGCAGACCATTGCACAGATTTGTGAACTTTTGTGAGTTAGCGTCAGAGTCCATAATTGCATTATATTGCTCAAGATAATATTCTACAGAGCTGTATGTAGAGCCGCTGTCTTCCTGCAATGCCCTGCGCTCTAAATAAGATAAAGAATTAAAATACTCCATATACTTCAAAGCTGCTTCATAATTAGCTCGTTGTTTTTCTGCAACCTCAGCTTTAAGTGTTTCTAAATTTTCTTTATATTTATCGTAGCTATAACTACCATATTTGTGTTTAAGAATTTTTTCTGTATCAAAATGTCCATCTGTTAATAAACTTTCAAGTGTTTCTTTTGTTATTTTGCCGTCAGTAGCGAAATCACTTATTCCTCCATCATATAGTTCATTCCATCTGCCGATATTAATCTGATCTGCCTGAACAAAAGCATCAAGTATATCAGGATATTCTCTATATAGCTGGATAAATTCATCTACGTCCATTCCTTCTTCCGGAAAACTCTCAATAAAGCTTTTATCATTATCAAGCGGCTCTTGGTTTTCTATATAAGCTTTGATTTTTTCAGCATCAAAATTCTGTCCAGTTAACAGCTCTTTTAATTCATCCATGCTGATTGAGTTACTGTTGCCGTAAAATTTATCAACTGCTTCCTGGTCTGCAATTTCATAATCTCCATACTTGTTCATTTTTACAAGTCCTGCATCAACAAATGGCTGCATAACCTCCGGATAGATTGTACAGGCAGTAATCAGGTTTTCCTTCAGATTTATTTGCGGACCGCCGGAGCCATACCAGGCTGCATCATACGCTGTAAAAGTTTCTCCCATACAATCTGTGGATGCTCCTGTTGTAACGCCTGTTTCTATTGAACCGTTGTCTTCTTTTGTTTCTTCTGAAGCCGCCGGTTTACTGCTTGAAGACGATGTTGAAGTATTGGTTGTATCTGATAAGTCAGAAATATCATTATTTCCACCTTTTAATACTCCGATAAATTCGTATTCAACTCCATCGTACTCTCCGCTTATTGTTGTTTTTCCTGTTGTTGAATCAGAAGTGACTTTGATTGAAGAGATAACACCTTCTGACTTTAATTCTTTTAATTTGCCCAGTGTTGCATCAAATCCATCCTCTAAAAGGATATCCAATACTTCATCAAATTTAAATGTCGGACTGCTCTGCTGGCTGCTTTCTGAGGCTTTTGACGACTGGGACGAATTGTTTGTCGTTGTTCTTGTTTGAGATGTTTGTAGTGATGTTAATTCCATTTTTTACTCCTTATTTTGACTGCTGTAATTAAATGTCTTTATCTTATTCTTTTGCTGCACAATAACGTTAAATGATGTTTTGTTGGACTTTGTAGTAATGCATACGCCGTACGCTATAGGTAAATTTTTTGTATCACCGGAAATCCGAAAATTTTCTTTAAGCCATTCTTTTGCATTTTCTGCATTATCAAACTTATGAAGCATTGCGGTTATTTCTGATGCTTTTGCCAGGTCATCCTGATTTTTATTCTCATTTTTAGAAACAGCCGAATAAATACTATATTGATTTATGTCCATCATTCTCCTTTCCTGAGAACATAACATTTTGGATAAAATGTTACATTATCATATTTTGATTGCCACAAACATTATTTATTAAGTTTTTTACCTGCTGCTTATTCTATATTTTATTAGAATAAGCTTTGTGCATTGGCCTGAATATAGCGGAATTCCTGAGAACATAACATTTTATCCAAAATGTTACATTATACAGGTATTAACGGCATAATTTTCTAAAACTTTAGGGTTATTTAAAAAATCTTTACATTTTTTTACAAATAGAAACGAGTGGCGGGCGGTTCATTGAACCGCCCGCCGTAATTTTATTTAATATTATTCTTACTCAAACTTGCTTTCAGTCCTCTTGCCAAATCGTGGCGTCCGCTCTTTTCATATATAGCAGTCATTGATTCCAAAAACTTCAAGTTATCAATATTAGGATTGCTCTGGTTTACTGGTGCTGTATTAACAGGAGTTGTATTTTTTCTTACCGCCGGCTTTACTGCTGTCTGTGCTGCTGCAGGTCTTTGCGGCTGACTCATTGTTTGTACATTGTTGACGGAAGCAGGATTTACATAGCTTCTCAATCTCTCGTTATGAATAGGTGCTTCCTGTTCATAAGGATTTCTGTTTTCTCTCTGGTAAGCGTTAATACCATAGTTTACAGTAGTGAAAGGTTTTTCTACATTTACATAAGAGTTTCCAATTGGCTGTGCTCCTTTGTACATTTCAATTTCTCTGTCATTAAGACTCTGGCTTAGCCCGATTTTCATTTCCGGTTCTTTACGTTTGAACAATCTTATAACGGCAAATGCTAATAATCCAACCAGACCGAATGAGAATACTTTGTTTGCTGTATCTGATACTGCATCCTGATCTACAGAATCTTTTATACCTTCTACTGCTGAAGAATTTTTAAGCCTGTTGAAAAGTGTTGAAGTTTTTTCTGCTGACATATCTTCTTTATAGATAGGTGCGTAGCTTTCAACAGGGTTGCTAAGTTTAAGATTTTGAGTTTTAGCAGGTATAACCGGTGCTAGAGAATCAAATGAAACCGATGCAGAGGCTGCATTTTCTGCCTGAAAGAAAATACTGATACCGTTGCCTTGAGGTTCAACCATTACAGTATCTACATTTGAAACGTTGTTATAAACTGTATTAAGAGTTTTTGATGCTCTAATGTCTTTCATATTCAATGTAATCTGATTTGGTGCTTTTACTGTTTTTTTAACATCTACTGCTTTATCTGATACAAGCACAATATTATATGTATCCTTTACAGGAACAATTTCAATAGACTGTAGTACGTTATCTTCTGCACATACAGATAACATAGATAAAAACATTCCTAAAAATAACAACGTTCTCTTCATAATTAATATACTCTCTCTCCCTTGATAACAGTGTACAAGATTGGCATGCCCATGCCATCAATCAAGAGGTTAAATTTGAGGAGATAATAAATAGACCATATGGTCTAGATTAATTCTAAAGTGTAAAATCAAACAACTCTTTAATTTCAATATCCAGAGCATCTGCGATTTTTATAACAGTATTAATTGTGACATTAGCCTGTCCTCGTTCTATTTGTCCAATATAGTTAAAATTCATATCTGTCATTTCTGCAAGTCTGATTTGTGAAATTTTTTTTGATTTTCTTATATATGCTAGTTTTGCTCCGATACGTTTAACAGCATTCAAATTTTTATTTGACATAATAATCCTATTATATGCGTCAATTTGAGGATTATCTAATAGCCATCAGCATATAAATAATGGCTGACGACTATTAAAATTTGTAAATATTTAGAATATATCTATTGCATACAAAAGTATAAAATGATACTATTTCCATGTAAATTAAGTCATTACAATCAATAACAAATCCTGCAACAAGTTGTTATAGTGCTGCTACGGAGAGTAGTACTTTTAGGCAACAGTGCAGATTTATCCGGCTATATGGATGTAGCCGGTTTTATTTTGTGCTGGCAGCAATGAAATCTGTAAAATCAAAAACCCTGTATTTGCCTGCTGAGAACAGATTTAAGGCTATTTCACATCCGATGCAGGATGTCAAAACGGTTTTTGTGCCGGTTTTGACAATATTATTATGTTTATTTTTGAAGATTTTGTACATTATTCCATATTCATTAAGTTTGGATATTCCATTAAGCCCGCAGCAGCTGTCAAAGTTTTCCATTTCAACGTATTCAAGGTTTTCTGTATTATTTAAAATCCATTTGATATCTTGAAAATTATCAATGTTGCAAGGCTTGTGAAAAGTCACTTTGACAGGCTTTTTTAAAGAAAGTTTGAGTTCATTTTCTTTAATATATTCAAATATGTTTTTTACATTTAAGCCTTCAATATTGTAACCTTTAATAGTTTTTTCGCAGCTTGCACAGGTTGTTACAATATCTTTAATATCATATTTTTCGATAATTTTGATAAAGCTTTCTTTATAACTTAGATATGAGTCGATATCTCCACGGACATAAAGCGGAATACCGCAGCATTTAAAGTGAGGCGTAATCACTTCTATACCGCAGGCATTAAGCAATGTAACCACGGATTTATTACCTTTAACCTCTCCGCCGCAACCGCCAAAATATATTACTTTTTTATCAAAAGTTTTACCCTTTATATTTTTAGTAAACATACCCATAAGATTAACTCCTAATCCGAAGATTAATCTTTTTTGTACAAAAGATATAACTTTTTCAAACGGGTGCTTTTTAAAATACTCTGCTTTTGCAGCCGTTATAATTTCCACAGCGTCAATTCCGCTCGGGCAGAATTTTGTGCACGCACCGCATTTCAAGCATAAATCAAGGTATCGGTTCATTTTTTTTGACATTTTAAGCTCGCCTTTGATAAGCCCTTTGAGCATAATAAAAAGACCGCGTGATACAGTGCAGTCATTTCCTGTAATTTTATAAATCGGACAAACTGATTGGCAGAGTCCGCATTTAGAACAGGAGTGAATTTCTTCTTTATATCCGGCCAGCTTTTTCATAATAATTATTTTAAGTCAAAAATTTTTTGTAGTAAAATATGGTTAAAGTGTAGAAATATAGGAGTATGAAAGATGCCGGCAGCTATTCAACAATCACAAATGGAATCAGACAAGCTTTCTGCAATTAAGACAATAGACTCTGAAATTAGAGCAATTGAAGAACTGAAAAAATCTCTTGATGCAGAAAGTCTTACAAAGGCTCTTGATTTTATGCAGAATTCAACCGGCAGAATTATTATTACCGGTATGGGCAAGTCCGGCCACATCGGCAAAAAAATAGCTGCATCACTTGCATCAACCGGTACACCTTCATTTTTTGTCCATCCTGCGGAAGCAAGCCACGGTGATTTGGGTATGATTACCGATGACGATGTAGTTATTGCGATTTCCAACAGCGGCGAGTCAAGAGAACTGATTGATATTTTGAACTATTGCAAGCGTTTCGGGATAAAACTAATTGCGATTACTAAAAATCAGGATAGTTCACTAGGAAAAGCCGGCGATGTGGTTCTATTACTTCCTAATAATGGAGAAGCCTGCCCGCTGGGACTTGCACCTACAAGCTCAACCACTGCAACTCTTGTATTGGGAGATATTCTTACAATTAGAATGATTGAGAGAAAAGGGTTCTCAAAAGAAGACTTTAATGACAGACATCCGGGAGGAAAGCTGGGTTCTATTCTTAAGCGGGTTTCTGACTTAATGCACACAGGTCAGGATATGCCTTTATTAGATGAAAATGCTAATATGCAGGCTGTTCTGCTGGAAATGACTTCGAAACGTCTTGGCTGTGTTGGTTTTGTTAACAGCGCAGGAATTCTAACAGGAATTCTTACGGATGGTGATTTAAGAAGATGCCTGTCCGCACAGATACTTTCTGAAAAAGCTGCTGACTTGATGACAAGAAATCCAAAAACAATTGCTCCGGAAGCAATGACAGCCGAAGCATTGAAAATTATGCATGATAAAAAGATAACAAATCTGTTTGTTGTTGATAATCTCAAGCCTGTAGGTGTTATCCATATTCACGATTTGTTAAATAACGGAGTTGCTTAAGCTATGAATATTGATGTTGAAAAGAAATTTGCAGCAGGAATTTCAATTACATCAAATGCAGTTATAATATTTACGAAACTTATTGCTGGTGTAATGTCTGGCAGTATAAGTATAATATCAGAAGCTATACATTCACTTTCTGACTTTCTTGCATCTGTATTAACATTTTTTGCTGTAACGCGCTCAGCAGAACCGGCTGATAAAGAGCATCCTTTCGGGCATGGAAAATATGAGGATATGTCCGGCTTTATTGAAGGCGGGCTTATTATATTTGCGGGATTATATATTATTTATGAAGCAGCTTCAAAACTTATTTTCGGATATCATGTAAAGGCAGAACCTACAATCGGGATTTATGTTATGGGATTTGCAGTAGTGGCAAACTTTTTTGTAAGCAGATATCTTTTTATGGTTGCAAGAAAGGCTGACTCTGTTTCGCTTTATGCTGATGCAAAACATTTGAGTACAGATATTTTTTCTTCTCTCGGAGTTCTTATAGGTCTTCTGTTAATTAAATTTACCGGACTGACAATATTAGACCCGATAATTGCACTCTTTGTCGCCATTATAATACTCAAGGCAGGATTTTTAATTTCTAAAGATACATTGAATAATCTTCTGGACGGCTCTATTCCTCATGAAGATATTGAGAAAATTGAAGAGATTATTAAAAAAAATAAAGTTATTAAAGGGTATAAAGACATAAAAGGCCGGAAGTCGGGACAATACAAAGATATAGAGCTGACACTCCTGTTTAATCCTGATATGAAACTCTGCTGCTGCCATAATATTTGTGATCAGATAGAAAATGAAATTAAAGCTTCGCTGGGTAATGTTACAATTGTAACGCACGCAGAGCCCGAAGTACTTGTATAATTCAAAAAATGCGTTAAACTTATAATAGAGGTTCGTTTATGAGTTCAATATCTTCTATAGATACATCCATTTATTCCGGCATAATAGAGGATCTTTCCTCCTATACCCCGTCAAGGACTGCTCTGGACAGCAAAACTCCTGCTGTAACGCGCGAAGATAGCTCTACTGTTGATTTAAGTAACTATTATTCAAATATACGCCCTGAGGATTTGCTGGCTAACGCCGGTGAAAATGTTGCAAAATCTGCAGAAGATTTGGATAATGCTATGGTTTCAGCTATTGAAAACGGATATTCGGTAAATGATGCAGTGAATATCAAACTGGCTCGGCATGCATATGCTGCCAATTGTAAAGTTTTTAATATGATTGCTGATATGCAGACATCGACATTTGAACTAACTGTTTAGTGTATTAAGAAAAACATTTCATTATAGAAGCGGAGTATGCATACAATTATTATAAGCAGTATGAGTAAAAATATTGCCTGCGGTGATTTCCAATCAAAATATTCATGCGTATGATAAACTCTGTTCTGGTATGTTTCAATAAAATGTACCAGATAAAGTACATTGAAGATGACCATATAATATGGGTTATAGTCTATGTCAGAATTATACATTTTAGAAGTATATTTTTGTATTATTCTGAGCACTCTATATGAAAGTGCAATGTATATCAAGCACTGTAATACTGATAAAAGCATTAAATATGCTGCATGTTTATAAAAGAAAAATAAATAAAAACCGCCGTTGATAGCAAGCAAAAGAACAAGCCAGTTAAGCTTTATTCCATCTTTTTTCCCTTCGGTAAGGTGGTTTATGGCATTCCCATTTATGAAAAACCATATTGTAGAAAAAAATCCAAAAGTTAAGAGGTCAATTGCTATAAAAGGGCCAAGTTCTTTAAATTTAATATTAGGAAGTTCAGGCTCTTTGAATAATGCATTGCAGTTTGGACATTTTATCGCATTTACTTCAATTAAATTTCCGCAAAACGGACAATTAATTTCTTCACTCATTACAACTCACTCTCTTTATGGACTAATTATATCATACTAAATATTTTTTGCACAGTGCCCGGCTATAGGACAAACTGAACAATTTGGTTTTATTGGCTTACAAACATTCTGTCCGTGTGTTACCATAAGAGTATTAATATCAATCCAATACTTAACAGGAAGTTTTTTTCTTAAGGCAAACTCCGTTTCTTCAGGAGTTTTCGTATTAACATATCCAAGGCGGTTAAAAATCCTGTGAACATGAACATCAACGCAAATTGCAGGTTTATTGAAGCCTCTGGATAAAACAAGATTTGCAGTTTTTCGTCCGACGCCGTTGAACTTAATTAAGTCTTCTATCTCGTCAGGAACCACGCCTCCGAGTTCTTCATCAATCTGGCGCGAGAGTTCAATTATTTGCTTTGCCTTGTTTTCATAAAATCCAACAGGATAAATAGCTTTTGCTAAGTCGTCTGCCTTGACCGCCTTCATCTCGTGCGGAGTTTTGGCAAGCTCAAGCATTCTTAATGTTGCAGGATATGTTGTCCTGTCATTTGTCCTGAGGCTAAGAATGCAGGAAATCAATACCAGATATGGATCATTAAAGGTATCCATAAGGTCTACAAACTCGCTCCGTGTTTGTTTTGCGTCTTTTAAAATTTGTACTACTTTATCTATATTCATACTTTTAACTTACTGCCATTAATAATTCTCTAATTACTTTTGTTGCAACTGCTGTAGAAGCTCCGCTGGCATCATAATCCGGTGCAAGTTCAACAACATCAGCACCAATAATATTAAACTGTGATAAATATTTGAACCATCCTACCAGCTGGTTGAAATCAAGACCGCCGACTTCTGGAGTTCCCGTACCAGGCATGATTGAAGTATCTAATACATCTAAGTCTACCGTAATAAATATATTTTTATCTTTAAATACATCCAGTTCTTTGTGTTCGTGAATTAACGTATTGTATTTTTTCATTAGTTCAAATTCTTCTTTCATACCGGAACGTATTCCGATTTGTTTAAGATTTTCAAATCCGATGATTTCAGCAGAATGTCTGATAACAGCGGAATGTGAGAGCGGCTCTCCTAAGTATTCTTCACGCAAATCAGTATGTGCATCAAAGTGAACAATGGCAAGGTTGTCAACGTATTTAGAAATTGCTTGAATTTCCGGCAGTGTAACAAGATGTTCGCCTCCTATGCCGAAAACCCGTTTGCCGTCTTTATAAATTTCTTCAACATTTTGACGTATAACACCAAGAGATTTTTTTGTATTACCCAGCGGGAATTCTAAATCACCGGCATCATGGAAATTACAGTCCTCAAGGTGTTTATCAAAGTAAGGAGAATATTCTTCCAACCCCCAGCTTGCAAGCCTGATTTGCTCGGGAGCAAATCTTGAACCGGGACGGTATGAAACAGTTCCGTCAAACGGCATACCAAGCATTATAATATCAGATGAAGCATAGTCCGGATTCTGCCCCATCCAGTTTCTATCCAAAAATGGTCCTGTTAACATCTTTTTCTCCTTTTCTGTTTTATTATAGCAAAAAATATTTTTACAAGTTTTCAAAAAAATATGAACATTTTACCATTAAATACATATAAATACCAAACTCCGGTATTTGGTGCAAAAAAATCTAAAAAGGAAGAAATCGGTCCTGAAAAGCTTAACTTTACAGAAGTTGAAGAAGAATTTAATGAATCTCTAGTAAAGCTATACAAACTTGAAAGTGATATAAGAGTTCAAAAACAGAATCTGAAGCTTTATTATTCTGTCCAGGATAAGTATGATTATCACAAATTATTAAAACAAAGACAGCAGCTTTCAGCAAAATTAAATCGAATTGCAAATAAATCTAATACCGATTATCTGGATTTACTGCGTGGTGTTCTAGTGAAAAAAGAATATAATAGATTTGCTCCAAAAATTATAAGAGCAGCTTCTTTAAAAGAATTGGCAGAACTTAAAGAATGGATTGCTTCCTCTTTTTTATATAAAGCTTCTGAAGATTTATTAATGCAGCTTATGGAAAAAAAGAAATTTTAAAATAAAAAACAGGATGTGTTAAGCACATCCTGTTTGATTTTGATTTTATAAAATGCCTATATTCTGGCGAGTTTAGCTTCACTTTCAAGCTGTAATGTTACTGTAGTAATATCACATACAGATGAAGGACCGAAGTATTGTATTGCACCAGGGAATAGGTATCTATCATTCATAGCCCAGTCTTCTCTGTTTTCTTCCAATTTTTTGAAAACAGGCCCATCAAGTTCAACTAATGCTTTTTTGATAACAGGTTTCATTTCACCGTGACGTCTTTCCATGTTCATCATCATTGTAAGAGGAACACCGCCTGCAATCCAATCATTAGCAGGTTCTGTAAGGTTTCTTACTGAAGACAAATACCCTGTTAAGCCGAAGTTAATCAAAGCAAATGCGTTGAAACCGAGTGAATAGCAGTAGTCAGCATCAAAGTTAGAAGGGAATGCACATCTGCCTTCATAACCGAAGAAGTGTGATTGTGTTGAGAATTTACCAGAATACTTTCCTTCTTTCTTTAAGCCTGCTAATTTTTCTTCAATCATAGAAATTAAGAGTTTTTCAGTTTCAATTTTTGATACCTGAACGTTACCGTGAGGATCTCTATCCATTAATAATTGTGATTTAATAAGTGAAGGTAAAGATTTGAATACACTTGAATTTTCGCTTGATAGAGAATTTTCAATTATTGAAATCTTTTCAGCATCTGTACCATTTGAATATTTAGAATCCTTTTCAAGTGACGGCATAATATCATTAAGATTTGCAATCATTGTTTTTAATTCTGGTACAAATTCAATTAAACCTTCAGGAATAACAGCAATACCAAAGTTTTTACCGTTTTCAGAACGTCTTACGATAATATCTGTCATGTAATTGATGATAGAAGAAAGTGACATTTTCTTCTGTTCAACTTCTTCAGAAATCAAAGTAATGTTCGGCTGAGTTTGAAGAGCTGCTTCTAATGCAACGTGAGAAGCACTTCTGCCCATAATTTTAACGAAGTGCCAGTATTTTTTTGCAGAGTTTGCATCTCTTTCGATGTTTCCGATTAATTCCCCGTAAGTTTTAGTAGCTGTATCAAACCCGAAAGAGATTTCGATTTGTTCGTTCTTCAAGTCGCCGTCAATAGTTTTAGGGCATCCGATAACCTGAATGCCGGCATTATGTGCAACAAACCATTCAGCAAGAAGTGCAGCATTTGTGTTAGAATCATCGCCGCCGATAATTACTACAGCAGAAATGTTAAGTTTTTTGCAAACTTCCCAGGCTGCTTGGAACTGTTCTTCTGTTTCCAATTTAGTTCTGCCGGAACCGATGATATCAAAGCCGCCGGTGTTTCTATAATCGTTAATAAACTCATCATTGAATTCAACGTATTTGCCTTCAATAATACCGCTAGGGCCGCCTAAGAAGCCGTAAAGATTATTTTTAGAGTTAGCTTGTTTTAAAGCATCATATAAACCGGCAATAACGTTATGTCCGCCAGGAGCTTGGCCCCCTGAAAGGATAACACCAACATTTCTAACTTCACTGGCTACAGATTCTGTAGAAGTTTGGAATGTTACGGTTGGTTTGCCGTAAGTGTTCTTGAATAAAGCTTTAATTTCTTCTTGATTTGCAACTGACTGAGTTGCAGAGCCTTCTTGAGAAATAAGATGATTAATACCATTTGCCAGTGAAGCAGGAAGCTTTGGCTGGTATTTTAATCTTTCGATTTGTAATGGTGATAAATTTGTCATAAAAAGTTTCCTTTCTTCTTTGATAAAATTATACATTAAAAACTAGTATCCGTTAAGTAGCAGCAAACTTGCCCAAATAACAATTACCCCGGACATTATACCTGTAATAGCGTAATGCCAGTCACCGTATTCGTGTGATAGTGGAAGAAGGGTATCAAAAGATATATAAATCATGATTCCGACAACTGCAGCCATGAAGAAGCCGACAAATACTTGCGGCAGAAACCAGTGCAGCAGTGCAAGTCCAATGAGAGCTCCAATAGGTTCTGTCATTCCGGTCCAGAAAGAGTACCATATAGCCATGCGTTTTTTGCCTGTTGCGTGATAAATAGGCAAAGCTACAGCAATACCTTCCGGAATATTATGCAGTGCAATAGCAAGCGCTACAGAAATTCCAATTGTAATATCCTGAGAAGAAACCAGAAATGTACCTAAACCTTCCGGAAAATTATGTACAGCAATGGCGATTGCAGTGAGTAAACCTGCTCTTTTTATTCTATGTGTTTTTTGGCAGTTTTCGGATTTTTCATTCAATAAATCTTCTTCTACGTGATCAGGTATAAAAGTGTCGATAAGTTTTGATATTATGACTCCTGCAATAAATCCCCAGAACATAATCCAGTGATAACTTACGGGATAGTATGTTTTTAAAAGCCCTTCTGCAGTTGATAGTATTTCAGTAAACGACACAAAAATCATAACTCCAGCTGAAAAACCAAGTCCGAGCGAAAGGATTTTCAAATTATTTTTATTAACAAGAAAAGTTATAAACCCGCCAATTACAGTTGCAAATCCGGCAAGTACAGTCATTAAAAGAGGTAATTTCCAATTTTCAAGCATATTATGCTCCTTATTTAAATCAATTTTAGCATAAAAAAAAGAAAAAGCCTCAAAAGAGGCTTGGAATTAAGAATAGCTGGAAGTATGAAAAAGATTTAATGATTATATTAAACCAAATTGACAATATAATAACTATTACCTGTGTGTTTATAATCGATATTCTCCACCGGGGTAAATTTTTTGAAAAATATGCTTGCAATTTTTTTTTTAGCAGGTTATATTATAAACACAGCTTGATACGGGAGCGGACAGAGTATTGTACGTGCTTGTGTTAAGAAATGATAATTGAATATGGGAGCGTAGCTCAGTCTGGTTAGAGCGCATGCCTGTCACGCATGAGGTCGCGAGTTCGAGCCTCGTCGTTCCCGCCATTTTAAGAGGGTTTTAGAACCCTCTTTTTTAATACAGATTTAAAAGGTTAATCGTTATATTAACTTGCAATTATTTTTGAAACAATAGGTACAACAGGAATGAAATTATCAAATGGGTTTTCTGTTTTACTGCCTTCAATTCTCATATATTCTTTGTTTTTCATTCCTTTCTTTTGCATTAAAAACGATAGATATGAGCGTTGGTTATGCAATTTGGTGTTCTTTAGGAATATTATTGATTAGTATAATTGGAATTGTATTTTTACATGAATCAGTTAGTCTATTAAAAATAGCATCTATATTATTGATTATTCTTGGAGCAGTCGGTTTAAGGCTTGCCAACTAAAAACCTGCACAAAATTGAGGCAACGGTTGGAAGAGTTTTTTTATTAATTGACTAGCTCTTTTTGCTAGTCTTGCATTTATTCGATTGCAATAATTTTTTATCTCATTTATCATATAAACTTATGACAACGAATTTTGATTTTTTAAAGAAAATAGACAAGAATCTATATACAATAATAAACGAAGCAGAGATGCTGTACCGCGATGAATATTTTGAACAATGTATGGTTCAGACAAGGCGCTTCGGAGAACATATATGCAGAAATGTTCTCCGAAGCAGACGCAGGACCGAACGCACTTTTGACGATATGCTGGCTACGCTTAAGGATAATATAACAGGCGAGGAGCAAGAAAGAGAGTTTATAGACGACCTATATTTTTTAAAGAAACACGGTAATAATTCTGCTCATTCTGTTAAAGTGCATAAAGATGGTATTGAGGCGCTAGAATGCTTACAGAGGGCTTTTGAAGTTGCAATTAATTATTGTGTATATTCTAACGGTGCTGGTTCCAAGCTTTTGAAACTTAAATATGATACAGAACTTCTGGTAACAGGTGTAAAATCTAAAAAATCCCTTTCAGACAGATACCTTGAAGAAAAGTCAAAATCTAAGCCAAAAAGTGAACACAAGCAAAAAATTCAATCGTACAAAATGGCTACAAAGAAAGATAAAAGCGGAGTATCATTATTCTGGAAATTTGTCGGGGTTTGTTCTTGTATTTCTGCAGTAATGCTTTTATTGATGGCGTTGATTTCGTAGAGCCTGTCTTTCAATGCATATTAATTCTTTAAGTTTTTGATTTGTATACTTTAGTTTAGCTTTAAATTTGCAGTTTGTATTCAAGAATAACTTTAGAATAAGTGCGTCGAGGAATTTGTAATCTTTTATTAAACATTTAATTTCATCTTTGTAAGCATTGATTTCTGTTTGTAGAGTATTACGTATGTTTTGCAGGCCGTCTATTAAAACATCATTCGGAATACGTTTGAGTATGATTTCGGTATCATTTTTAAAACTTTTCATCTTGATTGGTTTATTTAAATCCGTAAGAAAGAGTTCATGTAACTTTTCGTAATCTTCTTTAGATTGTTCATGGTTAATAGATTTCCCGCATCTTATCAAACTATATTTTGGATTATACAAGTGGTCAAAAAAATGTCTTGCTTCATGGAGAGTAGTATATTTGTTCAGAATATTATTTTTTGTACTATCAAGCGGCAAGAGAAATTTATATCCGGTATGATTTAAGTTTAGCTCTCCATTTTCTCCTGGAGTAACTTTTACGGAGCATCCATGGCTTCCTGCAAATTTTTGATTTTCTTCGTTTAGAATTACGTAATTAATTTTATTTGGATAGAGCTGTTTATCTAATGTTTCGCGTAAAATATCAACAGAACAGTATTTACCATTCCAATAATGATTAATTTCTTTATAAAAGTTTTTGAACTGTTTTTCAGCCATAATTTTCCGGCTTTTCACAGAACCCTTCACTATGCTGAAAGGCAGACGGGCTTCCGGTAAAAATTTTTCATGTAATACGATTCGCATTTGTTATTGTAAGATTCTTTCTTTACACACATCAATCCAGCGGCTAAATCCTGAATACTTTTCTAATTCTTCGAGAGAAAGTTCTATTGCGCTGTTAGAACTTCCGCAGGCAGGAAAAACTGTTTTAAATCTTTTAAGTGAAACGTCAAGATAAACAGCAATGTTTTCGTTTATCCCAAAGGGACAAACACCGCCAACAGCGTGTCCTACCAGATTTTCAACCATCTCTGGAGAAAGCATTTTAGCTTTTAGACCGAAGACTGTTTTGTACTTATGGTTATCAATTTTTGCATCACCTGCGGTTACTATTAAAACTATTTGTTCATTAACATTAAAAGCTAATGTTTTAGCAATTCTTTCTGGTTCACAATTAAGAGCCTGAGCCGCGAGTTCAACAGTTGCACTGGAAGAATCGAGTTCTTTTATCCGGCCAGATATTCCAAACCGTTTGAAATATTTTTTTACGCGTTCAATAGACATTTACGGATAATTCCTTCAATTTGTTTTGAGGCCGTTCCGTCACCGTATGGATTTTGTGCTTTGAGTCTTGTTTCTGCTTTAGAAGATGTGAGAATTTTTTCACTTTCTTTAAGAATTTTGTCATAATCTGCGCCTACAAGCTTTGACACTCCAGCCTCAATTCCTTCTTTTCTTTCGGTTTCGTATCTCATAACAAGAGTAGGGCAGGCAAAAGACGGAGCTTCTTCCTGTATTCCTCCGGAATCAGTGAGTATTAACTTTGCATGCTTTTGCAAATATACAAGGTTTGGATAATCTAATGGCGCAAGCAGATGAATGTTAGCAAATGATTCTAATCTATCATATATTTTATTTCTGACATTCGGATTTGGATGAACCGGAATTACAAAAGTATGGTCAGTATATTTTTTGGCCAGAAAAGATATTGCATCAATAATTCTGTCAATGCGCTCACCGTGGTTTTCGCGTCTGTGTGCTGTAATTAGAACTAATTTGTCATCAATCTGTATATTTTTATCTACGAAGAATTTTTTTGAATTTTCGATTACGTCTTTTGACAGGCAGAAAAGCGCGTCAATTACAGTATTTCCGACAACGTGAATTTTATCGGTATCAATACCTTCTTTTAACAAAGCATCTTTATTTACTCCCGTTGGTGCAAAATGAAGTGCTGCAACACGTGAAGTCATCTGACGCATAACTTCTTCCGGAAACGGCTCATAAATGTCATAAGAACGAAGTCCGGCTTCCACATGGTAAACAGGAATTTTATGATAAAAGCTGGTAAGAGCTCCGCAAAGTACTGTCATTGTATCGCCTTGAACGATTGTAGCATCAATTTCCCGTTCGCAAAAAACTTTATCTAGACTTGTTAAAATTCTAGCCTGAACGGACGAGAGCGACTGATTTTCTCTCATACAATCAAGGTTAATATCAGCTTTAAGACCGAAATATGCAAGAGTCTGGTTTGATAGCTCTTTTTGCTGTTCAGTGTTGCATATAATAACATTATAATCCTCTGGATACTTTTTTAGTTCAAGTATCACAGGTGCAAGCTTAATAATTTCCGGACGGGTTCCAAATATAAAAATAATATTTTTCATATATTTAATTATACAATAAAAGATTTTTTTGTTATAATAAAGTTGAAGGAGAGTTAGTCTATGCGTCAGCGACCAAAAGAACAGGATAAATTTGAACGCCGTCATAATTTTCTTCCGGTAGAAGAAAATCTAACGGCTGAACAGGTTAAAGAAGAAGCTTCACGATGCTTGAGCTGTAAAAATCCACGTTGTGTAAAAGGATGTCCTGTAAACATTAATATTCCGGAATTTATTAAAGCCTTAAAAGAAGATAATCTGGAGGCAGCCGGAGATATCATCAGAGAAACAAGTATGCTTCCGTCTGTATGCGGCAGGGTTTGCCCTCAGGAAAGACAGTGCGAAGGAAACTGTATTCTTGGTATAAAAGGTGAAGCTGTTGCAATTGGTGCTCTCGAAAGATACGTGGGTGATAATACTTCTGCAAAAAATGTAGAGATTGTCCCTACGGGTAAAAAAGTTGCAATCGTAGGTTCCGGATGTGCAGGTATAACAGCAGCATCAGACTTACGTAAAGCCGGCCACGAGGTTACAATATTTGAAGCTCTGCATGAGTTCGGCGGGGTTCTTAGATATGGAATTCCTCCATTCAGGCTTCCAAGAACAGTTCTTGATAGAGAAATTAAAAATTTGAAAGATATGGGAGTTAAATTTGAGAAAAATGTTATTGTCGGAAAATCAATAACTTTGAAACAGCTTAAAGAAGACGGCTATGACGCAATATTTATCTGCTCTGGTGCTGGACTTCCAAAAATGATGAATATTCCGGGGGAAAACCTTAACGGCGTATATTCTGCAAATGAATTTCTGACAAGAGTTAATCTCATGGGTGCAGATGGAGAAGAATCTGTAACTCCTCTCCGAGTCGGTAAAGCCGTTGCTGTAATCGGCGGCGGAAACGTAGCAATGGATGCTGCAAGAACTGCGGTCAGAGTCGGATTTGAGAAAGTTTATATAGTTTACAGAAGGACAGAACCGGAACTTCCTGCACGTTTGGAAGAAATAAGACATGCTAAAGAAGAAGGTGTGATTTTCCAATTCTTGCATGCGCCGGCAGAGATATACGATAAAGACGGATATGTTTCCGGCATGAAATTTGAGATAATGGAATTGGGAGAACCGGATGAGTCCGGCAGAAGAAAACCTGTAGGTACAGGACGATATACTGATTTAGATGTTGACTCTGTTATCGTTGCACTTGGAACTGGACCTAATCCTATTATCCAAAAATCTGCACACTTGGACGGACTTGATTTTGAAGTTGATTCTAAAGGATATTTTACAGTTGATTCCGAAACGCGTGAAACATCAATTCCTGCAATCTTTGCCGGCGGCGATGTCGCACCTGTAGGTACTTCAAATGCAATTAATGCAATGGGAGCAGGGAAAAAAGCCGCTAAAGCAATTAATGAATATTTAAAGCAATAACTCAAAAAAAAGACTTCTTATACAGAAGTCTTTTTTTATTATTTGCTACACTTTGTTTTACCGCTCCATGATAAGTCTTTACATTTTAAATAGTCTCTATTCTCATTTTCAATGACCCATTTAGTACAGTGCTCACCCTTTGCCATACAGTCCGAGTATAAGCAGGTATCTGTAGCAGCTCCTTGTGGGAAAATGCCATCTTCTGCTAAGTAAAACACAAATAAATCATCTCCCATCGTATTTTTACCTTTGTTCGGTCCGTTAATATCAACAAAAACCAATCCGCATATTGTTCTTATATCTCCTGCTTCTTGAACTCTGGAACAGTCATGCGAATATGCATGGAAAGCCATTGACATATTATCGTTTGTAATAATTTTATAACGATGCGGTGCTGTATTTAAATCATCTGTCCGTTCTGCACCGTTTGAAAAGAAATATTTATCTGCAAAGCATCCGCTTTTCCCCTGACAATCTTTCTTTTTCTTTATATAAACTCCAAAGGCATTATACATATTTTTGGAGCCTTCATAATCTTCGTTTGTAGCGTAATCAGAAACATCATTCAACTCCCATTTTACGGGACTTCCGTGTTCGGCAAAGCCCTGTTCATACGCGTCATTCAAGGTGATATATGCTTTTTTTAACCTTAAAATCGTTTCCATTTCTTGATGCTTACTGTTCAAGCCCGGAAGTGTAACAGTTGCAATTATGCAGATGATTGATAATGTTGCGAGTGCCTCTGCAAGTGTAAATCCTTTTTTCATATCAGTTCTTCCTTTCGTGTTAAAAAACAAAAATTTTAGCTCATATTATCATGCGAAACATAAATAGTCAATTAAATGCCTTATGGAATATAACAAATTATATTGTAATCAAATAGAATTATAAATATGGACTTAGAAACAGCAAAAAAAGAGTTTGGGTTAAGGGTTAAATCGTATAGAAACAGCCGGAATTTAACTCAGGAACAGTTTTGTTCATTAACCGACCTGGAACAGGCTAATTTATCAAATATAGAAAATGGAAAGACTTATCCAGGTTTCATGACAATATGTACAATGATAGAAAAAGGCGGTATAGAGCCGGATTTTTTGTTTAGATTTTTGGGTTCAAATAGTGTAAAATACGATACCATTGATTACGAAATTATGAATATATTAGTTACTTTATCAGAACCTGCCAAAAAAAATATAAAAAATATTTTAGAAATGATAAATAAAAATTATTCATAAAAAATTTCATTCAAATATACGAGATATTTCTTTACAAAAAACATTTTTTATGCTAATCTTTTTGTGTATAAGAGTGCTTAACGGGTAAAGAGAATAAAATTAATTTATCCTGTATAAAAGAAAATGAGGGCTTTTTAATGCTTATAGAAAAATATTTGGAAGTTGTTGTAAAACAGAGAGGATCTGACTTACACATTTCTGCAGGTTTACCTCCGGTTGTGCGTATAGACGGCAACCTTCAGAGAATGGATGTTCCGGCTCTTAAACCGGAAGAAGTAGAATTGCTTTTGTTCCCTATGCTTAACAAAGAGCAAAGACGTAAACTAGAGCAAGACTGGGAACTTGACTTCTCATACGGTATTCAAGGGTTAAGCCGTTTCAGGGTTAATATTTACAAAGATAGAGGCAATTATGCGGCTGCATTCCGTGTAATTGCTTCAAAAGTACCTTCTTTTAAAGAATTAGGTCTATCTGATACAGTTAGAAAAATCGCTGAAAAACCGCGCGGATTGGTTCTTGTTACAGGTCCTACAGGTTCAGGTAAATCAACAACGCTTGCAGCGATGATTAATTATATTAACGAAACACGTTCAGAACATATTTTGACAATTGAAGACCCTATCGAATTTATTCACCCGTCAAAACGTTCTATCATTCACCAGAGAGAACTGGGGCAAGATACAAGAAGTTTTGCTAACGCTCTTAAATCAGCACTTCGTGAAGACCCTGATATTATTCTGGTTGGTGAGATGCGTGACTTGGATACAATTAGATTAGCCTTGACAGCTGCAGAAACGGGTCACTTGGTATTTGGTACATTGCACACGTCTTCTGCTTCTCAAACAATTGACCGTATTATCGATGTATTCCCTGAAGGTCAGCAGCAGCAGGTACGTGTACAGCTTTCTAACTCATTAGTAGCTGTATTCTCACAAACTCTATTACCTCTTCTGCAGGCAGATGGTACTAAGAGCGGTCGTGTTATGGCTCAGGAAGTTATGCTTGTTATTCCTGCTATTGCAAACCTTATTCGTGAAGCAAAAGCAGCGCAAATTTATTCAACAATGCAGACAAACTCAGGTTTCGGTATGCAGACTCTGGAAATGTCTCTCAGAGATTTGTATATGAGAAAGAAAATTACTCTGGAAGATGCTCTTGCAAGGTCAAGCAGACCGGAAGAATTCAAAAGAGGATTACAAAACAGTTAAAAAACGGGCACAGCCCGTTTTTTTATGTTAAAATCATATTATTATGATTACGACAGAAAATTTAACAGTTCGCTTCGGAAAAGAAGCATTATTTGAAAACGTAAATATAAAATTTGCTCCAGGTAATTGTTACGGGCTTATTGGAGCTAACGGTGCAGGTAAAAGTACATTTTTAAAGGTTCTGTCAGGTGATTTAGAACCGACAAGCGGCTCTGTACATATTAAAAAAGGGCAAAGAATTGCGGTATTGAAGCAAAACCATTTTGAGTTTGACGATTATACTGCAATTGATACTGTTATAATGGGGCATAAGCATCTTTATGATGTAATGAAAGAGAAAGATGCCCTTTATATGAAGCCTGATTTCAATGATGAGGATGGTATTCGTGTAGCGCACCTTGAAACAGAGTTTGCAGAAATGGACGGCTGGCAGGCAGAGCCTAATGCTTCGTCTTTATTAAATGACCTCGGGATTCCGCAGGAACTTCATTATTCTTTGATGAAGGATTTATCAGGCAGTGAAAAGGTAAGAGTGCTTCTTGCACAGGCTCTATTTGGAACTCCTGATATTCTGCTTCTGGACGAACCGACAAACCACCTCGATTTGGCAACAATAACGTGGCTTGAGGATTTTTTGATTGATTTCCCAAATACTGTAATTGTTGTTTCGCACGATAGAAAATTCTTAGATAGAATTTGTACACATATTGCGGATATTGATTTCAGAAACATTCAGCTTTATACCGGAAACTATTCTTTCTGGACTCAGGCAAGTGCATTAATTATGAAGCAGAAAGAAGAGCGCAATAAGAAATTAGAAGAAAAAGCAGAAGAGTTTAGAAAGTTCATTGCAAGATTCAGCGCAAACGCATCTAAGGCAAAACAGGCAACTTCCAGAAAGAACATGCTTGAAAAATTAACGCTGGAAGATATTAAACCTTCAACAAGAAAATATCCGAGTATTAATTTTAAATTCTCAAAAATACCTGGAAAAGATGTTCTTACTGTTACAGGACTGAAAAAAGAGGTGAATGGCGAGCGCTTAATTAAGGCTCTTTCGTTTGATGTAAGGCAAGGTGAAAAGATTGCTTTTATTTCTCAAAACCAGCTTGCTGTAACTACTCTTTTTGAAATTTTAGAAGGCAAAATAGAACCTGATGAAGGTTCTGTAAACTGGGGTGTAACTGCGACACATTCTTATTGTCCAAAAGATAATAATGACTTCTTTAAAACAGATAAAAATCTTATTCAGTGGCTTGCACAGTATTCAGAAGAACAGCATGTAAGTTTCTTAAGAGGTTATCTGGGTAGAATGCTTTTCTCTGGCGAAGATGCAGAGAAGGCGGTAAATGTATTATCAGGAGGGGAAAAAGTTCGGTGCATGTTTGCAAAAACCATGATTGAGGAAGCGAACGTACTCTTGTTTGATGAGCCTACGAACCATCTCGATTTGGAGGCAATTACATCATTGAATAATGCATTAATTGATTATACCGGAACTGTTCTATTTACTTCTCAGGATTACCAGTTCATAAACACTGTTGCAACAAGAATAATTGAAATCACGCCAAATGGTTATTTAAATTATCAGATGAACTATGAAGATTACCTGAAAAATCCAGATGTCCGCAAAAAACGCGAGCAGCTCATGAGCATGTCTGTAAAATAATAACTATAGGTTTTTACGGTTAAAATTGTTGATTTTTGCAAGTGTTTGTAATACGCTTATTTTGTATAGAGAAAATGCTTTAAAAAAGGAGGAAGCTAATCTATGGAAACATATGGAATTGAAAAATTTGGTATTATCGGACCAAAAGCAGTTTATCGCAATTTGACTCCTGCTCAATTGACAGAAGCTGCATTACGTTTAGGTGAAGGTTCTTTAAGCAACACCGGTGCTTTAGTTGTAACAACAGGCAAATACACCGGCCGTTCACCTAAGGATAAATTTATTGTTGATACAGAATCTATCCACAATGAAATTGCATGGGGCAAGGTAAACCGCCCAATCAGCAGAGAAAAATTTAATGCTATCAAGGGCAAAATTGCTGCATACTTACAAAACAGAGAAATTTTCATTTTTGATGGTTTTGCAGGTGCAGACAAAACTTATACTCAAAAATTCAGAGTAATTAATGAATTAGCAAGCCAAAACTTGTTCATTCACCAGTTATTAATCAGACCAACTGCTGAAGAATTATCCAGCTACGGTGAACCTGATTACACAATCCTTTGTGCTCCTGGTTTCAAATGTGATCCGGAAGTTGATGGTGTAAACTCAGAAGCTTGCATTGCAATTGATTATGAAGCTCATGAAATCATTATCTGTGGTTCTAGATATGCTGGTGAAATCAAAAAATCTGTATTCGCAACTATGAACTATGTAATGACTAAGAAAAATGTTCTTCCTATGCACTGTTCTGCAAATATGGATCCAGCTACAGGAGAAACAGCTGTATTCTTCGGTCTTTCTGGAACAGGTAAGACTACATTATCAGCAGATCCTAACCGTAAGTTAATCGGTGATGACGAACACGGCTGGTCACCTGATGGCGTATTTAACTTTGAAGGCGGATGCTATGCAAAATGTATCAACCTTTCTGCTGAACATGAACCTGAAATTTTTAACGCTATTAGATTTGGTTCATTAGTAGAAAACGTTGTTATGGATCCAGAAACAAGAGAATTTGATTTCAATGATGGTTCATTGACAGAAAATACTCGTGTTGGTTATCCTATTAACTACATAGACAATGCTCAAATCCCTTCTAAGGGTGGTATTCCAAAAGTTGTTGTATTCTTAACAGCTGACGCATTTGGTGTATTACCTCCAATCTCAAGACTTGATAAGAATGCTGCAATGTACCACTTTGTAACCGGTTTCACATCTAAATTAGCAGGTACTGAAAGAGGCGTTACTGAACCGCAGCCAACATTCTCTACATTGTTCGGCGAACCATTCATGCCAATGGATGCATCAGTTTATGCTCAAATGTTAGGTGAAAAACTTGAAAAATATGGTACTAAAGTATACTTAGTTAACACCGGCTGGGCTGGCGGTTCTGCTGCTTCTGGTGCTAAACGTATGAAATTAGCATATACCCGTGCTATGGTAACAGCTGCGTTAAACGGATCATTCGATAATGTTGAATTCAAACATCATGATGTATTCAATGTTGATTATCCTACATCTTGTCCGAATGTTCCGGATGAAATGCTTGATGCTCGCGGTATGTGGGCTGATAAAGCTGCTTATGATGCAGCTGCTAACAAGCTTGCTCAAATGTTTGCTGATAACTTCTCAAGCAAATATCCTAATATGCCTGCTGAAATCGTTAATGCAGGTCCTAGAGCAACTGCTAACGTGTAAGTTATTTGATATAACTAATATGAACGAACTCCCTGTGAGAACACAGGGAGTTCGTTTTATTCAAGACCAAATTGCTTCATGCTGTTTTTAATTTTTTCTCCGGTATTTTCGGCCTTACTTTCGTTTTGGGTCTTTTCAAGATCTTTTTTGGTTTCTTCTTGAGTTTTTTGCAAGTCTTCTGCAACATCTACGGCTGTGTAAAAATCAACAACTTTTTGATACAGTTTAGGGGCGGCAGATTTAATTCTTGCAAGAAATTTGCTTCTTTCCTGACCGGTTAATTCACCGTCTTGCTTTTTCTCACCTTTTGCATTTTCTGTATCACACTCATTAAAAATAGTGTTAAGTTTCGAACTTTCTTCCGAGCTGATTTTTATACCTTGATCATTAAAAAATCTGTTAAGTCCGCTCATGTTCATTTTTAAATCGCTGTAATCTGGTATTGGCATAATATTTTCTCCTTAATACATACAACCATCATGTATAACGGCATTTTTAGAAAAAACTTTAGGATAAGTTAAGAAATTGTTACAAAATGTCCAGCGGGTCAACATCGATTGCGAGGCGAATGTCTTTTGGAATAGCTATTTTACTCAAGAATTTTGACACAAAATCGTGCCCTTTTTGTGATAATTTATTTTTGATTAAAATTTGGAAACGGTAAAATCCGTTGAGTTTTTCAATGACACAAGGTGTTGGACCGAGAGTTTCCAGATACTCTGTAAATCCGAACTTATCAGTCATAGTATTTAATCTTAGAGCAATTTCCATAGCAGATTTTTCTGCGCGGAAGTTGTTTTGTGAAGATAAAATTAAGCGGATAATCTGGCTGAATGGAGGGTAATCAAATTCTTGCCGCGCTTTAATCTCTGTTTCAAAGAATTTTTCGTAATTTTGCGATTTTGCAGTCTGGAATGCGTAATAATCAGGATTGTAGGTTTGGAATAAAACTTTGCCTTTAAACTCCCCTCTTCCTGCGCGTCCTGCAACCTGTGTGAGGAGCTGGAAACCTCTTTCTGAGGCTCTGAAATCAGGTATGTTAAAGCCGGAATCAGCGCTTAAGACGCCTACAAGCGTTACATTCGGGTTGTCGAGTCCTTTGGCAATCATTTGAGTCCCAACAAGGATATCAATTTCTTTGTTCTGAAATTTATTTAAAAGCTCAATGTGTGCGTTTTTTCTTGTTAGAATATCGCTGTCAATTCTCTCTACACGTGCATCTGGATATAATTCGTTTATTAAAAGTTCTATTTTCTGGGTTCCTACGCCGGAGGTCGAAAGAGCGTCGCTGCCGCATTGAGGGCAGAAATCAGGAAAAGACATTTCTCTGTTACAGTAGTGGCATTTAAGTTTTTTTATGCTTGTGTGCCAGATCATAGGTATAGAACAGTCAGGGCATTCAATTACAGTACCGCAGGCTTTGCACTGGGTGTATGTCGAGTAGCCCCGGCGGTTCATTAGCAAAATAACCTGCTGTCCGCGCTCGAGTGTTTCTGTAATCTCAGTCTGCAAAGGTTTTGAGATAATTCCGCGATAAGATGCCTTGCCGTATTCCTGCATATTGATTACCTGCGGAAGCGCAAGAGGTGAATTGTTAAATCTTTTGCGCATTTCAAACAGGTTATTATTATTTGTTGCGTAATAATACGTAGAAATATCAGGTGTTGCTGAACCTAATAGCAAAGGCGCTTGATGGAATTGGGCTAGGCGCCGCGCTACGACGCGCGCGTCGTAGCGCGGCGCCGGATTTGTCTGCTTGTAAGCACTTTCGTGCTCCTCGTCTATTATAATCAATCCGATATTTTGAAGCGGTGCAAAAACAGCAGAACGCGCACCGGCAAGAATTTTTATTTCGTTTTTGAAAAGCCTTTGCCATACATCGTATTTTTCACCGTCAGAAATACTGCTGTGCCAGATTGCAACATCTTTAATCCCGAACTTTCGCGCAAGACGTTTAGTTAATTGCGAGGCAAGTGCGATTTCCGGCGCAAGAAACAGAACGTTTTTGCCAGAATCAATTACATCTTTTATAAGCTTAAAATAAACTTCTGTTTTCCCGGAGGCAGTAACGCCATGCAGCAAAATCGGGCTTTGCGACCTTAATTTACCCTTAATTCCTTCATATGCTGTAATTTGCTCTCCAGCAAGCTCAAACAATGGTTCTGTTTCAACATCTTTGAATATTGAGAGCGGGTTTCTGTAAATATATTCTTCTTCGATTTTTATGAACCCGTTTTCTTCAAGCTTTTTCATTGTTGTTCGCGTTGTTTTAGCTAGTTCTTCAAATTCAATAAGCGAGCACTTTCCTTTTTCCTTAAGCAGTACAAGAATTTCTTTCTGGCGTTTGGTTAAACCTTCTCCATCATCTTTCAAGAGCGAAACAGCTAATGCAACTTTGGCATTTTTTTCAATTAATTTCATCGGAAGCGCTGCGTTTAAAACCGTAACAAAATCAGTGCAGTAATAATTTGCAACCCATTCTAATAATTTTAAATATTTTAGTGAAAATAGCGGTGTTTCATCGAGGATTTTGTTAATCTTTTTTGCTTTAAAATCACCCGGAAGATAGTCAGAAAATCCTACTATAAAAGCATTAATAAGTCCCTGACGTCCGAACGGTACAAGTACAGCCTGCCCGATTTGAATTTTTTCGCGCATTTCGTCAGGTATAAGATAGCTAAAAGTCTTAACCCCAAGCCCTTTTATATTCACTAAAACTAAAGCATACTTCATTTGTAATATTATAACATCAATACAACTGTTATTTATCTATCATAGAGAATTTTGGAGGTAATTTGGAAGCAATCTTGTCGACAAAAGTTCCTGGTGATAAGGAATATGCTTCTGCCATTTTAAAAATTGTTGTTAACTGCGGGTCTTTTAACCCCCGCTCAGCTTCACTAACAATCGAAAGAGGGATATCATTTTCACTACTGTATTTGAATAAACTCTGCTCACCACGACATTCTCTCATGGTTGCAGCTAAAGCTCTTTTTATCAAGTTTTTCTTTTCTGTAATATCCTTTTGCATACTAGAATTTTATTATTTTTTTAAGCAATTCGCTTTCGCGAACGGGATAAGTGAATGTGATAATTATTTTTCTATCAGAAAAAAATTATGAGGTAAGTTATTCTCTATTCTTAAAGCTAACTCAGAAAAAGATAAATCAAAACCTTCAGCAATCTTGCATAATGTTGTTAATTGAGGATCTTTGACTGCACGTTCACACTTACTAATTACATCTATACTAATATCATTTTCGCTGCAAAATCTAAATTGACTCTGAGCACCTCTCAAATCCTTTAAAGTTTTAGCAAGTGCCTCTAGAATAATTTTCTTTTTTTTATTTAAATCTCTTTCCTCTTGCATACTTAACATAATAGTGATAAAATCTTTTTATCGCTTTCGCGAACGCGATAGATAGGAGGGGTATATTTTGATAGATGAACAAGAACAAGATCTTAAAACGTGTAACGATTTTTTATTAAATCAGCTTTATGACTTGCTTGGAATGGCAACACATATGTCTGGAAATTTAGAATGTGTTGTATATATTAGAAAGAATTGTTCAAAAACTTCTAAAAAAAAGCTTAAACAGCTTGAGAAAAATTTTCTTATTATTGAAAAAATAAGCCAACAGCTCCAAGAGTTAGTTAATGAAGCTGAAAAAATTTCATTTGATTATATTGAACTTACTAAAAAAGAGGATAAGAAAAGTAATGAAAATATCCCTCTAAACAATATTATTATCTTTCCACTGGAGCAAAACGATGATTTATACGTTTATCCAGATGAAAAGCTAACCGGAATATTTAAGAAAAATCGAGATGATGAGTCATAGAGATATGGTTCTATAACAAGCTGCTATTAATCACTCTATCTATGCAGGCTTTTGGTGAGTAACCCCATTCACGTTTTGAAATTCTTGAAACTTTCAAGCCGGAGCGCTCAATAATAGCCTGTTTCTTCATATTAGAAACTTTACAAGGTGTTTTATCTTCTACTCCATCGCATTCAATTACAAACTTATCATCAACGAGTAAATCCACGCTTAATCCGGCAATATCTACTCCGCAGGTTACTTTGTGTCCTAATTCTCTAAATGCATTTGCAACTTCTTTCTCAAAAGAATTTTTATAAATATTTTCATCAAAGTCATCAGACTTGCTCAGAGCAAACCTGTTTTCATACTCTTCGACAAAACCCAAATAGCTCCTCAAAATTCCTTCCGGCAGTTCTCTAGGGTCTTTTGAAATAAAGTTAATCATCTGGTAGCGTGCACGTGTGATTGCGACGTTAAACAAATTCGGTTTCTGTAAGAATATTAAACTCTGCGGGAAACTGTTGTTTGCATAAGCCCACGATATAAGGATAATATCCCTCTCATCACCCTGAAAAGTATGCGCTGTACCGATTTCAATCTGGTGTTTTCCCATCATGTGCTCTGATAGAACCTTGCTTACAGAAATCTTTAATTGTTCAACCTGCGCTCTGAACGGAGAAATTATGCCGATTGATACAGGATTATCAGGATTTTTCCTTTCATCTTCGATAACGATTTCATGTAATCTTTTTACCAATGCTTCGATTTCTGGCAGATTTCTTGTTGCATCAAAATCTACTTTGCCGTCAGGAACAACAACTGTTTCAAGAACTTTTTTAGAATTGTCATTCCTTCTCATGACCTTAATTCTTCCGCCGTAAAACTCTTTGTTAGAGTAATTAATAATAGGCGGGAGGCTTCTGAAATGTTCATCCAGAAGAACCGGATGCATAGAATAGTAATTGGCTAAATCAAACATTGAATTTGTCCTGAAACGCCACATAAGCTGATATCTGTCAGTTATTCCGTATTGTGAAAGGAAAGATTGCTCTTTTGCTTTTTCTAAGAAAGACAGGTGAGGTAATTGTTTATCATCACCAACTACTACAGCTTTCTTTGCTCTGAATAAAATCGGGAAACAGCTTGCAATATCGCATTGAGAAGCCTCATCAATGATTACGACATCAAAAAGTCCCGGTTTCATGGGTAAAGAACCTGAAACAGCGTAGGTTGTAACACACCAGCAAGGGAATGCTTCAAGAAGCGGTTTAAAATCTTCTGTTTCAAGAAGCCTGTTTTGAAGATTTTTCTTCCTCTCAACAAGGGATTTTGAATGAACAAACAATCTCTGTCTTTTTACAGGGTCTTGCATTAATCCTTTTAAAGCTTGTCTGCGTTTGCATTTTAAAATATCAATTGCAAGTCGTTTCTGTTTTTGTTTCATGTTTCTGATTTGTTCAGACAGAACGTGAATATTTCCGATTGTCTGAATTTCAGTTTCAATTTTTCTTGCTTTGCATACAAGTTTTGCAAATTCCAATTCATTTCTAAGTATTGAAAGATTTTCATTATTAACATCAAAACTGTTGGTGCGTAGACATTTTTTTAGATTTCCGATTGCGGAAATGTTTTTTAACCCGCTCCAAAAACCTGATTTTTCAATATTTTCGCTAAGTGACTTAATGGAGTTTTCTACAAGATTAATTTCGTCTTCCTTAAGAACGTGTTTGATAAACATAGGATTTGCATATTGGGATTTTTGGAGATTAATTTCTCCATTTACCTCCGTCCATTCTTCTTCAAGCTTAATTATTTTTTCTGATTTCTTTTCTAAGTCAGATATGGCTTTCAATAAGTTTTCCATATCAGAAACATCGCATAGAATAGAATTTTCAGCCCCTTCATCAAGGTCGACTTTGTTTGCAAGCAGGTCTTGAAGCTGCATTGATAACTCTCTCTGGTAATTCAGCCTTCCTGCTCTAAGCGCTAAAAACGGCGCTCCCAGCTCGTTAAGTCTTTCTGCGACAACATCAACAGCTTTATCCATACGTGATGCAACAAGAACAGTTTTTCCGTTTGCAATTAAATGTGCTGCGAGGTTAACTATAGTTTGTGATTTACCTGTTCCCGGAGGGCCGAAAACAGATACAAGCTTTGCATTTTCTACATTTTTTACAACATTAAGCTGTGCATCAGAAAGCGACAGCGGAGTTACCGGAAAGAAGTCCGCAAGGCTCTTTTGCTGACTGTCAGTCGGTTTTGACTGAGTGTACTCTTCATTAATAAGGTTTAAAACAGTTTCTCTATAAATTCCGCTCGGTTTTTCAGCAATTTGCGTAAGTTCGTGCAAAACTCCGGCTGTTACAGCAGGGCGCTTGGTTAAAATTATTGCGCACTGTTTTGTTAAACTTATTTTATCCAGCTTTATGGCAGATTTTTTAGCTCTTTCTTCCTGCTCGATTATTTCGTCAATGTTTTCTGAGTTTATTCCTTCATTTACCCCGTCATTGTAGAAGTCTTTTGTTATATTGTCTTCTTTGATAATGTTATCAGGATTTAGTGAAACGTCAATATCAGGAACTATTGATTTAAGTGTGGTTAAAAATATATCCATCTTTTCCTGTGTAATAGGAACAGACGGTACAACATCAAGTAATCCTTCAAGAAGCTGCTCTGTTTCATCTTCATCATCATTCTTTTTCATCAAGGCAGTGAGTGCACCTGTATTCAGGGATAAAAACTCATCAGTCAGCATACAATTTATATTAACGCCGTTTCTTTCAAGCCTGCAAGGTGCATAAAGAAGCGGGGTCAAAAATTCGTTTTTCTTACCGCTTTTTGATTTTCCTGTCAAAAACATGTAGCCGTAAATAAGATATTTATCTTTCTGGCTTGTTTCTGACTGAATCATAAGCTCTGTAAGTTTCGGGTCAGAGCCTTCCAACCTTAAATATTCCAAACCTTGGGTAAACAGAGTATCTTCTTCATCTAAGAAAATCCATTTGTTGTCTTTGTCAGCTTTAAGATTTCTGAAAGTAGAGCTTTTGACCTCTTCACGCACACAATCGTGAAGATACTGGCTCAATTTTTTTATAAAACTATTATTAAATGCAGAATTTATAGCTCTTGTAGCTTCCTGTAACATATTCTTCTCCCTCTGTACTTATATATTAAGCCAATTATACCACTCCGAAGAAGATTTAACAACATATAAACCTCCGTTTACATTTTTTCTCCAAAATGATATATTTTGACTATGACAGCTACAATTGTATTACAAAATCATTCTTTTCTATCCTTAGTTTTTTCATTTATCGGTGTTATATCAATTATAATGACCGCTTTATATGCTGCTTTTGCAAGAACAAGTGTTGACAGGACTATTGGTCTTATTTTTTGTCTTGTAATAACTTTTTATATTGTATTAGAACACATAAAAAGATATTTGTTTCTGAAAAAAGGGTATGTATCTGTCATCCAAATCTCAGATGACAAGATGCGTTTAGTCTATTCATATTTTTCTGAAAGGAAAGCACAAAATATTAACTTTTCTGATATCAAAAGTTTTAAAGTCATTATTAAGGCGGGAATGATTTCGCGCTTATTTACAAGGGGAGGTTCTACTAGTGCAAGAGTTTATAATATAAAAATAATTATAGACACAGGTAAGGAATGTATAGAACTGCCGGTTCATCCCAATCAGACAGATCCTGGAAGCAATTTAGATTTTATGTATCCTCTGATTGATGTGTGTGATAAAATTCCAAATTTTTCTTATGAAATTGAAGGAGATGCATTTTTAAAAGAAACTTTTCGTGAGTATGCAGCTTCAAAATTTTCAAATTAATACTAATATATGAGTTCGTAAAATGAAATATATGCTAAAATGCAAAAAGCATAGGAGATTTTATGAGAAAGTTTTTGTTAATTACATTAATGCTTTTTGTACCATGTTTTGCGGCTGAGATTAATGCTGTCAGCCAGCCTGTAACAATGCCTCAAAATATTATGTTTGCGGATTGTACTAAAATTTTTACAGTAAATAAAGAGAAGCTTTTTTATCTTACACTTGCATCATTGTCTGCAAACAGGTTTTTAATAGATGAGGTGCAGACATCAAACGGGTATGTTATTTTTACGGTAAACAAAAACAGATATCTTGCAACAATCGCAGGTGTTGACAGTTCCAATTCTATTCTCAAAATAACTCCGTGCAACAATGTGTATAATTTCCCTCCAGGAATTTTGATTAATACATTTAAGTATATTGATTTGAACCTTAATTCAGATATAAAGGGCTAATAAGATGAAGAAGTTTCTGGTACTTTTTATTCTTATGATATCAGTATTAGGACTTACCGCTTGTTCAATCAGAAAAGAACATGAGCCAAAAGTTGTAACGTTCTGGACTTTGCAGATGGGTGACTTTTCTGATTATATGTATAAAGTAATCAGGACATACGAAAAAGAGCATCCTAATGTGCATATAAAATGGGTCGATGTGCCGTTTTCTGAGGGTGAAAAACGAACGCTTGCAGCAGTTATGACTGATAATCCGCCGGACTTAATTAATCTTAATCCGGATTTCTCAGCTCTTTTAGCTCAAAAAGGGACTTTGGAAGAGATAGATGAGGAGTCTGTTCAGGATTTTAACCCTGAAATTATTAATGCTCTTAAATATAATGATAAATTGTACTCAATTCCGTGGTATGCAACGAGTGCGATAACTATTTACAATAAAGAATTATTTCAAAAATCTGATATAATAAGACTCCCGAGAACTTATCGCGAACTTGCTTCAATCTCTGAAAAAGTAAAAACAAATACAGGTGCTTACGCCTTTTTACCAACAATAACTGAAAACGATACAATGGTTAAAATTTTGAACAAGTATGGAATATCAGAAGCCGAAGATTATCCTAAGGCGCAAAAAGTTTTTGAAATGTTCAAAGATTTGTATCAGAAGGATCTTATTCCGCCTGAGAGTATTACTTTTACTCATCGTGAAGCTTTAGAGCAGTATATGGCAGGTAAAATTGTTTTCTTTCAAGGGGGGGCAAATTTTCTTACTATGATTAAGGAAAATGCACCATCAGTTTACGAGCAAACAGATGTGATGGAACAGATTAAAGGTCCAGTTGGTCAAAATGATTTTTCTGTCATGAATTTTGTAATTCCATTGAGAGCTAAATATAAAAAGGAAGCGCTTGATTTTTGTCTATATTTAACAAATGAGCAAAATCAGCTTGAGCTTGCAAAAATGACAAACGTTATTGGTACAAACACCAATGTATTAAAGAATAGTTTTTATAACGATAATTCTGCTCTGGAAGCAAAAGCCCGTTCAATAAGTGCAAAACAGATTAACCGGATAACCCCGCAGTTAAAACAGAAAAGAAATCAAAAGGAAATTAACACTCTTGTAAATACTGCAGTTCAGTCAACTTTGTTGAACAAGGATTCAACTGAAAGTGTTTTAAGTAAGCTCCAAAAAGATCTTGAAGCTCTTGCTGAGTGATTAATTAACAAAGTTCTGCATCTTTAAGCCCAAATTGTTCAAGTGAATTTGTTTTAGCTTGTACACAAAGATATTGCATATCGGTTTTGGCTTCAATTGTTCTAGCTGCTTTCGGCATTATCTTTACGCAACTTCCTTCCTTAACGTCTATAACTTTATTATCAACTGTAATTGTCCCTTCACCCTTCAGAAAAATATAAATTTCTTCGTTTTGAAAATGTCTATGACAAAAAGGAATTTTTAGACCAGCTGTCATAGCATTTACTGATATTTCACAGCTTGTCAATTCTAGCAAATCATGTAAAAAAGCTTTACCGTTCTCATATTTTTCTCCAATTTCAGCTAAAGTTCCAATTTCTGCGTTTTTAAAGTTTGTCATAATTCTCTCCTTTTGTTTGATGTCTAACTATTATGTTAAAATTTTTTATATAATTTTTCTTAAAAGTTTTTCTAAAATATCAGCTTCTTCTGCTGATAAATTTTTGTATAACATTTCGTTTAAATCTTTCGAAATTTTTTCAAAAACAGGTTTAAAATTTTCTCCCTTTTTAGTCAAAACAATATTTGTATATCGATTGTCCTGGCTGGAAACTTCTCTTTTCAGGTATCCTAATTTTTCGAGCTTGTTAATAAGTGCGGTTACTGTGGGTTTTGTGCGGTTAATTTTTTGCGCGATATCTTTCATTGTCATTTTTTTATTCATATAAAGGTATATTAAAATATCACCATGGCTCGGAGCAAGCTCTGCTGCCCCGTTCTTTTTTAATTCTTTAATAATAAAACGGTTTCCTTTTTCGTGAATTTTTGCTATAAGTGACAATAAATCTTTCATAAAGATATTATAGTTAGATATCTAACTATTGTCAAGAGTTTTTGTTTTTACGCAGTAGTGTTTGGCTAAATATCTATACATTTAACCCTGTTTATCTTATACTAGTTGTTAAAAATAGATAAGCGAGGATAAAGATGTTAAAAGATTTTTTCTTAAATGAAGTTAAAAATGGTATAAAAAAAGCGGCTGCGTGTGGAAAGCTAGGTCAGATGGGTACTGATGAAAAGTTTTCTTTAATTGTTGAAAAGCCTAAAAATTCTGATTTTGGTGATTTTGCAGTGAATGTTTCTTCGCTGGCGCGTTCTGCTAAAATTGCCCCGCCTATGATTGCTAACGCGGTTGCTGCAGAGCTTCCTAAGGAAAATTATTCAGTTTCAGTTGTTGGCGGATTTATTAACTTCAAGATAGAAAATTCTCTTCTTGCAGAAGCTGTATCCGAAATTCTTGAAAAGAAAGAAAATTACGGCAAGCCGGAAGACGTGCCGGTTGAAAAAATCCTGCTTGAATATGTGTCTGCTAATCCGACAGGTCCTTTCCACATCGGGCACGGACGCTGGGCGGCAATGGGAAGCGCGCTTGCAAACCTGCTAAAATTCTACGGACATGAGGTTTATCAGGAATTTTATATCAACGATGCAGGCTCTCAAATCCAAAAACTTGGTAATTCTTTAAAAATAAGAATTAAGCAGCAACTGGGTGAAAATATTGATTTCCCGACAGACGAAATTGAAAGAAAGAATTATTATCCGGGCGAATATTTGATTCCTGTTGCAAAAAAATATCTTTCTGAACATGAACCAACAGATGACGTTCAGGTTCTTTCTGATTATGCCAAAAAAGAAATGGAAGCCTGCCAGAAAGCTCTGCTGAAGGAATTCAGAGTACACTTTGATAATTTTTATTCCGAGCTTGATTTGCACAAATCCGGCAAGGTTGAAGAAAGCTACAAGGAGCTTATGGCAAAAGGTATGCTTTATGAGCGTGAAGGGGCAATGTGGTTTAAATCTTCTGAATTTGGTGATGATCAAGACAGAGTTATTAAAAAAGCTGACGGCTCAAATACTTATTTAACCGCAGATATTGCTTATCACATTGATAAACTTCGCCGCGGCTATGACAGACTTATTAATATCTGGGGCGCTGACCACCATGGCTATGTTGCACGTGTTAAAGCTTCTATTGAAGCTTTAGGCTATGACCCGAATAAATTAGAAGTGCTTCTCGGCCAGCTTGTTAACCTAGTTATCAATGGCGAAGAAGTCAGAATGGGCAAGCGTAAAAATATGGTTACTCTTGACGATTTGATAGAAGAAGTAGGTATTGATGCGACACGTTACTGGATGGAGATGAGAAATATTGATATGACTCTTGATTTCGATATCGAGCTTGCGAAGAAAAGTACAGATGAAAACCCTGTGTTCTATGTTCAGTATGCGTACGCCAGAGTTTGCTCAATCCTTAGAAACGCAGTAAATGACAGAGTTAACCCTGAAACTGGAGAGAGTGTAAAAGCTCCTATGACTCAAGCTGAACTTGATGATTTAATAAATAATTTTGATAAAAATATTATTTTAAAAACAGCAGACAGTGCAAAGGCACTTATATTAAAGCTTGAAGAGTTCAAATCTGTAATAAAACTTTCTGCTGAAAACAGAACTGTATACACAATCTGTAGATATGTTCAAGAACTTGCGGCTGAGTTTCATTCATTTTACAATTCTAACCGCGTAATCTGCGATGACAAAGATTTAATGAAATCAAGACTTGCTTTAATGATTGCAATCAAAACAACATTGAAGAATGCACTGGATATTCTTGCAGTTTCAGCACCAGAGCGCATGTAGGCAATATGAATATATATCTTGACAATGATACAGATATTTCTAAGATTGATATCAAAACTAAAATAATATTTGTACTGGTTGTTTTGGTTGTTCTGATTAATCATATTCGTTTTGATAATACAGAGCTTAAAAACGTAGATATGGAACCTTTTTCGGAACCTGTACAGCAAGAAATAAAAAACGGAAAAACATTTGAACATGAAGTGAGCGGCGGTGTTGCAGAAATTACTCCTATTGCAGATTACAAAATATACGGCCGTGTATATGACATTCACTACAGACCCTCTAAAATGTGGGCCGCAGCCGTATATCCCTATGATGTTTCAATAGGATTTGGCGATTTTAAGTTTAAGGAAGTTTATAAATCGGTAAAAGTTCGTATGGCTGGTACAGTATCTTATTATTCTTATAGCGGTTCTGCCTGGCAAAATCATCTGTCAAAATATTTTAAACATGAAGGCGGAATTAATCACGCTTTTACAAATAATCACCTTTGCCCTGCTAACAAAAATGTCAGGAAAGGTATAAAAAAACTTCGCAAAAAAGATATTGTTTATCTTGAAGGTTATCTTATAAAATATAAATTTCGCGGGAATGACGGCAGAATGGAAGAAGGTATTTCAAGTACAGTGCGGAATGATAAGGAATCTTTTCGGGGAAATAACGGAAGCGGTTCTTGCGAGCAGATTTATGTCACACGAGTTGTTTCAAGGCATGGTGATTTTCGTTAATAATTATACTCTCTAAGCGGTGGTCTTGAGTTATCAAACTCTCCATAAAGATTATTCTTACGTGTCTTTTGGATATCAATTGGAGTATATAAACTCTGATCTTCAAGCACTGGTTTTTTATAATTAATATTGTGTATATTATTATCAGAAGGCTGTATTACTTCTGCAGCAGGTTCTGATGTTACAGGTTCAGCTTTAACTTCCAGCTGTTTCTGGAATTTTTTGTCCTGAGCTTTTTGTGCGCGTTCTTCTTTGAACTGCTGATATTTTTCTTTAGTGTTTGTTATCTTGGCATCAACACGCGTTTTCGCTGCATCGTAGTCTTTTGAACCTTCCTTATGCCATCTTCTGTATTTTTTAGTAAACACATTATCAAAATTACCCATATCATAGTATATCTGGTTGGACTCTTTATCATAAACCTGTGGCGGAAGAACTCTTAATTGAACATTCTGAGCTATTTCAGGACATAGCATTCTGGAATAATCTCTAATTTTTTGGAGTTGTTCTGTCTGAGGCGAAGGGCCTCTTGTAATAATTCTGTTTTCCACAACACTTATTGTTTTGTAAAAAGTATTTGACCAGAGTACGTTATTTTTTTGTGTATCTACGAGTGCTGCGTATGTGCATATTTTATATGCCGGATCTACAACAGTTGCACCCGGAATGTTTAGAAAATCCCATAAAGTGCGTCTGAGAATATAATTTTCTGAATCAATTGCAGAGGTCAATAGAAGTACGTATCTTGCTTGAGATTTATTTGCTATTTTTTTTAACTGAACGTAATCAATATTGTAAGATGTTTTAAACCTGTTAGTGAGATTTCTTGCAGGTATCATATATGAAGGATTACTTTTCAAAAGTTTTCGTTCTTCACTAACGGTTGGAGAGGTAATGTAATCAGTCTGGTTGAGAATATTTATCACTTCATTGGCGAAAAATTCTGAAGCTGCATTATAAATATAAGCATCGACAGCTTCGTTTTCGGTAACAATATTGTCTGGAATAACCAGTACTTTATACTCCTCTGCATATACAAACGGAGCAAAAAACATAACTATCCCAACTGCTAATACTTTTAATAAATCTCTCACGATAAAATTATAGCATAAGAGTGTCGAAGTTTACAATTGTTAACTTTATTGCTATTATAAATGTAAATATAATGAAACTAGTTTTTAATAAATATATAATTATAATTTTGAGCTTTTATGCATTTTGGATTCTAGGGCTTCCGTTTATTTTTACAGAACTCCTGCCGAAAGTCTGTGAAAATATTTCTCTAAATTCTGACTTTACTATTGAGATGGATAAACCGCAGTTGTATTTAACTCCTCTTCCAAAGGCTTCTTTCAAGGCAAAAAATATAAAGGTTAAATCAAAAAAGACAGAAGATTTTACCAGTATAGAAAATTTTGAAACTTCAATAAGACTTCTGCCTCTTTTATCAGGGAAAGTGCATATTAATAAAATACAGGCTTCAGAGATAAAGATTAATTCTGTCCTTAAAAAAGAGCTTGAACTCGATAAAAATTTCTTTAAAAATCTAAACAAAACTAAAATAAAGCTTAATGAATTAAATGTTGAGGAATTTGCCGTTAATATTCATCAGCCGGGATTAAGCGAACCGGTAATTTATACTGCACGTAATATATATTTTAAGAAAAACGCGCGGGCATTGAATTTTAATCTTTCGAGCGAACTCAATATTAAAGGATCAATCTCGCAAGCAAATGTAAATCTGTATCTTCCGCGTAACAACGATGTCGATAGAAGTGTTGTTGATGTTACTTTTGATAACTTTGATATTGCACCTCTAGGTGATTATTTAAGACAATATCTTCCAAACGGGCTTTCTGATATTCGCGGGATAATTAATGTCAGGATAGATAAGAAAAACCTTCAGGCTGTCCTTGATAATTGTGCTGTAATAATGAAAGACAGTGCAAAATCAATTATTCTGCCTGATACATTAAATATAAATTCAAAATTTAATCTTACAAGCAAAGTTATTAACTTTGAATATGTTGATGTTAAATCAGAGAATATTAAAGCATCCTTGAGTGGAGCAATATCAAACTATCTTGATAAATCAATTACAATGGTAGACTTTAATGTTATCCTGGATAAATCCCGTGTAGAAGATATCGTGAACCTTTTACCGCCGATAATTGTGGAAGAGTTTAACGTTTATAGACTTAAACATTATAAGTTCTATGGAGATGCAATCGGGAATTTCTCTATAAAAGGAGATATCTATGAGCCGGAAGTAAACGGCGATGTGTTTATAAACAACGGGATACTTATCAAACCAATTAAAAATGCAAATGGCGCTACAGTAAAGCTTAATTTCACAGGCAAGTATGTTAATTTTGATGTTGAGGTACCTGCCGGCGGAATAGAGTGTGTATGGGTAAAAGGCGGAGTCGAATTATATAATGTTAAATATTCTGATATGCGTATATGGAGTACAAAGCACGTTGATTTGGCTACAGCAGAAGAAAAAGTTGTTCCGTTGCATGAAATATTGAATTTCCTTATAGGGCCGGTGCCGATTATGGATGTCAAAGGGGATGGAAATATTGATATTATTGTGAAAGGAAACCGCAAAAATCCGCACGTCTGGGGGCTTTTAAATTTCAATAATGTTACGACCAATTTTAATGAAATACCTGATTTAGTTCTTAAAAAAGCACAGGCGGTATTAAAATTTAATGATCAGAGTGCTGAATTTAAAACAAAAAGCGGGCAGGTTAATGGAAAGCCTATAAGCATTGCCGGCGTTTGTAATCTATATGGAAAATTTGATTTTGATGTAGCTTCATCATCTCAGGAACTGGCTTATTTATACAAAGCTATTGAAACTTCAACAATGATTGAAGATATAAAGAAAATGCTTCCAAAACTCGATGTCTGCAAAGGCCCTGTTAATCTGAAACTGAAAGTCTACGGTTCAATTCTTGATATAGAGGATATCCAATTCAATAGAAATCTTTTTTCTAAAGGGGAAATAGAACTGCTTGATAACGTATTCGGAGTTCAAGGTGTAAATATAAGTAAAACAAAAGGTTTAATTAAGTTTGATGGAACAAACGCCGATGCAGATGTTTCTGCACTGATAGGAAAATCTCCTCTACAGGCAAAAGCTGTGGTAAAAAATAACCTTGCAGATGCTTTAATTTCTATTCCAAGGCTTAATGTAAATGATATACTGCCTCTTGCTTCAGATATTAAATCTGATATAGGAAATATTTTCTTAAAAGTTTCGGCAGGTTACAAAGGTAAAATAGACCAGATTGAATATAATAAAGTTAATTTTGATGCAAGAATTATCGGTGTATCACATGATAATAAACTCAAAATCTCTAACGGAATTATTTCTTTGAATAATAATAAACTTAAAGTTTCAAACCTTAAAGGAAACTTTGTCAATTCTGATAGTACTTTCGAAGTAAATCTGGATGCAGATAATGTTTCTGACAAACCTCGCGTGAATGGGAATGTTAAATTAAAATCTTTTGACTTGACTCTTTTAAATTTCATAAGTAAGTATTCAATAGTCCCTGAGGATTTTAAGAAAGTTAAATTTGAAAAGGGTAAGATTAACCTAAAATGCAGGATAAATAATAATAGAGTAAATGCTTATTCAGATCTTGGCGGTGCGGGTATTGTATATACACCGGCAGCTCTTCCAATTAACGTAATTAATGGCAGTTTAATAATAAGAAATAATTCGCTCAAGCTTAATAAATTAAATTTGCTTGTGGATGAAATGCCTCTGCTTATAGATGGAGGAGTTAATGATATTTTTAATAAACAGAACTTCAATATATACATTAATTCGAAGCCAAAACAGGATTTTATCGATAAGTATATTAATAAAAATCAGATTTATCCTGTCAAAATTAAGGGTGATATTGTATACTCTCTCCGTGCAAGAGGAGTAAGAGATAATTTTGATGTAAAAGGCGAAGTTAATATGGCTCCTGATTCAAGTATTTACCACCTTGGAGCAACGGTTGGCGATATAGAGAATGCAATTGTACTTAACCTTGACGCTCAAATATTAAAACAAAACCTGTTGAGAATAAGAGAATTTTCATATGACAAAGTAATCTCTTCTCTTGGAAGCAGATACACCAGATTGAATATGCTTAAAGCAAGAGGCGGAATAGATATTTATAAAGACGATTTAGTTTTTCATGATTTGTATGTAAAAACCCAGAACCCAACTGATGCTCGAATATTTAATATAATATTCCGAAAACCAAATATAAAACAGGGACAGTTTACATCTGACCTGCGTTTTAACGGCAAACTTTCAAATCCGAAACTTATCGGAGATTTCCATATCTTTGAAACAAACATCCCTTTCCTTGATACAACTATGAAAAACATCACTTTCAAATTTAAGGATAAGACTATTGACCTGTCTTCAAAGGGTGAAGTTCTGGGAAATGATATTACAGTGCATGCGGTATTAAAAAATAAATTAACTATTCCGTATTATGTAGAAAAAGCAGATTTGAATACGAAACTGTTAGATTTAAATTATATAACTGAAAAATTGAAACTCTCTCAGGTTGATAATATGCAGACTTTTGATACATTTGAAGGAATGGATTTATCTTCACTCGTCGTAAAAGATATAAATATGAAGGCTGATACAATACATCTAAGAAATATTGTAGCAAAAGATTTTGAAGCTAATGCCTCTTTGAGTGAAAAACAAATATTAAATGTAAATAATTTTAAATTCATTATTGCAAGCGGTATTTTAAACGGTTCTTTCAACTATAATTTTGAAAACAATCATACTGCGATATCATTGAAGGCAAAAGAAATAAACGCAAACGATTTGAGCTATGCATTATTTGACCTTAATAATCAAATGTATGGAGATTTGACAGGTGATATAAAACTTTCTTGCGTCGGTGAAAGTTTTGACAATTGTATGAAAACTCTTAACGGTAAAACAACATTTAATGTAAAAGACGGAAGGATACCTAAATTAGGCTCTCTGGAATATTTATTAAAGGCCGGTAATCTTCTTAAAGGCGGGCTAACAAGTATTTCAATAAACAGTGTAATTGATATAATTACCCCGTTAAAAACCGGTGATTTTTCAAGTATTTCCGGTGCAATTAACATAAAAGACGGCGTTGCAGAAAATATTGAAATCACAACAAAAGGTGAAGATTTAAGTCTGTTTATTGGCGGGAACTATAATTTTTCTACCGCGAATGCTGAGATGGAAGTATACGGGCTGCTCTCCAAGAAAATTTCTACAATGTTTGGCCCTATAGGAAACCTTTCATTAAACACTTTATTTAATGCCATACCGGGAGTAGACCTTTCTAAGAATACAAAAGTTCTGGAGCAGATAAATAAAATTCCGGGAATTGAATTATCCAGCAAAGCATACAGAAAATTCGTTGCAGAAATTAAGGGCAACATTAACGGTAATGATTACGTAACAAGCTTCAAGTGGATTAATTAGATAATAAGAAAATGAGTTTTTACAAAAGTTAACATTATTTGTCTAAATTTTTTGCATTTAACCCCCTTTATGTGTATAATTTATTAAGTGTAAAAAGTACAATAGAAGAATGGAAAAAATATAAATGGCGTTAAATTTTCAAGACTTAATACTAAATTTATCAAGATTTTGGTCAGATTACGGATGTATAATCCAGCAGCCTTATGATATCGAAAAAGGTGCTTCAACTATGAACCCTGCAACTTTTTTAAGAGCACTCGGGCCTGAACCATGGTCTACTGCAATGGTTGAACCTTGCAGACGTCCTACTGATGCCAGATATGGCGAAAATCCTAACAGATTAGGACATTATTTTCAGTATCAGGTTATTTTGAAACCATCACCTGACAATGCTCAGGAATTATATTTAAAGAGTTTGGAAGCTATGGGAATAGATTTGTCCAAACATGATGTAAGATTTGTAGAAGATAACTGGGAATCTCCGACTTTAGGCGCAGCCGGTGTAGGCTGGGAAGTATGGCTTGATGGTATGGAGATTACACAGTTTACATATTTCCAGCAGGTGGGAGGATTGGAAATTAAGCCTGTTGCTCTGGAAATTACTTATGGTCTGGAAAGAATTGCCATGTATATTCAAAACAAAGAATCTGTTTTTGACATTATGTGGAATAACAACTTAAAATACGGTGACATTTATCTCCAAAACGAAATAGAACAATCAAAATATAACTTTGAATATTCTGACGCAGACAGATTGTTCAAATTATTTGACGCATATCAAAAAGAAGTCGATAATTGTATAAATGCAGAGCTTGTACTGCCTGCATATGATTATGTTTTGAAATGTTCGCATACTTTTAACCTTCTTGATGCAAGGGGTGTAATCAGTAAAGACGAACGTATCAATTTCATAAACAGAGTAAGAACAATGGCGTCAGCAGTCGCTAAGTTATATGTTCAGCAGCGTGAGAAACTCGGGTTCCCTCTGCTGTGCAGATAGAATAAGAGTCTCTTACATAACTACAAGTCAATAGAAAGGTGATAGATGGCAAATAGTAATTCTTCTTTCCCTATTTCTCAGGTTCTGAGAAAAATGATAACACGCAAAAATCCAGATGATGCGTTGGCCGGTGCAGCAAAAGGCGGTTTGGAAAAAACATTAGGTGTTTGGGATTTAATTATTTTAGGCGTAGGAGCAATTATAGGGTCCGGAATATTTGCTGTTGTTGGTATCGCAGCTGCTGGAAGTGCTGACGGGTCAAGCCCGGGAGCCGGACCGGCACTAATTATTTCAATGGTAATTGCTGCTATCGCCTGTGTATTTTCTGCGCTTTGCTATACAGAATTTGCCACAATGATACCGGTTGCCGGCGGAGCTTATACATATACTTTTGCAACTCTGGGAGAATTTGCTGCGTGGATTGTAGGCTGGATTTTGATGCTGGAATACGCAATCGGTTTTATTGCAGTTGCCTGTGCATGGACAAATCACTTTTTACAATTTATAAAAGGATTTTCGAGTATTCTTCCGGCATGGTTTGTTAACCCTCCGATATGGCTGGTTAATGATTTTCGTTCCGCAGTAAATATATGTAATAATCACGGTTTGGATGCTCATACTGCAATTCCGCATTTTGCAGGAATTCCTTTCTGTATAAATCTTCCGGCTATAATTATGATTGCAATTACTACTGCAATACTTGTAAAAGGTACTAAAGATTCTGCTAAGATGGCTGGAATTATGGTAGCAGTTAAACTCGGGGTCATTGCTTTGTTTGTACTTACCGGAATGTTTTATATACGTCCTGAGAACTGGACTCCGTTTGCTCCAAACGGTTTTGAGGGACTCTTTATGGGTGCATTTATTATCTTTTTTGCATACATAGGCTTTGATGCTCTAGCAACTGCTGCGGAAGAATGCAAAAATCCGCAGAAGGATTTACCAATAGGTATTCTCGGCTCTCTTGTTGTGACAACAGTTGTGTATGTTATGGTTGCTCTTGTACTCACAGGTATGCAGCCAACAAGCGGAGTTGCAATTCCAGAGGGATTATTTAAAGCACCTATGGCTTATGCAATGACAGCAGTACATCAGAACTGGGCTGCAGGATTGATTTCAATCGGTTCTCTGGCCGGACTTACTTCTGTGCTTCTTGTAATGCATATGGCTGCAACAAGAGTTCTTTTTGCAATGAGCAGGGATAATTTCCTGCCGCGTGTTTTCCAGAAAATTCATCCAAAATTCCAAACTCCTCACGTTCTTACGATAACTGTAGGTGTTGTAGGAATTCTCGGAACGTTAATTCTGGATTTAAATGTGGCAGCTTCTCTTTGTAACTTTGGTACATTTACATCATTTATTATAGTTTGTGTTGCAATATTAATCTTAAGAAAGGTTGATCCGGATCGCCCAAGACCTTTCAAAGTTCCATTCTGTCCGTGGTTTCCAATTGCAGGAATTGTTTGCTGCGGAGGTTTGATGATATTTTCTATGGTAATTGCAAAAGGCGAAGCTGCTGTTTTATCAACAGAACTGTTTATCGTCTGGGTTATCATGGGTGCACTTATTTACGCTTCTTACGGATATAAAAAGAACAGAAAAGCAGAAATATTAGCTGAAAGTAAAGAAATAGCAGGAAAAGATGAAATTACAGCAGGTATTAAATAATTTATTAAAATGTAAAAGCCCTCAAGAGCTTATTGACGAAGGTTCAAATTCCGGGCTGAAAAAAACTTTAAATGTATTTGATTTAATAATCCTAGGAATAGGTGCGGTTGTTGGTACAGGTATTTTTACAATTATCGGAAGCGCAATTGCAGGAAGTGCAGATGGTGCAGGAGCAGGACCGGCAGTTGTTATATCAATGATTCTGGCGGCTGTAGCAAGTGTTTTTTCAGCACTTTCGTATTCGGAAATTGCAGCTATGATACCGGTTGCAGGAAGTGCGTATACTTATACCTATGCAACAATGGGTGAATTTATGGCCTGGATGGTCGGCTGGATTTTAATGCTGGAGTATGCAATTGGTAATATTACTGTTGCAAGTGCCTGGACAGGATACTTTGTCCAGTTTATGAAAGGGTTTAAGCATATACTGCCGGCATTTATTGTAAACTGGCCGTTATGGCTTAGAAATGATTACAGAACTATGTATGAAATCTGCAATAAGTATAATTGGAATCCTCAAGATGTTATGCCTTTTATACATTTGCCGTTCAATTTAAATATTCCGGTTGCAGTAAACGTACCTGCAATAGCAATTGTTTTGCTTTTAACAATATTGTTAGTTAAGGGGGTTAAGGAATCGACAAGAGTTGCAACAATTATGGTAGGAGTGAATATGTTTATCATTCTTTCATTTATTGTTGTGGGTTCTTTTTACGTAAAGCCTGAAAACTGGACACCTTTTGCACCTAATGGTTTAGAGGGAATCTTTACAGGTGCGTTTGTAATCTTCTTTGCATATATCGGGTTTGATGCAATTTCAACTGCTGCGGAAGAAACAAAAAATCCTCAAAGAGATTTGCCTGTAGCAATTATGGGAACTCTTGCTCTATGTACAATTTTGTACATATGTGCAGCACTCGTTTTGACTGGTGTTGTGCCTCTTAACGCCATTGATACTCAGGCCCCGCTGGCACACGCAATGAGATTTATTGGTATTAACTGGTATGCAGGTCTGATTTCAATGGGTGCCTTGTGCGCATTAACATCTGTGCTTTTAATTTATCAGCTTGGTACAACGAGAATTCTTTTTGCAATGAGCAGAGATAATTTTCTTCCTAAATCTTTAAACAAAATCCATAAAAAATTTCAGACTCCTCATATACTAACATGGATTTCCGGATTAATAGTAATTGTTTGTGCTTTGTTTATGGATTTAAATATTTCGGCAGAGCTTTGTAATTTCGGTACATTTACATCATTTATTATAATTTGTATTGCGGTACTTATTTTAAGAAAAACAGAACCAAATCGCCCCAGACCTTTTAAAGTTCCGTTCTGTCCGTGGTTTCCGATACTTGGTATTATAACCTGTGCAGCTTTGATGTATTGTAAATTTAGCGCGAAAGCAACATCTGCTTTATACTTTATTGTTTGGCTTTTAATCGGATTAACAATTTATGCAGCATACAGCTACAAAGAAAAACGCCGAGAAGAAAGCGGTGATTTAGTATAAATAAAGTATGAAATTTGCTAGAGAAGTGTTATAATCCTTATTATGAGAATTGTAACCAATAAAGAATTAAGCAGCTATAAAGTACTGCCGTTTGATTTATATACAGAAAACAAGGGCAAAATATTAGAAGCCGGCGAGGTTTTGACTCCCGGAAAGCTTATAATGCTGAAAAACTATGTAAAAATTTACACAGAAGAATTTGGCAGCGAAGAAGAGTCGGAAGGTAAAGTAGAGGCCGAAAATGGAACTCCTTCTCAGTTATTAAATTTTTCTTATGAAAGCATTGATGCTTCAGACTTTGAAACAGTTATTAATAAAGATGCTTATGTTAAAACAGAGATTCAGGTAAAAATTAAGTATTTCTACAAAAGAATTCTAGACTTGTTAATTCAAGGATATTATGAAGAAGCTCTTTTTAAACTTAACACTCTGGTAGGCGTTTTAAAAACAGAAGTTTTTAAGCAGGTAGGAAAATCCGGAAAAGGCTCAAAGATAAGGTTTTTAGGAGAGTATGAACTTTGTCATCCTTTAAATGTTGCTGTAATATCAGGTTTAATTGCCAAAAAGCTTGAGTTCTCTACATTAAATGTTGATCAGGTAATACTAGCAGGACTTTTGCATGATATCGGCAAGTTAAAGATTGAACTTACTGATTCAGAGGCAATGCTTACAATGAATGAGGATGAAGTAAAAGATCATCCTGTAATTGGTTATAAGATGATTAGAGAAGAGTTTGAGCTCCCGGAAGATATTGCCAAAGTTGCGCTTGAACATCATGAAAATAATGATGGTTCAGGGTATCCTAAAGGGTTGTCAAGCGATTATATTTCAGAGTACAGCCAAATTGTTAATGTGGCAAATTTTTATGATAATCTTGCATTCAATAGAACCCATATTATGGTGATGAATAATAAAGAGGCATTAAGAACTATGCTGGAAGTCGGAACTAAAAGGTTTTCTGCTAAAATGCTTTATTCATTTATCCATATGTTTAATTATGATGATTCGAAGAGTTTTAACGATATGGTTCTGTAGAATCGGGTAATTGCTTCGTTTTTTATTTTGATAAATTCTGTATTTGTAATACAAGTATAGGATTAAAAAAATGAGTAAATCAGAAGAATTTAAAAGACTTATGGAGATTAGCAGCAGCAATCGTGTTGTACTTCTTACTAATCATTATCAAATTGTTGGTCAGGTGTATGATTGCGAAGAATGTAATCGAGAGGCTTATATAAACCTTACTAATGCTTCTTTATGCTTAATAAATGATGTTTACGAAAACCAGACCTGTGACCAGTATACCAGTTCGCACTATGATTGGCTCCATGTAAATTTTGACAAGGTTGTAGCGTTTACATTCAAGGGCTAGGAGAAAATGGAAATGGCCTTAAGTTGGTCGCGAAAACTTTGAGGTTGACTGGATTGTCAATCGACTCTGGGTCTACGTGCGGGGCAAATGACGTAAAGTTTGTAGTTTCACAATTAAGGGAAACCTGTAATTTTAATACAAACTTGTAGTATTTCATTTGTTTCCCGTCCATAGGTCTACGTGCGTAGCACAAAGAAAAGCCGGATATTTCTATCCGGCTGTATCCCTATATTACTTAATCGTAGTTTACTTAATCGTAAATTATACTCCAGGGGTAAATATAATTCTGGTTTGAATTAGTATTACCCATTTTATGCTATGTAATGGTAGTATTTATTTTATTACTGTGAAGAACTTAAATTCTGCAGGCATTAGTTTCCCAAAAGAAAGCGAATTTGTAGCTGCAACAAATTTTTCTTCCATATAATCAGTTCCATCAAATCTAAATTCAGAAACAATAGAATAGTCACATGAAAGTTCGATAGTTTTATCAAACACTTCTCTGCCTTCTCTTTCTTCTGTCCAAGAGTTTCCGTTTTCTTCAACACAGAATTTTTCTGTAGGAGAGTTATAGTTAGCAGCAACAAGAATTGAATTTTTCAATCCTTCTTTCTGAATTTGCCATACAACGAATCCGTCATCATCCTGTCTGATTATATGAGCTTCTCCATCAGTAATAACAGGTGAATTTTTAACAAATCTATCAATTGCATCAAATTTTGCGTAAAAATCGTAATCTTTTTCACGCTTCATTGAAACTTCGTTTCCGATAATATATTCCATACCGGTTTTTGTAAAGGATTCATCTCCATCAATGTACATAACCGGTCTTTGTGCATTACGTCCGCCAGGTAGGAATTTGTATTTAAACCATTTGAATAATGCTCCTTGTTCTCCTAACTGACCCGGATATCTGTTGATAGCTTCAAATTCTCCATCTTGATTATTATAAGTTTTCAGGATGGAAAGCGGAGTTGATTTTTTTGAAGAAGAATTGTAGTTAGCCAAATATAAATTATCTTCTGCAATTGCTTCCGGTGTTTTGTAGCTTTGTGAAACAATGTCATTACCCCAGAGCAAATCAAAGTGCATATCCTGATGGTATTCTTTATAGAAGTTATCCCAGAGCATATATTCTGCAAGTGTTGCAAAATACGGGATTTTTTCTTTCATTGCGCTATTGAGCATTCCAAGAACTTTTCTAGGTGCTCTGTAGCTTATCGGAGTACCATCCTTTTCAGAAACTTCATCAACAATATGGTCAATGTGGTCAACTCTGAACCCGTCAAAGTTAAATTCTTCCTGAAGATTTTTCATATAATCAATAAAGAATTTAATAACATCATTATTATACTTGCCATTTTCAAGGCATACAAAATAATATGGTGTCTGACAGTCAAGGTTTGCAAATTTAGTAACATCATCGCCGTCAAATTTATAATGTTTGAAAGTAGGGTATGAAGCTCCTTCGCTCATTTTATCAAAAATTGGAACACCTGCTGAGCACCACGCACCGCCCGGAGCAGGCCACATACCTTCCTGAATAAGCCCTTGTATTATTTCTCCCTGATTATTAATCTCATTTTCGGAAATCTTTTTGGCGTGATTGTTTCCGCTAAGCTTGTTAATAATCATTTTTGCTTTTTTGTGTAATCTATCCTGAATACTTTTTTCAAGCATAGAATTAGATAAGAAAATTTTAGTTTCCTTTAACAGTTCATCAATCTCATTAAAAATAGTTTGATAATGTTCAGTTAAATCGCCGTAGCTTTCGCCCTTGACCGCTTTTTTATAAATTCCGCTGACAATATCCAGATCATCTTTTGAATATTTGTCTTTAAGTTTTGCAGCTGCTTCATCAACATGTTTAGTTAATTCAGAAATTAAGGCATTAGTGTCAAACCATCTTGCACAATCAGGATTTGTTAAAACTATTTTTGAAAAACGTCCGGTCTGCGGAAGTATATCATAAATTACCGGATGACCTGCGAGCTGTGTCATTTGTATGAATAATTTTACCTGTTCATCTGCACCGCATCCTGTTTTTTCTGTAATGTTTTTGTCTTCAAGAGCAGGGCTCACAGCACTTGCTGTAGGCAGATAAGCACAGCCGAATTCACGCGGGTGGAACGGAATTAAATACATAGTTGTTCCGAAAATATTATTGTTTAAATTTCCTGATGGCAGAATTAATAATTCTCTCAACCAATCCATAAATTTTCCACAGCCGCTGGATTTATTACCATCGCCTAAGCCTGCAAGGTTAATAAGTTTAATGTCGTGTCCTTCTTTTTGAAGCCAGCTTGAATCTTTTACATTATTTCTGGCAAGCACACTGGCTTTTGTGAAACTGAAACTTCCATTTTCAAAAACACCGTTAGCTTCCCATTTTGATTCAAGAGCAAATAAAACTTCAGCATCAGTTAATTCTTCTAATGCTTTTATTTGCGGATAAGGAAGATAGCCGAACCTTGTCATTGTAGATTTTAAATAATCTTTTCTTTCTTCAGTTATGCTCTCAAATGAATGCATTTCTCTTAACTTAGAATAAAAGCTGTTTAAATTTTCACAAGCATTTCCTGCTTCTTTTTTAAACAAAAAATCTAACATAGGGTTCTCCTTTTATAATAATCTGTGATTGTTTGGATTGCGTATACAAGGATAATATCATGCATATATATTTTTTACAAACGAACGTAAAGTTTTATTAAGTAAATATCAAGAAAAATTTTTACAGGTTTTTGCACAAATATGATTACATTTGAAAGCCGGCAAAAAGTAATAAGAAATGCAGACCTGATAACACGTAAGGCGCACAGTCTATATCCGCATGTTTCTGAAAGCAGAATTGTTTCAATGATTGGAGAGGATAAAGTTAAAGATTTATTCTGGGGAAATATGTCATTGAGATATGCTTTAAAATTTGCTGCACAAAGATACAATATGGAAATTGATGAGAAGAATTTGTACAGGTATGTTTTGGAAAGCCTTCAAGGAAGACTTGGCAACTGTGCTGAAGAAGCAAAACTCGCAGAATTAATCGCAAGAATCAACGGGCAGAAGAATGTTTATTCAGGCAAAATTTTTGCAGGAAAAGGGTTTGCAAAACATGAAGTCGCTTTTATCACAGATAAAGAAATTAAACCTGATAAAAAATATCATTTTAAAAATAAAGATGCCTTAATTATTGACCCGTGGCTGGGAGTCACTGACTTTGCAGGCAGATATTTTAAAAGTTTGACTAAGCAATATGCAAAAGTTCTTCAAATAAGAGGTAATGCAAAACCTTCATTACAGGCAGATTTCTCTTCCAAATTGACTCCTAAAAAACTCGGGGATTTGAAAAAGGGGCATCCTGAATTAATTATTAGAAATTATAGACCGATAAGCTTCAAAGGGCACAGTGATGCATTACGTTACGCGCAAAGAACAAAATTTATAAATAAGATTTTTAATAAAAAATTATGCGATTTGAATTTTGAAAAACTTGAGGGAATACAGCAGGGGCTAAAAACTTTTGAAGGACTTTCCCTAAAGCAGATTGCATTTGCATTGACTGACCTGCATTCTATTAATATGATAAGCGGGTGTACAAACCACTGTCTGCACTGTTATGCAAATGCCCAGCCGTTTATTAAAAGATACCCGTTTGAAGATTTATTACAAATCTGCAATGATGTTAAGGAGCTTAGAAACAGGCTGGGCGTTAATCCTGTACATCATCACGGACAGCCGTATATAGATTGTTCTTTTGATGCTGATGCTCTTGACTGTTATTTGTTGGATAAGAATGGAGGCAAACACGATTTTATAGAAATTGCAAAAGTTATGAAAGATGGATTTGGGTACAAACCGGTTTTTGATACTAATGGATGGAAGAGCAATGATAAGGAAAAACAGGCCACGGCAGAAGAGTATGTTCGAAAGCTTATGCAAGATGAAAATTACAAGAACTTTCACCAGATTAATATTTCCATAAATCCGTTTCGTCCGCAATATGTGCAGGCTGTTAATTCAGAGTTCAATCCGGATGAGCTGTACCGTCCGATAAGAAAAGTCGGAAGTGAATATGAGCAGGAAGAAGCTTCTCTGAGTGAAGATTACAAAAAGGCGCGTGATAGATACACACAATATATTAAGGACACTGCTAATGTGCTTTTGACTTTTAAACCACTATTAAACACAAAAAAACTCCATGTGATAATAAGAGTCCTTGATAATAGTATAGAAGAAATGAAAGGATTTCGTCTGAATGACTTTACTCCTACTATTATACATATTATGCAGGAGCTTAATCTTAGAGCTCATTTTGGTATGCTGACCAAAAAAGAATTTAAACAATATGTTGATATTCTAAATAACTATAGTACCAGAATGTTTACTTCAGGCAGAATGGAAAAATTCTATAAAACAAAAAATCCAGAAAAATTTAGTATGATTAATCGCATAGATAAGGATAGAGAAATTGCAGAGCAAAATTATGACCGGATAAAAGTATATGAAAAACTTTCTGCTGCAAATATGCGTTACCTTAAGATGATTACCCCGGATGGAAAGGTTTTCCTATATGATAATTATTCTATTATCCCTACAGATATTCAATTAAAGACCTCAACTCCTGATATAAAAAAGCCGTTTCAAATCCCTGTTAAGGATTTTATTGTTACAGAAAAGATGGTTGACTTAATATAAACTTGCCTTGAAAACATGTTTATACTACGATTTTAGTGGTTACACTAGTTTGATAGACTCTGCTCTAGTTTAACAATCGTTAAATGAAACAGTGCAGCCCGTAGTAAAACAAGTTAAAAAAACAAAGGAGACAAAAGATGTCAGTAGCATCACTTATTGAACTTTTAGAAGCAGGCGTACACTTTGGACACCAGACTCAGCACTGGAATCCAAAAATGAAACCGTATATTTACGGTGCAAGAAACGGTATTTATATTCTTGATTTGAGAAAAACTACCGAACTATTAGACGCAGCTTATGATGCAGTTAGAGAATATGCAGCAAAAGGAAGAAATGTCCTTTTTGTAGGTACTAAAAAACAGGCAGCAGAAGTAGTTGCTGAAGAAGCTAACCGTGCCGGTGCTTATTATATTAACAGAAGATGGTTAGGCGGTATGTTAACTAACTTTGAAACTATCAGAGGAAGAGTTAACAAACTTAGAGAAATGGAAGAATTTATTGCTTCCGGACATATTGAAAAATTACCTAAAAAAGAACAGGCTCAATTAAACAGACAGCTTTCAAAATTGAGCAAAACTCTCGGCGGTATCAAAGAAATGCGCGGTTTACCTGATATTATATTCGTAGTAGACCAGGCAAAAGAAGATATTGCTATTAAAGAAGCTAACAAATTAAATATACCTGTTATCTGTTTAGCTGATACAAATGCTAATCCGGAAGGCATAAACTACATTATCCCTGGTAATGATGATGCAATCCGTTCAATTAAGCTTATTACTTCTAAATTAGCTGATGCTGTTTTAGAAGGTAAACAGTTAAGAGAAAACAATGCTAATTCAAAAGGCAAAGTTGAAGCTGTAACAGCAGCTGATGCCGGTGTTGAAGAAGCAGCTACAGTATAGTTACTAAATTAACTTAAAGGTAATAAGAGGGAATTCTCCCTCTTATTTACCCCAAGAAGGAGAATTATAAAATGAATATTACAGCTACAATGGTAAAAGAACTCCGTGATAAAACAGGCGCTGGCATGATGGATGCTAAAAAAGCTCTTGTTGAAGTTGATGGTGATATGGAAAAGGCAATGGAAGTTTTACGCCAAAAAGGTATGGCTTCTGCTGATAAGAAAATGGGCAGAATTGCTGCAGAAGGAAGAGTTGGTTCTTTCGTTTCTGATTCTTGCGGTGCTATGATTGAAGTTAACTGCGAAACAGACTTCGTTGCTAAAAATGCTGAATTTATTGAATTAACAAATGGTTTAGCTCAACTCGTAGCAGAAGCAAATCCTGTTGACGTGGATGCTTTACTGGCAACTGTTTGCCCAAAATCAGGCAAGCCTGTTGCAGATGTAATCAAAGAAAAAATTGCTTCTATCGGTGAAAAAATTACTATTAGAAGATTTGTAAGATACGAAGGCAATGTTGCTACTTATATTCACAACGGTAAAATTGGTGTTTTACTTGAAACTGATGCTAAAGATGAAGTTCTTGCAAAAGATATTTGCTTACATATCGCATCTTCTGCCCCTGAATTCGTTTCAAGAAAAGATATTCCAGCTTCTGTAATCGAAGAAGAAACAAGAATCGAAATGGGTAAAGAAGATTTGGCTAAGAAACCTGAACAAATCCGAGCTAAGATTGTTGAAGGAAGAGTTAACAAATTAATGGCTCAAAGATGTTTAGTTGAACAGCCTTTTGTTAAAAACCCTGAACAAACTATTGAACAGTTAATCAGCGGTAAATTTAACATTGTTAAATTTGATAGATACGTTCTTGGCGAAGGTCTTGAAAAAAGAAATGATAACTTCGCAGATGAAGTTATGAGCCAATTAGGCAAATAGTAGTTATATACAAAAGGCGCGAGGTCTTTAGACCTCGCGCCTTTTTGATTAGTTATGAAAAATGATTTTAAGTTTGCGCGGGATGCGCTAAGGTATATTATAAAAAATAATGGAGTACAGGAAATTTATATTCCTTATTATTTGTGTGATGTAATTCGTCATGCTGTTTTTGCAGAGGGCGCAAAACCTTTATTTTATCATATTGATGACAATTTTATGCCTGTACGGGATTTTCCGTTAGAAAGTTTTATTTTGTATCCTAATTATTTTGGAATATGCGATGGAAATGTTGACAAGCTTGTTAAAACTTATCCAAAGCTGATAGTTGACAATGCTCATGCCTATTATGCAGAGCCTAAAGGTTTTGCATCTATTTATTCCCCGCATAAAGTTACCGGCAATCATGAAATAAAAAGAAAGATTTTTGATAAATATCATAATATTTATGCGGACACAAACCAATTAAGTTTTGATATTTCTGAGGAGGCAATCCCATTTTGTTATCCTTATTTGGCATCAACTATTGAGGAGGCTGATAAACTTGTAGAGAAACTCACTGCAAGGGGGCTAACTATATACCGGTATTGGAACCAGCTCCCTGCAAGTTATAATGAGTATAAGTTTTATTCAAGACTTGTGCCAATCCCTTTGGATTAGACTTTTTTCTTTAAAGTATTGCTGATTTTTTTGAATTCAGAAACAACTTGCCATAGTTTAGGCATTTTGAGAGCATCTTTGAACGGAATTTTATTAAAATAATATTCTGCAAGTTCTATACTGTGTTTAATCTCGTCAAAGTTCGCGACATTTACTAATAATTTTTTTGAACTGTTTCGCAGCATCCATAATAGTTTTAAAATACTTTTGTGGTAATTGTTTTTTACTTCATCTTTATTAAGAATTTCTCTATGGTCTATATGATTTGCAGCATCAGGATAAATTTTAAAATCAGAGCTGACTTTTTTATAATTTGAAGAAATTATATCCAGAAGGTGTACCATTTCTAATTGTTCATTTATCGTCCAAGCTACAGGAGAAAGCTGTTCCGGAATGCGAGACATCTTCTTTTCTACGCAAAGGCTCATGTCTTTTAACGAAACAAGTCTGCCGAGGATATGCCGGTAGTCAATTCCTTCTGAGAGCGGATAATCTCTGTACATTTTTATACTGTCATCAATTATTTGTCTGTAGGTTTCCGGTTTAACGCTGCCAGAGATTATACTATCAGGCGTAATCCTTTTAATTATAGTTGAATACATTACATTGATAAGATTAATTGTTTCTGCTTTCTGATTTTTTGCAAGCAGTGTTTTTATACCTTGGTGTATTAGATTAACCTGGTATTCATTTAACCCTTTCTTGCCATTAGAATCAACGAGCTTTCCAAAAAGAAATATATTACTTTTTAGCGAATATCTATTAATTTTGCCAAAGAATTTTTCACATTCACTTCGGAATATATTTTGATTAATAATCCGTCTTTGTTCTTGTGATACATTACAAGGTTTTACGTTCATTGAAAAACTCCTTAGTATTATAAAACCAGAAAATAATAATTTTGCTACCCTCTTAATCTCCAGTAATATTCAACAAGATAACTTATTGCATCAAATGGATGCTCAAGAAACTTGAAATCCCTGTTTGATTTTATCTGTGTATGTGTTGGTACATCTACTATACTTGTTCCTTCTTTAAAGGAAAGATTATAAATATTATACAAAATCCATTTGCATTTTCTAGGGTCGATAAAGAGATGACATTCTCCGTTTGAGTTTTTTACTCTGGCATTAAATGCAGAAATTCTGTTCAAAATTGGAGGATTGTAATCTCTCAGTTTGAATTTCACGTTTTCATAACCGTATTTTTTCAAGGCGTTTTTAATAATAACGTAATTTGTATACTCGCTCTGAGTACTTCTATTATCACCTGATGCGTCACCGTTAATTATTATTTCTGATTTGTGTTTAGGAAATCTTCTTATAAACTCTTCAATACATTGCTGTGTGGATGTGTTTTCCAAAACAATCTCATCAAAGAAATATACATTTTCTTCATCTTTATGCGCGAGTGCCCAGCACATCGGATCTACGTTAAAATCGCAGGTAAGATGCAGAGGTAAATTCGGATTATATTTCAGATTTAATTTATTTTTCTCGCTGAAACCTTTTACAACAAGCCCTGATGAATAGTCTCCAAATTCTCCGAGTACATTAATTCTATAATACTCTTCATCAAAGCTGTCTTTCATAGACTGTATAAAATGCGGGGGTAAATAAATATTGTTAGTAGTTGGTGCAATTATCAGCCTGTAATTTTCTTTTGAATGCTCTACAAATCGCTGCCATATCCAGCCTTTGTCGGCCTGCGGGTTAGTGTGGCCAAAAAGACGGTAACGGAAATCTACCCAGTTCTTGCCTCTGTAAGTATTTCTTAGACGTCCTATTAACTGTTTAAAAGAGGAATCTGTAATCTGCGAGGCTTCTTCAATTTCAGCCCAGTGTAAATTCAATGATTTAAACTTCTCAGGATCTTCTAAAGCTGAAAAGAGTATTTCGGAGCCGTTAGAAAATTTGATAATTTTATCTACTTTATTGTAGGTATAATCTTTATCCATAATATAGCCGAGATTTTCTAAATGGTCGAGATAAGAAACCAGAGTCGTTTTCCTGACCAATTCATACTCTTTTGCTCCGACAAGACCGCGGCAGCCTGGATATTTTTTTGCAAGCAAAATTCCTAATAGTGAGCCGCACCAGGTTTTTCCAGATCCATATCCTCCCTGATAAATCGCTATATCAAGTGAATTTGAATGAGGAATTTCAATAAATTCCCGCTGTTTATCTAATAACTTGTATTTTACCATTTGCAAAACCTCTGATAACAATTTACTGATTTTTTCATGCAAAATCTTTTAAAAGCGTTAACTTCACTCGCTTCTAAAAGTGCATTAAAGACTTCGGTAGAAAAATTTCTGTCATTGTCTACATAGTTGTGATTTTCACATAAAACATCGTGAACAAGTGCAGGAATCAAGAAACGGTTGTCCGTATTTGAGCCTATAACACGCCAAAAAAGACGGGGTATAGAAGCCCCGTCATAGCAGTACCCTTTGGGTATTCCAAAATTGTACGTTTTATCTTTTTGGTAATCACATAACCTAACCTGTAGATTTTTTTTATTAATAAACGGATACTTCTCAATTGACTTTCGTTCTTCTTCTGTCATTGATGGAATGTAGTATCTTATACAAACATGGGGATTATCATCAAAAAAAATTCCGGCTTTCTGGTTAGTGTAATACTCAAGCATTGTGTTGAGCCTCCGGAAATACTTCAAGTTCTCCATTAACGTATTTGAACATTTTATCTAATGTTTCAGGAGTTATGTTCAATTCTGCAGCCATAGTGTCAAGAAGAGGATTTGAACGTTCTAACTCTACGCATAAATCCCACTCAAGTTGGGCCTGCTCATTAGTAGCAATAATTTCTTTTAACTGACTGTAGCTGACGCCGAGCTTTTGAAGCATTAGAGCAAAATTTCTCTTTGTACAGGTTAACTTACTAATGCGTTCAGCTTCTTTTTGTGCAAGTTCTGTTTCATAATTAGGGTTGATGATCGGCTTACCATCAGTACCCATTATTTCATTTGCTTCAAGTGCAAAAATTGTATTATTATTTTCAACTATTTTGAGATTTTTCTTGTGATTATATTCAACAATAAAATCTGCTTTTTCAATATCAGTATATGGTTGTTCTAATTTGTATGACATTTTATCCTCTCCTTAATTCAAAATTTTAATATCCGCATGTATACCAATTTGCCGAGTTATTATTTAAGTTTGCAATAACTCGAAAACTTGAATTTGTTTTGTTAACTATATGTGCATCTGCCATCTGCACCCATGTTATACTGGTAGCGATGCTAGTTACTTGCAGGCAGTAATTAGCATCAGAATAGTTTTTTATCAAAGCAATGGTCGTACCTCCACTTCCATTTGCAACCCCAACCTGCCCGCCTTGTTCAATCCAGCCATCAGACCAAATTCTATACCAGGAAGCACCGCTGCAATATGTTTCTGTGATATACGGTTTTGTACAGTTACTTAAGTCAACATCGGCTTTTGTTTCAAAAGTTTCGCTTAAGTCTGTTTGTACTGAAATATCTCCCTGTATAAACCCCCAGACTCCTCCATTTTCTTTTATAACAGTTTTTGCATTGTCTGTAATATTAGAAAAATCTGTATTTGCAGAGTTAGCTAATACATTATTAACTTCTGTTGCTGATTCCTGTGCAAGAGCCGCCTGTTCAGCTGCAATTATGGCTTTAGCTTCTGCAATTTGTGCATTTGAAGCGGCATCCTGTATGCAGCTAATATTATCAGCACAGGTTCCGATGTTATTAGCACCTGTTAAATCCGCTGATATCGCAATAAAACCTGTATCATCCAGAATGCTGTCTTTTGCCTCTTCCGCATCAATTGCAAGAGAATTTGCTAATTGTGCGTAATATTTTGCACTATTTTCATTCCCATCAACTGTTCCATCAAGTTTTACTGCCCACTGTCTTGAAAGTTCACTATAGTATGAAATTGCATCGCAGTCTGCTTGTGTGCTGTTTTGTTTATTAGAACCAGAGGAAACATTGATTGTAAGACAACGGGTATTCTTATTAATATCAACCATTATGCACCTTCAACTTTCTTTGGAAAAACAGTAATTGTATTAAGACTGCCGATATCTCCATTACCAATTAATAATGTATCCTCAAATGTGCTATCCGAACACAATTTAATTCCATAATAGTAAATTTCACAACTTGCATTTTGGGGTACTGTTAATAAATCGGTAAAATCACCTGTGAGCTCAAAAACAATAGACGATGCCTTATTTGTGTTAACTTGTAATTCATTTCCGACAGGTTTACGATTTGAGTCTTGAATTGCAAAAAAAACAGTGTAATTTTTATCAGTTTTTAGACCATTAATAACTAAGCTTCCGCTATCGCCCTGAATTAGAGTTATATTCCCGTTTTTATCAATATTAAATGCCATTTTATCCTCCTAAAATTAAATGCCGCAAGCATACCATTCAACAGTATAGCTCCAACCCTTGCCGTCATAGTGCGTAAAATTGCCGGCTGTTTTGGAGGAAATGCCGCCGTGTTCATAGTTGCAGTTGTGTGTCCCAAGTGTAAGTGAGTAATTTGCGTCTCTAAATGCTTTAATGAAAGTTGCAGTACCTCTAGAGGCGCAAAGTCCGCCCTGCTCTAACCAAACTCTTGTTTCTTTTTTCTCATCTGAAAAATATTCTCTGTACCACGATGTTCCATTTACGTAAGTCGTTGTGAATATTCCGTTTTCAGAAAATTTTGCAATAGTTTCTTCAAGGCTTTTATTAATTTCTTCTATATCGGCGTCGATTTCTTCACTCATAGAAGTAAGTGTGCTATTTATACTTGCAATATTGGAATTTACTCCTGCCTGATTGGTCGAAACAGTTTCAGATACGTTGCTTATTCTGTTATCAAGGTATTGAAAGTTATTATTCATAATTTCAGACGAGGCAAGAGAGCCGTATTCAATTTCAGTTAATGCCATCTGAGCTCCTTTCGTTAATTAAAGTGTCATAAATTTTATCCAGCTTTTTATTTATATCAATAATCTGTTCTTTCATATTGCCAAACTCCGATTTTGTAATATAAACCTGTGATACCTCTGTTAATATTTCTCTATGGGTTTGTTCAAGTTTTTCTGGCGTTACAAAGAGGTTATATTGTAAAATGAGTGCAATACACATCAGTATTGCAGGTGCATATTTGTATAAAAAATCTTTATTCAAAATGCTCACCTCATCACATTGATGTTCCGGAATACATACTTAAGACTTTTTCCAGTATACTTACAATTTTTCCGGCAGAATCAGTTGACATCCCTAAACCATTGGAGTTAGAAGAAGAATTTGTCGTTGTTGTTCCATTCCCAGCACTTGTCTGTAATGATTGATTTTGCATGTCAGAGATTACATTATAACCCTGCATATATGCAGCAAGAAGGTTATTCATCATAGATGCGGTATTCTCTTGAGAGTCTGCGAGCAAATCATTTATGTATGAAGAAAGAGAGCTTGCATTCTGGTCTGATAAATTTTTATATAAATCAGTAGCCTGTGATGATCGAACCATATTTCTGTTAGAAAGTGGATTTATAATATTGTTTTCAAGATTTTTATATGTTTCACTATTAAGTTTATTAGTGTATGCATTAAGCTTTGCCTGATTAGTTGTTGAGTTTAAATTTGGATTTAGATATTCATCCAGAAGCGAATCCATGTTTTTATTAACAAAATTATAAATTGAATCTAATGCTGTTCCGGGCTGAAAATTTGCTGTTGTTCCCGAATTATTTGTTGTAGCTGATGCGTATGGATTATTAGTTGTTGTGTTTCCATAAATTTTACTGGTTGTGCTAGTCGAATTCTGTGATTGTTTTCCCATGCTGTAATCCTTTCATAAATTACTTATACAGTTTTTACTTTAATTTTCCCGAATTCAATGTTTCTTATGCAGAAATCATCGCCGGGGTTCTTAGTTAATAATGTTATTTGCAGGGTTCTAAAGAATGATGCCGGCAGGCTTTTTATTGCACTGATATCTTTGCGAGGAAAGTAACTTAAATCCCATCTGCCGATATCAAAATACAGAGAATTTTTTAAACTTTTAGCTTTTACATAACGTGTTTTAGAACTCATCGAATCATAATTTTTGGTGTATTCAATATAGAAGCTGTTGCTGTAATACATATCCAACGTGACTTTTGGGGGGAATGATAATATTTTTATAGAATTTTCATTCCCGAGATTAAGCGGGGTACACTTATAAAATGCTTCTATAAATTCACCGTCAAAACTCGTAGAATTATATTCTTCGTAAATTTTTTTACCGGCAGAATATAAAACTCCGCCAATTGTTGCAAAACAATTTATTTTTTGAGATTTACGCTTAACCCAGCATTTCCGAATGTAATCATAGATCATTATTAAAGAATTCGTTTCATTTCCATCTGGAATTAAAAACCAGACTTCATTCCTATCAGAAGTCACTACTGATAGAGTTTTTATGGAGTGTATTATAGATGTTTTGATTTTAAATAATTCGTCCTGAATATCAAGAGCGATATTATTTCCCAGAGTTCTATCTCCATTTATAACCTGCTTAAAAGAAAATACTCCCTTTTTTGTATCGTCATAAAAATATAGTTCAGTTCCATGAAAGACTACAGAGTTATAAGAGGCACACCCGCCGGGGAAATCTAACGTCTTATAGAACGAAAAATCATCTTCATCTCTAGAAATCAAGCAGGAAGAGTTATTGTGAAAGACTGCCAGTGTACCTAAATAAGGATAAATAGCAGTGATATTTTTAACAAATTCTATATATCCGGCTGATGTAGTTATTTCAGCATTTGAAGTAGAAAAATCATAAATATTCTCCTGTACGGAATACCATAAAACCTGTCCGTCAAATATCCATAATCTTCCTGCAAAAATAACAACTCCTAACCCTTTGACATCTCTCTCATCGGCATCTTTCAACTCCATCATTTTGACTTCTTCAAGTTCACCTTCATCATTAAAGTTCCCGAGTTCAATACTAAGTATTTCTTCAGAATTTGAAAATACCCATAAATCTGACCAACCCTGTGAAACATCTGTCGCTGATGAAACAGATGTCAGACTGAGTCCTGAAACTTTAAGCTCAAGAGTCCCTCCGGAAGGTGAAAAAAGATATATTTTCCCCTCAGAATTATTTTCTGTATGAACAAAAAAATGGGGCACCCCCTTTTGTATACTTTCAAATATATTAATAACATTCTCATCTTCAGGTATTAAGCTGCAAACGCTTACATTTCCTTTAGATGTACGAATCCCGACACCGGAATTAACCTCTGTTGCGAAGAGCTCTACATTTTGCATGTCCGATGCCGTGATTACTGATGAAGAGTAAACAGAACTACTTCTGTTTATTCCCGAAAAATTGTTGCATATTAATGCGGTTCTTTGCATTATTTTGTCCTTTCTGTACTTTTTGATGAAGCATTATTACAAAAATCAGTGTTTTTTTTATTGAACTTTACATTTCTTAATATAATGCCCCCCAAAAGGCAATTTTTTAAAAGTTAGATACTTTATATATACATAAGAGATAATAAGAGAGGAAAGAGCAAAGATGTTATTCACTACAGAAACAATTTCAAATGAAGAAATCAAATCAATCAATAACTTCTTTAATGAATATGATGCAGTAGAAACAGTTGCTCCGGAAAAAGCTGAAGAAGAAACAACAGTTGTTAAATATCTTCATTCTCTTGTTACATCTTGCTACGCAAAATCAGTTGAAGATATTGCCAATACAAAAGTCGGCAATAAAATCGTAAGAAAAAGAAACTTGCAGCAGGTAATGCAGGAATCTTTCTTCTATGGAGCTAACAGATTTGGCAACAACTTCATCGCATAGTTATAACCAAATTCAAAAAGTAAAAAAATATTACTCTCTTATATTATATAATCTTACATCTTAGAAAGTTTCAGCCCTTGTGTAAAACCGTTTTAAAACTGCTTTACCATTTGAGGGCTTTTTATTGTGTCTAAATTGTTACCGCTTTATCCAGCCCCACCCCCTTTGAGTACTTAATTAACAATCTGTATGCAGTTTCTGACTGTTTTTTGTAGGCTGAATAATTCTCATCGCCCTCTGATGCTATAGAGTTCAACATAGTTCTTGAAATAATAGCATTTTTGACAAGTTCCTCAAGGTGTGGAGGAACTATTAAAGAATCAGTATCTTCCTTAAGACTATAAATTTCTTCTCCTTTTATATTTTCTCCAATAGCAAGAGTAATGTATTCAATTGTTATAATGCATTTTTCTTTAGGAGTAGGTGAAAAATTTATTTTATCCCCTCGTATATAGAATTTTTCCGGTATTCCGAAAGTTTCTTCAGGAATGTCTTTTGTAAAGCAAAGTTGTTTTGAGTTTATTCTAACACAATAATTACCAGTTTCATCTCTTTTAATAAGTCCGCATGGAATAGCGTATGATTTTATATTCGGTACTGTAATAATTACGTGCGTACGTTCTCTAAAACTAAACGGGTAAGAATATAGAATTTCTGATACTGCTTTATTTAGCGAAAGAACCAGAGATTTCTCAAACTCTTCTTTTGAAGCTGCATCATTATCATACATTGACCATTCCTGAGTAGCAGCCGTGTTATACAAATCTAATAACGTAATTGTCATAAAATCTCCTTTATTTACAAATATAGGATACATCATATCCTGCAAAGTTTTTAATATAGCTTTCTACAGAGGTTCCAAATGCATCTTTAGGATTTTTTAATCCATCGGACTTGAGGTATTCAATTACTCCACCTGCACCTTTAAGATGTGCTCCGGCAAGAAGTCCTGATTGGGTAATTGTATATCCGTTAATTATTTTTCCTGTATATAAATGTGCGCCAACAGCTTTAAGGTAAAGCCATTGACGTTTTTTAAATGCTATCTGTGCATTTTCTTGTGCAGCTGGATTGTTAAGAAAATCTTGTATAGAATAAACACCGTCTTTTCCGTTAAAAGTTCCGCTCCAATCATTGTTATAGTTAGTATTCTTTTTATAATATCCAGCATCAATAAGTGCAGCTTCTCCCATCTGGTATTTCCCTGCATATCCATATTTATTGAATGCTTTATAACAGCCTCCGGATTCTCTTTTCCCCAGAGCATCAAGAAAATCTTGTAAACTTTTCATTGTTTACCTCCTATTTATCTAATACTTTTGATAAGATAAATTTTTCATGATTGTTATTTTTTAATGCTTCGATTTTATCTTTGTATTTCTTCCCATTTTTCTCTAAGATAAGGTATTCATTCGGGTTTTGTTTTTTTAATCTTTCAGCTTCATTTTCCGGCAGTATAAATACATGGCCTGTTGGTATAAATTTAATCTTATACATAAGTATCCTTTCTGAATAAAAAGCAGGGGATTTTCCCCTGCTTGAATGTTGTTATGCAGCTTCCCTTACGCCAGCCCATTTAGCAATTGCGTAAATGTTTCCTTTAAAGCCTTCTGCAAAGTCTAAATCAATAGAGCCATCTGCCTTTTCGAAACGTGACAAATCTTGAAGCTGTATAGCAGATACACCTGCCGGCAGTTCAATTACAATATCGCCAAGCATTGAATTAGGATATGCATCACCTGCTTTTACAGTAAGCAATGAGCTTGTAGCAGTATTTTCAATCACTATAAATAAAGAATTGTTCTTGTTGGAGAAAGCATCAGCAATTGTAATCCCATTGGCTTGTGTAACTGTAGTTTTTGTAATTCCGATATTTGCAATTGATTCTGTATGATCAAGTGTCGGGTATTGAACATCAATGATATCTCTTGTCATAAATTTTCCTTTCAATTTTTATAATGTAAAAAAATTATGCTATAGAAAGCTTAGCAGCAACTTTTACAGTTCCTAAATAATCTGCTCTTGGAGCACCAACTCCATATAAACCATAACCTTTATAGCAAGTGTTGAAGTTCTTTTCCGGAGTGTAGTAAGTAGTATTTAAATCAGAAGAAATACCTCCTGCAAGAGTTTTGCCTTTTACACCGAATAAAGGATAAAATACACCGTCTTCCGGTTGTGCAATATTATTAGAAACAAGTATTTCCCATCCGCAAAGAGTTCCTATATAGCCTTTTTTAATCTCTTCTTTGCCTGTCTCTGTATATTTAAGTTCATCCATCTTGCCTAAGTAGAACTGGTATTCCGGCGGAATAACGCATACCATCGAGCCGTCAAGCCAGTTTGTATGACCTTTACCATCGCCACGCTGAAATTTAGCCTGCATGTATGCGAGAATATCTTTTGCATTTTCTGCACTAAGGGTGATTGCCTCTCCGCTATTATCCAGATAATGTCCGGCTCTTGTATAAAGATTAGCGTAAGAAGCATCTACAGCAGCTGCAAATTGTTTAATCGCATCATTAGTGTAGTCTTTAGCAAGTTCAACCTGTGATTCAGGATTATCACTTGAACGCTGCATCATTTGTTCTTCCATTTCTGATAATTCAAAGTGGAATGCTTTGCCTCTATCTATTTTAACTTTACAGGTAGAAACAGTTGCTGCTTCGGCAGTAGGAAGATCTCCTCCGTCATAGTCGAATAATGTAACAAGACCAGGCATTGTGACATCGACTTCGTCACCTTTGTTGATGTGGTCTTTCATTTCTGAGTGTGCGAGCTTACCAATAACAAGCTCGTTGTAAAAATGTTTGTTGAAAGCTTTAGTAAAAGCGTTTACAATCATCTGTTTTGTTGTAGTCATAAATTTCTCCTTTTTGTGATATTTCCGTGCGTAGCACACTATATCAGACGTTCAAGAAGGTCATCAACTTCTTTAGGTGTCATCTCATCAAGTCTTTTCCTCGGTGGTGTTATTGAATTAGTTTTGTTTTGTGAAAAGCTCATAGAGCCTATTGCTTTTTCAGTTTCATTCTGCGCGGACTTTGTTTTTTCAAGTGCATAAATTCGTGATGTTACATAGTTCTCAATTAGACTGACAAACTTATCTGCATCAAGATTTGCTCCAAGGGCTTTGTAAGCTTCTTTGTAAATTTCTCGAAACATCGGGTCTTGAAAATACTCCGGGGTGTTGTATTTATTCGCTGCTGCTTCAATTGCTTCTTTAGCGTTAAAGATTTTATCTCTTTCCGTCCAAGCTTTTGTGATGTTATCAAGCATACTGGAATTTTGTCTGAGTTTTCCGAGTTCATGTGATTGTAAACCTTGAAATTTCTCAAGTTTCTCATAAGCTTTCATGAGCTCATCGACGGACTTGAATTTACCTAAAATGAGTTCTGAAGGGGCATTTTCAGCTTGTCCTTCCTGCTGCTGTGATACATCTGAAGAGTTGTCGGAAACCGGCTCAGTCAGAGTATCTTTTTCTTGAATTTCTTCCATAAAACGTCCTTTCTGTTTTTTTTATGTATGTTACAATATGTTTCATAAGCCAATTAGCCTATGGATAAAAAAATAAAATAATATATTATAGAAAAAATATTATGTTGAAATTATTACAAAAAATTTATAACTGGATTACTGGTCTCAAAAAATACCATGCAATGCACATTGCTGTATTGTGGTCATTATGTTGCATTTTGTTAATGGTTATTATGTTTGTAGATGCCAGTTCTGTTGATTATGCAGATGCACCTGATGGTGCCGGAATGGCATATGGCATATTAGTTCTTTTGTTATTTTTTCTTGCGTATTTGGGTATAATAATTTCTTTTATTATAGAATGTATAAACCTTCTGGTCTTTGCTTTTACGCATAAACATCCAAAGATAACTTCAAAAATTCTTTTATATAATAAGTTATATAATATTATTTTCTTAGCAGGTTTGTTATGTTTTTGTCTCTTTTTGATAGTTTTTATATATGGTTTTATCTATCAATTTATTTAATTTATATGCAGGAATTTTTATAGGAATATATAAAATATATGGATTAAAAAAAACTCCTTTTTGTTGTTTGTCTGCATTATTATTGACTATACGAAATGCAAATTTTAATATATATTTATTTGTTGTTATAATAAATCTATTCCTCATTCAAAAAGTAAGTGCACCACTAGCACCTCAAGTATAGTAAACTTGAAAATGAAAGGAGTTAGTAATGATAAAATTTATACATAATATTTACAATTGGCCTTCTCATCTAAAAAAATATTTGTGCTCTTGCCGATTTCAATTGTTGTTTTTGCTCAGACAATAATATATATTTTATTCCCATTACTGTTACTAATCTTTTTTATAACAATTATTTTAGAGTATGTTTATCAAAAAGATATATTTGTCAAGTCTAATTTCTTATTGCATAATAAGTATTATAAATTTTTTTTTACCATATCCATACTAATGCAGGCATTATTATTTGTAATTTTATTACCATTTGTCGGAGCATTAGTATCGACTTTTCAGCTAATAATTTATTATTTTTATTTATTTTTAGGGGGTATTTTTGATAATATTTTTAAGTTCTTCTTTTGATATGGTAACGGGTATATAAATCATATAAGGTTTAAGCTTATTTGCTTTTTGTTGATAATAAGCTTTATTATTTATTTCATTGAATATTTTGTGTCCATAATTTTTTCCCCCTATTGTATCAATATAATCGAAATCATAAAAATCACTTATGTAAAAAGTTAAAGAACCATCTTTATTTAGTTTCATGTTTTTTATATCAACTTTTTTTAGTACTCCAAATAAATTTATTTCTGAAATGTTACTTATATCAGAATATATTGTACTGGTATTGATTTCAGTTTTTTCGTGAGATAAAATTTCGTAATATTTATTTATTTATTTATTCTTTTGTAACTTTAGATTGTTTAACCATTTGGACCAACGGAGAATCTGGTTGAGGAATAACAACAGTTGTGTTTTCGATTATTTTTTTATTTTCAAGTCTTGATGTATCAAGTTTTAAGGATGATGCCACTTTTTCATAAATATCATTTTTATTAATATTGCTAGGTAAATTTGTAAGTTTATAAAAATGATTTCTTGAATTGTTTTTAAGTTTTTCTGGTTGATCAACTAAATCTAAAGAAATTTTATAATAATCTTGCATTGGTATATAATTAGGAAAGCCTAAATTTTTTGTAACAAATTTTTGTAATTTTTCATCTGTAGTTAGTCGGTCATAATTTCTGTAAGTTTGCGATACTTCTTTTAATTTATTATTAATTTCTTCTGCTAACTGAGATTTTGCTATATAACCTGTATATAGAGATTTGTTTTTATGATATTCTTCAATCATTTCTGTTTCAATATATTCGTCTAATTCATCAGTATTTACTGAATCCCAATCATTTTCCTCTGGGTTTGAATTATAATTTAGACTTTTCTTATCTTGGGGGCTATTATCAGCCGCTCCGGCATGAGCGGCTCCGTAAGTTCGTACGTAACTGTCTACTTCTGTACCCTCAGCTCTAGTATATCCACTGACCGGATAAGAACCAACACATTCCGAGCCGCCATTATTGCTGGAACCTTCTTCCTGTTTGTCTGCGTATATGCCCCTGTTATCATTGCTTTCCCAAAAACCATTATTTTTATTACATATGGTATATTTTCTGCTTGTTTTGTTATGCCTGTTTATGTAATTTTTTAATTTCATTACTTTTCCTTTTCTGTTTCATAGCAGCTATAAGTTCAGATAATCCGTCTTTTTTATTATTTTTTGTACCTAATTCCAGTATCATAGGTATGAGCTCTTTAATAACCTCATTTTCATTTTGCATTGGATTTAAGTTTTTCGTCACAGCATTAGCAGCTTCATTAGTCACAGCTTGTAAAGGCAGAGAGTTCCCATTATTATCTTCATTTACCCCTATACCTCCAAGGAATCGTTCCGGATTATCTACACCTTTTTGTTCAAAATACCAGACAAATATTTCTTGCAGATTAAGGGGGATTAGTGAAGCAAATTTTTCTATAGCTTGTACAACTAAATCAGCTTGTTCAGATTTTTGTGTTGTCATAGACGAATCTGCGTACATATATTTATATTCACCTTGACGCGTAAAGTCATCAATTTCAATGACTTCCTGCTGGTTTTCGTGGTTTACAAATATTGTTTCAACTCCTGATTTGAAATCGGCGCAGAGCTTTGCAACCTTTTCTACATTTGGAATAATCAAATCCTGGTTAATAGTATCAACAATCATAGAAAGTCTTGTCATCTGACCTTGTGTTTTAGTATTAATTTCAGTGGCTGTTTTGGATGAAGTTGTTTCCACTGCCCCCACCATGTTAGGGAAAATACCTGAAACTTCTGCCATTAAGTCATTTAAGAAAGATATATCCTGAAGGAAAACTCCCGGGTTAAACGTAAACTGTTGAAATGCTGCGGAAGGTGAAAGATTGTCGCCGTATTCAATAATTTTCCCAGGATACAGGTTAATTTCATCTTCATCAAAGAAACCTTCTGGCGCAAGAAGCGGCGGATTTTCGCTTAAGGCTTGAAGGTTGCACGTTCTATTCAAAAGCTCTTCCTGAAAATGAGCAAGCGATAAAACAGAATATAGTGGGCTAATACCTCGCTTAGTTTCAGGGTCAACTATAAATGCCCCGTATGAGAAAGGATTTATAATCCCTTCATTTTTACCGAAAAGTGCCAGATATTTTCGCCCAATAACGACGGCATGCCAATTTTTAAGCAGCGTACCGTCAGAGAGTTTTAAATCTCCCCAGTGCTCAAGTACTTCTACAGTAGAGCCTTTAACAATTTGATCCTGAGTTTTTAAATATTTAGAACTGTTATCATTGACAAGTTTTTTTATCTCTTCAATTTCTTCTTCTGAAAAAGAGTAATACTTGTTATTAATAATTTCTGAAGGAGTCTTGTAAGTTCTGTAAATTTTAGGACAGCTGTCCCAATTGTCTTTCTGTGATGTATCAAAAACTAAATCGGCAGGATCTACCGGATAAATGTATGGATTGTCGTAGATTTTCTTTGTATCAACCCAGAAATTTTTACCTTTTGCAATTGCATCAAGAATAAGCGGAAGTTTCTGTACATCGGAAGAGAACAAATTTTTAAAGAAATCTATAGGTCTTCTGTATTCTTCATAGTTCTTTTTCCAAGCAGTAAAAGAGATTAATTCACCATAAAGTAAAGCGTGATCGATAATCTGGTCGCAGGTTCTCTGATAACCCATTTTTTCAAGAATGTCAACCAGCATTGCTTTTTGTTTGTTTGAGGCGTTATTTGAGTCGTGATTTTCTCCCGACACGTCAAACATAGAATTAACATTTGCATAAGTATTTCTCCAGATAAAGGCTTTGAGCGTTTGGTAAAACATAAATGTTTTGCACATTTTGACTTTTGCTTTCCATTTTTGAGATTTATCCGAAATAGATTTGAAATCGTTTTTAAAAAAGATTTCATTTGCCAGATTGGATGCCATCTCGAGGTTATGTGCGCGTTCTGAATTTAGTGCTGAAAATTTTGATGAAATCTTTTTTATAAGAATTGATTCTTCTTCTGTGCTTAATTTTTTTGTAGAGTTATCTTTTTCAATAATGTACTCAAAAGACATAATAATCCTTTCTGGAGCTGCGCTCCTGTTAAATCATACGTAAAGCTATGTAAAAATAAAGCCGTAATTTATACGACAAATAGCTGCTTATAAATATTTCTCTTAATATTAGTTAAACTTATGTAAATTTTCTTTTAAGCATTTCACAACAGACAAAATAAGTTTTATTTCTTCGTCCGTTGAATCAAAGATGCATTTAATTAATTCTTCTCTATCAGGATTGCCATCAGTCTTTAGTTCAAATCCGAACTCTTCCATACCAATTTCAAGTGCTTCTGCAATTTTAAAGAACGCTGATAATGATGGTACGTGAATACTGGCTTCAATTTTGCTAATATGTTTTTCACTCAGGTCAATCTTTTCTGCTAACTCTGCCTGAGTAAGCCCTCTTTTCTTTCTAAAACTTTTAATTTTACGTCCTATAAAATATTTATCATCAAATATCATTGTGTCGTCCTTCATACTTTTTGTAGATTATCCTAATTCTAGTTACCATTTAACCTCCTATGCGATAAGAATAGCTGATAAGTGTCAAAAACGATTATAAAATGATTGTTTGTGATAACATGTTGTACAAAAGTAATAAAAACGGAGTAAAATAATGACTGAAAAAAAAATAGCAGGAGTTACAGCAGTTATTCCTACGCTTCAGAAAAATAAGGAGATACTAACAAAACTCATAGAAGCACTTGAACGTGATACAGCTGTTACTGAAATTCTCCTTATAGATAATTCTTTGATAGGTTTCAAACACTCCAGCAGTAAGCTTACAGTTATAACTCCAGAAGAAAACTTATTTGTAAATCCATCGTGGAATTTAGGTGTCGCAAAAGCCAAAACAGAAATCGTGGCATTATTAAATGACGATATAATTCTTCCTGAAAACTATTGCGGAGATGTTGCGTCCAGTATGAGCAGTGAAATGGGAATAGTTGGTGTAAACGGAATGGGGATTGAACCGCTTCCTGAAACATTTTGTCATCCTCAAAAGGAGAATATCTACTTAGAACCGACTAATTTTATGGATGATTATTACGGGATAGCAATGTTTTTCTTTAAAGAGGCTTATAACAGGATTCCTGATGAAATAAAGATAGTATACGGCGACAGTTGGATTTTTACCCACTGTCAGAGAATGAAAAGGCAAAATTATAGAATTTGCGGATGTACTATTTATCATTATGGCAGTTTGTCATCAAGTCAAATTGAGTTTAATCCAATTGCAAAGGTTGATGCTAAGATTTATAAAAAATTAACTGTAAAGTGGTATCATCGTTTATTCTCATATGAAGAAATCTGGGATTGTCATAAGTATAGACTATTAGGTATGACTTTAAAGATAAAAAAGAAAAAACCATGGGGAAAAAGATATTCATAGAGCAGTAGTATTTGCTCATTATGATAAATATAATTCGATTCAAGAATATGTATTATATTATCTGAAAGAATTGAGAAAGGTAGCTGATACAATAATCTTTGTGTCAGATTCAAATCTTCCTGAGTCAGAAATTTCAAAAGTACAGCCTCTGGTTAAACTTGTTATTGCAACTCCGCATGGCGAATACGATTTTGGATCATATAAACGCGGGTTTAGCCATATACCAGATGATACCGATGAATTAATCTTTGCAAACGACAGCTGTATAGGACCATTATATTCATTAGACAAAGTTTTTAGCGAGATGGAGAATAAGCAATGTGATTTCTGGGGAATGAACAGTCTTTGTATTGATGTTGATTTCCACATACAAAGCTTTTTTATGGTGTTTAAAAAAGATGTGTTTAGATCCAATTTATTTAAGAACTTTATGTCAAGTATTGAAAAACAAAACCATAAGGATGATATAATATTAAATTATGAGATTGGATTATCTCAGCTTTTATTGAAGAACGGTTATAGAGTTGCGGCTTATATAGATAAACCCTGTCAAGCAAGGATTAATGGAAGCTTATTCTTTCAAGATAAATTAAATCCTCTGGTAAAAACACGTGTCGTACGTCAAAGCGGCTGGTTTCTGGGAATGCTTTTATCAAGCTGGTATAATAATTTTGAAATTGATTATCCTAAAAACCTTATCTTTGATTATGCTAAAAAGTATAAAGAGAAGGTTTCTTTATTTGACAATCTTACAAGCTTGCGTAAAGTGTTGTTTCGTATGCATCTGGCTAAGAAAGAAGTCTGCCTTTTAGGCCGCTGGTATCGATGGTAGTTTTCCTAAAAGTATTATTATTTAATCTTATAAATCCGCATTTTAAAAGACATAGTGCAGACGCACGATTCTGGGCTTCTGCATAGATATCACAATTAAACCATGTGGTAGAAAGCTTAAGACATTCAAGGTTTTGGCGAAACATTTTTCTTTTTGAAAATCCGTTTAGAAAGAGTTTTTCGTCTTCATCAATAAAATAATAAATAGCACCTACGAGAACTGTATCATCAATAAACATATAAAAGAGAGTCTTTGTACAAATAAATTCAAAAGAGTTTGGGTCGCAAATTTTATCCTGCACTTTTGTATATAACTTTTTGCACTCATCTTTATAAGATAAAAATTCTTTATCAGAAGGTATTAATACACGTATCATATTTTTCCCTCAGAAAGCCCTTCAATGATGTTAATTTGCGGTTCTTCATTTTCAGCCATTTCGTTATCCAACCCGAGTGCAAGTCTTTGGCCCTTCTGTACTTTCGTAATTGAGGAAATAATAAAATCCATTGTAGCAAGTGTATTTTTGGGGATATCAAGATATTCAAATTCTGCATACCTAATATCGTGTGCAAACTCATTGAGAAGAAATTCCAACACCCCGAGCGTTTTGTCGTAGAGCTCAATATGTTTTTCGTTAACAATTTGTTTTTTATCTTTTATCTTTTTAGCCATAATAACCTCAAAAGCAGTATTGAAAGATTAATGCTTATTGTTATATTGATTGTAATAGGGTTTGCGCCTATAATATCCATCTACTTTAGTACCATCGGCGCGCGTATAATTATCAACTTATATCAATTCACCTGTCTGAACACGCCTATCTAAGTTTGTTTTGAATGGAACTTTCCAATCATTGTTAACTATATAATCCATATAAGTATCCATTTTGATTGCTTTTGTTTTTTCATCAAAATTTTTGAATTCGCCGTCAGAAAAAATTTTGTCACTTTCTTTAAGTCTTTCAAGTTCCATATTTTCGAATTTTCTTTTATCTGTAAAAGGATTTGTAATAAGTTCCCCTTGCTGCATTTTTTCCCAAATCTTTTGGGAAGCAAATTCGCTTGCAGATTCATCATCCAGAAGGGCATAGTCATCGCCCATACGCCATTTCATCTCATAAGCAATTTCCCGCCCGATAGCATTGTTCCATAAATCCATGTTGCGCTCATAGGCAGGTGCGTTAGGAGTTTCGTCTTCGTGCATGTCTCCGAGTTCTTTAGATTTTTTGTCGCCCTGGTACCAGGAAAGAAGCCAAGACAGGTATGCATGCTTAAATGCATCGGCTTCATTATTCCAAGTTGAATAATTACCGTCTTTATCCGTCATATTAAAACCGTATTTCTCCTGTGCTTTACGAGTTGCACCTAAAACGATTTCGTTAAATCTTTTCCTTGCGCTTTCTTCAATAATTTTCATTCTTCTTCCTTTTTGTGTTATATTATGTATGTGAAAATTCCTGCAATTACCAAATATCGCTCAATTAATGTTTTTTTGTATTTTGTAATAATAAGCGCAATTTCTTCTTTAGCTGTAAGCAGCTTATGGATATTTGAAAAACTTGCATATATATTGTTTTTATTCCTGTTAACTTATTAATAATCTTTGTAGAATATATTTTGGTAAGATATAAACGTATTACTCCTACAATTACTACTGCAACTTAAGCAACAAAAAAAATAATTTTTACTTTGGCATTTTTAGCAATTTTATATTTATTATGGTATTACCTATACCTGGATCCTCTTTTAGAACAGCAACTTCTCAAGGATTAAAAAAAGAAAAAGACCGGAGAAAGGGTTAAATGTACAGGAGTATAACGAGAGAGAGAAAGGTGAAACGAGAGTCTCCGGTCGAAAAATATTAAAAACTTTTTATCAATTCTTTGTTCCCGTAAAAATCAGAAGCATACTGTTTAATTTTTTCTCCATTTCCTGATTTTACGGATTTATTAATTCCAAATATCCAGCCGAAAGGTTTTGACTTGATTTTTGAATAATTATACTCTCTTAGTGAATAAACAATTTCGTCCTTATGTTTAATCATCAAATCATTTGCTTTAATTCCTGATACAGAAGTTTTATGCATAATTCCGTCAAATCTCCATTCAACAAGCTCGCAAACCGGCTTTGAACAGATAGGACAAAAACCTATTGAAAGTTTTCTTGAAGAAAACAAATTATTTTCCCTGAGATAATAAACATCATCAGGGTTAAATTGACAGCAATGCCGCATCTCTAACCTCCTAAAACTATTATCCATAGGGGATTATAATCCCTCATACCCTTGGAAGATTTCTCCTACGCAGCCTTACAGCCTTGTTTCAAAATCGAGTACAAGAATATATTACACCATTTTTAAAACTAACCTAAGAATTGTAAAGAGTTTTTTACATCTAAACCCAGAGTGCAATATTTATGCTATGTTTAAAATACGAGGGGGGTTGGTTTATGAAAGCAATTGTATTTGATAATGAATTGAAACTTGATAAGAATTACGAGAAGCCTGTTCCGGCGGAAGGTGAAGCTCTTATAAGGGTAACTCTGGCCGGGATTTGTAATACAGATTTTGAAATTACAAAAGGCTATATGGGATATGTTGGCATACTTGGACACGAGTTTGTCGGGATTGTAGAAGAAGTAAATGGAGCTGACCAATCATGGGTTGGCAAAAGGGTTGTGGCAGAAATAAGCTATGGATGTAATGACCCTGAGTGTGAGTGGTGTGCTCAAAAGAATTACCGCCATTGCCCGAATAGACATACCCTTGGTATCTGGAGAAAAGACGGGTGTTTTGCAGAATACTTGACAATGCCTGTTAATGTTTTATTTGAAATTCCGGATAATGTGACAGATGAGCAGGCTGTTTTTGTAGAACCTCTTGCTGCTGCATGTGAAATTACAGAACAGCTTCATATACAGCCAATGCAAAAAGTTGTTGTTTTAGGGGATGGAAAATTAGGGCTGACTACAGCTCTGACGCTGAATGCACAGAATCTTGATGTGCTTCTTGTCGGCAAACACCAGAATAAATTAGACATTGCCTCTGCGCAAGGAGTAAAAACACAACTTTTAAACTCATTTACTCCAGAGAAAATATATGATGTTGTTGTTGAAGCAACAGGGACAGCATCCGGGTTTGAAACTTCAATGTCACTTACAAAACCAAGAGGGGTTCTGGTTTTAAAAAGTACTGTTGCATCAGGAAAAGAACTTAACCTTGCGCCAATAGTAATAGATGAAATAACTGTACTTGGCTCCCGCTGCGGTCAATTCCCGCCGGCTTTGCGGCTTTTAAAGAATAAAAGAATAGACTTTACACCGTTTATAAGCGGAATTTATAGTATAGATGATGCAATAGAAGCCTTTGAAGCAAATAAAGATAAAGAGAGTATAAAAATTTTGATAAAGATGTAATATAAAAAAAGAGGGTATTTACCCTCTTTTTTTATATCCTTTTTAAAGAATCTGAAAGTTTGATAATTTCCTCCTCAACTTTTTTTGTAAAATTTTCTTTATTCATAAAGCTTAAAATGTCATCGCGTTTTCCGCAGACAAGCATTGATGAAGCATCAATATTCATAGACGGATGAAGTGCAGAGAGCAGAAGCAGTGCGTGACCGTCAATATTTTCATCTTTCTCAATGCTCATTGATATTGCTCTTGCATATATATTTTTATTTTTGTTTTCAAAATCTTCCGCAAAGTTTCTAAAATAGCCCGTATCAGGTATTTCTTTCTCAATCCGGCCTCTCATTTTTGCAGTAATTTTATTTATTTGTTCAGAAATTTCTACCATTTTTCTTGGAATCATCCTTATATTTTTTTCACTAATCTTTTTAATATCGTATTTTATCATATATAACTCCGGTTATGCAACTTCTTCAAAGTGCGCTTTAAATCCTGTTTTTAATTCGCTTAGTCTTTTTTCATTGGCTTCGTGAAGTTTTTTCATATTTTCTTCAGATAAAACTTTGTTAAAACCTTTAGGAAGTTTTGGTTTTGCTGCGGGTAAGCCCAATTCAAGACGGTAATAATAATTATAACATCCTTCAAGATAAGCATTATATTTTTCATATTTCCAATCTGGCAGTTTTGAAATTTCGCGTTTGTAATCATTAAACAACGGCCCTAATGTATTTTTACCCTGTCTTAAATCATATGCAATATGTTCATATTCTCCAAAGTAGTTTGTAAGATGCCCCCTGAACTGCAGCTCTCCTCTTACACCGTTTGAGTGTATTATATTCATTTGTGCGGTTCTATATCCGGAAGCTTTTACTGCAAATTTTTTCACTTCCTCTTTTGTATACTTATAATTAGGAAACTTACTGTAACCGGCTAAATCCGGTCTGGAATTTATTATAACATTATTTCCGCAAATTTTTCTCAACGCTTGTATCTGTCTGCTGCTAAATTCCGGCAAGCCATGTCCGCCCCTGTAATTATTTATAAGCAGAACTTCTAAATCTTCAATAGTTTCGGTTTCTAAACGGTTTATTAGCTCTTCTTTGAGCAGGCCCTGTTCTTTAATTTGATGTATAGAAAGCTCTCCCTTTTTAATTCTGTTTGCAGCTATAGAAATAGATAAATCATCAACAACCTGCTTGGAACGCTGTTCAATTAGCGGCTGTGCAAATTTTTCAAATAAAGGAAAAGCTTTGTCTGCATCTTGCTGTGGCATTGGCTGATTGTAAATATATTTTTGAAGTAATTTTTTCTCGGAAGAACTCAATGGGCTTCCATTTATTCTCATGTCATTAATCATCGCTTTAATCTGATTTTTTGATAATTTAGGTAGCGGTTTGGTAATAATTCTTGACCCAACTCCATCTCCTATATATTTAAGAGCTGTATCATATGAGTTAATCTTGCCCTGTTTTATTCCTCTTTCAAGTTTAGTTATTATTGATACGGGACCTTTCGGACGATTTGTAATTTTTTCAACGCTATTCAAATGTCCAAATATATTATCAACCTGAGTTTTGGCATGTGGAAACTTTGAGGTTAATTCCTCTCCTATTTGATAAGCTGTTGTTCCTAAATCAGCTTTGCGCATTGCCCTTGAACTTTGTTCTGCAAGAGCAATACTCATATCTTTAGAACCGCTTGTTAATCTTGTAAAGTTAACATTGAGTCCAAGTTCCGGCTTTTGTATGAATTTTTTAATTATAAATTGATATCCCATAAATCCCCATTCTTATTATAAAAAGTATTTATGAGTTAAAAAATTGCCTTTTTGTTACAATGTAACATAATAAAAACGGCCTTGATTTTAATCAAGGCCGTTTTTATTGTTAACTATTTATTAGAATGAATTAGCAGGTTTCTTTTGCTGAGTAGCACCTGGAATAGCCTGCCAGTTTGCGGCCATAATCTTTTTGAAAGATTTAAGAGCAGTATCTTCTAATTCACCTAACTCTTCAGCTTCCATAATTAATTCTCTCAATGGTAGAAGAGCTCTTTGATCGCGAAGAACACCTAATGCAGCAGCTGCACCGGCTCTAACCAAATCGTTTTCAGAACGGTTTTTCATAACATCAATTAATGCAGGAACAGCTTTTTTATCATTCAATTTACCTAAAGAAGTTACTGCATAAATTCTAACGTTAACCCATTCGTCATATAACATATTAATAATTTTATCAACGCATTTTTTATTGCCGATTTCGCCCAAAGCACGAGTAGCATCGCATCTGACATTAACTTTTTCGTGATCAAGAGATTTAATTAATGCGTCAGTTGCAACATCTCCGATTTCAATAAGTGCATCAGTTGCTGTAATACAAACTTGAGAGTTTTCATCATTAAGAGCTTCTACAAGCGGTTCAACAACAATTTTGCCGCCCAAACGTCCTAAAGCACGTGCTGCACGAACTCTAACATCAACGTTACGGTCTTCTCTTAAAGATTCAATTAAATGTTCGGTAGCTTTAGAATCACCCAATTCGCCCAATGCACGAGCGGCATATAAACGAACAGAACCATTTTTATCATTTTTTAATACATCTATCAACGGTTCAACAGCTTTAGAATCGCCCATTTCGCCTAAAACGCGGGCTGCATTATATCTAACTTTTTCAGAACTTGATGTCATCAAGTCATTAATCAATTCCTGAAAAGTTTTTTTGACTTGTTTCTTTTTGCTGTTCACTGTAATTGCCATACACGTTACCTCCGATATGCAAACATATTTTTACTTCTACACAGTAATATAAAGTATTGTTTTTATTTTAAATTGCCTTTATCTTTTGATTTGTTAAATTTTTGTTACATTCCCTACTATTTAGGGTAAAATTTACACTTAATCTCGGTAGTATTAATATACCATATTTTGACATTTTTATAACTACTCTACCAGATATTTTTACAAAAATTAATTATTATTATAATTACTATATTCTTGAAAGTTAATAATAGATTGAAAAACTGCACTTTACATTTCGTAAAGAATACTACTTACTCGGGATAGTAATAGTGAATTCGCTTCCTTCATTTAATTTAGTTTTTACTGTTATTTTTCCGTTGTGTTTTTCAATGATTTTTTGTGAAATTGCAAGCCCTAAGCCTGTTCCAACTCCAACTCCCTTTGTTGTATATCCGGCAAAGAATATTTTGTCAGGTTCTTTTATTCCGCATCCGGTATCTTTAATTTTAACCAGAAGATTATTATTTTTATAATTTGTGTCAATAGTGATAGTTCCCTTCTCTTTTATTGCATGCGTTGCATTTACCAGAATATTCATAAAGACTTGATTTAACATATTTGGATAACATTTTATCGGCGGAAGCTTTGAATAATTTTTAATAATTTCTATTCTGTTTTTAGTTTCGTGTCTGATTAAATCTAAGGTTAAATCAATTTCCTTATTTATATCTGCTTCCTGAAGTTCAGCTTCATCAAGTCTTACGAATTTTCTTAATGAAACCACAAGGCGGTTAATTCTTGCAATTGCTTCTGTATCAATTTCATTTATTTCTTGCAATAATTCGCAGATGTCTGCATCTTTAATTTGCGCGATTATTTTTTTTGTAATTTCATTGTTAGATTTTATTGAAGCTACAGGTGTATTAATTTCATGCGCAACTCCGGCCACCAGCTGGCCTAATGAGGCCATTTTTTCCGAGTTAATAAGTTTAAGCTGGGTATCTTTTAATTCTTCCAGTGTTTTGGTCAAATCTTTGACCATTTTTTCATTTTTTTGGTAAAGTTCTGCTTGAATGATTGCGTTTCCAAGCTGGGAGGATACGCCGTTTAAAACTTCAAGTGTGTCATCAAGTTTTGTTTTTTGTTTTGTAGAAAGAACAATTATTCCTAATAATTTATTAAGATGATAAATAGGAAGAACAACTCTCTGGACAATTTCTCTGAAAGGTTTGGCTTCCTTAAATTCTTTCATACACGTAAGGCAAGAAACCCGCCCTTGTTTTATAAAATTATTAACATCGTTGTCAAAAGATATTTCTAATCCAGTTTCTTTTTTGTCTAAAGATTCTCTGATGATAAATTTAGAACCGTCTGCTTCAGCGTAATATCCTCTAAATGCGCCAAACATTTGAGCAAGTTCTTCAAGTGCAGATTTCAATATTACTGATGTATCAATAGACTCCCTTATAATATTGGAAATATTATTAAGTAAAAGAAGCTTCATAGCCTGTGACTGAGCTTGGAGTTTAACTTTTGATAAATTCCTGTTATCGTCTTCAAGCAGTGATATTTTTTTCTGAAAGTTTTGATTTTTAAGTGTTAGATTTTCAAGTTTTGTCTTTGCAGTTACGTCTGTAAACACTATTATATTATATTGTCCTTTGCGTGTCGAATTCATATCATAGTAAAAAAGTTCGTTTCCTGAAGTCTGATATGTAATATATGCCGAAAAATCTTCATTTGAGGCTAGAGCCTGAACTATAGGCGAATGCACACTAACATCGTTACTTACAAGTGCGCAAACATTATAATTAAGTTTATGAGAAAACTTTTCAAGATTTTTGTAATCAGGAAATATCCGTTTAAAGACATTATTTCTGAAAACAGCATCTTTGTTGTTATTAATGACGATAACGGCACTGTTAAATTTGTTAAATAAATCAAACTTCCCCATAACAATATTATATATACATCCGGATATAGAAGCAACAGACTATTCCCCAGAGCAGCAATTTAATTTCTTAAATAATTTATTAATTATATTAGGATGAAGAAATGTTTATTAATATTTTTTAGTATTATATTTCAGATTTGTCTTGTACGGGCAGAACCTTTATATATATTAAACGAATACTGCACAAACAATATTTATTCTTCTGCCGTAGCAGCGCTGTCGCATTGTGATGGTGTTGCAATTAAGAGAGATATTAGAGGGATTATTATACGTATTCCTTTTGAAAATCCTGAATACAATTTTCAAAAAATCACTCCGCAGTTGTATGAAAAACTTTTATGTATTGAATATTTTTTGGCAAAAATAAAAAATCCTGTTATAATAGAGGTGCATACAGAAAAAATTCCTGAAGGCATAAATATGAAAAATTGGGAATTTGCATCTGTTATTGCAGGCAATATTGGAGAGGAATTTGTAAAATCAGAACCAAAGCTGCCAGTGGATAGGATTTATACGGTTGGTTACGGGGAATATATGCCGGATATAAATACATCAAATAATGGTGGTAAATCTGATAACCGCATTGATATAATAATACTATGTAGTATAAGTGGAGAATAGTATGGCTGAAAACGAAAAGGCTGGAAATAACGGTCAGCAAGACTTTACAAAGTTTTTAATCTTAACAATATCATCAATTGTAATAATGTTTGTGGTATTTGCCGGTGTTAACTATGTAGTAATGGAAAATCTTATAACCCAGAAAATAGGTTCTCTTAATACATCTCAAGAAGAGCTAGGGGAAGAAGGCGGGGATGAAGACCAGATACAAAAAGGTATTATTGTAGATTTAGGCGATTTTATTTTAAACCTTTGCGACGAAAGCCAGAAGAAATATTTGAAAGTTAATGTAGCAATAGAAGTTACCAAGAAGGATACTGATTTTCCGGAAGCTGAGCCGGCAAAAGGTGGCGGGCATGGAGGTCATGGAGAAGCTGCTGCTCCGGTTGATCCGATGGAAGCAATACAAAAAGAAATGAATCAGTTTAAACCGGCAATAAGAGATGCTGTTATAACAAATCTTTCAAGTAAGACTTCTACAGAGCTTGCAACTGCAGCCGGAAAAGAACTTGCTAAAGAACAAATTACAAATGACATTAATTCAATTCTAGGCGGCGAGAGAGAAGTTTTAAGAGTAAGTTTTGGACAATTTATTATCCAGTAAGGGATAAAAAAAGGGACAAATGGCAGAAAGTATTAATAACAACTTAACAGAAACAAATTTCTTTGAAGATGAATTTTCTGATTCGGAACACAAGAGTTATAAACTATATAACTTCAGACGTCCGGATAAATTTTCGAAGGATAACCTCAGGGCTTTAAGAGATATACATCGAGAGTTTTCTAAGGCGATTTCTCTTGTTTTGAGCGGTTATCTCCGTATGCGTGTGGAAATTGAGATTGTATCTGTTGACCAGCTTACATATGAAGAGTTTGTAAGATCAATGCCATCTCCAATTAGCGTAGGGGTTTTTGAGTTTGAGCCTCTTTCCGGTCAGGTATTGCTGGGTATAAGTTTTGAGGTAATATCCTGTATTGTAAACAGAATGCTGGGCGGTGTCGGTAATATTGAAAATCAGACCCGTGAACTTACTGATATTGAAAAAGCTCTTGCAAAAAAAGTTATCAATATTATTATTAAATCTCTTGAAGATTCCTGGAATACAATTATTCCTGTAACAGGAAAATTTATAAGTCTTGATGATAATTACCAGTCAATTCAGGTTGCAACAGCCGGTGAAATTGTTGCTCTTTTAACTTTCGAAGTTCAGATATCAGGCAAGCATTTCGGCTTATTTAGTCTATGCTTCCCTTATCCTGTATTAGAAACAGTTCTTGGACATTTGAGCACACAGCATATTTTCCAGACAAAGGGGCTTGTTGCTTCTAATGATGAAAGATTGAAAATGATTTCTAAAATCAATACTTCAAATGTTGATTTAAGGGTTCAATTCGGACAGTGCAGCATAACTCTTGATGATTTTCTGCAATTGTCAGAAGGTGATATCATTAAGCTTGATAATAAAGTTCAAGATGATTTAATTGTTAAGGTTAATGGCGAGAAAAAGTTCTTTGCCAGACCCGGAACATTAAAAGATAAAATTTGTGTTAAAATAACAGATGTATATGATGAAATGCATGAGTTACTAAGGAACTATTTTTAGAGAGGTTTTAGATGCTGGATGATGACGATATAAAAGATACGGAACTAAGTCAAGGCGCAGATGATGCAGAGGCTGATTTTACACCCGAAGCATTTGAACCCGAAGAAAAGCATGAGGATAAGACAGTAACAGTGCAGCCTGTTCAGTTTGCTTCTTTTGAAGACTTAGATCAGGTGCAGGGACCGCCTAACCAGAATTTGAACATTCTGCTTGATGTAAAATTACAGCTTACTGTTGAGCTTGGAAAAACAGAACTTCCGATTAAGAAAGTTCTGGAGCTCACAAAGGGTTCTATTGTAACCTTAAATAAAGCTGCGGGTGAACCTGTAGAATTGTATGCAAACGGCAAGCTGATTGCTTATGGTGAAGTTGTAGTTATAGAAGATAACTTTGGATTAAGAATTACTCATATCACAGACCCTGCAAGACGTTTGAATACAATAAGCTCAAATGCTAACAAAGAGAATGAGGGGTAATAAGCACCTCTTGACTGACGGGTATATTTAAAGTATTTTGAAAGTGTACGTAAGTACACTTTTTTGATATTAGAATAACTTAGGGAAGAGGACATGGATTTTACTACACTAACCATTAAAGTTTTAAAAATGCTTTCTGTTGCAGGAAGTTACGGTATTGGTATAATTTTACTGACAATTATAGTAAGGGCTCTAATGTGGCCTTTAGGCTTATCTCAGCAGCGTTCTATGAGAACTATGCAACTGCTTCAGCCTAAAATGAAAGCAATTCAAGAACGCTACAAGAGCAATCCTCAAATGATGCAGCAAAAGATGATGGAGTTTTACAAAGAACATAAATTTAATCCAATGGCAGGCTGTTTTCCTCTTTTAATCCAGATGCCAATATTTATATTATTGTATTCAACATTAATGAGTCCGCAATTTATCCAAATGGCGGGCGATTCTCAGTTTTTATTTATCAAAAGATTGGATGCAACATTAAAAACTTCTGCGGGAGTTTCTCACGATGGTACTCTCGGGGTTTCAAAATATGATACATTTATGACAGGTAAAACTGCAAAAGTTTATCTAACAGGTGAAGAACAACCATTATTAAATGTAAAAATTGTAAAACCTAACAAGGCTGTTGAAGTTCAAGGCGAACTTACTCCGGGCCAGCCTGTTGATTTCAAAATCAGTCTTGATAATTTAAATTTAAAATTCAGCCAGCTTGATCAGATTGAGAAAGCTGAAATTGATGTAACAGATATTCAGACAAAAGAAACTGAAAAAATGACTTTTGTAAGAAAAGATGGTATTTTAATCAGTACTATTCCTACAAAAGAAGTTAAGACAGCGTTCCACTATGATGTATTATTCTTAATACTTCTGTTTGCTGTAACAATGGTATTCTCACAAAGAGCAATGATGGCTATGAATAAAAATACGCCGCAAGATCCAGCACAGCAGCAAATGCAAAAATCAATGAATACTTTTATGCCGATAATGCTTACATTTACTTTTGTAATCATTCCAATTCCGGCAGGTGTTCTTCTTTATCTGATTTCAAGCAATGTTTTTCAGGTTGTTCAAACTGTAATTATTAATAAACAGCTTGAAGCAGAAGATGCAAAAAAAGAAGCAAAAGTTGATGATGTTGATTTAGCTAATGCAAAAAAGATAGACGCTAAGGACTAGTATGTTTTTATCAGAATTTGATTATGAATTACCGGAAGAATTAATCGCGCAGCGTCCGAGTGACAAGCGCGAAAATTCCCGAATGATGGTTCTTAATCGTGATGAACATAAAATTCTAAACAAACATTTTTATGATATCGTTGATTTGCTTGACGAAAATCACGTTCTGATTTTGAACGATACAAAAGTTATTCCAGCAAGATTATACGGTTATAAAGATACTGGGGCAAAAATAGAAGTTTTCTTGCTTAAAGAAAGAGAGAATAAAAACTGGGAAGTTTTGATAAAACCTTCTAAACGCGTGAGAGTTGGTACGGTGATTAAAATCTCTGAGGAACTTTCTTGTGAAGTCAAAATGCCTTTACCAGATGATGGAAAATGGCTTGTTCAGATGATTTATGAAGGCGATATTTTTGAAATCCTTCACAGGGTTGGAAACATTCCGCTTCCGCCATATATAGAACGTAAGATGTCAAATGAAGAGCTTAAAAAACTTGATTTTGAAAGATATCAGACAGTTTATGCCAGAGAGGAAGGCTCTGTTGCAGCTCCAACAGCGGGGTTGCATTTTACACAGGAAATCCTGAAAAAACTTGAAGATAAAGGTGTTCAGGTTGGTTATGTAACTTTAAATGTCGGGATTGGAACATTTCGTCCTGTAAAGTGTGATAATATTTTAGATCATCATATGGATTCCGAGGTGTTTGAAATAAAACAGGAAACAGCGGATTTGATTAACCGGGCAAAGGCTGAGGGCAAAAAGCTTGTTGCTGTTGGAACAACAACTGTAAGAACCTTAGAGAGCGCTTACAAAATGTTTGGTGAAATAAAAGCTTGCAAGGGCGCATCAGAGTTATTTATTTATCCTCCTTATAAATTCGGTGTTGTGGATAAATTGATAACAAATTTCCATCTGCCAAAATCAACGCTTCTTATGTTAGTTAGTGCTTTAGCAGGAAAAGATTTTGTTTTTGAAGCTTATAAAAAGGCAATAGAGGAAAAATACCGTTTCTATAGTTACGGTGATTGTATGTTTATAAATTAACTCCCAAAAAGGAAGCTGTTTAGTTTGTTGAAAATGTTCAATGCCTTATTGAGTTCTTCATCGCCTTTTTTATTTGCATAGTATTCGCACAGAACATCATCGTGCTTCCCATTTAAGCATTCAGATAAATAGGTACCATCATTATAAGATTTTTCAAGTTCTGAAATTCTTTTGTACTCTGCAGGATTTTCTTTTTCTTTAATAATCCCTTTAACTCTTGAACGCTGTTCGAAGCAAGTTCTGTTGTTGAAAAATGCATTATGTTCTAATCTTGCTATATCTGAACGGTCTTTTGCATGCTGAACTTCATGAGCAATATTATTTATTTCTGTCCCATTACTTTTTATATCATTTATAAAATAAACTTGCCCTTGTTGGTCACAAAAACCGGGAATTTTAGGGTCATTTGGATACTGTTCTTCAATTGCTTTCAGTTCCCTTGAATGTTTATAAGCTTCTTTTCTGTTAACTATTTTTATTGGAGGGACAATTCCTTCTAATTCTTGTTTTTTTACCTGATTAAGGAATATGTGGTTAATCCTCTTTGTTGAGCTTTCTGCGGTTAGAACGGGCAGAAACTCTGCACCTTCAAATCCGTCTAAAATTCTGTCGCAGTTTTTATATTCAATTTCCGGAACATTGCCGTCCCAGACAGTTTTATAACTTATTTCCTGCGGCTTTTGACCTGCTTTAAGTTTAACAAACCTATGTGTATCATAGCCTTTCTTAGGCAGAATATTTGTTTCAATAAAGCAGTTCTGGTATAAATTTTTTCTGGTAAAGGATTTCACTTCACCGTTTACACTTTTTGCTGTTTGTACTGACTCAGGGGTATACCATTTTATTTCCCGTGCAGTATTTCCTGCATTATTGTATGCCGTATTTCGTTTTACTAATTTTCCATTTTTGTCAAAGAAGGAATATATCTCAAAATTTCCCTTTTTTCCGCTTCCGCTAACAAAATTATAAGTGACAGCTTTTTTTGAACCTCTTATGGTTTCAGGCAGCCACTCCATAGGTGCATTCATTATTCTGGTAAATAATTTTGCTTTCAAAATCCATCCCCTTGAAAATCTCTTACAATAATATAAAGTACAAAAGTGTTAAAAAATTGCTTTACTGTTACAAATTTTAAACTTATTTTTATGCTAAACTTGATTTAGATATTTGAAATTAATAGTTGAGGTAGTATAAATGTTAGACATTAAATTAATTAGAGAGAATCCGGAAAAGATTAATGAGCTTTTAAAAAGAAGAAATCCTGACTTATCAATTGATACAATTATTGCAATTGATGCAGATAGAAGAAAAGTTCAGGCACAGGCAGATGAACTTAGAGCAAAAAGAAAATCTGAATCACAGAAAATTGGTATGATGAAGAAGAATGGCGAAAATACAGATGCCATTCAGGAAGAAGTTCGTAAACTCGGTGATGAAATAAAAGAATTAGAGGAAAAACAAGTTGATTTAGATAATATTCAAAGAGATATGTTACTTAGAACTCCGAATATTCCTGATGAAACTACTCCGGTAGGCACTTCTGAAGATGATAATATTCCTGTAAAATTCTGGGGCGAACCAACAAAATTTTCTTTTGCCCCAAAAGCTCACTGGGATATATGCGAAGACAAAGGTATTGTTGACTTTGAACGCGGTGTAAAGATTTCTCAATCAAGATTTACTTTGTACAGAGGCAAAGGTGCAAGGTTAGAACGTGCAATTATTCAATTCTTCCTTGATATTCATACAGAAGAACACGGATATGAGGAAATTTTACCTCCGTTTATGGCGAATGCTGCAACTATGACAGGAACAGGCCAGCTTCCTAAATTCGCAGAAGATATGTATAAATGCGTTGATGAAGATTTATACTTAATTCCAACGGCAGAAGTTCCTGTTACAAATATATATTCCGGTGAAATTTTATCAGAAGACGATTTGCCTAAATATATGACGGCTTATACTCCTTGCTTTAGACGTGAAGCGGGCTCAGCCGGTAAAGATACAAGGGGGTTAATCCGAGTCCACCAGTTTAATAAAGTAGAAATGGTTAAATTAACTACTCCGGAAGCAAGCCCTGCGGAACACGAAAAATTAACAAGAGATGCAGAAATCTGTTTAGAAAAATTAGGACTTCCATACAGAAGAGTAGCTCTTTGTACGGCTGATATCGGGTTCAGCGCAAATAAATGCTTTGATTTAGAAGTATGGCTTCCTTCTTATAACACATATAAAGAAATTTCAAGCTGTTCTAACTATGGTGATTATCAGGCAAGAAGAGCTAATACAAGATACCGTACAAAAGACGGGCAAATTAGGTTTGTTCATACAATTAACGGATCTGGATTGGCAGTCGGCAGAACATTTGCTGCAATTCTTGAGAACTTCCAGCAAGAGGACGGAACAGTAATAATACCTGAAGTCTTAAGAAAATATACCGGATTTGATAAAATATAAAAGAAAATGGTGCGGTAATAACTGCACCATTTTCATATATTTCTTAAAAGGTTTTATTATTGTAGAGGTGAACATGATGATTACCATAGGTTCAAGTGTACCATTAAATTTTCAGCAAAATTCAACTGCGCAAAAGCGAGAAAATCGCGAACTCTTAGCTTACGCTGCTTGCGGCGCTATGCTGACACCTCTGATACCTTTAATAGATGGTGATGGCTTAAAAGAGACCTGCAAAAATAGAAATATTGCTAAATATGTAACAGGTATGGCTGCGGTTGGAGGTTTTTTTACTGCCTCAAATCTTTTATTGAAGAATAAATTTGATAATATAAATGATTTTAAAAAGATGACTTGCAAGGCTTTAATTGGGGCTGTTACTCTCCCTTTAGCTCTTCTTGCTGATAATTGGGCGAGGGTTGGTGAGAAAAAAATGGCTAAAAAATGGTATGGAATAGCAGCGATTACCGGTGCAGCTATAATGTGTATCGCTTCAGAATTAGTTGGTTGCACCAAACAAGCTAAAAAGTGATGAACATTTTATTACATTACTGATTTTTTATTTCAAATAATTTATCAAAACTTATATCTAAAGCCTGCATGACAGCAATGATAGTTATAAGAGATGGATTTGTTTCGCCCCGCTCAATTGTTCCGATGTGCTTTCCTGCACAGATACCCATCTTTTCTGCGAGTTCATCTTGAGAATATCCGGCACGGTTTCTTTCCGCTCTCAAATTTTTTCCAAATATCTTCAAGATTTCATTCTTTTCCATATCAATATAATTGCATATTGACACTTCAGTAGCCACCCGCTATAATTACTGATAGACCATCTAGAGATGGCATATCAGTAATTATAGCTATAGATTATAATACACTGCTACTAAGCACTCTTTCTATGCTTCTCTCAGCAGTGTTTTTTTTAGTATGCTTTTACAAGAAAAACTTTAATTCCTTTATCAAGTCTTTCAATACGTTTCACATATCTATAGTCGGTTATACTGGTAAGAATAAGAACAACAGCAGGAGCTTTACCCGTCATTTTTGCGTAGTAAAGAGATTGGCCTGCGGACTCAGCCCATTTTTTAGCAAAATCAAATTCTATTGCGTAATCTTTTGCAAGACAATCAACCCTTGTCATATCCCACAATACAGCTTCTTTTCTCCCAAAATCCGGAGTGCACCACTGATTAACATAATATGATTCAGCCTGATTTGGCATCATAGACTGGGTTTCATACCATTTTTGCGGAACATAACTTAAACCAAAATAATAAATTCCTGTTGCCATTAATAAAAATGTAATCAGAAAGTGTATTATTTTATTTGAAGCCTTCTTTTTCCGAGCCATTATTTAACCACATCAAGCGTTTCGTAATCATTAAGATATGGCAGGTGTTGTTCTGTGATCAATTCACCCGGAAGCAGAATAGAAATCCCTGGAGGACATTCTGCAACAACTTCTGCAGAAATCCTTCCAATGGCTTCTTCTTTTCTTATTGTTTCTTTTTCTGTATAGAATGCATCTCTCAGGCTCATTTTTATTTGAGGTTCAAGCATAGGCATATGCTTACGTTTTTCAAGATAATAAATATCTTGATAATTTGTTGAGGCAATTTTTTCTAAACAGTCTGCAAGATATTTAAAATCAGAACGTTTGTTGCCTATATTACAAAGGATTAAAACTCCAATGTCCGAAGCAGATTCTACTTCAATACCAAAATCAATTTCCAGTATTGATTCAAGCCTTTTTCCTGAGAGTCCGTCTATTTTAATAAAAACTTTTGTAACATCTGTTTTGTATCCGAAATCACCTTTAAGCTGATGCAGATTCGGTATAGAATCAAGCCTTGTTCTTAAATATTTAGCATTTTTAATTGCTCTATCAAGGAGTTTTTGTCCGTTATTGGATTGAAGATTTGCCCTTGCTGCATCAAGGCTAGCCAGAAGCATCAGTGACGGGCTGGTTGTATGTAAAAGTTTCAAGGCTTTTTCAACGGCAGAAACATCCAAGCAGGAGTCTTTGGCAATATGGAGCATAGAGCTCTGACTCATACTTCCGCCAGTTTTATGAAGTGAATGAACAACAGCATCTGCGCCTAGTTTGAGAGCTGTTTCAGGAAGATGTTTGTTAAAATTCCATAAGCATCCGTGAGCTTCATCAACAAGAAGCGGAACTCCGTACTTTTTACAAACATTGCTTATTGATTTAATATCTGATACAACACCTTCATAAGTCGGGTTTGTAATCCATACCATTGAGGTGTCAGGGTTTTGTTTGAGAAGTTCTTCTATTTTACCTCCGTCAATATTTCCCCATACAGACCAGTCTTCAATTCTGTTCGGGCATACCCAGATTGGTTCAGCACCGGAGATTATCAAACCTGTTAAGATAGATCTGTGGCAGTTTCTGTTAACAATAACTTTTTGTCCTTTTTTAGTAAGTGACATAGCAAGAGCAAGATTTCCTGCTGTTGAACCGTTAAGCAGGAAAAAGGTTTTCTTTGCGCCAAAAGCTTCTGCAGCAAGTTCCTGAGCTTCTTTTATAGGCCCTGTTGCAGGATGAAGTGTTCCAAGATTATCAAATTCATCGGTGGTATCTATATTTAATGCTTTTTCACCGATTAGTTTTCTAAAGTCTTTAAAAATGGCTTTACCTTTTGTATGTCCTGGAATGTGGAACTGGTAAGTCGGATTTTCATATGCTGTTTTTAAAGCATCTACAATTGGTGCTTTAATTTTGGTTGTTTCATTAAGTTTATTATCTTGTTTGATATTTTTAGCCACTTCTTACTTCCCTTTTTTTATAACATAATACCTGAAAAAAATTTTTTTTGCCATCTAAAAACTAATCCATCGGACTAAACTTTTAAATCTTTTGGTCGTTAAAATGTTTTACCCGATTGTGTAATATACAATTGGGAGAGATTTATGCAAATTGATGCAGGCATAGATAGAAAAGATAATTTGGCAAAGGTGAGCGAAAAGGTTACTGTACCGGCTCGCTCACGTTCTTATAATTTGTGCGTCAAGGCAGATGCTTTAAGGTTTGCCAAGATGTATAAAGAGTCTGTACAAGCGTATCTTCAAGCAATAATGATAGACAGGAACGAAACGAAACCTTATTTCGGGCTTGCTATGTCTTATAAATATTTACAAGATTATAAAAAAGCAATAGCTACACTTCTTAAGCTTATAAAGATTGATGACAGCAATGATGATTACTTTTTTGAATTGGGTGTATGTCATCTTTTAGATGGTAACCCTGCCGGTGCAATTGAGCATTTAATCAAGGCTATATTAATAAATAGAGATAACCTTGAAGCTCAAATACAGCTCGCAATTGCACACGAACTGGTTGACGAGGCTGATTTATCTTTAATGATTTATAATAAGCTTATAGAAACTAATCCTGAATTTTTGAAAGCCTATTACAATAAAGCTGCAATGCTTATGGGTATGGGTGATTTTATGGAAGCATCAAGAACATTCTTCCAGCTTATAAAGCGTAACCCTGATTACTATAAAGCTTATCTTGGCATTGCAATGAGTTTTGATAAGATGGAAAAATATAAGGATGCAATCAGATATTACAAAAAATTCCTTGAATTAAAGCAGTTTTCTGAAGATGCAATTTTTGCCAGAAATAGAATTAATGAATTGAGGGCTGAATATTTTTCAAAAGACAATTCTCTTACTGTTATTGAGTAAGTTACCCTGTAGTAGACCATATGGTCTAGGCGAAAAATTCAAGTTTAATCCTTGGATTGATGTTATCCATGCTCTTATATAATACACTGTTAATGTAGACTATGGGAGGGGTAAATTGTGCCCCGTAATTTAAATGGTGAGGAAGGCGTAAGATGAATCTTACGGGGTTAGACATAACTTTACAACGTATAAATACGATTGAAAATCGCTTTCAATCGCTGATGTCTTATGGTGTACAGCCTGATGAGGATTTTCAGAAAATTCTGGACTCCTCAATTTCTCATAGTAAAAATCCCAGCGAAGCTTCCAGAAGCGAGATTGAAAACTTAATAGAAAAATATGCTGATAAAAATGGGCTTGACTCTGATTTTGTAAAAGCAGTAATTAAACAGGAGTCAGGATTTAATCCAAATGCAACTTCTCATTGCGGAGCAATGGGTTTAATGCAGTTAATGCCTTCTACAGCACAGGGACTCGGGGTTACAAATGCTTATGATGCAGAGCAGAATATTATGGGCGGCACAAAGTATTTGAAAGGGCTTATGGACAGATTTGATAATAACAAGTCTTTAGCTCTAGCAGCGTATAATGCAGGGCCTAATGCCGTGAAAAAATATGGCGGAATACCTCCTTATATGGAAACTCAGAACTATGTCAAAAATGTTTTGGGTAGTTATGAGCGTATGAAAGGAGATAAGTAATGATTGTAAGAAGTTTTGAATCAGCCGCAAACGGTATGCTTGCTCTTATGGACATGAATGATAATACAGCCAATAATCTTGCTAACGTTAATACAATCGGCTATAAAAAAGGATCTTTAAGATTTAAGGATGTAATGCAGTCTGCTGTGTATTCACAAGAAGGTTCTATTATTAGAAATATGAATGAAAATAATTACCTCGGCAGCTTAAGTGTAGGCAGTCAAAGTATGCAGTACACTCATGATTTTTCTCAGGGAGCGCTTACCAAAACATCCAATCCGTATGATGTTGCAATTGAAGGCGATGGGTTTTTCAAAATACAGGATATTGATGGAAATATTTCATACACCAGAAACGGTTCTTTTGTAGTTGATAGAGGTTACTGGCTGAAGACAAAACAGGGCGAGTTTGTTCTGGATGTTAACAATAGAAGAATTAGAATGCTTCCGGAAGATATGGAAGATGAAACTGTTTTCAGAGATAGAAAAGATATAGTTATTGCCGAAAACGGTAATATCGAGATAAATTCTTATAATCAGAAAATACCGCTTCAAACTATAGGTATCTATGATTTTTCAGACAAAGATGATTTGTTTGAAATAGGGGACGCAAAGTTTGTTCCGAGAGATATAATTAACAATCCGGAGCTGCGTTCTGAGAAGTTTTCAATACAGCAGGGAATGCTTGAACTTTCAAATTCAAACGTTATACAAGAAATGATTAATACAATCAACACATCAAGGAATTATGAAAGTTTAACCAAAGTTGTAAGCACTAATAGCGATATGCTTACAACAGCAGTATCAGTGGGAAGGATAAGAACGGCTTAGGGTATAAATAATCGTCAGCGGAGTAACGGTTACCAGACTAAATTAGGAGAGAAGAGATAAAATGTTAAGAGCATTAACAACAGCAGCAACAGGTATGATAGCACAGCAAAACTATCTTGATGTAATTGCAAACAACGTAGCAAACGTTAACACTACTGCATTTAAACAATCAAGAATAGAATTTCAGGATTTGTTATCTCAAGCAACCAGAACTCCGGGTGCGTTGATGAACCAGGGTACTTATCAGCCGGTTGGTATTGAAATCGGGCTTGGTGTTAAGACTGCTGCAACAACCCGTGTATTTACGCAGGGTGTTGCAATCTCAACAGGCCGCCAGCTTGATATTGAAATTGAAGGTGAAGGTTTCTTGCAGGTTATGAAGGAAGACGGCTCTCTTGCTTACACCCGTGACGGCTGTCTGCAGGTAGACTCATTAGGCCAGCTTTGTACAAATGATGGTTTATTAATCCAGCCTTCTGTATCAATACCGCGTGATGCTACAGAAATCACGATAACTCAGGATGGTAATATTTCTGTAACACTTCCGGGGCAGACACAACAGTCAATTGTTGGTTCGCTTCAGCTTGTAAAATTCCAGAACCCTTCCGGACTTTTATCAATCGGGCATAACCTGTACAAAGAAACACAGGCGTCAGGAAACCCTGTTCAGGATACTCCGGGTCAGAATGGTCTTGGCTTAATCCAACAGTGTATGCTGGAAGGTTCTAACGTTCAGATTGTTGATGAACTTGTAGGGTTGATTAAGGCAGAACGTGCATTTGAATCAAATTCAAAGATAATTAATTCTTCAAGCAACATTCTTCAATTAACTAACCAGATGGGCTAGTGGCGTAAATGAGCTCCACTTTGAATAAGAGGATAGGTAATGAATAAACTTTTGACAACAGTATTAATAATGATGATAGGAGCACTGGGTGCAAATGCCCAGATGGTTTCTTCTTCGGATGTAAAAACTGCTGTTGCCAATATTCTTGAAACAAACTACAAAAAAATGACAAACGGTGATGTTGAGGTTAAAGTTTCAGCAACACCTTTTGCTCAGCTGCAGCTGCCTGACGGCAAGATAAATTACAAGATTGTTTCAGGCGGGGATAAGGTTGTTCCGAGAGATATTAAAAGGGTTGATATTTACGTAAACGGAGCTTTTGTAAAAACTCTCAATCTTCCTGTTCAAACAGTTGTATATAAAGAAGTTCTTGTTGCAAGCGATTTTATTAACAGAGAACAGGCCCTTACGAAAGATTGTACTACTGTAAAAAAAGTAGATGTTTCAATGAGAATGGATTTTGTTCTTACTGACAAAATGCTTGAAAAAGAAATAACAACAAAAAAAGCATTTCAAAAAGGAGAGGTTATAGACAGAAGATTTGTAAAAATGCGTCCTGATGTTATGAGAAATGCGGATGTTAGAATTTTCTTTGTTTCAAACGGTGCAGTAATGATTTCTATAGATGGAACTGCAATGGCAGATGGTATGACAGGTGATTACGTAAATGTAGAAAACAAGAATTACAAAAAAGTTTATAACGGTAAGGTTATCGGGGAAAACAAGGTTTTAGTAAATATTTAAACTAAATAAAAGGTAAGTATTATGAAAAGAATTGTATCAAGTTTATTAATAATGATGTTGATGTTAGGGGGATTATTACCAGCTTGCGCAATTGATGCGAAAGTAAGAATTATGGATTTAACCCATATTAAAGGTGTGAGAGAAAACCAGCTAGTGGGTTACGGTGTCGTTGTCGGTCTGCCTGGAACAGGTGATAACTCCCGTTCAACTCAGATTACAAATAAAATGCTCTTAAGAAATTTAGGAACTGTAATTGAGCAGGAAAACTATATTCAAAAAGGTGCTTCTGCTGCTGTAATCGTAACAGCTACAGTTCCTCCGTTTTCTAAAAACGGTGATAAAATTGATGTAACAGTTTCTGCAATGGCAGACTGTAAAAGTTTAGAAGGCGGTGTTCTTGTTCAGACAATATTAAAAGCACCTAACGGTGAAGCTGTTGCAGTTGCACAAGGTCCTTTATCAGTAGGCGGTATTAATAAAATTGCAGGCGGGTCTTCGGCTAGAACTGCAATTACTACAACTGGCAGAATTCCGGGGGGTGCAATTATTGAACGTGATATTTATACAGAAATCGGGGATGAAAATTCAATAACACTTTCTATTGACCGCTCTGATTATACACTGGTTTCAAGAATTGCAAAAACAGTATCTCAGGTAGCTCCGGCGCAGGCAATTGACGGAAGCTCTGTAAGAGTAGAAATTCCGGCAAGATTTATAAATGACAGGGTTAATTTCCTTTCAATTATAGAAAATCTTGAAGTATCTCCGACTATGGATAAGGCAAAAGTCGTTGTTAATGAAAGAACCGGAACGGTAGTAATAGGAGCTGATGTAAAACTTCTACCAGCTGCTGTTGCGCACGGTAATATAACAGTTACGGTTTCTACGACAAATGATGTTTCTCAGCCGAACGGTTTCTCCAACGGTGCAACCGTCGGGTTTGAAAACTCTGATATTCAGATTAATAAAGCTCCGGGAAGCTTAGTAACAATGCCGGCTAATAGTAATCTTAATGATTTAGTCAGAGCATTGAACTCTATCGGGGTAGCACCGGTTGATTTAATCTCAATATTGCAGGCGCTCAAAAAATCAGGAAGCCTGCAGGCTGATTTAGTAATTATTTAGGGGTAAATGTTAATTTTATTGGAATTGGTACTACAAGTTAAAAGAGGAATAAATGGACTTTTCAACACCTACAATAGATTTAATAAAAAGCGGACTTAATAACGCACAAACTGTAAATTCAGATCAGGTTCTTTATAACAGAATTAAAGAATCTGGCGATTCTAAAGAACAGTTAAGAAAAGCTGCAACAGAATTTGAGTCCATATTTGTAACCAAAATGCTTTCTGAAATGGATAAAACGGTTGATCATGAGAACGGGCTTTTTGGCAAAGAAAGTCAGTATGTTGATACTTTTAAATCAATAGTTTACCAGCAGATGGGGCGTGATATTGCAAATAACCCGAGAACAAGCTTTGGATTTGCAGACCAGATTTACAGACAAATGGAAAAATACGCAAATTAGTGTAAAGGAAATTATAAATGTTACCAAGAATAGAACAAAATTCAGTACAACAGTTCAGCGCATTAAATGCATTTAAATCAGCACGAGCGCTTCCTAAGCAGGAAGAATCTGAAAATGTAGAAGTATCAAGGGGTACAGAAACTACTTCTGCACAAACGCTTCTTGATAGAATTGATGTAAATGAAGTGAGAGAATGTGCAAAGACTGTTGGAGAATTCAATATTTCAGACGATGACATAAAATATGGTCTGCTGTATGGTAGAAGTGTTATAGCAGAATACTTATGCTAGGGATGTTGGGGATTTAAACCGGCTAAATGAGGAAGAGGAAATGAAAAGAGTATTAATATCTATTGCTATATTAACAATGACAACAATGACTGTAAACGCAGAATCTCTGTTTACTCTGGGTGCAACTCAGAATTATGCAGGCGTTCCGCGCTCATTGTTCGGCGGTGTTCAAGCGCATCAAATCGGCGACTTGTTATCAATAATAATGCAGGAAAATATTACGGTAAGTGATAACTTAACCTATTCTTCTGAAAAATCATCTAACACAGTTGATACTTTTACAACTTTTCTGAATAAATGGCTGGGACTTTCGCTCAAAGATTCTAACGGCTACGGTGGTTCTAATGAAGTTTCTAACTCTGCTGCCGGCGGACGTTCAATGACTTTCGGCGACAAGATTGCAGTTCAGGTTGTGCAGCAGCTTCCGAATGGAAATCTTGCTGTGCAGGGAAAGAAAACTCTTGTTAACGGCAACGAAAGAATGGATTTCATCGTAACCGGTGTTGTTGACCCTAGATGGCTTAATGTAGACGGCGAAATATATTCATATAATGTATCGAATCTACAGTTTGCACTTTCAGGACGTGGTGCTATTTCTAGAAACCAGAACGAAGGTATATTCAACAGATTTGTTAAGTACTTATTCTAGTGTAGAGGTTACAGGATTAACGTAAGATGGATAAAAAATTATTTCAAAATTTAATAGATATTTTGGACGAAGAGATTAATGCTTATTCAAAAATGAAAGAATATTTTTCCGAAAAGAAAGAAATTCTAAAAAAAGCAAAGCCTGACGATTTAGGAGTTCTGGATAATAAAATTATTGCACTGAACAATCAAATTGTGAAATTAAATAATTCCCGAAAAGAATTGGCTGTCCAAATCAACGGTGAAGATACCAATATGTCAGGTTTTATCGCTGTAGCAGAGAAGGATGCTCCGGAATATGTTGATGCGTTATCAGAAAGAAAAGTAAAGATTTGTAAACTTATTCCTGAATTAATGTTATTAAATAATCAAAATGTGGAATTATTAAAGCATGGCATCATAATCTCTAACAAGATGTTGGAAACAATAATTGATGCATTTGCTCCTCAAGGATGTAATTATAATGGAGCAGGCAAGACAGACTCACAAGAATACGACTTGTGGACCATAAACGAAGAAATATAGAGGCATAACAGCCTTTATCAAATCTGAGTTGCATGAAACAAAATAAAATGAGGTAAATCATGGTTAGCTTGTTATCATCACTGAATATGACAGCAAATACGCTTTCAGTAAACGAAAAAGCAATAAGCGTTGTATCGCATAACGTTGCGAATATGAATACCGAAGGGTATCATAAACAGCGTGTAAATTTGCAGACAAGAAATATTGCAGGTGCTATAGGTAACAATGTTAATAACCAGATAAAAGCAAATGGCGGTGTAAAAATTGCCAATGTAATGAGATATAATGATGAATATTTAAATAATTATTATAGAACACAGTTGTCTGAATATAGTAAATTGGGGCAGCAATTAGAAGGGCTTGGAGATTTAGCATCTATTCTTAACGATCTTGAAGGTACAGGAATTGATGGTGCGCTTTCTGATTTCTATAAAGCTTTGAATAACCTTAATGAATATCCGGCGAGTTCAACTGCAAGAATAAATTTTATAGAAACAGCAAAGACATTGACTTCGACTATGAATTCAAAATACCAACAGCTTCAGGAAAATACAACAAAAGCTCTTGGTGATGGTGTCAGTCAGGAAAGTCTTGAAAATTCAAAAATTTATGTTCAATATAGAGAACTTAATAATAAGCTGGAAGAACTTGCAAGCGTAAATAAGGCTCTTATTACAACGCAGACAGGAACTCTTGAAGCAAATAACCTTCTTGATAAACGTGACTTGATTTTGAACGAAATTGCAGAATTTACAGATATCAAAGTCGTAGAAAAACATAATGGTGCGGTAAATCTTTATATAGGAGATACTGCTGTTGTAAAATGCGCAGAAGTTACCGGAAAACTTGAAATCCAGACCGCAAAATCATATTGCGATTCTCAAAATCCACCAATAACTTATCCTGATGACTGGGATGGTGAAAATGCTGTTATTAGTATTGTAAATCCTGATACTGGTGAAGTAATCAATAAAAATGCAAATGCCCAAATCACATCTGGTGTGCTTGGCGGATTACTTCATTTTGCGACTGATAATGGAACTGGTGAAAATGGTGTAAATGCTGCAACTGTAATTCAAAGTCTTGATAAATTGGCTCAGTCAATAGCAGATATCTTTAATGATTTGAATACCAGAAATGGAGCTTATTGCATTAATCCTGATGATACGACAAAACTACAGGCAACGACAGCGGATAATCTAATTTTTGTCGGGGCAGACGGTACAGGACAGGGAATTACTGCAGGAAACATACAGATTAACTCAGATTTGCTTACAGATGACGGCTGCTGGAAGATTGCCTGTGCATATTTTGGCGACCCTGCAACTAACTTTGATGAAAATGCTATTGGTAATGCTCAAAACGTAGTTGATATGCTTGGAACAAGAACTCAGAAAATTGCAGATTTGGATGGTATGTCTTTGGAGGATTTTTATACCGGTTTAGTTGGCAAAGTCGCTTCAGCAGGCAGTAATATAAAATCTTTATATGAAACTCAGGGTGAAGTAATAAATTCAATAGAGAGCAAAATAAAAGATGCAACAGGCGTTGATTTGAATGAAGAGCTGGTAGATTTAGTTAAATATCAAACAGCGTATTCAGCCGCCGCTCAGGTTTTCAATACCTGTAACAGCTGTCTGGACGTGCTTATGAGCTTAGGAGGGTAATTGATATGGTAAATAGAATCTCTACATCAGGCAGATATTCACAACTTGTAGCTGATATGCAAAAGCAGCTTAGTAATTATAATCGATTAACCCAGCAATTAGCTTCAGGTAGTAAAATAAATGCTATTACAGATGATCCAATCGGTGCAGTTAATATACTGAATACAAACAGACAGTTGGGGCAGATAGATATCTTTACTCAAAATGTTGAGATGTCGATGAAAGAGCTAAGCACATTGGATGATTTAATGGATCTTGCGACAGGCTATCTTTCAACCGCATGGGATAAGGCTGTTCAGGCAAATAACCAGACGTATGGCAAATCTTCTCTAGAAGCATTGAAGGTTGAGATTGATGAAATAACAAAAACAATGGTTGATTTGGCCAATACAGAATACAATGATAATTATATTTTTGGAGGAGCCAATACCAAGATATTGCCATATGAGCAGGCTGAAAATGGCGATATTATTTATAATGGAACGCCTTATGATAACAAAGATTATATAAGACAAACAGAAGTTGCTGACGGGGTTTTTGAAGTAATAAACACAACAGGAGATAAGGTTTTTGGTTATTATAAATCAGCTGTAGAGCCTGGTAACGGTGTTTATACAGATGCTAATGGAAAACGAGTTATAGAATCTACTGATGCTCAGACCGGTCAAAAGGTATATAAATATGAAAATGGGGTAGAATACACCGGTGATGTTGCAGATTTAACTGATGGCGCGGAAGAAGAAGCTGTAGGGGTTATGGGGGCATTGAGAAAGCTTAGTAATTCTCTGGGGACTGTTGTTGAAGGGCTCGAAGCTGGAGATGATGCTATGGTTCAAGAGGGTTATGCAGAAATGAATTCAACTCTGGATATGTTCTCAGATTCTCTAAATACTATTACAACAGAGCAGACCAAATTCGGCGGGGTATACAACCGTATGGAGATGTCTACTTCCACACTTGAAACAAATGGTGATAATTTAACTGCTTATCTTTCTCAAATAAAAGATATTGATATTGCTACCGCTGTAACAGAGTGGATGCAAGCTCAGTATGCTTATCAGGCAAGCTTGCAAGTGACCTCTGCCTCAATGGGTATGAGTTTGTTGAATTACATGTAAAAATAATCTCCCGTTCCTCAAGGATGAAGAGCGGGGATATGATAAATATAGTCTACAATTTTAATATACTTACCATTTTTAAGGACATTCATTGTCCTTTTTATTTTTTTGTAATATAATTAGAACCATAAGTTTATCGGAGGGAGTATGACAAAAAACGTTATTTGCATCAAATGGGGTACAAAATTCGGGCCGGAATACGTGAACAGATTGTATCACATGGTTGAGAAAAATCTATCGATTCCGCATAGATTCGTGTGTTTTACTGACAACAGTGAAGGTCTTTCCGAAGGTATTGAAACAAGAGAACTGCCTCCGTATGAAGATAACCCTAATATCGGTGATAAAGGCTGGAGAAAGCTTTCATTATTTAATGAAAAGCTTGCTGATTTAGAAGGGACAGCTCTTTTCCTTGATTTGGATATTGTAATTCGGTCTGATTTAACTCCTTTCTTCGAGGCTGAAGGAGAATTTCTTATTGTAAAAGATTGGGATTTCCCGGATGATATTATTGGCAACTCGTCTGTTTTTAGATTTGAAGTGGGAAAACATCCAGATGTTTTGGAAAACTTTTATAAACTAGGTAATGAAATAAGACACGATTATAAAAATGAACAGGCATTCCTTTCTTACGAAATGGATAGAAAAGGTATTCTTAAATATTGGAGTTCTGATTGGTGTGTAAGTTTTAAACGAAATTGCCTGCAGCCATTCCCGCTTAATTTTTTCTTGATGCCAAAAGACCCTGAGAATGCTAAAATTATAGTATTCCACGGCAGACCAACTCCGGAACAGGCTTATAAAGGTTTTATGGGAAAAGGCGGATTAAGGTACGTTAAACCTACTAAATGGCTTGATAAATATTATCAGTAGGTGCTGAAAATGCTTCTTTTAGAAATTATAATTACAATTTTATTTTATTTATTTCTTCCCTTTTATTTTGTTGAACGTGTTATTCACAAAAAGTCACACGGATGGAAGGAAAAATTTGCTTACGTCAAAGAATTTACAAAAGAGGATAAAGTAATACACATTCATTGCTGCTCTGTAGGTGAAGCTTTAGCAATAGAAAATCTGCTTAAATCGATTCGTGCAAACTTTCCGGAAAATAAAATTGTAGTAACGACATTTACATACGCTGGCCAGCAGATTGCACAGAAAAAATATGCGGAACTGGCAGATTATATTACTTACTTCCCTTTTGATATGCCGCTTTCGGTAAACAGGTTCTTGGCAAGAATAAAACCTCAGGTTTCGATTATAGTAGAAACGGAAATCTGGCCCTATTTTGCATACAGTTGCAAAAAGCGTAATATCCCCTTGTTTATAATTAATGCTAGAATTTCAGATAAATCATATGGTCAGTATAGACGAATGAAATTTTTCTTTAAGAAAATATTGCAGAACTATTGTGCTGTATATGCACAAAGTATTGAGGATATGGATAAATTTGTTTCTATTGGGATGAAACGTGAAAATGTTGAAATGATGGGAAATCTGAAATTTGATGTCAAAAGAACAGATGAAAATGTCGATATAGGGCAGGAAAATTTCCGTATTCTTCTTGCAGGAAGCACGCATAAACCGGAAAATGAAATAGTTATAAATAATTATAAAAAACTTAAAGAAAAATTCGGAGATTTAAAATTATTAATAGCTCCAAGACACATGGAACGGGTTCCTGATATTAAAAACCTGTTAGAAAAATATAACCTTTCTTACGGTCTTCGTTCCTGCAATGATAAATTTAGCTGTGAAATTGATGTAATAATTCTTGATACACTGGGTGAATTAAAGAAAATGTATTCAATATGTCATCTTGCATTTATTGGAGGAAGCTTTAACAAAACAGGCGGTCACAATCCGCTTGAGGCTGCGATTTATGAAAAGCCGGTTGTGTCAGGCCCGTCTATTTTTAATTTTAAAGACATTTATGATATTTTATGTAAATCCGGAGCAGGCAAGGTTGTTAAAACTCCGGAAGGAATGTTTGAGTATCTTAAAAATCTTTTGGAAAACCAGGCGGAGTATGACAGAACAAAAGAGGCTTCTCAGAAAGTGTTTGAGGCTCAACGCGGTGCAATAAATTTTGTGATTGATAAACTTAAGGCTGTTTTGAAATAATAATTAAATTTCTTTCAAAAACTTCATCTAATGGCAAAGTATACGTAATAATTTCATCAATTTTTGCATTATTTTTTGCGAGAACTTTTATTGCATTTCTAATTTCTTCCTGTGCTTTTCTGGATTTGTAAGCAGCAAAATACCCGCCGGCTTTCAAAAGCGGTAGTGCATATTCACAAATTTTACTTAAATCTGCTACCGCACGGCTTGTAATTACATCGAATTTTTTATTTTTTATATTTTCAACCCTGTCACATATAGTTGTTAAGTTTGTTAACATCAATTCTTCTTTTATTTCATTGATTGCGTTAATTTTTTTTCTTATGCTGTCAATTCCAGTAACATTAAATTCAGGGTATTCGATTGCAATAGGAACGCAGGGAAATCCACCTCCGCAGCCAATATCAAGAATATCTCCGGCGGTAATATTATATTTTTCAAAAAATAATTTTATTCCAAGAGAGTCATAAATATGTTTTTCAAAAAGTAATTTTTCATCATTTTTTGAAATTAGGTTAAGTTTTGCGTTCTTCTGCAAAAACACTTCGATATATTTTGTAAAATCAGCTTTAATCTTAAGTTTATCCATATTTTCTTTCTAAATCACTAAAAACATCCTTATCCATACGCAATTTCATATCTTTTATTCTAGCCTCTATTTTGGATATGTTAATAGAATCGCCTAAAGTTTGTGCTATTCTTCTTGCCTTAAAGTATTCAATAAGTGCTTTCTTGTTAAGTGAGATGTTATTGTAATAATAATCCCCCAGAGCCAGCGTTGCTTCGAGCAGATAGAAATCTTCATTTATAAACTCGGCGCTTTGTTTTGCTTCAATCAGGTATTCAAGAGCCTTTTTGTCTTTTTCTTTTATGCAGATTTTCGCAAGATATGATGCATTATAATAAATTCCGTCATAATTGTTATTTGACTTTTCTATATCATAAGCTTTTGTAAAACAATCTCTGGCATCTGAAAGATTTTCATTATCAAAGTAACAGGAGCCCATGTTGGAATATGCAAGAACTTTGTATGGATTTCTTCCGCCTATAGTTATGCATTTTGCATAATATTCGAATGCATTTTTTTCATCCTGCCTGTCATCATTTGCAAGAGCGTATTTAAAATAAAGCTCTGCACGGGTTTCATTTGTAGTATTATCATCAAGTGACTCAAGTGCTTTCTGATAATAAGAATATGCTTCATCTGGATTGTTCATAGCAGAATAAATATTACCCAGCAGTGTGCAAGATGAAACCATAAGTGATTGAGGTGTATCAACTGAATAAATTACTTTTTTTATAGTTTCAATAGCTCTTTCATTTTTGTACATCAGAAAATACAGGTCAGTGAGTTCATAATACAAATAATTTAAGTTTATAACCTCATTATTTTTTTTGTAGAAAAGTTCAACCAGCTCATAATAATGCTGTGCCGTTTGATAATCGCCAATTTCTTTGTATAAACGTGCTAGAAGCATTCTTGTTTCAATAAGGGTGTGTATATCAACTTCCGGGGAATTTATAATTTCAATAAATGTTTCAATGGCTTCTGTATTTTTCTTTTCTTCAGCAAGTTTTTTTGCTCGTTTAAATTTTTCATCAATAGTTGGAGATTTTTCAATTGTTTCAGTTTTTATTCTTGGGGTTACTGTTTCTACAATCTGCGGCTGTGGATTTTTTCCGCTTTCTATTTCAGCAATTCGTTTATTATGATATTCGATTTCTGCTCTCAAAGCATGTCTTGAAATCATAATTTCACGAGTTTGAAGCGGCTCTTTAAGCTGCTTTTCATAAATATTTATAATATATTTATGCAGTTTTATTTCTGTCTTTGCCGGGATTGAAATATCAATATTCTGCTGGAAATAATCTTGAACGTAAACAGTTTCGCCAACCTGAAATATCATTAAATTATTTTTCAGGTACTCAAGCGAAAACTCGTCATACAGTTCAAAAACAGCAAGAGCATTTAATGTTAATCCGTGTCTTACAGTTCTAAGAAACCAGAAAAAGTTCCGAATAGTTGCAGGAACCATATTGATGTAAGTTAGCCCGAGATACGAATCAAAGCTCATTCCAGACTGTGCAAATTTCCCCAGAAAATCTCCGAGCTGAGCTTTCATTGCCTGTACAATTTTGAGTGATAGTGCTGTGTAGTAGTAATATCCTCTTGTATATTTATAAAAATCTTCTAAAACCGTATCAGTACCGGTTATCTGGTAAGAAGAAATAAATTCGCGAAATATATCTTTAGAAAAAGCTTTAAGAAATACTTTTTTACCGACCTTTATGCTTCCAAAAATACCAGGTGTCATCGCTCTTGTAGATGCTATTATTTTGACGTTTGTCAGCTGAGATAGTTTTTCAAGGAAGTCAATTACCAATCCATTATTTTCAGCACTAATATCGTCGTAAGAATGAAGTATTATCACAAAAGGCTTTTTTATAGAAGAAATATATTGCTGTAATTTTACAGAAAGTGTTGTTACTTTTGCGTTAATATTAACAGCTTTAGAAAGTGTGGTTTTTTCAATAACATCAATAAATGAAATTAGAATATCATCGCAAACAGTAGATGCCTTGCAATAGTATTCTAATTTTATTACATCTTTATTAATAAATTCAGAAACATAATTTATAAACTGCCTCTTACCTGTTCCTAAAAAACCGTGAACGTATAGAAGTATATCGTCCGAATTGAAAAAATCTACAGCTTTGATAATTTCAGCGTAATTATTCTTTAAGAGAAATTTATTAATGCAGCCCGCTTCCGGTAAATTAATATTTTCTGTATCAACTGAGCTATCCAAAAAATTATATTCCATAACACGATTTTAAATGATATTTATGTAATTTGCAAATATTTTGGTATAATAGAATAGCGGATAAATTAGGAGGTGTAAAATGTTTCATATATGTTTGCAGCTGGGATTAACGGCTATAATAGCTTATTTAATCGGCTCAATACCTACTGGCTACTTAATAGTAAAAGCTAAGACCGGCAAGGATATAAGGACGGTTGGTTCAGGCTCAACCGGTGCTACTAATGTAAAGAGAGTTCTCGGTAAAAATTATTTCTTTCTTGTAATGCTTTTGGATGCCCTGAAAGGAGCTCTTCCTGTAATATTAGCAAAAATGTTTGTAACTGTAGCTCTTTCGATTGGTCTGGCTCCGGTCATTGCAGCAGTAGCTGTTATTATCGGGCACAGCAAGTCAATCTTTTTACAGTTTAAAGGCGGCAAATCAGTTGCTTCAGGTGTAGGAACTATTATTGCATTAAACTGGATGGCAGGTTTAATAATTGCAGTTGTATGGGGAATTATAACCTACACTACAAAATACGTTTCAGTCGGGTCGATTATTGCATTGCTGATATCTCCGTTTGTAATGTATTTCTTGAATGCTCCTGCTGCTTATGCTGGATACTGCGCAATAGGTGCACTTTACATTGTTTACTTGCATAGAGAGAATATAAAACGTTTGATACAGGGAAATGAAAATAAGGTGAGATAATGTCAGAAATTTTTGGAAATATTCATTCAATAGAAAGCTGCGGCACGGTTGACGGCCCGGGAATAAGATTTGTAGTATTTACGCAGGGCTGTCCTCTAAGATGCCAGTACTGCCATAATCCTGATACCTGGGATATTAATAAACAGGCAAATCATATGAGTGTTGGCGATATTTTAAAACAATATGAAGGTGTTAAGGAATTTTGTTCCGGCGGAATTACGGTAACCGGCGGTGAACCGCTTTGTCAGATTGAATTTGTTACAGAGCTTTTCAAACAAGCAAATGCAAAAGGAATTAATACAGCACTTGATACTTCAGGTATTTTCTTTAATAGGGATAACACTGAAAAAATTGATGAATTATTAAAATATACAAGTATTGTACTGCTGGACATCAAGCATATAGATGATGAAGAACATAAAAAACTTACCAAACATTCTAATAAGAATATATTAGCTTTTGCAAAATATCTTTCAGATATTAAAAAACCAATGTGGGTAAGACACGTTGTAGTGCCTGGAATTACCTTTAAGAAAGAATATTTAACACGCTTAGGTGAATTCCTTGCAGGGCTTCATAATATTGCAGCACTTGATGTACTTCCATATCACGATATGGCTGTGCCAAAATATGAAAATCTAGGTATTGAATACCCGCTTAAAGGTGTTCCGCCTTTATCTCATGAACAGGCAATGGAGGCAAGAAATATTATTATGAAAGCTTATAAAGCAAAAAAAGAGGAGGGTTAACCCTCCTCTTTTAGTTTATATCTTCCAGCTGTTTAAATATTCTTCTTGTTCTGCAGTCAAAGTATCAATAGAAATTCCCATTGATTCCAGCTTCAACTTAGCAATGTCAACATCAACGTGTTCTGGCAGTGTGTATAGTTTATTTTCTAATTTTCCTTTATTTTTAACAAGAAATTCAATGCCGAGAGCCTGATTAGCAAAGCTCATATCCATAACAGATGCCGGGTGGCCTTCTGCAGCAACAAGGTTAACTAATCTTCCTTCAGCCAGGACGTATACAGATTTGCCATTAGTCAGTTTATATTCGTCTAAGAATGGTCTGATGCGTTTAATCTCAACTGTATGTCCTTTCAAATCAGGAACATTAACTTCGTGGTCAAAGTGTCCTGCGTTGCATAAGAAAGCTCCTTCTTTCATAGTCATAATATGTTGAACGTCGACAACATGCTTATCGCCAGTAACTGTTAAGAAAATATCACCTTCTTTTGCAGCTTCCGCAATCGGCATAACTCTGTAACCTTCCATTGCAGCTTCCAGAGCTTTTAGCGGATCAACTTCGCAAACAATAACGTTAGCGCCAAGAGCCTTTGCTCTAAGAGCACATCCTCTGCCGCACCATCCGTAACCAGAGATTACAACTGTTTTTCCCGCAATAAGAATGTTGGCTGCTCTCATTATACCGTCCATAGCACTTTGTCCGGTTCCATAGCGGTTGTCATATAAATGTTTTGTTAAGCTTGTATTAACTCCAAGTGCAGGGAATCTTAATTCCTTTTGATTTTCCAATGCCTGTAATCTTATAATACCTGTCGTTGTTTCTTCTGTAGAGCCGATTATATGACTTGCAAGTTCAGGTCTTTCTGCATGTAAAGTCGCAACTAAATCACAACCGTCATCAATAATTATATCCGGATTGTGGTCTAATGCTGAACGTACGTGCTCTCTATAAACCTCAACAGACTCCCCTGCGTAACCTAATACAGGAATATCCCAGTATTTAACAAGAGCAGCAGCAACGTCATCCTGAGTAGATAATGGATTTGAAGCAATCAGTACAGCATCAGCTCCGCCGTCTTTCATTACTGTACAAAGTGCTGCAGTTTCTTTTGTAACGTGAACACAAGCTGATAATTTTAATCCTGCAAAAGGTTTTTCCTTCAAAAATCTTTCACGAATTTTTCTTAAAACAGGCATGTCTTTCATAGCCCATTCGATATTATTTTTGCCTTGTTCAGCAAGATTAATATCTTTAATATCATATTTAAGCTGAGTTGTATTCATAACTTCCTTCCTATTCCTTTAAATTTGCTACACTAACTGTATACATTTTATCATCAACATGAACAACAGCCCATCTTAAAGGTTTAATGTTGCGTTTTGTTAACTCTTTTTCAATATATTCTGTTGAAGGATTTCCGTTGTTAGGAATATCAATAAGTTCTGAAACAATTTGCATAATTGATAATAGTTTAGCAAGAATAACAATTCAAAAAAGTAAATGTAAAAAAATCGTAACAATATATTATCTAAGTGGGATACAAATAAGGACAGTAAAACAACTGTAACTGAATTTATCGACAGCTGAATATGCAAGCTGGCTGGGAAGTAGTGACTATGACAAACTGTTAGAAGAGAATAAAATTCGCAGTGGAAAAGATATTCAAGAACAGCGCGATAATGGTACATATAAGAGTGGAATCTCAAAAGAACATTTACAAAATTTATTAAGTGATAAAGCATATATGGAAGAAACAGAAAAAATACTCCTTCAGCGTGATGATAAAAACAAAGACGGTATTGTAACTGTTGAAGAATTTACTGAAGGTTTAGAGTTCTTAAAGAAATATGAGGGTGATTATTACCAAAGGGCAGTAGAGGCTGCTAAAAAATATGCAGTTGATGATAAAATTGATGCTAAAGAATACATAACCTGGCTTAATAGCGAAGATTATGGAACAGTGCTAGATGATACTAGAATTATAGATGGTAAAGAGATTGAAGCGGAAAAGAAAAAAGCAACAAATACTTATGAGGTACCAACTTCGAAGAATTTAACAACATTTTGGAACATTCCTCAATTTTGGAATTTTTCTCAGTTCCAATTCCCTAAATTTAACTTTGCTCAACCATTTCAACTATTTTTTAATTGGAGTAATCCATTAATTTTATTCCACTGTAACTGATTTTGCGAGGTTTCTCGGCTGGTCAACATCCTTACCTAAAAATTCTGCAATGTAATAAGCTAATAGTTGTAATGGAACTACTGCAAGAGCAGGTGATAAGATTTCGGAAATCTCAGGAATTCTAATTATGTAATCAAATAATTCATTTAACTTTGTATCATCCGAATCTGTTAATGCTATCATTCTTGCATTACGTGCTCTTGCTTCTTCTGAGTTAGATAAAATTTTGTCATAAACTTTGCCTTTCATTAATATTGAAAGTACCGGCATTGTTTCATCAAGCATTGCAATCGGGCCGTGTTTTAATTCGCCGGCAGTATAACCTGTTGCATTAATGTAGCTTATTTCTTTTAATTTTAAGGCGCCTTCCAATGCCGTCGGATAATTGATACCTCTAGCAATAAAAATGAAATCTTTTGAACTAGAAAATGCACGTGCGCATTTTTGTATATCTTCTTTATGGGAAAGTATCTTTTCTATTTTTTGCGGCAGAACAATAAGTTCGTGTTTTAAATCCCTCAATTCTTCTTCATTTACCCCTTTAACCTCAGCCATATAGATTGCAAGCAGGTAGAAAGAAATTAATTGTGCCATATAAGATTTTGTCGCAGCAACAGAAACTTCAATACCTGCATAAACAGGAACAAGGCTGTCGGCTTCACGTGCCATAGTCGAATCCGGTCTATTAGTAACAATTAGGATGTGTGAGCCTTTTGCTTTAGCCTGTCTTACAGCTGTAATAGTGTCAGCAGTTTCTCCTGACTGCGAAACCCCTATCACTAAAGTATTTTGATCTGTAATTGTTTTTCTGTAGATATATTCACTTGATGGCTCTACATCAACAGAAATTCCACAAAAATCTTCAATGATGTACTTACCAACCATTGCTGCATGGAGCGATGTTCCGCAGGCAACGATTTGAATACGGTTTAAGTTCTTTAATTTATCTCTGTCAAGAGTTACTTCTTTTAAGTGTATAGGCTCATCCATTGCTCTGAGTTTACCGGAAAGAACATTTCTTACAACGTCAGGCTGTTCGTGAATTTCTTTGAGCATAAAATGTTTGTATCCCATTTTACTCAGAGCAACCGGTTCCCAGGGTAAAGTTTCAACTTTTCCCTGTATAGAATTATTATCAATATCAATTAATTTCATTGAATTTGGTGTTACTGTAACGATTTGATTATCATCAATGTACATAGCTTTTTTAGTATGCTGAATAATTGCCGGTACATCAGACGCGATATAATATTCATTTTCACCTAAACCAACCAGCAGAGGAGCATTTCTCCTGGTAGCAACAATTGTATCCTTAACATCCTGATGTATAACACAAAGAGCATAGGCCCCTTCTATTTCTTTTGTAGCAAGTCTTACAGCTTCAGTTAAATCATTTGTTTCTGCAAATTTTGTAGCAATTAGGTGTGCAACAGTTTCTGTATCAGTTTGTGAGCGGAAAGTGCATCCTTTTTTCTCAAGTTTTTCACGAAGTTCCTTAAAGTTTTCAATAATTCCGTTGTGAACAATTGCAACTCTTCCACAATTGCATGTGTGCGGGTGAGCATTCGCAACAGTCGGAGCCCCGTGTGTAGCCCAGCGGATATGACCTATACCAATAGTAGATTTAGAAATCTCTGCATAATTTTTTTCAACAATATCTTTTAAGTTTTGAAGCTTGCCTTCTGCTTTGTAGAGCTGAACTTTACCATCAACATTAACAGCAATACCAGCTGAATCGTAACCTCTGTATTCAAGATTTGTAAGTCCTTCAAGCAATATATCAATAGCTTTTTTACTGCCAACATATCCTACAATTCCGCACATATATCATACTCTCCTATTATTTTCAGTATTAAGTGGATATTCAACCACTACCAACTCATTCTAGCATAAAATTATAAATTGCCTAATTAAGATTTTCTAAAGAAATCTCTGATTTTATTAATACCGGCAATGCCTGCGGTTGCAAGAGCAACGCCTCCAAAAATTTTAAAATAAAGTGATTTATTAAAGTCATTTTTTGCTTTCTCCTTTTTTGTACCTTGGTAAATGTCAGTATTAATTGCATTAATCTTTTGCTTTGCTTCTTTTTCAGAAAAAAGAGTATGCTTAGGAAGCGCTGCAGGTGCTTCTGCTACGGTTATTTTTGGACGTTTGACTTTTGTTTCTGTCGAATAATGCCCTTCTAAAATGTTTTTGTTAATCTCAGTCATTTAGAATAGTTCTCCGTATCTTAAAAGTTTGTGCAGCCGGCTTTTGGGAAGATACATCATTCCTACCTGGGCCGGAATGTCGGGTATCTTTTTGATAATGCATTCCTCCATATAATTGTTCGCCTCCGGACTTGTAAATCTAAATCCCAGTTTGTAAAAGAACAATGCTGGCGAAGACTCTTTTGTCATCGGTGCTGAAAAAGTGACAATTCTTCCATCAGCTTTAGAGTCAAACATGGCTTTTTCTGCAAGATTTTTAATCGCTTCTGTGCCTAATCCGCATCGAGCTTTAGGTGATTGAATATAATCAATAATATAACAATTTTTTAAGTATTTTATTTGCCGTTTTATTGGCGGGGATACAAATTCTTGTGACGTGAAGAAGTTACTATTATTCTGCGGCAGAATTTCTTCTACAATATCAACATAATCATCTTCTATCTCACCAGGGATAATAATATTATCCCCTCTTTTAACTTTTTTGACTTTAATAATAGCCTTTTCTTTTAAAGGTGGAGTTTTAAATCCTAAAATTGGCGGCATACTAAAGCTCGATACCGAAGCCATCGGCTTAGCAACTGCCATCTGTGGACGTAAGTCCATAGTTGCAATATTGTTAATCATACCTACCTAACCTATATTTATCTAACCTTACTTATATAAAGTATTGTTTTTCCTAAAAATTGCCTTTTTGTAATAAAAGTTTACACAAAAGATAAAAATTTGCCCATTTGTGGCTATTGAAAATAAACTTTCTTTTTGTTACTCTTTAATAAGAAATTACTTAACAAAAATTTACTTAACAATTCTTAATAATTTGGGGATAAAAGGTTAAATTTTTTTGTGTGTGGTTTTTTATATATATAGTAGTTATGTGTGTAAGGAGTTTGTCTTATGAAGATTAACGCAGTTGGTGTTGACTATTCAGTTTTGAGAGCGAAAAACAGAAATGTAAAGGAGGCGGAAGCACCAAAAGATATTGTGGGTGTTCCAAAAGGAATGTCAACAATATCTTTTAAAAGCGGTAATCCTCGCCATATAGCTCATATGGTTGCAGAAGAACCATTATTTGGTTTCAATGGCGGCGGTGTTGGTACTGTTGTTAATGATTATAACTTCCTTGATAACAAAGATGTTGATAAGATTGTAAAATTGATACCGTTATATAATCAGGAAGTTGATTATAAAAAAGACATTGACCCTAAAACCGGCAAAATTAAGCATCCAATAGCGCAAGAAGTTAAAGTCAGATACATTCCGACAAATCTTCCGGCAGATCATCCGTTTAAGGGTAAGGAAGGCATGCCTTTTGTTTCTTCTCAAGAACTCGACAAATCAACAGATATTGTAAAATTTTTGAAAGAGAAAAAAGGCAGTGTGTTTTTATTAGAAGAAGTAAAATCTTCAAAAATGAACTGGGGTATGGAAGAAAATGTTCCTATTAAAATGTTCAAAGCTCAGAAAGATGAAAATTTAACAAAGGCAATGGAAAAGGCAGGGCTGTCAAAAGAGCTTCAGAACAAACTTGAATTTGTTTTCACATATGTAGATTCAACCGGTAGTATGCCGAAGCAATATGCAGACGGAAGTTATGCTTCTGCCAGTGGTGACGCTTTAGCGAAACAATTTTCTTCTGGCTGGCAGGGACAACCTTATCCGAAAGAAACAAAAGCAACAGTAGAACTTATCTCCGGTTTGAAAGAAAAATATAATATTGATCCTAAATACATTTTATGTTCTGATGGTCAGACAATGTTTACAATGCACTATGCTGCACAAAAGAATGCAGCAGGTGATGCATACTGGCAGGATAAGTTTTTAGGCGGTGTCGGTCATAATATGAATGCCGGTTATGACCAGCCAATGGGGGCAAGACAGGCTATTGTTAACCTTGGTGCCACAAAAGAAGAGTTATTAAAGCTAAAAAATGATCCTAAGTACATAGAAGCTCTAAGAAACGGAAATGAAGAACAATTCCTTAGAGAAACTGTTTTGAAGAATTTTGTACGTCCGAAAAGCGGAATGAACGCATTTAATGTTGCAGTACATTATGCAAAAACCGGTTATTCTCCGATGTTAACAACGGTTTCGGAAGGATATCATAATTCTTTGATAACAAATGATTTAGTTTCTGCAATGTACGATGATTTGGTAGAATTGGATAAACTCGGAAGATTTAAGGGGCTTACAAATCCGTTGATGGATCCAAATGTAACACCATTTTCAGAAAAAATATTTTTACCTGGATACAGAGAAGATGTTAAATTAAAACTTAAAGACGGCTCTGTAGTAACAGTAAACAAGATGCAGCATTTTGATAAAAACAAGACTGATTTAAAAACAGTCAGGGAAATAAAACATCAAAATAAAATAAATTTATTAGAAAGATTTAATGAGAAATTTATAGATGCCGTACTTTTAGACAAAGACGGTAAAGAAATCGGCAAGCCAGATGAAGGCAGAATGAAGATTTTAACGGGTCTTCCTAATAAAAAAGCAAAAATTTATGGTGGAATATCAGACGAGTATTTGACAAAACTTAAGAGCGGAAAAGACGTTAAGTTGATTGTAAACTGGGGACGCGGAGATTTCCAGAAAGCTGCAGATACTGTAATTGATGCTTTCGAAAAGTATGCTGAAAAAGATCCGGATGCAATACTTGTTATGGGTGGAGATATGAAAAACGAACCGGAAACGCTAGAAAAATTCCAGCTTGTCAGTTCAAAACCGAAAATGAAAGGCAGAATGTTATTCTCAGAAGGCTGGGCTCCTGGTAAGGACTGGGCAATGTGTGGTGATGTAGCTCTTCTGCCATCAAGATTTGCACCTTGTGAGCTTACTGACTTAGAAGCTAAAAAGGCTTTATGTACACCGATAGTTCCGAATGTTCAAGGTATGGCACAGAAGGACTTTGACCCTGATATTACAGGTGATGCAAAATTAATGGATGCATACAAGGGTAAACACGAATACTTTATGTCAGAAGAAACTGCTTTGAAAGCTGCAAACGAAGATGCAAAGGCTGCATTTAATAAAGTAAAAGATAAACTTGTCAGCGATATAAGCAAGAAGTACAAAGGACAAATAAATGAAGAAATACCTGCGGAGCTATTGAAGGAAACATTAGAAGCTGATGAAGAATATAAAAAAGCTCTCAGAAAATTAAGAGATTCTGTAATTTCTGATGAAATGGCTGAATGCTTGGAAAGAGCGTTAATAAGAGATAGAAACAGCAAGAATGCAGAAACTATACTTGCAAATCAGATTAAAGCAGATACAACCTGGTTTGGAAATGCGTGGTTAAGCGCAACAGGCAAATCTTCAGGTCAATTATATTTTGACTATCATTTCAATAATAAAGGTAAGAATATCTCGACAAATGATTTGATAAAACTTGATTTTTCCGAATTAGGTCATGGCATTACCGGTGGAAGTGGCGGTAATCCTATTCACTTCAACGGCAAGACTAAAAAAATTGCAGCAGCTGCTCTAGGGCTTGCGGCTTTGACAGGACTTGGAATTACCGGCTATAAATGCGGATGGCTATCTCCTAAATTTGCTGAAGAGAAAAAACACGGCAATCTTTCCTGCGTAGGTTAATATCTTGGAGATTGAATGTTTTTATTATAGAATTAATATATGATTATAAAGACATTTATAGAACCACCAATAGATAACAACAATTATTTATTAATAGATGAACAATCCAAAGAGGCTGCTCTTGTGGATTGTTCTGCTGTAGACAGCAATATTAATGATGCTTTAAGCGAAGCCGGAGCAGAACTTAAATATATTTTGTTAACGCATGGACATTTTGATCATATTGCAGGGATTAGAAATAATCCTGATGTAAAGGTTGTTATGCACAAAAATGATATGTCTTGGCTTAATAAAGCAAATCAGTATTTACCAATGTTTGGCATGCCGCAGATGACTATTCCAAATATTGATATCTTTGTAACAGATGGGGACATAATTAAACTAGGTGACACAAAAATTAAGGTCATTCATACTCCAGGGCATACTCAGGGCGGAGTATGTTATCTTGCAGATGGCAAGCTTTTTTCAGGTGACACTATTTTTAGAGAAAGTGTAGGCCGTTGTGATTTAGAAGGCGGGGATTTTGATCAGATAGTTGAAAGTATCAAAAATAAAATTTTCACGCTGCCTTCTGATATCTTAATTTATCCTGGGCATGGACGTATGACTTCTGTAGAATGGGAAAAAGAAAATAATAGGTTTTTGTAAATGAGGGTACAGGCTGATAATATTAATTTTAATGCAAAATTACGTACAGCGAGTGTCTTGGAAACAACAACGGGCCGTATTTTTGAAAATACAGGTGTTGTTGGAATGAAAGAAGTTTTTCTTGCTTTTAATGATAAACAAATGAAAGCTCCTGGAAATAGAGGATATCGTTATTATGCAAAAGCTATAGGTGAAAAAATAATGCTTAAGTATCCGAAAGTAAAAGCTGCAACAGAAGAGATTACTGCAATGTTGGAAAAAGAGCCGAATATAGATAAAGAAACTTTAAGGAAAAAGGTGCAGCCATATATAGCAAAATTGGGAACAGAAATAGATATTGAGGTATAAAAATAATGAAAAAGTGTAAGATTACAGTTTTAAGAAAAACTTTTCAAAAGGATCTTGCAGAAGAATACGGAATTGATGGTCTTACAACCTGCCCGATGCTTCAAGAAGGCCAAGTTTTTTATGCTGACTGGGAGTGTCCGGAAGGTTTTTGTAATGAAGCCTGGAAGGCAATTTATCAGTATGTTTTTGCATTGGCTCACGGTGTTGGTAAAAATGGAGAACTTTTCTATTACGGAGATTGGATAAAGAAACCTGGAGTTGCAATTTGTTCGTGTAATGATGGATTGCGTCCAGTTATATTTAAAATTGAAGCAGAATGAAAAAAAGAGTTGAACATATCGTTCAACTCTTTTTTTTTTCTATTTACCCCTGACTAGCAGCCGCAAGAATTTCCACTAAGTTGAGAATGGAATGTTCTTGAAATAACATCATCTTGTTGTTCTTTTGTTAATTTGATGAAGTTTACTGCATATCCTGACACTCTTACTGTAAGTTGAGGATATTTTTCTGGGTGTGCTTGTGCATCAAGTAATGTTTCTCTGTTAAATACGTTTACGTTAAGGTGATGTCCGCCTTTTTCAACATAACCGTCTAAAAGATTTATTAAATTTTCTTCTTGTTGAGTTGTCATTTTATTGTTCCTTTCTATTATATTCAAGCTGGTAGGATAAACCTACCAGCTAAAATTATATTTACCCTTATTGGCAAGTACCTTCGCAGCATCCGCAGTCGAGTTGGATATCCAAATCTCCCATGAATACTTCATCTTTACCTAAAGCATTAGGTATGATAGAGAAAGTATTTGAGATACCATCTTGAGCATCGTTGAACGGAAGTTTAGCAACTGAAGCTAATGAAGCAACTGCACCGTGAGAATCACGTCCGTGCATTGGGTTAGCACCTGGAGCAAGAGGTACTCCTGCTTTTCTGCCATCAGGTGTATTACCTGTTTTCTTACCGTAAACAACGTTTGAAGTAATTGTTAAGATAGACATTGTAGGAATAGAATTTCTATAAGTATAGTGTTTTCTAATCATATTCATGAATTTCTTAACGATATCTACTGCAAATTGGTCAACTCTGTCATCGTTGTTACCATACTTTGGATAATCGCCTTCAACTTCGTAATCAACTACGATGCCGTCTTCATCTCTGATAGCTTTAACTTTTGCATACTTAATAGCAGAAAGTGAATCAGCTACAACTGAAAGACCAGCAATACCTGTTGCGAAGTATCTCTTAACATCTCTGTCATGAAGAGCCATTTGAGATCTTTCGTAGCAATATTTGTCATGCATATAGTGAATGCAGTTTAATGTATTAACATATAAACCAGCCAACCATTCCATCATATCTTCATATCTAGACATAACTTCATCGAAATCAAGGTATTCAGAAGTGATTGGTCTGTATTTAGGCCCGATTTGTTCTTTTAATCTTTCATCTACACCGCCGTTGATAGCGTATAATAAGCATTTAGCAAGGTTAGCACGAGCTCCGAAGAACTGCATTTCTTTGCCGACAACCATAGAAGATACGCAGCAAGCGATTGCATAATCATCACCGTGTGTAACTCTCATCATATCATCATTTTCATACTGGATAGATGAAGTTGTGATAGAGATGTGAGCAGCGTATTGTTTGAAGTTGTGAGGTAATCTCTTAGACCATAATACTGTTAAGTTTGGTTCTGGAGCAGTACCTAAGTTTTCAAGAGTGTGAAGGTATCTGAAAGAGTTTTTAGTAACCATATGACGTCCATCAATACCAACACCGCCGATAGATTCAGTTACCCAAGTAGGGTCGCCGGAGAACAATGAATTGTATTCTGGGGTTCTAGCGAATTTAACTAATCTTAACTTCATTATGAAGTGGTCAATCATTTCTTGAGCTTGTTCTTCAGTAATAACACCGTTTCTCAAATCTCTTTCAATAAAGATATCTAAGAAAGTAGAAGTTCTACCGATACTCATAGCAGCGCCGTTTTGTTCTTTTACTGCTGATAAGTAACCGAAGTACAACCACTGGATAGCTTCTTGAGCATTTTTAGCTGGTTGAGAAATATCAAAACCATAAGCTTGTCCTAATTCTTTCATTTCTTGAAGAGCTCTGATTTGTTCAGAAATTTCTTCTTTTAATTGAATTTTATCAGGAGTCATTTCGCCGTCTAAAGAAGCATGTTGTTCTTTTTTATCTTCGATTAATCTATCAATACCATAGAGTGCAACTCTTCTGTAGTCACCGATGATACGTCCGCGTCCGTAAGCATCAGGAAGACCTGTAAGGATAGCTGCGTGACGGGCTTTTCTCATTTCAGGAGTGTAAACATCAAATACGCCCTGGTTATGAGTTTTTCTGTATTTTGTAAAAATTTCTGTAACTTCTGGATCTACTTCATAACCATATGATTTGCAAGAAGTTTCAGCCATTCTAATACCGCCAAACGGTTGAAGAGAACGTTTTAGAGGTTTATCAGTCTGAACGCCGACAATCTTTTCTAAGCTCTTGTCAATATAGCCGGCACCGTGTGAAGTGATTGTAGAAACAATTTTTGTATCCATATCAAGTACACCGCCGTTTTCGCGTTCTTTTTTGAACAATTCGCAGCATTCCTGCCACAATTTAGTTGTAGCTTCAGTAGGACCTGCCAGGAAGCTAGAATCACCATCATAAGGTGTGTAGTTTTTTTGGATAAAATCTCTTACATTGATTTCTGACTGCCATTTGCCGCCTACGAAATCTGTTGTAGAAGATTGTTTTTCTAATGTTAATTCTGACATTTTAATCTCCTTATCCTTTGCTGTCATGTCAGACAGCATACTATTACTATCTTTAATTCTATTATACCCCGTAAATAAAATATGGTACAGTTGTTTATACAACATTTATTAAGATTTTATTAAGTTTTACATCCGTTGCAGCAGCTGCTGCCATTTCTCATACATTCAATGCACTTACTCTGCATTTTACCCTCTTTTATGTAATGCTGAAAACTTTTTATCCATTTAGGTTCTTTGCAGGAACAGTTTTGCATAAATGTCAGATAGCCGACAAATTTTTCCAGAACTTCGTCTGGCATCGAATATTCAAGTTCATCTGCATAATTTTTATCTACCAAAAGAACACTAGTTAAAAAGTTTTCTATTGTTTTATTGCGTTCTATTTTTTTTCTTGCAGCCAGACTGCCCTTTGATGTAAGAGTTATTAAGCCGTATGGTCTGTAATTTATGTATTCCTTTTTAGCTAGCAGCTTAACTGCTTCTGAGGTAGACGCAGCTCCGATATTCATCTTTTGGGAAACATCGCGAACCCGTGCTGCATTATTTTCTTCCACGAGTTCATATATTGCAAGAAGATAATTTCCAAGACTTTTTGTTAATTCTTTCATAAGAATAATATACCATAAAATTATTTCTGGTATATAATAAATTTTATGGTATACCATAACACGAGGCGAAGAATGGATTATATACAGAAAATAAATGAATTAAAAAGAAGGAAAAATGTGGTAATTCTTACTCATTGCTACCAGCCTGTAGAACTTGATGAGGTTTCGGATTTTGTAGGAGATTCTTTTTATTTGAGTAAAAAGGCAACTACAACAAATGCTGATATTATAGTTTTTGCGGGAGTATATTTTATGGCACAGTCAGCAAAACTTCTTAATCCGGATAAGAAGGTTTTGCTTCCGAATATGAATTCGGGATGTTTTATGTCTGATATGATCGGATTAAGTCAATTAAGAGAATTTAGAGCAAAATATCCTGGTGTTCCTGCTGTATGCTATATTAATTCTACAGCTGAAGTCAAGGCAGAATGCGATATTTGCTGTACAAGTTCAAATGCGCTAGATGTAGTTAGAAATCTTAAGGCAGAAAAGATTTTGTTTCTTCCTGACGCTTATCTTGGCAAATGGATTGAGAGGAAGATTGGTAATTTAAAAGTTATTACATATAACGGCTTCTGCCCTACGCATTTACGTATTCGGCCGGAGGATATTGAAACCGCGCGTATCAAATATCCGGAAGCTAAGATTCTAGCTCATCCTGAATGTCACACCGCGGTATCAATGCTGGCAGACTTTGTCGGTTCAACCAAAGAGATTATGGAATATGCAAGCAAGTCAAGCAATACGCGGTTTGTAATTGCTACTGAAAAAGGTGTTTATGACAGACTTAAACGAGATTTGCCCGAAAAAGAATTTTATATGATTCGTGATGACATTATTTGTACAAATATGAAATGGAATTCTCTGGAAGATATTTATAATGTTTTAAAAACGGAACAGAATGAAATTGAAATAGAGCGGTCAATTCAAGAAAAAGCATATAAATGTATAAATCGAATGATGGAAGGAGCAAAGGTTTGAATATACTTGTAGGAATGTCCGGCGGAGTAGACTCTTCAACGGCAGCTTTAATGCTTAAAGAACAAGGGCACAAAGTAATTGGCGTAACAATGGCTATATACAGGGGTAAATTGAATACAACTACAAGTTACAAGTGCGGAGGAGCTTGTTACAGTGCGGACGAGAAAGAAGATATTGAGGCAGCAAGAAATATTTGCAATCAAATCGGAATAGAGTATTATGTTTTCGACTGTGTAGAAAAATATAATGAAATTGTGCTAGAAAAATTTAAGAAAGAATACCTTTCAGGACGTACGCCAAACCCTTGTGTATGGTGTAATTCTCTGATAAAGTTTGATGTATTGCCCCGGATAGCAGGACTTAACGGTATTGAGTTTGATAAGTTTGCAACCGGTCATTATGCAAGGATTGAAGAAGAAGACGGGCGTTATATTCTGAAGCGCGGAAAAAATCCTAAAAAAGACCAATCTTATTTTCTTTATCGCCTGAAGCAGGAACAGCTTAAAAATATTTTGCTTCCTCTAGGAGATTATACAAAAGAAGAAATCAGAAAAAGAGCAGAGAAATGTGGATTGGCGGTTGCTGACAAGCCGGATTCGCAGGACTTTTATGAAGGTGATTACAAAGAACTACTCGGAGTTGACCCAAAGCCCGGAAACATCGTTGACACAGACGGTAAAGTTTTGGGTGAGCATCAGGGAATATGGAATTATACAATAGGGCAGAGAAAAGGGCTTGGAATTTCTTCTTCAGAAGCTCTTTATGTCATTGAATTACGGAAGGACACCAACGAAGTTGTAGTAGGGTTCAAAGATAAAACTTTTTCTGACAGGCTTACAGCAGTTGATTTAAACTGGATTGCGATTGATAAATTAGAAAAAGAAATATCATGTCAGGCGAAGATTCGTTCGACTCAAAGTCCGGCAAATGTGAGAGTAAAGCCGTTAGATTCAGGTAATATAGAAGTTTTATTTGAAAATATGCAGAAATCTATTGCACCGGGGCAGTCAGTTGTGCTTTATGACGGAGATATTGTATTAGGTGGAGGAATTATATTATGAATAAACAGGAATTATTAAAATTATATGATATGGATTTGAACGAACTCGTAGAGATGGCAGAGCAAGTGACAAAATCAAATTTTACAAATGAGGTTGAAGTTTGTTCAATCATAAGCGCAAAAACCGGCAAATGCGGAGAGAACTGCAAGTACTGCTCTCAAAGTATTCATAATCATGCTGAAATCAAGTGTCATCCTCTTCTGGATGTTGAAGATGTGAAATCTGCGGCACTCAGAGCAAAAGAAAACGGGGCTTCAAGATTCTGCATCGTGACTTCTGGGAGAAGTGAGTCCGGCAGGGATTTTGAGAAAATCTTAGAAATGGTAAGAGCAGTAGCTTCTATTGATGGTATACATTGCTGCGCTTCACTGGGGCTTCTTACAGAAGAGCAGATAAAGCAAATTAAAAAGGCTGGTGTAGAAAGATTTAACCACAATATAAATACTTCAAAAAATTATCATAAAGAAATTTGTACAACGCATAATTACGAGGATAGAATAAATACTGTAAAATTACTTATGAAAAATGGTATTGAAGCCTGCACCGGCGTAATTCTCGGCATGGGGGAAACAAGGGAAGACAGATTAGAGATGGCACTTTCTTTAGCAGAGCTTAATCCCAAAACAGTACCGATAAATATTCTTAATCCTATTAAAGGAACACCTCTGGAAAGTTATGAGGATAAGATTACTGAAGAAGAGATTATAAGGACTATTTGTGTTTTTAGAATACTGCTTCCCAAAGTGATTTTACGTTATGCCGGCGGAAGGACTTCAAGACTTTCAAAAGAAATGCAGGAGCTCGGGTTTAGAGCTGGAATTAACGGAATGCTGTCGGGAGATTACCTTACAACTAAAGGCGCAGATGCCGCGGAAGATTTGGAAATGCTTGCAGAGATGGATTTAAAAAATAGTACTTGCAAAGTATAAAAAAACGTGTATAATATACACTATGTAGTAAGGAGATGTGTATTTATGAATTTCATGAATATTCCGGCTATAAAAAACCAACAACAGACTTTAATCAAGAGGAACTTCGATAAAATTTATGCACACGAAGCAGCTCATAAAAGAGCAGGAGGAGCTTTAGCAGGTGCTATAGTTATTGAAAAAAACGCACAGGGAATTCCTGTGGGCGGACATGTTTCAATCAAAATGCCGGTTTTAAATCCAAAAAATCCAAAACGTACTATTGACAATGCAAACACTGTTATAAATTCTGCAATGGCGCCGGCAGATCCATCGCCGCAGGACTACAGGGTTGCTGCGCAGGCTAAAACTATTAAAGCGCAAGCTCAGAGATTACAAAATAAAAATAATAAAGGATTAGATTATTATGCTTAATTTTATAAAATTTATTTACAGCTTACTAACTCCGGAGTTTTGTTATATCCCTGTAAGAAAAGATTATTAATCTTTCTTACCTACAGCGCTTTTACTTCTGCGTTCTCTGTGGAAAGTTATTGCGAATCTATGTGCTTCATCCCTTATCCTTTGGATAAGGTAAAGTGCGTTTGAGTCGCGCGGAAGCAGGATTGATTCTGACTGATGCGGGAGAAACACTTCTTCTTCCCGTTTTGCAAGCGATACAAAGTCAATTCCTTGAACGCCGATACCTTCAACAATTTGCATAACGCTTGAAAGCTGGCCTTTTCCTCCGTCAATGATAATCAAATCAGGCTTTTCCCACTTAGGCTCTCCTAATCTTGCAAGTCTGCGTGATAAAACTTCTTTCATTGATAAAAAGTCATCCGGTTTACCTTCCGTTGAGCGTACTTTAAACTTCCTGTATGCCGTTTTTTTCGGCAGTCCGTTCTGAAAAACTACCATTGAGGCAACCGTATTTGTGCCTTGAATATGAGAAATATCATAGCATTCAATTCTGTTGGGAAAATTTGAAAGGTGCAGTTTTTCGGCAAGATAAGAGCCGACTTCGTTAAAATCATCCCTTATTTGTGCCATCTTTTTGAGTTTTGCTGTTTCTAATAAATTTCCCGCATTTTTTATTGCAAGCTCTGCCAGCTCTCTGTATTTACCCGCCTTGGCATAATTAATTGTAACTTTTTTACCGGAAATGATTTTCAACCAGTCTTCGTAGAGTGATTTATCACCTATATCTTCAAGTTCTTTAGAAACGATTTTGTCCGGAAATCCCAGCTTGAGTCCGGTATAATAATCTCTGAAAAATGTCTCAAAGTATTCTGTTTTATCAATGTTATCAACAAAATATGTGAAATCTTTTTTATCAATAAGTCTTCCTTCTCTAATCATCATTATTACGATTGCGAGAATTCCGTCTTCATAAAGAACAGCAATAATATCTTCATTAAGTTTTGTGTTCTCATATACAACTTTCTGCCTTTCAAGCGTTTTTTGTAAATCAAGATAGCTGTCACGCATTTTGGCAGCCTTTTCAAACTGTTCGCTATCTGCATATTTCTGCATTTGTTCCTGAATTTGTTTTAATAACTCTGTCTGTTTACCGCTCAAAAACAGTTCTACCTGATGAATAAGCTTTTGGTATTCTTCCGGTGTAACTTTACCCTGACACGGCGCAAGACATTTGCCTATGTGGTAGTACAGGCATGGGCGGTTGGAGAATTTAGGAGTTTTACACTGCTTGAGCGGAAAAAGTTTTTTTAAGAAATCAAGTGTTGCGTACATTGCACCCACATCAGTGTAAGGCCCATAGAATCTTCCCTTATCTGGATTTAAATTCTTTTTTCGCACAACTTGAATGCGCGGGAAATCTTCATCTGTAATAAGAAAGTACGGATATTTCTTATCATCTTTTAATAGTACGTTATATCTTGGCTTATGCTTCTTAATCAGATGTGATTCTAAAATCAGCGCTTCTACTTCTGAATCAGTAATAATGTATTCAAGCTTTTCGATTTGTGAAACGAGCACAGTTGTTTTAACGCTGTCATGCTGTTTATGGAAATAGCTGTAAACACGGCGTTTAAGATTTTTAGCTTTTCCGACATAAATAATCTCGCCGTCTTTATCGTAATAAAGATAGCAGCCCGGCTGGTCAGGAACAAGCTTAATGGTTTCTTTTAAAGTTTCGTTCATTGATATTATTATACATTATTTCTGAAAAAACTGCTTCAAATATTGTCCAGTATAAGAGCTTGGATTTTTGGCAACTTCTCTCGGTGTTCCGCAGGCAACGATATTTCCGCCCATATCACCGCCTTCAGGCCCGAGATCAATTATATAGTCTGCAATTTTTATTAAATCAAGGTTGTGTTCAATGATTAAAATGGTATTTCCATTATCAGCAAGCTGCTGGATAATTTTAATTAATTTATCCAAATCATACCAGTGCAATCCTACAGAAGGCTCGTCAAGAAGGTAAAGAGTCTTTCCGGTTGCTCGTTTATTGAGCTCAGAAGCCAGCTTAATTCGTTGTGCTTCTCCGCCAGACAGTGTTGTGGCGCTTTGCCCGAGCTTAATATAATCCAGACCGACATCTACAAGTGTTTTTAATTTGTTAGCAATCTGCGGTATATTTTCGAAAAATTCGTAAGCTTCTTTTACGCTCATTTCCAAAACATCTGCAATAGTTTTACCTTTGTACTTAACTTCTAATGTTTCATTGTTATAGCGTTTTCCTTTGCAGACATCGCATTTGACGTAAACATCAGAGAGGAAGTTCATTTCGATTTTTAATACACCGTCGCCGGAACAGGCTTCACAGCGCCCGCCTTTTACGTTAAAGCTGAATCTTCCGGGTTTGTAACCGCGCATTTTTGCTTCGTTAGTTTTTGCATAAAGTTCTCTTATAGGAGTGAAAACATCTGTGTAAGTTGCCGGATTTGAACGCGGAGTTCTTCCGATTGGCGACTGGTCAATATCGATTATTTTATCAAGATTCTCAAATCCTAATATTTCGTCAACGCCCTGAGGTTTCGGCCGGTTCTTTCTGAGCTTGTGAACGGCGTATTCATAAATCAAATCCTGCATAAGTGTGGATTTACCAGAACCAGAAACCCCTGTTAATACAACGATTTTTCCGAGAGGAATATCAATATCTATATTTTTGAGATTGTTGAGATGTGCGTTTCTAACCTGCAGATAATTTCCATTACCTTCTCTTGTTTTTTTAGGTACAGGAATATTTCGTTCACCGCTCAAATATTGTCCGGTGATGGAGTCAGACGCTTTAATAATATCTTCTACACATCCTTGAGCAATAATATTTCCGCCGTTGACTCCTGCTTTAGGGCCGATATCTACAATGTAATCTGCATTTCTTATTGTATCTTCATCGTGTTCGACTACAATAAGCGAGTTTCCCATATTTCGGAGTTTTAGCAAGGTCTTAATAAGTCTGTCATTATCACGCTGATGCAGACCTATTGAAGGTTCGTCCAGAACGTAAAGAACACCTGACAGCCCGCTTCCGATTTGTGTAGCGAGCCTGATTCTCTGAGCTTCTCCTCCGGAAAGTGTTCCAGAGGTGCGCGCAAGGTTCAGGTAATTAAGTCCGACATCGCAGAGGAATTTTAACCTTGCGCGCACCTCATCTAAAATCTGTTTTCCGATTTTCATCTGAAAATCAGAAAGTGTTAAGTATAAATCTGTTACAAATTCGTAAGCTTTATCAACCGGCATGAGGCAGAATTCGTGTATATTTTTTCCGTTAATTCTTACTGCTAGCGGGAAAGGTTTAAGCCTTGCACCTCCGCATTTTTCGCACGGAGTTGTAACCATATATTTTTCTATTTCGGCTTTCCAGTATTCGCTGTCAACATTGTAATGTTTCATGAGGAATGGAATAACACCTATGAATTTTTGCAGACTTGTTCTGTATCTTTTGCTCCCAAACTCTCTAATACGCATTGGTATACGCTCATCAGAGCCGTATAAGATAATGTCTTGATGTTCTTGCGGAAGTTCTTTAAACGGGATGTCAAAATCCATTTTATACGCTTCCTGTACAGCTTTAAGGACATCATCGTAGTATCCGGTTGAAGATTTACTCCACGGATAAATAGCACCTTCTTTTATTGATTTATTCCTATCAGGTATAACCAAATCAGGGTCGATTTTGAAATCGACACCAATCCCGCCGCATTTATCGCAGGCGCCGTAAGGAGCATTGAAAGAGAAAATACGCGGAGTTAATTCCTCAAAACTTAGGTTACAATCCGGACATGCAAGCTTTTCACTGTATATTAATTCTTCTGCACCGATTACATCAATAAGACAGAGTCCGTCAGCTTTTTGGAGTGCTATTTGAACGCTGTCAGCAATTCTTGAGCGTGCTTCCGGTTTGACTACAACGCGGTCTACAACAACGGATATTGTATGTGCTTTTGTCTTTGCAAGCTTAATTTCATCCTCATCAAGATTGTAAACCTCTCCGTCAGCCTTAATTCTAACAAAACCTTCCTGCCTCAATTCTTCAAACAGAGATTGAAATTCACCTTTTTTACCTTTAACTATAGGCGCAAGGATTTGTATTTTTGTCCCCGTTTCCAGTTTAAGAATACTGTCGACAATTTCATCAATTGTCTGTGGCCGTATGGGTTTGCCGCACTTTGGACAGTAAGGCGTTCCGATTCTGGCATATAATAGCCTTAAATAATCATAAATTTCAGTAACAGTACCTACTGTTGAGCGCGGGTTGTTGCTTGTTGATTTCTGGTCAATAGAAATAGCAGGGGTAAGCCCGTCGATGTAATCAACATCCGGCTTATCCATCTGACCTAAAAATTGGCGGGCATAAGTAGAGAGGCTCTCAATATACCTTCTCTGTCCTTCTGCGAAAATTGTGTCAAAAGCTAGTGAACTCTTTCCCGAACCGGAAACACCGGTAAAAACTACTAATTCGTTTTTAGGAATTTCCAGAGAAACGTTTTTCAGGTTATGTTCTCTTGCTCCTTTAATAACGATTTTGTCTGTCATAGCATGATTATAACATTAACATTCTGAGTTGGGCTACTTTCTGGGAATATATGGGTTCATATTTTGATTCTGCATTTCTTCAAACAGCTTGGCTTTATGATCCATTGCTGCGATTTGCGCATCAATCTCCACAATTGTTTTATGGTCTTTGTCTGCGTTAATAATGTTCTCTATAAGTGTAGCTTTTGGTTTGCTCAAATATTTAATAATATATTTGAGTCCATCAGACATTAAGAATGCTGAGGAATGAAATTTATCGTTTGCGACAAGATCAGGATAATCATATAAAACAGTTGTTATGTTTTTTGTGTTAACATATCTTCCGGTTTTAAACTTAAGATATCCATTAAAATTAGTCTGTATATTATTAATCGGGTTTATATTCATAATTACGCACCTTTCTTTATATAGAAAGGTGCGTAAAAAATAAATTTGCTACTTTACTGTCTGTATTCATCAAGGAATATATAACAGGATTCAAGGTCTTCATTAGAGCAGTGATAAGGTGCTGAGCCTGAAAGCGACGACGGTTCAAGAGATTTTAAGTCAGGGAAATCACTAACAATTTTGCTTCCGGAATTTATAGCAGCTCTTATAGCATCGTTCATTGTAAACGGTTCATCAGGATTGTATTCCATCGGATCAGGTTTTGTTCCGCTGTAATATCCCCACGCTGCACCTTTAGCCTGATAATATGCCATAGATTTATGCGTGTAGAGAGGATCGCCGGAATCCGTAAAATAAGCAAATCTTGCCGTTAATACATTTGAATCATATTCAGGAATACCAATCGGACATATTCTTCCTGTGTCAAGAATTGCAAATGCGTAAATATCCGGTTCTATTCTGTTCTTTTCTGCCTTTTTTTCACTTTCTATATGAGTAAATTTGTAGGTATATTCAATTGAATTAGGTTTTTTAGAACCGTTTATATCAACAAATACAAGGTAGAATTTTAAGTCATCTTTTGTTATTAATTTACTGATATAAAATTTCATACCATTTGATGCTATAAATTGCACATTATCATCAGTAAAATCTTCCGGCTCAGCCATCTCGCTTGTAAGCTTGGTAGACGAGCAGGTTGTACTGAAATCGTCGTCCGCATCTTTTTTATTAGTAGCAGTGTTAATATAAGTCGTAAGACCTTCACATAGAAGCTCTGTACCCGTATCTTCTGTATCTGAGTGAATCAGCACATTTCCGGTTTCATCCGGTTCTTCCCTGAATGGATTTTTACCAATAAGTACAGAGTTATAATATGCTTTTTCTAACGAGTTATAAGCATTCATATACAGATATTTAGTGGCTTTTTTCTCCGCAGGTTTCATTGTTGTAAGTGCAAGAGCAGTACATATTCCGATAATGCCCAGTGCGCACAACACTTCTCCCAGAGTGAATCCGAATTTTATATTTTTCATATTATTAGTATCCTAAATCTTGTTTGACTTTTGATGTTTCAGCCTTACTATCTTTGCTGATATTAATCTTATTAAGATATTCTATTTCCATAGTTCCGTCAGCTTCAACCCTGCCGTCCTGATAAACTTTTATAGTAAATCTGTCAGGAGTTTTACATTTATCCTTGTCATAGAAACAGTTTGGCTTTTTGTTGCCATTAACATCCAGATAAATCTTTTCTGCAGTAGTTTCGTTTGCAAAGTTGCTTACCGGAAGTATCCAAACAATACCATCAGCAGCGGTCAATGTTCCTACAGGATTAGCACCGTTGGTAAATGTTTTTGCTTTACAGTCAACGTCAGATGCTTTATTAAGCCTCATAGCAAACAATTCGCAAAACTTTGTAGTTCCTTCGTATTGTCTGCCCTGTGATACAACTTTTACAGTATTGCCGAAGTATTGTTTTGCGTCAACATCATCGTCAATTTCAGGATAATAATCTTCATCGTTAACCAATTCAGAAACGCTTCTTTCTGTCAGGTAATAAGCTTTTTTAAACATTAACTGTTCCTGATTTGGTATTGCATTTTTAATCATCGGCAGAAACATTGCTGCCAGAAACCCGACTACTGCAATTGTGATTGCAATTTCACCTAAAGTAAAACCCTGTTTATTATTCATAAATTATTACCTTTCTTTTTTACCATGAGATTATAATTACACCGGCAGAGCCGCTGCTGCCTCCAGTTGTACTAATTTGTGCCTTTTCATCGCATTCAGTACGCGGAATTTGGTGATGCGATGTTTTATCAACACTTGAGCCGTATACTCTATTAATCCAGTATTCGCCCCAAGGTTTTGTACAACCGTCTACGATTTTACTTCCGCTTCCGCCGGCACCAAATCCGCTGCTGCCTAGAATGTATTTTGTAAATACATCTTTAGGGCTGTATGGAGATGTGCCTCCTTCTGCAGATGTTGTAAATGAGCCCGGTGCTGTAGATTCACCATCCGGTGTTAGATAGTCAAATCCTGCGTAATCTTTTTGAGTAAACGATTTGTTATAATAACCGCCTTCTGCATCCAAACGCAGCGTTCCCTCATTACATACAAGCGATGTTGTCAGGCTGTTATGTAAATCATCGAGCTGTGAGTCAGAAATGCTTTCATTAATGGCCGGACCGCCGCTGGAAACATTGAATACGCAGTCATCAGCAAGGCTTGAAATATAGGCAACCTTATAAGAAGCTGCGCCGCCGCCGTTTCCAACCTGATGGTGTCTTACATTAAGCTCTGTTTTTGTTGTAACGCTAGGTATTCTATCGCTTGTGTTACCTTCTTTTACTGCGTAAGGCCCATTAACATGTCCACAAATACCTTGTGCATCTTTATCACTCTGAATCGGCGAACTATCAGAGTAGCTTCCTGTTATAGTACTGTAATTATCATCAATCCAGCCGCCTCTGCCGCCTTTAGCTCTTCTACAGTTAGTAGCACAAGCTTCCCAGCCTTTGAGAGCATTATAATGGAGCACATCGTTACCATTCTCACCCATTAAGTCATGTGAGCCGAATGAAACTGTGCTTTTTTTAGTTTCGCTGTATCCCCAGCCGCCGCAGCTTCCACTGGCACTTGTTGTACCTTTTTGATAACTAGTACCGAATAATTGGCTCAAATAGCTGCGAACTTCTGAATTCTCAACTTTTTTACCGCCATTTTTATAATCTTTGAAGTCAACTTTTCCCTCGATATACATTCCAAGGCCATAACCGCCTCTTTCAGGATCTCCTGACTCAGAAGTTCCTGCCCCGAAGTCGGCTAGAACTCCGGTATTGTCAGAACCGCCTATAGCAGCTGCTTGAGATTGATAACCTGAAATAAAACCGGAAGTTGCAATAGTATAGCACCATTCATCTCCTGCACTGCACGTTCTCTGGCTGCTTATCTCAGATGCAAGGCTATTTGCTTCTGAACGATAGCCGCTGCAAGTTGAGCATAAAATTAAATTATCCGGATTATCAGTAAGCCAATCACGGCAAGTAGATTCATATTCTTCTTCTACTTCTGTATATATAGGGTTACCTTCTTCATCTGTGCCTGTTTGTTTTTTTACTATTCTTGTCTTAATACAATCATACCACGGGCCGTAGTGATCAGACCAGCAATCTCCCTGACAAGAACCCTTTATTGTAATATGAGGGCTTCCGATACCAACATAACTCATGGAAACGCTTTCCCCGGATGTGCCGCCTGTAGATTTTGTAGCCCATGTAAATGGAGCATTTTCTAATATATAACGAAGCTGACCATCAGTAGGGTCAGTATAGCCATCTCCATAATGTCCGCTTTTTAAATCATATCCGCCGGTTCTTGTATCATTATCTTCCCAAAACTGAGTATAACTGTAACCGCCGGCACCGCCGCCAACTAATTCTATTTTAAATAAAGTAGCTCTTTTGGGTGGTGTAAATTTGCATCCAGCTCCGGATGAAATCAGTTTGGTTGCATTGTAATATTCATACCTGTCGCCATAGCATACAAACTTGCCATGGTGAATTTTTATAGGCAGATTTTTAACACGCTTTGTTATGATAGGTGTTGCAGCTGCCATAAGTAATGATATGAATATAAAAAATACCATTAACTCTACTAATGTAAAACCGGATTTTAATTTAAGTTTTTTCATTTGAGTCCTCTTATAATGCTTACCAACTAATTATTACGCCTGCTCTTATATTTCCATTGTTATAAATATGAGAATCAGGATATAAAGTATTAAGAAACATTTTTACATTCTCTTGTGTAGAATTACTCTGCAAGTCTAATGTTCCGGTGTCTGATTTAAGTATTATACCTGCACCGGTGAATGTAATTTTTATTGTATTTTTAATATTAGGTTCAAAACTTGAGTGGAATACCGGACCATATGAATTGATGTTATAGAATGCAATTCCATTTGGCGGTTCAAAGGAACAAGAAACTTCTTCAGCAGCGGTTGCAACATTATTTCTAACATATCTCTGTGTCGGACGGCTGACTGTTACTTGTTGTCCGGCTGCATTTATAGTCTGATAAACATTTAAGTAACATTCGTAATAGCCGTGCTGGTTAACCTGTTTTGGCGGTTTTGGTCTTGTTGTTATAATTTTAGACGCAGCAGCGAAGAATATTGATATAATCGCCATTACAACAAGTGCTTCTGCTAAAGAAAAACCTTTTTTTACCATGATATTATCACTGCTCCTGGATTACCGCTTGTATTACCGCTGCCACAGGTTCCGGTAGTACTTTCTGAACCGTCATAGCAAGTAGCACTTGCACCTGATATTGGCGCTAAACTCTCATTACCTGTTGTAACGCCATTAATAATGTGTGATGCATTACCGCTAACATGTGTAACTATAGGATGTGCTCCGGCTCCTGATGCTCCCGGTGAAAAATTGTTTTTAGCAAGATAACTGGTGTATCCAGCTCCTGATGAAATCGACAGCTCAGGTGTAGATGGTCTAAATGCATCTGGATAGTATGCTTTAGGGAATGGTAAATCGCCTTCTTCTACTGCGATTACTTCTCGACCGCCCCAGCCGTCTGCTCCGGAGGAAACACGCATAAATACTTCCCAGGCACCGGTTTGTTTGTTTTTTATATAAATTGTAGATTCTGTATTAGACCCGCTGTTACTTTGGGCAGGTACTAATTTGAACTGTGTTTCAGCAGGTAGTTTTTCAAGAATTCTCATCTCTGCACTTCCCGGAGAACCGGCTACACCATAGTTTGCGTTTATTGCAAGAGATTGGGTATAGAATGAAATAGAACTTGGATTACCGCCGGAGATTGAACCGCGTTTTGCGAAAGAACCAGCCATATTGGAACAATCATGTTCTGTAGCTGTACCACCTGCCTGAAAAGAGGTTTTTGCAGAACTCTGAACTTTCATTCCTGATATAGAGAAATACTTATTAGAGCCTGTCGTTAAAGGAATATCCTCACCTTTTGAGCCAGGAGTTGCAGTGCCTTCATAAGGGTAATTACCTTGACCATTTTTTCCGGCACCACTGGCTAAAAGCTTGGCCTCTTTAGTTCCTATTGTCAGTGTTGTTTCGTCATAGGTAGGGTTGAAAACAACACTATCCTGCTGCCCTTCCGGATCATATTCTAATTTTGTTTTAACTACATATTTGGCACCATATCCTGAGTTTCCCCCATCTGCAACTAAATTACTTAGACATTCTGGAGGACAGGTTTCTGCAAGGTTTGTTGTACAGTAATCAGCACATTTATTATAACCAGAGCCGTCATTCCAGTCGACACGTCTTGGTTCGCAATATGCTCTGCCGGAACCTCCAATAGGAGATTCTAGTGTATATTTAATCCATTTTGATTCACTTGTCCATTGTTTATTCCATTCTTTTCTCACCCAGTCAGGAACATTTTTGGTGTCATTTATTGCAGCAAGAAATCCTGTACCGGTAGGAATACTGCCGCTAATTGTTTTTGTAGCATTTGTATAAGATGGAGCTCCTGTCATTCCTACAGCTCCGCCTCCGCCTGCACCAACTGCCTGTAGTACAAACAGATTAGCAGTAGGTGCGGTAAAATAACAGGCGCCATCAGCTGCATCTGTAAGCTCACCGGCTTTATTATCAGTATTGTTGGAAATGAACTGCTTTACACCGCCGCCATCCCAAAAACACTCTATTGTGCCGTGCCGGCCTATAACCTCTATAGGTTTTTTTAATTTATTCTGTCCGAGCATTGGTACTCCTAAAGCTCCAATAAAACCTATTATAACCAGCGTGATGAGGATTTCTGATAATGTAAACCCTCCAGCTCGTCGTCTTCTTAAATAGCCTGTGTTTTGCATATTTTAATGTATCTCCAGCGCAGCACAAAAATACAATAATAGTGCTTAAATATATAATAACATATATACTCCTCTTTGTAAACCCGTAAAAATTTTTTTAAAAATCTTTGATAACAGGCAAACGCTTCTTAATTCTTTTCAAAAAGACGCCTGTGTAAGTAGTTATTATCATTGTTAATATAAAATATAAATATGTATTCTGAACCGGATTAAAAATCCAGTAAATATTATGTGTATTTCTTTCGCTTATAGGAATTCCGTTAAGCTTAAATATAACTGCTGTTATTATGTACATTACAAAAAGGTGATTTGCCATTATGTGATAAGTATTTTCACCTATAAGTCTGACAAACTTAATATCTTTAAGATAATTGTATGTAATCTCTATAAAAAATAACGAAAACCAGATTCCGGTTATGCTGGTAAGAACCGGTACAATTATCTGGCTGTCAAACCTTGCCCAAACAAGAACATAGCTTAAACCAATTCCGTGTACAGGGTCAAAATCTCTGTTAAAATGCCATAAAACAGCCTGTAAGCATAAAACAATCCCTAAAATTTTCGGGGTAAAGATATTATAATTCCCGTGGATTTTTTTTATATAAAAATGACCGAGATAAACAAAAAACAGCGAAAACATTGTTCTTATAATAACTAAAAACACAGGTGTCAGCGGAAAAACTTTAGAAAGAGGGATTGCTGAAAATCCCATAAGGGTATATATTATACTTTTCTTTGTTGTCGAGAGATTTCTGAACATTCTTTCCAAAAATAAGAATGTCACCATTGTTATGAATAACTGCGTTACAAACCACATCGGGCAGGATAAATCAAACTGGTGTCCGTTCAAAAACGGGGTTACAAAGAAGTTATATAAATTTAAATCCATTCCCCAGAATTTGCCGGTAAGCTTTGCCAGAATAATGGTTACTATTGCGTAAAAAGCTGAATATAAAAAGTAAAGAAGAAGCAGGCTTTTTACTCTCCGCTTTATAAAGTCTGCAACATTATCCAGATATTTTTCTTTAAAAAGCATTCCTGATATAAAGAAAAACAATGCCAGTTGGAACGAATACGGCGGAAACATATCAAAAAAACGAAATTCCAGATGACCTGAAACAACCAGTACTATTGCCAATGCTTTTAGTATATTAATCTTGTCAGAAAAAATTTTGTCCATAAGTATATTATACAAAAAAAAATATATACATTTACTCTATACATTTACCCCTCCCTGTGATACGATTAATTCAAAATTAAAGGGAGAAGAGTATGAACACAGCCGAATATTTAGTAAAAAAACTTGAAGAACTCGGGGTTAACGAATTTTTTGGACTTCCGGGAGATTATAACTTTAATTTATTATACGCAGTAGAAAATAATCCGAATACATGCTGGATTGGATGCACAAATGAGCTTAACGCCGGTTATGCTGCTGACGGGTACGCAAGAATGCGCGGTTACGGTGCGCTAATTACAACATACGGTGTGGGTGAGCTCAGTGCTATGAATGCTATTGCAGGAAGTTTGGCAGAAAATGTGCCTGTTATAAGTATTGTTGGGGTGCCTGCTACTAAAACAATTGAAAATAAAACCTGTGTGCATCATAATTTTCAGGATGTAGATTATCACGCATGCTATGAGGCTCACAAACATGTGACTGCAGCTGCAGCTTTTCTTACAAGAGATAATGCGAAAATGGAAATAGACAGGGTTTTAAAAACTTTTGTTAAAGAAAGAAAACCCGTATACATTGCTGTTCCGCTTGATATTGCAAAAATGGAAATTTCTGACAAAGAGGTTTCTTACGATTGGTTCAGTGATGAGGAAACATTAAGGCTCGTTTCTAACAAAATCGCTGCAAAAATTAACAATGCGCAAAAACCTGTTATTCTTGGAGATTTGCTCGTAAAGCGATTTGATTCAAGAATTGAGTACAAAGAATTTGTTGAAAAAACAAGAATTCCAACTACAAACTTCCTTATGGGAACAAATCTTATTGACATGGATTATGACCTCTATCTGGGAGGTTACTATGCAGGTTTTGAAAATCCTACGGCTGAAAAATATGTTAATGAAACAGACTGTCTTATTGCAGTAGGCCCTGTTTATACTGATTTAAATGCATTCGGGTTTAATCTGCCTTATAAGATTAATAATCAGATTGCAATATATGGAACGCATACATATGTTGATGGTGAAAAATATGATAATGTTAAGATGAGTGATGTTCTTGAGGCTGTTACAAAGCTTGTTGATTCAAAGGATATGAAAATCCTAAAACCTGCAATAGGTTATGAACACAAAGCCTCCAGCCCTGACGCATTAACGTCTGAATATATTTACCCGCGTTTGCAGGAATTTATAAAAGATAATGATATCATTGTTGCAGAAACAGGGATAATTCCTCACGGTGTTGCTCCAATGAAATTCCCTGCTGCAGCTGAACTTCAAACACAAACCCTCTGGGGCTCTATCGGTTGGGCAACTCCGGCTGCTCTCGGGGTTTGTCTTGCAAAACCTAAATCAAGAGTTATTTTAATTACAGGTGAAGGCTCTCATCAGCTAACAGCGATGGAAATTGGAAATATGCTTAGAAGAGGGGTTAAACCTATTGTTATTGTTTTAAATAATAAGGGCTATACAATTGAAAGAGTACTTTCTGAAACTCCGGAAGATTGTTTCAATGATATTATGCAGATGAATTATTCGAAGTTTGCAAGAGTTTTTGAAGGTGATGTATGGTCGACAAAAGTTAGCACGGCTGATGATTTTGATAAGGCGCTTAAAGTCACACAAATTATGAATAAAATGTGCTATATTGAAATCTGTACAGAAGCAATGGATATGCCTAAGCTTACGCAGGATTTGATTGCTAATTTAAAATCAAAAGCTCCTAAAATAGAAGCTGTCAAAAAAGAAGAACCGGTTAAACTTGAAAACTCCGGCAGCATGGCTTTTGAAACAACTGTACATAAAGGATTTACGGAGGAATAATGGCTGGATTGTTTGTTATATCAGGTTCTTCCGGTGTTGGAAAAGGTACTGTTATTAAGGAGTTTTTGAAAAAACATCCGGATTTCAAGCTCTCTGTATCCTGTACTACAAGAGGTATGAGGCAGGGGGAAGTTCACGGGGAAAATTATTTCTTCCTAACACAGGAAGAGTTTAAGAACTGTATACAAAATGATGAATTTCTCGAGTGGGCAGAGTTTTCCGGAAATCATTACGGAACAAAAAAAAGTTTCGTAGAGGAGTGCCTTAAAAAAGGTGAAAATTTGATTCTGGAAATTGATACAAAAGGGGCGCTCAATGTAAAGAAAATTATGCCGGAAGCTGTTTTGATTTTTATTGCTCCGCCTTCTCTTGAAGAGTTAGAGGCTCGTTTGAGAGGCAGGCATACTGAAACTGAAGAAGCTATACAGAAACGTTTGGCGTCAATTAAGCTTGAGATTGAAAACTCTAAAAAATTTGATTATCAGGTGGTGAATGATACTGTAGAAAATGCAGTTTTAAATCTTGAAAAAATTCTGCTGTAAAAAAAAGCCGGCAGGATAGTCCTTACCGGCAATGTTTGTTTTAATACCAAACCTTACATCTATTAGTTTCTGATGCCAAATACCCTGAGTATTAAACGGTCAACAGCTCTTAACTTGTCTTCCGGGCTGTTAAATACTTCATCAGTAATTCCGTTTTTATATTTCTCAAGTTCTTTGTATGCGCTCGGGCTGTTGCTTCCATACTGTTCGCAATAGTCAAGTACAGCTTTGATAATATGGTTTATTAATTCTTTCTGCTGTTCTTTTTCTCTGCCGTATTCTGTTGCAATTTGTTCAAGAATGTTATCTGTACCCCAGTCTTCTTCTGCTGCATAGGCTTTTATTACGCTGTAAACATTTTCTTTATCTATTTTGTTTATATTATCAACTGCAGTATCCCATTCATCCTTGTCAGTAGACCACATTAAGTCAGTTGCGATGTCTTTACCAATCTGGTCTGCGCCTTCAACTTCATTAACTTCAAATTTCTTTTCGTATTTTTCTTTTAGCTTTCTTTCTTCCTCTTCTTTTTGAGTTTTTGCTTCTTCTGCTTTGCGTTCCTCAGCCTTTTTCTGTTCGTCTTCTGTTGCAATATTAGAATCGCTTATTGTTGAAAAACTGCCGTTTGCAATATAGTCTTTGAATGGTGTTTTGCTGCCGTCATTGCCAACAACAATTCCATTGGCAGTAACATATTTGCAATCCAATTTCATTAACTTATTATCTTTAACGATAAAATACTGTCTATTACCATTTTCTTGTTTGCCTTTTGAACGATAGAGAACTGCACCGCCAAACTGCTGCCGGCATTTAACAAGTGTACCTGCTTTAACAAGCTCATTAACGCGGGTTAATGTGTTGTTGTAATCAATAATATCCTGTGCAGAAACTTCTACTGCATCAGCCTTAACCTGTTCAAGTGTTTTGTTAGTGCCGTCTGCCATTGTGCATTTGCCGTCTTTATCAATAGATTTAACATCCTTAAGTTCAACAAGTTTGTCGTCCTTAATTGTATAGAAGTGTGCAGGTTCATTTGATGAAGTTACAACTGATTGGAAAACTCCTTCTTTTGCTGTTTGTTTTAAGTTTTCTTTTTCAACTAACTTTTCAACTTTTTCTTCTGCTGTTTCACTTACTTCGTCAATGTCTGAAACTTCTTCAACTTCCTCTGTCGGAACATTATCTGTTTCAACGCCGTCTAGTGAAATGCCTTCTTTTCTTAAATCTTCTTTTGTTGATTTTAATACTAAATCGTCGTTTACAATATCTCTGTCGCTTGATGAAATGTCGTTAAGGAAACTGTATTTTGTATTTATTGTATTTCTAATTCTTTCTGCTTCCATCATTCTGAGCATTGCATAAAGTTTGTCGAATTTATCTGCAAGAGCTTCAAGGTTAGCTTTTGTAAATTCTTTAGGTGCTTTTGTTGCATTAGTCAAAGCTTTTGATAATTCTTCTGTTGCTTTATCTAAATTAGTAAAGTTTCCATCAACACTGCCCTTGAAGTCTTCAACTTTGTTGATTAAAGACATAGAAAGATTTTTTACACCTTCAATATGCAGTGTTCTTTCACTTTCTTCTGCTGGAATATGTTGAGCAACTAATCTAATAATACCTCTGTTCTCTTTATCAGAGTGGTTGTCATTCCAATAACTTACAATTCTCAAAATCTGTGCATTGTTTTCACTTGCACTGATTTGAGCAAGCAAATCGCCTTTTCCTGATTTGATGTCCTGTTCAAGGCTGTTTAATTCTTTTTTGAGCTTTGTATCATATTCTTTATTGGTGCCGTTGAAATTGTATCCAGCTCCATCAAGCATTGTTTTATATTCAGGTAATTCCAGTAAAGCTTTTTCTAATTTAGTTTTATCAAGAGATTTGTATAAATCTTTTAATGCTTCTAATTTTTCTTCTGGTTTGCCTGATTTATTTAATGCAGCATTAATCTTGTCTAAAAGAGCCGGGCTTATAGTATTATTTTTTGTACCGATTTCTTTATATTTATTTATAAGAGCTTTTAAAGCATCGTATTCAGCATTTCCTGCAGTGCTGCCGCTGTTGTTTCCACCTCCCCAAGGGTTATTCCAGTTATTCCAAGGCATATTATTAAACCAGTTGCCACTATTAATACCATTCATCCAGTTTCCATTCTGGAATGACTGCATTGTTTGCTGAATAGCAAGCATCGGGTTAAGAAGATTATTGCCCCATACGCCGAATTCCGGATATGTATAACCTATTGACGGGTCAAAGTTAGGTGTCATATACATAATTGAATTAGCTTTTGATTTTTCACCAAGCTGATTCCAAAGAATATTAATAGAGCCGCTCGGGGTGCTCATCGCGAGATCAAAATTTAAACTTGAATAATGAAACATATTAATATCCTCTGTTTATACTCTTATATATATAAAGTATGACGCTTATAAAAAATTGCCTTTTTTGTAAAGCTTTGTAAACTTTTCTAAAATTTGTTAATATAAAACAGATATACTCTTGTAATAATTTCTTTATATGATATAATAGAGTCCTGCAGGGGTAAATGTAAGGGTAATGTGTAAGCTTAACTACTCCGCCTATTTGAATAAAGGAGGAAACATGGCAAGAGTATTAATTTCAATGTCTAACGATTTTCTTAGCAAGGTAGATAATGTGGCAAGCTCTGAACAAAGAACAAGAAGTGAACTAATCAGAGAAGCTCTTCGTGTTTATATCAAAAGAAACAAAATTTCTAATAACTTGAAAGCAGAAGAAAACGCAACTATCTTGACAGAACTGCTCGGTTAACGGCATTTCTGCTCCTTTGATATTAAGAAAATAAAAACTGACTCAGATTTTGAGTCAGTGTAAGTTTTCTCTAATAATTTTGGGAGGAGATTTGGGGATAGTTGATACATGGCATGCTACTATAAATTTCAAAATCATGATATGTCATGTCAAGAAAATTTTACAAAAATTTACAATTTGACAAAAGTTTTGAATGCCGAATTCACTTATTCACTTTAGAAAACTATTATAGTAATATATTATTATGAAGAAAAAATTTTTAGGGACAGTTTGTTGTTTAGCACTATGTACTATCATAGGCAGTTCTAATGTTTTTGCAGCTCCGGCTGGAGCTTTTGGAGAACATTATGAAGCCGCTCAAAATTATTTGATGCAGAATCAGTACTCTTCATCTATTGTTGAGTTCAGAAAAGCTTTGAGAATTAATTTTCTGGATAATTCAGCGAGGATAGGGCTTATAAATGCTTATCTTGCAAGGGCTACATATTATGCAAATCAGGATAAAAATTACGAAAAAGCCGCTAATGATTTTAGAAGTGCTATATTTTATCTAAAAATATACCCGAATAAAGAACAGGCTGTTCAGAATTCTGCCGGCATGATAACCTCAGCTGCAGAAAATTTAAACCAGTGTTTAAAGGTAATAAGTTTTGATACAACCGCCGGTTCCCGTTATAAAGAAGCTGAAGAATTGCGCGCGGCAGGTAATTTCTCTGCTGCTGCATATGAGTTTTCTAGAGCTGCACAGAGTGAAAAACTTGCTGCTGACTCTAATGCGCAAATTGCAGATTTGCTAAAACTTCTGGGCAACGAGCCGCGTTCTGCTGATTATTATAAGATAGCTCTTGATTTGAAGCCTAATGACGGCGTACTTAGAATGAAATATGCAAGAACTCTTGATAAACTTGGACGATATGACGAAGCTGTCGTTCAGTATAATGAGGCGCTTGCTAATTCTAAAGGCGATCAGGAAGTTTTATACGCTTTAGAAAGAATTTATTTGAAAAAACTCGCTCAAACTCCAAGTGATGCGGAGCTCAATGCAAATATTGGAGCTATAAAACAGGCTCAGGGAGATTTTGAAACGGCATTAAGCTATTATGGAAAAGCTGAACAGCTTAATCCGTCTAACGTTACAACAAGATTAAATGTCGGTACTTTATTCCAGCAGAGAAAAGAGTTCCAGAAAGCAATTCAATCTTATGATTCTGTATTAACGCTCTATCCTAATAATACTCAGGCTCTTTTATATAAAGCGCAGGTTTATAAAGAAATGGGAGATGGCAAGACTGCAATGGGACTTTACAAAAAAGTTCTGGCAATTGACCCTTCAAACGTGGCTGCAAAAGATGAAATTGCTATGGTAATGAAAGACACAATGAGTCCTTCGGAATATATTGCATATCTATCTCAAAACGGCAGTAGTGATGAATTGTATGATTATGCATATAAACTTCATAAGGAAAATAAAATTGATGAAGCTATTTCTGCATACAAATCATCAATTTCAAAAAATTCTTCTAAGGTTGATGCGTATGTAAATCTTGCAATATGTTATGCCTCAAAAGATGATTATAATAATGCCGTAAGTATTTTAAACACAGCAAAAGAAAAATTCCCTGCAAATAATCTTGTTTTGAAGACGCTGCAGAACGTTCAAAAGGATTCAACTTCTACGAAGCTAGCCTCTGCTTCTTCAAGCTACGAAGCTAAAGATTATAAAATGGCTGTACAGCAATACCTCGCAATAAATCCGGCAACAGAAGATTCTATGCTTGGAGCTGCTGCATCTTACCAGGCTATGGGGGATTACAACAGCGCTATAGAATATTACAAACGAGCAGAAAAATTGAACCCCAATAATACTGAAACTCCTTATTATATAGGGTACTTGTATTCAGAACAAAAAAATTGGGCTCTTGCAGAGGCATATTTGAAAAAAGCTTTACAGCTAAACCCTCAATCAGATGCAAAAGAATTGCTTGCATATGTCGTACAAAACGGTTCACTTACTGTTCTTAACGAAGGCATAGATTTATATGAAAAGAATAATTATCAAACTGCGCTTCTAAAATTCAATGAAGTTTTGAAAAAAGAAGCAAATAACGCTTACGCTTATTATTATAGAGGGTTGATTTATGATGAGCAGAAGCAGCCAAAACTTGCTATAAATGATTACTTAAATGTTTTGAAATATTCTAACGAATTTCCTATAGCTAATTATATGCTTGCTGTAGATTACGACACTCTTTCGAATTATAAAGAAGCATTCAAATATTATCAGAAGTTTATTTCATCATACTCAACGGATGATGAATATTTGAAATACGCAAAAAGCAGATTGGAAGAATTGAGACCATATGCAAGTTAGGGATTTAATTTCAAGCAGGGTATCTCTTGCTCCAATGGCCGGAATAACTGATTATGTATTGCGTTCTCTTGTAAGAGAATACTCAAAAACCTGCTTGTTAACAACAGAAATGATAAGTTCAGAAGCTCTGACGCAGGTTAAGGATACAGATATTGTTGCAAGGGATGAAAATCATTCTCCTATTTCATATCAGCTAAGCGGCCACAAGCCTAAAATGATTGCAGAATGTGCAAATTATCTGCAGAAGTATGCTGATATGATTGATATAAATATGGGCTGTCCTGTTAATAAAGTTGTAAAAGGCACAGATGGATGTGCATTGATGCGTAATGTTGATTTAGCTCAAGAAATTGTAAGAACAGTTAAAGCTGAAATTTCAATTCCATTGAGTGTAAAATTCCGTTTAGGATATACATTTGACGAATTAAATTTTGTAGAATACGGACAAAAAATGCAGGAAGCAGGGGCTGATTTCATTACAATTCATGGTCGTACCCGTTCGCAGATGTATGGAGGCAAAGCTGATTGGAAAAAAATTGCAGAACTTAAGCGTAATGTTGATATTCCAGTTTTTGCAAACGGTGATGTTGTATCGATAGAAACCGCTGTTCAGTGTCTGGAAGAATCAGAAGCTGATGGCATTGCAATAGGGCGTGGTGCGCTGGGTGATCCATCTTTACTTTATAGAGTTGAAAGATATATTAATGCGGGGGAATATTTGCCTCATCCAACATTAGAAGAAAAAATTGAAACGCTAAAACATCATCTAAAAAAAGAGGTCGAGTTTAGAGGAGAAAATGTCGGTGTAAAATTCTGCAGAAAGTTTATACCGTATTATTTAAACGGTTTTCAAGGTGCATCAAGATTGCGTGGAGAACTTATTCTAATTGATAATCTGAACGAGATTTTTTCAAGGCTCGATAAAATATTAGTTAGTGTTTAAGTCCGTTATACCAGTCAAAAGCCGGCATTTCGCCTTTACCTTCAGGTTTTATTTTTATAATACGTAAAAGTCCTTTGCCTGTTTTAACGTCAATTCCGAGCTTTGAAATCCTGACAAAATCGCCAATGCTGCCGTTTGTTTCATCATTTAACGGCTCAGTATTCAAAACCTTAATTATTTTGCCGTTAAATTCGAAAAACGCACCAGGACATTTGTAAACCCCGCGAACTAAATTATGAATTTCCTCAGCAGACTTATTCCAGTCTATTTTGCATTCTTCTTTTTTAAGCTTGTCTGCAAAACAAAGTCCTTCTTCGCATTGAGGAGTTGGCTTCAATGTGCCGTCTTTAATTCCTGTTAAAGTCTTTTCTAAAAGCTCTGGAGAATAAGCTGCACAGAGTTCAAACAGCTCTATACAATTCATGTTTTTAGTGATTTCAATAGGAAGCTTCATGCAAATGTCGCCGCAATCAAGCCCTAATTCTGTAATCATAGTGCATATACCTGTTTCGGTCTCCCCGTTAATAATTGCGCGTTGTATAGGATTTGCTCCGCGGTATTTTGGAAGTAATGAAACATGAAGGTTTATTGTTTCGTATTTAGGAATATCCAGAACTTCCTGCGAAAGAATCTGGCCGAATGCAAAAGTTACGAAGAAATCAGGTTTTAATTCTTTTAATGCTTCAATAATTTCCGGTTCTTTTCTGATTGATTTTGGCTGAAATACTTTAATACCTTTCTCCAGCGCAAATTGTTTTATCGGGCTCGGTGTAAGCTTATGTCCTCTGCCTGATGGTTTATCGGGCTGTGTTACAACTGCAAGAACTTCAAATTTATCAGAATTATAAAAATGTTCCAGGGATTTTAAACCAATATCGGGTGTTCCAAAAAATACAATACTAATCATTCTTTTCTTCACTTTTAACTTTTTGTTTTAGTAGTTCTTCAATTTTTGCTTCTAATTCCGGTTCATCAAGCAGTTTTTCAATTTGAATTGGTGGCAGGTTAAATTTTTTCAGAACTTCTTCTGCTTCAAATCTGTTTATAACGTGATCAATGAAAAGAATTCCGTCAAGGTGGTCAAATTCATGCTGAATTGCTCTTGCAAGCAGGCTTCCATCTTTTGCTTCCAGAACAAAAGAACGTCCATTCCTATCCATTGCTTTTACCATAACATCAGAATATCTTCTAACATCAGTAAATGCTTCAGGAAAGCTAAGGCAGCCTTCGTGGCTTATTACAGCACCTGATTTTTTTATGATTTTAGGGTTTATAAATACTATTGGATTTAAAGGCTCATTTCCTGTCGAAACATCAATTACAAATACTCTGTAGTTCTCTCCAATCTGGGGTGCAGCAAGCCCGACACCGTTTTGAGCGTACATTGTATCCAATAAATCTGCAACCAGATTTTTAACTTTTTGTGAAACCTTATGAACTTCTTTGGACGGCTGTCGCAAAGAGTCTTCTCCATATCTGACAACTTTTCTTATAGACATATTTTCTTCCTCTGGTTAAATTGTAGCATAAAAAAGAACATTTTTCTAAGAATGACGTTATAATTGTAGTATGAAAAAACTTTGTGCAATAATTTGTTTATTTTTTATTTCCGGAGTGCAGGTTTTGGCAGCTTCAACAAAAATATATGATGAAAATGGTTTTAGGCTGGGAATTTGTACGAAAAATGGAGAGATATATGAGGCATTTGATTTAGACGGCAAGCCTATTACAAAGGATGCATTGAACAATCCTGTCCCTTCCAAAATTCTTTATTTTTATGATATTAGCGGTAATTTAATCCGGTTTTCTAATGAAAAGAGGACTATAGCACCTGTAAATATAGAATACAATAATAAACTTTATAAAGGCCCGATTTATAGCCGCAGGGAATTAACGTTTTAAAACCCAAAAATCTTTTTGGAATAACACAAGAATTGGTATTAATTCTAGTCTGCCAATAAGCATATCAAAAATTAGTATCAATTTAGTCAATGCATTCAGAGGAGCAAAACTTCCCAGCGGGCCGATAGCACCAAATCCCGGGCCTATGTTTCCTACTGCGCTGACAGCTCCGGTCAATCCAATAGTAGTATTTTGTTCAAGAACAGCTATTAAAAATGCGGAACCCCCCAGTATTACAAAATAAAAAGCAACAAACATTAAAGTCTGATCAAGAATTTCCTTAGGCACAGAGTAACTTCCTGTTTTGATATTACAAACAGCTTTGGGATGTAGAATTTTAGTCATCTCTGTTTTTATAATTTTAAAGACCAGAAGCCATCTCATAACTTTTAATCCGCCTCCGGCCGAACTTGCACAGCTGCCAAAAAGCATTATTGCAAATAAAAGGAGCTTGCTTGTGTAATCCCATTTTGTGTAATCTACACTGCAGAAACCTGTTGACGAAACCAGAGTTGAAACATTAAAAAACGAGTGTGTTATACTTCCTGCAAGGTCATAATGCATATTAAAGAATAAAGAAATACTGAGTAAAATACCAATTAAGAAAATTGCAGAGAAATAAGTCCTGAATTCTTCATTTCTAAATAAAACCAGCGGGTTAAGTTTAACCCACGCTTTGTACTGGAGATTGAAGCTTACACCTGCAAAAAACATGAAAAATGCTGTAATCCATAGTAATGGATAAGAACATCCAATCATACTCTGGCTGTTTGGAGAAAGTCCTCCTCCAGAGATTGAAGATAATGAGTTACAAACGGCTTCAAAACCGCTCATTCCATTAAGTTTTAAAAAAACTATCTCAATTAAAGTTAAGCCTGCATAAACTTTCCACAAAGCAGCTGCCGTACTTTTTATTCTAGGAGTAAATTTATCCTCGGTAGGTCCGGGTGCTTCTGCAAAAAACATTTGTCGTCCGGCAATTGCAAATTGCGGCAGAATTGCAATAAATAATACAATAATTCCCATTCCGCCCAGCCATTGTGTAAAGGAGCGCCAGAAAAAAACAGTATTTGGATAATTGAAGTGTGTAAGTATTGTCGAACCTGTTGCCGTAATTCCGGATGTTGCTTCAAATAAAGCATCAACAGGATTTATCCCGAAAAATAAATAAGGTATTGAAGCCAGAATGATGGCAAAAATCCAAGAAAAACTAACAACACAGAGCCCTTCAGATTTTTTTATATCATTTATTGATTTAATCTGGGCAATTCCGCTGATAACCTTTTTTATTGTTATTGATATCATAAGAGCAGCTGCTCCTGTTAATAAAAACGGCAGCACAGCACCGGTTTCATGATAATAAAGCGCTACTAATACAGGCAGCATCAGCATAAAACTAAAATACATTATTGTCAGACTAAATGAGTATGCCAGATAATTTAATCTCATTCAATTTCCTCGAAAAATTCTTTTATATTTGGCGCATTTTCACTTGTTGTAAATATTATGAGATTATCACCACCCATTATTTGTGTTGCACCGTTTGGTATAATTATTCTCTTCCTGCGCTGAATAACTCCTACAATCGCCTTTACAGGAAGTTTTAATTCCATAATTTTTTTTGTTTGGTAATTTTCAGGGATTTCTATAACCAGTACTTCTCCTTTTCCCTGTTCTACAGTTGCCAGAATACCAATGTTTGTTTCTTTTATATTATTTTTTATTTCATTAAGCGCTGCTGTTCTGGAAGAAATTGCAATATCAATACCAACCCGTTCAAATAATTCTACGTTTGTAGTCTTGGAAACTCTTGATATTACTCTGCTTGCACCCATATGTTTAACGAGGAGTGAGCATAAAAGATTCTTTTCATCATTGTTTGTTACACTTACGACTACATCAGAAGAAGCAATATCTTCTTCATTTAACAACTCTAAATCAGTTCCATCCCCATTAATAATTAATGTGTTATTAAGTTCCTGTGATAAATACTCACATCTTGCTGTATCTTTTTCTACAATCTTTAGATTGAGCTTTAGATTTTCCAAATTTTTAGCAAGTTTTAAACCAACATTACCACCGCCTATAATAGTTACATTTTTTACGAACTCTTTTTCGTGGAAAAATTTACCGGCAAGTATATCGAGCGAGTTTGATAATCCCATAAAAATAACTTTATCATCTTCATGCAAAATTGTTTCTCCATTAGGTATAAATAATTCGCAATTTCTTGTAATACCGACAATAACAGTATCTTTAGGAAACTCGCAATTTTTAATCATCTGATTAACAAGAATAGAGTTTTTTGCAATCCTATATTCAAGCAAACGTGCCCTGCCATCAGCAAAATGTTCAACATCCAAAGCTTTTGCAACAGTGATAATTCTAAAAATTTCCTGAGTTAATAGTTCTTCCGGCCAGATTACATTATCAATATAAAAATCACAGTTATATTCTGCATCCTTTGCAAGCCCGAGAGAATATTTGTATTCTTCTTTGCGAACAAAGCAGATTGTTTTAACGGTACTTATTCTTTTGGCAGTTAAACATGCAACAATATTGAGTTCGTCAGAAGCTGTACAGGCAATAAATACATCCGCAGATTTAATCGAAGCTTGTTTTAATACCTCTATATTTGAACCATTCCCCGGTACAAACCCGACATCCAGCTTATTAAATGCGTCTACTCTGTTATGTTCATCATCTATAACAGTAATGTCGTTTTCTGTATATAACTCAGAGGCTATCATTGAACTAAGTTCATTTGCACCAAAAATAATTATCTTCATAGGAGATATTTAACTTCAAAAACCCTCTAAAGTCAATTTTAATCCAATTGTTTCACTGTTGCGACAATTTTTCCAATAAGTATTAATTCTGCAGCAGATTTCCCATTTATAGTTCTGATTCTGTATTCAGGATTGTCAGACTTAATAATAATCTCATCAAGGTTTTTTGATAAGCGTTTTACAAAAAATTCATTATTAAAACAAAATACATAAATTTTATTGTCCTGAATCTGGTTTCCGTTCCAGTGTTCTACAATAAGCTTATCGCCATTATCAATAGTAGGCGACATACTATTTCCGGAAGCATTAATCATAGAATATAATTTATTTTTTGAATACCCGCTTATCATTGATATCGGTATAGGAAGTTTCGTTTTTTCGCTCGAAAAGACAATGCTGCCATTTCCGCAGCTTGCAAAAACATCTGTATAATAATCTATATAAGCAATATCATCGGTTACCGAACTGAAAATACTAATCTTAAAAAATTCCTCAACCCGTCTGATTTCGCTAACTGTAACTTCGCTCTGAGTTTTTATTCTGTTGCTGATTGTCTGGCGTGTTATGCCGAGGCTGTCAGCAAGCATTGACTGGTTAACAGTTATCCCTGCTATATTGGATATTAATTGTATTAATTCATCTAGTTTCATCGTTTCACCAGTATATGAAAATAGTACTTGACATTTGTATCATATCATCTTACAATAAGACACAAGATGTAAACTATCAATTGATATTTAATCATATTTTTTTGCTAATGTCAATGTTTTAAATATTTGGAAGAGGTTTTGTAAAAATGAATTACAGATATAATGTATCATGTAGTGAAACAATGTCAAAGAATTGGACCCCGAGTGCAGTGGATTGTTATAAATTAGGGTGTGTATGTTCTAAATGTAATCTTTATAAAATATATTTTAAAGATTCTTATAATAAATGCAGAATGAAAGAAACTGTAATAGAGTTAGTGCGCAAATTAGGAGCACCAGTGGAGGATGAAAAATAATGAGTGGATATTCAAGTATAGAAAATGGAAAAAAGGGCGGCAGACCGAAGTATGACAGCGAGGTAAAAATTTCTCTTCCTGATATAGATTTTGTCATACTAACACCAACTCAATACGGTTCATTGATTGAAAAATACGGCTACGAACTCCTGAGAAAGGCTCTTTTAATCCTTGAGGAATGGCTTAAGTCAAGTCCAGAAGGAGAAAAATACAGAGGAAAAAATAATTATGCACACTTTCGCTCTGACGGCTGGGTTATAAATTCTGCCAAAATAACTCGTTAATTAATATTTTTTACGGCAAGAACTTTTTCTAAAAATTCTCTGGAAGCGTTTACGCCTCTGTTAAAACAAGCCTGCTGAATGGAAATCCAGTTTTTCTTGTTAAATCTTTTTACTTTGAACTCTGGATTTTGGGAATATTCAGCAGTTTTTGTAAATAAATCCAGTATAGAACTGTACTCAAGATCTTCTGCCTTAAAATTTTGGGTTAATATGTCTAAATGTGCTGTTGCACCATATTTTTTACCGCGTTCAAAATTTCCGTGAAGCTTGTATTTTAATATTTTATGTATTAATCCGCCCGGTTCTGTATGAAGCGGAACAGACATATCTTGCAAATAATGCAGTGCATAGCCGAGTTTTTTTAATACTTCTTCTTTGGCTTCTGAAAGCATTGCTTGCTGCAAATGTTCTTTAAACTGGCTAAAGGCATTTAGTTTATCAGAGTCTGGCCCGAAGCTTTTTTTCTTAGAATTTGGAAAGAAGAAGTGAGTGTTATTATGATATCCCAATTCTGTCTTTGCAAAGTCTGGCATTTGGGCATATCTGGCAACCTGTCTTTTAGTAATATCATCAATGCTGCTGTTTTGTAGTGCGAGCATTGTCATTTCTAAATGTGTTGTTTTATTCCATTTAAAATTTGTCTGTCCACCCGAAGTATTGATTTGCATTTCCTTATTATACTGCAAAACGGAAGTGAACAATATCTCCGTCCTGCATTACGTAATCCTTTCCTTCTAATCTTGTAACACCTTTATCTTTGCAGGCTGTATAAGAGCCGTTTTGTACAAAGTCATTGTATCCGGTTACTTCAGCTCTAATAAAGCCTTTTTCAAAGTCAGTATGTATAACCCCTGCCGCCTGCGGAGCTTTAGTTCCTCTTGTGATTGTCCACGCGTGAACTTCTTTTTCGCCCGCAGTAATGAATGTAATAAGATTAAGCAGTTCATATACAGATTTAATCATTTTATTAATCCCGCTGTCTTTAACTCCAAGCTCTTCAAGGTACTCTTTAGCCCCTTCTTCTCCGAGTTCAACAAGTTCTTCTTCAATTCTTGCGCAGATTATAACTGTTTGAGCACCATGTGATTTTGCGTATTCTTCAACCTGTTTTGTGTAATTGTTGCCTTCTTTTAAATCAAATTCAGAAACATTCGCGCAATAAATAACAGGCTTGATAGACATTAAATTAAGCGGTTTAATTGCTTCAATCTCATCTTCTGTAAAATGTTCTTTTACATTTATGAATTTTCCTTCTTGCAGCAGTTCATTAAGTTTCTTTAATGCTCCGTCTTCAATAACTGCTTCCTTGTCACCTGATTTTACCTGTTTAGAAATTCTTGCAGCGCGTCTTTCTACAGAAGCTAAATCAGCAAGGGCAAGCTCTGTATTAATAATTTCAATATCTGAAATAGGATCAACTTTGCCTGCTACGTGAATGGTGTTTTCGTCATCAAAGCATCTGACAACCTGAATAATAGCGTCGACTTCTCTAATATTATGCAGGAATTGGTTGCCTAATCCTTCTCCCTGGCTTGCACCTTTTACGAGTCCCGCAATATCAACAAATTCTATGACAGTAGGAATAATTTCTTTTGCTTTGCACAAATCAGAAAGTATCTGGAGTCTTTCATCCGGTACAACAACAACGCCTACATTTGGTTCAATTGTACAAAACGGATAATTTGCACTCTGTGCATTCTTTGTAGCTGTTAATGCATTAAATAATGTTGATTTTCCTACGTTTGGCAGTCCAACGATTCCGGCTCTTAGCATAAATAAATCCCTTTCAAAATACTATATGTGTAAATTGTATCATGAACAGAAATAAAATGAGTTATAAAAATATGTAGAATGTTTTTTTAATAATAAAAAATATTACAAAAAGGATATAATCCAAAATTGCATTATAAATTCAACATTTTTCATGATATTAGATTACAGGGAATAAAACTTAAGGATAAAAAAACAAACAGAAATAAAACTTTACAAAATGGTCGAAAATATAATAAACAGCTTGCATTCAGATTTTTAGCAAATATTATTATATTAAGATGCCTCAAAGTGGCATTATTTGACAGCCGAAAAATAGAGGAAAATATGGCAAAAGACGTAATAGAAATAGAAGGTACTATTCTGGAATCCATGCCGAATGCGATGTTCAGGGTAAAACTTGAAAACGGACACGAAATTCTGGCACACATATCAGGAAAGATAAGAAAGAATTTTATCAGAATATTACCGGGTGACAGAGTAAAAGTAGAAATGACACCTTATGATTTAACCAAAGGCAGAATAACATTCCGTCTTAAATAATAAAAAGTTTTTAAGTATTACAAGAAGATAAAGGATAAAACAATGAAAACAAGATCATCAGTAAAACCTATGTGCGACAAATGCAAAGTTATTAAAAGAAAAGGCAGAGTTGCAGTAATTTGTGAAAACCCTAAACACAAACAAAGACAGGGTTAATTTTCGAAGAATAAAGAATAAGTAAGTACAAGAAATATAAAGGAAAGAAAACATGGCAAGATTAGTTGGGGTAGATTTACCTCGTAACAAAAGACTAGAAATCGCTTTGACCTATATCTACGGTATAGGACCTGCTAGAAGCAAAAAGATTCTTGAAGTAACAGGTATTTCACCTGATTTAAGAACAGATGACTTAACAGATGATGATATTAAACAATTACGTAATGCATTGTCTGAATACAATATTGAAGGTGACTTAAGACGTGAAGTAACAATGAACATTAAACGTCTTCAAGAAATTAACTCATACAGAGGTATGAGGCACAAAAGAGGTCTTCCTTGCAGAGGTCAGAGAACAAAAACAAACGCAAGAACAAGACGCGGTAAAAAAACAGGACCTATTGCTGGTAAGAAGAAATAATAGGGAATAAATTTAAACGAAATTAAAAATAGTGAAATATAAGGAAAAGAAAAATGGCAAGACCAAAAACTACAAAGAAAAAAGAAAAGAAAAATGTATTGCAGGGTGTTGTTCACATACAATCCACTTTTAACAATACAATTGTAACTTCTACAGATACTCAAGGTAATGCTATTGCTTGGGCAACTGCCGGTGCTACAGGCTTCAAAGGAGCTAGAAAAGGAACTCCGTTTGCAGCTCAGTCAGCAGCAGAATTAGTTGCAAAGAAATCAATTGACCAGGGTATGAAAAAGGTAGAAGTTCATATCAAAGGACCTGGTTCAGGTCGTGAAACAGCAATCAGAGCTATTCAGGCTGCTGGTTTGGAAATTACTTTGATAAAAGACGTAACACCTATTCCTCACAACGGATGCCGTCCTCCTAAAAAGAGACGTGTATAGGGTGTAATAAAGTTAGATACAATATGCAGGGGCTTGCTTTAAGCCAAAAAAGTAAACCATAGATGCCCTGCAAAAGAAAAGGAGAAAATAATGGCAAGATATACAGGACCTACGAATAAATTATTTCGTAACTACGGCGTAAAAGATTTGTCTAACAGAAAATTAACATCTTCTATGAGGCAAACAGCATCCGGTCAACACGGTGCAGTAAGAAAGAAACTTTCTGAATACGCTATTCACTTAAATGAAAAACAAAAAATCAGATTAACATATTTGGTAAGCGAAAAACAATTCGCAAAATATTACAACGAAGCTGCAAGAAAGAAAGGTGTAACAGGTACTATCCTTCTTCAAATTCTTGAATCTAGATTAGATAACGTCTTATTTAGAGCAGGTTTCGGTGTAACACGTAAACAATCAAGACAAATCGTTAACCACGGTCACGTTCTTGTTAATGATAAGAAAGTAGATATTCCATCATATTTAGTTAAAGCAGGTGATGTAATCACTATTAAATCAAGAAGCAACGATTACCTTAAGACTGTAATGAGTGCAATTGATTTATCTTGTGCTCCTGCTTGGATAACAGTAGATAAAGACGCTTTGAAGATTACATTCGAAAGAATTCCTCAAAGAGAAGAATTAGATCCTGAATTCAAAGAACAACTTGTTATAGAGTACTATTCAAAATAGGCTGATAGGAGAAAATAATATGGAATTAAAAATTAAAACTGTTAATACAATGACCAGTTCTGATGGTTCACAATATGGTAAGTTTACTATTGAACCGTTAGAAAGAGGCTTTGGAACAACTATCGGTAACGCACTTAGACGTGTATTACTTTCAAGCTTAGAAGGTACTGCTGTAACTTCTTGCAGAATTGAGGGTATAACTCACGAATACACAGCAATTCCGGGTGTATTAGAAGACGTTATTGACGTAATGTTGAACCTTAAAGGTTTGGCAATTAAAACAGACTCAAAAGAACCTCAAAATTTGAGAATAGATGTAGACAAACCAGGTCCTGTATTGGCAAGTGATATCCAATTACCAGCCGGTGTAAAGGTAGTAAACCCTGACTGGTTGATTTGTACTATAGCTGACGGCGGTTCATTCCACGCCGATATCGTTGTAGAAACAGGAAAAGGATATGTAGCAAATGATGTTCCAAGAAATTCTAAATCAGGAGCTCCTATTGATATGTTACCTATTGATGCTACATTTATGCCGGTAAAAAGAGTTCGTTATGAAGTTGAAAATGCTCGTGTCGGCGACAATATCGACTTTGATAAATTAACTCTTGAAATCTGGTCTAATGGTACAGTAGATGTAACTACAGCTCTTACTCAGGCAGCTGATTTGCTTATTGAACACTTTGTTCAAATCTCATCTATTACAGGCAAAACTTCTCACAAAGATATTGAAGAAAAGGCTGTTGTTATGGAAGAATCTCATGAAGAAACCGAACAAGAACCTTCAATCACTATTGATGAGCTTGAATTATCTGTAAGAGCATATAACTGTTTAAAAAGAGCAAGCATTAACTCAATGGCAGAATTGTTAAAGAAATCAGAACATGATTTGTTAAATATTAAGAACTTTGGTAAAAAATCTTCAGATGAAGTAATTGAAAGATTACACCACTTCGGTTTAGACTTAGCTCCAAATCCGGAAGTAGATGAAGAAGGTTATGCTATTCAAGGTTCAGAAGAATAATAGAAATTAGTAAATTATATAAAAGGAAAGAAAACAATGAGACACCAAACAAAGAAACATACACTTGGTAAAGCACAAGACCAAAGAAAAGCTTTGTTGCGTTCATTAGCTACTGAACTATTTACTCATGGTGAGATAAAAACAACTATGGCAAGAGCAAAAGCTTTGCAGCCATATGCTGAAAATGTAATCACTATGGCTAAAAAAGGTGATTTGAATTCAAGAAGATTGGCTGGTAAATATATCTATGATAAAGAAATCGGCCAGTTAATTGATACAACCACCGGTGAAGTATTTGATGCTCCGCAGGAAGGCAAAAAATTAGCTAAGCAGACTGTTTTGAGAAAATTATTCAGCGTTATTGGCGTTAAATATTCTTCTAGACAGGGCGGATATACAAGAATATTCAGACTTCCTCCACGCAGAGGGGATGCTTCTGAAATGGCATTAATTCAGTTGGTATAATTAATGCGCTACGCTCTAGATGTTCAGTACCGTGGTAAGAACTATGACGGCAGTCAGATACAGTTCGAAGCCGGCAAAGAAGTCGGTAACACGATACAGGGCGAATTAGAGAAAGTATTATGTACTTTGATAGAGTCTAAGGCTCAAATTAATAACAGACCGATTAAAACAATCTTCTCCGGAAGAACTGATAAAGGTGTAAATGCATTAGGACAGGTCGTTCACTTTGATACTGATAAAGAAATTGTTGCTTCAAAATTTATCTATCAAATGAACGAAATCCTTCCTGATGATATATCTGTCAGTAACTTGAGAATTGTACCAGCTTCGTTTCACGCTCAAAAGTCTGCAAAGGCTAGATATTACAGATATGAACTGATTAACAGACGTTATAAACAGGCATTTGACGGTGATATCTTAAGAGTGAAATATGAATTGGATATAGAGCGGATGCAGACCGCTTTGAATTTCCTTCTGGGCGAACATGATTTTTCAAGTTTTAAAAGTTCCGGAACGCTTAACCCGAGCAAAGTTTGTTTTATCTCTAGAGCAGATGTTGAGAAACAGGGTGATAGAGTGTTTATACATATTGAAGGAAACAGATTTCTTTATAATATGGTAAGAACAATAGTCGGTACGCTTCTTGAAATAGAGGGGCATAAGCTGCCTGTAGAGCATATGAAAAAAGTTCTTGAGGCATGTGACCGCCGTAAGGCGGGGCAAACAGTCAGCCCGTATGGTCTGACACTGGTAAAGGTAAAATATTAATACTACGGAGATAAAAAGCATGAAAACATATTCAGCAAAACCTCTTGAAGTTGAAAGAAAATGGTATGTAATTGATGCAGAAGGCGAAATTCTTGGTCGTTTAGCTGTAAGAATTGCAAACATTTTAAGAGGAAAAAATAAACCTGAATATACACCTAACGTTGATACCGGTGACTTTGTTATCGTTATTAATGCAGAAAAGGTTGTAGTTTCAGGAAATAAAGAAACTGATAAGATTTATTATCACCATACCGGTTACCCGGGTGGTTTAAAAGCAGCTTCTGTTAAAGAAGTTCGTGAAAAAGATGCAACAAAGTTAATTGAAAAAGCTGTTAAGGGAATGTTGCAGCACAACACTCTTGGCGCTGAACAGTTCAACAAGTTGAAAGTATATTGCGGTCCTGAACATCCGCATGCAGCTCAAAAACCTGTTGTATTGGGAAAGGAGTCTAAGTAATGGCTGAATCTAAAGAAATAATGGCTACAGGCCGCAGAAAGTGCGCTGTTGCAGTTGTAAAACTTGTAAAAGGTAAAGGCAGAATTTTCGTTAACGGAAAAACATTAGGTGCTTATATTGGTAATATGCCGGCTGTTGAAATGATGATTTACAGACCGCTTGTTTTAACTGAAAATCAAGACAAGTATGATGTAAGAGTTAAAGCTGTTGGCGGCGGTATCGTTGCTCAATCAGCGGCTATCAGACACGGTATTTCAAGAGCATTATTGAAAGTTAATGAGGAATATAAAAATGTATTACGTTCAGAAGGCTTGTTGACTCGTGATGCAAGAGTTAAAGAACGTAAGAAATATGGTAGAAAAAGAGCTCGTAAGAGATTCCAATTCTCAAAGAGATAATTTTTCGAGATATGTATTTAAAAGGCGGCTTTTCAAGAGCCGCCTTTTTTATTAATTTTGTATAAGTTCCAGTTTTTTACCCACTTTTTTGTTTAATATTTTTATTCTTTCCTCATCTGCAAGTGTTAAAGAAACATAAACTTGTTGTGCAGAATCTGTAGGATGCTTTACCTGCGAAAGCATATAATAGTCTAAAAAGCTCATATTTTGCCAAAAACATTTGATATATTCAAATACTTGAGCGGCATCAAAATTGAAACTTTGTATTCCAAATATTTTAGTGTAATCTTTTACGAAATTAAGTATTCCTTCTGAAATAAAAGGGAATAGGCTTAATCTGAAGAAGTCATTATCATTTAAAAGTTTTCTATATTCAGGTTTTTCATTTTTCATATCTTCAACAGGAGGTTCTTGAGATGTGAATAGAAATTCTATTAAATCCCAGTTAAATCCGATTGTTATGCTATTGTGTGGCTTTATACTTAAATTTATGTAGTTAAATTTGTAATTAAGTGTTGATGCTATATAAATCCCAAGAAAACTTTTTGCTTTGAAAAATCTTTCAATCAATGTTTGAGCAGAAAAATTACCGGCACAGGTATCAACTATTCCAATATTTTGTCCGGACAACTCAATAGAGTCAACATATTTTTGATAATTATCTTTTGTAACTTCGTTGAATAGAGGGTTGTCATTAATACATAAATTTCTCATTCGCCTTGAAGCGTATATATAGTGACTTTTAGGGGCATCGTCAGGTTTTATTAAATCATATACTAATTTAAGCATATAACCATCGCGGGCAACAAAGAATATATCGCTAAGATTTCGCTGTTTTGCTATTGTAAATATGCTTGTTACAACACTAAGCGCTAGCGGGCCCCCGATATTATAACCTAAATCTTTCCAGTAATTAGATTTGTCATTCTGATTAATCCAATTAATTGCTGACAATGCGATAATTGATGAACTGCTAATCTTATCAATTGCATAGTTATCAAAATATTCAAAAGCATAGTTGTTTATTTTCGAAATTTTAAATCTTTCGAAAATATTTTTATAATAGAAAGCTTCAATGTTATTGTCTTTGGCTTTTTCTATATCAGAAATTTTATTATCACCAATATGTAATATTTTATCAGGACTTATATTTAAATCTTGGATAATGAATTTATATAAGTTTCCGGTAGCCTTACATTTTCCAATTTCACCTGAAACGTACAATTTACTGAAATTTTTAAAACCTTTATCATTCAGAACTTGTGCAAGGAAATTTGTAGGAAGATACATGTCTGATGTTATTATAATTTGCTTTCCTTGTTCTAGTGCATAATTATAGATTTCAAGAATTTCTTCATTACATTGTAATATTTGTGCTTCAATCTCCATTTCTTTATCTCTGAGATTTTTATCGAGTTTAGAATATATTTCACCAATTGTTATATCTTCTATTCTTCTGTCGCGAATAGTCTTAACCATGCGTACTTTCTTTTCGTTAACGAGCCTTGTAAGTGCAAAATTTGGTATATTATATTGTTGTTCCATATATTTAAAAACATCAGACGGGGCTAAAAACGGACGTAAAAGAAGTGTATCAAAAATATCAAAAGAGATTATATCTTTTGTATCGATAATTTTTTTTAGTTCCTCTTTATCAAAGTAATAAAATTCACTTAGGTTCTTATTAAAAAAATTGTAAAAAATCGCATTTATGTCAACATTAAACTTAAAGTTTCTGAAAATTCCTGCCATTTTGCAGAATAGATATTCACTGAAAATGCGAGAATTATTTTTGTTTAATACATCCTGTATTATTGTTACAAACCAGTAGCCTAAGACATAGCTGTAAACCTCAGGCGTAATAGAATTAGAATTTGCCAGATGCAATAAAATCTCCATCCCCTTAATCTTATCTTTAAGCTGTTGGAAACGGAGCTGTCTTTTAGTTAGAGAATTATCACGCTGTGTAATTACGATATACAAGTCTTCAACTACTTCAATTTTATTGGCATATAATGCGGCCTCAAAAGCAAATACAGGATCTTCCATATCACTGATTTCAGGAAATGTGATATTATTATTGATTAGCAAACTTCTTCTGAAAATAGCACTGCAATATGTTGAACAGAAATTATTCTTATTTTCTTTAATCTTATTATTTATATTTTCATAAACAGTGTTATCAAAGGAGTTTTTATATAATCCTTTTGTAATATCTGCATTTGTTTGTATGGCTTTATTGTATAATTTTTCATAAAAATCGGCTGTTTCCAGATAATCATCGCTGTCAATAAAACTGATAAACTCGCCTTTTGCAATCTTTATTCCGTTATTTCTCGCGACAGCAGCGCCTTTATTAAGCCTAAAATTAATTACCTTTATGCGCTTATCCTTATTTGCAAAATCATTGAGTATATTAAGAGAGTTATCCTCAGAAGCATCGTTGATACAAATTATTTCTAAATCTTCAAGAGTCTGGGTGCAAATACTTGTCAGGCAATTACCAAGATATTCTTCTGTATTATAAACAGGAATTATAACAGAGATTTTTGTTTCCATCAATTACACTCCTGTAAACAATTAACATCGGCAAAAAAATCAGATTTTAAGTTGAAGTACTCTGAAAAAATAATTAATTCATCGGCTTTCATTTTTCTTTTGCCTTGCAGCATAGCGCTTAACTTAGCTACAGAAATTCCTAATAGATTAGCAAAGAATTTTTTTTTAATCCCATTTGTATTTATAAATTCTTTTACTTTTTCTTCCAGAGTAATCATATTTTCTCCAAAGTGTATTATAGATTAACAGTATCGCAATAATTAACATGTGAATAATAAAACACATCCGGCTTATTGTCAAGCAAATTTTTAAATATTTAATTTTTCGATATAATTATGGTATAGGAGAAATATTTATGACCAAATCAAAAGAAAAAACGGTAGAGTCTTTAAGTACTTCATTGCCGCTTCAGTTAAGATTATGCAGACAAAAAGCAGGGTTAAGTATGCGTGAGGTTGCAAAACGTATACATAAGACTGCAGCAACTATAAGTAAGTGGGAAAGCGGAGAAACAACTCCTTATGGCGATACGTTATTAATGCTGTGTAAAATTTATAATGTAGATATTACTGCTTTTTATGGTGTAGCAACACCCCAGTCAATTCGTATTACACCAGCTGAAACACGGTTAATAGAGCTGTATAGAAATGCAACGAAAGATGCACAAAATGTAACTGTAACTGTTCTGGAAAAATGCCAGAAAAATTGATTTTATTTATTATCCGGACTCAAAATAGAAATAACGGCATGATTAAGATCTAAATATTTCTTTGCGGCATCTTTTAAATCTTCAATAGTGATTGATTCACAAATTGGCAGATATTCTTCTGCCAGATTTAAGTCATCGCATACAGTCATATAATATCCTATAGCTTCACCGATATCAGAAACTGTTTCAGCTTCACAGGCAAAACGGGATTTAAGTTTTTTCTTTGCTTTATTAATTTCTCGTTCAGTAATTTCATTTTGAACTTTTTTAATTTCTTCCTTAACAAGTTCAATAGCTTTTTCTTTGTATTCAGGATTAAAATTTGCCTGTACAAAGAAGTTAGAACCATCACGGAATGAGTAATTCTCTGCATCAATCATGTTAAATATATGCTCTGGCTGATTTTCTATCAAATTATTATATAATCTTGAACTTGCACCTTCGCCAAGTATTACAGCAAGCATCTCAAGTGCAATAATATTTTTTAAATCTTTTGCCATGGCTCCAAGAAAACCAAACATCATAAACGAAGAATTTATATTTGCTTTATTCTCAATATAGACTGTTTCCTTTACTGGAGTATCCGGCCCGAAATCTTTTTCAGGAGGATGAGGTCTATCTCCCCAGCTGAATCCTTCAACTACACGGTTAAGAATATCTTCGCTGTCGAAGTCGCCGACAACAATTGTAGTTACGTTTTCTGGAGAATAGAAGGTTCTGTAATAGTTCATAACCTCTTCCTGAGATACCTGTGAAATAATTTCTGGCGTGCCTATAACATCGCGTTTGTATGGATGTGAAGTGTACATTGCATGATTTGTCGCATTATAAACCTTTGTCCAAGGCTGGTCTTTGCGCATACGAATTTCTTCTATTACAACATGACGTTCACGTTTGTCTGTGACGGTTTTGTCATTTATATCAAACGGTGCACCCATTTCATAATCAGGTATTACAGGGTCTATCATCATGTCGGCATGAAGTTCTATTGCTTTATAGAAGTTTTCATTGTTCTCACCTTTCGGAAGGGTTACATAATAAAATGTGTAATCTTTCCACGTTGCAGCGTTTACAATAGCGCCTCTTGCTTCAAGTATTTTATCAAATTCACCAGCCTTATGTTTATGAGTACCTTTAAACATTAAATGTTCAAGAAAATGAGAGATTCCATTGTTTTTATCATTTTCATTTATAGAACCTGTTTTGACCCAGGATGATATATTTACCATCCCGCCTTCTTTATGCGCAAGAACAATTTTATGCCCGTTGTCACGCTCATAAATCTCTACTTCTCTTGTCAAAAAAGGATACTTTATTAATGATTTCTTCATAAACACCTCGCTTAAAGTTATTATAACTTAAAGATAAACAGATATAAATATTATTCCAGTCGGGTAATTGGTATATACCCTCTTCGGCTATTGATTTACATATTATCATGAGGTACAAAACAAGAATAAAGAAAGGAGATTTTTATGATTGAAGAGAACAACAGAGAATACCATTACGAACACAAAAGTCACTGGTTAAGAACTTTAGGAGTCATTCTAGCGACACTTATAGGCGCTTTTTTAGCTTTTTATTTTGTAGCAGACATGACATTTAACAGAATGACAGACCCGTCATACCAGATGCGTAAAATGGAAAAAATGATGAGGCATGAGCAAAAGCGTATTGAACGTATGGAACAGCGCTTCGGGGATAACCCGTTTGAACCTAAAATGGCACCTATGCTTGTAAATCTAGTGAAAGAACCGGGCGAGTATAAGTTAATAGTAGATTTGAAACCTCTAGGCGGAAGCGAAAAAAATATTGATGTCAAGCTTGTTGATAATGTAGTTACTGTTTCCGGCGAAGTTGAAAAAAAGGAACACCACAGAGAAGATATAATGAATTTCTCTCAGGCATATTATCTTGACGAAAAGGTCGAAGGGGATAAAATGACAAAAGAAAGAAAAGGTAATAAATTTATTATAACAATACCGTTTGAGGAATAAAAAAAAGACCGGTTTTTAAAACCGGTCTTTTTTTTATCTACTTGATATTTGAGTAAGTCCAAGCATCAAATGTAGGAGTTTCAGAAATATTTAATTCTTTCTTCTTTTCTCCAGCAGAGCAATCGTCATGAGCGATTGGCTTATACAATCTGTTGTAGTACTCAATAACCATTCTGTCAGAATTGAAGTAAGCTTCAGCAGTTCTGATAGCCTGTCTCATCATTCTAGCCCATTCCTGCTTGTTGTTGTAGTAAGTAGGAATAATCTGGTTTTCGATGATATCCATCATACATTCATGATCTTTCCAGTGTCTTTCTTCCCAAGGCATATCATCATCAAGTTCAGGGTACTCAACAGTATAGCCGTTAATGCCAGGGAATGTACCTTCAACAGTCCAACCGTCAAAAGTAGAAAGGTGAAGAGCACCGTTAGCATTAGCTGACATACCAGAAGTACCTGAAGCTTCAAACGGTCTTAACGGAGTATTTAACCATACATCAGTACCGCGTTTCAGCATACCTGATAATTGTAATTCATAACCAGGAAGAACTACTACGTTCTTTAATGTGTGAGATCTGTTCAATAACTTGTTGAACATTTCTTTACCCATTACATCATCCGGATGGAATTTACCAGCAAAGATGATTTGAACTTTATTTTCATCTAACAGTTTGTTAATTCTGTCTTTATCCATCAAGATTAACCATGCACGTTTGTAATCAGCAAATCTTCTTGCCCATGTAATAGTTAATACATCAGGATTAAACCTCTTACCGGCAACGTTAGCAACGTATTTGAATAATTCTTCTTTCATTTCACGTTTAGCAGCGAGTAATTCGTCGAAAGATTTATCTCCGTTCATTCTCTTATCCTGCCAGTAGTGGAGGTTAACAGCGTTGGTGATAGCTCTAATAGGGCATCTTCCGTCAACCCATTCCCACATCTTGTTAGCAACAAGACCGTGAAGCTGAGATACAGCGTTAGCAATTCTTGACATTCTTAAAGCAGCAACTGTAAGAGAGAAGTTTTCTCCGCCTAATTGAAGAGCTCTTTCTCTAGAAGCACCGGCAAAGAAACCGCCTTCTAATAATGTATCAACCCAGTGAACTTCGTTACCGGCAGCAACAGGAGTGTGAGTTGTGAATACAGTTTTTCTTCTAACTTCATCAAGGTTGCCGTTGTATTGTCTAAGAAGTTCAAAAGCTGCAGGAAGTGCATGGCCTTCGTTCATGTGGATTACATCAAAGTTGTAACCTGCTGCTTGAAGAACTCTAACACCTGCAATACCAAGAACTGTTTCCTGAGCAATTCTGATTCTTTCATTTCCATCATAAAGCTTATGAGAAATGCTCTTAGCCCAGTCGCTATTACCGTCAATATCAGTTGTAAGAAGGTAAACAGGGCAAGTGCCAAATAATTCAGGGTCAACTCTGAATGCTTTAACCTTAACTTTTTCTCCAAAAGTGTCAACTTCTACAGTGATACCTGTATCAACAAGGTAATCATAATATTTTCTGATGTAAGCTACTTCAACGTTGCCTGAATGGTCGATTCTTTGATCATAGTAACCATATGACCATAACATAGTTACACCTACCATAGGCATTTGCAAATAACCGGCAGATAACATGTGTGAACCTGCCAAAAATCCTAAACCACCAGAATATGTCTTGAGTGATTGATCCATTGCTATTTCCATTGAGAAATAAGCTACGTTTGGTAATGTCATAATTTTTAAACCTTTTCTTTTGTGTACTACTAAAGGACTAATCGTCCATGCAAATTTATACCAACAACATAACAGATAATCAATGATTTTATAAAATGTTAGGCGTTCGAAACTTTTGTTTTTCCGCTGAAACCCGCGATTTTCCATACGGTAAGAAATTGTAAAGAAATGTAACAAAATAATACTTTAGAATTAGTTCAATATAATTAAAAGCGCGGAATAACTTCCGCGCATAGTTTTATATCTTGATGAGTAAGAATTTAGAGTCTTTAAGGGCATGAACTTTATGTTCTTTGTCCTTTTTGAACATGAGAATTTCACCTTTGTCGAGTTTAAACTTTTCAGCATCAAAATGCAGCTCAATCTCGCCGTCAATTACGTAAACAGCTGCATCAGCAATTGAAGTATGCGTGTCTATTATTTCTCCTTTTTTGATTGCAATTATGTTTAAACAGCTGTCGCCGTTTTCCATAAGTACCTGTCTGTCGAATTTGGTTTCATCCAAATTAACAATATCTTTGGCTTTTAATACATTGTAGAACATATAATCTCCTTTCTTTAGTTCATTAGAACAGATACAATAAATAACGGCATTCCCAACCGGGGTAAGGCCGGAATGGCTAGACGATATGTAGTGAGAATTTTTTTTAGTTTCCTCTTGACTGAGAGTAGGTCTAAGGTTGTAATATAATAATTATTATAAGAAAGGAGCAAAAATGGAAAAAACGTTAATGGTTTTGGATAAGATTAATACTCCGGAAGATTTGCGGGGGTTAAGTGCAGAGGAAATGAACCTGCTGTCTGCTGAGATAAGAGATTTAATATTGAAAAAGGTAAACACAACCGGAGGGCATCTGGGGCCGAATTTAGGCATGGTAGAGGCAACAATTGCACTTCACAGGGTGTTTAATTCTCCTGTTGATAAATTCGTATTTGATGTTTCTCACCAGTGTTATCCGCATAAAATTTTGACCGGAAGAAAAGAAGGGTTTACAAATCCGGCAAAGTATCATACTTATACGGGTTATACTGCTCCGGAAGAAAGTGCGCACGATTTATTTAAAGTAGGACATACTTCTACTTCTGTCAGTCTTGCCTGCGGATTAGCAAAGGCTAGGGATTTGATAGGCGGTAAGGAAAATGTTGTTGCAATTATTGGCGACGGGTCTTTAACCGGAGGTGAAGCTTTGGAAGGGCTTAATAATGCTGCTGTTCTTGGCAGTAATATCATTATTGTTGTAAATGATAATGATATGTCTATTGCAGAAAATCACGGCGGCTTATATTCAAACCTTAAGCTTTTAAGAGATACAAAAGGGCAGGCAGAAAATAATTTCTTTAAAACACTCGGCTTTGACTATTATTATATAGATAACGGACACGATTTTAATGAATTAATATCTGTATTTGACAGAGTAAAAGATGCTGACCATCCCGTATTGGTTCATATGCATACAATCAAGGGTAAAGGTTTGCATGAAGCAGAAGTTGACAAAGAACATTATCACTGGATTGTTCCGGGTGAACTTGACAAAAAGCCTGTTGCAGAGAATGCTATCCGTAAAGAAAGTTATGAAAGTATAACTGCTGATTATATTCTTGACAGAGCATCAAAGGACAGTTCAATTATCGCTATTTCTCCAGCAACTCCGGGGGTAAGCGGATTTACTCCAGAATTCAGAAAAAAACTGGGTAAAAATTATGTTGATGTTGGTATCGCAGAAGAACACGCTGTGGCATTTGCTTCTGGGCTCGCTAAAGGCGGAGCAAAACCAATGCTTGCTGTAATGAGTTCTTTTATACAAAGAACATATGACCAGCTTTCTCAGGATTTAGCACTTAATAATACTCCTGCCACTCTTCTTATTTTCTGGGGTGGTATTACTGGCATGGATGCCACTCATCTTTCAAAATATGACATTCCTTTGATTTGTAATATTCCAAATATTGTATATCTTGCACCTGTGAATAAAGAAGAATATATTTCAATGATGGACTGGGCAAATTCACAAAGTGAGCATTCTGTAGTTATCAGAGTTCCATTCACTCAAGTAATAAGCACAGGAGAAAAGGATACTACAGATTATTCAAAGATAAATAAGTATCAGGTTGTTGAAAGTGGTTCAGAAGTTGCAATTCTAGGGCTTGGCAATTTCTTCCATCTTGGTGTTAAGGTAAAAGATGCTCTAAAAGCAAATTTGGGCATTTCTGCAACCTTGATAAACCCTCACTTTATTTCCGGCGTTGATGAAGAACTTATGGAAAGCTTGAAGGCAAATCACAAGCTTGTTATCACACTTGAAGATGGAGCTATTGAAGGCGGTTTTGGAGAAAAAATTGCATCATATTTTGGTAACTCTGATATGAAGGTGTTGAATTTCGGCGCCAGAAAAGAGTTCACTGACAGAGTTCCGCTTGAAGAATTATACCAGCGGTATCATTTAACTCCTGAACTTATTGTAGATGATATAAAAAATTGTTTGTAATTTAAAAACTGCAAATTTCAAAGAGAGGTGCTGTTTATTACCGCACTTCTCTTTTTATATAACATTTTAAATAAAATGTTATATATTAAAAGATAGCACTAATAAGTTATTATGTAAATAATTTCTTTTATTTTTAATCATGCCTATTGTTCAATAACGACGCTAACCATAACATTTTATTTAAAATGTTATGGTGTTTAAAAGTGAGTTTAAAGGAGCTATTATGAACAGAGGTTTAGTAAAATTTATATCGTTATTTATTTTTGACAAAGAGAAAAAACAAGCTTTCAGAATAAAGTATGATGCAATAGAAAGATTAAGACAAAGGTTAAGTAATGAGAGGGGAAGAATAAATGCATTAGAATATAATCTAGGTATGCTTGCTTTTAAAGTCCTTCCTCATATCTGCGTGGATTATTTGCATGGGTTAAATGCAAATCAAGTTTCAAGTTTGGATGAACATAAACAAAATGTAGAGGCTTTAAAGGCTAATTTGGAAGAAGAAAGTTTATATAATTTAAATAAAATTTTGAATACTATAGAAAAGCGAAAGTACTCAAAAATTTTTTTGCCGGAAAATTTTTATACAGAAGAAGAGTTTGAAGCTTATAAGGCTCATGTTGATATGGAATATGAAATTCAAGATTATGATGAATATATACAGTACAAAAATTTTAAATTACCTAAGAGTCCTCAAGTTCATTTCTATAGCAATGTGTTTGTGGACCAAAATGGGATGCAAGTTTTAAAGACTCTTGAAAAAATGGATGAGAATGCAGTTATTATTGATGGAGGCGGATATGTTCTAGATTCAGCTCTTATCTTTAGAGAGTTTTGTTCTCATAATAAAATAATCTCATTTGAACCTGTTAAAGATATTTACGCATTAGGCCAAAAAACTATTCAACTTAATAACTTACATAATATTGTATATGAAAATATGGCTTTAGGTAATAGAAACAGTGAACAAGCCATTGAAGTACGAGAGCATGGGGGGAGTACTTTATGTACAAACAAAGTTAACGGCGACGCTTCTACTGAACTATGTAAAACGATTTGTCTAGATGATTATGTAAAAAAATATAATTTAAAAGTCGGATTAATAAAAACAGATGTAGAAGGTTTTGAACAGCAACTTTTAGATGGTGCAATAAATACTATAAAGGAACAAAAACCTATACTTTTGATTAGTATTTATCATAACTATCATGATTTCTATAAAATAAAACCCTGGTTAGAAAGTTTAAACTTGGGGTATAAGTTTAACTTTTTTAAAGGTTGTGATGGACATCCTAGTGCAGAAATTTTATTAATAGGGGAAGTTTATTAAGGTATAAGATATAACAAAAGCTAGGTTGACTGTGCAGAAGTACGGCCAACCTTTTTTATCCGTACCATAACATTTTCTGCAAAATGTTATATTATATTTGTATTTACGGCATAATCTGATAAAACTTTAATTTTTCGCATCAAATTGTTACAAAAATTAATACTTTTTCTACCCCAAATGTCCAAAAACATTGAAGCCATAACATTTTGCAGAAAATGTTAGTTCAATAAAGAAAAGATGTAAGAAAAATTAGAACTGGAAAGGGCGTAAGATGTCAGAGAATTTGTCGTTGGGAAAAAAAGGGCAGTATGGTGAAATTGATTTTAACAAAATTAGAAGCGGTATCAAAAAAGATGAGCTTCTTAAAGATGTTGATAAAAAATTAAAGCCTGTATTTGAACAGATATTAAGTAAAATTGATTCAAATCCTAATGACAATATGCTCAGTAGAAGTGAGCTAGAAGCGTTTTTCGCTGAAATCAAAAAACTTGCGGGAGAAGATAATACTCTATCTAAAAGAGAAGGCAAGAAATATGAGTTAGATGGTGAAAAAATTGGCAGAAAAGGCAGAGATGCTTTATATGCTCTTCTAAATAAACTGTCTGCTCTTTCAGAAGATGTAAAAGAAATTACAAAAGATAAAACAAATCCTGACGTTGAAATTATAGAGTATAAGAATGGTAAAATTGAGAAAGTTTTTCCTGACGGTTCAAGAATTATCACAATAAAAAACGGCGGTAAGACTATTTCAACTACCATAGATAAGGATGACGTTAAAACAGAAGAAAGTGTTACGGAAGGTGACGAAACTGTAACAACTACTTATAAGAATAATAAGAAAACACAGGAAGTAATTACGAGCAGTAAGCATAGCGGCATTACCACAATTAAGTATGATGCAGAAGAAAAGCCTATAAGTCAGGTTAGCAAGAAAGAGGACGGCAGCGTAGAAGAATATGAATATATTGATGATGGTAATACCAGATCACCTCGTCTTGTAAAAATTGTAAAAGACGGTAATACAACAGTTTATAATTATGACGAAAATGGCATAAAAACAGGAGAAACTGTTACAACATCTGACGGCAAGAATATTGAGCGTACTTATAATGAGGATGGAAAAACAGAGGTTATAACTCAGAATGGTCAGCCGACACACACTAAAAAATACGATTCTGAAGGTAATTATTCTGACAGTTACAGTGAAGATAATACAGATGTAACAGATAATTATGATAATCAGGACAGGCATATAGAACAGACAAAAGTTAGAGACGGCCAGAGTTATAATGTAAGATATGATGAAAATGGTAATACCCTTGGAGTTATTGTTCAAAATGGTGAAACAATCGAAGATATTGCGAATAAATTTGGCGTTAATATAAAAGATCTGATTAAAGTAAATGCCGCTAAAGTTAGAGGCAAATATCCTAATGCTTACTTCAATGTTGGAGAAGAGATTAAAATTCCTCGTAAACTTGCTGCAGATGAGACTGCTCTTCAAGGCAGACAAACAAAAGAAGAAGCTATTGCCGCATATAATGCTGATGCCGAAAGAAGAGCTGAAGAAGCAAGACAAAGAGCAGAGGCAGAAGCAAATAAACCTCAGATTGTTGCTAAAGGTAATAACGGTTATTATGTAACAAAAGATAAAGATGGAAATATACGTTATTATGATCCTAAAGGTAATGAAATTAGCGGTGCAGAATTTAAAAAACACTGTCCATCAATTTATGATAGTGTTCAGGGAATAAAAACTAGAAAAAAATATGACACAGTTACAATCCAGAAACAAGCTGATGAACTTGCAGAAGCTCTTCACAGCCAGATATCAGGTGCTTCAACAAATTCTAAGACAATTGGACTTTTAAAAACTATAACATATGAGAATGTTGCTTTTGTTGTGGCTTCATATCAGAGTAAGTATGGTGTATCTCTTGCGAAAGATATAGATGATGAATGGGGCCTTGATATTAATACCGTAAAAGAACACATATGCAAAAAACTCGCAGCTCAGGCTAAGGCACTAGGTGTAACAGGAATTTATTTTGGTGATTATCAAAAAATTAACGATATAGATACTCTTAATAACTGGATAAATAATGCTGCTGCAAAAATTAGGAATGCAATGAATAATGCAACCGAAAAATATAAAGCCGGGGATGCAAATGATGTTTCACCTGAGCAGAAATCAGTTCAAAGATCTTCTGCTGCACAAATTGTTGCTGATATAGAAAAAGCAATTTCCGGCTGGAATGATATAGATGCACTTAAGAGAGCTATTTCAAGAATTGATAAACCGGAAGAGTTAAAAGAAGTAAACAGACTTCTTGCGCTAAAAGGTTATAATACAGATGAAAAATATTCTCCTATAGAAAAACTTATTTATGAAGAAGCAAATCATTCTGCAGTTCACACCTATAATTCATCTGATTACTTAGAACAGGTTGTTCAGAAATGGATATCAAATGGAACTTTAACCGGTCAGGAAGCTAATAAAGCTCAAGCAAGAATGGCCGCAAGAGTAATCTTTGACGGTGGTGACGGATTTGGCACAGATTGTGAAAAAATCAAAAAAGGCGTAAGGATGATTAAATGTCCGAAACCGACCGGCAACAGAGAAAAAGATAATGCGCAAGCAAGAGAAGTTTACAAATTAGTAAACCAGATACTTGTAAACCACCGTACATTCTATGGTTTAGGCTCTCCAAGTAAAAATCTTCTTGACTATTGTAAAGGAGAGATGTGGGATAGTGAAGTAAAATACTTGAATGGTATTTTAGCCGAAACGAATGCAATTCAAGGTGAAGAAAAAGCTCAGGCAGTTAAAGAATTGACTCAGGAAGCTGTCGAAGGTGCAGGTACAGATATTGAATATCTGGAACAAGCTATACGTGCAATAGATTCACCTGCAGATAGAAAAGCTGTGGAAGTGAAATTAAAGGCATATTGCGAGAAAAAAGGTATCAAACCGCAAATAGCTGGCCAAAGCTATTTACAGGCTATCTTGTATGATGAATGCGATACCTTTATGGGAATTTCAAGAGATCATAAAGAAATTCGTAAATTCAACGAAATGCTTATTAAACAAGGAGCTTATACTGAACAGGAAATTATAAATCTACGTGCAGAACAGGCTGCTTTGCAAATTCTGGAAGGAGATTTCTCTAATATACAGGATGCAGTACAGCAAATAAAAGACAAACGTGTTTACTCAAAAGTTCTAGAATTGCTAAAAACCAAACATCAAGCAGGGTTTGATGATTTCTTAACGAAGAAACTCGGACAGGAAAAGAGCGATTTAGTATATGCAGAATTGGCTGCAAATACAATTCTTGGCGGAACAAAAACTGTTGAAGTTGTTTTTAGATTAATACAAAGCCCTGACTTTAATGTAAGAGCAAAAGGTATTATGGCAATTAGAACCAGTGAGGTAGCAAACATGGTTGATGAGCTGCTTAAAAAGAAAGGTTCTTCTCTTGCAAAAGTCTTAGAGCAGTTCAATAAAGAAAAAGCCGAATACAAGTCAAAAGCTGAATTCTGGAATGGTCTTGGTAAATTTTTAATAGTAGCTCCTCTGGCAGAAACTATTTCGGATGCGTATAAAGAAAATACAGATAGTTCTGATAATATGTATGTTGAAACAAAACAGGTGCAGAATATTCCGGAAGATAAAAAAGCAGCATACCAGATGACAGTACAGGTTTTTGAACAGAAGCTGGAGCAGATGAAACAAGATTATCAAAAAGCTCTAGATAGTCAAGGTGTTGTTTCCGGTGCTTTAAATGCTTTTTGTGAGGCTTATGGAATAGGTACAACTCGTGAGGAAATTGCTGCAAGAATTGAGCATGATACAGAAACTTTGCGCTTATTAAAATTAGCAGCAGATGGCAAACTTGCAAAAATCGAAAACGGTAAAGAGGTTGCTGTAAGCTTTGAAGCAGTATTTAAAGAACGCAATGTTGGTATTAACTTTGATGCAGAAAAAGTAGAAAATGTTGCAAATCAGGCTCAGAGATTAGCTTGCATGGAATATGCAAAAGATAATATTACTGCCTGCTGGGACGAACTCAGTACCGCTCGTACAGAGCAGCAGTATGCTTCTGCAATAATTGATACATTAGAAAAATTATCTAATATGTCAGGTAAAAAATTAAGTCTTGAAGGGCTAGGATACAGTTATAAAAACGGTGTTATTGTTGACAAGTCAGGAAAACCGGTTTCTGCCGCAAAACTTCAAGAAATTGCAAATCAGTTAAAACAAGGTCTTGCAGATGTTTCAAAGGCTATGCTTGGAGTTGATATTCCGCTAAATTCTAACAGCAGTAAAGTTTCTGAAATGCTAAGCGACGGATATGAAAGCAAAGTTGAAGGATTCAAAAAAGAATACCGCGATGCCTTCGGTGTAGATGCACCAGACTCTATGATAGAAGATTATATCTCAACAATAGAAACAGGAAAAACTGTTCTTAATATTGGTGTAATGATTGGTGCTATAATCGCAGCTCCATTCACCGGCGGCGGTTCACTAGCTGTATTTGCAATGACAGCAGGAGCATCGCTAGGTTTGAATGCTCTTGAAAACTCTACAGATGCTGACGGGTGGACAAATTCAGAATGGACTTCAGATGTTTCACAAGCATTCTGGGATGGTGCATTAGCAGCAGTCGGAGTAAAAATAGGACAGATTGCTGAAACTTTTGCAAAAGGTGGGAGCGCAATTGTCAGTCAGAATAAATGGCTTGCACGGTTACCAAAGGGTAAAGTGGCAGAGGCTTTAGAAAAAGCAAAAGATATTGCATATAAGATGCAAAATCAAGCCGGAAAAATTGGTAAAGGTGTGCTTGAAGCTAAAAAAGCCCAGATTGCTGCAAAATTCCCTAATGTAAGCACTGAAACAATAGAAAAAATGTCTATAATTATTGCAAGAGCGGAAGCCTGCGGATTTGAAGTATCGAGTGATACTATCCAATCACTTGTACAAATGTACTGTCAGCACGGTCAATTTGATGAAGCAAGCTTCTTGCAGGCATTTGTTCTGTCATTAGGCGCAAACGCAGTAGGTCATGCTGTGTCGGCTAAACAGGCTAAAGAAACAGGCACGGAAAATCTTGATAAGGCAACATCTCATGGTGCTGCGCATCCTTCCAATGTTCATGTTGGGTCTAAAAAAGCAGAAGTTATTCGCGCGGAAGTAGATGAAGCTTTAAATAATCCAAATATATCAGGTGAAGAACTCGCAAGAATTCGCGCTGAAGTAGAAGCACTTGCTGATAGGGATTTGAGACGTGAGCTTATGGCTAAGATTGACGAAGCAGAGAAAAAACTTACTTCTCCACAAAAAGCTGCTTATGATGCTGCAAAAGAAGCAAATACGCAAAATACTATAAACCATATTTTTGAAAAACATAGCGTATTAAATGATTCAGATGTTCGTGTATTGAGTGATTATATAAAAAATACCAATGACATAAATGTCTTAAATGAACTTAAAAATAAGTTAAGACAAAAAGAACTAACATACGGCGGAGTAACTGCTAATTATAGAAAACTTTATGATGCAATTGATGCCAGAGTTAAGGTTTTAACCCCTAAACCTAATGTTACTGATGAGGCACAGAAAAGCTATATCCATTCAATGTTAAACTCCGATAAGGGGCTTGTAAAAGAAGAGTTTGAACAGTTAATGGATTATATTAAGAAAATTGATTCAGAAGATGAGCTTAATGAAATTAGCAGACTTGTGAATAAAAAGAAAATGCTCGGAAGTTATAAGAAACAACTTCAAGCAGCTGTAGATGCAAAATCTGCGGAATTAAAAGCCGGAGTAAATGAGAATGTCAAGGCAGAAGAGCCTAAGGCTGATGAAGCTAAAACCGAAGAACCTAAGACAGAAGAACCAAAGACGGATAATTCGACTCATGCAGAAGGTGCCTCTCAAACATCTCAAAAGTCATATGCAGAAATGAATCATGAAGAATTGTTTGCAGAATACTATAGATTAAAAATGGAGGTCACTTATTCACCACTAAACAACGCTGATAAGGCTGCAAATATTAACAAAATGAAAGAAATTTCCGTTCTGCTTGAACAAAAAGGCTTCAAAATAGAAGGAGATAGGCTTGTTAAGATAAAGAGCGAAGCTCCTAAGAGTGATGCTGCAGAAGCTGCTGATGCACCAAAATCCAGATTTAGTGCGGCAGAATTACGTCAGAAACTCGGTGAAAAACTCTATAAGGCTTATCAAAAAGCAGAAGAACTTATCGCACGTGTCAAAACTATGGCTGATTATGAAAAAGCAAAAGCTTATATTCAGGCTAATTTCAATAAATTCAGCGAAGTAATGACGGATTTGCTTGATAGATTAAAAGCAAAGGCAAGAAGTATTGGCTTGAAATTTAAAAAGGCTGTTGATGATGTTAATGAAGCCAGAAATGCAAGACGTGCTGCCGGAACAGCTATGCCAGATTGGATTAATTCTTTTGGCGGTAAGAATTCTGATATCAGATGTCCGAAAGGCGAGCGCGTAAAAGCAGATGTTAACACAAGAATAAGACTTGGAAATAAAGTTGATATCGACTTAAGAGATTTGCAAGCTAAATTAAACGCAATGCAAGATGGCGATTCATTTATGATAGGTAGAACCGTTAACGGAGTTAACGATATATGCATTAATAATGAATATATTTCAGGGCAACATCTCAAAATTGAAAAGATAAACGGTGAAATATATGTTACAGATATGTCTACTAACGGTACTGTATTAAACTCTACGAGCCCTGATTATGCTGCAAAATGGTCGCCTGATATGGCTGGTCAATACAATAATGCCCGTAGTTGGGACTTTAATAGCAAATGTGATCAATATTATGATGAATTACGTATGGCAGACTATTCTTACGCAGAAAGTGTAAATGCCGGCCGTATTACCGATGCAGATATCAATCCGATGTTTGCCGAGTTTGAATTTGTTACAACAAGCCCGCAGAATGGCTGGAGTTGGAGAAAGCCTAAAAAACTAAAGGGCAGAAGTATTAATGTTGTGGATAGAATTTCACTTAATGTAAAAGCTGATAAAAACTGTTTACGTGAACTTGATATGCTTCTTGAAAAAGGTGAATATATCAACAGCAAGGGACAAAAGGTAAAAATTAAAGTTCCAGATGCATACTATAAAACTCCTCAGAGTTTGGATGCATGGGGAACAAGGCATGACCCGATAACGATGTACTTTGATGGAGAAGTTTCCAAAGAACTGGAAGATGCAATTGCTGAAATAACTGCAAAATATGCAAGAAAACCTTCTAATGGTAAAGCATTGATGAACAGTGTTGAAGGCAAACCTTGGATTGCTCATGAAGCTTATACGCCGGTAGAAGACGCAAAAGCTTTGTACGAAGAAGCCAGGAGATTAAACCCTGAACTTGCACATGGCATTGCAAGCTGGGTTGGTAAAGATGATGGCTGGAATTGTTCTACAGGTATGTTTGCAGCAGCGCAAAGAATGGTTGATGAATATAAATTATCATTACGACAATCTGGTAATTCAAGTTCGTTTAATCATGCGGGCAGAGCAAATGGAAGCAACTCGGGATATTCAGGAGCTCGCGGGGCAGATACTTCACACGGACGCACAAATACAACTATGTATCAATTCCGTGATATGAATGATTTAAGGTACCGTATGGCTGATAAACTTAACTTATTCAGTGAAAGAACACAAAACAATATTATTAATAATTTGAGAACAAGAGGCGAATTCAGATGCCAGAAAAATGGTGTTGAGTACCAGTTTGTAATGCGTGGTAATGCTGTGAAACTTGAAGAATTTGATATTAAAACTAAATACGATATTAAAGAAACAAAGGTCGATGAGTACAATAAGCAAACAACATATCAAATTCAGGATCAGAGTGATATATACTGGGCGCTTGTGTACAAACTCCATTTGTTCAGTAACGAAACTCAATCATACATAATGAATAAACTTGTAAATGGAGAAGTTGCAGTGCTTCGTAAAGGCGGTATCTCATATGAATTTTCTATAGATGCAAACGGAAAAATAACAGTTAAGGAATTTGAATACCAGCGTCACGCTTATGAAACAGGAAACGAAAGACGTTCGAATGAAAGCGGTAACCGCTCAAGAGCTGATGAAGCATCTTCCGGAGCGTCAAATGCGGCAAAACAAGAAAGGATACAACAGCTTGAAGATATAATTGCAAGAGCTGAAGACATAAAGAAATTTACAGATAAATTTGCAAATGTTTTGTCAGACGGGTTTAAAGTTACTGATGAAGCCGGAGTAAAAGAGCTCAAAAAGACAACAAGATTAATTAAAGCTTTCTGGCATACTGACGTTGGTAATGGTGCGCCGGGTGACTTGCAAATGCTATGTGATGAACTCTTTAATATGACAGATGGCAAATATATTGTTATGGGACAGTCACGTATGGGTACGCCTGACGAAGTTAACGGCATTCTCCAGAAAATTAGAGAATTGACCAATATAGATGCACTAAAATCTGAATTGGAAAGATTAAAACAATAGGCTATGCTGAATGGCTAATTTGTTTATACCCGAAGTTTGTTAAACTTTGGGTATGACAAATTTTGTAAATAAATTACTGATAGCTTTGAATGAAGATATAGACTTAAAACCTGATGAATGGTGCAAAGAACGGCTTATAACTTCCGGCATGAAAAAATGGATAGGTAATATCCTGCCTTTCGAACTTTTGACACGCTCTGTAAAGCAGGCTGTAGAAACGCTTGTGACAATCAATGAATGCGGTGACTTCTATGAAACTTTTCCCGATGTTATTGAAACGCCTAATTACGGTGATAAATGGGGCAGAAGTGCGAATTATATTGAAATTAATAACCGCGCAATCGCTGAAATGTATGGCGATAGAACAAAAAACGGCATACTAAGCTCTATTAAGATTTTACCAGCCATCCCTCCTTCTGCAAAAAGCTGGGCTAATTGTATAATTTTATCTCAGATATTCCCGAATATTTACGGAGACAGCTATAATAAAGGGCCGTTTGAGGAAAATTCTATTTACGGAATTAAACTTAATGCAGGTTACAGCGGAAATATCATAGATTATGATATCAATTTATCTGCCGGCGAACAGTTTCATGCTTTTAATGACCTTGCGCACATACACGGGCTAAAAACTGGATTTAGGACTGTAATCTCGGCAGACCAGATTAAAGTTTCAAGACCTGACGGGGATGATGTAACTTTTGATTGGAATAATCCTGAACATCAAGAGTTGTTTATCGCAGAACATGTAAAGTTGATAAATATGGGATTTGAAGCTGTATTTATAGATTCTGCTAAACATATCGGCGGGTATGATATGGCTAATTACACCGGTGTAGGGGCTCTTCCGGAGTATGAACAAATGCAGTATATCTTGATGGAAATCCGCAGACGATCTGGTGTTACGTCAATTAGTTTTGCGGGAGAAAAGAGTACAGGTGATTTTGAAAGGTATAAAAACCTTGGACTTACTACAGGAACAGCATTTATACCTCCTGATAATTACGATAAGGTCAGATGCTGGTCTGAAAAACTTAAATACAATAAGGAGTATGCGCCCGGGGTAGAAGTATCAAATGACAATGACGAGGGTGGAAGAAGTTACGAAGACAGATTAAATCGTATTAATTCTTCTCTTTTTGCCTATGAATACCCTAGTGACAAGCTTCCAAGCTTTATGCAGATGGAAGATCTCTTTCCGTTAAGGTATGATACGAATACACATCATCTTATGATGACAAATCCGTCATATTCAACAGATGGTACGCCTGAAAGCCACTGGGAAAATCTTTTTACAAAAGACGACGGAAGAGCTTATAACGCTAAAGCAGGAGAGTTGTTTTCACACGCCATGAATCTATAAAAATAAATCTTATTTTACCTCTTGACTGAGAGCAACTCTCATATGTTATCCTGAGTTTGTAAATCAAATTCAGGAGTAAAAAGTTGAAAAAATTTTTAGTATTAATAGTAAGTGCTATGCTTATTCAGCCGAATATTTTGTTTGCAGCGGAGGGTAAAAAAATGACTAGAAGCGATATTTGTAAGAAGAATTATGAAAAATTATTTAATAGCGATTGGAATCCGAATGTTGGTTCTGATCCGGAAATGATGGCAATTCTGCAAAAATATATTTTTGGCGAGGTTTTCACTGTTGGAAATCTCGATATGAAAACAAGAGAGATGCTTACAGTGACTTCACTTGCTGTACAGCAGACTTTACCGCAGTTGAAAGCGCATATTAATGCAGCTCTTAATGTCGGAGTTACACCGCTGGAAGTCCGCGAAACCCTCTATCAATGCGCGCCTTTCATCGGATTTCCAAAAACACTCAATGCAATAGGTGTAATGAATGAAGTATTTAAAGAAAGAGGTATTGAAACTCCTCTTGAAATGGCAGGTACTACTGATGAGAAATCTCGTTTTGAAAAAGGTGCTGCTATTCAAAAACCCCTCTATGGTGATGAAATTTCAAAGGCTTTAGAGGGACTCCCTGAAAATATGGGAGAAGATGTTGCCAGATTTTTAACTGAATTTTGTTTTGGCGATATTTATACAAGAAACGGGCTTGATGTTAAAACACGAGAACTTATGACAATTAGTATACTTGTGACTACAGGAGATACAGAAACTTTAAAAAGTCATATTAAAGGTGCTTTGAAGGCCGGTAATTCTAAAGAAACAATAACAGCTGCAATGATTCAATGCCTGCCTTATGTCGGGTTTCCGAAAACAATCGCAGCATTAAAATGTTTGAAGGGAGTAATTTAATGAAGAAGACAATATTAACATTATTTATAATTTCACTATTAGGAGGTTCAGTTATGGCAAAAACTATTCAACAGCCGTTTCAGCAGGGTGAAATAAATCCTTATAACAAGTTTTTTACGGGTACAACGTATCTGAATATGTTATGTACAAAAGATGATGTATGGAATTCTTCAATCGGTAACGTAACGTTTGAAAAAGGCGCAAGAACAAATTGGCATAAACATTCCGGAGGACAAATTCTGCTTGTAACTGCAGGCGAAGGAAGATATCAAGAGCGTGGAAAAGAAATACAAATACTTAAACCCGGTGATGTAGTAAAAATTCCGCCTGAAGTGGAACACTGGCATGGCGCTGCGCCTGACAGTATGTTTGCACATATTTCTATAGAAACCAATATTCCTGATAATACAACGACATGGCTTGAACCTGTCAGTGATAAAGAGTATTTATAAAAAGGAGGCAATATGTCTGATAAAAAAATATTAATTGCTTATTATTCCCATTCCGGTAATACTAAGGCTGCTGCAGAAAAAATAAAATCATTGACAGACGGAGATTTATTTGAATTAAAACCGGTTAATGATTACCCGCAGGATTATAACACTGTAGTAAATCAAGCTAAGCTTGAGAAACAAAATGATGTTAGACCTGAACTTGTAAATGTAGGAAATACCGCCGAATATGATGTAGTATTTATCGGCACTCCGGTATGGTGGTATACAATGGCATCTCCTGTAAAAACATTTTTGTCGGCAAATAATTTTGAAGGTAAAATTGTTGCTCCATTCTGTACACACGGAGGCGGAGGTGCATCTTCAACTTATACAGATATTAAGAATTTAGCTCAAGGGGCTGAGGTAAAAGAAGGTTATACTTCATATGAAAACTCTGCAAACATAGAAGAAATAGGCAAGTGGATTAACAGCTTGAATTTATAATTCTTTAAGCTGCAGATATGCTTTTCCGAGTTTGCTGTTTACTATATGAATAATCTTTTGAGCAAAAGCATTGTAAACTCTTCTTGAAAAATGATTGATGCATTCGTTGTAATCATCATCGCTTTGTATCAAATCAGTGAGTTCAAGAGTAGTTATGTTATTGTAATTTTTTACGAACTCTCTTACATGTTTGTTCAAAGTAATATGTTTTTCAGCCATATCTTCATATCCTTCAAGAGCTTTTTGAGTAGGAATCTCACTGCCTAAAATTAGTATAAGCTCTGTTTTATCGGCTAAATTCTTTCTAATATATTCCAGATTTTTAAGCACCAGCTCTACAGGCGGATCACCAGCAAATTTATATTCTTCCTTGAATACTTTTAAAAGCAGCCGGTTTTCTTCCTTATATTTTTCCGGAATTGATGAAAGAACCTTATCCCAATTGTTTTCATCAGTAATATCACAGTTTGCATAGCCGTATTCTACATAGGTTCTGTCATTTTTATTTATGTACAAACCTCTGTAAGTAGTAGTTAAAAGACTTAAAATAATCGCATCATATTTCTTGCTGAAAAACTTTGTTTTAAATTCATCCGGATGCGGAAACGGAAAACTCTTTGTGAGTTCCATAAGTTTATTGTATGGAAGCCGGTGTGTTTGTTCAATAAATGCGGTATGTGTATGTGACAAAATATAGATTAGCTGTTTATTCCAGTAAGGAAATTCTGTGTCAATATTACAATCTCCTGATATATAGTTAATTACTGAATACAAGTCGCAAGCACCTTTAAATAAAATATTAATTGATGCCTGTTTTTTTACTTCAATAGGTTTTAAATCAAGATTATCAACTAATTTAATCCAATTGCTGGTTCCGCCAAGAAACGAAGAAACCGGAAGGACAATATTTATATGGGGCTTTTCCAAATATGAAAAAACGAAATCTTCTATTCCCATGTTCATAATTCTGCAGGAGAACAGAAAATGTTCCAGTGTCTTACAAGTTTTATTAAGTACATAAAAACCGCAAATTCCGTAGCTGCCGTACTTATCTTCAGCAATTATGTAAGCTGAGTCATATGTACTTTTATCTTCAAAATATTTCTTTAAATCTTCTTTAGAATCACGTTTTTTAGTGAAATTAAGCTGATTTGTCCGGTGTATAAGTTCGTCAATCCTGTTAATGTTTTCAAGACAGTCTTTTTTTATGCAAATTTTAATTTCACTTTTTCTTAAAAACTCTTCATTGGAGCAGTTAGTTTTTAATTTTTCTTTATTTTTAAGTTCAAGAATTTTGTACTGTTTAAGCCTTGTAAATTCAAAATCATAACTGTTAACAAGATATAGTTCTTCTGCAATTTTTGCAATTTGTTCAGGTAATGCTGACATAATATTGGGGCAATAATACTTAATCTCATTTATATTTGCTTCATTATCATCAATAATAATTACGTTTTCTTCTCTTAAGTTCATTGAAGAAATAATGCTTTTAACTCTTTCTCCCTTTGGAGCCCAGTTTATGGATGGAAAAAGAAAATACTGCCAGTATTTTCTGTAACCCTGAGTGAGAAATTGGGGTAATACAGCCGAATGGTCATTTTTCGAACAAATAGAGTTCATAATCCCTTTTAGCGTAAGATCTTCTACCAGTTGGAGATGCTCTGGATTGAACTTTATGCTGCCTTCTGATAACGTACCATCCCAAAAAGTTTCATCTAAATCCCATATAACCAGTTTGGTTTTTGTAATATCAAAATCTTTTTTCACCTTGCCTTTTAGTATATAGACTTTTCTATCAGTAAGTCAATCATCTAAACTAACTAGCTTAAGTTCATTGTTAGTCATTGAATTTACTTACGATATTTAAATAAAAAGGATATAAGTGAAAATGGAATGCCAATAAATATTTGTTCAAGCTTTTGTAAAAAGTTTGCTGAAGGCTCTAGTAATTTAGATATATGTTTGTATATCCTTAAAAGGTTATATCCAAAATTTTCATCTTCAAATATTTTCTGTCTACGGCTTGTCATTTGATAATTTTTATCACAAATTCTTTTATATTCAAATTCATAACGATAGAAGTTATAAAGTCCAATGTACTGATCTCCTGAAAATTTTTCATTTTTACTGTATGGATACTTATTTAAGTAAATACCGGATTGCGCAAACTCTAGTACAATGAAATTATTAACCAGACACTCTCTAAATTTTTCCATTAACTCATCGCTATAATCAGCAGCATCTTCCATATATATATCTTTAAAATTTCTAGCAAAACAAGAATATCCAAAGTATTGCTCAGGTGAAAATTTAAATTTTGTTTTACCATATGGTGTATTTTTGTGCTTGTTCTCTTCTTTGGTAAAATATTCTGTAAAATATGGTTCTTCGGCCAATTTAGTATTGCAAAAATATGTATTTAAGTCTCCACGAAGACCGAACAGCCACCAGTCAGAAACATGAAAAGGTATTTTTATGCGCTCGTATAGATTGTCACATTTAATATTAAATCGCGTAAATAATGCAGGTACAATTATTTTTCTATTAAAAAGAGTATAATTATCTGTCCTCGCCTGAAATTTATCGAAGTAATCTAAAAATCTATCACTTGTAAGTATTAAATCGCTTCTTACTTTCATTGCATATCTGCGGGAGGCTTTTTCTAGACCAGCTTGTGTGCTTAGAAGCTGTCGATTAATATTGTTATAAACAACCTTTTGAGCAGATTTCTCTATAATTGCTGCTCCTGGATCTTTACTAAGAATTAAATTATCATAGTCTAAGTCGGTAATATTACTACCTTCCCAGGTTGATAATATAATCTCGGCACCAGGAAGGTATTGCCTTATGCTTTGAAGACATTTTATGGTTTCATTTTTGTTTATTGCACCTTGAACTATAACTGAAATATCTTTAGTATCCATCTTTTACCTTATCCTTTAGTCATTAAAAGTTTAAACAAATATTTTATTATAGCAAAAGGTTCTAGAAAATACTTAAGTGGTGAAAACATTATTTTTATGTGTTTTTTTAACTTTTTCTTTATTTCAGCTCTTTCATATTCTCTTGGATGTGAAGTTATTAAATGATTTAATACATTATTAATTCCTATTTCCATTTTTATATTTTGCACAGTAGTAGTATTTTCATAATTATTTCGATATATAAATAGAACTTCCGGAATATTGTAAAAGTCTGTTTTATCAAATAAGTATACCCATAAAGCAAAATCTTCAGCAGGAGAGTATTTTTCTTCATAAATAATATTATTTTCAATTAGAACAGATTTTCGAAGCATTGTTGCTGGATGATGGAGGGGACATTCCCAAAAAATAATGTTTTTAATCTCTTTATTGGAAACAGGTCGTTTAAAAATTTTATTATTACCTACAAAACCATGCCAACATCCTACAACTCCAATATTTGGGTTATTATCAAGAAGTTTAACCTGCTTTTCAAATCGCTCAGGCAATGAGATATCATCATGATCCATTATTGCAAGGTATTCTCCTCGCGAGTCTTTTACTAATTCATTTCTGATTTTCGAGATTCCTTGATTTTTCTCAAATTTTTTATATATTATTCTTTCATCATTATATGACATAACAATGCTCTGAAGATCTATATTTGAGGCATCATCATAAATTAAAAATTCATAATCTTTATATGTCTGGTTTAGTATAGATTCAATCGCGGTTCTTAAATATTCCTCTTTGGTATTATATATTGGCATCAAAACAGATACTTTCATCAATTTTCTCCTATATTTGGTATTAATAACTCTATATCTTCTTTAATAAAGAAATCATCATTTAAATACAAGTTTAACCAATCACTATGGCGCATTTCTTCAAGCATATTAGGCCTAAATAAACGCCACCTGCTATCAAGATTCGTATATTTAGGCCAATACATATCAAGAATTTCTTTATCAATAAAGATAAATAAATCTTTGTATATTTTCCAGGTATGCTTTAGAGTATATTCCGGGGTTACTCCAATATTTTTGAGAAAATGTGAAGCAATATATGTCTCAGAACAGTATTGCTGCCACAAATCTTTCTGTTTTATTGTTTTGTATTCTTCATATTTTTTTGTGTCAAGGGGTGAATTCCAGTATTTGAGCATATCTTGTGTATTACCGAATAAAAACATATCAGATATACCATAGTAACGATATTTAAAACTATTAAAAGATAAAGCAACAAGTCTTGAGTGCATATTATAATTGGGGCTAGGCGGATAAATCTTTAATAAATTAAATAAATCTCTGCTTAAATTTGTCGAATAAAATCTTTGATCCGTTCGTGTTTTTATCGCATATTCACAACCAAGCTTTTCGCCTTCTTTAAGTCCTTTCATTGTAGATAATATCTGATAATTCAGATTTGCCCTTCCTGCAAAATCAGGAGCTTTAGATAATAAAACTTTAACGCCAATAGCTTCAAAGTTTTTTAGATATTTTTTATCTTCAGTATCCCATGTAGAAAGAATAATAGTTTCTGAATTATTAAAAATTTTTTTATAGATTTTACATGTTTCTAATGTAAAATCATTTTCTTTTACAATTGGCCCCTGTATAACAATACAAAGAGAAGGTATTGTATAGGCATCAGATTGCAACTGATAATTTTTAGCTTTTATAGGGAAATTTTTTAAATTATAAAAATCTCCATCTATTATAAGCGGTACTTTAGAATTTTTTATTGAACATTTTTTATAATTTTTTGTGCTTTTTTTAGATATTTTAAAACCCAATATTCTATATATGATTCTATGTGAAGCAGGCTGCTTCTCTTTAGAGTAAATAAATTTTAGTAATAGTTTCCAGTAATACTTAAATAACACATCTTGTGGTAGTTTAAAATTTTTTTTATTTTTCTCATAATCTTTTATTATTCTCTTAATTCTGCATTTTTCTGATTTTTTGAGTACTCTTTTAATCTCTTTCTTATTTAAAATCCCGCACTCTTGTAGTTCATTTGCCATAAGCAATGCTAAACGCTTCCATTCGGTAAAACATGTAAGAATACCTTTTGTACTTTCAGAATCGCTATGTTCTCTCCAGCCTACATAACCTTGCGGTATTTCAATGAAGGTTAATTCATTTTTATATAAATAAACTAATACAGAAAATAAAAAGTTCCAATCATATACAAATGCGAATTCTCCTTTGGTAAAATTTATATCTTTCAAAATTTTTTTATTAAAACACCAGGCGCTGGGAACGGTGCAATCTGTAAAAATTTTAGACTTTAGCCAGGATGTTTTAGGGCATTCTATTTTATACTCATTATGTTCATTGGAATAAAACTCATTTTCAAATGCATGATGAATATGGTTTATGAATAAATTTCCCGGATATTTGTTAATGAGTTCTTGTTCAAATTGTATACAATTAGGAGATAAAATATCATCGGTGTGTAATATATGTATAAAATTATTACTTGCATTATTTATTCCTTGTAAAGTGTTAGAAATCGCTCCGAGGTTTATACTTGATTTTACATATTTGATATGCAAATCGGAGTAACTGTCAATAAGCATTTTGATATTTTCTGTATCATTTGTGTCATCACTTATTACGACTTCAAAATCTTTAAATGATTGCTTTCTTAAAGATTCAAGTGTTTCTTTGAAAAGACTGAGGCGTCCGTGATATGGAATTACAATGGATATTTTTTCAATCATTTTTTCCCTCTTAGTGCATACATGTGAAAGAATTTATATAATTTAGATTTCTGTTTAGTTTCAATTTCTTTATTTTCTAAATTTCTTACTCTTTCCTCTAAATTGTGATATTGAATGGTTAAATCAGATAAAGCATTTCCTATTATCCAAAACAGCCGTGCTAATATTCTATCTATCTGAATAACAACAAAGAGATTTTTGTTATTCCATAGATGTAATGATTGCTTTGCACACATATAAAAATCATGCTTCAATGCATTAGCAGGAATATAACAATAACCTTCCGGCATATTTTCTCCAGCTCCGAGATAACCATGCATTTTTAAATCTACAACTTTAAAATTTTGATATAGTACAAGGTAATACATGTATATGTAATGATCAAAATCAAGTCCGGTAAGAGTAGAAATTGAATTGTTAAAATCTATTGAGACAAAGAAGTCTTGAAGAAATTCATTTTTATATACAGGAAGGTTTGAGAACCATAAATACAAATCTTTTTCTTTTTCTGCAAGAGTTGAAAAGTTTTCATTTGATTTGAAATGAGATTTACATTGTTCCCTAATTTTACACATGCCAATGTGCTCAAAATTCCAAACGGTATTACCATACAGTTTTTTTGTTTCATATATACTATTACAGATTGAATACAAATCGACATTTTTTATTATTTCGGATTCGGAATCTAAAACAATATAATAATCATATTGGTTTTGAAGTGATTTTAATGCAAAAAACTTTTTGATATTAATTATGCCTCCATTTTCAAAAATACGCAGTTCATCAGGAAGAATAATTTTATATTCATATTCACCAAATTCTTGTGCTTCTGATTCATTAGAGAAAATAAAAAATAAATCAGCTTGCAAATTTAAATAGTTCTTTCTAAATGTGTCTAAGAAATTTTTTGCATAGTTAAAATGTGGAGGATATGTTGGAATTATGAATGCAACTTTGTTTACCATAAATCTTCCCTCTTAAATTAACCCGTTTTTTTTGTAAATATCTATTCTATTAGCCAGTGACTCTCTTAAATCACAAAATGGCATAGCAAAAGGAGTATAATATTTGATATTTCTATGCCTCCAGGGATTGTAAAATGGTAAAGCTCCATTTTTATCAGATATGAATTTGTCTTGTGCTAAATTTTCTTGTATAAAAAATGCATTAACACCATTGACGCAAGTTCCGACAAGCCGGTAGCCGTAATTTTTGCACAAATGGTAGTATGCACTCAGAGAGGCTCCTTGGCTGTCATCAACCGGCCAAATCCAATCTTCTTTATATGGAAGCACGTAATCTGTAGAACAATCCATCGGATCAGAAGCAGGTGGTATTAGCGGGTTGTATTCTACACATATAACTCTTGGTATGATTTGTTTTCTTTTTAGTATGGCTTCCAGTACATGCCAATCGTTACCATCAATATCAATAGATAAGAAATCTATTTCTCCTTGAAATTCTGCTTTGGCAAATAATTCATTAATATTATCTTTTGTAATAAAATCATTTAATATGGCTAACTTTTTATCCTCCAAAGAAGTTTTAAAAAAAGTCTTTATCTTATTGCAATCGTCTTTATTGCCATCAATCCAGAGTCCTGACCAGCCTGTATCTAATAATAAATGACTATTACATTCAATTCCGTCCTGTACGCCAAACTCTATAAATTTCTTATTTGTGGTGCCTATTCGTGTAAATATTTCATTGATTATTCCGTCTTCATCATTCTGTGAAAAGACTTTATAACCAAATCCGTCAAGATAGAGCTTATTTTTGTAGCGTTCTTGCAACTCAATTTCCCATCTCTGGCCTCCAACATAGTTTGAACGTTCTAATATTTTATTATTTATTTGTAAAATAGATTGCAGACAATTTAGAACATTCTCTAAAAGCTTTTTATTCTCATTCTGTTTTTTATTGCGGAGTTTATCTATAATTTTTTGTCCTAATTTAAATTTCATTTATGCTCTCCCTAAATATTTATCATTATTAGCACCAGGGTATTTAACGACTACGTTTTGTGTGCCGTCTTCTAGGCATTCAAAATCAGTTGCCTCCATAGGTTCCATAACAATAATGTCACCTTTTTGGTATTCAACTCCGTTCATTTTTACTCTGCCTTGAATGATAACAGTGAGCTCTGTCGCAATTTTGTGATAATGTTTTTCTTCATAATCTCCCTTATTGTAGCTTTTTACCGCAACTTCCACATCATTAGTTTTTATAAGTGTCGGTTCAAAATTCCCGACAAACCACCCTTTTACCATATCTTCAAGTCTTGCTGTTCTCATAATACTAATGCTCCTTGCTGCTCTTTTACCGTTTCAATGTATTTATCTAAATCTTCTGGAGTTCCGGTTCCGTGCATTTGGGTTTTACCTATCGTATAAATTCCAAACTTTTTACCCTGATTAATTGCATAGTTATAAACAGGTGCAACGTAAAACTCGTTGTTCACCCTTTCATTTCTTACAATCATATCAATAGCATTTTCTACAAAATCTCTGCCTTTATTGAAATAATAAATTCCAACTGTTGCATTTTTTGAGATAACTTCTTTTTCTCGAATTTCCGTAATGAATCTATTTTTATCTAGTTTTGCATATGACCATTTTTTGTCATTATCTTCAAAACAAAGAACAGAACCGTCAAGCCCTCTTTTTTTGCTATCATTTATGTACTCTGAAATATCCATATCAACGATTTGATCTGAATTTGCTATTAAAAGAGGTGTATCATTATTGATTAATCTATGAGCATGTAAAACTGTACAGGCGGCACCTTCTGTTAATTTGTCAATCATAACAAATTCAACTTTATAATTAGACTTTATCCATTTAACTGTTTCTTGTTCATTGTTATAATGTTCAAATCTTGTGAGTAGAATAAACTTTGCATCTGGTATATTCAGATTGTCTAGAACATGGCATATCATAGGCTTGCCTAAAACATCAATAAACGGTTTGGGATTTTTGTATCCTGCTTTTGCAAATCTTGAGCCAGCTCCAGCCATTGGTATTACTATATTAATCATATTTCTAACCTCTCCTGTGTGCTAAATAATTTTCATACATTTGGTAATTTGAGAATGTTACATAATCCTTTTTGGGAATTTCATAAGTTCCAATACTTTTATTGTCTAAAATCATTTCGTTAAAAGTGGCGCTTATATAATATTGTCCGAGTGTATCAACATCTTTTTCTATTACCCCAAATGCAGAGCGTACAAAGTCTTGACCCTTTTTAAAGTAACAACATCCTGTAGATGCGATATTAGAAATCGGACGTTTCTCACTTGTTTGTATGACAAAGTTATTTTCATCTAATAAAACGGAACTGTATTGTGGATGAACTGCATTTATTGTTACAATACCAGCGTCAAGATTTCTTGTCCGAAAACTTTCTATGGCAGGCTTAATGTCAGTTTTTATAAGCTGACTTCCATTAATTATCAATAGTTCCTCTTCATTATTAATTTCATCTATTGCAAATAATGCTGAGCATACAGCTCCTTTTGTATCTCCAGCAATTTCTATAATTTTACATTTTGGACATAAAATTTTTAATGTATCGCCTAAAAAATATTTATCCTGATCTTCTTTTCTTATAATACACGTAATGTTGTTTCCAACGGTTTTCAAGAGCTCAATAGTCCTCTGAATAATAGGCTTATTTTTAATTTCAATTAAATACTTAGGGTAGCCTTTTTCACAGAAATCTTTATCAGAACCTGCCATTAAAATTAATATATTCATTATCTAACACCTCCTAAAATTAGATTTGAGCTTTCTGTTTCGATTTCTTTTATTTTATTTTTAATGTTTTGATAAGTTACATCATTTACTGTTTCAACTTTCAAAAGATGAGCACCGCTAGATAGAGCTGCATTGATTCCGTTTAAGTTATCTTCTACTACCAGACATTCTTGCGGTTCTAAACCAAATCTTTTTATCGCTGTCTGGTAAATTTCAGGATTAGGTTTTGGCATTGTAACATCCTGATTAGACAGGGTAAAATCAAGGTATTTTTGTAAATCAGCTTTTTCCATCATCATATCAATAGTTACTCTGACAGAATTTGACGCGAGAGCCAGCCCGTAACCTTCATTTTTTAATTTTGATAGAGCATATTGGTGACAAAAAAGAGGTTTACATTTCATGTAAACATGTTCCATTGTATAAATCTGTTTCATGTGATTAATAAATTTATGTAATCCCTTGGGTAAGCCCTTTTCAATTGTAAGCATTTCAAGTTTTTTTTTCGTGGGAAGCCCGTCAAAAGTAACAAGATGATCATATCGTGAAATTTTGTAGCCAAATAGTTCTAAAGCCTGATTTAATGCTTCATAGTGCCAGTCTTTTGCATCAATAAGTACTCCGTCCATATCAAATATTACTGCTTTAATTTTTGACATTGAAAAACTCCTTTGCTTCCATAGGATAATCAGTACACAGCATTATCCCATTAATATTTCTATATATATTCCACACTTTTTTATATTCTCTTTTGTGTAAATCTGGAGAAACAATACAGACTTCTTTGTCTTGATTTAAAATATTTTTGATTTCTTTTTCTCCAAACCAGTCAGAATTAAAAGAATCAAGCCATATACCTTCAGCTTTATCAAACATAATTGGCTCAGGTATTATATCACTTTGACCTGTAAAGAATTTTAATCCTGTTTTGTGTTGATAAACCATCTCGGGAATGCTCATATCAAATGTGAAATAGTTTGAAACTTTGTATTTCTCAAGCAGTCTTTTAATCTCATCGGCCATACCGTCAGCTTTTATATTCAATGCAAGCGTTAAATCTCTGCCATCTAGGAGTTTTAATAAGTCCTCAAATTTCATCTCTCCGCCTTGCGGCATATTATGAGAAATTACAATTTCACCTTTGATATCACGTAAATCTGTTTCAATACCAAAACCACTGTTGAAAGCACGCTCAAATGCTGTCTTTGTGTTTTTTTCAGTTTCTTCTTTCCAAAAGCCCCTGTGAGCTAGTATTTTTATATTAAATTTACTCATAAACCATCCTATAAACTAATTCCATCCCGATACCTAAGATTCATATTTTCATCTTCATCGATGAATTTTAGTGCCATGTTTATATTTGTCTGATTAAATAACCACTGAAGATATGATAAATCCTTATACTTGTGATAGTAATGATATGCAAAAGTCTTTCTCCATGAAGCAACCGAATATTTATTACGTAATCCTAGTTCTGCGATAATATTTTTGAAAGAATAAAAAACTGTTGTCCGATGTCTCTTATTGCCGTTTGCATTTGAGAATAGATATTCATTATTCTTTTTATCTTTTATAACTTCAGCAATTAATTTTAAGATTTCTTCGTTTAATGGTATGGATTTATTTTTTTCAATACAAAGATATTTTTTGTTTTTAATATCCTTTACCCTTAAATTCAATAAGTTTATTAAATCAATTCCTGTGTTAATGGCTAATGTGAACATTAGTAATTCACTAATTTGATTTTTTTGTCTGTATAAATCTTTTATACAATTTATTTCTTGGATATTTTTTATTGGTATACTGCTACCCATTATTAAAGCTTACTTCCTAAGAGAATTTTCCATTACATCGTTAGATAAAGGTTTTAAAACTCTACTCATTTACACTTGTGTTGAGTTGTTAAAAAACACTTTACTTTTAACAAGTCTATCACAAAATAAAAAAATTACATAGTGGCTTACAGTATTATATTTAACAGATAAATATTTAAAGAGACTTCAGCTTATTTAAAACTCAACACAAGTGTAAATATGTTGAGTTGTTTTGTAGAAAGTTGTGTTATTCTGACATATTATAGGATAAAGTTGTTATAACTATTGTCAATTATATCCTGGTCAATTCCTATATAACGAAGCGTAACCTGCGGTGAATAGTGATTGAATATTTTTTGCAATACTACAATATCTTTAAACTTTCGGTAATGGTGATATCCAAAAGTTTTTCTTAAAGTATGAGTACCAATATTATAATCAATTCCTGCCTTACGGCAAATATCATTTATAATTCTATAACATTGAGTTCTTTCCATTCTATTATTGAATACAGATAAAAATAATGGCTCATCAGCTTTTCTGCCTTGAGTAAATTGGGCGAACATGGGCTTTAGTTTTGAATTAATCGGGAAACGTTTATATTTTCCGGTTTTCTTTTCTGTAATACTTATGTAATCTTTATTTTGGACATCTCTAACATCAAGATTTAAAATATCAGAGATTCTTAAACCACAATTTGTGCCAATCGTGAAAAGTAATAGATCTCGCAAACTTTGTTTACGTAGTATGCTTTCAATTTTTTTTAAATCTTTTTTTCGTCTAATCGGTTCTACAATGTTCATAGTATCTCCTTTCTATAATTGTTTTAGTATAAAATTTTTTGAACCAACTATTATTTTTATAGAAAAATGACAATATAGATTTTGGAAAATAACAATAAGTTTATACTATAATGGCTAAATACTTATATAAATAATCATTCTCATTGCTTCCGATCTTTTAAATTCCTCATAATAAACTTTAAATCATTTATATGATTCTGAGTTGAAATTTTTGCAAAATAAGGTGTAATATAATTAAACAGTGCATTTGCCATTTGGCAATACACTGTTTTTATTTTAATAAACAAAAAAGGATAGAAATGTTTAATAATAACTATGGACTATAATTTATTCATCTCCCGACCTTTGTGATTTATTCAAAGTGGTGTATAAATTAAGGCTTGACTATGGAGTAAGTTATGAAGATGCACAAAAATTAATGACTTTCGGGATAGATAACAGGCATTACAAACCGAGTGATTTATTGTTCCCTAGTGAAAAACAGGCTATTAAATTTCAAAAAAATCATGAAATTACTTCCGAGAAACTCAAAAATGTTACCTTCCCAAAAATACTTTATCAGTTACAGGACTTATCTTATAGGCAGGAGGATTAACTTATGTAAATTTAGGGAATTTCCAAACTAATAATCGCTACAAATTATGTCAAAGTGATGAAGAAATTTGTATCAGGTGGAGTCATGATGTTCAAACCTGTAAAAATAATGCTGATAATAAAAAATTATATGCAGATGTCATAAAAAACGGCGGTTGTATAACAAGTGTTCCTGATGTTGGACTTATGGTTAGAAGTTGGGGTTACTGCAAGGAAACTTCAGAGAAAATTAATCTTTTATTCTTACCTACAGGCGAAGTATTTAATTCTCTTGAAGAAGGTGAATACGGCGGATTTTTTAGTACACCTCTTAGAGATGCAGAATATAAACAGGCTTTAGAAGAAACTGCAAATTAACTGTTTAATTTTTTGATTTCAATTCAGTCAAATAATTTCATTATTTCATATTCTTGTTCACTGTCTGATACATTTTCAAAAAATTTAATTAGATTAACTACATCATTTTTGCAAATTTTGATTTTATGAACAAGCTCTGAACCTTCATACTGGTAATATGGAATTTTTTCTTTTGGCAGAACTTCAACTTTCTGTAAATCAGCAATCTGTAAAAGTTCATTTATGCCACTTACACCATATTTTTGATATAAAGCATTAAGTCTTGAATCGTTTTTGATTAGTTCAATGCCAAATTTTTCTTTTATTTCTGTATTATTTAAGCCGATTTTTATTGCACTAAGAATAATAAATTCATCTTCTGTCAGGAACATTTTTGCCTCCGATTTTTCTAACATGAACTTATTATAGAAATATTTAAAAAATCTTGCTCCCAAATCCTTGACTTCGGTTGGTATGAGAGGACTTTAAACCTGTCTATTTTAAAAATTTATTAATAATAACGCTTATTTATTAAAATTTTATACAAAATATCTGTACACATGACAAAATGCGGGATTGTCTAAAATCCAGTAAAATCAATATTTTTCTTTTGTAGCCTCCAAAATAGCCCCCTAAATGGCAAAATTAAACAATTTTCACGCTTTAATAACAGGGCGGAAACGCACTAAAAAAAGAGCCTTTTGAGGCTCTTTTAAAATGGAGGAGGAGGTGGGATTCGAACCCACGGTACGCTCGCACGTACGACGGTTTTCAAGACCGCTCCAATCAACCGCTCTGGCACTCCTCCAAAGATATTTAATTGGTAACAAATCTATACTACACAAAACAAAATTTATTGTAAAGGGGGTAAAATAATTTTGTAGCAGTGATGCCCATCTACTCCGCCGATTGTAAAGGTGAATCTCGATTTGATTGTTTGTTATATAATTATTTATAAAAGGAGCGGGGTATGTTTGATTATTTTAAGGGGGTTATTTCTGATAAAAGAAAAACTTCTAAAGGGACTTTTATAACTATTGATGTTTCGGGTATAGGATATCTATTAGAAGTTACTGAGATTGATTTTAACTGTACAAAAGTTGATGAGAGTGAAATACAAAAGGTCTATGTGTTATTAACACATAGAGAAGATGCAATGTCTTTATATGGTTTTTCTAATAAAGAAACCAGAGATATTTTCCAGATACTTTTATCTGTATCCGGCGTTGGTGCAAAAATGGCAATTGCACTGTTAAATGAGTTTGATGCTTGTGATTTAATTTCATTGGTTATTGATGGAAATTTCAAGGAACTTACAAGAGCCAAAGGAGTCGGTCCAAAGCTGGCACAAAAAATTATTCTTGAGCTTAAAGATAAATTGATGAAAACAGAATTGCCAAGAACTTCCTGCAAACTTCCAAAATCTCAGGCTTTTGACGATACGCAAGCTGTATTACTTTCTCTCGGGTATGAAGAAAATGAGATAGAAGATGTTCTTGAAAAAATTATGCCTACTATTCAAGATCATTCAAATTCAGAGGAGGTGATAAGAAAAGCTTTAACATGTCTATCTATGTAAATTATTGTAAAGTTTTTAAAATTTTTAGCAAATTTAATTTTTATAAGACTTACTATAGTAGAGTAGAAGGTTTTATATATGAATTTCAATATCCAACCAATTAATTTTAATATCGCCAACGTCCGCTTTAAAAGTAATTCTAATATTAGCCAGCCAAAAGGTTCAGATTTAGAGCGAAATCCTAAAATGGACTCCTTTGAAATGTCTATAGGATATGTAAACGATGCCCACGGACAAACTAATAACATGATGAGAATATTGTCTGGTATAAAGGGGGATTTGAAGCTTTCAGCCGGAGATAATGACATTGGTGATGAAAAGAATGATGCTATACATCAAGCGACAACAAAATTTTTAAACATTGCAGACATAAAAGCCTCTGCATTAGGTAACCACGAAATTGATATGTCACAGAAAGATTGTATTGATGCTATAAATAGATTTAATGGCTTAATGCTTTCTATAAATTTTGAACAAATTCCGTTAGAAGAACAAGACCCTGAAGATATCCAAAAATATGGACGTGCAGATTTAAAGAACCATCTCACAAAATCTGCAGTTGTAGAAGTTAAAGGAGAAAAAATTGGCTTAATCGGAGCTTCTCCAATTGATATGATGAGCCGTTTAACACATCCTAATTATTACACAGATTGTTCTGTTGATGACTTGGATGATACAATAGAACTAATTCAAAATGAGATTGATAAGTTTAAAGAACAAAATATAAACAAAGTTATTCTTGTATCGCACTTAGGACATAAAGCAGATAAATTTGTCGCTGAAAATATTGATGGAATCGACGTAATTGTCGGTGGTCACACCCATGAACTGATAAAAGATATTAAAGAAGGGGAAAATTTATTATATTCAAAAACAGGTGAGCCAATAATAATGACAGAAGCAGGTAGAGATGGAAATTATTTTGGAAAACTAAACCTGACTTTTGATAAAAATGGTGTTATTACTAAAGCTCAGAATAATTTAGGTGAAACAAGATTATTCCATAAAAACATGATTAACCAGTATGTATTTGACAATATTTTAGGCGTTCCGGAAAAAGTAGGTTATATAAAACAGGCACCACCGCCGCCTAAAAATTTAGCAGAAGAAAATCCGCATGCAAATTTTGTATGTGATGTAATGAGAGAAAAAACAAATTCCGATATAGCGTTATGGCATCATAGCGGGGTTAGAAGCTTTTTCCATGAAGGTGTTGTTGATTCCAGAGACGTAAAAGAAATGGCGCCATTTTTAGATTATGTGGTAACTGCAAATGTTTCTGAAAAGACTATTGTAGATGCTTTTAAGAAAGCCATCGAGATGACATTCGAAACTTCTGCACACAAACCGGGATTGATTGCAGTTTCAGGATTGAACTATACTGTAGATCCTGAAGAAGGTGAACTCATTTCTATGAATTTCATAGATAAGGAAGGAAAAGAACATAAAATTGATGTCGAAAATCCTAGTGAAGATAAAATGTACAAAGTGGTAACTGATGAATTTTTGATGTCAGCCGGGGCTGATTACGATATTCTGGCTCCAGAAGAAGTTTATGTGGAGAAATTCCCATATGATAAAGATGTGCTGACTTGTGAATATATAAAGGAAATGAATGAACCTGTTGTGATTAATCAAGTTGGCAGAATTAAGTTTGTACATGAAGAAGATTAAAAGCAAAATTTATTTTTAGAAGTTTTAATATTCAAAAAGCAGGAAAATATGAATATAAAAGTAGCATTATCTAATATCAACCCATATACATTTACATTTAGAAAATCTCAGGATATATCTAAACATAATAACCTTGAAAAGACTCCTGAAAAAGATGTATTTGAAATGTCTGTCGGGTACGTGAATGATCTTCACGGGCAGACAAATAATATGACAAGAATTTTATCAGGTATCAAAGGTGATTTAAAACTCTCTGCTGGTGATAACGACATCGGAGATGAAAAGAACAAAGCTGTAAACAGAGCTGTAATGAAATTCATGAATTTGGCAGGCATTTCCGGCTCTGCCCTGGGAAATCATGAACTTGATACAAAGCAAAAAGATTTTGTAGATACGATTAATGGATTCAATGGAGATTATTTTGCAGTTAATCTAAAACAATCTCCTATAGAAACTCAAGATCCGGATGATGTTGAAGAGCAGGAACATATAGAGTTAAATAAGTTTATAAAAAAATCTTCAATTATAGAGGTGAAAGGGGAAAAAATAGGTTTAATAGGCGCTGCTCCAATTGATTTAACAGCAAGGGTTACTCATCCATCATACCATATGGATTGTTCTGTTGAAGATTTAGACGATACTATAGAAGATATTCAGGAGCAAGTTCAAGAACTAAAAGAACAAGGGGTGAACAAAATATTCCTGTTGTCGCATATGGGAAATCAAACAGATAAAATAGTTGCACAAAAGACACAAGGAATAGATGTTATTATTGGCGGTCATACACATGAGTTAATAAAAGATGTTAAAGAAGGAGAAAACCTCCTCTATTCTCTGACAGGAGAACCTGTTGTTATAACAGAAGCCGGAAAAAACGGAAATTATTTTGGCAGACTTAATCTTACTTTTGACAAAGACGGAGTGATTACAAAGATACAGAATAATTTGGGTGAAACAAGACTCTTCCAGAAAAATATGATTAACCAGTATATAATTAATGAAATTTTAGGACAGCCGGAAGAAGTCGGATACATTAAATCAGTTACGCCTCCTCCAACTACATTGATTGAAGAAAATGCACATGCAAATTTCATGTGCGATGCCATGCGGGTGGAATTAGGTACTGATATTGCGATTTGGAATAACAGCGGAACAAGGAGTTTTTTCCAGCCAGGTGTAATTGATTCTCGTGATATTAAAGATATTGCTCCTTTTGAAGACAGAGTTTCCGTCGCAGATGTTTCGGAAAGAAAACTTGTTGACTTCTTTAAGCATGCAATAGAAGATACTTATAGATCTCAGGGAAATAAACCCGGATTGATGGCCGTTTCTGGTATGACATATTCTGTAAATCCTGAAAAAGGAATTTTAACAGGCATGAGCATTATTGATAAAGACGGTAATGAAATCAAAATAGATGTTGATAACCCAAGTGATGATAAATTTTATAAAGTGGCAATGGATTCATTTATGATGTTTGATGGAGCTGATTTTGATATTTTGGCACCAAAAGAAGAATGTATAAATTATCCATTTAACAAAGATTTTCTGGCATGCGAATATATTAAGCATTTGAATGAACCTGTTGTTATTAATCAAACAGGACGTATTAAATTTGAATCATAATAATTCTTTTATGGCTAATGGCAGGTATTTTGGAAGTTCTGATGCAAGGACAGAGTATTCTGTAAGTTCTTCCGAAGCGATTTCACCGGTGCGCGAGTGGAGGTAAACTCCAAGTCTTGCCGCTTCGTAAAGCGGTATCTTCTGTGCTAACAAGCCTGCAATAATTCCCGCAAGTACATCTCCAGAACCTGCTTTTGCAAGTGCCGAGTTTCCATGCTGGTTAACAAAATAATTCTCTTTGTCTGTAATAATTGTTCTGTGTGTTTTTAGAACAACAGTGCAATTATATTTCTCTACTAATTTTTTAGCAGAATTTTCTAAGTCGGCCAGAACTGCATCTAGACTAATTCCTAAAAGCCTTGCTGCTTCAAGTGGATGTGGCGTAATAATCGTTTCTTCCGGTAGTTTAATGTCTGTTTCAGCAAGAATATTCAGCCCGTCAGCATCAATAACAATCGGAGAAGACGTATGTTTTATTACTTTTTTAAATAATGTTTTATTTTTACCCAAACCGCAGCCAATTAAAATGACAGAAAAATCTTTTATTGACCTTAAGCCTTCTTGTCTTGAAAGATATACAGCTTCTGGAAGCAGGGCTGATACAGAATGTATAATATCTTTCTCCGTCGCAAGAGCTGCAAACCCGCCGCCGCATTTTAAGATTGAAACCGTCGATAGATATGCCGCGCCGATATAGTTTTTAGAGCCGGCAAAATTCAAAACTTTACCAAAAGTCCCTTTATTAGAGTTTTGTGCTCTGATTGGCATTTTATAAGTTGAGTTGTCGTATGATTTCATAAGCTACTATTGCAACAGAATTTGATAAATTTAAACTGCGCTGTCCTTCTACCATCGGTATTGTAATTGCATTTTCTTGAGTTACATATTCCTGCGGAAGACCTCTTGATTCCGGCCCGAAAACAATAAAGTCTCCGTCTTGAAATGTAATATCTGTATATTTCTTTTTTGATTTTGTTGTCAAATAAAAAAATCTTCCATCAGGAAACTGTTTAAACATATCGTCCATAGAATTAACTTTATGCAAATCTACACTTTCCCAGTAATCCATTCCTGCACGTTTAGTGTATTTATCTGTTAATGCAAATCCAAGTTTTCCAACAAGATATAAAGAGGAGCCTGTGCAGGCGCATAATCTTGCAATATTTCCCGTGTTCTGCGGAATTTCCGGTTCATATAAAACAATATTAATCATTCTTTTTCTCAAACAAATATTTAGCTTCGATTACAACCGGTAAGCCTCTTACTACGCAGAATACAATTGCAAATACAGCAGCCCAGAAACCGATTGTCCAGATAATTTCTCTATTCGGGCAGACCGGAATTTTTGCTGCAATAATTAATACGAAAGCAAGAACTTTTGCAACAGCATAAGAAATTCTCATAAATTTTGAACCTGTTATGAATTTACAAACAGGATTAACCTGCATCGCAAAAGGAGTTAAGCCCTGCTCCATTGCTGCACTTCTTATTGTATCAGTTATAAATCCTCTTGTAATAGCAATGAGCGGGAATAAAATATTGAGCCATCCCATAACAGCAAATAAAATCCAGTATGTGTTTTCAACAATTCTGTCACCCATAATATCAAGAAGTGCACCGAATTTTGATTCTTCATGAAATTTTCTTGCCACATAGCCGTCTAATCCATCAAGTGCAAATGCAATAATAGTTAAAGCCAGTGCCCAGAGATATGCAGCTGTATTACCCTGACAGGTGTAAATTAAATACACTGCTGCGAACATTACAAAAATTCTAAATATAGATATAAAATTAGCCATTTCTTTTTTCAACCTTTGGGCGGGAGGCATTTAATAAAACTACCAACTTTTGTTGAGCCTACTCCGCCTCCCTTTGGAACAGACTACTAACTTTATACATTTACCCCTATATCTTCATTCTCGAAAGTGCAAAGTCTTTTTTATTTAAATCTTCAACTTTTGAGCCGAGCATAATTTTTTCTGCTTCTTCAAGCACACTCACAACCGCGTAACCATTGGCACCGTCCGAGCGGGCTTTTTGACCTGAAGCGCAACAATTAACAAAGTGCTGGCAGGCAAGTTTAAGCGGCTCAATTTCAAGATAATCAAGTGCATAATTTTGTGAATTAGCCGGCTTGAAGTTATCGTAAACTTTGAGTTTGTCAGTAGGTGCTGTATCATCAAAAATGGCAGTTGCCTTTGTGCCTCTTACAAGTAGTGTTACATGTTTTTGAGGTGTTATCCAGCTGTCAGAAATGTGTGCAATCATACCGCCTTCAAATTCAACGCCGATATGTGTAATGTCCATAATATCATTTCTGTCGGAAGAACATCCGATTGCAGAGATAACTTTAACAGGGCTCTTACCTGTAACGTACGCAATCATAGATACATCGTGCGGAGCTAAATCCCACATAACGCTTCTGTCATTCTTATGATAATTAACATTTAATCGGTCGCTTTGTGCATAAACTAATTCACCCAGCACACCTTCTTCAATAAGCATTTTTAATCTGTTTACGGCAGGATGGTATAAAAGCAGGTGGTCAACCATAAGAACAAGCCCTTTTTCTTCTGCAAGATCTGTTAAGACTTTGGCCTCATCAGCAACAGTAGAAATAGGTTTTTCAACATAAACATTTTTACCGGCTTCAAGCATAGCCTTTACCATTTTGAAATGTGTATGGCTCGGGGTTACAACTGCAACTCCTGTAATCTCTTTATTATTAATAATATCTTTGAAATCTTTAGTAACATTAACACCCGGAAATTGTTCTTTTACAGTTTTTAGTGATTCTTCATCTAAATCACAGACTGTATCTAAAACATTAAGATTATAAAAATTACGTACAATATTACGTCCCCAGATACCAAATCCGATTACTGCAATTTTTTGTTCTTTCATACCTTCTCACTCTTTCATTAACTTATTAATAATAATTATATTACAACAGTATTTTTACGTAAACATATTAATAAAAATTTAATCTGTAAATTTTTGTAAATAAATTGTTATTAATAATAAAAATGTGGAATATATTATATATATGGATATGTTGAGAAAAAGTTGTTTCAATTACCCTGAAACCCTTACAGCTGTAGGGGGGGGGGGCAAAACATCCTAGAAATCCAGGCTTCTGGAGGTTAGTATGCTTACCATAAATACTAACCTTTCAAGCTTGCTTGTGCAATCCAATTTAAAAACATCAACCAACGGATTGAATACAGCCATAGAGCGAATGACAACGGGATTTAAGATAAATCACGCTAAAGATAATGCCGCTAATTATTCGATAAATACACAACTTTCAAGTAAACTATCTTCATATTGCACTGCTCAGGATAATGCATTAGTGGGGCTGGATATGATGATGACAGCAATGGACAGTCTGGATTTAATATCAAGCCATTTAACAAGGGTGCGTGATTTAGCAGAGCAAGCTGCAAACGGAACTTATAGCGAAAGTTCACTCAATGCAATTCGGGCGGAAGTAGATGCCAGGTTGGCAGAGAGCAGCCGTATTATATCAAATTCTGAGTATAATGGAATAAAATTATTTCAAGGCGTTTCTTCTTCAAGTAAATTTATTGAAGAGGTTTCTACTCTAACAGAGGAAGAGGCTTTAGCTCAAGGTTATACCTTAATTAAAACAGCTGATGAACTTCAGGCAATGCAGGATAATTTATCCGGCAAGTATATTTTAATGAATGATATTGACCTTTCTGGCTATGATTGGACTCCGATTGGTGATTCAATAAATTACTTTACAGGAGAGTTTAATGGAAACGGGTTTGCGATAAAGAATTTCACTCTGGATAAAGCTATAAATTATAAAGGTCTGTTTGCTTATGCAAAGAGTGCAAGTTTTACTAACATTGCTATAGAAAATGTTAAGATTACCGCTGACAATACTAATGCAACCGGTACAAATGTCGGAGCGCTGGCAGGTTTTGCTGAAGATTGTAATATATCTAACTGTTATTCCAGCGGAAGCATATATGCCAAAGCATCAGCAGGCGGTCTTATTGGTTCGGTTTATATGAGTGGTAATATTACAAATTGCTATTCCACATGTGATGTTATCGCACCTAATGATAATCATTGGAGTGGTTGGAATAATGTTGGAGGGCTTGTTGGTATAATGTATGGTGCCGGCGGTCTGTCTATAAATAATTGCTATGCAGCAGGTAATGTACAATGTTTTGATTCTGTTGGTGGTTTGATTGGCACGGCCAATCAATATTGTAAAATAAACAATTGTTATGCTTTAGGTGAGGTGAATGGGACTAGTAATGTTGGTGGACTTATAGGTCATTCATTAAATGATTGCTATATTAATAACAGTTATGCAGCAGGTGGTGTTAATGGAGTTGACTATGTTGGGGGCTTAGTCGGCAGTGCCTTGAATTTACATACAACTAACAGTTATTCTCAAAGTGTAGTCACAGGTTCTACATCTGTCGGGGCGTTATTCGGGCTTCTGGAAGGTTTGCAAACTTCTATTTCCGGTAGTTATATTTATAGCTCATTTAATCCAACTTTATCAGCAGTCGGTGATAATCAGAGCGGTATTGATTTAAGTAATTTAATAGATAAAGTAACTCCATCAGTAGAAGTCGTTCCTAATATTATTACCTTCCAGATAGGTATAGATTCGGGAAATACATCTCAAATGAGTTTTGATTTGGAGTTTACGCTGAATTTATCAATAAATATAACTGATGCTGAATCTGCAAGAAATTCTATAACTCAGATTGATGAACTTCTTGCAAAAATCAATAAGCGTCAGACAGAATTCGGCTCGGCATATAATCGTCTGGAATCTGCACTTGAAACAATTAAGGTAAATATAGATAATCTAACTTCAACACAATCAACTATCCGCGATGCAGATATTGCAGAAGAATCAAGTGCTTACATCCGCAATCAAATCTTACAGCAAGCATCCGCAACGCTTCTTGCAACAGCTAATCAAACTCCGGCGATAGCGTTACAACTATTATAAAAATATTTTTAAAATTCCCTCTTGAAATAAAATCTTGTTAGCAATATAACGGTATTTGGTAAAATTACAATTTTGGGAATATAAGTAGTTATGGAAATTTATTTTTTAGCATTAGGAATGCTGCTTATTGGAGCTTTGCTTTCAATAGTGGTAAAAGAGCAATGGAAATTTAAAGTTTGCTCTATTTTTTCTTTTTTATCAGTCCTGACAATGATGTTACCGGCTGTTGCAGTTTTGATTAAAGGTATTCCGCTCATCAAAACTGTTGAATTATCTCCTATTACAGGAAATGTAGATTTCATTATAGATCCCCTTACAGCTTTCTTTTTGATTGTAATTTCAATCATGAGCTTTCTCGGGGTTCTTTATGCAAACGGGTATATGAAACCTTACCTTAATAAAGGTATGAATGTTTCATCACACTGTTTCTTTTTAATGATGTTAATCGCGTCAATGACTATGGTTGTTACGGTTCAAAATGCATTATTCTTCCTTATTGTTTGGGAGATAATGTCATTATCTTCTTTCTTCCTTGTTATATTTGAAGGAGAAAAGAAAGAAGTTTTGAAAGCCGGTATTAAATATTTAGTTTATATGCACTTATCAGTCATATTTATTATGGCAGCATTTATTCTATTAAATATAAAAACCAGCAGCTTGAATTTTGGAGCATATGCTTATTATCTGCATAATGATGCTTCAATGGCAAATCTAATATTCCTGCTTGCATTTGTCGGCTTCGGCATAAAAGCAGGTTTTGTACCGTTTCATAACTGGCTTCCGGATGCGCACCCTGCTGCACCGAGCCATGTATCAGGTATTATGTCCGGTGTTATGATTAAAACCGGTATTTATGGTATTTTGAGATTTCTTTTATTTGTCGGTACGCCGTCAAAAATGATTTCTTATACAGTATTAACAATAGCTGTTATTTCTGCTTTGTACGGAGTTTTGTACGCAGTAACACAGCAGGATTTAAAAAGGCTTCTTGCATATTCAAGTATTGAAAATATTGCCATTATTGGTATTGGTATCGGTGTTGGTATGCTCGGCTTAACATACGGAAATCCTTACGTGGCTGTTTTAGGCTTTGCCGGCGGTATTCTCCATATATTAAACCACTCAATATTCAAAGAATTAATGTTCTTTGCAGCAGGAAGTGTTTATTTAAAGACTCATACAAGAAATATGGAGCTTTTAGGCGGATTGATGAAAAAAATGCCTTATACTGGTCTATTATTTATTGTTGGGTCTATCGCAATCTGCGGATTACCTCCATTTAATGGATTTATTGGTGAATTTCTAATTTATGCCGGTATGATAATGGGTATTCCTGCTTCGGAAATCAGCCTGTTTCTGGTGTTGATTCTTTCAATTGCTGCACTGGGTATGGTTGGTACAATGGCAATGTTGTGCTTTACAAAGGCGGCTGGTATTACTTTCCTTGGTAATCCTAGAACTGAATGCGTTGAACATGTAAATGAAGATGTACCGAGGGTTATGCTTATTCCTATGGTAATACTTGCCTTTCTGGCATTCTTTATCGGAATGTTCCCTCAGTACTTTATATCAATAGTAATGTGGCCTGTATCAATGTTGGTTAATGTTGATAAATATGCAGCTAATCCGGCTCTGGATGAAGTATTTAAGAATACATTCGGCTTGATTCTATCTGATTTCAGCTGGTTCTTCTTAATATTCTTTGCAGTTGTAGCTGTTATGTTCATTGTAAAACTTATCGTGAACAGAAAAGCTAGAATTAGCAATACCTGGGGCTGCGGATACAACAGGCTTAATAACCACGTACAATACACAGGTTCTTCTTATGCAAATTTATTTATTTCAACATTGAAACCTTTATTCAAAAGAGTTTCACATATTAAGAAACCAAAGGAACTATTCCCTAAGGAAGCTTATTATGAACTTGAAATAGAGGACATAGAAGAAGCTTATATTGTAAAACCTCTTGTAATGTGGGATGAAAAATTTCTTACCAAGTTCGAGAGAATTCAGAATGGTAATATCCAGCAGTACATTCTGTTCGGTTTAATCTTTCTGATATTGGCAATAATCGGTATGATTTATTTTGGGGGTTAGAAATGACTATCTTTTGTATAAATATAATAATACTCTTGTTTGTACCATTTTTGATGATTGGTGTAATCAAGAAAACAAAAGCCTTCTGGGCAGGCAGAAAGGGTGTAAGCATCTGGCAGCCGCTATGGGACTTTATAAGATTGATGAAGAAACAGGCAGTTATAAGTGAAACAACTTCTTGGGTATTTAAATTTGCGCCGGTAGTTGGGTTTGCATCTGTAATTTTTGCATCACTCTTTGTGCCATTGACTTTCGGAAGTCCTATAATTAATGTTCCGTTTGCATTTATAATATTCTCGTATGTTCTCGGACTTGGCAAATTCTTTTCTCTGCTTTCAGCATTAGATACAGGAAGCAGTTTTGAAGGAATGGGAGCTTCCAGAGAAGCATGTTTCTCTACAATAGTTGAGCCGGCATTCTTTATTGCCCTGGGTTCTATTGCAGCCTTGACTCAAAACTATACATTTGAAAGCTTCAAGCTCATTCTTCAAAATGCAGGCGGTTATGGAATATTAATTATTATTCTGGCTGCGGTAACTCTGTTTATAATGCTGCTTATTGAAGGATGCAGGGTGCCAGTTGATGATCCTACTACTCACCTTGAGCTGACTATGATTCACGAAGTTATGATTTTGGACAACTCCGGAAAAGATTTAGGACTTATTACCTGGGCTTCTGCAATTAAAATGTTTATTTTTGAGGCTTTGATTGCAAATCTTATAATTCCGGCTTCCCTCGGAGGATGGGAAACTTTACTCGCTTTCTTAGCTATTATATTTGTTCTTGCAATCGTAATCGGTACGGTAGAATCTTCAATGGCAAGATTTAGAATGACACATGTGTTTGAATTTATATTTATAATGTCAATCACTGCGTTAATTATATTAGCTCTGGTAACATATAGAGTTTACGGCGGCTAGGAGGCAGGGGTAAATGAAGGGGTAAATATACTCAGTTGAATTTGTCACTACAGGTATATAACATATAGGAAAAACATCATGGAAAATATATTTATAATTTTATTAGGTTTATCAATGATATACATAGCTTCAACAAGTCGCTTGGCAGCTCACGTCAATATGCTTATTATTCAAGGCTGGCTGTTGTTCTTTGTATGCTTGTCCGGTATTGCTAAAGAACCGTCCGGATTGGAATCTATTATGGCAAGTATGCCTCATATAATCGGTTTTTTATTTGTCATAATAGAAACTTTAATAGTAAAAGCATTGGTTATTCCGATATTTTTGAAAAAGGTGGTTAAAAAGACTCACGCTCATAGAGATACGGATGCAAATATTCCTCACTTTTACTGTTTAGTTATATCAAGCGTAATTTTGTTTGCAGGATTTTTGATTGCTAATATTAATACTCCGGCATTTAAGCTTGTTTCTCCAATGTATTTTGGCGTTTCAAGCGCAATGATTATAATAAGCCTTTGGCTGATTACAATTAAACATAAAGTTTTATCAAATGTAATTGGTTTTATAACAATGGAAAACGGAATATTTCTTTTATCATTATCAGTGGCTAAAGAAATGCCGATTATTGTTAACCTTGGCGTATTGCTTGATATATTTATTGCCGTATTCATTTTAGGTATGCTTGTCAAAGAGATTAATAATGAATTCGACGACTTGGAAGTTTCACAATTATCAGATTTGAAGGATTACGAGTACAATGATTAATTTAATTTTATTATTTCCGCTAATTGCGTGTTTGATACTGTTTATATTTAAGAACAAGTTTTTAAATAATTTGATGATTAATATATATGCAGTTATGCATTTTATCGTATCATTGGCTTTTTGTATGGGATGGGATTTTCTGCCAATGATAAAACCCTGCAAGTTCTTTGCAGTAGATGATACAAATAAAATATTTTTAATGGTTATGTCAATTGTTTTTCTGGCTGTTGCTGTTTATAATAACGGATATCTTAAAAACGACAGTTCTTTAACCAGAAAATTAAGACATTATACATATATGGTTTTGTTCTTTGTATTTTCAATGACCGGTGCAATATTAAGCTCAAATCTTGGTGCAGCATGGGTATTTATTGAAGGTACAACTCTGGCCAGCGCATATTTGATATATTTCCACAAAACCAAACATTCTATTGAAGCTGCTTGGAAATATGTATTTATTTGCTCAATCGGTATTGCTCTTGCTTTTGTTGGAATTATTCTTCTCACAATTGCAACAGGGAATTTAAACTCTTTATTCTATAACCAACTGTATGACAATGCAGCTTTGTTTAATCAGTTCTGGTTAAAGCTTTCATTTGTGTTCATTTTGTTTGGTATCGGTACAAAAATGGGGCTGGCTCCTGTTCATTTCTGGCTTCCGGATGCACACGCAGAAGCACCTTCGCCGATATCAGCTCTCTTATCTGCAACACTTTTGAACTCAGCATTTTTAATGATAGTAAATGTATTTAGAGTAATGGTTCTGGCAGGATGTGCTGATTACGCAAGGATTATGCTTCTGGTAATGGGATTTATCTCATTATTTGTAACCGCTGTATTTGTTTATCATATAAATAATTACAAAAGAATGCTCGCTTATTCTTCAATCGAAAATATGGGTATTCTTGCTATCGGTACTGCGTTAGGCGGTGTCGGTATGCTTGCTGCTATGATTCATTTAGTCGGACATTCTCTGATTAAAGCTTCTTTTTTCCTTACTTCCGGAAACATATTGGAACTTTATGGAACAAAGAAAATAAAATCAGTAACAGGAATTATGAAATGTGACAGAAAAACTGGATGGCTGTGGGTTGCTTCATTCCTTGGCATAGCGGCATTTCCTCCGTCAGTGTTATTCATAAGCGAATTTTTAATGGTTAAGACAATGTTTTTAAAAGAACATTATGTTTTATGCGCATTATTCTTGCTACTGTTAACAATTATTCTTTTCGGACTTGGAAAGGCTGTTATCAAAATGGCATTTTCATCCGGTAAAAACGAGCATTCTGCGGAAGCCGAGAATAAAAAACTTTCTTGGACAATGTATGCTCCTCAAATAATAATGCTTATATTAGCATTTGTTATCGGTATTTATATGCCGCAAGGATTTGTAAATATGTTAATTTTAGCAGTAAGAGGTTTTTAGTCACGTAGACATTTTTTAAAAAGAAGGTAACTATGAATTGGATAATCACTGAAAATAATAAAAAAATAAATGCTTTTGACATTCCGACAATCTCAATAGAGGAGATAAAATCAGATGTTGAAAAAATGAAAATGCGTGTAGTCGGTTTCTTCGGAAAACAAGAATTTGATAATGTAAGACTATACGTTGTTATGGCTGATGATAAGATAGGTAAACTTTATGTGACATCATCTCTGTTTACACCGGATGTAAAATCATATGAATCATTTACTCAGAAGTTTCCAGCTTTTCATATATTTGAAAGAGAGTTCTATGAAGAGTTTGGAATAGAACCTCTTAATCATCCATGGCTGAAACCGGTTCGAAACAATCAGGATGCTTACCCGTTTTTTGAAATGCAGGGAGAAGATATCCATCAGGTTGCTGTAGGACCAATTCATGCAGGTGTAATTGAACCTGGGCATTTTAGATTTATGTGTCAGGGTGAAAAAGTTTATGATTTAGAAATTATGCTCGGGTATCAGCACAGAGGAGTGGAAGAACTTTTCTTAAAAGGTAAAGGGTATAACAATCGCCTTGCAGAATCTGTTTGCGGTGACTCCGTAATTGGTTATAATATGGCGTATTCACAGGCAATGGAAACTTTATCTGATATTGCGGTTTCATCTAAGGCTCAAATTATAAGACGAGTAGCTTTAGAAATGGAAAGAATTGCAATACATATTGGTGATATGGGCGCAATTGCCGGAGATATGGCTTATTTAATGGGTGCTTCAATTTTTGGTATAACAAGAACACTTGTTATTAATACAATGCTTGAAATCTCAGGAAGTCGTTTTGGCAGAGGGTTAATTAATGTCGGCGGTGTAAACTTCGATATTGATGAGGCTTTGTCTAAAAAGATTATAGATATGCTTGACGGGGTTGCAAAAACTGTTGACAGAACTACAAAAGTTATGCTGAAAACTCCTTCCTGTATATCAAGAATGGAAAGAACCGGTGTTGTATCAACAGAAACAGCACAGGCTCTCGGTGCAGTAGGTATGGCAGCGCGTTCATCAGGGGTTGATATTGATACAAGATTTGATTTCAATGACAAATGGTATACCTCACTGGATGTTGTAAAACCGTTTAAAGCAACAGGTGATGTGCATTCAAGATTTAAGCTTCGTTACAAAGAAATTAAACAGTCTATGCAGATTGTAAAAAAACTTTTAGAAAAGCTTAAAGAGTTCAGCAATGAGCCGATTTTAACAAATCCAAACAAAACTCTTGCTCCAAATGCTTTTGCTATTTCAATGACTGAAGGATGGAGGGGCGAGATTGTTCATATTGCTTTAACAGGTGCTAATGGGGAACTTTTAAGATACAAGATGAAAGATCCATCATTCAACAACTGGTATATGCTTGCAATGGCTGTTAGAAATAATGGAGTCTCTGACTTCCCGCTCTGTAACAAGAGTTTTAACTTGTCATATTGTGGTAATGATTTATAAAAAGGAAGATAAAAATGTTTGATATAATTAAATTAAAATATTTTCAGGGAAATCAATTTATACCGGATATTCCAAATGCGCCGATGCGCAGTCAATTTAGAGGTTTCCCAATTTTAAAACAATGCGGTGATGTTGACGAAAGTGTCTGCCCTACAGGTGCATTAAAAGCCAATCCTTTGTCTATTGATATGGGCAAATGTACGCTTTGCGGTGCTTGTAAATGTCAGTCTGTACAATTCAGCAACTATTATAAATTGTCGTCAACAGACAGAAATAAACTTGTTATTACAGAAAATATGACGCCGGAAGAATTCGAAAAAGCTGCAATAACAGCAAGAAAAGAGATTCGAAGAGTTTTTTCAAAATCATTAAAGCTCAGACAGGTTTCAGCTGCAGGATGCAACGGATGTGAAATGGAACTCAATGCCTGCTCAAACTGTAACTTTGATATGGGAAGGTTTGGTATTGATTTTGTAGCTTCTCCTCGTCACGCTGATGGAATTGTAATAACAGGACCTATTTCAGAGAATATGGCTTATGCTCTTGAAGACTGCTATAAATCTACTCCTGACCCTAAAATAGTAATACTGGCAGGAGCTTGCGCAATTTCTGGCGGTGTTTTCCAAAATTCTTCTAAACTAAATAGAGAATTTTTGGAAAAATATCCGATAGATTTGTACATACCAGGGTGCCCTGTTCACCCGCTTACATTTATAAACGGGGTTTTAGATTTTATTACAAAGAAATAACCAAAAGAGCTCTGAAAATCAGAGCTCTTTTTATAATCCAAAATAAAGTCTGTTTAACTCTGCAATAGTTGTTGCTCCGGGTCTTAGTTCTTCCAGCTGTGCTCTTTGGGTATCTTTGGTAGCTTCCAAAGGCTGAACCTGCAAATTCTGTTTTTGTTCTTCCTCCTGTCTTGTTTGAATTTTTTGAATTAATTCTGCCTTCGCCTGTTCAAGCTTAGTTTTGTCAATGCTTTTATTCCCACTCGGAGCAATTCCAAGTTTCATTAATTCCTGAAGTATTCTTAAATACTCAGGATCAGAATAGGCTGAATGTATTGCTTGAACGGCTGCTACCAATTTAGAACTCCTTTTAGCTGCTAATTATATAATTCCACCATTAGAGTTATTTATAACTTTCATACGCTAATATCTTTACAAAAATTCATAAACGAGTTAAAATATATAATGTTACGTTAATATTTTGTTACAAACTGGCAATAAAATTTGTTTTGGGTTTTTAATTAAAATATAATGTCAGGTGTACTAATATTACAACCCAATAATATAACTTAGGAATACGGAAATTATGAAGAAACAAATAAGCTATTTGCTCACCGTTTTATGCCTTTTGTCTGTAAATAAGGCATTTGCAGACCCTATGGCTGGAACAGTTTTGCCGGCTCAAGTTCAATCAGAACTCGGCGGATATAACCCCGGAGCATATAATACTACTGAATTGCAAAATATTAACCATTATCAAATTGATAGAAGTTATATTCAGTCATTTGATGATGTAAGTAAAGATGAACAGATTTATGATGCTTCAATAGAAGAAAATCAAGCTAGAGAGGGTGTATTATACAATCCTCACTTTTTACTTCAAAAAATAAATTTTGAAGGTAATACAAAAATACCTTCAGAAGAACTAGAAAAACTAGGTCTTGAAGTTCTAGGAGAAGATGTTTTCTTTGATGAGCTGCTGGAAGTATGTCAGAAAGTAACAAATTATTATAGAGCAAAAGGCTACCTTACATCTTATGCAACAGTTCCTCCTCAGAGAATTGTTGATGGTGTTGCGACAATAAGAATTGTTGAAAGTAAAGTCGGCGAAATGAATATTGAAGGCGAAAAATGGACCAGAGAATGGTACTTGCGCCACATTATTATGGGTAAAGCAGGGCTTAGAGAAGGTGATGTGTTCAATGCTAAAAACCTTCAAAGAGCAATGAAAGAAATTAACAAGGAAGATTATGTTCAAGTGCAGACTGAAGTTGAAAGACAGGCAGAAGGCGATGAGAACACTACAATTACATTGAATGTAAGAGATAGATTCCCTGTTAATCTTAATTTCTCATATGATGACTACGGCCGTTCTTATACCGGCTCTCAAAGAGTTTCATTCCTTGTTGGTATGGACAACCTTACAGGTTTAGGTGATAAAATCTACGGCGGTACTATTCTTTCATCCGGTGCAACAGGCTGGATGGCTGGATACTCATTACCGGTATCTTCATATGGAACAAGATTGTCTTTCGATTTTTCTGACTCTCATGTTAGACTGGGCGGGCCTTACAAAAACTTAAATGTTAAAGGTAACGCACAAAGCTATTTCTTTAAATTAACGCAGCCTATTATACAAACTGCTAAATCAGATTTGATATTCTATACAGGTTATGACTATGTAAATGCAAATACATCAGCAAATATTGCAGGCAATCCTTTAAGATTATCAAATTATAACTTGAATGTATGGCGTTCCGGATTATATGGTATGACTGATGATAACTACGGACGTTGGTTAGGAAATTTAGGCGTTGACTTTGGTATGGGCGGTGACGGACACGGCGCAATACAGGATACTACATTCTTCAAAGTTACAGCAGGTGCAACCCGTGTTCAAAGACTATTTGGCAGAAGTATGGGGATTGTAAGAGTAAACGGTCAGTACTCTCCAAATAAACTGTTTGCAGCTGAACAAATGCAGATGGGCGGTCCTTATACATTAAGAGGTTACCAGCCGGCTGAATTAATCGGTGATTACGGTGTGACCGGTACTGTTGAATATAGATTCCCTGTTCCTTTCCTTGATAGAATTCTTCCAAAGGTAGATGAAAGATTGAAACTTGCAGTATTCTATGATTGGGGCTGGTTAGGTGAAAACGGCGGTATTTATAATTATCCGCAGCAGTTCTTGCATTCTGTAGGTTTTGGTACATATGTGAACTTTACAGACTGGCTTACAGCACAGGTTGGTGTAGGTTTCCCTCTCGGAAGAGATTATAATGAAAACACCGCAAGATTCTACTTCAGTGTTAACTCTGACTTAGACAGATTAATTCCTTTGAGAAACCCTGAAAAATTATAAAATAAAAAATAACCGGATAGTAAATCCGGTTATTTTTTTATCTGAATATTGTCTGCTCTCTATCAGGGCCGACGCTTATAATTCCTATCGGGGCTCCGATTAAATCTTCTACTTTTTCAATGTATTTTTTTGCATTCTCCGGCAAATCTTCATATTTTCTAATGCTGCTGATTGGAGTTTTCCAGCCGGGCACTGTTTCATAGATAGGTTCTAAATACTTATGAATAAATACATCTGTAGGATAAGTCGTATACACCTTATCATTTCTACAGTCTTTGTAAGCAGTGCAGATTTTAATCTCATCAAAAGTGTCAAATACATCAATTTTGGTAAGTGCAACTTTAGTTATGCCGCCGACTAAAACAGCATATTTCATAATAACAGAGTCAAACCAGCCGCATCTTCTAGGGCGGCCTGTGGTAACACCGAATTCGTGACCAATATCCTGAATCATCTTTCCTGTTTCATCAGTTAATTCTGTGACAAAAGGTCCTTCTCCAACCCTGGTTACATATGCTTTTGATACACCTACGACTTCCTTTATCATTGCAGGTCCGTAACCGCTTCCAACGGCAGCTCCGCCTCCAATAGGGTTTGAACTTGTTACAAATGGATAAGTACCATAATCAACATCAAGCATAACACCTTGAGCGCCTTCAAAAAGGATTTTCTTGTCTTTATAGCGGTTTAACATATCCTGCCAATCAAAACAAACGTAGGGCTTAAAGAGCTCAGTATACTTTTCACAAAGTGATAGAATACAGTCTTTTGTATACTCTTCTAAACCATAAACATTTTTCAACATTTTGTTTTTGGCGGGCAAAATCATGTCTATTTTTTCATTAAGTGCTTCAAAAGAGTATAAATCCTGAATTTTAAAGCCAATTCTGGCAGCTTTATCTGTATATGTCGGTCCAATTCCCTTCTTTGTTGTTCCGATTTTTCCTTTGCCTGAGTGAGCCTCACTGTACCCGTCAATTTCTATATGATAAGGCATTGTGATAGATGCCAGCGGAGAGATTTTAAGGTTTTTGAAATTAACTCCTTCAGCCTTAAGCTCGTTAAGCTCTCTTTCAAAAGATTCCGGATGTATAACCGTTCCAGCTCCAATAAAACAGATTGTTTTATCATATAATATTCCAGAAGGTATCATGTGAAATTTATAAGTTTTACCCCCTGCTACAACTGTATGACCGGCATTACATCCGCCTTGATATCTAATAATTAAATCGGCTTTCTCCGCAAGCAAGTCTGTAATCTTTGCTTTCCCCTCGTCACCCCATTGGGCACCGATAACGACAGTATTTTCCATTAATTTTTCTCTCCTAATATAAAAAGCCGGATTTATACCGGCTTTGCTAATTTCTATCCATTGTTACTCTGCGCTTGTTTCGCCTTTGCTTGTTTGGCTTGAACATCAAGCATAGAATTATGTGCCATCATATAAACTGAGCATATCTTATAGTTTTTCAGATACCATGCGCAGTTTTCTTGCATACAAACAATTTCTACCTGTGAGCCAACGCTCATTAGAGGACATAAAGGTATTGCTTTTTCTTGATCACGAGGTGCCATTAATTATCTCCTATATTATTACTTCGCCATTTTTAATAAATTGCAGTTTTCACTGCGTTTTTTTTCTTGATCTTTATAAATCTTTGTTCTATTGATAACTTCGTCAAAGTCTATTTCATGTGCATTAAAATCCGGTCCATCAACGCAGGCAAATTTAGTTTTTCCGCCAACAGTAACACGGCATGCACCACACATTCCAGTACCATCAACCATAATAGGGTTCATGCTTGCTTCGGTATAAATTCCTTTATCTCTGGTTAAATCTGCGACTGCACGCATCATTGGCATTGGTCCAACTGCAATGGCATAATCAATCTTTTCAGATTTAATAAGCCTATCTAAAACTTGTGTGACAAATCCTTTTTCACCTAAAGATCCGTCATCTGTAGTTATAAATAATTCTGAGCATGCATCTTTCATTTTATCCTGCCAGAATATCAATTCTTTATTTCTGGCACCCATAATCATATAAACTTTGTTACCGGCATCTTTAAATGCCTTAGCAATAAGATAGCATGGTGCAGCGCCATAGCCTCCGGCCAGACAAACAACAGTGCCATACTTTTCAATATGTGTAGGCTGTCCAAGAGGACCTACTATATCAACGAGTTCATCGCCTTCATTAAGAGCAGCAAGTTTTTTAGTTGAGTAACCTACTGCCATAAAAACAAGTGTAAGCTCTCCGGTTTCTTTATTAGCATCAGCGATTGTTAGCGGTACTCTTTCCCCATTCTCTTCTGCTCTAAAAATAATAAACTGGCCAGCTTTGGCGTTACGTACGACAAAAGGCGCATCAATAGTTATTTCATACTGATTAGGACATAATTCTCTCTTTGATAATATTTTGTAGCCCATCTAACTAAGCTCCTCTTTCACATAGTATATTACCACAAATATGCTGTTCACTCAATAGACTAAAAAAAAACCTTTCTTCAAAAGAAAGGTTTTGGAATCTTTTTTAATTAATTCCTCATGTGTAGAAGGTTAGTGTGTAGGTTGTATGAAAGGTTTATATTATGAATTCGTTTTGTATATATATAAAGTATAAAAGTTATGTAAAATTTCATAAACTATTAAATATTGTTACATAACTTTACAAATTACATGTTAAAAAAGCCGCAATAATATATCTCTGCCTTTTTTATTATTTCTATGGTATATATACTAAATTAGACAATTTATCATGCAGCATTCTTAATTTATAATCATTATTATTTGCTTTCTTTAAAGCTTTTTTTAGTGTTTTATTAGATTTAGCTTTGGTTGCAGGCTCTCTTCGAAGTAACACATCTATGTAATTATTAATATTGTCTAATATTCCAAACAAATCCCTAGAATCAATCGAGCTTTTCAGTTCATCGCCGGCTTGATGGATTTTGCTTCTACGGACAGTTTTACATGTATGTATATCCATAAACCCATTATCAATGAACCCTGGTAAGGTATATGGATCATAGGCTAAATCTTTTACAACAACAGGTTTATTCTTTTTATTACTTAAACTTTTGATAAATCTTACTATTGCGTTAGCTTCATTTTGATTTTTTACATTTTTCTTTTCTAGATTGACAGTAAGAACATCAGGATTGCTGCGACAGTGAATTTCTTGTAAATTAAATAATTTTTTTATTAGTTGAGTTCCTTTATAGTCACGGTCAAACTTTATATTTATAGCATCTGTTAATGTTTTTTTCCCAATATTTAAATCAAAAGTGTGTGAGATAGCAGTCGGCTTTGTTGTGAACATTCGATATCCTTTATTGTTAGGAAGTTTGTAAAATAGGTATTCTGGTAGTTGCTTAGCAACAGGGGATAAATTTGTTGGTATCATATTTTTCTCCTTTCACACGAGGCGTTTTTATTCCGATAAAAAACGTGAAGGTTCTGAATTGATTAATTTTTACAATATTGTTACATTTGTTAACAAAACTTTTGGGTAATCCAAGGGGTTGATTTTTGTTTTTTAGCATTTAATAATAGAGTGTAAGAAAATTTGTCGCGGGATGGAGCAGTCTGGTAGCTCGTCGGGCTCATAAGACTCATTTTAGATTTACTTCCTTGCTTGATTTCATAAGTGTTATTGGTATTTATAGAATACTTAATTTTTGATATAAATTGTAGGGAAGACCTACAATAATTATAGGTCTTTTTATCCCCACAACTTATTACTTTTTATGCACCCCAATCGTCTTCTTTTTGCGGTAACATTTCTTCCGGTATTTCTTTTTCGTTACTGCTAAATATTCGTTTGAAACGATTGTTTTGTGCTTGTGCCACTTCTTCTAAATGATGAGGAAGGACATGAGTATAAGTATCTAAAGTAATACCAATACAACTATGCCCTAACCAAGTTGATACTTTTTTAATATCAATTTTTTCTTCAAAAAAAGATGTCGCACACGAATGTCTGAATGAATGTATTTTGTGATGTTCAATACCTGCTTCCGCCAACCTTTTATTAACGAAGGCTCTAAAAGTAGTATCACAAGTAAAATAGCCATCTTCTCTAGGAAACACAAGGTCTAAATCTTTATGGTATTTTTCTCTTAGTTTTAATTTATTCTCCGCCTGTAACGCTCTAACATGGCGGAGTATTTTTTCAACCGGCTCAGACATTGTTATCGTCCGATTTGAAGTTTTAGTTTTCGTTGAATCTATAATTTCTTTTTTGTACTTGTATTTTGCATTCTTATCGTTATTAGGAACGGCTTGCAGCTGTTGGCTAATTCTGATTTCTCGTTTTGCAAAATTAACTTTTGACCACTGTAAACCCAATGCCTCGCCTAATCTTGTGCCGACACAAAGGAAGAACACTATAAGCATATCCCATTGTGTTCCTTGTTCAATACAATATTTCACAAGTTTATCGTAATCTTCCGGACATAAAATTTCCGTTTCTTTCTTTGTGCATTTTGGATATTTAGCCTTTTTGTTTGGGTTTTCCTTGATAAGTTCGTTTTGATATGCACATTCAAGCATTCTATTAACGACGGCACGAATATTTTTAACAGTTTTCGGGTCAAGCGTTCCGCCTTTGCCATTACTTTTCTTTAAGCATTCAGTATAGAATTTTGTTAGTCGTATTCCCGTAAGACTACTCAACGGTCTATGCCCTAAACCTGGAATGATGTGTTTGTCTAAAATACTTCTATCATCACTTATGGTCGTAACTTTTACATGACCTACAACATAGTTATCAAACCAGTAGTTTGCCCATTGTGCGGTTAGCATATTTCCGTTTATGTTATCATCTGTGCAAAGACCGAGTTCTTCAGCTTTCCACTTTTCATAAGCGGCTAGACATTCTTCTTTGGTCTTATGAGTAAAAGTTTTGAGCTTACTATTTCCAAATTCATCATGGTGTGTAACTCTGTATTCAATGTACTTGCCGTCTGTGCTTTTTGCAAAACATCCTTCACCATTACGTCTTCTCTTAGCCATTTGCATTCTCCTCTGCTCCTGTGGTACTCGGCAGAGCCTGCGTTCCTACGTCGCCATCGTTGAGTTGCGTTGCCGAAAACTCAACGTTTCCGTCAACTCCACTCCGGCTGCCGCTTTCCTTAACGAACTTGTAGAATGCGTATTCGCTAATATTCAACTCGCGAATAGCTAAAACTGATGTAATCTGACGGTTAAGCCACTTTTGATAAACCTCTTTGAAGTTTGCAGGCTTTTCAACTTTCTTACGCCCCTTGTATTTGCCTAACTTTTTAGCAACAGCGATTCCGTCGCGCTGTCGTTCTAAAAGATTTGCACGTTCAAACTCATAAATTGCGCCTAAGAAAGTAATCATCAACTTGCCGAAGTTTGTGGAAGTGTCGATATTTTCTTTAACACTTTTGAGCGTAACGCCTTTATTGTTGAGATATTCTACAATATCTAACAAATCTTTTGTGTTGCGAGCAAGTCGCGACAAGTCTTTAACGCAAATTGTGTCGCCCTCTCTGACATAGTCAAGCATATTTTGAAGTTCGTGGCGGTCTGTTGTATTCTTACCGCTAACTTTTTCTTCAAAATACTTGTCAATGTCAAGAGCGCCTAAAATCGCCTTTTGACTTTCTACATTTTGGTCGATAGCACTAACTCTAATGTACCCAATCCTTTGTCCTGTCATTGTTTCCTCCTTTTTTATTTTTTTTAGGACAACGAGTATTTGAAGTAAAGACTTTCTCAGGGAAGTGAGTGAAAATTAAAAAATCAAGTCTAAACAAACACTTTTTAAGCACCAAAAAATCGCCCGAATAGAGTGTACCCTAGCAAGTGATAAAACTTAATCAAGTTTTGTTAATTTGGCATAACAAATAAAGCTACTTTACAAAATGATTTCTAGTAAAATACGCTTACCACTGCAAAATGTACAACTTCTACCGGACTGCAAAGAGCTATCCGTAACTTGTTTTATAGTTCATGCCGTTTCCTCCCTGGTTAAAAAGTAATGTCACCATAGCGAGCCTATTGTTACCTAGGTGGCTCATCAGGGACGTTTTCCTTGGCGAAACGTCAAAATATTCCTAGTTCTCGAGTTATCTGCATTTGAAAACTGCTGACTATATCGTCTTCATGATACAAAATTTTTCTCAATTTGTCAATAAAAAATATTCCGTAAAGCCTTGTTATTACTGAATTTATGTTATACAATAAATTTTTTAACTGGTCGGACATTCTCTCTGCATCTGTATTTTAAAAGATTGCTATTTGTAAAGAAATATTACAAGCTATACAAAATTTTTGCCTGTCCTCGACCAAACTATCCCTTAATACTCAGCTAAATTTTCGGTTTGAAGATACCTCAAACATTGTCACGATAATAAGGTCAATGTAATCATCAGCGTATCTGTATAACTTAATACTTCTTATACTTCTATATATAGGATATTTATAATAAACTTGTTCTCTTTTTTTTGTTTTTCTTTTCCCCCGCCGGCGAAATTTTTAACATTTATTGCGCCTACTCCACTCTCTAATTTTTTCTAAATCTTCTCTTTGCTTTCGTTCTTCTGGTGTTTCTTTTTTATATCTTTCTTGTTGTAATAAATGTTTTCCAATTATCCCCAATGCCGTTCCCATAAGTGCAATCATTAAGACAATTTGTATTACATAGTACTTCCACAAAAGAATAATAACACAGACCGCAATAACTGCTGGTATAATTCCGCTTTCCCATAGTATTGTTAACAATGCACACAAACCTATGAGAGTTACAATATCCATTATTTAATTCCTTTCTTTTCTGTTATGGGTTCAAAGTAAATATAGTTTTTAGTATGTTTTATTTTATCAACATAATTAGTATCCCAATAAATACGTTCTAATTTTTCTAATTCTTTTTGTTGGCGGTCTATTATATATCCGTCTTTTGTAATAGTCGCTCCTGTAAGTGTAAATATTAAACTAATTAACCATTCCATAATTAACTCCTTTGTTGCTTGTTACATTAGCATAATGAGAAATGATTGCAAGAGTTTTTATTTTTTTGTTTACTATAAACTTCGCCATTATAGACATAATCTTTGCCAACATATTTATATAAACCTCTCATATTAAGGTCTTTCAGAAAATAATGGGGTTGTTTATCATAACTAATGCCTTTATTAGTCCAATTATAACAATAATCAGACGGAATATAATTGTGTTTTGGTCTTCCATATTTAGAACTTAGAGTTTCTACAAACCAATTTCTAGTAAATTCTTGTTTATCAGCCATAGTTTGTAGCAATGATTCTATTTCTTTTTGTATTTGACTTTTTCGTAACATGAACATTCTCCTAAATAATTTCTGTAACTAAAACTTTAAATAATCCATTTGATTTATTAAAATCATAAAAGTTCTGCCAATGTATAAAGTAATCATTCTTTAATTTTATTGACGGATTATTTTTAGCATTATAATCAGATTTGCACTTATGCCATTTCTTTATGCCTCTGCAAACTTTTATCTCGTTCTCTAAAGAAAATTCAAAATCAGTCTGCTCTTCATTAGTTATTGGTTGCCACGTTTTACATTGATTTGTAATTGTAATAGCATATCCGACTACAAAGTTTTTTTCTGTTTCCTTAAAATACTCTATCCTTGAAATATCTTTTATATGTCCGTATTTTGTCAAATCATTTGCACTTTGGTCTTTTAGCTTGTAATCAATTCCATTAAAAGTTTGTTCAAATTTACTGGTTTTGTATTTTAATTCAATAGGAATATAGCCTCCATTATTATTAATAAGAACCAAATCAATATTTCTGTTTTTACCCTCATAATTTTTTAATGGGTATTCAATGCAGATTTTAAATTGTTCACCGTAAAGTTCTTTAATTTTCCAAGCTAAGTAAAATTGAAATTCAAGTTCACTACAAAAAATAGAATTAGTCTTTGATAATTCCTTCAAAATTTTATAAATATCAAATTCTGTTTTATTAGCTATATTTAAAACCATTCTTAACCTATTTTTTAGGTAAAAATTAATACAATATTTACCTATCTTGTAATAAATTCTATCAATTAAGTAAATTTAAGTCAAATATTTACCTCATTTTCCATTTTGAATTGTCAAAATACTTAATAAAATTGAAAGAGAGGTTTATATGAATATCAAAAATTTGTTCGGACGTAAAATTAAAGAGTATCGTAAAAAGAAAAATCTAACACAGGCACAACTTGCTGAGCTTGTGAATGTAGATGATAAACATATAAGCTGTATTGAGAGCGGTAAAAACTTTCCGTCTGCGGATTTAATTGAAAGACTTGCAACTTCTTTAGAAGTTGAGCCTAAAGATTTATTTGAATTTTATTACTTGCAAGACACCGCCGACCTAAAAACAGATATAATCTCAATGCTTAATAAACTAAATCAAGACGAATTGTCGCTTGCTCATAAATATGTGCGGACATTCTTGATAAAATAAATCATTTCTGTAATAATCGCGTTATGGAGATATTTTTTGCTTCAATTTCTAATAGGGAATATGCAACTGCATTTTTAGTTATTGCAGTTCTGTTATATTGCATGGTAAAAAGTAAAGATGTTATAAAATCTCTACTGCAGGTTTTAAGGTTGATATTTTTTTCTAAATTAACTATGCTCTTTTTAATTCCAACTGTATATTTAATAGCAATAACTTGTTTAATGTTTAAATGTAATGTTTGGGACTATACATTATTAAAAGATACTATATTTTCTATTGTTGGTGGTTTATTGTTATTTGGCAAAGCAATTGGAACTGATAATTTTCATAAGATATATAAAGATAATATTGTTGGTTATTTTTCCGCTATTTATTTTTTAGAATTTTTTGTTAATTTTCATGATTTTAATATATTTATTGAAATTGTATTGGTAGCTTTTGTAACATTAGTATGTGCTACAAGTACCTATATGGAATATTCTACAGAAGAAACTCAAAATGTAAAAGAGGCTAAGCAACTTTTAAATGGAATTCAAATATTTATAGGGGCATTTATAATTATACATAGTAGCATTTGGATGTTTAAAGAGCCTACGCAACTGTTTAATATTCACTCCCTGCAAATATTATTGTTACCAATTATTTATACCTTATTTTTATATCCAATATGTTTTGCTATTTATGTATATACTAAATACGAAACGATATTAACAAGTATGTATGTTGTACGAGATAATCTAAAAAAGCAAATATCATCATTAGAAATGACTTACAAAACTTTTAAGTTGTGCAAAACAAATATCAAACAACTTAAATTGTGGCATCATTTTTTCTTATCAAACTTTGGTGGCTGTGATAAAACATTAGATATTGATGGTTTAATTCAAGAGTTTCAATGGCGATATAAGTATATTGAACCAGAAAAAAATACGACAGAGATAGCTTTAAATACTGCTCTTGAATTTATGGAAGAATACAATTTCCCAAAATCTTTATATAAGTATTCTACATATTCTGACGGATATGGTCATTATCAAGCACTTGCGTATAATAAGGAAAGTTCAAATAGATATTATTGTGTCAATGGTAATCAACAATATCCACAATTTTTTATGTTGCATGATTTTTTACTAACCTCTCAAAATATAAAATCTGAGTTAAAATTATTTTCAACATATTGTAACGCACTTTATTTAAAAATATTCTCATCTGAATTAAAGAAGAGAGAGATTTCAAAAATCAAACAATTAAAAAAGTTTAGTTATAAAAGTGGACTATATACAGTCGAATTTGATAATGATAAAAATGTTAATGGCAAAATAATGAGCGTAACTTTTAAAATATCAAAAATATTACCTGTTGAAAAATGCGAATATGAATTATTGTTTTCACTGCAAAAATAATTTGACATTATACATTTATACCTCTCAACTGCCAAACTTTTCATCATTCGCCTGAGAATACTCTCATCTAAATTTATCAAGGCGGGGATTTTCAAACCGAGAAAAATCTCAGAATGGGAAAACTTATTTCCTCGACCAAGAAACCTCATCTCACAACAAGAGGGGCTATATGGGGTGGAATAATTATTATTCACCTAACGGAATTAGTTCAGGAAGGTCATCGGGACGTTCTTCCTGTATTCGTCGTTTTAATGATTTTAAAAATTTATCACCTGTTAATAAACTTCTATATGCAACATTTTCTGTTTCTTCTTTTGCTTCATCAACTTTACTTATAATAAATCGTTGGATTTTATCAAAATAAACATCAAATGTTCGTTCTTTAACTTCATTTATTTGAGAATTTACATAATAACCTTTATTAACAATTTGTTTAAATATTCTTATTATTTGTTCATTATCATATTTTACTTTTAATAGTTCATAAATTCCCCAAATTATGTGATATTTAAAGTAGTATGGAGCATATTCTTCTTTTTCTTTGGTTTTAAGTATGCCTTTAATTTTTAAATCAATATAGGAATAGATATAATAGCTTGCAAATAATTTATAAAATTCCTCATCGGAAACAGTATTTGCTTTTTGTCCATTAACTCCAAATATTTTATAATAATGTCCATTTTCACTAATATCCCACATCTTTTTTGAACTTAAATAAACATCAGGTGGATTAACAAACATGCAATAATAGGTTTTAGCAATATTTTCCATTGAAATAGTTTTTTTCTTTGGTTCATTTAATCTGCGTTTTCTTTTGTAAACCACTTCTTTTGCCATAGGATATTCAAGCGGATATTTTAATTTATTTTCTTTAACTTTATTTTCTATAGCAATCTGTATTTCATCATTACTTCTAAAATCAATTGATTTTATGACTGTTTGACTGTTATTATTTTTAACTATATTAAAAGCTAAACTGCTTTCTTTATCACCACTTGTATATTTATCAGCTTTTACAATTTTTATAAGAACTTTGATATTAGATAAATCAACACTTTCTGGTTCTTTAGCAATAGTTGTTAATGTTTGAGCACCGTTCACAACCTGAAACTTTGTGCATTCTAAAATTTGTTTTTCTTTATCCCAACTATAATCTTCGCATATTGCGGTTATGCCATTATTGTAGTAGAAAAATTTGTCAGGAGCATTTTCTATTGTGTCAATCATTCCTTTATTGACTGTATTCTTACCTAACCACTGTCGAATATTTAAGTTAAATAACCTTTCTCGATATTCCCTCTTCTGATATAGATTTCTTAATTTACTTCCTTTTTGCGTAATAAGAATAGTTTCATTTGGTGAAATTGTATCTAACTCAAGTATATCCTCATTGCCCAAGTTTAAAGTAACTTTGTCTGGAGGATTATCACCCATTGTCTTTATACTTTCATATTCCGTTCGTAACTTTGTAGAATCAATTATTGAGAACTGTACATGTTCATTTGTCACTAAAGAATTATAATAATAATCTTCTTCATTGGTAACTTTTTCCGTTGTTACAAATAATAAATTGTATTCTAAATTTTTCTTCCTTCTAATTTCAGAAAAGTATGCTTTTAATTCTGCGTTGCAAGTGTTTTTGTATAAGTCTGTTTTTATACTTTCAGGAAGATTTATGAAATCTGATATTTCTTTCAATGGCTTTGTTTGATATTTCGTTTGTATTATATAAACTTTATCATCATCAATTGTTATAAAATCAATTCCTTTATCATTAGCATTATCTACTATACCTTGCTCTATCGAATCTACATCAATGTTATATGTTTTTTGAAAAATTTCATTTAAATAAAATTTTAAAAAGAGTTTACCCTTAGTTTTGGCATCTAAATTATTTACATCACCAGGATTTTTTAAAGAATACCCCAATTCATTATTAGCAATTTTAAGCATATCTTCAAGCATATTATTTTTGAAAATATCTTTTTTTTGTTCTGTTTTAGCCATATAACCACCTTTACTCTGCGTTAAGTATATCAAATGTGTAAGCATATTTCAATTTGTTAAGATAAAGTATAAATATTTCTTGGTAGCTAGTCGGCTCATAAGAATCTTTTTAGATTTACTTCCTTGCTTGATAAAATAAGTGTTATTGGTAGTTATAGAATACTTAATGTTATATTCATAGCTAAAACACAAATTTTATCCACCACGACAGGTTTATTTTTCCCGTCGCTGGCATACTAAAACATCTCAATCCGCCGCACTTGCAATTTCCCTGATAATAATTGTAGGGAATATGAATTTTTAAATAAAAAATCAGGGGGGTTGATTTTTAGTTTTTAGCGTTTAATAATGGGGTGTAAGAGAATTTAACGCGGGATGGAGCAGTCTGGTAGCTCGTCGGGCTCATAACCCGAAGGTCGTTGGTTCAAATCCAGCTCCCGCAACCAATTTAAAAAGTGACTTTTAGAAAATCTCTAAAAGTCACTTTTTTAGTAAAAACAGCACATTTTACTGCACTGAAATTAGATTTGGATTTATTTTCTACATTTTGATACTCGGACGGCAAAAACTTAGAGCTTGAAAACTTAGTTCAGCTTGTTGAATATTTGAATTTAATTTTATTCAGGTATAGTGTATTATGCGAGAACAAGCAATTGATAGCAATTACCAATAAAATTTAATAAGTCACCAGTACAGAACTTATTATTAATTAAAATAAATATAAATATTATTTATCTGGTATAATAAATTGTACAGGGAGATCTATCACAATGCTTTATTATACAGATTTACACATACATTCAAAATACTCGCGTGCTACTAGTAAGAGCTGTAATTTAGAAGAACTTGCATTCTGGGCTAAAAAGAAAGGACTTAGTCTGATTTCTACCGGAGATTTTACACATCCGGCCTGGTTTAATGAAATAAAAGAGAAGCTTGTACCTTCAGAAAATGGAACTTTTAGACTTAAACCGGAAATCGAAAAAGAAATTTTTCAAGGAACCGAACCTGTAAAATTTATTTTGAGTGTTGAAATCTCTACGATTTATAAAAAATGGGATAAGACAAGAAAGGTGCATCATGTTTGTTTTGTCCCTGATTTACAAGCAGCAGAAAATTTTCGACAGAAACTTGAAACGATTGGAAATATAAAATCTGATGGAAGACCTATTTTAGGACTTGATTCAAGAGACCTTCTGGAAACAGTTCTTGAAGCAGGTGAGAACTCATATATCATTCCCGCCCATATTTGGACTCCATGGTTTTCTGTTTTAGGCTCTAAATCAGGATTTGATTCGATAGAAGATTGTTATGGCGACCTTGCAGAACATATTTTTGCAGTAGAAACGGGCCTTTCTTCTGATCCGGAAATGAACTGGCATGTTTCAAAATTGGATAAATTCAGACTAGTTTCTAATTCAGATGCCCATTCTCCTTCAAAACTTGCAAGAGAAGCTACTGTTTTTACTAAGGAACCTGATTATTATTCAATCATGAATGCTTTAAAAACGGGTGATGGCTATTGCGGAACTGTTGAATTTTTTCCAGAAGAAGGAAAGTACCACGAGGACGGACATAGAAAGTGTAATGTCTGTTTGACGCCGGAAGAAACAAAAGCATTAAATGGAATTTGTCCGGTCTGCGGAAAACCTCTTACAATAGGGGTTTCTTACAGAGTGAACGAGCTTTCTGATCGCAAAGAAATAATTACACCGCCTGCAACAGCGGGACAAACTTTTAGTCTGGTTCCTTTGCAGGAAATTTTAGCAGAAATTTTAGGCGTTGGAACTGCTTCTAAGAGTGTTTCTGCTGAGTATGAGCGTCTTACCTCTAAATTCGGGTCTGAATTATCAATTCTTAGAGAAGTACCTGTTGATGAACTTAAAAGGAGTTCTACGCTTTTAGGCGAAGCTGTATCGCGTCTTAGAACAGGAAAAGTTATTAAGCAGGCGGGGTATGATGGTGAATATGGAATTATAAGACTTTTTGAAGATGGTGAACTTGTAAAAAAAAAGTTTGTAAACCTAAAGCTTAATATTGATATTCCTAAGCCCGCGGAAGCAGCTATTGAAAAAACTCCTGTTGTTGAAAAACAGCCTAAGAAAAAGGGACTGGATGAGTATCAGGAAGCTGCGGTAACAGAAAATTCAAATCAACTTTTAATCGCTGCGGGCCCCGGGTCAGGTAAAACTACCGTTTTAACACACAGAATTGCTTATTTAATAAATAATAAGGGGATTATGCCTGAAAATATTTTAGGTATAACTTTTACAAGAAGAGCAGCTGAAGAAATGAGAAGCAGACTCTCAAAATTGTTGGGAGAGGCTTCTGATAAAATAAATCTTCATACATTCCATTCTCTTTGTTTTAGTATTCTTAGGGAAAATCTGGACAGAGAAATAAGGGTTATGTCAGACGAGGAAAAAGCTTTAACAATGGACGAGGATGCATTAAGCTTTGATGATTTGATTACTCTTACACTTGAGCTTTTTGAAGAAAATCCGGAGCTTCTTTGCAGGTATCGTGAAAAATTCAGGTATGTATCCGTAGATGAATATCAGGATATTGATGAAAATCAATACAGGTTAATCAGAATGCTGGTGCCGTCGAATGGTAATATTTTTGTAATTGGCGACCCTAATCAAGCTATATACGGCTTTAGAGGAGGAGATGCTAAGTTCTTTAACTCTTTTACAGAAGATTATCCAGATACAAAAATTGTAAATCTAAAAAATAATTACCGTTCTACAAATAGTATTGTTAGTGCGTCTAACCAGATGATTAATTGTTTTAATATTGTATCAGCATTTGATAAACCGCACGAAAAGATTACGATACATTCAGCGCCTACAGATAAGGCAGAAGCAGAATATATTACAAGCACTATTGAGAGTTTAATAGGAGGGCATAGTTTCTTCTCCATAGATTCAGCAAGAAGCGGCGGAGAAAATGAAGATTATTCGTTCTCAGATTTTGCAATTTTATATAGAACATCCTCACAGCTTCCTCCAATATCAGAAGCTTTGAAAAGATCCGGAATGCCTTTTGTTAAATTATCAAATGATTTATTGTGCGAAAGAAAAGATATAAAAGAGATACTCAAGAAACTTAATGATTTGCAGCCCGTTTCTGAGCAAATAGAAATTCTTGGCGAGAAGATTGACAGGTATATTCTGAATTATCTTCTTAAACTTGCAAAAGAAAGTAATGATAAGAATGATTTCATTCACAAGATATCATTCTTAACGGAGGCAGATATACTAGACAAGCGTGCGGACAGAATTACATTAATGTCGCTGCATGCTTCTAAAGGGCTTGAGTTTAAATGCGTTTTTATTGCCGGTCTGGAGAATGAAATATTACCGTTATATAGAGCAAAAACTCCTGATGAAATTGAGGAGGAGCGGCGCCTTTTATATGTTGGTATGACAAGAGCAGAAGACCGCTTATACCTTACGCATTCAGAAAAACGAATGTGGCTTGGTGCTTATAGAAATTTAGAAATTTCACCATTTCTGGAAAAAATAAAAGATGACTTATTGAATTTAAGTAAGTTTGAGAAAGTTTATAAGGAAAAAGACAAATCAGAACAATTAAGTTTATTTTAATTGTAATACTTGACTGATAGTAACTCTCAGGAAATATAATTTTTGTGGAGGTTAAGATTATGACAAATAAGATTATATTAGAATTACCTGACAAAACAGAGGTTGAGGCTGAAAATATAAGTTTTATACAGCTTCATGGAGAGAATAATACCGTAAGGCTTAAAGTAGAAAATCTGGAAAAATTTAAAACCCAGAAAGGCTTGTTAATTGCAGTATACGGAAGCTGCAACACTATAAATCTCGGTAAGATTTTTTATCCGGTAAATGATACAATCGGATTGACCGGTTTGACTATAAATATAGGAAATCCGCCGGAGGATACGCTTACGCCTGGGGTAAAAAGAGATGCTGATAATTGTTCTATTGATATTGGCGATAATATTATTGTTTGCGGTGCCAGATTGTTTTTACAGGATAGTGATACATCTATTTCTATCGGGGATGATTGCATGATTTCGTGGGGAATAGATATTTGGTGTACTGATGTCCATACAGTTACGGATCTGGAAGGCAATGCGCTTAACTTTAGCGATAAAATTGAAATAGGCAGGCATGTATGGATTGGAAAAGACGTAAAAATAGGCAAAAATACTAAAATTTCAGATGATTCAATAATTGGATGGGGTAGTATTGTTACAAAGAAATTTGAAGAGCCGAATGTTGTTCTGGCTGGTAATCCTGCAAAAATTGTTAAGAGGGGGATAAACTGGAATTTTAGAGATATAAGAAATTATCAAATATATCGGGAAAGTTTATAGGAGAATTGTTAGAGGTATGCAAAAATATATTTGTACAAGTATTCTGATTTTTTGTACCGGAGCTGCATTATTGGGCCTAAATTTTGTTTTAGAAAAAATGAAGACAAAAAATTTGCAGAAAGAGGGGCTTAATTTTTTGCAGTTAACTATGTATGAATTTTTCCAATACCTTATAAATATAAAACAAATGGTTCGGAATAAGTGTTCTATTATTGATGAGTTTTTGTGTAATAAAAATATTGAGAATATTGCAGAAGTTTTTTCTTTAATGGCACCTCCGGAAATGGCTTTAAATATTAATGTGAGCAGCTACGCATTTACTATTAAAAAAGAACCTATGATTGTAGATTTAATGCTTAAGCTTATTTCCAATAACAGAGATATTTTTAAGTATATAAACTTTGTAAATCAAGAATTGACTCGCTGGTCTAAAGGAGATTTAAATCAGATTTTGATTTTGCTTGAACAGCATAGGAATAAAACATTCCCCAAATTAATTTTCACTATTAATATGTGTATTTATGCGACGTTTAAATTAATGGAAATAGTAGCTTATTATTCCCCAAAAAGATTGGTGGAATTTATTGATGTTGATAATATTGCGGGATATATTCAAGAGATTGAAAATGAAATAGATGCTTTTTTAGGTTATGCACATTGGAAGAATGCTTACAGAAGGGCTGAAATTAAAAAGTTTTCAATATTAAAACGTATAGTATTTCTCGTTCAAAATCTTTATAATTATAAAAAAAATAAAGACTGTTATATTATTGTGCCGGAAGAGGAAGGGTTTGATCTTTCGCCTATGACCTTTGATACAGCCGGTGACTTAATTTCAATTATGATGACTAAATGTATGGCTCAAAAATTTATGTTTTACCGCAAAGAGGATTTTACTAAAAAAGGTTTTTTTGTTCAGGATTTTGATGGCAGTGCCAAAATTATTATTGGCCGCGAGGCAGAACCCTGCTTATACAGAGGTCAGAATTTTAACCATAAGCAAATGCTTCCGGGATATTTGCGTCCGAATATTGTTAATAATGAAGTTATGCATTGTGTTGAATATATTAAAAGAGAGGAATTTAAGCTTTTATTTAAGCAGACGCCTTACTATATGCTCTTAAGAAGACTAAGCGTGATGGGGCACTTTTTTGAATTTGATTTAGATGCGGTTGCCCAGCACTATGAATTTGCAACCAATTATCTTGATGTTACAAAGGATGTAAGAGTTGCTTTATTTTTTGCTTATACAGTTTGTAAAGACGGGAAATATTATCCTGTTCAGGATTTTAATGAATATAAACCGACATTGTATATTGCTAATCAATCATTAATGCATGTTATTAATAAAAATATAGTTAGGCCGGTAGGATTTCAAGCTGTAATGCGTCCGCTCCTGCAAACGGCTTTTGCGTTAAATATGACTTCAGAAAATAAAGATATTTTATCAAATTTTATTGAAATAGAATTACCGCAGAGTCCGGAAGTTGCGCTTGCAATTTACAGAAGTTTTAATGACGGTCGGGATATTTTTCCTGACGAACCTGTTATGAGCTTGAAGAATATTGTTAGAGAAAGGCGGGAGCTGAATGAGGGTTTATTTAAACAATATTGCCGCGAGTATAAAAAGCCGGAAGCTGTACTTAGAGAAAAACTTGAAGAAAATTTTCGTATAACAAATACCCTGCCGTTAATAGAGCCTGAAATGTTTACAAAAATGACCTCAGAAGTTTATGATAAATTAATCCCGTGGATAAAAGAAAATATTTCGTATAGAAAATGCCGGTACGCTGATGAGAACAATCCTAATGCTTATCAGGACTTATTTCCTAAATCACTTGTCTAAACTTTACATTGTGTAATAAAAATAGCAATTTTTAATTTTTAGGGCTTTTAACACAGATATGGAAATTACTAATGAAGTTGTATATAAAAGACCGTTAACTTTAACAGGAGCACTGCAAGAATGTCAAAAATCTGATAAGAGAATCTCTGCAACAGAATCGCGTCTTGATATCTTTCTAAAAAATGTGAGTAAAAATGAAGAACTTTCAAATATAAAAGTTTCAAAATATCTGGGCAGAGGCTCATCTGCTGTTGTATTTGAAACTTCTGACGGCAATATTTTGAAACTTACAGAAACAAATCATTTCCCGCTAAACAGGCCTGTGCAGAGTTTTGATGTTCCCATTTATAAACATGGCAAAGCCGGTAAAATTCATTATTACGTCGAAGAAAAGCTTTTTCAGCACGGATTGAGTGAAGGGTTTGTTTCGATTATGAAAGATATGATAAAGGCAGCCGGATTAAGACCATATGATTTGTTGGATGGAGATGTTTTTCAGCTGGGTATGTCTAAAGAAGGTAAATTATATCTTCTTGACCCAGAGTGTGCGAAGTACAAAACAATTTTTCATGCAATATTTGATAAAATGAAGCGATTATTGACAAAGTGCCGCCATTATGGTTAAACAGACTAAAGGAGAGATATTTTTATGGCAAAAACGATTTTAACAGGTGATAGACCAACCGGCAGACTGCATTTAGGACACTATGTGGGCTCTTTGAAACGCAGAGTAGAGCTGCAGAATTCCGGAGAATATAAAAATATCTATATAATGATTGCTGATGCACAGGCATTAACAGACAATTTTGATAATCCTGATAAAGTAAGACAAAATATTATGGAAGTTGCTCTTGATTATTTGTCAGTCGGTTTAAATCCTGATATTTCAACAATATTTATTCAATCAATGGTTACAGAGTTAACCGAATTAACTTTTTATTATATGAATCTGGTAACTCTTGCCAGATTGCAGCTTAATCCGACTGTAAAATCTGAAATTCAGATGAGAGATTTTAAATCAAGTATTCCTGTCGGATTTTTATGTTATCCGATTAGTCAGGCAGCAGATATAACAGCTTTTAAAGCAGATACTGTACCTGTCGGGGAAGACCAGCTTCCAATGATAGAACAGACAAGAGAAATTGTAAGAAAATTCAATCATATTTATGGCGAAGATGTTTTAATTGAGCCAAAAGCTCTTCTTCCTGATAATCAAGTTTGTATGAGGCTTCCGGGCATTGACGGAAAAGCTAAAATGAGCAAATCGCTTGGTAATTGTATTTATCTTTCTGATACGGCAGAGGATGTGCAGAAGAAGATTATGAGTATGTATACAGATCCGACTCATCTTAAGGTTACTGATCCGGGGCATATTGAAGGCAATACGGTATTTACTTATCTGGATGCATTCTGCAAACCGGAACACTTTGAAAAATACTGGAATGATTATGCTTCATTAGATGAGGTTAAAGAGCATTACCAGAGAGGCGGGCTCGGTGATGTTAAGGTTAAAAGATTCTTAAACAGTATTGTAAATGAAGAACTCGAACCAATAAGAGCAAAACGTAAAGAGTTTGAGCAGGATATGGGTGCAGTTTACGATATTCTTGTTGATGGAACCGGCAAGGCCAGAGAAGTTGCTGCAAATACTTTAGCAGAAGTTAAACAGGCAATGAAATTGAATTACTTTGATGATAAAGCGCTGATTTTAAAATAGGTAAATAAAGTTTACAAATCTTTTATCATTTCATCAACAGTTTTATTAACAACACTTGCGAACTTAACAGCATTCACAAGAGAAAGGTTATGTTTTGCACATTCTACATTGCTTATGTAAGATTTGCTAAATCCTGTAATATCTGCAACATCATCTTGTGATAATTTTGCTTTGTTTCTGTAATGTTTGAAATTTATTCCAAAATTCTCTAATATTTTTTGTTCGTCCATAGTTTAATTTTATACTCTTGACAATAATATATCGATAGCTTATAATGACAAATGTTGTTCTATAGTAGATTAACGAGGTGATTTTATGAAAAAGCAAAAAGTAAAAAAAGATATAAAAGAATTGTTAGACAATATTAGTGAAAAAGAAGTTTTAAAGTTGAGAGAATGCTCTTGTGATAAAAATGGTTTTGATGACTATATGTACAAGGCGTCTGATAAAATCTTAAAAAAAATAGTAAATCCTTTTTTTTAGGTTTGCAGTATTACAAAATTGTATTTTGGATGCTAAAAATAATAGTGAATTTTATCCAAATATAGATAAGAAGAAGGTTAACTTTCTATATAAAAAATTACAAAAAATGTGCGTATTTTTAAATATCGTAATGGATGAATACTGCAAATTGTTAACGAAAATTCAACATCCTTAGTTATTGCGGAATTGTTTTTGGGCAAGTGCCAGAACAAAAATTATCCCGAACAGAATATAGGCTAAAGCGCAGGACTTACCAATGTCAAAATATTCAAACGCGTATTTGTATATGGAATAGACTATTACATTTGTAGAATTTGCAGGGCCTCCGGAGGTCATAACATAGATTAAATCAAAAATCTGAAAAGACGAAATTGCAGTTACCAGTGTTACAAAGTACGTTGTCGGTTTCAATAGCGGTATTGTAATTTCCCAGAAAGTCTCTTTTACTCCGGCTCCGTCAATTTTTGCAGCCTCGTATAGATTCTGATTTATTGTTGTAAATCCAGTCAGAAAAAGAACGACGTTGTAGCCTATCAGCTTCCATACAGATACAAAAATAAGTACCGGCATTGCAAGATGTGTATCAAAAAGCCATTTTAGGTGTGTCTTAAAAAGTAAGTTTATTGCTCCTATATTAGGGTCAAAAATCCAGGACCAGACAATTGCTATAACAACAGCAGGAGTTATAAACGGAAGAAAGTAGATTGTCTTATAAACTTCACTGCCTCTGATTTTTGCGTTTAATGCAGCTGCAATCAATAAAGGGATGATTACTGCAAAAATAGTTGTTGAGATAGCATAAATAAAAGTGTTTAAGAGAATTTGCAGAAATTCGGGTTCTGATAAAATACTTTTGTAGTTATCCAGTCCAACAAATTTAATCTCGTTTAATAAATCCCACTCTGTAAAACTTAGTGCAAAAGAACAAAAAATCGGAATAATAATAAATATAAAAGTTCCAATCAACGCCGGTAGAATAAAAATTAAATTTTTATGTTTATCCATGTTATTATTATACTATAGTTATTTTAAGGAGGAGTTATGCTAAAAGAGTCGGCTTTTGGAAAAAATGATATACGCGGAATTTACGGCGATGATATTACAGAGGAGTTGTTTTATTATACAGGCCGAGGATTTGTTCAATTTTTAGTAAGGGAGACTAAAAAACAGCCTTCAGAAATCTGGATAAGTGTTTGCCGCGATGCAAGACTTCATTCTCCGTCTCTTTCAAAATCGCTGATAGAAGGAATTCGTTCCTGCGGTGCTAATGTCGTTGACATGGGACTTGCTCCGACACCTATCGGATATTATTCAGAGGTTGTAGGGCTTCCTCCATATATTACAAAATATATGCCTGTAACAGGAGCAATGATTATTACAGCAAGCCACAATCCAAGCCAGTATAATGGAATGAAAATGACTTATGCAAAACAGTCTTTGAATGAAGAACAAATTAAGGTTGTTAAAGATCTTACAATGGAAGAATATAAACTTGCTATTCCGCCTGTAGCTTTTGGAATTCTTAATGAATATGACATTATACCTGATTATATTGAAGAGATGACTAAAAAGTTCGGCAGAATAGGAGAAGGTATAAAGGTTGTAGTGGATAGTGCCAATGCAACCGGCGGTGTTGTTGCGCCTAAGTTATATAGAGCTCTCGGGTGTGAAGTAATTGAACTTTATTCAATGCCTGACGGAAGATTTCCGCACCACCATCCAAACCCTAGTGATGAAAAAACTCTTACGGATATTAAAAAAGCTGTTGTTGCAAATAAAGCCGATTTAGGTATTGCATTTGACGGTGACAGTGACAGAATCGGAGTTATTGACTCTGACGGCAACTCTATGACAGGTGACAAACTGCTTTTAATCTATGCGGAAGATGTTATCAAAGAGTATAATGCAAAAGGAATTAAACCTGTTATTGTTTCGGAAGTTAAATGCTCGCAGGTGCTTTATGACACAATTAATTCTACAGGCGGAGTTGCTGTTATGTGCAAAACAGGACACGGGTATATTAAGTCAAAAATGAGAGAGACAGGTGCTGTTCTTGCCGGCGAAATGAGCGGTCATACATTCTTTAAAGATCATTATTACGGATTTGATGATGCAATCTATGCAGGATGCAGGATTATTGATATTGTTGCAAGAAAGAAAAAAGAAAATCCGAACTTTAAAATAACTGATATGCTTGAACCTTTCAAATCTATGTACTCATCAAGTGAAGTTCGCCTGCCTTGTCCGAATTCACTAAAATCAGCAACTCTTGAAGAGTTCCAAAAGGTGATTGCAGAAAATCCTGATTTCTTCGGGACTAATATAAAAGATATTATTACAATTGACGGTATGCGTATTGTGTTTGAAAAGGGATTTGCCCTCATAAGACAAAGCAATACTGAACCTGTATTTACATTGAGGTTTGAAGCTGACAGCAAAGAAAATGCTCAAAAATACGAAGATTTGATGGTAAATAAACTGCTTGAAATTATCAAAAATCTGTCAGTTCAGGTTACAGCTTAAAAAGAAACAGTTTTGGCAGCGCATATAGAATCTTTAACGTTCGGAATTTTGAATCCGAATATTGTTCGCTCGTCCTCGTAGCTTTCAACAAAAATACTGCCTGCATGAGCATTAACAATCTTTTTAGATGTATATAGTCCTAAACCTATACCAAGCTCTTTATGTGCTTCTGCAAAAGAAACATACTGGGCAAATATTGCTTCGCGTTTTTCTGCCGGAATATAAGGACTCCTGTTTTCAAGACTAAAACAGGTTAAATTAATTTCATTATATATTTTAATTTTTATTTCAGTGTCCTTGAATGCATACTTTATACCGTTGGATAAAAGGTTCATTATTACACGTTTTATTTGTACCTTATCCCCATAAACAAAAGGAATATCGCACCTCTTTTCTATAGAAATATTGACATTTTTATCTTTCGCAATATAAATCATTTCACTGATGCAGTCTTCAGCAAGGTCAGTCAGAGAAACTTCTTCATAATTAAGCTTTACCACTCCTCTTTCGTTTCTGTAAGTTGCAAGAAGAGAACTAAGCATTGCATTCATATACTTGCAAGAGTCTAGCAGCATTCCTAAAATTTCCTGTTGTTCTTCTGTTAAAGAGCCAAATTCTCCTTTTAGCAGTAATTCAACTGCTCTTATTTGAGCTAGTGTAGGATTTTTAAGGTCATGTCCTAATGAAGCAACAAAAGTTTCTCGCTGTGCCTGAAGATGTTTTTCATCATCAATGTTTTTAGCCATTACCAGAATCCCGATAACGTTATTATGATAATCATTTATAGGTGCTTTGTAAATTGTATACCAGTGTGGAATACCTCTAGTGTCAACAATTTCTTTGTCGTATGTTATGAGCTTATTATTTTCTATAACAGACTTGTCTTCACACATTCTTGTTGCATTAATACTCTGGAAATCCAGCTGTATTTTATGAAAATAGTCAAATCCATCATTGAAGAATGCTTTTGAATGTTTAGTGCCGGTGATATATTGACCGTTTAAGTCCTGCATATAGATAATTTTAGGAATATTTTCTAAAAGTGCATTTAATTGATATTTATTTACAAAAAATCTTTCTTTTAGCTCTTCCTGTTCTGTAATATCTTTAGAAATGTATAAAATACACTCAACAGAATTATTATTGAGAACCGGCATTGCTGTAACAGCTAAAACTTGATTCTTCTTTTCAGAATGAATACTAAATGTAACAGTACGTTTCTCTTGCAATATCTGCATTTCACCAGAAGAATTACAGCAATCAGCAGATTTATTAAAGTGCTCATAAAAGGCGCTATTTGCGCTTAATAGTTTTAAATTCTTATCCTTAATCCATATTGCATCAGGATAATCTTTAAAAAATGTTTGTAATAAACTCTCGTAGTTGATATTTGCTCCAAGCATCTCTGCTATTTCAAAAATTTCCATAACACCTCAATAAGCGTTTATAAATAAACGTATTTTTTACACTTAACCAACATTCTATAATATTTCTTATTATACGAATATTAACCGGATGTACTATTTTATTTTTTTATTATTCTGATATAGAGAGGGTTATATGTTAGTGTTGGCGAGGTAGAGCAAATTGTGCTGTAACCTGTCTCAAATTTAAGCATGTCAGCTTTTGTCCAGCTGTTTGAATCAAGTGCATTTACTCCCGTGTATTTAAGATGTTTTAAAACATCCTTTGCAGATTTGAAGGCTAAAACATGTGTTTCTTCTTCAATGTAATGATTAAAGTTATCAAGTATTGATTTATATTCATCGCATGATTTGTATGCCAATGTTTTTCCTGTGATATAAAATATTTCACGAAAATTTTCAGGCCCGAAGGTTGAGAATAATAATGTACCTCCTGGTTTTAGTTTGGATAAAAGCGATAAAAGAAATTCTTCAAAGTTTTCAATCCACTGAAATGTTGCATTAGAGATAATCAAGTCGTATTTATGAGTGCTGTTTCTTATAATTTTTTCAATATCGGCATGTACAAAATTTATCCTGTCAGATAGTTTGTCAATATATTCTTTACAGTCAGCTACAATATCATTGGCAGTATAAGTCTTAAAAGTAAAGTTTTTAAGAACTTTTTCTGTTAAAAGTCCTGTGCCGCAGCCAATTTCTAGTATACTATCATAATCTTTTCTGGCTGATAGTGATACAAGTTTTTCAGCCATGATTTTTTGAATTTTTGCATTATCATTATATGTGTTCAGGTTTTTGGCAAATCTTTTCTGTATTAAATTCTTATTCATAAGAGTTCTTCCCAGCTTTTAAAGAGAAGGAAAGGTGAGTGTCCTCCTTCTAAATTAGGCTCTATGTTCCAGAAAGCAGACTGATTTTTTGTTGGAATAATTTTGTCATTGCTGCTTAAAATTACTTTGTCATATTTAAAATTTTGATTGCCCGAATAATTTTTTAGAGCGGAAAGTTCGCTTTTTTGATTTTCAAGCTCTCTTTTGATATCAGGCAGAGTTGTGCATTCAGCTCCAAACATACTCTTAATAAAACGTTCTCTGCCTTTTTCATTAAATCCCCGGATTGTTAAATCATAAATTCTTTCAGGAATACCGTAATTGTTATCTATTGGCTTTAAGGTGCCATTTATCGCGATTTTTCTATCATAATTAATATCAAATAACGATGCTGTCATTACGCCCATAGACCAGGCAATAAGGTATTTTTTTTCGTATTTTTCTAAAGATTTAAAGTCAAAATCAGTATCAAGGGTGTTGTAATCATAGAACATCAAAACATCATAACTGCCATAGTTTAAATGTTTCATCACACTCTCGTCCATACCCCAGCCGTTAAAAAAAATAATTACTTCTCTATTCTTTTTTAGATTAAGCCACTTATATTTCATAAAAATATTTTATCACAAAGTGTCTTTTGACAAAGTTTTTAAAATCATTAACTTATATGAGGTTAATAAACAAATAAACAGTTATAATACAATAGGGATTATTATATCTATAAAAGGAAATGAAATATGCCAATAGAAGGGTTTGATTATAAAGCGTTTGCAGCCTCAATGTCAGAGCAGGCAAAAGAGCTTGTGCCTCCGGAACTCGAGGATAGGGAAAAAGAATATATTGTAAAAACGCTTGGAAACTTTACACTACTTGCTGGCGAAGCTCTATATAATGATACACAGATGAACTTAACTGCTGAGCAAGCAGTATTTATTACCCAGATTATAGCAGAGTGGTCTTTCCATAAATCAATAGACTTAATACATTCCGGAATACTTCCGCAATACTGGGATGGTATTATGCAGAAGATTGCTTTTACTATCTTTGAAGTTGCAAAACAAGCTGTTATAAGAAAAATTCCTCAAGATCAGCTTTTACAGGCCGTAGAACACCATGTAATAAAGGTCTATAACTCAAGTATAGAAGAACTTCAGAAAAAAGGCGTTATTGATGAAGAAATAAAAAATAGAGCAGAAAGCCAATCCAATATTGATGCAATGGCAAAACAGGCGCAGGAAGAACAGCAGAAGCGACAGATGGCAGCGGCAGAAGAGTCTGAAAAGAATTTGAGAGAAGCAGAGAAACGCCGTGAAGAAAAACGTAATAAAAGAAAGCAGGAAAAACAGCTTGCATCAATTCCGCAAGGTATTAGTAATAAGCAAATGAAGCTTATGACTCTGGCTCTTGTTCTAAAAATTCTTTCTCAAGATAAAGTTACAACAATCCTCAATAAGTTTGACTCTAATGATTCTCTTGCAATATCTCAGTATATGAATATGGCAGATTTAGAATCTCATCTTGACGGAGATTTAATCTCAGATTGTCTGAAAGAAATGAAAGACTACCTGCCAATAAAACGTAAACTGACGAAGGAAAATGTACTTGGCGATTTACTTCGTATTTACAGAACAACTCCAAGAGAAAAAATTGAGAAAGTTATTAAAAATGAACGTCCTCTCGTAAAGCGCTTTATATCACAGGCCTATGACGGAGAGTATTCCGGATTGCCTTTAAGGGTTGCGGGTATTGTTGCACAATACATTGAGGATAGTATATAATATAAAAAAGAATTATGATAATTAAGAAAAATAGTCAAAAATACAGGGAGGTCAGGAGGAGAATAGAGCCGGCGGATTTTGAAAATAAGCCGGTAGAAACTGCTGAAATAGAACCGGAAGAAAAAGAATTACCAGTAGAACAGCAAGAAGAAGCGGAAGAAATAGCAGAGCCGGTAGTAAATCTTCCAAAAGAACCCGAAATTGACTTGTTTGATATTGAAAATATTGATTTTAATCAACGTCAGGAGAGAAGGCGCGGCTCTAGAAGGCGCGGTTACAGGAGAATTGATGACCGAAATCTTGTGTCGCGCGCTCAAGAAGAAGCCGAAACCATTAAAAAATCTGCATTTGATGAAGGATACCGGAAAGGGCTGGAACAGGCAGAGGCAGATATGGCTGAATTTAGGAAAGATATTACTGCATTTATGCATGCTGCAAAAGATGTTTTTGAATATATTGCACCTGATATATTGGAAATAAGTGTTGATATAGCTAAAAAAATTATTAAAAAAGAAGTAGAAACCGACCCGCAGGTTTTAATAAATACTATTGTTGATGTTTTAAGAACTGTTTCTAAGAGTGAACCTAAAATAAACATCAGGGTAAAACCTCAGGCGGTTCAATTTATAAAAGACACTCTGCCTAATATTACTTATCAGTATGGTATTGATGCAAAGATTAATATTGTGGCAGACCCGTCAATTGAAGAAGGCGGATGTGTTTTTCAGACGAATAATGGTATAGTGGATGCTTCAATTGACACGCAGCTGGAAATTATTAAAAAAGCTTTAGAAGGAATGTAATGGCAGCAGAGGGCGGAAATAACAAACCAATAAGTGAAATTTTTCTTGCATTGTTCGTAATGACGTTGATATTAATCCTCATTATCGAAATGCCAAATTGGGTTATCAATTTTTCTATAAGCTTAAATATAACGCTTGGTATTGTTCTTTTGATGATATCTTTATACGTACAGAAGCCGCTTGAACTTGCCGCATTTCCTTCAATTATTCTTCTTGGAACTATGTTTCGTCTTGTACTATCAATTGCATCAACGCGTCTTATTCTGGCTAAAGGCGATGCCGGAGAAGTAATTCATGCATTTGGAACATTCGTTACCGGCGGTAATATGATTGTAGGCGGTGTTATCTTCCTTATTATCACAGTTGTTCAGTTTATGGTAATTACAAAAGGTGCAGAACGTATTGCAGAAGTTGCTGCGCGTTTCGCGTTAGACGCTATGCCCGGGAAACAAATGACTATTGATGCCGATTTTAACGCTGGTTTGATATCACCGGAAGAGGCAGTAAAAAGACGTGAAGATTTACAAAGAGAATCAAGCCTCTTTGGTTCAATGGATGGTTCCATGAAGTTTGTAAAAGGTGATACTATGGCTGGTATCATCATTGTTATAATTAACATTGTAGGTGGTTTGATTATCGGTTGTTTAGTAAACCAAATGCCAATAGGCGACGCTGTAACCAAATATACAGTATTAACAATCGGTGATGGGCTTGCTTCACAGCTGCCTTCTCTTTTAATGTCAATAGCAGCCGGTATCGTAATGACACGTGCATCAGCCGGTAATAACTCTCTGGGCGGTGATTTGACTAACCAGATTATGTCAAAACCATACTCACTGTTTTTTGCGGCATTATTTCTCGGCTTAATCACAGTTACCTGTCCAATAACGGGGCTGCCGTTTCTGCCATTCCTTTTATTCACAATTATTCTCGCAATTGCCGGCTTCTCTGTATTAGTCAATGCAGACGTTCAATCTCAATTAGGACAATTGGAAAGTGTACGTCAGAACATGCAGGATTTGGTTAACCCTAATAAGATGTATGAAAGACTTGGGGTTGATGTTTTAAGCTTGCAGGTCGGTGCAGGGCTGCTGGTTATTGCAGATCCGGATCAAGAAGGTCAATTGCTTGCTAAAATAGCTGCTTTACGTCAGAGAGTTACTGATGAATTAGGCTACATTCTTCCGAATATCCGTATTATGGATTCTTCTGCACTAGAGGCAAACGAGTATGTTATTTCTATTCGTAATAACGTTGTTGCTTCTGGTTTTGTATATCCGGGTAAATATATGGTTATTGCTGACCAATGGGATTCTGTTAAGAAAACAATTCCTGAAGATGCGATTGTCGGGGTTGATCCTACATACCAGACTCAAGCTTACTGGATTTCTCAGGAAGATGCAAAGGCTACAAAAAATGTTACGGCTGTTGATGCAACAGACGTTCTTGTTACACACCTTCAGGAATGTGTAAGAAAACACGTTGATGAAGTCATGACAAAAACTGACGTATTAAAACTTATGGAACTTGTTCGTTCCCAAGACCCTACACTTGTTAATGACCTTGTTCCGGCAATAATTTCAACCTCTGACTTGAGAAAGATTTTTGTAAACCTTATTCGAGAAAAAGTTTCCATTAAAGATATTATTTTTGTATTTGAACGTCTTTGCGACTATGCAAGATTTTCAAAAGAACCTGATATTTTGTCAGAACGTCTGCGTGCAGCATTAGGCCGTCAAATCTGCTTGAATAATGTTGATAGAGATCACGTACTGTATGCTCTTACACTTTCTCCGGAATGGGAAAAAACGCTGGATGACAGCTGTCAGAGAACAGAACTTGGTACTATGTTCCTGTTAAATCCAATGCAGGTGCAGGATTTAATTGAATCCACAGCAATGACATTAATGCGTGCACATCAGTCAATTGGTCAACAGCCGGTAATTTTATGCTCTCCAAGAATTCGTCTGCCTCTTTACCAGCTTCTTGAAAGACACATCCCTACAATTGTTGTAATCTCTTATTCAGAATTGATTACTGATATTAAAGTAGAAGCAGTTGATACAATCGGTGACAACTCCGGTTATTAAAAAGAACTTAACAAAACTTAATATAAAGTCAATTTTTAAAAAGTTAAATACTTTATATATACATAAGAGATATTTAAGAGAGTAAAAGGAGTTTTAACAATGGCAATTGGCGCACGAGATTTTATTGACAAATTATTAGTAGAAAAGTATGCACAGGAAAAAGTAGACAATCATGACGAAGGCTCATTGGTTTCAAAAGTATCAGCAGATGATATGATGAGTGCAATGAATAGTTCTGCAAATAATTTTAGGACAATGCTTGCATTAAATAATCGTTTAACAATGGTATGCTACGGTGTCGTTGCTAAATCCGCAAAATATGTTTGCACTGATGAGGCGGCATAAAAACTCCCTAAAATATTATTGTAAAACATCTTCTGTTTTGTTAAGATTATTTTTAAGACAATAAAGAAGAGGGTTTTATGAGTGGAAATATTTTTAGTGTAAATCAATTAATTAAACCAATTACAACAGAAGAAAAAAATAATTTATACATAGGCGGCTGTGACTTAACAAAGCTTGCAGAGCAATATGGAACTCCGCTCTATATTATTGATGAAGAAACTCTTAGATGTATTTGCCGTGAATATAAAAAAGCGTTTAAGGATTACGAAAATATAAAAATGATGTATGCATCCAAAGCTCTTTGTACATCTGCAATTGCAAGGATTCTGGATGAAGAAGGATTCGGGTTTGACACAGTATCAGCAGGAGAAATCTATACTGTTTATAAAGCCGGCGTTGATATGTCAAAAGTGCTATTTAATGGAAACAACAAATCTTCCCGCGAAATTGAACTAGCTCTTGATTGTAAGGTCGGAAGATTTTCAGTCGACAATTTTTACGAAGCAGAATTATTAAATAAAATTGCAGAGGCTAAAGATGTCAAAGCAGATATTTTACTAAGAATTACTCCGGGGATTGAATGTCATACCCACGATTATATTCAAACAGGGCAGATTGATTCAAAATTCGGCTTTGATCTTGCTCAGGTTGATGAAATAGTAAATAAAATAATCTCTACCTATAAAAACCTCAATCTGAGAGGTTTACACGCTCATATAGGATCCCAGATTTTTGAACTGAAATCATATTATGATGAAGTAGAAATTCTGGTTAAAGAAATCGCAAGAATCAATGAAAAATATAATTTGAACCTTGATGAAATGAATATGGGCGGAGGTTTAGGAGTAAAGTACATTGATACTGATCAACCGCCTTCAATTTCTTCTCTTGCAGAAGCTGTTACCAGTGCAATGAACAAATATTCAGTTAATATTCCTACAATCTATATTGAGCCTGGTCGAAGTATTATTTCAACAGCAGGAGTAACATTGTACAGGGTCGGAAGTTCTAAAGAGGTCCCAAACGGTAGAAAATATGTCGCTGTCGATGGTGGTATGGCAGATAACCCGCGTCCAAGTATGTATCAGGCTGAGTATACTGCTCAAAAAGCAAATAATCTTGCAGAAAAAGAGATGGAAACCGTTACTATAGCAGGCCGGTACTGTGAAAGCGGTGATATTTTGATTAATGAAATTTCTCTCCCAAAACTCACAGCTGGTGATCTTATTTGTGTATTCAATACTGGTGCTTATAACTATTCTATGGCCTCAAACTATAATCGTGTAGAAAAACCGGCAATGGTACTTGTAAATAATTCACATTCTGATATTATAGTATATAGAGAGACGTTGGATAATCTCATAGCAAAAGACAGTATTCCCGATAGGTTAAGAAAACAATGATTGATGCGCTAATTTCTTTAATTCAGGATGTTATAAGTCCGCTTCAGTGGTCTTTGAGCTGGGTTAATATTCTGGAAATAGCATTTATTGCCGTTATTTTACTTGTTTTCTATCAAAAATTTATAAAAAATACCCAATCTGAAAAATTAGTAAAAGGTTTATTTTTCCTTGTTTTTGCCTGGATTTTTAGTGAAATACTAATCCTAATAGATTTAAGAATCATAGGGGTATTTTTTAAATCTCTTGTAACTTTAATATCTTTGAGCCTGATTGTCATTTTCCAGCCAGAGCTCAGACGGCTGCTAGGTTATTTAGGCCAGCCGGGATTTATTAGAAAAACCTTTTTTACTTCTGGCTCATTTAGAGAAAATGATGATAATGAAATCGATGTTATCAAGGAAATTATCGAAGCTGTAAAGTATATGACAAAAACTAAAACCGGTGCACTTATTGTATTTCAAAAAGAAATGAATACCGGTATATACTCAGATGTAGGAACAAAGCTGGATGCTATTATATCTACAGAATTGATTTTAACTATATTCCATCCGAATACTCCTCTTCATGACGGGGCTATGGTTATAGAAAACGGCAGAATCCATTCAGCAGGTGTGCTTCTTCCGCTAACAGAAGATCCTAAATTGAGCTGGAAATATGGTACAAGACACAGGGCTGCTATTGGAATGTCAGAAGTTTCTGACGCTGCATGCCTTGTTGTTTCCGAAGAAACAGGTGATGTTTCTATTACAATGGATGGAATTTTGAAAAAATATGAAGATTTAATGACTTTGAAAACTGATTTAGAGTCAATTCTGGGCATCAAACCTAAGGAAGACTTGCAGGTTAAGCACAAAGGTCTGTTGGATTTACTAAAAGGGAAAAACTAAATGCTTTTTGGAAGAAAGAAACCGGAGAAAATTAAGAAAACAAAGGGAGAGATAGCTAGAGAATATATTTTAAAAGCAATTTTTATAACGATTGGTGCTTTTATAGTTGCTGTAGGTTTGGAAATGTTTCTGCTTCCTAATAAAATTATTGATGGCGGTGTAATTGGTATTTCAATGATGGTATCTTATATAACCAAATGGAATTTAGGTCTGCTGATTTTTTGCATAAATATACCATTTATTCTTCTTGCCCTGAAAAACCTTGGCCGTAAGTTTGTAATACAAACCTTTTTTGCAACCGGCATGCTTGCAATTGCAACAACTATTCTTCATGGCAGACAGGCTACAGAAGATTTACTGCTAGCTACTGTATTTGGTGGAATTATACTAGGTTTTGGTGTAGGGCTTATATTGCGAAATAATGCTTCTCTTGACGGAACCGAAATGATTTCCATTAACCTTTCTAAAAAGTTAAAGATAATATCTGTCGGTGAACTCTTAATGTTTATAAATTTATTTATATATATGGGTGCCGGCTTCTTGTACGGTTGGGATAGAGCGCTGTATTCGATTATGACATATTATATTGCCTCAAAAGTTATTGATTCAGTGCTTGAAGGTCTGGATAAGGCTAAGTCTGTAAGAATATTCTCTGAATATTATAAAGAGATTGGTAATGCAATAATGAAAGATTTGGATGTAAGCGTAACTTATATGAAAGCTCTTGGCGGATATTCACGTCAGGAAAAAATCCAGACTTATTGTGTTGTTAATAAGTTTGAAATGCCTAGATTAAAAGAATTAGTGCATACAATTGATCCTAGGGCGTTTCTTGTTACAGAAGACGTACACGAAGTTGAAGGTGTTAGAGTTAAGAAGCATAAACACTAGACAGGAAGTAAAATTTATTATAAAATTTATATATAATAAGAGAGGATAATAAATGCCAAATAAAGATATGATTCCGATAGAGGTAATTATTTTAACAGATACAGATGATATAAAAGGTACTGTTTTTGTATCAAGTACAGTTGCTGCAAACAGGCAATTGACAGAGTTGTTAAATGATAATAACCGCAGGTTTTTAGCAGTCACAAATGTAGAAATTTATGCTAAAAATTCAAACCAGCCTCCAAAAAGATATGAATTCTTAGAGATTCATATGGATTCAATAAGAATGGTTCACCCGACTTCTCAGGCATTATTTAGAGAATCGCCTAAAACTCAGGAAGATATCGCCCGATTTAGAGAACTTAGAGCAAAGTTGAACCAGACAAAACCTTTTTAGTAAAAAAGACCTCCAAAATCAGGAGGTCTTTTTATTGTAACGTATTGTAAAGAATTTGTTCAAAATCCTAAAGTTTCACGAAATTATGCCGTTAAATATTGTGAAACAAGTAAGATGTTATCTTAGGAGGTAACGTATGTCAGATGGACTGGACATCAATATTTTAACTGGCAGGGCAAAAGAGATTGCAGCAGAAGTTGATAATAAGAATGTTAAAGATGGTAAGTTATCAGAGAAGGAAATCAGTGTATTTCTTGCAGAGTGCGAAAAGAATGGAATTGAAGCTTCAAAAGAACCATGGTACTCAAAATGTTCTGAGCTATTGTCAAAAAATTGGGATAATTTAAAAGGTATGGTAAAATCACAGCTGGCACTTCAAAATAACGATGTAGCAGTGCGTGATGCTACATATGTAGCTCCAGCTCCAGAAGTAGCATTAATGAAACAGGAAGAAGCGAAGCGTGCTGAAGCAAAAGAAACTGAGGTATCGTCGTTGTCTAAACCTCTTAAATTAGGTGCAAGGTCTAATATAAGAACTAATTATGAATGGTCAGAAGAAGAATTTGAAAAAGTTCTTGATCAAATGCTCAATGCTCCAAGATATAAAGGTAAATTCAAGAATAGTGTTTTACAGGGTAAAGCAAAAGCTTTTATAGAATCAGGCAAAAAGTTCAATATTGATCCGCGTATTTTGGTTGCTATCTCTATGTGTGAATCTCAGAGAGGTATTTCAGAAAAGGCGCGAAAATTAAATAATATAGGCGGACTCAAAATTGGAGGCAAATATCATCACTTTCAGACAGTAGAAGCAAGTATTGACTCTATTGCTAAAACAGTAAATACAAGATATCAGGAAGGTTTTACAACTGCCTCTAAAATTGCACATTCCGGCAAATACTGTGCCAAACATGCTGCTGCAAGCTGGCTCTCTGATGTAAATTCATATATAGGTTTTTTTGATAAATATTATAAAGACGAGAATTAAACAACAATATAGTTGTAAACGTGATTGAGTACATCTTTAAATGCATTGTGATTTCCAAAGAATACGTAAAACTCTGCTGTATTACGTCCTATTTGCTGCAGGCTTTCCACTTCAATTGGAGGGCCGGCAGGAGTAGTTCTTGCCGGATTTTGCGGGTTAGATATCTGGCCTGTTGAACGCAAAATAGGAAGAAAAAGTTTGTTTTGGAATACTTCATACTGGGTTAATCCTTTGGTTATTATTCCTAAATTGTTTCCTTCTTCGTCAATTAAAAGTCCTCTCTGCATAGGCGCTGTATTATTTTTTACTTCAATACCGCGATTTTCCGGAAGGTTTTGTCTAATGTCATATTCCGGATTGAAGTTTCGTTTTATCAAAATATTCATATCTTCAGAAAACACTTCTCTTATTGGATTTGAAAGATTAAATACAGCCTGAAGAAGGTGATTTTTTTGAGAATTAATCCAATCAAACCGGAAATGGAGGTGTGAAGCATTTTTATCTAGGCTTACAAAGAGAGGTATTACATCCCAGCGGCCTTCAAAATCTATCTTTAGTGTTACTCTGGACGCTGTTTTAAGGATAGGTTTACTTCTTATAATATGAAGCTCTGTTCCATAATCATCCTTTTGGGGGCCGAAATTATAGCTGTCACCCAAATCTGCAAAATCATAAAGTGAAAATTTAATTCCATTTATGAATATTTGTCCGTTTTCAATTCTAAGGCTGATATTGGAATTTTCTATTCTTGTTTCAGTTATTTTTAAATCTGATTTATTTATGGCAGGCATAATGTATTCAATCTCATCAGGTTTTAAATTCTCTACATCAGCAAGATATGTGTTAATTTTTGTATAATCTTCTGTTACAGGTATTCTCTGCGTATCTGTCAGTAAATATCTGTCAAAGCCGTTTTCAAAACCAATTCGGTCGTAACCTTCAATTATCCTGCTTGTTTTAAATTCAATGATGCCGGAAAAGGCTTCACCGGAAAGATTAAGAATTCTCTTTTCTTCAAAGTGGTTTTTAAACTTTAACTCATCAATGATAGTGTTTGCAATCTGTTTAATTTTTTTATATCTGATTTTGTTTTCAGCATGTACATCATCGGTAGAGCATCCGCAAATACTATCGTGAGCCTGATTTTGCAGCAGCATTTTGTAGGCATATTCAAGAATTGTATTATAAGAATTATCTTTCTGTTGTTTTACAAATCTGGAGGCTAAATCCAGAAGGTAAGTGCATTCAATATTTTCACGCTTCAAATCAAGTCTTGATGAGTAGCACCCTTGAAGAGTAAATGTTTTAGAATTATCTCTGAGTTCATCATTCCAGACAAAATCTTTAAATCTGTTCTCAACTCTTTTAAAGTAGTCAAAAGGAGAACCCAGGCGTATGAAATAGTCATTTTTTAAAATTTCGTTAACTGCTTCAATCTGATCGTTAATGTCTGTTTCTACTCCCAGATGATCAGCACCAATCGGAAGAAGCAGTACATTCCCTGATTTTTCAGCAATTTTATCCAAATTGTTTTTTAGAATTTCAGCCTTTTTTTCAATAGATGTTTTTAATGAGAAAATATCGTTAAAGTACCCTCTTACAAGGTTTATAGTATCCATTCCGCACCATGAGAATTCTGAAGGAAAATCATTTACGCCCCTCCAGACCATACACTTGTCAATGCCGAAATCTCTAAGAACATCAACAATATTCTGAGAGTGCCCAAAGGTATCTGCAAGATATCCTATGAAATCTTTGCAGCCATATTTTTGAGCTGTTTTAAGTCCTATTTCAAGATTTTTTCTAAAACAGGTCTGGTCTGTGAGAAATTCGTCTACAAGACAATAAAAAGGTCCTATAAAAAGTCTTTTATGTCTTATGAGTGAAATGACAAGCTCTTCCCTTTCAGGCCGCATAGCAAGATAATCTTCTAATGCACTTACCTGACCATCAAAATAAAAACAAGGAATTTTATTTTTTGCAAGCATCTCAAGAACATTGTCAAACACTCTTAAAAGACGCATTCTAAAGATTTCAAACTCTCTGTACCATTCTCTGTCCCAATGGGTGTGCAGATAGGCAATAACTTGTTTTCTCATACAAATTATAATACATCAAAATTATTACATTGAACAGAGTATTTTTTTGTAAAAACTTAAAGAAAAATGAATTATTACCGTTGACTTTATTAAAAATAGTATTAAAACAAAAATAAACAAAAATAGGAGATTCCGCCAATGGGAATGGCAGCTTCACAAGCGAGATACTTAGCTCTTACAGCTAGAAAAACAAATACTGAATGGGAAGGGCAGCAGATTAACCAGGCAAGAACAGCTCTTGCAAATCAGAGTGCAAATCTTTTTAACCAGCTTCTTGCTCTGGAGGTTCCAAATGCTCCTAAAACTACAGATTATACAGAGATTCAGTATTCATTCTCTGATGGAGATAATGAATCTGTTATTGACAGCTGGCAGCAGTTATCTACTGCAAATCCTAATTATAATTACATAGTAAATTCTTATTACTATGCAAATGTTTATACAGGCTCAGAAAAGAAGCTTGAAAACCCGCAGGTTCACATAGAAAAAGAAGTTGTTACAAATGAGTTTGTAGATCCTTCAGCAGTCTTAAATGACGATGGCACATATACAATCACTTTCCCTAACGGTTCAAAAATTACCTGTGATGCAATAACCAATGAAGCAACAGAGAAAGATGCTAAGCTAAAAGAAGCGTTCAATGATTTCGCAAAAGCAAAAGAACTGGCTTATGAAGCTGGTGCAATACCTGATGGTGAAGTTTATGGCTATCAGGATGCAAGCGGAACATGGCATTTCTATCTTAAAGAAGAAATTGACGAGATTGACCAGATGAAACCAGAAGTTACATTAGATCCGGTCAATAACACTTATACAATAACTACAGCCGACGGATCCCAGACATTTACTTATGAGCCGATAGATGAAGAAGATATAAAAGAAGATACCAAATTTGAAGCAGCTCTGAGGGACTTTGAAGAAGCTGTAGGGCTTGCACAAAAGGACGGAGTGCTGACTACTGATAATGTTTATGGATATCACGACGCAGATGGGACCTGGCATTTCTTTATTCCTGATGATTTAGAAAATCCAAAAGATTATTCATCACAGCAGGTTACTTATATCGGAAATTGCAAGGCGTCTGAACTTACAAACTTTACAGACGATCAGGCAACAGAGCTTGCACAGATACTTAGAGATCGTCCGGACTCTTCTATAAGTAAATATTTGAGCTTTGATAACAATGGGAATCTTATTTATGACGGACAGGGTATTTATACATTTACAATGAATGGAAAAACATACTTCACAACAGAGAGTGATTTGTATAATAGTATGAATACACCTCACGATCCTGCTAAGCCTATTGATATTCAGGATTATTTGACTTACTACAATGCAAGTTACATCAAAACAAAGATTGAAAAAACAAATAATGCACTTCTGGAAACAGATGGCAATGGAAGATTTACATCTGTAAAATTTGATGATGACAGTGTAGTGTATTCACTTAACGTAGAAACAGTAACCGATGAAGCGGCTTATAAGGATGCTATGAATGAATATACTTATAAAAAAGAACAGTATGAAAAGACAATAGCTGATATTAATGCACAGACATCAATTATCCAACAGGAAGACAGAACTCTGGAATTAAGATTAAAGCAGCTTGATACTGAACAAAATGCTCTTGCAACGGAAATGGATGCTGTTAAAAAAGTTATCAAAGATAACGTTGAAAAGACTTTCAAAACATTTAGCGATTAATTATTCTATATGTAACGATTTTGTAATAAAGTGTTATAAAATCATTAAATGTGGAATATATTATATATATGGATATGTTTCAGACAGGTGTAAATAAAATCCCTGAAACCCTTACGGCTGTAGGGGGGGGGGGTAAAACACTCTAAAAAATTACCCTTTTGGAGGTTAGTATGCCGAGCGTAAATACTAACCTTTCCAGTTTGATTGTTCAGACTAATTTAAAATTATCAACCAAACGTTTGAATATAGCAATAGAGCGAATGTCTACCGGTTTCAAAATAAACCATGCTAAAGACAATGCTGCAAATTATTCAATCAATACAAACCTCTCAAGCCAATTATCTTCTTATGAGGTAGCACAGGACAATGTATCAATGGGGCTTGATATGGTAATGACGGCGATGGACAGTCTTGAATTAATTTCCAGTCATTTATCACGAATGCGTGATTTAGCTGAGCTGGCAGCTAATGGAACTTCTGGAGAAGGCTCTTTGCAAGCCATTCAATCTGAAATCAATGTGCGTTCAGACGAAATCAACAGGCTAGTGACGAATACAGAGTTTAATAATCTTAATCTTTTTGAGGGTGAACCTGAAGAGATAGGTGATTTTATAGCCAGAGTTGACCGATTAACGGAGGATGAAGCAATCGCTCAGGGGTATACAATCATAACAACTGCAGATGAGTTACAGGCTATGCAAGATAACTTATCTGGCAAATATATTCTTATGAATAATATTGATTTAGAAGGGTATGATTGGACTCCAGTTGGCACAACTGCAAATCCATTTTTGGGAGAGTTTAATGGAAATGGCTATGTGATTTCAAATTTAAAAATAATTAAACCAGATGAAAATGATCTCGGGGTATTTGGTTATACAGGAACTTCAAGTATAAGTAACTTAGGACTGGAAAATATTGAAATTAATGGTAAAGATTACTGCGGTTCTCTTGTAGGACACGGGGGAGGTACCGTTAAAAATTGTTATTCAACTAACGCTGTTATATCAGGCAGGCACATTATTGGTGGTCTTATTGGCTGGGATTTTACTAACTCTATAAGTTTTTGTTATTCAAATTCAGATGTATCAGGAAATGGTTATGTTGGTGCTTTATTAGGAGAAAGCTATAATAGTGTAGATAATTGTTTTGCAGTTGGAAGTGTTACAAGCCCTTGGCTGGCAGGTGGTTTGATAGGAAAATGTTATAGTAAAATTTCAAATTCTTATGCTGCTGCAAAAGTGTCTTGTAATAACGACGGTGGCGGTCTGGTAGGAAGTGCGGGACAAGATCTGGGAAATTGTTATTGGGATATAGATGAATCCTCTCAGGTAACGAGTGCTTGTGGAACCGGAGTAACAACAGATGAACTGGAAGCCTTAATAGAAACAGGAATATTGCCTTCGATTTTAGAACCAGAAAATAAGTATTATCCTACAGTTTTTCAGGCCGGTATAGATTCATCGTCCAGCTCAAAAATTTCATTAAATATATCTTTTGCCTTGACCGTCCCTAAGATAAATTTATCAACCTCTGAGAACGCCAGAAATTATTTAGAAAAAATAGATGAGCTTATCAAACGTGTAAATGCAAAGCAGACCGAATATGGTGCCGCCCACAACTGGCTTGAATCAGCACTTGAATCAATTGGAGTAAGTATTGATAATCTTACCTCAACTCAATCAACAATTCGTGATGCTGATATTGCAGAAGAGAGCAGTGCGTATATTAGAAATCAAATTTTGCAACAGGCGGCAATGACGCTTATGGCAACAGCAAACCAGACTCCAGAACTAGCATTACAGCTGCTGTAAGAGTGTTTTTATACGTTTCTAGCATATTTACATTTATTTGGCAAATAAATCCTGTAAACATTTGAAACGTATAAGAAATTTGTGTAGTATAATATAAAAGGCGCTTTTGACTTTGGAGGAGTGTAGTTTATGAAAAGATTTGCAAGTACAATATTAATGACTGCCGTATTAATGGGTATAGGAGCAGCATATGCTGCAACTCCGGCAGAAATGTATGACGATGTGTGGAAAATCGTTAATAAAAAATATTATGATCCAACCAACAACTCACAGGATTGGAATAAATGGAGATATCGTTATCAAAATAAATTGAAGACAAAAGAGGATGCATATGTTGCAATTGAAACAATGCTAACAAGCTTAAATGATCCTTATACACGTTTTCTGGATCCAAAAGAATTTTCGGAAGAAACTCAGTCTATAAAAGGCTCTTTGAAAGGTATCGGAACCCAGATTGGACTTCGTGACGGCGAACTTGTTATCATTGCTCCGTTAGAGGACTCTCCGGCAGAACGTGCAGGACTTCTTGCGGATGATAGAATTTTGGAAATTAACGGCGAGAGTACAAAAGGTATAAGTATAGATGCAGCTGCAGATAAAATAAGAGGTGAAAAAGGCACTACTGTAACACTTCTTATACAAAGAAAAGGCGTTCCAAATAAAATTTATAGTGTAGTTAGAGATGAAATAGAAGTTAAATCGGTTTCTTGTAAGCCACCGTTTGAAACAACAAAAATTCCGGGAGATATTCAATACATACGTTTGAGCTCTTTTATCAGTAAAAATGCAGCCGGAGAAATTGAATCCATCTTGAATAATTCAAGCGGAATGAAGGGTTTTATAATTGATTTACGTTCAAACCCGGGCGGTCTTTTGACCAATGCAATATATATTTCAGACATGCTTTTAAGAGGCGGTGTAATTGTTAGCACTGTTGACCGTGACAGCTATAAAACTACTACAAGAGCACGTATGCAGCAGGTTACAGACAAGCCGATAGTGGTGCTTATTAATAAGGGCTCTGCTTCTGCAAGCGAAATTTTGAGCGGTGCTCTAAAAGATAATCACCGTGCGACAATAGTCGGGGAACAATCTTTTGGCAAAGGGCTTGTTCAAGAAATTAATAAGCTTCCAGATGAAGCAGGCATGAATATTACAATACAAAGATACCTTACTCCGTCAGGAAGTGATATTCATAAAAAAGGCATAACTCCCGATGTTGTGGTAGAATTAACTCAGGAGAACGCAGATGCAAAAGATGACGTTCAATTGAAGAAAGCTATAGAAATATTGGAAAAAATGACATGTCTAGTACAGGGGTAGGAGCAAATAGAAAAGAGTGGATTATCCGCGGGGGTAATGGCTCAAATAAAACATTAATTGACAGATTGTTAGAAGTTAGGGGCATCTCTTCTGAAGAGGCAAAGAAAGATTTTCTTAACCCTCTGAGTATAACACTGATGCACCCTAACGCTTTCTGTGATATGCCAAAAGCTGTTGATAGAATAGTTAAAGCCATTGATGAAAAAGAAAACATACTAATATACGGTGACTTTGACGCAGATGGAGTAACTTCAACTTCTGTTTTGATGAAAACTTTTGCATATTTAGGTGCAGAAGTTGATTACTATATTCCTGACAGGGAAGCAGAAGGGCACGGGCTTAATACAAAAGCTCTTGTGCAGCTTTTAACGAAAAAGAAACCAAAGCTTATAATTACTGTTGATAATGGTATTAGCAGTGTTGAAGAGGTGAAATTTATAAATAGTTTTGGGCGGGATGTAATTATAACAGACCACCACGAAGCTCCGGATGAACTTCCGCCTGCACTTGCCATTATAAACCCTAAAGCAATGAACGCTCTTGATGATAAACTTACTACGGCTCAGCTTGAATCAATGACCTCGCTAGCAGGTGTCGGTGTTGCTTTTAAGCTTGCGCAGGGGGTGCTTGAAAGATTTAACAAACTTGATTTCTCATATGAAATAATGCCTTTTGTAACAGTAGGTACAATTGCGGATTTGGTCCCTTTGATTGGAGAAAACAGATATTTTGTCACTAAAGGGCTTGAATTAATAGCGGCTGGTAAACATTACGGTCTGAAAAGAATGCTTGATGTTGCCGGTGTCGGCACTGACAACGGACTTACTGCTGAACAGATTGCATTCACAATCGCTCCAAGAATTAATGCCTCGGGCAGAATTGATACTGTTGACGCTGCTGTTAAAGTTATGATTTCCGAAAATAAACAGGAAATTGAAATGGCTATTATTTCGCTTGAAAACTTTAATAAGCTAAGACAGCAAATGTGTTCAGATACCTTTGCAGAAGCGGACGAAATTTGGAAAGCCTCTAGAAGCAGAGATAATGCAATTGTTTTATTCTCAAAAGATTGGCACATCGGCATAATTGGTATTGTGGCTTCTAAGTTTGTTGAGAAATATTATAAGCCGACTTTTATAATGAATTATAATGAAGAAGCAAAATGTTTCAGATGTTCAGCAAGAGGTGTAAAAGAACTTAACCTTTATGACATCATATCTAATATTTCTGAAAATCTTGACGGGTTCGGCGGTCACCAGATGGCCGGCGGTTTTGCTTTTTCAGAGGAAAAAATATCTTTTGATGAGGTTAAAAAAGCTTTAAATAAAACCGTTGATGAAATGCTAGCAGGAAAGAAGCTTACTCCTTCATTGGATATTGATTTGGAACTTTCGATAAATGATGTAGATGTTTCTCTAGTAGAAGAAATTTCAAAATTAGAGCCTTTCGGGATGGCAAATCCATCTCCAGCTTTTGTTGTGAACAATCTCGTTCTAAAACAAAAAAAGCTTATGGGCTCCACAAAAGAACACTTGAAATTAACAGTTGAAACACCTTCCGGTACTTTAGACTGCGTCTGGTGGTCAAAGGGTGATGTTCCTCTTGTTTCCGGTGACAGGCTTGATATCGCTTTCGCCCCTCAGCTAAATACGTTCAACGGGGTAACTTCTGTGCAATTGATATTAAAAGATGTGCACTCAGATGCTTTAATGCAGGAAGAAACTTCAAAAACTAAAATTTATGACCATAGAAAGAAAACAAATATTCTTGCTCAGGTGAATGATTATATAAAAAATTCGAAATTAAAAATATGTGCTTTTGTTGAAGATAGAAGCATTTTGGAAACTCTGAAACCGTTTGAGGCAATATGCAAGAATATTTCAACACGGAGCAATGCTGAAAAGTCAGATGTTTTAATGTTTTTTGATTATCCGGCAGATGATGATGTAATGCAGAGTTTAATGACAACAGTGTCACCTGATGCAATTCACTATATGAATTACCAGAGGGGTAAATATAATGAAGAACTTCTTTTAAAGACTTTTTCCGGAATGATAAGATATACCTGTAATTCACTTAATGGCGATTTTAATCTGTGCAGGGCTGCTTCAGCACTTGGAGTTACAGGCGATGTAATTGAAACATTGCTTGAAATGTTTGAAGATACAGGTATGATTAAGATAACAGATAGAAAAACAGAAAGTTTTAAGATAAACTTTCTGGAAGCTGTAGAGTTATCGAAGGCTCTTCATACAACAAAATATTCAGAATTTGTAGAACTTATGAACACAATAGGTGATTATAAGCATAAATTTATGACAATGGATTTAGGCTAAACCTAACCCCTTTACTTAAAACCTTTTTATGCTAGCATGGTTTCATAAGGAGAAATATTTTTATGAAAAACTATGAATTATTAACGATTTTCAAACCAAGTCTTGATTCAGAAGAATTAGACAAAGTTGTAGATAAAATTTCTGAAGAAGTTAAATCTAACAAGGGTTCTGTATCTTCTGTTGACAAAATGGGCCGCAAAAAGTTGGCTTATGATGTACAAGGCTACAGAGATGGTTATTTTACAACTATGATTGTATCTCTTCCTGGCGAAGCAGTTGTTGATTTCAAAAGAAGTCTTAAATTAAACGAAAATATTTTAAGATTTATGTTTATGGAAGAAGCAAAGAAAGCTCAGACAGTTTAAGTCAAAATATGTTGGAGTTTTAATACAAACCAGAAAGAAAGTGAATTAAAAAGAATGACATTAGCAAAAGCAGTTGTAACAGGAACAGTATTCAGAGCACCGGAAAAACGTTTCACCCAAAATAACGTGCCGGTATCTTCTTTTGTGCTTAACATAGGTGACAGAGAAGAGATGCTTTTAAGAGTTATCGTAAAGCGTGCAGCTCTGGATGAAGCTGTATCTGCTCTTTCTAAAGATGACAGAGTGCTTGTAGAAGGCAGACTGCAGATTACAGCTGTGAAAAATGACAGCGGTGCTGAAAGAAGAATTTATGAAATCGACGCTAATACAATAGAACCGATGGGGTCAGGTTCTGCTCCGGCAGCAAAATCTTCCGGTTCTGGCGAAGATATCGTAAAATTTTCACAGGAAGAGTTTTCTGACGAATTAATCGGAGAAGACGAGATTCCATTCTAGTGCTAGCGAATGGGCTGTTCAAGAGGCAGACGGACAAGTCCTGAATATAAAGCTGGTAGTTATTATGGAATGTCTGCCGACCAAATGTTGAAAAAAGGGCTAGAAAGGCAAATAAAACAATGGCAAAACAAGATGCACAAGATAGAAAAAAACGTAAGACCTGCTCATTCTGCGCAGATCACGTAGAATCTATTGATTACAAAGATGCAGCAAAGTTAAAAAGATACTTAACAGAAGCAGGAAAAATCATTCCTAGAAGAGTAACAGGCAACTGTGCAAAACACCAGAGAATGGTTACTACAGCTATTAAAAGAGCTAGAGAAGCTGCAATTATTAGTTATGTATTTGATTAATTTTGAATGTAAAATCAAAAAAGTATAAATATAGGAATGGCGGAAAGTTTTTTGCCATTCCTATGTTCGCGTTTATTAGTATTTAAAAGAGGATGCAATTATGAACAATCAAATCACAATCAGATCCGACCGTAAGGATGATTACACATTTCAGTACAAGGGCGAAGATGTAACGCTCAAAGCCGGCAGCATAATAAGTATCGCAGACGGCTTGGCAGAAGTTGTTCTTCCAACCTGCGCAATGAAGATTGTGAAAAATCTGATTGTAATTAAGGATGATGTTAAGTAGTGAATTTATCCACTCATTGACAAAAAATCTTTAAAGACTAGAATTATAATATAACTTAGTATAGTAAGTTAACGTAGTATATTTAATCAAAGAAGGAGATTAATCTCATGGCACGTGAAAAGTATGAACGTACAAAACCGCACGTTAACATTGGTACAATTGGCCACGTTGACCACGGTAAAACAACATTGACAGCAGCTATTACAGGTGTTATGGCTGCAGCCGGTAAAGCACAAGCTAGAAAATTCGATGAAATCGATGCTGCTCCGGAAGAAAAAGCAAGAGGTATAACCATCTCTACAGCTCACGTAGAATACGAAACAGATGCTAGACACTATGCACACGTTGACTGCCCTGGCCACGCTGACTATGTAAAAAACATGATTACTGGTGCAGCTCAAATGGACGGAGCAATCCTTGTTGTTGCAGCTACTGACGGTGCAATGCCTCAGACTCGTGAACACATCTTGTTAGCAAGACAGGTTGGTGTTCCTAACTTGGTTGTATTCTTAAACAAATGCGACATGGTTGATGATCCGGAATTATTAGAATTAGTTGAAATGGAAGTAAGAGAACTTCTTTCTTCTTATGAATTCGACGGTGACAATATTCCTTTCATCCACGGTTCAGCTTTAAAAGCTTTGGAAGCTGTTCAAGCTAATCCAAACGTACAACGTGGTGAAGATAAATGGGTTGATAAAATTTGGGAATTGATGGATGCAGTTGATACATACTTCCCAACTCCAGAACGTGACTTAGACAAACCGTTCTTGATGCCTGTTGAAGACGTATTCTCTATCACCGGTCGTGGTACTGTTGCTACAGGTAGAGTAGAACGTGGTATTGTTAAAGTAGGTGACGAAGTTGAATTAGTTGGTCTTGGCGAAACTAAGAAAACAACTGTTACCGGTGTTGAAATGTTCAGAAAACAACTTGACCAAGGTCAAGCTGGTGACAACATCGGTGCATTGTTGAGAGGTATTGACAAGACTGAAATCCAACGTGGTCAAGTTCTTTGTAAACCTGGTTCAATTCACCCGCACACTAAATTTACTGCTAACGTTTACGTTTTAACTAAGGATGAAGGCGGGCGTCACACTCCATTCTTCCCTGGTTACAGACCACAGTTCTATATCAGAACTACTGACGTTACTGGTTCTATCAAATTTGAAGGCGAAATGGTAATGCCTGGTGATAACGTAGTAATGGAAGTTGAACTTATCAACCCTGTTGCTATTGAAGAAGGTATGAGATTCGCTATCCGTGAAGGCGGTAGAACAGTTGGTGCTGGTGTTGTTGATAAAATTATTGAATAATCTTAATTTTATAAAACATTAGTTTGAAAAGGAGCGGCTTTAGTTGCTCCTTTTCTTGATTTTTTAAAAGGAGTATTGTGTATGCGTGTTTCTAATAATTCAAAGAGTTTTTGCAGCTTTAGTGCTGTAAATACTAAATATTTAAAAGAAGCAAAAAAAGACTATAAGTTATTATGGTATGTATCACCAAGTATTTTAGATTCTATAGAAGTAGATCATTTTATGCGCAGAATGTCTGACAAAGATGTTATAGACACTCTAGAGGCTATAAGACCTTTTGCCAAAAACCTTGAAGATAGAATTGCAAGATTGCTGCCCAAGTTTGATGCTAGAATTGATTTTTAAGTATTAAATTAATAGATAATTATTCTTAGTATTAGTAATAAAAGTTTTTTTGTAGCTCTTTGGTACTTCAATACAAACATATTCTGTTTTTTTCTTTAGACCACATAAGCCAATTACCGAGTCATGTTTAAAGAAATTCTTAATAAATTGCATATTTAAATCCTTTCCAAAGTATGGTATAATAACACTACTTATTTAATGAGGATTGTGATTTAGTCAAGGTAAGGAGTTGGCTAATGCAATAATTTCGTATTTAATATAATTTTTAAAGAAAGGTTGAAAACATGGCAAAAGTAACAAAAGAAATGGGGATAATGGATATCGTTCAACAGCATCCAGAAGCAATTGCAGTATTCCAGAAATATGGCATGGGATGTATTGGCTGTGCTGCTGCACATTTTGAAAACCTTGAAGCAGGGGCTAAAGTTCACGGTTTTAATCCAGATGAAATGGTGGCAGAAATTAACTCAATTATAGGAGAGTAATAACTTGTTAATGTGGCAATTTTTGTGCGTAGTGGGTATTGCATTTGTAATACTCGAAATTTTTACGCCAAGTATGTTTTTCTTAAATTTCGCACTCGCAGCTTTCATTACAGCAGCAATATCTTATGTATATGCGAGTAAATTTGGTCTTGTGCTTATTTTCTTTGTCTTGTCGTTTCTTTCATTCGCGTTTTTACGTCCGCTGCTTCTTAGAAGGAATTCAAAGGAAACTGAAACAGGAATAAGTGGTAAATATATAGGAAAGAGTGCGAGAGTTACTGAAGATGTTACTGATTCAAAAGGAGTAATAACTATTTATGACGAGCGATGGGAAGCAAGAAGTATTGATGCTTCTCTTATTCCAGCCGGTTCAGAAGTTAAAATTGTTAAAAATGATGGTTTAATAATGTTTGTAGAGAATAACAAATAGGAGAGTTTTTATGATTTCATTATCAATTTTTTTAATAGTTTTAGCACTTGTTTTTGTGGCTAAAGGTGTTATTATTGTACAGCAGGCAGAAGTCGTTATTGTAGAGCGTCTGGGTAAATTTGACAGAGTTCTTCAGTCAGGGTTTAATTTCATAATTCCAGTTTTAGAAGCTCCTAGAGCTATTGATTGGAAAGTTACACAAAAAGGGTTTGATGGCTCAACTTATTCAATTATTCAAAAGAGAACAAAAATTGATTTAAGAGAAGCTGTATATGATTTCCCAAGACAAAATGTAATTACTAAAGATAATGTTTCAATAAGCATAAATGCGTTGTTATATTTTCAGATTGTAGATCCGAAGTCTGCTGTTTATGAAATCCAAAATCTTCCTGATGCAATTGAAAAATTAACACAAACAAACCTTAGAAATCTGGTTGGTCAGCTTGATTTAGACGAAAGCTTAGTATCAAGAGATAAAATCAATCATGAGCTTAGAGCTATTCTGGATGAAGCTACCAATAAATGGGGTGTAAAAGTTAACAGGGTAGAACTTCAAGATATTATTCCTCCAGCAGACATTCAATCTGCAATGGAAAAACAAATGAAGGCAGAACGTGACAGACGTGCAGCCATTTTAGAGGCAGAAGGTTTGAAAAAATCAGCAGTATTAAAAGCCGAGGGTGAAAAAGAGGCTGCTATCAACCGTGCTGAGGGCGAAAAACAAGCAAATATTTTAAGAGCAGAAGGTGTTGCTCAGGCTAGAATACTTGAAGCAGATGGTGAAAAAGAAGCTATTCAAAGAATTATTAATGCTCTTGCTGATAAAGGTCAGCCGGATAAATATTTGATAGCAATGAAATACTTAGAAACAATGAAGACAATAACAAGCGGTAAGGACAATAAGATTGTTTATATGCCTTATGAAGCAACAGGAATCTTGAGTTCTGTAGACGGAATAAAGCAGATGTTTTCTAAATAAATTTTTATGATAATATATATGCAAGAAAGGATACAGAATATGAAAAAAGGTTTATTAATGTTAATAGCAGCAGCTGCTTTTACAACAGCAGCATTTGCATATGACTATGATACAAAAGTGCCGGTTCCAGGAAAAACCCTTGCCGATGGTAAATTACAAGCTGATATGCTATTTCCTGTTTATGCATACGGTTTAAGAATTGCAGCACCTGACTGTCAAACTTTTTCTATTACAGACACAAATATAACTAAGCCTAAAAATAACGGCAGCTGGGAAGAAATTTGGACAGTAAAAGCCTGCACAAGAACAGCTAGAATTCCTATTAAGTTTAGTACAACAGAACAAGGAACTGATTTTGCAATTGACCCTATGGGCGTAAAAGTCGCAAAATAACGTACAGAAGAATTATATATTACGGCTTTGATTAATTTTCAGAGCCGTAATATAGTTTAGCGGGGAAAGATGGATATAACATTTGGAACGGACGGCTGGAGAGCTGTATTAGATAAAGATTTTACAGGAGTAAATGTAGAAAGAGTAACTCTTGCTATAGGGAAATATATAGCTGATAATTTTGGTTTTTGTAAACCTATTCTTATAGGATATGATCCTAGAAATAAGGCAGATGAATTTTCTGCTTTATGTGCGGAATTACTAAAAGGCAAGGGCTTTAATGTACTTTACTCTTCACGGGTTGTTCCAACCCCTATTCTTGCATATAATGCACTTATTCAAAATGCCTGTGCAATAATGTTTACAGCATCACATAACCCTCCGGAATATTTAGGTATGAAATTTATTCCAGACTATGCAGGGCCTGCAACAAGTGATATTACAGATGAAATAGTAAAAAATATTGATATTGAATTTCCTGGTTCAGATTCATCAGGAACAATGCATAAAATTGATTTTGGAGCAAAATATAATAAACATATTGAAGAACTCATAGACTTTGATACCATTAGGAAATTGAAAACAAATATTGTGTTTGATGGTCTGTATTCAGCATCTATAGGCTATTTTGATGAATTATTGAACCAGCATAGGATAAAATTTTCAACACTACATATGTATCATGATAATGAATTTGGCGGAGGAATGCCTGATCCAAAACCCAGATTTTTGAAAGAATTAATTGAAACAGTTAAAAAGATGCCGAATGCAATCGGGCTTGCTAATGACGGTGACGCAGATAGATTCGGGGTTATAAATGAAAATGGTGAATATGTTTCTCCAAATGAGATTATAGCAATTCTTCTTAAACATCTTAAAGAACGCGGTATTGATGGGAGTGTTGTTAAGACAGTTGGTTCAAGCCTCCTTATAGATAGAGTAGCTGCAAAACTAGGTATAAATGTTATTGAAACAGCAGTCGGATTTAAGCATGTCGGAGAAGCAATGCGTAAAAATAAAGTTATAATAGGCGGCGAAGAGTCTGGAGGATTGAGCATTCAGGGACATATACCTGAAAAAGACGGACTGCTTGCTAATTTACTAATACTTGAAACTATGGCTTCAACAGGAAAATCATTGATAGAACTGCAAGATGATTTATATAAAATTGCAGGATGCAGATTTTATACTGACCGTATAGATTTGAAGCTTGATAATCAGGAAGAAATTAAACCAATTCTCGAAAAGGTTAAGCAATTACAAAATATAGGCGAGTATACAGTAACATCAATTGATACTATAGACGGAGTAAAGCTTATGCTTGGTGATACTACAAAAATTCTTGTAAGACCAAGCGGTACAGAACCTTTGTTAAGAATTTATTTTGAGACAGATAATCGTAAAAAACTTGAAGATTTAAAAAATAAAAACTTTATATAAGTGCGATTTTGTTACCTGCAATGACTCGCAGGTGGGTGAGTGCCTTAATTAATCCATTTCCTGCTGGCGATTTTGTATCGGCAGGTATACTTCAATAATTATAGAGCTTACTCTCCCTATTTATAAAAATGTAGGAACAAAATAAACACCTATATAAAGTAATATCATTATGTCATACTTTTTTATATATTTCAAGCGGGTTATTTTTTCTAAAAATAGCCATCAGGCTGATAGACAACTTAAACTTTTCAGATAAAAATGAGTTAGTGAAAGGGATTTTTTATGAGAGATTTTACAAAGCAGGAATTACTCATACTTAATCTTGTTGCCAAAGGTCTTATGAATAGAGAAATAGCAGAAGAATTAAGTATGTCTAACTCAACAACTAAAGCACATATGGAAGCTATTTACCGAAAACTTAATGTAACAAACAGGGTTCAGGCAGTAGTGAAGGCTATCACGCTTCAAATTATCAAAGTTTAACTTCTGTTATAATTGTGATAGAATTTTCGCATGAGTAGATTTTTGTTAAGAGAAATTCCATATAGCAATATCCATGTAGAACTGGCTGAAATAGGATTTGATTCTTTATATTTAGATGTTATATCAGAAAAATTCAGATATAAAAATATAAAAATATACGGATTATCAACAGCTCAGGCAAATATATTGAAACAAACGGCTTTAATCTTCGGAGCAGACTGTGCCGTCAATAAAAATGTTGTTACCGGAAAAATTGAAACCTCGGATGTAATTCTTTGCGGAAGCTATTCACAGCTGCAAAAGATTGTTTCAAAACTAAAGAGGCAGCCGTTTAAGCTTGCAATGCTTGCTGGGAAAATTCAGGACTTTTTAAACAAACCTGCCGGAAAGACAAAAATAACGGGGATTTTGAATGTAACTCCCGACTCTTTTTCTGACGGAGGATTATATTTAAAACCGGAAGATGCGCAAAGAAAGTTGATTTCTTTAATTGAAGACGGTGCTGATATGATTGATATAGGTGCAGAAAGTACAAAACCTTATTCAGTACCTGTTGCACCTGAAGAGCAGATTGCGCGTCTAAAACCAATTTTATCTTTTATAATAAATGAAGGTTTAACTACAAAAATTAGCATCGATACAAGAAGTTCAGCTGTCGCAGATTTTGCTCTGAATAATGGTGCTCATCTAATAAATGATGTTTCAGGATTCGAATTTGACAATAAAATGGCGAATGTAATTTCTAGATATAATGCAGGTGTAATAATTCAGCATTCAAAAGATAAAGCAGAAAATACGCCTGTTTATAAGAATGTAGTAGATGAAATCTTTTTAAACCTTAAAGATAAAATCAGTTTTGCTCAGGAAGCAGGTATAAATGATATTATCATAGATCCTGGCATTGGATTTGGAAAATCCAGGGAAGATAATTTCAAAATATTAGAAAATATTCAAACGTTTTATTCTCTAGAATGTCCAGTTATGGTGGGAATCTCAAGAAAAAGGCTTCTGCATGTTCAGGATGCTGGTAATGATATTAAAGACGCCTTTACTCTTGCTTATTCCTATCCTCTAATGAGTGCTGGAGTAGATTTTCTTAGGGTTCACAATGTCAAACTCCATAAATTATTTTTAAATTCCTTACCCACATAGGCAATTTATATTCAAAATAAAATAATGTAATATGTAAAATACAGATTAGATGAGAATATAACTATGGGTATTTTAAAAGATTTAATAAGTATAAGTATATTTGTCATTTCGCTTTTTGTTTTATATAAGACAACTGATCATATTGTCGCTCTTGTAACAATTATTGCTGTTACAATTATATTTCTGATTAAACATGTAAGACTTAATAAATACTTAAAGAAAGAGGCTCAAGCTGCAAAGATTAGTGCATTTGAGAAAGATGAACAGCTCAAATGCATGCTGGAAAATATGCCTATATTAGCGTTTCTAAAGGATACGGAAAATAATTTTATTATCGGCAGCTCCTCTTTTGAAGAAGCTATTAATTGTCCAAGAGGAGAATTAAGCACCATGCATCTATCTGATGTTATGGATGAAGAATCCCTCAAATATGCACACAAAGAGGATGAAGAAATTTTTCGTACACAAAAACCTATTGTGGCTGAGAGGAATATTACATATGTAAATCAGCCATTTCTTGGCCGTGTAAGAAAAGCACCGGTCTTTGATGCTAATGGAGATATTAAACACATACTCGTAATATATGAAAATATTGAGGCAGAAAAAGAGATTGAAAGACAAAAAGAATACTTTATCGAAACATTGATTCATGATTTGAAAATTCCAACCCTCGCACAGCTCAGAGGGCTTGAGCTAATAAAACATGAAACAATAGGAACTATCAATGAAGAGCAAAAAGAGCTAGTAAGTCAAATAGAAGCTTCCTGTAAGTATATTCTTGACATGATTTCAATGGTGTTAAAAACATATAGATATGAAAATGGTAAAAAACATCTGGTGTTTGAATATTTTAGTCTTTCAGAGCTCGTAATTGAATGTTTTGAAGAAATTTCTCCTGTAGCTCAGGAAAAAGAAGTAGAATTTGTTTATAAGGATAACGGACTTAATACAATTATTGAGGCAGACAGAGTTGATATGAAGACAGTAGTTCTAAACCTGCTATCCAATGCCGTTATGTACTCTAATCATAATGAGCAGGTGACCGTTAATATAGAAGTTTCTACAAATCATATTCAAGTAGAAATTACCAGCCGCGGCATTACACTTTCAGAACGCGAATGTTCAACAATGTTTAATAAAACTACAGGAGAAGTGCCAAAATACACGACAATTGGGCACGGAATAGGCTTATATCTATGTAAAAAGATTGTAGAAAGCCATTACGGCAGAATCAGTGCCTCAACAGATGGAAAAATTTGTAATAAATTTTTATTCACAATTCCCTTAACTCACAAGAAACATCGTTTTGAAGCCTCACAAACTCTTTATATCTAACCTGACTCATTAACATTTGTAAAAAAATATATATTTTAGGCTGGCAAAACTTAAAAAAAATGTTAATATATGAATTGAAGGGATAATCAGTTTTGTAAAGAATTTTTAATAAAATGTCAATTTTTTTTGTTTATAAGTTTTAAATAGTCTATAGTCTTTAGGTGGAAGTGTGAAAAAAGAAAAAAATTTAGCAGATAAGATTACAAATCTTTCGGATAAAGCCCCGGTTTCATCGCCATTTTTTCAGGAAAAACTGGTGTCAAAGGTTAATGCTTTGACCTTCAATAATCGTGCTAATTCTCTTTCTAATCCACAAACTAAAAATTTCAATAATGATAAAGGCTTGACTTTAAACTACAAAATGGTAGTTGAGGAACTTGTTAAGATACCTCAAATATCGTCTATTACAGAATTTTATTCAAAAATATATTCTATTATTACACAAAATATCGATTCTGATTTCATAGCAGTAGGCTTGTTTAAGGAAAAATCAAGCTGTATTAATCTTACTCTTAAAGATAAGCTTGGAAATTTTTATTCTACAAAAGTGTTTCTTAAAGATATTGATAATCCGATTGTACAAGCGTTTTGCAATAAAGAAATTATTTTTAAAGATGATGTTAACTTCTTGAAACTGGCGTACTTTAAGAAAAATGCAGTTGTTATACTTCCTTTGATATCAGTGAATAAATGCATTGGCGTTTTAATAATAGAAGACAACTACGCAAGACAAAATATAACACTTTATAATCTTATTGCTAATTTTTCTGCGCTTTATTCTCATAATTTAGAACTGCAGGAAATGAGTGAAGGATACGCTAATACGGATAATCTTACACTTTTATACAACCATAGAGGATTTCAAGAAATTTTATCCAATGAGATTTCCAGGGCAGAAATTAATAAGCAAAAGCTTTCTATAGTAATGATGGATGTATGTAATATTACAAAAATCAACAGAGAACTCGGTCACGCAAAAGGTGATGAAGTTATTAAACTTGTCGCAGAAAAAGTTCGTCAAAATATGCGTGAAGGTGATATTGCAGGCCGTTATGGAGGAGATGAGATTGCGATTATTATGCCTAATACCTCTATAGCACAGGCAAAGTATGTTGCAGAATACTTAACCTATTCGCTTTCCTGCTGCTTTATAGATGATATAGGACCGGTTAAGGTTTCTGTTGGTATAGCAACATATCCTGACTGCTCGGAGGATAAAGAAAAACTTTTAATCTTAGCAGAACAAGCAATGTATATTTCTCAGGCAAAAGGATACAAAGATGGTATGTCTGCTATCATTAGTTCTGCAGACTTTAACTTCTGGGATGATGTTGCTTTAAAATCGTACGCAGAAGTTATTGGAAAACGTCATGCCCAGCTGGGTATAAACTTTGAGGATGAATTAATCTCAAAATTTAATGCAGACCATGCAATTTCTGGAGCAAGAATTTCTGAAATCGCAACATCTCTTGCAGGAGCAATTGATGCAAAAGATCCTTATACAAAAGGTCATTCTACTTCTGTTTCCCGTTTTTCAGAGGCTCTTGCAAGGGCTATAAATCTGCCTGAAGATGAAGTTGAGCGTATTAAACTGGGTGCGCTTCTTCATGACGTAGGAAAAATAGGTATTCCTGAAACTGTCTTGAAAAAAGAAGGGCCTCTCTCTGATGATGAGTGGGCAATTATGAAACAACATCCGACAATCGGTGCGGAAAAAGTGCTTATGCCAAATCCATCTCTGAGAGACTTAATTCCGATTGTAAAATATCATCACGAAAGAATTGACGGCAAAGGCTATCCAGAAGGACTCGCAAATGGAGATATTCCTTTGGCCGCAAAAATAGTAGCAATTGCGGATACTTATCATGCCTTAATCAGCGACAGACCTTACAGACGCGGAATGAATATTGAAAAAGCTATATCTATTCTTAACGAAGGCGCTGGAACACAGTGGGACGGCGATTTAGTCAGGACATTTATCCAAATAGCTCCGTCACTAGGTGTTTAAAATATTAGTTCTTAGCGTATTTCAAAAATGTCTGCACTTTTGTCTGCATCATCTCTTCGACAATAAGCCACTTACCATTTGGCTGCTTTTGAATAATCATATATGTTTTAAGTTTATAGCTTTCTCCAGATGGCTGCCTGAGTGATGAAATTTTATACTTTCCATTAGAGATAGGCGTTACTGAAACATTCGTATATGTATTTGTATAATGCCTTATTTTAGCTCCTGCTTGACCGAGTTTCATCTGGGTTATATAAGTTGAAGTATTAGTTTGTACGTCCTGAGTTGTTCCGTCAGGTTTTACAACCTGTCTTATGATTTTAGCACTCGGAGAGTACATATCTGGGATAGTTGTACTATAAGTGTTTGCTGCTTTAACATAATTGTTGAAAAACTGTAAAGCTTCCTGCTTATCATCAGCTAAAACAGATAATGATATTGCTGTAAATACTATAAAAGATAATAATACTTTTTTCATTTTAACATTTACCCCTTATACCTCTGGCAAATCACCTTTGACTTCTGCAACTTCACTGCAATCAAGATGGAAAACTTTATGCAGCCCTTCTACAGCTTTTTTAGCATCATCTTCTGCAACTATACAGCTGATTTTTATTTCGCTTGTAGAAATCATCTTTATATTTATACCTAAATCAGCCAGAGTTTTAAACATCGTAGCAGCTATACCCGGTCTATCAATCATACCTGCACCAACAATAGAAACTTTTGCTATTTTGTCATCAACGAAAACGTTGCTGTATCCAAGTTTTTCTTTAACGCTCTCAACAATTGCGAGAGTTTGTTCAACATCACCTTTATCTATGGTAAATGCAATATCATTTGTATTTAAAGCTTTTCTTGCGTAAGACTGGATAATCATATCAACAGAAACATTTGCATCTGCAAGTCCGTTAAATAATGCAGCTGCTGTTCCAGGATTATCTATCACATCACAAACAACAACTCTTAATTGCGATAAATCCGATGCAACACCGGTAACAGGTTTATGTAATTCCATTTCATCAACTCCTAATATTAAAGTTCCTAAATTATCCAGCTTAAAAGTACTTCTAACCCTAAGCGGTACATTATATTGTTTTGCAGTTTCAACAGCTCTCGGATGCAGTACATTAGCACCAACTCTGGCAAGTTCAAGCATTTCTTCGTATGAAATTTCATCCAGCCTTGAAGCATGAGGAACTATTCTAGGGTCAGTTGTATAAACCCCTTCAACATCTGTATATATATCGCATCTTATTGCATTAAGTGCGCCTGCAAGAGCAACTGCTGAAGTATCAGAACCTCCTCTTCCAAGGGTGGTAATTTCTAAATCATCTGTAACTCCCTGAAATCCTGCAACAACTACAACTTCACCTTTTTCCAGATGGCTGTTTATCTTATCAGTTTTTATGTTTATAATTCTGGCTTTAGAGTGAACTTTCTCAGTCATAATTCCAACCTGAATTGCATTCATGCTGACAGCAGGGCATCCCTGTGCTTGAAGAGCCATTGCTAAAAGAGCTATAGAAACCCCTTCTCCGGTAGAAAGAAGCATATCCATCTCTCTAGATGAAGGATTTTCTGAAATGTCTTTAGCCATTTTTACAAGATAATCAGTAGTATGTCCCATTGCAGAAACTACAACTACTACATCATGACCTAAATTACGCTCTCTAATAACTGCTTTTGCAACATTTTTTATTTTATCAGTATCTGCAACCGAAGTCCCGCCAAATTTCTGAACTACTATTTTTTTCATTGTTTTATACCTACAACATATTCTTTAATATTATATAAACAAATAAAATCTTTGACAACAATTCTTTTTTATAGTTTAGTGTTAAGAATTGTAAAAAAATGGTCGAAAAATTTTTTTAATAGCAAAAAAAATTTTTACCTGTTTTAACGCAAATATCAGGTTTAAAATGAACTATGTAAAAAGGAGCATAAATTTTATGAACATCAACGCAAACGAACTTTTGTTATTGAACAAAAAAATCAAATTTGGTGAGGGGGTAAATTCGGGGGTAAATACCTCTGACCCAGGAAAGTCAGCTGCTGTATTAGCGCCGGCTCCTGAATCAAACGGACCTCAATCAGGTATGAACGCTCTAATGTTTCAGGGCTTGAACAATGTTACTACTAATCCGACATTGGCTACAGAATTAAAAGTTATGAATGAGGCTGCGCCTCAACAAACTGAAGATAAGGCAGCAAATGAATATATAGCTCCTTATAAATCAAATCTTGCTTTTCAGGGAAAAGCTTCTAAAATGAAAACTTTAGCGATGGCAGCATTAATGGGGCTGGCTACATTAGGAGCTTCATCTGCATTGACATCTTGCGATGATAAAGAATATATTCCAGTATATCCTGAAATGCCAGATGTAAATGTTACTGTTAATATTGATTTTGCGGCAATTCAATCAATGTTTGCTCAGATGCAGGAATTGTGGAAGAAGATGCTTGAGTTGCAGCAGATTACTAATGAACAGCTGCAGCAAAATAATGAGTTTATCAAACAGCTTATTGAAATGTACAAAAACGGACAAGCTGATGCTAATGCTTTTTATGAACAAATGTATAACTTTATGATGTCGTCAGAGGCCAATCAAAAGACAATTATTGAACTTCTTACACAGAATGGCATGAAACAGGATGAAGCAAACAAATTCCTTCAGGAAATAATGCAGGAAGTTAAAGATGGTAATCTTACAGCAGCAAAAGCCTGGGAGAAGATTGTAGAAATTCTCGGTGATATTAGTAATAAACTTGACGGAGTCTTTGATAAAATTAATGACATTTTTGAAAATAACGTTGAGATGAAAGACGAAGTTAAAGCTTCTCTTGATAGAATTGAATCTCTTGTAGAAGCTGGAAATGCAAAAGTAGATATAACGAATAATCTTTTGACAGAATTGATTAATAAATATGAAAACGGTGCTTTGTCAAAAGAAGATTTCCAAAAACTTTTAGACGCAATAAGCAAGAATGGTGATAAGATTGATTCTACTAATGATTTACTCGGTCAAATGAAAGATCAGGATAAAGAATTACAGGCAGAAATTCTTGAATATATTGCAGCTGTAGGTTTTGAAATGAATCGTAACTTTGGCGATTTGATAGAAGCTGTAAAAAATAATACAGTAGACTTAAGCGATGTAAAAGCTCTGCTGGAATCTTTGAATCAAAAAGTTGATCAAAATACAGAAGCTGGTAAAGAAAATACAGAAGCAATTCTTAATTACCTTGGTGCAATCGGATTTGAAATGGTTTCTAACATGAATAAGATTCTTGATGAAATCGGTAACAATACAGCTAAGCTTAATGAGTTAACACAATTGTTAGCAAAAATGCAGGATCAAGATGAAAAATTCCAGAAAAATATACTTACATTAATTGAAAATCTTGGCTCTGAAATCACAGGTAAGCTTGATAACATTATCGGTAAGTTTGATCAATATGATTTCTCTCTTGAAGGGGTAGAACAATTATTAGCTAAAATTCAAGCTCAAGATGAAAAATTCCAAAAAGAAGTAATAGATTTGTTAAATAAAGTTGTAGGTGAAGTAGGAAATAATACAACAGAACTTAAGAATATTTCACAATTGTTGGCTAAAATGGAAAATCAAAGTGCCGAATTCCAGAAAAATGTTCTGAATGCTATTGATAAACTTGGTGTAGATATTTCAAAAGACTTAACAAATATTTTCAATGCAATAGAAAATGGTAACGGCGGTTCAAGTGAAAATATAGAAGCTCTGTTAGAAAAAGTTCTTGAAAAACTTGATACTATGGATAACAATCAGCAGGCAAGTGCTAAAGCTATTATTGAAGCAATTGGTAATATCAAGATTGAAGGCGGCGGAAACATCGATATTTCAAGCTTAGAAAAAATGGTTGCTGAATTAATTGATCTTGTATCAAAGAATAACGACCTGTTGGAAAGTATTGATGGAAAAATGGATGTTATAAATTTAACAATACAGGCAGCCAAAGATGAAATTATTGAACTTCTAGGCGATGAATTTGATAAGAATGATGTAAGATATCAAAATATTATCAAGACATTAAACGAAATCAAAGCTCAAGGAGGCAACGGCGGTTCATATGATGATACTGAATTATTGAAGAAGCTGGATTCTATCCTTGTAATCCTTGATAAAATTGGTAACAAAAACTATGATGATACTAAATTAATGGAAAAATTGGATAAAATTCTTGAAGCAATAAAAGATCACAACATAACTGTTGATATAACAGGTAAGGTTGAATGCGATTGCAACTGCGGCGGAAATCACGAAGGTATCCTTGGTGATATAGAAGATGTTCTTGGATAATAAGTAATATAGCTGGAAAAAGAAAGAGGCGGATGTTTAATCCGTCTCTTTTTATAATCAAAACAATCATGGTTTCTTCTTTATTCAACGATATCTTGTTCAGTATATTCTTTTCCTGTTTTACCGTTAAGGTCTTTAAGTGCTGCATCAACATCGCGGCCTTTACCCTGGTTACCGTTACAGTCTGTAAGAATAACTTCATTGTAGCCTGTTTTCTTACCAACGGTTCCCATATAACCAACCGGATTTCCTTCAGGTTGTCTGAATGTAACTTTACCTTTGTCATTTCTTTCACAATCGCCGAGTTTTTCTGGAATGTTGATTGTTGATGGAATGTAACCTGCAAGTAATTTTTTGTATTCTTGTTCATTTTTTGAAACTGCTTTTTTGAGTGCTTGAATAGCTCCGCCTTTTCCGTACATTTTGCCGTAGCATTCTTTCCAGGTTGGGAAGTAGGCGTTAACAAGTTCTTCCCAGGAATCACCAAATTTAACTTTGTGAGGAAGTGTTGTATCAACAGAATTATTATTTTTTTCAAGAGGGCATTTTTCAGGAACGGTTTCGCCTTCTTCATCTCCGCCTGTTGTTATTTCTTCGTCGCCATCATCTTCTTCATCAGTATGTTCAACAGGAGGTTTGTCTTTCAATTGTTGTACGGCTCCGATAAGTTCTTCTCTGTTAAGAACACCGCCGTTACCAGCCGCATTGTTCAAGAATGTTTTATAGCCTTCGCAATCCCAAACTTTGTTGCCGTCTTTATCTTCTGTTATGAATGTTGCTGCTATCATCATTAATGCATCTTTGTATTTAGGATCAATAGCCTTTTGTTTTACTTCGCTATCAAGAACCTTTGCGTATTCTTCAAGAGTTGTGCAATTGAACTGTGTTGATGTAATAGGTTTTTCAGGGCTGTCTTTTAGACCAGCGAGTAAACCTAATACTGCTCCAGGGATTGCTGCTTTTAATGCAGTGTCCATAATCTTTTTAGAGCCTTTCCATAAGAGCGGTACAACGCTTTTCTGGTCAATGATAACCTGCAGACCGCCTTCAATTAAGTTCAAGCTGGCTCCTTCAATATTACCAAATTGATTTTTTAGATCTTCAAGAGTTTTACCAGAACATTTCAGGTTAAATTCAACGTGGTTTGAGTTTGTTACTTTTGAATCTAATACATATTTTTTGTTTGTTGCGGCAGAACCGGCTGCACTTAGGCCTGTAACTAATGCTCCGGCTGTTGCTGCAAGGATAGCTTTGCCCCAGTTTTTGCCTTCAACTTTGTAACCGCACATTTCTACAAGCATTTTAGCTTCTTGTTCTGATAGATTCTTTAATTCTGTTGCAGCAGCAAGTGCGCTTGTTGTTTTTGTTATTTCAGCTAATGCTTTGAAGTCTGATGTTTGTCTATCTAATTTATAGTTAGCACCAACGTGTTCTCCAATTATCATTGAGAGTTTAGAAACATCATATTCGCCATTGCCTTTGTCAACTATTAAACCGCTGGCTTTTAGTGTTTCAAATAATACTGTTTTCTTTTTAAATAGTAGTCCGAATGTGACTTTTGAGCCGAATGTAGATTTCTTATCAACAGCATCATGAATTTCTTCTGCGCTGAGTCCGTCTTCTCTGATACCTTCAACTTCGTTTTTTGTAGCCTGATTTTTTCTGGCAACTTTCATGTCAGAGTCTTTTCCGCTAATCCATTCGCCAAAGTTGTTTTCGCCTCCAAGAGCTTTTTTAGTGTATCTGTTATAGTCACCATCAGCTTCTAATGATTTTTTTGCATCTCTTTCAACGCCTTTAGAGCTGGTTGAATCTGATTCGCTGATTGCTTCCCTTACTGTTGCTCTGGCTTCTGGCATGATAGTTCTTTTTTCAAAATCACTGTCTTTTCTCTTCCAGTGAAGTGCTTTGTAGAATATATTACCATGTTTAAGGTAGTCTTTGTAATAGGAACCCTTATCTTTAAATTCTTTTCTAGCTTCTTTGTATGCTGCTTCTTCATCCATTCCTGCTTTTACAAGTTTTTCATAGGCTTCTTTGATTTCACCATATTCTTTAGATCTCTGTGCAACTTCGGCATTTTCAACTAAAGCTTTTAATACATCTTTTGCGAAATCGTCTTTTTTGCCAATCTGTAATTTTTCTTTAACAGCTTTTTCTAATTTATCAACATCGTCTTTTGATTTATAACCAACTTCATTAATTGCATTTAAAATATATTCAACCTGACCCTGCAAATCTTTGTATTTAGGATCATCTGCATTTACGCCGAGTCTTTCCTGAAGCTTAGCTTTTATTTCAGAAGGAGAAGCTGCTACTTCTTCTTTTAAAATTGTTACAACATACTTTTCCATTCTTTTAACATCTTTTTTAGTATATGTTGTTTGCTGAGGATTTGTTGCAGGTTGAGTTGTTTTGATATCAGCACCAAAGATTGCTTTGTAATCATCTTCGCTAACCTGACCATTTTTAACGGCTGCATCTGCATAACCTTTAAAAATTTCAATTTCGTTATTTTCGATAACACCATTTCCATCATCAGCAGCTGTTGCTAACTGTTGTAATTTCCCGCTTAACTTAGAAATTTCAATTCCTTCAATTCCCATAATAATATGCTCCTTTTCCTCGTATTTTTACTCTTGTATATATAAAGTATTTTTAGTTACGAGAATTGCGCAGAGCTTTTACAAAACTTTACAATTGTTAATAAAATTATTAAGAGTTTCAAGGGAACGGTTAGACAGCAGTTCGTTTTTGAGCTTTTTGTCTTTTTTAGGTAAACGTTTTTCCAACGGAGTTAAAATACCCCAGTTTGAATTAATTGGCTGGAGCGGCAAGTATCTTACAGAGTTATCGCGTGAGGATATGTGCTTAAGATGAGCAATGTCGGTTATGTAGAAAGTCAATGCACCCAGCATTGTTTCTCGTGGCAGGCTGATAAGAGGTTCTCCTTTTATTCTTCTTGCCATATTAATTCCTGCAAGCATTCCGGTTGCTATAGATTCTGTGTATCCTTCTGTTCCTGTAATTTGACCGGCAAAGAATAGTCCTTCTCTTTGTCTGGTTTCTAGTGTAGGGTTAAGAATTTGCGGACTATTTATAAAAGTGTTTCTGTGCATTACTCCGTAACGAACAATATTAGCTTCTTCAAGCCCGGGGATTGAGTGTATTAATTCTTTCTGCGCTCCCCATTTGAGATTTGTCTGAAAGCCTACCAGATTGAACAGTGTTTTTGCCGAGTTATCCTGTCTTAGCTGCACCACTGCATAATTTTCAATTCCTGTACGTTTATCAATAAGACCTACAGGTTTCATAGGACCGAACCGGAGCGTATCAATTCCGCGAGATGCAAGAACTTCTACAGGAAGACAGGATTCAAAAAACTTTGCACCGGCATCTACACTGTGCTGTTCTATTCTTGGTGCATTAATTAATATATTATAGAAGTTTTCATACTCTTCTTTATTCATAGGGCAGTTGATATATGAAGCTTCTCCTTTGTCATATCTTGATGCCCAAAAAGCTTTTTCAAAATTAATAGACTCTGCTTCTACTATCGGGGCAATAGCATCAAAGAAATGGAGATGTTCGCTCTTTGTGAACTCTTTAATTGCCTCTGCAAACTTATCACTTGTAAGCGGGCCTGATGCTATAATAACATTTCCTTCAGGTATTTCAGTTATTTCTTCTCTTACAAGTTCAATATCAGGATTGTTATTAATACGCTCAGTAACTGCTTTTGAAAAGTCTTCTCTTGCAATAGCAAGTGCATTACCTGCTGGAACAGCATTTTCGTATGCGATTTTAATAAGCTCGCCGCCTAAAATCTCCATTTCTTTTTTCAAAAGACCGCTGGCATTGGTTATATCAGAGGAACCCAAACTATTAGAGCATACAAATTCGGCACAATCAGAGGTAACATGTGCACCTGTAGTTTTATTAGGCCGCATTTCATACAGCTTAACTTTTATTCCTCTTTTGGCAAGCTGGAGAGCAGCTTCTGAACCTGCAAGACCTGCGCCTATTATTTTAACATCTTCCATGTATAATCCTTTGTCTATTAGTAGCGGCCAACTTGATTTCTACCGTGTTCTTTTGCGTAATACAAACCTTTGTCTGCCCACTCTATCAAATCCTGAGGGGTTTGTGCATTATCAGGGAATGTTGAAACTCCAAGACTTATTGTAACATTAACTTTATCAACAGGAGTCAGATGAAATGGTGTTTCTGCTACAGCTTTACAAATTCTGTTCGCATTGAATAATGCATCTTCTGCTGAGGTATTAGGCAGGATAATTGTCATTTCTTCACCGCCGTATCTGCATACATAATCTGTTGCACGTGAATTGTTTTTAAGAATTTTTGCAACCTGCCTTAAGACAGCATCTCCTGCTTGATGGCCGTATGTGTCATTAAATTTCTTGAAGAAATCAATATCAATTATGATTAATGAGAAAGCCTGATTGTATCTTCTGGCAATGTCTATTTGTTTTCTGAGTGTATCCTGAAAATATCTGTGGTTATACAGCTCTGTTAATCCATCTATTGTGGCCAGTTTATACTGGTATTCAAAATCACGTGCTTTCAAAAGATATTTAGCTAAGAATGATAGTGCAAATGCTGCCATGATAGAGATTACAGGCATTACAACCGGAATCCACAAATTATATAATTCCATTAAATAATATGAGATAAATAAATATGCAATGCCAAATAGTATTGTAGAAAGCGACGCAAATAAGGTTGAAGTCGATAGCATTACGATAGCACCGACGATTGCTATAACTGATGTAATTATAATAATATCAGTAAACGCATCCGTTTTTCTTATAAAGTTATTATCCAGCATATTGTTAAAGAATGTAGCGTGTACTTCTACTCCGGGATAAATAATGTTTTGTATAGGAACACTTTTATTATCCTGAAGCGCGGTTGCTGTTGTTCCGATAATAATAACTTTATCTTTAAAATCAAATTTTGTATTCAAACTCTTATTAGTGCCGGTCATTGCATTAATTACTTCATACATCGGTATAATTGTATGAGTACCGCTCGGGCCGTACCAGTTAAGTATTGCATTTCCGTCTTTTGTAAGGGGTATTTTTGTATCAAATACTTTTAAGTTAGAATTTGCATCAATTACAAAATCTTTTGCATTTTTTTGTTCAATATAGTCGGCCCCTGCTTTAAAAGATAGATACGGATAGTATTTATCTTTATACATCATAATAGGTGTAATTTCTCGTAAAATACCGTCACTAGCTCTCTGAACGTTTGTCATTCCTATATTAACTTTTCCATCAATTAATGAAGACATTATAGGTCTGCAGTTTTTATAACTTTTTTGTGAAAAATCAATGTTTGAGTTATTTTCAATATTTAAAGCCAGTCTATCCGGCAGATCTATTGGAATTCTTAAGCTGGAAGGCTGGTCATCAAGGTTCATTCCAGTATAAATATTATTAAATTTATTCATTGTATCCGCGAGGTACCTGTCAGCATCAGCAGATGTTCTTATAGATTTAATGAACATTAAATCAAAAATTATTGACTGCGGCTTTTGTGCTTCAAGATAGTTTATCAAATCTGCGTAAACATTTCTGGGAATAGGCCATTCTCCGTATTTCTCCCACAGAGATTCTAAACTTGCATCGTCTACTGCAAGTACAACTATATCTTTATTTGGCAGCGGGCGTTTATGAATAACCTGCAAAGACTGTCTGTAGTCAAAAGTTCTGTTTTCTGCTACTTCAAAGAATGAAACTATTACATTCTTAAGAGTTTTATTATTTTGTAACAGTACAAAACCTATTAGCAAAGTTGCCAGAACAAGAAGCAAATAAGTTCCATAGATAAACCATTTTGTCTTAATAAGATTTTTCATATCTCCCCCAAAATTGTAAATTATATTCTAGTATAGTTAATTTTAGCTTTCTTTGCAAGGATTTTATCCACACAAATACTCTTTTCAATCAGGCTGTTATTGAATTTCAAAAGCTCTGTTGATTGGAGTAAATCAAGCGGGTTGAGTAAATATTTTAATAAGCATTCTTCATGTAAATTCATAATACTTTCTATGACGGCAAAACTTGACAATTCTTTAATAATTATTAAAACGATACTGCATATGTATGATATTTCCAAAAAATATCTAAAAAAAATAAAAAACAAGCCGATAAAATTATAAAAAGAGGTGAAATATATGTTTAACGGATTTTATCCAAGGTATGAATTAGAGGCACGAATACAGCACACAAAGCTTGATAGCTGGGGTGATTTCCCGTCAGCAAGAATGAACAGAGTGGAGGAACCTTCTACTACAGATTTTCAGAGTGTAATGTCAGGCCTCGTAGAAGGACTTAACACCTCAATGAATGCGCCTGATAACCTGTTGAAAGATGCAATGATGGGCTCGGAGAATGTGGATATTCATGATGTAATGGTAGCAATGTCCAAGGCAGAAATTGCTGTTAATGTCGCAACCACTGCAACGGGTAAGGTCATACAAGCGTATGATAAAATAATGCAAATTCAAATTTAGGCTTCTCATATTTAATATATATGTGTATAATATTTGTATAGGGCAGGATTATGGATTTTAAAAAGTTACTGGAAAATAAGATTCTTTTAGCCTCAATAGTAGGAGGTGTTGTCCTGCTTTTAATTGTTTTTATTATATGCGGAACGATTGCAGCTTCAAGTAAATCGAAAAATGACCAGATTGATGTCAGTAAAGAACCTTTAAAAGAAGATGTTGATCTTTTAACAACTGATAATCTTGGAAAAGCCCTTGAGATTCAGGCCCTCCTTGCCAGAAATAATATTGTTGCAGCCCGTGCTGTTGATGGTACTAAGTCTGTACTTCGTCTTAAAAAAGGCGACTGTACACCTGGTATGAAGAAATGTACAACCGAACAGAGAGATAGAGCCATTATGGTTATTGTTGAAAGCGGTTTGTATGACCAGAATGTAGGATTAGAAATTTTTGATAAAGGTGATTTTACTTCTACTAAAGAGGATAAAAGAATAAGACTCGTAAGAGCTATGAATGGCGAGTTGGCTCGCTTAATCAGAAGAATAGATGGTATTGAAAATGCATCCGTATTTATTTCAATTCCTGAGCAAACGATGTTTTCGTCTATGCAAAAACCAGTAACAGCAACTGTACAGCTGCAAGTCGCAGTCGGTCAAACTCTTAATATGGGAACAATAAAAGCAGTTTCTAATTTACTTTTAGGAAGTGTTTCCGGCTTGAAGAATGAAAATATTTCTATAACAGATACAAATGGACATGTATACAATAGTTTAGTGGATGCACAGTCTGAAATGCTTGCAAGATTGCAAGAAAATGACAAATATATGCAGGAAAAAGTTCAAACCCAGTTGAACAGGCTTATCGGGCAGGGTAAATATGTCGCTACTGTAAGTACTTTTCTTAAGCAAGCTCCTGTTGAGAAATTTACTATAGAGTATGACCCTCAGAAAAAAGCTTCAGTAACAGAACAAACTTTCTCAGAAGGTCTTGGTGACCAGACTATGGACACAAATAAAAACACCAATGCTGTAAGTGTATATCTTCCAAACGGACTTCCGGCAGGCAGCTCTGACTCAACTCAAAATAGAAGCTATTCAAGAACTGCGCGTGAAACCCAGTATGGCGTGACAAAGGTTCAGACAAATGAATATATGTCACCGGGTACGCTAGAAGAAATTTCTATTGCTGTAACTCTTGAAAAAGATGCGCTTCCGGTAGAATTAACGCTTGAAGAGTTGAAGGAGCTGGTTGCACATGCTGCAAGTCCGAAAGCTGACCCTGAAAATGTAACAATAGCTTTTGCCGATTCGCTTGATCCATTTATGGCCGGTGATAAAAACGTAAAAGCTCCTATAAAGGCAGAACATGGCAACCCTTGGTGGCTTGCAATAGCTCTGCTTGCATTTGGTCTATTCTTCGGACATAAAGCTTTAACTCAAAAGATTAATGCAGCAAAAGCAGCTCAAGAAGAAGAACTCAATCGTTTGAGAGAAATGAATGAGGCTCAAGAAAAACAGATTAAGGATTTAAGCGTAAATGCTGCAGATTTAATCCAGAAACAGTCACAACTGCAGCAAGGCCTGCTTGAACAGCAAAACCGTCCTGCTGCAATTCCTGCATCAGGTGCTGAAATTCGTGAAGCTCTGCGCGAATTAAAACGCGAATTTGATGGTGTAGATGAAGCCGAAGCTGGTGAAAAAATCAGAAGCTGGATTGAACAAGGTTAGGAACAAACTTAAATTAAATTATCCATCAGCTCTTCAAACTCAGGAAAAGAAATGTTTGTCCATTCAAACCCGTTTATTGCAATTTCATTTTTGCATACAAGCCCTGCTATATAAAAACTCATTGCAAGCCTGTGGTCGTGATAACTTTCGAGTTCTGCTCCTCCGCTTAATTCTTTTTTCCCTCTTACAATAAAACCGTCTTGGGTTTCTTCTATATTTACTCCGATTTTCGTGAGTTCATTTACTAAACACTTAATCCTGTCTGACTCTTTGTTTCTCAAATCTCCGGCATTTCTTACGATTGTCTCACCCTCTGCCTGAGATGCTAAAACTGCAATTACAGGAAGTTCGTCAATTAATCTTGGAATATCTTCTCCTTCAATGACACAGCCATTTAAAGTTCCTGTATATTGTACTCTTATGTCGGCGCAAGGCTCACCTGCAATTATATGTTCATTCATTATCTCTACGCATCCGCCCATTCGAGATACAATGTCAATTATTCCTGAACGTGTATGGTTAACTCCAACATTTTTAATAACAAAATCAGAACCTTTAACTATTAATCCTGCAACAATAAAGAATGCGGCAGAAGATATATCCCCGACAACATCAATATCTTTGGCTGTTAATTGTGAAGGTCTTACTGTAACATTTGTTCCATTGATTAGAATATCTGCATCAAGATATTCTAAAAGTCTTTCCGTGTGATCCCTTGAGGTGTAAGGCTCTATGAAAGTGGTTTCACCATCCGCGTTCAATCCCGCAAGCAATAGACAGGACTTAACCTGTGCGCTTGCCAACTTTGAGTGGTAAGTAATACCTTGAAGCGGGCGTCCTTTTATTGTTAATGGTGCGTGGCCGTCAACAGAAGTTATATCAGCTCCCATAAGCGTCAAGGGCTCTATAATGCGTTTCATCGGGCGCTTTGACAGACTTGTATCCCCAATCATAACAGAGTCAAATTTCTGACCCGCAAGGATACCTGATACAAGGCGCATTGTTGTACCTGAATTACCATTATCCAGAGGGGTTTGAGATTTTTTTAATTCACCTGTGGATTTAATTTTTAAAGTTTTGTTGTCGAGAAATTGAATATCAACACCAAGCTGTTTGAATAAATTTAAAGTCGAATGACAATCCGCGCCGCTTGAGAAGTTTCTTATTATGCATTCACCCTTGGCAATTGATGAAAACATTACAGCTCTGTGTGATATTGATTTATCAGAAGGGATTGTTATACTTCCTCTGAGCCCTTGTTCAAGCTTTTTAACAGTTTTTAGCATATATCAAAAATCTCTTTACATTTTTTGAAAACTTCTTTTGCATTGTTTAACGCAAGCATATTTGGCCCATCACATAATGCACAATCTGGATCTGGATGTACTTCAAAGAAAAGCACATCTGCCCCTGCTGCCATAGCGCATTTTGCAAGCGTCGGAACAAATCTTCTGTCGCCTCCGGTAGAGTCTCCATTTGAACCCGGCATTTGTACACTATGTGTTGCATCAAATACGACAGGATAGCCTAATTCTTTCATTATTGGTATGGCACGGAAGTCAACCACGAGGTTTCCGTATCCGAAAGTTACGCCTCTATCAGTAAGCATAATTTGTTTATTACCGCTGTCTTCGACTTTTTTTACAAGAGATTTCATTTGCTGCGGCGCTAAGAATTGGCCTTTTTTGATATTAACTATTTTACCTGTCTTTGCAGCAGCCACCAGTAAATCAGTCTGTCTGCATAAAAACGCAGGAATTTGAAGAATGTCTGCAACTTCAGCAACTATAGCCGCCTGTTCCGGAAGATGAATATCTGTAACGATTGGAAGCTCAAATTCTGATTTAATTTTTGATAGCATTTCCAGACCTTTTTCCAGACCCGGCCCTCTGTAAGAAGTTATAGAAGAACGGTTTGCTTTATCAAACGATGATTTAAATACATAATTTATATCCAGTTCTTCACAGACCTTTTTTAAACTTTCTGCTGTTGTGCGTAGAATATCCATAGATTCTGCCGCACAAGGTCCAGCTAGGATAGTAAGTTTATTTGCACCAATCTCAAAGTTATTAAGTTTTATAGCCATAATTTCTCTCTTATTACTTAATTTATGTCCCAACGACCGCAGGTTCCGCCCCAGCGAGCAATAATATTACCTTTAATATCACCGATTTTTTCAACATGGCCTACAGGTTCAGCACCTTCAAGGATTGTTATAACTTCACAATTGTTAGAACATCCTGTACACTGGCAGGTTACTGACTGGAAGTTCATGCTTCCGACTTCCCATCCTTTAAACTTGGTTTCAGTTTCAGTGTACTGGTGGTTTTCCATTGCAAGAAGCGCTGCACCTATTGCACCCATTGTCTGGTGGTTTTCAGGAACAACAATTTTTGTGTTCAAAGCTTCTTCAAAAGCCTTAACCATACCAGAATTTGTTGCAACACCACCTTGGAATGAAATTGTAGGTAACAATTCTTTACCGAGGGCGAGGTTAGAAAGGTAGTTTCTAACGAGTGCCTGACAAAGACCGTAAAGTAAATCCTCTACAGGGTAGCCTAACTGCTGCTTGTGGATTAAGTCTGATTCAGCAAATACGCCGCAGCGGCCTGCAATACGAGCAGGGTTGTCTGAGCGCAGAGCTGTTTCGCCGAACTTTTCAATCGGCACATTTAGTCTTTGAGCTTGATGGTCAAGGAAACTTCCTGTACCGGCTGCACAAACTGTATTCATTGCAAAATCTGTAACGATACCGTCGCGTAGGATAATTATTTTGCTGTCCTGACCGCCTATTTCAAGAATAGTTTGAACCCCCGGTATATTTGTACTTGCTGCAACAGCGTGAGCTGTAATTTCGTTTTTTACAACATCTGCACCGACAAGAGCTCCTGCAAGATTTCTTCCTGAACCTGTTGTTCCGACTCCTCTAACGGAATAATCGCACAATGCTTGTGAAATTATCTGTTTCATACCGTTTTGTACAGCATCAACCGGTTTACCTGCTGTTTTTAGCATATATGAATCAACGTATTTACCCTTTTCGTCAACCAGTGCTAATTTTGTAGTAACGGAACCTACATCTATTCCTAAATATACATCTAAACTCATCTTTTTACCTTCTTCCCTCTGAATTCAATGTATTTATTATATCACAAAAGTATGTGCGGGATTTCTTAAACTTTTGTAACAAAAAGGAAATTTATCTAGCCTATCTAACTTTATATAAATAAAAGATGGGATTTGGAGGATATTAAATGTCTCGAATTGATGGATTATTTAAGCTTGCGGCTAAAGAAACCTGATTTGGCGTGAGAAAATGGGTTAAGCCTGAAAGCTTAGAGGGTTTAAGATATACTCCTCTGGCAACGGATTGTTTAAAGTTAAAGAAAAACCCGTTATCTGAATTTAAAAACTATATGGCTGGAATAGAGCGTGAAGGTAAAAACTTTGTGCCGGAAAATCCTGATTCGCTTGCTGGACAATATTCAAAAAGTTTACAAAAAGGTCTGTTGAAACTGAAACCTTGTATTGAAAGCTATAAAAATTTTATATTAAAAAATGCAGAAAAATTAAATGTTTCAAAGGATGAATATTATGAACTGGTAGATGAAATCGCTAAAAAAGTGCAAAAAGAAATCAGAGAAAATCCCGGTAATTTAAGAAAAGAATTTGTTGATAATACCGGAAAAATTCATAAATGGGCAGAAATTTTTGCAACCCAGCATTTTGAAAATGGGAAAAATATTTACAGCAAATTTTATGATGAAAAAATGTATAATAACGCTGTAAAAGAGTATACGGAATTTGTCGAAAAGCTAACCGGTAAAAAAGTTCTCATTGGTTGTACAAGCAGGATGAATTGGGGAATACAAGCTTTAGGAGCTTTTAATGACCCTAAAGCATATCAAAATATGGATTATATATTAATATCACATGGCAAAAATTCATCACTAATAACTGATACAAAAAATCCTCTTACCTGGCGTTTTTCAGATAATGATAAAAGTGTTTATGAATTTATAGAAAAGAATGTGCCAAAAGGGAAAAAGGTTATGGTACTTTGTTGCGAAACAGACGGTATAAGAAAAGCTGGTAAAACAGCAGAAGAAATGTTTGATAGAACAGGAAACAGAATGTATGGAATAGGAAATGAAGTCTGGGCGACTTGGGCGCATCAAAACGAAGCGATTAAGATTTGCGAAAGTGGTGTAAGACACATTATAGGGCATTGTGAATCCGCTGGCTCTGGGATAATAATGTCCAGAATCGGAGATGGTGCAGGACCTGCAAATAACAGCTTATCATATCTTGATACACCTAAACAAATTTATTATGATTTAGATTTTAGTAAGTTTACTGTGTAGCCTCTAGAATTTCTTTAGATGTGCATACGCGGCGTCCATTGCTTTTTTACCCATTTTGCCAAAATCAATTGTATACATTGTGCTGTCGCCTATTTGGATTACATCAGCAATCTGCCCTACTCCTAATTTGTCGTGGAATACTCTTTCGCCAACATTAAAGAAGTATTGTGTTGCAGTATTTTTTAATTCTTCTTCAACTTTTTGCTGCTGCTGTGCTTCTGCATCCTGACGTTTTTTTTCTTCAAGCTTGCGCTTCATAATATTGTCTTCAAAAAACGCCTTAATTTTTTCCTCTTCTTTAGCTTTATTAATAGGGCTTTTGTTAATAATTACCCTGCTCGGAGTACGCTTAACAACATTTGTTGTCTTTTTCTGAGATGGAGCAACAAAATCTTTGCCAAAACCTGTACTGCTTGTATTACCCCTGCTCCCCGGTGCAACAAAGTTTGAACCGAAGCCGGAAACCGGTTTGACAAATCCGTCTTTGTTAGACTGTACTTTTTTAACAGCACTTGTAAATGTGCTCTTTGGTGCAGTGTATTCTGAAAATGCAGATTCTTCCTGCTCTATCAGTTTAGATGGAATTTCCTCTAAAAACCGGCTTGGGGAATAATATTTGTATTCACCCCACATCTGGCGCCGTTTTGCGGTTGTTAAATATAATTTGGTTTCAGCTCTTGTAACGCCAACATACATAAGCCGTCTTTCTTCTTCCAGCTCTGAAAGACTGTTTGAACATCTTGCAGATGGGAAAATCCCTTCATCGCATCCGGCGAGGAATACTATCGGAAATTCCAGACCTTTTGAGGCGTGTAGTGTCATAAGGGTTACATTGTTTGCAATTTCATCCATTCCGTCGATATCAGATACAAGAGAAACCTGTGACAGAAATTCCCCGAGTGTATTGTCCAACTCTTCCGGTTCAAATTCGTTTGCAACGTTAACAAGCTCCTGCAAGTTTTCTATTCTGGTCTGATCCTCATCAGTACCGGAGGCTGTAAGTTCGCGTAAGTATCCGCTTTTTTCTAAAATAAGACTTAAAAATTCCGGAAGAGAATATCTCGGCTCTGCTTCTTTAAGCTTGTCAATCAATGTCATAAAGTCTTTTAGCTTAGTTGCTGTTCCTGATTTTATTGCTTCGATATCGTCAACTTCCCGAATTGCTGCAAATAAACTGATGTCCCTTTTATCTGCATATTCCTGTAAATGCTTTAGAGTTGTCTCTCCGATAGCTCTTTTAGGAACATTTATTATTCTGCGTAAAGATTGTGAATCATCATTATTGTAAATTAATTTCAAATATGCGATTGCATCTTTAATTTCTTTACGGTCATAGAACTTAAGACCGCCGTAAATTCTGTATGGTATACCTGCTGCAATCAAAGCTTCTTCCAATGCTCTTGATTGAGCGTTTGTTCTGTATAGGATTGAGAATTGATTATAATTATCCGAAGTGTCTCTTATGGACTTAACTATATAATTTGCTTCATCTGCTTCATCCTGCGCTTCATACAGGGAAATTTTTTCTCCGTCGCCTTTTTGGGAATAAAGCACTTTATCCACACGTTCTTCGTTATTTTCAATAATTGCGTTTGCAGCATTAAGAATATTTGCAGTAGAGCGGTAATTTTGTTCCAGCTTAACGAGTTTTGCGTTCGGGAAGTCGTTCTGGAAATTCATAATAATTCTAAAATCCGCACCACGCCAGCTGTAAATTGACTGGTCAACATCACCTACAACGCATAGTGAACGGCTTTCCGGAATATCTAACTGCAGGTTCGTGTACAGTGCTTTAACAAGCTGATATTGAGCCTGGTTAGTATCTTGATACTCGTCGACCAGAATATGCTGGAACTTGTCGTAATATTTCTTTCTAACTTCTGCATTTTGTTCAAGAAGCTTAACACAGAGCATAAGCATATCGTCAAAATCTATTGCATTGTTGTTATTGAGGGTATTTTCATAATACTCAAATATTTTGGCTATATTTTGCGACTTGAAATCACGTGCAAAAGTTGCAAAAGTATATGCGTCTTGCATTTTATTTTTTGCGTTTGAAATAACAGCTTTAATAAGTTTTGGCTGATAAATTTTATCATCCATATTCAGCTTTTTGACAGCTTGCTTAATCACAGCAACAGAGTCTGTTTCGTCATATATAGTAAAATTTTTATCAAGCTTTTTGCCGGATTGAAAAGAATAATTTTCAATATCCTGTCTTAAAATACGTCCGCAAATGCTGTGAAATGTTCCGACCCACATATATTTGACTATATTTTCGCCTAAAATTGAAGAGAGTCTCTCTTTCATCTCTTTAGCCGCTTTATTAGTGAATGTAACAGCAAGAATTTTGCCTGCTATTGCACCATTCTGTATCATATAGGCAATACGTGACGTCAAAACTTTAGTTTTTCCGCTGCCAGCACCTGCGAGTATAAGTAAAGCACCTTTTGTAGTCTTAGCTGCGTCAAGCTGCTCTTTATTAAGATTCTCTAAAATATTTTCCATTCCCCTATTCCCAAACTGTCAATTTTGTGATATTATATATCAGCATACACAAAATATTTATAAATGACAATACAGTTTTAAAGGTGGTACGATGAGCGATATTTTAAATTCAATTGACGATGAAAAACAGCCTTCCATTATGGTGCCTATTGGCGATTTGGATACGGCTGAGCATTCTCCGGACACAGTAGATGAGCTTGCCATGGAGTTGGCTACAATTAAACAGCCCGCCAAAAGAATTGCAATTATCGGTTCAAGAAATCTTGCCATAACTCATCAGCAGATGATTGAAACCCTAACAACAGCTTTAGTTAGACAGGGGAATACAATTATTACATCCGGAGGGTCTTGCGGTACAAATGCTGCAGCTATCCGCGGCGCAATGAAATCAAATCCTGATAAATTAAAAGTTATTTTGCCTCAAACAATTGGACAACAGCCTTCTGATGTTCAAGATCAGCTTATCGGCGTGCCGAATATCGTTGAACATTCAGATAGAGCAATGATGACACTGGCCGATGCTTCTAGAGTTTGTAACAGAGAAATTATAGATGATTGCAACCAGCTAATCTGCTTCCTTTCTCATACAAGTAAGACTCTGCATACCGCAGTGGAATACGCTGAAGAAAATCATAAAGTTGTGACAGTATTTTATTTGGATTGAGGAATTATGGATTTAATAAAAAAGCTCACAGGAAAAAATCCTGATGAGTATGAAGCCGTTGCAAAATCACTTGTAGATAATTCTGATGTTAACCTTTTTGCAAAGTTGGTTAAGCAGGATGATTTTTTGTTTGATTTTGTCAAAAATAATGTAGCGAACCGTATAAAGAAAGCTATTAATAGGGATAACTATCTAAATTTGTTGAATTTCTTAGATAACTATTCTGCTTCATACGATTCAGTAATTGCAGAGGGGTTGTATAATTTTGGAGGAGTCGAAATTTTACCTGCTCTAAAGGAAATTTTCGTAAATGGAAATGTTGAAAAAAAGGCTTATGCATTGAAATATTTTTCTCTTATTCCTCGTGAATATATAGAAGAATTACTTCCTTTAATAAGACAAACTGCGCTGTCTGAGTTTGAACCTCTTAGCATTAATTCAATAGAAGTTTTATCTAAAATGGATGATGAGATTTTCAAATCAGAAGCACTTCAACGCTTGAATTCTGAAGATGAATTTGAACAATATAACGGAGTTAAATATCTTGTAGCGTTTAAGGCTGTTGATGCACTGCCGCAAATATTAAAGGTGATGAAAAAATCATCATTTTCTGAGAATATAGCGTCTGAAATTCCGTATTTGATACCGGTAGAAGATTTGATAAAAACAGAAGATGGTATTTTAGTTTTATGTAATATTGTAAGTGCAATACCTGAAATTATTCCGCCGTCAGCTGTAATAGATTATAATTTGTTCAGCGTTTTTGAAGATTTGTATTTAAATAATTTATCAAGTGCTTCGGCTGTTTTGTTAAGATTGGCACAGGAAAAATTTGCAGAACTAACCGGAAATGATGAATATTTATATGATTGTGATAAAAACACAAAAGATGAAGTTTTTGCAATTAATCAATTATTGGTTGGTATAGACAGTTATAAATTGAAAAGCTTGCTTTACGATGAATTGTATGATGAGAGTGACTTTGTATTTTTTGCAGTAGATTTTGTCGATGAGCAGGAAGAATTAGAGGTACTGCTTGATAGTTTAAATCCGACTTTGATATTGAAAGTTCTTTCAATATTGAAAGAGAAGGGCAAATTGACTTCCGAACATAAAACATCTGCACTAAATACTATTAATGCAGATGAGATTAAACAATATATAGATGCATTATGATGAGTAGCTTTTCATAGAAATTACATATATAATAAACAGAATAATAAAAATTGAACAAGCTATTATATTAATAATAAACCAGGCTTTGACCCAAATTCTTTGAACTCTGTGAAAATCTTCAAGGCTAGACCAGTCTTTATTTTCATAAGCCCATTCATTACCACGTATACCAAACCATATCATTAGACCAAGGCTAACAAGCGAGTTTATTATATCTGGTACGCCTATAAGAGATAAAATTACGACAATAGGAATAAAAATAAGAGTTATGTAGACTCTATTGAAAATCCCCCATATCCATATAAAAAAGAACGCACCCCAATTAAATTGATTTAACGAATTGTTTGTTTGTTTGTTTGTTTGTTTCGCGGCTGGTTGCCGAAATTTAAATCAACTGCCATATGTTTTCCTTTCTAAATTAAATATCTATCGTTTCCAAGACTAAGCCTGCCTGTAAAATCATTGATTAAATCAGAAGAAACCTTCCAGTTAATTTTTCCCTGCGGGTATTTGATAAAATGTTTGGTAGAACACATAGTTGTAACAAAGCAGGCATCCAAAATGTTCATGAAAGAAATATCAACATCCATATTTTCGCAGTGATATCTATCAATATAATTACAGATAAAATCCACTGCTTCCTGTGGATTTGTCGTATTCGGGGTAAGTATGTCACTACTAGGTAATAGTTGCAGCATGTATATTTTTTCCTTAATAATAGATATATCGGCTGGGTGGGAAAAAAGATTTAATAATTTTTTATTAAATACTGCAAACAGATGAGTTTTTTATTGTATAATTTTTCTCAAAGGAGAGTTTATATATGAAAAAAGAAAATGCACTTGATGCCGCAAAAAAAATAAAAATGCTAGTGTTTGATGTTGACGGAGTTATGACTGACGGAAGCATAACTTATGATGAAAACGGAGTAGAGTATAAAACTTTCAATGCAAAAGACGGTCATGGTGTTATAAGAATGAGAAATTCCGGTTTTATAACTGCTATTATTACGGCCAGAAATAACGGTACAGTTCAGCATCGTGCTAAAAACTTGAATTTTACAGAGTTATATCAAGGTCGAAAATATAAACTTCCTGCTCTCATGGAACTTATGGAAAAGTATAATTTATCATATGAAAATATATCATACATGGGAGATGATCTTCCGGATATATGTATTTTAGAAAAAGTCGGACTTGCTTGCTGTCCTGCTGATGCGGTCAAAGAAGTTCAGGAAATTTGTAATTTTAAATCATCCTTTGGTGGAGGTAAAGGTGCAGTAAGAGAATTATGCGATTTTATTTTGGATGCACAGGGGATTGAAAAAGAATATTTAATTTCAGAAGGTTCAAGCAAATAATTTTGCATTTGCCATCCGGCTGCCGGTCATAAAAAGGTAACATTTTGTTAAAATCGTATATACTACGGCTTGTCCAAACCCTGACAAATTCGTATAATAGTGTACGTGTTACACTTAGTCGTAAAATAGGGGCGGAAACTTGAAAATATCTTCAATAAACTCGCAGATTCAATTGTCTAAAAAACAACTGACATCTAAAGATAGCAAACAGAAGTTATCACACAAAAATCAGCAGAATGGAGCTTATAATCCTTCTTTTAAATCTATTGGCATGTCTTCTGTGCTTGATTTATCTAGTTTTATGATGCAGTGGATTGAAAGTAAAGGTTATCTTGTTTCATTCCTTATTCAAGATGGTCTTGGTATGACTGCACCTAGAGTTTGGACAGGTTTTCACCGTGACAAAGAAATTACAGGTGAATATAATGTTCAAGAAGGTCTTGAAGTATTAGGCCGTGAAGGAATAACCGGACCTTATATTATTGGTGTAGCGCCTGCTATACTTGCTTTAACCGGCAAATTCTGTAAATCTACTAATACCAACACCAGGCTTATAAAACGTTTGGGGGCAAATCTCAAAGAAATGATTTCAAAACCTGAGTTTGATAAGTCAATTAAAAATGATGCTCAAAAATTCAAAAAAGAATTTTATAAATATAATTTGTCCAAAATTTATAAGGACACTGTTCCTAATGATACAAAATCTGAAGAAACAATAAACTATCTAGTAGCTGAATTTGAAAAATATAATTCAAAAGACAAAAAAGCCAGCAAGGAAGCTTTAAATAATATTGTTGAAAAGATTAATAATAAAATGGTTGAAAATTCTGACAGTTTGTATTCAATCAATAAACTTTACGTAGGTACTGATAGCACAAAGACAGCTTTCAGTTCTGGCGAAGTTATAAGAGCTTTGAAAGATTTCGGAGAAGATGCAATTGCTAACAATTCTGCTGCTTCATCAATAGATGCCTCTGCTGTTGATAATATTAAAAATAATTTTGCAGCAAAACGTCTTTTAACAAATATTGCCAATATAGTAGTTACTCTGGGAGGCTTATCAATACTTCCGAAGCTTTATGCACCAAGTGATGTTGCTCCGGGTGCAAAAACAATGGCGCATCTGCAGCATAAAGACGGCAATAATAACGCAAAAGATGCTTCAAATCCTTCTTTCAAAGGAAAAGGTATTAATACAGACGGTTTCTTTGCAAAATTTGGTAAGCTTATAACCAAATATACTCCGGAAAAGTTACATGAACTTTTGGAATATACCGGATACAATTTCTCTAAGACAACATTTGCACTTCTTGCAACTTTAGGGCTGCTGCTGCCGAGAGGAAAACGTGCATGGGATAGAGCTCAGATAGATGAAAACGGAAAACGTGATATGACAGAGATTAATGAAATACTTTTGCGTGATACTGTATCTTCCTTGTCTGTTGTATTTGCAGTTCCTCTTTTAACCAAAATGATGGTAAGAAGTTACGAAGATAAATTAGGCTTCATCCTGACAAATAGAGCTTCTGATGGTAAAAATGCCTTCAGAAGAGCAATGGATGTAATAAATCCTTACAGCGATTTAGAAGTTTTATCTGTAGCTGACTTAGACGCTATATACGGTAATATTGATTCAAAGGCAAAACTTCTTAACTTTTCAAAATTTGTTAACTCTAAGGGAGGAGATTTGGAAAAAATTATTTCTAAATCTGAAAATAGTAATGTAATGTTTAATGACAAAACATTCACTCTTGAGTCAATAAAGAATCTTTCTAAAGCCGAAAAAAACAAGAAGATTATAGAATTATTTGAACGAATAGATGAAGCTGATCCGCATGTAAAAGAAGGAATTTCAAAATTAATGAAGGGGTCGGGCAATATTAAGCACAATAAGATTGCAAAGATGGCCAGAGGACTAAATTCTCTGCCGGGATTTATTTCTACAGTGTTTATATCACCGGTTCTTCTTGGAATCTTAATACCAATGTTAACATATCATAATACCAGAAAAGCTAACGCGAAAAAAATGGCTGAAAAACAAGCATAAATTAGAAGTCTGAATTTATAGACATGAGTATCTGTTTGTTGTAATATGGTCGGGGATAAATAAATCGCGACAATTCCGGGGAGATATTATGAGATTACACAACTCTTACACAAATCAGATTGAAGATTTTAAAACCATTGATGAAAATAAGGTTAAAATGTATGTTTGCGGGCCTACAGTTTATGATAATGCTCACTTAGGACATGCAAGATGCTATATTACATGGGATGTTTTATACAGATATTTAAAATTTAAAGGCTATGACGTTACATATTGCAGAAATGTAACGGATGTTGATGATAAAATTCTTAAGAAAGCTGAAAAAGAAGGCAAAACTCCAGAAGAAGTTTCAACATTCTGGTATCAAAGGTTTAGCGAAAGCATGAAAGCGCTTAATAATTTAAAACCTGATATTGAACCTTTTGCAACAAAAACACTAGGTGAAATGATTTCAATAGTAAAAGATTTAATAAACAAAGGTTATGCATATGAAGCCAATGGAGATGTGTATTTTAGGGTTAAGAAATTCCCTCAGTACGGCTATCTTTCAAAACAACCTATTGATCAGCTTGAAAGCGGCGCGAGAATTGAGGTCGGAGAGCAGAAAGAAGACCCGTTAGATTTTGCACTGTGGAAAAAAGATGAAAAATTCGGGTATAAATCTCCATGGGGAGTCGGCCGTCCGGGCTGGCATATTGAATGCTCTGCAATGAGCAGAAAGTATCTTGGAAAAACAATTGATATTCACGCAGGAGGAGCGGATTTGATATTCCCGCACCATGAAAACGAAATTGCCCAGTCAGAATGTGCTAACGGCTGTAAATTTGTTAACTACTGGCTGCATAACGGATTTGTGACTATTAATAAAGAAAAAATGTCTAAATCGCTTGGAAATTTTCTTACGATTGATGATTTGCTCAAAAATTACGATGCTAATACCATAAGATTTTTCATACTTACAAACCATTACAGAATGCCGGTTGAATTTTCTGACGAAGCTTTGCAGGCAGCTGCAAACGGTGTAAAAAGAATGCTTAATGCTAAAAGAACTCAGGTTGACGAAACTCTTGATATAAAAACGTTTGAAGAGTACAAAGAATTTGTAAGCGCAATGGATGAAGATTTGAATACATCAAAAGCTCTCGCTGTTCTGTTTGATTTGGCAGGCAAAGCAAATAAAGATGTTCCTTATGCGTTTACTCTTTTATTTAAGCTGGCTTCAACGCTGGGATTTACTTTTGAAAAAGCAACTCTTTCAGAAGAAGAACTTAATGCAAAACTAGCAGAGATAAGCACAGAGCTGGGAGAAAATTATTCTTCTATGGAAGAAATTATTGAGAAGAGGAAGATTGCAAGAGCAGAAAAGAACTGGGAGGCTGCTGATAAAATACGTGTTGCTCTTGATAAGGTTGGAATTGTATTAAAAGATTCTAAGGATGGTACTATTTGGGAATTAAAATAAAATTAATTACAGGATTGTTTTTTCTGCTTGTGTTTTCAGCAGGAGTTCTTCCTGTATTTTCGGATGATAATATTGTAAGAGTCGGATTAACTGATAATAAATTTCAAAATGTATTGAAACAGGAAGTTACTGTTTACGGGACAGCGGAATGTGATATATGTGATAAAGAAACCCGAAAAATAATAGCTAATACAGCGGAAAATACAGAAATAATTATTAAAAACGGCGAAGTCGGTCTCGATTTAACAATAAAAGGGAAAACAACAACATTACGCGATTTTGTAATAGTTTGTCCCAGAGGCGTTCTGGGGGTCAAAGATTTAACACGAAAAGGCAAACCTGCATTGTATCATGGAGCTTTTGAAGTTGTTCAGCATCCTGATAGAAAAGGTTTTTATCTCGTAAATCTGGTAGAAACTCAAGAATATTTAAAAGGAGTTGTTCCGAACGAAATGCCTGTAAGATTTGGGTTGGAAGCCTTGAAAGCTCAGGCTGTAGCTGCAAGAAATTATGTGTTAACGCCAAGAACACAAGCTTATAAAGAGTTTAATGTTGTAGATAGTGTTGCAAGTCAGGTTTATTACGGAGTGAATACCGAGGACGATTTGGCAACAAGGGCTGTAATGGAAACTGACGGAATTGTTGCTCTGCATAACAATGAACCAATCCTTGCTTTATACAGCTCTACGGCAGGGGGGTATACGGAAAGCTATTCAAATGCTTTTTCTGATCCTTTGACAAAAATGTTTCCTTCTATACATAAGCCGTATTTGACAGCAGTACCTGATAAATCAGAGTTTCAGCCTCTGAATGAAGAAGATAAAGCACGGGAGTTTTATGAAACAAAAATTCCTTCATTTGACATTGATTCACCTTATTACAGGTGGCAGAAAGAGTGGACAGTAAGCGAACTTGAGGATGTTCTTAAATCAACATTAGCAGCTCAATCCAAGACAGGATTTATTCATCCTGCATTTAAACAGGGGGATGAGTTGGGGCATATAAAAGATATTAAGGTTATGAAGCGCGGTGATTCCGGAAAAGCCATTGAAGTAGAGTTAATGACTGATAAAAATTGCTATAGAATAGCTAAAGAGCTTGTAATCCGCCGAGTTTTTCAAAAGGATGGAATATCTTTACCGAGTGCAAATATAATATTTGAAAATAAAACTGATAGTTATGGTAATATTACAGATGTTGTTATTATGGGTGGCGGTTTCGGCCATGGTGTTGGTATGAGCCAATACGGTGCAGGTTATATGGCAACGAAACTTAAACAGCCGTATTATAATATTTTAAGACATTATTATACTGGAATTAATCTTGGAACATTGCCTGTAACAGTATGCGGAGATGAGGTTAAGCAGACATTCTGGGCACCTATAGGAAGAGCTCAGCTTGTTATCACTAATTCAACTGCTGCTAAGATTGCCGTAAGAATTAATGGTAAGGCAATGGAATTTCCTGTCACCAAAACAATATTTCAAAAAGATTATAGAATTGATATTTCAAGATATATTGAAGACGGTGCAAATACGATTGTATTTTATCCTCCGACTTTGGGACGTGCAGTTACTTTGTATGTGGAATTGGTAGAAAAGTATGGATACGGTGAATAAAGCAAAGAAGGATGAAACGCAGAGTGTTCTGAAAGCTGCGTGGTTAATAGCGCTTGTAACAATTGCAAGCAAGTTTATGGGATTCGTCCGGGATATGGTTGTTGCAAATTATTATGGTGCAACGCTTGTCTCTGATGCTTATTTTTACGCGCTGCAAATACCATCACTTGCAATAATTATTCTAGGCGGAGTTGGAGGACCGTTCCACAGCGCGGCTGTTGCTGTCTTTTCTAAATTAATTCCGGATTTTGATTCTAAGCCTGATGAGTTTGTAAATAAACTATATAATACTTTTTTAACGGTTTCATTTCTGTTTTTTGCTGCTTGTTCCATATTAGGTTTTTTCTTTGCGGATAAAATCATGGGAATAATAATTTCTGCTGGTTCGCCTGAACTTGTTGCACTTGCTTCTGCGCACTTTAAAATTATGTCACCGGTAATTCTTATCGGTGGAGTAATCGGGATTTACTATGGGCTTCTGGTTACTCACAAGCAGTATATTCTGCCTAACTTGTCGCCAATGATTTTGAGTGTCGTTGTTATTATAGTTATTTCACTTGTGCATAATGATAAGTCCGGCATAGCTCTTGCAGCTGCAACTACACTGGGGGCTGTGTGCCAGCTGGCAGTTCAATTCCCCCAAATAAGACAAATAGGTTACAGGATAAAACCAAATTTTGATATAAAAAATAACCCGCAGTTTAAAAATATTTGCGAACTTTTATTCCCTGCAATATTGAGTTCCACAATCGGTCAGATAAGCATTTATATCGATATGTTTTTTGCATCAACTCTCAAAGAAGGCGCCTGGACTTCGGTTGTTTTTGCAAATAGAATTTTTCAATTTCCGGTAGGAATACTTGTTACTGCTTTTCTTGTACCTTTGTTTCCTATTTTCTCACGCCTTGCAGGCGAAGGTGATTTTGACGCGATAAAAAAATATTTTAATAAAGGTGTTGGCGTTTTGTTTTTTGTAGGGCTTCCGATGCTGATATTAATTCTGCTGCTTGCTCAGGATGGAATTTCTTTGATATTTGAACGCGGAGCATTTAATGCGAATGCTGTTGTAATGGTTTCGGAGGCTTTATGTTTCTTGTCCTTCTCAATACTGCCTTATGTATTTAGAGATTCTATTACTAGGGTATATTATGCATTTAATGATTCAAAAACCCCTTTTGCGATTGCAATGTCCTCAATTGCATTAAAAGCTTTTCTAAACTGGCTGCTTATCTTAAAACTTGATATGGGTATTGCCGGCATTACTCTTTCAACATCCTTTGTAACGCTATTTAATGCTGTATTTTTAGGGTTATTCATACATAGGAAAATTAAACTTGATTACAAATCACTATTCTTGAATCTCGGGAAGATGCTTCTGGCAGGTACAATTACCCTTATTGCAGGCTGGTTTATCTGCGTCGGTTTTGATAGATTAGAACTGCCAAAGTATATTTTTGAAATTATAAAAATCATAACAGTAATGGTTGCTTGCATGGGAATTTATACTGTACTTAACCTTCTTTTTAAGATGGATTATGCTAAAGAATTACTTGATAGGATTGTAAAAACGGGGCATTAAATAATGCCCCGTTTGCTTATATTACTTTATATCATATTCAGAGTCTTTGTCGGCTTTAATAGTGCTCTTTCCGTCGGTTTTAACTTTTGTAGCACTGTCAAATATCAAACCTCTGTTTTTTGTATTTTCAAGTTCCAGTGTGCCGTTGTTTATGTTAATTTCGTTGACATCAGAGTCTTTAACGGAGAGTTCAATATTATTTCCCCAGAGAGAGCTTCCGCAGCGTATTCCGGCCGGCTTTGCTTCTTCTATGGCTACTTTACCGGTAACCATATCTATAACGGTTTTAACTGCGCCTGTTAGCTTTGAAAAATAACAGTTTTCTCCAGCTTCGTTTTTAAATAGGTAGCTATTTAGTCTGTTCAGAGGTTTTCCTTTGTACAGGTGTAATACATCTTCTTCAAAGTTGTCATATATAAGTTCCAGTTCAGTCCCGTTATTTATGTTAGTCATTCTAATTTTACCCTCTTCAGTTTTGAAGCGATAGTTGTTAAAATGTTCTGCTTCCTGTTTGTCAAGCTTACCGTCCTGATTTTTATCAAATAAACTTACCATTAATTTTTGTCCCTCTGAACCCTGTGCTTTTACTGTTTCTACGCTCATTCCTGCATAAGCTTGAACTCTTTCTTGTGCTGCTACGTTTGTCATAATTTTCTCCTTTTCTTCTTTCTTCGTGTTTTGGTTTTGCTCTTTGAATCGATTCTTATGTATATATAAAGTCTTTTGGTTATAAAAAATTGCCTGATAAATTGATATAAAATATCAATATTTTATAAAAATAAGTGTTTATAATACTTTTAGTGCTTCATAAAACTTAATATTATAAAGTTTGATAGGTAATTAAATATCAAAATAGCCCTATAAGTTAAGATAAAATATCCTGTTTAAATCTGGTATCTAAATATAAAATATTAAAAAGACTATGACATTAAATATCAAAAAACAGCTAGGCGCCAGAATAAAAAAATTAAGGCAGGATAAAGGTTTTTCGCAGGAACAGTTTGCAGAAAAGCTTGGTATTGCTACAAGAACACTGTGCGGAATTGAAATCGGTAAAAATTTTTTTACAGCCGATACTTTAGAAAAAATTCTTGTTACGCTTGATGTTACTCCGCAAGACCTGTTTATGATTAATTACCTAAAACCGCAGGAAGATCTGGTTAATGAAATAATTCAAACGGTACAGAGCATAAAAGAGCGTGAAAAAATTGAGATTATTTATAAAATAATAAAATCATTTGAATAGCAATATCAACTAATTAACTGATTTATTTAGGTGTAAATCAGTTATAATATGTGGTATGACTTATGATTATAATTTATTAATGAATAAAGCAAAAGAGGCATCAAAAACCTCATATTCACCTTTTTCAAAGTTTGCGGTCGGTGCAGCAGTTTTAGCTAAAAGCGGAGCCGTCTATACAGGCTGTAATGTAGAAAATTCTTCTTTCGGGCTTACGATATGCGCAGAAAGGTGTGCTATTTTTAAAGCTATTTCTGAGGGTGAAAGAGAAATTCTAGCAGTTGCTATTTTTTCTCCTAATGAGGATGATTGTTTCCCTTGCGGTGCTTGCAGGCAGGTTATGTACGAGTTTCAGGGAGAAAATGAAATTGAAATTATAACTGACAACAACTCTAACCTGAATATCCGAAAAATGAGCGATTTTCTGCCATTTGGTTTTAAAATATAAACTCATAATTTGTGTTATACTATTTTAAGAAAACAAATTATGTATATTATTGAACTATTTATAAAGTGGCTTAACAAAAATAAACGTGGAGAGGGCGCAAATCCAGAAAATGTTTATAAAGAGAGTTTTGACAAAGAACCGGACGAAGCCTTAACATGTAGACATAACTTTATGCCGGTCGATAGTACAGGTAATGTGCTTGCTTGTACAAAGTGCGGTTTTGTTGTAAAAAAGAAGGGACAGGGATAAGTATTAAAACTACAAGTTTTACTTAGAACAAGAGGTTATTATATGCAAAAGTTTTTAGATTTTATATCATCAAAAAGTTTCAGAAATGTAATGTGTTTTATACTATTCACATTTCTAATGAGTGTTACCATATCTTCCCAAAATTACTTTTTCCAGAAAGTTATTGAAAACGGGATAAGCAAAAAAGATATTGTTGCTCAAAAAGACATTAAAGTAATCGATACTAAAAAAACTGAACAGCATAAAAAAGAAGTTGCGCAGAATGTAGAACCTATTTTGACGCAGGCAGAGGATGAGTTTATTGCAACAAGTCTTGTTACTCTGCAAAATTCAGTTAAGAAAATTCGTGAAAAGAATGTCAGCGATGAGGTTAAGAAAGAAGAGCTTAATGTCTTATTTGATGAAGCCGGTAAAAGAGGGCTTGTAGAATTTTTGCTTAAGGCTAATGATAATGACCTGCAGATGGTATTTGATAAAGCAAAAATCACTCTTTCATCTGTTCTAAATGTTGGTATTTCTTCAAAAGATTTTGAAAATAATAATGTTGATACAATAATTAAAAAGAATTTGCCAAATAATGTACCGCGTTATCAGGGTGCATTGATAACCGGGATTTTAAACCAGATTATAGTTCCTAATCTTGTAGTAGATGAATTTGCAACTGAGATTGCGAAAAAAAATGCACAAAATGCTGTAAAACCTTATGAAGTAGTGTTTAAAAAGGGTGATAAAATAGTTTTTGAAGGCGAACCGGTTACAAAACTTAAACGGGATGCATTAAGAGCAGCGGGCTATAATGTATTAGAAGTAAATTATGGTGGAATCATTGGAATCTATGTGCTGATTGCATTTTTTACTTTCGTATTTTTGCAGTATGAGAGAAATTTTGAAAAGCAGTACTATGATGCAAAGCATATGCTAATGGCTGCATCATTTACACTGGTGCTGGGGTTCATATCTGCTCTTCTGCCGACGGGATTTTCTCCTTATATAATTCCGATTCCTGCCTATACAATTTTAATATCAATTTTTACAACTCCTAGAAACGCGTTTTTTGCTTCGACAATTGTTCTTGCAATTATTGCTATTGGAATGCACTGGAATATAGAAGTTGTTGTTTCATTTATGTTATTGAATACAGTAGTAATGACAGCTGTTTCAAAGCTAAAATTTTCAAAACGTTCTGATTTGTTAATTGTAAGTTCAAAGATATCACTTGCAGGACTTTTAATTGTAGGCGGTATATATTTCCTTGAAAAATATATGATGGATATTGACAATCTGCTGATTTTTAAAGATTTGGGCTGTATAGTAGTCAATTGCTTTGTAATCAGTGGTGTGCTTTTATTAGGTATACTTCCGATTATAGAAAATCTTTTCAGAATAATGACTCCATACGGGCTCGCAGAACTTGCAGACCATAATCAGGATTTATTAAAAAGGCTTATGCAGGAAGCTCCTGGTACATTTAACCATAGTCTTACAGTATCGCATCTGTGTGAAAATGCAGCAGAAGCAATCGGGGCTAATCCGGTACTGGCAAGAGTTGGTGCTATGTATCATGATATAGGTAAACTCCTGCGCCCGATGTTTTTTGTGGAAAACCAGTCTTTTTACGGTATTGAAAATCCTCACAAAGCTTGTACGCCACGGTTTAGTAAAATGCTTATAACAGCTCACCCAAAAGATGGTATAGAGCTTGCTAAGGACGCTCATCTGCCGCAGGTAATTAATAACTTTATTTCACAGCACCACGGAACAAGTCTTGTAAGTTATTTTTATAATGAAGCTCTGAAAGAAGAAGGGGCAGAAAATGTAAATGAAGAGCAGTTCCGTTATCCAGGGCCAAAACCAAATATGAAAGAAACTGCTATTCTTATGCTGGCGGATGCTGTTGAATCTGCTGTAAGGGCTGCAAAAAATCCTTCAAATGAAGAAATTGATGCTATCATCAATAAGATTATAAAAGAAAGGCTGAATGATGGTCAGCTTTCTGATTCGCCTTTGACATTGAAAGATTTAAAAACTATTGCTGAAACATTTTCTAGAATGCTTAGAGGCATGCACCACAAGCGTATTAAATATCATAATGACCTTGTTCAGGAGCTGGATAAGAATAATAAATTGAACCATGAAATTTTAAAACCATCACTGGATACAGATTTAGAGTCGAAGGTAAAGGAACTGGAAAATAAAAAGAATGAAAACAATTAATATTTTCACGGAAAATATTTTTGACGGCTGGGAAGTAAACGAAAAAGATGTAATACAAAAAACCCGAGAGATGTTGGAGCATTATATACAAACGCTCGGTGATAGATCCTGCCTTTTTGAAAAAGAGTATCAAACAATTACTCTTGACATAGTATTTTGTGATTCTGCAAAAACACATGAACTAAATCGCGATTACCGTAATAAAGATTACCCTGCTGATATCATAACTTTTGCAATCTTTGCAGATGATGAAAATAGTTTTATTTTTGATGGTGATATTAATCTCGGAGAGATTGTAATTGCTCTGGATAAAGTGATTTCCGGAGATAATAGAGATATCAGCCTTTCAAAAAATAAAGAACAGGAGCTTTTCTTTTTAATCAGCCATGGGTTAATGCATCTTCTTGGATTTGACCACAGGGATGAAGAGGAATACAATTTTGTTATAGGGGAACAGCGAAAGGCTTTGGAGTGTATCAATTATGACAAAATTTAAGTCGCAGGGGTTTAATAATACTTTTAAGAATGCAAGAAAAGGTTTTAGGCTGGTATTGAAAAGCGAATTAAATATAAGGGTTCATGTTGCTGTTGCAACACTCGTATTATTTGCGGCTTTGTTGTTTAAGTTCTCTGCTCTTGAATTTTGTATTGTGCTTTTTGTAATCGGGCTTGTTATTGTTGCAGAAATGCTCAATACAGCTATAGAATTTACTCTGGATTCAATATATCACAACAGATATTCCCGAATGGTAGGAATGGCAAAGGATATTTCTGCAGGAGCTGTAATGTTTGCTACAATTATTAGTGTACTGGTAGGTATAATTCTTTTTGGAAGCAAGCTTATTTGACAAAGAATGATTGATTAAATATAATGGGCGAGTATATTAAATTTATTGGATAATTATGAATAATGACAACTTACTCTCTCTACAGCGATAAGGGTTTCCGGCTTTTTACGTTCTGGGAGCCAAAAGAAAAAATGCCGGCATACATAAGATTATGTATGCAAACCTGGAAAAAATTTTTACCCGAATGTGAAGTTGTTCTTTTAGATTATTCAAATTTAGAAGAATGGCTGGGGATAGATGTTTATGACGAGATTTTATTTAAAGATTTTTCTTTGCCAAAACAGGCCGATGCAATACGATGTGCTTTATTAAAAAAATATGGCGGATTATGGCTTGATGCTGATACAATATTAACCTCTCCGCAGGTGAAAGATTACCTGATGATTGATTCCGAGTTAGTTATGATTAGTAAACATCTGGCTTTTATTAAAGCAAATAATAATTCTAAGATAATTGCGGACTGGTATAATCAAATCCAGTATAACTTGAAGTTTTACAAGGATGTGAAATATCAAAATAATGCTGTTCAAAAGATATTACATCCACGCCGTTACCGCAGAGTGGAAAACTGGGATTATTTAGGCAATTATATCCTGCACAAAATGCTCAAAACAAAAAACAAAAAGAAGTTTTTTAGTATTGATAGAATGGAGATTAATGCACTTCCAGAATTAAATAATAAAAATAATGATAATCTGGTTGAAAACTATCAGAATTTTTATTTCGAAAATGATTATTCGCAAGATGTTATAAAGAATACTAAAGGAATCATCCTTTTGCATAATTCATGGACGCCACAGCAATTTCTACAAATGAATGAAGAAGAATTTTTAAGCAGGAATAATACATTATCAAATGTGTTGAAAACAGTTTTATAACTAAAAAAAAACCTTTCTTAGAAGAAAGGTTTCGGAATCTTTTTCATTAATTCCTCATGTGTAGAAGGTTAGTGTGTAGGTTGTATGAAAGGTTTGTGTTATGTGTTTCGTGTTTATTTAATGCTTACATATATATAAAGTATATTTTTATTCGCGAATTGCGCAATACCTTATATATTGTTACAAAAGTTTACAAAATTGATTAAAATTTAAATAAGCTCAAAAATTCCTTCTGCATAAGTTGGATGAGCAAAACACATTTCTTTTATTTCAGAAAGTGTAATCTTATTCTGAATAGCCGTTAAGAGAATGTGTATAAGTGATGAGGCTTCTTTGGAGATAATATGTGCTCCGTAAATAAGATTATTTTTTGTGATAATTTTGATAAAGCCGTCTGTAGCATCATCACACCATGATTTTCCCAGGGCTGTAATCGGAAGCTTTGATATAGAATAGCTTTCATCCACATCCTGTTCTCTTAGTCCTACCCAGGCTATTTCCGGCTGTCCATAGATAACTGAAGGAGTAAGATTTTTCTCAAACGGTATATTTAATGTATACTCTTTTGCTTGATGGATAGCATAATGTGCCAGCTGAATTTCTCCGCAAGAATCTCCGAGAACTTTTGCATTGTCACAGTTTGGACACATTACAGGCATTCTTCCTGCTGCAACAAGGATAATTTCTGGAGTTAAAATAACTCCGCTTTTCAGATAAACAGTTTTATCCTCAAGCTTTTCGATGCTGTCATTCAAGTAAAATTTTATCCCTTTTTGTTTATAAATTCTTTCAACTCTTTTTGAAACTTCAATATCAGCAGGCGGTATAAGATGTTCGGCCATTTCTACTACAGTTACTTCAGAGCCGAAACTGTTGTAAATTCTTGCCCATTCTGTTCCGATAGCACCTGAACCTACTATAAGCACCGATTTTGGAAGTTCTTTTAAGTTTAAAACATCATCAGAATTGAGTATAAACTGGCCGTCAAATTCAAGTCCTTTTATTTCACGCGGTTTAGACCCTGCTGCAACAATTATATTTTTTACTTCATAGTCAGTTTCTGCAGCTGTAATTGTATTTTTATCTTTTATGCAGGCTTCTTCGTATACTGTTTTTACACCGGAATTTTTTACTGCAAGCTCAAGAGATTTTCTTACTTTCTCAACAATCTTATCTTTCTTTTCTATTACCTTTGAATAGTCAAGGACAAAATGCTGTGGAAAGTTTCCGTCGTTTGTAAGTTCGCTAATGAATTTTAAGTTTGTATATATTTCAGCAGAGTGCAAAATAGACTTAGTTGGTATACACCCTTTATTCAAACATGTTCCACCAAGCTTATTTTTTTCAAATAAAACAACGGAGTATCCTTGTTTTGCAAGGTTGATGCCTGCTGTATAACCAGCAGGACCGCCGCCTATTATTCCGTAATCAAACTTTTCCATAATGCTATTTTAGCACAAATTTTTAAACTCTCATGCCATTTGAAGTTTGTGTACGGTTGTTAAGGTATTTCTTCTGCATATCAGACGCCATTGAATTTCTTACAATAGGAGTAACAATATTGGAAGAAACAATACTTGCTCCAATTGTTCCCATTGTTGTTACATAATTTTTGTATGAATAATATGATTCTTTTGGAAATTTTGGCTCATTTTTTAAAACTTCATCAAGATCTAATGAAAGCTTACCAACTTTGTCGCCATATAAATCTTTATTTTTATTAAGAAATGCTCTAACTTTAGCCGGTGCTATTTTCCCTGTAGAAGCAAGTTTAGAAATTACTTTTTTTGTTGCCTGAGTGATTAAGAAAAACGCACTTATATTTACAACAGCATCAGCAAATTCCTGTGGAACAAGGAAACTTTTTTGCTCAGGTGATATTTTCGGGTTAAATAATACAGCACCAATCTGGGCGAGAGAAGACAGTCCCCAGCCAATAGTACCTGTAACAACAAGCATAGTCGCAGTATTTTTCTTAAAGTTTTGATAAACCCATTCAAGGCCTTTTTGGAGGATGCCATTATTCATGTTTCTTTTCCTCCGTTTTTTCATTAAGGTAATTCGTTAAAATTGCGGTCAAAGGTGCATCAAGGACAAAGTTTGTAACGCACATTGCAAGAAGTGCTATGGCCATAGCAAGCGCACTTCTATAATTTTTAAGAAATTTGGGATTGTCATTGAGTTCTTTAAGATATTTTTTAGGCAATAGAGCTTTGCTGAACTTTGAATTACCTTTAATATTTGTCATGCTTAGAATACCTTTGTATATAGGTCCCCTTACAACAAGCATACCAACTCCTGTTCCGGCAAGAATTTTTGCGATAGTTCTATTAACAGATACCCTTCTTGTTTCTTTGTCAACTTTATGGTTGCTGGCATCTATTGCAGGCTGTGTGAGAAGTGCTGTTGCCCCCATGATACCTCTATTTTCTGCCGGACGTGATACAACACTGTCAATATGCTCCCATTTTTCGAGTTTTTTAGCAGATTCTTTAACGGTATGCTCAGGTACAGCGTCAATTGCTTTCTGCATGACTCTGTCTTTTAGGGATTTTAGAGGTTTTCCCTGCATTGTTATGCTATTATTTATCGGCTGTATATTCATAACACTTCTTCCTGTCAGTATAAAACAACTGAAGCTTGAAAATTGACTTGTATATACGAATTGTTACAAATATGTTACAAACTAGAAAACCGGTGTTATAAATTATTTAAATGTGGAATATAATATATATAAGGATATGTTGTCGAAAATGAGAAGCTTAGTAAAAAAACGCTTAATCAAAAACCCTGAAACCCTTACGGCTGTAGGGGGGGGGGGTAAAATACTCTAGTTTATTAGGGCTTTTAAGCGAGGTGTTAACATGAAAATTAACACCAATCTATCAAGCTTAATAGTGCAATCCAGCTTAAAGGCATCAACCAACGGATTAAATACAGCAATCGAACGTATGACAACTGGTTTTAAGATAAATCATGCGAAAGATAATGCTGCAAATTATTCAATTAATACAAAGTTATCAAGTAAGATTAGTGCATATCAGGTAGCTGAAGATAATGCAATGATTGGCTTAGAGCTTGTTCAAACCGCTTCTAAGAGTTTGTCGACTATGTCAAATCTAGGCTTAAGGTTAATGAATCTTGCTGTGTTAGCTGCAAATGGAACTAGTGCATCAAGTTCAATAGCAGCTTTGAATAAAGAAGCTGAACAATTAATCCGTGAAATTTATCGGGAAAAAAGTAACTGTAAGTATAATAACATTGCGCTTTGGGGTGATGAAGTAAACTTTCATAATGATGCAATGGACTTAAAACTAAATTCACAGGGCTTTTTGAAGGAAGTCAAAGTTCGTGATACATCTTCTATGACAGCGTTATCATCAGTGGATTCAAATACGGTAATCTCAAACGGTGCGTATAAAATTTCGAGTGTCGGGGAATTGGCAAAATTGGCAGAAATGGTAAATGCAGGGAAGGTTACAGGGGGAGAATTTGTTCTGGCAGCTGATATTGATTTGAGTATATATTCTTCAGGTGCAGGTTGGACACCGATTGGTTCAGGAGATAATCCATTCCAAGTAAGTTTTGATGGAAACGGACATACGATTTCTAATCTGTATATTAATAGTGGAGACGGTGGTAAAGGATTATTTGGTAAAATTGCAAGTGGTTCAGAGGTGAAAAATCTCAGATTAGCAGATATATATATGCGAGCCTCTTGGAGTAGCGGTGCTATCTGCTCATCCATAGCTTCTGGCGGAATTGTTACAAATTGCAGCGTAGAGGGTGGAACAATGGTGGATAGCTCAAACGGTGCATACTATGGCGGTATAGCAAGCTCATGCGAAAAAGGAGGCATTTCTTATTGTTATACAGATTTAGATATTGATGTTCGGCAATTTGCTGGAGGTATTGTTGGACAAGGATATGCAGAATATTGCCTTTCAAATGCGACAATAACCAGGGCTGGTGCTGCTGGCGGTATTTGCGGACGTGGCGGCTATGTAACAAATAGTGCTTTTTCTGGCAGGATTGTAAGCGACGATGGCTCTATCGGCGGTATCATCGGGGAATGGGGTTCTGCTACTGATTGTTATTTTAGTGGAACAATAAGCGGAACGTACAATGTTGGCGGAATTATCGGAACAGAGCGTTGGGGACACAATATGTCCAACAACTATGTTGCCGGAAGTGTGCAAGGAACTAATAATACAGGGATATTTGTTGGAAGTCTGTCTTCTAATATATCTTTGACAAATTCTTATTATGATTCAAGCAAGGTTGCTGGTTTGCCTGTATGTGGACTTGGTAATTTCAAAGAGTGCGATGTTGTTGATACATTTGCTTTTGCAAACTGGGATTTTCAAGTTGGTATAAATTCTACAGATTCTTCAATATTGAACTATACAATGCACATGGAAAATTTAGGCCTGTATGATATTTTAAATTCAGGGCTCAATTCTCCGAATTCTTTAGCTGTAATAGATAATTTTTTGAGCATAATTGAAAACGAACAGACCAAAATCGGTGCAATAGAAAACCGGCTTGAAAGTGCGTTAGAACAGATTGGAGTTGCGTATGATAATTTAGTATCAACCCGGTCAACCATTCTCGATGCAGATATTGCAGAAGAAAGCAGTGCTTATATTAGAAACCAAATTTTGCAGCAAGCTGCTATGACGCTTATGGCTACGGCAAACCAAACACCAGCTATAGCACTGCAGCTGCTGTAAAAAAACATCCAGAAGTATTCTGAAGTGTACCCATAAAAGTAGACATAAAATTCATTCCCTCTCCTTAGGGAGAGGGCAGGGTGAGGGGTCAATTATAATAAAAACAAATTCAAATTCGGAACTTGTAGCGTTGAACCTCACCAAGAATTTCAGCCATTTTCACGCCTGTGAAAACGCCGAAATTCTATCCTCTCCATCTTGAGAGGAATTTAGTCTCGTTGATACTAAATCCACGAGCCTCTACGTTTTCAACGATACAGGAAGCAGATATTGCAGAAGAAAGCAGTGCTTATATTAGAAACCAAATTTTGCAGCAAGCTGCTATGACGCTTATGGCTACGGCAAACCAAACACCAGCTATAGCATTGCAGTTATTATAATTCTGCGTCACTGCGTTCGTTCACGCAAAAAAAAAGCTATGAACTTTTTATCGTGCATAGCTGTTGATTAGGGATATGTGTATCGTCGTTTTTTAAGGAGTATAGTTATATATTAGCAGTATATTTTTTAAATAAAATCATTAGAATGTATGATTTTGTAATGAATCTTAACAATTATTTTAGATAAGCTTTAAATAGGATAGCCGGGCTAATACTATGTGAGTACGCCTGCTTGGCATTTATATTATTGAAAAAAGATTATTATATATTAGAATTAGTAGTGTAGATTAGACGGGAGCATAATTGTATGAATATAGATAAAAAGAAATTGGCAATACAGATACTTGCAATTATTGGACTTGCATTATCAATTAAGCTGGCATGCATCTACTATGTGGCTAATTATGAAAAATATGCACTTTCGAGTTTTTGTTCAATAAGCGACTTTGTTGATTGTGACGGTGCTGCGAGGTCAACAGTGTCTCAATTCTGGGGAATACCACTTGCTTATTGGGGGATATTCTTTTATATAACAATACTTTTCTTAACTATTGTTGATAAATTAAAAGGAATTAGATTTTTAAAATTTCTAGAAGTCTTTAAAAATCCAATGTCTTATATAGCAGTTCTTGGTACTATCGCATTTACAGTATCAATGGTACTGGCAGGGTTGAGTATCTTTAAAATACAAAAGCTGTGTATTTTATGCGTAATAACATATTTTATTGATTTAATTATTGCACTGGTCGCATTGCCTCGGCATGCTATCATAGATACTTTCAGGAACTTTATTGACGGTGCAAAAAAATATACAATAATTTATATAGCAGTTCTAATAGTACTGGTAGGTCTGAGTTTTTTCAAAATACATAAGCTGTGTATTTTATTCGTAATAACAATTATTGCACTGGTCGCATTTTCTAGAAATTCTATCATAGATACTTTCAGGGACTTTATTGATGGTGCAAAAAAATATACAAAAACCTTTATTGTACTTGTGATTTTAGCCGCTTCATTCTTGTGCTACAGCGGACTGACATATAATTTTGTTCCTCATATCAAGAGAAGCAAATCAATCATGAAGTATCGTAAAATGACTTATAATCCATACAGAGTTAACGGTAACCAGCTCGGACCAGAGAATGCTTCTGTTGTTGTAGAACTTTATTCCGACTTTGTGTGCCCTCTATGTTATATTCATAATATAATGCTGCATCAGGCGGTGAGCGAGTTTTCAAATGTAAAAGTTGTACACCACAACTTCCCGTTTGATAAAGAATGCAATCCATATATAAGCGTGAATATGCACCCGGGAGCATGCTTTATGTCAAAAGCCGCAATAGCAGCAAGAAATCAGGGAAATTACTGGGGAATGAGTTCTATGCTATATGAAAATCAGCCATATAATGAGGCGGACGTATGGAAAATTGCTTCCGAACTAGGTTTAAATGCTGAAAAGTTACAGCAGGACATGAATTCTCCAAAGACAATGGATGAAATAGAAACCGAGTTGAAAAAAGCTCAAGACCTCGGCCTTGATGCTACACCAACAATGTTTGTAAATGGAGAAAAAATCGTTGGTGTAAAACCTTATTATGAGCTAAAGGAAATTTTGGTTAAGCATGGAGCAAAAAAATAATAAAATATTAATACATGCATGCTGTGGAATTTGTTCAGGATATCCCATTTCTTTACTTAAAGAGATGGGATATGAACCTGTTGTATATTTTTGTAATCCAAATCTTGATACAAAAGAAGAATTTGAAAGACGTTTAGAAGCGCAGAAAATTGTGTGCATGTATCACTGGGTTGATTTAATTATAGAAGAGTACCGGCATGAAGATTTTTTGCGAGTTGCTAACGGACTTGAAAATGAGCCGGAACGGGGCAGACGCTGTGACGAATGTATAAGATTAAGGCTTAAAAAGACAGCAGAGAAGGCTCGAGAGCTTGGTATAACAAAATTCACAACATCATTAGTGATAAGCCCGCACAAGAATTTTGCAAAGATTACAGGGATTGCGGAAGAACTGGCTGGTGATTTGGAGTACATTGCAATAGATTTTAAGAAAAAAGACGGATTCTTAAAAACGAATACTCTTTCAAAGAAATTGGGTATATATCGCCAGAATTACTGCGGGTGTGAGTTTTCGAAAGGGCATTTGGATAAAGAGGAGATTAAGGATGGAGTGTAAGAGAGAAGAGAATTTATTGGAATGTACTTGCTCTGCAACAAAATGCGGCAACAGGGGAATTTGCTGCGAATGCGTAAGACATCATAGAGAAGCCGGTCAGATTCCGGGCTGCTTCTTTCCTAAGAGCGCAGAATTAAAACACGACAGAAGCATAGAATACTTTATTGAAGTGTATTCAAAACTGAAATAATAATTATAAACCGGTTTTAGAATCAAGGTTCAACTGCTTGGAAATTGCAAGAACAGAACATATTTCGTTTGCCATATCAATGAATGTTGAAAACGTGGTTTCCTTTGTGATACTTCCCATCTGGAACATGTCTTTGTCTACTTGTATAAGTACTATTAGTTCTTCGCCTGTAAACTCTGCTCTGATGTTTTTTGCTTTAAAAGATGTTTTTAGGTTTTCAAACCTTTTCATAAATAATGTTGTAAGAAGATAACGTGCTTCAACTTGATTTGTTGAATATGTATCAAATCTCTTTTCAAACTCAATGTCCTCAAGTACTATTTTTTGAAAAGGTTTAATCTTGTTTTTAGGCTTAAATGCATATTGCTTTTCAAAAATCACTGTGTGCGCCTTGATGCGTTTTGGTATTTTGAAACGCAGAATTACGCTTCTGGAATTCTCTACAGCTTTTTTTGCACGGCTGATAAGGACAATCGGTACAATGATAGGTGCCAGTAGAATTCCTAGAACTAAAAATGGCAGTATCCAGGGAAAAACTGTAGCAAGAAGGAAAAGACCAATTACTACTCCTATTACTACAAATGGAATAAACTGCACAGCAAATACACCTGTAGCTACAGTGCTGATATTATTTAGTCCAACTCCCAATTTTGTTTCAATTATATCTGTCGGCACATCAAGTTCATGTCCGTAAATTATATCGTCAAAAGTTTTAATGCAGGATTGTGCAAATATCTCAAGTTTATCTAGTTGCAGGTTGTAGTTTTGCGGGCTTCCAGCCGTGTCATTATATTTATGCCATTTTAAATTACTTTCAAATATCTGGAGAAATTTTGGCATCAACTCGCGCTTTATTATCATTTCATAGTCATTCTCTATATCTAATGAGTAGCCGCCTGAAACTTTTCTAATTTTTTTGTTTTTAGAAAAGTTACAATATACTAATAGTATAATGCCTAATATAAAGGCTAGTACAAAAAGGAATGGAAAAATAAAACAGCCTAAAATACAAATCGAAAATGTTATTAGACAGGTACGAAAAAGAAGAACCGGCAGCATATCTTCTTTTCTTTCTTTTTCATATTTTTTTAGTAGTGGTTCTGCTTCTTGTTTAAAAAATTTTTTAATTTCTTGATATAATTCAGCTCTGTCTTTCATAATATAACCCCATCAGTATGTAAAATATCTGTCAAAATCAACGTCCTCAAAGTTGCAGAGCAGATGAAAAATATCATCATCGTCATCCAATCTTTGAAAATTATATTCGTCAAAGAGCCAGTACTTAGGGTTAATGCCTTTTACTCTAACTATATTTTTGTCCTTTAATATCTGTAGTTTCTTTTTAACTTCGTCCAGCGGCAGATTTACAAGCTTAGCAAGCTCAACGGCAGTAATACCGTCTTCGTGGCTGTATTTTTCCGGGGTAAGGAACATGAGTTCCAGCCCTACCATTTTTAAATTTTTATCTTCTATTTCTGAATGCATACAATTATTATAACGTTAAATTTAAAATAGTGTAAAGTATAGAAGCTATATTTGATAAATTGAAAAAATGATTAGTCTTGAAATATAATATAGATATGGAAAAAGGTTTACAAAATACAAAAAATGCTATAATTTGGCTGTGTTTGGCGCATTTATTTGCGGATGTATACAGCGGTTTTTTAAATCCAATTATGCCTTTTATTGCAGCAAAACTCGGGTTTTCAATGGCAGTTGCTACTATTATTATTAGTATTTCACACATTTGTTCATCAATGCTTCAGCCTATATTTGGCTTTTTTGCAGACAATATTTTGAAGCGATTTTTTATATTCTGGGGGGTAATACTGGCGTCACTGTTTATTCCATTGACCCCTGCTGCACCGAATGTATTTATACTTCTTATCTTTATGATATTAGGCAGTTTGGGCGGAAGCTTTTTCCATCCTCAGGCAATGGGGTTTATAAATTACTTCTCCGGTAAAGATTGTTCAAATACAATGGGTATTTTTATGAGCATGGGCTCGCTAGGCTTTGCATTCGGCCCTCTTATGGCAACATGGATAACCCAGTTTTTGGGGCTCGATGTTGTTTCTTATACTTCTCTATTTGGGCTTGCTTTAGCGTTTATGATGTTTATATTTGTACCAAAGCTTTCTAGAATAGAGAAGCAGCCTGAACACAAGGATTTTATTATCTCTTTTAAAGAAATTCTTGGCTGTCGTCAAATGAACTACTTGATGTTAGTTGCAATGATGAAATCTCTTATAACCAGCAGCTCCTGTATATTACTTCCATTCTTATGGAAATCAATGGGATATTCGCCTATTTATATAGGTTTTGCTTTATTCTTATTTGTATTTGCCGGAGCATTAGGTTCATTTTTAAGCCCTAAAGCTGAAAGAATATTTGGTTCAAAACCTGTAGTCTATTTTTCTATGTGGGCAACTTTCCCAATGATGTTAATTTTCGGATTAATTTATAAAACACAGCCGGTTTTGTCTATACTAGTATTTTTTATAATAGGTTTTACAACAATGCTTGCACAGCCTGTCACTATGGTTTGGGCACAAAGGACGCTGCCGAAGTATAAAAGTATTGTGGCCGGGTTTATCAATGGTTTTTGTGTGGGTACGGTAGCGCTTTGTATGTCGGTTTTAGGGGCTGTTGCACAAAAATTTGGCATTATGAATGTTTTGATTATTCTAAGTACTGTCCCTGCAATGACATCTTATTTTGTAAAATTCCTTAAAGAGGTGAAATAATTTTGTATTTTGCTTTGCCTATTTCCCCCTTTCTGGTATAATATTTTAGAGCTTATGAAGGATTTGATTAAGAATATAATATATAATCTAAAAAATATGAAGAGGCTGGATAAATACATCCTTAAGCAGGTAATTGAGATGTTTATTATGGGTGTACTTGTTTTTACCTCAATCATTTTTGCTTCCGATACTTTTATAACTCTTATCAAACAAATTTCAATGTACGGCATTCCTTTTAAGTATGCAATTCTTATGATTATTCTTCACCTTCCGGAAGTTTTTGTGATGACAATTCCAATGGGAGTATTGCTTGCAACAGTAATGACGTTGAACGGCTTGAGTTTGAGTTCAGAGATAACTGTAATGAGAGCGTGCGGAATCGGGTTGAACCGTATCGCTAAACCAATATTTATTTTTGCGATTGTTATGGCTTGTATAAGCTTTGTTATTAATGAAACTGTTGTACCTTTTTCAACAAGATTATCAACAAAGCTGGCGGGTGTGGCTTTTAGTCAGAAAAATGTTCCGGAAGGTAAACAGAACTTTACTTTTAAAGAAACAAAAGAAGGCGGATTGCTTAAACGTTTATTCTATGTTGGTGACTGCACAGATTCAAAACTGCATAATATAACTGTTTTAGATGCTTCTAAGGAAGGAACAATACAAGTGCTTCAAGCAAGAGAAGGCGCTACAACACCTGGTGGATGGATATTCCAAAAAGGTGCTATATATACGGTTACAGATAGTGGAAAAACACTTGATACAACTCTTTTTGAACATACTAATATTAAATTTGGAATGGATTTGACAAAAGAATTAGATAAGAATCTTGCAAACCAGCATAATTTCATTCAGCTCTGCAGTGTTCTTGCTAAGTCAGATATTCCGGATAAACACATTTTGAAAATAAGCTTATTTGATAAAATAGCATTACCGCTTACCACTATAGTACTTGTATTGATAGGTGTTCCGTTAGCGATAACTCCTCCGAGAGTAAGGTATAATAGAGGGTTTTTGTTTAGTATTCTGATTATTTTTGCTTATTACTTAATCAGAGCTCTGTCAATATCTTTTGGAGAAGCTGGATCATTAACACCTATGCTCGCAGCGTTTATGCCTGATATAATATTGTCACTCGCAGGTGCGGGATTGTACTATCGAAAAGTTTATACAATCTGTTAAAGAGGAATATGGTAAATGCAAAAAATGCGTTTAATAGGCACTGCAATAGCCTTATTAATATTATTGTTTACAATGTTTCCAATTCCATCAATTGTTATTTCAGTGGTATGTATATTTTCTTATGTATGCTTTACATATTTCTCTAAGAAAAATGTTGTAGACAGCGGGACTACTAGTAGACGAAAGGCTGCTCTATATGCAGCAAAAGCTTTTCTTGGTCATTATGACGATATATGGAGTAATCTTAAACTTTCTAATCAATACTGCTATATTAGTATGATTGATGAAATGACTATAATAGGTGTGGAAAAGAAACCTGATGGCGGAGATTACAGGACGTTTAAGGTTGTGAAATCAAATGTTCATGATTGGATTGAACTCTGGAATATGTTTTGTATAAATTTTAGCTACAACAAGACTTATGAAGGACTGATAGAAGATTGCAGGCGTTATAATCTTGTAGTTGATGAAAAAATTATGGAAATGCCTGAAAAACAAAATATTATTCCGGCAAAGATTAAACCGGAAGCAGGAAATTTAGTTGACATCAACAATGCTTCTGAAGAAGAAATTGCAGCTTTACCAGGTATTAGCGTAATCATGGCTAAGAAATCCATAAAAAAAAGAGAAGAAATTGACGGTTTTAAAAATATCAATGAGTTTTTTGCATTCTTAAAGATAAAACCCCATATGCAGGATCAGCTTATAAATTTAATATGTGTGAATAAAATTAAAAATACGGGTAAAATTGAACGATTCCAGGAAAGAAAAGTTGATTTATGAAGCTTAGAGTTTTCAATATTCTCAAAAAGACTAAAGTTGAAGGCCCGGGTACACGTTATTGCATATGGGTTCAAGGGTGTTCAAGGCATTGCAAAGGATGTCAGGCTGTTCATACTTGGCCGCATAGCGGCGGTCAATTAATTGAGGTAAAAGAAATTATCGCCGATATAGCTGCGCAAAAAGATATTGAGGGAGTGACTTTTCTGGGAGGAGAACCTTTTGAACAGTCGGAGGCATTGGGGATAATCGCAGAAAATGTAAGAAAAGCAGGTTTGAGTGTGCTGTGTTTTACCGGAGCTTTAATTGAAGATTTGAGGGTAAATCCTTTAAATAAAAAATTGTTGAATAATATTGACCTGCTTATAGACGGAGAGTTTATGATTGATAAGATTGATTACTCGCGTCCCTGGTGCGGTTCTTCTAATCAAAGATATCATTTTTTAACCAGCAGATACAATGACGAAATTTTTGCAAAGTATAAAAACAAAGTTGAGGTAAATATTTCTAAATCCGGGGTTATTTTTATGAATGGAATGGGAAACTTTGATGAGATACTGCAAAAGATTGATTTAGTGATGCTTAAAAAGTGATATAAAGAGATAATGATAGAGAGGGTATAATGAGCGCATACAAATTATCAAACCTTATAAGAGCAAGATTTCCTGTTATATACATAACAACTTTTGAAGAGGACAGAGTTACAAAGTATATAAAATCTGTTGTTACAGATGTTAAGCAGGTAAAGTTTGCACGTGAAGTTTTTACATGGACACAAACTAACGGACTTTACAACACAACAGCCTCAAAGACTGTAAATGATACAGCTTGCCCCTGTAAGATGCTTGAATTTATTCGCAGATATGAAAAAGATGCGGTATTTATAATCTATGATTTTTATGTCAATTTCGGGCCTAAAAATAGGACTCCGGATTATAACGTTATTAGAAAAATGCGCGACATAATTCCGGATTTGAAGCTGGGGGCTGTGAGAAAAACTATTTTTTTAGTAGCGCCAGAACTTCTAATCCCAGAAGCTTTGCAAAAGGAAATTACAATTTTTGACTTTCCGCTTCCGACGTTAAAGGAAGTTAGAAATAAATTTGATGGAATGCTGAAACAAAATGCTGGAGTTGAGGCCTCTATGTCAGAAGATGATAAAGACAGGCTTTGTAAAGCTGCATTGGGGCTGACACTTCAAGAAGCAGAAAGTGCATTTGCTCTTGCAATGGTTAATGATGGCAAGATTGATATTAAAGATTTACCTGTGATTTTGCAAGAAAAGGTTCAAGTTATTAAGAAAACCGGCATACTAGAGTTCATTCAGTCCGATTACTCAATAAAAGATATCGGGGGACTGGATAATTTGAAAAACTGGCTTTTGAAGCGTAATAATTCGTGGTCAGAGCAGGCAAAAAAATACTGTATACCTGCACCAAAAGGTGTTCTTGTAACCGGCGTTCCCGGGTGCGGTAAGAGTTTGACTGCAAAAGCAATGAGCACAATCTGGCAGCTTCCGCTATTGAAACTTGATTTTGGAAAAGTCTTCTCTGGACTAGTAGGAAGTTCTGAAGAAAATATGCGCAGAGCACTTGCAACTGCAGAAGCGGTAGCACCTTCTATTCTATGGATTGATGAAATTGAAAAAGGTTTAAGCGGCTTAGGCTCTAATGGTGACAGCGGCGTTTCTTCACGAATTTTCGGGCAATTTTTAACATGGATGCAGGAAAAAGAAGCACCTGTATTTGTAATTGCAACAGCAAACAATATAAGCAACCTTCCTCCTGAGCTATTAAGAAAAGGACGTTTTGATGAAATTTTCTTTGTTGATTTGCCTACTCTTGCAGAAAGAAAAGAAATTTTTAAGCTTCATCTGGAAAGACGTTTAAAAGATAAAGAAGTTGCAAGTGAAGTTGCCGGCATGAAGAATATTTGTACTGAACTTGCTAAGATGACCGAAGGGTTTATCGGCTCTGAAATCGAACAGGTTGTTATATCATCTCTATGCGACGCTTTTTTTGAAAGCAGACCGCTTAAGTTTGAAGATTTGGCAAAAAATATTGCAAACACAGTACCGCTTTCAATGACTCAGCGAGAACAAATACTTGCTTTAAGAGCCTGGGCAAATGTAAGAGCTGTTTCTGCTGCAAAAACAGCAAATCTTAAACAGTATACAAAAGAAATTAACGAAGATAATGTTTCTACAAGCAGAGGCGGCAGAACGTTAGATTTTTAGTGTCGCGCACGTAGACAACTGGTCGGTAGACAGAGGTATAGCTACTAATTCATAATAGGAGAAATTTTAATATGTCATGTACAGTTTTTGCTCTTCCATATGCAATAGCCTGGGTAGTTGGAGCAGTGTTTGCAAATGTTCCATATTCAGAAATTGCTTTAGATAATGAAGGAATGAACAACATAGACTTTTCAGGTGATATAGATTTACCGACAGTTTGTGATGATGTGAGGGTTATTTCTGATAAACATTTTCTGGAAAAAAGCTTTGAAACAGCCTTTGTGGACAAAGAGCTTTTGATTAAAACTCTTGAAGAGCACGGAGTGAGTAACTTAAAAGAAAATGAGTACGGTAAAATTACTGCCAGAACCGGCAGTTATGAGCTGGCTTTTGAACGTATGGAAGCTGATAAACCTTATTTTCTTATGATAAAATATCTTGATACGGAAAGTGCCGAACAAAAACTTAATGACTTAAGCTCAGAATATGCTCTAAATGTTCAGGAAGAAAGTTATAGAAGTATTACGGAAAAACTTAAAGAAAATAACATGGAAATTGAAAGTGAAGAAGTCTATGACGATAATACAATCGTTTTGACGGTAAACATAGATTAGAGGTAATATGTCAAAGAAATTAAAGATAAAACTTTTACCAAACGGCGAAATTCAAATGGAAACAGTTGGTGTAAAAGGAAAAAAATGTCTGGATTATATTGAAGTTCTTAAAAAACTGGTAGATGTTAAAGTAACAGATACTCAACTTTCACAGGAGTACTACGAAACCGAGAATGAAATTACGACTCAGGATTCAGCTGAAATACATCTTGACTAAAATTTTCGTTGCATAAGTTGATATTTTGTGCTACTATCAGATGGAATGAGAGAGGTTATTCAATGAGCGAAGGACATTGGATTGTAAATAAAGTTATTGCCGGACATTCTATGGCATTTAATATGGATACACTTGTTACAATGTGGGCAGCAATGGCATTTTTGATAATTGTGTCTTTCATTGCGACCAGAAAACTAACAATCTTTCCGACAAAACTTCAACTTGTGTTTGAAAATATACTTGGATATTTTTCTAATTTGGTTAATAACATGATGCCAAAAGAAGGACAAAAGCACTTTCCTCTTATTGCATCATTATTTTTATTTATTGTAACTGCAAATATTATGGGACAGCTTCCTTTTAAAATGATTCAACTTAAACAAGGTGAGCTGGCTTCCCCGACTAATGATATAAACTTGACAGCAGGTCTTGCAGTTATTGTTCTCATCTATTATGTAACAGCTGGTTTGATAAAGAAAAAAGGACATTTCCTGCTTCACGAATTTTCATTCGTTGGTATAATTTCGATGCTTGTAGAGATACTTGAATTATTTACAAGACCTTTAACTCTTGCGTTACGACTTTTTGGAAACATTCTGGCAGGAGAAATCCTTATCACAGCTCTCTTAGGGCTTTGTGCCTGGGGATTGCCGCTTCCGATTATGTTTTTTGAAATACTGGTGGCCTGTGTTCAGGCGCTCGTATTTACAATGCTGACAACGGTTTATATCGCCACAGCAGTTAATACAGAAGAATAGGTTATATATAAAATAAGAAGGAGAGAAAAATGGAAGAAGTAAAAACAATTTCTGATTTAGCACAACTGGGTGCAGGTATAGCAATGGGGTTTGGGGCAATCGGTGCTGGACTCGGTATTGGTGTTGCTACTAAAGGTTTGATGGACGCTATCTCCAGACAACCTGAAATCGCAGGTAAAGCCGTTGGTTTCTTCCTTGTAGGTGCTGCTCTTGCTGAAGCTTGTGCAATTTATGCGCTTGTTATTGCTATGAAGTTATCAGGAATGATGGGGTAGGCGAAGCCTACTCTTATATTGGGTCGGTTGACATTGGTGGAGCGGCTCAGTTGGTTTAGAGATTACAGGTCAACCTCGAGTTGTGACTACAAGGTGAATGGGCTTGTAATATAAATTAGATGGTAGCGGTGCGGGGGATTTCTCGCCCATAGGTTGAAAAAAAATGGAATTTAATGGAACTTTTTTAGTAACTATAATATCATTTGTATTGTTTGTCTTTGTGATGAACAAAATTCTATATGAGCCGATTAACAATATTGTTGCTCAAAGACGAGAGTTTGTGGATGAAAACCTGCGTACAGCAGATATAAACCATAAAAAAGCAAATGAGATTTCTGCCCAAAAAGAAGAAAAGCTAAAAGGAGCTAGAAATGATGCCAGAAATAAGTATTCAGATTCAGTTGTAGATTTTAAAAATAAGAAAAATGATATTCTTAAAAATGCACAGTGTGATGCTGATAATGAATTAATGCAAACATACGAAAATCTGAATAATCTTTCTAATGAGGCCAAAGAAGGTCTTAAAGGAAGAATGACTGATTTGGCAAATGATATTGTTGAAAAAATGATTGGATACAGAAGTGAAGTTCAAGGATTTGACAACGATGCAGTTAATAGGATTCTCTATCAGGGGTAGGTAACAGGGGGTAAATGACAGAGGTAAACATGGAAAGTATTAGCGAAATTATCAATTACATAGGCAGAACAAATCTTTTCAACTTTGTTATATTCCTTGCTATAATTATTTTTGTATGTAAGAAGATAAATGTGACAGGAAAACTTGAAGCTGCAAAGAAAGATGTTGTTAATAATATTGAAAACTCTAAGACGGCTAAATCAGACTCTGAATCAACATTAAAGGCAATAGAAGAATCTGTTGCTCATATAGAAGAGGAAATCGACGAAATCATTAAAAAAGCAGAAGAAAATGCTCGTATGGTTGGCGGTAAAATTCTTGAAGATGCAGAAAAATCTGTAGAAAATATAAAATATAATTCAAAGAAAACAGCTGATGCCAGAGCCGGTTTAATAAGAAATGATATTATGAGGCGTGCTTCTGCAGCGTCAGTAGATGTGGCAAAAAATCATATAATTAATGAACTCAGAAATAATCCTGAGCTGCATAATAAATTAATTGATGAAAGTGTCGATGCTATAAATGGGGTGGAAATCTGATGGGTACAAGCGTAAATTTTAAAGATTCTGAACTTGTTGCAAAACGTTGGGCTAAGGCACTTATGGAACTGGCTCAAGAGGATCCGGGAATTTCAAAAGAAGATATTCTTGATGATTTGAGAGAAGTAGATGAAAATATCAAGTCATCAAAACAACTTTCAGAAGTATTAAATAATCCTTCAATTTCTATAGAAGAAAAGCAGGCAGTATTATCTAAACTTTTTCAAAATAAATTAATGCCTATAGTATTTAACTTTATAACTACTTTAAATTTAAAAGGCAGACTAGGGATACTTGATGCAGTCGCAGAGGAATTTTCTAAAGAACTTGAGGAATTAAAAAATATTCTGAGAGTTGATATAACTTCAGCTATTGAATTAGATGATGATAAGAAAAACGCTATTAGAAATAGAGTTGCAGATAAACTGCAAAAGGATGTTCGTGTCCAATGGCATGTTGATTCTGATATTATAGGCGGGCTGATATTTAATATAAATCAAACGATTGTAGATAACAGTATCAGACATAAGTTAGAAGATTTAAAGGGGCAAATGGCTCTCAGAAGATAGCGAGAGATTACAAGCTTGGTATAAATGAAAGGGTAGAAAATGGCAGTAATAAATCCTGATGAAATAAGCTCTATATTAAAAGAAAATATTCGAAATTATGAAGCAAAAGCAGAGATTTCTAATATTGGCAGTGTACTTGAAGTAGGAGACGGTATTGCAAGAATATACGGTCTGCGCAATGTAATGTCAAACGAGCTTGTTGAATTTGAAGATGGCAAAGGAACTCTAGGTATAACATTAAACCTGGAAGAAGATAATGTTGGTGTTGTAATATTGGGTGAGTATACTCATATAAAAGAAGGTATGACAGTAAAGACTACTGGTAGAATTGCCTCTGTTCCGGTAGGTGATGCTCTTATAGGAAGAATTGTAAACCCGACAGGTCGCCCGATTGATGGAAAAGGTGACATTGTTACAGATAAAACTCGTCCTATTGAAAGAGTTGCTCCTGGAATTGTTGCAAGAAAATCTGTTCATCAGCCGCTTCAGACAGGCTTAACTGCTATTGATGCTCTTACACCTATAGGAAGAGGACAGAGAGAATTAATTATCGGCGACAGACAAACCGGTAAGACAGCAATTGCAATTGATACTATACTTAACCAGAAAGGCGGCGACGTAATTTGTATTTATGTTGCAGTTGGTCAAAAGGCTTCTACTGTTGCACAGCTGGCTAAAACATTAGAAAAACACGGGGCAATGGATTATTCTATCATTGTTTCTGCAACAGCTAATGAACCTGCTCCGCTTCAATATATTGCACCATTTGCTGGCGTAGCAATAGCAGAAGAATTTATGGAGCAAGGTAAGCATGTATTAATAGTATATGATGACTTAACTAAGCACGCTCAGGCATATCGTGCAATGAGTTTGCTTCTTAAAAGACCACCTGGACGAGAAGCTTATCCTGGAGATGTTTTCTATCTTCACTCAAGACTACTAGAAAGAGCTGTTAAGCTTAACGATGAGCTTGGTGGTGGAAGTATTACAGCACTTCCTATTATTGAAACACAAGCTGGTGATGTTTCGGCTTATATTCCGACTAACGTAATTTCTATTACTGATGGTCAGATATTCCTTGAATCTGCTTTGTTTAACTCTGGTGTAAGACCTGCTATTAACGCCGGTATTTCTGTATCGCGTGTAGGTGGTGCAGCTCAGACAAAAGGGATTAAGCAGGTTGCAGGTAAGCTTCGTCTTGATTTGGCTCAATTCAGAGAACTTGAAGCTTTTGCTCAATTTGCTTCTGACTTAGATGCTGCGACTAAAAAACAGCTTTTAAGGGGACAAAAACTTACAGAAGTTTTAAAACAACCACAGTATAAACCATTGTCTGTAGCGCAACAGGTAACAATTCTATTTGCTGCAAATGAAGGTTTCTTAGATGATATTGATAATAAAAATATCAATGATTATAAAAATGGCTGGTTTGAATATTTTGAAGCTAATATGCCTGAATTGAGCAAAAGATTGAATGAAGGAGCTAAATTATCTGAAGAAGATATAGAGGCACTAAAGATTCAATTAGAAACCTACGGAAAGAATTTATAAGGAGGGAATAGCGTATGAAGTGTTATAATCACCACGATAGGGACGCTTTTGCAGTATGTAAATCCTGTGGAAAAGCTTTATGTTTAGAATGTGCAGAAGAATATAAAAATACATTTATATGTAAAGGTTCAAAAGCATGCAGACATGTTGCTGATGTAGAATTTGTAAACTATTTTAAAGATAATTCAGAAGGTGCATGGAGATTTAACAGAATTGCATTTATGCTTATTGGTGCATTTTTGCTTCTGTATATTCTTGTTAAGTCATTTATGTTCTTCATGATTCCTTGCCCTTGGTTAGAATCAGTTTTATTAATCTTATTAGCAATTTTACTTATTAAAAAAGGGCTTGATTTAAAATTAAGATAGGATATAGCAATGCCAAACTTAAAAGATATAAAAAGCAGAATATCAAGTGTGCAGAACACAAAAAAAATAACTAAAGCAATGAAAATGGTTGCTGCTGCAAAGGTTAAAAAAGCGGAAAATACCGTGAAAGCTGCACGTCCTTTTTCTGATGAATTATTACATTTGTTTAGAAAAATGCTTGCAACAGTAGGTGAGTATTCAGTAGCGGGACTTCATGTTCAGCGTGCACTGGATAATTATCCAGAACTGCTTGAAAAAAGAGAAATAAAAACAGAGGGACTGCTTGTTATAACATCAAATAAAGGTTTGGCAGGTGCATATAACTCTAATATTATTAAAACTGCTATAGCAAGAATAAGAGCTAATAAAGAACGCGGGGTTAATACCGTTATTTATCCTGTAGGACAAAAAGCTGTTTCTGCGTTTAAACACGCCGGTAAGTATTTTGAACTCAAAGAGGGTTATATAAGTATTGCGAATGATCCTACAGCAACGGGTGCTAATATTATTGCAGAAGATATTGCAGAAGATTTTGTATCAGGCCATATCGATAAAATAGATATTATAACAACTCATTTTAACAATATGATGTCTTACAATGTAGTATCTTGGGATGTTTTGCCGGTAAAAGTAGAACAAGCAGATGCGCACGAATTAGATCCGGTTATGGAATTTGAACCATCTCCGCACTCTGTACTGCAGCAGCTTGTACCTATGTATATAACAAATTCAATTTATCAAGCATTGTTGGAAGCGAATGCCAGTGAACTTGCCTCTAGAATGACAGCAATGTCTGCTGCTTCAAATAATGCCGAAGAAATGATTAATACTCTAACTATTGATTACAATAAGGCGCGTCAGGCTGCAATTACTCAGGAAATTGTTGAAATTGTATCAGGAGCTCAGGGAGTTTCTTAATATCAGGCTTGATAGTAAATTTGTTGAGCATTATGCTGCTTAAGAAGTTTATTGTTTCTGGATTCAATGTAGTTGCTGGAAGCTACAACAGAACCTGTTGCACCGGCAATGCCTGCTAAAGTATTTATAATCCACCTTAGAGTTCCGCTTTTTATAAACTTTTTAGTTGCTAAACTAGAAAGAAGTACACCGCCGAAAATAGACGAAACAAATGCAGTGTTTGTAATGAAGGATGTGTTTTTATCATTTTTTTTATAATTTGCAATGAATGAATCTGCTTTATCTACAGGCACTTTAAAATATTTACTCTGCCCGCCTTTATTGCTGTTCACTTCAACCTGAACGCAATTATTATCTAGCTTATTTGTAATTTTTATATCAATACCCATACAACACTCCTTTCCTATTGTAAAACGCGTGAACAAACAATATTGCCTTTCAAAAAAATATTTTTTACAATTCTTAACCTTGCGGAGTTGGATAAAGTGCGCTATAATTCGCGTAGGAATAAAAATTATGGTTAGCAGTATTAATTATAGATACCCTACGCTGGAAAGATTAGATTCACACCCGGAATACGGCGATAAAAATAATAAATCAGCCGTAAGCTCCTTTATTGCAAAACGACATAAAGCACAGTATAGAGAGGTTAATACTCAGGATAAAATAAAATCTGGTATTGGTGCTGTTGTGGGAACAATTATACCTATGCTTTTTATGATGAAAAAACATAAAGTGAAAAATCCATTCAAGTTGCAATATGGCCTGAGTGATATGGTTGTCTTATCCGGAAGTTCTATCGTTGGAGGTGTTGCAGCCGGTATGATAGGAGAAGATAAAAAAACAAATAAAAATAAACTAAAAGAAGGTATTTTCCAATTTTTAAATGCATCTGTTCCAGCCTGGGTTGTTGGCGGAGGTTTAAAACTTTGTGAAGCCAGTAAAAATTTTAACAATATTCCCGGGAAAATTATGGCAATGGCTGGAGGTCTGCTAATTGGAATGTATGGTGCAGCATCATTGTCCAATCTAATTTGTGATCCTTATGATAAAGTTCCAGATAGAAAATTAACTTTATTAGATTGTATTGCAAATGTCGATGATGCTCTCGGTGTTCTCGTTCTGGCAAAATTTCCTTGTGCAGATAAACTTCATTTAGAAAGAACACTGCCTTTTGTTTACTCATATTGTGGATATAGAGCGGGAAAAAGTAATTAAAAAAAAGTCTGAACCGAAGCTCAGACTTTTCTTTTTATATATTTGCAAGTTGTTTATAATAATCATGCGCCTGCTCAAACTTATAAGAAAGATTGAACAGCTTAGCTTCTGTAAGCTGCGGTGTCATTATTTGAAGTCCTATAGGCATTCCTTCAGTGTCAAAACCGGCTGGAACAGATATTGCAGGAAGTCCCGCAAGGTTAGCAGAAATTGTTGCAATATCTGTAAGATACATAGCAAGCGGATCTTCAGTTTTTGCACCTAAATCAAATGCTGTATTCGGACAAGTTGGTGCAATAAGTGCATCAACTTGTGCAAATGCTTTTAAGAAATCTTCTGTAACAACTCTTCTCATCTGCAATGCTTTTTTGTAATAAGCATCATAATATCCAGAAGAAAGTGCATAAGTTCCGAGCATTATACGGCGTTTTACTTCCGGGCCGAAGCCTTCTGCACGGGTTTTACAATACATTTCAAGCAGGTTTTTAGCATCAGCGGTTCTGTGTCCGTACTTAACTCCGTCGAAACGGGCTAAGTTAGAACTGCATTCTGCTGTTGCAAGAATATAATAAATACCTATTGAGTGCTTAAGGTTAGGAAGTGAAACTTCTACGACTTCTGCACCAAGTGATTTGTATGTTTCAATTGCAGATTGGATTGCTTTTTGAACATCTTCAGCAAGACCTTCTGAAACTAATTCTTTTACAACACCAATTTTCATTCCTTTGATGTCATTGTTTAAGCTGTTTCTGTAATTTTCAACAGGAAGCTTTAATGAAGTTGAATCGTGTTTGTCATACCCTGAGATAACTTCTAATAAAGCCGCTGCATCTTCAACTGTTCTTGCAAAAGGTCCAATTTGGTCTAGAGAAGAGGCAAAAGCTATCAAACCATATCTTGAAACTTTACCATATGTAGGTTTCATACCTACTATGCCACAGAAGCTGGCTGGAAGTCTTATACTTCCGCCTGTATCAGAGCCGAGAGCAAGTGCAGCTTCACAAGATGCAACAGATGCTGCGGAGCCGCCGGAAGAACCGCCAGGAACTTTGTTTAAGTCCCAAGGGTTATGAACCTTTTTAAAGGCTGAGTTTTCATTAGAAGAACCCATTGCAAATTCATCAAGGTTCGCTTTACCAACAATCGGAATTAAATTATTTAACAACTTTTGAGTTGCAGTTGCATTGTATGGTGATACAAAGTTTTCTAATATTTTGCTTGATGCGGTAGTTTTTGAACCAATAAGGTTCATGTTATCTTTAAGGGCAAGAGGAACTCCTGCAAGAAGCGGTAAATCTTCCCCTTTAGCTATTTTTTCATCAACTTTTTTTGCCGTATCCAGCGCAATTTCTTCTGTTAAAGAATTAAAAGCTCCAAGTTTTTCATCAATAGCTTTAATTCGTTCCAAAGAGGCTTTAGTTAGCTCTACAGCAGAAATTTCTTTATTTTTTAGTGCTTTTGACTGTTCCATAGCACTCTTTTTTAATAGTTCCAGCATAACTTCTCCTTTAATAATCCTAGGGTTATTAATTAGATTATACCAGAAACAAAACATAAAGATTTGTAACAAAATTTATATAAATTTTAAACGAAATATGTTTAATCAATGACCCTGAAACCCCTACAGCTATAGGCAGATACTCTAGTTTATTAGGGCTTTTAAGCGAGGAGTTAACATGAAAATTAACACCAATCTATCGAGCTTAATAGTTCAATCGGGCTTAAAAACCTCAACCAATGGTTTAAATCAGGCAATCGAACGTATGACCACTGGTTTTAAGATAAACCATGCCAAAGACAACGCTGCAAACTATTCAATAAGTACGAAATTATCTAGTAAAATAAGCGGCTATCAAAGCGTCAATGGGTTTAGGCCTGGTTCAAACAGCATGCTCAAGCTTAGAATGGTGCTTATGGGTATAAATCTATTGATGCAATAAATTCCGAGGCTCGTTCAATAGTTCAGGAATTGAATCGTATAAAGCAGACAACCGAATACAACGGAATCAATCTATTATCATCGAGTGGTGAATCTGTTGCTTCGTCAGGCCAATTTATAGAAGAAATAATTCGTCGTGATACTTCCGGAATGACAACGTTGGCAAGTGTAGACGAAACAACATCCTTAACCAGTGGAACTTACTCCATCTCATCAGCAGAAGAACTTGCAAAACTTGCCGCAATGACAGATAATGGGTTAATAGGTGAGAATACAGAATTTGTTTTAGCAAACGATATCGACCTTTCTGCTTACTCAACAAGTGAAGGCTTGGTGCCGATTGGGACTCCTTCAAAAATCTTTTGAGCTAATTTTGATGTTAATGGTTATGTGATATCAAATCCTGTGATGGGGAATGATGAGGTAGGCGATCTTGTGGCGTATGGAAGCTGTGCAAAACTTGATAAAGCCTATTATACAGATACTACCGGTCAAACAAACTGTATTGGTTACGGAGCTCCTATGTCTGGAACAGCTCAACTGGTAACAATGGATGGCCTGCACAAGTTAATATCTCAAGGAATCTTGCCTGATTATAAAAGTAAAACAGGAATCAATTCATCCAGTTAGTTAGCCTCTGCCACAAATTACTTTGGCTATGAATTGAAGTAAAATTAGAAAATCCCATACAATATGACGATGTTTAATGTAATATAAATCATATTCCAAACGTTCTTCTGAAGTAGGTTCTGTCATATTAATCTGCTGCCATCCGCACCAGCCGGGACGCACCCAGTTTCGGCATTCCCAGAATGGAACTTTTTCCCGATTTTCATAATAGACTTCTTCTCTTACCGGACGCGGTCCAACAATACTCATCTCGCCTCTCAAAACGTTAATCATTTGAGGAAGTTCATCTATATGGAATTTTCTCAAAAATTTACAGAATGGCATAATTCTTTTATCATCGGCATGGACTTGATCGATATCTTCGTCAAAATCTTCTTCAACTTTGTCTTGATACATTGTTCTAAATTTTATCATCTTAAAAGGTTTACCAAATTTGCCGATTCTTGTTTGTGTAAAGAATATAGGTCCAAAATCAGAAAATTTTATAATAACCATTGCAATTATTGATAATGGAATTGTAACAAGCATGATTGCAATAGAAGATATGATATCGCAAAATCTTTTTATATAAGTGAATAGTAACGCTTTCTTTTTTACGCAAGCGTAGAACAACCAGTTAACTGTCATTTTTGATACCAGATATTTACGGGTAATTTTTTCGTAAAATTTAGGCATTCTCCAGACTTTTACTCCAAGAGGAATTCCTTTAATCAAATCAGTAAGAATAACTGAATCCATTCGGGATTTTACAGCAACTATTACAATTTTTACGTTGTTATCTTTAATAACCGCTTCCGAATCACATGTCAATCCAAGTATTGGAATCGTGGAGTCTTCGTCTTCAATAGTATTCATATTATCATCAAGAAAACCAACAACCTTGAGTTTAAGTGCAGGTCTTGCCTGAATTTCTTCTGCAATAAGTTTTCCATCCTGACCTGCTCCAACTATTAAAACATTTTTTGTTGATTTAAAACATTTTGTATATGTAAGCTGTACAATACGTATAAATAATATTCCAGAAAATACGCATACTGCATTTATAATAAGCAAAAGTACTGTCAAAATGTTAAAATTGATAAGACAAATTGGAATTCCTGCAATAACTGTAGAAATAGTAACTCCTTCAAATAGCATATAAAGATTTTTCGGTCTATAAGTTTTTATCTTATATAAACCTTTAAGGTTAAGAACAAGCATTGTAACAACAAGAAACCATAAAGCAATATACAAAAGTATTGTATGCGGAATAAAACTTATAAATGTATACATGGCAGCAAGTGCAATAATAAAAGCATCTATAATCGACAGTATATATACGGATTTAGAAATTGCAGGCATAAACTCTCCTTGAATAAAAGACTCATTATAACTATCTTATTATAACACATTCGGGCTAATTTTAACAGGAGTAATAAAAAAAAGAACCGCTAATGCGGTTCTTTTTAATGGTACCCCCAAGCGAATTCGAATCGCTGTCTACACCGTGAAAGGGTGTTGTCCTAGGCCTCTAGACGATGGGGGCTCGTGACAATTTATATAGTATCAAATCAATTTTTCATGTCAAGGGGGTAAATTAAAGGAAGAATGTTAGATTGTATTTTTGTTGCAAAAAAAATCATTTAGTCCTAATATATAACTAGAATTGAGGTTATTATGATTAATAGAAAATCACGCGACGAAATTAAGAGAATGCGACATGCCGGACATATTGTAGCTCTTGTTCATAAGAAAATGAGAGAGGTTGTTGAGCCGGGTATATCAACAAAAGAATTAGATAGTATTGCTATGAAAATTATTAAAGAGAATAAAGCAACACCTACTTTTCTTGGTTACAGCGGTTTTCCGGCCTGCATTTGTGCTTCTATAAACGAAAAAGTTGTTCACGGCATTCCTTCTGAAACCGAAATTCTAAAAGAAGGCGATATTATAGCTATAGACGTTGGTGCAACATATGGCGGTATGGTTGGTGACAGTGCATGGTCTTATGCTGTCGGAAATATTTCTGAGGAAAAAAAGCTTCTTATGAAAGCTACAGAAGAAGCCTTAATGGCAGGTATTTCAAAAATGAGAGCAGGAAATGTTCTTGATGATATATCCGGAGCCGTTGAGGATGTGGCAAATAGTTATAAAATGGGTATCGTAAGACAATATGGCGGACACGGAGTCGGTCATGTAATGCATGAAGACCCTTTTCTATTTAATTACAGAGTAGGAGATCAAACCCTTATAAAATCAGGCATGGTTATAGCAATAGAACCGATGTTAAATCTTGGTTGCGATGAGGTTGTAGTACTTGACGATAAATGGTCTGTTGTCACTAAAGACGGAAAACCATCTGCGCATTTTGAACATACTGTTCTGGCAACAGATGGCGATCCAATTCTTATGACAACCTTGATGGATTAATTTTAATTAAATAATCCTATAAACCAGTCTGTAAGCTTTTCAAAATCACTTTTGCAATTTTCTTTTAGCTCGGCTGTTTCACGTTGTTTTTCTACCAGTCGGGCAGCTTCTTTCTGCTTACGTTTTGCAGCATTTGCAGCTTCTTGGTCTAGACGAACTTGTTTTTCCTGTTCAGTTTCTACATCAAAACGAAGAACAGCTCCATCATCACAAACTATTGTTGTAACTCCAGCAGAAGCATCACGACGTACACCTTTTACACCATTCTTACCTATTAATGTATCTGCTTTTAAAAGATCTTTATCGCTAATGTCCTCGTCATTACCATCAAGTTTTCTAAGTGCATCAAAAATTGCATATCTTTTTGTATTTAAGTCAAGGGTGGCAAGCTTACCACTTTTTGAACCATTGCTATATATTCGTTCTGCAAATCCATTATTGCCATTTTTAACTTCTGCGCGTATATCACCTTCTTGTCCCATTTCTCTTTTGGCAAAATTGGTAATTTCTGTATTTCTAGAAAATTTAACTTCAAAATTTTTGTACTCGTTTGCACTGGTTACTCTTAATGTCCCGCCTGTTGTCATAAAAATCTCCTTATCTGTGTTATATTATATATAAAGTATTTAGATCTTAAATAATTGCTCTTTTGTAAATAAATGTTAAATTATATATATTTTTTATTACTGGACAAAAGTTTTTGAGCGTTATATAGTTAAATTAATTGATTATTTGAAATAATGAGGTAAAAATGGATCAAATTATTAAAATAGCTTGGGAATTAAACGAAAATACTGATAATCGTTACAAGCTGGTTTATGAAATAGCAGAATTAGCCAAAAAGCTGGTTGATGAAACTCAGATGAAGAAAGCCCGAGATGAGTTTGGTTTTGAGGAAGCTGCAAGTGACAGCGCTTACAAGAAAGAAAATCCTGTAGAGCATGCTATCATGGTTAAAGCTTCCGAGTCGGACGATACCGAACTTGTAGGCTAAGTTTAAGTTATAGATACAAAAAAGAACTTCCTATAAGCGGGAAGTTCTTTTTTTTGTAAAAAAATGTTAATATACAGGCAATTTTTTTGCTTTACGTGATTTACACAGAAAGGAAGGTCGAATATGAACAAACACAGCAAAAAATTAATGAATTTAATATGGGGGTTGTAGGGTTATGTTGGTAAATGCAGCAAAAATCTATTCTACATTAGGAAACCCCAATTCATTGATACCATTAGGGGTAAAGGATGCATCAAGCTGTCTGGGGATGACAGCAGGTTCATACGCTACAGGTAAAGAAGAAGGTTTTGACAGATTCATAGACGAATTTGGCACAGAAGCGTTGTGGCTCGGTGGTATTCCTGCTTTTAAATGGATATTTGATAAGACCGTTTTTAAAGCTTATGGGTTAGACTCTAAAATTGACCCGAGAAATTTAAAGGATTCTGAAATTTTTAAGAAGATAAAACAATACGCCCCAACAGAAGAAATTAAGAAGAATTTAGAAAAAGCCGAAAATAAAAAAAGGTTGTTTAAAAATCTTGCAGCAACAAAATTTGCAGTATCTACTGTTTTGGCTGCGCTGACTTATGTTGGAATGACACGGCTTAAACAGTATTATACAGAGCAAAAAATTAGAAAAAATCTGATTAAAGAGTATAACGAGTCTAAGAAGGCTAAACAAGAAGAAAATAATAATGCTAATAAACCGGCATTTAAAGGAATTGGAAAGGTTGTCGAAGAATTTGCTTTCTCTCCTGTAAAAAATATGTATATTATGGATGGTTTTATAACAACTGAGAGATTAACCGATTCAAGAAGTTCTCAAGAGTTCATAGGCTATGCAATCAAAGAAGGCTCTTGTCTGTTTTTCCTATACTATGCAGGTAAAAAAATTCAGGAATTTATGGAAAAGAATGCAAAATCAAAACACGGCAAATCGATAACACTGGATTCAAGGGTGTTGGAAGATACTAAATTTAAGCAGGCTTTTCTTGATGGATCCATTGAAGGTAGTTTAAAAGAGTTCAATGCTGCTAATACATCTAAGGTTAATCTGTATGAATTCTTGCATAAAAATCCTGATAACAAAATTGTACAAATCGCAAAACAGTCTGATTTGATAACAACTTTAAAAGGTTCAAATAAGATTGATACCAGAGCGTATATTGATTTAAAAGAAGTACAAAATGTCAGCTCTCAGGTTTCGGAATTATATAACCAATATAAAAGTTCGCTTGGTAAAGAAACTTGTGATGAATTCTTTAAAGGTGTGAGAAAATTGAAAAGAAGATCTATTATCAATAATATAGGAGCTTGTATTTTAGCTCTAGGGGTAATTACTCCGGGAATAATGCTTCTAAAGAGATTAACAGACAAATCCGGTAAAGAATTTCAAACCAAAAGAGAAATTAAAGAACAATTAATCAAGGAGGGGATTATCTCCTGATAGAAATCTGGTAAAATAATTATATGAAAAAAATATTATTAATTTTATGTATAATAGGACTTCCCGTTTGGGCTGAAACAACGAATATTTATGAACCATCAAATTCTTCTGTTAGAACAATCAGAGGAACTGGTAATGGAAATTACAGTTTATATGACAATTCTGGAAATTATAAAGGCCGTGTGAGAGATTATTCGAATGGCCGAAGAGTCATGTACGATCAAAATAATAACATGGTAAAAACATTTAGAGGAGCTCCGGCAAACCGTACTCATGTTTTTGATGCAGAGGGAAATAAGGTTGGTACCGTAAGGCCTCTATCCGGTGGAAGATTCACAACATTTGATAATTATGGAAACCGTACAGGTAGTTTTAGAACTTTTCCTGGCGGGCGTGGTGTAATGACAGATAATGTCGGTAACTATCGCGGGTCTTTCAGAACAAGATATTAAATAAAAAGCCCGCGAAGGCGGGCTAAAACTTTGTAAGATGTAAGATTATATAATATAAGAGAGTGTTTTTACTTTTTGAAGTTGCGTTATAACTATGCTATGAAGTTGTTGCCAAATCTGTTAGCACCATAGAAGAAAGATTCCTGCATTACCTGCTGCAAGTTTCTTTTTCTTACGATTCTGTTACCAACTTTTGTATTTGCAATATCTTCAACTGATTTTGCGTAGCAAGATGTAACAAGAGAATGAAGATATTTAACAACGGTTGTTTCTTCTTCAGCTTTTTCCGGAGCAACTGTTTCTACTGCTTCAAATTCATTAAAGAAGTTATTGATTGATTTGATTTCTTCGTTTGAAATTGTTTCTGTAGTGAATAACATCTTTGCTCTTTCCTCTCTTGTTATCTCTTATGTATATATAAAGTATTTAGCTTTTAAAAAATTGCCTTTTTTTATGCATTTTATTAAGAAATGTAAAGTTTGGTTTAAAAAATTGCGATAATCACAACATAACTTAATATTTTTGATATAATTTACTTAGTGTTGGGGAGATTATGAGAGAAAGATTTCTTTTATTTATAATATTATCTTGCTTGGGCGTGTTTTTATACGTCTTTCAGAATTACGTAAATACAACTGTAGGTTTCGTTATTTTATGTGTGTGTATGGTGATTTATGGCTTGTATTCTATAGCTGCGACAAAGTATCAGAAGCGTAAGCTGAAGAAACATCCGCCAGTTGTGAATGAGAATTATAAACCTTTTGTTAGTATTATGATTCCTGCTCATAACGAAGAGTATGTAATAGCCAATACTGTTGAAAACATTTTAGGCATGGACTATCCGTTTTTTGAAGTAATTATAATTGATGATAGAAGTACGGATAATACAGCAGCAATCATTAAAGACTTAGAGGCAAGGCATGAGAATGTAAAAGCTCTTATTCGTGAGCAGGGTGCTTTTCCGGGAAAATCTGCTGTATTAAACGATGCTCTGGTTATTGCAAAAGGGGATGCTGTTCTGGTATTTGATGCTGATGCAACAGTTGATTCTGATTTTTTAAAGAAACTGGTTCCAAATTTAGAACCAGCAGATGTCGGGGCTGTTCAAGCAAGAAAGATTATTAGAAATAAGGATGTAAATTTCCTTACAAGATGTCAGAATAACGAGTATACTTTAGATACTTATCTGCAGGTAGGAAGAGATGCCGTAAAAGGTGCTGTTGAGCTTCGAGGCAATGGCGAACTTATCAAACGTAAAGCTTTAGAAGATATTGAAGGATGGAATAACTATACGATTACTGATGATTTAGATATGTCCACTAGGCTTCATATAAAAGGATGGGACGTGCGTTTTTGTCTTGATGCTTGTGTTTACGAGGAAGGTATTGTTTATCTTATGCCTCTGTTCAGGCAGCGCAGAAGATGGCTGGAGGGTACTATTAGAAGATATCTTGAGTACTTTGCAGAGGCAATGAAATCTAAAAAAATGTCACTTCGTGCGAGGCTGGATATGGCAATTTATATAACACAGTTTATTATGCCTCTGTGGTTTATGATGGAAGTATTTTTCAGAATTGTAAAATTACTTACAGATAAGATTGATCCTTACAGCCTTCATAATGTTTTGTGGTCATCATTGATAGTTTCTCTTGTTGTAGGGTTGGGTTTCCTTTTTGCAATTCGTTACAGCTTAAGAAAATATGATTATGTGCCGAGGATGAGCGCATTAAAGCAGGCGTTCGAAACAACAATTTACTTTTTAATTATATGGTTTCCTATGGAATTGTTTATTTGTGGTAAAATATTATTCTGCAAGAAAGATATGAACTGGGGAAAAACAGCTCATGGTCTTGTAAAAGAAGAAGAATCCCGTCAGGAAGCGGTAGGTATAAAAGAAGAAAATAACGCAGTAGAAAGCGTAACAGTTTAGTATTTGGTATAATAACGAGGTATGAATAGATGATGACAGATGTTAATAATTTTCAGTATGTAAGAGAACAGGTAAGAGAGGTTCCTGATTTTCCGAAAAAAGGAATTTTGTTTCTTGATGTAACTACTATTGTAAAAGATGCTAAGGCGTTTAACATGTGTATTGATTTTCTTTATGAAAAGTTTAAAGATGAAAATATTGATTATGTTGCCGGAATTGAATCAAGAGGGTTTATTTTTGGTGCACCTCTAGCCTGTAAACTCAAAGCAGGCTTTGTTACTGTAAGGAAACCAAATAAACTGCCGGCAGATACTATTAAAGAAACTTATGACTTAGAATACGGAACGGATACTATTGAAATGCATGCAGATGCAGTAAAAGCCGGTGATAGAGTTCTTGTTATTGATGATTTGCTAGCGACAGGCGGTACAGCTGTAGCTGCTTGTAATCTTGTTAAAAAAGCCGGAGCTGATGTAGTAGCTTCTGCTTTTATAATTGAACTTGATCCGCTAAAGGGCAGGGAAAAAATTGAAGCGTCAGGTGTAAATGTAGTTTCAATGCTCAATTATGACTTAGATTAGTTCCTCTTGTTTGTTAAATATCAAACGGGCTTTCTTCTTTGTAGTAATTCTTTTTGCCTTTACGCATTTTGTCGTTGCGTTTTTTTACATCTTTGGATACATTTTTATAGGCATTATCCAGAGAAATTTTAGCAAGCGGTTTATTTGTAGCCCTGTCATTTACAACGAGCCAGAATGATTGTTTAACGTTATTTACAGAAAACGAAATTCTTCCGGCAAATCTATCACCGGGTTTTAGCTGTGAGAATAAAAGTTTTGTATCACCGAATATTGAAGGATTATAGACTGCATTGTAGTCATTCATCAATGCCAAATCCATACCGGAAAAGGCTTTTTTTGACATGTTAGAAATAGAGAGTGACAGTGTTATTGTATTAACTTCTCCAAACGGATCTTTTTCATACAAAATATTTGCAATTCTAATATCAAGTCCTGGGTATTTTACCTCTTTTTGTTTTAAAGCTTCATCTCTATATACGGGAAGTTCGACATTAGAAAGGATACGGACTTTAATTTCATCCCCTGGTGCTATTAAAACATTTTTTCCTTTTCTGTACAAAGACATGCCTAATCCAATTGTACCACCAATAGCGGCTCCTCCTGCAACAGTATAACCTTGAGAAGCTATCGCAGCTTCTAAACCCAGAGCTTGAATGGCAAATAAACCGCCCGCAACTCCGCCTACGGCAGTATATCCTACGTCTGTTGCAATTATTTTGGTAGCAGCCTTAAGCGGGTGAAGCTTGGTAGACATTTTACCTTCGATAGGAATTTCTCGGCCGTCAGGGGTTACAAGGTAGTCAAAACTCAGGCTTAAATGCCCGTCACGGCCGAGCCTTTTTGCTTCGCTTGTTTGGGTAATAGTACCGTGGGCAACTGTGCCTTTAGGGATTATTACGCCTTTATCTCCGATAACATCACTTGTAACTTCTGCAAAAAATTCGTCGCCTTCCAGAGAAAAAGAACCGTCTAATACCTGTGATACAGTCATTTCTATAATATCTTTTTTCTCAAGAGTTTCTTTCTTACCGGTAAAAAGTTCTTTATCCGGTTCAGAGAATTGGTCATCAAATTCTGCATGACCTTGATACTGAATATCAGCAATAGCCGTACTCATTGACAATAAACTTATTAATAATAATCCCGCTAACCTCTTCCTCATACACTCATTATACTATGTTTCTGTTAAATCAGCAAACTATTGTAAATATCAATTGTAGTTGTGCAAATTCTGAGTTCTCTATCGATAAGACTTTTAATTGTATTTTTGTAACAAAGCAGCAATGCTTTGTCTAAACTTCCATTAAGCGCTACTCTAATGGGTTCGCATATTTCACAGGGTCGTGTGTGTGTTTCAATTTTATCAGCTAGAAAAATTATTTTTTCAAAAGGTGTCATATTAACCTTGCCAATTGTATGCCATCTTATCGCTGATAAGATTTCTTCATCGTCAATCTTAAATTCTTTTTTTGCAATATATGCACCAACCGGAGCATGATGAGTCTTTGGACTGCACAGTTCGTCCTCTTCAAGATTTAGAAAGTTTCTGATGATATGTAGTGTTTCATCTTTTGGCAGACACTTTGCGCAATCATGAATCAATCCTGTAAAATATGCTTTTTCAGGGTTTTCTCCAAAACGTTCTGCCAGTTCTCTTGCACATTCAGCTGTTCCGAGAGAGTGTTCATATCTTTCCGGCGACAAATTTGCCTTAAGCCAGTTATCAATATATTCATATGTATAGGTCATTTTTTTCTATATAATCCTTTACTTGTTCAATATTACTATTATGGTCTTTTCTGATATTTGTAGAAGATATGTCTAGAAAATTAAGCGGTGCTATTTCATAATCAAAACCATCTTTTTCAGATATTTCTACTCCGCGCGGAAAGACGATAAAGTGTACTAAATCTTTAAGCTCATCTGCTTTATACCAGCTTTCAATTTTGTCGAACGCATCGGTTCCAATCAAAAAATTTAGCTTTCCTTTTATGTTGTATTGCTTGATAATTTCTTTTACTGTGATTAACGAGTAAGATTTTTTATCACTTCTATATTCAATATCAGAAATTGAAAATTTCGGGTTCTTTTCTATAGCAAGTTTAACCATATTAAAACGATGTCTGGCTAAATTTGAATTTATTTCTTTATGCGGCGGTACGTAAGCCGGAATAAAGATTATTTTTTCGAATTTATAATAATTCACTGCAAACTCAGCCATTCTAAGATGGGCTTCATGAATAGGATTGAATGTTCCCGGAAATATACAAATAGTCATATGATAATTTTACAACAATAATTTTATAGCTTCTACTGCTGTTTTAATTGCAGAATCTGTATCGTGAACAACCGGATTCTCTAACCCTTGTTTTTCTCTTTCCTGATTTGCTACAACAAGAAATATAGAACCGACTTTAACTCTTAAATAGCTAGCAACAGTGAACAGAGCCGCTGATTCCATTTCAGATGCCAGTGTACCAAGTTTTAACCAGGCGTTCCACTTATTAATAAGTTCATAATTTACCGGCATAATATCAGGGCTATGCTGTCCGTAAAAAGAGTCTTTGCATTCAACAACACCAACATGATATGTTTGCTTAAGCTTCTTAGCTGCGTTAATTAAAGCTGTTACGATTTCATAATTTGCAACCGCAGGAAATTCTATAGGTGCGTATTCTTTTGAAGTACCTTCCATTCTGATTGCACCAGTTGCAATAACTAAATCGCCGCTTTTAACACCTAAATCCATACCGCCGCATGTACCTACTCTGATAAAATTACGTCCGCCGACTTTAACAAGCTCTTCTAATGCAATGGCTGCAGACGGGCCGCCTATGCCTGTAGAGGTTACGCTGACTTTAACTCCGTTGAGAAAACCTGTGTACGTAGTAAATTCTCTTCTATCTGCTACAAGCTTTGCATCATCAAAATACGATGCAATTTTTTTACACCTTTTAGGATCTCCGGGTAGAATTACGTATTCTCCAATATCTCCTTCTTTTAATCCAATATGGTATTGAGTTCCGTCTGTTGAATATTTCATATAAATCTCCTTTAGAAAAAAATATTTTATCAGTAATAAAAAAAACTGTCAATAAAAAAGGGCTTTTAAAAGCCCTTTTCTTACGTTAAAAACCTAAACCATATGTAAACTGTGCTCATTACGAGTGAAATTATCGTAACCAAAACCCCGTATTTTAAGAAATACATAAACCTGATAGGATGTCCGGTTGAAGCCGCGGTTTCTGATACAATAACATTTGCCGCAGCGCCTATTATTGTCATATTTCCGCCAAGACACGCTCCAAGTGATAAACACCACCAGAGCGGGAATGTATAATCTGCGCCCATAACTTTTTGAACCTCAACGAGCAATGGTGACATTGTTGCGGTATAAGGAATATTGTCAATAATACCTGATAATATTCCGGATGCCCACAAGATAATCATAGCCGTAGCTTTTTGAGACCCGTTTGTTACGTTTAGAAGCCATTCGGACATAAGTTTAATTCCGCCTGCATGCTCCAAACCGCCGATAATAATGAATAAACCAATGAAGAAGAAAATAGTGTTCCATTCAACTTCATTAAAAATTTTCTGAGGTTTTTCAAATAATAGTAAAAATGCTGCACCAGCCATTGCTGTAACACAGGTTTGAATATGTGTAATATCGTGGAGCATAAAACCAATAATTACTAGCAAGAGAACGATTCCTGAACGAATCATTAAGGCTTTATCTGTAATTGTATGTGAATTATCAAGCTGTGCAACTTTTTCCATTTTTTCTTTAGCAGCCACAAGCTGTTTTCTGAAAATAAATGTTAATATTCCAACATTAACAATCAGAATAGCTGCGACAATTCCGGTAAGTTCTTTTATAAAGTCCATAAAAGATAATCCGGCAGCGCTTCCGATAATAATGTTCGGCGGATCTCCAATAAGAGTAGCAGTTCCTCCGATATTGGATGCTAATATTTCTGTAATTAAAAACGGAATTGGATTGATATCTAATTCTTTTGCAATTACGAAAGTAACCGGCATGATTAAGATTACGGTTGTGACGTTGTCCAGAAAAGCTGATACTATAGCTGTAAAAAATGCAAGAGAAATCAATATGTATTTAGGATTTCCTTTTGTCATTTTTAGCATTTCATTAGCAATCCAGTTGAACATTCCGCTTCTTGTTGCAATCGATACAATAATCATCATTGAAACAAGAAGGAATATAACATTAAAATCAACAAAATTGATAAAATAACCGTGGTCAAAAACTCCGTTAACGAGTTTATCTTGACCCAGCAGTCCTAAGATTAAAGTCAAAGCTGCTCCTAAAAGTGCAACAGTAACTTTTGGTATTTTTTCTGTAGCAATAAAAATGTATGCTACAAGAAGAATAGTGGCTGATACAGGAATCGCGTGATTGTGTATCAAGCTCATTAAACCTTCCATTTTTCCTCCTTTTTTGTAATTAACCCGGTGGTTCAAAAATCTTTATGAATAAAAGATTTTCACCTAATGAAACCATCATATTATAAATATATTTAAATATAAACCTTTTAGTTGTAAAATATTGTAAAAATATTTATTTTTTATGTCTGCTATTTTTAAATTTGAATATTTGTGATAGAATGTTGTCATAATGCTGTGGAGTGGATAGTTGGCTAATCTATCAGGTTTATATAAAAATTTAATAGTATTTGCATTAGTTGTCGGAGTATTGTCAGCTTCAGGCGCGGCTTGTTTTGCGGATGAAACCGAAGCTGCTGAACAGCTTGAACAGATGGAAGAGTCTTCTTATGACAGCAGCACAGCATATATTAACGACATAGAAATTCTTGGCTCTAATATTATAAAACCTGAATATATAATGTCTAAAATGTCGCTGAAAAAAGGTGATTTATATGACAAAGACGTAATGCAGCAGGATTTGAAAACTATTTACCGCCTCGGTTATTTCACGGAAAAAATGAAGGCAATACCTGTTAAAAATTCTAATGGTACTATTTCATTAAAAATTATTGTTGAGGAAAATATCCCTGTAACAGATTTCACTATAGAAGGAAATACCGTTGTTTCTTCAGATGAAATCATGCAATATCTTCTTCCTCTAAAAGGAAAGCCGCAAAATATTACTGCAATCAATCAGGCTATGGAAAAGATTAATGAATGTTATTATTCAAAGGGATATATTTTATCAAAAATTGATTCTATTTACGACGATCCTGACGGAACTCTAAATTTAAGTATTACAGAAGGTAAGATTAATAAAATTATGATTACCGGTAATGAAAAAACAAAGGAATATGTTATTGAACGTAACATAATGACAGAACCGGGAACTGTTTATAATGAAAATCAGGTAAAGCAGGATTTAGTTAGATTATACTCCACACAGGCTTTTAAGGATGTAAACCGGACTATAGAAGTTTCAGAAGACAATCCGGACAGATTTGATGTAACAATTGAATTAAAAGAACAGCGCACAGCTTCAGTATCAGTAGGCGGAGGTTTGGATTCGGCAACAGGTGCTTTTGGTTCTGTCGGTATTTCTGATAATAACTTCAGAGGATTAAATCAGAGAGTTTCTCTTACCGGTTTGGTAGGTTCGGGTATTTTGATGAGCGACTCTTCCATTATGAGTCATATGAATTATCAGGCAGAATTGAGCTTTTTTGAACCTCATTTCTTGAATGCGGATAATTCATTGATGAGCAAAATTTATTATAGAGATTTAGGCAGCTACCAGATTCCGCTTGCTCTGGAAAGAAGAATTGGTATAGAAGGTACTGTCGCACATAAGTTAAAATATAACAAAAACCTTTCAACTACATTAACAACAGGTGTTGAATATATTCACCTGAGTGAAGGTGATGCTAATAATATCGCAAACTTGTATAAGGCTCACGGGCTTGATATTGCAGATCGTGCAAAACAGTTGGAAGGCGGTTTATTCCTGCGTCTTGCACCAGGTTTGGCATATGATTCCAGAGATTCTGCTGTTAACCCGCGCCACGGTGCTTTAGCGTCAGTTAGATTTGAAGAAGCATTCGGTCTTGATGGATTTGGCAAAACAAACGGCCGTTTAACAGGTATGGCAAAGAAATTTATCCCTATTGCTAAAAAATCTTCTTTGACATTTACCGGAAGAGGCGGTATAAAACTTCATGGTTCAGATATGCCTGAAATTATGGCTTATCGTTTAGGCGGTCCTTATACTATCAGGGGTTATAAGGTTAACGGTGTTGGTACCGGTACATCTTTTATAATGGGTTCTGTTGAACTTGCAACACCGATACCATTTGTGGATAGATTAAAAGTAAACTTCTTGCAGAATTTGAGGTTAACTTTCTGGGTTGATGCAGGTAAAGTCTTTGATCCAACAATTGCAAGTGTATTGTACGACCGTCCAATTCAGGCTATTACAGCTGGTATCGGTTTAAAGATAAATATGCCGGGTGTCGGACCTTTATCTGTTGATTACGGTTTCCCGCTTACAAATCCGGGGCCGAACGGTTCACCTAACGGATACTTCACGTTTGGTGTAGGTGACATGATGTACTAAGTAGTGTATAATAATAACATATAGGAGGGTTATATGAAAAAGTTTAAATTAGGCATTGTTGTATTATTAATGGCTGCATTTACAGGAATTGCAAATGCTGGCGGTGTCGGATATATTGATTATGGCAAAGTAATTGATAATTACGATTATGCAAAACAGGTAACAAAGGAAGTTGATGCTAAAGGTTTAGAAATGCAGCAGTTCCTTGTTGATAAAGAAAAAGAGTATAAATCTTTAGACACCCCTTTGAAAAAACAAACCTTTGAAGAAAAAGTTGCACAGGAATTTAAAGCAAAAGAAACTGCCTATGTGACATTGAAGAATAAAAGAGAACAAGAAGTGTTCACAAAAATTAAAGAGGCAGCAAAAGCTGTTATGGTAGAACAAAAACTAGATGCAGTAATGGATATTCGCGGCGTATTTGTAGGCGGTGTTGATATTACAGACAGTGTTATTGCTAAATTAAAAGGCGGCGTTAAGAAATAATGAATTTTATCGACCTGATAGAAAAAAAGAAACACGGCAAGGCTCATACTAAGGACGAGATAGGTTTTATAGTGAGTTCTTATATGTCAGGCTGTGTTTCTGATGCTCAGGTTGCAGCATGGTTAACGGCAGTATGCTTTAAGGGGCTGAGTGTAGATGAAACTGCTTATCTAACTGAGGCGCTTGGCAAATCAGGTAAAATTATAAATTTTGGCGAATTAAACGGCAAAATTGTTGATAAGCATTCTACAGGCGGAGTTGGGGATAAGGTTACAATAACCTTAATTCCTCTTCTTGCTGCTGCGGGCATTCCTGTTGCAAAGTTAGCTGATAGAGGGCTTGGATTATCAGCTGGTACTGTTGATAAATTAGAGGCTATTCCTAATCTCAATACAAATATGTCAACGCAGGCTATTGTAAATCAGGTAAATAATATAAATGCAGTTATCTCGTCACAGGCTGATGATTTGGCTCCTGCAGATAAAAAGATGTATATCTTAAGAAATGAAATTGCTGCTGTTGAATCAGACGAATTACTTGCATCTTCTATAATTTCAAAGAAGATAGCCTCAGGTGCTTCTAATATTATAATCGATGTTAAGTATGGTTCCGGTGCTTTTATGAAAACTCCGGAGGATGCAGTTGCTCTTTCCAGATTGATTGTGAAGGTCGGAAAGATTTTGGATAAGTCTATAACTGCAGTGGTTACTTCTATGGAAGAACCTCTCGGACGCGCTGTCGGAAATTCGCTTGAAGTAGTTGAAGCTATAGAATTTTTGAAGGGAAATTTGGATAACGGGGATCTTGCAGAAGTCACATATTCAATTGCGGCTATGACTCTGTTGCAGCTTGATTTGTATGACAATATTTCAGAAGCTTCTGCTTACTTGAAGAATCTCGTGCATTCAGGTAAGGCGCTTGAGAAATTTAGAGAACTTATTATTGCTCAGGGGGGAGCTGCGGAAGTTATAGATAATTATGACAAGTTTACACTTCCTTGCTATAAGGTGGAATGTGAATCTAAAAAGAACGGTTATATTCAGAATATTAATGCTCATAATGTTTCATGTGCCGTTAAGGCTCTCGGGGCAGCCAGAGAAAACAGCTCAAAGCCGATTGATTTAAGTGTGGGGATTTTTCTTAATAAAAAGAGCGGTGAATATGTAAAAAAAGGAGAAATTCTTTATACTATATATTCTAATAATGAAGACGCAACAAAGATTGCTCAAAGATATTGCGATGAAGCTTTTTCTATAAATGAAACCAGACCATCACATAACAATTTGATTTATAAAATTATCAGTACAAAGGATGAGGACGATAATGTTTAATAAAAAAATGCAATATATTATAAAATCAGTACCGACAGATGACAAACAGGCTCTGGAAAATCTTCTGAATGAAATGTCTGAAGCGGGCTGGGATTTGTATACAATGCATGAGGTTGAAACAGATTCTTCTTTTGACTTTAACTGTATATTTATGAGAGAAAAACAGGACGAAGATTCTACCGATTTGGATGACATTGTTAATATAACAAGCTTCAAATATAGAATGGAAAAAATGCTTGCAGCTCCATCAAGTCCTTATGCATCCTGCAAAGAAATTCAATTAAAAATTTCAAACCAGAAAGAAAGAATTAAAAAAATTAAATCCCAGCTAGAGAGTGAAAATCTTTCTCCGGAGAAGAAAAAACAGCTAAATAATCAAATGTCTGATGAATTAAGGCAGTTAGACGGGTTGAAGCAGGCTCTGGTGAATGAAATTTCGCCTGATGCGATGTATTCTGCTATAAAAGAAGAAAAGTTTGTTGTAAATTTATCAGAAGAAATTCTTGAAGTAATTTCTATGGAAGCTAATGATAATCTGCTGGCGGAAACAGTACGTATAAGGCAGGATTTGGCTGAGAGATTAGGTTATGTAATTCCGCATATCCATTTCCACAACAGCGATGAGCTTATGCAAAATGAATTTAGTGTAAAAATTCATGATATTGAAGTTTTTCGTTCTGTAGTTTTTCCGGGATATGTGGCATTTTATAAAGATGAGTTGAAGGGTTACAAATCAGGCGAGGATGATATTATCGTTACAGATGGTATTACCGGTAAGAAGTTAATCTGGATACAGAAAGAAAAGGTAAAAGACTTCTGGATTAAGGGGGATACTGCAGCTGAGTATATCGGCCGTGTTATCGAATATATTGCTGTAAAAGAAGTATCTGATATTATGGATTACAATGATGTTAACAAGTATGTGGAAAAGGTTATTGAATCTAATTCTTTCCTTGTAGATAATATTATTCCTGATTTTATAACAGCTTCTGATTTAAAGTATTTACTGACCTGTCTTGTAAGAGAAAAAGTTTCAGTAAAAAATATTGTTTATATTTTTGAGAAAATTAATGATTATGCAAATGAACCTACAAAAGAAGATTTGCTGGACAAAGTAAGACTGGCTCTTTCTCGTCATATCGTAAAAGATCTTGCTAAGGACGGGGAATTAAAGGTTATTGAATTTTCTGATGAGATTTTGGATAGAGTTTATTCGTTCTTTAAAGAAGATGAAGAAGAGGCTATTATAAGAATTGATTCATGCGAGGTTCAGGATATTGCATCAAGATTGATGAAGATTGCTAAAGCGAAAAAGATAACCTCTCCTGTTATAGCTGTTCCAATGGATATAAGACATATGGTTTTTGTGATTTTGTCTGAATTTGTGCAGGATTTAACAGTTCTTGCTCATGAAGAGCTTGTCAGCGATTACAATATTAAATTTATAGGCAAAATTTAAATTATATATCTCAGTTGCAACTGTTATATACTTATGGTATAATATATTTAAAGATGTATCGTTGTTAGAGATGATTAGCGATGGATGTATTGTATAAACAGAATGGGCTGAAATGCTTACTATGTCTGCCTTTTAACCCTCATGGGGGGGGGGGGCGAAACACCTATAAATACTAGCATAGAGCTGGTATATCTGTTTATATTTGTCTCCGGGGGTGGTTTATGATTACCTTTGGAAGTGATGTCGCAGATTTAATTTTACAAAGAACGCTGGGTGAAAATACTCTAGGCTTGAATAACTCAATTAACCGTATGACAACAGGTTACAAAGTTAATCAAGCGAAAGATAATGCAGCAGGCTATTCAATTATTACTGATTTATCAACTCAGATAAGCTCAATGTTGCAAGTACAGCAGAATACTGACGATGGAATAGCTTTACTTCAGACAGCAGAGGGCGGCTTGGAGGAGGTACAGAAACTATTAGAGCGTTTACGGGATTTGGCAACACAGGCTTCTAGTGGAACTTATGATGCAGAAACACGCGAGGCAATGCAAGCGGAGGCTGACCAGATATTGGAGCAGATAGCTCAGATTCGTGAATCCATACGTTATGACAATCAAAATTTATACTACAAAGAAAATAATGGAAAAAGTTTAACTACCCGTCTGGCAGAGGCTGCCAGAGTAGAAGTTTTAGCCGATACACATCACAACGATACAATATCCGAAACATATACCCCTGTATCGGCCTCAACGGCGGAGAGAGCTGATGCTCTTTCTGCTGCTTCCTTTAGCGTAAGTAATTCTACAAGAGCGAGTTCAACTATAGAAGGTGCAATAGATTTTAATAAAAATGAGTCTAAAACTGTTACAATTGATGGCGTGGATTATGTTCTTAGAAATAAGCTAACGACAGCGCAGTCTATTTCTTATATTAAGGACACGGCAACAGGTGAATTAACATTTCTTGCTTCTGATTTCTATATAAAAGCACAGGATGGAGTTTCTCATAATCTTATAGTAAATGGAAGCCGAAACGAAGTTCACGGGGGGAATCTGTCAGATAAGATTGTTATAAATAACAATGCAGGATCTGCTTCTGTTTATGGTGAGGCTGGGGATGATGAAATTATTGTTACTAATATTAGTGGTTCCTCAGTAAATGTCAATGGCGGTGATGGAAATGATATAATAACCGGTGGTACTTATGTTTATGGGAATGCTGGCGATGATATTCTTAACGTAACTGTAAACGGTGCTCAGGCTTACGGAGGAGAAGGTAATGATACTTTAAATGTAAATATTAGTTCTGCTGCATATCTATATGGCGATGGTGGAGATGATAATTTTAATATTATATCGGGGAATAAAATAGTTGTAAATGGTGGAGATGGGATTAATACTATTCTTCAAGATAAGGGAACTAACACTGTTAAAATCAATGTGGACGGTGCAAATGCTTATTCTGTAGAATTTACTAAAAAAGATGAAACTAAAACTGTTACAATTAATGGAATTGACTACGAAGTTACTAATGATAAAAATAGCGCCAATACTTTGATATACACAATAGAACCATCCGGAACAATAAATTTTCAATCAGGTTACTTTACAATTAAAGGAGATTTAAATAAGGCTCATAATGTAAAAATAAGTAGCTCTAATGTAAATTTCTATGGTGGAAACAAAGCTGACACTATAGTACTGGAGGCTTCTTTATGCAAAGTTTACGGGCTTGGAGGAGATGATAATATAACAACGACCTCTGTTGGTGCAATCACCGTGGATGGAGGTGACGGCAATGATACTCTGGTTGTAAAAGGAGATAGAGCATTAGTATATGGAGGAAATGGTAATGATAACATAACTATATATGCTGGTTATAGCAGCGTAAATGCCGGTGATGGTGATGATTTTGTGGATGTTAGAAATAATAATCTTCTCATATATGGTGGGACTGGGAATAATACTATATCTGATAATGGACAAAATACCTTTATTAATGGGTTCGGAGATAAGGATAATGCAGAAGCCGTAATTCTTTCAGCAAACTCCTCAAAAGATATTGTTATTAATGGTATTAATTATAATATTCAGAATACAGCAGATGATAAACGTGTTGTATTATATAAGCAAAACCATGTAACCGATGAAATTTCTTTTTGTGCTGTTGGTACAACAACTATAACAGGACAAAAGGATGCTGCTCATAATGTTTCATTGTACGGCTATGGAATGATATTTTATGGTGGTAATCTGGCGGATAATATAACTGTTAATGGACACGGTACAGTTGCTTATGGACTTGGTGGTGATGATATAATGACCACTAATGGGTACAACACTGAAATGCGGGGTGGTGACGGGAACGATACACTTACAATGAATACTAATACAAACCGTATATATGGCGATGACGGCGACGATACAATAAACTTAAATGAGGCAAATAGCCAGATAATTAATGGAGGAAACGGCAATGACACATACAACATCAACGCCAAAGTAACCAATCTTTCAGACACCGGCGGAGATAACATCTATAATGTCAACGCAAACGACATCAATATTTCCGGCGGTCCCGGCGCCGATACATTCTATTTGAGCGGAAATAACAATACCGTTTTAGGCGCAGGTGGCGACGACTATTTTGTAATCGACGGGAGCAATAACTTTATCGACGGCGGTACGGGAAACAATTACTATATAGATAACGGAACCGGCACCTCATTTTCGAACGTGAACAAAGACCCCAATGCAGGCGGAATATCATTTACCTATCAAGGGGAAGTAAAAACGTTTACATTGAACGGCAAAACATATACTGTAACAAATAATTTTGCCGGCTCTAATATGCTTCAATATTCCTTGAACCCGAATACCGGAGTAATCACCCTCAATGGTTCAAATTTTGGTGTAAATGCAGAATTAAATGAAAGTGCCATCCTCAATATTCGCGGTAATAATAACGTCATCACGGGTTCTGACCTTTCCGATAAAATCACAGTAGAACAGGGCAGCAACAACGTGATTAACGGCGGCAAAGGTAATGATACATTGATAATGAACAGTGAAAACAATTCTCTGAACGGCGGTGAAGGCAATGATAATATAACTCTTAATGCTTCAACCAATCTAGAAGTAACCGGAGGCGCCGGAGCCGACACGATAAATATCAATAGTGATAATAATACCAATATCAGCTCCGGCGCCGGAAATGATGTAATCAAAGTAAACGGCGCTCACAATAATATCAATACAGGCGAAGGCAATAATAGTATTACCGTCAATAAAGACAATAATACAATCAATTCGGGAGATGGAGATAACAAGTATGTAATAACTTCTTCCTCTAACACCGTAACTTCCGGCAAAGGCAATAACTCAATCGGTGTTCAAGGTGATGATAATAACATCACAACTCAAAACGCCAAAGGCGATATCAATATTTATGGCAACAATAATACTGTATCGAATACTCGCGGAGAAAACCATATCACCATAAGCGGCAATAATAATACCTATTCAACTACAACAGGTTCAAAAGAAATAAACATAATAGGTAATACTAACAATATCTTATCCGGCTCAGGTGATGACCAAATAGAAGTCAAAGGTGATAACAACACCATAGAATCAACCTCAGGTAATAATGAAATCAGTATAAAGGGTGACGCAAATACCATACAGGGCGGAGCAGGTCAAGACAATATAAAAATCAACGGTGACAATAATATCGCAAATGGCGGTGCTGAAAGCGACAGCTTTATGGTATCAAACGGCAATAACAATACCATCGATGGCGAGGGTGGTGAACGCAATACTTTAATAGATAACGGCAAGAATACAGTTTATACCAATGCCGTTGATATTACTCCTCGTCCATTTGAGTTGAATATCAAGGTCGATATCGGCTCCGGCTCTGATAAGTATATAAGTACTAGTATCAGCTTTAACCTTTTTGATTTCAGTGTAGATTTTTCCACCGCTGAAGGAGCCTTAGAGAGCCTAGAGTCAATAGATGAAATGTTAAGTAGTGTATCTGATCAATTGTTAAATATCGGTAATACAATCAACCGTTTGGAGAGTGTATCAGAGGCGCAGTCAATAAAGTTAAATAATTTAATATCCTTCCGTTCAACAATGCGAGATGCCGATATAGCAGAGGAGTCCTCAAATTACATCCGTTACCAGATCTTACAGCAGGCATCTGCCACTCTTTTAGCATCATCTAGAAACCTTAAAGCACAAAACGTAATGGGGTTGTTATCAAGTGTTAACCATTAAAAAAGGAGGCTTGTTACAGCCTCCTTTTTAGTTTTATTATTTACCTTCAACAACAGCTTGTGCTGCAGCCAGTCTTGCTTGCGGTATTCTGAATGGTGAGCAGGAAACATAATCCAATCCAATTCTGTGACAGAATTTAACAGAATCTGGGTCGCCGCCGTGCTCGCCGCAAACACCGCCGACAAGTGATGGATTTACTGATTTACCTTTCTCCATAGACATTTCAATCAATTTGCCTACACCCTTTTGATCAAGAGTTTCAAATGGGTTAGCAGGAAGGATTTTTTGTTCTACATATCTATTCAAGAATTTACCTTCAGCATCATCTCTAGAGAAACCGAATGTCATTTGAGTAAGGTCATTAGTACCGAATGAGAAGAATTCTGCATATTCTGCAATTTCGTCAGCTGTTAAAGCCGCACGAGGAATTTCAATCATAGTACCAAATTTGTACTCAACCTTTATACCTTTTTCAAGCATTACAATTTCTGCAACCTTTTCAAGGATTTCTTTTGCAACTTTTAACTCGTTTACGTGGCCGATAAGAGGAATCATAACCCAAGGTTTTACATCAATTCCTTCTTTTTTAACATCACAAGCTGCTTCGAAAATTGCTCTAACCTGCATTTCATTAATTTCAGGATAAGTTAAACCGAGTCTGCATCCTCTCAAGCCCATCATAGGGTTAGATTCAGATAAACCTTCAACAACATGAAGAAGTTCTTCTTTTTCAGAAGCATCTTTTCCAAGTGCTTTAAGCTCAGCAACTTCTGCAATTAATGTTTCTTTATCCGGTAAAAATTCGTGAAGTGGCGGATCAAGAAGTCTTACTGTCATAGGTTTGTCGCCTATTGCTTTGAACATTGCATAGAAATCTGAATATTGCATTGGAAGAAGCTTATCAAGAGCTTCTCTTCTTGCTTCAGGAGTTCCTGCAATAATCATTTTTTGAACCCAAGGAAGTCTGTCTGGATCCATAAACATATGTTCTGTTCTGCATAGACCAACACCTTCTGCACCATATTTGATAGCATTTTCAATATCTTTAGGTGTGTCAGCATTAGCTTCAACCTTCATTTGCTTAATTTCGTTAACCCAGCCAAAGAACTTGTTCCAGTTTTCATCTATTTTTGCTTCAACAAGTTTAACTGCGCCTTCCATAACAATACCTTTACCGCCGTCAAGAGAAATGACGTCATTTTTATGGTAAACAGTACCGTCACAGCCTGTTAATGTTTCTTTTGCAAGATCTATTTTCATATCTTCGCAGCCTGATACGCAAGGTTTACCCATACCTTTAGCCACAACTGCTGCGTGAGATGTTGCTCCGCCTCTAAGAGTTAATACACCCTGTGAAACAGCCATACCATGAATATCATCCGGACAGGTTTCAATTCTAACAAGAATAACTTTTTCACCTGCTTCACCTCTTTGAGCTGCTTCTTCTGTATCAAATACAATTTTACCAACAGCAGCACCTGGAGAAGCATTTACACCCTGTGCAATTTTATGAGCTTCTGCCATTGCTTTGGAATCAAAGCAAGGAAGAAGAATTTGGTTTACAGAATATGGGTCAACCAACTGAATAGCTCTTTCTTTTGTTATAATACCTTCTTCGCACATATCTACTGCAATTTTTACAGCAGCTGCGGCAGTTCTTTTACCGTTACGTGTTTGAAGTATCCAGAGTTTACCGCGTTCAATAGTAAATTCCATATCCTGAACATCTTTATAGCCAAGTTCAAGCTTTTTAGCAATATCAACATATTGTTTATACAGGTCTGGCATTTCTGTTTCAAGTTCAGCAATCGGCTTTGGAGTTCTGATACCTGCAACAACATCTTCACCCTGTGCATTTGTAAGATATTCGCCGTAGAATTTGTTTTCACCTGTAGCAGGGTTACGGGTAAATGAAACACCTGTTGCACAGTCATCACCCATATTCCCAAATACCATTGTTTGAACGTTAACTGCTGTACCAAAGTTATGGTCAATTTTGTTCATATTTCTGTAAGCTACAGCTCGAGGAATATTCCAGGAACGGAATACTGCTTCGATAGCTTCCTGAAGCTGAACATAAGGGTCTTGAGGAAATTCTTTTCCTGTAACTTCTTTGATAACATTTTTGTATATCGGAATAAGTGACTTCCAGCCTTCTGCAGAAATTTCTGTATCAGACTTAACGCCCTCGCGTTCTTTAACCTTTTCAACTTCTGATTCAAAATATTTTTGTCTGTCCATTTCCCAGGCAACAGAACCAAACATGGTCAAAAATCTTCTATATGAGTCATAACAGAATCTAGGGTTATTTGTTAACTTAACCATAGCTTCTACAGTTTCATCATTAAGACCTAAGTTAAGAATAGTTTCCATCATACCAGGCATTGAAACTCTAGCTCCTGAGCGTACGGAAACTAAAAGCGGATTGGCAGAATCGCCAAATTTTTTACCGGCTTTTGCTTCTATGTCTTTTAATGCAGTCTTTACTTCATCCATTAAACCTTCCGGCATTTTATTACCGTTGTTAATGTAATCCATACAAGTTTCTGTTGTTATAGTCAGCCCCGGAGGTACAGGCAAACCTAAATTAGTCATTTCTGCAAGGTTTGCACCTTTACCGCCTAAGAGGTTACGCATATCAGCGTTTCCTTCATGGAACAGCCATACTCTTTTATTTTGAGTCATTGGTTTCTCCTTTTCAAATACTTAGTAATACGCTCTTTAAAAATTCTTTTTCAAGTATTACAAGTGTATCATGAAGGTATCATTATGTATATAGGGCTAATGTTAACCTTTGTAACAAAGAGGGCAAAAATTTTTATTTATAGGTTTTATTAAAATATGCAAATTAATAAATCAAACAATACTTCTTTTAAAGCTCTTTATTTACCTAAATCAGAGCAAATTGCAAAATTTGCTCAAGGAGACTGGTTTAGTACGATTAAGCCTGAACTTGAAAATCTGGCAAAAGATGTGGATTTATATATTAAACTCCCTGACCCGGATGTCTTGTCATGCAGAGAAAAGCTCAGGTGTATTATGATAAATCCTAAATATGATAATTTTTTCAAAAAAATTTTTAAACGATATAAGCAAGGAGAGCTCTATGAAGAATCTTTGCCTATGGAGATGATTTTTAAGCCAAAAGAATTTCTTGATTTTCTTACTAAAATGAAAGAAGCTCTTTTAAAATCAAATCCGAAAACCGGAGAAGTTTATAAGGTTTATTTTTCTTCCGTTAGATGATAAAATAATCATATGCCTTTAATAGAAATTAAAAATATTGTAAAAACATATACAACAGGAGAGGACAGCTTTAATGCTTTAAATGGAGTTTCTTTTTCTGTAGAAAAAGGCGAATTTGTGGCTATCATGGGAACATCAGGTTCTGGAAAATCAACGTGTATGAATACACTGGGAACGCTGGATAGACCAACGAGCGGAAGTTATCATCTGGATGGAGTTGATGTGTTTTCATTAAGCCCTGAAGAATTGTCAAAAATAAGAAATAAAAAAATTGGATTTGTTTTTCAAGGTTTTAACTTAATATCAAGAACTTCTGCACTTGATAATGTTGCGCTGCCTATGATTTATAAAGGTGTGCCGGAAGAAGAAAGATATAAAAGAGCACGTGAAGCTCTTGAAATAGTAGGTCTAAAGAACAGAGAAAATCATATGCCTAACCAGATGTCCGGAGGACAGCAGCAAAGAGTTGCAATAGCAAGAGCGCTTGTTAATGATGCGCCGCTTATTCTTGCGGATGAACCTACAGGTAATCTGGATACGAAAACAAGTATTGAAGTGATGGAGTTTTTTGTCCGCTTGAACAAAGGGTTTGGTGATAAAGAAGGCAAGACAATTGTTCTTGTAACACACGAACCTGATATTGCAGAGTATTGTTCAAGAATAATAAGGTTTAAAGACGGAAATATTGTTTCAGATCTGCCAAAAGATGAATGGATGAAGATAAGAAATCGTGAAACATAGGTAAAAAAAAGAACCTCTAAAAGGTTCTTTTTACGCTACCAACATGAAACCGTAGTCTTTAGCATCCCTGTGGGCTAATCCGACGCCGTCCTGCCCCATAGATATTTTGTTTCCGTTGCCATCATCTACATAGGAATGTTGCGTTGGAATTGAAATACCTGTGGTTGGTTCAACCGTAGTTGCAGGGGTGACTTTCGGCCCGACCGTTAAGCCGCCAAAAGGAATTTTACTGCCCTGACCATACAGGCCATATTGATAATTTTGTTCTAGTCCTGGTACTTGCGATACACCCATAGTCATATCCTTTTTTGATTGTATATATATAATAACGTTTCAAAAATAAAAAAATTGCGGTATATATAAAAAGTTTTACAAATGTTAACATATCATCTATAATCAAGGTATGAAAACAATCGGAATAATAGCACTCTCAGGGTGCGTCGATAAAGAAAAACTCAATAATGCAAAACTAAACCTTGAAAAAATTGGATTTAAGGTTAAATTATCAGAAAATATCTTTTATAAAAAGCGTTATTTTTCAGGTGAAGATGAGGATAAATTAAAAGCTTTAAGCGACTTATTTCAAGATCCGGAAATTGATATAATTATGTGTGCGCGAGGCGGATATGGTGCGATTAGATTGCTTAATCACATTGACTATAACCTTATTAAAAATAACCAAAAGGTATTTTGCGGGTTTTCAGATGTTACAGCGCTTCTTTTAATGATATATAAAAAGACAGGCATGATTACTTATCATGGGCCAATGGCCTGCTCGGATTTTGGCTGTGAAAACGGATATGATTTCTCTCTTGAATATTTTGAAAAAGCAATAAGCAGACAAAATTTAGAGTTTGAAGGTAATAAAATTTACACAAAAGGGAGTGCCGAAGGTATAATCTGGGGTGGAAATCTAGCAACTGTCGTATCCCTTTGCGGACTTGATTTTATACCTGATGAAGATTTTATTTTCTTTGCAGAAGATTTAAATGAACCGGTTTATAAAATAGATAGAATGTTTACTCAGCTTTTTAATATAGAAAAATTTAGGGCTAACTGTAAGGGAGTTGTTCTCGGAGATTTTCTTTATGTAGATAATCAGGATTGGTTAGATGAACTTTTTCATGAATTTTCTATACCGGCCGTTGGCGGGTTTAAGATTACGCATAATCAAGAAAAAGTAACTATTCCGGTTGGGGCAAGGGCCGTTTTATCTGGAATGAAACTTGTGGTTAATAAAATAAGTTAGTAGTTATGTAAAATGTTTTCCGGCCAAATATCTACGCACGTAGTGTAAAAACCGTACCACTGCCTATCGAAATACAACCGAATTGATTTTGCTTATAAAACCTACTTCTTAAAATTATAACACCCGCAAGGATTACCTTAGTGCTGCTATGTTTCCATCCTGACACGGTTCGATAGCTTGCGCCATTATATTCTAAGTTATCAACAATCCTACAAACATAGGCAATCCGCCTGTAACCCTCACAGCAGGCTCTGCACCTCGCATAAAGCGTTCGAGTCGAGAGATCCGCTAAGTCCCCGTGGAGTACGGCAATAAAATTATATCATGAATAACGTAAATTTAAAAGAGCGCATTAGTTCACTAATGCGCTCTTCTTATTCAAATCATGTTTTACTGATATAGCGGAGCAAGTTTCTTTTCTTGCTGCGGAATTGTTCCCTCTGTTATTGATTGGTAAACTCTGTAATCTATTACAGGGAAGCAGTTATCAATGCTTTCTATTTCAGAAAGTTTTGCTTCATCAATGTTTCCACTTTCAATCATATCAGCTATTAAACTAAATCTATCAACATGTTCATTAAATCTATCAGTTGCATAATCTTTAGCCTGCCATGTTGTAATCAGGAACGGCCAGTCAGAACTTTGCAATAACAGATTTTCTCTTGCTAATTGATTCAATGCTCTATGAAGTAATTTATCTTCAGGTATTTCAGAATGAGCATCAACAATAGCGTTAATACGTTTTTCGCAAGAGTGGATAATAGGCCACATCCATTCAGTTAAGTGGTTCATCCATACATAGAAATGTCCGCCTTGTCCCCAGGAGCTTTCAGGAATTTGTATAGCTTCTTTTGGAGGATATTTTGTGACGTATTCTCCAGCAGTGAGTCTTTCAACTTCCGGAAGATAGTCGTGGAATTTCTTGATAACCTGTTTGATAAATTCAACACCTTCAAACCACCAGTGTCCGAATAATTCTGTATCAAATGATACCATTACAAGCCCTTCTTTATTTTTAGCAAGTTTGTAATCATTTAACAGGTGGTAAATTAATGTTGTATAGTGATCAGAGTTTTCGTTGATTTTATTCATTGCAAGAACCGGATCATAAAGCATTTTATCACCTAAATCAGTTGTCGGTGATGTAATTCTCCAGTAATGCATGCCTGATTTATCATCTTTTTTGTGGAATTCTCTAAAGCAGCCATCGCCAGGATAGCCGTCAGCAGCAGACCAAACCTGATATCCGGCTCTATCGTTACGTCCCATAACTGCAACCTGAGCATCAGGCAGCCAGTAAGCAGAGTATGTATCATAACCAGTCGCAGGTCTTTCCGGAAGCGGAATGTATTCAATGTTTCCGTACATACCGATTACACGTCTGTTACCAATAGAATTTCCGCCTTCAATTACATGAGATTCTGTAAAGAAATAGTGAATGTCATTGTTCTGAAGAGTAACTTCAATAGCAGGTCTCCAATGCTTTTTACCATCTTTGCCAACATATTCATAACCTTGACGGTAAGCACATTCCGGAAGCCATGCTCCCATTGCTTTTTTGCCGAACAATCTTTTGGTTGTATCCTGTCCAACTTTAAACTGGGCATTAAGGTTGCTGTCAGTAGCAAGAAGCGGTGAAAAACCATGTGTTGCGCCTGAAGTCGTAATTTCAATACAGCCTAAATCCTGATATTTTTTGAAATATTTAATCAGATTTTTTTCGTATTTATTTACAAAATCATCTCTTAATTTATTCCATAAATCGAAGTAATATTTAGCCAGATATTTTAAATGCTGAGAATGTGCAACTTTAGGATCAGGATATCTGTCCAAGTCTTTTGAAACAGCAGCAATTCTTGAATCTATGTATTCAACAAATCCATTCTGTAAGTGTTCATCGTTTAGCTGCTCAGCAAGAATTGGAGTAATCCCTACTGTTAATTTCGCTTTAATACCTTCTTCATATAGTTCTGCTATAGCGTTAAGTAGAGGTACATAAGTTTCTGCCATACATTCGTAAAGGTTTTCTTCACCGAATGGCCACATACCTGCTTTTCTATAATAAGGCAGATGGCTGTGTAACATAAATACGAATTGTCCTACTGACATTTTAGCCTCCGTTCATTTCTCGTGTTTGAATATATATTTTTACATTATTATTTATAACATAATCTTATCAAAAATTTAACTCTTTAGTATTAATTCAGCGGAATAATGTTACAAATGTTAACTATCTTTTAGCGTCTAAAACCCCTGAAACCACTTATATAAGGATTATATAAGATAAAATCTTTTTTGTAAAAATAATTTTATCCTATTGCGAACATATAGTTGTTATTTTTAGAACATGTTGCACAGAAGTCTGTTTCTGCTGTGATATTTTTTGAATAATCTTTGAAAGAACTGCCTGCTCGTCCTCTATAATCATTTGCTAAAAACGGACAGGCATAAATACCATTCTGGCAAAGAATTCTTCCATGCATGCAATCGGTCTTGCAGGAAGGTTTAGAGAAATTGCTATCATCAAAAGAAGGATAAGAAACTGTTATTTGTATATCTGTGTTTATAATTTCCTGCTCTTTGAATATTAGATTAAATTGTTCTAGTATTTCACTTTCATTTAAATTATAGGAATTTTGAATGGATAGAACGGAATTAAAATTATATCTGCTTAAAGTTTTAAGCGCATATATTGTTTGTCTGTAGTTGCCGCGATATTTTACTTTATCGCTATCAAGTTCGTTATAGTGGCAAAGCGAAAGTTTAAAAAATATTTGGTTTACCCCTTCTTCCTCAACTTTTTTTAAAAATCTTATTTTTTTCTCATTTAAAAAACTTGCATTGGTGCAAATACAAACATTGCATCTTTTCAAACACAGTCTTAATATCGTATTAAAATCCGGGTGTGTCATGGGTTCTGCTCCGGTTAAATATATGCAGTAGAGGTTCTCAAATTTTGTATCATTAAGTGCTTCTTTTATTTTGTCAATTGAAATAAAATCTTTTACATTTTTGCTCATAGGAAAATCAATATAGCAGCTGGAACATCTCTGATTACAGTTTTTAGCTGTAAGTTCTATAAATAAATTGTTTAATTCTTCCAATTTATAAACAGGTGCTGTATATATGCAATTACTCATAAATCCTCCTTTAACTTTCGACTCAATCATGTTATTTCAATCAAACTAAAAAAAGAATTATCGCACCGGGGGGAAATTTTTATATAATATATACCCGTCTGGCTAATTAAAAACTTCTCCGTGGAAGTCTGTTCCACCTGTTTTTAGAAGCTGAGGATATTTGTCTGCAATTTTTCTGACATCTTTTGCACTATGAAATTTTACAATTTTTCGGAAACGTGGGTAAGGATAAAAGACTTCAATGCCGTCTAATCCATGCTTCATTAGTTTTTTTACTAATCTCTCAAGACTTATTGCCCAGTAGCATGCAGGATGAGCTAGTACTGCTATACCACCTGCTTCGTGGATTGCTTTTATTAATTCAGGTACATTTCTTCTTGCAAAAAGACGTATTAAATCACCTTCTGTTTCAGCTTTTGTTTTTGCCAGAAAGGGGCAAAGTGAAGGATGATTAACATCAATATTGTATGCTAAAAGATGGATAAAAACGTAGCCAAACCAGCAGTCGAACTCTACTCCTGTTACAAGAATTTCATCTTGATAATGTTTATGTCCTTCTACTGTATTATGATCTGTTATGGAAATAAGTTTGTAGCCGTTCTTTTTAGCATTATCTAAAACTTTTTTAAAGTCCGCTTTTCCGTCGGAATAATTTGTATGTATATGCAGGTTAACTTTTCCTGATAAAAAATCTTGTTCTGTTAGGTCTTTCATAATATTATACTATAGCAGGAGAAAAAAAGTATGGCAAAAAGAAATAATACACCGCTTGGAATATTTACAGAAGCAATAGGATTATATTTTTCAAATTTTGATAAATTCATTAAATACATGACTTTTCCGGTGTTAGGGCAAATTGGAGGTCTGCTTCTTGTATTTTTAATAACTTATTTTTATACCCAGAATCTTCCTCCGCTTATAGAGAAATTCTCAGCTCTGGATAATTTTAATGTGTTAATATTGCTTTCTATTCTAATAACACTCCCGGGACTTGCAATATTTTGCAAATCATTCTGGGAATATCTTGTTGCTTATGGAGCAGTTAATTCAATGTATGAGAATATGCAAAAGTCGGGACGAGTTTATGATTTTGATGCGCATACAGAACTTATAAAAAGGCGAGCCATTCCTTTTATAGGGTTATGGTTTTTATTCGGAATATTCTCTGCTATAGCACTCTGTCCGTTATTCTGGGTTATTTGCGGAATTTTAGCGGTGTATTTTGTTTTGACTTTTCAGGTCTTTACATTTGAGCCGGAACTATCTCCTGTTGGATGCGTAAAAAAGAGTTTAACTCTGGTTAAGGGGCACTTTTCTTCTACTTTTATGCTTATGGCTCTTGCAGGTGCATTAACATACATTTTAATACCGCAGATTGTTATAAAGATTTTTGACTTGTCCGGCATAAGTGAATTTTTGTCAAAAGGTATTTTACCATTTGTGAATCTTATGCCTCTTCCTGAATTGGAACAGTTCGGGTTGAAATCACCAACTGCTTATGATGTGGCAATTTTTACAATACAAACCTTTGTTGCACAAATCTTGATTCAATATACGCTGCCTCTGCGTTCGATTCTCTGGTCACTCTGGTATAAAAATTTGAATAGCGGGATTTCAAAAACTTCTTCCTCAAAACGTCCGAGTGAAAGGTTGATGGAGAAGTCACATAAAAAATATGGCAAAAAGAAACTCGACAGGAATATTCTCAAGCGTGCTTCTGAGAAGGATGAGGAGATTTGAGCTTAAAAACTACAAATTTTAGCTTATCTCCGATTTGAGCCTGTTTTTCATAGTTTTTTAATATATAATTAAAAATTTTACCGGCATAATCAACGCCAAAATAAGAATAATAATAACTTGAAGTGTCATAGTTGCTGATTACTATGTAATCAGGTTTTGTTATTTCAAATCTTTTAATGATAATATCTTCTCCGAATGTTTCAATGTAAAGAGGAATTAGAGAATAAAATTTATTATCAGAATCCCTGTTACACATAACATTAATCGATAAACCTTCAGGATACACTAAAACTTTATCTTCTTCTCGGGTATTATTTTGTATGTATTCAACTAATGAGTTTATAGAATTGCCTATGTAAGGCATTGAATAAACAATTCCTTCTTGCGTTTCTGTTTTAATATTTTTAGCAAAAAGTGTTGTTATGTTCTTTACTGCGATAGAAATAGAACACATTATTACAACTATCAATAAAGATTTTTTAAGTTTTTGCGGTGCGAGTATAAAGACAGGTATAAGCGCAAAAGGTACGAAATATATACCGTAAGATTGCAGTGTCAGTGCAAAAAATATCTTCATTGAAACTAATAAACAGGCCGGAATAAATAGCTTTTCTTTGACAATGAGATGTTTAAATCTTACAGCATACAAAATAAGTATCAAAGGAAATATAAAGGTTAAAATTTCTGGTGTAGATATAAAATAACAGTAAATAAAAATAAATGGAAGAATAAAATAGCTGTTAATAAAATATAATATAGCAACAGGGATTGCAGCTTTGAAAAAGTTTTCTAAATATATCGGGATTAATTCTGGTCTGAAAACTAATCCCGTCATGGAATAGAACCAGTATAAAGTTTTTGTGGCACTCATAGATAAGATTAATTGATATGAAATTATGAGGTTATTCAGACCTGCTTTTTGAATTATAAGCGGCAAATAAGTAATTACAGCAGGCATAATTAGCGCAGCAATGTATTTCCAGCTTTTGTTTTTCCACGATACTGCAATTAGAAGCGGCAGCAAGAGTATAAATTCATACTTAGAACATATAGAAAAAGAATATAATGCATAAGCTAGAATAAATTGTTTATTTAAAGCTGCATACAAGCACCCAAGAATAAAAAATAATCCGTAAATCATTCCGTATGAATATGGAAAAAAACAGTTAAAAACATTTGCAGAAAGTACAGATGATGTAATAAAAAATAATGTAATTGCAAATGAGTATTTTTTTCTCAGAAATTTATTGGAAATAAGGAATATAAGGTTTATAATTCCCAATGTTGTAAAAAGTCCCGCGAAATAAAGAACATTTAAACTTATACCAAAGATTTTAAAAAGCAGGGCATTAAACAGATACGCAAATGGTGCATATATATTAAATATATTTTTGTAGAGCACTTGTCCTTTAATAATTTGTGCCGGAATGTATGCTTCTCTAAAAGAATCAAATATAACATCACCAAATCTGCCATATCCTAGTATAAAGCATAAAAGAACAATAAGGTTAAGCAGAATAATCTGCCAGTGTTTTTTTAAAAAAACTTTTAGCATAATTTTTATCTTAACAAAGCTTTACACATAAAGCAATTTTTTTATAAAAAATAACTTTATATATATGTGTGTTAGTGAAAGGTATTTAAATATGGCAATCAATCCGTATACATTAAACAATCTATACAATTATGGAATATTGGATTATGCACCATATGAATTATGCAGCGGAGGTGTTAATGTTTCATCCATGAACGGGATGCAAAATCCGTATTTATCTAATGCAATGCAAGGTACTTTATTCCAGCAGTATGGAAGTCAGGCAGATAGCTTTACTATGAATAACGGAAATCCTTTTACAATGGAGAGTATTGGTTCTCAATCTTCTGCAGGCATGAACGGTTTTGGTATGGAAGGAATAGGCGCACAATCTCAGGCAGGAATGAATGCCTGGGGAGGGTTTGCTGATGCAGGAAGTAATATATCAAATGGAATGATGGGTACGGTTTCATTTATTGATAGAATTCCTTCTGCTGTAAAGGGTATTGTTTCTGGTCTATTAATTATAGGTAGTGCAGCACTGTTTTTGAAGGGGAAAAAGAAACCGCCAGTTGAGAATAAAAGTTTTCTAACAAAATTAAACCCTGTTAACTGGTTTAAGAAAAGTAAGATTTAGCATAAATAACCTTATTAAAATACCTTATTAATTAACCAAATTTTTACGCCTGCGGGCGTTTTTTTTATGCTAAGATATATTTGTATGAAGAGATTATTATTTACATTAGCTCTGTTATTTTGTACATTAGCCTCAGTTCAGGCTGCTGTTGTAAATGTTGATTTGGAAAAAATGATAGAAATAGGGCTTAAAGAAAATTGCGACCTTAAAATCAAACGTATGGAATTAAAAGCAGCAGAGAAGGATATTAAGATTGCAAACCGTCTCAAAAATCCGGAGATACAATCCAATGTTGTTATGGGTAATGTTGCTCTGGGAAATTCTTCACAGGCGGGTGTTGCGCTTCCAGTCGAGGTGCTTAAGCGTGGTGTCAGAAAAAAAATAGCTCAGGAAGAATATTCAATAAAAGAAACTGAACTCCGACAGGCGGAACACAATTATAAACTCCAGATAATGCAGGCTTATTTTGATATTCTGTATGCAAAATCTGTTTATAATATTCAGGAAGAGCGTCTTAAATTATTTAAAAATCTTGTAAAAATTACAACTGATAAACCAAAATATCCGGCATATGAAATTGATAACCTCAAGGCTGATATCCAGTATGCACAACAGCTAATAGAAGTTAATAGGGCAAAGGCTGCACTCCTTGCTAAACAGTTTGAGATGAATAAAATTCTGAATACCGGAAAAGATGATGTAATGTATGATACAAAGGAGCCATCTCTTCTGGGACACTGGGCTTTTATGGAAATAAGAATTCCAGAGTATGAATTTTTGGAAAATGTTGCTCTTCAATATAGTTATGTAGTTAAAATATCTGAAAAAAATATTGATAAAGCAGAACAGGAACTTACGTATGCCAAAAGACAGAGAGTTCCGGATGTAAGCGTTGCCGGTGGTTACGCATGGCAGGCACATAGAAATGCTCCAAATGATTACGGCGGTGCCTTTGTCGGGTTTAATATGGATTTGCCGGTTTTGTATAATTTTACTCCGGAAATCCAAAAAGCCCAGATTTTTCTGGAAAGAAGCAAAGCTGGCAAAAAAGCATACGAACATCAGTTAAAATATGAATTGAAAAAAGATTTTAATACATTCAAGTATTCAGCAGAGAATATGGAATATTCAAAGAAAATTCTTCAGGATTCAGAAAAGATTGTAAAACTTTCTACAGAAGGTTATATAAGCGGTAAGAATTCCTATACAGATTTGGTTATTAATGAAAACGGGCATCAGGAGGTTCTTAGCCAGTATTTGAACGCAATGTCCAGGCATTTTTATTCATATCTTGAGTTGATGCAGGATATAGGGCATGATATCTTAATTGAAGAGGATTTATTATGATAAAACTTGTTGCAACTGATATCGACGGCACTCTTTTAATTCCGGAAGGCCAGTTTACAGAAGGTGTGAAAAAGTGCGTACAAAAGCTCTGTCAAAAGGGGATAAAAGTTGTTTTAGTGACGGGGCGAATGAATGCGGCAGCTTCTCTTATTGCTGAGGATTTAGGGCTTGATACTCCTGTTGTATCTTATCAGGGCGGGTTGATTAAACAAAATGGAAAAACTCTTTATGAAAGATGTTTAACTCCTGAGCAAACCGAAAAAATTATTGACTGGGCAGCTTCTGAAAATATTCATTTAAATTTGTATAATGATGATGTTCTTTATTCCGAGCAAAAATGCTATGAGATAGAAAGATATTGCGGTAATCTTCATACAGAGTACAGGATTAAACGATTTTGTGATATCAAGAAGGACAGAGTAAATAAACTTCTTGCGATTGACTATGATAATCCTGCAAAAATAGACAGGTTAGAGCGTGAGCTTCCTGAAATATTTCCGGAACTGTATATTGTGAAGTCAACACCGTATTTTTTGGAATTTTCAAACAAAGAAGCTTCAAAATACTGCGCAGTAAAATTTTTGCAAAATTACTGGGGAATAAAAGAGGAAGAAACTCTTACGATAGGTGATCAGAATAATGACATTGCTCTTCTGAAAGCAGGCGGTATACGCGTGGCAATGGGGAATGCAACAGATGAACTTAAGAAGATTGCAACCCATACGACGGATACTGTATTTAATGATGGGTTTGTAAGGGCGATGGAAGAATTGTTAAGCAATTACTAAAATTGTTACAATTGGCGCAAACGTAGTAGTAGTTTTGCGCAAAAAAAATTTTTACCCCTAAAGTTTTATAAAAAAGTGCCGTTAACTTAACTGTAAGATTAAAAAGTTAAGGAGTTAATTGGATGGATCCAGTAAAATTACAGAAGTTAATTGCTGATTATAAAGCTTCACATCCCTCTGTAAAACACAATACGGATGCAGAAATAATTTCTATTATGTGTAATGATGCTAGCGTAAATAAGGCTGATGCTGCACAACTCTCTCAATTGCTTGCAGGTTCAAATAATAGTGTAGGAGATGGTTTCTCAAGAACAACCGCTGTAAATCAAACCTCAAAGGTTGTATCTGTAATTGTCAGCTTGCCTGATGGCAGGAACTGTAATCTTAATAAAACAATTGAGCTGCGTATCAATAATGCGTCAAAATCCTTGGCTGATGCTGAAAAAAGTAATGGATTTATAGGAAAATCATGGAGTGGGTTTAAAAATCTTACAGGAATAGGCGACAGCTCTGATGATGTAAGAGAATTGATTAAATCAGAAGAGAAATTATTAAAAACATTTAATTCAAATTTAAAACAACGGCCTGTTATTTTTAAAGAACTTACGGGAGTTGATTACACTCCTGAGAATTTAGAGAACTTTTTGAAAGGGCAGATAAAATTAAAATCTGAAATCGCGTTAAATGAGTATAAAGACGGACAAAAAATGGTTGTAGATTTGACTTCCGATATTGCAGCTGGTGTTGTTTCTTATGCTGTCACCGGTGCTTGTATTGCAGGTGGTGTCGCTGCAGCTCCATTTACTGCTGGTGCTTCATTGTCTTCTATTGCAGTTGGTATAGGTGCAGGTACTGCTGCAGGAGCTGCAACAAAAACACTTCTAAAAGCAGGTGACGCGTGTTCAGGCGGAAGAAAGTATACTTCTAAAGAACTTGTTAATGATGTAATAATAGGTGGAGTGTCCGGAGCACTGGCTCCTGTAACAATGGGTGTAGGTGGAGCTGTTGCAAATACAACTCTAAAAGTAGCTCCTAAAGTTGTTGCTAATACTGCACGCTATTCAGTAGAAGGGGCTATGTTTGGTTCTGTTGATGGTGGTACAAGGGCAGCTTTAGAAGGCGGTTCTGTATCTGATATTGCAGTTGCAAGTTTGGAAGGTGCTGCTGCTGGTGTTGTTGCAGGGAATGTTTTTGGACACACTGGAAATGCAGTTTCTAAGGGGGTTAATAATTTAAAAGCCGGTAGTAAGGCAAAAAAAGTAATCAGTTCTATTGGTAATGGTCGATATTCAAAGATTAAACTGGATGAAAAAGACAAAAGTACGATTTTACATTTGTTAAAGCAAGGCTTGGATATGTCAGATTATGACGCGGAATGTATTATAAGATTTTTGAAACAGAATGGAGAGTATTCTCAGGCAGATATTGATTTGATTGTTTCTCTTATTAAAAAATTTGAAGGTTCAGGTACCGTTTTTAACTTGTTCCGAAATTTGGATTTTGGAAATGAGTATTGCTATATATCGCCAGAACAATTGAAAAATATTATACAAGGAGTTAAAGATTTACCGGCGGATGTTGTTCGGTCTGTTCTCGGTGAAGGGCGAGGTTCAGCGAATTTTATTTGGTTTTCTGATGCTCATCGTTGGGGTGGAAATTCATTGAATTTATTTGCAAAAATTTTGCCAGAGTCAAAGGGGCTTGCTGCAAAAACTCAAGAGTATTTAAAGAGAATTGTAAATACTTATCAAAAAGGCGGTTTAGACGCATTAGATAATGCAGAAATAAAAGAAATGACAGAGGTTTTAAAATCGCTGACACCGGCTGAAAAAAATATATTTAAAAAGGCCGGCATGAATATTGAAAAACTTTTAGATGATTTAGAACCAAAACTTACCGGATATGAAGTAAGGGTTAATAAAACATCTCAAAATAGATTCTTAAAAACAGTTGTAGGCAATAATAACCCTGTATCGGAAGATATAATTTCAAGCCGTACGTTTAAGTCATATTTATCTCAGCTCGAACAAACAAATAGTCCTATTCCGCTAAAATATTCAAGGCAGGAATTTGCAAAGGACTTAGAAGAACTTCTTTCTAAGCTTCCAGCGGATGAAAAAACAAAGGTCTTAAATCATTTGAACATTGAACTTAATGGAAATAATTTTTCCGGTTTTGTAAAAGCGGAGGATTTTAATTACAAAGAATTCGCACCTGAAGCAGAGTCAATTTTAAAAGCTATTAAGTCAAAAGTTGATGATTTTGTTTTAAATAATGAGGCAAAGGTTTCTGACCCTCAAATTAAACAAATGCTGGATGATTTAATTCAAGGTTTTCCGGAATTTACGTCAATTATTGGTAAAATTGACGCTGATCATGCTAATTGTATAGATATTCACACACTCCAAGTTTTATCAGAAGCTATTTTACATCCTGACTATAATACATTATCGCATTTTGAAAAAACGATGCTAAAATTTTCTATTCTAATGCATGATATTGGAAAAGTTGAAGGGCAGAAAACTGCTCACTGGGAAAAAAGTGCAACTTATGCAAGGAGTATTTTGGATAAATTTAACCTTTCGCAAGAAATGAAAGAAGGTATTGTAAATTTAATAAAGTACCACCATTTTGGAGAACAGCCGAACCGTTTCTATAATTATTTTAGAACTCCTGAACAACAAAATGTTGCCAAAATATTAGGAGATAGCGATTATATTGCAAGATTTAAATCGTCTAACGGGGCTTCTCCAGTAGGTTCTCCGCTTCCTGGGCTTGCAGATAATCTTCAAATTACCCAGAATTCAACAGCTGTAGTTAAATACCCAAAAAGAACTTATACATTAAAAGATGGTAGAAAAGTTTCAGTGGGTGTATCTGATATGCGCAATGTAAGTTATGATGCACAAGCTTCCGATTTTGGCTGGTATAGCGGGAAATCATTAGGAAATACTAAAGTACAGGTTCATAACTGCAGTGATAATCATAATGGTACATATGCGGAAAAAATCAAAAATATTTTGCAGGCATACCTTAATCCCAATAAGGATATGACACTATCTACTACTGTAACAACGTTAGATAAGATACAGCTGAATGGCTATGGAAATGTATCACTAATACTATCAACTGCAAAAGGCAATAATGTTGTAGTTTGTGCTAACGGAGCAGCAAATGCTACCGGCGGTAAAAAGGGGCTTGCTGACTTTTTAGGTGCAGCATACAATCCTTCTGCTAAACGTGAACAATTATACCTTAGTGATGTTAATGAAGTTTTTGCACTTAATCCTAAGGTTGAACAAATTGCTTTAAGAAATGTTGCCCCAGAAAACATACCGCTTGATTTAATTGAAATTGCAGCTCAATACAATATTCCGATAGTTTTATTGCCTTAGCTATTGTTCTATTGTTTCAATTCCTTCATCAGAAACAAATTGTATTCCGAATTTTGCTCTGAACAGATATTTTACTGTATTACTCTGAATTTCGAACATCATTTTGTTGAATAAATCATACGCTTCTTTTTTATATTCAATAAGCGGGTCTTTTTGGCCGTAAGCACGCAGACCAATGCCATCCTTTAACATATCAATGTTATGAAGGTGGTCAATCCACTGGTTATCAACAACTCTTAATAAGATATCACGTTCAAGAGAGCGCATGATATTGTTTTCTGCAAACAATTCCTGCTTTTCAAAAGAAGGGTCGTACTGCTCGGAAATGGAGTTGTAGAAACCGATTATTTCTTCTTCGTGTTCTTTATAAGCTTTTTGAGCCGCTTCTTTCAGAGAATCATATATACGCGCGAATCTATAGCTTTTGATATCATTCAATGTTATATATGAAAGCTGAGGGATTGTTGAGTGAAGCTCCTTGATAAGAGTTTCCAAATCTTCCTGAATATATTCTTCAGGGTTCATCTCCGGAGCAATGTAGCTCTTAAGGAGCCTATCAATTTCTTTATCAATCATATATTCAATATCAGCTCTCAAATCTTTACCTTCAAGAACTTTTCTTCTCTGAGCGTAGAATTTTTCTCTCTGAATATTCATAACGTCATCGTATTGTAGAACGCTTTTACGTATATCAAAGTGATAAGTTTCGACTTTCTTTTGTGCTGATTGAATTTGTCTTGTGATAAGTGATGATTCAATCGCCATATCTTCTTCAACGTTAAGCATATTCATAAGTCCGGTGATTTTATCCCCGCCAAAAATTCTCATCAAATTATCTTCCAGAGATAAGAAAAATCTGGTAGAGCCAGGGTCGCCCTGACGTGCAGCACGGCCTCTTAACTGGTTATCAATTCTTCGTGATTCGTGTCTTTCTGTACCAATAACGTGTAACCCGCCAAGTTCTATAACTTTTGCGTGTTCTTCTTCTGTAATAGCTCTTGCATTTTTTAAAGCTTCATCTTTTAATTTTTCGTAATCAGGGTTGTCCGGTAAAATACCTTTTGTTTCAAGTTCTTCTTTTGCAAGAAATTCGGCATTACCGCCTAAGAGAATATCAGTACCGCGGCCGGCCATGTTTGTTGCAATTGTCACAGCACCGACACGTCCTGCCTGAGCAATAATATAAGCTTCTTTTTCGTGCTGCTTTGCATTCAATACATTATGTTTAACGCCTTTTTTCTTTAATAAAGCTGAAATGTATTCAGATTTTTCAATGCTTACAGTACCAACCAGAACCGGTCTGCCAAGTTTATTCTGTTCGATAATGTCATTTACTACCGCATTATATTTTGCTCGTTCAGTTTTATAAATAACGTCAGGATAGTTAATTCTTATATCCGGCTTATTTGTCGGAATAACAGTAACTTCAAGGTTATAAATTTTTCCGAACTCAGCTTCTTCTGTCATTGCAGTACCTGTCATACCGGAAAGTTTAGGGTAAAGCCTGAATAAGTTTTGGAAAGTAATGCTTGCAAGAGTTTGTGTTTCATCCTGAATTTCAACACCTTCTTTTGCTTCAATTGCTTGATGGAGTCCGTCCGACCAGCGTCTGCCAGGCATTAAACGTCCGGTGAACTCATCTACAATCATTATTTCACCGTCTTTTACTACATAGTCAGTATCTTTTATAAACAATTCTTTTGCCTTAAGTGCATTTAATAAATCATGCGCATACTGATTGTTTATATCAAACAAATCTTTACATCCAATGATTTCCTGAGCTTTATCAATACCATCTTCTGTAAGAATAACATTTTTATTTTTTTCATCGACTTCATAGTCACTGTCCTTGTTCAGCTGAGGTGCGACTTTAGCCATTAATGTATAAGTATCTGCGGATTTTTCGACTCTTCCGCTTATGATAAGCGGAGTTCTGGCTTCGTCAATCAAAATACTGTCAACTTCGTCGATGATTGCGTAGTTAAATGGTCTTTGAACAAGCATTTCTTTGTTGGCAGCCATATTATCTCTTAGATAATCGAAGCCGAATTCATTGTTTGTTCCATACGTAATATCACACGCATAAGCAGCTCTTTTTCTGTTAAATTCATCTGCGTCATGCTGATTGGAAAGAATTACACCTACGCTTAACCCTAGAAACTTATATATTTTCCCCATCCATTCGCTGTCACGTTTAGCAAGGTAATCGTTAACCGTAACTACGTGAACACCTTTGCCGGTAAGGGCATTAAGATATGCTGCGAGTGTTGCAACAAGAGTTTTACCTTCACCGGTTCTCATTTCAGCAATATGTCCATTGTGGAGAAAATATGCACCAATAAGCTGAACATCAAAGTGGCGCATGTTTAAAACTCTTTTTCCTGCTTCTCTAACAGTAGCAAATGCCTCCGGTAAAATTTTATCTAAAGCTTCTTTTTCGAGAATTCTGTCAGCTTTTGCATTATCTGATGTTGGACGTTTTGCCAGTATAGCTTTAAATTCATCAGTTTTTGCACGGAGTTCTTCATCTGAAAGCTTCTCAAACTCTGGCTCCAGTGCATTTATATGGTCGATGATACCTGAAATCTTTTTGACTTTTTTTTCATTCGGGTCACCAATAAGCTTTAATAAAAAATTTATCATAATAATCCTCTCCAATTAAGAATATAATAACATAAACATTATAAAGCACCTAAAAATAGCCGACTAAGGTAATAAAAAAAGACTTTTATGTAAATTTTTGTAAAAATATAGTTAAAATTTTTTATTTACAGCTGTTAAGTATAACTACTTGCAATTAAAAAAAGGAGTATTGATATGAAAGTAGATAAAATCTTGGTATCTAACCCGTTTAAAGGTAATCAGGCTTTAAAAAAAGGAGTTGCAATTCTTACAGTAACAGCAGGAAGCCTTTATGCTGCATCTAAAAAAGATGGGGTAAATCCTTCTGAGGCAGTAAATGAGTATTATAAAAATGAATTTGAATTGAGAAATAAAGATTACAGCTTAAAGGGACTATCAAGATTCTCACCGGAAGAAAAGCTTGATATACTTAATAAAGCAGAAGATATTAAACTTTTTTCAAAAGCTTTTTCGAGGATAATAAACGCTAAATATGAAGATAAAACTCCGAGATTTAATGGTTCTGAAGCCTTAAAACTTTTTGAAGATGCAGCTGAAAACATTGAAAAATATCCGAATATTTTTAAAAAGATATTGGAAGAAAAGGATAGTAATGACAAACCAAGATTTAATACATCTGATTGTGCCTTGTTAATGGGGAATGCAGAAGCTATTTATAATTACCCAGAAGCTTTCAATTCAGTATTAACCTTAAAAAATCTTAGTGCTTATGATTGCTTGAATGTAGTGTATAGTGTAGGTGAAAAAATAGAGGAAAATCCTGCCATTCTACAAGAAGCATTATTGTCTTCTGATAAACTAGACGGTGCAAAAAAACTTATTCAGAAAATAAACAGTATCTATGCTCAAAAAGAAGAGGCTCTTCAGAAGGCTGAGGCTGAAAAACAAGAATTACTTGAAGCAGAGGCTAGAAAAAAAGAAGATGAAAAGGCTCAAATAGAAAAGGAAAAACGAATACAGGCAGAAGCTGCTGCAAGGCAAAGAGCCGAAGAAAAAGCTAATCAGCTAGCAGAAGAAAAAAGAATTAAGCAAGAGAAAATGGATGCCTGGGATAAGCAGATTGGCTGGATAAGCGCAGATTGTATTTTTGAAAAAGTAAATACCGCTAAAGTAAATAAAACACCTCTTGTTTTAGAAAACGGAGAAGTTTTTCCGGATGAAATGGTAGAAAAAGCTGCCAAGCATATACAAAAGTATCCGACTAAGGCTAGAAATCTTATTAATGCAAGATATGATAATTTACAGCCTATGTTTAATGAAAAAGAGTGTTTAAATATTCTTAGTGAAATGGATAAATATTTTTATGTAACAGACATAAAGCATATGAAGTTTATTGATGAAAATGGCAAGCCATTTTTCACATCTGAGCAGTGCAAAGAGTTGCTGCAGGTAAAAGATTATTACAGAGACAGTGATATTGGCCGCTTTATGCAAAAAGAACGTAAATATAGTGCGCAAGAAATTATAGAATTGGTTCAAAATAGCGATATAACAAATAATGCTTATTGGTATCCGTATGACAAATTCGCAAATGAAAAGAATGAACAAAGCGAATATAAGTATACAGTTTCTGAAGCCATAGAACTTGCTAAAAATAATAGAAGAAAAGAAATTAATTTATCCACTTTTTAGGGTCAAATTTGAAGTCATTAACGCGCATTTTTAATGTTTTGAGATAAGGTTCAAATTTCTTAAGCAATATAATTTTATGCAATGACAATTCCTGTGCAACAATCGGATTTTCGCAGGCAATTACCATTACGGAACCTGGCAGCATAGAGTAAGGTCTTGATTTACCCCTGAATTTTTGAGGCAGTATTTTATCCCAGAAGTTCATCAGGTTAGTCCGCGTAACAGCTTTTTTAAGCTGCGGATTATCCATCATTGAGCTTATGATATTATCTACCCCTTCAAAATCTGTATAAAGAACTTTTTTCATTGTTTATGTTATTATTATCTTGTTATGATTTGTAATTTAGATGATATCATAAAATCTTCTGGAAAGATACTATTGTTATCTCACATGAACCCTGACGGCGATACTCTTGGTTCAATGTGCGCGCTTTACAGCATGATTTATCATCGCTTTAAGAAAAAAGCAGATATGAATGTAGTGTCTAATATTCCATATAATTATAAATTTCTGCCTAATATTGATTTGGCTCAAAGATATTATGATAAATCACTTGTTTACGATTTAGTTATAAGTCTTGATGTTGCAGCAATAGACAGAGTTATGGATTCCAAAATCCTTTTTGAAAAAGCAAAATGTTCAGTTAATATTGACCATCATAAAACTAATCCCGGGTTTGGAGATTACCAGATAATTAACCCTGATGCGAGTTCCTGTGGCGAGGTCTTGTATGACTACTTTAAAGCTAACACGTGGGAAATTGATAAAGACTCGGCAATTTGTTTGTACACTGCAATAATGACTGATACGGGAAATTTTAGGTTCGAAAATACTTCGGCGAATGTATTTAGAGCTGCTGCAGAACTTGTAGAAAAAGGTGCTGTTCCTAATTATATTTATAAAAAATGCTATGAAACTAAGACTAAAAGCTTTGTTATGTTCCAAAATTACTGCGTAAATAACGCGGTTTTTCTTGACGATAATAAAATTGTGTATACAACAGTTTATAAAAAGGATTTAGAAAAATTCTCAGCAGGTGATGACTATACAGACGGGATAGCCGAAACTTTAAGAGCAATTGACACTACAGAAGTTTCTTTTGTCGCAAAAGAAGTTGATTCTAAACTGACAAAGATTTCAATGCGAAGCAAAGGTATTGATGTTGCAGAAGTGTGTGCAAAATTTGGCGGAGGCGGACATACATTTGCAGCCGGATGCACTATCAAAGCCGGAGTGAAGGATGCGGTTGCAAAAATATTGAGAGAAATTAAGCAGTGAGATTTAAAACATTAAAAAATATAATAAACTCCGTAGTAGAGCATGATTTTTTCGGCATGGCATCCGAAATGGGGTTTATGCTGTGTATCGGCATTTGTCCTTTCATACTCTTTTTAACTGCGCTTTTTGGTTATATTGGCAAGCAATATTTTATGCAGCCAATATTTATTTTTATGCAGAGCATAATGCCTAATGATGTATTGAATGTTGTAAATACAGTATTGAATGAAGTGTTTTTCTTTAAAAAAGGCGGGCTTGTAGCCGTTTTAGGTTTTTGTATAACGCTTTTTCTTTCAACTAATACAATGGCAATTGTAGCAAAAGGATTAAACAGAGCTTATAAAGTTAAGGAAACAAGAAATTTTCTTTATTCAAGACTTCTTGCACTAATAATGGTATTTGTAAATACTCTGGTTCTTTTCCTTAGTATTACTATGATTGTATTCGGTAAAGTAATTATCAAATTTTTAGTTGCATATATAGGGATGACGCAGCATCTTGCAAATATTATGCTTTTTGTACGCTGGCCTATTGCATTTTTCACTTTGTTCATAATGGCTTATTTAAGTTACTATATACTTCCAGATTTGAGCGGGAATGAAAAACTGCGGAGGCATAGTGCTTTCCCTGGTTCAATATTTTTCTGCATATCATGGCTTCTGGGATCATGGCTGTTTTCTGTGTATATTAATAACCTTCACACTTATAACTTTGTATACGGAACAATTGCAGGGTTTGCTGTAATGATGATGTGGCTTTACTATACATCTATATTAATTCTTATCGGCGGAGAGATTAACTCTCAGCTGTATAATAAATTAGAACGGTGTGAAGAGATTAAAGCAAGGCGGAACGGGCTCAGAAATGATAACGCGTTATAGAGAGTATTTAGAGTTTTTAGATAAAAAACTTGCAAAAATGTTTGAAGCACAAAAAACTTTTATTAAATGTAAAAAAGGATGTGCATATTGCTGCCGTGAGGGTGAATATCCTTTGTCTGAGCTTGAATATATCAATCTTATGCTTTATTATAACGGACTATCCGACGATATAAAAAGCAGGGTTGATGAAAACATCATAAATTTATTAAAAAAATCACGTGAAAAAATGTATGAATGTCCTTTTCTTGTAGACGGCATTTGCTCTGTTTATCCTGCAAGAGGGATTATATGCCGAACTTTTGGGCTGATATCTTTTGATGAGAAAGAAAAGAAGCGAATTCCCTTCTGTGTTAATCTGAATTTAAACTATTCCGAAGTTTATGATACAGAAACCCAAACTCTTCTAGGAAATGCTAAAGATGGCAGTGAGCCGCTAGCATATAATATAAACAGAAAATTTTTACGAGGGTCTAAAGTAGAAAAAGAATTTGATATCTTTTTTGGAGAAGATAAGCCTTTAGTTGAATGGCTTGCTCAAGAAGATTTTATTATTTAAGTAAAGTAGAAATAAATCTGATAGAGTCATCTTTTAATTCTTTGACGAAATCTTTAGCGATTTTAGATAGCGGTCTGTTGTCAATTTTATCGAACACAGCGTAAATAGGATCTCCGCCGTTGTTAAATCTCATTTGTCTGTCTTGTTTATTCAAATAGTAGAAATGAAAGTTTTCAGGAATTTCTAAAGCGCCTGCTGGTTTTTTATTTCTTTCAATTGCGTCGTATGTAGCTGCCATAAATTTCACTCTCTCTTTTGAATATCTCTTACATATATATAAAGTATTTATATTCTAAATAATTGCCTTTTTTGTTCAACTTTGTTAAGATATATTAAGCAAATCTAAAAAACAATAAAAAATATGTTATAATAAGTATATACAGGATGTAGTATTAGAGGGTTTTATACATGTCAGAACAAAATTTCAGAATAGGTATTGGGTACGATATTCATAGATTAGTCGAAGGCCGTGCACTTATTGTCGGCGGAGTTAAAATTCCTTATGAAAAAGGTTTGCTCGGGCATTCTGATGCAGATGTATTAGTGCATGCGATTATTGATGCTCTATTAGGAGCAATGGCAATGGAAGACATTGGTACTTTATTTCCGGATACAGATGACAGATTTAAAGATGCGGACAGTCTTCTATTATTGAAAAAAGTTTATGATAAAGTTCAGGCTCAGGGCTACTGGATTAATAATATTGATACAAATATTATCGCTCAAGCTCCAAAGATGATGCCTTACATTCCTGAAATGAAAGCTATTATTGCTCCTATACTCGGTCTTGATAGTATGGATATTGCAATCAAAGCAAAGACTAAGGAACAGCTTGACGCTGTCGGGGAAATGCTTGCTATTGAAGCGCAGGCAGTAGTTCTTTTAGAGAAAATTGATGCTGAATAGAATAAAAAAGGAGCTTTTAAAAAGCTCCTTTTTTTGAATTATTTTAATGCAACCGTCATATCTGCTTCGATACAAACTTTGCCGTCTACATAACCTACACCGTGACTCTTACAAATAGGGCCTTTAGCCTTGATGAGTTCTATATGCATTTCAAATCTGTCACCAGGTCTTACAATATTTTTAAATCTAACATTATCAACACCTGCATAAAGAGTCAGTTTGCCTTTATATTGCGGAAGGCACATTAGAACAGGTGCTGAACATTGAGCCAATGCTTCTAATTGTAAAACGCCCGGCATTACTGGATTGCCAGGGAAATGTCCCTGGAAAAATGCTTCATTCATAGTCAGGTTTTTGTAACCTTTTGCGTATTTCCCCGGTACACATTCAGTAATTTTATCAACTAATAAAAACGGGTATCTGTGCGGAATCATTTCCATAATTTGCATCACGTCAAATGATAAAATATCTTCACCAGCCTCTGTTGTACCTATTTTTACGCCTAATTCTTCTGTCATAAATCTCTCCTTTATATTTTAACTAATTTAGTTTTAAGTATTTGTGCAACTTTTGTGTGAACAGCATGACCGGCTTCTTTTACAAGAATTTGAGCTCTCATATTTAAGGGAGAAACTCCTGTAAGGTATAAATCTCCAATTAAATCAAGTATTTTATGCTTAACCGGTTCTTTTTCGGAGCGCAGTTCTGTCGTAAAGCCTTCGTCCTTCAGCCCAACTGTATTATCAATCGTAACCCCTTTAGCAAATCCCAGCATTTGGAACTTTTTTAAATCCTTATAGAATCCAAAGGTTCGTGCTTCTATAATTTCATCCAGATTTTTGTTATCCATAGTCACCCAGGTTTCTTTTAAATCAGGATGATCGTAGTTTACTGCATAAGTAATTCTCAGCTCTTTATCGGGAAGAATTACCAGACTTGTTTTGCCATTCAGGTAGTACACAGGTTCGCTTACTGTATACAAATCATTGCTAACGCCTTCGATTCCAGCATTTCTAAATAATTCTACCCATACTTTAGAACTTCCGTCGAACGCAGGCATTTCAGTTTCAGAAAGATAAACATCAATTGAATCAATTCCGCAGATTGCGCAGGCTGCAACAAAGTGCTCACAAAGCATAACTTTGTATTTATAATCACCTAAAAGTGTTCTATGTTCTTTACTGCATAAAGTTACACAATGATCGGTTGAATATAAATTTTCAATACATACGTTAAATGGAACATCAGAACCTTTTGAAAAAATTCTTATATTTCCACCTCTTGAAGGTTTAATTATAACTTCGCATTCGCGATTTTTCATTAAACCTTTTCCTGATGTTTTTATTTCTGTTTTTATAGTACCCATTAGTTTTCTGTCTGCCCCTCTTCAAAAGAACGCAAAAGCGGTTCATATTTTTTGAACTTTGCTATCAAATCGCCGGCATCTTTCATAATCTTGAGCTGCTTGATAAATTCTTTTCTAGGAACAGCAGGAGCTCCAACAACGATTGATTTTGCAGGGAAACTCTTAGTAACTCCGGCCTGTGCTGCAATAATTGTATCATCTCCGATTGAAATGTGGTCTGCAAGACCTGCCTGACCTGCTATAACTACTCTGTCACCGATTACACAGCTGCCGGCAATACCAACCTGTGAAACAATCATACAACCTTTACCTATACGGCAATTGTGGCCAATCATAACAAGGTCATCAATCTTGGTATTATCACCAACAATTGTATCTTCAATAGTACCTCTATCTATAGCGGTATTTGCACCTATTTCGACGTTATTACCTATTTGAACTGACCCAATTGAAGGTATTTTAAATATTACTTGTTCAACATCGTTTTCTTTTATTTCTCCATCTTTACGTGCTTGTTCAATGTTATTAGGATTTTCTGTAACAAAGCTGAAGCCGTCTGCACCGAGAGATACGCCATGATGAAGAATAACTTTATCACCTACTTTTACTCTATCACCTATACATACAGCAGGGTGGAAGAAACAATCATTTCCAATTATTGCACCGTTGCCGATATAGCCGTTAGCTAAAATTTTAGTGTTGTCGCCAATTTGAGCATTTTCTCCAATAACAACATTAGGGCCTAGAGAAACATTCTGTCCGAGTTTAGCAGATGGATGAACCGTTGCTGTAGGGTGTACTCCTGAGTTTACATGAGGTTCTTCATAGAACATTGTAATAAGTTTCATCATCGCAAGCCTAGGTCTTTCTACCTCAATAGTAGAAAATCCGTCTATATTAACTCCCAAAGGAACAAGTGCAGCTTTAGCATGAGTTTTTGATAAATTGTTAATTTCATCTTCTCCTAGAGCAAGGGCAAGCGTATTTTCATCTGCAAGAAGCGGTGGAGCTATTTTGGTTATAGCAACATCTTTCGCTTTAGAAAGCATTCCCCCTGTAATTTGTGCAATCTGTTCCAATGTAAAAGTTTTCATAATACACTCCTTTTATTTATTTTAAACACCTATTAATAACATTTGTAGTAGATTTACCAGCAACAAAATCAATAAATTCTACTTTTATCTTGTTTCTTATAACAACATCTCTTTCCGGAAGAGTTTCCAGTGTGTAATCAGCTCCTTTTGTATAAATGTCCGGTTTAATTGCTTCTAGCAATTTTGACGGAGATTTCTCTTCAAATAATACCACATAATCGACACAGCTCAAAGAAGTTAATATTTCAGCTCTGTCTGCTTCACAATTAATAGGTCTATCATCTCCTTTTATAAGCTTTACAGACTTATCCGAATTAAGCATAACAATTGAAAAATCAGCTAGAGCTTTTGTTTTTTGCAGGTAACGAATATGACCTACATGCAGTATGTCAAAGCATCCGTTTGTTGCGGCATAAGTTTTCCCTTCTGCCTGACCGTTTCTTACAATATTAATAATTTCTGCTTGTGATACAACTTTACCCAATCAGCTCTTCCTCTTCATATTTTCAATTGATATTTGTATGCTGTCTTTTATTTTATCGAAGCAATCTGCCTCTGACCTGTAGTAAATCTTTTTTTCAACGGGCATTTCCTTAGGAAGTCCGCTGTTTTCTATGAACTGCTTTGCTTGTTTCATTTTTTTATTAGTAGGTCTTATTGTAATTTTACTGGCAATCTTGTTTACATTCATTAGAATAACCCCATTTCAATAACTTTTTTGCAAATTCTCACTGTATTTAATGCTGCGCCAATTCTGATGTTGTCAGCAACGCACCACAGTGATATACCATTATTAAAAGCTAGATTTTTTCTAATACGTCCGACAAAAACAGGGTTAACTCCGCTGGCATCTCTTGTCGTAGGATATTCATAATTTTCCGGATTGTCAATAACTTTTACTCCGTAAGCATTTTCTAAAATAGAACGTACTTCATCAGGTGTTATTTCTTTGCCAAATTCAATATCGACTGCTTCAGAGTGACCGTTGAATACAGGAACTCTGGCTGCTGTACATGATATTTTCACATCTTCATCAAGATGGAGAATTTTTCTTGTTTCGTTAACAACCTTCATTTCTTCTTTTGTATATCCATTTTCACAGAATACATCTATTTGAGGGATAACATTAAAAGAAATCGGTTTTTTGAAACATTTATTTTCAAAAGATTTACCTTCAAGATTTGCAATTGTATCGTCTCTTAATTCATTTATAGCAGCAAGTCCGGCACCGGAAACTGCCTGATAAGTTGAAACGATAAGTCTTGTAATGTCAAATTTTTTCAAAGGTTCTAATACAAGCATTAATTGAGAAGTTGAGCAGTTAGGATTTGCAATAATGCCCTTATGTTTTCTCAAGTCCTCATCATTTACGCCTGCAATAACCAGTGGAACATCTTTTTCCATTCTGAAAGCAGATGAGTTATCAATAATAACGACGCCGCGTTTTACAATTTCCGGAGCAAATTTTTGGCTTGTGCTTCCGCCTGCAGAAGCCATAACAATATCAATATTATCAAAAATTTCCGGTACAGCTTCTTCTACTGTGTATTCTTTGCCCTTAAATGTAATTTTTGAACCAGCACTTCTTGCACTTGAAAGAAATCTAATGCTTTCAAATTCAACATTCAATTCTTCTGTAATTTTTGTAATTTCTCTTCCAACAACACCGGTTGCGCCTAAAATTGCTATTCTTGGTTTTCTCATCTTTTGTCCTTTATAAAATATTGTCTAATCCGTAAACAAAACTGTGATTTTTATCTACATATCTAACAGCCCTCAATACACCATCCATATAGCATTCTCTGTTCATAGAGTCGTGTCTTATTGTTAAAATCTGTCCTCCTGCACCAAAAATTACTTCTTGTGAAGCAATGTATCCAGGTAATCTAACAGAATGAATATGAATGTTATTATAAGAATTTGCCCCTCTAGCACCATCAATTGTTTCTACTTCAGGGCAGTTTCCTGTAATAAAATTGGTATTTTCACCAGCCATCATTAATGCCGTTTTAACAGCAGTTCCGGATGGAGCATCTTTTTTTTGATTATGATGAAGTTCAATAATCTCAGCGTTATTAAAATATTTTGAAGCCATTTGTGCAAATTTCATCATTAAAACAGCTCCAGTAGAAAAATTCGGTGCAATAAAGCAACCCAAACCATTTTGTGTCGAAATTATTTTTAGTTCATCAATTTGTTCATCGCTTAAACCGGTTGTTCCAATAACAATATTTATATTGTTATTCAAACAATAAAGAGCGTTTTCATAAATAGATTTAGGCTGTGTAAAGTCGATAAGTATATCAATTTTTACAGAAGCTGCTGCATCTTTTATAGTCGCAAACTCTCCGTCTTTTATATCTATTTTAGCAACAAGAGCCATGTCTTCAGCTTCGTTAACAGCTTTAATTACCTCTTGTCCCATTTTGCCGTTAGCACCGCATACAGCAATATTAATCATATGATATCCTCCTCCGAGTAAATTGATTATAATACAAACATACAAAAGTTGAAATATTAAGTTAAGAAAAACAAAAAGCCGCAATCTTTTGCGGCATTAACTCTCGTTAGATAAAGGAGTGGAGGAGAAAATAAAGAAAAGAGATTATACTTTATTAATTCCACATTATATAGTTTTTATAACACTTAGTATATCAAATTGTTACAAAACTTTACAATATTGTCTTATGAATAAACAAATGGAGGGCCGTTTTTGATTTCAAAAAGAATGTTATCTGCAATAATTTTCAGCTCTTCTTTTGATTTTCCCTGTTCTTTCTGAATAAAAAATTCATCACAAAGCGGCTCTATAGCAGATTCTTTTTTTGCCTTAAAGTTCCTTAGTTCAGTAGATATAAGTCTGTTTTGCAGGTCAAGCTCAATTTCTGCGTTATATTTTTTTACCTGAACTTCTTTAACAGCTTCAGCAGCAGCCTTGCCAGCGTATGCCAGGGCTGAAACTCCAGCTATTCCGAAGAAAAGATTTTTAAACTGCGGGTTTTTAGGGTTCATAAGCCAGTCGTAGAAAAATGATAAATAATCATTGACGTGGGAGAAATAGGTTATTTTGTTTCGTCCGCTTCCTCCCATCATTGGGTTTACCTTTTCTGTAGCCTGATTCATGGTGTCCAGAAGGTGGTTAAGATATTCAGCTTTTTCTTTCTCTGGCAGGTTTAGTTTTTCTACTGTTCTTTTAACTTCGTCCGGTTTTGCGTATACTGATTCTAGCAGATTCTCTATCAAGAGTTTATAAGCGTCTTTCCCGCTTAAAGTTTCTCCGTTATGCCCTTGTATATTCCCAATGGATTTGCCGTTATTAAAATCTTCAATAATATTATCCAGACCTTTTCGTGTATTTTTAAGCCCTCTGGTAATAAACTCGTCGCTTTTTCTAATATTCTTAGCTGTGTAGTATCCTAAGCTGAGAATTGACAAAAGGGTTAGGCTGCCTAATAACAGCAGACCTTTACTGTCGGTCTGTATTTTATTATTTTCATTACGTTTCCCCCTAAAAGCAAGCTCATTTGAGAATATTTTTGCTTTAGAAGAAAGCATACTTCTTATAATCTGTATCTTTCCCGAAAATGACTGTGTTTCTATGGCAATAAGATTTTCCTGCAGATTTTTCTGTATGTCAGCTTCCTGTTTTTTTACCCAAACTTCTTTAAATCCGTCAATAAAGATTTTTCCCATAAATGCCATAGAACCGAGTGTAATTACGCCTAATGAAGCTAGAATAGTTTTTCGATTTGGGGATTGTATCATACTGAAAATACTCTGATGTATTTCATCATTTATACAGTGGTTGCGGGTAATTCCCGGCAAAAGATATTCTTTTGAAGATTCTAGCTTTCCTTTAGAGAATTTTTTCATCATAGCAGTAAAACCGCCAAGCAGTCCCATAACACCAATTGTAGCGCAGCATAGCGGCAGGAGCGGGTTTGTTTTTTTAGCTTCTTTTTCATATACTCTTTGGGGTAAATCAATATTTGTGTTGGAGATTACCAGTGTATCACAGGTTTCATCTAATATAGAAGCTTTAGGGCCTTCTAATAACGGATCTTTGACATAGGAGTTAACAATGATACCTTCCTTTATATAAGTATCATTGCGTTTTTGTGTATCAGTCATGTTTTTTTGATGTCTTGCCGATTCAAGATCCTGATTTATTTTCGGTATCATCCTGTTTCTTTCTCATAATTTTGTGAAGTATGGTTTTTAGATTAAAGATTTTTTTATCTTCGTCTATTTTGGTATCATCATCTCTGGTATTATTTCTTTTAAATATTTTAAATAAACCTTCCAGTTTTGATTTTATGCTGCTAATAAGCTCTGAAACTTTTTTTTCAACAAAAGCCTTTGCTTCGCCGAAAATGGCATTAAGCTTGTCTTGAATATCGACTAGTTTTTGTTTGATTTGAGCTAGTTTGTCTGTAATAGTGGAAATTATATTTAGTATAGCAGCTATACTTTTAGTTACGCCTACGACGATATTAGTTATTGTATACGCAAAAGGTTTCAAAATAAAGGTGTTTGATATCCGGTTTGAGAAAGCGAGCATTTTTTGCGCCAGGCTTTCCATATTTTGCTGGAATTTAAGGATATTTTCAGCGTGTTGGAGTAAATTTTTTTCGTGGTTTTCAATGCGTTGTTCTCTTGCGCGCATCATCGCGCCAATCATAGCGCATTGATGATAACTCATCTCGCCGGCTTTTTGCGGACGCTCGCCGACTCTTGAGCTTCCCCCTCCGCCCATGCCGGAACAAATCGGACATGCGCCCGGTGCCATTCCGTGCGGGCAAGTTCCAGACTTTATACTACTTATGCTTTGAACATTCGTTGACAAAAAAATATTTCCTTTGCTGCTATTCTTGTTTTACCGCAGCATTGGAAACTATCAACAACTTTGACTCGAAGTGTTGCTAAAAGGGCGTGTTACCCCGGGCATTCTGACTATTTTAACAGCTGCGGCACAGTCACGGATTTCCACCGTAGTTTCCCCGTATTCAGTTTTCTTTATTTATAACACAGTCAGGTTTGTAGTACAATAAAATTATGCTAGTCAGAAGTTTTTATATAAAGGATATTGCAAATATCGCCGGCCCAATAATCCTCGGAAACTTAGGTTTTATCCTTATAGGTGTTGGCGACGTAATTGTTGCTGGCAGACATTCTACTAATACTCTTGCTGCAGTAAGTCTTGCTACAGCGATTATTAACTGTATTATGATTTTTGGCATAGGAATTTTATGCAGTATTTCAGCTGTACTTTCCAATTATCGCGGAGCAGGTAAAGAAGCGGAAAAATATTTTTACCCGTCTTTGAAATTTGCTGCAATTCTCTCTCTAATAATGTCAATTGCCGTTTTAGCTTTTATTCCATTAATAGATAAGCTGGGTTTTGAACCTGAGCTGGTACCGCTTATAAAAGATTATTTCTGGATTACATCTTTGTCAATATTTGGCGCATATCTGCACTGTATGGCGAAAGAATTTTTGCAGGCATTTGAAATAGTTATTTTTCCCAATATACTAACTGTTATCTGTATCTTTGTAAATGTCGGTTTGAATATTCTTCTTGCTTTTGGATACGGAATTATTCCAGAAATGGGTACTGCCGGACTTGCACTGGCAAGTCTTATAACCAGATATATAATGGGATTTGTACTTTTTCTTTATTGTTTTAAGAAAGTCAGCATAAAACCTTTCAAAGATGCTGCTTATTATAAAGATCTGCTGAAAGTCGGACTTCCGGCTTCTCTTGCTGTAATGATAGAGTTTATAGGTTTTAATGCAATAACTGTTATTCTGGGAAGAATTTCAGGTATTTATGCAGCAGCGCAAAATATAGTATGTACTTTAACTAGTGTTTCTTTTATGGTTCCGCTTGCTATTTCAAATGCTACTGCAGTAAAAGTCGGCTTTGCAAATGGGGCAAAGTATTATAAGTCATTAAAAACCTATGCTTATACCGGAATTGGAATGAGTGTTGCATTTATGACCTGTTCCGCAATTGTTGTAGGGTTGTTTCCAGAGTACCTGGTAAGCCTTTTTACAAAAGATGCTGAACTTGTTCAAGTTTGTATTCCTGTTGTATTCTGTTTGTGCATGTTTCAGGTATTCGATGGTTTACAGGTTGCTCTCGCCGGCGTCTTTAAAGGAATAAAAAAAACAAGCGTTGTAATGATTGCAAATTTTATTTCATACTGGCTTGTGTCGATTCCTCTGGGATGTTTCTTCGGATTAAAATTAAAACTAAATCTTTTAGGTTTTTGGTATAGTTTGGGAATTTCTGCAATTGTTTTGTGTACAATAATGTTTGTAACTCTCTTAAGAAAATTTGCCAAAATGGAGGACTCATGCCGCACTTCTTTATAGGTGTAAACGACCACATAAATAATGGAGAAATAACTATTGGTAATACTGATACATACAGGCATATTGCACGTTCATTAAGAGCTAAAGCCGGAGAAAAGCTTCTTTTAATTGATGATAATCAAATTCAGTATGAAACCGTTATTAAAGAAATTTCTTCAAAAGAAATTAAATGTGAAATAAATAAGTCATATCCTTCAAAAAGAGATTTGGACTTTGATTTATATCTGGCTCAAAGTCCTCTAAGAAGTGATGCTCAGATTACAGTAATAGAAAAGGCGACTGAACTTGGAGTGAGAGGGGTGTATCCTGTTTTTACTGATAATTGTGCGCTTAAGGTTGATAAACACGAAAAGTGGCAGAAAGTTATGTTTGAAGCCTCAAAACAGTGTGAGAGGGCAAAAATTCCGACCTGCTATGCTCCACTATTGTTAGATAAAGTATTTCAAAATAAGTATGATAAGGTAATTATCTTTGCAGAACGCTCTGCGGATATGAGCCTAAAGCAATATCTTTGCAAAAATCCTGTTAAAAAAGGGGACAAAGTGCTGGTTGTGATTGGACCGGAAGGAGGATTCTCAGAAAGAGAATTTAACTATTTCCGTGAAAACAACTTTCCGCTTATAACTCTTGGTGACTTAATTTTAAAAGCTGAAACTGCAGTAATTGTCGGGTTGGGAGATATTATTTATGAATATCAAGGATGATTTTATACTCTCTGAACTCCGGGATGGATATCTGGTTGGCGGTGCGGTAAGAGATTTTTTACTTGGAAAAACTTCATACGACCGTGATATAGCAATAAAAAATGCTGGTAAATTTGCACGAAAACTTGCAGAAAAGTTTGATGCAACTTTTATTACGCTTGATGAGGAGTTTGAAATATACAGGCTTGTACTTCCTGATAAACTTAATTATCTTGATATATCTGAAATTCAGGGTGAAAATATAGAAGATGATTTAAAACGACGCGACTTTACTATTAACGCAATAGCCTATAATTTAAAAAATGATAGTTTTGTAGATGTAACAGGCGGATTAGAAGATTTGAAAAAAGGCGTTTTGCGACATATAAAGGATGAAAATTTTGAAGAAGATCCTTTGAGAATTTTAAGAGCGTTCAGGTTTGCTGCTGTAACCGGTTTTACAATGACTCCGGCCCTAAAAACTGCACTCCGTAATTATTCCACGCTTGCACTAAATCCTGCACCTGAACGTATTCATTATGAACTTCTGAAACTCTTTGGCGGGAAATATGCCTCAGAAACGCTTTTATTGATGGATGATTTTGGATTACTTGAGAACATTTTTCCTTGTGTTAATGAAATGAAGCGTGTTCCTCCTAATACTCACCATCATTTGGATTTGTTTCACCATGTTGTGGAAACTGTAAGGCAGATTGAGATAGCTTATTCAGAGGCTGAACCGGAAATCAAAGAGCATTTAGATAATGTTGATTTTGGCGGCTTCCCGCGTATAAACCATCTGAAACTTGCCGGTTTTTTGCATGATATAGGCAAGTTTTCAACCTGGACAATAGAGCCTTCCGGCAGACACCGTTTTATAAAACATGATGATGTCGGGGCTAAAATGGTTATTCCACTTCTTAAGCAATGGAAATTTTCTAAGAAGCAGATTGATTATATTACTTGCATGATTAAAAATCACATTTACCCGTCAAATGTAATAGCTGCACCGGATTTAAACGAAAAGGTTATGATGCGTTATATTAGGAAAATGGGCGATAACGTTATTGATAATATTGTTCTGGCGCGGGCTGACCGACTCTCTGCCAGAGGTATTGATGTTTCGGAGGAAATGGTTAGTAATAATATTAACGGGCTTAAAAAGCTCTTGAATTTTTATCTGGAGAAACGAGATACCTTAAAACCTCTTCCAAAATTGCTTGACGGAAATGAAATAATGAGTATGCTAGATATACAACCTTCTCCATTGTTAGGTGATATTGTTAATGCTCTCTTTGAAGCTCAGCTTAATGGTGATATAACTTCAAAAAGTGAAGCAGAAAAATTTGTAAAGGATTTCTATTATGAAAGTAGTTTTAAATAGTGTGTTGTTTAAAGCACAACCGCCCAATTATACAAAAATTGACGACACTGTTTCCCGCTCGGCTCAGTCGGCAAAAGAAGACTTTAAGTGGCTGAAAGAACAGGGGGTAAGCGATATCATTAATTTTAGAACTATGTATAAGCCAGGCCTGAATTTTTCAGAAAAGAACGTTGTTGAATCATTAGGCATGAATTATCATAATATTCCCACTGTGTCAGCTGCACCGCAGCAGGAGGGTGTAAATATTTTTCTAAGACTTATAGAGAATATAAAACAAAGGAATGGAAAAGTTCATATACATTGCAAGGCCGGGGCGGATAGAACCGGAATGTATTCTTTTATTTACAAAATGTTAAATGGTATTGGAAATTTAAACGACAATAAGGCCGAGTGGATTTCTCACGGTCATAATACTAAAAGATACCCTGATATGATTGCTTGGGCAGAAAATATTTTGAAAAAGTTAAAATAGCTCCATCCTTTATAGAATGGAGCTAGAATTCTTTTTTAAACCGCTTTTGGTTCTGTTTCAACCGTAGTTTCATCACCCTTGAAAGCTGGAGCTTTAGGAGTTTCTTCTGCAGTTGTATCAGCAGCTAAAATTGCTTTGTTATAGTTTGCAATAGCTTCTGCCCCTTTAAAAGATGTTTTATTTTCAATTGGGCTTGTTACTGTTTCTGTTTTCGGAGCTTCTTGTTCATTAGACTTTACCGGTGCAATAGCTGCGCTTGCTCTAAAATTAATTGGATTAATCATACATTTCTACCTTCTACAAACTGATACACATATTTTATAAAAGAATTATACAATTAAAAATTGCCTGTTTATACAATTATCTTTACAAATTTTTACATAAAAAACACCCTCCATATGGAAGGTGTTTTTTATAAAAATATTTATATTATTCAGCTGATACAGCTTCTTCAGCCGGAGCTGCAGCTTCCTCAGCAGCTTTAGCTGCTTCTTCTGCTTTTCTTGCTTCTTCTTCAGCCTTTTTAGCCTGAGCTTTTTTAGACAGTTTAACAACTTCTGATTTCTTGTAGTTTAAAGTACCGTCTTCATTGCAGTTAGTAATTAAGTACTTAACTGTATCTGTAGGCTGTGCACCTTTAGAAATCCAAGCAAGAGCGCTTTCTTTGTTAAGTTTCATTTCTTTTGTTTTTGGATTGTAGTAACCTAATTCTTCAATTGGTTTACCTTCTCTTTTTGTAGTTGAGTTAATAACGATAACTCTGTATGTAGGAGCTTTCTTAGCGCCTAATCTTTTTAATCTGATTTTTAACATTTCAATTTCCTTCTTTTTTCTAGTATATGGAGCAGCTTAACTTGAATATCTACTCCTAGCCGCTATACTTGAATAAGTCTAAGAGGATACGACTTATCCATTTATAAATAAACACAAAAAAAGTAGTAAATCAAGAGGTGAATGCTAATTGTTATCAAAGGGGTAAATGAAACCAGCGGATTTGACAGTCTGGCTGCTCCACCTGTTGTATCAAATGTTAAAGCTTTTTCTAGAGCCTTCTTCGTGGTATAAACCGCCGCCGCAGATTGTTTCAATAACTTTCAATACAAATTCTCTTGATGCATCAGAAGAGTTCAAGAAAAATTCTCTGTTTGCAAGGTGTCTTATTTTAAAAATAGAGTTCTGTGTTTTATCAGCCGGCACAAAGAGTGAGGCAACTTCTTTATCAAGAAGAACCTGCATCATATCACTTCTGGACGTAATACCTTCCATAAGTTCATTGTAGTTGCCGTTTATCGCCATAATACGTCCGGAAAACATTGGCGGGGCACTTTCTCTAAACAAAGCCTGAGGTTCGTAATTACATCTTGTTGTAAGGCTTATTGTATGCCACAAAATATTAATAACAACGACTGTTTTGTCCTTGTCATGATTAACATAAATATTTTCGGTAGTAACTCCACGTGCTGCAAAAGACTGCTTTAAAGAATCTGCTGTAGCTTTCAAATTATCAATCATTTCTGCAAAGATTTCTGTTGTATTCATCGTTGCATGCTGATAATCAAGAAACTGCTTGTACATATGCGTAGATACAAGCCCTATGCGTTCCTGGATTAGTGTGGATTTTCTAAAGGAAGTTTCCATATTGTTGAAATTTTCGTAGCCTTTACTCAAAATTTATAAAGCCTCCTTATATAATTGTACACTCAAATGTATGTCAATGTAAACAACAATATGTGAAGTTTTGTAACGATTTTTCTAAAAAGTGTTATTAATTATCAAAAATGTGGAATAGAAAAAGTATAAGGAGGATTTAGTTATGGAAATCTTAAATTTAGTATTATTTGGCGCAGTATTCTACCTGGCATTAATCGGCATTCCGACTCTGTGCGAAAGGTTTAAATAGGGATTATTTAATCATAATCCCCTTTGTGCCTTCCGGTACAACAATTGCAAAACCGAGGCGGTCTTTTTTGACTTCATATCCTTTAGGAAGTGTGCGGGTTCCGGTATCAATACCAAGAACATCGTTTGTGATGTAATAATTGCCGAGTTCATCTTTGGCAATTAAGGTACCTTCGGGCATTTGCTTTGTTTTGTTAATCTCAGCAATTTGTTCATCGCTGAGAATTCCTGTGAAAGCCTCCAGAACTGAGATTGGTGTGGTATTTTGCGTTTGAGTTTGTTCTTTTTTCTTTAAGAAAATTGATTTCTGGTCAATTGGAACTATTTTTGCAGCACCGAGGATATTTTTTCGTACTTCATACCCTTCCGGAAGCGTTCTTGTTCCGGTTGTTAAATTAAGGCGGTCATTTTCTATGTCATACTCTCCATTTTCAGTTTTGACAATAATTGTTCCCTCTGGAACCTGACGTGTGGAATTAAATTGAGCAATCTGTTCATCTGATAGTAATCCGGTTGCAGCTTCCAAAAAACCAATTTTACTCTGATTTTTGGTTTCCGGTTTTTTGCTTCCTTTTATAAATAAGCCTTTTGTACCTGTTTCAACTACATGAATGAAGCCCATAACATCTTTTTCAACACTAAATCCTTCAGGAAGAGTTGTTGTGCCGGTTTCCATTCCGCTTCGGTTGTTAACAAGCTCATAATGCCATCTGCCGGTTTTTACCTCACGACTGCGTCTGTTACCTTCACTGTCTGTATAATATTCAGTCTTGGTTTCATCAATTTTTGCAAATACGGTGTTTTGCGGCGCCTGTCTTGTTTTATTGATTTTTCTTACATCTTCATCACTCAGGCGGTTAAATTCAACTGCAAACCAATCTACTTTATGGTTATGCTGTCTGTTATCAATATTGCATGATGTTAGTGCCGGAGCGGTAACAGTACTTACTGCTATAGCAGCGGGTAATACTTTGCGTAATCTAGTATTTACCGGTATATAACTTCTTATAGGTTTAATGTTCATTTATGCCTCCTTGTTTTTTAAAACCGGTAAAAAGTTTTTTTGCTAGTTTGTTAGCCTTGAAAGGCATCCATTAGATGTTATTAGAGCAAGTTTTTGTTCTTCTGATTCAATATCAATGGAGGAGAATTCTTCATTCTTCACAAGGTCAATAAATAGTTTTTCAAATAGTATGTAAATTATTTTGGATTGATTATTGTATTTCTGCAAAAGAGCCAGCGTGTCATTAATTATAAGCAAAGCTTCGTCCTGTTTTGATTCAGAAATCTGGAGTTTTGCAATAAAATAACGCGCAAGTGTAAGAATGTTAAATATTGCAGAGTTTTCAGCTTTCTCAAGTATATCATTATAAATAATTTCAGCTTTTTTCGTAATACCAATATTTGCGTAAGAATATGCTATTAATAGGTCGCAGAACATTTCAAGCTGTATCTGGTGCAGGTCAGCTGCAAGCAGCTTTGCCTGATATATATTCTGTGCAAAAGTTTTGTAGTCATCACTGTGTTGTTCAAATTCCTGTAGAATTAGATATATAACTTTTGCAAATGCGGTAGAGCTTTCTATGTTTGAAGGTGAAAAACGCTGTCCGTTCAGAAAATCCCTTATAGCCAGTATACAGTCTTTGTCTGGAAGTTCTGTATTAAGCGACGCTTTAATAGCCTGAAATAAATCATCTAAGCCTTCATCCATAAGGAACAATTTTGCAAATGCTGCGAGCCTGAATGTTTCAAGCATATGACCGATAAATAGGTTCGTAGAGAAGCTGACCGGCTTAATTTTTTCTATTACTGTAGGCTGTAGTATTCCGAGCAAATCTTTTGCAACGTCTACACATTGCGCAAAATCACCGATATTAAATAGGATTTCAATATTTACCAGAGAGAGAAGCAAAAATTTTGTATTTATATTTCCATCGACTACAAGTGTCGGGTTAGGCATTCTCGTAAGAATATTGTGTAATAAAGTTAGTGCATCTGTGTAATTTGACGCAATCAAAGCGCCTTGCAGCATCAAATTTGACAGTTTTACTATTTTCTCGTCATTATTTTCATTCATTGCATCTATTAAGAGAACATTTTCAATGGCATAAATTTTTTCCGGAGAATAGTTATACAAACTCATTAGGATATTTTGATACACTTCTTTTTTATTGTTTTCAATATCTTCTTCAGGTATATTATTTTCGATATGTTCAATCAGAGATAAGAATCCAAGACAATTTTTTAAATAAGAATCGTAATCTCCTGCAGCCATTGCAAACTGGGAGTTTCTCCACAGGAGAAGATACTCTTCTTTAAACAGTGAAAGTTTTCCCATTATAAGCAGTGTTGTTGTATCATCCAAGCCTTTTCCTATATTTGCCAGAATATTTTTTGCAAGGAATTCATTTACATTTTTTTTCAAAGAAGCTTGAATAACCGGTTTTACTAGATTGTAGTTATTAATATAAAGCACATTGTTTTCTGAATATGCAAAACCTGTATTAATAAGTGTTTGAACAGCTTTCTCTGTGTTTTTGATGCCAAGTTTAGTAATTACTTCAAAGTCAAGCCTGCCTCCTAGATAAGTAGAATAGGCAAGTATCATTGAGGCATCCATATCTTTACTTAATTCTTTAAGTCTAGCTTTTAATAATCCGGCAAGACTTTTAGGGAGAATAACAGAACCGTTATTTTTTATTATAAGTCTGCCATCAAAATTTATTAATATATTTTTTTCAATCAGGTATTTTAACGCGTTATCAAAATATAGAAGAGAACCATTATAATTTTCTTTAATTTTTTCAAAAAAGAATGATTGAATAAAGTCAGATGCTTCTTCTTTTACTGTTGTCAGGATAGAATCCATATTGGACTTTTGAAGAGTGTATTCGGTGTATAAAGGTGTTCTTAAAAGTCCTTTGACTTTGGAATGAAGAGAGGTTTCGCTGTCAGTGATAAATACAAATTGTACATTAATATTTTTAAACCTGTCAAAATAAAGCTCAAGTGTTTGAATGGACGTGTCATCCATATATTCAAAACCTTCAATTATTACAGCACAGTTTTTGAGCGAACTTAAGAATGCTCCGAAATCTTCCATATATGCAAATCTTGCATCTTCAGGCGTAGATGCTTTTCTAGGTTTTGAGTTAATCAAATCAATGATTGCCTTAAATCGTTTTACATCAAAATCCGGCGGTATTAAAGCTTTATGGAATGAAAGTCCGTAATAATCTTTAAAAAGCTGCTCAAAGACACCCCAAGGCTTGTAGTTAAGTTCTTCCGAACAGATGGCGCGAACCGGTTTTAAACCTTTTGACTCCAGATAGTTAACCAAATCTCCGGTGCGTATTTCTAAGTCCTTCTCAGAACGGATAGATATAATTTTGTTGTTTTGAAGTTTATCCAGCAAAGATACAGCGTTAACTTTTTCAAACTTACACTTTGCATTAATGTCAAAAACCTTAAAGCTGTATATATCATCAGAAGGCTCATTTGCAGGTTTGGTAATTTCTTTTTCATGAACTTCCAGTTGGACGTCTGTGTTTTTTTCAGAAGGGGGCAGTACATAGCTGTCTAGCAATATTTCATAAAACATTAGCGGTGTGCCGTTTTGTTCTACAGAATACAGTGAGTCTGTCTTATAATCTTTGCTTATGCAGTCGCAGACATACTGATCTAGTATAATCTGCATTCCTTTAAGATAACGTTTTTCATTCTTTTTAACGGAAAGCAGTTTTACATTTGTATCTACGATTGTTTTATCGAGCAGCTCCTCAGATGATTTTTTAATTATGGTTATATTCAGTTTTAAAGGAGTGCTAAGTTCTTCAATTACGTTGGCGTTGAGTTCAGAGAATGCGTTTATTATTTTTATAGCAAGCCTTATTGCTTTATTGGCAGAGGTCGGGAATGATAATTCTTTATTCATATTAATGATAAACGTATCATTATAATTAATAATTTTTCCGTCAATACCTTTGAATTGAGCCATTAGCAGATTGCGCAGCCTGAAAAAGAATTTTGTAAAAAGTTCTTGAGAGCCAAGCAGTCGTCTTATATTTTTCAGTGATGAAAACTGTATAATAAGCGAGGCGAATTCATCAGTTTCGCATTCCTGATAAGCAACACTTGTTTTGACCGGAAATCCGCACTTACATTTTTGTGCAGATGTAGAAACTGTTTTGCCGCATTTGGAACATTTTGTAAGAATTATGTAACCGCATTTTTCACAAACGGGTGATTCTCCTAAAGAGTGGCAATTCGGGCACTCCAGAGCTAAAACCTTATGGCAGTACGGACAAACTGTCAGATTATCTGAAATCGTTTTATGACACTTAGGACATTTCATATGTATGATTATAGCCTAAAATTAAACTTTATGCTACAATTGGGAAGTGGAATTTGAGGAGTTGACATGACTATATTGAAGATTATAACAGAGCCGGCGATTTTAATTATTACGGTATTTTTTCTGTTTTTTATAATGACTGTTTTGAAAAATTATGCGTATGTAGAAAAGAACCTCAATTCAGTTTATAATTTTTTAAAGTCGTTGAATAAAAAAGAGTTGTCATACCGTTTTAATGAACTTGATAACTTTATGAAGAATAATCCTTTTACGTCAACATCGTGGGAAGATTTTAAAAAGGCTTTGATTTTCCCTGAAAAACTTTATATAGCAACAAAAAATCCTACAAATACCGGCGATTTTAAACCGGAAATCTATCTAACGATAGATGCTTCTTATTTCTTTAATGAAGATACTCTTGTGTTTTCAAAAATAAACCATAAATTTATACAAACAATGCCTACGCTATTAACAGGTTTAGGCCCGTTTTTTACTTTTTTGAAAATGGCGGTTGCTTTTACTGAAGTTAATTTCTCAATGGATGCTAATGTCGGAGAGTCTTTGAATGGTTTGATTGCAAATATTCAGATAGCAGCTTTATGTTCTGTTTTTGCAGTCGGATTTTCTCTGTTATTTATGTTTATAGAAAAAATTATGTATAACAGGATGTGTAAAAAGTATTATCTGGCGATACAAAAGGAGTTTATCAGACTTTTTGATGTTGTTACGAGCGAAAAATTCCTTATTGATCTGGTAAAAGAGTCAAAAATTCAGAACGTAACTAATGAGAAATTGTTAAAAGCTTTACCAGAGAATTTTGCAAAAGCTATGGAAAAGAGTATCAGTGAAACTACTCTGCCTTATCTGGAAAATATCTTATACAGTTTGAATAAGCTGAATGAATCTTTTAATAAAGGTTCCGGCGGAGATGTTGTGGATAAACTTTTCTAGAGGAGCAGGTGATAACTGATGAGAATAAGACCGCACAAAGATGACAGCAGTGAAAATAATATATTCTGGGTTACAATGACTGACCTTATGACAGCTCTTGTACTGGTATTTATTGTGCTGTTTTTCTATACATATATGACAAGCTACTATGAAAAAATTCAGGGTAAGATGGAACAGAGCAGGGCTTCTGAAGCTTTGGAACAAGCATTAAAAGAACAGAACATAGAGGCTAATATTGATACTTCCGGAGTAGTCAAAATTTCTGACTTAGAGCTGTTTGATGTTAACAGTTATGAACTTTCTGAAAAAGGTAAACAGTATCTTTCGAAATTTGCTCCGGCTTATCTGAATTCTATTTTTTCTAATGAATATCTTGATAAAAATATAGAAAGAATTATTATACAAGGCCATACAGACTCTCAAACTTTTCAAGGCAAGTATTCTGATGACGAACAATATATGAAAAATATGGAGCTTAGCCTTAAAAGAGCTTATGCTGTAGCTAATTACATGACAAATACTCCTTATAATAAAGCAAACGGCAATAGATTGCGTAAAATGATTATAGTAGAAGGTGCAAGTTTTTCCACACCTGTTCTTGTTAACGGTAAAGAAGATTATGCAAAAAGCCGTCGTGTAGAATTAAAGGTTGTTATGAAGGAACCTTTGTTAGATAGAGAAAATCTTAAATAATATACCAATCAGAGCAGAAATTAATATATAAAATAAAGGATCTTTTTTTGATTTCCAGCTTATTAACAGAAGTGCGGCAAGTAAAATCATAGCCTTAATATCCTTTATTTCCGGTTTTAAAAGTCCTATTGCAACAGAGGTTAAGAGAGCGCAGCTTATTGGTTTTAAGGTTTCTATAATCGATTTTACATAATAATTATCACTGAATTTTTTTAGCAGTTTAGAAACAATTATTACAAGGAATAGTGAAGGCAGCATTTCTGCGGTTGTAGCAAGAGCTGAACCTAAAACCCCTGCGCTTTTTAGGCCAGCATAAGTCGCAACATTAATACCTACCGGTCCCGGGGTAATTGACGCTACTGCAACCATTTGTGTTAATTCATCAAGCGAATACCAGTTATATACCTGAGAAATATGATATAGAAAAGGTATTGTTGCGTATCCGCCGCCAAAGGAAAACAAACCTATTTTAAAAAACTCAAGAAACAAATGTATATATATCATTCTTTTGCCTCCCTGAGCCTTTTATATAAAACCCCGAGCATAGTGAACAACACAATGGTTTGTATTGGCGACAGCTTAAATACAAGCAGGGTCGCAAGAGTGAGAATAAAAATAGTATAAAAGTAAGTGTTTTTATTTGATTTTTGCCACATTTCTTTGACAGTCAAGACAATAAGGGCGATTACAGAAATCCCGACACCCCAGAGCGCCCCTTGTACATATGAATTATTTGTTAAAGCTCCTAATACTGAAGCAAGCAGTACTATACACCAGAAAGGTACAAATGTAACACCTATCATGGCTGCTACAGCGCCCCATTTACCCTTTAGCTTATATCCGATAAACATAGATATATTTGCAGCAATAATTCCTGGAAGAGATTGAGCAAGGGCAAAATAATTAATTAAGTCATCATGCGACACAAGGTTTCTTTTGTCAACAAACTCACTTGTCATAATTGGTAAAATGACATAGCCGCCTCCGAGCAGTATAGCTCCAATTTTTACAAAAATTAAGAACAGCTTAAAGAGTGACATTTTTTCAGTTTCCGTCCTATTTTATTTATTAATTTTTCATCTTCGTCTGGCGTAAAGCCTGTTGTTGTAAGGTAATTTCCTACAATTGTAGAATCTGTGCAATATCTAAAAGCCTTTTCGATAGTTTCTTCAGACAATCTGGCTTTTTTACCGCCGGCAATTCTTATAGAAGCTTCAGGGCAGGCTATCTTAAATATGGCAAGTGTTCTGAGAATATTTTCTTCATCAATCTTATCACCATAATCTGCAAAAGGAGTATTAGGAATAGGTGTAAGAATGTTTACAGGAATACTGTCAGGATTAATTTCAGCAAGCTCCAGCGCCATTTCAATCCGCTGTTCAATGCTTTCGCCCATACCGATAATAACACCGCAACACAGCTCCATTCCATATTTTTTTACGAGTTTTGCAGTGTTGATTCTGTCCTCATAAGTATGAGTCGTGCAAATTTCCGGATGATATGACCGGCATGTGTTAATATTATGATGAAATCTAACAAGACCTGTTTCAGCAAGCTTTTTTGCCTGGTTTTCATTTAAAATCCCAATGCTGGCACAGCTTTTAATCCCCTCTTTTTTTAAAGCTTTAATCATATCCAGCATTGTGTCAAAATCGCTTTCATCAGGAGTTTTGCCGGAGGTTACAATAGCGACCCTGTCAGCTCCGTTCTTTTGGCTGTCACGAGCGGCTTCCAGAACTTCATTTACCTCCATCAACGGATAAGACTCGATTTCTGTGTTGTAATGTGAACTTTGTGCGCAATATTTGCAATTTTGAGAGCATTTGCCATTACGCGCATTTATGATAGAACAAAACTCAACTTCGTCTTTTAAGTATTTTTTAGACTCATTTAAAAGAGAGTCTAAGTCTATATTGTATAAGTTTAATAATTCGGCTTTTGTATACATATTTTTGTCCCTTCCTTTATGATATTGTATCATAAAAGCTGCTTAACATTTCTTTATAGAAAAGCAATTTTAACGATTGTTTTTACTTATAGAGGGTGTGTAGTAAGTAAAAGGTCAATTATGTATATTTCTGGAAATCAGTATTATAATCCGAATTTTCAAGCAATGAAAAAATCTCAGTTTAAGGGGATTGATTATGCTGTTGTGGAAAAATTTAAAGCACCGATAGAAAAGTTTGATGTAATTGCAGATTTTCAAAATTGGGCAAAGACTCAGGTGCAAGTTATTACAGAAAGAAAATTCCCCGCCCGCAGCAATGAAGCCGTTACTCAACGAAAATGGATTTTAAAAGATTGGTTTGATTACGTAACTAAAGGAAATGATGCATATAGTTGGGCGATGCGGCTTTTAATCTTAGCAGGCGTAACTTCAGAGTTATCAGAAAAGAATGATACTCTGCCGCCAATGTTGTCCAAAGGTGTTCTTGCCGATACTGTATTTAGATTGAATAGCGAACTTCAAGCCGAGCCGAAAAAAGATTTTAGCTTTAATAAGTTATATAAAAATAATTTACGGTCGCATTTGCTTAATGATACAAATACAGGCACAAATAAGACCGGCTGGGTAGTAATCCCTTCTAAAAAGAATAACCCTGATAATTTTGAAGCCAATGTTGATAAACTTAAAACACTTTCTTACAAGACCTGGTGTACAAAATCCTTTAATGCAGAACCGTATTTGAGCGAGGGAGATTTCCATGTTTATCTGGAAAACGGACAGCCGAAATTAGGAGTACGGTTTGTAGATGGTGCTGTGAAAGAAATTCAAGGTGTTTTAAATAATGGAAAAATTCCTCTAAATTATTTCGAAATATTTGAGAAATACAGGAAAGAAAACAACTTGCAATTGAATCAAGATGCGGAAAAAGAAGTTGATTATGCAATACAATCCCAAAAAGGTGCAGAGGGAATTAAAAAAGAATTGGGTGAAGCAATAGAAAAGCATGATATGAAAAGAATATTTGAATATTTTGGAATGAAGCCAGAGGAAGGGCCTGACGGGAAATTTATAATTTCTCGCTATAAAGTTCCTGCTTGTTGTTCCTATGCAGATTTAGGAATTAATGACGCAGAGTTATTCAAATCAATATATTCAATTAGAACTAAATCTGTAGATTGCAAAGATATGTCTGATGAGGCTTGGAATATCATGATGGAGCTTACGATGTCAGGACGTGGTTAATTATTAACAACCGCAGGTTAAGCCTGCACATAAATTAATTGACTGGCCGGTTACACCTTTTGCTTCATCAGAAATTAGATATTTAACCATTCCTGTAATTTCAGAAGGTTGAACAAATCTTCTTTGAGGAATGCATTCAACAATTTCTTCCTTAGAAAAATCTCCTTCATTAGCAGATGTATTTCCCATATCTGTATCAACCCAGCCCGGATTTATAGTATTAACAGTTATTCCATATTCAGCAAGCTCTAATGCTAAAGCTTTAGTTGCTCCGATAAGTCCTGATTTTGTTGCAGAATACAGGCTTGCTCCCGCTTCTCCCATAACACCGCTTATTGAACCAATATTAATTATTCTGCCCCATTTTTGTTTTTTCATATAGGGAACTGCACGTGAAATCAAGTACATAGGAGCTTCCAAATTAGTCCGCGTAATATGTTCAATTTCATTTATTCCGATTGCTTCAATATGAGAGTAAATATATTCTCCTGCATTGTTTATAAGTATATCAATCCGGTTGGCTTCAATATAATCCCCGAGTTTTTTCATCCCTTCCAATGTTCCAAGATCGCATACACAATAATTTTCAAACGATTTCAAACGCTCTTCATCCCTTCCACAGGTAAAAATGCGTCCGTCTATCCCTTCCGCAATTGCCTTGCCAATGCCTTTGCTCCCGCCTGTAACCAGTATATTCATATATCAATTATAACATAAAAACCAAAAGGGCGGCTAAACCCTGCATTAGCCGCCCGACATTTATGATAGGAATTGCGCCTGATAAGTTTTATAGGAAATAGGCGCATCCTGTGCTCCCGGTTTATTTGATAACCCGAAAGCCTGCTGTGCTTCCGTTCTTAAGCCTGCAAAGTATGTCATAGCCTGTCCGTCAATTGCACTCTGGCTTAATAATTGGATAGCGTTGTTAAAGGCTGCATAATCTTTGTCATAATCACCTGTCGCCTGTATGCCGATTTGTGCACATAACCCTGCCCAAGGTATTACCTGCTGATTATTCTGATTTTTAATCTGTTCCTGAACCTGCGATGAATACTCTTCATACATCGCAGCATTTAGTTTCTTTAAATCATCAGTTTTGCCGGTCGGGGTAATATCAAAATCGTCAAAAGCCCGTTCTAATGCAGCAGAATTTGTAGGCACCCTGCCTAGATAAGAGTAGATGTTTGCGCTTGTGTAAGAATATACTCCGTTGACCGTGAAGTTTGACATGATACACACCTCTTATATGATATATAATATATATCGGCATATTTTCTGAAAACTTTAGGATTTTTTGAATAATATTTACAAATCTTTACAAAAATAGGCTAAAAACTAGTAATAACAACAAATTTAATCTAAGAGTATGTGATTAACTTTGTAAAGTTATGTAACAAAGATTACTTTTGATGAAATTGAGCTAAATTTATATACTTTATATATATGTAAGACAAATATAAGAGAGCAAGACAGGTAAAATAATTTTAAAATTGCAAACAGCCGTTATAAAAACGGTATATTTCAAACCGTTTGTAATTTGAAAAATATTAAACCAGCTTAAGTAAGAACGCCTTGAAATGAGAGAAATTAAGGCCTTAAGTAAATACGCTCTTTTATCAGATTAAAAGATGAGGTATTAAGTATGGCTTTATTAGAAACGTACAATATTAATGCTATGGCTACGCAGATTTCGCGCGAATTTTATATTAATGAGAATAATCATGCTGATGACAAATCATACATTCTAATGGATGAAATGAGGCTTTTTGCAATGGATATGAAATCGAGAGTTACGTTTATATCCAGAACAAAAAAATAGGTTTTTAATAATACCAAACCATCTTACTTAACTAATTTAATTCCCCAATCTATTAGCGCCTGATTTGAAAAAATTAGGCTTTTTTTTTATTTTGTAAAAAAAAACGAGCGGTATTTTTACCGCTCGTTTTGGAATATTGTTCTTATACGTTACCGTAGTAAGCATCAATGTAGATTTGTTTGATATCTGACATGAACGGATAAGCAGGGTTAGCACCTGTACATTGATCGTCAAATGCCAATTCAACAAGCTCATCAAGGTTCTTCATGAATGTTTCTTCATCAACACCGAAGTCTTTGATAGATTTAGGAAGTTCGATTCTTGTCATCAAGTCATCAACAGCATTGATTAACAATTGAACTTTTTCATCATCATTGTTACCACCCAGACCTAATTCGTCAGCAACCTGACCGTATTTAGCCTTAGCACAAGGGAATTTGTACTGCGGGAAGATTGCTTGTTTATGCGGTGCATCAGAAGCATTGTATTTCATAACCTGTCTGATTAATAATGCGTTAGCAACACCGTGAGGTACATGGTACATAGCACCAAGTTTGTGAGCCATTGAGTGGCATAATCCTAAGAAAGAGTTAGCGAATGCCATACCTGCAATAGTTGCAGCATAGTGCATTTTTTCTCTTGCCATAGGATCGTTAGCACCTTCTTTGTAAGATCTTTCAAGATATCTGAATACTAACTTAGTTGCTTCTAAAGCATTTGAGTTAGTGAAGTTTGTAGCCATGCAAGATACATAAGCTTCAAGTGCGTGAACTAGAGCATCAATACCAGAAGCTGAAGTCAAGCCTTTTGGCATACCATCAACGAAGTTAGGGTCAACGATTGCCATATTTGGTGTTAATGCGTAATCTGCGATTGCATATTTTACGTGAGTTTCGTCATCTGTAATAATAGCAAACGGAGTAACTTCTGAACCTGTACCTGAAGTTGTTGGTACTGCAACCATTGTAGCTTTTTTGCCTAATTCAGGGATGCAGCATATTCTCTTTCTGATATCCATAAATCTCATAGCGATATCTTCAAAGTTTGTATCAGGTTGTTCATACAGTAACCACATAATCTTAGCTGCGTCCATTGGAGAACCGCCGCCTAATGAAATGATAACATCAGGTTCAAACGGTTTTAATATAGCCATAGCTTGATCGATTGTAGATAATGTTGGATCCGGTTTAACATCAAAGAATACTTCGTGTTCAATTCCAATTTCATCCAATACATTAGTAATAGCATTTACAGCACCAGAGTTGAATAAGAATCTATCTGTTACGATGAATGCACGTTTTTTACCGGCAAGTTCACGAAGAGCAAGATCAATAGCGCCTCTCTTGAAGTAAACTTTAGCAGGAACCTTAAACCATAACATATTTTCTCTCCTTTCAGCAACGGTCTTGTAGTTCAATAAGTTTTCAACGCCTACGTTACCTGAAACAGCGTTACCACCCCAGGAACCGCAGCCGAGAGTTAGTGACGGCTCTAACTTGAAGTTGAATAAGTCACCGATACCGCCCTGAGAAGAAGGCTGGTTAATCAATACACGGCAAGTCGGCATTTTTTCAGAATACTTATCAATTCTTTCTTTATGACGTTCGTCAGTATAGAGAACTGAGGTGTGGCCTAAGCCGCCCTTGCTTACAAGTGTGTAAGCTTTTTCTGCAGCATCTTCAAAGTCGCTTGCTCTGTACATTGTAAGTACAGGTGATAATTTTTCTCTAGAGAATGGATCTTCCCAATCAACTTCTGGTCTTTCTACTAATAATATTTTTGCATCTTCCGGAACATCAGCTCCAAATCCTGAAAGTTCTGCAATTCTGTGCGGTTTTTGACCAACAACGTCAGGGTGTGCAGTACCTCTCTTAGGATCGATAAGAGGAAGGTCGATGAGTTTTTGTTTTTGGTTTTCATTTAGAAGGTAAGCACCACGGTAAATAAATTCGTTTTTAACTTCTTCGTAAATGCTGTCAACAACTACTACAGATTGTTCAGAAGCACAAATCATACCATTATCAAAAGATTTTGACATAAGTATAGAAGAAACAGCCATTTTAATATCAGCAGTTTCATCAATAACTGCAGAAGTATTACCAGGGCCTACGCCTAAGGCAGGGTTGCCAGATGAGTATGCAGCCTTAACCATACCAGGACCGCCTGTAGCCAAGATACAATCAATGTTAGGGTGTTTCATCAAAGCGCTTGAAAGTTCAATAGATGGAACGTCAATCCAGCCGATAATATCTTCAGGAGCACCTGCTTTTACAGCAGCATCAAGAACGATTTTTGCAGCTTCAATTGTGCATTTTTTAGCTCTAGGGTGTGGAGAGAAGATAATACCATTTCTTGTCTTCAAAGCGATTAAAGATTTAAAAATTGCAGTTGAAGTAGGGTTTGTAGTAGGAACGATACCTGCTAAAACTCCTAAAGGTTCTGCAACAATTTTAATACCGTTGATTTTGTCTTCTTTGATAATACCGCAAGTTTTTGCATTTTTGTGTTTGTTATAGATGTATTCAGAAGCAAAGTGGTTTTTTATAATTTTATCTTCTAAAACGCCCATTCCGGTTTCTTCAACAGCCATTCTTGCAAGAGGAATACGAGCCTTATCAGCTGCACCTGCTGCTGCTTTAAAAATAGCATCAACTTTTTCTTGAGAAAAAGTTGCAAAGATTCTTTGAGCTTTGTGAACGCGGGAAATTAATGCTTCCAACTGATCAAGTGTTTCAACTACATTTGATGAGTTGAGAGATTTTTCCAGAGCTTCAACGTTCTTTTTTGTTTTCGTTGTCATATTAAAATCTCCTTTTTCTGTACGGCTATAACAATATTGCAACACAAATTAAAATTGTTGTCAACGCAAGTGTACAGTGATGTTGAGGGGATAAATTTTATATACAGAAGCCCCAAATTCAAGCACCAATATTAATTTAGCGAGTGTAGTTAATACACTCGCTAATAAAAATTAATATAATCTTAATAAGTTAGATGCCGAATGCAGCTCTGAATTTTTTTGTATCTAAAAATTCTTTTTGTTCGCCATTTTCAGTATTGGTATCAGCAGGAGTTTGAGAACCAAATGATTCAACCTGTGATTGCAATTCTGTATTAGCTTCGATGATAGCATCAACATCCCAGGTTCCTGTAGCTTCAATATAAGGTTTTACAGCATTAGTATATTGTTCGGCAAGGCTTGCAGCTCCTTCGCCGACTTTGCCGATTGCATTTGTAAATTCGCTTAATGAAGATATATCCTGACCCATTTTACCGATGGATGCAGTTAATGACTGAAGGTTTTTTGCTCCGCCCTGTATTCTTGTTCGGCCAGCAGACACTCTCTGGTTTCCGTCCATAATATATTGAGCGCCTTTGCCTCCTGAGCCGATAGCAGAGAAAGCGTTTGAATTAATAGCTTCTCCAAGCTTAATTTCACCATTGCCAACCGGTACATCAGTTCCGCCCTGAGCTGTAATCTGGCTTGATTTAGCTCCTAAAGCGGTTCCTTTTTGAATATATTGTTGAATATCAGCAACGCCTTCTGAAATTTTTGTAGCTGATTCTGATATCAAATCTGAAATATTATTAACGCTCTGTTCAACAACAGCATTTTGAGCTTCTATTGTTGTCTGCATGTTTTGTATATTGCCAACTAATAGATTGATATCATTAGCAGCAGTCTTAATAGTTTTTAGTGCATCTTCGCGCTTTTCAGGATTATTTAAATCCTGTTTAGCCGCATCTATAGTATCCAGCTGCTTTTTTATTTGTTTTTGAATATCTGCAATTTCACCACTGTTACTACCTAATTCTTCTATCTTTGAAAGTGCATTATGAATGTTTGTAGTATTTGCTCCTATATCAGTTTTAATTTTGTCTATTACAGCTTGAACCTCCTGTGCTTTTTTATCAGCAGCAGCTTCATTTTTATTTATATCATCAGCATTATTTTTTACTTCTTTATTAGCTTGAGCGGTCTGATTCTTCGAGAAAGATACCATGCTCAAAAGGCCTTCAATGATGTTAACAGTTGCTTTAGCTTTTTGTTCATCATTTCCTTCTAAAGCTTCCTGTCCATTTTGCACCAGACCGAATATTGAATTAACATATTCAGGCTGTGAAGATTTACCAGAAGCTTCTGAACCGGAGCTCAAAGACTGGAGCTGGCTCATTGCCTTATTTAATATTGATTGTAAATCTGTATTGTATCCTGGTGCCATCTTACGTAATTCTTCCTATTATACCATCTTATATATATAAAGTATAGAAAAAATAAGTAATTTCGGTACTATTTAAAATTGTTACAAAACTTAATGAGAAAACTAATTTATTGTTCAAAAAAGTAGCCACCGAGCTTATAGACAGCATGGCAAATGATATTGTACAAATATTAGTATGTTATAAAAAGAGGAAAGGTGAGTGTTAAAAGAAATTTTTACTGAAAGAGAGCTGGAAGTACTGCATTTATTGTTATTAGGTCTAAATAATAAGGAAATATCGGATGAACTTTTTATTTCAAACCATACTACGAAAGCTCACGTAGCATCCATTTACAAGAAACTTGGTGTTTCAAATAGAGTTCAGGCAGCAGTTAAGAGTATAAAGCTTGGAGCAAATGAACTTTTTAACTTGCAGGAAGTAATCTAACGTATATGACATAATAAACTGGAGTCCGAATTGTTCGGGCTCCACCATTTTTTTGTCGTATGCCGAAAAAATGGCTGCGATAGTTAATACCGCAGCCATTAAATTTAGGTAACTTTACTAAGCATTCAAGACTTTAGCTTTGTCTTCTTCGCTTACACCTTTAATTGTAAGGTTGATTCTGCCCTTATCGTCAATTTTTATTACTTTGACGATAACTTCATCACCAATGTTAACATGTGGTTCAATTGTTTCAATTCTTTCCTGGCATATTTGTGAAATATGAACCATACCATCTTTGCCACCGCCGAGTTCAACGAATGCGCCGATAGGAATAATTCTTACAACCTTGCCTTTGATAACCATTCCAACTTCAGGTTTGAAAGTCAAATCATTAATCATCTTTTTAGCAATAGCAGCGCCTTCCTGATCGTTAGATGTAATTGTCACTACACCGCTGTCCTGAATATCAATTTCAGCACCTGAAGCTTCTATAATTGCTCTGATTTGTTTTCCGCCAGGTCCGATAACTGTTCCGATATCTTCAGTTGGAATTGTCATTGTTGTAATGCTTGGTGCAAATGGTGATAAATGATCTGCAGGTTTAGTAATAACCTTTCTCATTTCACCTAAGATATGCAGTCTGCCTTCCTTAGCTTGAGCTAAAGCTCTTCTCAGAGTTTCATTTGCAATACCTTTGGCTTTCATATCCATTTGAAGAGCAGTAATACCGTCATCATTGCCTGTAACTTTAAAGTCCATATCACCAAGGAAGTCTTCAATTCCCTGAATATCAGTTAATACAACAGGTTCTCTGTCAGGTTCTGTAATCATACCCATTGCAACACCGCCAATCATACATTTAACAGGAACACCTGCATTCATTAAAGCCATTGAAGAACCGCAGGTTGAACCCATCGATGTAGAGCCGTTGGATTCCAATACATCAGAAGTTACGCGGATAGTGTAACCGAATTCTTCTTGAGAAGGAAGTGCCGGAACATTTGCTCTTTCAGCAAGGTTTCCGTGCCCAACTTCACGTCTGCCAGGGCCTCTTAAAGGTTTTACTTCACCAACAGAGAATCCAGGGAAGATGTATTTATGCATATAAGTTTTTTCAGTTTCCGGATCAACACCGTCTAATTCCTGTTTCATACCAGGGCCGGCAAGTGTTGCTACTGATAAAATCTGAGTTTGTCCTCTTGTAAACACAGCAGAACCGTGAGCACGCGGTATAACACCAACTTCACACCAGATAGGACGAACTTCAGTCGGTTTTCTGCCGTCAGCTCTAACTCCTTCATCCAGAATCATTGCACGCATAATTTTCTTTTCTGCAGCTTTAAATTCTTCGGCTACAAAGTCGATGCCGGTTTCTTCAATAATCTGGTGGATGTAATGATCTTCCGGAAGAGATTCAACTCTTTCTTTAACAAGCTTTTTAGCTTCTTCAAGCTTATCCTGTCTGTATTTTCTATCAAAGTTGTGATATGCATCAAAAATCATATCATGAGCAACTTCATTAATAATATTTTTAAGTTCAGTTGTATCATAAGGGTTAACAAATTCTTCTTTAACAACGCCGCAAGCTTTAGCAAATTCAACCTGAGCATCGCACTGTTTTCTTATTTCACCCTGAGCAAACTCAACAGCTTCCATAATATCGTCTTCAGTAACGAATTTACATCCAGCCTCAACCATGATTACACTATCGTGAGTACCTGCAACAACTATATCTAAGTCAGATTTGTCTGCTTGCTGGTGTGTAGGGTTAGCAATAAGCTGGCCGTCAAGTTTAGAAACTCTTACAGCTCCGATAGGACCTTCAAAAGGAGCTCCAGATAACATTAATGCACAAGATGCTCCTAACATTGCCAGTGTATCAGGCTGGTTTTGCTGATCATAGCTGAATAACTGTGCAACAATCTGAATATCGTTTCTATATCCTTTTGGGAAAAGCGGTCTTATAGGTCTGTCGATAAGACGTGATACAAGTATAGCCTTGTCGCTTGCTTTACCTTCTGAACGGTTATATCCGCCAGGTATGCGGCCTATTGAAGACATTCTTTCTTCATAATCAATAAGTAATGGGAAAAAGTCTATCCCGACTCTTGGTTCTTTGCTTACAACACAATGAACAAAAAGCATTGTATCTCCGCATCTTACGGTAACACTGCCATTTGTTGATTGAGCGTATTTACCTGTTTCTACAGTGACGGTCTTGCCGCCGATTTCTAACTGAAAACTTTTTGTTTCCGGTACCATTTTTCCTTCTTTCTCCGGCTACTCGAAAGCCGGATGCTTCCATTAAATTATACTAAAATTTTCCATTAAAATTATAGTATAAAAATGAAGAATACGCAAAAAAAGGAATTTTTAATTTTATTTTTCAATAACCGGTTGAATATCAAGTTTTGAGAATGTTCTGTTTGCTTTCGCAAATTTGTAAGTACCAGGAGGGGTTGTGGCTGCAAGCGATGCTGCAAAACCGGCTGATATACCTGCGATAATGCCTGCAACAGTTGATAAAACTCTCTTTGCGGTGGATAAATTTTTTATACAGGCTATTGGTATTGCTGCACCGATAATACCACTGGTGCCGACTATTACACGTGACAGAGTTCTTCGCTTTTTAATATCTTCTTCGGACGAATTTTCAATAACAAATTTTTGAATTTTAGGTGCAGTATCCATTATATCTTTGTAAGCAGACTCAAATTTATCTGATTCTGTCTGAGGTACGCTTAATTTACCTGTTTCTTCTCCGTTAGAATCAATGACTCTGTATACAGTTCTTCCGTTTGGAGTCATACCTATCTTTTGTATATTTCCATACGAATTTTGCTTGAAACCGGATGAACCGATGTTAAACATATCAACCATAAATTACACCTTCACACTTCTTTTCCATTATATAAATAAACAATTCAAATCGCAATAATTTGCTAGTATGTAAAGGAATGTAAAGGTGTATTTATTATTTAGTCAGCATAGCAGTTTAAAGAGCTGCAGCCTCTCAATTTATTAAGAGCTCTCATTTCAGTTTGTCTGATGCATTCTTTAGTTACGCCGAACATTTTACCAATATCTTCAAGAGTCGTTCTTGCAAAATTCTCAAGCCCGAATCTCATTTTGATAACACTTTGTTCGCGTTCTTTTAGTGTAGAAACCACATTTGCGATTTCTTTTTTTAGTTCTTCATACTGAATTGAAGCTTCAACACTGGTAGTTTCATCTTCTAAAACGTCTGCAACATTAAGTTCGCTGCCGTTTTTTGCATCAAAACTGCCTTCAATTGAAACAGTAGTAGTGTAAGCTGATAAGTAGGTATCGACTTTTTCAGGTTCAAGATTCATTTTTTGAGCAACATCTTTATTTGTAACCTGACAATTATAAGCTCTTTCCATTTCAGCTTTTACTTTTGAAAACTTAGATAATGTTTCCTGTATATAAACCGGAATTTTCATGCAGTGAGATTGTTCAGAAATAGCTTTGAACATTGCCTGTTTTATCCACCAGCTTGCGTAAGTTGAAAATCTGTATCCTAAATCAGGGTTAAACTTTTCAACTGCAATCATCAAACCTAAATTACCTTCCTGAATTAAATCCACCATAGGTAATTTTGATACATGGATGGCTTTTCTTGCAATTGTCAAAACGAGTTTTAAATTGGATTGAACCAGAATTTTCTTAGCTTCTTTGTCGCCATTTTTTGCTTTTCTGGCAATTTCTTTTTCTTCTGCGCTGTCTAAAGATTTATAAGAATTAACTTTCTTTAAGTAGGCGCCCATTTCTTCTGTGTTAAATGAAATAAATCCGCTTCTTGCTGGGTTGGTTGTTGACTTCATTCTGATAACTTGATCTTTCATACTGTTAAACTCCTATAAATGTATATTTTTGAAACACAAACAAATCTTATATACTCATAATATATCAAAAGTATATAAACTTCAATACTTTTGTTAAGAAATATTACAAAAATATCCGGATTTTTAAGAAAGTTTTACAAAACTTAATATTATATGTTTTGTTACAATTTTGTAATAAAGTGTTATAAATTAGCTATATGTGGAATATATTATATATATGGATATGTATAAAAAAGGTGCAAATAATATCCCTGAAACCCTTACGGCTGTAGGGGGGGGGGGTAAAACACTCTAGTTTATTAGGGCTTTTAAGAGAGGTGTTAAAATGAAAATTAACACCAATCTATCAAGCTTAATAGTTCAATCCAGCTTAAAATCATCAACCAAAGGATTAAATACAGCAATCGAGCGCATGACAACGGGTTTTAAAATTAACCGCGCAAAAGACAATGCTGCTAATTTTTCAATAAATACGCACTTATCAACTAAAATCAGCGGGTATCAGGTAGCTCAAGATAATACTTTGCAAGCTTTAGATATGCTTACAACCGCATCTGATACACTTTCTACCATGGAAAGCTTAGTATCTCGTTTGCGTTCTCTTGCATTAACAGCTGGTAATAAAACCTATGATACAGCATCTCTTGCAGCTTTAAATGCAGAAGTAGCTTCTATTATTTCTGAGTTATATCGTATAAAAGATAATACAACATATAACGGTATAAAATTGTTGGAGTCTATAACTGATATTCCAGATGGTGCTGGAGCAGATGTAAAATCAATAAAATCAAAATACGGAACATTTATAAAAGAGGTTGTAAAAGTTGATACTTCTAAAATGACAAAACTTTTGGATGTAGCAGAGGATGCGATTATTTCATCCGGTGAATATTCAATATCAACAGCAGAAGAACTTGTTAAACTGTCTAAAATGTCAAACAATAGTCAAATAAAAGGCGGACGTTTTGTTCTGGCAAATGATATAGATATGTCAGCATATTCAACAGGCGAAGGTTTTGAACCTATAGCTAAGTATGGCGGTTTCAAAGGTATGGTAAACGGGAACGGGTATGTTATAAGAAACCTTTATATTAATCGTCCTAATGAAGCAAATGTTGCTTTGATAGGAGGGGCGCATGTCGAAGTCAGAAATCTTGGATTAGAAAATGTCGATATTACCGGAGGTTCTGGTGTTACAGGAGGAATAGTCGGACAGGGTCAAATGAATGGTTTGATAAATTGTTATGTAAATGGGGGGAGTATAAAAACAGCAACGAAATATATTCATGCCCAAATTGGCGGCATAGCAGGCGGTCTTCAATATACTAATGTAGATTCTTGCTGGACTGATGTGGAAGTTAGAGGGTACAGAGATGTCGGAGGATTAATAGGTAACTCTAAGGTTACAGTTAAGAATTCTTATGCACTTGGTGATGTGTACGGGGCTGAAAGTGTCGGTGGTCTTATTGGGGTTAGTTCACACACCACATTAAATTGTTTTGCAGAAGGAGATGTAACAGCATCAGGATATTATGCTGGCGGGTTAATAGGTTATGCAGGTACTGATTATGGAACAATTAAAAATTGTTCGAGTTATGGATTTGTGAAAGGGACGGATAGAGCTGGAACAATTGTTGGAGGAGTAAATGGTACAACCATAACAAATGTTCTCTATAATAAAGGAGATAATGAAGGAGTTGCAGAAATTGGATATGGAGCAGAAACTGCAAAATTAAGTTCAATACTGGGAGTGTTTCTTGAGCGAATAACTAATATTCAAGTAGGAATAAATTCTTCAAATGCTTCAAATATCTCAATAGCTTTAGGTGTTTCAGACATTTCTTTAATTGATTCTATATTAGGCTGTATTGAAGATGAAAAATCTATATCTCAAATTGATAAAGTTTTTAATTTACTAGCTGAACGTCAGGTACAAATCGGTTCTGTGCAGAATAGACTTTTGAGTGTTTTGGAAGAGATTAACACGAAACAGGATAATTTAATCTCAATGCAATCAACAATTCGAGATGCTGATATAGCGGAAGTTTCAAGTGAATATATCAGACAGCAGATTCTCCAGCAGGCATCTGCCACACTTCTTGCTACAGCAAACCAAACACCCGTTATAGCAATACAGTTATTATAATTCCGAGTCACTTCGTGGAAGTTTGTAGTTCTGCGCTAAGCTGTAAATAAAGTTTTAAGTCTGCAATCCGTGTATTTACGGCTAAAATTACATCACGAATCTGTGCATCAAGCCTTTTTGCACCTTTAAAGCAAGTGTGGAAAAACAGAACTGTTGATGTGCCTTTCACTAGATCATTTTTTAAGTCTACAATCTTTTTATAAATAACAGGGTCAATAATCTCTTTGTTTTCGCACATCGTTGTAAATATATCACCAAACCACCATTGCGTTTCTTCGACGTTATTACTTTTTACTCCTTTTTGTGCTTTTTTTAGGTAGGTAAGTATTAGAGAATAAACTTCTACTAATTTTTGCTTCTTTTCCGGTAAAACTTTTTTAAAGTAGTCCATTGTCTGGTTATAGCCAATATCTATTAGCTTTCGGCGTTCGTCTTTGTTTAGATTAAAATCCGCAAAGAAAATATCACCTGTATTTATTCTAATGCAGTCAAACCGGTCATTGCTTCCGTATAATTCTGTTACAAAATCAGTTGCTATATCTGTAACACAGCTATAAATAGTGTTGATAAATGAAATCGGATTTTTTTCATCTTTGTTATAATCACCTTCAAGCCTAAATTCAAGAATTCTGCTCTCAGAATTTTTAAGTGTTTCAGAAAGCCTCCACATAGGTGAGGCTTTTTGTAAATCTCCATCTACAAGGAATGAGTCATTGTATTTGTATGGAGCCATAAGTCCGGGCATGCTTGATGAAATTTTAATAGCCTGAGCTATTTCAAAATCAGGAGTTTCAGTGTCAGAAAATTCCTGTGTACAAAATTTGGTCAGATTAGTTGTTATAATAACCAGCTTTTTTTCTATATCTTTAAAAGTAACATTTTTTCTTTTAACATTTACAACTTTTTTGGCTAGCAGTTCATTAAGCCAATCAAGGAAAATTTCCCCTTTACTTATAGCAAAAGCCTTTCCAAATCCCAGATGGATATCTTTGAATAAATCAAAATTTACCTTCATAAACAAATTTTCAAGCTCATATGATTTGTATCCGCAGGCAACAAGAGCTGCAATAATAGAGCCAACAGAAGAACCGCCTATAATATCGTATTCAATCCCCAGCTCCTCCAGTGCTCGTATGGTTCCAATATAGGCCATACCGCGAATTGCTCCTCCGCCGAAAAGACATGTATACTTTAACGGGTTAGTCATTTGTAAAATCTCCATGTTTAAACATTGTTTTTCTGTAGTAATTCATATCGTATTCAGGTTCAAAGTATGAGAATTTTTCTTTTCCTTTTTTTACAAAAATTCCGCAGATTCTGCCGTCAAAAATATGTACCCAGTCCGGCTCCTGTTTAAGTATAGTATATGTACCGGATTCTTTATAAGGCATAAGTATATCTGTCGGGTATTTTGTAAAGATGTCTTTCCAATTTTTGTCTACCAGATCATATTGTTTGAGAACTTTAAATTCCTCATCATTATAAACTTCTTCATACCTTCCATCCATAAATATTAGTATGTCCGGATAGAGTTTATAAGTAGCGTAACTGCCAAGAGCAAATGGTGTTACAAGATTTCCTTTTATATTGTTAATCTTAAGAAATTCCATTTCGTAGAGTGGAAATTTTTCTTCATCACACCTTGCAGCTGTAGGTGAAAATAACGGTATCATTAAGGCTAGGACAAATATTGCAGGATAAAGACTCTTTTCAAACTTTTTAAGCCCTCTTTTGAACCTGAGGAAAAAAACTGCCATATCGTTGTAGCATAGTGCAGCTGCTGCAATAACTGTTATTGAGAGTAATTTTACATGAGCAAGTCCGCAGTATAAAGTAACAGCCAGAACTATTATTTTCGTAACATCAATTTTCTTTGTTCTAATTGCAGATAGAAATCCAAAAATTCCGAACAAGCTTGGCAAAATGTAATACAAAATATGTCTGTATGCAAAAAACGGCCACCATTCTACAATATATTTACGATGCTTTGTTGCTGCTGAGAATAAGAAGTTCAAGTATTTAGGGCCGTATGGGTTAATGACGAGTGCCAGTCCTGATGTAATAAGAACTGCAAGGTATTTTTTCCACGGTTTTCTTTCAATGACTGCTCCAGCAAAGTACATAGCAATCAATCCCAGTCCTGATACAACTCCGCCATGAACATTGTTCCATAATATAACAAGCGGTGGAAATATCCAGATGAGGTTTTTGTGTTTTCCTCTTCTGGTACTTTCCAGAATATATAAGAAAATACTAAAGAATAAGAAGCTGAAGAGCTGACAGCGAACCAAGCTGGAGTTAAGCTTCAGAAATAACGCAAGGAATATTCCCATAAATATTAAAGACGAAGGCAGAGCATGCTTTTGTAATCTCTGAGTTTTAACAACAAACACTGAAGAGAAAAACATAACAGCAGCCTGAAAAGCAACAAGGCCAAATGGACCCAGGTGTTTTATTAAGAAATAGAATACAACACCAGAACCCCATTCATGGTCATACCACGGGTGTGTAGGAGTGTATGATAAAAAGTCTTTAAAAGGCAGTATACCTTGTTCAATAAATCGCTCGCCTACAATTAATCTTGCAAATAAATCAAAATCATAATTTGTAGAAAGACAAGCTAAAAATATACTGAATACAGCTAGAGCTGTGTAAAATAGCACACATTTCTTATTTATAGCCAAGCTTAAACTCCTCTCATCCCTATATAAAAAACAATTTTATATTCTTATAATATAACAAAAATCAATTATTGTGTTAAAATTTATATATAAAGTTGCAGGGGAAAGATTGAGGGGACATAAAATGGGATTAACATTAGTAGAAAAAATAATTTCAGAACATGCCGGCAAAGAAGTTCATGCTGGAGAATTAGTTATCTCAAAAGTTGATGTTACAGCAGTTCAAGATGGTACAGGGCCTTTAACTGTGCAGGAATTCAAGAAGCTGGGCAAAACTAAACTTAATAATCCAGAAAGAACTGTTTTATTTATTGACCATGCGGCCCCTAGTCCAAGAAAAGAACTTTCTAATACTCATATGGTTTTGAGAGAGTTTCACAAAGAATACGGTGCTGTTCTTTCTGATGTTGGTGCCGGCGTATGCCATCAGAGATTAATTGAAACCTTTGTTAATCCGGGTGAAGTTCTTGTAGGGGCTGATTCTCACACGTGTACATCAGGTGCACTGGGTGCTTTTGCTACCGGCATGGGGTCTACTGATGTTGCTGTTGCTATGGCGCTCGGCAAAACCTGGCTTAAAGTTCCTGCTACATTTAAAATCGTTGTTAGTGGGAAATTTAGAAAAGGTGTTTGTTCAAAAGATTTAATGCTACATTTAATCGGTATGATTGGAGCAGATGGGGCAACTTACAAAGCTCTTGAGTTTTGCGGCGAAACAATAGAAAATATGACGATGTCTGAACGATTTACTCTCGCCAATATGGCTGTAGAAGCCGGTGCTAAATGCGGCTTGTTTGTGGCAGATGACAAGACTAAGGAATTTCTTGCCCAAAGAGGCAGAGTGGAAAAATTCAGACAAATTCTGCCGGATATAGATGCTAATTACGAAAGAATTATTGAAATTAATGCGGAGGATGTGCCTCATACGGTTTCTTGTCCTCATACTGTCGACAATACCAAAAGAGTGGAAGAACTCAAGGATGTTAAAGTTAATCAGGTTTATGTTGGAACCTGTACAAACGGCAGAATAGAAGATTTGAGAGTTGTTGCTGATATTCTAAAAGGCAAAACTGTTCATCCTGATGTAAGAATGTTGATTTGTCCTGCTTCTAAAGATGTATTTAAGCAGGCTTTAAAAGAAGGATTGATTGATATTTTTGTGGAGGCAAATGCTGCAATTATGGCTCCGGGCTGCGGACCCTGTGTAGGTGTTCATGCCGGAATCTTAGGCGATGGTGAGGTTTGTCTTGCAACTCAGAATAGAAATTTTCAGGGCAGAATGGGAAATACTAAGGGATTTATTTATCTGGCCTCTCCGTATGTTGCAGCTTACACTGCTTTGAGAGGATACATTTCTGCAGAATAAAGAGGTGTTTATGAATTTATTACTACTAAAACAATTATCAATACTCAGTGCATTTGCAGGTGCTATACTGGGATTTATTACAATAATTCCATATGTGAGTTTTATTAGCTTTATGCTATTGATTTTATGCCTCTCTGCATTTGTATTGGCTTATTTAAAACAAAATGAACTAATTGGTATTATAAGTGTAAGAGAAGGCTGTATATTCGGAGCTGTTATAGGATTTGTTTCTTTTCTGGCTTTTGCTGTAGTTTTTACTCCTATAAGTATGCTTCTTGGATGGCTTATTCCTTCTTATACACAAGGCTTTATGAGATTTTTTCTCGGTAGTTTCGGTTCATTTATTGTAATGATTTTTCTGATAATATTTATGGGTGGTATAAGTGCCTTGTTTAACGCATTTTCAGGGCTGGTGACTGCATATATTTACGAACTTATAACCGGTATTAAAAAAGAAAATAACCAGAATTCAAGTGTAGATTTTGAGATAAGGTAAAAAGAAAGGATTGGTATTATGATAATTTCAATTATTTTATTTGTATTATTGTTTATTACAACTATTATTGTTAAGTTGATGCAGAAAAATGATACTCAGGGTAAATTAAAACGTTTTAATGAAATTATAGAAATGGCTCTAATTGTTCAATTTCTGATTATTGTAAACGACATATTTAGTGTTTTATAAAACAAGACCGGCTTATAAGCCGGTCTTGTTTATTCAAGAGATTTTATTGTACCTTTATCTAGTTTTATCTTATGTTGATTTTCAATAAATATGTTTTTATTTTCTTTTGACCCTTTTGTTAGAATTCTATCCAGTGTGTCTAATAATGCGTCAGTTAAAGATCTAAAATCTGTTCTCTGTTGCATATCATGAATGGTTCCTCTCTCATTTTGAATCCATTCATGGCCTGCAATAGGTCTTGAACTAAAAAGTCGTTGTCCTTGGTCTTTTGAATTTCTGTCTATCATTAAATTTTCGGTGTCTTTGTATAGAAGAAAATAATAATTAGTTATGTCGTATTTATTTTTTGGTTTGTAATCAAGAGCCAAAATGTTATTGTCCCCATTTCTTTCAAGCCTGTCCAAAAGTTTATGTAGCTCTTTTTCTTTGCCTTCTTTTTTGCATAAGTTTTTAAACTCAGGCCAGAAATCAAAAGTAGTATTTTTTGATTTTGGCAGGTCAGGAGGTAGTTTGGATTTGAAGCTGGGATAGCTGTAGTTTGTTATCATAATCTTTTCCTTTCTATGTTAATAAAACTTCTAAAAATAAAATTTGCTAAATTTTTAGAATTTACAATACTTAATGAGCTTTTGTGTTAAGTTTATTTGTATAAAGGAGATAAGAAAATGGAATTTAAATCGAAGATAAAGACAATTGAATGGGTGGATACATATTCAAAAATGGTTGATCAGACAGTCATTCCTTATGAATACAAGTTTGTGAATATTACATCAGGCCATGAGATGTTTGATGCTATTAGAAATATGATTGTAAGAGGTGCTCCGGCTATCGGTATTGCAGGGGCTCACGGGGTAATTTTATACGCTCAATCTCTTGCAAAAGAAAATCTTTCAAGAGAAGAGTTTGTAAAGAAGCTTATAGAAAAAGCGGAATATATGAAAACATCACGCCCAACAGCTGTAAATCTTATGTGGGCTTGTGAAAAACAAATCGAAGTGATTAGAAATTCTAAATCTGATATTAAAGGTATTATTGAAGAGCTCAAGGTAAACGGTATAAAGCTTGAAAATGAAGATATAGAGATCAATAAAAAAATTGGCGATTTCGGGGCTGAGGTTGTTCCTAAGGGGGCAACTATTTTAACCCACTGTAATGCAGGTGCTCTGGCAACAGTAGGTTATGGCACTGCTCTCGGGGTTGTTCGTTCTGCTTTTGCAAAAGACAATACAATTCAGGTTTTTGCTGATGAAACAAGACCGCGTCAGCAGGGAGCAAGGATTACAACCTTTGAGCTTGCAATGGACGGTATTCCTGTAACTCTTATTACTGATGGAATGTGTTCATATTTTATGAAAAAAGGTATGATTGATATGGTAGTAGTCGGCGCAGATAGAATTGCAGCAAACGGTGATACTGCAAACAAAATCGGAACTTACACCGTCGCAATTGCTGCAAAATACCATAATATTCCATTCTATATAGCAGCTCCTTTATCTACAATTGATATATCAATTGCTACTGGAGCGGAAATCCCTATTGAAGAACGTTCGCATGAAGAAGTTACGCATATTAACGGCAAAAGAATATGTGCAGAAGGAGTAAATATTATCAATCCAGGGTTTGATGTGACGCCGCATGAACTTATCGCAGGTATTATTACAGAAAAAGGTATTTTAAGACCGGATTATAAAAAATCGATTGCAGAAGCCTTTCTGGCATAGTAAATTTATTTTTTATGGTTTTTATAATACTGAAAAGGAGAATTAATTATGCACATATTACCAATCACAAGCGCTAAACCTCACTCAAGACCAAATTTTCAGGCAAGAGTACCAAAACCTTTGGTAAAACAAATGCTTGGAAAAACAGATGCGTTAGCAAATTTGGAGATTAAGACTGCAAAAGGTCTTTTGTTTACTGTTCCTGCAACTGTTGCAGCAAAGTTATATGCCAAAGACCCTTCTGCAGAGTTAGATGAAAAACAGCTTGAAGAGGGGTATGTGAAAACTCTTCCTTCGCAAGAAGAACTTGCAAAAATGGACAATGATGTCTTGGTTACAATTGCCGGATTTCAGGATGAAGAAGGAAAAACTATTTTTCACTTAGAAGAAAATATGGAGCCTATGAGGAGGTTTTTTGATGTTGCGCCGGATAAGGTTATAGCTAAAACATTTATTAAAACCGATAATAACAATAATACTGCATATATAGCAAATAAAAATGAAAAAATGCAGGCTGAAATGGCAAATCATCTTCAGTTCATAGCAGGTAATGGAAGTTTATCTATTGAAGAATCTCTTGAACTGTTGAAGACAAATCAGCTCAATAAAAATCTTATTGATTTTATGGAAGCAAGAAAAACAAAAAAAGGCGCAGACTCTTTTATTAATAGCCGATTGTATGAGCAAATTCTTAAAACTGAAAATGATAAAGTTGATGTGGAAACAGAAGATGGAGTTTATTCGCAGCTGCCAATAGAAGATGCTGCAAAATTCTTTGTTGAAAATAAACGTAACTCCGCTGTAGCAGACTTGGATGCCGAATATTTGGCTAATAAAGCCCCTGCTAAAAATTTAACAGCTTTGCTGAATTCTGCATTTTCGTCAGAAAGAGTTGATTGTATTGATGATATATGCAAAAAATGGGAGAGTAAAGATCATCAATTTATAGATATAATGATTTCTATTATTGATGTCTCAACCCCCAAAGCAGCCCATATGGGGGTGATTAGAGATTATATACAAATGGAAAATATTGATAAATTTAAAGATTTTTATACTAAACCGGATAAATATGGTCGTGGTTTAATGCATTATGCAGCGTTAAGAAGCCCTGAGGAGTTTGAAGAAAGTATTTTATTACTAGACCAGCTGTTTTCTTACGACGACTTGGATGAAGTTATGTTAATGCACGACAAGAAGGGGAAGATACCTGCCCAGATGTCCGATAATGCTGCTATCACTGCATTTGAATATTTTAAGGCAAGACCTGAACTGATTGCAGAAATGCTTCTTTCAAAGGATAATCAAGACGGAAGTATCTTGCAGAATGCTTCTACTGTCAGACTTCCAGAGACTGCATTTAGAATTTTGCAGACCGAGCCTGAAAAACTGGCTGAAATATTGAGCATGAATCATGAGGATTATGGTACAGTTTATCTGGCTCATGCAATGCAGAACTCACATCTTGCTCCGATTTTTGAAGATAAGATTGTTGAGTTAGCTACAGATTCTGATTTACCTGTAGAACAATCAATAAAGCTTCTTGAAGCAAATAACCTGCATCCGCAAATAGTAGAATTTTTGCAAATGCAGAATAAAAATTAATAAAAACGGCGGCGATTTTAAATCGCCGCCGTTTTGTTTTTACTCTTTCATTTCTTCGAATTTACCGGTTTCTTTGTTGTATTCGTAATATGTTCCGTCTTTTTCAGCAATGAACGGTTCTCCTGGTACGACGTTTAGGCCAGCCTCCTGTAATGCAATTTTTGCATCTGCCTCGACAGCTTTGTCGTTAGTGCGGTCAATTACATTTCCAGAAGTTGTGAAGTCACATTCTTCATCGCCTTCTTCGCCAGCAGGGAATTCTTTAAATTCTTCTGTTTCAGGATCCCATACATATAAGAAGGTTCCAAATGCAGTTTCTTTCATGTAAGCGCCATCTCTGTCAGAAGGTGTTAACCCGAGTTCTTTAGCTTCTGCATCTCTTTTTTCGGTATCAACAGCTTTTGATTCTGGATAAGTAACAGGTTCGTCTACGGCAGTATCATTATCAGCTGCTCTTTCTTCTTCTGCAGCAGTCATTTCTGCATCCATTTCGTCAAATTTAGCGTTGATTTCTTCCATAAGAGAATCTTTGCCGTTGTATTCTTGTATCTTCTGTGTCAATTCACTGTAGTGACCTGTGAATAAGCTTCCGTCTTCATATGTGAATTCTTCATTGCCGTTTTGATCGGTATTTTTGTATACTTTTTTACCGTTTGCATCTGTATAGACTTCGCCCTTATCTTCGATGACCGGCGCACCCATAACAGCCTTAAGGTCTTTTTCTTCTCCTTCGTATTCTTTGCCATCTTCGTACTGGTAAACGGTTTTGCCTTCTTCATCAACGGTTTTGTATACAATTTTACCGTCTTCATCTTTGAACATTAAACGGCCGGTTGTATCGGTCATCTGTTTTACTTTTGTTGTGTCAACATTGGCTGTTTTGCTGAATTTTTCAGTAGCATCTTGTATAAGCTGTTTGGTAGCCTGCATTAATTCAAATGTTGCCATTTGAAGATTTTCTAAGTCTGTCAGACCTTCACCTTTTCTAAGCTTTTTCTGAAGAGCATCATATTGTTCCTGATCAATGTTAATTTCAGATGTGCCGTCATAGTTGTACATTGCTTTTAATCTGTTTAATATTGCAGATGCGCGCTGTAATGCAACAGCCTGTGCTGCTAACTGAAATTCACTGGTAGCTTTTGCCGCAAGCGCTTCCTGTGCAGCTTTTTGTGCTGCTCGGGCTGCTTCCTGAGCCGCAAGTGCTTCTTGTTTTGCTTTATCAATTTCAGCCTGAGCTTCTTCATCTAATTCTTCACCTTTAAGCTGGTTAAGTTCTTCCCAGGCTGCTTCTAACTCAGCTTCCATTGCTTCAATGGTTGGCTGTAAAGCTTCTGACATCTGCTTATAAAGGGCAGCCTGTTGATCTATAGCTGAGAGCTGTCCTTGAAGTTTTCCAAGCTGCTGAGATAATTGAGCTTTTTCAGATTGTTTCTGAGCCAATTGTTCATTAATCTGGTTCAACTCTTCATTTATAGCTTCCAGAGCTGCATAAGCTTCTTCTAATTGTTGATTTGCAGTTTCAAGATCAGCTTCTGCCTGTGTAACTGCTTCCTGAGCTTTTTGAAGCTCTTGTTCGGCTTTTTCGACTTCTTGCTGAGCTTTTTCAAGTTCCTCTTCTGCAGTTTTTAAGGCCTGTTCTGCTTCTTCAAGCTGCTGCTGAGCATCTTCAACAGCCTGCTTTGCCTGTGCAACTTCTTCTTTCTGTGTATTTACAGCATCAAGTGCTTTTTGTTCTGCATCTTTACATTTTTGTAATTCTTCCTGTGCAGCCTGAAGTTCCTTTTCTTTTTCGGCAAGGTTAGCTTCAGCTTCTTTTACTGCCTGCTGAGCTGCTGCATATGCAGGGTTTGGCACCTGAACGGTGTAGGTATATGTTGTACCATCTGCACTTGTCCCTGTACGTGTTTCAGGTATTGTAGACGGGGTGCTGCTTAAAGTAGCCTGTGCTGAACTCAAAGCTGACTGTGCAGAGTTAACTGCTTCTTGAGCGCTGTTAACCTTCTCCTGTGCTGCACGTGTTGCTTCTACTGCTTGCTTGTAGTTTTCATCTAATTCTGCAAGTTTATCTTGAGCTTCTTGATATGCAGTTTCTTTTTCTTCTAAAGCTGTTTTTGCATTCTCTACCGCTTCTTCTTTTTCTGTAACTGCGGCTTCTGCTGTTTCTAATGCTGCTTGCTTTTCTGTAACATTAGTTTCTGCATTTTCTAAAGCTTCTTTCTTTTGTTCAACGTTTTCTTTCGCTTTATTAACGTTTTCCTGTGCAGTTTGTTTATTTGCCTCTACTTGACTTTTACGGCTTTCTAATTCACTTATTGAACTATCTAATTGACTGACAAGTGTTTGAACGCTTTCAGCAGCTGCTGTTATAGAAGATACACTGTTTTTGATATTTTCAGCTTGCATTTCATAACTTTCAGCCTGAGCCTTTAAATTTGTAATAGAATCAGTTAATTTTTGAATTTTCTCGGTTAATTTTTTTATTTTCTCTTCTTTTGTTTCTCCGGTACTATCTACATTGTTTGCTCCGGTTGTTTTTGAAGAAGAACTGGTTCTTTGCAGGTATGGATTGTATCCATTCCCATTAACATTCATTGACATTTGCGCTCCTTTCTTTTGATGCACATCCATTATTTAAAACGTATATGTTATCTATTACGGTATTTTTTTGAAAAACTTTAGTAAAATTGAACAATTTGTTACACAATGTAACAAATTTTAACAAATTGTAATACAAATAGTATTCAATAATCGAATACAAAAACTAAGAAAACAGCAATAATCCTGCCGTTACAGCAGGATTATTGCTTAGCAATTTAAATATTAATAAAGACAATATTTGATAGCTTCAATCATCGATTCAGGATTAGCTATATTTTTCCCTGCAATATCAAATGCAGTACCATGACTTGGTGAGGTCCTTATAATATCAAGGCCGATTGTCATATTTACTGTTTTTTCAGAAGCAATTGCTTTTATAGGGATTAAGCCCTGGTCATGGTAACAGGCTATATAGCAATCATATGGTAGTTTATCAGCTTTTATATAATTCTGCACCGCTTTTACAAATAATGTATCAGCAGGAAGCGGATTAGTTATATTAATACCTCGTTTTCTGACGGCTTCTATGGCCGGAAGAATTTTTTCATCTTCTTCTTTGCCGATAATACCGCTTTCTCCAGCATGAGGATTAAGTGCACACAAGGCAAAAGAAGGTTTTTTTATCATTAATTTGTTCTGGAAAAAGCTTCTTAAACGTTCTGTTTTTTCGATTATAATCTCTCTGGTAATAAGACTGCTTACATCTTTTAATGCGCAATGCCTTGTTAGTAATAAAACTCGAAAATCTTTAGATACAAATAGCATTTCTGCTTTTTGCCCGTCATGAGCAAGAAAATGTTCAAGAACTTCTGTTTGACCTTCATAAGCGTGACCGGCCAGATTCATAGCTTCCTTTGATGTTGGAGCGGTAACAATAAATTTAGGCTTTAATTCGCAAGCTTTTTTTAATGCCCTAAATGCAAAATCTCCGGCATATTCCGAAACTTCTCCAGGTACAATCTTATGCGGATAATCCAGTTCTACAATTTCATAATTATTATTTAACACGCCATAACTGTTGAGAATTTTAGAGTTAGAAACCAATACAATATCTTTGGACGGAAGGTTCAATAAATCTAATGCTTTTATTGTTATTTCCGCTCCAATCCCGTTTGGATCTCCGGTTGTTATTACAATTTTATTTTGATAATTATTCATGATGTTTAAAATAATCTAATATTTCTATTAAAGTCCTTGTGTTGCCAAGATTGCCGGATTTGGTAACAATCCACCTTCCGTGTGTATCAACGCATAATGAAATTGCCGGTGCAACTTCATCAATGAGTTTAAGTTCATTTGAATTTATACTTTTGCAGCATTTGTATGATGTTTCTCCGCCCAGAGTTATGAGAATTACATTAATCTGCTCAAGAACTCTGCGTGCAAGCTCTGCAAGATAGTCCGTAATCATTGATGAAAGCTTTTCTTTGGTTAATTCTGCATTAAATGAATCGTCAGAAAAGCCGTCAAAGTTTGCTATCAAATGCGAAGTATGTACTGCAACTGTTACTCCGCTGTTAAGGTTATTTATAATTCTTTCTACAATGTCATTATTAACTCCTTCTAAAATATCTGATGTTTCTAGAGGTATAAAATTAACATCATTGTAATCATCAGATTGGTCAAGTTTATGTATTTGTTCTGCTGTTATGTTTGTAGCAGTTCCTGAAACAATAAACTTTGGCAATTTGGGTAATTTTACAGGCTCTCTTTCTTTTTCAATACCAGAAAGCCAGCTTTTGCCCAAAACTTGAGCTCCGGCAGCAGTTCCGGCCGGAAGAAGCTTTTTGTCACATTTTTTTATTGCAAGAGCAAGCTGTTCAATGTCTGTAATAGATGTAGAGTCTGCAATAATAAGCTTTTTACCGTCTTTTATAAGCTCGTTGATTTTTATTAAGATAGGGCCTGCTCCGTTCATTATTGTTTTCAAATCAATAGTACCAACAAGCTCTTTTTGTTTTTCTTTTAGTTGTGAACGCAGAAGTGTTGGTATATGGGATTCTAATATTGGAGAATGCGGATCCATTGCAATTTCAGTTCTACCAATAGGCACACCTTTTAAGAGATGGTAGCCTCCAACTGTAATTCTCGCTTCCTGCGGAAATGCTGGTATAATAATAGCAGCGTCATAACCCAGAATGTCAAGCATAGTAAGAGTCTCTAATGCAATATGTCCTCTTAGTGTGGAATCTATTTTTTTGTAATAGTACTCAAACGAAAAGTTTTCAAGAAAAGATTTAACAGCCCGTTCAACTTTTTTAACAGCTTCCCATTCATCGATGTTTCTTGATTCAGTTGACAATGCCCATACTTCTGTTTCTTCATTTTTTTGAGGTATATATTCTCCATCGAGCAATATTCTTGTATTGGCACCTCTTAAGTGAAATTGCAGAGCTGTATCATTTGCTCCTGTCAGGTCGTCTGCTATTATTCCAACAATATCAGTAAAAATCATTACTCTGCGTCTCTTTTTGAACCTAATAATCTAACATTATTTGCTACAATAAGAAATCTTTCTCTTTCCTCGCCTGTCTGATCTGTCCATTTGCTAATGGAAATTCTGCCGTCAACAACTACCTGACGGCCTTTTTTAATATATTCGCCTGCAAATTCAGCCTGTTTATCCCAAACTTCGATATTATACCAATCTGTTACTTCTTCTTTTGTTTTAGAATCCCAGCGGCCAACAGCCAGCGAAAATGTTGTTTTAACTTTTCCTGATTCAAAATATTTAATTTCAGCGTCCTGACCGGCTCTTCCAATGATAGTTGCTGTGTTCATTAACCTTCTCCTTTAAAAAAAATTATAAAAATATTATACCATGTAATATTATTGAAGCAGACAACTATTAATAATTGTAAATTTTTTACGGCGAGATAGCAAAATTTAAATTTATAGGGTTTGAGATAATATATTTTAAGGAGAATTTTACGTGATATTAAGTATAGGTTTGATTGACTCAATGTCAAAGGTTTCTGCAACTTCCCTGAAAAAAGATGCTGAAAAAGACAGCCCTGCTGTGTTAAATACTGAAAATAATAAGCTTTTAGGCGTTCCTAAGAGTTATATTTCCTTTAAGGCAAAGGACAGCAGTAAGATTAATTTTACAGATGACGCACAGCGTTTATTTGACAGAGCCAAAGAAATTGCTGAAAGTTTTGGACATTCAGAAATTTCAGCTGCACATATAATTCAGGCATCTATAGAAGAAACTGACGAAAACCTTTCACAGCTTGATGAAGAATTGTTATCTACCGGTGTTGTTGAGTCTGTATCAACATTAAGCAAGCTTATTAATAACTATACTAAAAATAATATGCTGCAAACTGCTGGTGCAAGAGATTATATGAATGACTTAATCAATGATTTGCGTGAGGATAATGCAGCGTATATGGATACTATTCCAGTAGAAGCAAAGGTCGAAAATGTAAAGCTTTCTGCTTCTATGGAAGAAGAATTGAAGGCTGTTGAGGAAAAAACTCATGCAGTCGATTCTTACATGCTTCTTGGTACTGCTATAAATGAGATTTCTAAAAAAGGGGGCACATATACACAGCAATTTTTGCAGGGAGCTCTGAGTTACGGTCTTTATAAAAACATTGAGGACATTAAACCTAATTATATGAAAATATATGATAATAGGGCTATAGAAGTATGGAATAAACTGGCTCTTGGGTCAAACTTAAATGTTACTTACGATGATGCAAAAGAAGCAGAAAGAATTACTGCAAGTATAGTAAATACATTGAATGCAGAAAAGCATGGAAATTTTAACACTGAAAATACACATATCTTTGCAATGTCTAATGATATAAAAGATACCGAACTTATGGATGAGGTAATGAATCAAAAAACACTAAATCCTGAAATGCAGAAAATATTTCTGGTAGATTTGGACAGACTTCTTGTAAATTCTATGCAGGCTAATGGTGAAATTAGCTATACAAATGGCCTAAGTCAGGCAATTGCCAGTACTGATGATAAGTTAAAAATTGTATTTTTCCAGAGCAGTGATGTTTATTACAAACTTGTAAAAGACCCTACATTGAAATCTTTGTTTGATAACTTTTTATCATATTCAATACCTCCGGTTCAGTCGTATGAAGCACAAGCATTATTGAATAAAAAGATGCTTAAAGATGTCCCTCTTCCTTTCACATCAGATGCAAAGGATAGAGTTATTTATCATGCAGGCCGGATGAAAGGAATTTTTCCTGATAAAGCTGTTGACTTAATGAAACGTGTTTCCGGATATTATGCTAACTCAAAGAAAAAGATTACAGCTAAAGAAGTAGATGAATTTGCACAGATTGCCAATGAACTATTTGATAAATCTGCAAAGCAGCCGGAAGTTATATATGATACAGGTAAAACTCTTGCCTCAATGTATGGAAAAGAAACTACAAAAAAGGACATTGAGGCTATAATAAGACAAATAAAAACAGGTAAAATAGGTACAAAAGGTCTTTTAATATATTCAAAAGACCCTGAAGCTGGTTCTGGGCGAAAATACACTGCTGAAACAATAGCGGGAGAAGCAAAAGTTCCGTTCCTTTCAATAAGTTCTTCGGACTTCGCTGTCTCTGAGAGAGACAACGAAGGTGTTTCTATAGAAACACCTAAGAATGCTATGAGCAGAATTTTTACAGAAGCTAAAAAAGCTGCCCGGCAGAATCAGTATAAAACAGCTATTATGTTTATTAACAATTTTGAAGAATTTGCTTTCTCTGGCCCGTACTTGCCTGGTTACAGACAGGCAATGGCACAGCTTACGGATGAAATGCAAAAAGCTGTTTCTGAGGATGTAAGCATTCTTGTAATAGGTTCTACGGAAAAAGATTATGCTGATTTGATTCCGGAGGTTGTTAGAGGGTTTAATCAACATATAGCTGTCGATTCTCCTGCATTTAATAAAGCTTCAAGAAAAGAAATTCTTGAAAATAGAATAAAAGAATCAAAACTGCCTCTAGCATATAGAAAGCTTGAAGACAAAGAACACATGATGGATAAGCTTGTAAAACTTACCGAGCATATGTCGTTTGTGGAGATAAAATCTCTTATAGAAAAAGCCGAGCAGATTATGTATGAACGAAATAAAAGCAAGGCATCAATAGGCGAGTTTATAGAGGCATATCTACAAATGCTGACAGGAAGGACATCACGTCCAGAAATGCCTATGTATAATAAAATAGTTACCACTTCTCACGAATGCGGGCATGCAACAAATCTTGAAGTAATGAATGATATCATGCAGCGTAAAGGTAAGCCATGGCATAATTCTGAAAATGTTAATTTTATAACTCTTGATCCGAGAGGTAATTTCCTTGGTGCCGTTTTTGAAAATAAAACAGATAATACTGACTACCCGTTTGAAGCTATGTTTACAGGGCTTGTGTGTACTTACGGCGGATATTCATGCGAAAAGATGTTTTTTGACATGGATGGTTCTGTAGGTATTTCTCAAGATTTGGCTCAGGCAAGTGCTGCCGCAAAACGAGGAATTGAATATTGCGGATTTGGTTATAATACAGGGAAAATTTCAAATGCAGCGAATATCAAATCTGGAAAATATCAGGAACTTGTATTCACCGATATGAATGTTATTTTAAAAAATGCACAAATGGCTTCTGATTTAATTACAGAATGCTACAAAAAATTTAATGATTGGTTTACGCAAAAGTATTCAAAGCTTATTGGAACAGATGATTGTATGGTTGACGGGGATGATTTTAGGAAATCTCTTTCTGCCTGGAGAAAATCTTTACCAGAAGCTCAAAAGGAAGAAATAAGCATAATGGAAGATATTATTATGGATATTATTGATTCTTCAAAGAAGGGAAAAATATACGGTAAGATTAAACAGGTTGTTAAATAAAAAAAGAGCGGTTTTAAAACCGCTCTTTTTTTATTATTTTTTCTTTTCTTCTTTTTTTACCGGTGCAGGATTTGCTTCTTTTACTGCTTTTTTCGGGTTATAAGATTCATTTAGATATTCAATCTTGGCATTTTTCATCAAACCTTCTGTAAGTTTTTTCAAAACTTCGATTTGTTTTTGTGTTTCCAGATAGAATTTTATCTCATCTTTTACCTTAGCAAATGGAGTAGAACCAGCTTCCATTCTGTCAGTAACTTTGATAATGTGGAAACCATACGGAGATTGAACTAATGTTTCGCTTACAGTATTAGGTTTCATGCTGAACGCTGCATTAGCAAATTCAGGAACCATAGCTTCTTTTGTAAAGAATCCGAGTTCTCCGCCGCGTTCTCCGCTTGCTTTGTCGTCAGATTTCTTTTGTGCAATTTCAGCGAAGCTTTCCGGACTTTTCTTAACTTCTGCTAGGATAGCTTCTGCTTTAGCTTTTTGAGATGCAATTTGTTCATCAAGCTTTTGATTTAACTCTGTAGTATCAATATTCGGATTTTTAGCTCTGATTTGCTGAATTATTTCAAGTGTGTTTGCAGAAACAAGAATATGTGAAGCTCTTACCTGTTCACCATGAACAAATTCGTTTTTATGTGTATCGTAGTACTTTTGAGCATCTGCGTCTGTAACTTTAATTTTTTCAACTGAATTTACTAATTTTCTGATTTTGATTTGAGTTTTTAAATCATCAGTAAATTGAGAATTAGAAACGCCTCTTTGTTTAAGAAGTCTGTTTAATTCTTCTTTTGAGCCGACTTTATCAATAATAGTTTTTATTTCGTTCTGAACATCTTCTTCAGTAGCGGTAATACCGCGTTTTGCAATTTCTTCATCAAGAAGAGATTTTATTATAAGCTCATGAACAATTTTATCTTTGAAAATCCCGAACATTGGATTTTCATCTGATTTTACAAAGTTTTTTGAACCGCCAAATTGCTTCAAGAAAGATTTATCAATTCCTTCATCAAAAGCCTTATCAAATTCTGATTGAGTAATTACAGTATCATTAACTTTAATAATACCTTCTGATTTTTGCATTAATGTACAGCCGGAAAACAGCACTGTTGATAATGCTAAGCATGTCAGTAATTTTTTCATTTAATACTCCTTATATAAACTCTCTACTGATATTTATTTATGGTTTCTTTTATATAATAAAACAAACCAGATAAAATGTTAAACATTTCTTCGAATGTTAAGTTCTGATTGTTAACAAGGAATATTGATTTCCCATCCTCACAGGTTTTTGGGGCGACTGTAAATTTAACTCTTCTTAATATAGTTTTATCTAAGCCCTGCTTAATAATGTTCCACTCATACGGAGTGAATGGAGAATACACGCGTATATCATTTCCGGCCTCACGGATAATTGTAATTCCGCAGTCCGTTGCAAGAAGTCTTATTTTGATAAGTTTGATAAGGTTTTCTACCTCTTCCGGTATTCTTGAAAAACGGTCTTTCCATTCAGAAATAATATAATCAAGCTCTGTTTCATTTTTTACATCCGAAAGCCGTTTATATTCAATCATTTTTTGTTCTCCTGAACCGACCCATTCATCAGGAATATAAGCTGTAATATTTATATCAACAATAGTAGGCTTGTTAGCTTTAACTTTCTCGCCCTTAAGCTCATTAACTGTTTCTTCCAGAAGCTGGCAGTAAGTATCAAACCCGACATTAATCATATGTCCATGCTGCTTAGTGCCTAAAATATTTCCGACTCCTCTTATTTCAACATCACGCATTGCAATACGATAGCCGCTTCCAAGAGTAGTAAACTCCCTTATTGCTTTAAGTCTTTCTGTTGCCTCCTGTGAAAGTTCTTTATTTTTCTTATAGAAGCAGTAGCAGTAAGCTTGTTTTTCACTTCTTCCGACTCTTCCTCTAAGCTGATAGAGCTGCGCTAATCCGAGCTTATCTGCTTCATGAATTATCATTGTATTTGCATTTGGAATATCAAGACCATTTTCTATTATTGTTGTGCACAACAGAATGTCATAATCATGATTATCAAAACCTATAATTACGTCCTCAAGGTGTTTTTCGCTTAATTGTCCATGCCCGACGGCTATTCTAGCATTTGGCACAAGCTTTTGCAATTCAAGCTTGAACTCTTCAATTGTTTCCACTCTGTTGTATAAATAGAATACCTGACCATCTCTATCAAGTTCATTTACAATAGCGTTTTTAACAGTCTGCTCATTGTACTCTCCGACAAATGTTTTAATAGGAAGCCTGTTTTGCGGAGGTGTATTTATGACGGAAATATCTTTAATTCCGGAAAGCGACATGTAAAGGGTTCTAGGAATAGGTGTTGCAGACATTGAAATTATATCAATATTTTCTCTGAACTCTTTTAACTTTTCTTTGTGCCTTACGCCAAACCTGTGTTCTTCATCTATTACAAGAAGCCCTAAGTCTTTAAATATAACGTTGTCCTGCAATAAGCTGTGTGTAGCAATTACAACATCACATTTGCCTGTGGCAAGATTTTTTAAAGTTTCTTTCTTTTCTTTAGCACTTCTAAATCTGCAAAGTAGTTCTACATCAATTCCAAACGGCTTAAATCTTTCTGAAACAGTCTGGTAATGCTGTAATGCAAGGACTGTCGTCGGGACAATTACGGCTACCTGCTTAAGCGAAGTTACTGCTTTAAACATAGCTCTCATTGCAACTTCTGTTTTGCCAAATCCTACATCGCCACAGACAAGTCGATCCATAGGGTTTGGACTTTCCATATCAGCCTTAATCTGATTAATTGATTTTAACTGATCTGGTGTTTCTATGTATTCAAAAGTATCTTCCATCTCAAGCTGCAGCGGAGAATCCGGAGCAAACTCAATGCCGGTTTTCATTTTTCTTCTTGCATAAAGTCTAAGTAGGTCATAAGCAATTGTTTCAACTTCTTTTTTGACTCTTGTCTTGGTATTTTCCCAATCACTGCCGCCCATTCTAGAAAGCTTAGGCTTGACCTGTCCGGAACCTCTGTACCGGCATAGCATGTTAATTTGTTCGGCTGGAATATGGAGCTTATCTTTGTTTGCATATTCTATAGTCAGGTAATCTTTTAACTGCCCGTCAAATTCCTGCTTGGTAAGCCCTTTATACACACCAACACCGTGAATCGAGTGTACAACATACTCCCCTTCTTTGATATCATTAATACTCTCAATATATTCGGCTTTTTCTTTGTAATGTCTTTTTCTGTTGCTCGGAACTTCCTTTTGACGCTTATTAAAAAGTTCTCTATCTGTAAGAAGCAGTATCTTACCGTCTTGTATTTCTGTACCCTGAGAAGTAATATTTTTTATAAAATTAATATCAAAAATGTCGTAATCAGAAAGAACCTCTTTCACTCTCTCCTGATAATCAGTTGCTATAGTAATTTGATACCCTTTATGCTCTTTTAAAAACTTTGCAGCTTCATCCATATCAGCATCAAATACCTGAACATTTCTTGCGTCTATATCAATAACTTCGTTGTTTTCATCAGACAGAAAATTATTAAAATAAATCTTTTGCATACCGGCAGTTCTGTTGAGCGTTTCTGCCAGTGTGAAGTGATTTATTTCTTTTAGCGGATGAATATTTTGTGTTTTTAAACCTTCGTTATAATTATTAACGAAATTGTCATCAATTTGCTGGTATTTGGCACTGACTTCTGCATATTCGTCAAATACAATTATATAATCCTTAAAATAATCTAAAACACTTACTAAATCATTGTTAAAATAAGACTGATATACGTTAACTCCCTCAAAATATCCCTCATTATCAAGCTGCTCTTGAAGCTCTTTGGGAAAATCTTCTGGAGTACTGTCCGGTAAAATAAACTTATATAGAGGTTCGATAGTGATTTCTTTAATCTTTTCTATAGATTTCTGGGTTTCATTATTGAAAAATCTTATATCAATGATTTCATCGCCCCAAAACTCTACTCGGACCGGATTTTCTTCCAGTGAATAAATGTCTGCAATATCTCCCCTTATACTAAATTCCCCGATATCAGAAACCATTGTAGAGCGTTTATACCCTAATTTTATAAGCCTGCTCAGAAGATTTTTCTGGTCTATACTTTCTCCTACTTTTAGTTTAAAAGAATTATTTTCAAAAAAAGTGTTGGAAGGAAATTTTTCCAACAAAACCTTAGCAGGTGCAATAACAATATCAGGCAGATTTAAAAGAGTATTAACCTGTCTTGCATAATCGTATAAATTGCCGGTGACAACCTCATATGGAGAAGTATTCTGATACGGCAGAGTTTCTGAGGTAAGTTCAAAAAGTCTTTCCAAATCAGAAGAATACTTTAAAGCAGACTGTTCGGTAGAGGTGATAAATAAAACCTTTTTACCGGAAAGCTTGAAAATGTACTTTAAAAGTAACAGGCGGCTAAAAATCGTCAGGCCTGTTAGTGTAAAACTCTTACCTTTTTTTATATTTCTGACAAATTTGTCAAAAAACGAACTTTGTTCTATTTTCATTATAAAAATATTTTATCATACAATTTATGTTATTTCTGTATATTGAACTGTACCCCAATATTCATTAAAAATATCAAGAGGAATTGCTATTGTTTTATCAGTACGCCAGGGATTTTTTAAATAGATATTGTTATCATCAATGTCAACTACTGCATAAGCGTGTGCAGTACCCACATCCTCTTTATAGTCTGCATCTTTTGGAACATCTTTTACAATGTAACCCCATAATTTCGATAAAGGATCAATTGAGGCTGTCATAGCTATATTTTTATTGTTTAATAATTTTTTGATTTCTTTTGGGTCAGGTTTTGAACTATATGCTCTTACAACATTTTTCCATTTATCACCGGTCCCGCATAATAACTCTAGTCCGGTTGCTGGATTTCCTCCATTTATTCCCATTATACTAAAATGTTTTTTAGCAGCGATCTCTAATATTTTTACGTCTAAATCACCTTTTGCTAAATTTTTAGCGGTTAATATTTCAAGAGAGTCTACTTTATATTCCTTATTAGCACCTTTAAATTTAACTGTATAAGTTCCATCATGGTTATCAGTTATCATACTATTAAGAATTTCTTGTCCCTTGGGTGAACGTTGTACAGCTGCAATACTTGCCAAAAACCAGCAGTCACCAGTATCTCCCTGTTTAAAATCTTTATCAATTTTACAATTAGGAGAATTCTTGTTTCCTTGCATTGCCTCATAAGCACACTTATTAATATGCTGAATTAGTTTTTGTTTAATATTTTTATCAAGTCCCCACTCATTCTCAATAGCCTCAATAAGACTTTCTCCATACTCTTCTTCATAATATGTTGCTAAATCAAGAATATTTTCTGGAGTAATTCTCTTCACATTCATAACTAACTTATTTACATCGGTAGTTGCAATACATCCGCCTTTTTTTACAGAGACTGCTTTATAAATATTTTCTGCTAACGGATAATGTCTTTGATTGTCTTTGTCGTAGAATAGTAAATTTCCGTTTTTATCATAATTCCTGAAATATACGGATTTACCATTGTCATCATACATATCAATGAAAGTACCATCTTTATCTTTTACTATAGTTATAACTTTTTTACCGGTTTCTTTGTTAATTACAGTAATTGTTCCATTAGAATTATCAATAGTATATTTAGCCTCAGGGTATCTTTTTTTTAAATTTTCTAGAGAATATTTTTCATCGTCCAATTTATTTTCGCTATCATAATCAGAATAATCGCCGGCAGCAGAAATTATTTTATTAGTTTTATTATCATATTTTAAGTCATTATCTCTACAAAATATGCTCAATTCTGTAGACTGAAGTTTTCTGTCATTGTTTGTATCGTAAGAAATAGGGATAAAATGTCCGTCAATCCTAAAACCTTCCGTCATTGAACACTCCTTTTTGAACAAAATAGTATACATGTTCTTAAACGGTACATTTTGCAAAAACTTTAATAATATTAGTCAAAGTTTTACAAATGTTTACATTTCCCTCTTAATTTATTTCTTAAAACTTTGGGCTTTCGTATTCAATGCCCATTTCCTTTAGTGCTGCGATAAATCTTTCAGCACAAGCGTTTTGAACTTCCGGCGGAACAACTCTTAAAATTTCTACAGTTTTAGAGATAATCGGATCCTTGTCGTACCAGCGACATCCGTTTACAGGTCTTACTAAATCGTAAAAACGGTCAAGGGCTTCTTTAGAAACCTTCTGTTCCAATTTGTCTAAAAAAACAACCGCGTGTTCTTTCAGCTCATCCTGATAGTTTTTTAATAATTCAATAACTTCCAAAAGCTTAGGATCGTGATCATACCATCTTTTGTATGCAGGACTCATTTAAATGCTCCCTCTTATCTCTTGTATAATTTTTGCCTCCGTAGAATCATCATAGCGGCAAATCTTAGCGCCGAGTTTTGTCAACTTATGTTCAAACTCTTCATAACCTCTATCAATGTGGTGCAATTTTTCAACAATAGTTTCACCGTTAGCCATCAGACCTGCAATAACAAGCGCAGCACCTGCTCTTAAATCGCTTGCTGCAACCGTAGCTCCGGTAAGGTTTTTAACCCCCTTAACAATTGCATGATTTCTGTCTTGATGAATATCAGCACCCATTCTTCTTAAATCAGGCACCTGCATAAAACGATTTTCATACAAGCTTTCCGTAATAATTCCGACTCCGTTTGCTGTTGTCAAAAGTGTCATTGCAATAGCCTGCAAATCCGTAGGAAAGCCAGGATATGGCTGTGTTACAAAATTAATAGATGATAAACGTCCTTTGCAGCTTACTTCGATTGTCGTAGGTTCAACAAGCTTAATGCTTGCTCCCATTTTGATTAATTTATCGTTAAAGAATGTCAAATGCGCAGGGTAAACATTTTTAATAATAGCTTTACCTCTAGTAGCAACTACGGCAGCCATAAATGTTCCTGCTTCGATTCTATCCGGAATTGTTGTGTACTCAGCTGAATGTAAATTTTCTGCCTTAACCCCGTTAATCAATATCTCAGAAGTTCCAGCTCCGCTTACATCCGCGCCAATTGTATTTAAGAAATTGGCTAAATCAATAATTTCAGGTTCTTGAGCGGCATTTTGAATTCTGGTAGACCCTTCTGCCAGAACTGCAGCAAGCATTAAATTTTCTGTAGCACCAACTGAAGGAATATCAAGATAAATATCAGCTCCGACTAATTTGGAAGCTTTTGCATGAACGTAGCCATTTTCAATTTTTATTTTAGCGCCTAGAGCTTCTAAACCTTTTATATGGAAATCGACTCTTCTTTCACCAATAGCACACCCTCCCGGAAGAGCAACAATAGCTTCTTTACAGCGTGACATCAATGCTCCAAGTATAATAAATGATGCTCTCATTTTACTTACAAGTTCATATTTTGCAGTGATTGAAGTTATATTTGAGGCATCTACTACGACTGATTTTTCTTCTTTATCGTAAGTATATTTTGCCCCCAAATCAGAAAGAACATTCAGCATAATATCTACATCAGTAAGATGAGGTACGTTATATATTTTTGTTTTTCCGTTAACAAGAATAGTGGCTGCTAGGTGTTTCAATACAGCATTTTTTGCTCCGCCTACTGAAACTTCACCTTTAAGAGTCTCTCCACCTTGTATTTTGAACTTTTCTGCCAAAATTCCTCCAATCTATTATAATAATACAATTATTAAGACAGAATGTAAAGTAGTATTTAATATCAGCCTCATACCGTTAAATATGTTACACTTTGTAACGAAAAAATTTTTACATTGTTAATTTTATTCCAGAATGTGGAATATATTATATATATGGATATGTTGAGAAAAAGTTGTTTCAATTACCCTGAAACCCTTACAGCTGTAGGGGGGGGGGGGTAAACACCCTAGAACTCTAGCGTTCTGGAGGTTAGTATGCTGAACATAAATACTAACCTAACAGGCTTAATTGTTCAATCTAATCTTAAGTCATCGACGGGCGGATTAAATCGTGCTATAGAGAGATTATCATCGGGTTTTAAGATAAATCATGCAAAAGATAATGCTGCAAATTTTGCTATAGCAAATAACATAAGCTTTAAAATAACCTCTTTATCAGTTGCTGAAGAAAATACTGCCATGGGGTTGGAGCTTATAACAACTGCCAGTGAGTCATTGAGTTTGATAGAGGAGCGTCTTTCACGTCTGAGAATGCTTCAAACGTATGTAGAGAACGGCACTTATGGTGCAGATTCTCTTGCTGCTATCAATACAGAATGCAATTCTATTGTGGACGAAATTGAAAAAATATATGGTACAACTCAATATAATAATATTAACCTTTTTCAGCCGACACAGATTACAGAAGTGCATAATGCTTCGGAAACAACAGTATTTAAAGAACTAGGTCTCGACAAAAGCTCTTTTAGCATATATGATTCAAAGAATAATATCATTCAGTCTTATGATACGGAAGAAACAGATTCAATAGGTGATTTTTTTGATGTACTAAAAACTCATGGTTTCACTGCATCAATTAAAAACGGAGAAATCAGCCTCAATTCACCTGATGGATACTATGTTGACGGAGACTTAATATCAGCTCTGGGGATATCCACAGTGGATAAAAGTATTATAGAGAACTCTGCGCAAACTTCCACTGCCCCTTCTATATACACAATAAGTGCTGATGCAGGAGAAGGTACTACTTTTGAGGAACTCGGGCTGATAACCTCTGGTTCTAAAACTGTAACAATAAGAGGTGAAAACGCCGCTCTATTGAATACATTCACAATGAATAAATCATCAACGCTCGGTGATTTTATCTCCATTCTCTCTAATAATGGCATTACTGCTGTTTTACAGGATGGTGTGCTTTCGTTAAATTCCTCTTCCGGAGCTTATTTAGAGTCTTCAGGTTTGATAGCGGAAATGGGCATAGGGGCATCAATAGATACAATAAAAACAATTTCAACAATCCATACGAATACAATTTATACCACAACAACTACTTCAAACACTGTTACAGAAACTATTTGGACGACAACTACAACATCTACGACCCAGACAAATACCATCTGGACAACAACAACTACATCCACGACTCAGACAAATACTATCTGGATAACGACAACAACCTCAACGACCGAATCAGAAACTATTTGGATAACCACTACAACATCTACGACCCAGACAAATATTATAGGTATGACGCAGGAATCTGCTGCTGCGGTCGTTTATACAACCTATGTTCAATCAACAGAGGAATCTAAATTTATTTCGGATATAACACGTGTTGATACTTCTACAATGACAGCTTTATCAGCAGTATCTGAGGATACAAGGTTGTCTGATGGAACTTACAAAATTTGTACAACAGAGGATTTGATTCAGTTGGCAGCAATGGCAAATGATTATAAAACAGGGAACTGTACTTTTGTGCTGGCAAATGACATAGACTTGAGTACTGTAGATAACTGGACACCAATAGGTGACGGGTATGCTTTTGGAGGTACATTTGATGGAAACGGCTATACAATTTCTAATTTAAAAATTAATACAACAAATAATCCGACAGGTCTGTTCTGCTGGACTACGGGTACGATTAAAAATTTAGGAGTCGAAAACGTAAATATTACCGGCGCTTCTGATGTTGGAGGACTGATTGGAAAAGCTGCAGGTACCGTGAGTAATTGTTATACAACAGGAAGTGTGGTTATGGCAAGCTATACAACGGATTCCGGAGGAACTGCCGTTGTATCTGATGCCGGAGGACTGGTCGGTACAAATTTTGGTAAAATTATCGATTGCTATTCCGAGGCTAATGTTACAGGGGATGGTAATATTGTTGGCGGTCTGGTCGGATATTCTTCCGGCGACGGTATTATAAGATGTTATGCCGCAGGAAATGTTTCTGGAAAGGGATATGTTGGGGGGCTGGCAGGACGTGCATACTGTACAGTTGAAGATAGTTATTCTATGGGAACGGTTTATGGTGATTTTTATGAAGGAGGGTTGATTGGAGAAACCAGCTCTACGGCTGTGCTTACAAATTGTTATTGGAATCAGTCTACAAGCAGAATGCAGAATGGTATAGGTAATAACAAGGCCTCTACTACTGTTACAGGAGTTGCAACTGAAGCCTTAAACTCATTGATTGCTGATGGTACATTGTATTTGAAAGGCGCACAAACTTTAAGTAGGCTCACACAAATAACTAATATTGACGCAGCAGTAACATTGAAAGATTTAGGTATTACTGCTAATCAGTATTTGATGATTTATGCTTCTGGAAATCAGATATTAAAAACAATTCATGCAGATGATACTCTTGCCTCAGTATTTAACGACACAGGTGTATTGTATCAAATAGACGGTGGAATATTAACGATAAATAATACAAATTCTAATTTTGTTGTATCTATGTCACAGGAACTTTCAGGGGCATTAAAATTAAATACAGAAGAAGGTTATTATCTCGAGGAAATAACATCTTACGAAACCACCACAATATCTTCTACACAGACCAATACTATTTGGGAGACAACTACAACATCTACAACTCAGACCAGCACGATTTGGGAAACTACAACTTCGTCTACTACTAAAACTGACACTATCTGGCAAACAACTACAACGTCCTCAACTCAGACAAGTACTATCTTGGAGACTACGACTACTTCAACCACGCAAACCAATACAATCTTCATAAATACCACAATTTATGCAAATGATACATCCAGCGCTCTTCACACATCAGCAGTCAGGACGCTTGATGTATCAACCTCTTTAGCAGATGCAGGAATAACTGACGGTAAAATCATAATACACCTGGCTGACGGTAATTATAAAACAATTCAAATGTCTTCTTCATCAACATTTGGTGATATGATTTCAGAACTTGCAAATAATGGTATAACAATGACTTTAAATAACGGCATTACAGCGATAAAAGCAGTAGGTAATGTCTGGTTAAAAACTTCAGACAACAAGATTGCGGACTTATTAAACCTGGGGCAGGTATCTCATGTTACGTCTGATATAAAAGAAAACAGCGGTTCTTCTAAATTGGAGTACAGTGAAACTGTGAATGCTTTAAATCCAGCACCTGAACAAATTAATTTGCAAGTAGGCATTTACAGCGATGACAACTCTGTTATTGTAATGAAACTCGGCTTTGCTCTGGAGGGAATAAATGTACTCCGGCAAATTGGAAGTGATACGAAAACAGATTATCTGTCACGTATAGATGAAATGCTAAAAATCTGCAATTCGCGCCAAACAGAGATGGGTGCACTTCAAAATCGTCTGGAGTCAGTTTTAGAAGAAATCTCAATAAAATATGATAACCTTGTTTCTTCATATTCTACAATAAAAGACGCAGATGTTGCGGAAGAAAGCAGTGAATATATCCGAAACCAGATTTTACAGCAGGCTGCGACCACGCTTATGGCTACAGCAAACCAAACACCAGCTATAGCATTACAGTTATTGTAAGTTTGCTTTACGTACAACAATGATTATGCCCCTTGCGTTTCCCACTTGTACTTACCCCTGCTGTATAAATGCACCGCCAATAAGATGGCCGTCCTGTTTATCATAAATAACACAGGCTTGACCGGCTGCAACAGCCGAAACTCTTTGGGGGAAAGCCACAACAGCATCAGAACCCAATATTTCAACTTCAGCCGGTACAGCTTTCATGTTGTATCGGATTTTAACCATTGATTCAAACTTTTGTTTGTTTATTGGATAATTCCAGTTTACGTTTTTTAAAAATAATTTATCAGAGAAAAGTTTATCTTTATATCCGACATAAACTGTATTTGTTGCTGCATCAATAGAGGTTACGTATAAAGCTTCCGGAGCTGCAAGCCCTATACCTTTTCTCTGTCCGATTGTAAACTGCCAGAAACCAGTGTGTTCTCCTAGTTTCTTTCCGGTAGATTCTTCAACAAAATAACCTTTAAGAGGAGGAATTAAGCTGTTAAGGTATTTCTTGGTTGTCATTGGTGACTGTATAAAACAAATATCCTGACTTTCTTTCGAAGACTTACTCGGTAAATCATTATCATAAGCAAGCTTTCTGACTTCACTTTTGGTATATTCGGATAAAGGAAATAATGTCTTTTTTAAATGCTCTTGCTCCAGCATAAACAAGAAGTAAAGCTGATCTTTATGCTCATCAGAAGCCGGATATAACTTGAATAGCCCGTTTGTTTTTTTTATTTTTGCATAGTGTCCTGTCGCAATATAATCTGCATTTAGCTCATTTATTGCAAAATCAAAAAGAGTTCCCCATTTCATATATTTATTGCACATAATGCAAGGATTCGGGGTCATTCCTGATTTGTAAGAATTTTCAAAATAATTAATGACTTTTTCTTTAAAAATATCTGTAACATCCAGCGGATAAAATGGTATTTGAAGTTTTTTTGCAACCTCCGAGGCGTTTTGTATAACTTTTTCGGCCGCAGGTGAGTCAGTTGTTTTAGCTGTAACTCCAACAACGTTATATCCTTTTTCCTTTAAAAGAAAAGCTGTAACGCTGCTGTCAACACCGCCGGATAATGCAACTGCAATTTTCTCAGGCATCTAAAAGCACTTTCTCGCCATATGCAGTAAGTCTGTATTCGGAAGCTCCTACAAGGCCGGTCAAATCAGGCAGGCATTCAATATAATCTCTGTTTATAGCTTCCTGAAGTACGCTGTGATCAATAATAACAGCTATATTCTGCATAAGTTTGGCGTTTAGCTGTTTTAGAGTAAATCTTGGTTTCTGCTCATACTGTGTAAAGTAATAAGCTGTCATAAGAAGGTAATCAATCTTTTTTTCAATAGGTTTTGCAGAAATAAAATTAATAAAAGCATTATCTTTTTTTATTGATGGACTTGGCTTGAAGGATAATTCTGTCTGCGGAGCCTGAATTGATTTTTCCAGAATATTATCAAATCCGCCGCTCATTTCAACCTGCGGTTCTGTTTGGGTTACTGTAGTCTTAAACTCTTCATTATTGCTGCTATGAGGAGCGTAAAATATATCAAGGTTTTTGTTAGTGTCTTCCTTTGGAAGTTCTTCTACAGGTTCTGTTTTGGGCATACGTTTAAGCTGCTCATCAATTTTTTTCTGCGTAATCTCCTGTTCAGCATTAATTTGAGATTTAACAATCTCTTTGCACTGCTGTACTTTATGTTTTTGTACATATTCAGAGGCTTGACGCACCCATCTGGCAAACTGGTCAACTACCAGCTCTTTATCTGTTGTTGTAAGAGAAAGCTGATAACGGCCTTTTGTAATTTTAAATGAATAAACTGACATCTTTAACCTTCACTGCATTATCTGAAAAACACTTACTTATCTTGAAGGAGTTCTTCTCTCCATTTGTTGAGCTGTTCTTCAACAAATTCTAAATCATCAGACTTTAATTCAATCTCTATATCGCCCTTTTTCATTTTGAATACATATTCGTGCATATAACCTCCTTAATGTTGTTAAGTTTACATTAAAATATTTAAACTTTCAAGTCTGATAAGAATTGTAAATTTAACAAAAATGTTGTATAATGACTAATAAAGGTTAGAAAAATGACAGCAATTGAAAGTATAAATACAGGTTTCTATCCTGCAGGTGTATCGGAAAAACTTGATAATATTAACAAACAGCTAAAAGACTTGCCAAAAGTTCTTGATAAAGAAACGCTGGAAAATTTTCAAAAGGGTGAGTACGATATAACCCTGAAAGAATATACAGATATGAATACATATAGAACCACAATGACAGCTCTATATGGAAATTCTTCTGCAAATAAATTTAATTCTGCAATAAACAATTATCTTGGTATAAAAAGTGATAAGACTGCTACTGCAAAGGAATTTATAGAAAAACTTGAAGATAAAGGTGTTTCCAAAGATTCTGCTTTGAAATTGTATACAGCATTAAAGTCTTATACATCAATGGCTGCAATGCTTGGAAAAACTAGTAGCTTTGTAAGCGCAAAAATTTAAATTTACGGTTTTTAGTATATAATGTAAAAGTTAAAAGAAAATGAGGTTTTCCGAAAATATGAAAAAGATAGTTATTTGTACATTCCTGTTTGCAGCCGGAGCTGCTTCATTATTAAGCATTAACAGTAAAATTGATTTCCAATCTGCGAAATTTAATTTCAAAAACTCATACGCAATAGTACTGGGTTATGATAAATCAATGGGTGAAAAAACAATTAAAGCTGCAATTATTGATAGTTATTTCAGAGAAATTGCTGCAAATGGAAAAATTGTTAGATGGAATAAGGCTTCATTCCCTTTAAAAGTATATATTGAAGACAGTACAGATTTACCTGACTACTATAGAGAAGTAGTAATGAGTGCTTATCAAACATGGCAGAGAGCAAGCGAAGGGCTTGTAAGCTTTATGTTTGTAGAAACCCCTGAAGAAGCTGATATGAAATGTTATTTCAAAAACCCGAGTGACAGCCCTTCTATAGGTGCGCAGTCTTTTGAAGTTAAAGGTGATATTATTGAAGGCTCTACTATTAATTTTAAAAAGACTGATGAAAAGAAGCATAATCTTGATTCAAAACAGCTCTTCTCTTCTGCCTTGCAGGAAATAGGCCATTCTCTAGGTTTAAATGGTAAAAGCCCTAGTATATATGATGTTATGTATCCAATTGGAACAAAATTTAATACAGAAATCACTGCAAGAGATTTAAAATCGCTGGCTTTGTTATATTCAGTTGTACCAGATGTAACTAATAAACCTCTTACAGCAGAAGAAAAATCTCAATTTTTCACTGTTCCAGAAATTCTAGCGACTCTGAATGTTCCTGTAAATGATACTATGAATCCAGATGAAGTAGTTGCAAATGATATTGAAACAAAGCTTGCGCTTGCCGAACAGTACAGAAAAAGAGCTCAATACGATAAGGCTGCTGAAGAATATCAGGCTGTAGCTCAGATGAAAACAGACAGAAGAAGTAAATCAGAAGTTTATTATGAAGTTGCGGTAATGTATCTTGATGCTGAAGAATTTGATAAGGCAAAGAGCTGTGCAGAAATTGCAAGCGCAACAGATATGAATGACCTGACAGAAACTCTGCCGGCGCTTATTGATTATTATACAAAACGTTCAAATTCTGCAATTGAACAATTAGAAACAATTTTGAATCAGGATCCGTATAATAAACACGCATATAAACTTTTATGCCAGATATACAGAGAAAAACACCACGAAAATATGCTGAATGCAACAATAAGAAAATGGGGTAAAACAGCTGGTAGTTTAGAAGAATAAATTTATTACTGATATATATACGGCTATGTTGATAATCTCAACATAGCCGTTTTGTCTAATGTAACTTTTTTTGAACTCCTTTATATTATGAGTGTAGTCAAAAGGAGAATGTGACAGATGAAAACAGAACTAATGATAAGAGAACCTGACTTATATTTTGATAGTATACATAATGAATTGAATAATTTTCTAAGAGATACTTTTTTGCATCCGAGTTTCTCAAATCCACTAACAATCAAGAAAAATTCAATCTGGCGTCCAGCAGTAGAAATTAAACAAAATGACAAAGAATATAAAGTAAAAGTTCAGCTTCCAGGTGTAGAAAAAAATGATATTGATGTAGAATTGGATAATGATTTTATGACAATTACTGCAGAAATAGAAGAAGAAAAAGAACAGAAAGAAGAAAAAGAGATAAACGAAAAATATCATACCTGTGAATTCAGATATGGTAAATACCAGCGTACAATATCTTTTGATCAGCCAATTAAAGCATCTGAGGCAAAAGCTGAATATAAAAATGGTGTTTTATGCGTAAAAATTCCTAAGCAGGATACAGAAACTGCAAAAGGTAAAAAACTTGAGATAAATTAGAAGCGCCGCCTAGATCCACTTAGCAGGTTATTGTTAAGTTTAGAGGAACTTGTCCTAGAGATCAAACGCGGTAAAGGGCGGCTCTAAGTCTGCCCTTATATATAAAAAGGAAGTCATGTAATTTGCTGGCTTCCTTTTATAGTTTTTAATATAATGTATAAATTGTGATTATATTTTATGGAAATTAACTTAGCAATACAAGAAAATATAAATGTTATGTCAGAAAAAATACGTTTAAAAAATCTTGGAATTAATATCAAAAGTGAGCGCTTGAGAAAAAATCTTTCTCAAGAACGCCTTGCTGAACTGACTAATATTTCCAGAAATTCAGTGAGTTTGATTGAAACTGGTAAAATTAACCCTACAATCTTGAAAGTCATTGATATTGCTAGAGTATTAGATGTTGATGTTAATATCTTAATAAAAGAAGTTTAGTTTATTTAAACTTTCATTTCTTTTTCAAAACCGAATAGTGAGCTAACAGACTCATCATCGTGTATGCGAGATATTGCTTGCCCTAACAACGGAGCAACTGAAAGCTGTTTCACATTTGATGGTAAATCTTCGCTGTTCCAAGGAATAGTATTGGTTACAATACATTCTTCGATAGGTGCAGTCTTCAAACGCTCAATTGCCGGTCCGGAAAGAACTGCATGTGTAGCTCCTACATATACTGCTTTCGCACCTTTGCTTTTCAGTAGTTTAGAGGCTTCGCAGATAGTTCCAGCTGTATCGATTATGTCATCAAACATAAGACACACTTTGTTTTCCACATCTCCAATAATGTGTGCTGCAATTGCTTCATTATGTCTATCGCGTCTTTTATCAATAATTGCCATAGGGATATCTAGATTTTTTGCAAAGTGTCTTGTGCGGTTTGCGCCTCCCATATCAGGGCTTACTGCTACCATTTCGTCAGGGTTAAGGCCTAAGCTTTTTACATAATCTACAAGTATTGGAGTTGCAAATATATGATCAACCAGAATATTAAAGAACCCTTGTATTTGACCTGTATGTAAATCCATTGCGAGAACTCTGTTTGCCCCTGCAGTTGTAAGCAGGTCTGCAACGAGTTTTGCAGTAATAGCTTCTCTACCGGATGTTTTTCTATCCTGACGTGCGTAGCCGTAGTAAGGAATTACTGCTGTAATTGTTTTAGCGCTTGCTCTTTTAAATGCATCTATCATTATAAGGAGTTCCATGAGGTTTTCGTTAACCGGATTGCAAAGCGGTTGAACGATAAAAACATCATCGCCTCTGATACTTTCTTTGACTTGAACATAGATTTCACCATCAGCAAAGTTTTTAATAACCATCGGGCCGACCGTTGTGCCAAGATAATCTGCTATTTCTTGAGCTAATTTCGGGTTAGAGCGACCTGAAAAAAGTCTTATATCGTGAGTCGGATTAACTGCTCGTTCCAGCTGAGGGTAAGTCATTTCAAGCACCATATGAAAGTCCTTTCTTAATTCGTAATCGTTGGAGTAATACTATTTTATATCTAAATACATTTTTAAAAAAGGTTTTTTTACGAAATATTAAGGCATAATGTAACATTTTGTTAATTTCGTGTTATAAAATCATTAAATGTGGAATATATTATATATATGGATATGTTGAGAAAAAGTTGTTTCAATTACCCTGAAACCCTTACAGCTGTAGGGGGGGGGGGTAAAACACTCTAGTTTATTAAGGCTTTTAAGCGAGGTGTTAACATGAAAATTAACACCAATCTATCAAGCTTAATAGTCCAATCTGGTTTAAAAGCATCAACCAACGGATTAAATACAGCAATAGAACGCATGACAACGGGTTCTAAGATAAATCATGCGAAAGACAATGCTGCGAATTATGCAATAAATACCAAACTTTCAACCCAAATTAATGCTTACCAAATGGCAGAAGACAATGTCAGGGCAGGCTTAGACATGGTACAAACAGCCTCCAGCGCCCTCTCAAATGTGTCAGATTTAATTTCTCATCTTCGCATGCTTGCAATTCAAGCTCAAAACGATACCTATGGCTCAAAATCTATTTCTGCAATCAACCAGGAAGCAGCCTCAATTATTAATGAAATCTATCGTATAAAATCCTCGACTGAATACAATGGGATTAAACTCTTTGACTCAACACACAATCTCTCAAGAGGTATAAGCCTTCCTGATGGCACAACTCTTAAACCCAACTCAAGAGGTTTTCTAAAAGACATTGTCAAACGTGACACAAGCAACATGACTACTCTGAAAAGTGTTGATGAAAATACAATTCTTACAAGCGGTACTTATTCAATCTCGACTGCAGAGGAGCTCGCACAGCTTGCTGCTATGACAAATGCTGGTAAAATTGGAGAAAATACGGAATTTGTGCTGGCAAATAATATTGATTTAAGCGCTTATGATAGCTGGACTCCGATTGGAAAAAATAGAACTCTTCCTTTTTATGGTACTTTTGATGGTAACGGGTATGTGGTATCTAACCTAAAAATTGTATTTAATAAAAAATATGATTTAGGTGTTGGACTTTTTGGGAATGCTGGTTTAGGGTCTGAGATAAAAAATTTAGGGATGATAAATCCTTTTATTCATTCTGAAAGTGGTTGGGTAGGTTCAATAGCCGGTTCTTGCTTTAAAGTTACAAATTGTTATTCTATTGGAGGGTCTGTAACAACTGCTTGTTATGATGCAGGCGGGTTAACAGGAGTCTTAGGGCATAACTCAGAATCGAAGCCCGGCTATATAAGATATTCTTATTCTACGACAAATGCAATAAGTATGGGTTCGCAAGCAGGAGGGTTGGCTGCTTATGCAGCAAAAGATTCTGTAATAGAATATTCATTTGCGATGGGTGATGTAGTAGTGACGGATAAAGGCGGAGAAATAAACCCTCTTACAGCTGGATGTATAGCAGGAGGAATTACGGCAAATGCACAGGATGGTTGTTTGATACGTAATTGTGCGGCATTAGGCAATGTATCAGGCAAGGACTATATTGGTATGATTGCCGGCAATGAAACGAATTCTATATATACTGTAGAGAATTGTATTTATAATCTGGCAGATTCATTGAATGCTGCCTGTTACTCACCTAATGCAATTCTGAATAATGTAGTTGGAGTTAATCTTAGTTCTTCATTTGTTTTACAGATAGGAATACATTCTCAGAAATCAAGTCAACTGGAATTTTCTATACCTGATTTGAATTTAAGTAGCCTTGAATATTCTGTAACAAGCGGGGTAGAAGTTGAGAGTACATTGGATGCTATTGATAAATTCTTGGAGAAACTGTGGCAAGATTCTTCAGCGCTTGGTGCTATAGAAAACCGTTTAGAAAGCGCTTTAGAAGAGATAAGTGCTGCGTATGACAATTTGGTTTCAACACAATCAACAATTCGTGATGCAGATATTGCAGAGGAGTCAAGCGCATATATCAGAAATCAGATTTTGCAGCAAGCTGCAGCGACTCTTATGGCAACAGCAAACCAGACGCCGAGTATTGCGTTGCAGCTGCTGTAATTTAGTAGTTTTAACCAGCTCTGCGCATAAGGTCAGATAATTTTACATCTTTATTCTTTATTGAAGGTTCGGCCTTTCTAATTACCGGCTGAGCCTTAAGCTGTGATAATCCTATTTTTTGGGGCTCTTTTTCAAATATTAATATTTTACTCAGTATTGTTTCAAATATATTCATGATAGTCTCCTTAAGGAATATTATACAAGGTTCTTGATTTTCCTTATCATACATTAAAACTATTTTTTATGCCGAATTCATTATACATTATGCTAAAATGTTATTATACAATAAATAGGATAAAAATTTGAACACGGGTTTTTATAAAGATTTAGATACAAATTTTGAACAGGCTTGTTATCTGTGTGAGAGCGAGTTCTCTCATGAAGAGCTGCTTGAGCTGCTTAAAAATGGAAATATACCACAAAAACAAATTGCAGCATTGAAATTTGATTATGTTAACTCTGAAAATGATGCCAGAGCGCTTGTGTCTGTCTTAACAGGATGTGACGGAAAAATTCGAGAAGCTGTAGCTCTAAAAATTTTCCAGATAATATCTTCTGATTTAGAGTCCAGAAAATTATTTTGTAAGATGCCTCCTAAAATATTTGCAGATGCGACAATTGATATTAATGCCAATATTTGCAGGCTGGTTGTTGACAGTGTCAAATTGCTTAAGCCGTTTGATGAATTTGTAAGTGAATATGTTAATTTTATCCTTACATTTACTGTTCAAGCTCTGGATGAGCTGGATAAATTCATATTCCGTGACAAAAAGTATGTGATAAACAAACAATTGTTTAAATTATACTGGTGTCTTGAGGCTTTAAGATTTTTCTATGAAATGGTTGATACTCAAACAATGCTCAGCATTCTCAAACGTTCCGCTTTTCAGTCTGAATACACAGTAAGAGAAAAAGCTGCTCAGATATCAATTTTGTCAGAAAACTTTAATTCAATTCAGACCATGCTGAGAAAAGACGATAATTACTATGTGAAAACTGTTTTTCTAAATCATTAACGCACCTTCAAGCAAATCCAGATGGTCTTCAAGCAAAAATTCTGCAAATTGTTTAGTATCAACCTGAGCTGCGACAATTGACATTAAATCTTCTGGAAGGATTGAAATCATATCAACAAGTGTGTCTTTTTCAAGAAATACCATAGGTTTTACCATTTCTGTTTTCATCATTGTTGATAACATATTTACGTAAGTTTCATTGCTGAACAGTTGTAAGTATTCAGGTTTCTGTTTGGTAAGCTGGAATGTCAGCTGTCTTTGTACGTCCGGATCAATGGCTGACATGAAATCTCTGTATTGATCAATTGGAAGCTCTTCTATGCTTTTGATTAAATCAAGAGGATTTGTTTCTTCTGATGGTCTGCCGGTAACGCCTTCAACAAATTTCTGCATAACTTCCGGAGGCATGCACTTTAACTGATTTATAACATCATATTTTTCAAGCTTTTCGTTCTGGAAGAACTCGGCAAGGTCATCTTCTGTAAACATCATAACTACTTCTTGAAGCGGAAATGCTCCCATAATGACATTAACAAGCTCTTCAATATCAACTTCCATAAGCATAGAAAGTAATTTTTCCTGCGTAAAGAAGTACAGACCCATTACCAGATCTTCTTTTTCAAGCATAGGAAGAACCATTTGTCTTGTTCTGTCGTCCATATTATGAAGGATTACAAACTTGTTTTCTACATCAGTGAGTTTGAATATTTTTATTAATTTGGCTGGAGAATTGTACATTTCTCTGGCATAATTAATAGCCTGAGTGTTCCCCTGTGCTGCCTCAGCTTCTATAATTTCGTCAACAGTTTTTAGACCATAATCCTGAATCATTCTGGAAGAGGTGATATTCATTCTCTCTGCAAATAATTTCATATTTGTGTCTAATACTATTGCCATAAGCTTTCCTTATTTTTACTCTCTTATATATATAAAGTATATTAATTTTAAATAATTGCCTTTTTGTAACAATTTGTAACAATGAATTTCATGTGCTATAATAAAGGTGTATGAAAAGAATTATTCTTATTTTAACATTGTTTTTACTAATAATAAACCCGGTTTTTTCTGCTTCAACAGTTAAAAAGGATATTTCAGTGCAGTCTGTAGACGGGTTTGGTATAAAAGCAACTTTAGAGTATCCCAAGGTAAAGGGTAAAAAAGATTATTCTACAGTAGTTCTACTGCACTCATTGGGATATTCTTCTCAGTGGTGGGAAACTCTGCCTAAGGAATTAACTAACAGCGGATATGCAGTATTAAAAATTGATTTAAGAGGGCACGGAAAAAGTGTTTATAACTCAAGACTTGTAAGAACGTCGTGGAAAAGTATGACAAATTCAGCTTATGCAAAATATCCTGATGATGTTATTAAGGTTGTCGAGTTTGTAAAGGCTGAAAATAGCAAAAAAACATTTTTTAATAACTGGGCTATTGTAGGTGCTGATATTGGTGCAAGTACTGCAATTCTTGCAGCAGATAAGATTCCCAATAAGCCTAAAACTATTGTACTGCTTTCTCCGGTGATTAAAACAAGAGGTTTATATGTTCCTGTGAAGCTTGCCAATCTGAATATGGATATTTTTTCAATATCCGGTACAAACGATGTTTCAGGTGCTGAGGCAGAAAAATATCTTAAGAAATTTGCTCAGTCAACTTTTGCAACATATACATCAGAAGCAAATTCAACAGGTATGCTTATGCTGAAGAGTGATAATTCCCTTGCTAAAATCATTACTTCATGGATTAAGGAATATTTATAATCTGGCACTTCCTGCTTCATGCATTTTTTTGAGTGCCTGTTTTGTTCCTTCGTAATTCCGGCATAGTTTTATAACAAATTCTATGGCTGCTTTATCCTGACGTATAGCATCTTTGAGTTTGTAGATATCTGCAAGCTGAAGATTTTTAGTATCTGTCGTTACAAACAGGTATTTATTAAGAAGTTCCTGGGCTTCTCTATCTAAGCCCATTATATTATTTTTGAAAGCATACCAGTTATAAAAATGATACAAGAAATAGTATTTATTAATGACGCCTTTTGATAAAACAAACATTTCATCTGTTTTAAATGCAATCTTTTTATTTATAGCAAGTGATAGGTAAAGTGCTTTGCTTCCTTTTGCAGGGTAGATAAATCCCTCATTTTCACCTAAAGGGGTGAGAAATTTTGAGGCATTATCAAGATAAAATACTTTAGTACCCTGTTTTTCAATGTATTTTAATATTTCATACGGCTCATAATTATATTTTTTCAAGATTAAGGTCATCTCTTCTTCAAGTTTTTGTTTTTCATTTTCAGCAAGAGTACTTAAGTCGATAGTACACCCTCCAAAGTAGTGGCGTTTCTTTTTTGAGTTATTTTTTACGCCAATTGTTTTTGAAAGCTGAGCTCTGAGTAATTTTTCCTGAATTGCCAGTATATTGTATAACAGTTTTTTAAATATTTGCATATTCACCTTCAATATTTTTTACCTGCTTGTCAGCAGCATAGCATAAACCTTTTGTGTGTTCCCTATTTTCTTTTAATTTAGGGATAAAGTCTTTGTTTACTATACTGCATATGTAGATAAATGAACTGTCGGAACAGTTTGTAGTAATATCAATAAGACTTTTTAAATCATAAGATCTTATTATAGTGGTAAGTTTTGAACGCAGGTGTTTAAAGCTTGAGTTATCTAATATTACCTGTATTGCATTACTTCCGTATGTCTTTATAGCCTCCTGGATACCGCAATCTTGAATATCTCTGGCAATTATAATCGGGTTTGAACGTTTTTTTACCTTTATCTGAGGATTAGATACGACAGCTTTTGCTTTTTGCTCTGAATATGTTTTTACGACTGTTAGTTCAGCTGCTTTTTTTTCAGGATTAGATTTTTCTATATGTTTTACTTTGTGCGGGATAATTGCACTCTTTTCCTGTTTAATTTCTGCAAGCTTTGTTTTTACCTCTTTATATTCCGGATTTTTGTCGATTTCTTTTTTTACATTCTGGACAACCTGATTATAGTCACTGTATTGCTTAGCATCTTCTTCCCATTTAGAAAGAAATTCGGCCTTTTGCTCGGATGTCATATTAACGTTATGTAGAGCACCCTGACCAATACCTTGAGCTGTTGCTGTGTAGTATTCGCTTTTCATTACGGCTAAAAGCTCTTTTTCTTCATCTGTTAACGGTTGCCCGTTCTGTTGTTTCTTGAGTACTGTTTCGTATTTATTTCTGTCTTCTTTGTAATTTTTCTGGTATTCACTAGCAGCATCTGCTGATTTTTGTTCCATAAATGTCTGTGTATAACATTTAAGCACTTCTGCTTCTACAGGATTTCCAATTTCGTTATAATCTTTGATTAACCCTCTTGTAAATTCATAATTTGCATAATCAGCAGTTCTGGTCTTTTCTTCCTGATTACATCTGGTTCTCAAAACAGTTTTAGCTCCAAAAGCCATGTCTTTAGAATCTAATAAAATTATAGCATTTACGCCGCATTCAGAATTCATTTGAGCTGTAATATCTAAAAAACGGCCACGGAATATATGACGATAGCGTCTTCTAATACGTTTTTCAGCCGCAGCTCTTTCTTCTTCCGGCAACTCTTTTATTGCCTCAAGTTCGCTCTTAAGATTTTGTTCTGCAATTAAACGGCGTTCTTTTAGAAGTCTTTTTTGTTCTTTATTTGGGCGCTTGTCAAAATTCTCACCTAAATCTTTTACAATATCTCCTATAGCGTTTTCAAAGTCTTTAGAGTTTTCAAAATCGCCACTTTCCAGTGCTTCAAATAAAACATTAGCAAATGCCGTTATTAACTCTTCTTCGCTGGCATTTGCATTAATTTTTCCCTGGCTTTTCAAGGCATCAAATTTTACAACAGAATATTTTACGGCAGAAATAATGAGATTTTTTTCTTTGTCAGAAAGTTTATTAAAATCTTCTTTGGTTATCCCTGCAACCTTTTCAATCAGCCCGTTTTTAAGCATTTTCTTGATATCAAAGTTTTTACTTGGAATATTGTTAAGGTTTTCTTCCAGAGCCTTCTTGCTCATACCTTTATCAATTTTAGCTTTACTTTTATCTGAATCTCCTTTTTCATATTTATCAACAGGCTTTTCTGTTTCACATTCAATAACTGGTGTGTTATCCTTTTTCTGGACATTCTGAGTTTCGGTATTTATTTCTTCAATACCTAAAATTTCTGTCTTTATGAAATTTTTAATCCCAGATAAAAAGCTCATAATTCTTCCTCGTTAAATATATAAAGTATAGATAATAAGAAAAATTGCTTTAATATTAAGAAATATGAAGGCAGCCGGCGATAAACTCGCCGGCTGCCTGAGAAAATTTAAACTTCTTCTGGTTTTTGTATTTTGCGATACATAGTTATAAGAAGCTGTTTTTCGTTAATTGATAATTTTAATTTTTCGATATCTTCTTCTTTTAATAACCCTTTTTGAGTTAATTTTTGCGCAAGGTATTTTCTAGCATTTGTTGGAAGAGCGTTAAGAATAGTCAATGAATCTGTAGCTCCGATGACATATTTTTCTAATGCCTTTTTCAACATAGGAGATTTTTCGAAAAATTCTTTAATTATAGCTAATCTATCCTGATTATTAGCAGCTTCGCTCATTTTTTCATTTAAAGTATTTGCTGTTTTGATAGGATTTGTTGTATTAGTTTTTTCAACTTTAAAACTTTGTTTGTTATCTGTTGTCATAATTTGCTGACGTAGAGCTGTCAATCTTGAAGTATCAACATTTTCTCTAGTTGCAAATCCTAAATCAGGAGTTGTATCTTCTTTTTCTGTATTTGTCTGTACAGGAGCTTTTAGTTCGGCATCACTTCCTGAAGCTACAGTTGAATAATTACCGTTTGTGGCTTTATCCATTGTCTTTGTAAACTGTTCTTTGCTGGTAGTTGTCAAGGCATTAGGATTTTTTTCGATATATTCGTTAATCTGATTTAGAATATCTTTGTAATCAGGAACTTCATAAGCATCTTTATTTAAGTCGCTCAAGTGAAGTTCTTTAAATTCATCTGATAAGAATTTATTTTCTTGAACACCTATAAATTCACCGGCAGATACAGCTTTGATAAAGTTTTGTCTTTCAATTAATAACTGTTTTTCAGCATCTGTTAATTCTGGCTCAACGCCTTCAGCTTCAGCCTTTTTAAGTTTTTGATCAAGAGCTTCTAAAGCATCTTTATTCTTTTCAAACCATTCAGCACGTGCGTTGTCATAGTTTTCATGAGCCTGTGTTCTATCTTCTTCAGACTGGTTTTCTGCAATCAGTGCACTTGCGGCTGTTGCATCATCTTCGCTCATAACTTGACCGTCAGCATCCGGGGTGGTGGTAAGTTCTTTTATGTATTCAGGAGAACCAGCTTCTGCTGCAACTGCTTGTCTTGTTTTATCTGTTTTACAGCTCGCAAATAATGCTTCTAAACCTTTTAGTCTGTTTCTTTTATATAATGTTTGCACAACTTCAAGGAAGAGGGCTTTTTCCTGCTCAGAAGAGTTGATTAACAATCTGCCAAATGTTTGCAGCTGTAGTTTAATATCTTTTTCACTAGGATTGCTTTCTGCATATTTAATAATTTGTCTGAAATATCTTCTGATTGCTCTCTTTATTTGAGGCTCTGGGGTATTTTCTAATGTTGCATCTTTTGGTAAGCAGCCAGAAGCAATTAACCTATCGATTAATGAATGCTTTTCGTGTGTGCTGTTATGCTTTTTAAAGCCTTCAATTGTCCAGCCGGTAGAAACTGCAATAAAATAATCATTGCTAAGTTTTGAAACCTGATTTAAGTCGATTTTCCCATCAACTATTGAATCTCTAATTGCTGTTTCAAGACATTCTACATACATTTTTACAGCTTTTTCTTTATCAGGAATTTTTGCAAGCTGTTCATCTGTTAGATTGCAAACCTTTTGAATTAACGGATTTTTCTTTAAATCTTCTACAGTTAGTCCGTATTTCTTGAATTTTTCACAAATTTTTTCAAGAATTTTATCTATTTCAGTTGAGATATTTTTATTTTCAGTGCTTCCATTATCATGAGTTTGAGGCTGCTTCGCATCATAAATTGAATTTTGAGCAGATGTTTTCTGCCCGCTCTGTGAAGCTTGCGGTTTATAAGTTCTTTCAGTTGTATTTACATTATTACTTACATTTGTGCCCATCTTAATACCTCATATGTATAAAGTATATAAATTTTTGCAAATTTCAGGCTTTAAAAAATCTGTTACATAACTTAATGATGTAACGATTTGTAACAATGTCTTTTAAAATCCTAAAGTTTTTTTGAAAAATGCCGTTATACATGATGTAAGGTTAAGCACATTATAAGGAGTATAGATTATGTATGCAATGTGGCCCGGATGTTATAGTTTCAGAGATGAAATCAAAATTTTTGCATTGTGGCTTAAGGAGCAGACAGAAGCCTTCATTTTAAAAGTTTATGAAATAGACCGTCTTTTGCACGGTTAAAAAAGATTTAGTTATAATTTCTCTCTTTCTCTCGTAAAAATTTTAGCTTGCAGAATAAACTGCAAGCTTTTGTTTTACTTATACTCCTTTCCTAATTTACTTTTATTTTCGATTTTGATAGAATTATATTGAGGATTTGGGCGGAGTTCTGTTTTAAAAATGAAGAGAATATTTTTTCTTATAATATTATTTATAGTATTTTTATTTCAGACTTGTGCAGTATTTGCAGAGCCTTCTAAAGTTATGTCGTTGAATTATGATGATAATTCTGCGCTGGTTTATCTTAATATTATGGAATCTTCAGAGGGGCTCCAAAAAGAATTTAAGTATTCAAAGCTAGAAAATCCTAACAGGATTTATTTTGATATAGAAAATTCTGTGTTAATAGGCGGTAAACAGCAGCTAATATTTGAAAAATCGAATATTAAAGAGATTAAACTCTCTCAATTTACAACAAATCCGGATGTAGTTAGGGCTGTTATTACGTTTGAAGAAGGGGTTGATACTTCAAAAATCAAGTTGATTAATGTAAATGGAAATATTGTTGTAAAATGCGGAAAATTAGCCTTAACGAATGATTATTTTAACCCAATATATGAAGAGAGAGCTGAGAATTTGACTTATTCAAGCGTTGCAGTAAATTCTCAGGTTGTGCAAAAGGTTACAATCCCCCAGAATACGGTAAATGCATCAAACTCGGTTATTGCTGATATCCAGCAGGCATTTGAAAATTCTACACTTAATAATTCTGACGGAAAAACATATGATTCTGTTGTTTCTATAGATTTATCTTCAGATTTAAAGCTTCGAACCAAGTATTATATAAATGGATATTATATAAAAAACGGAGGTTTGCTTGTAAGCGGGCTGGGGCAGATTACTGCTTCAAAAATGTTTTATCTGGACAGCCCAAAGCGTGTTGTTATAGATATTCCTAATACTTTTGTTGATACAAAAATTAGGAATAAAGAGCTTAAAATTTGTCCTGATGGTTCGTGTAAGGATGTGGCAAAAATAGGCCAATTTGAATATAACAAAGCAAGGCTTGTTGTCACAACAGACAAACCGGAAAAATATATTCCTGTGTTTTCTGCGGATGCACAGTCTTTGCTTTTTATTAATGCAGATAAATTAAAACACACTGATTTAGTAAACTGTGTGGCAAATTTAGGTAAAGGGTATGTGCGTAAGATAGATAATAAAACAAATGAACTGATTTTATCTTTTACTAACCCTGTAGTGCACTCTATTCTTAGAGATGATAAGGGTTTAAATATTTATCTATTCAATGTAAAAAGCTATAATGAGCTAGATTTAATTAAAACTCTTCAAAATACGTACTATAAAGAACTGACCTTTTCTTTGCTTCCGCAGATAGGCGTCAGAGCATCAATGAGCTTAAATGAGAGTGATGTTGTAAAAATTGACCAGAGTGTAGATGGCAAAGCAATAAAAATTACTATTACTCAAGGGGGTGTTAATGTTAAGGATACTCCAGTTGTTACTGCTCCTGTTAAAAAGCCTTCTACAAAAGGTAAAGTTGTTCTTGATGCAGGCCACGGGGGAAGCGATTATGGTGCAATAAGAGAAGGTATCAATGAAAAAGATATCACTCTGGATGTTACACAAAGAGTTGCATCAATATTAAAATCAAAGGGGTATAAAGTTGCGCTTACACGTGTTGACGATAAATATGTATCGCTTCAGGAAAGAGTGGAATTCTCAGAGAATGAAGCGCCGGAAATATTTGTCAGTATTCACGTTAATTCGGCAGTTGCTGTTGAACCTAAGGGTATAGAAACACATTATTATCACGATTACAGCAAAGAGCTGGCAAAAACAGTTCATGCTCATTTAATTAAAGGTATAGATACAAAAGATAGAGGCTTGTTTAAGTCTAAGTTTTATGTTATAAATCATACGACTGTTCCTGCAATCCTTGTAGAAATGGGCTTCATTTCTAATGATGAGGAGCGTGCAGCGCTTGTAACAGATTCAAGAAAGCAGAAAACTGCAAAAGCAATAGCTGAGGGTATAATTGAGTACATTAAATCACAACAATCTAAATAACAGACCTGTAGGATTTTTTGATTCAGGAGTCGGAGGTTTATCCGTATATGCAAGATTTAAATACCTTCTACCTGCCGAAAATACTTTGTACTACGGTGATTTAGCACATATGCCTTATGGTGATAAGACAAAAGAAGAGCTTGTCAGCTATGCAAGAACGATTCTTGATTTTTATAAGTTAAAATGTGTAAAAGCTGTTGTAATTGCTTGTAATACATCTTCTGCACAAGCATATGACGTAATCAAAGAAGAGTACGGGTTTAAAATTTATCCTATAATTCAATCCTGTGCCAAAGTTATTGCTTCTATGAAAGTGAATAGAATAGGTGTTTTTGCAACTCTGGCTACTGTAAACTCTGGAGCGTATAAAAAAGAATTAATGAAGTATAATTCTGCTCTGGAAGTATGTGAACTTGCCTGCCCTGATTGGGTTCCGATAGTGGAGAGCGGGAATTATGATAATCCGAAATCTATAGCTGCTGTAGAGATGCATGTAGAGGAGATGCTCAAATTTGCACCTGATAAAATAATTCTTGGATGTACTCATTACCCTTATTTAATGTCTTTGTTAACAAAGTTTGCTCCCAAGGAGCTATTTATAGATCCTGCGAAAATTTTTGTTGAATACATAAAGAATGATTTTGAAAGTTTAGGTCTTTTAAACAATTCGCAAACAGCCGGTTATGAAAAGATGTTCGTAAGTGCTAACCCTGAAAGCTTTACTGAGCATTCAAAAATTTTCTACGAACTTCACAAAACTCCTGAGCTGGTCTAAGCACGGGAAAATACTTCAACATTAATATCATCAAATGTGTTATTAAAGAAGTATGCAGATGACGCAACCATAGAAGCATTGTCAGTACAGTATTTCATAATTGGAGCGTAAACATCATAACCTTCATCTTTTAAGCTGAAAATCTTTTTCCTTATTTCAGAGTTTGCAGCAACCCCGCCGGCGAGAACAACCTGCTTATATCCTGTTTCTTCCAGAGCGTGTTTAATCTTTTTAAAGAGTGTTGAAGAAACACATTCCTGAAAACTTGCACAAATGTCATTAACAGGCATTTCTTTCCCGTCAAAGCTTTTAACAAGTCTGAGTACAGCAGTTTTAAGCCCGCTGAAACTGAAATCATACCCGCCGACTTTAGCTTCCGGAAGCTTGAATGTGTGCGGATTTCCAATTTGTGCCAGTTTATCCAGCTTAGGTCCTCCGGGATAAGGCAGTCCGATTAGGCGCGCAACTTTATCATAAGCTTCTCCTACTGCATCATCAATAGTTTCTCCAATAATTTCCATTTCAGAGAAAGAACTTACTTTTATAATTTGTGTATGACCGCCGCTTACAAGAAGTGCAATAAACGGAGGTTCCAGATTTGTGTCAATAAAATTTGCTGCCAGATGTGCATTTAGGTGGTTAACTCCGATAAAAGGTTTATCATATGCTAATGCAAGGGTTTTAGCAGCATTCATTCCTACCAGAAGACAGCCGACAAGCCCCGGACCAACTGTACTTGCAAAAGCTGTGACATCTTTTCCTGTTACACCTGCCTGTTTAAATGTTTCATCAATGACAACATTTATTGCTTCAAGATGTTCTCTTGCTGCAATCTCAGGGATTACCCCGCCAAATTCTTCGTGAATTTTTATTTGTGATGCAACTACATTGGCAATTACTTCTCGTCCGCCTTTAACAATAGCACAGGCCGTTTCATCACAGCTGGATTCTATTGCCATAATTAATGAATTTTCATTTAATGTAACAGGTTCGTTACTGAATAATTTATACTTTGTCTTGTTCATAGTAATATTATAATACAAAATAAAATGAATTGAATTGAATGCGGGATGTCACCCGCCCAAATGGTGAAAAATATGAAGTTTTTAGATAAAGCAAAAATAAGAATAATATCCGGTCACGGCGGAAATGGTATGGTTGCTTGGCGTCGAGAAAAATATGTAGATAAAGGCGGGCCTGCCGGAGGTGACGGAGGAAGAGGCGGTGATATTTATTTCGTTGCTGATGAAAATATGTCTACGCTTCTTGATTTTAAACTCAAATCAGTTTTTAAAGCTCCATCGGGTGAAAATGGCGGAATAAAAGGTATGCATGGAGCATGTGCAAAGGATTTATATATAAAAGTTCCTTTAGGAACTGTTGTAAAAGACTCCAAAACCGGAAAAATTATTGCAGATTTAACTGAAAATGAGCAAACCGTTCTTGTAGCAAAAGGAGGCAGAGGCGGACGCGGAAATGCAAGATTTGCAACTGCTCAAAAGAGGGCTCCGCAGTTTTGTGAACCTGGTGAACCAGGCATTGAGAGAGTACTTGAGTTAGAGTTAAAATTAATCGCCGATATAGGACTGCTGGGTATGCCAAATGCCGGAAAGTCAACTTTCATCAGTGCCGTAAGCTCTGCAAGACCCAAAATAGCAGACTATCCATTTACTACCCTTGTTCCTCATCTAGGGGTAGTTAAAAAGGCTGATGGCGGCTCTTATGTTCTTGCCGATATTCCGGGACTTATTGAAGGTGCGTCTGAAGGTATAGGGCTTGGGCATGAATTTTTAAGACACGTTGAAAGATGCAGGTTTTTAATTCATGTTGTAGATTTGACAGCCGAAAACCCTGTAGAAAATTATAAAATAATTAATAATGAACTAAAAAAACATTCTGAAAATCTGGCAAACCTGTATCAAATTCTGGTGCTGAATAAAATTGATGCTGTTGCCGCAGAGGATTTAGATAAATTTATCTTAGAGTTTAAACCTCTTGCAAGTGATGTTTTCCCTATATCTGCTGTAACTAAAGAAGGTGTAAATGAACTTCTATACTTTGTTTCACAAAAGGTTGATGAGATTCCAAAACCTGAGTTTAATATAGATGTCGAAGAAGATTTAGGTGCATATGACAATGATGACAGTGCGTTTGAAATAACAAAACTTGATAAAGAAACATATTTAATATCAGGAGGGAAAATTAACCGGCTTGCAAAAGTTACAGATGCAAGAAATACTGAACAGGTTGTAAGACTTCAAAATATCCTGAAAAGTATGGGGGTATTTGAGGAATTGCATAAACACGGGTTAAAAAATGGCGATACTGTTATTTTAGGCCACCTTGAACTCGGTTATTATGACGATGAAATCTGGGGAGAGGGGAGTAAAGTATAATTAATGCAGAGTGCAATAGAACAGGCGCTTAGGTGTGAAATAGATGTTCCTGTCGGCTGTGTTATAAAAAAAGATGGGCAAATTATAGCTGCTGCTCATAATCGGCGTGAATTAGATAAAGATGTAACAGCACATGCAGAAATGCTTGCAATTAGAAAAGCTCAGAAAAACCTTAATACTTCCAGATTAACCGGATGTGAAATGTATGTTACGCTAGAACCCTGTCCGATGTGCAGCTGGGCAATAATTCAGTCTGGTATAAAAACACTCTACTTTGGGGCTTATAATCCGGAATACGGTATTTTATTATCAAACCCTCAGTATTTACCTCCGCCTCTTGCTAATTCAAAAATTAAAGTGTATGGTGGTATTGAAGAAGATAAATGTAATAAAATATTAGAAGAGTTTTTTAAGAAGATAAGATGATTACAAAAGAAGAATTAGACGCGCTCGCTGCGAAATATGAAACAAAAGATTTTATAAAAGATGACCCGATACAATTTTTGCACCGCTTTAATGATAAAGGTAAAGAAGATGCAGAATTAGCAGGCTTTATAGCATCTCTTTTTGCATATGGTAATCGCAAAATGTTTATTTCAAAGCTCAATGATTTATTCGCCAGAGCTGATAATGATATTGCAAATTATGTAAAAAATGGTGATTTTGCCAATCTCAAAGGAATGGAATATAGATTTGCAAAAGATTACGATATAATACCTGTGTTTGAAATCCTAAATAAGCTTTACAGCTCATCAAAAGGACTGGAAGAACTATTTAGTTATGCTTTTAAGTCTGAAAATTTTTTGCAGACAGTTGTTGACTATTTTTATTCTAATGCTCCGAAAACTGCTGAGCACGGCTTTTATCATATGATACCTAATCCTGCAAACGGAGGCGCAATGAAACGGATGAATATGTACTTACGCTGGATGGTGCGCTCTTCAGAAGTAGATTTAGGTATTTGGAAATTTATGCAGCCTAAGGATTTATTAATTCCTCTTGACGTCCATGTTGCAAGGGTATCCAGAAGTATGGGACTTTTAAATCGAAAAAGTAATGATTTCAAAGCTGTATTAGAGCTAACCGAAAAACTTCGAGAATTCTGTCCGGAGGATCCTGTAAAATATGATTTTGCAATGTTTGCTTTTGGTGTAGAATTAAATAAAGAAAAGTTAGGAGTTTGATTTATGAATAATAATTATTTTGACCTTGGTTCAAAGAAGTTTTTAATAATTACACTGGTAATACTGGCCTGCTTCTTTTTATTAATTGTAAAAGCGTTTAATGATCTTTCAGATGCACAGGCTAATATGGAAAACAATCAACCTCAAAAGCAAGCAGCAGTGGATATAAATAATGTTATGAATACAATGCCTAGACCTAATGATTCTGAAGAGCAAAATCAGGAAGAGCAGCCGGCAGAACAACAATACGAACCTCAGCAGAACAGAGGCTTAAATGTAGATATTCAATCTTCTGTTAATGCAACTGAAGAATTAAAACCTATTGATGATAATGACTCACTGCCCGAGCAAGCTGTAGAACCTGTGCAGGAAAGCAACCAGAGTTTGTCTGCGGAACAACAGCTGGAACTCCAATTCTTAAGTGCACGTAAAAATAAAGACGAAAAACAGTATGTAAAAGCTTTGGAAGAGTATAAAGCTATTGCAGAAAATAGTACTGACGCAAATGTGAAAGCAAGATGCTATGAAGAAATGGCCGATGTATACGGAATAGTAAAACGTTACGGAACCGCTTTGTCATACGCTCAAAGAGCATACAATGCTGCACCGACTACTTCAAGGGAAATGCTAATCGCCAGATTGTATTACAAGACCGGCGAGATTGATAAGGCTACTAAGAGAGTTAATAACATATTACAAAGAGATTTTTCTAACGACAGATAGTTTATAAAAGGATAATTATGGCACCGGAATTATTAGATACATCAAGAATAAGAAAACTTTTATTTTTAGGTCCGAGAGGATCTTATAGTGATTTTGCAAAAAATACATTTATTGATTCTTTCAATCTTAATTGTGTAAGTACAAATTTGAAATCTATTTCCAGCATTATTCGTGCATTAAAAGATGAGAATAGTGAAGACATTGCTGCTGTAATTCCTATAGAAAACTCTATAGAAGGCATCGTAAGGGAAACTCTTGATAATTTATCTTCGCTTAAGAAAGAAGACTTTAAAATTATTGCAGAAACAACAATGGGTGTAGAACATGCGCTTGTCGGGTTTGCAAAACATAAATCTGATATAAAAGTTGTTCGTTCTCATCCCCAGGCTCTTGCACAGTGTAAAAGATATCTGCAAGAAAATTTTCCTGATTCATTGATTGAAGAAGCAACGCTTTCTACATCAGCCGGTATACGTTCACTTGCTCCATCTGATAAGTCTATAGCTGCAATTGGCAGTATCGAGTGTGCTGAAATGTATAATATTCCGGTAATAGAAGAAAATATTAATGATGAAACAAACAACCAGACCCGTTTTATTCTGCTTGGTAAATTTTTATCACCTCAAACAGGTAATGATAAAACAAGTATTACATTTTCTACCGAGAATAAAGCAGGTGCACTGAGTAAGATTTTAACAATACTTGATGTTCACGATATAAATATGTCTTACATTGACTCCCGCCCTTCCAAAAAGGAGCTTGGAGAATATGTGTTTTACATTGATTTCGAAGGACATATTCTTGACGAAAAAGTTAAAAAAGCTTTTGAAGAGATAATGCCGCTTGTGAAAATGTTTTATGTAATAGGTTCATACCATACAATTGGTTAAGCTTGCATTTTGAGTTTGTTTATATTATATTACCCCTGTGGACTCTTACGTGAGTAAGATTCTGAGTACACGTGCCCGGTGGGGGCTGGGGTGGTACCTATGCCTTACTAAGGAGCAAATAGTAAAGGAAGAAAAAATGAACTTAAAGAACAAACAAGAAATTATTGAAAAATTCGGTGCTAATGCAAAAGACACTGGTTCTGCAGAAGTACAAATCGCAATGTTAACTAAAAAGATTTCAGAACTTACTGAACATATGAAATCTAACAAAAAGGACTTTGCCACAAAACGCGGTCTTTTAATGATGGTAGGTAAAAGAAAAAGACTTCTTTCATTCTTAAAAGAAAAGAATCTTGAAGGATACAGAAGTTTAATTAAAGAATTAGGTATAAGAGGTTAATTAAAAAGGCCGGTTTTGAAACCGGCCTTTTCAATGCAAAAAAAAAATCCGCAAAGAGCGGATAAAAACTTTGTAAGATGTAAGATGGGGGTTAAAATCTTTGAGGCAGGCTCGGGCGTTTTAATATATGCTAGTTATTTTACGATTGTCTGCCGACCATTTGTCTACGTGTGTAGCACTAAGATGGGGTTATAAACTTGTATTATGCTTCCTTTAGTTTTTCATTAACTTTAGACTCATAGTTTTTCCAATACCTTTTAATTGTAGGATTTTCCGGATCGGCTTCATATGCTTTTTTTAATGCTTGTGCTGTTTCTTTAGTCGGATTCTTTCCGAAAGCCTTCATTGCTGCAGTAAAGTTCGAAATGTTTTTGCTGCTGGCATCTGTGTCTACAGTGTCAGTTTCTGTTTCAGGGCCGGTGACATCACCTTTTTCAGACCCATTATTGCCTATGGCTTGTGCTGCCATCCCGAAAATATTTGTCGTATTGCTTACCAGAAATGTTCCAAGGAAAGTATGACCGTTAACTCCATTCAGACGATTATAGAGTGCGGTGTCTTTCGCTGCATATTGACTATTGCTTATTTCTGTGTAGTAACCCATTTTATACTCTCATTTTTATCTTACATATATATAAAGTATTTAACTTTTTATGAATTTTAGTATCAATATATTTTGTTACAATACTTAATCATTTGAAGGGTGCTCTTTTAACCATTTTTCAACTATACTGTATGGCTTAGCAAAATCATCTGCTAATTTTGAATTAGAACCATACATTTCTTTAATTTTTTCAGCAGCAGTTCGTTTATCATCGTCATTATCTGCTTTTATAAAGGTATTGAAAGCTCTTCTGATGTCGGCTTTTGATGCTTGATTTTGTTCGTTATATGTTTCATCCATGCAGCTTTTTCTGGCTCTTTGCAAGACATTGCCGTCAGCATCATCAAGAGTTTTTGTATTAAGATTTTTCTGGTATTCTGCTTGCTTTTTCTTTAATTCATCTATTTCACTTTGTAAAGCAGCTTCTTTTGTTTCTGCATTGCGTTTTGCCTCGGTTGCTTTATTAATTATGTCATCTTGAGCTGCAATTTTTTCTTCAATTGCTTTTACATCTTTTTCAGCTTGTGCAATTTTTGACTCAATAGTATTACGTTGTTCTTCAGTTAATGAGGTTGCATCATTTAATTCTTTTTTGTAAGCATTCAAATTGCTTTCTGCTGTTTTTAAATCTCCCGTAAGCTTTGTTTTTGTATCTGTTGCAGTTTTAATTTCGTCGGTTTTAGTATTTATAATATCAGCTTGTTCTGCTTTATCTATTTCTTTTGCTTCAATTTCCTTGCTTATCTTAGAAAGTTCTTGTGTGTAATTAACTTCAGGTGCCTTTTCTTTTCGATTTGCTGCAATTGCTTGTCCAGCGACGCCTAATAGTGCATTAGCTACTCCATAGCCAGCCATTGCATCATAATTAGGTTCGCCAAAGCAGTTTGTGAAAATACCGCTTCCTCCAAAACTGCCATAATTGCCATAGCCCATAGAACTTCCGCCGAGCATACCAAGACCTTGCTGAAACAAGCCTTGCCATCCATTCATATTCATACTGTACATGCCTAATGTCGGTGTCATTTTCTATGTCCCATCTTAGTCTTACATGTATATAAAGTATATAATAATGATGTGATTTCAGACGTGTTAAAAATATTTACAAAACTTAATACTTTAGCTCTTTTAATAAATCTATATCTTCTTTATTATTTGCTGGTTCAAGATTTATGCGTTCTTTTAGTTTTTTATAGCTTTCCAGGACTTTTTCTCTAGAAATTTTCATCAATTCTACGTCATTATCTCCACCTCTTGGGGTAAACCCAATTCTCATGTATTTGGAGATAGCATCTCCAAATCTTATTGCATAAAGTTCTATAAATTTGGCTTGAGAATTAAGAAAATTTTTGAACATTTCTTCAAAGAGTGTTTGAGCACCGAATGGAGCTTTTTTGTCAGGCTCTATTGGCCAAGTGCATATATAGTTTACAAAATGACAGGCAGTTTTGTTTAAATTTACCATTATTCCACAGGGTTTATCATCGCAAGTTAGCAGCATACTGTGTTTGTTTTTGTCTAATGCGTGTCTAAAGCTGCCTTGTAAAATAGCATTGAATATTTCAAAATTATTTTTATCAATATTTGGAATGAGTTCTTTTAAATCTACTTCTTTTCCCAATTTTTCAATAAGGGGTGCATCTTTTTGCGTAAGTTTGTAAATACTCATCTTATGTCCGAGAAGATTTGCATTTGATATATTTATTCCTTTAAATGAGATGCTGTTTGTTTTCATAATTTTTATAAAACTTGTAAAAATAATTTTTGCGGTGTTGGCTCTTTGATTCTTGGAGTTTTTCGTTACGAGCATCGTGTTAATTTATAAATCAAATGCAGCATTTTTTTATTACTGACATTTTTGATAAATTTGCCGGTGATTTTTGCATTCAGGTTCTCGGCAATTTTACGAGAAGATATATTGTTTGGACGAATTTCAAATATAATTTCATTCAAGTTTAGATTATTAAATGCATAGTTTTTTAGGGCTTTTGCGGCTTCAGTAGCAAAACCTTTATGCCAATATTCTTTTTTTAAAATATATCCAATTTCATAATATTTATGCTGGTCTATTATCTCGGGCATTAAGGCTGCCTGCCCCAAAATCTTACCTGATATATTTTCAACCATTAAAAAGTAGCCGAGATTGTATTTTTTATAAAGTTCTAAGTTTTTATCAATCCAATTTTGAACATCATTATCCGAAAATTCATATTCCCATGCATACATAACATCTTTGTCTTGTAATATCTCTTTTAATTCTTCGAAATCTTCTTGAGTTAGGTATCTTAAAATAAATCTCTCTGTTTTTAGGAATATATTTGACATAAATAAATCTTAACATAAAAACGCCGGGCTAGAACCTAAAGACAATGCCTCTTTTTAGACAATAATCATATTAACAGTACGTGATTGAAATGTTTGGTTTAATACAAAAACAGCAGAAAAAAAAGGATAATTAATTATCCTTTTTTTAATATGGGCATGAAGAGACTCGAACTCCCACGCGTTAGCACTAGTTCCTAAGACTAGCGTGTCTACCATTCCACCACATGCCCACGCTTGTTTTAATATATATATTTATAACAAGAGCATAGTGGTTTGTCAAATTAAATATTCTTATTATGGTTGTATTATTTCTACAAATTTTATATAATACCTTTATTAGTGTTTGAGTTTTTACATTAAAAGGAGAGAGTTATGTTACAAAAACAATCAATGTTAAAATCATTGTTTGCAGCACTAACTGCAATGATTTTAACGGCACCGGCTTTTGCCGGAGAGGCCTCTCTTGTAGTTCCGAACATCAAAGCAGAAAATCCGTTTAGCTACAATCTTCTGGTTGTAGGGTTAATTGTTTCTGTTATTGGTGTTATATTCGGTCTTATAGAGTTTTTAAAGGTGAAAAAAGTTGAAGTTCATGAGGCTATGAACGCTGTAGGCAATACTATTTTTGAAACTTGCAAGACATATCTTGTTCAACAGGGTAAGTTTTTAATTGCTTTAGAAGTTTTAATTGGTTTGTGTATAGCATTTTATTTCTGGTATTTGCAAGGAATGGAATTGAAATCTGTTCTTATCATTTTAGGATGGTCTATTTTAGGTATTCTTGGTTCATATCTTGTTGCCTGGTTTGGCATAAGAATGAATACACTTGCAAACTCAAGAACAGCATTTACAGCGCTTAAAGGCAACCCGCTGCAAATTTTAAACATTCCGCTTAAAGCCGGTATGAGTATTGGTGTTTTACTTGTATCAGTAGAACTTATTATGATGCTTGTAATACTTTTATTTGTTCCTGGAGAGCTTGCCGGAGCTTGTTTTATAGGGTTTGCAATAGGTGAATCTCTAGGTGCTTCTGCACTTCGTGTTGCGGGCGGTATTTTTACCAAAATAGCTGATATCGGATCTGACTTAATGAAAATTCAGTTTGGTATTAAAGAAGATGATCCTCGTAACCCTGGTGTTATTGCAGACTGCACAGGGGATAATGCCGGAGATTCTATCGGACCTACTGCTGACGGGTTTGAAACTTATGGTGTAACAGGAGTTGCTCTGGTTAGCTTCATTCTGTTAGGTGTATTTAAAGATTTTCAGGTGCAATTACTTGCCTGGATTTTCACGATGAGATTCTTAATGATTATTACTTCTGTAATTGCATACTGGATTAATGGTGCTATTACAAAAATGTTTGCAGTACCTGAAAAGAAATTTGATTTTGAAGCGCCGCTTACAAGTCTTGTATGGATAACTTCAATCTTATCAATCATAATGACTTTCGGTGTAAGTTATTATCTATTAAGCGAAATGGGTGAAAACTTATGGCTTGTGCTTTCAATAATAATTTCTTGCGGAACGTTGGGTGCAGCTCTCATTCCGGAAGCTACTAAAGTGTTTACAAGTCCTAAAGCAAAACATACCCACGAGGTAGTAGTTGCTTCTAAAGAAGGAGGTGCATCACTTACAATACTTTCAGGTATAGTATCAGGTAACTTCTCTGGCTTCTGGATTGGTGCAATTGTTGTTCTTCTTATGGGATTGGCTTATTTTGCAAGTCAGTATATTCCAAACGAAGTGATGATTTATCCTTCAGTATTTGCATTTGGTCTTGTAGCATTTGGTTTTCTTGGTATGGGGCCTGTAACAATTGCTGTAGATAGTTATGGTCCTGTAACGGACAATGCTCAATCAGTATATGAACTGTCATTAATTGAAGAAATTCCTAATGTTGCAGAAGGTATTGAAAAATATTACGGCTTCAAACCCGATTTTGAGAATGCAAAGAAATACTTGGAAGAAAATGACGGTGCAGGCAATACATTCAAAGCTACTTCAAAACCAGTATTAATTGGTACAGCTGTAGTTGGTGCTACAACCATGATATTCTCATTAATTCTTGTAATTAAGGAAACTCTTGGAATTCAGCCAGAGATGATTTTGAACCTGTTAAATCCTTATACACTGCTTGGATTTATAGCGGGCGGAGCCGTTATCTACTGGTTCTCAGGAGCATCCATGCAGGCTGTAACAACAGGTGCTTACTCTGCAACAGAATTCATTAAGAATAATATTAAACTTGGTGAAGCTGATGATAAGTGTGCTAATCTTGCTAACTCAAAAGAAGTAGTAAAGATTTGTACCCAATATGCTCAGAAAGGTATGTATAATATATTTATAGCCTTGTTTGGCTTTGCTCTGGCTCTAGCATGCTTATCTGCCCCTGTTGGTGATAATGCAGCACCTGTATCATTCTTTGTAAGCTATCTGATTGCAATTGCTGTATTTGGCCTATTTCAGGCTGTATTTATGGCAAACGCCGGCGGATGCTGGGATAATGCAAAGAAGATTGTTGAAGTTGATATGAATGAAAAAGGAACTGAACTCCACGCAGCTACAGTCGTTGGTGATACAGTGGGGGACCCTTTCAAGGATACTTCATCAGTTGCTATGAACCCGATTATCAAATTTACGACTCTGTTTGGTTTGCTGGCAATGGAAATTGCTATCAATCCTGCATTCAAGGCTCATGCCAAGATTGCCGGAGCAGTAATTCTGGTAATTGCTCTTGTTTATGTAATTCGTTCTTTCTATGCAATGAGAATTCCTGCAAAGAAAAAGGATTAATTCTAATTTGTTAGGGGCGGTTCAATTAATTGAACCGCCCCTTTTTTAGTCTTCTGTTTTAAAAACAATAATAGGTAAATCTTCTTCCTGAGCCTTTATTAAGTATTCTTCAGGTATTTTGTCAATATCAGAAGTAAAAATCGCTGTAATTTTAGGGTTGGAAACCAGAACTTCATTGTGGTATGAGTTCACTAGAATAGAATTATCTGAATTTAAGAATGTTCTATACGCCTGAGCAAATTCAGAATCTATAGTTTCAATATTTTGTATTGTAAATGGTTTGCTGCCAAGCCGTGTTTTTATATTCTCGAGCCTTTGTATATATTCTAAATCGGATTTGGATAAGCCTTGCTCCGTTTTGAATAAATTATTCGTCCATTTTTTAACTTTTCCGCTAAAACTTGTATCTTCCGGATATAATAAAGCTTTTAATTGCTCGCTTATATACGCTCTTTGCTCAAATTTTGCACCTCTGTTTTTTGCAGATGCAAGTCCTCTGTCTCTAAAATATTCTATTACAATATCAGGAATATTTTTCCCAATAGACCAGATATCTGTACCATATCCTACATATTGTTTTGTGTTATCAACATCAAATATAAACCCGTTTTTAAATTGTTTTACCGGACCGTAGTGGTCGTTTGAAACATAGCAGGTACAAATAATTTTATCATCATTCGCGAGTTTAAAGAAATCAAAATTAGCAAAATTTGCATCTCTGCTTCCCCCTGTAATATAACCTACGTCAGGCGCATGTGTAAATGCATGTAAGTCAGGTATATCATCTGCGTTTACCATTTTTACGGAATAATTCGCATTGCCGCGTGTTATTGTCCTGCTTTGTGCGAACTTTTGGTAGGTTTCTGCAGGCGTTTGAGGCAGAGTAAAGTCATTTGCTTTTATTTGTAGAATTCTATCACCTAGAATTTTGTCAAAATTGCGTGTAAATCCCTGCTCATATTGTGATGAATATAGCAGTTTTGCAATTTCAAAGGTGTTGCCTTCTTTAAGTTTTGCAGCTATTAAATCAAAAGTATCCTCTCTCTGCTGCCCAATAAGTTCTTGCACTCCTACCATTTTTCGGGTTGCTTTTTTACTCGTATTCATAAATCTTTCAGGTGCATCAGATAGTTCGACTATAGAATATAATTTTTGTGCAGCCTCGTCTGACAAATTGAACTTTTGGGATATAAAATAGGCATCAAAAGCTGTATCCATTCTGCTATTTATTGATTTATCAACATTATTAAGAAGAGCCGCCAGCATAAGTACTGTTTTATCTTCTGCATTTAGTTTATTAAACTCTGGACGCTTAGCCATATTCTGTATAGAGTTTAGCGTCTTTGAGAATTGATTTGAGCTGTCAATCTGGTTCATAATTTCAGGGCAAATTTTAATAAGGTTGTTGAGAACTTCTTCTAATTCAGGGTTGCCTGAAATTTTCACAGAATTGTTTTTTGTATATCTTCTTACAAGTTCGTTTACATCAACTCTAGCTTCGCTATTGCATTGAGGATAGCCTGTAAGCTTACCGTTTTCTATTTTAAACCCAAATTGTGACTGAACTTTTAATGCTTCTTCTTTTGGCAAATCTTTTAGCAAGTCATTAATATTATTGATAAATTCTTGATGAGTTATGGCTAAATCTATATTTTTAGAACCTGATTTTGTTTTTATAATTTCTGCAAGATTTATTAAGTTCTTATTAAACAATTCAATCATATTGTCATCAAGAGTTTCTACAGATAAATTCATGCTTCTTGATAAATCTTTCATGATACGCGTATATTCTTCAGTGTTTACTGGGAAGAATGGAATTAAGTCTTTTATCCCTGTCAATTCTCCATTTTCCGCAGCTTTTTTATTTTGTAATAGCAAATTTAGTAAAGTTCTTTTTTGCGGTTTTGATAATTCATGAATATGTTTTTTTCCTAAGAAATTATATGCCCCTGAAACAACAGCCAATTCTTCGTCCTTAAAATTTATCACCCGTTCTTTTGGCAGCATTTTATTAATTTTAGCAACATTCTCAACGCTAAGGTTTCCATTTTTTACTGCAGGCAGAACTTGTTCCACATATAATCCCTTTGTTTCAAAGTTATGGCACAAATCTTTAACAGATGAAATTGCTTTTTCTGTATTAACTAAATAAACGAGCTCATGAATTTGTTCTCGAGGAATTTTGCTGTTATTAACCAAATCTTTAGCGAAGTCTGTTAATATTAGTGTTCCGCGCATGCTGAATCCACCCTCAAACAATCCCCTAGTAGAATATATGATTGGTGCAACTTGTTCTTTAGGGAAGTCTTTTTGCGAACACATCTGTTCTATAAATAATTTGGTTTCAGAAGGTGCACTATTATAGTATGATATAACACCCGGCATTAATTCTTTCGGAAAATCCTTATCATTAAGCATTATATCCAGAATTTGTTTGCTTCCCTTTTTATAACGGAAGATTAAAGCGTTTAGGATTTCATCATACTCAGGTTTGTCTTTAAATTTGTTATAAAGAGCCGTTATTTCTGAATAACACTCGTCACTAGGATCTAAAATCCTATGAAGAATTGTTCCGTTATTGTCATTAGTGTCGTGTAATATTTTGAATGCTAAATCAATATCTACACCATCATCTGCACTGATAAAAAGGTCTAGCTTGGTATTTCTATAGTTTAAAAATGGTTGTTTTGTTTCATTTATCTTAGAATCATTTGCAATAAGATTAAAAACTTTGGCTTTATTTTCTATGGACATTCTGGCATTCAACAAAATCCCCTCCAAATTTTCTTTAATATTTGGATTATTGTGATATTCTGTATGCTCAAGATAATGGTTAAATCCGTCTATTAAATTTTTTGCAGACTTAGCATCATGAACATATCTTAAAGAAATTCTAAATTTTTCTTGAAGTTTAGGATTATCATACAGTTTTGGATTACTTAAAAATGTTGTAAGTATATTAATTTTATGAGTTGGCAGGTCGGGGTGTTTAATCCTGTCACCGGCTCTTTCTGCTATATTTCCGAAGTCATAATAAGGATTTTGACATTCATCTAACAACTTATCTATGTTTGCTTTTACCCACTCACTATTCTTAAAACCCGGAGTATCTTCTACAATCTTCTTTGCAGCAAAGTTGTCAATATATCTGCTTCCGCTGCCTAATTTATGTCCAGCTTTGCCAGCAGCCTTCATACCTCCACCGATTAGAGGTGACATAATCGCCCCGCCGACAAATCCTTCAACACCTGCTTGCAGAACTTCATCCACCCCTCCGCCGTCATAAGCTGTTCTAAATGCATTGTCAACGGCACCGCCTAGTGCGCCGTCAGTTGCCATTTCTGTTCCTGATGCCAGTGCGCGTTTTGCGATATTGCCGCCAGCGTACTCGTAACCTGTAGGGTTCGTTAATGCAGTCTTAACTGCCTGTTTAAGTCCGCCTTTAGCGGTTTCCTGTGTGGCTTTTTTCCCAACTTGTTTTACGGCCTGAACACCTACTTTTGTTGCAATAGTTTTACCAGCAGCTCCGCCTATGCCTCCTGTTACTGGTGCTATAATACCTGAAAATGCACCGGTTACAGCATCATGTCCAACATCTTTGAGGGTGTATTCTCTGCCGCCGCTGGCGGCATCTGCTGCTTTTAATCCGGTTTTAATTGCTGCAGCACTTGCTCCGGCAGCTGCTATACCAACAGCAATACTTGTTCCTCCTGAAAATGGTGCAGCAGCAACAGCTGCTGTGTAAATCCCTACAGCAGCTATACCTGAAACAATATCTGCTCCAACATCAGCTGCCATGTCCTGACCTTCTTTGTAATCATTTAATGCCTGTTCTGATTTGAGTTTTATCTCACCTTTTATAAATTTTTCAATATTTTCCGGAGTATAATCCGCTCCGGTTAATTTTTTAAATATCTCAGGACGGCGCTTTACATTATTATTAAATTGCTGAAATAGTTTCTTTTCTGACTTTTGTTGTTCTCTTACTTCATCAGAACTATCACCTATTCCTGTTAGATTTTTAAAACCATTCCATGATGAACCAATAAAACCATTGCTGTTTTCTGCCTTTTGTAAATTTATACTTACATTATTAATTCTATTTTCTAATGTTTTATTAAAATTATACGTTTTTCCATCAATACTTTTTACTTTTATATCATTACTTTCTACCTGTTTGAAGTAACTTTCTTTTAATTCTGTACCATCAGCAGCAAAGTATTTTGTATAGCCGTCTTTTGTAACAGAATATCTTCCAGAAGGTTTTATGTCTATTTGCCCTTCTTGTTTTTCAAAATACTCTTTATTGAGTTCTATTTTATTTTCTGAATAGTATGTTGTCGTTCCATTTTGTATTACAATTTTTCTGCCGGATTGAAACTTGATTGTTTGTGATTTAGAATTCTTCTGTACAACAAAACCATCATTATTTTGATTGTTTGTACCTTTTAGAAAAACAGAGTTCTTTTGAGCTTCTGTAAGTTTAATCTTACCTTGATCTGATAAAATCGATATTATCTGTGAATCAGAAAGTTTTTCTGATTCTTTATGCGTTTCTCGGTATTCTTCTATCTTTTTTGAAATTTCTAACCTGTTAAGCATTCATACTCCTTTTTCAATTTGGGCATAACATTTTACATAAAATGTTATTCATCTTTAAAATCAAGATGAACAAAGCTTTAGAAATGAAGCTTAAAATAAAAAAACATGTTTGAAGCTATAGAAACCAAATAGAAATATATAAACATAACATTTTATGTAAAATGTTATGTTATATATATCGGCAATATTTAATAAAACTTTAGCGTTTAGGAGGTTATTGTTACAAAACGTTACATAGAAAATTAATGAAAAATTAATAATTCAAATGTTGCTTAAGATTTGTGTTTGAATTAACATAAAAATGTTAAGAGAAAGTTACTACAAGATAAGAAGGAGTTAAACTTATGGTAAAAGTAGCAATTAACGGATTCGGAAGAATCGGTAGAAACACTTTAAGAGCAGCTATCAGAGAAGGTATCTTCAATGAAATTGAATATGTTGCAATCAACGATCCTGGTCTAAAACCGGCAGAAGCAGCTCTTCTTTTCAAACATGACTCTGTAATGGGTAAGTTTGATGGAACTGTTGAAGCTTATGACGAAGGTATTATTGTAAATGGTAAGAAGATTAAATTCTTCGCAGAAAAAGATCCTGCACAATTACCTTGGAAAGATATGGGCGTAGAAGTTGTTGTTGAATCAACTGGCTTCTTTACAGATGCAGAAAAAGCAAAAGCTCACATTGCAGCTGGTGCTAAGAAAGTTATCATTTCTGCTCCTGCTACAAACGAAGATATTACAATTGTTTTAGGCGTAAACGAAAAAGAATATGATCCTGCAAAACACAATGTAATTTCTATGGCTTCTTGTACAACAAACTGCTTAGCTCCTGTAGCTAAAGTTATCGATGAAAAATTCGGTATTGTTAAAGGTTTGATGACTACTGTTCACTCATACACAGGTGACCAGAGAATCTTAGACGCAGGTCACAAAGATCCTCGCAGAGCTAGAGCTGGTGCTTTAAACATCGTTCCTACTAAGACAGGTGCTGCTAAGGCTGTTGCTCTTGTATTACCTCAACTTAAAGGTAAATTGGATGGTTTCGCTATGAGAGTTCCTACTCCAGACGTTTCATTAGTAGACGTTGTATTCGAACTTTCTAAAGATGTAACTGTTGAAGAAGTTAATGCAGCATTAAAAGAAGGTGCTGATGGACACGTTCTTTGCTATACAGAAGAACCATTAGTTTCATCTGACTACATCGGTACTTCTCAGTCTTCAACTGTTGACGCTTTATTAACTCGTGTAATGGGCGGCAATCAGGTTAAGATTATTTCTTGGTATGATAACGAAATGGGTTATTCAACAAGATTGGCTGAAACTACTAAAATGGTTGCTTCTAAATTATAATTTTTTAGAAACAAAAGACGCCGGCTTTTTTAAAGCCGGCGTCTTTCTTATTGCACAAAAATTTTTATTACATATAATCAGTTTATAATGAGTATTGTCCAAAAATCACAAAAAGCACTAGAATATGATAAGATATTAGCCGAATTAGCAAAGTTTGCAAAGACAGAGCAGTCAAGAAAACTTTGTCTTGACCTTACGCCCTTTGTAAAACCTGAAGACATCCAGGCTCAAATTATATTAACACGTGAGGCAAAGGATGTATTGGATTTAGCACGTGATATTCCGATAGAAAAAATACCGGATTTTGCAAAGCTTCGAGAGAGAAATGAATACTTTGTTGAGGAAGAACTTGTTGATATTGCAAAATCAATGAGAACATCAAGAATTGTAAGAAATTTCTTAAAAGAAAACTTACCTTTTGATGCTTCAATGCAAAAGCTTGCAGATGATTTATTTTCTAATAAAGAATTTGAAGAGAAAATCCTCAATACATTTGATGATAATTTTACCGTAAAGCAAAATGCTAATCCTGAATTAAAAGGGCTTTATGCATCTTTACGCGATACGGAATCAAATTTGAAGCAGAAAGTTCAGGAGCTTATGAATTCTCCTGAGTTTCAAAAACATTTGCAGGAAAATATTTATACATTAAGAGATGACAGAATTGTTTTTCAGGTCAAAGCTTCTTCTAAAAGTAAAGTAGGCGGCATCGTACATGATGTATCTGCAACAAATAAAACTTTTTATATAGAGCCGGCACAAATTGTTCCTGTAAACAACAAAATAAGAGAACTTAAATCAAAGATTTATGCAGAAATTATAAGAATTTTAACAGTCTTAAGCAACGAAGTCCGTTTGTTTATGGATGATTTAATAAAAACAGAACACCTGCTAGCTCAAATTGATTTTCATTTTGCAAAAGCAAGATATGCTGTCAAAATTCAGGCTGTGGAACCAGGTGTTAATAGAGATAAAAGCATTAAAATAGATTTGATGCGTCACCCTTTATTAATCGGCAGGGTTGAGAAAATCGTAGAAAATGATTTTGAGATAGGTAAAGATTATAAATCAATAATAATTACCGGTTCTAATACCGGCGGAAAAACGGTTGCTCTAAAAACTGTAGGATTGTTTATTTTGATGATGAAGTCAGGAATGTTTTTACCCTGTGCTGAAGCGCATATATATCCCTTTGAAAAAATTCTTGCCGATATTGGTGATGAACAGAGCATCCTGCAAAATCTTTCAACTTTCTCATCTCATATGACAAATGTTATTGATATTTTAGAGATAGCAGACAGTGAAACTTTTGTGCTTATTGATGAATTATGTGCTGGTACTGACCCGCAAGAAGGAGCTGTTCTTGCGGAAGTTATATTAAAAGAGCTTGTAAAAAAACAGGCTCAATCAATTATTACAACTCATTACGGTGAATTAAAGACTCTTGAGTACACTGATCCTTATTTTAAAAACGCAAGTGTGGAATTTGATGTTGAGTCTTTATCTCCTACTTATAAACTTATAATTGGTATACCTGGTTTAAGTAACGCAATTTCAATTGCTTCAAATCTGGGTATGAGTGATGATATGGTCTGGAAAGCAAAAGAACTGCTGATTACCCAGCGAGATACTTCAAGTATTGTAGTAGAAAGACTTCAAGATACACAGCAAAGACTTGATACAAATTTAAAAGAAGCTGAAACCCGCAATGCAGAGGCTGATGAACTCAAAAAACATTATGAGAAAGAACTGAATGAACATAAAAAGGAAAAGAAAAAATCTTTAAAGATAATAAAAGACAGATTTGAGGGTCAGTTAGAGCAGGCAAAAAGAGAGATAAAAGACATTCTTACAGAACTAAGACGTGAGAAATCTGAAAAGATTGCCAGAAGATCTTACGCACGTTTAGCACAGCTGGAGCAAAATTTTCGTTCAGATTTACACGCTCTGGAAGAAAAAGAGCAGTATACTGAGCTTGATTGGGATAAGGTTCAGGTTAATGATAAGGTCATGATTAAGGATTTGAACCAGCAGGTAACAATACTTTCTCTGCCGGATAAAAACAATGCTCTTTATATTCAGATGGGGATGATAAAAACAAAGGTTAAAAAAGAAAAGCTGGCTGTTTATAACCCGCAATTAGCCAAAAAAGTTAATCTTCCTCTCGGGGCAATGAAAAAAGATACCTCCTTTGCAGTAAGAAGGCTTGATATTTCAAATACTTTAGATTTAAGAGGCGAAAGAGTCGAAGAGGCACTTGATGATTTGGAAGCATATCTTGATAAGGCGAGCCTTGCTAACCTTTCTCCTGTTTACATAATACACGGACACGGTACTGGTGCATTAAAATCTGCAATTAGAGATTTTATCTCAACATCTCCGTATGTCGCAAAGTTCAGAGTCGGTGAGGATGCAGAAGGCGGCGACGGGGTAAGTGTTATTGATATAAAATAACTATAACTTGACAATTATATTTATCTAATATATAATAGTTATATAAGGATATGTGCTTATCAATGATAATTAATTTGAAAATAGTTCAGGTCAATCACCCTGTAACCCTTACGGCTGTAGGGGGGGGGGGCAAAACATCCTAGAAATATAGCGTTTAGGAGGTTAGTATGCTTAATATAAATACTAACCTATCGAGCTTGATTGTACAATCTAATTTAAAATTATCGACCAATGGATTAAATACTGCCATCGAGCGGATGACAAGCGGCTTTAAGATAAACCACGCGAAAGATAATGCTGCTAATTATTCAATAAATACAAACTTATCAACAAAAATAAGAGCCTATCAAGTAGCAGAAGATAATGCAATGATGGGTTTGGATATGGTTCAGAGTGCAAACTCAGGTTTATCGCAGGTTTCTGATATACTTGCCAGATTGAGAAGTTTGGAAATGTCTGTTCAAAATGGTACTTACGGAAAGGATTCTTTGAGTGCTGTTAATAAGGAAGCTAGGGCACTTACAGCAGAAATATCAAGAATTTTGAATAATACAGAATACGGTGATAAGTTGTTTACAACTCCGTCAAGAGAAACCCGGTCTGGATTTGTGAATGAGGTTGTACACCGTGATACCAGTGCTATGACAACTCTTGAGTCAGTAGATGAAACCGTAAAACTTACAAGCGGTACTTATTCAATATCTTCTGCAAAAGAATTAGCAAAACTTGCAACAATGACAAATAATGGTTTGATAGAAGTAGGGGGAGCTGAATTTGTTCTGGGTGCAGATATTGATTTGAGCGAATACTCAGAAGGTGAAGGCTGGGTGAGTATCGGTAATGGAGTACGTTTTCGTACAAAATTTGACGGTAATGGTTATGTTGTTTCAAATCTGTACATGAATAGTGCTACTAAGAAAGAAATGCTCGGGTTATTTGGGTTTTGCGGAAGTGGATGTGAAATTAAAAATTTAGGAATAGAAGATGTTGATATAACATTGAACACGGGAACCGGAGCATTAGCTGGATATGTCGAAAATGTTACAATTAGCAATTGTTACGTAAAAGGCGGCAAGATAAATAGTGCTGGAGGCAATGCAGGGGGCTTATTTGGACATTTAGCAGGGTGGCATGGTACTACATTGATTACAGATTGTTATTCCGATGTTAGTGTAACCTCCACAAAATATGCTGGAGGAATTTCTGGACTCATGGGGAATACTATCATGAGGAATTGCAGCTCTTACAGTTCTATAAAATCTTTAACAAAAGAACGGGGCGCTGGTGGAATAACAGGAGGTTGTTATATTAATGATGACCCTCATAGTAGAGATGTACAAATAGAAAATTGTCAAGTATTTAATGTTACTGAAGAATTGGCTGGAGTGATTGTAGGTGCACTTTCACACAAAGAAGGTGTTGGTATCTTGCCATTAACTATAACCAATTGTTCTTATGATTCTCGTTACAAAGGAAGTGCTGTCGGTGGAGAATTGTATGGTGCAGTTGTGTTGAATAATATTACAACATTTGCCGGACAAGCGCTTGAATCACCGTCTTTTCAGGTTGGTATCAATGGAAATGAGTCTAGTAAAATAGGCTATTCTATGGATTTGTTATTGGATGGTGTAGAGTTATTCGGCTTTTTGGGTGAAAAACAAATAGGAGTTGAAAGTATTGATTATTATCTAAAAAAGATTGCATTAAAGCAAACAGAACTAGGAGCACTAGAAAACCGTCTAATGAGTGCACTGGAACAAATCAAAGTATCTTATGATAATCTAGTTTCAACTCAATCAACAATACGTGATGCAGATATAGCAGAAGAGTCAAGTGCTTACATTCGCAGTCAGATATTACAACAGGCTTCTGCAACACTTCTTGCTGCAGCAAACCAATCGCCATCTATAGCACTGCAATTGTTATAGTCTACTTGGCGTAGAGGATACTTTATGTTATAATTACTTCTACTGGAGGTAGAGAGTATGTTTAAACTTGGAATTATAGGCTATCCTTTAGGTCACTCTATCTCGGCTGTTATTCAAAAAGCCGGACTTAAAAGCATCGGACTTGAGGGTTCATATGATGTTATGGAAACCCCTCCGGAGGATTTGATTAATAGAATTAAATTCATAAAAACTAATGGATATAACGGGTTTAATGTTACAATTCCGTTAAAAGTTCCAATGTCGCTATTTCTTGATGATATTGATGATTATGCAAATATTGCAGGATGTGTTAATACAGTAAAAGTTGGTGATGATAAGTCTTTCTTCGGGTATAATACTGATATTTATGGGTTTAAAAAAGCTATTCCCGAAACAATTAATTTAGCAGGAAAAAATGCGAGCATTTTAGGAACTGGCGGAGCTTCCAGAGCAGCTGTAGTGGGGCTTGCAGAAAAAGGGGTAAAAGAAATTGATTTTTATACCAGAAATATAATTAATTCAAGACAAACTCTTGAATATGTCAGGGCGAAGTTTCCTGAAATCAATTTCAATGTATACCAGATACAAAATATCCGTTCTCTAGAAGGAACTTCAATAGTTGTAAATGCAACGCCTATTGGAATGAAGGGTTTTATGGCGGACCAAATGCCTTTGGAAAAAACTGATTTGGATAAATTAAATCCTGAAACTCTTATTTATGACATTGTGTACAATCCTGTTAAAACAGTTCTTATTCAAGAAGCTCAAAAAAGAGGACTCCAGACAGTAGGTGGTTTAGATATGCTTATCTATCAAGCAGAGAGGGCCATTGAAATCTGGACAGGAAAATCTCCTGATACTAAACTTATGAAAATAGCTGCATTGGAAGCTCTGTAATTCATACTTCTGTAAAGATTTGTAAAGATTTTTTGTCTTTGTGAAATTCGATATTTTTTATATACTTTTAATATATGTAAGATGAATAAACATAAGGAGACAAAAAGATGTCAACTAATATTAATGCAAATGTTTTAAAGAATTTTATAGTAAAAACAATTGGTGCTGATAAATTAACTCAAAATCAGGCACAGAAATATGATATTGACGGCAATAAATATGTTGAAGCTAACAAAGATGAGAATGCTTATCTTGAGTTAGATGAAATATTACAAGATTCAGATTTGTATGAACAGTTCGCAACAATGTATGTTGAGGAACAAGATAAAGATAAAGCGGCTGCGGATAAAGAAAAAGAGAAAGAAGAGGCTGCAAAAGTCCAAGATAAAGGCGAAAGCAAAGCATAACGAGAGAGAGATTTGAGAAATAAAGAATAAGGTATTTAAGCGGAACTTTCAAGTCCCGCTTTTTTATTCATAAAAATATAGCAAACTCAAAAAAATATGGTATAATATAAATAGGAGATCAAAGTTGAATAGTTATCAGCCAAATGCGGAAGCAGAAAGGCATTTCATATAAGAATGATGAGCAATTTACAATTTCAAAATGACCTCGAACGACTCTTAGCAGTTATGCCCCGAAAAGTTGTTGAAAATTTGTCGTCTGACAGGTTGGATGATGTTATAGAAATTGTACTTGATATAGGCAGAGTACCGGAGGTAAGACATGCCGGCGGAAAGATTGAAAAATTAAATTGCGATTTTGTAAACGATGAAGATATTTCTTTTGTAACTTCCCATCTGCAGGAATTTACACACGATAACCGTTCCGGTATCCCTGGCACCCTTCATAGAATAAGTGCGATTAGAAACAGGCAGGGAAAAGTTGTAGGCCTTACCTGTCGTATCGGCCGTGTAGTAACTGGTACAATTGCTTGTATCAAAGATATTTGTACTCAGGGAAAAAGTATATTATTTCTAGGGCCTCCGGGTGTTGGTAAGACAACTAAGCTTAGAGAAATTTCCAGGCTTGTAGCAGATGAGCTGGGTAAGCGTGTAGTTATTGTTGATACTTCTAATGAAATCGCCGGCGACGGAGATGTTCCTCATCCGGCAGTCGGGTCAGCAAGACGTATGCAGGTTGCTCAGCCGGAATTACAAAAAGATATAATGATAGAGGCTGTAGAAAACCATACGCCAGAAGTTATTGTAGTAGATGAAATCGGAACCGAGCCGGAGGCTCAGGCTGCAAGAACTATTGCAGAACGCGGGGTTATGCTTATTGCAACCGCTCATGGTAATTGTCTCGAAAGTTTAATTAAAAACCCGACGCTTTCAGATTTAGTAGGGGGAATACAGTCAGTAACACTTGGTGACGATGAGGCAAAAAGAAGAGCGTCGCAAAAAACTGTTCTTGAAAGAGAAAAACAGCCAACTTTTGATATTGTAATAGAAATTCTTGATAGAAATACTCTCGCTGTATACAAAAATACATCAGAGGCGGTTGATTATATTTTACGCGGCTGGCCTATCCGCCCTGAAATTAGAAAAGTGGAACAAAAAGAACTTGATAAACCTGTTGTTATAGAAGAGGCTAAACAGGAACTTCAGACTCCGGCGGATAACAAGATGAACTTTTCTTTTTCGCGCCAGAAATATGTTGAACAGGCTAAACCGCTTAAAAAATTATATCTGTATGCAGTTTCACGTACTATTGTGGAGAAACTTATTGAACGTCTGAATTTAAATGTAGAAATTATTAGAAATGTGGAAGATGCCGATATTGTAATAGCTCATAAAAACTTTGCAAAAGGCGGTGCAAAAATTCTAAGTACAGCCAAAGAATACAGGGTTCAGATATTCTATGTGAAAACAAACTCAATGGCACAGATACAAAAAGTTTTGAAAGATGCTCTTGATATACAACCTGGTGATGTAGAATCTTTGACCGGATATAGCGATGAAGCAGAAAAAGCTTTAGATGAGGCTAAATCTGCAATAAAAAAAGTATTGGATGGAGCTTTAATGATTGAGCTGGCACCACAGCCATCTCATATTAGAAAACTTCAGCACGAACTTGTCGAGCAATATAATCTCCAGAGTACTTCTATAGGGGAAGAGCCGGATAGGCATTTACGTATTGAAAAATAATAAATGTTCCCCATATGGGTTTCTTGATTTGACTTATATTTTTTGTTAGTATTATGTTTAAATTTAGACATAATACTATAATGTGTTTATCGTAAAATATAAATAGTACTTAGGACTTGGAGAGCTAATGAGAAATAAAATTATATTAATTATAGTCGTTGTGCTGGCTTTAATTTTAGGTCGCTGGCTAATCTCAAATTTTGACAAAGCTAAGACTGCTAAGCAGCGTGCGCTTGGCGCAATACCAGCAGTTACAGTTACAGAAGTCGGCAGCCGTTATGTAACACGCCAATTTCAGGCAAATGCAAGAGTTGTTTCAAAATACAGAGTAGATGTTCTTGCGCGTATCAGCGGATATTTAACCAGGAGTTATTTTAAAGAAGGCGATTATGTAAAGGCAGGGCAGGTTTTATTTGAGATAGAGCCTCAACAATATCAGTATGCAGCAAGTCAGGCAAAGGCAAATCTTGATAATGCAAAATCAATGTCTAAATATTACGATAAACAGCTTGCACGGTATAAAGAACTTGTAAAACAGGATTATATTGCGCGGTCAGAATATGATAATGTGCTGGCACAGTCAGATGCATACTCCGCGCAGTTAGATAGTGCAGAAAGCGCGTATAGAGATGCGCAGAGAAATCTTGGCTACACACATGTAAAATCTCCTGTAGACGGAAGGGTTGGGATTATTGCAGTTACACTTGGTAACTTTGTTTCAACTGCAAGCGGCGCTTTGACTACTATTAACAGTTCAAACCCTATGTATATTACATTCCCGTTAAATTCCAAAGACTATGCAGAGCTGGTAAGAATTGACGGTGCAAACGCAAAAAGAGATGTAGAGTTTTATTTCAGCACAGGCCGAAAATATGATATCAAAGGGGTTCAGGATTTTTACGATAATAAGGTCGAAGAAACAACAGGTACAATAACTTTGCGAGCAACTTTTCCTAACCCTAAGGATGAGTTAATTCAAGGTGATTTTGGCAGGGTAATAATATATTCAAAATCTAAGGACGATATGCCGGTGGTTCCTCAAAGCGCTACTATGGAAAATCAAGAAGGACGCTATCTGTTTGTTCTTGATGAAAAAAACTTACCTAAGATGGTTTATATAAAAACTATGGGTGAAACAGAAGATAATATGTGGATTGTTTCAGAAGGGGTAAAAGCCGGCGACAGAATAATTGCAACTGGTCTGCAAAAAGTCATTCAAGGACGTCCGGTGAGAATTGTTCAGGCTGTGCCAAAAGAATCTGAAGGGCAAAATAAGCAAAGTTTGTTTGGAAAAATAAAAAGTAAATTAAGTAAACCAGGGAAAAAATAATGGCAGGCAATTTATTTATAAAGCGACCTAAATTTGCTATAGTAATTTCTATTGCAATTATATTAGCAGGGTTAATATCACTTACAACTCTGCCTTTAGAAGAGTATCCTTCAATAACTCCTCCGCAGGTAATTGTTAGTGCTACATACAGCGGTGCCAGTTCCGATGTAATTACATCTACAATTGCAGCTCCTATTGAGTTGCAGTTGAACGGTATTGAAGATATGCTTTATATGTCTTCTGAATCAAAAAATGGATCTTACAAATTAACATTATATTTTGATGTTGGAGCAGATCCAGATATGGCTCTGGTAAATGTTCAAAACCAGCTGCAATTGGTTCAACCCCGTCTGCCAGAGGAAGTAAAGCGTTACGGTTTGACTGTTAAAAAGACAACAGGCGGTGCAGGCGCACTGTTTATTGCGTTAACTTCACCAAATAAAACTTACAATTCTTTATTTCTTGCAAACTATGCAACGATGTATATAAAAGACGAACTTGCTCGTACAAAAGGCTGCGGTCAGGTGCAGATATTCGGTGCGGGCGACTATTCTATGAGAATCTGGCTAAAACCTGATAAAATGGCAAGTTTAGGTGTTTCGACTTCTGATATAAATGCTGCAATAACTTCTCAGAATACTCAGGCTCCTGCAGGAAATATTGGTGTTGAACCAATGGATAATCCGCAGATGATGAAGTTTACTCTTAGAACCAAGGGAAGATTGAAGACTGTAGAAGAGTTTGAAAATATTATAGTAAAGTCAAATGTTAACGGTTCTAATGTTCGTATAAAGGATGTGGCTCGTGTAGAACTTGGAGCAGAAAACTATTCTTCTGCTGTTAGAATTGGCGAAAGTGATGTTGCAATGATTTCAATATCACAGCTTCCGGAAGCAAATACCATTGATCTGGTAAATCGTATTGAAAAGAAAATGGAAATATTGAGTAAAAAATTTCCAACGGATATTGAATATTTTACTCAATACGATACAACAGAGTTTGTACGAGAATCCATTCATGAAGTTATTAGTGCGATTGTTCTGGCAATTATTCTCGTTAGTGCAGTAACTTATTTATTTTTGGGAACTGCGCGTGCTGCATTTATCCCTTTTTGCGCAATTCCAGTTTCATTAATCGGGGTATTTATTTTTATGGCATTAATGGGTTTTTCAATAAATCTGTTAATCCTCTTTGGCTTAGTTCTTGCAGTAGGGCTTGTTGTTGACGATGCTATTGTAGTATTGGAAAATACACAAAGGCATATTCAAGAAGGTAAGCAGCCTCGGGAGGCTACAGAAATAACTATGCAGGAAGTTTTTGGAGCTGTTGTAGCAACATCTCTAGTTTTGATGGCTGTATTTGTTCCGGTATCATTTATGGGTGGTATATCAGGGCAAATGTATCGTCAATTTGCAGTATGTATTGCGACTTCAATTGGATTGTCAACTGTTGTTGCGTTGACTCTCTCTCCTGCATTATGTGCGATGATTTTAAAATCAGGAGAAGAAAAAACAGATTTTGAATTTATACAAAAATTTGAAAACTGGTTCAATAGTATAAGAGATAAATACCTTAAAACTGTGGAATATTTTGTTCGTGCTCCTAAAAAGACGATGAATACTTTAATTGGAATAATTATAGGTATTTTAATTATGTTCTGGCTTTGTCCTACAGGCTTCCTGCCGGAAGAGGACAGGGGGGCATTATTTGCAATGATTCAGCTGCAGGATGGTGCAACTCTTTCCAGAACCGCAGATGTTGTAAAAACTATTTCAGATGAGCTTGTAAAAATTCCAGGTGTAGTATCTGTTATGCAGATAAATGGTATGAATGGCGAAAATTCAGCGTTCTGTATTTTAAAGCTTGAACCATGGTCAAAGAGAAAGAGTAGTAAACTCTCTTTGAATAGTATTATGAAACAGTCAAATGCTATTGTCTCAAAATATCCGGAAGTAACAGGTTTTGTATCTTCTCCTCCAGCTATTACCGGTATGGGAATGTACGGCGGATTTGAATATCAGCTTCTTGATAAAGGCGATAGGTCATCTGATCAATTGTTTGATGAGGCTCAATTATTACTTAGAACAGCACGTGGTGATGCTGCGTTCTCAAGTTTGTATACATCTTTTACGTCTTCTCTGCCGCAGGTTGTTGTCAAAATTGAAGAAGATAAAGCTATGGCTCAAGGCGTTTCAATTTCGGAAATATATTCAACGCTTGCTGCTCAGTTCGGCGCTGTTTATGTAAATGACTTTAATAAATATGGAAGAGTTTACCGTGTTTATATGCAGGCAGATGCACCATACAGAGCAACTTTAAGTGATATAAACAAGATTTATGTGAAAAATAATCAGGGAAAAATGGTTCCTTTATCAGCAGTTATTTCAACAACTAATATAGTAGGACCTTATTCGTTAACCAGATTTAACATGTATCCTGCTATAACTATTAATGGTAACCCTGCTTCTGGCGTAAGTTCCGGTGATGCAATGAAAGCAATGACAAAAATTTCAGATGAAATACTTCCTAAGGATATGGACTTTGCCTGGTCAGGAACTTCGTTGCAAGAACAGCAATCATCCGGACAAATTGGGCCAATTCTTGCGTTAGCCCTTACATTTGTATACCTGTTTCTGGTTGCGTTATATGAAAGCTGGATGCTTCCGGCAGCTGTATTGATGATTTCTCCGGTTGCATTATTAGGTGCTATTTTCTTCCAATATGTATCAGGACTTTCGCTTGATATTTATGCTCAGGTAGGTTTGGTTATGTTAATTGGTTTGAGTACAAAGCAAGCTATTCTGATTGTTGAGTTTGCTAAGGATGCAATGGAAAAGGACGGACTGAATTACATAGATGCAGCAATGCAGGCTGCTAAATTAAGATTTAGAGCTGTTATGATGACAAATATAGCGTTTATTCTGGGGCTTCTTCCTCTGGTATTTGCACACGGCGCAGGTGCAGGCAGCAGACATTCTATAGGTGTATCTGTGTTTGGAGGTATGCTTGCTGTTGCATTTCTTGGAAGTATTCTTGTTCCGGCATTTTTTGTAATGACAAATGTTGCTAAAGAAAAAGCTGCTCAATTCATCAATAATCGAAGGAAAAATCAATGAAAAAATTAAGATTGTTTATAATATTTATAATATTTATAATATTCTTAATGATTACCCAGATAAGTTCTCAGGCTGCTTTCTGGCATAAAGATAGTGATTTGGGTAATGCAATACAAAAAGAAGAGTATCCGGACAGCAGAGATGTCGAACCTAAAAAAGAAAGCAATGATTCTCTGGTTATTCAGGGTAGTGTTGAGAATACTGTTGATATAAGTCTTGAAGAATGTATGAAGTTTGCATTGGGCAATAATCCTCGCATACAAGCTGCTATGCAGGATGTTTTTGCATCAGATGCAAGAATTAGGCAGGCCTGGGCAGCTTATTTCCCACAGTTTGGCTGGCAAACCGGATATACCAAAATTAAACAACTACAATTATCTGATGCGTTAGGAAGAAATTTGACTTTTAATTACTGGGTTTTAGGTCAGATAAGTGCTTCTCAGATGCTCTATGATTTTGGGGTTACGCAAAATCAGGTGACAATAAGAAAATTAGATAGTCAGGGCTATAAAATTACTCTGACCGGAACTGTTAATGATGTTCTGTGTGAAGTTAAGAAATCTTATTACTATCTTCAGTATGCAATAGAGGCAAAAAAAGTCGCAGAAGATATGGTAGCAAAATATGCAGCTTTTTATGATCAGGCAAAGGCATTCTATAAAGTCGGAACAAAACCAAAAGTTGATGTAACTATTGCAGAAGTTAATCTTAGTAATGCAAAGCTGAATTTAATCCAGGCGGAAAATGCTGTTGATATTGCTATGGCAAAGTTAAATAATACCATGGGGCTTCCTTATTCAAATAAATATAAAGTAACAGAAACTTTGAGGTATGAACCATGTGATATTACTTTAGATAGGGCTATAAAAACGGCACAAACATCCAGACCAGAATTTCAGCTGGCAGAAGTTAAGGTCGAAGAAGCAAAGCAGAATGTAAAACTTGTTAAAAAATCTTACTTTCCGCAATTGACAATAGAAGGACAATATCAAATCGGCGGAAGCCATCCAACATCTAATTACGGTTATAACTACGGCGGCTATTTGAACTTCCCGACAATAAACGGAATGCTTATAAAAAATGAAATTAAAGAAGCTCAGGCCTTGTATTCTCGTGAACAGTCTAATGCGATAAATACTAAAAATAATATTTATTACGAGATTCAGGAATCATACTACTCTTTAACAGAGAAAAAGAATAAAATTCCAGTGGCATTTTTGGGATTAAAGCAGGCAAAAGAAAATTACGAACTTTCATATGGCAGGTATAAAGTCGGGGTTGGAAATCCTATAGAGCTTAAAGATGCACAGGTTCAGTATCAGAATGCGATGCTGACATATTATCAGACAATGTATGATTATAATGCAGCAAAAGCTACGCTTGAAAAATCTATTGGCAAAAATATTGCAAATGGAGAAGTTGAGCTAAAAGATGGCTGTTCTAAGAAAAAAATAAGAAAGAATTCTTAATATATATAGTGTATTGTATCTTTTTTGAAGATAGTATATAATCTAATAATAAATAGGAGAAGAGAAGTATGTTGCCAATTATAACAGAAGATATATCATCAGAAGTTTTTTCAGAAGCATTTCAGGATGTGCAAAACTGGAGAAAAAATATGGTTCAGTATTTGAAGGAAGAAAATCCTGAAGTTAACAGTGCTATTCTCGAAGTAGCAAAACATGATGAAAGCATTGATTTGAAAGCAGTTGCTCTCGGTGCTTACCTTTCATATCGTCTGTTAGAAATTGCAACAGAAAATGATAATTTAGGTTTAATAGATGAATAACTAAAAAAGAAACACCGGCTGGTGTTTCTTTTTTAGTGTTTATGCCTTTTTGTGTTTTTCTTTCATTTCGTCCATTTTTTCAGCGGCTTTTTCTTTTAGTTCGTGTGCTTTTTCTTTAACATCATGAGCGCCCTTTTTTACGCCCTCTTTCATTTTTTCGGCATCTTCTTTTAAATCTTCCTTAATTTCATGAGCCTTATCTTTTACTTTTTCTCCTAATGTTTCTTTAGGTTCTTTTTCGTCTTTATGCATGAGTTAACTCCTTTCTTATGTGAACATATGAATTATGAACCAAATACCTTGTAATTAAATGCGACAAAAGTATAACTTTTATTTGTGGTATATTTAGTATATTAAGGAGTATATGTTTATGAAAATTTTACCAATAAACAACAGAGTGAATTTTAATGGGGCGTTAATTAATAAAAAAGCTGCAAAAGAAATAGAAACTGTGATTAAACCTTTTTTGAAGGAATATAATCCCAATACGGAAGAATTGATGGAAAAAGTTTGCAAAAGACGCAATCTAATACGAACTCCATTTTTTGTGCTTCCCGATTTTGATCCTGCTGAGTTTAAAGAAGCAAAGAGGTTAAGACTTGGTGAATGGAGTGCAAATCAATCAGAATTTAACTATTTAGAAGAAAAATCTAAAAAATGGTATGCGGGAGAGGATGCAGCCTTAATGGCTGTTAATATAAGACAGAGCGGTATATTTGAAGTTCCAGATTTTTTAGGTGAAGCACCAGAGGCTTTCAAAAATCTAAAAAGAGATATCAAAAATGGTTTAAAGAATATGACTTTCGCTAAACTTGCACCTTCGATTTATGCAAAAGATAAAAAGCTTGAAAGAGCTGATTTTAATTTAGGATTTCCATATCTCTATTATAGTAATATTTTGCGACAGACAGCCTCTTTAGAAGAAAAAGTAAAGAATGATTCTCTGACTATTGAGGCTTATGCGGAGGCAAAAAATAAAATTGAATATTTAATTAATAAGCATAAAAAAATAATGCCGCAAATTAATGAAGCAATAAGCGAAGCAGAGAAAATCTATACAGAAACTCCGGTAACAGACGATGATATAGTTCTTTTGAGTCAGCTGCATAAACCTGCACAACGGGTTATTAGCCGAAATGTTAGTAAATTTAATAATAAGGTTAAAGATATAAGTTTGAATGCTGAGCAGGCACAGGCTTTAAATGAACTTCTGGATAAGCAGAAGACGGCAATAGAAGCTCTTTGGAATAAAATTGAAGAAGGTAAGAGAAATGCTTTTTCAAGGCAGGAGTATATTAATAACATTACCGAGTTTAATGAAGATTTACCATTCTAGACTAGATACATTTCCTGATGTTTTTCTAAACAACTAATTTATTATAGATATAAATCAGGAGGTTTATAATATGATAAATATTTTAATAAGATGGGTTGTGTATGCAATCTTAATAATTTTTGTGTCTTGGATTGTACCAGGAATTGAAGTAGATAATTTTATAAGCGCAATGTTTGTATGTATTATAATTGCACTTATTAATACTTTTATCAAACCTCTATTACAACTCATAACTCTTCCTGTTAATATCCTGACACTAGGACTTTTTAGTCTTGTAATAAATGCATTAATGCTGATGCTTGCAGGTTGGATTGCTCCGGGATTTGAAGTTGAAGGCTTTTTAAGCGCACTGTTCGGTTCTCTTTTACTTTCTTTATTTGCTTTAGGTGTAAGCAGAATATAAATTTATCAGATTTTATATGCTGAAGGTTTCTGGTATAATTTTTATATATGAAGAAACTTCTTTCGGTGCTAATATTTTTAATGCTTATGCAGCCTAAGCTTTTTGCTGTTCAGGATGTAAAGAAAGTTTACCTGAATCAGGCGATTGATGCTGCTTTAGAAAATAATATTGATTTACAGGCCGCAAAACTTGAACGTAATATAGCGAAGAATAACATAAAAACAGCAAACAGACTTCAAAACCCTTCTTTTGATGCTTTTTATTTCTTGGGTGCGGCTGGAAACAGTGAACCAAAGCAGCTTGGCGTAAGTGAAAATATTGAAATAGCGAAAAGAAAAGCTCGTAAGAATCTTGCAGAGTCTAATTTAAAACTTGTTGAAAAAAATATTGATTATACAATATTTGATTTAAAAATGGATGTCAGAGAAGCTTATATTAATCTGGTAGAAGCAAAATCAATTCTTGATACACTTGAGCAGCAGGAGGAACTACAGGAAGAGCTTTTGAAAATAGCAAAGGTCCGTGTTAAAAATCATAATGCTCCTGATATTGATGTTATTCAAGCAGAAATAGCACTAAATCAAATGATTACACAGGTAAATTCGGCAAGAGTAAATGTAAAAAAAGCTCTGTCGGATTTTAATAAAGTTATAAATAATCCGGATAATATTGTATATGACAGTATGGATAACATTTTTTCTGAAGAAAACAATTTTCAGGAAATGATGACTCCGCCTCCGAATTTTGATTTTCCATCGTTTGATGAAATCGTTCAGAACGCTATCCGAAACAGATATGATATCCAAATTGCAAAGCAGGAAATTGATGTTGCAGAGAAAAATTTGACCGTAACCGCACGTCAGCGTATACCGGATATCCAGCTTACAGGAGGTTATGCGTATCAGGTAGGTTCGTATACTGATAGCGGAAATTTTAATAATGGTGCTTATGCAGGTGCCAGTCTGGTTAATATTCCTCTTTTTTACAATTATTCTCCAGAAATTCAAAATGCGGCATTAAAGCTTAAACAGGCTGAATTAAAATATGAATCTTCGAAAAATAGAGCAGTAAAAGATGTTAGTGCCGCCTATGACAGGTTTTTAACTGCTGCTGATAACCTGAATCATTATGAAAAAAAGATTATAACAGGCTCTGAAGAGTTAATAGAAACTTCAAAAAACAGCTATGAGGCTGGTAAATCTGACATAACTTCTTTAATTGTTATGAAACAATCGTATAAATCGATTATAATAGGATATACACAAGCACTGGCTGAATATTATAACAGCTGGACGAACTTTTTAAGAGAGGTAAATGACGAGAAATTTACATTACCGGAAGATTTGTAGCGGAGAATGAATTATGAGAAAAAGTACGTGCCTTTTGCCTCTGGCATTAGGAACATTTGGACTGGGACTAACAGAATATGTTATGATGGGAATATTACCTGACACTGCGCTTGCAATGAAGGTTTCCATACCACAAGCAGGCAGTTTTATATCAATGTATGCACTTGGGGTCGTGGCAGGAGCTGTACTTCTTGTAGTTATTGCACGTACTAAACCGCTTAAAACAATTTTATTATGGTTGATGTCTATTTTTACTATTGCAAACTTAGCAACTGCTTTTGTAGGTAATTATCATTTATTTTGTGCAATAAGATTTATTGCAGGGCTTCCTCATGGAGCATTTTTCGGTGTTGGTGCGATATCTGCAGGACGGCTTTGTGAACATGGAAAGGAAAATCAAGCAGTAGCTACAATGATTGCAGGTATGACGGTTGCAAATCTTTTGGGAATTCCTTTTGGAACATTTATAAGTCATAATTTGTCCTGGAGATTAACTTTTCTTTTAATAGGACTGTTCGGGTTTGTTATAGTATATTCAATAATTAAGCTTATACCATATTTGAAACCTTTGCCGGATAATGGTTTTAGAGGTCAGTTTAATTTTTTAAAAAGTATAGGACCATGGCTTTTAATAGTTGCTGTTGTAATGGGAAATGGCGGAATTTTTTGCTGGTACAGTTATATAAATCCTCTGCTTGTAAAAGTTTCAGGAATTATGCCCAAATATGTTTCAATAGTTATGGTATTAGCCGGAGCAGGTATGTGTATAGGGAATTTTCTAGGAGGAAAACTCTCTGATAAATTTTCTCCTGCTCTTGTTGCCGGAATGACGCAGCTGACAGCTTGCATTGCTCTGTTATTGATTTTCTTCTTTGCATCAAATCCAATTGCATCCATTATTTTAATGTGTGTATGTACCGGATGTCTGTTTGCAGTTTCTGCTCCTCAGCAGGTGCTTCTTATTGAAAATGCCAGAGGGGGAGAAATGCTGGGAGCATCTTTCTCTCAAATATCTTTTAATCTGGGGAATGCTATAGGGGCTTTTGTCGGAGCTCTTCCGGTTAAGTATGGTTTAGGTTATCAATACACAGCTATACCGGGAGCATTTTTTGCATTTATAGGGTTTGTAATGTTATTCTACTTTTATAGAAAATATCAGTGTACTACTACTATTCATTAGGAGCTTTATTATTCCTGTAAATCCAGTATAAGTACATATCAATAAGCAGAAACAATGTGTTCAAAATATATAACCAGAATACCCAATCCATATCATCAAGTACTTTATGAGTAATTCCACATATATATCCGAGTAATATTAACATAGAAAAATGTATGCTTTTTCCGTGTACACATTTACATTTATATGTTTTTAATGCTGCTATCGGCCAGCTTATGCCAAAGCATACCATCATTCCTGCTTCAAATATACTCATTTTTTTCTCCTTAACAATAATTCTATAACTTAATTTGATTAAGTAAAATACAAATCAGCTATAGTTTTCATAGTTAATAATTATAAGAGTAGATAAATATTAAAAAAGAGCCAATAGGCTCTTAATTTAAATCTGCGCTTGGAGGGATTCGAACCCCCGACCTTTTGGTTCGTAGCCAAACGCTCTATCCAACTGGGCTACAAGCGCTTACTTTTTCTATGGTAAAAGTAAATTAATACTTCCACCTTCTTCAATATAACAGCAACAAAATTTTTTTTCAACTCAAAAATTTTAGTAAATTTTCGTTTACAAAACCTTGTTACTAAATATAGTTTTGAATAAAATTATTACAAGGACTATCACAAAGAGGAGAAGGTATGAGCGAACAATTCGGAAGAAATCCATACATGGATTACAGAAACGCTGTTCCATTTATGGATTTGTCAGGCTTTATTGTAAAACAGCCGAATGCATTGGATGAAAAACCTGCAATATCTTTGCAGGAACATTTGATGAGAAAAAAGTTTTCAAGAATGATTAACATAAGAAGACTACAGTATTGCAAACTCTGTGAGGATTACAGAAATGGAAGAAGATAAATTTATTGAACTTGCTAAAAAGGCAAAATATGCATCAAAAAAAATTGCGACACTTCCGGTAGGGCTTAAAAATACAGCTTTATTGAATATTGCAAAAAACTTAAAAGAAAATCAGGAAAAGATTTTTGAAGCTAATAAGAGGGATTTGGAAGAAGCATTGCCGCTTGTTGAGAGCGGCGAACTTAAACAGTCTGTTTTTAACCGTCTAAAGCTTGATGAAAATAAAATGCGTGATATGATTCAAGGGATTATTGATATTTCCAACCTTGAAGATCCGATTGGGAAAACTCTGCTTAAACGTCAACTTGATGACGGGCTGATTTTGACAAAAATCTCTTGCCCGATTGGTGTTTTGGGGATAATTTTTGAAGCTCGTCCGGACGTAATCTCGCAGATTTCTGCCCTGGCAATTAAATCTTCCAATGCAGTAATCCTGAAAGGCGGTAAAGAGTCGATAAATACTAATAAAGAAATAATGAGAGTTATTCAGGAAGCATTAGACTCAACAAGAGATTTCCCAAAAGACGTACTGACTCAGGTTTTCTCAAGAGATGATGTCAAAAACATGCTTTCGTTGGATAAGTACATTGATTTAATCATTCCAAGAGGCGGCAATAATCTTGTTAGATTCATAAAAGAAAATACAAAGATACCGGTATTAGGACATGCAGACGGAATTTGTCATATATTTGTGGATGAGAGTGCTGATTTAGAAAAAGCGAAACGTGTAATTATTGATGCGAAAACTCAATATCCGAGTGCTTGCAATGCTGTTGAAACACTTCTAATCCATAAGGATTTTAAATATACAACAGAGCTTCTGAAAGCTCTTGAGGAAGCGGGTGTAGAATTAATTGCGAAGCCTGAAAGCTGGCATACTGAGTACTCTGACAAAATTCTTTCTTATAAATTAGTTTCAACTCTTGAAGAAGCTATTGAACATATAAATGAATACTCTTCAGGTCATACAGAATCGATTATTACCGAGGATAACAAGAATGCAAAGATTTTTATGAATGCCGTTGTTTCTGCAGGAGTTTATCATAATGTTTCGACCAGATTTGCAGATGGTTTCAGATATGGTTTTGGTGCAGAAGTAGGAATTTCTACTAACAAAACCCATGCAAGGGGGCCTGTAGGGCTTGAGGGGCTTACGATATACAAATACAATATTGAAGGAAACGGAGATATTGTAAAAGATTATGTAGATGGTACTAAAAGTTTTTGTCATAAGGATTTATAAATGAAAGTAGGAGTAGTTGGTTTAGGTTTAATTGGCGGTTCAATTTTTAAAGGAATGAATGGTAAACATGATGTGGTTGGGGTTTCTCGTTCTGTTTCGGAAGCCGGAGTAAGTAAAGATTATTCAATACTCAGGGGCTGTAATGTTGTTTTTGTTTGTACTCCTATGAATAAGACGCTGGAAATCCTTGACAAGCTTGAAGAATTCCTTGATGAGAATACTATTGTGACAGATGTTTGCAGCTTAAAAGAGTTTGTTTCTCATAAAAGTTACAGGTATAAATTTATACCTTCTCATCCTATGGCCGGTACTGAGCATAACGGCTGGGAGCATTCTTTCCCGGAATTATTTGAAGGTGCTACATGGGCTGTAACCCCAAAAGACGATACTGATATTAAAGATTTTGAGGTCTTGAAATCTTTAATTGAGGATTTGGGTGCCAAAACTATTATGACGACTCCGCGGGAACATGATAAGGCTGTCGCATTGATTTCACACGCGCCAATGCTTGTAGCTCAGGCTCTATGTAAAAATATTGAAAATAATGAACTTGCACAAAGACTTGCTTCATCAGGTTTTAGGGATACGACAAGACTTGCTTTATCAAATGTAGAGATGGCAAACGATATGATTGTAATGAACAATGAGAACATAAGAGATGTTGTAAGCCTTCTTGACACAAATATAAATAAAATTCTTGAAAACGATTACAAGAAGCAGGCAGAAAAGATAAAAGATTTTAGGTCAAATCTTTATGCTTCTAAAGTCTTAAAATAATCTTTGTTATTTTCCAGAGTATCTTTGCTTGCAGCAATTGAATATACAGGCGGATTGCGGAAAATTTTCTCTGCAAAATCTACAATTTCTTGCTTTGTAATAGTGTCAATTTCGTTGTAGAGCTTGTTAGCGTATGTAATACCGTATTTTGAGTTTAAACCAAGATTTATGGTGTCAAGTTTTTTGCTGCTTCCTTCTGTATTTAAGAGATTGGCTTTCATCGCAAGCTTAGCATTTTCTAAATCTTTGTCTGAGAACTCGCCGGCTTTAAGTTTGGCGATTTGTCTGTTAAACCCGTCAATTGATTTTTTTACATTATCATATGAAATTTCTCCGATATCCTTATTGTCTGTTGTAGTCAGAATATTACAAGAAATTTCTCCGCTGTTTCCTGTTTTTTCAATCGTGGAGTAAACAGAGTATGCAAGGTGGTCTTTTTCTCTAAGGTTGTCAAATAATCCTATACTTGAACTTGTAAGTATTGAGTTTGTAAGCTCGCCCAGTACAGATTCACGCAGTGTGTTATCAGTTTTAAACTTGTAAACCTGCATAATATCAGCCTGCGAGTTATTCTTAACTACCTGTAGAACTTTTGGTCTTGTATTTTCTTTGTATATTTCTAATGGTTTAATTTTATTCGGCAGAACTTTTTTTAGCTTTGCAGAACTGTTTAAAATCTCATTTTTTACTTCCGGATGCTCAGCCGGAATGTTTGCGGTAATAATACCTCTTGAATTGTTAAGTAAATATTTATGGCATTCTTTTACGTCATCAAGAGTAATGTTATCAAGATTTGCGAGAATTTCTTCATCAGAAAAATCATAAGGATTATTCCGTGTATCATAATTTGCATACAGCCTGTATGCACTGTCCTGATGTCTGGACATATGGTCTTTTATTCTTTGTTTTGCTTTCTTCAGGTTTTCTTCGGTAAACCTTGGTTCATAAAGCAGTTTTTTTGCATTATCAAAAATAAGATTTCTGTTATTAAAACTGCTTTCAGTAGAAATTTTTAACCTTGCCGGTGAAACATAAGAAGCAAGAGTTATATTATTTTTTTCTTGAAAGATATCCATCTCATCTTCTGTAAGAGAGGAATTTCCCATTGTATACATATAGTCTAATACGTTAATGACACCGGCCTTTTTGTTGTATGGCTTATCAATATACAGCGAGATGTTGTAATTTATATTGCTGCTTTTTGTTTCGTATAATCCTGTATCAAATCCGTTTGGAAGCTGGTATTCAGAAATTCTGCTTACGTTAACAGGTTCGCGTTTGCCTTTGAAAGTTATAGCACTGTCTTTTTTAGGATGTACTACTGTAACAGCAGCTTTATTCAGGTCAAAGTATTGTTTTACTCCTCTGTGTACTTCTTCTGGAGTAATAGAATTAAGAATTTGTTCGTAGTCCGTGATATATTCCAGACTATTGTTAAGCATGGCTTTTCCTATAATATCGTTTACTTCTGACGAATACTCAAAAGTTTCTTCTTTTGCTTTTAGGATTCTCTGTTTAATTTCATCTAAACCTTCTCTATCAGGCGCTTTTACGCTTGAGATAGTATCAAATATAGTTTTTAGAAGTTTTTCACTGTTATCTTCGGAAACACTTGCTGCCAGATATACCATTCTTGCAGCGTTTGGATTAGTGCTTATTTTTTCGCTGTCTATGTACGGGTAAGCATTATATTGTTTTATATTTTGGGTTAAACCTGAGGAATAAGAGTTCAGATATGTTTGTGCTATGTCATATATAACCTTTTCTCTTATATCATTGTTTTTAGGTCCTGCAAATCCGAGTATAACTTCGGTTGATTTTGCTTTGTCACTTACAAAATCTTTTCTCACCGTCTTTTGTATCGGGCTGAGTTTTTCTTCAAATTTAGACCCCTTAGAAATTTTTCTTGAATTAAAGCTTTTGGCAGCAATGTTTATTGCTTCATCTGGATTAACATCACCTGTAATCACAAGATTCATGTTATCAGGTGTATAGTATTTATTGTAATAATCTAAAACATCTTTTCTTGTTAGATTTTTGATTGTCTTAACACTTCCTCCGACCATTTCATCAGCAGGATTTTTGATGTTGAATAAAGTTCTGACAGTCTGGTCAAGGGCAATTGTTTGCGGATCATCCAGTATCATGTTAATTTCAGATGAAACCGGATGCTTTTCTTTTTCAATCATATCTGTTGATAGTTTCAAATCTTCGCTCATTGCAGCGATTATTTTAATCTGCTGTTCCAAATCTTTTTTATTAAGAAGCGGGGTTGAATTTACGTAGTCAGTGATTGCATAATTGGTGCTGGCATTTGCCCAGCCTCCTAATTCATCAATCTTTTTGAAAGAATCGCCGGCTTCAAGTTTTATATGGCCGTTCTCGCCGTTTGTTCCGTTAAAAGCCATATGTTCAAGAAAATGGCTTATACCCTTGATATTAGCAGTTTCATTCATTGAGCCTACATTAACATAGTTTTTTACAACTGCAGGAGAGCCTTCCATTGGGATAATGGAAACTTTATGTCCGTTTGCAAGTTTGTACATATGTACTTCTAAGCCATTATCAAGTTTTTTTACGCCGAGTTTTGTATATTTTTGTGGTACAGTGACGCCAAAATCAGGCGTTACATTTGATAACTCCGTTATTTGCGGGCGAGTATTATCTGTCTGAGCTTGTTTTGCAGTATTTATTCCACCCTTAAATAACACACTATGAATATTGTCGACTTTCATAACCATATTATATATAAAACTATAACTCGCTAAAAATTGCTATATTGTAAAGAAAGCTAAAGATACAGGCATGATGGGTTGAAAAAATGCATAAATAATTGTACAATAGTTATATAATAAGGATATAATTTATCGTCAATTATGCAAGATTTAAGGATAGCAAATTTACAAGGAATATTTTGTGTATACTTACAATACCGCTGTAAGCCAGTTATAGTGCCTGTTTTGACCCTTAGGGGGGGGGGGCAGAAATCCTATAAATACTAGCATTGAGCTGGTAGACCTCTTTACATATACTTCTGGAGGTATTTTATGATAACCTTCGGAAGTGATGTTGCAGATTTGATTTTGCAGAGAACACTGGGCGAAAATACCTTAGGCTTGAATAACTCAATCAACCGTATGACAACAGGTTACAAAGTTAATCAGGCAAAGGATAATGCTGCAGGTTATTCCATAATAACAGATTTATCAAAGAAAATAAGTTCAATGCTTCAGGTTCAGCAGAATACAGAAGATGGCATCGCCTTGCTTCAGACAGCTGAGGGCGGTTTGGAGGAGGTACAGAAACTATTAGAGCGCTTACGTGATTTAGCAGCGCAGGCATCAAACGGAACATATGATGCAGAAACCCGCGAGGCAATGCAGGCAGAAGCCGACCAGATATTGGAACAGATATCTCAGATACGAGAGTCAATCAAGTATGATAATCAGAATTTGTATTACAAAGAAAACAATGGCGTACAAACAGCAGCAACAAAATCATCAAGAAGTTTATCCCGTGCCTCTGCGCGAGTTTCACCTTTCGCCTCTGTTCTCGAGGGTGCAGAGGCCTTTGCCGGTGGAGAAACCAAAACAATAACAATTGATGGAGTTCAGTACACTGTTAAAAATAGACTAACTACCACCAACGACTTATCATATTCCAAGGATACATCAACAGGAGAACTAACTCTAATAGCTTCTAACTTTGAGATTAGAGGGCAGGAAGATGTCGCGCACAATATTATTATATCCGGACGCTCTAATAATGTTTATGGCGGTAAGCTTAACGATACAATTCAAGAAGCAGTTTCATCTGTCGGCTCTTCAAATGTGTTTTACGGCGGAGCCGGAGATGATATTCTCATACTGAGATATTCAGGGGCTATTGCAAACGGAGAAGCAGGTAATGATATATTAACAAGCTATGGAGGTTCAACTAGCCTGCGTGGGGGCGAAGGGGATGACGAATTCAATATGTACGCCTCCTACATTAGTAGTTATGGCGGAGCAGGAAATGATGTTTTTAATATTAATGCAACTAACAATTCTATTTATGGGGAAAATGGCGATGATACATTTAACATAATATCAGGTACCAATAATATGATTGACGGCGGTGCTGGAATAAATAGGGTTACCGGAAATAAAGATGGTAACACCTTAGTTAATGTTATAGGTGCAAATGCTTTTACAGAAGCGTTTGAAGCCAATGAAACAAAAACACTTACTATTGATGGTAAAGAATATGTTATTACAAATGGTGGAAAGGCTCAATCTTTAAATTATAAAATTACATCTTCCGGCGAAATTGAATTTACCTCTACTTTACAAACAGCAATATCAATAAAAGGTCAAGTTGACAAAAGTCATAATGTACTCCTGCAATCGGCTAATATAACTTTCTATGGCGGTAATAAATCTGATACAATAAAAGCTGGTAGTGGTGTGATAATATATGCTGGCGCAGGTGATGATTCAATTTCAATGTCTGGTAGTTCGTGTACAATTTATGCCCAATCAGGAAATAATATAATTAAAGCTAGTAGTTATACACGTATTTATGGTGGTACTGGAAAGGATACAATAACAGTGTCCAGCTATAATCAGATTATTGGGGGCACAGGTGGGTGTGAAATAATTGCTAATGGACATAATAACGTTATTGTTGCAAAAGGAAACAATAATAGCATAACAAAGAAGGGAAACAACAACTTCTTTTCCGGTTTTGGCGATGCCGATAATGCACAGTCTGTTATTTTAAGTGCAGGTGAAACCAAAACGGTTAATATTAATGGCATAAATTATACAATGAAAAATAGTTACGGAGATGAGCAGGCTGTTGCATATTATGTAAATCCAGTTACAGGTGAAATAAGTTTTTCCGCATTTTACTTAATAACCATAGAAGGCCAACAAGATGTATCCCATAATGTTGCATTGTATGGCTGGTGCAATTTCTATGGTGGCGAAAAAGATGATGTAATTACTCAATATGGTTGGAGTCAGCATATTTATGGTCAGGGTGGAAATGATAAAATAACCATAAATGGTAGCGGTATTGCACATGGTGGCGCCGGCGACGATGAAATTATTCTTAATTCTGGTGCTGCATATGGCGACGACGGCGATGATATAATTACCGTTAATGCAGTAGTCGGTGGCACAATTCAAGGCGGTTTAGGCAACGACACGTACAACATCAACGCCAAAGTAACCAATCTTTCAGACACTGGCGGAGATAACATCTATAATGTCAACGCAAACGATATCAATATTTCCGGCGGCCCCGGCGCCGATACATTCTATTTGAGCGGTAATAACAATACCGTTTTAGGCGCAGGTGGCGACGACTATTTTGTAATCGACGGGAGCAATAACTTTATCGACGGCGGTACGGGAAACAATTACTATATAGATAACGGAACCGGCACCTCATTTTCGAACGTGAACAAAGACCCCAATGCAGGCGGAATATCATTTACCTATCAAGGGGAAGTAAAAACGTTTACATTGAACGGCAAAACATATACTGTAACAAATAATTTTGCCGGCTCTAATATGCTTCAATATTCCTTGAACCCGAATACCGGAGTAATCACCCTCAATGGTTCAAATTTTGGTGTAAATGCAGAATTAAATGAAAGTGCCATCCTCAATATTCGCGGTAATAATAACGTCATCACGGGTTCTGACCTTTCCGATAAAATCACAGTAGAACAGGGCAGCAACAACGTGATTAACGGCGGCAAAGGTAATGATACATTGATAATGAACAGTGAAAACAATTCTCTGAACGGCGGTGAAGGCAATGATAATATAACTCTTAATGCTTCAACCAATCTAGAAGTAACCGGAGGCGCCGGAGCCGACACGATAAATATCAATAGTGATAATAATACCAATATCAGCTCCGGCGCCGGAAATGATGTAATCAAAGTAAACGGCGCTCACAATAATATCAATACAGGCGAAGGCAATAATAGTATTACCGTCAATAAAGACAATAATACAATCAATTCGGGAGATGGAGATAACAAGTATGTAATAACTTCTTCCTCTAACACCGTAACTTCCGGCAAAGGCAATAACTCAATCGGTGTTCAAGGTGATGATAATAACATCACAACTCAAAACGCCAAAGGCGATATCAATATTTATGGCAACAATAATACTGTATCGAATACTCGCGGAGAAAACCATATCACCATAAGCGGCAATAATAATACCTATTCAACTACAACAGGTTCAAAAGAAATAAACATAATAGGTAATACTAACAATATCTTATCCGGCTCAGGTGATGACCAAATAGAAGTCAAAGGTGATAACAACACCATAGAATCAACCTCAGGTAATAATGAAATCAGTATAAAGGGTGACGCAAATACCATACAGGGCGGAGCAGGTCAAGACAATATAAAAATCAACGGTGACAATAATATCGCAAATGGCGGTGCTGAAAGCGACAGCTTTATGGTATCAAACGGCAATAACAATACCATCGATGGCGAGGGTGGTGAACGCAATACTTTAATAGATAACGGCAAGAATACAGTTTATACCAATGCCGTTGATATTACTCCTCGTCCATTTGAGTTGAATATCAAGGTCGATATCGGCTCCGGCTCTGATAAGTATATAAGTACTAGTATCAGCTTTAACCTTTTTGATTTCAGTGTAGATTTTTCCACCGCTGAAGGAGCCTTAGAGAGCCTAGAGTCAATAGATGAAATGTTAAGTAGTGTATCTGATCAATTGTTAAATATCGGTAATACAATCAACCGTTTGGAGAGTGTATCAGAGGCGCAGTCAATAAAGTTAAATAATTTAATATCCTTCCGTTCAACAATGCGAGATGCCGATATAGCAGAGGAGTCCTCAAATTACATCCGTTACCAGATCTTACAACAGGCATCTGCCACCCTTTTAGCATCATCTAGAAACCTTAAAGCACAAAATGTTATCGGACTGCTTAATAGTGTGTAAAGATTTGTAACAATATGCCAATTATTCCTAAAGTTTTTGTCTAAAAATGCCGTAAATGATAATACAAGGGAAAAATAAAAAGGACAATTACACACAATGGGAATGGCAGCGTCACAAGCTAGATTATTAACTCTAACGAGCAGGCTCCATGATGTTGAGTATAAGGCTCAAAACATCGAGAGTCAGAAGATAGCTTTGGCAACTCAAAAAGATGAGTTGTACCAGAACTATTGTGATGCTTTAGACGCAAAAAAAATTCAGGTTGCATTTAATAATGGGGACGGAAGCCGTAACTTTGTTGATGCAACTTTTGCAACTATGTGTACTTATAATGAAGATAGGTTTAAGCAGTATTCATTAAAAGATGCTAATACAGGTAAGGTTATTGTTGATTCCAATACGTTTGAAATGTATAAAGATTTTAACACCGACAAGTACGCTTTTGCTTATGCAATGATTGGTATGGATGCTGATTTCGGCTGGCCTGTTGATAATGATGACGGCAGATATACTATGGGGATGGAAATTGGTATTGGTGTTTCCGGTGAAGACTATGGTGACGGGCAATCTGCTAATGGTTTGTTTAACCTGTTTATGACCGATGTTGAAAGAAAAGTTTTTGATAATCACTCAACAGAAGATAAACTGAAAAAAGCTTATGATAATTTAACTGAAACTTGTAACTCAGAATCTGCAAATGATGTTGAAAAACGCGAGGCTTTAGAGAACTTCAGAGATGTTCTTTATGATAATTACGGCTCTGAAATTTATAAGTATATGCGTTTGAACAAGAACGAGGTTACTAATACTGACCCTGAATCTGCAAATGCAGAATTTAATGATGAGTATCCGGAAGAATTTCCTAAAGGTGAGTTTAATTATTATGTACATTTATTTGAAGAAATTCAGGCTGCCGGAGGATGTCAGGAAATAGATCCTCAGTATGAAGCCGGTTCTGAAGGCAATGAATGGCTTAATAATATGGTAAACTCAGGCAGGGTTATAATTGATGTTTATAATGAGGATAAAAAAGAATGGTCTGAAACCAGCGTTGCTACAAGTACCAATGCAAATTATCTGCAGGAAGTTCAAGATGAGGCTGATATGAAGAAAGCTGAAGCCGAGTATGAACATGAACTTGATATTATAAACAGAAAAGATACCAAATTTGATCAGGATTTGAGTAAACTTGAAACAGAAAGAACCTCTATAACTACCGAAGTTGATTCAATAAAAAAGGTAAGAGATGATAATATAGAGAGAACCTTTGGTATTTTCAGCTAAGAATAGAATTAAATATGAGTTAGTAATTCTAGAATATAATTACTACTTTTCGACAATTCCCTTTTTCCCTTTTTCCGCGCCGCTTTTCTCAAGCGGCTTTTTATTATCTAAGCTCCAGTTTTTTTATTCTTGTCTGGACATCTTCCATTAATTTACGATTAATAGATAACAAATCTCCTATAACTGCAATTATACTCATCTGTATTGCAGAAATCATAAATATTGACGCAAAAATCAATGATTGTACATGTCCATTGCCGTTACCAAGTATAAAATAGAACAGAAAACGTGCAATAAGTATTAATCCTGCAAGACCAAGTATGCCGGCAATAGAAATGAAAAACCTGAAAGGTCTATATACAATGAACATTCTTATTGTAGTTTTGGTTGATTTGAACACATAGTCAAAAATATTCTTTACCAGTTTTGACTTTCTAAGCATCGGATTAACGCCTATAGGTACTGAAATAACCTTAAGTCCTTTAGCGTTTGCCTGTAGAAGAGTTTCCATTGTATATGTGTAGTTATCAAACACATTTAACTGTAGTGCTGCCTGTCTTGAAAAAGCTCTAAAACCGCTTGGTGCGTCCTGAACTTCTACTGATGATAAGAGTCTGAGTACAGCAGAGCCGAATTTTTGCAGCAGTTTTTTTAATGGAGAAAACTCCTTTATTCCGTAAATATCTCGTGCACCTATAACGATATCACTTTCATGGTTTAGTATTGGAGTTACAAGTTTTTCAATGTCAGAGGCGCAATATTGATTGTCAGCATCAGTATTTACAATAATATCTGCCTGACGTCTTAAGGCTTCGGAAATACCCGCTCTAAATGCATTAGCAAGCCCTTTGTTTGGTTTAATGTCAAGAACAGAAGCTCCCCATTTCGCCGCAATTTCAGCGGACTTGTCTGTAGAACCGTCATTTATAACTAATACTTCTATTTCATCTATTCCTTTTATTTGTGACGGTAAATCATTAAGTGTTGTTATAAGCGTATCTTCTTCATTGTAACAAGGTATTTGAATAATAAGTTTTGTCATGTAAAATATTATATATAAATCAGGGGAGCAACTCAAGAGTGTTTTATATAATTTTACTGGGATTATTATTAAGGCTTTCATACATCGTTAAGCCGGAAGGAATGTGGAATGACGAGTATGTAAGCTGGTATGTCGCCTCTACTCCATTTTTGAAAGGGTTTTGGCAGGAAGTTGTAAAACAATGCCATATGCCCCTTTATTATGTATATCTTAAACCTTTTACAGGGCTTTCAGATACAATATTAAGGCTTACTTCTGTTATTCCCGGGGTGCTGGCAATTCCTCTGATGTATGCTGTTGGAAGAGAACATTCTAAAAGGTGCGGTTACTATGCTGCAATGATTACGTCCGTGCTGTCTTTTCTTATATATTATTCTCAAGAAATAAGATTTTACTCGCTGTTGTTCCTTTTTTCAGCGTTATCGCTTCTTTTTACAATCCGTTATTTGAAATACGGAGATAAAAAGAATTTCGTATTGTATCTTTTGTCGAATGTGTTGATTCTTTCAACACATATTATAGGCGCTATTTACGTATTCTTTTCGTTCTTGTACGTTATGTACAGAAAGAAAAAGTTTTCTATAATATATGTTTTTATGTTTTTCTTGCTATTGTGGTTTCTGAGGCTGCCGGTTAATTTTTTAAGAATGCTTCCGGCTTCGCAATGGTGGGGACATTTTTCGTATACAAATATTCTGTTTCTATTCAGTGATTATTTTTCGCCGATATTGACAAATAATGTAACGGCACCTCCGGTTTTCTTCTATGATAAATCAATTGCACTATGGCTTACTATTCCGACTCTTATTGCTTTGGCCGGCATGATAGCCGGTTTTAAAAAAGGGCTGGGGTTTATTGTGATTTCAACCATTACTGTAATGTCGGTAATTGCTGCGTGCGGAAAGCTTGTATTTATTACAAAGTACTCAATAGAAATTCTTCCTATACTTATATTGTTTACAGCCATTGGTTTTGTCAGGTTAAAACAAAAAGGTGCAATTCTATTGCTTATATTTGCTGCGTTTCATCTTGCAGCACTTTTTACACCTAACTATGTTACCAGACTTAAGCGTAATGAAGGACATAAAATTGTTGGAGATATTCTGAATTATCAAGACTCGCAAAATGTTATTTTTACATATTATGAACCTGACAGATTTTATAGATATGCCGATTTAAAAGGTAAAAAATTGTACTTTATAAGTAAAAGCAACAGGTTTGAATATATGGATAATCCGGCTTCAATTCTCTCAAAGATTCCTGTGGGGCAGTCAGTTTCTGTTGTATTTCTGGATAGTGTGAGTTTCTTTGATGAAGATTTTCTCTACAACAATAAAAATAATACAGAAATACCCGAAATGTTTGTTATGTTCTCTAATGTAAAAAATTCTATAATAAGACGTTTGGATAGGGATTTTAAAGATTGCAAACTCGCAAGGGGCGGTTACTGGACAGTCGTAAAAGCTGTCAGGTATAAATAACTTTACAAAACACTTGACACAGACTAATACTTTTGTTAGATTAGATACATAATCGCAGACAGTTAGTATCCTATGTTAGGATTTAATCTGAAAAGGCTAGCCGAGATTACACAAGGGCATACTGCCCGGCTTGATGAAGTATAATTAGCTTATAATGGAAGTGTAAGGTTTTGCGATTAAAAGAAAGATTGCAAAATCTTTTTTAATGTATAAAAGGTCGAACGGAAAATAATCCGAAAAATTATAAAAACTCTGAATTAATTTGTAGTAAGAACAAAGCAAATTATGAAGAGTGGTTGAAAAAAAAGGAGCAAAAAATGTCAACAAAAGCTTTCAAAAATGATAAGGTAGCACTTATCAAAGAAAAAATTGATAAAGCGCAAGTTGCAGTTGTTAGCGAATACACAGGTCTTTCTGTAGAAGAAATCACTAAATTAAGACGTGAACTTCAAAAAGAAGGCGGTGACTATATGGTTACCAAAAATACCCTTGCAAAAATCGCTATCAAGGGCACTCCTTACGAAGTGTTAGCTGAAACCCTGAAAGGACCTATTGCAATAGCATTCGGTTTTACAGATCAGGTAGCACCGGCTAAGGTTTTATCAAAATTTATTAAAGATACAAAGAAAGGTGAAATTATCGCTGCAGCAATGGACGGTCAATTAATGTCTGCAGAAGAAGCAAAAGCCCTTGCAAATCTTCCATCAAGAGAAGAACTTTATGCAAAAATGCTTGGATGCATCAACTCACCTGCATCTGGTATCGCAAACTCTGTCAATGCTGTTATGTCATCTCTTGTTAGAGCTGTTGCAGCAGTTAGAGATCAAAAATCCGCATAGGATTACAAAACTAAACGTATTACAACTCAAATTAGAATAAAGGAGAAAAACAATGAGTATTGAAGCAATTTTAGAATCAATTGAAAAATTAACATTATTAGAAGCTGCTGAATTAGTAAAAGCTATGGAAGAAAAATTCGGCGTATCTGCTGCTGCACCTGTTGCTGTTGCTGCTGCTCCTGCTGCCGCTGCTGCTCCTGCAGAAGATGCTGATGCTGAAGTAAATGTAATCTTAGCTTCTGTTCCAGCTGATAAGAAAATCGCTGTTCTTAAAGAAGTTAGAGGTATCACTGGTCTTGGCTTAAAAGAAGCTAAAGATTTAGTTGATGGCGCTCCTAAAGCTGTTAAAGAAGGCGTTAAAAAAGAAGAAGCTGAAGCTATCAAGAAACAGCTTGAAGCTGCTGGTGCTACTGTTGAAATCAAGTAGTTTGACATTATTAAAAAAATACCGTTTGGAAATCTCCAAACGGTATTTTTTTTATTTCTTTTTTATAATCATAAATGATTTTAATGCTCTTCCTGTATCACCTTTTTCCTGAGTCGATACAACATTTATATCTTTATAATTAAGTGATGTGGAACTGCCTCCGTCAAATGCCATAGCGCTGTCAAGCCCGTAGCTTGCACATAAATCACGTGATTCGTAAATATCCATAGGATGTTCATTTGTTACAATAAATATGTGTATTTCTTGCTCACCGCCTTCTAATGTTTTAAGCCCAATAAGTGTTCTTGCCGTCTTATGTAGAACAGATGCAGATTCCCTTATTACGTTTCCATCTTTATCCTTTAGAATAAAAAATTCTTCTTCTAATCTTAAATTAGGCAGAAGTTGAGGCCCACCCTGTGCAGAATGCTGAACAGAGCATAAAAAATCAACTTTAGAGTCATGCTGGGCTATTTCATATCTTAACTTGCTATCGCAATCAAGTATCCTAAATTCTGTTCTATTAAGAATTTTTTTCATATTTTGTCTTAAAACAGCATTAGACATAATATTTTCATTAAATATCGGATCTTCTATTGTTTGCCCATCATTAATAATATAAGAAATTGTTTTTTGATTTTGCGGATCAAAAAATCCAGTATTAATCGTTAACAGTGAATTATTCTTAAAATGAGCTTCTCTATTAGTTATAAGTGAAGAAGATGATATAAATTGAATTTGTTTTTTTATTTTTTCTCCGGATATAACAATATGATAGATTCCATCATTGTAATCTACATTAATAGGAGATGCGGCACAAACTTTCCCTGCCGTAAGAATAATTAATAAAAGCAATAATAGTTTTTTCATATTATAAATCCCTTGATTTGTAGAAAGCTATAATCGCGCAAAGAAACGCAAGCGGCGGAAATGCTGCTGTTATAAGAGGCGGTAATACCCCTTTTTCTGCCAGAAGATCAAAAAATGGCAGAGTTATATAATATACAAAGATACATCCGATAGCAATAGTAAATCCAATTAATCTTTGTTCTCTCGGCTTGCTGAAACCTAATAAACATCCCATAATTGCAAGTAATACGCATACGAAAGGATGAAAAAATCGCTGCAAGTATTTGTTGTACATCAATCGGTAATCTTCATCAAGATTTGCTTTTTTAAGGAGATTTACATAGTGTTTTAAATCTTGATTGTTTATATCTCGATCTCTTTTAGTAGAATTTAACATAATAGTGTAAGCATCATTTGCATCTTCGCCATTCAAAATATCAACGCGGTCTTTTTTAGTTATGCTTTTAAAAATTCCATCTTCATTAATGTCATAATCAGTAACATTTTTCAGCACCCAGCTAGGTTTTCCTTCTGCATCAACCCCTTTATAACCGGTTTCTGCTGTAAGTATATTTGTAAGCCCGTGCAAATCATCAAAAACTTGTTTTGAAAAGTTAAGAACTATGACATTTGTCATCTCTCCCTGATAAAAGCGGGATACAATGACAGCCTGCTCCGGATGGTTATTCTGGTCTTTTTTTGTATAAATATATTGCGTTAATGATGAACCGCCTTTAATTTCTTGTAATTTTTGGCAGGAATATGGTATCCATTTGTCATATGTTACAAAGCATAGATAGGTTACAATTAAACTTAAAACCAGAAGCGGAGCTAAAATTCTCCAGAAAGACATTCCAACCGCTCTAAAAATAGTAAGCTCAGAGTCTTTGCTGAGTTTATCAAATGTGAACAACGAACCTAATAGCAGACCTACAGGAAATGCTTTTCCTAAAATTTTAGGAAGTTCATATATTAACACCATGACTCCGGTTTTGACAGTATATTCATGAGCCAGGATTTTTTTTATGGTATTCAAAAGCATTTCCGGTGCTATCCAGACTATTGTAAACAAAAGTATTGCGACAATTGTTGTAATTAGCACTTGATTAAAAATATACCTGTCATATACGGTAAAAAGTTTTTTCATACTTATAGCTTGAAGTCCTTTCCTAAGTAGAATTCTTTTGCCACAGGGTCATTCGCAACATCTTTGCTTTTGCCTTGAATTTTAATTTTACCGTCAAATATTACATATGCTCGGTCAGTAATAGATAGTGTAGCTTTAGGGTTATGGTCTGTAATAAGAACTCCCAGCCCTTTTTCTTCAGAAATTTTTCTAATGTTATCTTTGATTTCACCAATAGCTATAGGGTCAATCCCCGCAAAAGGTTCGTCAAGAAGCATAAAATCAGGGCTTGCGGCCAGAGCTCTTGCAATTTCAACACGTCTTCTTTCTCCGCCTGACAGAGCTACTGCCGGTGATTTTCTTAACTTTAGAACACCAAATTCAGTTAATAATTCTTCAAGTTTTTTCTTTTTTTCATCAACAGTAAGCTTATCATTCATTTCAAGAACCAATTGAATATTTTCTTCAACAGTAAGTTTCCTAAAGATAGAGTTTTCTTGAGGCAGGTAGCCTATACCAGCTTTTGCTCTTAAGTTCATAGGCCATGTTGTTATTTCTTTGTCATCTATATAAACACATCCTGTATTAGGTTTGACAAGTCCTACTATCATATAAAATGTTGTTGTTTTTCCAGCACCGTTAGGGCCTAAAAGACAAACAACTTCACCTTTATCCATATAAAACGTAACGTCATTAACAACGCTTCTATCTCCATATATTTTAACCAGGTTCTTAGCTTCTATTCTCATTCCCGCTCCCCATATTATTATCTTTACATGATACAACAAAATTATGCGATAATAAATTGTAAACTTTTGTTAAGAAATAAGTTAAAAATATCAATTCTATTAGAGTAAAAAACTTTATATATATGTAAGGTTAAAAAGGTTAATTTAAAACAACTAAAAATATTTAGTAGGAGGTCATTATGTCATATCCATTTGGCATAACAGGAATAGGTTATAATCCGTATATGAGCGGTTTGGGAACTTATGGTTTATCATCCGGAGGTTCATTTGGTTCATACGGTGATCCATCAATGATGGGCTTGACCGGTGGAATGGGAATGATGGGTTTTTATAATCCAGCATTTATGGGACAGATGACTCAAGCTTATCAAAATATAGAAAAATCACAGCTGGAGCATTCAAGTGCAATGCATGAATTATTGAAACAAAATCAAGTAAGTGCATATAAGGCTGATGATAGAGCATTGTTCCAAAAATCAATGGAAGATGCTAGTCTTAATGGTTTGATAGTTAATCTTGCAGAAAAAATCAGAGAAGGTGATGCTGATGGTATTTGTGAAGAGTTTGATAAATTAAAACTTGCATTATATCAGAAACATAATGCTTACTTGAGAGCAAACAGCGACAGACTTGACCCTAAGGAAAGCATTAACAATATCATAGAAGCAATGTATACCCAGATTATCTCTAAGAAAGTCGGTGAAACTGTCAGTCTGCGTTCAGATATTAAAAAATATGGTGAAACAGCATTTATGCACGGTTTTAATGAGAAATTCTTCGGAAAGAAAGATTATCATAATAAATATACAGAAGAAACATTGAGTTATTTATTTGGAACAAGAATTGATAATAAAGCTGGCAAAGACAGAATGGATAAAATCGGTGGTGGTTTTGGCCGAGTTGCAGAAGGTGCAACAGCTTGGGCTGCAGGTTACGGAGCCGGACTTGGATTAGCAGCTATAGGAAAACTTTGGAATCCTGCAGGGTTATGTAAGGAACTTGGTCTTAAAGGGACTCATAAATTAGGAAAATTCATGGCTATAGCAGCTCTTGCTGGAGATGTTCTCTGGCAAATGTCAAGAGATTAACCCTCCTATTAATCTTATATATAAGGTTCGGTTTTATTTAAACCGGACCTTTTTGATTTTACTATAATCTCCCTCTTGACAATCTATCTTTATATTTTATGATAATAAATGCGATGGGACGTCGCCAAGTGGTAAGGCAGCTGGTTTTGGTCCAGCCATCTCGGAGGTTCGAATCCTTCCGTCCCAGGTTATTTAAGAAAACGCTTTCTGACAAATTTTTAGAAGGCGTTTTCTCTTATATAGACTTAATTTTATTTTTTAATAAAAGTTCGAACATTAAATATGTGTAGTTACTTATATTTATTACTAATGAACTCTAAGTCCTTCTTTAATTTATAATAAGGAATAACTGATATTGCCCTTATAAAATAATTATAAGGACAATAAAGTAAATCAAAACCAATAGAATAATCATGGAGAATAGAAGATGGAATATGCATAATTGTTGTTATAAATTTATTGTCGTAATTAATTAACATTAAGACGTCATTTTTTGTATATTCATTTCCGTTATATACACTAGGATATGACTTTATACCTAGCACCATACATTTAAGGCCATTGTATTTTTTATTATCTTTATCAAGTATTTCACCCTCTTTTGTAATACTCAATTTTACAGGATTTAATTTACAATTTTTAATATCTAACTTTATATTAAATATTGCATCTCTCCATTTTTCTTCTTTAGGATATTTTATTTTAAACAATTCTTGTTGTTGCTGTTTATATAATTCCTCTTGTTTTCTCCATTCTTCCTGTCTTTTTTCTTCTTGCTCTATTTTTAATTGTTCTAATTCAGAAATTACAATATTGGGATAAAAAGAATCAGTCTTAGAAATCCTATTTAGAAAAGTTTCTTTTTTTAAGCACATTCCACATATTGTTTCACCCACAAAGTATCCTAAATTTTTATTAAATTTTTCAGGAAAAACACACCATAACCATTTCTTTTGCCCATTATAATCATTATTTTCTACATCATCATTTATTCCAAAATCAAAAATTACAGGAACTGATGATTCTAGCCATCTTTTGGGGAAACAATTGTTTTGAGTTTCGAAAGAATCTATTTTTATATAAAAATAATTCTTACCGCATTTGCAATGATTTAAAAATTTAATATTTTGCTTAAATTTGTCATAATATTGTCTTGCATCGACAATCCAAATCATATTTTTGTAGAACTGTTCTCTGGAATACTGTTCTTTTATGTTCATAGGAGAGTGTTGAAATTCGATAATTATACCGGTTCTGGTTTTTACGTCAGCAATATGTTTTTCACCGGTTTTAACATCATACATAATTATTTCTTGGCACTCTTTTAGAAAATTATTTTTTATGCCATTCAGTTTCGCTTTCCCACCAAGAATCACAATTTAGTGTTGTTTTATGTGCCCAATGATGTATCATTTGCTCACCACATTTAGGTATTACAATTCCGCCACAAATAGGACAGGTAGCATCTTTTATCCCCTTTTGTGGTTCAATTCGCTCATTATTTAATATGGCATATTTCAAAAAATTTCTCCTACAATTATACGTTAAAAGTCTGATATGTCAGAAACAGTTTAGAGTAAACATATACATTATACTAAATTTATATGATTATATGTTAGACTTTATATAGTAGGTGACCTGCTCTCCTACTATATGCACGACAAACTTCTTCTGAAACAAGCTGTAGTAAGGACATGATAAATGAAAGGTATATATGCAAATACAGGCAATACAAAACTCAAACAATAAATTAAAACTGAATTGGTAGAAACAGGATTATCTCCTGATTATAAACCTATTTATAAGAGAGTAAAACATCTATATGCAATTGTTAAAGAGAAATATTTCAGGAGTAATATGTTTTTTGATACTCCTATTTTAGTAATAAAAAGAGCTGAAAAATATGCAAATAAACTGCAAAAAGGTGAAGCTTAAGCATAAAATTAGTTTACACATATCATATGTAGTAATTCAATTACCTACGTCGTAAGGAATGACGAGTATTGCTG